>Ga0208297_1000003_pt1 | contig 908010 bp, 944 predicted proteins | sample LMS_cellobiose_e_FD_187367 | JGI IMG/M metagenome (GOLD analysis project Ga0208297, IMG submission 187367) | Rumen-fistulated moose microbial communities from Alaska, USA - LMS_cellobiose_enrichment (SPAdes) (version 2) | ecosystem: Host-associated > Mammals > Digestive system > Stomach >... | reverse complement strand
TCACCGTCTAAAATGCCGTTCTTCGAACGGCAGAAAAAACGAGGTTCGCGTCAAGCTCGCGCTGTTCAACCTGGTTCAGCTGGCTATGCGCAAGGAGTTCTGGTGCTGAGAGTTTTGCAACAGGGCCAGACAATAAAACATGAGGCCTATTACCCCCGCGTATTGAGTTTGTAAGGGGGTGTTCACAAAATCCCCTCATTCGAATATAATATGGTTGGGAACATACAAAATTACATAGCCTGTTGTTCCTGCAACTCACATCTCAACGATTTTATACTCTCAAGCTAATCAAGATGAGGGCAGGGAGGAAGATAGTCCTCCAATACTATTCTTCATCATCGCCCTGCCCTCTCTTGTTATTCCCCAATCAAATTCATACAGCAACCTTTATTATATCCAGAAATTGATTCCGCCCCCACGGTGGGGTTCCTCTCACCGAGAACAATGGAGGACTAAAGATGTTCAAGAAGAATTGGAAGAGCCGCTCCGCGGTCTCGCCGGTCATCGCCACCATCCTGATGGTCGCGATCACCGTCGTACTGGCGGCGGTATTGTATGTGATGGTTATGGGCATGGGCGGCGACTCCGGCGCAACCCCATCCGTGGCACTCTCCAAGAGAACTGGAGCAGATGCTGGCACGTATGAAGTATATGTCCTGAGCGTTAGCGGTGGCGAGGTCGCTGTCAAGAATGCAGAGATTGTTGTCACTGGCGGCACGATTGCAGAAACTGATGCTTGGAAGCTGACCGGGTCCGGTAGAACCGCAGACGACATGCTCAAGGCTGGAGATTATTTCGTCGTGGAACCTGGAGAGACTGCCACTAAGATCACCGTCATGATCAGAGACAAGGCCACCGGGAACAGCATGGGCACTCTCGACTTCAACATCTAAACCCCTTAACAATCCCTCTTTTTATTTTCACTTTCGGAGCCATCGAGCAGTTATTATCAAAATTCATATCCCGGCGTTCTCTTCTTGGCCAGTAATAATTATCCACAGACAAAATCTCAAGCCGGACCATCGATTACTTTCGGCGACCTCTTACCGATAACAACGTCAACGCCCATCCAATTCTTCGGCCACATGAACCAAAGGGATTTGGAGAAGCTGACCCTGCTGGACTCCATCAGAGGCCAGGCCGCCCATAGCATCGATGAAGATTGTATTCGAAATTGCCCTTACGACGCTATTGTCAAAGGGGCGGCTGACACCATCAGGGATGAGGTCCATGCCGACGTAGCTAGAGAGCTCGGTATCCCCGACACACCACCGCGTTGCCCGGCTCGAAGGAAGTGACCTTAGCTCTCAAGAACAGTTTGGATGGCCTGAACGTGTTCGGCCACCATTTTCCCTTTTTCTGTCAACCGGAGTGCCCGATACGGCGGTTTGTTGATGGGGACCTCTTCGATCAGACCTGCCTCGATTAAAGCGACCAACCTGTCGGAAATGGTTCGGCTATTGGTAGAGATCATCGTGTAGAGTTTGCTCCGCCCAGTTGGCCCCTCCTGTAACAACGCATAGAGGACCTTCAGCGCGTGGGCGCTTTCGAGCAATGCAACCTCAAGATCTCCATATTTCACAAGGCTAGAGCCGTTTATCATTGTATAATGCCTATTGAGCATATGCAATATCAGCTATTGGTTTATGCAATACTATTGCTATTTGCACAAATAGCAACTTTTATTATAATAGCCGCCCATTCCGGCCCCGTCACTACCTGACCAGGCCGGGGTGGCCCCCCGGACCGAGGAGCCAGGAAGGAAACATCGACCTAACGCTGACCCGCCGCCGGGCCATGTTCTGTTTTCCTTCCCGAATCCTCCTTGCACCCTAGCCAGGTACTACCGCCCGGCGGCCAAACCTAACCCCAAGGAGAGTTGAGACCGTGGACACCAAGAAGACCGATGCCCGGGCGGACGAGCTAGCAGGACTGTTCATCGCCAACGGGCTGAGCAAGAACGCTGCGAGGATCCTCGCGCTGTTCGAGGAGAACGACGAGCTCACCACCGTCGAGATTCAGGCGATGGCGAGGCTCCAGCAGCCCCAGGTGAGCGTGGCCGTGCAGGACCTGCGCGGCCGCGGTTGGGTCGCCAGGCAGGCCGTCCCGAACGGACAAGGCAAGCCTCGCGACATCTACACCCTCGCCCGGCCATTCCGCGAGATCGTCCAAGAGATCGTGAACGCCCGCGCCCTGGAGCTCAAGAGCATGGAGAACGAAATGCTCGACCTGATGGGGGCGGTGGCGTGAGGCCGACCATGTTCTTCTATATGACCTTCAACGCCGCCTACGCCCACACGAGACACCTCAAGATGTTGGGCATCAAGGCAACGCTGTCCCTGCCGCAGCCGGGGACCGACCGCTACCGCGTCCGGATCATCGAGGGGGCGAGCTCGTGAACGAGCAGAAGATCGCCGCCATGCTCGACCTCGCCCAAGGCGACGAGCCCTGGTCGAAGGTCGGGGAGGACCTCGGAGAGTTCCTCGACATGAACACCCGCGATAGAGACGCGCCGGCCGACGTGGTCCTCGAGGTGAGCTACATCCCCGAGGACGACGACGTCCTCCTCCGGCTGCCATGCTACATGAGCATATGGCTCCCGCGCTGGCAGCTGGAGGCGGCCATCGAACGGGCGAAGGGGGCCAAGGAATGAATGACCGCGCTCTTATCACGCTCCGTCTCCCTACGGGTGAGCTAGATGCCCTCCAAGGAGCGGCGTCTCGGGGACTTGATGAATGCCTTTCTAGAAGCGAACCGCAAGAAGGGACGAGCTCGGGTAACGCTCGACGACTACCGATGGCTCATCCTGAAAACCTACCGGGTAATGCAGGAGCATGGGGTCGAGCCGAACCCTCAGCGATGGGACGAGGACGCCGTTCACTTTCTGCGGAATGTGGCCTTTGCTCACCTCGAGCCATCGGTCGCCCGCCGGCAAATGGCCGTCCTCAACACCTTCGCCCTTTTCCACGGCAACCCGGTGATCAAGGAGCTAAACCTCGAGTGGCCGAGGGACGCCCGGACCCACGTCGACTGGCTGACGCCCTATCAGGCTATGCAAGTGATGGAGGCCGCCTCGGGGATCGAGCGGATCGTCGTCCACCTCGAGCTATGCCTCGGCCTCCGGCGGGTCGAGGTCTTGAGGCTCCGGGTGAAGGACCTCGGGCTAGGCTATGTGAACGTGCTCGGCAAGGGCCGGCAGGGAGGGAAGCCGCGAACCCTCGCCTTTCACCCGAGGACCCTCTCCGAGCTCAGCCTCTATCAGGAGATCCGAGAGGCCGAGATCGCCCGCGCCCGAGCTCGCAACCCCTCGGTAGCCGTTCCGGAGGCCCTCTTGATCTACTCGACCGCCAAGGGCGATCTCCGGGCCTACCAACGGACCGCCGTCGACAAGATGCTCTCGAAAGTGAGCCAAAAGTCGGGGATGAAGTTCACCAATCACACCCTCCGGAGGACCTTCGGCCGGACCGCGTTCCTCGCCGGCGTCCCGTTGGAAGTGATCTCCTCGATGCTCGGCCACGAGGACACCAAGACGACGATCCTCTACCTCGGCCTGAACATGGACGACCAAACGGCCGCGATGAGCAGAATAGCGGAATTTCAGAATGCCCTAAAACCGGGCAAAACCGGACCATATCCAGAAGGGAAGAGTGGACAGAGCGGGATTTGAACCCGCGGCCTCGACATTGCGAATGTCGCGATCTTCCAGCTGATCTATCTGCCCTTGCCTCTCGGTAACGGCAGGATGGATTTAAGCCTTTGCGGTGGCTCAGGTCAGGGGCCAGGCGAACCCCGAGATCGGCTCAGCGAGCCTGCGGCTCGCCCATAGGTAGGCTAAGACGGCCGCGCTTTCGCCATGTGTAGGGCATTGAAGGCCAACAGGTCGGCGAGCCGGCCGACCGGAAAATGGCCGGTCCGCGCCCCTTCAAGGGGCAAAAGATAGGACCGGCCACAAAAGGATGCGGGAGGAGGGCGCGGGAAGGTCCCGCTCTCCATCTCGCTCACCGCTTCTTCTTAGGCTTCTGACGTGTGATCTTGCGCTTTCTCTGCAGCTCCCCATGCTCGTTCTCGAGGTGCATGTGGAGCTCGGAGATTGTTTCAAACTTCATACCGCACTTGTCGCATCCCGTGTTCAAGTTTCCATTCATTTTTACAACTCGCTTGTTTCGTTGCAGAGCCCAGACGCACCGAAGCCGGCCGGCTGGGACTGACCTCACTCGGTAATGAGGCAGTATACTGTAAATAACCTTGTGCGAGCCGGTTCCCACCGGTTCGCCGTGGGCAGCACCCATTCATTTAAATACCTAGACAGCTTGGGACCATCTGTTCCAAGTGTTCCAGCGCGAACCTTGGGCAAGTAGGTAGTATAATGTACGGAAACAAGAGGCAGGGCGGCTACAGCCGCGAACCCCGTGAGATGCACGACGCTACGTGCTCCGACTGCGGAGCCAAGACCCAGGTACCTTTCAAGCCTACCGAGGGCAGGCCCGTTTATTGCCGCGAGTGCTTCCAGAAGCACAAGCCCCGGGACAGGTTCTAAGACCTAGAGAAACTCCAGTAAACCCCTTCCCAAACTCTTTCGAGCTGTTCTAACAAGTATTTGATTGATCAGGCGTTCGACGATAACGCCGGCGACGCGCGGCCCGATCCTGCGTTCAGGACTGCCGGAGCAGGCCGGTGAGCTCGTTGTCGATCCGCCGCAGCGTGTTGGTCACGGCCTCCGGCGGCCGGATCTCCAGGGCGAACGCGTTCTTCGGGCACAGGTGAGTGCATCGTCCGCACCCGCGGCACCGCCGCTCGTCCACGTGGGCCTTGCGCTCGGCGACGCTGATGGAGCCGAAGCGGCAGAACGCCTTCCGGACGCAGGCGGCACAGCCGACGCACCGCTCATGGCGCACCGCGGCCCGCACCATGGGGACCCGGGCGAACCGCACCACCGCCTCCCTGGGGACCTGGGAGACCTCCTGGACGATCTTGGAAATGGTGTTGAGCATGGCATCCCTTCTCCGGCTGAGGCCGGTGCTTGAATCAACGCGGAGAGGTACTTATCCCTAACGCTCGACCGCCGAACTAAGGTGAAAGATTGAGTCCTCACAGGCTCGCTAGGAACCTTCGCACGAACTCTCTGCTCTTGTCCAGCGTGCCCGGTGCTAACGGCCCCTGGACGTCCACCACTTCGGCCCTCAGCACCTCCGGGAACGTCTTCATGCCCTCCTCCTCGGCGAGCTCGCGCAGCTGGGGACCGGCGCCGTGCTCGGTCCACCGCTTCGCCTTCTCTCTCTTCTCCGGATCAGAGGGCGGGGCCATGATGGTGTCGAACGCCGCCACCGGCTTTCCGGCGAAGGTCTTGCCGGCGCGCTTGACGAACTTCTTGGCCCGTCTGGTCATCCGCATCATCCGGGTGGGCGAGCCCACCACTAGGAAGTCGCCCTCCGCGTCGGGCCGCAGGACCTGGCCGAGGTTGAGGACGACGACCTCATGGCCCTGCGCCCTGATCTCCTCCGCCATCGCCTCCGCCACCCTCTGGGTGTTGCCGTACACGCTGTCGAACGCTACCACGCCTTTCAGGTCCATCCCTCCGCCGTCGCTCGACAGGGGCATACGATAGCCTCGGAGATGAAGGTTTCCGACGATGAGCGCCGTTACCGATGCCTGGAAAGCATCAATACACCCTCGGCCGATGAGGTACGCATGCGCGTCGCCGACCACATCCACCACCTGAGGCTACCGTTCCAGATCGTTGCTGGTCCGGACATGAGACTGGACCGCTTCGTCAACGTCCTGGCGGTCGACCACGAGGACGGCGTCACGCTGGTCGACTCCGGGGTGGCCGGCTCGGAGGAGGCCATCTTCGCCGAGATCGGGGCGATGGGGCGGCGGCCGGAGGACCTCGTCCGCGTCGTCCTCTCCCACTCCCACCCTGACCACATCGGCTCGGCCCGGACTATCCAGGCCCGCACGGGCTGCCAGGTGCTCGCCCACCCGTCGGAAGCGTCGTGGATCGAGGACCCCGCCCGGCAGGCCAGGGAGCGCCCCGTGCCCGGGTTCGACCGCCTGGTGGCCGGCCCGGTGCGCATCGACCGCTTGCTGGTCGACGGCGACGTCGTCGGCGACGCCCCCGGCAAGATGAACGTCATCCATACTCCGGGGCACTCCGCCGGCTCCCTCTCTCTTTACTTTCCGGAGCAGGAAGCGGTGTTCACCGGCGACCTGCTGCCTGTTGCTGGCGATCTTCCCATCTACGAGGACCCCGTGGCCCTGGCCTCTTCAGTCCATCGGCTCCAGGCCCTCAGCGGACTGCGCCTGCTGCTGTCCTCGTGGGCCGAGCCGTCGACCGTGCCTGAGGCCGCCTTGGAAACCGCGCTCGATCGCGTCCAGGTCGTCCACCGCGCGGTGCGGGAGAATATCGGGGAGGGCGGCGTGACGCCGCAGCTGTGCCAACTGGTCCTCCAGCGCCTGGGCCTGCCCAAGGAGCTGAACGTCCCGATGGTGGCGAGGACCGTCGCCTCCCACCTTCCCTACCTGGACCGGGAAGACATCACTGCGTAGGCTTTCGGCACCGCACCCCTAGCCATTCGGTACCCTCATGGTACGGAGTGCCGGAGAGGTCGGAGAACACCTCAATATCGTCGAAGCCGCGGGCCCGCAGGACCTCGGCGATCGTATTCGGTTCGTAGGTGTGGTCCCACATGTCGAACACGACCGGTCCCTTCCCGGGCTCGAGGACCACCTGGCGGTGGAGGAAGATGCCGCCCTCGTACTCGAAGCCGCGCTGCAGGACGAAGTGGGGTCCCGGCCGCCAGAACCCGCCGGGGGAGAAGTACCAGTCGGTCCGGAAGGGATGACGTCGATGGCTCTCCGCGGTGATGACGTCGAACGCCAACTGCCCGCCGGGACGCAGCGCCCTGAGCACGTTGTCCAGGACGAGGTCGCGGTCACGGTCGGTCAGCGCCCCGAGCTCACCGTAGACGATTAGGGCGGCGTCGAACTCTTCCTCGATGTCGAGCGAACGAAAGTCCTGGAGTCGGTAGTCGATGTCAAGCCCTTCCTCTTCGGCTTTCGCTCTTGCGTAGGACAGCGAGCGGCGGGAGATATCCACTCCAGTGACCCGAAAGCCCCGCCTAGCCAACCGCTGGGCGTACAGCCCGGGGCCGCAACCCAGGTCGAGGACCTTGGCACCCTCGTCCAGCCAGGAAGAGAGCCACTCCACCGAGGCGTCGATGACCTCGGGCCGCCGGCTGGCCGCGTCGACATCGGGATCGAGATGGGCTTCCAGCAGGCGCTGGGAAACGTAGTCATCGTCCCAGAACGGGACGCCCTCGCCGCCATACAGCGGGGGGCGGAGGTTCAGGCGGCACAGCTCGGTCGTCCACCGCTCCATGGGTGCCAATCGACGACCGGCGTTAAGTACTCATCCGCGCTCGGCCACCGGGGCGTCGAGGAACTCGGCGACCATCGGCGCTAGCCACGCCGCGCGCTCCATCATCGTGATGTGCGTGGTGCCGGGAAGCACGGCGAGCTGGGAGTGCGGAAGGCCGGTCAGGTCGCCGGGCACCCCGCCGCCAAGCAGGCGGAACATCCGCACCGCGTGCTCCGGAAGCACGATGTCCGAGTCCCCGATGACCACCAGGGCGGGCGCCCGTATCGCGTCCACCACTCCCTCCGGCCACCCGCGGAACCTGGCGTCCAGCTGCTTGACCTTCTCGATGAGGCGGGGCCAAGCGCTAGGATCGGGGGCGACACGCCGGTAGACCTCGAACCACTCCGTGTCCTCCAGAGACTCCGGGGCCATGGCCTCCTCGGCCTCGAGCACCTCCGGATAGGAGCCATCGACGCTGAAGGCCGCCGAGATGATCACCAGCTTGCGCACCAGCTCCGGATAGCGGATACCTATCTGCAGCGCCACCCCTCCGCCCAGGCTGTACCCGAGGACGTCGGCGTTGCCGATGCGCAGTTGCCGGAGCAGCTCGGCGACGTCGTCGGCCATCTGCTCGTAGCTGAACGGACGGTCGATGTCGGCGGTGCGGCCGTGGCCCTGCAGCTCCACGGCGATGACCTGCCGTCCCTCGGCCAGGGCGGGCAGCAAAGGGCCAAAGCCCTCGATGGTCATCAGCGCCCCATGGAGCAGCACCAGCGGGGCACCGCTGCCGTGGACCTCGTAGTACATCCTCAGGCCGTTCACCTCGGAGTAGCGGCCCTCTCTCAGGCTCTCAGTCCTACTGACGGTGGTCATGACGATACCTCGAGCTCGACGCAATCACTTTGGCGCTCCGCCGATTAAAGCCCGCGGGTGCGCCGCTCGTCACCGGGCCCTCGGGCGTTTGAGCGGCTCGCGGCTAACGAAGAAGTCCGTCAGAACCGGGGCGAGGACTGACGGTTCGACGCCATGAGCCTGCCCCTCCAGCATGCGGAGCTGGGCGTTCGGGAGGACCTCCGCTACCGCCTGCACGGCCTTGCGCAATCGAGGGTCGCTCTCCTCCCCGCCGATGACCAGCGTTGGGACGTTAACCGTTTCGAGCAGCTGCCGGGGCAGCGAGAAGTCGCTCATGATGACGAGGTCGTAGTACAACGTATGGGCGATGTCCTCGAACGACGCCCAGGAGGGCGCCTTTCGCATCCGGGCGACGATGTCGGCAGGGACGCCGATCACCGCGATGAAGAAGTACTCCACAGCATCGCCCCTCCGGCCGGCGGAGAGCAGCTCGTCCACCCGCTCCATTCGGTCAGGGGCGGGCATGTGAAGCGTGGGATCGACCATGTAAGGCGGCTCGAACACCGCCAGCCGGCTTATGGCGGAACCCCGGGCCGCAGCCTCCAGCGCGAGGGCGGCCCCCGAGGACGCGCCGAACACGTACGCCGATCCTCCGGCCTCGGCAATGAGGGCGTCGAGGTCCTCGATCTCCCGCTCCACCGTGTAGGGAGAGGTGTCGCCGCTGTCACCCCGCCCCCGCCGGTCGTAGTTGAACACCGAGAAGTGAGGAGAGAGCAGCGCGGCGACCTGCTGGGCATATGGCGCCTTGCGCTGGCCGAGGGCGCCGGCCACCAGGATGAGCGGCGGTCCACGGCCCGAGCGGTCGAACGCGATGACCGTTCCGTCCCTGGACCGCACGGTCCCAGTGCGTCCTGGGGCCTCCATCTCACCAGACCTCCGGTAGCATCGCGCATCGTTTTCCTTCCCCTCTCCTAGCACCGTCCATCTCTTCCATCTCCCACCGCTGCGGTCCCGAGGAGGCACTCCCTCAGGAGCGACGCGAGCGGAACGCTTGAAGCTCAGAGCTTCGGGGAGATAATACCGTGCCCGCCGCCCTAACCAAGTGTATATGGGGCCTCCAGCTCTATGAGCGGGGACGGCGTTACGCCCGTGGCGGAGCATGAAGAGGCCGAGGTTCAAGGATTCCGCGGTCAGCGGGGAGATCGACGAGCTGGTCAGGAGGAGCGACCACCGGACGCTGGCGCTGTGGGCGGCCGACTGCGCCGAGCGCGTCCTGCCGTTGTTCGAAGCGAGGTTCCCAAACGACGGGCGGCCGCGAAAGGCCATCGACGACCTCCGGGAGTTCGCCCGCACCGGGAAGTTCAGCATGAGCGCGGTCCGGACCGCCTCCCTTGGCGCCCACGCCGCCGCCCGCGAGGCTGAGGAGGACAGCCCGGCCCGCTTCGCCGCCCGGGCGGCCGGGCAGGCGGTGGCCACCGCTCACGTCCCCTCGCACGCCCCCGGAGCGGGGTGGTATGCTGCCAAGGCGCTCTGGGCCTCCGATCCCGAACACGCCGACGAGCTCGTCGCAAGCGAGCGGGAGTGGCAGCTCCGTCGTCTGCTCGAGCTGACAAGAACGGTCGAGCCCTCCGATAAGGAGGGCAAGGGCCGGCTGTTCCGGACCTAGGGCTCAGTTCTTCCTTAGCGCCCTCTCGGCCTGCTCGACCACCCGGTCGGTCATCTCCGGCGCCCGGCCCAGGTAGTTGTCGGGGTCCATGGCCCGGTCCAGCTCTTCCGGCGACAGGAGCGCCGACACCTCGCGGTTGGCGGCCAGGGCCGCGCGGAACGGCGTCCCCTTCTCCTCGGCGGCGATGGCGATCTGGCGGACCAGTTCGTGGGCCTCCTGCCGCCCCATGCCCTTGGCGGCCAGGGCGAGCAGCACGGACTCGGCCATGATGAACCCGCCCGCCGACTCGACGTTCCGCCGCATCCTGTCCTCGTGCACCACGAGGTGCTCGAACACGTCGGTGATCTTGCTGAGGATGTCGTCCGTAAGCACCGCGACGTGGGGAAGGATGAACCGCTCGGCCGAGGAGTTGCTGAGGTCCCGCTCGTGCCACAGCACCATCGATTCCATCTGAGGAGTGATGTACGAGCGGACGACGCGTGCGAGGCCGCTGACGTTCTCCGACAGCATGGGGTTCCTCTTCTGGGCCATGGTAGACGAGCCCACCTGCTTGCGGATGTCGAACGCCTCCATGACCTCCCCGATCTCGGAGCGCTGGAGGTTCCGCACCTCGGTGGCGTAGCGCTCGCAGGAGGTGGCGATGCACCCCAGCACGAACACCAGCTCCGCGTAGCGGTCCCTGCACACCAGCTGGGTGGCCGCTTCCTCGTAGCCCAGCCCGAGGTCCTTCATGACCAGTTCCTGGACCTCGAAGAACTTGGGACCAAGCCCGGCCCCGGTGCCGATGGCCCCCGACATCTTTCCCACGCAGGCCCGCTTGCGCAGCTCCCTCACCCTCTCCTTGTGCCGCAGCACCTCCGACAGGTACCCGGCCAGCTTGAAGCCGAAGGTGGTGGGGATGGCGAACTGGCCGTGGGTCCGCCCCATCATCACGGTGCGGCGGTGCTTCTTGGCCTGGGCGGCCAGGACCGCGATGAGGCGGTCGAGGTCGGCCTCGATGATGTCCAGGGCGTCCTTGAACTCCAGCGCCACCGCGGTGTCCACGATGTCGTTGGACGTCGCCCCGAGGTGCACGTACCGCCCCGCCTCCCCGGCCTGCTCGGACAGCGCCCGGACCACGGCCATGATGTCGTGCTTGGTCTCCGCCTCGATGGCCTTGACCCGCTCCGGGGTGACGTACTCGAGCGTGGCCTTGCGCGTGATCTCCTCGGCCGCCGCCTGAGGGATGTTGCCTACGGCAGCGTGGGCTCTCGCCAACGCGGCCTCCACCTGCAGCTTGGTGCTGAGGTTGTTCTCCTCCGAGAACACGGCCTTCATCTCCTTTCGTCCGTACCGGTAGTCGAGCGGGCAGATCAACATGCCTATCCCGGCATGGCTAAAGCAGGCGAATTTATAATATTATGCTGAGCCACTCTTATCAGACGACCGCACCAATGACGAAAACCGTTTATATGCCGTCGCTTAATATTGCGATTGCTCTATAAACAGAGGTAATAAAAATGCCCCAGCCGACAGCACCCGACCACCCTCGGGGGAAGGTCCCCCAGGTCCTCCTGGACTTTCTCCGCGCCCCCGGTGGCCATTCCCTTATCCTCAAGGGGGACGCCGGCACTGGCAAGACCACCCTCGCCCTGCAGACCATCGAGGCGCTCGCGGAGGAGCAGCCGGAGTACTACCTATCGACCCGCGTCTCCGACGAGGCGCTGTACCGGCAGTTCCCGTGGGTACGGGAGAGGGCCAAGCGGGACAACATCCTCAAGGCTGGCAAGACCTTCCTAAAGCGGAACCGCGAGATCGCGCTGTCGGAGTCCCCGGGACCTCATCCCCTGACCATCCAGGCGGCCAAGGACCTGCTCCGGGCGCTCAACCAGGCGGAGAGCCAGCTGATGGTCGTGCGCTCCGAGCTGCAGCGGCTGGAGGGGCAGATCGAGGCCGGGGAAGTGACCACGGAAGGTGATGAGGAGTATCACGGCGAGATCGCCGAGGGCGAGATCACCCTCGACCTGGGGGTCATGCTGCCGGAGCTGGAGGTGGCCTACGACCTCGCGGAGTCCAACCTGCCTAAGAAGACCCTCATGGTGGTCGACTCCATCGACGCGCTCTCCGAGCGCTACGGCATCCCCGCCCATCGCATCGTCAACACCCTCCAGAAGGACCTGGTGGAGAACAGCGGCACCAACGTGATGTACACCCTGGAGGAGTCCGGGAAGACCGACATGGACTACCTCGGCGACGGGGTCATCCAGATGGTGTCGGAGGACCGCGACGGCCGCCGGACCAGGCAGCTAATCATCGAGAAGCTGAGGGGCCAGCCGGTGTCGCAGTGGAAGTACTACTTCACCCTGGGAGGGGGCCGCATCTCGGTGTTCGAGCCGACCTGGGTGCGCATCCCGCCCCAGATGGAACGCCTGCCGCCGGTCGACGATCCGGACCCCAGGTGCGTGTCCTCCGGGAACGCGTCCATGGACCGGGCCTTCGGCGGGTTCCCCAGAGGCTCGCTGGTGCTGTGGGAGGTCGACCTCGACGTCCACCAGGACGTGGTCCGCTGCCTCGAGCTGGCGGTGATCAGCGACTTCCTCCAGAAGGGGCGGGGCGTCGTCTGGCTGCCCATGTACGCCACCGACTACCGCCGGGTCGACGAGCAGGTCCGCATGCTGAGCGGGGACGACGGGGGGCGGGCGCTCCGCATCCTCGACACTCAGGGAGAGACGGAAGAGGTCCCCGCCATCGTCAAGACGATGGAGGGAGCCGACGCCGGGCAGGACCTCCGGTGGTCGGAGATGAGGTACCTCATGGAGCAGGCCGGGGCCGGTGCTCCGTACCTCAGCATCCTCGGCTACGATGCCATGGAGGCCGTCTACGGCGGCGGGGTGTTCCGCGACTCGTTGGCCCACATCGACGCCATGCGCCGGGGCGGCAACGTGGTCATCGCCATCGCCTCGGCCCGCTCCGCCTCCCTGGCCCCGCTGCGCCAGCAGGCCAAGATCCACATCCGGCTGGAGGACATGTCCGGCTGCGTCATGGCCGCGGGGATGAAGCCCCACACGCCGTACCACTACCTCGACTTCACCGGCCCGGCCGACCGCCTTCCCGTGCCCAGGCTGGTGCCCATGATATGAGCCAGGGGGTGGTATCGTAGGTGATATCGGTAAGATAAGTTCTTTAAAAGAGACGTCGATTCGGCTGTCGATGGATGGGAGTGTCCCCCGCGATGAGGAACTATCCCGGTTGATAGCGGACGAGTACGCCGGAAAGATCCTTACCGCGACCTACAAGAACCCCATGTCGGTGCAGCAGATCAGCCGGACATGCAGCATCCCAATCGCTGTGGCATACCGCCGGGTGGCAAAGATGGAAGAGCTCCAGCTGGTCAAATGCGTCGGCTACGAAGAGGTCTACCGGGGGAAGAAGGTCTCCTACTATCAGTGCGCCGTCAACGTGGCAAAGGTGACCTTCTCGGGCGGTCGGTTCAACGTAGAGGTCGACTTCCTCCCCGAGTCGGAGATGGTGCATGTCGGAGAGGCCTCTGCGGAAAAGGCCTAGGCGCCGCCCGCATATTTCCTCGTTTCTTTATAGAAACGAGGCCTGCCATAAGTTTTATAATAACAGAGGATTTCTCCCAATCCAGAATGAGGGGGATGGGAGCATCGCGGTAGATTATCGAAGGGTTCATCTGGCCCGCGGGGACGGCGCGGAGGGGGCGGTGTAAGGTGGACATGCTGAGGGTATCTCAGCTCTTGACCGACGAGTACTCGGTCAAGATCCTGGTGGCCACGGTGCGCCAGCCGCGCTCGGCCCAGGACATCGCCAGCAAGTTCGGCATACCCATCGCGGCGTGCTACCGGCGCATCAAGGACCTCGAGTCGGCCGGCCTCCTGGTATGTCAGGAGAGGCGGCTGTCGCAGCAGGGGAAGCGCGTCTCCTTCTACATCTCCATGCTCAAGAACGCCTACGTGTTCTTCGAGGACGGCCACCTCAGGGTGAAGTTCCAGCTCAAGACCGGCGGCGCCGACCGCTTCGGCACCGATTGGCACGAGGTGCAGCTCGAGCCTCAGGCCGGGGGCGGGGACGACGATCAGGGCGACGAAGCCTCGAAGAAAAATTGACGTCTGGCACCGGGGCGCCGCACTCCAAAAGTAATATAAATGAGTGTCAGTATGTCCCATTTCGCCAAGCGACTTTTATAGCTTGCTATCGAGCGTGACCGTTATGACTGAACTGTTGGAGGAACTCGAACAGAAGCGTCAGTTGCACAATGTTGAGGCTGAAAAGCACCGCAGAGCACGCGACGAGCTGAACGAGAAGACCCGGGAGTGGGTTGAGAAGAGGGACGCCCTGAACGCTAAGGTCAGGGAGCTTGTTGACCAGGCCGCCAAGCACCGTGAGGCCCGGGACCAGATGAACGCCAAGGTCCGCGAGGCCAAGGAGAACCGGGACAAGTGGAACAAGACCGTCAACGAGCTGAACGAGAAAGTAGGCAAGATCAAGAAGGAGAACTTGCCCAAGAACGGTCCTCCAATCTCCAAGCTCAAGAAGGAGCTTAAGAATCTCGAATTCAAGCAGATGACCTCGGTGCTCTCCAAGGACAAGGAGCAGGAACTCATCGAGCAGATGGCCGCCCTGCAGTCCCAGATCAAGGAGAGGGAGAAGAGCTACGAGGCCAACGAGGATGTCAAGAACGCCATCAAGGAGCTTCGCGACGCCAAGGAGCAGGCCGAGTCCTACCACAAGCAGGTCTCCGAGTACGCCGAGCAGGCGCAGGCCTCCCACGACGCCATGATCGCCCTGTACGAGCAGGCCGACGCGCTACGCAAGGAGGCGGACGCGGCCCAGGAGGCGTTCGTTGCCAACAAGATCAAGGCCGACGATGAGCACAAGAAGCACATCGAGAACATCCGGCAGGTCCACGATTACGACAAGATCATCACCGGCATGAGGCAGAAGGCCCGGAAGGCCAAGAAGAAAGAGGACGAGACCTCGGCCAAGGAAGAGGCGGAGAAGATCTTCGACCGGTTCAAGGCCGGAGAGAAGCTCAGCACCGAGGACCTCATGGCCCTCCAGAAGTCCGGCTACCTCTGAAACCCTTTCAATTAATCCTCTTCAATATTCCTTTCTACATTTTTTGACCATTATATTAGCCTACATCGTCCCCACAATCTATAAATACGGCTGAGTGAATATTAGGAACGGGAAGCTTAGGCTAGTTTACAGAGTGCATCCCATCCCTTCTGACAGAGCTAGCCCTTCCCACTTTTCTTTTCATCTCTCACTGTTTTCGGGCCTTGCCATTCGCGCCGTCCGGCATGACTGGCGGCGCTGGACCTCCGGCCGAGGATAACATTTAAAACGCTCGGTAGCTCTCCGCTACCAGGGTGAAGCAATGGTTCTGGAAGGGCTGGGGCAGTCGCTGCGCAACGTCCTGAAGAAGATCGCTGGCGCCAGCCATATCGACGAGGCCTTGGTCAAGGACATCACCAGGGACATCCAGCGGGCGCTGTTGCAGGCCGACGTCAACGTCAAGCTCGTGCTCGAGCTGACAAAGAACGTGGAGCGGAGGGCGCTGACCGAGCAGCCTCCGGCCGGCACCAGTCCCAAGGAGCACGTCATCAAGATCATCTACGGCGAGCTGACCCGCATCCTGGGCGAGCCGCGGCCTCTCCCCGTGGCCAAGCAGACCATCATGATGGTGGGCCTGTACGGGCAAGGTAAGACCACCACCACCGGCAAGCTGGGACGGTACTTCCACAAGAAGGGCCTCAAGGTGGGGGTCATCGCCGCCGACGTCTACCGGCCGGCCGCCTACGACCAGCTGAAGCAGGTGGCGGAGAAGGTGGGCATCGCCTTCTACGGCGAGCCAGGGGAGAAGGACGCCGCCAAGATCGTCGCCAACGGCATGCGGCACTTCGAGAACACCGAGGTGGTCATCATCGACACCTCCGGCCGCCACGCGCTGGAGGACGACCTCATCAACGAGCTGAAGCGCATCGCCGACGTCGCCAAGCCGGACGAGCGCATCCTGGTCCTCGACGCCTCGGTCGGTCAGCAGGCCGGGCCCCAGGCCAAGGCGTTCCACGACGCGGTCGGGGTCACGTCGGTCATCATCACCAAGATGGACGGTACCGCCAAGGGGGGCGGGGCGCTGAGCGCGGTGGCCCAGACCCAGGCGTCGATCGTGTTCATCGGGACCGGCGAGCACCTGACCGACCTCGAGCCGTTCGAGCCCACCCGGTTCATCTCCCGCCTGCTGGGCATGGGCGACCTGCGCACCCTGCTGGAGGCGGCCAAGGAGAACATCTCCGAGGAGCAGGCCGAGGAGACGGTCAAGAAGATGATGTCCGGGCGGTTCACGCTGCACGAGATGTACGACCAGATGGAGATGCTCACCTCCATGGGCCCGCTCAAGAAGCTCATGTCCATGCTGCCCGGAATCGGCGGTCTGCAGGACAAGATGGACGTGGAGGGCTCCCAGGAGCGGTTGCGCAAGTTCAAGGTGGTCATGGACTCCATGACCGACGAGGAGATGGAGGACCCCAAGATCATCAAGTCGTCGCGCATCGCCCGCATCGCCCGGGGAGCTGGTGTCGAAACGAAGGACGTCCGGGACCTCCTCCGCCAGTTCAACATGTCCAAGAAGGCGGTCAAGGGCTTCATGGGCAACCGCAAGCTGCGCAAGCAGCTTATGAAGCAGATGTCCTCCGAGGACATGGCGGCGTTCAAGGAGCAGGCGGGACAATGAGGCGGTTCGTGGTGGTCGGCCACAAGGCCGTCACCTCCGGCGACTTCAAGCTGGACGACCTGGCGGGCAGTGCCGGCCGGCTGGACATCCTGCTGCGGTGCATCAACAGCGCGTTCTTCCTCTCCCACGGCATCCGCCGTGATGCCGAGATCTACCTCGTCCTGCAGGGCGAGCCTCGCCCACCGGTGACGGTGCGGGTCAGCGGGGCTGAGGTCCGGTACCTGAACCCGGACGAGCGGTCGACCGGGGCGCTGGTCCGCAACGCCCTCCTCAAGCTCGGCGACGGAGAGGTCAAAAGCTCCCCGGGCATCTACGTCTCGCGGCGCTCCTTCGCCCAGGTGCTCGACGACCTCGCTCCCCGGGGCGAGCTGGTGTACCTCCGGGAGGACGGGGAGGACGTGCATACCAAGCGCTTCGCCGAGGACGTCACCTTCGTGCTGTCGGACCATCAGGACCTCACTGCCGAGGAGGAGGCGGCCCTGCTCGCCCACCGGCCGTCGGTGGTCAAGCTTGGTCCGCTCTCTTACCACGCCGACCACTGCATCGTCATCATGAACGCCGAGCTGGACCGGCAGGCGTGATGACGAGGTATCTTCGACAACGCTTTTAAACCAGGCAACGATGGAGTGCCCATGCCTGAGAAGATCCCCCAGCACCGCCACTGCTCCCAGTGCGGCAAGGCCTTCATTGGCGAGGGTCGGTACTGCTCCGAGGAGTGCGACCGGACCTCCTCCGACCGGCTGAGGAAGCGCAAGCGGCAGCTCCTCTTCCTGTACATCATCAGCTTCATCGTCCTGATCATCGCTCTGGCCGCGGTCAACCTGGCGTGAGGACATGAAGGTCGGCGTGGGCGGCACCTTCAACGCCTTCCATCGCGGCCACCGTGCCCTGCTGGACAAGGCCTTCGAGGTCGGGGACCAGGTGGCGGTGGGGATCACCTCGGACCGCCTTGCCTCCCCCGGGCGGGAGCATCTGTTACCTCTCGAGGCCCGCCGGGCGGAGCTGGAGGCGTACCTGCGCACCAAGCGCAAGCCGTGGACCCTGGTGGTCATCGACGAACCGGCCGGAGGCACGGAAGGCGACACCGACATCGGCGCGCTGGTCGTCTCCCCGGAGACCGCCACCCGGGCCGAGCGCATCAACCGGGCGCGGGCGGCCAAGGGGCTGGCGCCCCTCCAGCTGTTCCGCGTCCCCCACGTCCTGGCCGAGGACGGCCTGCCCATCTCCTCCACCCGTGTGCTGGCCGGGGAGATCGACCACGAGGGCCGCCTGCTCCGCCCCCTCCGGGTGAGGGTCGGCTCCGACAACCCGGTCAAGGTGGAGGCGGTCCGCCGGGTCCTCTCCCGGCTGTATCGCGAGATCGAGGTCAGCGGGATTGCGGTCACCACCACGGTGCCGGAGCAGCCGTTCGGCGAGCAGACCAGGCAGGGTGCGGTCGAGCGGGCCCGGGCGGCCCTCGGGGATGCGGACTTCGGCGTGGGCCTCGAGGCCGGGGTGTTCGAGACCGCCGACGGCCTGTACGACGTGCAGTACTGCGCGGTCATCGACCGCAGCGGCCGCCTGACCGTCGGCCACGGCGCCGGGTTCCTCTACCCCCCGGCGGTGGCCGCCAAGGTCCGCGGCGGGTGGTCGGTGGGGCGGACCTTCCGCGAGCTGTACGGGCTGGAGTCGGAAGGCCGGGGCGAGGGCGCCATCGGCTGCCTCACCAAGGGCGCGCTGGACCGCACCACCCTGGCCGAGCAGGCGGTGATGGCGGCGATGGTACCCCGCATCCGCCAGGAGCTGTACGTCTAGGCCTTGGCCTTGGGCCGCTGTACCGCCTTGAGGTACGCGCCGACCGTCCCCTCGCACTTGGACAGCCCGACGCAGCCGAACCGGCCGAACTTGCGGCAGTAGAAACCGTCCACGTAATGAGGGCAGGGCGGCTCCCTGTCGGCCCGGCACCGCTCGCCGATGCACCCGAAGCCCTTGTACCGGCCGGAGCACCGGCCGTCCCCCTCCAGGTGGACGCAGCGCATTCAGGCCCCTCCCGCACCGGCCGCCGGCTTCTCGGGCAGTGAGCACCCGATGCGATAGAAGCGCCGGTGCTCTGGGCTGTACAGGCCGAGCCAGTGGGCGGGCCCGCTCGGCTCCCTCGCGTGGTACGACGGGGCGGAGCGCTCCAGGCAGTTACGCTCCCCGTGGCATCGCCCGTCCTCGACCCGACCGTGGGCGCAGCGGTCGTTCCCGTAACGGTACCTGCACAAGCGCATCCCAAGGAGGGTATGCGCTTCGGCAATTATATCTTTTCTCAGGGATGGTACTCCTTGATCGCCTCGGCCATGCTCAGCAGGCGCTCCTGCACCAGGGCGTTGATCGTCCCTGGAGGATAGGTGCCGTCCTCCCGCCGCGTCCCGGCCTCCTGCCCGGTCAGCACCTCGATGCCCTCGTCCACCGTGCGCACCGCCCAGATGTGGAACCTTCCCTGGCGGACGGCCTCCACCACCTCTTCCTTGAGCATGAGGTTGCGGACGTTGGCCTGGGGGATCATGACCCCCTGCTGGCCGGTGAGGCCGATGATCTTGCACACCTCGTAGTAGCCTTCCACCTTCTGGTTGACGCCCCCGATGGCCTGCACCTCGCCCCACTGGTTGACGGAGCCGGTGACGGCGATGTCCTGGCGCAGAGGCACCTCGGATAGCGCGGAGAGGAGGGCGTACAGCTCGGTGCTCGATGCGGAGTCGCCGTCCACTCCGGAGTAGGATTGCTCGAACACCACCCGCGCCGACAGGCTGAGAGGGGCGTCCACGGCGTAGCGGGCGTTGAGGAACCCGCTGACGATGAGCACCCCCTTGGTGTGCGTGGTCCCGGACAGCTGGGCCTGGCGCTCGATGTCGATGACCCCTTCCCGACCGACGCCCACCGTGGCGGTGATGCGGGACGGCCGGCCGAAGGCGTAGTCGCCGGTGGCGAGGACGGCGAGGCCGTTGGCCTGGCCGACCTTCTTCCCGGCCACGTCGATGAGGATGGTCCCCTGGCCGATCATCTCCTCGATCTTCTTCTGGATCATGTTGGAGCGGTACGTCTTCTCCTCCACCGCCCGCTGGATGTGCGCCCGGTCAATCACCTCCTGGCCGTCCTGCACCGCGTAGAAGCTCGCCTCCCGGATGACGTCAGCGACCTGGGCGAACTGGGTGGACAGCTTGTGCTGGTCGTCGGCCAGGCGGGAGGAGTGCTCGACCACCGCGGCCAGCGCGGCGGGGGTGAGATGCAGCAGGCCCTCGCGCTCCGCCAGCCCGCACACGAAGGAGGCGAACAGATCGATGTTCTCCTTGCTGCGCTCCATGGTCACGTCGAAGTCGGCCTTGACCTTGAACAGCTCCCGGAAGTCGGGGTCCAAACCGAACAGGATCTCGTACACCTGGGGATTGCCGATGATGATGACCTTGCCGTCGAAGGGGATGGGCTCGGGGCGCAGGGTCTTGGTGACCAGGTATCCCATCCGGGCGACGGGGTCCTCCATCTCTAGCCGCTCGGAGGAGATCATCTGCTTAAGGCCGTCCCACACCAGGGGATCACGGAACATCTGCTCGACCGGTATGGCCAGGAAGCCCCCGTTGGCCCGGTGGGCGGAGCCCGCCCGTATCATGGTGTAGTCGGTGACCAGGGCGCCGAGGCGCGACTCCCGCTCCGCGAACCCGAACAGCCTGGTGTAGGTTGGGTTGAGCTCCATGATCGCCGGAGCGCCCTGGGTGGTCGAGTTGTCGACCACCAGGTTGACGTGGTAGTTGCGCGTCGGGTCGATAGGAATGTCCTTGGGCGGGGCGAGGAACAGGGGAAGGTTCTCGAGGATGTCGTCCTCCACCGCCTTGAAGTACTCGGCCACCTCGTCGATCCCCTTGAACTGCTCCCGGAGCTCGTCGAGGTAGGGGGAGATGGCGAACCGGGCGACCTGCTTGTTCATCTCGGTCATCTCCTGGTCCGCCCGCCGGGCCACGTCCCGGAGGGGCCGGAAGGCCTCACCGATGCGGGCCTGCAGTGCCTCCCGGGCGTTGTTGATCCGCTGCTGCAGCACCGGAGGCAGCTCCAGGAACTCCTGGTCGGAGAGGGGCTTGCCTTCCACCAGAGGCACCAGCGTCACGCCGATGGGACTTTGCTGGATGGAGAAGCCGGCCTCCTTGGCCATGCGGTTGATGTTGGTGATGATGTCGTTCCGCTCCCGGTTGACGCGCTGCAGGGTGGCGTCGCGGCGCTTGGAATAGTCCTCGCTCTCGAACGCCTCCCGCAGCGCGGTGGTCAGGTTGCTCACGAACCCCTCCATGGCCTTCTTCAGCTCCGCGCCCTTGCCGGGCGGCAGGCGGATGGCGTTGGGCCGGGAGGAGTCCTTGAAGTTGTTGACGTAGCACCAGTCAGGCGGGGTGGGCTGGCGGGCGGCCAGCTCCCGGACGAAGTCCAGCACCGCGGTCTTCCTCCCGGTGCCGGGGAGGCCGGAGATGAACACGTTGAAGCCCTTCTTCCGGATGTTGAGCCCGAACTGGAGCGCCCGTACCGCCCGGTCCTGGCCGATGATCCGTTCTAGCGGGGTAAGCTCGGCGGTGGTCTTGCAGTCGAACTCGAACTCTGGGCACTTCCTCCGGACCTGCTCGGCGCTCAGCTCTTCGGTCATCGTATCCGCTGGCGATATTCTCGTCCGGAAGATTAATAGCCTACCTCGCAGGGCGGGGCCATGGAACGGGTGACGAAGATGAGCCATACGATGTCCACGCTCATCAGCACGGTGGCCGGCACCGCCGCCCCCGGCCCCAGCAGGTTCATGGCCAGGGCGGCGGCCATGCCGGTGTTCTTGTGGGTGAGGAACAGCACCTCGGGCACCCTCCGCTCCCTCGGCACGCGCCCCCGGGCCAGGCGGTCATATGCCAGACCGGCCCCGAAGGTGCGGACCACCGCCACGGCAAGGAGGGTGAGGAGCAGCGCCGGCTCGCCGAAGAACACCTCCCGGTTGGTGCCGGCGACCGCGACCACCAGCACGGCGAAGGCGAGGTTGACGCCGATGTGCCGACCCTCCTCGCTGAGGCCCAGGGCGCGGATCCCTCGGGAGATGGCCATGGGCACCAGGATGAGCGCGCCGACGTACCACAGCACCGTGATCGGGCTGACCGCCTCCCCGATGAACAGCAGGGTGAGCACCGGGGTCAGCACAAGGGCGACGAGGTACAGGGCGGCGGAGGCCACCAGGGTGGCCTCCAGCTCGCCGCGGAGGAGGTAGCAGAAGGGGATGACCGACACCGCCGAGGGCACCGCGGCCACCAGGACCCAGCCGTTCCTGATGTCCCCCTGGAATAGGAGCGCCAGCAGGACCGTCAGCCCAGAGCTGAGCACGAAGGAGAGGAGGAAGGCCCGCCACACCGCTCCGGCGTGGGAGGAAACCTTCAGCCCGCGGAACCGGAGGTTGCACAGGGAGAACGACATCATCACCCCCAGGGAGATCATGGAGATGGTGCCGTTGGTGAGCCCGCCCGTCTCGGGGAACCCTCCTAACAGCAACGCCACCACCAACGCCGCGCTCATCACGAGGGCGTTGTTGGCGAGGAACCGGCGCACGCGCACAGCGGGGAGAACGCGGCGTTGGCTTAGTACCTTTCCTCAGCCAAGGCCAAATACCTGACGCTCCGAACCACCTACGAATGCCCCGCCCGAGGTTCCTGTTCTTCGTCGTCAACCCCCGCGCCGGGGTAGGCCGGGGCCGGCTGGTACGGTCCAGGGTCGAGGAAACGGTGCGGCAGCTGGGGGACGAGGCGGAGATGCGGGTGCTCCACCACGGCGAGGACATCGGTGCGGCGGTGGAGCAGGGCATCTACCAGGGCGCCACCGACATCATCGCGGTGGGCGGGGACGGCACCGTGGGCGGGGTGGCCGGCGCGCTGGCCGGCACCGACCTGGCCATGGGAGTGGTTCCAGCGGGGACGGCCAACATGCTGGCCCGCGAGCTCGGGCTGCCGCTGTCGACCGGGGCGGCGCTCCGGGTCATCCTCGGCCACCATGCCCACCGCCGCATAGACGTCATGGAGATGGGCGGGCGACGGTTCGTTTACCAGATCGTCATCGGCCCCAGCTCCGAGGCCCTCAGCCGCCTCACCTCGTCGGAGAAGCGGCTCATGGGGCGGATGTCCTACGCGCTGTTCGGCCTGCGGATGTTCGGGGACTTCCGCCCCCTGGAGGTCAAGGGCACGGTCGACGGTAAGGAGTTCCGCGGTCGGGTATCTCAGGTCACCATCGCCAACGCTGGCATCCTCGGGGTGCAGCCCTTCCGGCTGGGGCAGGACATCCGCATCGACGACGGCCGGGTCGAGGTCATCCTCCTGCGGGGCAGGAGCAGGGTGAGCTACATCGCCGCCGGCCTTGACCTGTTGACCGGCAACTACCTCTCCAGCTCCACCCTGCGCTACCTCCACGCCCGGGATAGTATCCACCTGGAGGCGGTGCCGGAGACGGTCATCAGGGCCGATGGTGATTCCTTTGGACGGACCCCTCTGGACGTGAAGGTGCTCCCCAACGCGGTCAAGATCATCGTGCCTCCATGGTCACCATGATAAGTCGATATGTCCATCACCCAAGCATGGGCAGCCCATACTGCAGGGATTGCGGCGAGCGGTTGAGGCCGGACGCGCGGTTCTGCGACCGCTGCGGCCATGCGGTCAAGGGGGCCGGGCCGGCGGCCTCGGTCCGTGACGGGGAGCTGTATCGTTCCGCCCATCTACTGGCAGGGCAGCAACGGCTGATCATCGCCCTGTTGCTGGGCGCGATCGGCCTGATGATGTTCATCATGGGCCTGTCCATGCCTGTCCTGGTCGACCCCTGGACCGGCGTCCCCGACACCACCTTCCGAACGGTCCCCATGCTGATGGGGGCGGTGCTGATCGCGGTGGCCCTGGCCATCTACTTCCTGGGTCGGCGGGAAGCCGGGCGGCATTAGAAAGGGAGGCGCCGAGGGGGAGATTCGAACTCCCGAGTCCTTGCGGACACCAGCTCTCAAGGCTGGCGCGGTGATCCGGGCTTTGCTACCTCGGCCTGGTGCGGCCCACGACGGTGGGCCTTCTTAATCGTTTCGTTGCCCTCAGGCGATGCGCTCGAGCTTGCCCGCGGTGAGCGCGGTCAGGTCTAGCTCGAAGGCGATGGTCGGGTATCCGAGCTCGAAGGCGGTGATGACCTCGGGGTGCAGTTCACCGAACGAGCCCACCGTGGTCCCGTCGACCTCCACCTCCGCCCCCCGGCCCTCGATGTAGCAGCCCTTGGAGGACGGCACCACCGCATGCTTGACCGACAGGTCGCGCAGCAGCGACTCCACCAGCGACTTGGCCTCGGTGAACGAGGAGCGGGAGGCGATGACCGCCCCGGCGAGGTGCTTACGGCGGCGCTGGCCGACCATGACGTCGCCGACCTCGAACAGCCGCTGGGGCAACTCCCGGTGCTTGTTGCGGCGCAGCACCGCCATGATGCTCGGCAGCAGCGACACCCGGAGGCAGGTGTGGTCCTCGCTGATGGGGTTGAGCACCTCCACCACCTCGGCGGGCGGCAGGCGCATCCGCTCGAACTGGTCGCGGGGCGAGGTCAGCATGAGGGTCGTGACCTCCAGGAAGCCGTACCCGACCATGGTCTGCCGGGCGGCGTCGCTGGCCCGCTGGTCGATGCCCAGCTGCCCGAACGTCACCGACCTCGGGAGGGTGTGGCCGAACTTATCGTAGCCGATCCCCTTAGCCACGTCCTCCATGAGGTCCACCGGATGGATGAGGTCGAAGCGGGTGGCGGGGGCGAGGACCTCCACCTTCCCGGCGGCCGGGGCGGCCTGATGCCCCATCCGCTCCAGGGCCGCGGCCATCTCCTCGGCGGTGAGGGAAGAGCCCAGCAGGGCGTTGGTGTCGGCGACCGGCAGCGTCCAGGAGCGGGGCTCCAGGTCCGGGGTGACGTACGAGCGCGCTCCGACCACGTTGACGGAGCGCAGCTTCCCGCCCCGATCGGCCATGGCCGTGGCCACGATGTTGAGCGCGCCGTTGATCGCTCCCAGGTCGGTGCCGGTGACGTCGATGAACACCTTGGTCGTCTCCTCGGTCACCGTGGTCAGGGTGCCGTTGATGATCGGGGGGAACGACAGTACCTGGTCGTCACGGTCCACCAGCAGGGGGTAGCGGTCCTTCCCGGCAAGGATGTAGGCGTAATCGATGCCCTTCTCGTGCCGCTCCAGGATCTCCTGGAGGTCCATCCGCTCGCTCTTGCCCAGGGGAACGAAGGAGACGGAGCGCGGCTCGACCGCCTTGTAGGTGAACGGCGGAGCGATGCGCGCCATGTCGTGGATGCCTATGGACACTTTGGCCCGCTTGCGGCCCATGGTGAGGTGCAACTTCTCCTGCAGCTCCATGAGGGAGCGGATGAGGGCATCGGACATGTGGATGTCTTCGACCACCCCGGCGACCATGAACGGTCGTACCGGCAGCACCGAGGGATCGATGTTCAGCGTGACGTCGGAGCCCGCGACCTCATACCGGCGGAGGCCCTTCTCCAGTCCGAGGAAGGTGCGCAGGGCGCGAGCGGCACCCTCCACGCAGTAGAGGTCCGGCCGGTCAGGGAAGAACTCGATGCTCAGCTCACGGGTGTCGCGGTCGTAGGAGTGGATGTCCGCCCCCAGCTGGGGTATCCGCTCCAGCAGCGTTTCCACGGGGACCTGGCGGCCGAGCAGGCCCACCAGGTCGTCATAGGCGAACGTGACTACTGGCATCGCCGGAGCCATGGCGGAGTCAGTATTTTTAGGTTTTGCGGTCCTCCACCGGATGGGCCGGCCGCTGGCCAGCCAGGGCGGCCAGTAGGTCGGTGGCGGCGGTGACCGCCATCCGCTCCCTGGTGCCCACGGTGGCGCTGCCGAGGTGGGGGGCCAGGACGACGTTGTCCAATGCAAGCAGGCGAGGGTGGATGGCCGGCTCGTGCTCGTACACGTCCAGGGCGGCGCCGGCGATGGTTCCGTTCTCTAGGGCGCGCACCAGCGCCTCCTCGTCCACCACCGCTCCCCGGGCGACGTTCACCAGCACCGCCGTGTGCTTCATCATGGCCAGCTGCTCGGCGCCGATGAGGTGATGGGTCTCTTCGGTCAAGGGGACGTGGAGGCAGACGAAGTCGGAGGAAGCCAGCAGCTCGTCCAAGGGGACGAGGCGGGCGTCCAGTTCGGCCTCGTGCTCGCTGCGAGCCCGGTTGTGGTAGAGGACGGTCATGCCGAAGCCCCTGGCCCGTCTCGCCACCGCGGAGCCGATGGCCCCCATGCCCACGATCCCTATCGTCCGGCCGTGGACGTCCGCGCCGAGGAAGAGGTTCGGCCCCCACCCCTCGAACCGGCCGGCGCGGACGAAGCGCTCCGCCTCGGGGATGCGCCGGGCCGCCGCCAGCAGGAGGGCCCAGGTGAGGTCGGCGGTCGCTTCGGTCAGCACCCCGGGGGTGTTGGTGACGACGATGCCCCGCCTCCGGGCGGCAGCCAGGTCGATGTTGTTGTACCCGACGGCATAGATGGCGATGGCCCTGAGGCGAGGCGCGGCGGCGATGAGCTCCTCGTCGATCCGGTCGTGGAGGTGACACAGCAGGCCGTCGACGTCGCGGACCCGGCGGAGCATCTCGCCGCGGGGCATGGGACGGTCCTCCTCGTAGACGTCAAGGTCGGCATGGGCGGCCAGAAGGTCCATTCCCGAGGCGTGCACGCGGCGGGTGACCAGGATGCGGGGTCGTTCCATCGAGCTCATCGTTCCGGGAGAGCAAAACGGGAGGAACTACCTTTCGGCAGGCAGGACGGCGACGAGCTCTCCGCACCCCGGACATCGGGAAGGTCGAGACCGCCCTCGGCCACGATGGGGCGGGACCGGACGACCTCCTCCAGCCGTTGAGACCGGGGACGAAAGTCCCGTTCAGCGCCCCAGGCGGCGATGGGCGGCCCCCAGCTGGCCGGCGGCCTGGGCGCACAGGGTGGACAGCTCGCCGGCGAGGACCACCGCGCCGACGATCTCGGCGAGCTTGCGCGCCTTGCCCTCTCCGAGGCAACCCATCATGGAGAGCGCCTCGGCCTGCGCCGGCAGCCTGGTGCCGCCGCCCACCGTGCCCACCTCCACCGCGGGCAGGCGGACCGCGAGGTATAGGTCACCGTCCACGACCTCAGCGGTGGTGGTGCCCATGGAGCCCTCGACGACCTGAGCGGGGTCCTGGCCGGTGGCGATGTACACCGCGGCCAGCATGTTGGCGGCGTGGGCGTTGAAGCCCAGCGAGGCGGAGAGCGCCGAGCCGACGCCGCACTTGCGGAAGCAGGTCTCCGCCACCGCCTCAGGGGTGGTGTGCATGCGCTCTTCCAGCACCGCCCAGGGCACCGTGACGTCGGCCAGCACGGTCTTGCCACGGCCAGTGATGGCGGTCATTGCTGATGGCTTCTTGTCCACGCACAGGTTGCCGGAGACCGACACCATCGCCGCGCCGGTCTCGGCCTCGATAAGCCGGGCCGCGGCCTCGGAGGCGATGGTGGCCATGTTCATGCCCATGGCGTCGCCGGTGGAGTAGGCGAGCTTGACGAACAGCGAGCGGCCGACCGCGAAGGGCTCCGCTGACAGCAGCTTGCCGTGTTTGGTGGTGGCCTCCGCCGCCTCCCTCAGGCGGTCGAAGTTGCTCGCCACCCAGTCGGCGGCCTGCACGGCGTGACGGACGTCGCGTACCCGGAACACCGGGGCCCGGGTCATGGCGTCCTTGACCACCACGGAGGTCGCCCCGCCGGAGGCGGTGATGACCGAGCAGCCGCGGTTGACCGAGGCGAGGAGCGCTCCCTCAGTGGTGGCCAGGGGGACCAGGAACTCGCCCTCCGCGTGGTCGCCCCGGACCCGGAGCGGGCCGACGAACCCCACCGGCACGGGGACCGCGCCGATCATGTTCTCGATGTTCTTCTCGGCGAGCTGCGGATCGTAGGTGGTGGAGGCGATGGTCGGCAGCTTGGCCCCCGTGAACGCCTCTACCGCCTGCCTCCGCTCATCCATGTCCGCCCTGGTCCTCCCGCGGTTCTTCAGCCCCTGGGTCATTGGGATCCGACTTGCATTACCATGAGGGTAATTAACCTGTCCGGTGGCCCGGAAGGACCATGGTCCGTCGCAACCGCCTGTAGCCGTATACCTGGCGACAGGAGTGAGGCGCATTGGGCACGAGCTCGATCACCTCGTGGACCAGGGGGACGAGCTCTCAGTGCCCCGAACAGGCCAGCCGATCGAGCTCGTGCTGATGAGCGTAACGAAGGGAGGGTCCGTCCTACGGTACGAAAAAACAAGGGATTCGAACCGCCCTACGCCTGTCTGATTTTGGCCTTTTTGAAGGGCCTCGGGCTCGATTTTATATCCTAGAATGGGATGAGAGGCTTCCAAATCCGGGCACCGATGCCTAGATGGGGTGATAACAGGCAATGTATAGCATGGGTCCTAAGTCGGGCAAGCTATTGAGCGATGAGGAGACGATTGAGCGCTTCAAGAAGGGCGGAGAGTGGGGTCTGCTGACCTCTGTCGACCTTCGCGGGTGCGATCACCAGAAGATCTGCGACGGGGACTATATCCGCCAGTTCTCGGTCGATCTGTGCGAGCACATCAAGATGAAGCGGTTCGGTGACCCCATCGTGGTTCGCTTTGGTGCCGACCCCCGCGTCCAGGGCTACTCGCTCGCTCAGCTTATCGAGACCTCCCTGATCTCCGGGCACTTCGCCGAGGACACCGACCGGGCGTTCATCGACGTGTTCAGCTGCAAGGAGTATCCGCCCCAGGAGGTCGCGGAGTACTGCAAGAAGTACTTCGGCGCAAGCGAGGTAGAGTACTCGGTCTCCTTCAGGACCTAAACATCACATCCTATTGGGGGCATCGCCCCGTTCAACGGCCTTACCAAACCCCTTCCTGCTTATTCTGTTACTGTCGCGCTATCTGGAATGGTGCCGACCGCTCTCTGCCGAACGGTCGGCCATGGAAAGCTTTAAAATAGTAAGAGCTATTCCCATGGACCACAAGGGCCCGTAGCTTAGCCTGGCTGGAGCGCCCGGCTGATAACCGGGAGGTCATGAGTCCAAATCTCATCGGGCCCACCACCTCTCCTGGCTCGTGTCGTCTTCGACATGGGCTTCATCGCCGCCCCCGGGCGGACACTTCTCATCCTTCATCTCGTTCTATCTTGCCGTTCTCGAGCGTAACAGCCCTTGCGGTAGGCTGGCCGTCGACGAGCGACGCGACCGGCGAGGTCCTCTTTGCCGGTGCCCCCCTTTTTTTGGATGCGATCCAAACGGGCTCCTATCCACAGGCCCAGGGTGAGCTGACCGGCGCGGCTAGCCGCGAGCTCGATGCCCGGGATGCCGAGGCAAGTCTAATCAACGGGGAGCACCAGGTATCGTTACAGCATGCGCCGAGCGACGACGAGCGGAGCGGAGGCCCAGACCGGGGGCGAGACTGGCGGGGACCTCGAGTTGCTGACCAAGGTCATCGAGGGCACCACTGGATACGTCTTCGCCATCGACCGCGAGCGCCGGATACGGTTCGCCAGCCCCGCCGCGCTCGAGGCCATGGGTACCGCCCCGGAGGAGGTGCTGGGGCGGCGGTATGATCAGCTCCCCCTGCCCATGGGCACCGACCACGAGCGGAAGATCGACGTCCTCTTCGAGAAGGGGGAGCGGGTGGAGGGAGAGGCCACCATGCGCTCGGCCGAGGGCGATCGGTACTATATCTACACCGCAGTGCCGGTGCGGGACCGCGACGGGGCGGTGGAGATGGTAGTGGTCACCGCCTCCAACGTCACCAAGCAGAAACGGGCGGCGCAGCTGAGCGAAGGGCTGAACAGGATCAGCTCGGCCATCAACTCGACCCTCGACATCGACGAGATCATGAACCGGGTGATCGCCCAGGCGTCCGACTGCCTCCGCTCCGACGCCACCGCCATCGCCTTGAAGGAAGGGGATCAATGGGTCCTCCGGTACATCCGTGGGGCGATCCCCGAGCGGGTACTGGGCGCGGCCATGTCCGACAGCCAGATGAGGGCCTGCTTCATGGGCACCGACGAGTGCTTCTCCGGTATCTGGGACGTGACCAAGGCGGACTGGGTGTGCCAGGACATGATGAAGCGCCTCGGGGTGATGTCGTTCATCACTATCCCACTGAAGCGGGGGGACCGCATCCACGGGGTCTTGATCGTCGCCAACTCCGCCCCCCGCCGGTTCACCCCCGAGGAGATGGACTTCGCCATGAACCTTTCCTCGGCCATCTCGCTGGCGCTGGACAACGCCGAGCTGTACCGCTCCGAGGTGGAGCAGGGGTTCCTGCTGAAGTCGATCATCGACAACGTCCCGGCAGTGGTCATAAAGATGAGGGGGGACGATCTGCGCATCCTCTGGGCCAACAAGGCCTCCGAGAGGTACCGCCTAGGCAAGTTCAAGGACGTCGACACCACGGGCCGCTCCCTGCAGGAGATCATCCCCACCGCCGAGGAAACGGGCCTGGCGCAGATGTTCCGCACGGTGGCCGCCGCCGGCCGGCCGTTCACCGACCAGGAGTTCGCCCTGGCCGGCCTGGGGCCGGACGTCGTCTACTGGCATGGCAGCCTGATCCCGCTCAAGGACCCCTCCCGCGAGGTCCCCGACCTGCTCATTCTGGCGGTGGACGTCACCGCCCAGGTGAGGGCGCGGAAGCGGTCGGAGGAGATGACCCAGATGGCAAGCCTGGAAAGGGACCGCCTGCAGACCATCATCGACACTCTGCCGGTAGGGGTGCTCATCATCGACCGCAGCGGCAGGGTGACCGAGGTCAACGGCGCAGCGGAAAGGCTACTGGGGCCCATCACCCCCATCCCGCGGGAGATACGCGACCTGGGCCGGGTCAGGGCTTGGTCGAGCGCCACCGGTCAATCCCTGAAGCTGGAGGACTGGGCCCTGGTACGGGCGCTGTTCGACAGGGCCCGCACGGAGAACGAGCTGGTCGACGTGCGCCGGTACGACGGGAGGATGGCCACCTTCCTGACCTCCGCCGCTCCCCTCCTCGGACCGGAGGAACAGGTCGTGGGGGCGGTGGGCGTTGTCCAGGACATCACCGAGCAGGTGCACCTGGAACGGGAGGTGGTGGAGGCCAAGGGGAAGGCCGAGCTGTACGTCGACCTATTGACGCATGACATCAACAACCTCAACGCCGCGGCCATGGGGTACCTGCAACTGCTCGACGACGCCGCCCTTCAGGACCGGGAACGGAACTGGACCAAGCGCTCGCTCGACGCCCTGGAGGAGAGCTCGCGCCTCATCGATGCCATCCAGAGCATTCAGCAGCTGGAGGCCGGCGAAGCGACCCTGACCACTATCGACCTCGACCGGATGCTGAACGACCTGGTAAAGGACTACAGCGGCCACCCCAACCGGAACGTCCAGATCGTGCTCAGCACCCACGGCCGCCACTGCGTCATGGCCACCGGGCTCGTCCGCGAGGGCTTCGCGAACATCATCGATAATGCCATCAAGCACAACGTGGGCGACCTCCGCATCGACATCAGGGTCGGCACGATGTACCAGGAAGGGGTGGAGTATCAGAGGGTCGAGATCGAGGACAACGGCCAAGGGATACCTGATGAGATCAAGACCCAGATCTTCTCACGGTCCTGGAGGGGCCGGACCAAGTCGGTCGGGAAGGGCCTGGGCCTGTTCCTGGTCAAGCGGCTGGTGGAGGACGTACAGGGCCGGGTATGGGTGGAGGACCGGATGCGGGGCGACCACCGTCGAGGGGCCAAGTTCGTCGTCCTGCTCCCCGCGGCGCCGTGCTAGGGCCTGCGTCTACCGCCGGCCGACCGCCCTCCTCATCACCTGCGTCCCATCCGCCGCAAGGTTGATCAGCACCGCCGAGGCCACCGCCGGGATGCCTCGAAGGAGGCCTGCGCTCCGCTTGGTCCCGGCGTCGAGCACCTCCTTCATCAGGGTGATGTTCTCCATCGACCGCTCGCGGAGCTGCTGCGCAGGGTTGGTGTCGGACGCCGCGGCCATGGCCCGATCGATGGTACCCATGATCTCGTCGGGGTCCAGCCGCTCCATGCCCACGATGTGCTCCTGGCGGCCGATCATCGACATGAACGAGCGGATCTTGGGAGCGTAGTCGAACGCCACCATGGGCATGCCGAACTCCGACGCCAAGAGGAGGGTGTGAAGGCGCATGGAGACCAGCAGGTCGACCGTCCCCAGGAGGGCCTTCAGCTCCTCGGGGGAGAGCATGCCATCGATGATGACGAACCGTTCCGGCTGCTCCAGTCCCTCCCGGATCTCCCGGCCCAGGACGTCGTCGAACACGTGGTGATGGTACCTCTTCCGACGGTCGTAGGCCTCCATGGGGATGAACAGGATGCGGGCGTCCCGCTCGCGGATCAGGCGGTCGCACACCTCCCGGAAGACCCGCACGCAGGAGCGGCGGTCCCAGTGGGCGTAGTCGGCGTACATCTTGTCCTGGATGCGGATGTTGATCCCCACGGTCATCGACGAGCCGTGGGGCTCGGCGAACGGCATGCTGGAGGCGCGGGCGGAGAGCATGAACGCGGGGTCGGCGGTCACCCGCACCGGAGGGCGGGTCACCCCCATGGCCTCTAGCCGCTCCTGGGACTCGCTGTCTCGCACGGTGATGAGGTCGACCTCGTTGAGGGCATCCACCGTCAGCCTCCTCCGCCGGGGGGAGGCGATGGGCAGCACCCCCACCCCGCAGCACATGACCGGCACCCCGAGGCGCTTGGCCAGGGCGATGAAGGTCGTGCTGGCCACGTTCCCGTTGATGAGGTCGCCCCCGCCGTAGACCACGAGGTCCGACTCCCGGAGGAACCTCACCACCCTGGGGAGGTGGGCCGGCCGATAGTACTCGAAGATGCTGGCGGTGCCGTCGACGCGGTATCGGCGAAGGATCTCCCGCTCGTTGTCCGCCAGCACGTACACCTTGGAAGGAGGAAGGTGACGGTTGATGCTGTCCAACAAGGCGGTGAACACGGCGTCGTCGCCCAGGTTCACCCCTGCCCAGTTGGCGATGGTGATGACAGGTCCGGCGTTCATGGCCCCAATTGCTTGAAAGCGTCGACTATCAGAAGGTATCCGCTACAAAGACCGATGAACGGAGGAAAAGCCACTGCGGGAGGGCCGTCAGGCCTTCGTGCCGCCCCTGGATTGTCGTTCTGGCCGGGAGCGGCGGTCCCCGCCGAGCTTGCCCTACCTGACCTTGGTCATGGTGGCCTCGTACCCTCCGCCTGGCCACTCCCACGCTCCGGATATCTTCCGCCGGTCCTCGCTGAAGCGCCCCTTGAAGTGCGCCGGCGAGCCGCGCTCCCCGCCCCAGATGGTGATGGAGTCGTCGGTGACATCATACACGTAGTCGAGGGAGTTGCCCATGTTGTCGAAGAAATGGGAAGTGCAGTCTGGGCTAGCCTCCTCGGCCCCGAACTTGCGCTCGTAGCCGATGACCTCGATGCCCTTGACCCGCTGCCCGACGTGATCGATGTCGACGCGCTGCAAGAGGAAGAAGCCTCCGTCCAGCCACTCGAAGCTCATCCGGCCAGTGATGGGGCCGCCGGTCTCGAAGTCCCGTCCCTTCAACTCCCACGTCCCCACCATCTTGTCCAGCTGCCGAAGGGCGGGGTTAGGGACGGGGGTCGGCGGCGCGGTCTCGCTCATTTCGCTCTGCTGCATGATGGAGCCTTGCAGCCCCATGGGTATGAGCTTTCCGCCCCTCAGCCGGAGGCAGGAGCGAAGGTTCGTCAGAATAAAGGTGGTACGCCGCCCCGCCGGGGCGGCGATAGGGGCCGGTTCAGGCCAGCATCACGTCGGCGGGTAGCTTGGACCGCTTGGCCTCGTAGGCGGCGCGGACGTAGGGGGCAGCTTCGGGGGGCGAGGAGACGAGGTAGGTCTTGCCGTCCCGCTTCTCCTCCCTGACGATGATCTGATTGGCCAGCCAACAATCGGCGCAGAGGTGCCGAGCCTGTTCCTGGATCATGTCCGCGTACGACTGCTGCAGCGCCGCGGGGGCGGCCGGGGCCTGCTGGGCCCTGGGGGCCTGAGGGGCCTCACGGGGGCTTCCGCCGAACATCCTGCGGAGCTTTTCCATCATTCCAACCTTGGCTTCCATGACTATTCCCAATTTCGGCTATTGAGACTACTATTTTTATCTTGTTGCCCGCTGGACCGCATTTGTACGAACGTTCGTCCACTCCATGGGCGAGATTGACTCGTCGTGCACGTTATCTACGAAGGTTGATTAGCACATTGGGCATCCACGCACCATGGGCGGCGCGGACGGGCGGCGGGTCCTCAGGACCTATCTGGTCAATCAGACGGTCCATTGGTTCATCGTCGGCCTCACCTTCCCGGTGCTGGTCCTCCTGCTGATGGAAAAAGGCCTGGACATCGCTCAGGCGGGCATGGCCATGGCCGCTTACTCCGCCACCATCATCCTGCTCGAGCTGCCCACCGGAGGCCTCGCCGACAGCATCGGCCGGAAGCGGACCTATCTGGTCGCCATCGCCATTCAGATGGCCGGGGGGCTCGCCCTCCTGCTGTCTTTCGACCTCCTAACGGTGGTCGCCGCCACGGTCGTCATGGGCACGGCCCGGGCGTTCTCCTCCGGCTCCATGGAGGCGTGGTTCGTTGACGAGTACAAGCGGGCTGAGCCTGACGGCAACCTCCAGCGGGCGCTGGCCAGAGCGGGCGTGTTCATCCCCCTGGGGCTGGGCCTCGGCTCGCTGGTGGGAGGCGTGATCCCCAGCCTTAGCGGCGCGTGGGCTGGCGTCCTTCCTCTCGGCACCTACGACATGAACCTGGTGCTTATGGAAGGGATGATGGTCGTGCAGCTCATCCTAACCCTCGCCTTGGTCCAGGAGGACCTCGCCGGCCGATCCGGCAGCATCCGCGCCGGCCTGGGCCGATTCCCCGAGGTCCTCTCCACCTCCTTCCAGCACGGGGTGAGGAACCGGACGGTGCTCGTGCTCCTCCTGGCCTCCTTGCTGTTCGGGGTCGCGCTGAGCAGCATCGAGCTGCTGTGGCAGCCGAGGGTATCGGACCTCCTAGGCACCACCGAGCTGACCTGGGTGCTAGGGGTGCTGGCGGCGGGATACTTCATCTCCGCCTCGGCCGGCTCCATGCTCTCTCCCCGCGCCTGCTCGCTCTTCCGCAACCGGTATCCGTGGGTGATATTCGCCACCCGGCTCCTCACCGGCGCCCTCCTACTGCTGCTGGCATTCCAGGACACCATCCTGGGGTTCACCCTGTTCTACTTCCTCATCCTCATGACCGAGGGAGTGGCCGACTCTCCCGACGCCACCCTGTACAACGCCGAGCTGCCCTCCCGGGTGCGCTCGACCATGATGTCATTCAAATCCCTGGTCCTGCAGACCGGCGGCCTGATCGGCTCGCTCTCGATGGGCTACCTGGCCGGGGCATACTCCATCGGCTCCGCCTGGATGGTCGCCTCGGCCATCCTGGGCGGCTCGTCGGTCTTCTACGCCTACCTTGCCCTAAAAAGCGCCCGCACCCCGGTGCCCGGGCCGAGCGAGGTCCTCAAGGCCTCTTGAGCGGTAATCGCACCAGATGATGGGAGACGGCCGCTCCCACCAGGACGAGCACGAGCAGGGCGGCAGAGGGCAGGTCGAACAGCAGGTAGGAGCCGGCCAAAGAGGCCCATAGGAACGCCATCGAGCTCAGGCGCACTCGCTGAGAGATCCCTCTCCCGTTCTGATAGTCCCTCAGGATCTGGCCGAAGAGGCGGTTGGTGACCATAAAGTGGTGTATGCGCCTTGAGCCCCGGAGATAGCACCATGCCGCGGCCAGGACGAACGGGGTGGTCGGTATCAAAGGGACCGCCAGACCGATCACGCCTGCCGCCAGGGCGATCGTGCCCAGCGCGGTGTAGGCGAGGCGACGGGCGGGACTGAGGACGGGCCCGTCCGCGGCGCAGCGGTTCTCGATGTTCACGCTCTGCTCCATGGCCTGTGACCATTGCCAACGCTCCCGCAACTACTTAGCCCCTGCGGAAGCCCGTAATGATGGACGATGGCATCGGCCTTGATGGCAACCACCTGGGAAAAGAGAGGAAAGGGTTTGGACCGGCAGGCTCAGTACATGACCGGGGGCGGGCTGGGCGTCTGCTGCGGCATGGATGGGGGCGCAGGGGCGCCAGCGGAACCCATCGCCTCCATCATGGTCCTCTCCAGAGACTCGCAGCTCTGGTTCTGGACGTTGAACTCCCCCCGGATCTCGCCCATAGGGAACTCCTCGGTGTGGAAGTTCACGTACGCGTCCTGGCTCTCGATCATGTCCAGCAGGTCGGTCATAGACTTGCCGGCCAGCGGACCGACGAAGTCATCCTCGGTGAAGGTGCCGATGACCAGGAGGCCGTCCGTCTCGCCCGGTTTCACCTGAGGCTGGGTGCTACCCTCCGGGAACAGCCAGACCACCGGTGGTCCAGTGGTGTTCTCCCCCTCCACCGCGTGGATGTGCCCCTGGTTCACGTCGGTGAGGTTGGCCACGTAGACCATGTAGCACATCTCCGACATGTCCTCACTGAGCCAGAAGAGGGCCAGGCCCGTGGCATTGGTCTCCACTGGGTCGGGCCGCTCCATTGGTCCGGTCATGGGGACCACCACGGCTTTCTTCCAGTCCTGGGTCCTTTCGTCGTCCTGTCCGTCGGCCACGGTCAACGCCCCCGCGAGGGACATGACCGCGGCCAGAACCAATGCCGCGGCGATGGCGGCGCTCTTTCGCTTCATGGCAGGCCTCGGGGACGTGTCGCAGGCGTGCCAACAAGTAGGTTGTTCAACCACCATGCGGGCGGCCTTCCTCGGCCGCCGCTGGAAGAGCATATGGTCCGCTATCCTGGCCAGAGTGGTCGGCCCGTCAATCGGACGAGTTCACAGGCGGCCCTGCTCCACCGCCACCTTGGCCTTCTCGAAGGTCTCGGTGAGCTTCTCCACCGTGGGCACCCCGCCCCACAGCTGGAGAGAGTGATTGATGAACAGCGCCGGCCCGACGCCGTCGTGGTACTTGTTGAAGAGGGGCATGATCTCATCCATGTAGCGGTGGCTGGCGGACATCCGGGCCTCGCTGGCGTGGATGAGGTCCAGCTCGTACTCCACCCCCGCCCGGGCGGCAGCCTCCTGGATCGCGTCGACGTACCGCTTGTCGTGGACGGCAAGGTTGGGCTTGCAGCAGGCGAAGGAAAGGATGGCTAACTGGAGCTTTACCATATGAGCGCCTCACTTGACCATGGCCGTCGCTCTTCTTCCATCTTTCGCCCCGGGCTCAGCCGAACAGCGCCCTGCCCACCTTGCGGAGGTTCTCCAGCCCGTAGATGTCGGTCTCGAACAGGGGGACCTCGGCGCGGATCAGGTCCTTGAACTTCACCTCGATCTCCTGGAGGTACTTGTCCTGGGTGGCCCGCCTGCGCTCCAGGAACCAGTTGCCCTGCAGCACCTCCCGGGGGATGACCTCGTTGACGATGACCGAGCGGACGTTGATGCCAAAGGTGGCGAGGTCCTCGGCCGCCCGTGCGGTCTCGTCCACTGGAAGCTTTTCAGGCAGCAGCACGAGGTTGAAGGCGGAGGTATCCCGGTCGGAGAGCGCCCGGACGGCGGCATCGTAACGCTCCTTCTCCTTGCGCAGGTCGGCGATCATCTGCTCATCGTAGACAAACCCGAGGACGTCGGACATCTCCCTCCGGCTCTCGATCTGGCCGGCGATGTACCCCGACCAGTCGAAGGGCATGCTCAGCTCGCGGAGGGTATGCCCGGTGGGGGCGGTGTCGAACACCACCTTGTCATGCTCGGTATCGGCCATGTAGCTGACGAACTGGTCGAAGGCGGCGATCTCCTCGGTGCAGGGGGTGCTCAGCAGCTCACTCCCGAACATGGTGGAGAAGCCCTCCATCATCTCGTTCATCCTGGTCTGGAAGACCCCCATGGCCTTCTTGGGGTTGATGTTCAGCCCGCACAGGTTCTTGGCCTTGTCGATGCAGGTGAGCTCGGTCTCCGAGATATCCTGCTCGTAGATGGCGGAAAGGCTTATGGTGGGGTCGGTGGCCACGATAAGCGTATTGTAGCCCTGGTCAGAGAGCCAGGTGGCGGTCGCCGCGGCCATGGTGGTCTTGCCCACCCCTCCCTTGCCGCCGAAGAACAGGAACTTCTTACTTTCCACGAGGTCTCGCATCGTCTCAGTGGCCATTTTCACGCCTCGGCTGAGTATGCCCCCTGACCTTTAAAGGTTCACCGCCGCCCAAGCTTAATAGTTCCCGGTCCGTGGTAATGAGGATGAGCCACCATCGCTTCCTGGTGCTCGCTGTCGTCCTCGCCCTCGTCTCCGTTCCGGCCGAGGCCCAGTCGGACGAGGACGGCGCCTTGGTGCCGGTGTCCATTGGTCCCGTCCCACAGATCGACGAGGCCAACTGGACCCTGCTCATCGATGGCCTGGTGGAGCGAGAGGTCCGTCTCAGTTACGAGGAGTTCGTGGCATTGGGGAACGCGACCGAGGAGGCGGAGCTGCGGTGCGTCACCGGCCCCAGTGCCTCGGCGGTGTGGACCGGTGTGCCGCTGTCAACGCTGCTGGACCTCGCCGGGGTGAGGGAAGGAGCGGTGAAGGTGGCGTTCCACAGTGCCGATGGTTTCTCCACCGACCTCACGGTGGAGGAGGCGCTCGCCGACGGCGTCCTACTGTCGTACGGCATGAACGGCGCTCCCCTGCCCCCCGGACAGGGCTTCCCGGCCCAGCTGGTGGTGCCAGGTCACTGGGGCTACAAGTGGGCCAAGTGGGTGGTGCACATCGAGGTGCTCGATCACGACTACAAGGGGTATTGGGAGAACCGGGGGTGGGCGGACGATGCCCGCATCACCGGGCCCACCGACTGGAGGTATCACGCCGTCCTCCTCGTCGCCGCGGCCGTGGTGGGGGCGTTCCCGCTGATCGACGGAGGGCGGGTGGCCCTGGGGCTCAAGCCCCGGGCCGCTCGGTGGCACCGGTGGGCCGGCACGGCCTTCGCCGTCCTCCTGCTCGTGGTGTTCGCCTGGTGGGCCGCCACCACTCTGGACTTCCGCGGCGGCCTGTTCTTCTCCTGGCACGGCCGCATCGCCCTCCTCGCGGCGATCATGGCGGCGGGGACCCTGATGACCGGCATCGCTTTGATGCGAGGGAAGGGACGAGCTCGACGGTGGCACTCCGCGCTCTCCACCGCGGCGATCCTGATCACCGTGGCGGCGCTGTTCTCCGGCCTCATCCTCGCCCTCCCCATCTTCGCCTGATCCGAAAGCAGAGCCTTTCGGTCGAGCGGAGGGAGCGGTCGAATATCTTTAATAATAATGAGACGTTCGTGAAAACGTCAGGAGCCAGCACACCTGATGAGGCGCCACTCGGTCCCCTCTGCTACGAGGGCAGGAGCGGTTTTTTCAGGTAAGTTCGGTGCGCTTGGCGTTAGGGAAGGGTGCGCGTCCCATTGGGGTCCGCCGTAAAGACCGCTCAGAGGATAGAACCGCGGCATGGCCGCGCCCGGTCAGGAAATAAAGAGGATGTACACGGTAGCAATAGTGAGAGGTAGCAAATGAGCGAGGTCCGGATCGTCATCGACTTGGCACTCCTACTGCTCATATCAGGTGGCGCTGCCCTCGTGTTCGCCAAGATCCGGATGCCCCCCATCCTAGGGTACATCACCGCAGGCATCATCCTGGGACCGTCGATGATCCCCGACCTGTGGGTGGAGGGCGGCACCGTAGAGCTGCTGTCCAGCATCGGCATCGTCATGCTGCTGTTCTACATCGGCCTGGAGACCGAGATCACCGAGCTGCGGGAGGCGGGCCCTCGCCTCCTGATCATCGTTCTGGTCCAGATGCCCCTCATGGTCGCCCTCGGCTATCTCACCGGGATATTGCTGGGGATGACCGCAGTGCAGTCCATCTTCCTTGGCGCGATCATCTCCGGCACCAGCACCGCGGTGGTGGTGGGGGTGCTCAAGACCGCCAAGCACATCAATGCCAAGATGGCCAAGAATATCATCACCATCACCATCTTCGAGGACGTCGGACAGGTGCTCATCCTGACCATGGCCGCCCCCCTGCTGGCCGGCGACACTCCCGCCCTGGGCTCCACGGTCAACATGATAATAGGCCTCGTCCTGTTCATCATGATCAGCGTGGTCTTCGGGATGACCTTGATCCCCCTCGTCCTCGACCGCATCGGGCGGCGGTACTCGACCGAGATACTGCTCATCGTCGCGGTGGGGGCGTGCTTCGCCATGGCCGGTGTGTCCTCGGCCCTCGGGCTGGACATCGCCATCGGCGCCTTCCTCATGGGGATGATCATCTCACTGTCGAAGTTCGGCCACAAAATTCTCCAGAAGGTCGAGCCGGTCAAGGAGCTGTTCATGGCGGTGTTCTTCGTGAGCATCGGCCTGCAGGTCAGTCCCCAGCTCATCCTCGGCAACCTCGGCCTGGCCCTCATCATCGCGGGGGTGTTCATCGCCAGCAAGCTCGCCTCCATCTGGTTGGGCTGCTACCTCACCAACATGACCGCCCGCGACAGCCTGCTGGTGGCCACCAGCCTGCTGGCCATGGGGGAGTTCGCGTTCATCATAGCTGCCGCTGCGCTCGGGGCAGGAGTGGTCAGCGAGGGCTTCTATGCCGCGGTCATCGGAGCGGCCCTCATCACCATGTTCGTGATGCCACTCATCACCAAGGCCCAGCCCGTGCTGTACCAGAAGCTGACCGACCACATGCCGTCCAGCGTGCGATGCGCCCTTGATAACATCGATGACATCCATGCCGCCGCCTCCGCCGGGCTCGACGAGCAGCCGCAGTCACCGGCCCGGGCGGCCATACGAAGGTCGATCTACCTGATCTTCGTCGACGGGGTGGTCATGGTCACCGTGCTGCTGCTGTTCAACGCCCTCGAGGACTATGCCACCACCTTCGCCACGACCGCCTCCAACTTCAACCTGCTCCCCCAGGAGCTACTGCTCATCCTGCTGATCATCACCATCTCGCCGGTGATCTACAACATGCACACCCACGTCAAGAGGATCGCCCAGAGCCTCACCACAGTGGTGATGGAATCGCCACGGAAGGTGGGGCTGGACCGCACCACCGTGTACAAGGTGTTCGCCAACGTCTTCGACGTCGTCCTCATCATCGCCATCCTGGTGCTCCTCATCCCCCTCATGCCCGGCCTGACCCTGGTGGGCCCGCTGGGGGTGCTGGTGGCCCTGGTCTGCGGGGGAGCGGTCATCGCGCTGGCCTGGGACGCCCTCCACCGGGTGTACGCCCGGTTCTGCCAACTGGTGACCGGCCCGCCCCGGGAGGGGCGGTGAGGAGGCCAGCGGCGGTTTATTTATCACTGGATATTAATTGAGGGATAAGTTATATTATAGCCCCGGCCGATTCATCACCGTTTAAGGGGGGCAGACGGTGAGGGTGCTTTTCGTGGACGGCGACCCAGAGGCACGCCGGGCGGCGGTCAGCCTGCTCGGGGCGGAGGGGGACATCTACCCCGATACCGCTCCTGACGGCGAGGTCGCCATCGAGCGGCTGGCCACGGCCCAGTACGACGCAGTGGTGTCCGACTTCGTCCTCCCCAAGGGCAACGGCATCGATCTGCTGCGAACGGTTAGGGGCAGCGGCAATCCCATCCTCTTCATCCTCCTCGCCGACCGGGGCAACGAGGAGGTGGCCACCGATGCCATCCTCAACGGCGCGGATACCTACCTGCCGCGGAGCGGCGATCTGGTCAGGGACCTCGCACTGGTGCGGGCCGTCCTGGCCAAGCGGCGGAGGAGCGAGCGGCGGAGGAGCGAGGAGGCTGGCGAAAGGTACCGCCTGCTCGTCGATCATATCAGCGATGGTTACGCGAGCTTCCGGGTCGTTCGGGACGAGGCGGGAGCTATAACCGGGCTGATGGTCCACGAGGTCAACAGGGCGTTCGAGGCCTTCGTCGGCATGCGGCGCGATGCCCTGCTCGCCAAGTGGGCCCCGGAGGTCATCCCCGACCGCGAGGGTCTTGAGCGACAGCTCCTTCAAGCGATCGGGCGTGTCGCCCGCGCCGGAGGAGAGGTAGCCCTGGAAGGGACGTCGGCCGTTCACGGTCAGGCTCACTCGGCCGTCGTATACTCGCCCGAGCCAGGCACGGTGGTCGTGATCATCGCCCCCGGCTGCCGGCCAAGCGAGGCGGGACCCACTAAGGGAGGGGACCCCGGCCTGCTTGACATCATCCCCGCGCTGATCACCATCAAGGACACCGAGGGCCGCTACCGGTGGACCAACCGGGCCTTCGCCGAGCTCATGGGCACCACCCCCGAGGCGCTGGAAGGTACGCCGTCCTCGGATGTCCTGACCGGTGAGGCGGCGGACTTCCTGGCCGCCGACCAGGAGGTCCAACGCACCGGGAGCCCGGTGCGGAGGGTGGTCCGGAGCATGGTGAGCACCAGCGGCCATCCGGTATGGCTGGAGGCGGACAAGATGCCCCTGAAGGACGCCAATGGGAACATCACCGGGGTGGTGACCTTTGGCCTGGACATCACCCACCGCCGGGAGACCGAGGAGGCCCTCACCCTGGCCCAGAAGAAGCTGAACCTCCTGGGGTCGATCACCCGCCATGACCTGCTCAACCAGCTCACCGCCCTGGTCGGGTACCTGGAGATCGCCGAGTACAAGGGTCGGGAGGTGGTCGTCAAGGATTACATCCACAAGGCCCGCCGGGCCGCGGAGAGCATGGATCGGATCATCCAGTTCTCTCGCGACTACGAGCGCATGGGCCAGCAGCGGCCGGAATGGTCCTCCGCCCGGGAGATGGCCGAGAAGGGCATCACCGCGGCCAACCTGCCGGACGTCCGCGTCGTCATCGACCTGGATGGCCTGGAGGTGTACGCCGACCGCATGCTGGAGAAGGTCTTCCACAACCTCGCCGACAATGCCCGGCGGCACGGCGGCGCTTCATCGGTGCGGTTCTCCGCCGAGCGGCGGGGGGAAGGACTCTGCATCATCTGCCAGGACAACGGGAAGGGCATCGATCCGGATCGCCGGGAGCGCATGTTCGACGAGCGGTTCGGCCGCGGCCTCTGCCTGGTGCGGGAGATCCTCGCCATCACCGGCATGCGCATCACCGAGACCAGCGCCCCGGGAGAGGGCGCGAGGTTCGAGATCGAGGTGCCTCCAGGCGGCTTCCGGAACGCTTAGTCAATCGGCTCGAAGTCCGATTTAGGGGCACCACACATCGGACAGGTCCAGTCGTCCGGGAGGTCCTCGAACGCGGTGCCCGGCGGGATGCCGGACAGGTCGTCGCCAGCCTCCGGATCGTAAATGTAGCCGCACACCGTGCATCGCCACTTCCTCATTGCCCGGCCTCCATGTGGGTTCGCATGCTCTCCACCGCGGCCTTGTAATGCTCGTGGATGAGCTTCTGGTCGAACTCCTTGTAGCGCGCCAGCATGTCCTCCCGCTCCTCCGCGGTCAGGTACTTCATGGCCGCCGGGAAGAACTTCTGGTCCTCCAGGGCGATGTGTTCCGGATAGACCGTGGCCAGGGACTGCAGGAGCTCTATCACTTCCTCCACCGCCATGCGGTCGCCGCGCTGGGCGGCGGTGACGAGCTCTTTCAGCCGCACGGTCTTGGCTCGGGAGCGGCGGTGGTCGTCCACCAATCGATCCATCATCTGACGGTGCTCGGCGGTCAGCGGCTTGTCCTCCAGGCCGCGGAAGAGGATGTCCTCCTCCTTGCCGTGGTGGCACCGGTCGGCGTAGGTGCGCATGAAGTCGATCAGAGAGTCGAGCAGCACGAGATCCGTCCGCCCGGTCGCCTGGATCCTCTGGACCTCCTTTCCGATGAGGTCGATGGCCTGCTCGATGAGCCTGTGCTCGATCATCAACGGGCCGGCTGGAAGCATGGCCAGGGAAATGGAGGCGGGCGGTGATAAAGCTACGCGTCCGCCGGAGGGGCGCTCACCGCTGGAAGGTGGCCATCGCTTCCCCGTACTGCCGGGAGCGCTCGGCGATGGCCTTGAGGAGGTCGTTCCGGGTGGCTCCCGGCCGGAGGTCCAGCGGGCCGTCGTGGCCGTATACCTTGAAGTGGTAGTGGTGGATCTGGCCGCGGGGCGGGCACGGACCGTCGTAGCCGATGCTCAGTCCGGTGGTGGTGCCCTGGACGGCCCCGTCGATCTCCGGCGGGCGCTCCACCTTGCTGACGTTCTCCGGGATCTCCAGCCCGGAGCTGATGTTCCAGATGACCCAGTGCACGAAGGGCTTCTCAGGCGCGTCGGGGTCCTCCAGGATGATGGCGAGGAAGGGCTGCTGTGCCCCGCTGACCCGCACCCTGGGGCTGACGTTCTCGCCCTTGCAGGTATATTTTTCCGGAAATCGGTCGAAGTCGATGCTCACGTGTAACTGCTGTTGCTCGGTCACGTTAACCACGCTCATCACCTCAGGGGGTCCGGCCGATGACGTTCTTGGGCATCGGCCGCTCGTACGTCACCGTCGCCTCTCCGTACTGGAGAATGTGTCCTTCCAGCGCCCTCTCCAGGTCCCGGCCGGTGGCCCCAGGCCGGAGGTCAAGCTCCTCGTTGACGCCGAACACCCGGAACCGGAACCGCCGCTTCGCTCCCTGGGGAGGGCAGGGCGCGGTGTAGCCGATCTCGCCGAAGCTGTTGCGGCCCTGCCTCCCACGGATGGGGGTGTCGAACTCCTCAGCCTTGGGAAGGTTGCGCGGGATGACCTCCATGCGCTCGACGTTCCACAGCAGCCAGTGGGTGAAGGCCCCCTGCGGCACGTCCAGCTGGTCCATGATCACCGCTAGGAAGGGCGCCCGGAGGTTGCCGATGACCACGCGGGGGGAGTACTTGGTCCCCTCGCAGGTCTCTTCCGACGTGAAGCTGCCCGATTCCACCGCGACCTCCAACCCCTTCTGGCGGGGCATGTGCTCGACCTGCTCCTGAATGCGCTGCAAGCTCTGTCCTCCGTCACCCTGTTCGTTCCAGTAACGGGTATAACTCTTTTTTGTCGGAGGGCCGATGAACGCTTGGCCCGGGCGGCGCTCAGCGGCTGGCCACTGGCCGCTCGAGCAGGCGGAGGCCGGCCGTGGCGGGGTCCACCTCGGCCCTTACGCCCAAGGGCAGCACCATCTGAGGGTCTGTGTGCCCGAAGTCCAGGTCCATCAGCACCGGCAGGTCCGGCCGCTCGAACTCTTCAGCAACGACCTGACGGACCACGGCGGCCAGCCGGCGCTTGTCCACCCTCGTGTATCCCCGCGGCCGGCCGATGAGAAGCGCTGACAGGCTGTCCAGCACGCCCTGCATGCCGTAGTTGCGGAGCATGTACTTCACGCTGTCCGGCGGGGGCATGTCCTCCGAGGTCTCCAGGAACAGGACCTTGCCGTCCCAGAAGGAGGCGGGGGGCCAGAACGGCGTCCCCTTCATCATCTCCAGCGCCTCGACGCACCCGCCGAACAGCGCGCCGGAGACCTTGGCCTCGCCCTGCAGCGCCTTCCAGCCGGAGCTCCGGCGCTTGCGTCCCACGTGGCCGACCAGCTCGTCCTTCGACCAGTCCGGGTAGCCTTCGCTGTACGAGGGGCTGGGACAGTAGCGGTACCGCGCCGGGCCGCGGAACAGCATCTCCTGGACGTGCTCGATCTGCCGCGGGTAGTTGCGCATCTGGGAGATGCCGGCCATGACCGACGGCCCGTAGAAGGTGACCATCCCGTTCCAGCAGAGGTACGTCAGAAGGGTGGTGGTGTCGGAGAAGCCCATCAGCACCTTGGGGTGGTCAAGGATGAGGTCGAGGTCCAGATAGGGAAGGATGCGCACCGAGTCGTCCCCGCCGATGGAGGCAACGATCCCCCGGAGGTTGCCGTCGGCGAACGCCTGGTTGACGTCCTCCGCCCGCACCGAGGGGTGACGGCGGAGGTAGGTCTGGTTGGCCCGGGTCGCCGCCATCTCCACCGGCTGCAGACCGAACTCGTCGCGCAGCACGGCCAGGCCGTGCTCGTACACCAGAGGGAAGGCGTGGGGGCCGGCCCAAGAGGGGGTGACGATGGCGACGCGGTCGCCCCGGGCCAGCCGGCGGGGCCGAACGGCGCTCAGGACAGTTCCCTCTCCTCGAGCAGCCGGCCGCCGCTGGCCTGGATGGCCTTAATGGCGTCGTCGACCTGGTCCACCCGGATGACCAGTACCGCCTCCTTGCGGCCGGAGTAGGCGTACGCGTACTCGATGTTGATGCCCGCCCCGCCCAGGACCTGGGCGACCTCCTTCAGGCCTCCCGGCTGGTCGCGCATCTTCACCCCGATGACGTCGGTGAACGACACCGCGTAGCCGAGGTCGGTGAGCCGGCGGTGCGCCTTGACCGGGTCGCTGACCAACGCACGGATGACCCCGAAGCCGCTAGCCTCGGCGATGGAGAACGCATAGATGTTCACGTTCTCGGCCTCCAGGGCCTCGGCGATGGCGGCCAGCCGGCCCGGTCGGTTCTCCGCGAAGATCGAGATCTGCTTGATCGTGTAGCTCATCATATCTCCCTCCGGTCCACCACTCTCTTGGCCTTGCCCTCGAACCTGGTCAGCGTCCCCGGGCCTACCAGCTCGACGTCGACGGCCACGTTGAGCGAGTTGCGGAGGGCGTGGGCGGCCCTGCTCTTGAGGGCCATGAGATCGTTGATCTTGTCAGAGAAGGCGGTCGGCCGCAGCTCCACGCGCACGAGCATGGAGTCCAGCGCGCCCTTCCTGTCGACCACGATCTGGAAGTGTTCCCCCAGCTCCGGTATGCCCATCAGGGTGTGCTCCACCTGGGACGGGAAGACATTGATGCCCCGGATGATAAGCATGTCGTCCACCCGGCCGGTGATGCGGGAGATCCGGACGTGGGCGCGGCCGCACTCGCACTGCGAGTCGTCGTACGAGGTGAGGTCGCCGACGCGGTAGCGGACCATGGGCAGCGCCTCCTTCTGCAGCATCGTGAGCACGAGCTCGCCGCGCTCCCCTGGCCCCAGCTGCTCGCCGGTTTCGGGATCGAGCACCTCCACGTACGCGAGGTCGCCCCAGATGTGGATGCCGTTCTGCTCCGAGCACTCGGAGAACATCGGGCCCGAGAGCTCCGAGGTACCATAGATGTCGTAGGCCTTCACCCCGGTGGACGCTTCAATGCGCTGGCGCATCTTCTCCGACCACGGCTCGGCCCCCAGCACCGCGGTGGTCAGGCGGGTGTCCTTCGGGAAGTCCACCCCCATCTTCTGGGCCGTCTCCGCCAAATGCACCATGTACGAGGGAGTGCAGCAGATCGCCGTCACCCGGAGGTCCTGGATGAGCTCGATCTGCCGCTCGGTGTTGCCGACCGAGGCTGGCACCACTGTCGCCCCGATGCGCTCGGCGCCGTAGTGCAGGCCGAGCCCGCCGGTGAACAGACCGTACCCGTAGCTGACCTGGATGACGTCCTTGCGGCCCAGCCCGATGGAGCTGAGGGCCCGGGCAACGGAGGTGGCCCAGTTGTCCAGGTCGTTCTGCGTGTACCCTACCACGGTAGGCTTGCCGGTGGTGCCGGACGATACATGGTAGCGGACCAGCTCGTCCTGGGAGCCGACGAACAGCTTGTCCGGGTAGTTGTCCCTCAGGTCCCGCTTGTACATGAACGGCAGCTTGGTGATGTCCTGCAGCGTCCGGATGTCGTCCGGGTGCACCTGAGCGGCCTTCATGCGCTCATGGTAGAACGGGGAGAAGGAGTACAGGCGATACACGAGCGTCTTGAGATACTTGAACTGAAGGGCCTGCAGTTCGGCCTTGGGCATCTCTTCCATACGGGGGTCCAAGCACGTCATTCGTTCACCGGTGAGTGCTACGGAATATCACGGTGCCTATATAGGGCTTCGTCCGCAAGGCCGGAATCGGGGTGAGCTCGATGTTCAGATGACGTCGTCCCAGGTCACGCCGGTCGGTCCTCCCGAACGTCCAGACCTATGGCCGAGGTGCTGTAAGGTCCATTGCGGCTGACTTTGCTGGAAATCAATAATACCAACCTGGAGGCGGTCATTTCCGGCTGATAGGACGGCACCCGGCCGGGGCGGGGATGACATTTATCTAACTCCCGCTCCGACATCATCCCCATGGCCTTGCCGAGAGCGATGCATCCCGAGCAGAACAAGCTGCTGGTCAGACGGTATTATGATGAGTTCCTGAACACCGGGGACCTCGACCACGCCAGGGAGCTGTTGGCCTATGAAGTCAAACAGCACAGCATGCTCGACATCCCTGACGGGTGGCCGGCGTTCCAGGCGGCCATGGCCCCATGGTACTCGGCGTTCCCGGACCTGAGGTTCGAGATCCAGGACATCGTGGCGGAGAGGGACATGGTGTGGGTGCGCTCCAAGGTTACGGGGACGCATACCGGGGAGTTCCGCGGTCATCCTCCGACCGGGCGGAAGTTCGAGGTGTGGGCCCTCGACGCCTACCGCCTGGACGGAGAGAAGATCATCGAGCACTGGGACATGATCGACCTCCCCGGGCTGTTGATCCAGCTGGGGGCGGTGGAGCGGGACGACGACCTGCTGACCAATGAGGACGCCTGAGCCGGCACCGAGCGTTGGACATCGCTATCCGGCCGTGAGGCCGCCGACCGCAATGTTTAGCAAGCCTCCGCTCCCCTCATAGTGCCATGGTATCGTCGACCCACTCCCCGGACCGGGCGTTCACCCGCAACGAGCTCGCAGCGTACAACGGCAGGGACGGCCGGCCCACCTACGTCGCCTACAATGGGCGGGTATACGATGTCTCATCCAGCTCCATGTGGTCCGAAGGAGAGCACCAGTTCGCCCACGGCGCCGGCGAGGACCTCACCGACGAGATGAGCTATGCCCCGCATGGCGAAGAGGTGTTCGCCCGCTTCCAAGTGGTGGGCGTGCTGCGGGACTGAGGCGGTCCAAGCGTCAACACAACAAATGCTGGATAATCTATTATAGGCGCGGATGCAAAGACAGGCGGGGAAGGGTTTGGGAGCCACCAAACTTGATGGACAGCATGCGAGGAGGGAGTGTGAGCATCTCGACCTCGACTCATGCCTGGTCGAGGAGTTCTATGCCCAGACCACCCGCCCGGTGATGATCCTGGGTCGCAAGGGCGAGCTGGCCCTGGCCAACGCTGCGGCCAAGGGAGCGCTGCCCCTCCCGCCCGATGGTGAGGCGGAGGGAGCCTGGTGGACCGCCATCCTCCCCCCTCCAGAAGAGAGGAAGGCCAGGGAGGCGTTCGTCAAGGCGCTGAGGGGACAGATCGTCGTCCGCGGCGTGGTGCGCCCCTCGACCGACGGGCGCACCCTCGCTTTCGAAATGGTGCCCCTGCGCAACAAGGATGGGGACGTCCACGCCGTGGCGGTCTCCCTCAATGACATCACCGAGCAGCTGGAAGGGCGCCGGCTGAGCGAGGCCCTCAACGTGTTGCAGGAGACCATCAGCTCGACCCTCGACGTCGACACCATCATGCAGCAGGTGGTGGAGCTGGCCCGGACCACCATGGGCGCCGTCAGCACCGCCATCGTGATCAAGAGAGGACGCCGGTGGCGGATCGACTACGCGTCGGGGCAGTTCCCATCGGTGGGCAAAGAGATGAGCGATGCGGAGGCCAAGAGATCCTTCCCCCCTCTGGTCTCGAGAGAGGCATTGTACATCGAGGACATCATGAAGGTGGAGGGCCTGCGCCACGATCTGCTGATCGCCCACCGCATCCGTTCCGCCCTGTTCGCCCCCCTGTGGCTCCGGGGCAAGATTGCTGGTCTGATGATCTTCAACTACGATCGAACTAGGAAGTTCTCGCCGATCGAGCTGGACTACGCTCGCAAGATTGGGGCGGCGGTCTCCCTGGCCCTGGAGAACTCCCGCGCCCTGGCCAAGGAGAAGGGCGAGCGCCGGCTCCTCCAGCAGGTGGTGGAGAACTCCCCCGCGGCCATCGCCCTGCTCACCTACCCCGAGCTCAAGCTGACCCTGGTCAATGAGCTCTTCCGGGCGATGACCGGGGGGGAGAGGGACTTCCGGAAGGTCATGAAGTTCATGCCCGAAAAAGCAGCGGAGAGGGTTCTGAAGGTCCTAGAAGAGGCCCACCGCACCGGCGAGGCATACCTCGAGAAGGAGATGCCCATCCGCCTGTCCGCCGGCGGCCAGTTGTACTGGGACATCCACATCGTTCCCTTGAGCGGAGGGATGGAAGGAGACCTCCTGATCGTGGCCAGCGACGTGACCTCCCAGGTGGAGGACCGCAAGCGGATCGAGGACCTGGTGAGGATCACCGACAACGAGAAGGCCCGCCTGGAGGCGGTGCTGGAGAACCTTCCGGTAGGGGTGCTGATGTCAGACCTCACCGGCAGGAGCGTGGTGACCAATGAAGCGTTCCGCTCGTTCTTCCCCTTCCCGCCGACCGGCATGGAGGTGGACCTCCCCCGCATGGAGGGACGATGGTCGGACACCGGGATCCGTTTGAAGCCCGAGGACTGGCCGATCGTGAGGGCCCTCCAGGGAGAACGGGTGGTGGGGGCGATGATCGACGTCCGGCGCAAGGACGGCGAGATGAGGACGGTGATTGCCTCGACCAGCCCAGTGATCGGAAGGAAGGGGCCCATCGGCGCCGTTCTCGTCATCTCGGACATCACCGAGCAGCGGCACGCCGAACAGGAGGCGGTGCAGGCCAGGAGCCGCATGGAGCTATATCTCGATCTGCTGTCCCACGACGTCAACAACCTCAACGCCGGGGCCAAGGGCTATCTGGAGCTGATGTTGGATAAGGGAGAACTGAGCGGGCGCGACCTAGACTTCGCCAAGAAGGCCGACGACCTGCTGGAGGACGTAGCCCAGTTGGTGGAGAACGTGCGCAAGCTCCAGAAGGTGGAGGCGGAGTGGCACCAGCGCAGCCTCATCGACCTCAACTGGCTCATCGAGGACGTCGCCGCGTCCCACCGCAGCACCGCTGGGCGGGAGGTGAGCATCGAGTTCCAGCCAGAAGAACGAGCGTTGGTCAACGCCAACGAACTGCTGAGGGACGTCTTCAACAACCTCATCGGCAACGCCATCAAGCATACCGAGGACCCAGTGGAGATCGCCATTGCCATCAATCGGGTCATGGTCGACGGGCGGGAGTTCTACCGGGTGGACATCGAGGACAACGGACCAGGGATACCGGATAACGTCAAGCCGGTGCTGTTCAACCGCATGCAGCGCGGACGGACCACCGCCAAGGGGCACGGCCTTGGCCTGTATCTGGTACGGACGGTGCTGAACATGTTCGACGGCCGGGTGTGGGCCGACGACCGCGTGCCCGGCGATCACACCCAGGGCTCGAGGTTCGTCGTCCTGCTGCCGGTGGCCGAGGCCGGCACCCCGGCGTAGTGCCGAGAGCTCACTTCGACGGGTACTGCAGGGGGTCGCTGCGGTACCTCTCCACCTCGCCGTAGACAGCGAGCTTTCCGTTATCCAGCACTGAGACGGCGCCGTGGCCACCGCAGATGAGGAGGCGGCGGCCCTTGCTGCGCAGAGAGGCGTCCAGCTCGGTGGCGATCTCCAGGAGGGCGGTGCGCTCCTGGCGGGCCCGCTCGCTGTCCACGTTGACGGTGGTCATGAGGTTCTTGGCCAGGGTGGCGAACCGCTCCCGCTCCGGGGTCAGCGAGGCGAAGTTGATGACGCAGTCGCCGGTAAACAAGAGGCCGGCCTCAGGGGCGAGTAAGAACACGTGGCCGTGGAGGTGCCCGCCCAGCGACTCCAGCACCTCGAAGCGCATCCCCAGCACCTCCATCTCCGCCAGGACCGGGAGGCCGCTGCGCATGCGCAGCGGCGTGGTGGGCAGCAGCTCCGCCCTGGTGGGAGGCTGGAAGTTGGAGAACAGGTTGATCAGCTTGGTATAGACCTCCCCAAGGATGGAGGACTGCATCTTCGACTTGTAGGCACGGTTGGAGTTCTCGATGATCTCCACGCTGCCTGGATGTAGGACGGACGGCGCGTCGAACAGCGCCGCCCCGCCACAGTGGTCGGCGTCAGCATGGGTGATGAACAGGCGGGAGAACTGGGCGCTGTCCACGCCGTACTTGGTTAGCATGTCCACGATCTCCCGGTGGTAGATGCCGAAGCCGGTGTCGATCATTACTCGTTCCCCGCGGCCCTGCAGGGCGTAGACCGAGCCGCCGCAGGGGAGCTGGAAGCACAGCAGCTCCACGCCGCCGTCGAGCTCGAACCGCTGGACGTCGGCGTAGAAGTTGCCCTCGGTGGTCTGGCGGAGCGTCCGCCCGGTCTGAACGATGCTGTCGAACACCACCCGGGGGTCCATGTTCCTCGACGTGAGCTCCTGGGCGATGTGGTTGCTGTCCTGGAGCAGTCGCATGAGGAACTCGTCCTCTGCCCCGCCGATGATCTCCCGGAGCTCCTGGGCGAACCGGATGTAGAAGACGGTGTCGTCCAGCTTCCGGCCGGTGGCGTCATATTCCAGGATCTCCAGGCGGAAGTGTCGCTTGAGGTCCTCTAGCAGGCGCTCGGCGATGACGTCGTTCTCCAAGGTGAGCGAGACGGTCAGCCGCCCGGGGTACTTGCCGCGGTCGTCAAAGTCCAGGAAGGCGATGTTCGCCCCCACCGAGGTGGTGTGGCCAAGGAACGCGAACAGCTGCCCCGGCTCGTCCGGCAGATAGACGGAGAACTTGAGAAAGCGAAGGGTGTTGAGATTGGTCTGCAGGTACCCGATGCGCTGCAGGTCCGCCTTGATGGCGTCCGGCGCGCCTTCCGGCGCCTCCCCTTCGAAGAACACCGTGTGCGGGTCGATCCGCCGGTCGTAGTCGACGCGATGGATGTTGCCACCATGGCTCTTGATGATCTCGGCGGCTCGGTGCAGCGACCCCGGATCGTCGGGCATGCGGGCGATGAATGAGAAGGTGATCGTTCCTCTTCCCTCGGCCCCGCCATCCTTCTCCGGTATAATAGATTCCTCTGCCTTGCTCATGGCGAGTTCCCCGTTGCATATAGCCTTTCGAACCTTTAGTTTGCTTGTCCTCTAGCGTGCGCGGCGGGCGACGTTCGGCGCGAGACTCTCGAGATGAGGATGTCTAATATCGGACTATATATGTGCTTACATACAATAAATAGCTGATAGCGTTACTATCGCTATTATTATACATAATACGCTTTATCCATCAGAAAGGCTTATTGGAAAGGGGCGCTTTGACCGCCCGTGAACCCAGAGGAGCTCAAGCTCATCGTTGTGGTCGGGCTTGGTGGCGCCATCGGCAGCATCCTCCGCTATGCCGTCCAAGGGGCGATTACCTCCCAAGACTTCCCGTGGGGCACCTTCGTGGTCAACTTCCTGGGAAGCTTCCTTTTGGCCGCGATCTTCTTCTCTCCTCTGGGAGGGGGCATGCCGGCGGAGCTCAAGGCCTTCCTGTTCGTTGGCATCTTCGGCGGCTTCACCACATTGTCGTCGTTCAGCCTGGATACCGTTGGCCTGCTGATCGCGGAAAGGTACGGAGCGGCGCTCTTCAACATCGCCCTCAATGGCGGGCTGTGCGTACTGGGAGCCCTGAGCGGCCGATTGCTGATCACGTTCATGCTGTAGGTATCGACCGGTTCGAAGCACGAAGCGTTCATCCTCTCATAAGAAGCCTCGATCAGTGATATCTTCTATCCACGACCTCGACCGCGTTTTAAACAAGGAGGCCCCCTTGCGTCGAAGATGCTTCCGGAGGGCGCCGCCCTTCGTCCCCCGAAGGAGACCTTTGGAGTTCGGCGCGACTTCGCGGGTGTTTTTTCGCTCTATAGAATTTCGGGCGAGCCGTTTCACGTTTGTAATTAAAATATTCGCATTTTTAGTTATCAGCTTAATTATCTTCAGTTCTCCCTTGAGAGTGGAAAAATATGTGTTATGAGCAGGGTTTCACGTCGAAGAATTGCCTTCGCCGGAGCCCCCTCCCTCGTAGGCGTCGCACAGCTCGTTGAGGAACTGATCGTAGGTCCGGCGGAACTTCAACCGGTAGAGACGGTCGCGCGTTTCCGGGGAGATCTGTATGCTCGTCTTCTCGGGCTTACTTTCCTCGCTCATCGTGTCCCATCCCGTTAGCTCGCGGGGGCGGAATATAGATACTATGTAAATAATAGTTACTATTGGAATTATGCATCCTATATAGATACATAATGATATGTTAATCATTGTATTCCATAGAATGTTGCTCATAATAGTCCATATTAGTCAACGACGGTAGCCCGAATATCAAATTGGGAACGGCCGAAACGAGGCCTTAACGGCGTTGCGGACCCCTGTCGCATGATTATCGTTCTCCGTTCTTGTAATTTGGCCGACGTAAAGGAACTCGCCGATGGGCCCGGGGACGGCAGATCTCAAGGTCGAGCTCGGTTCTGTTGATGCGGGACATAACGGCCGGCGAAGCGGCTCGAGGTTGTTCGGTCATCTCGAATCGAGCGCATTGCGAAGCTCGAGCTCCTATCAGAGTCACCCTTGCCGTGGGAAAAAGCGCGATAAAGCCGGGGCTTTTTGCCTCAATTCTTGAGAGAACGACAAAGGCTCAAAGGACGGAACAAAAGAATGGACGGGGAAAGGGTTTGGGTCCGCTCGTGACTCTGCCCGCTTACGCCTTGGCAGGCGCGGAAGGCGCAGAGATGAGCAGCGGGAGGATCTGCTTCCCCTTAAGGACCAGCATCATGATGGCCGCAGCCATGTAGAAGGAGATCAGGGAGTAGATCATCCACAGAGCGCCGAAGACCACCTGCATCTCGGTCATGCCGTTGTAGAACAGGGCAGTCACGAAGAACGCCACTGCAGCCACAAGGAGCAGGATCGGAAGCAGCTTGACCGGCTGGGCAAATGACACCACGGCGTCGATGAGAACAACGACACCAATGAATACCAGTGCCATGACCGCGTCCATCCCGTTGGCGACACCCGCGGTGTGGATCCCCACGAACGCCAGGAAGAAGATGCCCAGCGGCCCGAAGATCGCAGTGCCGAGCAGGTTCTCGTTGAGGAACGCGATGAACGCGACGATCAGAACTACAATTCCCACAGGCACCGCAACCGCGGCAATGGGCGCTGCGCCGTTAAGGTCCAGCCCGAGGCCAGCGACAAGGAATGTGAAGAAGGCTATAGCCAATAGCCCCAACACATCCGCCATTGCCACTTTTACGTGCACGTTCGATTCTTCCGCCATTTTGTTTTCCTCCTATATTCCGATTATTCCAAGGGCCTGCGGCGCTTGGCATCACGGCTCCGGCAATGAGGTTGCCCTATCGCCTAGGGCCGCGTTTGACGTCACAGACTCTCCTCCTATGTGCGGATTGCTTAATTCCGATAAGCAATCAGAGATTCCCAAGCTCCTTACTTAGTTAATATTGTTATCGTCAGTTGTATATCGATAATACTCATTTTAACGCTGATTAGAATTATTTTGGTAGAAAATTAGGGGCTGTTTAAGCCCAATCGGGATAATGCGGCCGCCCGCCGAACCGTCCTCCAGGCAGAGAATCTCTACCCGAAACGAAGGGGTCTTGCCGTTGGGTCAGGGGGCGGGCTCGCGGCCGAGCTCCTCGAGCCTCGCCAGATAGGTCCGCCGGCGGGTCTCATAGCCTTCCTTGTTCTTGCCGAAGGGGACATACTCGGCAACTTTCCGGCCTTCCCTGGCCAGACGCTCCTTGGTGTCGTTGGACAGCCCCTTTAGGAAGGCGAACTCGAGGATGTCCCGGTCGCTGATGCGGTTCTCCGCCCACCGTATGAGGTCAGGGTCATGGGTACCGATGCTGAACGGCACGTCCCACTCGATGATCGCCTCGGCCAGGTCCTTGAAGGTTTCCGCTATCATATCGAAGTCAGTTAGGTCTCCGGAGTACGCGCCCTTGACCAGGCGGACGGTGACCCCGGCGTCGAGCACGGTGTCGAGGTCCTGAGCGGTGCGACGGAGGTACGCCTGCAGGGCGAGAGTGACCGGCATGCCGGAGCGGGCGCACTCCAGCGCCATCTCCAAGGTCAGGTTGACCATCCGCTGGCCCTCGATGTCCAGCTCGAACGGCACCCCCAGACGGGTTACCTCGGCGCAGAGGTCGACGGCCATCCTTAGGGCGGAGTCGCGGTGGAGCGTGCCGCCCAGCTGCGACGGTTTCACCGATACCGAGGCGTTGAGACCTCGGGCGGCGATCTCGCGGGCCAGTGCGACGTAGGCATCGTAGGACGCCTTGGCCTGCTCCTCCTCGCGGTTGTACCGGCCCAGGACGTCGATGATGCACCGGATGCCCAGCTCGTTCCTCTGCTCACACCAGGCCAGGGCCGCGGCCTGGTCGGGTAGGACCCATCTATCTGGCATATGCTCCCTATAAACGGGACAGGCAATAAAAAGGCTGAGGGTCAGGTGGAGAGGGTCCTGGCGCGCCGGCGCCTGGGGTCCTTGGTCCGCCGGGCGGCGGTCTCCTGGGCCTGGTTGAAGAGCCCCACATCGATGATGGAGGGATGGTCGCTCTTGACCAGGAACCCGTCCCATCGCCGGAAGCCGGCGTAGGCAGGGTTGTGGAGGATGTGACGGACCGCGAAGAGGGTCCAGGCCTCCCCCCGCCGGGTCCTCAGGCCCCGCTGGTTCAGCACGTCGGCCAGCTGGGCCATGCTCTCCCCAGCGCAGTAGCGCTGGTACAGCTCCCTCACCACCTCCGCCTCGTCGGGCACGATGACCATATCATTGTCCTTGACCCGGTACCCGAAGGGAGGGTAGAAGCCCATCAGTCCACCCTGCTCGGCCTTCTGGGCCATGCCGGTGTAGGTGCGCTCGCCAATCACCTCGGACTCCAGCTGGGCGATGCGCTGGATGATGTCGACGACGAACCGGCCCATGGCAGTGGAGGTGTCCAGCTCCTCGTACATGGTGGTGAACTTCTTCCCCCACTTCTCGAGGCTCTCCATCATGATCATGAAGTTCTTCGAGTTGCGGTGGATGCGGTCCATCTTCAGCACCAGCAGCACGTCCCAGTTGTCGCGCTCCTCCAACATGCGCTGATAGGCCGGCCGCCGGCTGGTCTTGCCGGAATAGCCATCGTCGACGTAGTACGCGGCGACGTCCCACCCCTGGGCCTCGCAGTACGCCTCCAGCCGCTCCTTCTGGGCGTCGAGGGAGTAACCCTCCTCGGCCTGGTCGTCCGTCGAGACCCGGGTGTAGATGGCCGCCCTAACCATGGGCCACCTCCACCCGCCGGTGAGGGGTCGCCTTGACCGGGTTGCGGCGGCGGACCTCCATGAGCTCCTGGACGGCGTTGAACCGGTCCGGCGTCACCAGGGCGGGGTGGCCGATGCAGAACGCCATGTCGTCCCACACCACCTGGCCGGCGTACAGGGGGTTGCGCAGTATCCTGCTCACCGTCTGCTTCCTCCACACCTTCCGGTGCTTGGTCGGAGTGCCCCGCTCGTTCAGCTGCTGGGCGATCTCCTCGAGCGAGCGGCCGAGCAGGTAGGCGCGATAGATCCGCCTCACCGTCTCCGCCTCGTCCTCCACCACCTCCAGCCGGCGGTCGGTGATGGTGTAGCCGTAAGGGATTCCTGAGCCAAGGTAGCCAGAGGCCATCTTGGCCTTCTGGGTCATGCCCAGCTTGACCCGCTCCCCGATCTGCTCCGATTCCAGCTGGGCGATGCGCTGGATCGTGTCCATGACGAACCGGCCCATGGCGGTGGTGGTGTCGAACTTCTCCTGCATGGAGTTGAACTGCTTCTTCCACGCGCTCAGGGAGTCCATCATCTGGGCGAAGTTGCGGGAGTTGCGGTGGATACGGTCCATCTTCAGCACCAGCAGCACGTCCCACTCGTCCTTGTGCTCTAGCATGCGCTGGTAGGCTGGCCGATCGACGGTCCGCCCAGAGTGGCCATCGTCGACGTACTCCCCTCCGACCTCCCATCCCTTGGCCTTGCAGTAGGCGTGGAGGCGCTTGAGCTGGGCGGGGATGCTGTACCCCTCGCGGGCCTGGTCATCGGTGGAGACGCGCGCGTAGATGGCGGCGCGCATGGCATACCCCCTCAGCGTTCTCTCTATCTGAACGTCGATCGACCGAATGCATCCCGCCAGGGGAATGTTCGTGAGAAGCTAAGAGGTTTCGGTGAGGGTATGTTTACCGTGATGGTAATATATTTTAGCTATTTGCTATATCATAGATAATATTATGACAAACACCTTCAAGGAGCGTTTAATAGGGCGTTATCCATGGTCAAGATGGACATGAACGAGGACCTAGAATCCAGGGTCGAGGCGCTTCGCCGGGAGTTCGGCGAGCTGCTCAGCGACGAGGTCCTTCGCAAGATGGCCCTGGACGAAGGAGGTTTCAGCATGGCAACGGTCAAGAAGATAGCAGATTTCACGGACAAGGAAGAGGTCTCCGCGGTTGTCAAGGTCACCAAGATCAACGAAACCAAGACCTTCCAGAAGAGGACAGGCGGCCAGGGGAAGGTCCGCAACTTAAACGTGGAGGACGAGTCAGGCACCTGCCGCCTCACCCTGTGGGACGAGGACGTTGACCTCCCTGAGAACCTGGACATCAAGGTCGGCACGCAGCTGAAGCTCACCGACTGCTACACCAAGCAGACCGACTTCGGCCTCGACGTCAGCAAGGGCCGGAAGGGCAAAATCGAGCTAGAGTGAATAGTAAAGCATACTGCTTTACAACCTTTTTATTTATATTTGTATGAATAGTACAGCAGTCTCAGAGCAGCGCTCCGAATACTGGCTGATCTCAGCGCCATATCTATTAGGTAGTTATATATAAAATTATAATTAAAAGTGCCCTTGTCCCGGTCTCGAGCTGTAGGCCCGCTGAGGCTATAGAGATCGAGCAAGATGCTATCGAGCGCAAGAGTGTCGAGTGCTCTCGATCACAGTGCCATAGCGACGACCACATTATTTAAAACAAAAGCAAGAGAACGGTGAGGGGCTGCGCGCAGAGCGTGTTGAAAAAAGGGGAAAATGGGGCTAGGCCCCGTGTTGACGTTTGGATCGAGGTTACTTCCTCTTCCTCACGATGAGGACCGCGGCCACCACGACCACCGCGAGCACCCCGGCGATCGCCGCGACGAGCAGGATCGGGAAGTCGGAGACGCCTTTGGCCTTGTTGGCCACGCTGGTCTGGTAGCTCTTGATGGACTCAATCTCGGCCTCCGCCTGGGCGGCGGTGACGTCCTTCTTCTCGAACTCGATGCCCATGTCCTCGAGCACGCTCAGGTCGATGGGCATGTCCTCAAAGTTCATGGTAAGGGAGGCGAACAGCTCGATGAGTTCCTCGTTGTAGGTGTACTCGATCGTCTTGCCGTTCACGTCAGCCTCGATAGTGTAGACACCATCGTCCTCACTGGTGCAAAGAACCTCAGCGGTGATCTGCTGCACGACCGTCTCGAGCTTGCCGTCCTTGACCTGGAGCTCTCCGAGGTCAAAGTCATCGAAGTTAATCGGGAACCCGGTGATGTTGAGCTCCTCGAAGTAATCGCTGCCGAACAGCTCGTCCTCCATGTCCTCGGGCAGGCCCTTGACGTCCAGGAAGCCGTTCATCTCCCCGGTGAGGGTGGCCTCAGAATCAATGGTCCAGGTGTTGCCCTCCTCCATCGGGAACTCGTAGATATTGAGAGCCGGGGAGAACGCGACATTGAACTTCGCGTCGAACACTGCCTTCACATCCACATCATAGTTCTCGTAGCTGGCGTCGACCAGGAGATTGGTTGACCAATCATCGTTTATGATGTACTCCGTCTCGATGGCCGGGAGGTTCTTGGCGTCGAAGCTGATCACAGCGGCCGCGGCGAGCGACAGTTCCATGTTCTTGATGGCAAGGTCCTCCTTCTGCAGGTGCAGGGTGCCCTCAAAGATGAGAGCGAACTCTGTCGACAGGTCCAGGCTCACGGTCTTCTGTTCCACGGGTATTCCAAGCTCTTCATAGTCCAGGGTCAGGAAGTTTTCGACTGTCACGTTGTAGCTGCCAGCCTTCGGCAGGTCGCCTGTAATGGCCACGTTGGCGTCGGCAGCCAGCTTGATGGCCATCTTGGCGCTCATGACGTACTCGTCATCGGAAACGTCAGTGACCTTGAGCATGGCGTAGAACGCGGCGTCGGCGGAGAGGCCGAGGTCGTCGATCTCCATTCCTAGTTCGGCTAGCATGAGCCCGAGGCCATACTTGACGTCGTTCGGCATATCGTCCCATGTCCAGTCCAGACTGAGCTCCTGCCCTACGCCCCAGGCCGAGCTCCTGTCATAATCGGGGGCATCGGCAGCGGCGCTAACCGGCGCGGCAAAAAGGCCGGTCAGGAACAGAGCCGCGATCAACATTGCTGCGGTTGCAATTATCTTTCTCAAACCATCCCTCCTGAGAGATGTCGGAGGGTTCCATCAAGATGTTCGGTATTATAATCTGCCGATTCTACTATGAGCGATAAAAAGGAGCCAGGTGGACATCGAGCGACCCTTTGACCGGTATAGAAAAGCGAGAAGAGGGTTGGGAAGGGGTTTGGAGAAGGCTCGTTGACCTTACATCATGCCAGGCATGCCGCCGGGCATTCCGCCGGGTCCGCCAGCGCCGGGCGGGGCTGGGGGGGCCTTGCGGGAGGCGATGACGTCGTCGATCCTCAGGATCATCCCGGCGACCTCGGTCGCAGACTCGATGGCCTGGGTCTTGACCCGCATGGGCTCGATGACGTTCTCCTTCAGCATGTCGATCGGCTGTCCGGTGGCGAGGTCCAGGCCCATGTAGGCGCTGGCCTTCTGGCCGCCGTGGGCGTTCTTCAGCTGGATGACCACGTCGATGGGGTCAAGGCCAGCGTTCTCGGCGAGGGCCCAGGGGATGACCTCGAGGGCCTCGGCGAACGCCCGGATGGCGAGCTGCTCCCGGCCGCCGACAGCGGAGGCGTAGTCGCCCAGCTTCATGGCCATCTCGATCTCGGGGGCACCGCCGCCGGCGACGACCTTGCCGTCCTCCAGAGCGACTCCGACGACGCGCAGGGCGTCGTGCAGGGCGCGCTCGACCTCGTCGATGACGTGCTCGGTACCGCCGCGGATCATGATGCTCATGGCCTTGGGGTTCTTGCAGCCAGTGACGAAGGTCATCCACTCCTCGCCGACCTTGCGCTCCTCGACCAGGTCAGCGCAGCCGAGGTCGGCCGGGGTCAGGGAGTCCAGGTTGCCGACGATATTGCCGCCGGTGGCCTTGGCCAGCTTCTCCATGTCCGACTCCTTCAGCCTGCGGCAGGCGTAGATGCCCGCCTTGGACATGTAGTGCTGGACCAGGTCATCCATGCCCTTCTGGCAGAACACCACGTTGGCGCCGGCCGCCTTGATCTTCTCGACCATGCCCTTCAGGGTGTTCTCCTCCTCGTCGAGGAAGCGCTGCATGGAGGCGGGGTCGCGGATCTGGATCTTGGCCTCGACCTCGGTCTTCTTGATCTCGAGGGCGGAGGACAGGATGGCCACCTTGGCCTTGGACACGCTCTTGGGCATGCGGGGGTGGACCTTCTCCTTGTCGATGATCAGGCCGTTGATGAGCTCGGTGTCGGCGATGGAGCCACCGGTCTTCTTCTCGACCTTGATGTTTTCGACGTCGACCACGGTCTTGCCGTCCTGGGTCTCGGCCACCGACTTGACGGCCTTGACCGCGAGGTCAGCGAGGGTGTCCGCCTGGCCTCCCACGGACTTGCCGGTCATGGCGGTCATGGCGACCCGCTTCAGCATGTCCTCGTCCTTGCAATCCACGGCGATGGTCTCGAGGATCCTCACGGCCTCAGCGGCAGCGAGCTTGTACCCGTTGGCGATGATGGTGGGGTGGACGTTCTGGTCGATGAGCTGCTCGGCCTTCTTGAGCAGCTCGCCAGAGAGCACCACCGAGGTGGTGGTGCCGTCACCGCACTCAGAGTCCTGGGTCTTGGCGACCTCCACGACCATCTTGGCGGCGGGGTGCTGGACGTCGATCTCCTTGAGGATGGTCACGCCGTCGTTGGTGATGACCACGTCTCCCAAGCTGTCGACAAGCATCTTGTCCATTCCCTTGGGGCCCAGCGTCGTGCGTACAGCATCGGCGATGGCCCTAGCGGCCTGGATGTTGTTCGACTGGGCCTCACGGTTCTTGGTCCTCTCCGTGCCCTCTTTGAGCACGATGATCGGTTGGCCTTGTCCTAGAGAATAAGCCATTATGAGCCTCCTTTCGAGCGCAGGATATTTTATCGCTTCTATATAAGTGTTGTCCCAGTTTCTCGCCCAATGGAGAGGCGAAAGAGGGTTTCAACCGCCGACTCGGCCGGGGTGGCCAGCTTGTCCCGGCCGGAGAGGCCAAAGATCGCGGTCCTTAATGTTAAGGCCTTGCCGTAGCAAAGGATCGCCGGACCTCGCGATCCTGCTCAGAACGCGTCCTTGTAATCGAGGCCGTGGGCGGCGCACAGCCGGCGGAGGCGCTCCAGCGTGGCGTGGTAGTACTGGTCATCGTCGACCGAGCGCTCGAACGCCGGCACCGACGCGGGGTCCACCGACCTCAGCCGCTCGAGCATGCGCCCCTTCATCCCCGGCCGCAGGTTCAGGCGGTCGGCCATGACCGAGCGGGCGCCAGCCTCCTTGACCGCCGCCACCAGGGCCTCGAGGTCTTGGTCGGTGATGGTAGGCACGACCGGACCGACGAACGCGTAGACAGCAGCGCCAGCGGCATCGAGGGTCCGCATCGCCTCCAGCCGCCGGGAGGGCGGGGACGCGCATGGCTCGAAGATCGCGGCCCGCTCGTCGCTGACGGTGGTCACGGTGATGCCGACCTCCGAGGCATCGAGGCGGGACAGCAGGTCGGCGTCCCGGGCCACCAGCGCCGACTTGGTCAGCACGCTCACCCGGGCGTGATGCTTGACCAACATCTCGAGGCACCGCCGGGTGAGGCGGATCGCTTCCTCGACCGGCTGATAGGGATCGGTGACGGTGCCCAGGCCGACCATCCCCCGCTTCCTTGGCAGCTCGCGGTCGAGCAGCTGGGGAAGGTTCTCCTTGGCCTCGATGCTCCCGCCCCATTCGCGCGGCTGAACGCGCATGATGTACGGGGCGTAGCAGTAGGTGCAGTCGTGCCCGCACCGGGTGTAGGGGTTGAGCGCGTAGTCCAGGCCGGGGAGGCGGGAAGGGGAGAGCGCAACGGTGGCCTGCTTCATCCTCACCGCGGGCAGGGGGCAGCGGTCCCCCTCGCTGAACGCGTCCAGGCTAGACGTAGTCGTCGATCCTCCTCTGGGTGAGATAGTCGCGGAGGATGCCGCTGTTCTTGATCCAGGTGTCCATGGGAATGTCCATCTTGCCGGAGATATGGGCGAGGGCCTGCTGCAACGTCTCGAACCGGCTGGGCGGGGTCTTCAGCGCCGCCCGGACGTTCTCCCGGACGTTCCACACACCCACGGGCATGACGTAGCCGGGGTGCGCCTCCCGGAAGATGACCGCCCCAGCCTGGCGGCGCTCGGCGGTCAGCAGCTCGTTGACGGCCAGGCGGGCGGCGTAGTAGCACCCGCCGATGTGGGCGTAGTCCTTGCGGCCCTCGAAGAACTCGTGGTCGCTGATGATGTCGATCTCCCGGCCCAGGGGGTTCCAGGCAGTGTTAGGGTACCACGCCTCGATCAGCTCGTAGCGCCACGAGGTGGGCATGAGCAGGATGCTCCAGCGGTTGTCCAGCTGGTACCAGTCATACACCCTCCACTCCTCGATGAGCGGGTTGTGCTTGGTGTCGGCCAGCAGCCCCTTTCCCAGGATGTCGTCGACCGCGGTGATCGACCACCGGGTGGGAACGAACCGCCTGTTCTTCTTCACCCCGAAGGCGCCCACCGAGAAGGCCTTCTGGATCTTGGACACCATGACCCCCTCCCGGTAGAGGTCCCGCACCGCCTGGGTGGCCCGGAGGTCGGTGTCGTAGAACGCCTTCTCCACCTTGTGGTCGTAGCGCGGGTTGCCGATGGAGAGGTCCTTCAGCCGGGCGGACGGTCCGAACGGCTGGACCTCGTCGTCCAGGACGAGGCGGCCGCTGGGGCGCTTCTGGAACTTGGCCTCCACCTCCAGGGGATTGGTGGACAGGGCGAGGTCGCGGGTGTAGTCGACGATGCGACCGCTCTTCTCGAAGTTGAAGGCGTCGATGCGGTGCTTGCCCCGCACCAGGGAGAACCGGAAGTCCACGATCTCGTCGATCGATCTGCCGACCCACATCTCCGGGGTGTCCATGAGCGAGGTGTCGCCCATGACCGGGGGCACCAGAGGCCCGACGTCGACCTTAGGGTACCCGTACCGGCCGACGAAGATGCCAGGCGGGGACATCCCTGCCAGGTCGAGGGAGTTGATGAGCCGCTCCGTCCGGGAGCGGGAGTAGAACTTGATCATGAGCGGGCAACGGTCCTTCCCGCAGAGGTTCCGGGAGCCCTTGCAGATGACGCACGGTGAGCCAGCGGGCACTTCCAGCGCGCCCGCCGAGGACAGGGTGCGGAGGTGGGTGTCGAAGCTGCCAGGGGACGTTCCGGTCATTCCGGTTTCCCACCCCCTCAGGCATATTTATCCCTTGTCCCCGGTGCATCGAACGTGCCGTCACCTCAGCATCATGGCCGCCATCTCCCCGGGGGCGCTGAGCAGGCAGGCAGGAGCGGCCGCGGGCCTGGCGGCGAGGAGGGCCCGGGCAGCCCGGCGGGCCGCCTCCACGCTCTCTCCGAGCACCCGCCGCCCGCCGACGAGGACGTTCTCCGGCCCCAAGCAGCTGGCCAGCACTGCCTCCGACCGGCCGGGGAGGCCTGTCCCCCACGGGTCCAGGTCAGCCAGGTCGTCGGCGATCTGCACCGCCACTCCGGTCCGGCGGCCGTACTCCTCTGCCAGGTCGACCACCGTGGGGTCGGCCGCGGCCGAGGCGGCGCCGAAGCGGGCGGCCAGGGCGAACAGCTCGCCGGTCTTGCCGGCGACCAGGGCCTCGTAGTCGGCCCAGCTGGGCTCGGCCACCGCTTCGAACTCCTTCCGGGCACTCTCCACCACCCGGGCGTGGGTACGGGCGAGGTCGGCGGCGAACGCAGGCCCCCTGGCTGCCGCCAAGGCGTAGGGGAGAGCGAGCAGGCCGACCACCTCGAGGAGCGCCCTCGGCGCTCCCAAGGCCACGTGCACCGCGGTGTCCGCCCTCCGCTCAGTGTCGCCGTCCAGCATGTCATCGAGCACCAGGCTGAGACCGTGGACGATCTCCACCGCGGCGGCGAGGTCGAGGGCGGCGGACCGGTCGCCCGTCCCGCCGGAGAGGGCGTCGAACACCATCAGGAGCGTCCCTCCGCGCAGCCGTTTGCCCTTAAGGAGGTGTCGCGCCGCCACCTCCGGCACTCCCTGGGACACCGGTCCCAGCAGGAGGGCGACGCGCTCGTTCACCTCCGCCCTGGCACGATCCAGGTACCTTTGGAAGGGCCCCTCCGCCACGGTCCGGAGCGGGAAGGTGCGGATGCTGCCCACGAGCGGGTCCACCTCACACCTCCAGGGCCAGGAACAGCGTGGTCAGGGCGAGCGCGTAAACGACCGAGATGTACAACTGGCGCATCCTCAGGTCTCCGGTCCGGGACGCCATCTCCTCGACGCGGTCGTCGAGGTTCCGATGCCTCAAACGGTCGGCGGACCGACCCAGGACGATGAGGGCCCCGAACACCGCCGCCGTGATGGCCCCGTACACGAGCCCGAGAGTGGTGCCCAGCTCGACAGCCACCGCCGGGAGGGCCAGGAGAGCGACGCCCAGGCCGATGGCCGGATAGATGGTACACCAGTGGGAGCGGGGATAGCGGACCACGGTGGTCACCTTGCCGTGCGCCCGGTCGGTGGGATAGTCCATGCTCATCATGCTCACGAAGAAGGCGCTGGCGGCGAAGCCGAAGGTCACCGCCACCGCGACCGTGGCCGCGGTGAGGACACCGGAGCCGACGTAGGCGATGACCGCCACGGCGATGGCGTTCACCGGCATGCTCAGGTACAGCTCGGTGAACGGGCGGTACGAAAGGCGAAGGGCCCGGTGGTTGTACCCGAGCAGGGCGAACATGCCGAACGTCGCTGGCAGAAGGAGCAGGGGGCGGAGGATGATCAGATAGGCCATGAGGGCGACGACCACCGCCGCTACCGCCACGCTCAGCCCCTTGGCCTCGCTTGTCGCGATCGCTCCCCGCACCAGCGGTTTTCTCCGCCGGGTGCTCTCGATGGCCGCTTCCCGGTCCAGCTCGTAGTCGGTAAGATCGTTGAGCGGGTGAGAGACGTACTGCATGAGCACCACGCAGACCATCGCTGCCGCCATCGGCACCCCGTCGACCGCGCCGTCGCCGAGGTAGAATGCCATTGCTCCCCCCAGGGCGGCGGCGCTGAGGCTCCATGCCGCAAGCGGCCTGACCCTGGCGAAGTCCACGAGCGCGCCCGTCTCCATTCCCCGCACCCTGCAGGGTGTTCGGAGCGCCGACGTCATGAAGGTTGCTGAGAGGAGACCACGGGAGGCGTCCTCAACATGGTTCGGAAGAACCGCAAGGCCTGCCACGGCCGCATGTCGAAGCCCACCCTCCGAGTGTGCTGGAGGAACGCCCGCACCTCCGACGGGGAGGGCATGCGACCCTCGGCTAGGCGATCGAGGCCCCGGCGCTCCCGGTCCATCCACTCGTAGCGGCGGAGGACCTCCTCGGCATAGCCGGCGGGATTGTCCCACCGCTCCACCAGCATCTCGGCGGTCTGCATCGCGTACTCGATGCCCTCGCCGGCCAGGGGAGCCACCGCCCCGATGCTCTCCCCCACCCCCACCACCTTGCCGTGGACGAAGGGCTGGGACGCCCGAGGGGAGGACAGCCGGATGGTGGAGCGACAGCCGCACCGCACCGCGCCCCGGGCCATCGCGTTCTCTGCCGACGGCCGGTACCCTTCCACCCCGCCCCGGAGGTTGCCATAGCCGAGGTGGTACTCCCCGTCCCCCAGGGGGAAGCACCACTCGTAGCCCAGGGAGGAGATGCGCAGGGACAGACCAAGAGGCTCGTCGGTGCGGACGCGGTACTGGGCGCACTCGGCGATCAACTGGGGACCAGCGGCCGGCCCGAGGTATGCCCGAGCGACGCCGGTGGCGTCGATGATGCGGTCGTACCGGTCGGGGTCGAGCGGCTCCAGCCGCACCTGCTCCCCGCCCAGGAGGTCACTGACCAGCCGGGGCTTGTCGATGGTGAGCATGTCCCCGCCGATGCGGATGTCCTCGATGGTGATCTGGTCGAACCGCTGCAGGATGTAGTCCTCAGGCTGCAGGAACCGGCCGATCAGGCGGACGATCTCCTTGGCCGGGGTGGCCCCCCAGGCGCACGAGTGGATGCCGCAGCGGGTCAACCTGGCCACATCGTAGATGTCCGCATGGATCCCTTCCTCCCTCAGCAGCCGGTGGAGGTATGAGCCGGCCATCCCCGCCCCCGCGATCGCGACCTTCATCCTAATGCTCCATGCTCAACGAACGCACCCCGCCCTGGTTAAACATTCTGGAGCTGCGGGTCACCCGGCCCACGAGGCGATGTGGTAGTCTCCCCGCTCATCGTACCCGCCGTCCTTGACCATGCGCACGTTGGCGCCCTTGAGCAGGTAGGAGCGGGAGAGCATGTGGCCGTACAGCACCGGCGAGGCCGCGGAGAACCGTACCAGGACCCGGCTCTTGCCCATGGCCAGGGAGGTCCGCTCGCAATGGGCGAGGAGGGAGTCGAAGACCTGAGGGGCATCGGCCCTTTCGGGGTCGACCACCGCGGCCTTGATGGACGAGTAGCTGGCCTCCTCCCCCCGCTGATAGGTGTGGAGGATGGCCACCCCCGCCACCTCGCCGTCCCGGCGGGCCAGGTAGACGTTGCCCAGCCGCCTCTCCACCACCGACCTGGCCTCGCCGGAGAGGTCCAGCGACGGCTCCAGCGTCGCGCTGAGGCGGGCGATGTCCTGCAGGGCGGCCGCCAAGGTTTCTGAGGTGACCTCTTCCACCTCCCCGGCGGGGGCCTCCTCATGGCGCACCATCTTCTCCATGATGAGCACCAGGGAGCAGGGCGAGTAGCCCGAGGAGAGGTAGAAGTGGAGGTGCTTGGGGAGGTGGGACATCGTCTCCAGGCCGAGAACGGTGCAGCCGCGCCTGCGTAGGTACCGCTCGCATTCGGCCAGCAGCATCTTCCCCACCCCGGAGTCCTGGCGATCGGGCAGGACCTCCAGTGGGCCGATCCAGCCGACATGGCCCCACACGTGGCAGAACGCCGAGCCGATGATCCGGCCCCCCAGCTCGGCCACCAGGCATCCCTCCGGCTCCATGGCCAGGTACGCCTCGATGATCTTCTCCGAGCGCTTGGGGTAGCGGAACTTGCGGCCGATGTCGTGCATGGCCAGGTCCGACCAGGCGATCTGGCCGACCTCCCGCACCGCCTCGATGTCCTCCTTCCGCAGCGGGCGGACGGTCACCTCCCGGTCGTTCTTTGACAATATGTTCATCCTGTGCACCTCACGCCCTCCACCGCCGTCCCCGCAGCTCCTCCGCGCTCAATGTGTTGAGCAACCGGGAGGGCGGGATGCAGGCTCGCACGGCGGCCCCCTCCGCCCACTCCCAGTACGTAAGCTCGTTGGGGAAGGCAGCATCGGTGCCCAGGCAATAATAGTTCTCGGTGGCCAATCCGCGGACGGTCTCGGCATCCAGATCGAGGCGGTCGGGGTAGGCGTTGATCTCCAGCGCCACCCTCCGGTCGGCGGCCGCCTCCGCTGCCCGGGCCAGGTCGAGGCGGACCGGCTCCCGCAGCCCGATGACCCGGCCCAGAGGATGCCCGAGGACGTCCATGGAAGGGTCCTCCATCGCCGCGAGCACCCGGGCGGTCATCGCACCTTGGTCCATGGTCAGCCGGGTGTTCACCGAGGCGATGACCAGGTCCAGCCCCTCCAGGGCCGCGGAGGGGAAGTCCAGTCGGCCGTCGGGGGTGATATCGACCTCCCCGCCCTTGAGGATGGGCATGCCCAGCAGGTCGGCCGTCTCGTCGATGAGGACGTTCCGGCGCTCCAGCGTCTCCGGGTCCATGCGGCGGCCTCCCAGGCGGTCGCAGAAGCACACGTAACGGTGGCCGAGGTTGCGGGCGGCGGAGGCCATCTCCAGCACCCTCAGGCCGCCGTCGAACGACGCGCAGCGGAGATGGAGGTCGCCCTGCAGCTCGGACGAGCGGACCGGCTCGGCGCAGGGCGGCAGGCCCCTGGCCTCGGGCGGCACCGGTGGCAGCTCAAGCGCTTCGTACACCGCCTCCTCGGTCCCGGCATGGGCCTTGCCCAGCCGGGCGGCGGTGAGGCGGGTGCCCTTCTCCCGGGCCCGCTGATCGAGCGACCGGATGTAGCTGTCCGGCCCGGTGCTGCGCAGCAGCTCCACCCCGAAGGTGTCCTCCTTGACCGCCCGGACCATGCACGCCGCCCCCGAGGCGGTCTTGCCCACCGCCTGCTCCCTCTCCACGATGAGGAGCTCGGTGACCTCGGGGCACAGGCCGAAGCGGGCGATGACCGCGTCGGGCTCCTTCGCGGTGAATAAAAGAAGGATGTTGGCGACCGTGGAGGTCCGGCGGCGGGCGGGCCCGGACAGCTCCAGCCGGCCGAGCCCGGGGCTGGAGCGGAGGAACTCGATGATGCGCTGGGCGGAGCGCAGCGCATAGGGGGTGGGGACCTCCGCGGCCTCCTCCCGCTTCCAGGTCAGGTGCTCGAGTGTCCGGCGTTCCACCTCCTCGCCGAAGTCCGGTAGCTCGGCCAACCGGCCCTCGTACGCCGCCCGGAGCAGTTCGTCCACCGACCGCACCCCCAGCAGCAGATCGAGATCGGCCAGCCGGCGGGTGCCCAGCGACGGGATGTTCCGCAGCAGGTCGAGGTCCTCGGGCAGGATGTCCCGCACCGCCTCCAGCGCCTCGATCCGGCCGGTGGCGAGGAACTCCTCGAGCTTGGCCTCGATGCTCTCTCCGACCCCTTCGATGCGGCGGAGGTCCCCTCGCTCGCTCACCGAGCGGAGGTGCTCCCCCAGCTCCTCTATGCTGCGGGCCGCCCGGAGGTAGCTGTTGGCCCTCCATCGTTCGCCCTGGAGCTCCATGGCCAGGGCGAGGTCGTAGAAGAGGTCGGCCGCCCGCCGGTTGTCCGCCCGTCCCACCGTCACCGCCATAGGACCAGCCTGTCTATTTGCAGCGCCTGCATCTTAAACTTATGAGCGCCGCGGTGGCCCCCGCCCCCACTCCGTTGTCGATGTTCACCACCGTTAGCCCGGGGGAGCAGGACTGGAGCATCGAGGCGAGGGCGACATTGCCCCCCTCCCCGACGCCGTAGCCGACCGAGGTGGGCACCCCGATGACCGGGACGTCGGCGAGCGAGGAGACCACCGATGCTAGCGCGCCTTCCATCCCTGCGGCCACCACCAGCACGTCGACGCCGCGGTCGAGCATGTCGTGGAGCGGTTCGATGAACCGGTGGAAGGCGGCGATGCCCACGTCGTAGGCGGTGAGCACCTCGCAGCCCATGGCCTCGGCCACCACCCTCGCCTCCTCGGCCACCGCGACGTCGGAAGTGCCGGCGGCCAACACGCCGACCAGGCCGGCGCGCTCCCGGCTCACCCGGCGGTCGATGACGATCATGCGGGCCCGCTCCTCATACCGGGCCGCCTCCCCTGCCCGCTCCCGAACGGCGCTGAAGTGCTGGGGCGAGGCGCGGGACACCATCAGGAGGTCCCGGTCGGCCAGGGCGGCCACGATGTCGGCGACCGCGGCGGGGCTCTTGCTCTCCCCGTAGATGATCTCGGGCACGCCCTTGCGCTCTCCCCGGCAGGGGTCGAAGAGGGTGTGCTGGGCGATCCTCCGGACGTAGTCCAGGCGGAGAAGCCGCTCGGCCTCGGCGGCGTCGATCTCGCCCTGCCGGTAGCGCTCCAGCACGTCCCTGGTGGTCATGTCGGGGCATAGGCGGACGGGGCTATTTTTCGGTTATGGCCCTTGGGGCGGCGGAAATCATATTAGCCGCCCGTCGCATGGTCGTTCCATGAGCTGCGAGGACGACAAGCTGGCCAAGCTCCGCCGGATCCTCCGGGGCATGCCCGGGGCGGCGGTCGCGTACTCGGGAGGGGTGGACAGCGCCCTCGTGCTCAAGGTAGCGCGGGAGGAGCTGGGGGAGCGGGCGGTGGCGGTCATGAACGTCTCCTCCCTCACCCCGCCAGGGGAGGCCGAGGAGGCGGCGCGGACGGCCCAGGCGATGGGGGCCGAGGTGGTCGTCACCCGCGCCGATCCCTTACAGGACGAGGGGTTCCGCGCTGGCCCTGAGGACCGCTGCTACCGCTGCAAGCGGCTGGTGTTCGAGGCCATCGCCGCGGCGGCCCGCGAGCGGGGGCTGGACCAGATCCTCGACGGCAGCCAGGTCGACGATCTGTCGGAAGATAGGCCGGGGCGAAGGGCGCTGGCCGAGGCCGGGGTGCGCTCGCCGCTCATCGAGGCGGGGCTGAACAAGGAGGAGGTCCGCAGGCTGGCCCGCCGCCTCGCCGTTCCCGCCGCGGAGCGGCCCGCCAGTCCCTGCCTGGTCACCCGCCTGCCCTTCCACCAGGAGGTCACGCCCGAGAAGCTCCGGGCGGTGGGGGAGGCGGAGGCGGCCCTGCGCCGCCTGGGGCTGAGCGTCGTCCGGGTCCGCCACCACGGGGAGGTCGCCCGTATCGAGGTGCCGGCGACCGACCTCCCGGCAGTGCTGCGGCAGCGGGAGCGGGTGGTGGAGGAGCTGAAGCACCTGGGCTTCGTGTACGTCACTCTGGACCTGCAGGGCTTCCGCTCGGGCAGCATGGCCGAGGCCCTGCCGCGCAGGGGCGGGGCGTGAGCAGTGCTATATACGCGGCGGTCTGCAACCTATAGCGGTGGTTGACTGCCTCTGTACAACATCTCATTGAACTTCAGGGCGGACACGGACGAACAGGTCAAGGAGGTCAGGGCGTTCATGGAACGGATGCTCTGCGACTTCCTCAAGGACCGGCCGGCGTCGTGCATCCGGGTGAAGGTGGCGGAGATCGACTCCGACGGCAATGTGGTCAGGGACATCGAGCAGATCGAAGGCCCCCTCCGCTCGATGTCCTGACGGCCCGGACGAGGTGGAAAGGGCTATGTCCCGGTAGATGGAATGGATGAGCATGCGCATCCTCATCACCCTGCTCTCGTACGACCACGGCATCCTCCGCCAGGTCCTTGACGTCCTGGAGGGCATCGAGGAGCGGGGCACCTGGGAGCAGCACCGCGACATCCTTCCGGAGGTGGAGGACTTTCTCCAGCGGTTCATGGACCAGTACCATCACGGCAAAGAGGAACGGTTCCTCTTTCCAGCCGCTGCGGCCGGCTCCGACCGCCTCAAGACGTTCATTCCTGACCTCGTCGACGACCATCGCAAGGCCAAGGCCTTCGCCGACGCCTTCGGCCGCGACCTTGCAGCGTGGAACAAGAAGGGACTACAGTCCAACGCCCACGACCTGGTGGCGCACATGCGGGGGCACATCGCCGAGGAGGAGGAATTCGTCTTCCCTGAGTTCGAGAACGCCCTCGACGCCGACCGGGACATGGAGATGTTCGAGGCCTCCCAGCGCTTCCTCGTGGAGAACTTCGGGCCGTCGTTCCAGCAGGACATGGAGGAGTTCGCCAACCGGCTGCAGGACCAGGTCATGGGGAAGGGCGTGATCGACTACCACATCGGCGTGTAGCGTCGGCCGGGACGCTCCGGAGGAGCGACGGGGGGCGCTCGTCCTCGCCGGAAGGAATGAAGGAAGGGGTTTGAGAGGAGGCTGTGCCTCAGGCCTTCCTTTGCCTCAGGAGGTACAGCCCTCCGACCAGAGCGGCCGTCAGGAGGACCGCGAGGAGGACCATGAGGGTCAGGTCGGTCCCTCCTGGGGCCGCGGACAGGACCACGGTGCCCATGTCCGCCGTGGCGCCACCCTCCACCGTCGCCGTGGTCGTGCTGAGGACATAGCCGTCCTTGGCGACGGTCACCTCATGCTCGCCCATCCTGGCCGACAGGGAGAAAGTGCCGTCCTCTCCGGTGACGGTCGTTTCCCCGGAGTCCAGCGCAACCTCGGCGCCGGCGATGGGCTGCCCAGAGGCGTCCACCACCTTGCCGGTCAACGTGCCCATGTCGGTGGCGGTGAAGGTCCACGAATGGGTGCCCTCGTTCCCGGCAAGGTCGGCGCCGGTCACCTGGACGGTGTAGTCGGTGCCTGGCCGCAGATCGGTGGTGCTAAGGGTGGCGTTGAATCCCTCCCAGCTCAAGGAGGCCTCCGCTCCGTTGAGCAGCACGCGGACCGAGGTCTTGTTCATGGCCTCCGAGAACCTGATGACGATACTCGAGCCGATCTCGACCTCGTTCCCGGTCGGTGAACCGGTGATGGAGGGCGCCACGGTATCGACCCGGAACGTGACCGATGCGGAAACGGAGTTGCCGCCGAGGTCCTCGGCCCTCACCACGAAGGTGTGCTCGCCGTCCTCGAGGTCCTCGACGACCGCCGAGGTGGCGTCAGTGTCTATCTGGACCCACGGGCCGCCGTCGATGCTCATCTGGAGCGTCGCCAGGTTGGCGTCGGTGCACATCCAGGAGACGACCGCCCACGACCGGTTGGTCAGCGTGCCGTTGCCGGGCGAGGAGATGGTGAGGACCGGAGCGACGGTGTCCACGGTGAAGTTGGCGTATGCCCGTATGGTGTTCCCGGCGTTGTCGCGCACGAGCACCACGAGATGGTGGACGCCGTCCGCCAGGCCGGTGAAACGGTGGTCGCTGGCAGAGGATGAGACCTCCTCCCCGTCCATCCAGTAGGTGTAGCTCTCGATCCCGGACAGGCTCTCGAGGGTGGTGACGAACACATCTACCGTGGGCGAATCGATGAGCCCTCCCTCGGCCGGAACGATGGTGATCGTCGGCCCGGCGGTGTCGATGATGAACGTCACGGCGACCGTCCAGCTGTTAGAGGCATCGTCCCACGCCCTTACATAGAAGGTGTGAGAGCCGTCGCTCAGCCCCTCGAGGAGGTAGCTCGTCGCGGTGGTCGGGGCGGACCACTGACCGCCGTCGAGCCTGTATTCGTAATGGTCCAGTCCGGTGCCCGCATCATTACCGCTCCACTTTGCCTCAAGGGTGGAGGTGTTGTAGGCACCTCCGGAGACGGGGAAGGCGATGGCGAGCTCAGGCGCGGTGGTGTCGACGGTCACGTTCACCTCCCTCATGGTGGACAGCCCCGCCCCGTTCCAGGTCCGGACCTTAATGTTGTGAGGGCCGTCGCTCAGAGAGACCATCGCGCTAATGGCCTCACCATGATCGACCCAGTCCCCTCCGTCGACCGAGGACTCGGTACGGGTGATCCATGAGCCGGGGTCGGAGGCCTGCCAGGACAGCACCAGCGAGGCGGTGCTGACGATCTCACCCTCTTCCGGATCGACGATGTCGAGGAGCGGTGCGGTGGTGTCGATGACGAAGGTGACCGTGGCCGTGCCCACGTTCCCGCTCGCGTCCTCGACCACCAAGGTCAGGACGTGCTCCCCCGGGCTCAGCGGGCCCAGCTCCGCCTCGAAGCCGGTGATGGGGATGAGGGGGCCATCACCCCAGCGGTAGGCCATGCTCCCGGTGTTGACCGAAGTGCCGTCGTCGTCAGCAGTGAAGCTGAGATGCACGGAGGTGGTCGCGTAGGCATTGCCATCCCCCGGGGCCAGTATCGTCACCACCGGGCTCTCGGCGTCCACCCGGAAACTGACCGTCTCCTCGTCGTAACGGCCTATGGTGTTGAAAGCTTTCACAGTGAGGGTGTGGGCGCCTTCCGATAGGGGACCGATCTCCACCTGGGTGTCGTTAGTCTCCTGCCATTGGCCCCCGTCGATGCTGTACTCATAATGAGCGATCCCTAAATTGTCGGTGGCGCTCCAGCTCGCCGAGACGGTGGAGGTGGTGACGATGCCGTCCTGGGCAGGGGCGTCGATGGTCAGCTCGGGAGTGCTCTCCAGGACCGTGGTTACGGGCTCGCCGTACGGGCCGTCGCCCCAGGCGGTGCATGCCATCACCTTGTAGCTGTAAGGGACGCCGAAATCAGCAGTGGAGTCAGTGAACGAGGTGCCCTCGACCTGCCACGTCCGAGGTTCAGCGCCGTCCCTGTACAAGATGTAGTACTCCACCCCGCTCGCGATGGTATAGTTCGGTCCGTTCCAGCTCACTACGATATCGTTGGAGGAGTTGTCAGCGGCCAGTCCGGTCACGGGAGCTGCCCATCCCATCAACGGATGCATGTCCCGCAGGAGGACACTGAAAGCTGGGATGATGACCGGCTCATCGGCGATGCCGTCACGGTCCTCGTCGGCGAGCGTCATCCAGCTCCAGTAGTTGCCGTAGGTGCCGTCGTCAAAGCGGATGCCGTCCGATCTAGATAAATAAGGTGAACCGAACCCTCCTCCGACGAACGCGTTCAGGAAGACCGAATAACCGCCCTCTAACTGGCTGCCGAACGGGGAAGACGTGTAGTCCCGGAACAGGTTGTGCGTGACGGTGATGTTCCTCCCTCCGCTAAGGAAGAACCCTCTAATGATGTGCTCAAAGTGATTGCCCATGACCATGACGTCATTGGCGTCCCATATGTTCAGGGCCGAGCTCGCGATGTGATGGAAGTGATTGTTCTCGATCGTGATGTTGCTCGACGCATTGAGGTCCGAGATGCCCATCAGGTCGGTGTGGGCGACAGTGTTGTTGGACATGACCACATATGACAGCTGTTTTGCGTAGATACCATAACTCGTGGTGTTCGTGATCGAGTTGTGGTCGAGCACCGCGTCGACGATGCCATTGAGGTGCATCCCATGAGAAGCGGAGCGGTCGATGCGGTTGCCGATCACCTCGATCCCGCTGCTTTGCTGCAACATGACAGGCGCTGAGTACCAATCTGTTGATGTGAAGTTATTAATGACGTTACCATGCAGCTTTACGCCATTGCTGTTGACAATCCTCACTGCCTGACCAGTAATGTTCTCGAGGATGTTATTCTCCAATGTCAGGTCCGCGCATGCTGAGATATCATATCCCCTTGCTGAATCGGAGCCGTGGCAGCTCCGGTAGGTAACATTAATCGAATTCAAGACCACGACATAGTAGGGGATCTCGTCGAACGAGCATTCCGCGACCGTGTAGTTATCGCATTCGTCGAGATAGGTGGCGTGAGCGCCGTCGACCGCTTGGAACGTACAACGTCGAAGGGTCACGAATGAGGAGAGGTAGGAGTAGACGCCCGCATATCGGCTATCAATGAAGTCGCAGTCGGATATGGTCACGTTCTGCGCAGAGTCGAGCCACATCCCGCGATTGTTGGACCCGATGGTGCAGTTGCTTATGTCGATGTCCTGTCCGGACTTGATGAGGACCCCGGTGATGAAGCTGGAGCTAGCGGCCCCACTGATCGTGCAATCCTTGATGGTGACGTTGCGGACGTCGCTGAGGGTGATCTGGCTTGGCCGCCCGCTCACGTCCCCCGTTGTCGCTCCGTAGACCGTGCAATTGCGGATGAGGAGATGCTTAGTGGTGTGCTCGATGAAGATGGCCGAGCGGCCGTCCCCCAGCCTTGAATCGAGGATCCTGTTCTCAATGATGTACGGATCGTTCGCCGTACCCGAACCGCTGAGGACGGCCAGCTCGGCGTCCGAGTGGAAGGCGATGTTGGCCTCGGGGACGCTCGTTTCCGGTTCTCCGCCCATCGCATCGGTGGACATAGCTGACAGGAAGGCCGCCGGTGCGCTCAACAGCATTACGGTCAGTGCTAGGACTATCAGGCCTCTGGGGAACATGTTCTCCTGCGATGATTTATCCGGATTTTAAAATATCGGTAGGCGATATTTTGGTAATCGATAATGTAGGTGCAGACGAGGAGAAGTATGGCACTGAGGAGATGGGGAGAAGGATGGCGCCGAGGGAGAGATTTGAACTCCCGTGGCGGGGACCGCCAGTGGTTCGCTCGGAGATCTCGTTCTTTCGAGACCACCGCCTTACCGGACTAGACTACCTCGGCCTGATGTATGGTGAAACCGGGAACCCATATAAGGATTTCTCAAGGGCTCGAGCGCGACCATCGGCCTCATGATGGAACGGCCGACGATGCTCGAGGGCAAACCATATGAACGTCCGGGGGGATGGCGCGGGCATGATGGTCACGGTCTCCCGGGAGGCAAAGGAGGAGGAAGCGCTGCTGCCCGACGGCGCTAACGTCGAGGCGCTGCTCGTCTCGATGGGGCTGCTCCCCGACGCCCACCTCGTCCTGCGGGACGGCGTGCCGGTCCCTGTCGACGAGCGGCTCGGGGACGGGGACCGCATCAAGGTCATCAGGGTCGCCTCGGGAGGCTGAGCACCGCCCGGCCGGCGGTGCCAGGTCTTTTATTATTGGCGAACGGACCAAGTTTACCACCGAAAGATATATACCGCCGATTACCCCCTATTGGGGCCGAAACGGTTTATTCCTAGACTGATTTCATGTTCACTCTCACCAACTCCTCCTGCCCTAGTGCAGGAAAAACAGTCCTTTGGCTACTGTGGGGCCAAGCAACGCAGGCAGCGGAGCTTAGACCCCGAGTGAAAGTGCTCCGGTAACAGTCCCTAGGGATCGACCGTTTTGTGACATATGAAGAGGTATACGCAATGAACATCGATCCTAGCACCACCAAGTACATGATCAAAGCGAGGCTTCAGGCCGATGGTATCGTCGAGAAGCCCGATGTGGTCGGTGCGATTTTCGGTCAGACCGAGGGGCTCCTCGGCGACGAGCTGGACCTGAGGGACCTGCAGAAGAGCGGCCGCATCGGCCGTATCGAGGTCGAGGTCAGCTCCAAGCAGGGGAAGTCCGAGGGCGAGGTCCTCATCCCATCCAGTCTCGATCAGGTCGAGACGGTCATCCTGGCGTCGGCGCTGGAGACCATCGATCGGGTGGGCCCTTGCAAGGCCAAGATCAACATCCTGAGCATCGAGGACGTTCGGGTCTCCAAGCGGCAGAAGATCATCGAGCGGGCGAGGGACCTCCTCACCGAGCTCATCAAGCAGTCCAAGACCTCGGGCATCGACCTCACCGAGAGCGTGAGGCAGTCGGTGCAGGTCGAGGAGATCGTCCACTACGGCAAGGAGCGCCTGCCCGCCGGTCCCAACGTCCAGGACAGCGACGCCATCATCGTGGTGGAGGGCCGCTCCGATGTGCTCAACCTGCTCAAGTCGGGCATCAAGAACGCCATCGCGGTCGAGGGCACCAACATCCCCAAGGCCGTGGCCGACCTGTCCAAGGAGAGGGTCATCACCGCCTTCGTGGACGGTGACCGGGGCGGGGAGCTCATCCTCCGCGAGCTGTTCCAGGTGGCCGAGGTCGACTTTGTGGCCCGGGCCCCCCGTGGCATGGAGGTCGAGGAGCTGACCCAGAAGCAGATCATGAAGTGCCTCCGCAACAAGATCCCCGGGGAGCAGTTCATGGAGATGTACGGCATGGCCGCCGAGGGCAAGGAGCGCGTGGAGAAGGAGATCCGCGAGGCCGAGGCCGAGAGGCCGGCGGAGCGCCCTGCCGAGAAGGTGGAGAAGGCCGTGGAGCGGGAGAAGCCCGAGCGGCCCCACCGCGAGCCCCGGGAGCGGCGGGTCCGCCCCGAGCGCGAGCCGAGGGAGCCCGCGCCAGCCGTGGAGGCGGAGCCGGAGCCTGAACCGGTGGTGGAGCCTGAGCCGACCAAGCGCCTCTCCGAGGCCCAGATGAAGCTGAAGGACCTCATCAACGAGCTGGGCTCGACCTCCAAGGCCAAGGTCCTCGACGCCAACCTCGAGGTGCTCAAGGAGGTGGCGGTGCGGGAACTGGTCAACACCCTGAAGGCCGACGCCAAGGACGTCTCGGCGGTGGTCTTCGACGGCATCGTCACCCAGCGCATCCTCGACATCGCCGCGGACAAGAAGATCGCCACCATCGTGGGCACCAAGATGGGCAACATCACCAAGCAGCCCGCGTCGGTGGAGGTCTGGACCAAGGACGAGCTGAACGAATGAGCGAGCAGGTGGACCTGACCAAGGAGGCCGACCTGCGCGGCCTCACCACCACCGCCGACGTCCTCATCCCCAAGGACCCGCTCCAGCGGGTCATCGGCCAGGACGAGGCGGTGGAGCTGGCCCGGATCGCCGCCCGCCAGAGGAGACACCTCCTGCTGGTCGGGCCGCCGGGCACTGGCAAGTCCATGATCGCGCAGGCCCTCGCCCTTCACCTGCCGAGGCCCACGGAGGAGGTCCGGGTCGTCCACAACCCGGAGAGCCCCGAGCGGCCCCTGGTCGAGGTGAGGAGCGAGGAAGAGATAGCCATGGAGCGAGCGTCCCGGGGGTCGGCAGAAGGGGAGCTCATCGAACCGACCGCCGCCCCGACCAACGTCGCCGAGCGGCTGGGCTACCGCTGCCGGCACTGTGCGGCGTATTCCAGCCCCCAAGAGCGCTTCTGCCCCCAGTGCGGCAAGGCTAAGGTGGACACCGGAGTGCAGCCGGGTAACCCCTTCGGGGACCTCCTGGGCGGGCTGATGGAGTCCATGGCCGGGGCCGCCCCCTTCCCCACCGGACGGGAACGGGTCACCACCACCCGCCGGCGGGCCGACAAGGAAGAGGTGGTGGTCTTCGAGCGCGCTGGAGAGCTGATAAGGATGCTCGACCAGGATGCGCTGGAGAGGCGCCGTGGACTGGAGCAGCAACGGCCCCGCAAGGTGTTGGTGCCGCTGGAGCGCAATCCGTTCGTCCTGTCCACCGGAGCCTCGGAAACGGAGCTGCTGGGGGACGTCCGGCACGACCCCTTCGGCGGCCACGGCCAGCTAGGCACGCCGCCCTACGAACGGGTCGTCCCTGGGGCCATCCACGAGGCTCACCAGGGCGTCCTTTTCCTCGACGAGATCTCCCACCTGGGTCCGACCCAGCGGTTCATCCTTACCGCCATGCAGGAGCGCCGCTTCCCCATCACCGGCCGCAATCCCCAGTCGGCCGGGGCCTCGGTACGGGTGGACAGCGTTCCCGCCGACTTCATCCTGGTGGCGGCGTGCAACATCCAGGACCTCGAGAAGGTGCTGTCCCCGCTGCGCTCGCGCATCGCCGGCGACGGCTACGAGGTGCTGGTGGAGACGGCCATGGAGGACAACGAGGCCAACCGTGCCCGGCTGGCCCAGTTCGTGGCCCAGGAGATCGTCACCGACGGCCGGATACCGCATGCCAGCCGCGGAGCGGTCGAGGCCATCGTGCGGGAGGCCCGCCGGCGGGCCAAGGTGATCGACGGCCGGGACGGCGCGCTCACCCTGCGCCTCCGCGAGCTGGGCGGCCTCATCCGCTCGGCCGGGGACCTCGCGGTGAGCCTGTCCGACCCTATCATCGAGGAGCGCCACGTCGCCGCGGCCCTGCGGCGCAGCCGCACCGCCGAGGAGCAGATCAGGGACCGCTACGGCACCTACATGCGCGGCCTCGGGAGCGACATCTCCCCGGCGCAGAAGGAGCAGTCGCCGTACTACTTCTGGAACGAGCACCAGCGCGACGACCAGGCCTACCATTGAGGCTCACAGGAACAGCTGCATCTGGTAGGCGTCCTCGCCGTCGTTGTAGTAGTTCTTGATGACATCGACCGGCTGGAAGCCCAGGCGGCTGTAGAACCTCATGGCCCCATCGTTCCCCTTGCGCACCTCCAGGGTGACGACCTTGGCCCCCTTCTTGCGGCTCTCCTCCAGGAAGCGGTTCATGAGCAGCGTGCCCACGCCCCTCCGCTGGAGTTTTGGGCTGACGGCCAGCATGAGGATGCGGGCGTGGACGGCGGAGGTCATCACCCCGAGGATGAACGCAGATATGCCGTACGGGGACTCCACGACCACGAAGCCCTCCGGCCATCCCTCCGATATGGTCATGAACAGGGCAGGGTCGTACCTCTCACTGAGCGTTTGACAGGCCAGGTCGTATACCGAAGTGAGGTCGGATGCGGAGAATCCTCTGAGGTACAACGCACTCTCAATGGTTCCGCTTGGGCATAATCCTTTTCAGCAGAGGCAGCAGGAGGAGGGGGATGGCCGCGAAAAGAACGAGGGGCGGGCCGCCAGCGGAGGGGGCGGCGGTCACCTCGACCTCGCAGGTCACCGTGGCGGAGTTATTGAACCGGTCGTAGGCGGTCACCGCCACCAGGTGGCGGCCGGGAGGAAGGGTGACGGTCCAGCTTGGTCCGGTCCACTCCACCGTGCCGTCTCCGTCCAGGTCGAACTCGATGCGCTGTATCCCCGAGGCGTCGGTGGCGTTGGAGGCGTCGATGAGCACCGGGACACCTTCCTGGACGACACACGAACGCCACGGTAGCACGAGGACGGGAGGGTGTGGATCGTCGGACCAGTCGGACCAGAAGACCGCCGCGAAGAACCCGCTGACCTCGGCCGAGCGGATGGCCAGGCCGACCTCCCGGTTGTCCTCGAGGGCATTGTCACACCAGTTGAGCGACGATACCACGACGGTATCATCGGCCACCAGGCCCTTGTTGTGCACGATCCCCAGGCCATGGTAGGGGGAGATGAGCTTGGCCTGGAGGTCCCATCCGCCTCGCTCCCCGACCTCGTTGAGGTACCTCGCCACCTTCCGGTTCCCGTCCGCCGACCACGCCGCGTCGAGGAGCACCCGCACCTGTGCCCCTCGAGCCGCGGCCTCCACCAGCTCGGACAACAGGCTCTCTCGGCCCACCCAATCCTCCTGGACGTACAGTAGTTGGACGAGGACCCGGTCTTGGGCGGAGCGGAGCAGCTCGCGGTACTGCTCCTCGGCGTTGTCCGGGGCGATGATGGGCGCGACCTCGGCGAGGTGGCGGCGGTAGGGCAGCTCGACCGGAGCGGGGACCGTGCCGCTCGGAAGGTCCCCGGCCTCCACCTCCCGGGTGTCCAGCGGCCCCCCGAAGTCCCGGTCGAACATCTCGGTCAAGCGGACGGCGAGCTCCCGACCCTCGCACACCGCCCCCCACCCGCGGTTCTCGTCCAGCCCGCCAGCCCAGTTCTCTGACATGACCAGGGTGCGCCGCCCGTCGGCCACGAGGTACTTGCAGTGGAGGTAGTCGTACCGCTTGTACCCGTCGGCTGAGGCGAGCACCCTGACCTCGCAGCCGGCCGCGGCCAGGGAGGCAAGGGCGGCGGCGCAGTCGTCGCTCAGCCCGGCCACCGGCTGACCCTCTGCCAGCACCTTCACCTCCACCCCCTGCCGGGACCGCTGGGCCAGGGCGGAGACGACCGTCGGGTCGGAGATCTCGTAGACGGCGACCCGCAGGGAGATGGCAGCGAGGTTGATCTCCCTCAGCAGGCGGTCCTCGGCCTCCTCGGGAGCGGTGAACGGCTCCACCGAGACGCGATGCTCGCTCGTCGGGAGATCGCTCCGCCCCGGCGGTTCCACCGACCAGTCGGCCGCGGTGTCGCTGTCGCCACCGGCCCGCACTGCGGCATGGCCCTTGGTCACCGACATCACCGGGCTCCCGTACCACCCGTCCAGAGGGTCTGACACCTTGCCATAGAAGAGGCTGTCCCGGCAGCGCCCCTGGGGATCGACCAGGCGTACGCAGTCGCCGGCATCGGCCAGGGCGAAGCGACCGGAGAGGGTGGCGGAGGCGGTGCCGAGGCCGACGCATCTCACCTCGGGATGCAGGAGGGCGAAGACCTCGGCGTCGGCGGCCAGGCCCACTCGCTCCCCTCGCTGAAGCGAGAGGTTCAACAGCACGCTCCCCTCCCCGTCCTGGAGCGACCACCCCCGGAGGTCGACCGGGCCGCCGCGGTTCTCCAGGACGATGTGCTCGGACGGCCGGGCAGGGCTGACCTCGGACAGCAGGACCTCTTCCTCCCCGAGCAATCCAAAAGAGGAAGAGGTTTGGACCTCCGGTCCCGAGGGAAGGGTGAGGAGGCCGCTCTGAGTGGGGAGCAGAAGGACCAACAGGACCAGGAGGTAGCGGCCTCTCATCCGGACGGACGAGGGGCGGCGAGCGAGAAAAAGACGGCCGCTACAGGTAGCTCACAGGTATTGGACCAGATCGGCCAGCACCGCGGAGGGGTCCTTGGCCTTGACCACTCCTGAAGCGAGCAGGACGCCGTCCGCCCCTAGCTCCACTGCCCGCTGGACGTCTCGGCCGGTCTTGACCCCGGCCCCGCATAGCACCTTGACGCGGTCGTCGACCCGGCGGACCGCGCTCACGGTGCGCTCCACCACCTCAGGCTGGGCGTCGGTGACCGAGACGTCGCCGCCGATGAGCTCAGGCGGCTCGACGGCCACGAAGTCTGGCTGGAGCGAAGCCGCCGCGGCCGAGGTGGCCGGGGTGTCGGTGCACACCACCGAGACGAGGCCGCTCTCCCGGCACATCGACACCGCCGCGCCGATGTCGGCGAGGAGGAGGCGATGCTCGGAGTGGTTGATGAGCGTGCCCGCCGCGCCCGCGCCTTTCAGCAGCGGGGCGGTCAGCCAGCCGGTGGCCGCTCCCGGCCTCCGGGCGTCGACGTGCTGCGCGTACACCGGGATGGTGACGGCGCGGGCGATCTCGCTCAGCGCGGTGACCGGCGGACACACCGCGATGCTCACCCCGGTCCGGTCAGCCACGTCCTGGCAGGCCCTGGCCAGGCGGAGGGCGGCGTCGCCCTCGACCTCAGCGTAGGCCTTGAAGTTGACGATGACCGCCGGAGTGCGGAGGTCAGTCAAGCTTCTCCATCCTTTCCTTGAGCTTCTTGAGGACCGCGGGACGGGTGGTGTACTCCATCTCCTCGGGACCGAGCACCGCGGGCATGAACGGCCCGTGGCGGCGCATGTAGATGGAGGCCTTGACCGCGCCCTTGCGGGCCTCGTCCCAGCAGCTGCCCTTGAAGTAGTCCACCGGGACGTGGTAGCCGGGCTTGGAGCCGGGGTCCTCGAGGCCTTGGAACTTGCCGTTGGAGACCATCATGCCCAGCGCCACGATGCGGGGCGGGCCGTCGAAGAAGGTGGGGTCGGAGTCCTCGACCGAGCAGGGGTACCAGCCGCCGTAGTGGGAGCCGCGCATCCACCCCGCCACCAGCGAGGGGAACATGTACGGCTGGAGTACCTCGCCCACCGCGGGCAGCCCGCTCTGGGTGCGGCACACGCACACCGGGTCATCCTTGCCCACGTACTTGCCGGCGGAGATGTTCAGCTTCTCGGTGGAGACGACCGCGGCCACACCGATGTCGTCGCTCTTGGAGTAGATCCGCTTGATGGCGTACCGGGTGGTGTCGCCCAGCAGGGTCAGGATGTCGTACGTCTCCTCGGGAGTGGACATGACCACCTTCTTGGAGTCGCAGACGTCCACGATCTCGAACTTGAAGCCCTCGTGGGCCCGGGGGTCGATGACCAGGCCAGTGGTGGTGAACGGGTCCATGTAGGTCCGGCACAACGGCAACGAGTAGGAGGAGGGCTCGGTCTTGTCGGCCATGAAGAACACCATGGGCTCGGCGCCGCGCTCCTTGAACTCCATCTCCGCCGCGCCGGGGCCGGCCCCGCGGACGTTGCCCGAGAACGCATCGGTCAGGAGGTCCTGTCCGGCGGCGTACAGCTTCATCGAGCGGGCGGCCTTGGTCGCCTCCATGAACGCCTCCCAGCACAGGCCGTGGACGTCCTTGTTGTTCTCACCGCGGTTGTGGGTAAGGTAGAGATTGATGTCATCGCCGACCCGGGTAACGTAGAAGTCGTTGATGGTGCCGGCGGAGAGACCGTCGGCGAGCCTCTCCTCGCACTTCTTCATCATGAGCGGGTGGGGCCTGGCGTGACCGCCGACCGAACCGACATCTGCTTTGATAACCGATACTGTGATTCTATCTGACATTCCCATGTCCCCTATCTGTGCTGTGTAAATATTGCATGCCGTATAAATAGTTAGCAACCTGACGTTGAGTCCTCTGGCCGCGTGGAATTGATGGGCGGGAGCGGCCTCCGGAGGGAGGCGGGCCCCTACCGGCGGGTCTGCCCCTTCACTTGCTGACCGTGATGACCGTCACCGGGCAGGCCTCGGCGCCCGCGTTGGCACAGTCGTACAGGTCGTCCGGCGTCTCGCCCTTGGCCTCGTCCCCGCCCACGCGGTACTGCTCCTTTATCTGAGAGGTCCCGTCGTCTCTCTCCTCGAAGACCTCGGGACACTCGTCGTTGTAGCACCTACCGCACTGAATGCAACCTTCCTGGTCTATCTCGATCTTAACGGTCATGGAGATGAATAGTGCAAGGGCGCTTTTAATTACCTTTTCGGTCCCGTGGCCCCCGCCATCAATTAAATACCCCCCCAGCCATCCCTCGGCCGGTGTACAGATGAGCGAGGTCAACCACAGAACCTCGAGGACCCTCACCCCGGCCGACGCGGACAAGGAGGTAGCGGTCCAGGGTTGGGCCCAGGACATTCGGAACCTGGGCGGCATATCGTTCCTTCAGCTGCGTGACTGCTACGGCATCGTCCAGGTCACCGCCCCCAAGAAGCGGACGGCCCCTGAGGTCATGGCGACCATGGCCTCCCTGCCCCGGGAGTCGGTGGTCCGGGTCACCGGCGTGGCCAAGGCGTCCAACCAGGCCAAGGGCGGGGTGGAGGTCCTGCCCTCGAGCATCGAGGTCCTCTCCCCTGCCGCGGTGCCGCTGCCCATGGGGGTCATCGACAAGGTGAACGTGGAGGCGGACACCCGCTTCGACCACCGCTTCATGGACCTGCGCAAGCCGGAGGTCCGGGCGGTGTTCGAGATCAAGTCCCAGGTCCTCCGGCTCATCGACCAGTACATGGTCGATAACGGGTTCGTGGAGGTCTTCACCCCCAAGCTGGTGGCCTCGGGGGCGGAGGGTGGCGCTACTCTATTCCAGCTACGCTACTTCGACCAGACCGCGTATCTCGCTCAGTCGCCGCAGCTGTACAAGCAGATGCTCATGTCGACCGGCCTGGACCGGGTGTTCGAGATCGGCCCGGCCTTCCGGGCCGAGCCGTCCGACACCGTGCGCCACGTCTCCGAGTTCATCTCCTTCGACGCCGAGATGGCGTTCATCCGTTCCCAGCGCGACGTCCAGCTGATGATCGAAGGGTGCACCCAGGCGGCCATCGCCGGCGTCCTGGAGCGGTGCCAGCCTCAGCTGGAGCTCCTGGGGGCCGAGGTCACCCTGCCCCGAGCCCCCTACCCCGTCCTGAAGTACGAGGAGGCGGTGGAGCTGGTCGCCGCGGAGGGCATGAAGATCGACCTGGGCGATGACCTCGGCACCGAGGGAGAGAAGCTCCTCGGCGAGATCATGGCCCGCAAGGGCCACGAGATGTACTGGATCGAGGAGTATCCCGAGGAGGCCAAGCCCTTCTACATCATGGAGAAGGACGGCACCCCCTACTCGTTCTCCTTCGACCTCGACTACAAGGGCCAGGAGATCTCGTCGGGTGGGCAGCGGGAGCACCGCTACGACCGCCTGGTGGCGAGGATGCAGAAGAAGGGGCTCGACCCCGCCTCGTTCAACTTCTACCTGGAGGCGTTCAAGTTCGGCATGCCTCCCCACGGCGGGTGGGGCCTCGGAGTGGAGCGCCTGGTGCAGAAGATGCTCAACCTGCCCAACATCCGCGAGGCCATCCTCTTCCCCCGCGACCGGGTCCGACTGGTCCCCTGAGCCGCGGGGCAAGTATAAGCACCCGCAGTGCCGATGCCTTAGCGGAGGCACCGCGATGAGGACCCCAAGCTCGCTGAGGGCGGAGCACGAGGAGCTGATGGCCACCCTGGAGAGGGCGGTCCGGGAGGAAGGAGCGATCGGCGACGCGGCCAGGGCGGTGGAGGCCGAGCTGCGGCCTCACCTCGAGAAGGAAGAGGAGTTCGTCCTCCCTCCCCTCGGCGCGCTTACCCTGACCGGAGAGAGCGATGTCGACCCCGAACGGGTGATCGCGATGACCGGGCGGCTGCGCGAGGAGCTCCAGGACCTGCTCGATGACCACGTCCGCATCGCCGTAGCGCTGGAGCGCCTGTCCGAGGAGGCGAGGCGGGTGGGGCGGGCGGAGTACGAGCGCTTCGCCCATGCGCTGCTGCAGCACGCCCGGCTGGAGGAAGAGGTCCTCTACCCGGCATCGCTGCTCATCGGCTCCTACGTCCGTCAGAAGATGCTGCAGAGGGCGTGAGCTCAGTCGTCCCGGGGGTCGAAGGGGATTTCCTCCTCGACCTGCTTGGCCTTGCGCCCCCGCCGCGGCCTCTCCACGACGTTGGCGTAGCGGGACACCCGGATGTACGCTCCCGGCCGGCGCTCTCCCTCGTAGCATTTGGTCATATTGACCGAGATGACCTGGCAGTCGTCCGGGAACAGTATCCGGGTGAGGGCGTCGTTGATCGCCCGCACCAGCTTGTCGATGTCCGGCTTGACGGTGGGGTGGACGCGGCGGTGCGCGGGAACGGAGGGCGGACGGGGGAGGACGAAGTCGACCTCCAGGGCATACGCGGAGGAAGTGTCGGAGGTCCACTCTCGCCCCTCCAGGGTGCGCTGTGCCTCGGTGGCCACGCGGTTCCGCCACGCCTCCAGGGACGCCTGGTTCTGATGAGTGGTCACGGTGCGGTTGAGCTTGGGGATGTAGAACGCCCTGGTGCTCCCTTCCGGCGAAGGCTCTCCCAACACCGTGAAGGCGATCGTCTCCAGAGGCTCCATCCTATCGTTCACCGTGTCCGCCATCGCTATCCGGCCCCGTGGACCGCGCACCCATAATCGTACGCCCCTATAAAGTAACGACCCCGGCCAGCCCGAAAGTGTCCCCGCCAGCCGGGGCGGCAACGAAAGGTTGTTATAAGAAATGCTCAACACCCACCTGCCCATGATAGACCTGCAAGAAGTCCTCGAGCAGAGGCTGGCGAGCGTCCTGGACGAGGACGAGGGACTGGTGGCCAGCCCAGAGATGATGGACGACTGGTGCGTCATCAGCTACCACGACAGCTCGGGCAACATGGTCAGATGCGAGTTCCTGGAAACGGAGCGCTCGTGGCGGACCCGGGACGCTGTCCAGGAGTACAACGACCTGGTGGACCAGGGGGTCGAGGTGCTGGTCGCGGTACCCGAGTCGGTGCTGGGGGCGGTGGATGAGCTCCTGGGGTCGTACGCCCATCCCGACGTCCAGCTAGCCAGCTTGGACGAGCTGGGCATCACCGCGAAGGAACGAGCGGTGCAGTGAGCAGGGAAAACGCTAAATCGAAGGATTGTGTGACAGACATACCATACGCGGTATGGCAAGGACGGGAGAGCAGTGGAGGCTGGAGGATGGTCGGCGAGGGCGTTTAGACGCTGGTCGCGCATGGATGACCGGTTGAGGGCCCTGTCCCCCCGCGGCAAGGTGGTCGTCCTACTGGCCATCCTGCTGGTGGCCTACGGCGGGCTGATCGCCCTCGACGCCCCACTGTTCCGTCAGTTCCTCGATCCGAACTACGGCGACCTGCCCATCTTCCAAGAGAGGGCCCGTCTGCTGCTCAACGGCGGGATGATCTACCGCGATGTCCCGCTCGGCTCGCTGGCAGTGGAGTCGCCGCCCCTCATCAACTATCTTTTCATCCCTCCCCAGCTGGCGGGAGGGGAATGGTGGACATACGAGCTGTGGTTCTCCTTCTTCGCCTTCCTTTCCGCGCTCAGCGTCTACCTGGTGCTGAGGCAGTGGGACGACCATCCGGCGTTCCTCGCTGCGATCCTGGTGCTCCTCTGCCCGTTCCTGCTGTTCGACGCCACCCTGGGGATCCAGGACGAGCCCATCGTGGCCTTCCTGTTCATCATCCCGGCGCTGCTGTTCATGCGGAGGAGCCTCAGAGCGGCCACGGTCAGCGTCACCCTGGGCTTCTGGACCAAGTTCCTCTCGATCATCCTGTTCCCGACGATGCTGCTCCAGCTGCCCACCTGGCAAGAGCGGTTCCGGCACGTCGGCCTCGCCGTTCTGGTCACCGCGCTCATCGCCCTCCCCTTCCTGCTCATCTGCCCCGTCGAGTTCCTGCAGTTCCCATCCTATTACCTGCTGGGAAGCGCGGACGGGGGGGCGGGCATGTCGGCCATGGGGCTGTTGAGCGCCGGAGGCATCGTGCTCCCCGGAGAGATCGGGGCCGCGGTCACCATCCTCGCCCTCCTGGGAACGTACCTCTACTGCTCGAGACGCCGCCTGGACCTGTGGCGCTCCTGCCTGCTGGTCACCGTGATCTTCCTGTCCCTATACCCGATGATCAGGGCCAGCTACTTCATGATCCCCTTCGCCTTCCTGACGGTGTGGGCCGTCGAGGACAAGCGCATCCTGGTGCGCACGGTGGGCATGTACGTGCCCATCATGATCTCCCAGCATCTGGAGTTCTCGGTGAACCACGGGCAGCTGCCATCGGTGTACGCCTGGGTCTCCCTGGTCTTCCTCATCATCGGGCTGGCCATCCTGCTCGACGCCGCCCGCCTCTCCCTCCGCAGCCCGTGCTTCCTTGACCGCCCCCCTAAGGGAGCGCCTCCCCTGTGGGGGCTCGAGGTCCCTGGATCGGCACCGAAGGTCTCATCATCCCAGAAGGTCAGCTGACCCTCTTCTCGTCACCGGGACCTCGAACCATCTCCTCATCACCGCCGGCCATTTCACCGTTGCGGTTGGCTTATCTACCCGTCGCGCTGAACCGGTAACCATGCCCAACGCCTTCGTGCTGATGACCTGCGAGGTGGGCCAGGAGGGCGAGGTGGCCGACGCGCTGTGCAGCCTGCAAGGGGTGGAGGAGGTCGCCATCGTCTACGGCGTCTACGACCTGGTGATCAAGCTGGCGGCGGGGACCATGGAGGAGCTGGAGGCGCTCATCATCCGTAAGGTCCGGCCCCTCCCGGGGGTGCGCAGCACCATCACCCTCATGATCTCCCGGGAGTGCATGGGCGACCTGCAGCTCAACCGATAAATAGCCCGGCACGCATGGGAACCCCATGGTAGGCCCGGCCGACCCCCTCATGTTCCTGGGGTGGGTGATGCTCATATCCATCTCCGGAGCGGTCGCGCCGGGGCCGGTGCTCGCTGCCACGGTGGCCCGCGGGCTCACCGACGGCACGGCCGGCCTCAAGATCTCCATCGGCCACGCCCTGGTGGAGGTGCCTCTCATCGCCGCCATCGCCCTCGGTCTCACCGCGGTGCTGCAGGACGACGGGGTGCTGGCGGTCATCGGCCTGGTGGGGGGAGCGGTCCTCCTGTACATGGGTGCCAGCATGCTCCGCCCTCCCGGCGAGGTCGCGGAGAATGGCTCCCGCTACGGCTCGCTCACCGCGGGGGTGGCCCTGACCGCTGCCAACCCCTACTTCCTGCTGTGGTGGGCCACGGTGGGCGCGGCGCTCATCGCCCTGGCCGCGGCGTTCGGTTGGTGGATGATACCTCTGTTCACGGCCGCCCACCTGGCCTGCGACTTCCTGTGGCTCGGCATCGTCTCGTACTCGGCGAGCAGGAGCCGCCGGTTCGCCAAGGGCCGCTGGTTCACCGCCCTGAACGTGGTGTTCGGTCTGTTCCTAGTAGGGTTCGCGCTGTACTTCCTGTACGGCTCCCTGACCACCCTCCTGTGATGCTCCCTCGTCGCCCGCGGCGATGCTCGATCCGCGGATGCTCCGGGCCGCAAGGCTTGAGGAAGGATCGCCAGACCAGTCGTCGCCCGCTGCCGGGACGGCCGTCCCCGTGCATGAGACCGCTCGCACGCTCCGAGTGAGGCGGCGGCATCAACCTTTTTCCGAAGGTGTGCCCATCCTACCGTGTGCGTGGAAGACCATGAACGATGCCAGCCCTCGCCTGTTCGACTATGATGACACAGCACCCCTCGACCTCTTGGAGCGGAGCGCGCAGACCGGCTTGGAGTGCAAAGTACGGGACATCGAGTACCGAGGGGCGGGCAGGGTCAGAGCGCTGTTGGTGGCACCGCCGCTCACCCTCCCGGTGGGCCGGGTGCTCTTCCTGCACCCCGCTCCCGGCGACCGCACCTCGTTCCTTAAGGACGCCCGGGAGCTGGCGTCGCGGGGGATCGCATCGCTGCTGCTGGACGCCCCGTGGTCCGACCCCCAGTTCGGCCTCATGATGGCCTCGCAGCCGCCGGAAGAATCGAGAGAGCGGCTCATCGGAGCGGTGGTCGACGCCCGCCGGGGGGCCGACCTGCTCACCGCCGGGCGGCCCGGCGAGGTGGCGGTGGTCGGCCACAGCCTCGGCGCGCTGGTGGCCGGGATCCTCACCGGCGTGGACCCGCGGTTCAAGGCCGCGGTCCTCATGGCCGGGGTGGGCTCCTTTACCACCATCGCCCGGCTCAACGCCCCGGACGCGGACCCCGCCTGGCTGGACGCCTTCGAGCAGGCCATGGGCCCCATCGACCCGGTGCACTACGTCCGGCGAGCCTCCTCCACCTCCTTCCTGTTCCAGTGCGGCCTTCAGGACCGCCTGCTTCGCTCCGAGCAGGTGAGGTACTTCGACGCCGCCGCCGGGGACAAGGAGCTGCGGTGGTACGAGGCCGACCACTATAATGTCAACGAGCAGGGGCGGGCCGACCGCATCGAGTGGCTGGATGCCGCGTCGGCGACGATGCTGTGATCAGGGCGGCTTGGTCACGTAGAACGGAGCCCTTGCCGTAGAGGGCTAGGAATGGCGCCCATCGTCCGGATGGCGCGAGGCTCAGCCGGTGACATGGCCTGGCAGCCTTGCCACGGTCAGCCAGAACGCGTCGATGGACCTCACCACCGTGATGAACTGGTCCAGTCCCAACGGCTTGGTGAGGTAGCAGTTGGCATGGTGGGCGTAAGCGGCCACGATGTCCTCGCGAGAGTCGGAGGAGGACATGACCACCACGGGGATGAGCTTGAGCTCGGGGTCGCTCTTGATGATGCGGAGGAGGTCGTGCCCGCTCAGCCTGGGCAGGTTGAGGTCGAGGAGGATCATGTCCGGCGTGGGAACGTCCTCGTACACACCCTCCTTGCGCAAGTACGATAGCGCCTTGACGCCGTCGCTGACCACGTGGACGCAGGTCGGGGTGCGGACCTCCTTGAGCATCTCTACGCACAGGAAGGCATCGCCAGGGTTGTCCTCGACCAACAGAATGTCCACGCTCTCGTCCCCGATCACGGCACGCGCCCGTGTATCGATTGGGACCGGCGAATGATGAACTTTTCCCGCGACATAGGCGAGGCGCCGGCGGCCTCGTCGAGAGCCTCAGTCCCCGCGGCCGATGGCGAGCATCCTCTCCAGCGGCGCTCGGGCCCGGGACATCAGTTCGGGGCTCAAGGTGACCTCGGGGGACAGCGACTCCAGCGCTGCCACGATGCCGTCCATGGTGATCAGTTTCATGGTCGGGCACACCGCCCCCGGCACGGGGTGGAAGGTCCGGTCGGGGAACTCCTTGCGCAGGCGGTACAGCATCTCCTGCTCGGTGCCGATGATGAACTCGGTCTTGGGCGACTCCCGCACGTAGGTGAGCATGCCCTCGGTGGACCGGACCGCATCGGCGAGGTCGATGACCTCAGGGCGGCACTCCGGGTGGACCACCACCGCGGCCTGGGGGTGCTCCTCCTTCAGCCGCGTGATCTTCTCGACAGTGATGGACTCGTGGGTGGGACAGAACCCCGGCCAGGGGATGATGTCCTTGTCCGTGGACCGCTGGACGAAGCTGGCCAGGTTCTCGTCGGGGATGAAGATGATGAGGTCGGAGTCCAGCGAATTGACCACCTTGAGGGCGTTGGAGGAAGTGCAGCAGACATCTGCCTCGGCCTTGCACTCCGCCGAGGTGTTGACGTACGCGACCACCGCCGCGCGGGGGAAGTCCCGTTTGAGCATCCTGACCCCGGCCGGGTCGCACATGGCGGCCATGGGGCAGCGGGCCTTGGGCTCGGGGTGGAGGACGATCTTGTCCGGGTTCAGGATCTTGGCGCTCTCGGCCATGAAATCGACGCCGCAGAAGACGATGACCTGCGCCTCGGTCTGAGCGGCCTTCATGGCCAGGCCCAGGGAGTCCCCCACGAAGTCGGCCACCTCTTGGATCTCCGGCAGCTGGTAGTTGTGAGCGAGGATGACAGCGTTCCTCTCCCGCTTCAGCTCTGCTATCCTCTCCTGAGGCTGCATCGTGGCATGATACGACCCTCGCTATAAAAAGGTTATAGCATACCAGACATGCTGGAAGGGAGCGGCGGGCTGCCGCCGGGCCAGGACACCCTTTAATAGCGGTCGACCCATCCCCAAGCGAGGCCACAGCATGAAGAGTTCCCGCGAGGACCGCGCTGAAAGCTACTTCCGCTGCACCCCCCGGGAACGGGCGGTCTTCGAAGCGGGCATCAAGCTTGCCGCGGTCTACCACCAGTTCATCGGCACGCCGGTCAGCGCCTCCAACGTGGAGAGCCTGGAGAAGGCGATCGAGGAGGGCGTCAAGGTGCAGCCGTTCGTCGAGGATGTCAAGGTGCTCATCCGCCGCGAGACCCTGCGCCACAAGCGGAACGAGTACGATTATCAGTCGCTCACCGGCGAGATGCTCGACGTCACCGTGACCATCCGCATCGGCGACATCAGGGCGGTGGGGAGGATGCGCTACATCGACGAGATCAAGTACCCTCTGATGTATGTCCAGGACATCTCCCCCTAACCCGGCGGACCTCAGCCGTACGTCGCCCGGCGAACGGCCGGGGGCGGCCTTTATGCCGTGACCGTGCGTCACTAGCGGCATGACCACGAGCCGATGCAAGGCGACCAAGCACGCTACCGCGGCCTTGCCCCAGCTGGACGAGGCCACCCAGGAGGAGATCGGGTGGGGCGACGGGTTCGACCGGGAGCGGTTCAACCGGTTCATTGACGGGTTCCGGACCATGTACTACCTGAGGAGGGGACTGTCCGTATCCGGCTACGACAACATCGAAGCGCTCCACGCTCGAGAGCTCTCTGACGTAATGACCTACGAGGAGTTCGCCTCCCTGTCCGACGTCAAGGCCGCGGTGGCCCTCTATCGGGCCCGGGAGGCCCGGGCGTCCCGATGACCTTGCGGATACCGCACCGGCGTGGCGGCCGGGGCGACCGCTGGGCGGGTAGCCTTCGAAAAGATAATTAACAAAGGAAGCCCATACGGGCTGGCACCCGTTTCCCCTCTACAGCCTAGGGCTACGTGTTACGGTGACATGATGAATACTGTGATGAAGATCGGCATAACGGGCTTGCCAGGAGCGGGCAAGACCCACGCCTTGTTGAAGGTCATTGAGATGCTCGAGGCCGAGGGGGTAAAGGTCGGCGGCATGGTCACCGAGCCTATCGTGGAGGGGGGCAAGCGCACAGGGTTCGCCATCGTCGACTGGGCCAGCAAGGAGAAGGGGGTCTTCGCCCACGTCAACATTCGCTCCAAGTTCATGGTGGGGAAGTTCGGGGTGGACCTCGGGGTGCTGGAGACGGTAGGGGTGAAGGCGCTGCTCAAGGCATGCGAGGACGCCGACGTCATCGTCATCGACGAGGTCGGCCGGATGGAGGTCGAGTCGCCGACCTTCATCGACACCGTCAAGTACGCGCTGGACATCGACAAGCCGATCCTCCTGACGCTGCACAAGAAGTCCCGCAACCCGCTCCTTCAGGACATCCGGCGGCGCGACGACGTCCGCATCCTCGAGGTGACGCCGATCAACCGCAACCTCCTCCCCTACAAGATCATGAAGCTGATGAAAGGAGAGCTCCTTTGAACCTCCCCGGGTCGGTCGAGATCGTCGAAGGCACCACCCGTCTGGTGGTCCCCGCGGCGCACTCCTCCGGAGGCCCGGGCAAGCGGGTGGGCCGGGTGTTCTTCAATGCCCAGATGGCCTTCAACCGCGATGTCTCAGTGATGTTCCTCCGCGCCCGGCCGGTGCGCTCGGCCCTTGACGCCATGTCCGCCACCGGGGCCCGGGCGGTTAGGTGGGCTAACGAGGTCCGGGGCATCGACATCACCGCCAACGATCGCGATCCCGAGGCGGTCGCGTACATCGGCGCCAACATCGAGCTCAACGGCGTTGGCGACAGCTGTCACGCAAGTCATGACGACCTGCGCTGCTTGCTGGCCCGGAGGGCCTACGACCTCGTCGACCTCGACCCCTTCGGGACGCCAGTGCCGTTCGTGCCTGCGGCGGTGCAGGCGGTCAAGCGGCGGGGCGTCCTGGCCGTCACCGCCACCGACACCGCCCCCCTCTCCGGCACCTATCCTCGCAAGTGCGCCCGCCGGTACGGCGCCCGCTCGGCCCGCTCCCCGTTCGGCCACGAGTCGGGGCTGCGCATCCTCATCGGCCACCTGGCCAAGGAGGCCGCAAAGGAAGATCGGGGAGTGCGATGCCTGCTGTCGTTCTACGCCGACCATTACTTCCGCGTCTACCTGGAGATGGTGGAGGGCGGGGAGGCGGCCGACGAGACCCTCGCCCGGCTGGGCTACCTCGAGCACGACCCCGCCACCGGGCGGACCACGGTGAGCTCCGCGGGCTCCCCGCGCGCGGCCGGCCCGCTGTGGCTGGGCCCGCTGCACGACCCCGAGCTGCTGGGCCGGATGAGCGCCGACAGCGGTCTCGCCGACCCCGCGCGGTGCCGACGTTACCTGGAGCTGTGGCGATCGGAGGTCGACGTGCCGTTCTTCTACGAGAACGATGAGATCTCCTCCCTGCTAGGCATCTCCCCGCCCCGCATGGACGCCCTGCTCGAGCGGCTGGGCGCGGTAGGCAAGGTGTCCCGCACCCACTTCTCGCCCACCGCGTTCCGCACCGACCTCGACCTCGAGGACGTGCTGGCCGCCTACCGTGAGGTGGCGAGGCGATAACTGGGGCATGATTAAAATAATTGAACCTGCTGACCATGTTCGGTGTCTTCTTGCCGACGTTAGCGGTCATTGGCACGCAATGGGGCGACGAGGGAAAGGGAAAGATCACTGACTACCTGGCGGAGGGCGCGGACATGGTCGTCCGATACCAGGGAGGGGCCAATGCCGGCCACACCATCAAGGTGGGGGACGAGGTCTTCGCTCTCCACCTGCTCCCGTCGGGGATGGTCCGTCCCGGGGTGGTGTCGGTCATCGGCAACGGGGTGGTGGTGGACTGCGAGGCGATGGGCAAGGAGATCGACGGCCTCGTGAGGTCGGGACGCAGCGCCGAGGGCCTGCGCATCTCCGACCGCGCCAACGTGGTCATGCCGTACCACCGCACCCTCGACGGGGCGGAGGAAAGGGCCCGTGGCAGCAAGGGCGTCGGCACCACTGGCCGGGGCATCGGTCCCTGCTACTCAGACAAGGTGGCCCGCTCGGGCATCCGCATGGGCGACCTCCTGGACGAGAGGTACCTGCGCGAGCGCCTAGAGATGGTCTTGCCAGCGAAGGAGCGCCTGGCGGAGTCGCTGGGACAGCCGCTGGACACTGACCTGGAAGCGCTGCTCGCTCAGCTGCTGGAGTACGGCCGCACGTACCGCGACCGCATCGTGGACACCTCGGTGCTCATCTACGACGCCGTGCGGGCCGGCAAGAAGGTCATGTTCGAGGGAGCCCAGGGCACCATGCTGGACATCGACCACGGCACCTATCCGTACGTGACGTCGTCGAACTGCACCGCCGCTGGAGTGTGCACCGGGGCAGGGGTGCCGCCGTCCATGGTCGAGCAGGTGGTGGGGGTCATGAAGGCCTACACCACCCGGGTGGGGGCGGGGCCGTTCGTCACCGAGCTGCACGACGAGATCGGGGAGCGGCTGCTCCGCCAGGGCGGGGAGTTCGGGGTCACCACCGGCCGGCCGCGGCGGTGCGGATGGCTCGACCTGGTGGTGGTCCGCCATGCCGTGCGGCTTAACGGGCTCACCGAGCTGGCCGTCACCAAGCTCGACGTCCTCAACGACCTCGATACCATCAAGGTGTGCGTGGCCTACGAGATCGACGGTCGGAGGGAGGAGCACTTCCCCGGCAGCGTGGCCAAGCTGGAGCGCGCCCGCCCCATCTACGAGGAGCTGAAGGGCTGGCGCTCCTGGACCGAGGACACCGCCCAGCTGTGCCGGCGCGGGTACTCCGCCTTCCCTCAGGAGATGCGGGACTTCGTCGCCTACGTGGAGAAGGCCACCGGGGTCAAGGCGGGCATCGTCTCGGTGGGCAAGGGCCGCGACGAGACCGTCGACCGGAACCCCGGGCGCTGGTCGGCCTAGAGCCACCAGCGGTGACGGTCGAGGAACGGCTCCAGCCGCCGCAGCCGCCGCTCCCCCCACGCCGTGGGCGCCTTCTTGATCAGGTCCATCACCGCGACCAGCGCGTCGTCGTCCTCTCGCCGGTACTCGAGGCGCCGCTCCAGACCGTCCCGCAACGTGCCGATGCGTGCCCTCAGCGCCGCCCGGTCCGCGTCCTTCAGACCGGAGCCTTCGACGTCCCTCTGCAGCTTGCCGAGCTCATCGGCGAGCTGACGGGCGTTCCACTTCGCCACCGAGCCCCGAGCTGCCTGGTCCAGGAACGCCATCGCCTCGTCGACCTGGTCCCTCGACAGCGGGACCCCGTGGTAGGCCCGGTGCAGCCGGTCATACCAGCGGACCGTCAGCTCCTTGGCGTCCTGCACCCGCCCGGGCTCGCTGCGCTCCTCGACGCTCATCCGCTCGATGAGGCCGTCTAGGTGATCCACGACGCTGGACCGCGCGTCCTCGACGATGCCTTGGTCCTGGTCGCCGATGGCGATCTCCCGTTGTCTCATCGCGTTTAGGTTGGTGCGCCGCGTACAAAAATGATGGCATCGACCATCAAGGGCCGGGGGGACCATCTCAGGGCGAGGGACGCTCCGGCACCCGAGGGCGGTAGACGCCGGGGGGCACCAGGATCTCGAACCGCGCCCCCTCCCCTGGTCGGCCGGCCTCTCGTATGCTCATCCCCGTGGCCGCCAGCACCTCCCGCACGTAGTGAAGGCCGTGGCCCCGGCGGGAGCGATAGTCCCACTCGAAGATGGCCTCCTTGTCCTCCGAGGACACCCCTGGTCCGTCGTCCTCCTGAACGATGAGGAGGCCGTTGGCCGTTTCCTCCCCGCTTATGCGGACCGTGGTGGCGCCGCGGCCGTGCTGGACGGTGTTGTGGATGAGATTATGGAATACCTGGACGAACATCTCGTCCGCGTAGACCTCCACTTCCGGGAGGTCCACCCGCACCTTCAGGCCTTGGATGTCCAGGGGCAATAGGGCCTGGCTGACCGCATCCTTCAGGCCCATCCAGGCCGGGGGGACCCGTCCCAGCTCCTCGTACCACTTGGTACGGTCTAGCAGGGCGGCCATGTCCATCATGGACGCGCGGCTCTTGGCCAGCAGGCTGGCCTTATTGGCCTCGTCCCCCGTCCGGGCGGCCAGGTCTATGAACCCTACCGCCGCGGAGAGGTAGTTGCGCAGGTCGTGGCGGGTGAGGCTGCCCAGCAGCTGCAGCTTGTGCTGGGCCAAGCGGAGCTGATCAAACGCGTGGACGGTCTCGGTGACGTCCCGGCCGATGCCTTCCCGGCCCACCGTTCGGCCTTGGGCGTCGCGCAACGGTCCGGTACTGATCTGCAGCCAGACGGTCCCGCCATCCTTCCGAATGGCCTGGACGGTCTGGAGGCTGCGGTCGGCGTCCAGGGACAGGAGGTCGTCGAGGAGGGGCGCATGGTCCGGGGCCACCATGCGGCGGAACAGGCCGGGGTCGCGGTAGAACTCCTCGGGAGCATAGCCGGTCACCTCCTGCACCACCGGGCTGATGTAGGAGACCCGGAGGCGGGGCACCATCTGATATTGGAACACGATGTCCCGGGCGTTCTCCACCAGGCCGCGGAAGAGCTCCTCCCGCTGATGCAGCTCGCGGTAGAGCAGCCGGGTGGGCTCGGCGATGCCGGTGCGGACGATGGCCATGAACACCAGGAAGAACTCGGCGAGCAGGAAGAGGTGGCCAAGCATGTTGACGGCCGAGTACACGCTGAGGTACAGGGTGAACGCTAGCTCGGCGAGGATGAACATGACCACTGCGGCCATGAGCAAGGTGTGGATGGGGCGGTCGAACCAGGAGCGCCTCCAGAACAGCAGCGCCCCGCCCACGAGGGCGAGGGCGATGATGACATACTCGCTGTATACCTTGAACGGGGTGAGCCCGCTCGGCGCCACGAAGGCGGCGGGGAAGACCCCCAAGAAGATCAACGCCAGGAGGACCGAGGTCACCACCGCGTACCCGGCCACCATGGAGGCCCACGAAAGCCGATGGCCGATGGACAGAGGAGCCGCGACCAGGGTCGCCGCCTGGATGTAGCGGAACGCCAGCCACAGTTGGGTGGCCAGATCGGCGTCGGCCGGGAAAACGCCCATGCCTTGGTAGGCGAGCATGTGGAGGATCTCGACGACCGCGGTGAAGAGGTAAGAAACGCCGAGGACGCGGAGGTAGTTGTTCTCGATGGTCCCCCTACTGGTGAGGACCACCGCAGCGATGGTGAACGAGGCCGCCACCCCGAACACCTCGGCCAGGCTGTGGAACAGCAGGTAGTTGTACTGGGAGGTGAGGGCCAGAAGTACAAGGAGGAGGACGAACACGGCGTAGGGGAACCAAGGCCGCTGATGGACGGGGACGCCCATCGGTCCATCCCTTCTGCTCGCTGACCCGCTCACGCCACGCCCCCGCGTCCGCTGGACAGGAGGCTTCATCAGCTCACGAGGTTAATACATTTCTCTCTTGCGAGAGTTCACAGCACCGCACGGTCGAAGCCCTTTGCCCCGAACGGCTTGGTGGCATCGATGGCCACCTTGGACGTCGTCCCCTCGGCGCTGGGGTCGAGAGAGGAGCCGGCGGCGTGGTTGACCACGGTGAGGGAGCGGGCGGCCTGGAACCGGGTGGCCTCGGCCCACTCCACCTGGCGGTCGTCGAAGATGTCGATGTCCTCGTCCACCACGATCACCTTCTTCATCGACGGGTGCCCGGTCAGGGCGGCGAGGGCGGCGTTGACCCCGTCCCCCTCCTTGTTCTTGGTGATCGACACCACGCCGTGCAGCCAGCAGCATCCCCCTTCGGTCAATCGGACGGCGTGTACCCGGGGCACCACCTGGTTCACGGTGCGGTAGATGATCGGCTCCCGGGGCAGGCCCATGAGCATGTAGTGCTCATACCCGCCGGGGAGGAGGGCGTGGAAGATAGGGTCCTTGCGCATGTACAGCCGGTCGACCTCGAACACCGGCCCCGGGCGCACGCTGTCGTAGGTGCCGGTGATGTCCATGAACGGGCCCTCGTCGACCATCTGTGAGGTGATCCGGCCTTCGAACACCACCTCCGCCTGGGCCGGCACGCGGGGACCGGAGGGCAGCTGGTAGACGTCCAGCGGACCGCCCACGGTGCGCTCTTTGAGGCTGGAGGCGATGCGCATCTCGTCGGTGCCGTAATCGGTGGAGGTCGCGGCGGCGAGGAGGACGGGAGGGCACAGGCCCATGCAGAAGGCCACCGGGAGGTCCTCTCCCCGGGCCTGGGCGTTCCGCCACATGGTGTATAGGTGCCGGGGGACCAGCCGCAGGGCGAAGCTGCGCTCGTCCCGCAGCAGCATGCGGTGGAACGAGAGGTTCCCCTTCCCTCCCTGCTCGGCCACCGCCACCGCCGACGTGACGTACCGTCCGGCGTCCCCGGGGAAGTACCGGGGGATGGGGAGAGCGGTGAGGTCGAAGTCCTCCCGCACGTCCTCGAGGAAGGGGGCGTGGTCGACCGTCCGTGGGTCGGAAGGGGCGGCCAGCGCCTCCAGCATCTTGGGGATGAGCTCCTCCTTACGGATCTTGAGCGCAGAGGCGATGCGTTCCCTGGTCGACCAGATGTTGCCCGCGACGCGCATGCCGTTGACGTCGCGGAAGACGACCGGAGCGGTGACGTCCTGGGCGAGGAGGCGGGCGAGCTCAAGGTCGGGGCTGACTGGGCGGTCGACGGTGACGGCATCCTTCATCTCGGCGAGAAGGTTCCTCAGGGCCATGGCGGGTAATCGGGAGGAGGGTTATTAATGATGGGGCCCGAGGCCCAGGCGGGTGAACGATGCCGCGGGAGGACCGCTCGAGCCAGTATTACCAAGGCACCGGATCACGCTCCGACCGGTCCTCAGTGCCGTCCTCCTTGGGCCAGGGATGCGAAAGATAGAAGAGCGGGTTGCCCGATGGCTGCCCGATGTCCATCGAGCTCAAGGAGGTCGTTAGGAAGTACGCGCTGCAGAACGCCGCCCTCTTCGGGGGCAAGGCCAACCCCAAGGCGGTCATGGGGAAGGTCCTGGCGGAGCAGCCCGAGCTCCGCTCGAGGGCCAAGGAGGTCGCTGCCGCGGCCGAGGAGGTGTGCCGCGAGGTGGCCGCGCTGCCCTTGGACGACATCTGCCGGATGGCCGAGGACATCGACCCCTCGCTGCTGAAGAAGAGCAAGTGCGAGCGCAAGCACATCCTTCCCGACCTTCCCTACGCCGAGGAGGGCAAGGTGGTCATGCGGATGGCTCCCGGGCCGTCGGGACCGCTGCACATCGGCCACACCCGGGTGGCGGTGCTCAACGACGAGTACGTCAAGCGATACAAGGGCCGGTACATCGACCGGCTGGAGGACACCAACCCCGAGAAGGTCGACCCCGATGCCTACAAGATGATCCCCGAGGACCTCGAGTGGCTGGGGGTGGAGGTCCACCAGACGGTAATCCAGAGCGACCGGTTCGAGCTGTACTACGACGTCGCCCGCCGCCTTATCGACATGGGCAAGGCGTTCGTGTGCACCTGCCAGGCCGAGGACATGCGCCGCTTCAAGGAGCAGGGCATCGCCTGCCCTCACCGCGACCAGAGCCCGGAGGAGGCGAACGAGCTGTTCGACCGCATGCTCTCCCACCGCTTCTCCGAGGAGGAGGCGGTGCTGGTGGTGAAGACCGACCTTCACCATCCCAACCCCGCGGTGCGGGACTTCGTCGGCTTCCGCATCGTTGACTCGGTCCCCCACCCCCGCACCGGAGACCGCTACACCGTGTACCCGATGATGAACTTCTCGGTGGCGGTCGATGACCACGACCTAGGCCTCACCCACGTCATCCGGGGGAAGGACCACCTCAATAACACCCTGCGCCAGGAGTACATCTTCAACTACTTCGGGTGGAAGAGGCCGCAGTACTTCCACTACGGCCTGGTGTCGATCCCTGACGCCATCCTCAAGACCTCCATCATCAGCAAGGGCATCCGCGAGGGCGAGTACTCCGGGTGGGACGACGTCCGCCTGGGCACCGTCCGGGCGATGGCCAGGCGGGGCATCCAGGCGGAGGCCATACGCAACTACTGGATCGATGTGGGCATGAAGGAGGTCGACATCGAGTTCTCCTGGGACAACCTGTACGCGTTCAACAAGCAGATCGTGGACAAGACCGCCAACCGGTACTTCTTCGTCTGGGACCCCGAGCGGGTCGACATCACCGGGACGGAGCGCATCGAGGCCCACTGTCCCCTTCACCCGGACCACAAGGACCGCGGCTGCCGCGACCACACCCTCGCCGGCCCGCTCAGCGTGTTCATGACCAGAGAGGACCTGGAGGGGTTCAAGCAGCGGGGCACCGTCCGGCTGAAGGACCTGTGCAACCTGCGATGGGACGGCGGCAAGGCGGTGTACGCGGGCAACGACATCGCGGTGCTCAAAGAGGGTTGGAAGATCGCCCACTGGGCCCCGCCCAACGCTGTATCGGCGGAGGTCGTGCTTCCTGACGGCTCGTCGAGGACGGGCGTTACAGAACCTCTCCCCACGGCCGAGGCCGGGCGGGTGGTGCAGTTCGAGCGGTTCGGCTTCGCCCGGGTGGAGGAGACCGCGCCCAAGGTAAAGGCGTTCTTCGCCCACACCTGAGCCCACGTCCAGCGCCAAAGTTCATAACCCGCCCCCGCGCCTTTGTCCATGGGGGACGAAGGGCATCGTGAGAACGGAGGCCGAGGGAGCGGAACGGTTCGAGGTCCTGGCGGCGGCGCTCAGGCGCAGCCATGGTATCGAGTACGCGCTGGTCGACGGTCAGGGGCGGCTCCTCGACCTCAACCCCGCGTTCGCCGAGGCGCTCGGTCCGGGCGTGAGGGCGGGCGCCGTGCTGAGCGACCTCGGCCATCCACTCGCCAGGAAGCTCGCGGAAGAGGTCGCCCGTGTGGTGCTCCAGGACCTCCGCCTCGTCCTGAACTGGGACCAGGGGGGCAGGAAGGAGTACGAGATCGTCCCATTGGACAAGCGCGCCGCGCTGGTCATCGGCCGCACGGCCGCACCCGCCTCCTGCCTCATCGCCGGCGAGGACCGGGAGGAGCTGTACTCCAAGATGTTCCTCCATTCCCAGATACCAATGCTCCTTATCGAGCCGGCCTCCGCCCGCATCGCCGATGCCAACCACGCCGCCGCCTCCTTCTACGGCTACCCCCGGAACCAGCTGATGAACATGAGCATCACCGACCTCAACGTCATGGCACCGAACAAGGTGAGGTCGAACATCATGGCGGCCAGGGCGGGCGGGGAGCAGCGTTTCTTCTTCCGCCATCGACTGGCCTCTGGGGAGGTCCGAAACGTCGAGGTGCACAGCGGTCCCATCCGCATCGCGGGGACCGACTTCCTGTTCTCCATCGTACACGACATCACCGAGCGCAAGCAGGCGGAGCTAGTGGCCCAGCAGAACGAGCAACGGTACCGGGCCCTGTCCGATGCCTCCTCGGAGGGGGTGGTGGTCCACGCCGACTTCATCATCCTCGACACCAACCGAGCCCTCGGCGAGCTCATTGGCATCCCGTCGTCCCAGCTGATCGGACGGGACCTGATGGACTTCATCGAGCCGGCGAGCAGGGAGCTGGCCCAGCGCATGGCCCAGGACAGGCGCGCCGAGCCGTACGAGATCACCATGCAGATGCCCGACGGGCGGAGGGTGCTGGCGGAGATCCGAGGCCGCAGCATCACCTTCCAGGACCGCCCGGCCCGAGTGGTGACGATCTTGGACATCACCGAGCGCAAGCGGTTCCAGATCGCCCTGGAGAACGAGCGGGTTCGCCTGCGGGCCATCCTGGACAGCCTGCCGGTGGGGGTGTTCATAGCCGACGCCCAGGGAGGGCTGGTGGAGAGCAACTCCATGGCCACCCAGATCTGGGGCGGCTCCACCACCGCCGACAGCATCTCCGACTATGAAAGGTTCAAGGGCTTCTGGGCGGACACCGGGGAGCGCCTCCAGCCGGAGGACTGGGGGCTGTCCCGAGCATTGAGACGAGGAGAGGTCTCGGTGGGCGAGGTGGTGGACATCCTCCGGTTCGACGGACGCCGGGCCACCATCCTGCTGTCCGCGGCCCCCATCATGGACCTCCAAGGGAACATCCTGGGCGGGATCGAGATCTCCCAGGACATCACCCAGCAGAAGGAGATGGAGCGGCAGGCCAAGACCGACAAGGAACGGGCCGAGCTGTACCTGGACCTCCTCACCCACGACATCAACAACCTCAACACCGTGGCCATCGGCTACCTTCAGCTGCTCCAGCAGCGGGACCTCGACGAGGCCGTGGCCAAGCTGGTGAGGCGACCACTGGAAGCCCTCCAGAGCAGTTCCGAGCTCATCACCTCCATCAGCGCCGTCCAGCGGGCCGGGGAAGGCGCCCGCCAGGAGGTGGCGCTGGGACCACTGCTGCAAGCGGTCCGCTCGGAAGTCCCGGTGCCCGCTGGCCGGGAGGTGCGTATCATGCTGGAGGGTGTGGACGACCTGGTCATCGCGTCCGCCGGACTGATCAGGGAGGCCTTCTTCAACCTGGTGGACAATACTGTCAGGCACTCCGATGGTCCGGTGAACGTGTGGATAAAGGGCCGGAAGGTGGACGGCCGGGCGGTGGTGGCGGTGGAGGACGATGGGCCTGGCATCCCTGACGAGCTCAAGGCCAAACTGTTCGTGCGCCGCTCACGCGGACGGTCCCGGACCTCCGGCCATGGTCTCGGCCTGTTCCTGGTGAGGTCGCTGGTGGAAGGGCACGGAGGGACGGTGAGGGTCGAGGACCGGGTACCGGGCGACCACACCAAGGGCACGAGGTTCGTGGTCGAGCTACCCCTGGTCAGCTCCGGCCAGGCAGGATGCTGAACTTCAGGAACGCAGCTGGGTGGTGATGGAGCTCTTCAGCATCTCGAAGTCGCGGTCGAGCTTCTCCCGGCCGTCCTCCTCGAACGCCTGCTGCAGGATCGGGAACACGTTCCCCTCCTCGATCTGGATGTGCAGCGATACCACATTGTTGGCCACCACCAGCCGGGGAAGCCAGGTCTCCTCGGTGATCTCCACATCGGCCAGGTCACGCATGAGCATGCGGGCGATGCGGTGCTCCTCCAGGGCCTGCAGGGCGATGGGGCGGATGTCAAGGTCGGTCTGCAGCTGCGCGTACACCGTCTGCTCCTCTGCCCGCTCGTGACTCTCCAAACGGATCATGAGGTCCATGAACTGCCGGCCATACCGCTCAGCGTCGTCGATCTCCGAGTTGAGCATCTCAGCGAACGCAGTCTGGATCTCCTCGTGCTCCTGCCTAAGCCTCTCCACGATGTCCATTTCCGTGCCTCAGGCATTTGTCGGAGCGGCGGGTATATCTCGTTTGCCCCGCCATCAGAAGAGGTCGAAGAGGTAGTGGGCCGCCCCTCCCAGCAGGAGGGCCAGGGTGATGGAGGCGACCGAGATGGCCGCCGACGCCTTCACCCCGAACTCCTTAAGCAGGGCGGCCAGCACCCCCAGGCAAGGCATGTAGGTGGCCATCACCAGGGCGAACACGAACAGCTGCTCGTTGGTCAAGGCAGCGGTGAGGTCCTCCCCCGAGCCCAGGGCGAAGATGACGAACAGGATCTGGAGGGCCATCTCCTTGCGCAGCACGCCGAAGATGAGGGCCACGATGATGACCGGCGGAAGGCCGAGCAGGCCGACGGTGAGGGGGGATAGCGGGTCGACCAGGGCGTCGAGGACGTCGTAGCGCATCAGTGCCTCCAGCACCAGGCTGCCTACCAGGAGGAGGGGGAAGGCGATGACGATGAAGTCCTTCACCCGCAGCCAGGTCTTCATGAGCACGTTGCGCACCGAGGGCCGGGACAGGTCGGGGATCTCAATGGCCAGGCTGGACGGCTCCTCCCGCAGGACGGTGTGGAGCACCCGACCAAGGATGAGGACGAGAGCAAGCAGGATGAGGTAGATGAGCCCGGCCCACAGCACCCCGGAGTGCTGCCCCACCGTGCCGATGATGATGACCGTTTGAGCGGAACAGGGGACGGCCATGACGGTGATGGTGGCGAGGATGAGGCGCTGCCGACGTGACTCCAGCGTGCGGGTGGCCAGGATGGCCGGGACGTTGCACCCGGTGCCCACCACCATGGGAATGATGGCCCGGCCGTGCAGCCCCAGCTTCACCATGGCCCCGTCCAGCAGCATGACCACCCTCGGCAGGTACCCGGAGTCCTCCAGCAGGCCGAGGATGAGGTAGAAGACCAGGATGTAGGGTATGACGATGGCCAGGATGGCCTGCAACGAGACATCGATGCCGTCGGCGATGATCTCGCCGACTGTGCCGCCGATGAGGTCGGCCAGGCCGTCGAACAGGCCAGCAGTAAGGGCAGTATAGGCGTCCAGCAGGAGGGTCTCCAGCGTGCCGCCCAGCACCACCACGCTGAGGAATATCCCTGACAGCACGGCGATCAGGATGGGGATGCCGGTGGACGGCCGGAGCGTCAGCTCCGAAATTCGGTCCTTGAGGGTTAGCTCCCGCTCCAGCTTGCCGATGACCTGGGACGCCACTCGGCCCGCCTCGCCGTAGCGGTCGCGGGAGATGTGCACCTCCACGTCCTCGCCGTGCTCCTCGTGGAACACCTCCCGGTACCGCTCCGCGGCCTGCCGCACTTCCGGCGGGAATTGCTTGGTGAAAAGCTCGTTCCCCTCGAGGAGCTTGATGAGCGCTCCCCGGATGGGGAAGCCCTCCTCGGTGGCGATCCGCCCCTGGGCCAGCTCCTCCATGAACGCCTCGATGTGGCTGTCGTACCGCGTGACGTACGGGGACCGTTGGACCTTTCCGGAGAGGACCGTTCGCATCAGCGCGTCCACTCCCTCCCCGGTCGTCGCCACGGTGGGCACCACCGGCACCCCGAGGATCGCGGACAACCGGTCCAGGTCGAGGGCGAACCGCCGTCGAGCCTGGTCCATGAAGTTCAGGGCCACGGTGACCTTGTACCCCAGCTCGATGAGCTGGAGGACCAGCACCAGGCTCTGCTCCAGCCGGGTGGCGTCGGCCACCACGATGACGTGGTCGGGCTCCTTCTCCACCAGGAGCCTGGTGGCGACCGTCTCGTCCTCCGTCACACCGGCAAGCGAGTAGGTGCCGGGAATGTCGTACACCGTGACCTCCTTGCCCCCAAAGGTCACCGCGGCCTCCTCGAACGCCACGGTCGTACCAGGATAGTTGGCGGAGATGACCCCAATGCCAGTGATCCGGGTGAACAGTGCTGACTTGCCTACATTGGGGTTACCGACCAGGACCAGCCTCATACGATCACCGTTGTACCTGCACGAGAGAGGCGTAGTCTCGACTGATGGCCACCCGCATGTCCCCCAGCTTGACCAAGAGGGGGCCACCCAGGGGGACCTTCTCCTCGAGCAGGACCGTCCGTCCAGGCACGAAGCCCATGCCTATTAGCCGGCGGATCTTCCCTGAGTCGAGGCAGATCAGGTGGGTGATGGAGCCCTCGTCGCCCTCGTCGAGCTCGGTTAGGGCTACCGAACTTTCATCGTCCTCGAACGGAGCCTCCGGCGCGGGGATGGGGTCCCCGTCCGGACAGACCGTAGGGTTGTTCATCATCTTGGAAAGCCGCTCCACCGACTCGTCGGAGAAGGTGTGCTCGAGCTTCATGGCCTCCTCGTGGCTGTGCTCCCGCGGCAGACCGAGGACGTCCACCAGGAAGCGCTCCAGCAGCCGGTGGCGCCGCTTGATGCGCTCGGCCACCTTCTGGCCAGAGGGGGTCAGACGCACCCCCCGGTACCGCTCATACTCGAGATAGCCTTCGGAGGCCAGCCGCTGGGTCATCTCGGTCACGCTGGCCGGGGACAGGCCCAGGCGGCTGGAGATCTCAGTGGTCTTCACCGGGGCCCCGCCGCTCGATAGGTCATAGATGCACGCTAGGTAGTCCTCGGCGTTCTCGCTGATCTTCACGCACCACGGATTAGGGTGCCCTTATTAAATGATTTTGGTAATCCTAAAATCCTTACACGTCCCGGAACGGCACGATGTCGCAGCATCCGCACGCCTGGCACATGGTGCGCAGCTCGCGCGCATCCAGACCGTGCTCCTCGAGGATCCGCCTGTGGCCCTCGGCCAGACGGAGCACCCTCTCCGGGGTCAGCGGCTCCAGCTTGCCCACCGCGGCCTCCATGGCCGCGCGATTGAGGTCGTTGAGGCGGAGCGGCCGGAGGACCGCCACCGCGCCGCGCTCGGCCAGCGCCCGGACCCCGTCCAACACGCACTGGTCGCTCTCCCCCATACCGAAGATTATGTTCGAGGTGACCTTGCCCCGGCCGAACACCTTGACCGCATGCTCGATCGCTTCAAAGATCCAGTCGAAGTCCTGCTCCCCGCACACCTTGGCGAAGATGTCCCGGTCGAAGGTCTCGATGTTCAGCTTGATCTCGTCGGCGCCGGCCGCCTTGAGCTGGTCGATCTGCTCCTTACGGTCCACGTACGGCTCTACCCCGATGGGGACGTTCGGCAGCGCCTCCCGCACCCTCCGCACCACCTCGGCCATACGGTCGACCGTGCTCTGCGGCGAGGTCTCCACCGCCGAGGTCAACGCCACCGCCTTGAGGTTACCGCCCTTCTCTGCCTCCAGCACCATGCGGACGATGCGGTCGGCATCGAGGGCCTTGGTGATGCGAGGGTCCAGACGAGGAGAGGTGCAGAACTTGCAGGAGTAGATGCATGCCGAGCTGAGGTTGAAGAACGCCTGCTCCGGCGCGTGGTGGAGGGTGGGCTGCAGCGTCACCTCATCGATCAGGACCTCGTTGCCCCGCAGGACGGCGTAGCGGTCCCCCCGACGGACCAGCTCGAAGTCGCCCCCCTCCTGGGTGATCGCCTTCTTGACCCGGGTGCCTTCGAAGCACAGGACCAGGGAGGTCGCCCCGGCCCCGGGGCCAGCGGTGGAACGGGACAGCGGGAACGGCGGACGGAAGTCCTGCGGAACTCGGACGGCACCCCCGGTGAGGAGGGCTGCCTTGCGGCGGGCGGTCAGGCCGTCCTCTTCCATTTGACACCCTCCGCGGTGTCCTGGACCTCGATCCCCCGCGCCTTGAGCTCGTCGCGGACCTTGTCGGCGAGGTCGTACTGCTTGCGCTTCCTCAGCTCGTTGCGGACCTCGATGAGCAGGTCGATGAACTCCCCTGAGCGGTCCTCCGCCCTTTCGGTCTTGGTGGGCAGGATGGCGAACACCTCGTCGACCTCGCGCAGCGCCGCCAGGACGTTGCTCGCCCCCGCGGTGCTCAGCCGGCCCTCGGCCATCATGCGGTTGACGTCGCGCACCAGGTCGAACATGGCGGAGATGGCCGCCCGGGTGTTGAAGTCCTGGTCCATGGCCTCCACGAAGGCCCGGTGGAACGTGGCGACCAGCTCGGCAGCGTCCTCGCTGCCCTTGGCGGTGGTCTCCGCCGCCATCAGCTCGGAGTAGGCGTTGTGCAGGCGGCGAAGGCTGGCCGCCGCCTCGTCCAAGGCGTCGGGCGAGTACACCTGCGGACCGCGGTAGTGCGCGGAGAGGACATAGAACCGTATCTCCTCCGGGCTGTGGGTCTTCAGCACCTCGCGGACGGTGAAGAAGTTGCCTGCCGACTTGGCCATCTTGGCGTTCTGCACCTGGAGCATGCCGTTGTGCACCCAGTAGAGGGCCAGCGGCTTGCCGTTGGCCGCCTCCGACTGCAGGATCTCGTTCTCGTGGTGGGGGAAGATCAGGTCGTTGCCTCCACCGTGGATGTCCAGCGTCTCGCCGAGGTACTTGGTGCACATGGCCGAGCACTCGATGTGCCAGCCCGGCCGGCCCTTGCCCCACGGGGAGTCCCAGGCGATCTCCCCAGGCTTGGCGGCCTTCCACAGCGCGAAGTCGTAGGGGTTGCGCTTCAGCTCGTTGACCTCCACCCGGGCCCCGGCCTGCATGTCCTCCAGCTTCTGACCGGTCAACCGTCCGTAGTCCTCGACCTTGTCCACCGAGAAGTACACGCTGCCGTCCTCGCTCTGGTACCCATACCCGTGGTCGATGATCTTCTGGACCATGTCGATGATGGCAGGGATGTTCTCCGACGCCTTGGGATAGGCATCGGCCCGGCACACCCGCAGCCGGTCGATGTCCTCGAAGTAGTGGTCGATGTACATCTGCGACAGCGCTAGGGGCTCCATGCCCCTCTCCGCGGCCCGGTTGATGATCTTGTCGTCGACGTCGGTGAAGTTGGTGAGGTGCTGGACGTCGTAGCCCCGGTAGCGGAGGTAGCGTGCTATGACGTCGAAGACGATGATGGAGCGAGCGTGGCCCATGTGCATGTCGTCGTACACGGTGACGCCGCAGACGTACATCTTGACCTTCTTGTCGTGCAGCGGCTTGAACTCCTCTTCCCTCTTGGTCAGCGTATTGTAAATGTGCAGCGTCACCGTACCCCTCGCGGAAACCTTCGGACGATAATGTCCGCCTCCCTAGTTATGGTTTCTTCAGCTGCCCCTCGAGCGCGGCGATGCGCTTCTCCAAGGTGTCGAGGGTGGTGCAGATGTCGGTGAGCGCCTCCACCAAGGGGTCGGGCAGGCTCTCCTGCCGCACCTCCCGCAGCCGGTCCCGCTCGCAGTTGCGCTTGACCACGACCTTGCCCGGGATGCCCACCACGGTGACGTTGGGCGGGACGTCCTTGACCACCACCGAGCCGGCCCCGATCTTGACGTTCTCGCCTATGGTGATGTTGCCCAGCACGGTGGCGTGGGCCCCGATGATGACGTTGTCCATGATGGTGGGGTGGCGCTTCTCCTTGGCCGTGGACACTCCTCCCAGGGTCACGCCCTGGAAGATGCTGACGTTCTTGCCGACGACCGCGGTCTCGCCGATGACCACCCCGGTGGCGTGGTCGATGAAGATGCCCTTGCCCAGCGTGGCCCCGGGATGGATGTCCGCCCCGGTGAGGACCCGGGCCCAGTAGTTGATCAGGCGAGCGATTTTGTACTGTCCCTGGGAGTACAGGCGATGGGAGATTCGATGGAGGAGGACGGCGTGAAGCCCCTGGCTGAACATCAGGGCCTCGGCGAAGGACTTGGGAGCGGGGTCCCGCTCCAGAACGGTGTACACGTCTTCCTTCCAGCTCATGGCGCTACCCGAGTGATGTTGGGACCTTATCTAGCTTTCTTCCCTTTGCGCACCTGGGCCGTCGGCCAGGAGCCTAGTCGGCGCTGTACAGCTCGGTGCTCAGGTACCGCTCCCCGGTGTCGGGAAGGAGAACCACGACCTTACCTCCGGGACCATAGTCCTTGGCCACCTCCAGCGCCCCGCACAGCGCCGCCCCGGAGGAGATGCCGCATAGGATGCCTTCCTTCCGGGCGAGGTCGCGGGCGTGGCGGATGGCCTCGACGTCGTCGACCTGCAGGACGCGGTCGATGAGGGCGAGGTCGCAGGTCTTCGGGACGAAGCCGGCCCCGATGCCCTGGATGCGGTGCGGTCCCGGCCTGCCCCCGGACAGCACTGGCGAGGCCGAGGGCTCGACCGCCACCAGCTCGGTGTCGCAGCGGCTCTCCCGCAGCGCCCTGCCCACGCCGGAGATGGTGCCCCCGGTGCCCACCGCGGAGACGAAGGCGTCGAGGTCCGGAAGGTCGGCCAAGATCTCCCGGGCGGTGGTGGCGTGGTGCGCCCGCGGATTGGCGGGGTTCTCGAACTGCTGGGGCATGAAGGCGTTGCGGTCCTCGCGCACGATCTCCTCGGCCTTGGCGATCGCTCCCCGCATGCCCTCCGCCCCCGGGGTGAGGATGACCTCTGCCCCGAACGCCTGGACCAGGCGGCGGCGCTCCACGCTCATGGTCTCAGGCATGGTGATGACCAGGCGGTAGCCCTTGGCCGCGCACACCATGGCCAGGCCGATGCCGGTGTTGCCGGAGGTCGGCTCGACCACGTACTTGCCGGGACCCAGGGCTCCGGTGCGCTCGGCCTCCTCGATCATTCCCCTGGCCACCCGGTCCTTGACCGAGTGCATGGGATTGAACGATTCCAGCTTGACATAGACCTGGGCGTGCCCCGGTCCGACCACCCGGTTCAGCCGGACCAGCGGGGTTCGGCCGATGGCATCGATGATGTTATCGTACAGCATATCGTCACCGCTCGTGCGACCGACGGTTTTCGGTATTATCGGAGCGATTAGAAAAAAGAGACCCCCGGGATAAGCCCGGGGAGGGCGCCGGGGCGCTCAGACCAGCCGCTTGCCGGCCTCGGGGGACGCGCTCTGGTTCCACACCTCGGCGGGCTCCAGGACCCAGACCCCTCGGGCGGCCATCTTCAGCTTGGCCAGCTCCTTGTTCATCTTGTCGAACAGGGGGCCGGAGGTGACGAAGTCCTTGATCCTCCCGCGCACCTGGTAGGACTGCAGCTTGTTGCAAACCAGGACGGAGGCGAGGGCGCCGTCCTTCCGCATGGCCTCGAGGTTCTCTCCACTGTGCTTCATGAGGATCGCGCCGAACACGATGGTGTTGGCGTCGGGGGCCATGATGCTCCCCAGCTGCACGGCGTGCACCCCGCCGTCGGGGGTGCGGGTGGCCAGGATCTTGGTCGATTCAGGGCTGTTCAGCAGGGCCATTACTTCGCTTGGCAGCGCGGTCATGATATCCCCCCTGAAAAAGGCTCAGTTATATATTAATATTAACATTTCATACTTTCCTATACTATCATGACCCAGGAGATGACCGCCCGGCTCAACGACCTGGACCAGGAGATCAGGAACCTCGGCCAGGTCATGCTCCGCCTGCGCTACGACGACCTAAAGGCGACCTTCTGCGAGCAGATGAAGAAGGCGGTGGAGGACTACTCTCTCCTGCGCCTCCATCCGGACGTGGACCTCGCCACCGCGGCCACGCGGTGCCCGAACCGCGAAGAGTGCGGACCGCGGCTGAGAACGGTGGTCACCGCGGCGGCGAAGGCGCTCCGGGAGGACCGCCCGGACGAGGCGATGAGCCTGCTGGAAGAAACCGAGGAGCTGATCCGGTCGGACCGGACGCCGTGCCACGACCAGGGTTGCACGGCCAGCGCCATCATCGTCCTCGAGCGCGCCCGGACCGCGGTGGAGCTGTTCGAGGCCATGCGCGAGCGGCTCTCCCTGCCGTCGTCGCCGCCATCAGCTCCCTTGCGGACGTCCCCTCAGGAGGCCGCCGCGTCCCTCGATCCGCTGTCCCACCCCAAGCGGCTGGAGATCCTCGAGCTGCTGGCAAGAGGGGAGCGGAGCTTCACCGAGATCGGTCAGGCGGTGGGGCTGAAGACCGGGCACCTGCAGTTCCACCTCCGGCCGCTGCTCGAGCACCGCCTGGTGGAGGGCAAGGGACGAGGGCGGACCTACCGCCTAACGGTCAAGGGAGAACAGGCGCTCGCCGGGGTCGCCGACCTCATGGGCCGTCTGAGAGGCGTGGAGAGAAAGGATGGGGCCGGGACCGAGATTTGAACTCGGGTGTACGGATACCTGCCGTAGGGACCGGAGCCCTCGGGGCTGCAGTCCGCCACATGGCCGCTCTGTCATCCCGGCGTCGTGGGTTAATCCAGGTGCCCCTATATTAGGGTTTACTCTATAAACAATTTTAGATTTATACATTGTTCATCGATAGAAAGGCTCATGTAACGACCTTTGGACGAAGGCTGCCGGCGCTCCCTCAGCTACGACCGCCCATCCACCGCGGGCGCGCTCTCGATGCAGACCACGGCGTGGGTCCTCCTGGACGCCACGAAGGGGGCGGCGGAGACCAGCAGCGAGACCTCCTTCTTGACCCCATCGGCCGAGGTCGGGATGCGCACCTCGACCCGCCGACAGATCTCCCCGGCCTCGATGGCCCGGCGGACCGTGGCCCACAGCCGGCAGTCCGGGCAGCGGGCGCCGAACCCGCAGCCCCGCCCGTCCTCCTTGGCGTTGTCGCACCCGAAGGCCACCCCGCAGCGGACGCCGACCAGGGCGGACCGGGGAATGCTGGACAGCTCGCTGGCGGCTCGGTTCAACATCTGGATGCGCCGGTCCCCGTCCACCAGCATGATGCTCACGGGAGCGGCCTCGTAGATCCCCTGCATGAGCGCCTCCACCGCCCGAGTGTGGGCGAGCTGCCGGACCGAGTTCTTCAGCTCGGCGAACTGGGCCGCGATGTCCCCGCCCTTACGAACGTAGAGGTTCGCCCCGTTGTTGAGCGCCGCCACCGCCACGTCCTCCCGGCCCTTGCCGGTGAACAGGATGAACGGCACGGAGAGGCCCTTGGACCTCAGCGCCTTCAGCAGCTCGATGCCGTCCATGTCCGGCATCTGGTAGTCGGAGATGACGACATCGATGCTGGCGCTGGCGAGCAGCCCCTCGACCGCGTGCGGGGAGTCGGTCGTGGTCACGCGGAGGTCCCCATCCGCCTCCAGCACCTCCTTGGTCACATCCAGTATAGCTGGTTCATCGTCCACCAACAGGACGTTGTACGTGCACTTCGGCATGCCAACCGCCCCGACAATGATTTTCCGTAGAAGAAGTTTGGCGGGGCCGCCAGGAGGAGTTATATAAAGCGGGGCCGCCCTGCACCGGATATGCTCCCTGGGCACTGCAAGGACGTCGCGGTCAAGCAGGTCGACTTCGAGCTCACCGCGGAGAACATCGCCCGCGCCATCGAGGGGAAGAAGGCGTACACCCGCTGCGACCACTACGTGCTGCGCAACGGCCCCGCCACCGCCGTGGTCGCGGTCACCAAGGCCGAGGGCAAGGAGCTATTCCGGCCGATCGTCGAGCACCGCGTCCTCGCCCTGCCCGAGGAGGTCGACTGGGTCCGCGACGACACGGTCAACGTGCTGAACGCCTCGAGCATGGCCCGGGTGGCGGCGCGGCACCCTGGCCGCACCGTCGTCGTCGAAGGCCTCTTCGGCCACGTGTCGTTCGTGCAGCCCCACGAGCTCATCGAGCTGGAGGTGCTGGACGTGGTGCCTCCGGAGCCTTCCAAGCTCTCGGTGCTGGTCGAGCTGGCGCTGGCCTCCGGCCTGGTCGATCTGCCGGTCGTTCCTCGCTACACCGATATCGACCTCAACGACCTCGTCCGCGACGTCAGGACGAAGGCCATCGTCTTCCCGTGCGAGGCCTCCGGTCTGGAGGGGGACCGCACGACCTACTATCTCGATCAAACGCCGAACATCGAGGAGGCCGCCACCCTGGTCGGCTGCGACCTCTCGGCCCGCATCTTCCGCACCCTGTACCACCGCGAGGTACCGCGCATCGAGATGTGCCCTCAGGAGCTGGCGCCGCGCGACGGCCGGAAGCGGCTGGTGAAGTGCTGCCGGGTGCGGGAAGGCTTCCAGATAAAGGGCGACCTGGCCATCGTGCCGTGGGGAGCGACGGTGCAAGAGGTCGCCGCCGCCCTCAACGCCCTCCTAACGTTGGCTTAGCTGGCGCGCCCGGGCCATGGCCCGGAAGCCGTCCTCACCGCGCCCCATCTTCATCAGCAGCTCGGCGGCCAGGTACCAGGCGTCGGCATCCTCCGGTTCGTTCACCAGGTGCTCCTCCAGCAAGGAGAGCGCGACCTTGGTGCGGCCCTTGGCCATGTGCTCGCGGGCGCGGTCGACCGGCCGCTTGGTCCGCTCGATGTGGTCGGCCATGGCCTCCTGAGCTCCCTTGATCACCTCGTCCAGAGCGTAGCGGGACAGCCATGGATAACGGGAGCTGAGGGTGCGGCGGAACTTCTCCACCTCCTCCGGCACCAGTTCGGCGGTCCGTCCGCGGAACATGCGCTTGGGGACGTTGATCTCGAGGCGCCCGTGGAACATCTTGATGAAGTTCGGGTTGTCCTGGGCGCGGGCGGCCTGCTTCACGCCATCGGGTAGGCGCGACGCGTAAAAAAGGCATTCGCCCGCGGGTTTATCTCCCTCCCGCTACCCTGTGGACATATCATGAGAGCGCTGCTCCTCGCCGCCGTCCTCATTGCCGTCCTCGCCCTGCCCGTAGCGGCCGGGCAGCCGACGCCGTCGGCGGAGCTTGCGGAGCGAGAGGTCTACAACAGCTTCATGGAGGATTTCGAGGTCCGGGTCACGAACCCGGGACCGGAACCGATGACCGTGGTCCGAGTGAGCGTGGTCATCACCTGGCCGGGATGGGCGCCGACCCTGTACCCGGTGTTCGAGGGCCGCGAGGTCCTGGCCCCGGGCGAGGCGAGGGTGTTCGAAGGTCCTGCCATCCGCATGCCTCAGACCATCCCCGGGGAGTACCCGGCGTTCACCGCGGTGGTGACCGAAACCCCTGCCGGCCAGGTGGAGCAGCGCTTCCCGTCCTCGGTCCGCATCACCGACTGGGAGGTGGACCTGGGCGGGCTGCCGGAGCAGGTCGCGGTCCCTCTGGCGTTCGCCGGCGGGATGCTCCTCCTGACCCTCGCCCTGTTCCGCCTAGAGCGCCAACGGGGATGGCCCCCGGTGAGGGCGGTCCCCCGGTTTCACCGCGGCCGCCGTACGTAGGCGTAGATGGAGTACACCGCGAAGAAGGCCGTGGCCAGCATGCCCGCGCCGACCAGGACGCTGTAGCGGAGAAGGAGGCCCACGGCGAGCAGGACGACACTTACTGCCAGGAGGGCCAGGTTGGCACGCAGCTCGATACGGGCCCACAGGCCCTTGGTCGGTTCATCCATGCTTACACCTCAGGACCCTTCCCCGCTCTTGCGGACCTCCGCCAAGGCCGGGCCGCAGACCCTGGTCCCGGTATGCGGTCGGGGTTAATGAACCCGACCGACTGCATGGAAAGGCCGGCGGGGCGGCGGGACAAAATGGTTAAGACCCGTCCCCATATCCTACGGTCATGGACCAGGTCGCCCTGAGCCCGTACAACCCTCGCCTTGATGCCGACGTCATCGTGTACGACTCCACCCTCCGCGATGGTGAGCAGACCCCTGGCGTGGCGTTCTCCCCCGAGCAGAAGATCACCCTGGCCCAGCTGCTCGACGACGCTGGGGTGCACCAGATCGAGGCAGGCTTCCCCGCGGTGTCGGAGAACGAGGTGAGGACGATCAAGGCCATCTCCTCGCTGGGCCTCAAGGCGGACATCCTCGCCCTCTCTCGAGTCACCACCAGCGACATCGATGCCGCGGTCGACGCCGGGGTGGACATGGTGCTGCTGTTCGTCGGGACCTCCGACATCCACCTCAAGTACAAGATGAAGAAGGGGCGCGAGGACGTGCTGGCCATGGTGACCACGGCGCTCGACCACTGCCGGGCCCGAGGGATCGCTGCCTCGGTCAGCGCCGAGGACACCACCCGCACCGACATGGACTTCCTCATGCAGGTCTACCGTACCGCGGAGGAGGGCGGCGCCGTCCGCATCGGCGTCACCGACACCCTGGGCTGCGCCACGCCCGAGGCGATCAGCATGATCGTCTCGAGGGCCCGGCAGGAGGTCAAGGTGCCGGTGGCCCTGCACCTCCACAACGACTACGGACTGGCCCTGGCGAACGCCTTCGCCGGGGTGAAGGCGGGCGCCACGGCGGTCACCACCACCGTCAACGGCATCGGCGAGCGGGCCGGGAACGTGCCGCTGGAGCAGTTCGCGGTGGGGATGAAGTACCTCTACGGCAAGGACATCGGTATCGCCTGCACCAAGATGAAAGCGCTCTCCGACACCGTCAGCCAGTTCTCCGGGCTGATCAAGCCGAAGAACCAGCCCCTGGTGGGCCTGAACGTGTTCGCCCACGAGTCGGGCATCCACGTCGCGGCGATGCTCAACTGCCCCCTGACCTACGAATCGATCCCGCCCCAGGCGGTGGGGAACGAGCGGCACATCATCATGGGCAAGAAGACCGGCGTCAACTACGTCAAGAAGCGCTTGGAGGACATGCACATCGAGGCCACCCACGAGCAGGCGGTGGAGATCTGCAAGCGGGTCAAGGAGATGGGGGAGCGCCAGGGGCGCGTCTCCGATCGGGAGTTCATCCACATCGTGCGCGAGGTGCTGGCCGATCTAGGCTTTGCTCTTGTGACCTGAAGCGGTCCGCCGGCACCGGCCGAACTCGGACATGTTCTCGACCTCACGGTCCTCGAACACCGGCCCGTCGGCACAGACCCTCAGGCCGTCGACGACGCAGCTGCCGCAAAGCCCGGAGCCGCACTTCATCAGCCGCTCGAGGGACACCTGGCAGGGCACCCCGGCCTCCTTGCAGGCGGGGAGCAGGTACCGGAGCATGATCTCCGGCCCGCAGCCCAGCACCGCGGCGTAGCGCCGCTCGCGCATCATCGCCGCGGCCAGCGCCACCACCGTGCCCTTGACCCCATAGCTGCCATCGTCGGTGGAGACACGCACCTCACCGGCGCGGCGGCGGGCCCGCTCCTCGAAGATGACCTCGTCAGCGGTGCGGGCGCCGATGGCGACGTCCACCCTCGACGGGTCGTCCACGGTGTCCAGCACGGGCATGAGGGGAGCCATGCCGACCCCCCCGCCCACGCACAGCACCCTGCCCTCCGGCACCGACCACCCGCGGCCGTAGGGACCGCGGACGCCGATGAGGCTGCCGGGGCCGAGGGTGGACAGCGCCGCGGTGGCCTCGCCGACCTCCTTGACAGTTATGCCCGCCTCCCCGCCCAGGTAGGAGAGGGACATGGGGACCTCGTCCACGCCCGGGACCCACACCATGACGAACTGCCCGGGCTGGCCACCCTCGAACGGGAAGCGCAGGGTGGTGACGCCGCGGCCTTCCCTGACCACCTCGGTGAGGCGGACCATCTTATTCATGGGCCACCCCCACCAGGTCGGTGATGCTCACGTCATTTTCCTCCAGGTATGTCTCCAGGCCTGAAGTGACCTCGGCGAACACGCCGACGCCCTTCCGGCCCACCGCGCTGCCCAGCTGCACCGCCGACGCTCCGGCCATGATGTATTCCAAGGCGTCCCGGGCGCTCTCGATGCCCCCCACGCCGATGAGCGGGATGTTCACCGCGGCGTACAGCTCGTACACGCACCTGAGCCCGATGGCCTTGATGGCCGGCCCGGACAGACCGCCGGTGCGGTTGAAAAGGACAGGTCGCCGAGCCTCCACCGAGATGGCCATGGCCTTGACGGTGTTGATGGCCACGATGGCGTCCCCGCCCCCCTCCTGCACCGCCCGGCCGACCTCCAGCAGGCGGTGGGTGTTCGGAGTGAGCTTCGCCAGCACCGGCACCTGCACCGCGGCCTTCACCGCTCGCACGATCGCACGCACCGCCTCGGGGTCCACGCCGATCTCCATGCCGTAGCCCTTGGCGTGCGGACACGACAGGTTCAGCTCGACAGCGGCGGCGCCGTAGGCCTGCATGCGCTGCGCCAGATAGGCGAAGTCCTCGGGGGTGGCGGCGAACAGGCTGCCGATGACCGGCGAGGGCCCTCGGACCGCCTCGGCCATCTCCTCCTCGAACGCGTCGATGCCTGGCCCGGGGAGGCCCATGGCGTTGAGGTATCCGTCCTCCAGCTCGACCAGGGTGGGATTGGGGTACCCGTCCCGGGCCTCCCGGCCGATGGACTTGGTGACCACCGCGCCGGCCCCGGCCTCCGCCATGCGGCGCATCGATGCTCCGGTCTCGTCCATGACGCCCGACGCGAGCATGGTGGGGTTGGCTAGCTTGAGGGAGGCGATGCTGACGGCCAGGGAGCTCATCCCGCCTTCATCCGGTCTCCCTCACTTAATTCTTTCCGGCCCTCACCGCCCGCCGGGGCCGGGCCTTGCGGCCGTCACTCCTTGGGCGGCTCGGGAGCGATGGCGATCGGCTCCTCGACCTCGCAGGCCTCGTCCTCGTGGGGCCTCTTGGCGCCCGGCGGCAGGGGCGGCTCCCGGCCCTGCTTCCTCAGGTAGTCGTGGATGGCCTCGTGCAGGGCGTCGGCGGCGAGGTTGGAGCAGTGCATCTTCTGGGGCGGCAGCCCGCCCAGGTTGTCGGCGACGTCCTTGCGGGTGATCTTCAGGCCCTCCTCGAGGGTCTTGCCCTTGGCCAGGTCGGTGACCATGCTGCTGGTGGCGATGGCCGCCCCGCACCCGAAGGTCTTGAACTTGATGTCGGTGATGACGTCGTCCTTGACCTTGATGTAGATGTACATCATGTCGCCACAATTGTGGACGGTGAACGCGTCGGTAGCGTATGAGTGCTGGTCCGCGACCTCGAAGTTATAGACCTTGCCAGAGAACGGCAGCTCCTCCCTCTTTGTGATGGGGGTCCACAGGAAGCCATCCTTGAACCAGGAATGTTTGTGTGTCCCTTCCAAGGTACACTCCAGGCCAAGGATCGAGCACAGCTTCTTGAGCGAGTCTACATCCCCAACGTGGATGCGATAGGCTTCCTGGTGAGTGATATCCTCCAGTGCCCTTCCCGGTTCTGAGTATACCGAGGGGATTATGCCCTGACGAAGGAGAAGCGTCTTGACCTGCCCTGCAAGCTGGAGAGATATCGTAGCGTACCCCGCCCGAGGTCCTTTCCGATTCAAATTGACGTAGCCATCGCCCCTCCACAGGCCCTGGATGAGGTGCTTCTGCTTCTCAGGAGGGAGGAACATCAGGAGGTCGGGGATGTGCTTATCTCTCGCTCCCTTTCCGAATGCTTCTTCGAACACCCTTGCTAGGTTGGCGCTGTTGACGAGAACATAAGAAGAGTTTGCCTTCGGCCTCGGTCTGACCGAAGCAGTAAGGCCAAACTTTTCCTTCACGATCCTTACCACATCTTCCTGGTATGCTAGTTCGTTGATGTTGAAGGTGAAACAGATGTGGGCCTTGGTCACCGCGGTAACGGCATTGCCTTCCGCTAGGTAGTAACCGACAAGACGAAGGAAGTCTGGGTCCAGCGCGACCTTTTGAGGTAGGTCATAGCTCCTGAAGTCTAGCTCCTTCTTATCGAAACTTAACTCAAAATATTCCTGATCACGTACCTCCTTCAGAACGGGATATAGCGCAATATCCCGGGCAACGAGCTCGTTGACATGGTACCATTGCGGAGTAAGCCTCATCTTTTTCTTGGTGGTGATATACTTAGTGCCCTCCGGTAGCTTCGCTGCCAGCACCATGTGGTCAGGCGTCATCTCCACCTGGCCCAGTTTGTTCTTTAACCGCACGATCGTTCCAGTATAGTCCCGCTCCGACCGCTGGGTTATTGGAGAATAAGTACCTTCGTGGGTCATGACCCGCTCTGGGACGCCCACTTGATCGATGTAGCCGTAATGGTTGTTCAATTGAACCTTTGTACCGGCCACCAGGCAGACTGGGTTCCCGACCTGCCCTACGCCATCCGCATCCGGAATCTCGCCCACATTATGAGGGCTCATGAAATGCTCCATCACTTTCTCACTGTACTGTGGCGACATTGTAGCTCACCTCCTCGTTAAGGGGGGACATCTTGCGCAGGTTCTCGATGATGCCAGGGATGGCCTCGAGGTAGAACTCCGCCTCCTCCATGGTGTTGAACTTGCTTAGGCTCAGGCGCAGCGAGCCGTGGCACTGCTCGTGCCTGAGACCGAGCGAACGCAGCACGTGGGACGGCTCCAGGCTCTTCGTGGAGCAGGCCGAGCCGGTCGAGGCGGCGATGCCCTTCATGTCCAGGAACAGGACCATGCCCTCCCCCTCGATGAAGTCGAACCGGAAGTGGGCGTTGTTGCACAGCCGGTCCTTGCCCTTGGGCCCGTTGAGGTAGGAGCGGGGTACCGAGCTCAGGGTGCCTTCGATGAGGCGGTCCCGGATCTTGGTCATCCGGGCCACGCTCTCCTCCATCTCAGCGATGCCCAGCTCGGCGGCCTTGCCCATGCCCACCATGCCCGGGATGTTCTCGGTCGACGAGCGCAGCCCGCGCTCGTGCCCGCCGCCATAGACGAGGGGGCGCAGCCTCACCCCCTTGCGGACGTACAGCGCGCCGATCCCCTTGGGGCCGTGGAACTTGTGGGCCGACAGCGCCAGCAGGTCGACGTTGAGCTTCTCGACGTCCACCGGGACCTTGGTCAGGGCCTGCACTGCGTCGGTCATGAACAGCGCGCCCTTGTCCTTGGCCACTTCGGCCAGCTCCCGGACGTGCTGGATCGTCCCGATCTCGTTGTTGGCCAGCATGATCGACACCAAGATGGTCTCCGAGGTCATGGCCTCCTTGAGCTTCTCCTCGGACACGAAGCCCTCGGCGTCCACCGGGAGGTAGGTGACCTTGAACCCCTGGGACTCCAGGAACTGGCAGGTGTGTAGGACAGCGTGGTGCTCGATGGCGGAGGTGATGATGTGCTTCCCCTTGCTGGCGTTGGCGAAGGCCGCCCCCTGGAGAGCCAGGTTGTCCGACTCCGTCCCCCCGGAGGTGAAGATGACGTCCCGCGGCTGGGCATTGATGGCCTTGGCCACCTGGGCCCGCGCGGTCTCCATGGCCTTTTCGGCCTCCCGACCGAAGGAGTGCAGCGACGAGGCGTTGCCATACTTCTCCAGGAAGTACGGCCGCATCGCCTCCAGGACCCTCACGTCCACCATGGTGGTGGCGCTGTTGTCGAAGTACACACGCTCCATCTAATCTCTCCTGAAGGACCCAATCGACCGGTGAGGTATTTTTATCTTTACAATCGTGAACTCATCCCCCTCGAACGGCATCCGGAAAAAGATGGAGACCCGATATATATTAGTGTGTCCCCTGCCTACCTTGAAATACTGGCAACGGAAATGCCCCCTCGTTACCGATGGACGTAGATAGGCTGAGAGAGGACTTCCCGCTGTACGCCTCGGAGGAGCGGGACGTCATCTACCTGGACAACGCCTGCCAGACCCTCAGGCCCCGCCAGGTCATGGAGGCGATGAACGAGTACTACGAGCAGTACCCCGCCTGCGGCGGTCGCTCGGTCCACCGCCTGGCCACCCGCGTGTCGATCATGGTCGACGAGGCCCGGGAGAAGGTGGCGTCGTTCATCGGCTGCGACGACCCCACGTGCATCGTCTTCACCAAGAGCTGCACCGAGGCGCTCAATCTGGTGGCCAAGGGCGGCCTCCTCGGCCGGGGCGATGCCGTGCTCACCACCGACATGGAGCATAACAGCAACCACGTCCCCTGGCTCCAGACCGCCAGGGAGGGGGTCCGCCACCGCTTCGTCCCCACCCCGCCATCCGGCCTTTTCGACCTGCAGCGCTTCCGCGACGCGCTGACCCCGGACGTCAAGATGGTCTCCATGGTCCACACCAACAACGTCACCGGGACGAGCGTGCCGGCGGAGGAGATCGTGGCCGAGGCCCACGACCGCGGTGCGCTGGTCATGCTCGACGGCGCCCAGTCGGCGCCTCACCGCCCCATCGACGTGAAGCGGCTGGACGTCGACGCGTTCGCCTTCTCCGCCCACAAGATGCTCGGCCCCGCCGGCATGGGTGTGCTGTACGCCAAGCGGGAGGTGTTGGAGCGGCTGGAGCCGCTGGTGGGCGGGGGCGGAGGGGTCGGCCTGACCTCCTACGACCGCGTCGAGTTCCTTCCCCCGCCGGAGAAGTTCGAGTCAGGGCTGCAGAACTATTCGGGCATCGCCGGCACCGCGGCGGCGGTCGACTACCTGTCCGCGGTGGGCATGGAGGCGGTGGAGGAGCACGAGGCGAAGCTCAACCGCATCGTCACCGAGGGGCTCCGAGACCTTCCGGGCATCAGCATCCTCCCGCCCCTCGACCCTGGCCCGAGGAGCGGCATCTTCTCGTTCAACCTGCGAGGCATGACCTCGCACGACGTGGCCATGATCATCGACGAGATGGCCAAGGTGCTCATCCGCTCGGGCATGCACTGCGCTCATCCGTTCTTCCTGTCCCGCAAGATCGACGGGTGCGCCCGGGCGTCGTTCTACCTGTACAACACCGAGGACGAGGCCAGGCGGTTCGTCGCCGCGGTGGAGGAGCTCGCCGCCGCCTTCTCCACCTGAACGACGGTGACCGTCTTTCCGTCCACCAGCAGGCGCTGGGCGACGATGGTGTCGTCCGGGCCCGCCTCCACGTAGGCGGCCGGATGGCCGTCCTGCCTAGGCACCACCGTCGGGCCGGTCACCATGAGGTCGCCGCCGTCCCGCACCAGCCACACCGCGCCGCTGCCCACCCGGATGACCGTCCCCGGAGCCAGGTCCGGGGCCAGCCTCACCGTGGTGCCGACGGGACAGGAGCCGAGCTCGGCCAGCGTGCCGCTGACGTCCTCGACCGCCGACCTGGTCCCCTCTTCGGCGAGGGAGCCGTTGAGCCCGCCGAACGCCGCCAGCACGACGGCGATCGCCGCGGTCCCCGCGATGAACATCCACAGCTTGGAGAGCAGGAACTCCAGCACCTACACCGCCCCCGCCAGGACGACCAGTCGGCCGTCCGCGCTGACGCACTCCAGACGGAGCTGCGAGGTCCCTGGCCCGATGGTCAGGGCGCCACCCTCGGCGACGACCGGCACCGGGGGATCGGAGAGGTACACCGGTGCGAGGTCGGTACCGCCGCAGCATGCCCGCACCCGCATTCCGTCGATGTCTTCGCCGCCCACCGCCAGGCCGTTGCCGGGGCCCAGCGGCACCTCCAGGGTCACGAGGCGCACGTTGCCCTCGCCGGCCGCATACACCTCAGCGATGGCGGCGGCGAGCCTCGCTGCCTCAGCCCTCACCGCCGCCTGTCCCACCGCTGCCTGGTACTGGTCGATGCTCCCGGCCACCGCAGGCAGGGAGACGGAGACCAGGAGGGCGACCATGAGGAGCCGGAGGGGCATTCCTTCGATGCCCCGCCGGTCCCATCTCGGCCTCACTCCGATACCACCGGGATGGTCAGCGAGGTGTCGGTGCCCATGCCGCTCTTGGTGACGGTGGCGGTGATGAAGCCGACCGTCTTCCCCGCCTGGGACGCGCTCAGCCCGGTGAAGGTGACCTTGCCCGCGTCGTCCGTCGTCCCGTGGACCGTGCGGCCTTGGGAGGTGACGATGTTAGCGCCATCCAGAACCACGGTCGCTCCCTTGACCGCGTCCCCGTTGGTGTCCAGCACCGACACGGTGATGGTGATCCCGCTGCGGGTGTACACGCCGTCGTGGTCGCCGTCGTTGAGCACGATCTCGGTCGGGTTGGAGTACACGGCGCCGATGCCGCTAGGAGCGCTGAGGCCTCCCATCCAACCCAGGAGGATGGCCGTTCCCACCCCGGCCACGACCACCATGATCATCAGCTGCAGAGGCAGCCCTTCGATCCCACCGCTGGCATCCTTCCTAAGCTTGCGTATGGAGCTCATTTTTCCCCGTCCGGGAGAGGACCGGGGGGTGGCTCAAGCCTCACCACTACAGTGAGACTTCGCAGCTCAGGACAGCAGCACCTCATCCAGGGTGGTGTACCGCGGCCCGCACTCGGTCAGCACGCTCTTCTTCAGCCGCACCGCCCTGACCTCCTGCTGGCCGAAGTCCTCATCGGCGTGGGACTCGATTAGCTGCCGGACCACCGGGTTGGGGGCTTCGGAGCGGGTCCGTGCCACCGTCAGATGGGGGGCGAAAGGCCTTGCCTCCCGGGCAATGCCCAGCTTCTCCAGCCCCTCGTCCAAGCGCCCGGCTATCGTTGCCATGGGTAGGGTGTCGTTCATGCCCACCCATACCACGCGGATGCGGTTCTTGGAGGGGAACGCCCCCGCTCCCCGGAAGCTAACGGTGAACGGCGGGACGCCTCGGGCCGCGTCGCGCATGACCTCGGCGATGCTAGGGAGCAGCTTCTCGTCGGTGTCCCCCAGGAACTTCAGCGTCACGTGGATGAGGGAAGGGTCCACGACCTTGAGCGTCGGCTCGGCCCGCCGGAGGGCCGCGGCGAAGTCCTCGATCCTCTCCTCCCGCTCCAGGTCTACGGCGATGAAGGCGCGAACGGTCATCAGCAAGGGGATGGTCATGAGGAGGCCATCAACCTATCGTCCCTCCCGGTTTCGTCCTCCCGTTACGAAAGTCCTTGTCGCGGCCCGTTTCTACGAGGCCATCCTAGCCCGGTCTTCGATAACTCTTAAATCGGGGAGCATTATAAGCTCCACTGCATGTTGTACGACCTCATCATCATCGGTGCAGGTCCAGCCGGGCTGACCGCTGCGATCTACGCCAGGACTCGCAAGCTCAACACCCTCGTCGTGGACGCGACCGAGGCAGGGGGGCAGCTGGCGAGCCTCTACCCGGAGAAGGGCATCGACAACTACCCCGGGTACGTGATGACCGATGCGGGTCAGCTCGCCGCCCACCTGGTCAACCACGCGCGCAGCATGGGCTGCGAGCTGCACGAGCGGGAGAGGGCGCTGAGCATCGACGACAAGTCCGGCCACTTGTTATTGCGGACGGACAAGGGCAGCTACGAGACCAAGGCGGTCATCATCGCTACCGGCATGGGCCTGTTCAAGCCCAAGCGCATCGGGGCGAAGGGCGAGAAGGAGTTCGAGGGCCGGGGCGTCTACTACAAGCTTCCCGACCGGGAGACCTTGGCCGGCAAGAGGGTCATGTTCGTTGGAGGTGGGAACTCCGCCCTGGAGATGGCCTTGCTGGTGTGCGACCAGACGGACACCTGCTTGGTCCACCGCCGGGACACCTTCCGGGCCGACGAGGCCATCGTGGAGAAGGTGCAGATGTCGAGCATCGAGCGCATCATGTCCTCCGAGGTCGTCGAGATCAAGGGCACCGACCACGTCACCAGCGTGGTGCTGCGCAAGGGCGACGAGCTGGTGGAGCGGCCCGTCGATGTGATCGTGGTGAACATCGGCACCTCCAGCGAGGCCCAGGACATGGATGGGTGGAAGGTCGAGCTGGAGGAGGGCCTCATCAAGGTCGACACCGACATGGTCACCTCCCGCCGGGGGGTGTTCGCCTGCGGCGACGTGGTCGCCTACAAGGGAAAGTACAAGCAGATCGTGGTCGCCTGCGGAGAGGCGGCCATCGCCTCCAACTCCGCCTACAAGTACATCAAGGAGCCGTACTGGGCGAAGTAACGGCTTTTTTACTTCGAGCTAGAAAATCGATATATATACGCCAGTCGGTGTCGCGCTAATGAAGCGCCCCTTCGGTGACCGCGTCCTGGCCGGCCTCCTTCTCTTCCTGGCCTCCGCTCTGTTCATGACCTCGATCATGCTCGGCTCGGCCATCGCCCCCGGCTACAGCATGAACACCAACGCCATCAGCGACCTGGGGACCATCCCCGAGACCGCGCTGCTGTTCAACACCTCGCTCATCGTGACCGGCATCCTGGTCATCGCCAGCGGCCTGCTGCTCCATCGCGGGCACGGCCGGAACAGCGTCACCGCGCTGTTCGTCCTGGCCGGCATCGGGGCCATCGGGGCCGGGGCCATCACGCTGTCCACCCCTGGCATCCACGGCCTGTTCGCCCTGCTCGCTTTCGTGGCGTTCAACGTCCTGGCCATCGCCTGCGCAAGCCTGGTCAAGGGCCCGATGCGGTACCTGTCCCTGGCTGTGGGCGTCATCGGCCTCCTGTTCCTGGTGCTCCACTTCCTCGGCGATGCCAACATCGCCGACCTCTACGGCCCGATGGGGCACGGCGGCTCAGAGCGGATGATCGTCTACCCGGTCATCCTCTGGTTGCTGGGCTTCGGCGGCTACCTAATGGGCCGCCCGGAGACCGCGCCGGCTCAGGCATGATAGCCGTGTAGCCTCCACCGGATGAACAGCACGGCGACGATGACCAGCACGATGGAGAACACCAGGCCGGTGGTCTCCGCGGCGGGGCCGAACCGGTCGGCGAACAGCAGGCCGAACGAGGCGAAGAGGTTGAACAGGGCGTGCATGACCACCGCCACTACCAGGTATGGCCACCACGGCCCTCCATAGGTCTTCGCCCTGGCCACCCCGTAGCCGGAGATGGAGGTGGCGGAAGCGTGCATCAGCGTGGAAGACAAACTGCGCACCAACGCCACCACGACGAAGGCCCTAAACCCTTCCTCGAAGTAGGCGGTGCTCTCATACAGGAAGTTCTCGGTGGCGGCGAAGCCCAGACCGGCGGCGGCCCCGAACAGGAGGCCGTTGCGCGGCCGCCAGATGTAGCGGGAGAAGCTCTTCACCCCCAGCGCCTTGACGTACTCCTCGATGACCGGGGCGATGAGGATGATGGCGATGAAGGTGAGCAGCGTGGGGTCCTGGGCGAAGTACTCATACTCGCGCACCACCGGGTTGAACAGGATCGTGGTGGCCACCAGCTCCAGGACGGTGGCGATGACAGCGGCGACCACCGCCCCGAACAGGAAGGTTCGTAGGAGGTCCTCCCATCTCTCCTTCCGGCCCCGTTCCCCCCACCGCAACCAGATGAGCGCGGCGACGGTGGGGACGAAGGAAGCGAGGAAGATGACGAAGAGGAAGAGCACGTCTCCCAGGGTCATTTATGATAGAAGGGGTCAAAGCTTATTTGTTACTCTCGCCGGGGAAGGTACTGAAAATATAGAAAGTGTAAGGGGGAGCAGGCGCTCCGTTGATCTGAGCGCTTACTCCTGGATAGCGCTGTTGGGGCACTCGTCGATGCAAGCGCCACAGTCTACGCACTTGCTCTCGTCGACCTCGGCCACGTCGTTGACCTTAATCGCCGACTGGGGGCAAACGTCCTCGCAAGCGCCGCATCCAACACAATCCTCTGCCTTGATCTTGACAGCCATTGTTCACACCTCGGTGTTGGCTGCCAAAAAAGAATGGGGCTATAAAAAAGCTTCCACGATGCATCGGAAAGGAAGAAAAGGAAGGGGTTTGGCCTACCGGAAGACGTTGTACCGGAAGTCGTAGCCGTCGGTGCGTACCAGATTGGACAGCTCCCCCCTCCCGATCAGTTGGAAGGCGTGGCGGATGACCGCCTCGTAGAAGGCGCAATAAGGGCTCTTGTTCATGATGCCGCCCTTCTCGGCGAACACCTCGCCCGGACAGGGTGCCCCGCAGATGTTGCGCAGGGCACAGGACGAGCAGGTGGGGATGCCCTCGGCCCACCGGGAGCGCACCGCGGTGAGCTGCGGTGACCGGACCGCCCGCTCGACCCCGCCAGGGGCGAAGACGCTCTCCGACTTCCACGCCTCCAGGCCGAGGAATTCGCTGCACGGGTAGATTGAGCCGTCCGAGGCCACGGAGATGAAGCACCGGGCCCCTCCGCAGGGAGTGATGTCGCACATCAGCCGGCGGCCCATGGGCGCCACGATGCCCAGCACCAGGTTGGAGAAGTCGGCGATGGTGATGCGCTGCCCCTCCTTGGTCCGCTGGACCGCCCGCTCCACCGCGGCCATGAATTTGGGGATGAGCACCCCGTCCGCCGGCCGGAGCTTGCGTGCCACCTCCTGGGTCCCTCGCACCGGGTTCATCAGCACCGACGGCACCTTGCGGTCTGCTAGGAAATCGATCATGTCCGGGAGGGTGTGGACGTTCATCGAGCTGATGGTGCAGATGACGCTCATGGCCTTGTAGCCGTCGAGGTGCTCGATGGCGTGCACCGCCCGGTTGTACATGCTCCCCTCCCCGCATCGCAAGGGGCGGATGGAATCGTGGACCTCCTTGACCGGCGAGTCCAAGGAGACGCCCACCGAGACCTTGTGGTCCATGAAGAAGTCAGCAGTGCTGTCGTCGAGGTGCCAGCCGTTGGTCTGGACACCGAAGACGAAGCGGTCCGAGTAGTCCAGCACCGCCTGCTTGATAGCGTCCTTGACCAGCAGCGGCTCGCTGCCGTGGAACACCACGACCGGCCTCCGGCCGTCGCGGTTGCGCATGACCGAGCCAGAATATTCCTCGAAGAACGCGTGGAGGTTGTCCAGCGCCTTGGATATCTCCTCATAGCTCATGTGCCTCCCCGCCCTTCGGAGGTCGTCAGGCAGGTAGCAGTATCGGCAGGAGGCGTTGCATAGCCCAGTGGGGTTGAAGTACACGGCGGAGAAGCGCTCGGAGGCGCGGAACTCGTGCAGCTCCTTCCTCATGTCCTCGGCGTGCTCCGCGTAGGCGGGGAGGACCTCTTCGTTCAACGCCCGGGTCAGGTCGCGGTCCTTGGACACCAGGGCCCAGAACATCGTGTCGGGGTCCAGGAGGGCGTACCACTCCCCGACGTCGATTAGTTGCAGGTGCGGGCCCAGGCCAGAGTTTAGGCCAAGCGGTCGGATGGCGCTTTCGCTAGGTAGGGATTGCTCGGAGATCATGTGTTCACCTCGGAAAAAGGGTTTTGGGAAGGGGTTTAGAAGGGCAGTTCGCCTGCTCCGTCGTAGATGATGTAGTGGGAGAGGCCGTTGCCGTCCACCCTGCACTCCATCCTACACATTACCACGTTCATTCTTTTTCCTCCTTAGTTGGATGTATAATCCAACTGCCTCGCAATTCTTGTTTTTACATATAATAAGATTACTGTAGGCCATTGGGAGTTGGATGTATCATCCAACAAAATGCATTGGTTGGAGGCCTGCCGGGCGGTCTCGCGTCCAACGACGGCGGCGCGAAAGGACCGAGTCTTCACCGGGCTTTGTACCCCCGCCGACGGGGCGGAGGCCGTCGGTGGAGATGGGTTCTCGCCGCATCCCACCCCATTACCGTCCATCATCGACCCTGGAGGCGAGAGCATCGCGCCGACCGAGACAGGGGGCCATCGTTTGAAATAGGCATCAGCCGATAAACGGGACGTGGAATACGTTTCCGGCCAGATATGGTCCCCCCAGGGGTTCTGGGAGGGGCACATCGGCTTCGAGGAAGGCAAGGTGGTCGAGGTCGGCAAGGGACGGGCCAGGCGAAGTATCGCCCAGGGCGTCATCCTCCCCACCCTGGTCGATGCCCACACCCACATCGTCGACTACGTCGTCCCGGTGGACATGGGGCTGTCGCTGGCCGAGGTGGTCGCCCCTCCCCACGGCCTGAAGTACAGGATGCTGGCCCAGACCCCCCTGGAGCGGCAGCGGGAGGCCGCCTCCTACATCTCGGAGTTCATGCTCCGCAAGGGCATCTCGGCCTTCGCCGACTTCCGGGAGGGGAGCGTGGAGGGGGCCAAGGTGCTCGCCGCGGCCAAGGGGGCGAGGCCGTTCATCATGGGCAAGACCAGAACGCCGCGCTTCGACCGCGAAGAGGTGCTGTCGCTGCTCGAGGCCGTGGACGGCGTGGGCCCCTCGGCCATCTCCGACTGGGACTACGGCGAGCTACGTGAGCTGTCCCAGCTGGTCCACGCCCGGGGGAAGGCCTTCGCCCTGCACTGCTCGGAGCGGGTGCGGGAGGACATCGACAAGGTGCTCGACCTCCGGCCGGACTACCTCATCCACATGTGCCAGGCCACGGACGGCGACCTGGAGGCGTGCGCCAAGGAGGGCGTGCCCATAGTGGTGTGCCCCCGCTCGAACATGTTCTTCGGCCTGCCAACGCCGCTGGCGCGTATGGTCCGAGCCGGGGTCACCGTGGCCTTGGGCACCGACAACGCCATGATCTCCCTCCCAGACATGTTCGTGGAGATGGAGTTCGCCGGCCGGCTGCTCCGTGCCCAGGGCGTCCGCCAGGTCGACACGGTGATCGGAATGGCGGTGTGTAATGGAAGAAAAATTATAAATGAATCTCCACTAATCGAGATTGACCCAGGAAGGCCGTGCGACTTCATGGTCGTCCGGGGACACGGCGGCGACCCTGTCACCGACGTCGTCCTGCGCACGGCGGGGATCGACCCGCTGATGGTCTGCGTGGGGCGGGAAAGGAGAGGACCCCCATGAACCTGTTCAAGAAGATCCTGATACCCACTGACGGAAGCGAATACACCAAGGCGGCCATCGACCAGGGCCTTGAGCTGGCCAAGCTCGTGGGCGGGGAAGTGACCGCTCTGTACGTGGTCGACCAGACCTCCTTCGTGAACTTCCCCATGGACTCGACCGTGGTGTCTATATATTCGGTCCTGGAGAAGGAAGGCAGGGACGCGGTCGACTATGTGGTCAGCGAAGGGCAGAAGAAGGGGGTCAAGGTCGAGGCGGTGGTGGAGGAAGGCTCTCCGGTCAAGAAGATCGTCGACGCATCCCGGACCCACGACCTGGTGGTGATGGGCACGCTGGGCCGAACCGGCATCTCCAAGCTGCTGCTGGGCAGCGTGGCCGAGCGGGTGGTGCGGTTCGCTCCCGTACCCGTGCTGGTGGTCCGGGCCGCTCCCAGGGAGGAATGAGATGACGACGGTCGAAGAGGTCATGACCCACAACCCCATCGTGGCCAGCATCCCGGGCAACCGCACCGACGTGCTGAGGATGATGGTCAAGCACAACCTGACCGGGGTGCCAGTGGTCAAGCGCGACTCCAAGACCCTGGTGGGCATGGTCACCCGGCGGGACATCATCGACCGCCCCGAGGAGGACCAGCTGGCCCTGGTGATGAGGCGCGAGCCGGTGTCCCTAACCCCGGACGCCACGGTGGAGGAGGCTGCCAAGCTCATGCTCTCCACCAAGTACACCCATATCCCGGTGGTCGACGGCAGCGAGCTGGTGGGCATCCTCACCCCCACCGACCTGCTGGTCGAGGTGGAGAAGCGCTCCTCCGGGATACCGGTGGAGGAGCTGGCCCTCTCCCCCTGCGTCCCCATCCATCAAGGCGCTCCGCTGGTGGTCGCCTTCGTCACCTTCCGGGTCTCCAAGGTCAACGCCCTGCCCGTGCTGGACGACACCGGCCGGCTGACCGGCATCCTCACCGACCGCGACATCTTCAACCGGTTCCACATCCACGAGAGCGTCACCGAGCAAGACATGGGGCTTGGTGGAGAGGACGATAACTGGAGCTGGGAGAACTACCGCAACATCCTGCGGATGTGGTACGAGGTGTCCCGCATCGACATGCCCATGGTCTCGGTGAGCGGCATCATGGTACGCTCGCCCACAACAGTTTTTAAGAGGACCAACGTATCGGAGGCCGCCAGGGTGATGCGGAGGAACGACTTCGGCCAACTGCCGGTGGTCGACTCCAAGGAGAGCCTGATGGCCATGCTCTACGACATGGACGTCATCTCCATCCTAGCAAAGGACTAAGGTTCGACCAACAGAGGCATGTTCATGGTGGATGCGCAGGACGTTCTCTCACTCTGCAAGCGCAGAGGCTTCCTATACCCCTCCTTCGAGATCTACGGCGGCGTGGCGGGGATGTACGACTACGGCCCCCTGGGGACCGCGCTGAGGAACAACATCGTGGAGATCTGGAGGAGACTGTACACTCTCGGCGAGGGGTTCGTCGAGATCGACTCCGAGACCATCGGCCCGGAGATCGTGTTCAAGGCTTCCGGGCACGTCGACGAGTTCGCCGACAAGATGGTCAAGTGCAAGGCGTGCGAGGAGCCGTACCGCGCCGACCACCTGGTCAAGGACAAGCACCCCAATCCCGGGGCGCTCAAGGAGAAGGAGCTGGACGAGCTGATCAGAGCCCATGGCGTGGTGTGCCCGGCGTGCGGCGGGGAGCTGTCGTCGGTGGAGGAGTTCAACCTCATGTTCAAGACCACCATCGGCCCCGGCTCCGGCCGTGTTGGGTACATGCGCCCGGAGACCGCCCAGGGCATCTTCGTCAACTTCCCCAACCTGTACCGGTACAACCGCGAGAAGCTGCCCCTGGGGGTCATCCAGGTCGGCCGCGGCTACCGCAACGAGATCTCCCCCCGCCAGGGCGTGATCCGGCTGCGGGAGTTCAACATGATGGAGTGCGAGCTGTTCGTCGACCCCGAGGACAAGAGCTGGCCCCGGTTCAAGGACGTCAAGGATGAGCGGCTCCGCCTGCTGGCCAACGACGGCCGGGAGCTGGACATCACCGTGGGCGAGGCGGTCGAGCAGGGCGTGGTGTGCAACCAGGTGCTGGCGTACTTCCTGTGGTTCACTCAGGAATTCCTCAAGGCCATCGGGGTGGACGGCGAGCGCCTGCGCTTCCGCCAGCATGAGAGGACCGAGATGGCCCACTATGCGGCGGACTGCTGGGACGCTGAGGTCCTCCTGAGCTACGGTTGGACCGAGATCGTGGGCATCGCGGACCGGGGCTGCTGGGACCTGTCGCGGCACGCCAAGTTCTCCGGGGTGGACATGACCGCGTTCAAGCGGTTCGACGAGCCCCAGGAGGTCGAGCAGGACCGCATCAAGCCCCGCTACGACAAGCTGGGCCCGGCCTACAAGGCCAAGGCGGGCAAGATCGGCAAGGCCATGGAGGCCGCCGACCCTACCGCGGTCAGCGACGGCGTCCTCGTCGTGGAGGTGGACGGCGAGCGGTTCGAGCTGGGCACCGACCTCTTCGAGGTGGTGCGGGTCAAGGAGAAGGTGTCGGGCGTGAAGGTCATACCGCACGTCATCGAGCCGTCCCACGGCCTCGACCGCATCACCTACACCGTCCTGGAGCACGCATACTCCCAGCGGGACGACCTGACGGTCATGAGGTTCTCCCCCGTGGTGGCGCCGATCAAGGTGGGCGTCTTCCCGCTGATGGCCCGCGACGACCTCGACAACATGGCCATGGAGATCGACCAGGAGCTTCGCTACGGGGGCATCGAGACCTACTACGACGACTCCGGCTCCATCGGCCGGCGGTACGCCCGCATGGACGAGGTCGGCACCCCGTGGTGCGTCACCGTCGACTACCAGTCCCTCCAGGACGGGACGGTCACCCTGCGGGAGCGGGACTCGACCGAGCAGATCAGGGTCCGCTCCGCCGACATCCTCAACGTGGTTCGGGCGGCCCTCTGCGGCGCCGATCTGGACCAGTTCGAGGTCAAGGGCGCGTAACCCACTTTCCATTTTTCGCACCGGCGGGCGCCGTGGCCATCGTCCAACGGCGTCCGCTTACCAAGGTTCATTATCTTAGATGCCGATATCCCGAGGGGGAAGGCGGGGATGGTCGAATCATTTCCAATCCCTTCGAGGAGGAAGCGAAATGACCCCGAACGAGCTAACTGGGATAGAGAAGCGGGAGCAGCTGCGTTCTATGATCGAGGCGGTGAAGCTGAGGGACATCATGTCCTCCGACTTCCCGTACGTCAGCCCTGACGAGCACCTCACCGACGTCCTGAAGAAGATGGGGAATCTCGACCTTCACGAGATCCCGGTGAGCCTCGACGGCAAGCGGCTGATGGGCGTGGTCAGCTACGGCACCCTGCTCAAGCGGCGCAACCTGTCCACCGCCTCCAAGGCCGGCTCGATCACCATCATGCCTCAGGAGATCACACCGGACACCCCGCTGACCGAGGTGGCCGAGGCGTTCCTTACCTCGGGGTTCCGCCAGATCCCAGTGGTCAGCGGGCAGATCATCCAGGGCATCGTGTCCCGCACCGACCTCATCGGCCTCGTCAAGCGTATCGAGGACCTGCGCACCCTCAAGGTCTATGACATCATGACCGAGGATGTCCAGACCATCGGGGCGGAGGAGCCGGTGGAGGCCGCCCTGCTCAGCATGAAGAACCTCACCATCAGGACGCTCCCGGTGGTCGACGGCGCCGGTCGGCTCACTGGCATCATCGGCATCAAGCAGGTCGCCAACTTCAACTGGCGGGAGCGGAAGCGGGAGACCGTCGGGGAGATGACCGGGGACAACAGCCCGGTCCAGGTCAAGGTGTCGTCCATCGCCCTGGACTCGGTGTACACCATCCCCTCCACCGCGGACCTGGGGACAGCGGTCGACCGCATGATCGAGCACAACATCTCCACCCTCCCGGTGGTGGACGACGGGGACCTGGTGGGCATCCTCACCAAGTACGACATCATCGAGCTGCTGGCGTCCTTCCGTCAGCGGGACATGGTGTACACCCAGATCACCGGGCTGGACCAGGACGACCGCCTGGCGGCGAGGGAGATCGACGAGACCATCACCCAGTCGCTGCACAAGATCGCCAAGATCTCCCGGCCGATGCTGTTCACCCTGCACGTGACCAAGTACCACGCCAACGGGGGCAGCCTCAAGTACTCCCTCAACGGCCGCCTGATCACCGAGGGCCGGATCTGGGTGGCCAGCGCGGTGGACTGGGACATCATCAAGGCCACCAACATGCTCATGCAGCGGTTCGAGCGGCGCATCATCGAGAAGAAGGAGGAGAAACTGGAGCACCGCCGTCGGGCGAAGAACCTCGGCCATGCCTGAGCGCCCTCCAAACCCTTTCTCCCAATCCGAGCAATGAGATAAATACCAGCGGCACCGCTAGTTCATCGGGATGGACTAGTGCTGTCAGAGGAGCCGTGCCCAGCCCTCCTGGTCGGGCTGGCAGAACATTGTTTTCTATGGAGGTGACATGACCGCGGAGGAACTCGTCGGGATCAACAGGAAAGAGGTGCTGAGAGCGAGGATCGAGGACATCGCCCTGCCTGGGCTGATGGAGCGCGACTTCGTCAGCGTACGGCCGGATGACAGCCTCAACGACGTCCTGGGCAAGATGAGGGAGCTCGATCTCCATGAGGTCCCGGTGAGCTCCGACGGCAAGCGGCTGGCGGGCATCGTCAGCTACGGCACCCTGCTGCGCCGCAAGAACCTGCCCGTCAGCACCAAGGTCGAGACGATCATGGTCCGGCCGCCGGCCATCGGGCCGGGGACGCCGCTAACGGAGGCCGCCGAAGCGCTCATACGGGAGGGCTACCGGCAGATCCCCGTGGTCGAGGGCGAGCGCATCGCCGGGATGCTCGACCGCGGCCACATCATCTCGGTCATCCAGAACATCCCGGACCTGCGGGACGTCCCGGTCCGCGAGGTTATGTCGCCGGAGGTGCGAACGGTCAAGGGGGACGACCTGGTGGTCGACGCGGTGACCGCGATGCGCAACCTGGATATCCGCATCATGCCGGTGGTGGACGACCTGGGCCGGCTGATGGGCATCGTGGGCATCAAGGACATCGTCAACTACAACTGGCGGGAGAAGCAGCGGCAGACCGTGGGCGAGGTGGTGGGGGACAAGTGGCCCGCCAACGTCCACGTGTCCTCGGTCATGGTGGAGGAGCCGGTGGTGATCGGGCCGGACGCCTCCCTGAGGGAGGCCGCCGCCCTGCTGCTGAGGCGCAACATCTCCACCCTCCCGGTGGTGGACGACGGCCAACTGAAGGGGATCATCACGAGGTACGACCTGGTCGAGCTCATCGCCTCCTTCCGCCGGCGGGACATGATGTACATGCAGATCACTGGCCTGGAGCAGGAGGACCGCTTCGCCACCGATCAGATGGAGCGGGTCATCACCCAGTCGGTGCAGAAGATCGCCCGGGTCCGCCCCCCGCTGATGCTCTCCCTGCACGTGGGCAAGTACGGCAAGGAGGGGCTGAAGACCAAGTACTCCCTGCACGGGCGGCTGGTCACCGCCGAAGGTGTGCTCACCGCCACCTCGGTGGAGTGGGACCTCATCATGGCCACCACCGAGCTCATGGGGGCGTTCGAGCGGCGGGTCATCGAGCGCAAGGAGGAGAAGCTGGAGCACCGCCGGAGGGCCCGCAACATCGGCCATTCCTGAGCTCGGACAAATCCTTTAAAACCCTTTCGGCCATTCCCATGGCTGGCCATGTCGCAGTACGAAGCAGTGCCTACCGAGAGGAAGTGGCAGCAGAAGTGGAAGGAGTGGGAGCTCTACAAGTTCGACCCCTGTTCCGCCAGACCGGTGTACAGCATCGACAACCCGCCGCGGTACACCTCCGGCTCGCTCCACCTGGGCCACGCCACCGGCTACTCTCTCATCGACTTCGCCGCCCGCTACAAGCGCATGCGCGGCCACAACGTGTTCTTCCCGCTGTGCTTCGACGTCAACGGGACGCCGACCGAGGTCAAGGTGGAGAAGAAGTACGGCGTCACCAAGCTCACCACCCCGCGGCAGGAGTACATCCGGCTGTGCTCGGAGTTCGCCAACTCGTTCATCGAGGAGATGACCGAGCAGTTCGAGATCCTCGGCGAGTCGATGGACCCCTCCATCTACTATCAGACCGACGCGCCGTACTATCGCCGCATCACCCAGATCACCTTCCTTCGCCTGCTGGAGCGGGGGCTGGTGTACAAGGGCACCTTCCCCGTGAACTGGTGCCCGTCGTGCATCACCGCCCTGGCGGACGCCGAGGTCGAGTACTCGGACAACGTCACCAAGCTCAACTACATCAAGTTCAAGGTCAAAGGCTCGGACGAGGAGGTGGTCATCGCCACCACCCGGCCTGAGCTGCTCAGCGCCTGCCAGATGGTCGCCGTTTCCCCGGAGGACCAGAGCAAGGCCGACCTGGTGGGCAAGGAGCTGCTGACGCCCATCTACGGTAAGGCCATCAAGGTCATCGCCGACGAGAAGGTCGACCCCAAGTTCGGCACCGGGGTGGTCATGATCTGCACCATCGGGGACAAGACCGACCTGGAGTGGGTCATGAAGTACAACCTGCCGCTGGAGAAGTCCATCGACGAGCAGGGCCGCCTGACCGAGCTGGCGGGCAAGTACGCGGGCATGACCGTCAAGGAGGGCAAGAAGGCCATCCTGGAGGACCTCAAGGCCGCCGGCCTGGTGGTCAAGCAGGAGGAGGTCAAGCAGAACGTCGGGGGGTGCTGGCGCTGCCATCATCCCATCGAGTTCCTGCAGGTGCCGCAGTGGTTCCTGCGGAGCATGGACTTCAAGCAGCAGGTGCTCAAGCTGGCCGACGAGGTGGAGTGGCATCCGCCGTTCATGAAGGTCCGTCTGCAGGACTGGGTCAACTCGCTGCAGTGGGACTGGGTCATCTCCCGGCAGCGGTACTTCGCCACCCCCATCCCGGTGTGGGAGTGCAAAGAGTGCGGCCAGGTGGTGGCGGCGAAGGAGGAGCAGTGTTACGTGGACCCGACGGTCGACAAGCCGCCGGTCGACCGCTGCCCGGCCTGCGGAGGCGAGCTGGTCGGCTGCCAGGACGTTTTCGACACCTGGATGGACTCGAGCATCAGCCCGCTGTTCAACACCTTCTGGGAGCGGGACGAGGCCAAGCATGCTCGCCTGTACCCGATGTCCATGCGGCCGCAGAGCCACGATATCATCCGGACCTGGGCGTTCTACACCCTGCTGCGCTGCTACCTCATGACCGAAAAGCGGGCGTGGGACCATATCATGATCCACGGGTTCATCATGGCGCCCGACGGCACCCCGATGCACTCCTCCCTGGGCAACGTCATCGACCCGATGCCCATCCTCAAGGAGTACGGCGCGGACGCCCTGCGCTACTATGCCTGCACCTGCGCCCTCGGCGAGGACAACGCGTTCCGGGAGAAGGACGTCATCCGCGGGAAGAGGCTCGCGACGAAGATGTGGAACATCGGCAAGTTCACCGGCATGGTCGTCAAGGAGCGGCCGGAGATGAAGGGGCTGCAGCCCATCGACCGGTGGATCCTCAGCAAGTTCTCCCGCGTCGTCCGCAACGCCACCGCCTACTGCGAGGCGTACCAGTTCGACCGGGCCATGCGGGAGGTCGAGGACTTCGCCTGGCACGAGTACGCCGACCACTACCTGGAACTGGTCAAGCACCGCACCCGGGAGGGCGACGACGGCGTGCGCTACACGCTGTACACCGTCACCCTCGGCCTGGCGAAGATGCTCGCGCCCTTCATGCCCCATGTCACCGAGGATATCTACCAGGAGAACTTCCTCGGCCTCGACGGGGCGCGCAGCGTCCACGTCTCGGCGTGGCCGGAAGAGGTTCTCATCTCCGAGGAGGACGAGCGCCGGGGCGACCTCGTCAAGGAGGTCGTCAGCGCCATCCGGGCGTGGAAGGCGGAGAAGGGGATGCCCCTCAACAAGGAGATCGAGGCGATCGAGCTGGTCGGACCGTCGGCCGTCGAGCTGCAAGGCTACGAGCGGGACATCCTGGAGACGTCCCGGGCCAAGGACCTGAAGGTGGTGGCGGAGGCCGAGCTGGAGGAGCGCATCGTCGCCCTCAAGCCCGTCAAGGCGAAGATCGGCCCGACCTTCAAACAGAAGGGCCGCGAGGTCCTCGAGCTCCTGGACAAGCTCGACCCGGCCGAGGCCGGTCCGGCGGTGGAGAAGGGCGCCCTCGAACTGACGCTCTCCGACGGCAGCGTGGTCACGCTGGACAAGAGCTTCGTGGAGGTTCAGCGCAAGCTGACCCTCGAGGGGAAGGCCGTCGATACGCTGCAGGTAGGGGACGTCCTCATCGCCGTCAGCCCGTGAAACCCCTTACCCAGCCCTCTTTTTTCTATCTCCGCTGAGCATCCAGTTACGGTAACCTTTAAATGGAAGTAGCATATTCAGTGGAACACCAAGCGGGCGTAGTGTAGCTGGTTATCACTTAACCTTGCCAAGGTTAGAACTCGGGTTCAAATCCCGGCGCCCGCACTTCTATTCTCTCCTACTTCTCAAGGACTCCGCCGCTCTGCCGATGCTTATCTTATCCGTTCGAAGGCTTCGGCCCCTCGACCTGGTCCCTGTTCACCGGACAATTTCCTCGCACGGCCCATGGCCATGATGTCCAGTGCTCCGACCGGCACCCTCAGACACCTTCATCTCTGTCGCAGTTCGACCGTCACCGAACGGTCATGTAGGTGGGAGCGCACTAGAACGTAGTGCCGAGCATGGGCCATGTGATATCCCGAGATGGCACCCGGATCGCGTATGAGCGCAGCGGCGAAGGACCTCCCCTCGTGCTGGTCCACGGCACCGGGGCGGACCATTCGTACTGGTCCCATCTCGTTCCATCGCTGAGCAGGTACTTCACCGTGTACGCCGTTGATCGGCGAGGCCGTGGCCAAAGCGGCGATGCGAGGCCTTACTCGATACAGCGGGAGTTCGAGGACATAGCCGCCCTGGTCGACTCCATACCTGGGACCGTAGACCTGCTGGGCCATTCCTATGGCGCCCTTTGCTCCCTCGAGGCTGCCCTTCTCACCGAGCGCGTCCACCGGCTCGCCCTGTACGAGCCTCCGGTCTACACCACGGTCGAGCTCTCATACCCTCCCGACATCCTGGAACGGTTCAATGCCCTCCTGGAAGCGGGCCATGCCGAAGAGGCCCTGCTGATGTTGTACGGGGAGGCCTCGGCGGACGAATTGGCCCAGTTAAGGACCCTGCCCACCTGGCAGGCGCGGATCGCGTCCGCGCCGACCATTCCTCGAGAGATACTCAGCGTCAGGAGCTATACCTTCGATCCTGAGCACTTCAAGGGGATGATGAACCCGGTCCTCTTTCTGGTGGGCAGTGAGAGCATCGCGTTCTACAAAGCGGCTACCGCGACCTTGCACTCATCGTTGCCCAATAGCCGGATCGTCGTCCTGCCCGGGCAGCGCCACGAGGCCGTGCATACCGCGCCTGAGCTCTTCCTGCGGGAGGTCATCGACTTCTTTCGACGGCAAGGCTGACGTGTGCCAGGGTGCAGGCGCCGTCTCTCGCGTCCATGGTCTGAATGTCGTCCTGGGACCGCTCGTCCATAGCCATGTCATCACGAGCGACCGCTCACCACAATGATTAATCGCCTGGCGCTCGAACAATCAGGCCATGGAGGTGGTCGCCTCACCGAGAAGGTCGCCTTTGAAGTTCTTCATTCTGGTTTTCGTCCTCTCCTTTCCCTTCCTGCTGGTCGGCGCCCTGGCCGAGCAGGGGCTCCCGTTGAACCTTCCTCTGAGCGCGCTCATGTTCCCATGCCCGCTGATCGCGGCATCTATCCTTGTCTACAAGGAGGAGGGACCGAACGGCGTAAAGGCGCTTCTGAGGAGGATCTTCGATTTCAGGAGGATCGAGCCAAAGGTCTGGTACGTGTCCATCATTTTCTTGATGCCTTCCATCTACCTGCTGTCCTACGGGATCATGTACTTGACGGGGAGGCCCCCTCCAGAGTTGAGCGGACCTTTCCTGACGGTCCCCTTGTTCTTTCTCGTGTTCTTCATCACCGCCGCGGGCGAAGAGACGGGTTGGATGGGGTACGCCGCCGATCCGATGCAGGGGCGGTGGGGCGCTTTGGTGACAGGCCTCCTTCTAGGTCTAATCTGGTCGGCATGGCATGTCATCCCCGACATTCACGCCGATCAGACCTGGGCGTTCATAGCCGGCCAACGGTCCTTCTCGGTATTGCTGAGGGTCCTCATCGTCTGGATCTACAACAATACTCAGAAGAGCCTGTTCGCGGCCATCCTCGTTCACGACATGGATAACGTCAGCGTCTACTCTCTGTTCCCAGACACCGAGCAGTACGTACCGGCGGTCACCGCGACGGTCACCGCGTTGACGGTCGTATTAGTGACGGCGTTGTGGGGGCCGAGGACCTTGGCGCGGTACAGGTTCGCCAAAGCGAGCGCGGAAAGGACTTAATCGTTCCCAGAGCGCTGAGCTGCACACGCTGAGAAGGCCTGTCACCAGATCGTTGGAGGAGCAGCAGCGGTACAGCGCCAAGTGCCTGCCAGCCGGGACGGTCGCGTCAGTGATCGAACAGCGGAGGTACGGGCTCCAAACCGGTACTGGTCCAAACCCGTAGGCCAACTGGATTCCATCTTTCGATGCTTGTTCAGCAAAGTATTTCATGTATTCTCATTTCGGATATGGCATGTCATCGGTCGCTTGGGTGCTCCTGTTCGTTGCAGGCCTGATGGAGCCGTGCTGGGTCACCGGCATGAAGCTCTCGTGCGGTTTCAAGAAACCGTTCTGGACGGCCGCCACCCTCGTGTCCCTCTTCGCCAGCATGTACTTGCTGGCGGTCGCCATAGACATGGGTCTGCCGGTGGGGACGGCGTACGCGGTGTGGACGGGCATCGGAGCGGTGGGGGCGCTGGTGATAGGGGCGCTGTTCTTCAAGGACAAGGTCACCCGGCTCACGGTCCTCTTCATCTTCCTGATGGTGGTCGGCATCGCCGGCGTGCAGATGACCGCGGGGGTGTGAGATGACCACCGTGACCGAAGTGAAGGAGTGCAAGAAGGTAAGCTCTAACAAGGGCTGGATGATGATCATCGCTGGCGGGGTGTTCGAGCCTGCCTGGTTAGCTTCGATGAAGCTGTCTGCGGGGTTCACCGATCCCCTGTGGGTCGCCGCCACCTTCGTCTTCCTGTTCATCAGCATGTACCTCCTGGCACAGGGCCTGAAGGCCATGATCCCGATGGGCGCCGCTTACGCGGTGTGGGTGGGCATCGGGGCAATAGGCGGCCTCGTCGCCGGCATCCTGCTATTCATGGAATCGTCCGACCCCGTGCGGCTGGCCTTCGTCCTGCTCATCGTCGTGGGGATCGTAGGCGTACAGCTCACCGGAAAGACGTCCGAGGGCCAGTAGCGCCAGGACCGAGCTCAGAAGAAAGTATCGGGGCGACGGCCCCGCGCTCGCCCGATGCTGGCCAGTGCCAACGCCCGGGCCGAGCCGTTACCAGAATTGTTAAGGTTGGCGCTCAGGCCGTCGGCTGAGAGCGCTGCTTCCAGTTGTCCACCATGCCTCCGCGGTGCGAGCAGTCGGTGCACTTGGGGTGGTCCTCCCACTCGCTCTTGCCATGAAGGTAGAAGAACTCACAGTTGGGGCAGGTGCGCTCCACGGCGCCCTCGGCGGCGTTGGTCTCGTTCATGGCCTCCCCAAGGAGGTGGGCCCACTTCTCGTTTATGGTCGGCGCTTCGGTGATAGCATTCCCTGATCGCCACTAACGATGCCGTTCACAATGGGACATGGGACCGTTCCACCATCCTGTCTCCGTTCCGAGAAAGATTAGAATATGGGACGCCGATTGTGGAAGCAGGTACCCGGCAAGCACGCCGGGCGCTCGATGACGACATGCCAGAGGACGAGCGCATGACCGAAGCCGCCCCTACCCTCCCCGACGGACCGCCAGCATTTCCCCGCGACCAGCTAGTCCCCATAATCTCAGAGGACATCGCCTACACCAAATCGTTCGAGGAGCTCATACGCACCATCGACCTCGTCCAGAGGAACCGCATCCCCGTGCTGCTGCGCGGCGACGCCGGCTGCGGGAAGAACCAGGCCATCTTCTGCTTGGCGTCAAGGCTGAGGCAACCGGTCATCCGCATCAACTGCTCCGGGGACCTTCGGACCTCATCGCTGCTGGGAAGGATGGCTCCGACCGAGGACGGCCGCTTCCGGTGGCAGGATGGACTGATCACCCAGGCGGTCCGCCAGGGGTGCTGGCTCGTCCTCGACGAGATCAACGCCCTGGAGGCGGACATCCTGTTCTCGCTGCACGGCCTCATCGACGAGGGCAGGATCGCGGTGGCCAACAACAGCGAGGTCGTGACCGCCCATCCCTCGTTCCGCCTGTTCGCCACCATGAACCCGTCGCGTTACTTCGCCACCAAGCCTCTCAACCAAGCGCTGCTGGACCGCATGGCGGTGGTTGAGGTCGAGTTCGACCGGGAGATCGACCTGCACCTGCTGAGAAAACTGGCCCTTCCTCCCGACGACGAGACCGCCCTCCTCAAGCTGGTTGACAGCATCAGGGACGCCTGCCAGGAAGGGCAGATCTCCCAGAACTTCGGCCACCGCACCATGGACAACGTCGTTCGCCTCGCTCCCATGTTCGGCCTCGACCGGGCGCTGGACATGGCGTTCGTCCTCAAGCTGGAAGAGGTGGAGCGGGCGGCGGTCAAGACCCTAGTCAACGACTTCACCAAGAAGCTCGGCCCGTGAGGGAGATGGACCGCTCGGAGTACTACTCCCGCCTGGCGAGCATCGTGGTCGGCTCGCCCTGCTTCGTGTCGGTCAAGGGGGACCGCACCATCCGGGAGAGTGGCGACATCAACGTGATCGTCCTACCGGAGCGGGGCCTGGCCATGGGCATCCTCGCCGGACTGCTGGAACCCCGGCATTCGGATAAGCCTGGGAAGGAAGCAGGAGGCCACGCCGCCCCCCAGTCCCTGGACAGAGGGCCGCGCCTTCTGCTGGAGCGCATGGCCCTCTATCTGCAGTGCGGCCGCTTGAAGTTCCCCTCCACCGACACCGCCGGCCTGCCGGAGGCGGAGCGGCTCGTCCGCGGAGTGCTGGAGGACCGGCGGGCGGAGGCGCTCATGGCCGAGGGCTTCCCCGCTCTGGCCTCCCGGTTCAGGATGGCCGACCGCCTGATGCTGCTTGCCGCCCCCCGCCTGCGGGCCGAAGAGGGCCTCGTTGGAGCGGCCCGCTCTGTGCTCCTCGCCGCCCTCAGGCACGAGCTTGGGCTCGGAGGATGCGCGGCCGACGACCGAGTGGTCCGGCGAACGGCCGAGCTAATCGCCGGGGTGGGCGCCGACCCTCACCGCGCGGGAGCGGTGGACGAGGCAGCACGGGAGATCCTGGAGCTCATCGGCAGCAAGACCTCACCTACCATCGTCTCTGCCCCATCACCGCAACCGTCAGCGGGGGCGGCGGGGACGGAAGAGGAAGGAACGCGACAGGCGAGCGAGCTCGGCGATGAGGCCCCGGTCGAGGCAGGGTGCGAGATCGCTATCGACGAGGAGACCGCCCAGGCGGTCGCCGAGGTCACCAAGGAAATGGCGACGCTGGGGATCGAGCTCGATCCCGACCCCACCACCCTTCCGGGGACGGCGAGGAGCAAGGCCCTCATCGACCAGGCGGTGATGCTGCGAACGGCCGACATCCTGCGCCGGATGAGAGGCTCGATGCGCTCGTACCACGAGGTGCTGAGCGACGAGGGCTACGCGATCGACATCCCCTCGGTCATCCAGCTGCTGGCCGGGAACCTCGACGAGCGCCGCCTGTACTACAACTACCGCAAGGACCGGACGGAGTTCGACATGGTCATCTGCCTGGACCGCTCGGCGTCCATGCAGGGGGAGCGGATGGCCCACGCCAAGGGGTCGACCGCGACCCTGGTGCGGGCGCTCGAGCTGGCCGGCATCGGTACGGCCATCACCGCCTACGACGAGGTGTCGACCATGGTCAAGCCATGGGAGGGCCGGGTGGAGACCTGCGCCCTCGGCGACCTCGAGGCCGGCGGGGGGACCAGTATCGCCCAGGCCCTCGCGGTGGCCAACGGGCTGCTGGAGCAGCGGGGAGGGCGCGGGAAGCGGGACGGCCGCCGCCAGGCCATCATCGTGGTGAGCGATGGGCAGGACTACTACCTGGAAAGGATTGCCGCCCAGATCGCCATCGCCCACCGGCGGGGGACCAGGGTGTTGTACATCGGGATCGGCGACCAGTGCCGCCGCTTCCTCCGCATCGGGGCCGAGCACTTCCGGTACGACCACAGCGTCATCATCGACCGCAGCGAGCAGATGGGCGAAGCCCTGACCAACCTGGCCCGGTCGTTCATCCGGGAAGCGTGAGCAACTGGGACGGACAGGGCAGTACGCTCCGTCCCCCGGGATAGAACGATCGACCACATCAAGACCAGGCGGAAGACCTGGCAAATGTGAGCTGGCACCATCGTTCGCCGGCCTGGGCGACCGTCCATTACGGGCGGTCTGCGGTTCCTCCCGCTCTTTTGATTATCTCCTTTGATACCCGACGACCAAAGGTTATGAAGCCCCAAGGGCTGCTACCGCCGGATGCACTCACTTTACCGACAGGTCAGAGGACGGTGGTAACCACGGGACTGCTGTCCGGCATGAGCGAAACAGTGGTCTCCGGCATCGTCTGCGGCTACCTGGACAAGTACTCCGGGCCGCGATGCAGTAACCTCCGTCAGGCCATCGAAGGCAACGTCGACCTCTTCCAGCTGTGGGTGGACAACGCCGCCCGGGAAGGGGTCATGGACCTCCGGCAGGCCCGCTACTGGACGCGCAAGTTCCCCAAGGTCCAGCGGATGGTCACCCCGGGCAACGTCAAGCGATGGCTGCGCCAGCGCCATCGTGAGGACATCGTCCGCACCATCGAGGGGACCGAGGGCGGCGAGGCCTGGCTGGAGTGGCAGATCGGCCGGTTCCGCACCGGCCTGTGGGGGCAGTGAGCCTTCCACAATACTCAGGTCGCCGCGTCCGCCGAGGCCTGGAAGACATCCTTGTCCAGGCCCTCCCGGCTCTGCCTGACTCTCGTCCGTAAGGGCAGGGGCAGCAGGTCGAAGAACGCCCCGAAGCGGTCGTAGGAGGAGAAGTTGGCCACCTCGGTGGCCTCCTCCACCTTGGTGACGAGCACCCTGTTCCGCTCCCGCTTGCGCACCAGCCAGGCCTGGCCGGCGAGGACGAAGATGTTGTCGATGGGCAGCGCGATACTGCCGACCGGCTCCCCGGTGGCCATGTCCTCCACCTGGATGCTGTCATAGCCAGGGATGTTGGAGAACAGCTTGGGACCGAGCTCCCTGCACTTGTCCGTGGCCTTCCAGTCATCCCCGTCGCGGGCGATCCAGCCGTTGTCGGCGAGCTGGGCCAGGATGAGGCGGAGGTCCTTCTCCGGCAGGATGCGCTCGAACAGCCCGGCGATGAAGGCCTCTTCGCGGGCCTTGCCCCCGCTGAGCGAGGACAGTATCTGCTGCACCGCTACCGACGGGTCGAACTCGTACCGCGCGGTGTCGTACTGCGAGCGCGTCACCGCCTGGAACACCTTCTCGTAGTAGGTCGCCTCGCCCACGGTCGAGGCCACGGCGACGACCCGCATGCGGTCCTCCCGGCGGTTGCCCCGGCCGATGCGCTGAGAGAGCGATGCGATCGAGCGGGGACGGCGCACCAGCACCACCAGGTCGATGTCCCCGATGTCGACCCCGACCTCCAGGGTGGAGGTGCACGCGCAGACGACGTCGCTGCCGGTCCGCAGCGCGCGTTCGGCCTCCAGCCGCCGGGTGGCGTCGAGCTTGCCGTGGTGGACCTTGACCGTGGAGCGGGGGAACAGGCGCTTCAGCTCCGTACGGGCCAGCTCCTCCGCCTCCTGAGGAGTGTTGCAGAACAGCAGGGCCTTGTGGCAACCCAGGAGGTGGAAGGCCTTGGCGGCCTGCTCGAAGGACGGGACGATCCGGTAATCGATGCTCCTTCCCCCTGAGGCGCGGACCAGCTGCGCGTCATCCATGTACCGGGCCGCCATCTGCTCGGGCTCGGACACCGTGGCCGAGGTCGCGTACACGGACGGCGCGATCCCGACCTCCTGCACCAGACGGCGCATCAGCACCCGCAGCTGGTCGCCGCGGTAGTTGCCGTCGACCATGTGCAGCTCGTCCAGGACCACCGCCCGCACCCCGAGCAGGACCTCGGGGCTCCAGCTCAGGAGAGAGTCGAGCGACTCTGGGGTGGTGACCAGGATGTCCTGGGGGTCCCGGGCGTCAAGGGTCTTGGTGTCGCCGTTGCGCTGGGCGACCCGGATCCCGAGGCCGTCCACTAGGACCTCCAGCCGCCCGGCGATGTCCTCCGCCAGGGCCTTGGTCGGGCAAATGTAGAGGACGGAGAGGCCTTTCCAGCCTTCAGCCTTTATGCGCTCCGCCAGCGGAGCGAAGATGGCCTCGGTCTTGCCGGACGCGGTCGGGGAGATGACCATGGCGTTCTCGCCCTTCAGCACCAGCGGGACCGCTCGTCGCTGAACCTCCCGCAGCGAGTCGAACCGCCCGAAGAACGGCTCCCAGACGTGCGGCAGGAGGGCTTTGATCTCGGCGTCCCTTTCCGGATCAGGAGGCTCCTCGCCCGGGGCGTCGAGCACCCTGGCGACGGCCTGGGGCGGGGAGGAGCGCTCGATGCGGCGGACCGGGCCGTCGTCGGTCCGGGAGGGGGAAGAGGCAGGTAGCCGGGAGCGCTCGGCCGCCTCCATGTAACGGGCGGCCTTGGCGCTGTCCCCTTGCCGCTCATACAGCCTGCTCAGCTGGACGTAGGACTGGTAATGAGAAGGATCGGTGCGGATGGCCTGCTCGTACTTGGCCGCGGCCTCCGCGATGCGGCCGGTGACCTCGGCATGGAAGCCCATGCGGAACAGGGCATCAGCCTTGTTCTTGAGGTAAGAAGGTCGGTCGTATCCCATCCCTGATACTAAAGCGCCTGGGTATAAAAAGATAACAGGGGGCTTTTTGAAAGCGGGAAGGCAGTCTAGGCGTCCGCCGAGGAAAAGGTTTATTGACCGCCAGGGGCCGGCGGTCGCAATCCAGGTTCAGTCGTTGTGGTGGGAATGCTCTCCGCCCCTCACCTTGGCCTCCCTGGGTTGGGCCTCTGCCCCCCTGCGGCCGGCCTCGGAGAGCTTCGCGCGGGTCTCCTCGCTCACGCCGGTCCCGCCTTCGCCCCACCGGGCCTCGGCGCCTCGCTCCCCTCCCCTTACCTTGGCCTCCCGGGGCTGGGCCTGGGCACCCTTGCGACCGGCCGCGGAGAGCTTGGCGCGGGTGGACTCGGAGATCTCGGTGCCCCGGCTCCATCGGGCCTCAGCGCCCTTCTCGCCCGCTCGGACCCTCTTCTCATGCGTGCTTCTCTGTGCCATATCTATTCCCTCTGTTCCCGGTCCTGCCGGGGAACCTTCCTCTTAGCCGGCCATATTTGACCGTTGACCGCAACCACGTCAGCGACCGGGAAGGGGGCCCGACATAGACGCGGCCAGTTATAAGTACGGCCTGAACCTGCTAAACATCTGGCCACCCCTGGACGGAGGCATGGCCTTACTCTCCCTTCCGCTGGGCGGACCATTCCCGCCCCGACTGGTACGCCTCCTCGATGGCCTGGAGGAGATACCGCCCGGCAGGGAAGACGTTCTCTCGTCCTAGCACCTGGACGAGGCGGGTCCGCTCCAGCTGGGCCATGGCCCGGTCGCTCAGTCCGGCCAGTATCAGTTTGCCGCCCCTCTCCACCAGGCGGCGGCGGTACCGCTCGATGACGCTGATCATGGTGCTGCCGATCTCGTCCTGACCGTGCAGGCGAAGCACCACCACCGGGGCGGAGGCATCGCCGACCTCCGGAAGCTTCCTTTCCAGCATCCACGCCGAGGCGTAGAACAGGTTGCCGTGGAACTCGAGGATCGTTACTTGGTGAGAGCGCAGCTCCCTCGGCGACGGGTGCTCCTCGAAGGTCCCCTGGCGGACCCGGACCAGCTCCACCACCTCGCCCTGGCTGGAGGATCGGTAAACGTACAAGATCGCGGACAGCCCCGCTCCGACGAAGACGGCCAGGTGGAGAGGGAGCACTAGCGTGGCGACGAGGGTGAGGAGCATGGTCGAGCGGGCCTCCCAGCCGGTGCGCCAGGTCAGCCTGACCCGCTCCGGGCGAATGGCCTGGAAGCCCACCACTATCAGCAGGCCGGCCAGGGCGGGGAGGGCGAGGGCGAGCACGTACGGGCCGAAGAACAGCAGCAGGGCGAGGATGAGGAGCCCGGCAGAGAGGTTGGCCAGACGAGAACGGGCGCCCGCGGCCACCACAAGGGCGGTGGCGCTGATGGAGCCGCCCACCGGCATGCCCTGGAGGAACCCCGTCGCCCCATTGGTGAGCCCCTGGGCCATGATATCTCCGTCGCTGTCCGGTAGACGTCCATCGGGGTTGGGCATGCTCTGGCCGATCCCGGCGCCCTGGACCAGGCCGATGATGGTGATCGCCAACGCGGACACGAGGAGGTCGAGATCGATCAAGCCGAGGTCCGGCAGGCTGAGCGCAGGGATGAGCTGGTCGACCTGCCCGATGTCGCTCACCGACGGCACCGCCCCTGGAGCGAGCAGGACCACCGCGGCCGAGGGGATCGCTACCCCTAGGACCATGGACAGGCGGTCGAGAGGGGTGCGCTGGAGCAGGAGGATGAGCGCCACGCTGGTCAACCCCACGGCCAGGGTGGGGAGGTTTGCCTGCCCGAGGTGGAGCAGGGTGTCGGCGGCCCTCAGCACCACGTTCTCCTCGGTCGAGCTGTACCCGGTCAGGTCGCCCAGTTGCGACAGCACGATGATCAGCGCCACCCCGGTCAGGAAACCGACCATGGCCTCGTTGCTGAAGAACCTCACCAGTCGGCCCAGGCGGGCCAGCGCCACCAAGACCATCATCGCTCCGACGAGCAAGGTCAGGACGATGGTCGTGGCCTCCCGGTCGGCCGCCCCGCCGAGTGCCGCCCCCACCGCCACGGTCATGGCGCTGGTGGTGGTGATGGTCATGAACACCGATGACGACCGGAGCGCCCCTACGGTGATGCCGACCATGGCGGCATGCAGGCCGAACATCGGGTTGATGCCGGCCAGGACCGCCGAGGCCATACCGTCCGGGATGCTCTCCACCCCCAGGGTGAGCCCGGCCTGGAGGTCGGAGAGGGCGCTCCTCAGGCTCACAGGCCGCCCCAGCCAAGGGGTGCGCGATCGGGCGGGCATCTGGACATCCTTTCCTTCGCGCCCCCGGCAGATAATCCTTTTCGCCAGGACGGGGACGGAAAGGCACATAAATCTGTATGCCAGTCGCCTGCCGGTGAGCTGCTGGACCCTTGTCAGCGCTGTGGGCGAGTGATAAACGAGGTGTCGGCCTTCTGCCCCGGATGCGGTGCCGCGCTGCCCGCCCCGAGGGCCGAGCCGACCGACCCCGAGGCTGAGAGAGTGGAGCTCCAGCAGCTGATGCTCGCTGGCCTGGCGGGCATGGCGATCTTCTTCTCATTCGGATTCTTCCTGGCCGGGACGCTGTCGGAGCCCGCCCTCCTCACCGTGGCGGTGGTGCTGCTCGCCGCCGGGCTGGTCATGCTCGGCGGACGCTCGCTGATCCTCCACCGACATCGCCGGAGGGTCGAGGAGAGGAAGGCCGCCGAGCAGGTTAAGTGCGAGTACTGCGGCGGCACCAACCACCGCGACGACCGCCGATGCCAGTTCTGCGGCGCGCCGCTGTGGTGATGTGTTGCCGATGAGCTAAGGGGCGCCCATCAATCGAAACGTGACGCGGCTGGCTCTGAAAAGATGGAACCGTGGCCCAAGGGTTTAATGGTCTCATGGAGATACATGTTCATGCGGGGCGTGACCGTCGTCCTCAATGTGTTCGGCCTGTTTAGCCGCGGTAGGAAGGAGATGCCGCCGGCGAGGCCGGAGCGCGAGGGGTTCATCCGCTGCCCGGCCTGCCACAAGGAGGTACACAATACCCTGCCGCGCTGCCCGTACTGCTCAGGGTTCCTCGAGGTGACCTGTCCCAACTGCGATCGCACCACCAGCCGCACTTTGAGCACCTGCCCCTACTGCGGCACTTCGCTCAAGAATACTCGATAGGTAGAAATCCGCGGTGCTGCCAAGCATAGTACCGCATGCGAACACGGTGGGGCCGGGAAGGGGAGGCCGGGGCGAGTGCGGGGATATTGATCATAGCGATTGTGCTAGCCAGCGGCACCGCGGCCTCCGCGCTGTTGGACACCGTGCAGGAGTCGGCGGAGGTGGCCGAGGCCGTCACCGCTGAAGCGGTTGAGGGGATCGTCCTCGGCCTCACGATCAGAGAGATCTCCGGCCGGATGGAGGGCGGAACGCTCGTCGAGGTCAGGATTCTCGTCGCCCCGCAGGCGGGCAGCCCATCGGTGGACCTACGCTCACTGGTCGTCCAGCTGGTTACACCGGGGGAGGATGCGCCGTTCGCGCCGAGGGACTACGCGATCGAGGAGGTGCTGTCCAATGGGCCGCCGGACGGGATGCTGGCGAGAGGGGAAATGGCTACCATATCATTCGACGTCGCGGGCGGTCCCGGTCCGGGAGAGGAGGCGACGATTTCTGTGCATGTTCCGCGGGGACAGAGCACGACGGCGCGGACCACCGTGCCCAATGCGATAACCGATGGCTTGCTGATCCTAAGGTAATGCGCGACTGGACCGCTGAGGAGAACAAACTATCAGAACTGATTATCTTAGCTTGACCCTTAAATATAGATTGACTAATAATTTGCGCGGTACCATGAACGTAGTCGTTGGGAACGATGGTAGGCCACATTCCGAGAGGGCGGCCGAGTACGCCTTCGCGTACGCCAAAGCGTTCCAGGCCAACCTGTTCATGCTTTACATCGTCAATCCGAAAGCTCAGGAGGACAAGCAGAGGGTCATAAAGGACGGCATGCGCGTCCTGGGCCGGGCGAAGATCCGCGCCTCCGACCTCGGCGTGCCTTTGGCCACCCTCATGGAGGCAGGGGAGGCCCACGAGACCCTGCTGCTCGCCGCCAACAAGCTCAAGGCTGACGCCCTGATCATCGGCTCGCCGGGCGAGCGCACCGGCGTGGCCAAGCTGCTCGGTACCGGCACCACCGAAGCGGTGTTCAAGAACGCGCCGTGCACCGTCGTCGTCGTGCGGTGAGCTGCACGCGCGCTCCGAGGCCTCTTGCATAGGCTGCCAAACGATATTAGTGCGCACGGCGATTCCCGAGCGGATGACCACGAGGAAGCTTCTGCTCATCATCGACGTTGCCCTCATCATCGCCATCGTCATCGGCGCTATCGTGCTGGTCGGCGAGACGCTTCTCGCACCTTGAACTGTTGAACACCGAGGAACAGCCATTGCGGGATGGTAGGCTGAAGCGTTCATGCCAAGATCGTGGTGGCGGCAATGCTCGAGGCTCCGATCGCCCTCAGTACGTCATACGCAACACCGAGGGGGCTCGATACCGAGCTCGATGATACGGACACTTTACTGTCGATTTCCCGTTTTGTGTGTGCTGCGCCGGTCCCGGTGCTGACTGTCACTAGACGCGACATCATGTCGTCCAGAGGCGAAAGGAATGACGTCAATTGAGATAAGAAATGATGTTCAAAGGACCTGATAGGTCGTGTAGCGCCCATTCCTTACCTCCGAAATTCCTGATTATTTCGTTGCTCTCGTGACGTCCAGATGTCCTTTACATTTGTTTATTAATATCTTCCATTTTCTATTATGCGAATCAATATTGATTTTGTAATTGTTTGATTTATATATTCTACCAGGAGTTTTTTTTCTACCCGAAAAGGGAGGAACGGAACGAAGGTTCTGTTCGTGTCGTGCATAAAGGCACGATGGGCTGGGGCACCCAGCCTGAGAAGAGATAAGGAGAGAGATTCAAATGGCAATGAGCAAGAAGTTCGCTAAGATGCGACACGACAAGCGCGCCGAGATGGGTGTGGGGACGATGATCATCTTCATCGCCATGGTCCTCGTGGCCGCCGTCGCCGCCTCGGTGCTCATCAGCACCGCCAACACGGTGCGGGAGCAGGCTACTCAGACCGGCAACGATGCGATCACCAACGTCGCTTCTGGCTTCGACATCAAGTACGTGAAGGGGACCGTTTCGAGCAACAAGATTACTCAGATGGACGTCTATGTCCAGCTTTCCGCCGGTAGCCCTGCGCTGAGGCTTGAGGATGTTATTCTCTCGATCACTGCCGGCAAGATCAGCGGAGAGGAGACTTTCGACAGGAACACTAAGGCCCCTGCCGCAGGTGACGATGATACGCCTGCTAAGTATGGAGCCACCCTCGTCCCCCTGACCAGCGAGGATGATGCATTTGTCTCGTATGGTACCGTCGCTCAAGGCGACCTGGTCAAGCTGACAATCACGCACATCGGCGCAGGGATCCTGTCAATCGCGCCTGGCGACTCGGTCAATATCAAGATCATGCCGGCCAAGGGATCCGCCACTACCGTCTCGTTCACTGTCCCGCCCGTCCTCTACGATGGCACTGTGAACCTCCGGTAAGCGAGGATGTGAGAGCTTACAAGGTTTGGAGGGTACAGACATGGCAATGAGCAAGAAGTTCGCTAAGATGCGACACGACAAGCGCGCCGAGATGGGTGTGGGGACGATGATCATCTTCATCGCCATGGTCCTCGTGGCCGCCGTCGCCGCCTCGGTGCTCATCAGCACCGCCAACACGGTGCGGGAGCAGGCTACTCAGACCGGCAACGATGCGATCACCAACGTCGCTTCTGGCTTCGACATCAAGTACGTGAAGGGGACCGTTGCGGAAGGGGAGAACGTCATCTCCTCCATGGACATATTTGTCCAGCTGTCCGCCGGTAGCCCTGCGCTGAGGATGAGCGATGTCATCATCTCGATTACCGCGGGGATTACCAGCAGCGACCAGGTTTATGCTGGCCACGGTGTAGATGAGGCTGACCCCGATGAGTACCCGATCCCGGCCGCACCAGGCCTGAAGGATGTTGACACCGGCGAGACCATCTCGTTGCCCACTTATTCGGCGACGTTGGTGCCTCCCGCGGGAAGCTCGGATGCGTTCTACAAGTACGGGACCGTGGCTCAGGGCGATCTGGTTAAGATCACCGTGAACTTCCTTGCGTTCATCGCGGAAGGAGAGGAGGATGACGAGGCCAAGCTGGCTATCGAGCCTGGCGACTATGTCCAGATCAAGATCATGCCGGCTAGGGGATCAGCCACTACCGTCTCGTTCACTGTCCCGCCCGTCCTGAACGAGGGCACCGTGAACCTGAGGTAAACCTGAAAACATAGCACATAGGAGGGAAACGACGATGAACAGAACTCGCACGACCCTCCTTGCTCCTTTTTTTTCTTCGATGGCAATTCTATCGTTCAAAAAGAAGGACAAGGAAGGAGATTTCGCTAGCATGTCCTCGCCCATGAGCGAAGTAGGCTTGGGCGGTAGCAGTTTGTCCCTGGGGGGGCTTGGCGGAGATATCGGCTCCCTGAGCAGCCTCGGTGGGAACGAGGATTCTTCAGAAGCACTGGAAAACAACTTGCTGTCGATGTCCGGAGCGCGACAGGACGAAAGGAAACTGCAGGAACTGGAGGCCAGCCTCAACGATATCAGGAAGCAGGCCGAAACGTCCGAATTGGCATCTCGAGCGATGAAAAGTGACATCGACGCGATCAAGGGCGACCTCTCACAGATCAACGAGTCCATCAAATCGCTGCTTAACGTCTACGAGGCCGTTTCTAGTCAATTTAATCCCTTCGTAGAGAACGGATCGCCCCGCACTGCAGCAACGGTCAATGATATGCAGGCTACGGATGATCTACTTGCGGACGATGAGCAGCCAGCGTCCATCTCTGAGGCGATCAGCGATAGGATCGAAGAACTAGCGAGGAACGAACCGTTCGATGATGACGGCCCCCTTGATAGGATCGTCAGGCCGGATGACGATTTCGTGGAGACATATCCACTTATCCCGGGTATTCAGGAGAAGGGTAGAATGGAGAGGAAGATCGAGCACACGATGAATTACCGCGCCTCGAGCGACAGTCCTAAGCCCGCTTCGGCGCCAGTTATAAAAACGAGCTCATATGAAGATGCATACGCTCTCGAGCAGGCCAGAAGACTGATCGACTACCTGATGGGCAAGGTCTGCAGAGAACGAGCCATGGGCAAGGAGATCAACCCGGCTGACAAGAGGGCCCTAGATCTGTGGATCGGGGAGTTCAAGCGGCTCGGAGGCCTCTAATGGGAATGAGCGTGTCCGTCTCCACCGCCATCATCTTCATCGCAGCAATCATCTCAGCTGGATCGATAATCAGCACATTGGATGAGGTGCAGGCATCGATGATGGATGCTCAGACAGCAAGCTCCGAGCGGGAGCTGATGGCGTCGCAAACGGACATCGCAATAAGATCGGTCGACAGGGACAATGCGACCATCGAGATCCTGAACCAGGGTCGGACCACTCTGCACCTGGCAAGCCTGGACGTGCTACTCGACGGCCAGTGGAGCAATGACCGCATCGCCTCGATGGGGATCGTCGGGCACCCCGACTCCCAGCTTTGGCTCCCGGGTGACGTTCTGAAGATCCAGTTTGCCGACGAGCTCACAGACAAGAGCATCAAGATCGTCACTGGCAACGGGATCCCAGTCTACGGCTAGGCGGGTTGGACATGGCCTCGGACGCGTCCTTCACTCAAACCATCTTCTTCATCGCTTCGATTGTGGTCGCGGTCTCCATCGCCGGCACCATTATGGGAGCGACTGGCATGATGGTCGACGAAGTAAGGACGAAAGCGAACGCGGCAGCCTCAGAATTGGGTTCATCCATCTCGATCATCAACGACCCGAGGCACGTTCCATATGCCGACGGGCAGCTGACGCTGTACATCAAGAACGTCGGCAGCACCGCTCCGCCCTACGAAGACCTGCTGATATTCCTTGACGGAGAATATGTCGAATACCATGCGAATCTGATTGACGGCCCGAACAATACCTGGTCAACGGGAAGGGTCGTCGAAGTAACCATTGCGACCGAACTCGTGCCGGGGGACCACTCCATAAAGGCAGTACTGTCGAACGGCATCTCAGATACCTTGGACTTCCGCCTGTAGACAGGAGGCAAGTTACAGGAGAAGGTGGGCGAGCTGGGATGAGCGAAACGAACCGCAGGGCAAGGACGGAACGTCATGACCTTTTCGACATCCACCTTGAGCAGGATGAGCTTGCGGTAAAGCTTGGAGGAGGCATTCCCAGGGGCTCGACCGTGCTCATCGAAGGTGCCGAGGGCTCCGGGCGAAGCGCCCTGTGCCAGCGTATCTTATACGGCCTTCTATCCAATGGTCACAGTGCCACCTACGTATCCACTGAGATGACGCTCAGGGACTTCATCGACCAGATGTATTCCCTCGACTACAGGATCGGCAAGGGCCTGATCGATGGAAATCTCCAGTACTTCCCTGTATACCCCCTGATCGGCCAGTCCCGCTCCCGCAACGATTTTCTGGACAAGCTGATATCGTCACCGCAGTTATACAGCAAGGACGTCCTGTTCATTGACTCCCTGACCACCTTGACCAAGGATAGCCTCACCGAGGCCAGCTGCATCCGGCTGATGGGCTTCCTCAAGAAACAGATGCGTCTGAACAAGACCATCGTCATGACCGCGGATGAAAACTGTAGGGCCGCCGACCCTCTCCGCCAGGCCGCAGACATATATCTGAGCATCAAGATGAGGGCATCCGGACAGGAGATTGTTCGAACAGTGCATACCATTCGCTACCAGAGAGCAAAGCGGAGGGTAGATGACTTGATGAGGATCAGGATCGAACCGGGCATCGGACTGGTCATCGAGATCACCGAGGTGTCTGGCTGATGGCGCTCATCCCCTCAGAACTCAAGAAGGAGATGGCCCACGACGCCAATCTTCGGGAGTACATCGAGGAGCTCAGCAAGACCACGACCGTCCTCCCACGGTATTATGACAACCTGTCGGTAGGGGACCTCGCCGAGATCAGGAAGTACGCCGTCGCCGACCCATCGTCGGCGAACATCATATACAAGATCGGCGGCGGGTATATCCACATCGACGCCGAGCATTCGCGGTATATCACCATCGAGACCAAGCTGGACCTGGAGCGGAAGGAGAAGCTCCGAAAGATCAAGGACCTCATCTTGGAGAAGGCGACAGCGGAGGATTCGGTCGAAACGAAGGAGGACCTTGTCCGCATTCTAGAGAAGCTCTTCGACCAGTCGGTCGAGATCAACGGCTCGAAGAGATGGAAGAAGCGCAGCACGGGCAAGGTGGCGGTCGACCAGCGTGACTACGACCTTCTCAAGTACTACATCAACCGGGACATCGTCGGCTACGGGCCGATCGAGCCGCTGATCATGGATCCATACATCGAGGACATCCACCTAATCGGGACGTCGAAGATCCGGGTCTCGCATAAGGCCTTCCAGTACGGCCTGGAGACCAATGTCAGGTTCGACGACGAGGTCTCGCTGAACGAGTTCTTCATATCCATGTCCGAGCGGATGGGGCGGCCGGTAAGCGCCTCCAGGCCCATCGTCGACGGCACGCTGCCGGACGGCTCGCGCATCAACATGATCTATTCGACCGACATCAGTGCCCGCGGCTCCTCGTTCACCATCCGCAAGTTCGCCGCCGAGCCTATCTCCCCGATCCAACTGATCAAGTGGGGCACCTTCTCGCCGGAGTTCGTCGCGTACATCTGGCTATGCCTGGAGAACAAGATGAACATCATCCTGGCCGGGGAGACGGCATCGGGGAAGACCACCGCCCTCAACGCCCTGCTGTGCTTCATCGACCACCGCGGCAAGATCTACTCGGTCGAGGACACTCCCGAGGTCAAGCCGCCCCAGCGCGGCTGGCAGCGGTGCGTGACGCGCGAATCCGGCCCGGAGGACGCCAGGGTGACGATGTTCGACCTGCTACGGGCGGCGCTGCGTTCCCGCCCCGACTACATCGTCATAGGCGAGATCAGAGGCGAAGAGGGCCGCGTCGCCTTCCAGTGCATGCAGACCGGCATCCCGGTGATAGCCACGTTCCACGCGTCGAACGCCACCAAGTTCATCCAGCGCATGACCGGGCAGCCGATCAACATCCCCATGTCGTTCATCGACAATGTCAACGTCATCGTCTTCCAGTCGGCCGTCAATGTCAACCGCCGGTTCCTCCGCCGCGTGACCGGCGTGGAGGAGTTCATCGGCTACAACAAGGAAGAGGGCGGAGTGCTGACGAGGAACGTGTTCAAATGGGACTCCGCCACCGACAACCTGTACTTCCGCGGCAACAACAACTCCTACATCCTGGAGAAGCGCATCGCCCTGGAGCACGGGTACGCGGAGCCGAAGGACGTCTACAAGGACCTCCGCCGACGGGAGAGGATCATTCGCAAGATGGTCGAGCTCGACATCACAGGATACCATGAGGTCAACAAGATTCTGAGCGACTACTACGAGAACGGTCCCAACTCGCTGCCGTTCACGGTGTGAGGCCCTCATGAAGCAAGACGAATGGTTGCGCGACCTGAAGATGGGGAAGGAGACCTACTTCAAGCTCGTCCTGCTGTCCACCGTCCTTCTCGGCCTGGTCGTACCCATCCTGCTGACCCTGACCCTGGCCCCATACCTCTCAAGCAGCCTGCTCATCCTCGCATATGTCATCCCGGTCTTCGGCATCTTCGTCGTCGTCATGCTTCCCGCGGTGTACACGTCGAGGCGCAAGATGGAGGTGGAGCAGAACATGCCCATGTTCGTCACCACCATGGCGGCCCTGTCGACCTCGGACATGTCGTTCGACAGCGTGTTCTACATCCTCTCCGGGAAGAAGGAGTACGGACAACTGGCCGAGGATGCCAAGCAGATCTACCGCCTCATCAAACATTACAGCGTCGGGGCGGCCGAGGCCTGTCGGTTCGTCGCCATCCGCACCTCGTGCCAGATGGAGGCTAACTTCTTCAACCGGCTGTCCCACTCCATGGATGTCGGCGAGAAGCTCGACCAGTTCATGAAGAACGAGCATGACGTGATCATGGACGAGTACATGCTCCGGGCCGAGGGGACGCTCAAGGACCTCGACTTCGTCAAGGAGATCTATACCGGCCTAACGACCTCGCTCATCTTCACCGCGGTGTTCGTCTGCCTGATGCCGATGTTCGGCGGCACCGCCATTGAGGTGCTCCTGATCGGCGTCGTGTTCAGCTTCGCGGCCATGGAGTCGTTCTTCATTTACCTGCTCAAGACCAAGGTGCCCAAGGACCAGATCTGGATGGGTTGGCGCACCAAGGTCAAGCGCGGCCTGGTCAAGGACAAGGACCGCATCATCTTCACCTCGGTGCTGATCGCCATCCTAGGCATCGTCCTGCTTTCGCTCATCATGATACCATCCGGCCTGCCGCCGATGTTCATCGCTTCCACCATCTTCCTGCCGGTGCTGTTCCCAGGCATTCTCATCCTGAGGGAGGAGAAGGACATCGAGAAACGGGACAACATCTACGGCGCGTTCATCCGCTCCCTGGGCCGCTCCTCGGAGGTCTCGGGAACAACGATGGCCGACGGCGTCCGGAAGCTGGCAATGCATTCATTCGGCCCGCTGACCGCCATGGTCCGCAACCTATCCAAGCGGCTGGCGCTGCACATCAACGCCGCAGACTCCTGGAAGCACTTCGCCGCGGAGAGCTCCAGCGACCTCATCGACAAGTTCGGCGAGATGTACGTCATGAGCATCCAGAACGGCTCCAAGGCCGAACCGACGAGCATGTTCATCAGCAACAATATGTTCCGCGTGCTGACCATCCGCAAGAAGAGGTCGGTCACGGCGTCCTCCTTCGTCGGCATCCTCTACGGCGTGATGATCTCGCTGGCAGTCACGCTGTACATCACCATCGGCATCGTGAACTACATGTCGGGCATCATGTCCGATGTTGTCATCGATCCGGGCGTGGCGGGCGGTAATTTCCTCATGGGCATCATCGCCGCGGACATCGACACCTCGGCCATCGAGATGATGGTGTTCTCAGTCGTTCTCGTCCACGCCACCCTGTCCTCGCTCATGCTCCCCATGATCAAGGGCGGGCACATCGTCGGCTCGGTCGTCCACTTCATCGCCCTGATATGGATCGCTTCCGTGGCCTCCCTGGTATCCCAGTACCTCATCGATGGGTTGCTGGTTTGAGCGCTACAACCAAGCGGGGCGGGTCAGATCTCCATGACCTCGGTGCCTTTCTGGATGCGGTAGGAGCCGTCCGCCGTGCTGAAAGTGACGGTGCGGCCCTTGGTGCCCCCGACGTCCTCCGCCAGGAGCGGTATCCGTTCTGCTTTAAGGGTCGCGCGCGCCGCCTCGCTGTTCCTCAGGCCGATGTTCAGCGCGTCCGAGGAGATGAAGGAGAACATCTGCGCCCCGCCGGCCATCTTGGCCTTGAGCCGCCCCTTCGTGGCGCCCATCTCCACCAGCTCGTCCACCATCAGCATTATCGAGGAATCGGCGTACTTGGAGGCGTTGACCTTGTCCCGCCCCTCCTCGTACCGGGGAAGCATGGCGTGGGCCAGCCCACCCACCTGCGCCTGCAGGTCGAAGATGGCGATGCCAACGCAGGAGCCTAGGCCGATGGAAATCAGCCTCTCGGGGCTGTGGACCACTCGGTACTCACCGACCCCGACATGTACGCCGTCGAGCTGCCGCAGGGAACGGTCTCCCTGTCGAGGAACGACCGCGGCAGAGGCGGCGCCCTCCCGTTCGAACCTCGCATCCATCAGCTCACACCGTCTTGAACTTCTCGTCCAGCAATCGGAGGGTCTCGCGGTCGGGGAGGTACAGCATGAAGCCAGCACAGATCGAGCCGCCGTACAAGATCTGCGTTCGGACGACCATGAGATCGCTGGTATCCGCCTCGGCCAAGGCGGCGGCGTACTGGAGGACGGCATGGAGCATGTCCACCGCCACCCCCGGAGGCGAGGGCACCAGTACCGTCCCGCAGAACTTGGCCACCGCGCCCAGGTAGGCGGACGCACAGATGTTGCCGACCTCGCAGATGGCGTCCCGGTCCACCTCGTCCAGCTCCCTCGCGGTGTGGGGACGGGAGAGCAGTAGGTCTACCAGGCGGGTGGCCATGTCCTGGGTGAACATCAGCATGATCCCTCCCTTGGCCGCCCCGTGGGTCTCCAGGTACACGGCGACGACCTGTTGCTCGGGGTCGTCGAGCGCATCGGGAAGCTGGTGGGTCTCGCAGACATAGTGCTCGGAGACCTCCACAGTGATGTCCCGGCCGATGAGCTTGGAGAGCGCGGTGGTGGCATGGGCGGCCCCGATGTTGCCGATCTCCCTCAGCCCGTCCAGCAGGATGGGGTCTGGCATTAGTTCGGACATCCGCTCACAGCCCGAACTTGGACATCATCGCCGCCTGCGATTCTGGGTCCACGCCGAAACGCTTGAAGGTGAGCTGCTGGAGCCTCGTATCCGGAGCGAAGAGGATGGTGCCCTGGAATCGCTTCTTGAGGTCCACGAAGTTGGTCTCGATCCTCACCACGTTGCTGTCCCGCAGGGGGCGGAGCACCTCAGGGAAGCTCATCCGATCGACGATACGGTCGACCGACACCTCCGGCGAGTTGGGGAGGAGGTCGATGGACAGGAACTTGGCGATGGGGACCAGATACTGGCGGATGCAGATGTCCCCCAGCTCCACCAGCGCCTCGACGTCCTGCTCGGTCATCGACCGAGCCAGCTGACGGGGCCGACCCAGGAGCAGATCGGCGAGGTAGGTGGCCACGTCCCCAGGGAAGACCATGTAGATGCGGCCGCCGTTGTTGATGTCGATCTTGATGGTGGCGACCAGGCTGCCCGGGCCCCCGAAGCGGTTGGGCAAGGAGGGCATGGGCAGGATGCGGCACTCCGTCACGTCGATCAGGATGTCATTGCGGATCAGCTTGGTGAGGGCCGCGGAGGCATGGGACGCGCCCACGTTCCCCAGCTCCCTGAGGGCGTCCAGCTGCAGTTCGTCCAATTCTATGCCTTGTGCTGAGCTCATGTAAAGGCCCCCACGTCTAATATCATCGCCACTTTCCCATCCCCCAATATTGTCGCCCCGGAGAAGTACCCCGTATGGCGTAGGTCCTTACCCAGGCTCTTTACCACGATCTCCTGTTGCCCGATGAGACGGGACACGAGCAGGCAGGCCCGGCTGTCGTTCTTCTCCACGATGACAGCGGGCATCTCGCCGTCCGCTCCCCCAGGGGCGCCGAACTCGGCGCGGATGTTGAGCACCGGCAGCACCTCGTCGCGCAGCCGGAACAATGCCCGATCAGCAACGGCATGGATGGCACCGAGGGGCACCCGAACCGTTTCCCTCACGTTCTCCAATGGGATGGCGTACTTCTCGTCGTTGACCTCGATGAGCATGGCGCGGATAATGCTCATGCTTGGAGGGAGCTTAAGCGTTACCTTGCAGCCCTTGCCGAATGTTGAATCTAGGCGCACGAAGCCGCCCAGGCTCTCAATCTTCGTCTTGACCACGTCCATGCCCACCCCTCGGCCGGAAATGTCCGACACCTTCTCGGCGGTGCTGAAGCCAGGTAAGAAGACGAACTGCAGCTTGTCGCGGTCGTCCAGCCTTTCGGCCTCCTCGGCGGCGATGAGGCCTTTGCCGATCGCCTTGGCGATGATGCGCTGGGGGTCCATACCCCGGCCGTCGTCCTCCACCGTGATGATGATGTTGCTCTGCTCCTGGCAGGCGGAGAGGACGATGGTCCCGCGGGGGCTCTTGCCGATGGCCACCCTTTCCTCGGTGGGCTCGATGCCGTGGTCGATTGAGTTGCGCAACAGGTGGACGAGGGCGTCACCGATCTCGTCGAGCAGGCCCCGGTCGATCTCGATGTCAGTCCCCCGCATGATGAAATCGACCTCCTTGCCGTTGGCCATCGAGAGGTCCCTGATGATGCGCGGGAACCGCTTGAAGATGAAGTCGACCGGGACCATGCGCGTTCGGAGGACGATGTCCTGCAGTTCCCCCATCAGCCGGGAGTTGTTCTGGAGCGTCTGCTTCAGCTCTCGGTGCTTGAGGTCGGTGGCGATCTGGTTGATGCGGATGTTGTTGATCATGATCTCCCCGACGAGGTCGAGCAGCTTGTCGAGCAGCTTGCTCTTCACCCTGATGGTGGAGCCATTGGACGGACCGGCCTTCCCTTCCTTCCGCTCCTCCCCGTTCTCCACCTCAGCGTGGGCGTTCGAGACAGAGGACGGCACTGCATTGGCTGCCACCGCGCTCATGGAGGAGGGCGGATCGGATGCGGGAAGGACGGGCGATGCATCAGCAACTGTCATGCTCTCGGAGATCGTCGGCGCGGGAGGGAGGGGGGCGGGAACACCGCCCAGGTCGATGTGCTGCAACGTCGCCGAGGCCACCCCGGTGACGTCCCGGACGGCGGCGAGGAGAGCCCCGTCATCCTGGGTGGTGCCCACCACTAGGAGGAGGCTTTCGTCGGTGTCAGCGACCTCCTCCACCTCAGGGGAGGAGGCCAGCAGGGTGCCCAGGGCAGAGAGCGCCTTCGCCACTTGGTAGGCCCGCCCTTCCTTGAACTTAAGCCCTTCGACCCAGGCTACAGTGACCGCCACTGGGCGTTCGCCCGGGGGCAGCACCTCCCGGAGCTGATCCAGCTGCTGCGCGTCCAGGGCGAGGCTTCCGGCCGCCTCCTCGGAGGCAGGCAGAGGTGCGGCCGCAGGGACCGCCGGCGCGTACATCACTTCCCTTATGCGGTCGGCGAGGTCCTTGATCGGCCTATTAGTGGTGCCGGAGGCCTCGAGGTCGTTGAGCATACCTTCGATGAGGTCGACTCCAGCGAACAGCAGCTCAAGCACCGTCCGGGAGGGCGTCTCCTTCCCCTTACGAAGGACATCGAAGAGGTCCTCCATGACATGGGCGAGCTCCTGGATTGGGGCGATACCGATGACCCCGGCCGTGCCTTTGATGGTGTGCATAGCCCGGAAGGCCCCGTTCATGCCCTCCTCGTTAAAGCCGTCCTGCTCCAGCGACAGGAGCATACCATTGAGGGCCTCGAGGTTCTCTCGGGACTCCTCGATGAAAACGTCAAGATACTTTGAGTTGTCCATGTCACATCCCTGTGCTAATCATGATGGTGATGGCCTGAGCAATGTCCTCCAGGGGAACGATACGGTCGGCCGCGCGGAGGTCCACCACTGCCTTGGGCATCCCGTAGACGACGCAGGTTTCCTCGTTCTGGACGACGGTCTTCCCTCCATTGTCCTTGATGAGCCTCATCCCCTCTGCCCCATCTGCGCCCATGCCGGTGAGGATGACCCCGATGGTCCGGGGACCGTACAGCGGGGCAACGCTCTTCATGAGCACGTCCACCGCCGGCCTCACGTAGTTGACCCGCGGTCCGTCATCGAGGCGCAGCACCGTCCCATCGAGGAGCAGATGCCTGTTCCCCGGGGCGATGTACACCTTCCCTTTCTTGATCTCCTCGCCCTCCTCGGCCTCCTTGACCTCCAAGGCGGAGACCCAGTTCAACCGCTCGGCGAAGGACCGGGTGAAGCCCTCAGGCATGTGCTGGACGACGAGAACGGCGGCAGGGAGGTTGGCGGGCAGGCGGGACAGCACCTCCGGCAGGGCCTTGGGCCCGCCGGTAGAGGCCCCGATGACCACCACCCAGTCGCCGCTCAGCGCGAGCTGGGGGGCAGGCTGCACGGAGCCCGCAGGGAAGCGGCGGGGAGCGACCTTGGCCCTGGCCGCCGCCTTGATCTTGTCCAGGATGTACTGGCTATTGCGCTCAAGGTCGAGCGACAGCGAACCAGAGGTCTTGGGGATGAAATCGACCGCCCCCAGGTCTAGGCTCTTCAGGGTGATGTCGGTCTGCCGCTTGTCCATGGAACTGAGCATGACCACGGGACGGGGGGATTCGGCCATGATGTGCTGAAGAGCGGTCAGTCCGTCCATGACCGGCATCTCGATGTCCATGGTGACGACATCGGGGTCAAGCTGGCGTACCTGCTCGAGCGCTTCTACCCCATTACGGGCGGTCCCCACCACCTCTATCTCGCCGTCCTTGGACAGGAGGTCGGAGATGATGCGCCGCATCACTATGGAGTCGTCCACTATCAGCACTCTGGTCTTGAACACGTGCTCATCTCGCCGTCTTACGGGCTACTTCCAGCAACTCGTGGTCCTCGAAGGGCTTGACCAGAAAGTCCCTCGCCCCGTTCTCCATGGCCTGCAAGACCAAGGTCTTCTGGCTGAGGCCACTGACGATGATGATGCGGGCGTCCTTGTCCAGTTCGATCAGCTTCCTGACGACCTCGGTGCCGTGTTCGCCGGGCATGATGATGTCCATGGTTACCAGGTCAGGGTGGAGCAGGGCATACTGCTCTACCGCCTCCTTTCCGTTCTTTGCCTGGCCGACGACCTCGAAACCGCCCTTGGTCAAGATGTCGCGGATCATCGCCCGCATGACCATGGAGTCGTCAACAATCAGGACCTTCTTCTGGTTGCTCATTTCGATACCTCTGCACTGTGTGTTTCTTCAATCGCGGCCCTCAGGACGTCCCCCGGCCCGAACCGGGCCATCTCCGCCCCGCTCATGATCTTCTCCAGGTCGAGCATCATGATCAGCTTGTCCGGCAGCTTGCTGATGCCGACAAGGGCCGACGACTCCATCCCCGCCAAGGTCTTGGGCGGGGGAGATATGCTCTCCTTGGGCACCCTCATGACGTCCTCCACAGCGTCGACGATGATGCCCAGCTGGTTGTCGCCGACCTCGGCGACAATGATGCGGGACTGAGCCGAGCGGGACGGCCCTTCGGAGGCGATGTTGAGCCGCTTCTTCAGGTCAATGACCGTGGTGATCTGGCCGCGCAGGTTCATCACTCCCTCGATGTACGCGGGCATTTTCGGCACGCGGGTGATGTCCTCGACCTTGCGTATCTCCCTAACCTGGGAGACCACGGTGGCGAAGGTCTCCTGGCCCAGCCGGAAGGAGACTATCTGCTCGACGTCTCCAGAGATCTCGACCTTTGCGCGCTTCCGAGCCATGAGGGCTTCACCTCGCCTCGATGCCTCGCTTGGCCAGCGCCTCCTTGACCTTAACCGGCACGTTAGGCCTAGCCGTCGGGGCGGCCTTGGCCGGGGACGGGCGCGGAGCGGTCTTGGGAGCCGGCCTTGCCCGCTCTTCCAGCACCTCTTGCTCGTCGCTGACCTTGAACTGGCCGGCCACCTTCTGAAGGTTGATGGCCATCTCGCTGAGGGTCTGCGCCCTGGCGGTCAGGTCCTCCATCGACGCGGTCAGCTCCTCGGTGGACGAGGCGGACTCCTCGGCCGAGGAGGCGGTCTCCTCGGCGATGGACGCGATGCCGTCGACCGACTTGGCGGCCCGCTGGGCACCATCCTTCTGTTTGACCATGAGCTGGGCGATGTCGTCGGCAGCGGTGGCGGTCTTGGCGACGACGGCGGAGATGTCGGCGAAGGCCTTGCCAGTCTGGTCGACCATCTGCATGCCCTCGGACGCCTCCTTGGTCCCGAGGTGCATCGCCTCCACCGCCTTGCCGGTCTCCTGCTGCACCTCCTTGATCATCTTGGCGATGCGCTCGGCCGCCTCGCGGCTGTCCTCGGCCAGGTTCTTGACCTCTTCAGCCACGACCGCGAAGCCCCTGCCCTGCTCGCCAGCCCTCGCAGCCTCGATTGCCGCGTTCAGCGCCAGGAGGTTGGTCTGATCGGAGATGTTGGTGATGACGTCCACGATCTCGCCGATCTCCTCGGAGCGCTTGCCCAGCACGGCGATGACCTTGGCCGATTCATCGACCACCCTGGCGATCTCCTGCATCTTCTTGATGGTCCCTTCGACGATCTCCTTCCCCTTGGCGGCGCCGTCGTTGGCAGCGATGGCGGCAGCGCGGGCCTCTTCAGATCTGGAGGCGACGCCCTCCACCGCCGAGGCCATCTCGGCCATCACTCGGGCAGTCTCATCGACCTGAGCAGCCTGGTTCTGCGCGCCGCGTGAGATCTGCTGGATGGCGGCCGACACCTGCTCGGTTGAGGCGTTCATCTCCTCCGCCGACGACGCCAGCTCCTGGGAGGTCGAGGACACTAAGTCCACCGAGGCATTGACCTCGGTCAGCAGGTGGACGACCGAATCGCGGAAGTCAGAAATGCCCTTGAGCATATCACGGAAGACCTCGTAGGCCAGTTGGGTATCATGGTCGGGCTCGGGGAGGGTCGGTGTGAAGGTCAGGTCGCCGGCGGCAAGGACCTTCAGGCCGTCGCAGAACACCTGGGCCATATCGCTCTGGTAGGAGTTTATCTTCTGTGACTTCCTCGCCGCCTCCTTAATATCCGTCTGATCGGTGACGAACTCGAAGGAGCCTACAACCTCTCCCTTCTCGTCGCGCAGCGGCGCGCCAGCGCAGAAGATGTCCAGGTGCTTGCCTCCAACCATGCAGTCGTTCTCGCAGGTGTACACAGCGTTGGTCCGCATCGCGGTGGCGCATGGACAGTCGGGGGTGTTGCACTTCGACGTCTTCCACAGGTCGGCGCACTTCAGCCCGATGAGTTCCTTCTTGCTCTTGCCGAGGAGCTTCGCTCCTGTGTCGTTGATGTATACGATGCGGAGGTCCTTGTCCATGAACTGTATCGGTGTCGGGATGGCCTCGAAGTTGCCGACCACTGTGTCGAGGGTGTGGTTGATGCCGTCCACGATCAACTTATAGTTGCCGCCGTGTCGCGTCGCATCGGCCCGCTCGTCCAGACGGCCTCCGGTTGCGCTGCGGGAGAGCGACTGGGTGTCCCGGACGAGCGCCCGGATGGCGTCGCGGGCCTTGACCAGGTTGTCCATGATTTTCTGGAACGCGACCCTGCTATCCTGGGTGTACTCGTCCCCCTCGCTAACCGCGGTATCGAAGGACAGGTCGCCGGCGGCGAGCGCCTGCAGGCCCTGGGCGATCCGCTCGACCTCGCCACTCTCGTACTTGCTCTTGCGCACCGCCTTGGTGATGTCCTGCAGCACCTCGACGTGCCCGATGACCTCACCCTTGGCGTCCCGTAGGTAGGAAACGTCGATCTGGTTGGCCTTGCCGTCGCGCTCGGCCAGGGTCCGCGTCTGCCCCTGCCTCAGCCGGACTATACCACAGTCCTTAGTGCCGCACACCTGCCCGTTCCAGGCCTGGCAATGCTGGCCGAGCAGCTCGCTCTTGGACCGCTTGAGGATGTTCAGCGAGGACTTGTTCAGGAAGGTCATGCGCATCTCAGCATCGGTGACCGAGATGGGGAAGGGAACGGCATCGAGAATGGCCTCGTACCAGAATGCCTTTTCCGCCACCAGGTCGAGCGTCCTGTTGAAGCCGTCGATCACTTGGCCGTACTCGCCGCGGTGGCGGGAGACATCAGCCCGCTTCCTGAGATCCCCAGCAGCGGCGGCTTCGGCGAGGGCGTTCGCGTCTCCCACCAGCGCCTTGATGGAGTCCTGGCACTCGTTGATGTGGTTGAACAGCACCGCCATGTCCCCTTTCGCGTCCTGATCGAGGCGGTGGGAGAGGTCGCCCTCGGCGATGCGGCCTAACTGGGATTTGACGGTATCGAACAGACCAAAGATGGCGTCAAGGCTCCCATTGATTCCCTGGACGATGTCCTTGTAGTTGCCTTCGAACCTGGAGACGTCCGCTCTATGTCTGAGGTCGCCAGTCCGTATCGCCTCGGTGACCCGGCGCACCTCCTCGGTGATTTCCACCTCTTTGCTGATATCGGAGATTATCTCGATGGCACCGGTCACGGTCTCGCCGTCCTTGACCGGCGCGACGGCGCAACGTATCCGCCGGTCCCCAGATTGCAGATGGGCGATGCTGTCGCCGGTGAACGAGCGACCCTCGCTCATCGCCCTGCGGACCACGCAGTCGCCTCCCTTGCAGTGCTGGGTGTTCATGACCTCATGGCAGGGCCGTCCTTGGACCTGCTCGAGGCTCCTCCCCACCATTTTCAGGGCCGCCTCGTTCATGAAGCTGATCTTGAGATCACGGTCGATGGCCATCACCGACATGGGTATATGCTGCAAATGCGCGAAACCATCGACCCCGCCAACCACCTGGGGCAGGACGAAGCCCATGCTCCCGATGACCTTTCCCGCTTTATCCACCATCGGCCTCGCCGAAACAGTGATCGTGGACCGCACGTCGTCGTTGTTGACGAACACGAGGTCCTTGACCTCGATGGCCCTGCCTGCGGAGACCGCGTCCAGCACCCGGCAACCCTTCTTCCCGATGGCCCCGTTGAAAACGTCCCGGACCCGCATCCCCACGGCCTCATTGACGGTCAGACCGGTCAGGTCCGCCGCGGCCTCATTGAAGGAGACAATCTTCCAGCTGGCGTCGGCGATGTATGCGGCCACAGGTAGGCTCGCGATCATCTCCTCGTGGTTGCTCTTCTCCGATACCTGTTCCATGACATCACTTCTTTCTCGTGCCAGATAGTTAATTATCACACGAAATAACTATTAATGAGCAAAAATTTATTGAACATATATATAGAATTTGCAGCTAGCTATCGAAATTGATTGCGAGAGAACATGCCGCGGTCAGCGGCCAAAAGGACCGCTGGAGCAGCGTCTGACGCGCCTATAGCCGAGGGTCTCAGCGGTGACCGCCCAAGGCGGGAACACGATGACGAATGGTGCGCCGCCTGCACTAATGAGGCTGGTCGGGGAGCGCACTAAGCAATTGTCCAGCCGGTCCGCCCTTGGAAGCGCGGGGCCGCAGGATACTGAGCGCACAGCCAATGTTTTTTTATCCAGGCCTCTTGATTGACCTGTAAGGCCATGGAGAGTGCGTGCAACGACCGGGGCTTTATCGGCCTGAAGAGGTTGATCGTCCAGGAGAGGTCGCTGGATTGCAACCATTATAAGGATGGATATCTGCAGAGACGGTTCGCGGTTCGGATGCGTGCGCGAGGGGTGAGCGAGTACGACGAGTACGCCCGCCTCCTGAAGGCCGACCCGACCGAGTATGATGAGCTGATGCGGGACCTGACCATCAACGTGACCCAGTTCTTCCGTGACCAGCCGGTCTTCAGGACGTTGGAGGAGGAGGTCCTGCCACTGCTCATCTACCACAAGGTCTCCAAGAAAGAAGCGTCGATAAGGCTATGGAGCGCAGGATGCTCCAGCGGGGAGGAGCCCTACTCCATGGCCATTCTGCTACGGGAACTATTAGGCGAGGAGTACGACAACTTCTCGGTCAGCATCGTAGCCTCGGACATCGACGAAGATATACTGAAAAGTGCCAGGGAGGCCCGCTACCTACCCCGGCAAGTGGTCAACGTGCCGCGGCCGTACCTAGAGAGGTACTTCGCCCTTGAAGGGGGAGAATACCAGCTGAGCCCTGAGATCACGGACATGGTCCGCTTCCGCAAAATCGACCTGTTCACCGCCACTGCAGGCTCCCACTTTGACATGATCCTCTGCCGCAACGTGGTCATCTACTTCAACCGGGAGATGCAAGAACAGCTGTACATGCGGTTCTACCACTCCCTGCGAGAGGGTGGATACCTTGTTCTGGGCAACACCGAGACCTTGGTCGGGGAGGCGGCCACGCTGCTCAACCCAGTGCATCTGCGTGAGCGCATATATCAGAAAGGCTCAGCTCCATAAGACCTCGGGTTTTCGGCCGAACACCTTCTCCAGGCGGTCTATCTTCTTCTTCGCCCGCTCGGTCAGCCCGGGGTCGAGGAGCAACACCGCGTCCCGGCCCAGCAGCACCTCGCCCAGGCAGCCCTCCAGACCATTGTACGGGTACTCGACATGAGGCCCTTGGGCCGCGGCGGTCCCCCGGTGCGCCGGACCGTAGATGCCCGTAGTGATCGACGGGAGAGGTTCGTCGTCCGTCCTGGTCCGGATATGCAACCGGCCGGAGGGTCCCCGCCGGGTCTTGGCCAGCAGCTCGGAGGCGCTCTTGGGATGGGGATGCTCCGGCAGCTCCAGGGCGGCCATGGTCAGGCGGTTGAGCTCGTACATCTTGGGCACCACCAGGCCGGCCTCGCACACCTCGCGGGGGCGGGAGAAGAACCCTTCGGGGGTCCCTGAGAAAACGAGCCGGCCGCGGTCGAGGACATGGACGCTGTCCGCCCAGTCGTAGGCGGCGTCGACGTCGTGGGTCGATATGACGATGGTCATGCCCTGCTCGGCCAGTTTGTCGGTGAGCTCCATTATCTCAACCACCATCTGGGCGTCCAGGCCGGCAGTGGGCTCGTCCAGGACGAGGACCTCCGGCCGCATGGCCAGCGCCCCGGCCAAGGCGACCCGCTTGCGCTGCCCGTACGATAGCTGCTGCGACGGCCGCTCCCGCAGCGCGGCGAGGCCGGTGAGGGCGAGTGCCTCCTCCACCCGCGCCTCGACCTCCGAGCGGGGCAGGCCGAGGTTGAGCGGTCCGAAGGCCACGTCCTCCTCTACGGTAGTGGAGAAGATCTGATCGTCGGGGTTCTGCAGGACCACCGCCACCTTCTCCCGCACCTTGGTGAGGTCCCGGTTGCGGTACGACAGCGGGACGCCGTCGACCAGCACCTCGCCCTCCGCGGGGCGGAGGACGCCGTTGAAGTGAAGGAACAGCGTCGATTTGCCGGCCCCGTTGGCGCCCAGGATGACGGTCTTGTGCCCCCGGCCGATCTTGAGCGATACCTCGCGCAGGGCGACGTCCCGGCGGTGGTAGGCGTAGCTGATCGACCGGGTCTCGATGATCCATTCCGAACTCATAGTATAACCCCTTGCAGCATGCGGTCGAGGAGGACAAGCGCGACGAAGGCAATCGCCGGTGCGGCGAGCCAGGCCGCGGTGACCCTGGCCGGCTCTCTGAATGTGGGGAAGTCCCCCTGGAAGTTGCGGCAGGCCAGCGAGGTCTGGGAGCGCTCGGCCACCTCCACCGAGCGCGTGAACATGCCCACCGCCACCTGGGAGAAGGTCCTTAGGGAGGTGCGCAGGCCCTTGAAACCGAGGCGGCAGCGCGCCGCCAGGAACATCCGCTCCGACTGCTCCAGCACCAGGAACGAGTACCGATACACCAGGATGGTCAGTTCGGTTATCTCCTTAGGAACGCGGAGACGACGCAGGGCATGGGCCAGGTGCGGGATCGGCGTGGAGGTGGCGAAGAACAGCATCACCGCCACCCCGGCCAGGGAGCGCGTCAGTACCAGGGCGCCTTGGGCTATGCCCCGGTCGGTGAGGACGATGGCCCATTGCCCGATCCCCAGCGTGAATGCCGGCGTTCCGGGCGTCACCGCGGCGATGACCGCCGCCCCGATGACGATGATGAGCGCACCGTCGAGGAGGGCCAAGGCGACCACCCGGGGCAGGCGCAGCGCGGTGGAGTGGAAGAGCAGTCCCAGCCCTATCGCCAGGACCATCAGCGGCACCACGACCTCACCGCTGAGCAGGGAGGCGAGGAGGAGGGCCAGGGTCAGGAACAGCTTGCCCAAGGGCGGCCACCGCCGGGCGGGGGAGGCGTTGGCGACCTCGTCTATCGCGAACAACGGTCCTCACCTTCCCTAGAGCGTTTCCACCGGCGGTAAACGAAGAGGATGATGGCAGCGCCCACGACCGCCTGGAGGGCGAATAGGGCGATCTCCACCGGCCCCTCCGGGCTGATGAGGTTTTCCATCCAGGGGATGAAATCAGGAGCTATCTGCTGAATGGCCTCCGAGCCGAGGTCGTCTGCGCCGGCCAGGTCGGCGATGTTGACGAAGGCGACCATGCCCACCACCGCGACGACCATCACCGCTCCCAGGGCGAGGGCGGCCTTTCTGTCGAGCGGCCGTCCCCCGATCGCTACCCGCCCTTCCAGCAGCTCCGGCCGGGAGCGGGCCAGGAAGTCGAAGAACATCACCGTCATGAGGCCCTCGAGGACGGCCAGGGGCACCTGGGTCAGGGCGAAGATGGCGAGGAACACTTGGAACGAGCTGAACGGACCTCCCGCTCCGGGGAAGGCCAGGGCGAGCTGCCCGGCAGTGACGACGTATGTGATGAGGTCAGCGGTGAACGCCGCTGCGAAGACCGTGACGCTTCTCCCGGCCCCCGCCCCGCTCAGCCCTCGGTAGACGAGGTACGCTGCAAAAGGACCGGCGATGCCCATCGAGAAGACGTTGGCACCGAGGGTGGTCAGCCCGCCGTGGGCGAGCAGGAGGGCCTGGAAGAGCAGCACGATGAGCGAAAGGAGGGAGGTGACGCCCACCCCGTACAGCACCGTGCTGACGCCCGCCCCGGTGGGATGGGAGGAGGAACCTCCGATGGAGGGCAGCTTGAGGGCCGAGAGGACGAACATGAACGCGCCGGCCGCGGCCACCATGAGCTTCTTTTCCGGCTCCTCCCGGAACGTCCTGCGGACGCGGAAGACGCCCCAGATGATGACCGGGGCCGAAAGCAGGGCCCAGAACAGGCACCACTCTAAGGGAAGGAAGCCTTCCATTATGTGCATCGGGCCGCACACTCCGAGCAGGTGCCGATGAGGTGGAGGTTCCACTTCTTGATGGGCATCCCGATCCTCCGCTCGATCTCGAAGAGGTTGAGCTCGAACGGCACGTGGGTGATGCTATGGCACACCTCGCACTCGAAGTGGGCGTTGCTGAAGGGATGCTTGAAGTACACGCTGACCCCGTTGCTGGCCGTCTCATTGACCAGCCCGGCGTCCTGCAGCTTGCGGAGGTTGCGGTAGACGGTGCCGAGACTGATGCTGGGCACCCTGTCCTTCGCTCGTTCGTATATCCTCTCAGCGGTGAGATGGTCCTCGCTCTCGTACACGACATCGAGGACCGTCTGCAACTGCTTGGTCCACCGTTTCCCCCCGCTCATCGCTAATAGTAATCATTACTAGTAGATATAAGCGATTCGGCACCCACTATAAATACGAGTTGGATGATACATCCAACATCACTGGAGGGAAGGATCTACGGACGGGGGGAACGCAAAGAGGGATTACTGGGACCGGGTCATGACCAACATCTCCGGTCCCATCGGGCCGAACGAGGGCTGTGCCTACTATCCGTGCCACCACCCTGGTCAGGACTGCACGCTATGCTTCTGCCCGTTCTACCCATGTCGTGACGAGCGCCTGGGACGGGACGTGGAAGCTCGGAACGGAGGCCTGGTATGGTCGTGCGAGGATTGCCTGTGGATCCATCGTCCGGACGTCGCCGCGGCGGCCAGGGCACACCTGGTCGGCGCCGATCGGCCCGCACCATCGGAGCTGCAACAGCTTCGGGAAGCGATCATGGCGAAGCACCCACCGCAGGCCTCCTCCCTCATGGTGCTGGGCGCGACCTCGGGAGCGGGCAAGACGCTGCTGGTGGCGGCACTGTGCCGCATCCTCTCCGACCTCGGGCTGCGGGTGGCCCCGTTCAAGTCGCAGAACATGTCCCTCAACTCCACCGTCACCTCCCGGGGGGAGGAGATCTCCCGGGCCCAGGCGCTGCAGGCCCTCGCCGCCCGGACCGAGGCGGAGGCGCGCATGAACCCCGTCCTCCTCAAACCGAAGAAGGACGACGTCTCCCAGGTGGTGGTCCTCGGCAAGCCGTACCGGGACATGGACGTCCCCACCTACTACGGGGAGTTCGCCTGCGGCGAAGGGCCGTCCATCGTGGCCGAGGCGTTCGACCACCTCCGCCGGCGGTTCGACGCGGTGGTCATCGAGGGCGCCGGCTCCCCCGCTGAGATCAACATCGCCGACGTCGACCTGGCCAACATGATGACGGCGGAGATCACCGACTCGCCGTGCATCCTGGTGGTGAACATCGAGTGGGGAGGGGCGTTCGCCTACGCCTACGGAACGCTCATGCTGCTGCCCCCTGAGCAGCGCGCCCGGTTCAAGGGCATCATCATCAACAACCTCCATGGCGACGCCACCTGCCTACGCCCCGGGATCGAGGAGCTGGAACGGCTGACCGGGGTCCCGGTGCTGGGCGTGTTGCCGCACGTCGAACACGCCCTCCCCGACGAGGACTCCCAGGACCTGGCCAGCCGGGAGCGCGGCGGTACGGTGGTGGCGGTGCTTCGCCTCCCGCACATCTCCAACTTCACCGACTTCGACGCGCTGGAGCTGGAGCCCGGCATCTCGGTAGCGTACGTCGACGACCCCTCCGGGGTGGCCCGGGCGGACGCCATCATCATCCCGGGTACCAAGAACACCGTGGCCGACCTGCGGTGGCTGCGGGAGCGCGGTCTAGCCGATGCCATCCGTCGGCGGAGGGGAGAGGTCCCCATCCTGGGGGTGTGCGGCGGGTACCAGATGCTGGGGCGGGAGATCGCTGACCCCCTCGGCCTGGAGGGTGACGAGCCCTGCACCTGGGAGGGACTGGGGCTCCTCCGCACGGCCACCAGGTTCGACGCCTACGACAAGCGGACGGTCCAGGTCGAAGGCGTCCTGGCCTCGGGCGGGGGAGCGGTGCGCGGTTATGAGATCCACATGGGCGGCACGGTGAGCGAGGAGGCCCCGCTGTTCCTGCTGCGGGACGACGAGGGCGTCAGGGCGGAGGGCGCGTGCGACGCCGAGAACATGGTCATGGGCACCTACGTCCACGGGCTGTTCGACCTTCCCTCGTTCAGACAGCACTTCCTCTCCCTGGCCAAGGTGACGGAGCGCCCAGAGGGGCCGACGGACTACGCTGGAGCGGTGGAGGAGAGCATCGCCAAGCTAGCCGAGGTGGTCAGGGCGAACATCGATCTCGCTGCCCTGCTCGACATCATGGGGGTGCGGCAGTGAACAACATCATGGTGCTGGGCGCGACCTCCGGGGCGGGCAAGACGACCATCGCTGCCCTGCTGTGCCGCCACTTCGCCTTCCAGGGCCGGAAGGTGGCGCCGTTCAAGGCCCAGAACCTCTCCCTGAACTCCTTCGTCACCGCCAGCGGGGAGGAGATGGGCATCTCCCAGGCCTACCAGGCGTGGGCGTGCGGGGCCGAGCCCCATTGGACCATGAACCCCATCCTCCTAAAGCCCCGGTCGGAGGGCAGCATGCAGGTGGTGCTGCGGGGCCGGCCCCTCGCCGACGCCGGCCCCGGACGGCCGGTGGACCGCCAGGCGGTCCTCGCTGCGGTCCGCGAGGCGTACGCCGCGGTGGCCGCCTCCTCCGAGGTGGTCATCCTGGAAGGCGCGGGCGGGGCGGCGGAGATCAACCTCGCCGAGCGGGACATCGCCAACATGGCCACCGCCGAGATGGCCGACGCGCCGGTGCTGCTGGTCGGGGACATCGACCGGGGCGGGGTGTTCGCCGGACTGTATGGCACATGGTCCCTCCTCCCCCCGCGGCACCGGGCCCGGGTGAGGGCGTTCCTCATCAACCGGTTCCGGGGCGATGCCAGCATCCTCGGCCCCGGTATCCGGAAGCTGGAAGAGCTGACCGGGGTCCCTTGCGTCGGGGTGCTGCCGATGTCCAGGGTCAGGCTGCCCGCTGAGGACTCCCTCGACCTCGGCCGGGACCGCGGGCAGGTGGCCGGCGGCGGGGACATGCGGGAGTGCTGGATGGCCGCCCTGGACGAGGTGTACCAGATGTCGAGAGCGCACCTCGACTACGAGCTGGTGGAGCACATCGTGGACGGCCGCCGGTAGGCCAACCCATATGAAGGGTGGGATGGCATGGTAATGGCCTGATGGGATGGGCGAGGAGAACATCAGGACGCCCACGACGGCCGGCTGGTGACCGACGGGCACCGGACCTCGACGACCGCGCTCCGGCCTACGTGCTCGGCGTGGGCACCCCCAACGGGGTGGGAGTGATCCGCAGCCTGGGCCGGGTGGGGCTGGACATCGTGGCGGTCGATCATCACGCCGAGGCCGCCGGGCTGCGGTCGCGGTACGCCAGGCCATTGGTGGTCCCTGATCCGGTCAAGCGGCCGGAGGATGCCCTGCAGGCACTAGTGAAGGACGCGCCCCGCGATGGGGCTGTCCTGTTCCCCACCTCCGATGCCTTCGTTCTTTTCCTGTCCCAGTACCGCGAGCAGCTGGAGGAGCGGTTCCGGTTCTGCGTGCCCTCCCGGCACATCCTCGAGGGGATGGTGGACAAGCGCCTCCAGTACCAGGAGGCCATGCGGGTGGGGGCGCCGCTTCCCCCGACATTTTTCCCGGCGGACATGGCCGAGGTGAAGGAGGTGGCGGACGAGCTGCTTTACCCTGCGTTCATCAAGCCCCATATCACCTACCCGTGGTACGAGCGGTTCGGCAACAAGGGGTTCAAGGTAACGTCGCCTCGCGAGCTGAAGGCACGGTACCGGGAGGTCTTCGATCATGGACTCCAGGCCCTGGTGCAGACCATCATCCAGGGGCCGAACACCAACCACGTCAAGGTGTGCGCGTACTACGGCCTCGACGGCCGCCGGCACGCCCTGTTCCTGACCCGGAAGCTTCGCCAGTACCCGGTGGAGTTCGGGGTGGGGACGCTCATGGAGAGCTTTCACGACCCCGAGGTGCAGCGGATCGGCCTGGACTTCCTGGAGGCCGTGGGCTACCGAGGTATCGGGTCGATCGAGCTCAAGAGGGACGACCGCACCGGTCGGTACATGATGATCGAGCTCAATCCCCGGCTGTGGGCGCAGAACGTCCAGGCCACCTACGCCGGGGTTAACTTTCCGCTCATCCAGTACCTCGATGTCACCGGCCAGCCGGTGGGGCCGGAGCCGGAGTGGCGGGACGGGGTGAGGTGGATGGACGCGTTCGAGGACGCCCAGTCGTTCTGGTGGTACCGCCAGCGAGGGAGGCTGGGCTTCGGCGACCTGTTCCGCTCCTGGCTGTCGGTCGACTGCGCCGCCTACTTCTGCCACGACGACCCCAGGCCCTTCCTGCGGCAGACGGGCATGGGGGTGGAGGCGGCCCGGCTGGTGGTCAAGTTGCTGAGGACGAAGGGCCAGGCCGAGCCCCAGGACGCGAAGGCCACGTCTCGGAAGGCAGCAGACGGTCGCCGGGCTAGGCGTAGCGGAGAGAGTGAGCAGCACCCTCCCGCCCCGAGGGGCGAAGGTCGAGGGTGAGCACCAGGCCCAGTGCCTTGCCCAGGTCGCTGATGTACTCCGCCGCGGCCAGGGCGTTGCGCTCCACCACCGAGGCCAGGCGGTCCATGAACTCGCCGGAGGGGATGAACCCGAGGTCCCGCTGGGAGCGGTCCATGGGCAGGTACAGCAGGCGGTCCTTGAGACTGCAGAAGTCCTCCTGAACGAAGGCCGGCTCGGGGGTGGGCTCGGCCGTCCCCGGGCCCAGCGTCTGGAACGCCTTCTCCATGGTGCGCAGCTCCTCCAGCAGCTGGGCGAGGGCCCGGCGGCCGTTGAGGCAGTTGTCGTTGTAGCCCTCGATGCGCACGCTGAGATAGTCGGCCTTGGCCGCCTTCTCGCACTCCCTGACCATGTTCAGCAGCTTGCCGATCTCCTCCAGCATGACCAGGAGGACGGTGAAGCGCAGGCGGTCCCGCCCCCGATACTCGTCCGCCCCGGCCAGGACGTGGTAGGTGTTGGCGTTCTCCAGGATGTGACCGGCCAGGTCGATGGCCAGTTCGAACGCGTCGTCACGGAGGGGATGCTGCACGTCAGGGACATCGGTCATGAGCGTTCATTTCCGGTCCTACATATTAATCTCTTGCCAAGGCGCCGATGGGATATCGAGCAATCGGCAAACGCTATAAAAGTGGCAACGCATTATCTTATCATGGAGAGCGAGCAGGAGCTCAGGGCGAGGGCGCGGCGGCGTGCGGAGGAGAAGGTGGGCTTCTACTTCCACCTCGGCGCCTACTTGCTGGTCAACACCGGGCTGTGGGCGCTGTGGTTCTTCACCAGCCGGGACGTGTTCCCCTGGCCGGTATTCGTGTCCGTCTTCTGGGGCATCGGCCTGGTGGCCCACGGCATCGGCACCTTCGTCGGCGACCGCTACACCGAGTCCCTGGCCGAGAAGGAGTACCAGCGCCTGGTCGGTAGGCAGAGGCCCTAGCCTTCCAGCATCCGGATGAAGATGCGGGCCAGGGCCTCCCGATCGGCTGGCGTGGACCGGTCCCACATCTCCTTGACCAGCCGCTCCTCGGGCGTGCCGGGGCAGGCCCGCTTGGACAGGAAGTCGATCATGTCCTCCACCACCTCCAGGGCGTGGCGCTCGGAAGGGTCGACCTCCCGGGCCGCCCGCACCGTCTCGCTGAGGGAGGCCCGCCAATCTTCCCAGTTCTGGAAGAAGTTCATCAGGTTGAGGCAGGTCTGGACCGGCTCAGCGGTCCTCTCCTCGAGATCGCTACGCATGATTGCATGAGGTCACCTCGGCCCTAATAATAACTGCCGACCAGCGGTCACTTCTTATAGACGGGAGCGGAATCTACCTTGCCCGGCGAGGGCAGGTGTTAATTTGAAGGCAGTTGAGGCCAGAGACCTAGCGAAGTCCTTCGGGGACTTCCAGGCGGTCAAGGGAGTGACCTTCTCAGTGGAGGAGGGCGAGGTGTTCGGGCTCATCGGTCCAAACGGCGCGGGCAAGACCACCACCATGCGCATGCTGTCCACCCTGCTGCAGATCACCTCAGGCACGGCGAGCATCTTCGGGAAGGACGTGAGCACGGAGACCGACGAGGTACGCAAGATCATCTCCTACCTTCCGGAGGAAGCGGGAGCGTACAAGAACCTCACCGGGCGGCGGTACCTCGAGTTCATCGCCCGGTTCTTCTGCCAAGGCAAGGAGGTCAAGGAGATGGTCGACTACGGCATCTCCATCTCCAACCTGGGCGACCGGATCGACGACAAGGTGGAGACGTACAGCAAGGGCATGACCCGCCGCCTGCTGGTCAGCCGGGCGCTCATGTTCAAGCCCCGGCTGGCCATCCTGGACGAGCTGACCTCGGGCCTGGACGTCATCAGCGCCCACCACGTCCGCCGGATGGTCCGGGAGACCGCCCGGAACGGTACGACCATCATCGTGTCGTCGCACAACATGCTCGAGGTCGAGCTGGTGTGTGACCGCCTGGCCCTCATCAACGGCGGAAAGGTCGTGGAGCTGGGCACCCCTGCCGAGCTGAAGTCGAAGTACGGTGCGGCCAACATCGAAGAGGTCTTCGTGAAGGTGGTGGCATGAGGCCGCTCAGCAACATCCTGACCAAGGAGGTCCGCGAGCTGCTGACCCCCGCCACCGTGGTGCCGATCATCGTCATGGCCCTCCTGTTCGGTTCCCTCGGAGGCCTGATGGGCGACGTCGAGGAAGAGGTGTCCAAGCCCCCGGTCATCGGTCTCATCGACCAGGACGGGGAAGGTTTCTCGCTTCTCGCAGCGCAAGTGCTGGAGAGCAACGCCGAGGTGGTGTACAACGGGACGAGCGTCGAGGAGGGCATCAGCGCCGTCACCGCCGCCGGAGGCACCGCCCTCCTGGTCCTCCCGGAGGACTTCACCCAGAACATCACCTCCAACCACAGCGCTACGATCAAGGTCTACTGGATCATGTCCGGCACGGGCATGCTGGACACGCTGTCCTCGACGTCCCTGGACGGCCTCCTGGGAGCGACCAACAAGGCGCTCTCCATGGTCATCCTCGAGAGCGGCCTGGACATCGACGCCAACACCACGCTCACCCCGACCAAGAAGGTGGAGACGACCACCTTCAAGGGCAACACCCTGGAGAACGTGTCCCCGAGCCTTATCTCGTCCACCCTCTCCTCGCAGAACCTGGTGGTGCCGCTCATCGTCCTGATGGTCATCATCATGTCCGGCTCCACCGTCATCTCGTCGATGGGGCTGGAGAAGGAGAACAAGACCCTGGAGACCCTGCTCACCATGCCGGTCAAGCGCTCCTACATCGTGCTGGGCAAGCTGGGCGGGGCGGCCGTGGTGGGCCTGCTGATGGCGTTCATCTACATGCTGGGCATGAATTCCTACATGGAGGGCATGTCCGGCAGCGCCGCCCTCGACCTGGCGGAACACGGTATCGCCCTGGGAATGACCGACTACCTGCTGGTCGGCCTGTCGCTGTTCCTGGCCGTGGTCGGCGGGCTGGCGATGTGCCTGGTCATCGGCACCTTCGCCCGGGACTACAAGTCCGCCCAGGCGCTCACCATGCCCATCACCTTCCTGGCCATGGTGCCCATGTTCGCCATGATGATGAAGGACTTCAGCACCCTTCCGGGAGCGGTCCAGGCGGCCATCTTCGCCATACCGTTCAGCCACCCCATGATGGCGATCAACAACCTCCTGTTCGGGGACTACACCCTGGTGCTGGCCGGCATCGCCTACGAGGCGGTGTTCGCCGCGGCGATGATGGCCATAGCGGTGTACCTGTTCAGGAAGGACATCCTGGTGACGGGCAGGATGAAGAAGAACCGAGCGGCGGGGTCCCGGAAAGGGCTCCGCCGCTAAACGCCTTCCTTTTTTTACGGTCTGCGCTCGGGTGGTGGCGGGGACTGCGGTCCCTGCTGGCCTTCCCGGCTCCGGGTGCCGCTCTTGTTGAAGTAGTCGATCAGCAGCCAGATCCCGATCAGGATGAAGAAGATCCCGACGATCCAGCTCAGCAGCTCCTCAAAGGCGATCACCAGTATGCCGAAGATGATGGCTATCAGGGCTAGGATGGGGTCCAACGACATAGGTATCGGCGTTTTCTTTGGAGGGTCTAATATTTTAAGGTATTGAGGCCTGGAAAAAGCAATATACACTGGGCTCCGAAGGACAGCCGTGAGCTCGGTAGCTCGAACAGTGGAGGCGGCGAGGCACTTTCCCCGCCTGCCCCATCACGTCGGCATCATCCCCGATGGGAACCGCCGCTGGGCCGATGCCCGCGGACTTCCTCGGGGGGACGGATACTCTCCGGGGGTGGACGCGGCCTTCCGGGTCTTGCGGGGCCTCCAGCGACTGGGGATCGGGGAAGTGAGCGTTTACGGGTTCACGCAGGAGAACGTCCACCGTCCCAAGGAGCAGAGGGTGGCATTCCAGGCCGCCTGCGTCAAGGCCGTAGAGAGGCTGTCCCTCCTCGACGCCGAGCTACGGGTGGTCGGCGATCACCGCTCCCCGATGTTCCCGCCCGCCCTCCGGCCGTACGTCGAGCGGACCCGGTTCGGCGATGGCGGCATCAAGGTCAACCTTTTGGTCAACTACAGCTGGAGGTGGGACCTCGAGGAGATGCGTTCGACCGGCCGACTGGGCTCCCACGACGTCACGCCCATCGACCTGGTCATCCGGTGGGGCGGGCGGTGCCGGCTGAGCGGGTTCCTGCCGGTGCAGTCGGTGTACGCGGACATCTGCGTGCTGCCAAGGCTGTGGCCCGACGGGAGCGAGGACGACCTCTACGAGGCCTTGGACTGGTACCAGGCCCAGGACCCCACCCGGGGCGGATGATGCGCCGACCAGACTGTCGTCCAGCATTTCGGGCCGACCGCAGCCAGTGACAAGGTATAAGTAATGGTTTCCTTGTTCCTAAAATGGAGTTATAATATTGGCCGGAAGACAATACAAACCCCGGGGAAGGGACGACCGCCACAAGCAGCGGTCCCCGACGCCCCGAACTGCCATGTTGAACCTGCACCGATTGGGTTCTTTTAAGTACGACCTCCGTGAGATTCTCAACGCATCTCCCATGGACAAGACGACCATACCCACTGTGGTCGCCAACATCATCGCCAAGGCTTCGCGGGTCTCCATCCGCGAGACCAAGGACTACATCCGGGAGATCGAGCAGCAGGGGGTCATCGACAAGATCGCTGCCGATGATTCCATCGCCCTGCTGGACCGCTACTCTAAGTGGCGGTGACCTACTTGCGGGCCCGGGGCAGGGGCTTCACGGTGAACTTCTTGCCCCGGTAGGTGGCCTGGCGAAGCGCCCTCAGCACCTTCATGGCCACGTCCTTGTGCACCTCGACGACGGAACGGTCGGGCTGGACCTCGACGTGCCCGATAGTGATGTCGTTCACCCTACCGGTGCGGGCGACGAAGTCGGCCAGGTCCACGTGGCTGGTCACGTCGGCCCTGGTTAGGGATAGCTCGAAGCGGACCATGCCGAAGATGTCGGCCATCTCGTCGAAGTCCAGCACCTCGCGCACCACCTCTTTCCGCTTGCCGGGGGCCGAGGGCACCTCGACCTGCTTGAGCCTCTGGTCGGTGAACTGCTCCACTGCCTCGAGGAGGTGCATCTCGTCCGCGCTGACGAAGGTGATGGCCTTGCCCTCCTTCCCCGCGCGCCCGGTGCGGCCGATGCGGTGGACGTAGACCTCAGGGCTCTCAGGGATGTCGTAGTTGATGACGTGGGTGACGCCCTCGATGTCCAGCCCACGGGCCGCGACGTCGGTGGCGATGAGGACCTTGATCTTGCCGGAGCGGAAGTCCGAGAGGACCTTCTCCCGGCGGGCCTGGGTGAGGTCGCCGTGGATGGCCGCGGCCGGATACCCGTAGGAGGTCAGGCGCTGCTCGATGATGTCCACCATGTGCTTGGTCTGGGCGAACACGATGGCCTTGGGGTGCTCCTTGTCCAGCACCCGGCACAGCGCCCAGATCTTGTTCTTGCGGCCCACCGCGAAGTACATCTGCTTGGTGTTGGGGAGGACGATCTCCTCCTCGCTCACCGAGACCACCTCGGGGTCGCGCATGTGGCGCTCCCCCAGCCGGCGGATCTCCGGCGGGATGGTAGCGGAGAAGAGCATGGTCTGGCGGTCCTTGGGGACCCTGGCGATGATGTAGTCGATGTCCTCGATGAATCCCATGTCCAGCATGCGGTCCGCTTCGTCGAGCACGAGGAAGCGGACCCCCTTGAGGTCGATGGTGCCCCGCTGGATGTGGTCGATGACCCGGCCGGGGGTACCGGAGACGATGTCCACTCCCCGGGCGAGGGCGTCGATCTGAGGCTCGATGCCCGCCCCGCCGTAGACGGCCAGGACGTTGAGGTCACGGTAGGCCGCCAGCTTCTTGATCTCCTCCGAGACCTGTACCGCCAGCTCGCGGGTGGGGCACAGGATCAGCGCCGAGGGCCTCCTGCCGGGGGCAGCGATTCCCTGGATGATGGGGATGCCGAAGGCGGCGGTCTTGCCGGTGCCGGTCTGGGCCTGGGCGATGACGTCCTTCCCCTCCAGCAGGAGAGGGATGGTCCCTACCTGCACCGGGGTGGGCTCGACGAACCCCATCTTCTCGATGGCCCGGAGGACCGGTTCTTCGATGTTCAATGAGCTAAAATCTTGTGACATATGACCACATCTGACTGATATGTAATGGAACGAGCGTGGGGACGCTCAGATATCGTTTTCCCCGACATTCTCCCCGCCGTTATTAACCTTTTTTCCGGTCAGGCCCCGCCGCTCACGCGCTGGGCGAGCTCCTTGGTCTGCCGAAGGGCCCGCTCCAGGTTCTCCAGCGTCCCGCACCGGCACTCGTGCGGCAGCTTGAGCTGGCGGGCGAAGTCCTCGGAGAGCGCTTCCAGCCGCTCCCGGTCGCCCACCCCGGTGTCGACGTACATGCACCGCCGGTAGGCGTCGAAGATGATGTCCAAGAAGTACTCGGGGCCGTAGCCCTGGTCCACCATGCTGTCGAGGTGAAGCTCCTTGATGACCGCGTCCATCCCCTGCTCGGCCCATCCCGGCGAGGAGAACCAGGTGCCGGTGCACTCGGCCTTGGCCTCAGCGTACTTGACCGGGCCGAGCAGGACGGAGATGCAGTCGTCCCCCTCCAGCATGACCGACGGGACCTTGACCGCCTTGTCCAGCTCGCCGAGCGACTGGCAGGTGGCATAGCCTATGAGGACCGCGTCCACCTTGCCCTCGAGCGCGTCGACCTTCTCCTTCACGGTCTGCCGCATCTCCTCCGGGTACACGTGGAGGGCGAACTCCAGGTACTCCTTGTGCACGAAGTCCGGGTCGCCTGCGGTGAGGGCCTCGATCTCGGCCTTGAGGATATCGCAGGCCACGATTCCAATGCGCGCCATACCCCCCACCGATGGCGCTCCGAGAACAAATGCCTTGCTAGGCCACATACGAAAGGGGCAGCAGGATGGAGAGGAGGAGAGGCTGGTGGACCAGGTAGATGAGGAGGGAGCGGCGGCCCAGCGCGCCGAAGGGGCGGGCCCACCGCGGGCACGGGCGCCTGGGACCGCGGCGCTGCCCCCGCGGGAACGCGACCGCTCCGAGCGCTGCGCCGAGCGCCGCCACCCCCGCCCAGGGCAGGAGGGGATAGTAGTCAAGGGTGGCGAACCCCGCGGGTGGCAGGCCTATCCAAAGGAGCAGGCCGGTCGAGCCTTCCATGCCAGCAAGGGCCGCTCCAGCGGCCACCGCCGCCGACCCGATGGCCGCGGCGAGCGCAGGGCGAGCGGCCAGGGGATACACGAGAAGGGCGGAAAGGGCGATGCAGTGGAGCACCCCGAACACGATCACCTGCCCGGGGAACAAGAGGGCCGTCACCACGGTGATGCCCATGGCCACCAGCAGCAGCTGGAGCGCCCGGCGGTAGGGAGGCCCGATTCCCCTCGCCCGGCGGACCGACTGGGAGGCGCCGACCACCCCCAGGAAGACCGTCCCGGTGGCGAGGGCGAGGAGCGCCGGCCACCCTGTGTTGGGGTCGACTGCCCACAGACCCAAGAAAGAAAGGTCCCACAGCAGGTGGTAGGCGACCATCATGACCGCCCCGGCGCCCCGGACGGCGTCGAGCTCCCACAGCCGCTCGCCCGGCCCCTGCGCTACCGGTTCGGGGGAGCATCGCCCGGCCTGGCCAATCAGTGGGGCGGAGCGCTCAGCGGCCCAACGGTCGGTGTGGGGCCTTATTGGATCTCCTTGTCCTCGCCCACCGAGGTGAAGAAGTCGTGGTGCTCCTCCTCTTCCCCCAGGATCTCTTCGAACATGTGCATGGTGGTGATGTCTCCCTCGGCCTGGGCGGTCCTGATGATATCCTTGTAGAAGGATATGGCCTCGGCCTCGGCATCGATGTCGAAGCGGACCATCGAGGCCATGTCAGTGCCGACGTTGATCTCCCTCGGCTTGGTGGTCGGGGTGCCGCCAAGGTACCACAGCCGCTCGGCGATCCTCTCGGCGTGCTTCATCTCCGCGATGGCGATCTTCTCGAACTCGCCGGATACCGCGTAGTGCTTGACGCCGCTCCACTGAACGTGCTGCCACATGTATTGGATCGACACCGCGAGCTCCCGTTCGATGGCCCCATTGAGCATTTCCTTCAGCTTCTCTGATGCCATGTGAGTCCTCCAGCGTTCCTTTTGACAGCCATTTTCATTGATTCCATGGCCGCATAAAGGTTGTGTCACCGCTGCACCGCGAGCTCGTCAGGACGGGCAGGGATGGCCACCTTCCGCTTGACCCACCATAATGCCAGGGCGGTGGATGTCACAGTAGCGATGCCGGTGACCCCGATGTACCACCACAGCATCTTGCCGGACAGGGAGAGCAGGGCCCCCACCGTGGCGAGGGTGTTGGGGACCAGCACCGCGGTGCCCAGGATGGTCAGCCAGGTCATGGTCATGGACATGCGGTTGTTGAGCACCTGTAGCTGGTTGTTGTAGATCGACTGCATGACCTCCAGGCCGGAGGCCAGGACCTCGGACATGTGCTCGCTGAGCGAGATCTGCTGGGTGATGTCCACCACCAGGAGGTTGATCTTGGCCAGGACCTTGGGGTTGTCGGTGATGACGTCGGCATCGCCGTAGCGGAGGTTGTTGAGGACGTCCAGGGTGTACCACAGCGTGTCGAGGTAGTTGATGAGCGTATGCTTCATCTCGTAGATGGAGCGACCCAGGGCGCGGCGGTCGGAGGCGGCGTCGACCAGGCTCTCCGACAGCTTGTCGGCCTGCTCCTCGATCTCCCGCAGCTGCTCGAAGTTGCGGTTGTTGTTCTCGTCGATGATGCGGGACAGCATCAGGGTGAGCTTGTCCTCCGGCGGCATGGCGGCGGGCAGCTTCCGCGCGAACCCCTCGGCGTACCGGGAGAAGTTGATGAGCCGGAAGACGTCCTCGGAGTGCAGGGTGAGGATGAGCCCCCGGCGCACCAGGATGAGCAGCGGGAACGAGGTCAGGTCGGTGCCCCGCACCCGAACCGCTGGCAGCATCATCCCCAGCTCGTAGTCGCGGTCATCGAACGCGGAGACGTAGCCGCGCAGGAGGGCGGGCACCAGCGACCCGCTGAACCCCAGGGAGGCGGCGATGGCCGCTCCCTCGCTCTCCAGGTCCCGGCAGGTGAAGTTCACCCAGGTCAGGGCGGAGCGCTGGAGGAAGGGGAGCACCTCGGAGGGATGGTCGACCTGGAGCTTGGACGGCCGCCCGTCCAGCGGCAGGACCACTCCCACCGCCCGCTTCCGGGCCTCGCCGTTCGCCTCCCCTCCGGCCGGCCAGGCGGCGATGCTGGGCTGATGTGCACTGTGGTCCACTCGCTCACGTCCCGAAAAAGGATGAGCGGGTATCGGACAGGGGATATATACGCTCGCTGTCCGCCCTCACATCTTCCCGCGGTAGCGGAAGGCGATGTTGCAGCCGCCCTCCCGCGAGACCATGCACGGGCCCATGGGGTAGGCGGGGGTGCATCCCCGCCCGAAGGCAGGGCACTGCTCCGACTCGATGAGGCCGCGGAGCACCTCCCCGCAGCGGCAGCCCTTGAGCTCCTCCTTGACCTCCGGCCGCCGCTCCAGGATGTCCTGGTGGACCTTGCGGGCGTTGTGGGCGTCGTACTTCGGCCGGAGCTCGTAGGCGCTCTGCGGGATGACCGGGAAGCCGCGCCACGCCCGGTCCACCGGCATGAACACCTCTTCCAGCAGCCGGATGGCCCTGGGGTTGCCCTCCCGCTTGACCAGGCGGGTGTACTCGTTCTCCACCTCCGCCCGGCCCTCCTTGACCTGGCGGACCAGCATGTAGGCGGCCATGAGCAGGTCGAGGGGCTCGAAGCCAGCGATGACCTGCGGCACCTTGTTGCGCTCCGAGAAGACGCGGTACGGTTCCTCGCCGATCATCACGCTGACGTGGCCAGGCTCGATGAGCCCATCGATGCGGAACTCCCCCATCCGGATGATGGCCTCCAGGGCAGGAGGCAGCAGGCGGTGGCACGAGAGCACGGAAAAGTTGTCCGGCAGCTCCTCCACCATCATCGCGGCGGTGGTCGGGCTGGTCGTCTCGAACCCGATGGCCATGAACACCATGTCCTTGACCTCGGCGGCCAGGCGGACGGCGTCCTCTACCGAGTACACGATCCTGACGTCCCCGCCCCGGGCCTTGGCGTCGCCCAGCGAGCCGATGGGGGTGGGCACCTTGAGCATGTCCCCGAACACCGCCACGGTGACCCCGGCGTCGGCCAGGGCGATGCCCTCGGCCACCTCGTTGGAGGTGGTGACGCATACCGGGCAGCCGGGACCCTGTCGGATCTCCACCCCGGCATCGCGCAGCATGCGCTCCAGCCCGAACCTCACCAGCGTGTCCTGGTGAGTACCGCACACGTGCATGAAGCGGAGGTCGACGTCCTCTTTGCGGATGGCCTCGATGATCCGCTCCGCGGCCTTCTCATCCCTGTACCTGAACATCCTTCTCCACCACCTTGACCGAGCGCACCGTGCAGCCCTTGCCCCTGGTCACCTCCACGCCCTCGCCGCAGCGGGGGCACCGCAGGGCGGGGACCAGACCGTGGAGGTCGCCGTCTCCGAGGAGGTCGGCCGGGCCGTCGTAGCCGCAGGAGGTGCATCGCACTCCCACTGCCTCGGTATCGATGACCAGCGAGGAGCCCTCTAGCAGGGTGCCGCGGGTCAGGACCTCGTAGGCGAACTGGAGCTGGTCCTCCCCCAGGAAGGTCATCGCCCCGATGGTCAGGTCGACCTCCTCTACCCTCTCCACCGGGTACTTCTTCAGCTCCTCCAGCACCGAGTTGATGATGCTGGCCATGATGGACGCCTCGTGCATCGTCACTCCTATCACGGGGGATTATTAAGTCGTTTCGTGCCATCCATCGCCCTTCGGGGCTGGAACAATTAAAATATCGCCGAGCGGATTCCAGCTGCCATGGTCGAGGAGCCGTCCCGCCAGGAGGTGACCCTCCGGTCAATCGTGGAGGGCAGGAAGATGGAGGCCTACGTGGAGGCCCGCACCAAGGACATGAGGGTGTGCTGGCTGTGCGGCACCGTCTCCTACAAGAAGACCCCCATGAAGCTGGTGGGCTCCCGATGGGTGTGCATCGACTGCTTCCGCCAGGTCCGGGAGGTCATCGCCACCATGGACCAGTGGGAGGCGGAGGTCCAGCTGGAGCGGGAGATGTCCCGGAAGATCGACCAGGGGCTGGGCCTCTAGTCGTCCCGATGCCTTTCCTCCTGGTAGAGGTCGCAGAACTCCCGGATGGGACATATTTCGTGCTTGGGCCGCAGCGGCGTGCACACCTCCTGTCCGAACCGCACCATCAGCTCGTTGATCGACCTCCACAGGTGCTTGGGAACGACCTGGGCGAGCGCCTCCTCGGTCTGCTCCGGGGCCCGGGTGCGCACCAGGCCGATGCGGTTGGAGATGCGGTGGACATGGGTATCGACGCAGATGTAGTCCAGCCCGTAGGCGTACGAGAGGACGCAGGTGGCGGTCTTCCGGCCGACCATGGGGAGGGCGTCCAGCTCTTCCACCGTGCGGGGGACCTCTCCGCCGTGCTTCTCCACCAGGATGCGGGCGATGTCCCGTATGGCGACGGCCTTGCCGAAGTGGAAGTTCACCGAGCGGATGAGCTCGTCGACTGCCTCCAGGGGAGCGGCGGCGAGCTTCTCCGGGGTGTCGTACACCTCGAACAGCCGGCGGGAGGCCAGATGGGTGCTCTCGTCGCGGTTGCGCTGGGACAGCACCGTGGACACCAGGACCTTGAAGGGGTCCTGCGTCCAGGTGATCTCCGCACCAATGGCCCCGCCGGGCCTCGCCCGCTCCGGAGAGCGGGCGGCCAGCCTACGGAAGATCTCCTCGACCGGTTTTTCCATCCAACCACCTCTTGGCCTCGCCGATGGTATAAAGGGAGCCAGTGACCAGGACGGTGTCCTCCGGGCCGGCCAAGGCGAGCGCTCGCTCGATGGCTCCACCCACATCGTCGGCCGCCTCGGCCGGGCAGTACGGTGCCAGCGCAGCGGCGACCTCGGCCGCGGGGCGGGCCCTGGGTGTCCGAGGAGCGGCGGCCACCGCCCGGCGAGCGATGGGGCCGAAGGCGGCGGCGATGCCCTCCAGGTCCTTGTCCTCCAGCACCCCGAGGACGAGGAGGACCTTGCCGCCGACCAGGCGTTCTACCTCCCCTGCCACCGCCCGCGCCCCGCTGGGGGTGTGGGAGACGTCGAAGATGAGGCGGGGGGCCTCAGCCACGATCTCCAGCCGGCCGGGCCACTGCACCCGGGAGAGACCACGGGGGACCGCCTCCTCCGGGATGTACAGCCCGCGGTGCATCAGCTCGACGAGGGCGCCGCAGGCGAGGGCGCAGTTGGCCGCCTGGTAGCTGCCCAGCAGGGGAACGCGGACCGCCGCTCCAAGCTCCTCCACGAACACCTCGGTGCCGTCGAGGGACGATCCGATGAGCTGGTAGCCGACGTCGCGGCCCACCACCTTGAGCGGGGCGGCGAGCTCGGCCGCCCGGGCGCGGATGACGTCCAGGGCCTCATCGGTCTGGTCGATGGTGACCACCGGGACGCCAGGCTTGATGATGCCCGCCTTCTCTCCGGCGATGGCGGCGATGGTCGGACCGAGGTACCGGGTGTGCTCCAGCGCGATGGTGGCGATGACCGCGCAGTCCGGGCTCAGGACGTTGGTGGCGTCCAGCCGGCCGCCCATGCCCACCTCCACCACCGCCTCCTCGACCCCCTGGTCGGCGAAATGGGCGAAGGCCATGGCGGTGGTCAGCTCGAAGAAGGTCAGCCGCTTGGCCTCCGAGCTCGCCCGCATGTCCTCGGCGATGCCTCGGACCTCTTCTGCCAGGCGCAGCATCGCCCGCTGACCGATAGGTTGCCCGTCCACCTGGATGCGCTCCCGGAAGTCCACAAGGTGGGGGGAGGTGTACAGCCCGGTGCGGTAGCCGGCCTCTCTCAGCACCGATGCCGCCATCGCGCTCACCGAGCCCTTGCCGTTGGTGCCGGCGATGTGGAGGGAACGGAACCGCAGGTGCGGGTCGCCCAGGCGGGAGAGGAGCTCGGTGGTGTTGGCCAGGCCGAACTTTATACCCATCGTCTCCTGCTCGTACAGCCACCGCAGCGTCTCTTCGTACTCCACGCCGCGGCATGTCCCCGGCCGCTAATGAGCCTATCGCTGTGACCCGGACCGGGCCAGGGCGGCGACCAGCTGCCGGAGGTCGAGGCCTTCCCGGCGGGCCCGGGCCTTAAGCACATTCATGAACCCGGAGCCGTACTGGGCGGCCTTCTTCTCCCGCCGCGCGAGGTCGCCCAGGCCCAGGCGGGCGGCGGCCTCCCGCAGGGGGACCTTTCGTACCCCCTGTACGATCATCTCCTCCGGTCCGAAGGCCCGGGCGGCCTCCGTCACCGGGGGGTGGAGGTACGGGTGATGCATCGCCTTTCCGTGGCGGCGGGCGATCGCCCGGTCGATCGGAACTCCTGCATCCAGCAGGCGGCGGAGGTCCGCGTCCATGGCAATGCCGCGCTCCTCCGGCCCCATCGCCAGGTAGCGGTGGTAGCCGGCGAACAGCTCGTCCGCGCCCTGGCCGGTGAGCAGCGTGGCCTCGGTCGCCTGCGAGGCGACCATCTGCAGCGGAAGCTCGTAGGACAGGACCACGGGGTCGTCGAGGAGCACCGTGGCAAGCAGCCTGCGGCAGGCTTCCAGGACATCGTCCTCGCTCTTGACCATCGGTACCCAGGGCAGGTCGAGCGTAGCGGCCGCCTCCTCCGCCGCGCGCAGGTCCGGCGCGCCGTCGATGCCCACGGTGTATAGCCTAGGCCGCCCATGGCGCTTGGCCAGGGCGGCAACGACCACGCTGTCGAGGCCCCCCGAGAACAGGACGGCGACGTCGCCGGACACCTCCGCCACCGCGGCGTCCAATGCTCCCAGCAACCGCTCCGTGCGGTCCATGCTCACCCAAACCCCGACCGCATAATGAAGGTTGGCACCGACCAAGGCTTTTATTCCGGTAAGGAGTTCACGGCTCGACATGGACAGGGTCACCCGGATCGGGGTATCGTTGGAGCCCGAACTGCTGGAGGACTTCGACCGGCTGGTCAAGGAGAAGGCCTACGCCACACGCTCCGAGTTCATCCGCGACCTCATCCGGGCGGCGCTGGTGGAGAAGCTGTGGGCGGACAGCGAGTCTGACGTGGTGGGCACCATCACCCTGGTGTACGACCACACCGGCATGGTGCAGGACCGCCTCATGGAGCTGCAGCACCTCCACCACCACAACATCTCCTCGACCATCCATATCCACCTCAGCCTGGAGCAGTGCCTCGAGGTGCTGGTCGTATGGGGCAAGGCCCGGGAGGTGCAGTCCCTCGCCGACGAGATCATCGCGGTGAAGGGGGTCCTGTACGGCAAGCTCACCATGACCTCGGCCACCCCCCACGGGCACGGACACCACCACTGAGCCAGCACTGCCGGGCGAGGGGCGTTTTGACCCACTGACCATCTCTTTTTTATACCGCATGCTCTTTGGTCGGGATGCATGAGCCGTCTCATCATTTCGGAGAAGAGCGATGCCGCGGCCAGAATCGCCACGATCCTTTCCAGGGGCGGTTCCAAGCGGACCTCTATCAACAAAGTGCCCGTCTTCCAGTTCGAGGACGACGGGGGCTCTGTCTCCGTGGTAGGCCTTCGAGGTCACATCATCGAGCTCGACTATCCTGAGCAGTACAACCGCTGGTCGGAGGTCGCGCTCTCCGACCTCATCACCGCCGAGCCCGAGAAACGGGTCACGGCCCACAACATCGTCACCACGCTCCGCGACCTGGCGCTGGACGCGGACGAGATCCTCATCGCCACCGACTTCGACCGGGAAGGAGAACTGATCGGCCTGGAGGCGGCGCGGCTGCTGCCCCTCGACGGCAAGCGGGTGGGCCGGGCGAGGTTCTCCGCCTTCACCCGGCAGGAGATCGACAACGCGTTCGCCCAGCTGACCGAGCCGGACGAGAAGCTCGCCGACTCCGCGGAGTGCCGGCAGAAGATCGACCTGGCGTGGGGAGCGGTGCTCACCCGGTTCATCTCCTTGGCCTCCCAGCAGGGCGGGCACAACTACCTCAGCGTGGGCCGGGTGCAGTCGCCCACCCTGGCGCTGATCGTGGCCCGCCACAAGGCCATCGAGGAGTTCGTGTCCACCCCGTACTGGAACGTCTCTGCCCGCTTCAACAAGGGCGAGGAGTTCGTAGGCCACCACGTCAGCAACCCCTTCAAGGACGAGGAGGCGGCCAACCGCGCGCTGGCCAACTGCGAGGGCCAGCCGTCCGGCAGGGTGCTGCGGTACGAGAGGGCGGAGAAGGACGAGTACCCGCTCCCGCCGTTCAACACCACCATGTTCTTGATGGAGGCCACCAAGCTGGGCCTCTCGGCAGCGCGGGCCATGAAGGTGGCCGAGGACCTCTACACCGCCGGTTACATCTCGTACCCGCGTACCGACAACACCGTCTACCCGCCCTCCCTGGGCCTGCGGCGCATCCTCGAGAAGCTCAAGGACTCCGACCTCAAGGAGGAGGCGGAGGAGCTGCTGGCGCAGGAGCACATCCGCCCCTCGAGGGGCAAGGTCCAAACGACCGACCACCCGCCTATCTACCCCACCGAGGCCGCCACCAGCAAGAACCTCAAGGGGGAGAAGTGGACGGTGTACGAGCTCATCGCCCGCCGGTTCATGGCGACGGTCGCTCCCCCGGCCAAGGCCGAGGTCTCCGACGCTGCCCTGGACGTGAACGGCGAGGAGTTCACCGCCAAAGGCTACCGCATGCTCTTCCTCGGCTGGAAGAAGTACTACCCCTACTTCAGGGTCAGCGAGACCATCCTCCCCGAGCTGGTCCCGGGCGAGGAGGTCGAGCTGAAGGACGTCTCCGCGGAGAGGAAGATGACCCAACCGCCGCAGCGGTACAGTCAGGGGAGCCTGCTCCAGGAGATGGAGCGGCTGGGCCTGGGCACCAAGTCCACCCGCCACGACATCATCCAGAAGCTGTACGACCGCAAGTACGTGGAGGGGAACGACCTCGTCCCCACCCCCTCCGGGGTGGCGGTGGCGGAGGCGCTGGGCCGGTATGCCCAGATCGTCACCGACAGCAAGATGACCGCTCACCTGGAGAAGGACATGGACGAGATCGCTAACGGACGAGCGACCCTCCAGGAGGTGGTGTCGGAGTCGCAGGACATGCTCTCCGACATCCTCGATGTCCTGGAGCGGCACCGGGAGCAGATCGGAGGGGAAATCCGCAAGGCGCTGGAGTCCCAGCACTTCATGGGCAAGTGCCCGGAGTGCGCCTCCGACCTCAAGACCATCCGCACCCGGTTCGGCAAGACCTTCGTGGGCTGCTCCCGCTACCCTGAGTGCACGCGCACCTATCCCATGCCCGCCGGGGCCAAGGTCGAGGCCACCGAGGAGGCCTGCGCGGCCTGCCGGGCGCCCATGGTCCGGGTCATCCGGCGGGGTCAGCCGGTCAGCGTGCAGTGCCTCGACCCCGACTGCGAGAGCAACCGCGAGCGGACGACGGTGGGCACCTGCCCCAAGTGCGGCAAGGACCTCCGCATGATCTACTCCAAGGCGGGCAAGCGCTTCCTGGGCTGCTCCGGGTACCCCGACTGCAAGCAGACCTACCCGCTGCCGCAGTACGGACGGTTCTTCGCCACCGGCGACGCCTGCCCCGACTGCGGCGCCCCGGTGCTCTCGATCTCCCTGCGCGGACGAACCTGGCAGTCCTGCGCTGACCTCGACTGCCCCAGCCGCAAGAACGGGAAGAAGGCCGAGGAGAAGGGCAAGAAGGCGGCAGCCAAGAAGCCGGCTAAGAAGGCCACGAAGAAGCCCGCGGCCAAGAAGGCGACGAGGAAGGCGGTGAAGAAGGCGCCTGCCCCGGAGGTCGCCGAGGCCGCCGCTCAGCAGTGATCGTGCTCGTCGTGCTCGTGCACGTGGCCATCGTGGTCGTCACGACCGTGGTCGTGGTGGTGCTCCTCTAGGTCCTCCAGCTCGATCTCCGACCCTGGGAAGTCGAGCATCCGCATGGCGAGCGGGTCGACCAGCTCCTGGACCTTGCTTCGGGTCAGGCCGTACAGCAGCACGTTGACGGTGATCTCCAGCGCCTTGGCGCCGTCCTGCAGCTCCCCCCGGGTGGTCGCCTTGCCGGTGGGCTCGGTCACGCTGATGCCTAGGAAGCCCTTGCCCTCGGTCTCCACCACCGCCTTGATGTGGCCGATGAGGGTGGCCCCAGCCTGGTCGCACGCCTTGGCGATGGCGACCAGTAGCTCCTCGACCCGGCCCCGGACCTCCGCCGCGGTGACCGGGCGGTCGAGATGGATGTCGATGCCCACCGCGTAGGCGGAGAAGTCGTCGGTGATCATCCCACCACCGCCTCCACCACCTGGTCGATGTTGGTCCCCTGCAGCGCCGACACCGGGATGATCCTCACCTCGGCGTTCATCGCCCGCAGGGCCGTTTCCACATCTCGCAGCGCCTCTGGCGCCACCGCGTCGATTTTGTTGATGAGGACGAGGTCAGCGTTCTTGATCTGAGAGGTCAGGGGGCGGTTGAGCGCCTTGACGATGGCGGGGAACCGCACCGCGTCCACGATGACCACCGAGAGGATGCGCTCCATCGGTTTGCCCGGGTATTGTCCCATGGCGTGGACGATGGCCGAGGGGTCGGCGACCCCGGTCGGCTCCACCACGATGATGTCGGGAGCGATCTTGGCCTCGATGTCCTGAACGGTGGTCAGCATGTCGCCGCCCAGGGTGCAGCAGATGCAGCCGCTGGCCAACTCGGTGACGTTGAGACCGTACTTCTGCATGACCCGGCCGTCGATGCCGACCGTGCCGAAGTCGTTGACGATGATGACGACCTTCTTCCCCGTCCTCTCGATGATCCTGCTGATGGTAGAGAGGACCAGGGTGGTCTTACCCGAGCCCAAGAAGCCTGCCACGATGACCATTTCCATCCGGCGCACCTGTGGCCATAAGATTCTAACCGCTCTATTTATATCTCCCCCTCGCCCGCGGTCGCCGAGGGGGCGGTCCATACCGAGCTAGAACTGTTCCTCGAGATCGTCCAGGCCAAGATAGTGCTTCTCGAGGTCATCGTGCTCCTGCGCGATGCGCCTGTTCCGGCATTCCCGGCACTCCACCCTCTTGCCCAGATTTAACTTGCGCCGCTGCACTTCCGCATCGATGTCCATCAGCGCGCCGCAGCCGCAAAGTGCCTTGTTCTTCGAGTACGGACCAAACATCGTTCGCCTCCTCATGCTTGATCCCATCGGATGCTGATGAGAAACCCCCACCCCATTCCTCCCGAACGTGCCGGTTCCTCGAAGATCCTATGAGAGCGAAAGCTGTCGCTGCCCGATTATGGGTTCGCCAAATCCTCCACTAGACCGTTCACACCTTATGACAGTGCAAGACTGGGGTCTGCACAGCGCCTAGGCACGGTCTATTGATAAACAAGATAAGTCAGAGCCCTTTAAACATTTCCTTAACGGCATGAATTCTAAGACTGCAAACAACCGGTCATCTGGCAGGTATCTGGATGTGGCAAAATAACTCCTTCATTTAATGCGTTTATTAATCCTATTTCAATATTGTGAGCGAGAATTATCAAGCCTTGTCATCGGCCTCGTCGCGAGGGTGTACCGGGTAGACATCGACGTCGATGTCGATGCCCTCCTTGACGCTCTGCGTGACGATGCAGAAGTCCTCGAAGATCTCCCGGCAGCGGTCGTACGCCTTCCCGCCCTCGACCCGGGGGAACATCCTCACCGCGATGTGGGTGATGCGCAGACGGTTCCGCTCGTTCCGCTGCAAGGTGGTCTCCACCTCCGCGCAGATGCCTTCGACCTCCTGGCGATGCTTCTCCATGCAGAACAGGAAGGAGGCGCACAGGCAGTTGCCCACCGCCGCGGCGAGGAGGCGGCCAGCGTTGGGGTACCGCCCCGTCCCCAGCGGCTCCGGCTCGTCCATGAGCAGCGGTTCGAGCTTGTCCGAGCGGAAGTCCACCCGGAACCGGTACCGTTCCTCCTGGACGATCTTGGTCCCGAACTCGCCCTCCCGGATGGACGTTCAGATCACCGCCTTGGCCAGCTGTTCGCGGGCCCGCGACCGGACCTCCTCCAGGGAGGGCACCGGGCCCACCCGGCGGCCCTGGTCCAGCAGCTTGACCTCCGCCCGCACCATCTCCCGGCCGCACCCCAGGCAGCACGGGACCTCGTCCGGCGAGGTGGTGACCTCGTAGCTCAGGCAGTCCGGACACCGGTAGAGGTGCTTCCTCCCGCCGAACTTGCCGCGCTTGGCCACCGGCCGGCCGTCCCTCTCCACGATGTCCAGGGCGAAGTCCACGGTCGGCGCGGAGGTGATGGTGGTGCCCACCCCGAAGCCGTCCGCCCCTGCCGCTGCCAGCACCGGTATCGTCGTCTCGTCCAGCCCGCCCGAGAGGAAGATCTTGACGTGCCGGAACCCTCGTAGGTCGAGCTCCCACCGGACCTCCCGGACCAGCTGAGGGAAGTTGCCCCGACGGGAGCTTGGGGTGTCCAGGCGGACGGCGGCGAGGTTCTTTACCGCCTCCGCGGCGGCCACCGCCTCGGCCTTCTCGTCGGAGTAGGTGTCGATGAGGGCTATACGGGGAACCTCCGGTCCGACCGTTTCGTCGAACGCCTTGAACGCGGCGATGGGGTCGCCCATCATGACGATGAGGGCGTGGGGCATGGTGCCGTCGGGCGCCCGGCCGATGAGCTCGGCGCCGAGCAGGGAGGACACGCCGTCGCACCCGCCGATGTACGAGGACCGGTCGAGCATGGGGGCGATGGCAGGATGGGCCCTGCGGACCCCGAAGGCGATGACCGGGCGGTCATGGGCGGCCTTGCGGCATCGCGCAGCCATGGTGGCCACCCCGGTGGAGTGGCACAGGAAGCCGAGCATGGCGGTCTCGTGGATGCAGTAGGCGGAGTAGGCGCCCTCAAGGGTCAGCAGGGGCACCGGCACCCCGCTCTGGGTGCGGTTCGGGAAGACCGTCCCCTCCGGCAGGCCCCAGAGGTCCACCGGCTTTCCTTCCAGCAGGCGGACGGCCTCCTCCAGCCCGCAGAACACCCCCCACCGCCAGTCGCGGGGCAGCCGAGCTACCGTCAGCTCGGCGACGGCCCGCACGTCCAGCATGCCCTTGGCCCTTAGGACCTCCATCGTCCGCTCGAAGTAGACGTCCGTCGTCCGCCCTTCGAGGATCTCCCGGTCGCTCGCGGTGAAGAACCGCTTCTCTCCTCCCTGCCGGTCCATAGAAGACAACCGTTCGCCTAGATGGCTGGACGGGCAGATAAAGGCTTTAGCACCATCACGGCCAAATAATATTTTACATTTAAATACCCCCTGCTCCAGTAATTATCATTAATGGGTCGGTTCGAACGCTGGACAGGTAGCGATAGCGCTGCGCGCCGGTCCTCCCGGAGGGGCAGAGTGCCGAGGGCGATGGTCCTGTCCCTGGTCATCATGGCCTTGCTGGCCGGGGGGAACCTCGTCGCCTACCCTCAGGCCGCAGGACCCCTGCCCGGTGGTGAGGACCCGGGGGGCGGCAACGTCACCGAGCCGGGCACGCCGTGGACCCCTGGGTACGGGGACTACCGCTGGGTCCATCCCACCAAGATGTTCTACGACAGCCAAGGAAACTTCTCTTACCACTTCCCGAGCACGAGGAGCCTCACGCTCCCCATCGAGGTGGAGGTGCGGGGACGGGACGGCGACAGCGGCCACGTCTCCTACGGCGCCCTGTGGCTGCAGTACCAGAAGGGGTACCGGGACGAGGTCGCCAGGGCCGAGCGGGTGTACGTCAAGCTTGCTCTGAACGAGGCCTCCAGCTCAATCCCGGAGAACACCTGCCGGATCTCCATCGCCACCCAGTGGCTGCGGGAAGGGCTCGACCCCGCCCTGAGCTCGAGCTACAGCTACCTGGAGTTCGACATCTGGAACAACGAGGGGTGGACGCCCCAGTTCCCGGGCACCCGCATCAACTGGTACGCCCCGGACTTCTGGATGCCGACCATCGAGGTCAAGCATGACCAGATGGAAGTGGGGACGGTGGGGGAGTACATCATCGAGGCCAAGGCCCACTACGAAGCGTACTACGGGACCACCGCGAACCTCACCGCCGTTTACGTGGTGGTGGGCAAGGCCGAGCCGGAGGGCTCGCTGGACGTCGACCTCACAGTGCTGGACATCGGGGTGTCGGCCGACCCGGCCCTGGTGGAGCCCGAGGTCGAGCCCTTATTCCCGGAAGGCCGACCTTCCTGGATAGGTGGCCTTCTCGCCCAGACGTTCCTCGATGCGCAGGAGGCGGTTGTACTTGGCCGTCCGCTCCCCGCGGGCGGGCGCGCCGGTCTTGATCTGGCCGCAGCCTAGCGCCACCGCGATGTCGGCGATGGAGGTGTCCTCCGTCTCCCCGGACCGGTGGCTGACCATGACCCGGTAGTCGGATGACATGGCCAGACGGGCGGCCTCGAACGACTCGGTCACCGTGCCGATCTGGTTGACCTTCAGGAGGAGGGCGTTGCCGGCCTTGCGCTCGATGCCTTGGCGAAGCCTCTTCACATTGGTCACGAACATGTCGTCCCCGACCAGCTGGAGGCGGGCCCCGGCCTGGCGGGTAAGCTCGGCCATGGCCTCGAAGTCGTCCTCGAAGAAGGGGTCCTCCAGGCTCAGCAGCGGGTACCTCTCGCTCAGGCCGATGTAGAAGTCGGCCAGCTCGCCCGGGGCAAGCACCTTCCCGTCGACGGTGTACCGCCCGCTCTCGTAGAACTCGGAGGCCGCGGCGTCAATGGCCAGGAAGACGTCCTTGCCCGGCGAGTACCCCGCCTCCTCGATCGCCTGGACGATGACGTCGAGCGCCTGGTCGGTGGTGTCCAGGGCGGGAGCGAATCCACCCTCGTCCCCGATGTTGATCGCGCTGACGCCGTAGCTGCGCTTGAGGATGCCCTTGAGGGCGTGGTAGACCTCGGCCCCCATCCGCAGCGCCTCAGTGAAGCTCTTGGCCCCCGCCGGGGCGACCATGAACTCCTGGATGCGGAGGTTGGAGCCGGCGTGCTTGCCGCCGTTGAGGATGTTCATGCACGGCACCGGCAGTATGTGGGAGCCGGGGGCGAGGTGCTCGTGCAGCTCCACTCCCCGGACCGCGGCCCCTGCCTGGGCGCAGGCCAGCGACACCGCCACCGTGGCGTTGGCGCCCAGCCGCCCCTTGTTGGGGGTGCCGTCGAGCTCGATCATGGCGTGGTCGATGGCCGCCAGGTCCAGGACGTCCATGCCGACCAGCGTGCGGGCGATGTCCCGGCGGACGTTCTCGACCGCCCGCTGCACGCCCTTCCCGCCGTACCGTCCCTTGTCCCCGTCCCGGAGCTCCACGGCCTCGTGGCTGCCGGTGGACGCCCCAGAGGGGGCGATGGCAGAGACGGTCAGTCCGCCCACCGAGACCTCGGCCTCGACGGTGGGGTTGCCCCGCGAATCCAGTACCTCCCGGGCCCATACCCTGGTGATGTCGGATGCCATGTCGGTTCAGCTCTCCTCTTGTATGGTGAGAGGATGATAGAAGAGACCCTTATAATAGATGGCTCAGCGTGATATGCGGGGAGCGTTGGTCGCCTCGCCCTCGATGATCTCCATGTTGCGCTCCAGGAGAGCTAGCTCGCGGATGTCCAAGGCGCGGGGGTCCACCGAGATGATGAGGCGGGACTTGTACTCCATGACCACCTCGGTGATGCGGTGGATCATCTTGAGCACCTTGTCGAAGCCGTTGTTGACGATAAGGAACTCGATGCCGTCGATCATGACCACGCTGTCGTCGGTCTTCTCGATGAACCGGATGACGGTGTCGCCGAGGATGCCGATGTTGGTCGGATTGACGTACACCTTGCCCAGCTGATTGCTCAGCCAGATGATGGGGGTCTCCTCCAGGCCCCACTCCTTCCGCACCGTGGCGGGGTACTGCCTAGTGATGCACAGCCCGGGGATGTTGTGCGTTACCTGGTCGACGAAGATCTCGAAGGACTTGGTGGCCTTCTGCTCCTTCACGATGTAGCTGAGGCCGCGGCGGAGCTCGTACTTCTTGGCCGAGCGCTTGGCCTTCTCCATGCCCTCTGGCGCGGGGGCCCTCCGCTTGGTGAGGAAGGCCAGCAGCCCGCCCTCCTCCTTGGTCTCCTCCGGCGGCTCCGGCGCCTTCTCCTCGAGCACGTTCCGAAGGCGGTCGGACAGCTCCTTGTTGTTGAACGGCTTGCGGATGTACCCGGAGACGACGTCCTGCAGGCCGAAGATGTCCGTTCCCACGTCAGTGGTGGCGGTGAGCATCATGACCTTGGTACCGGCGGTGATGCCCTCCTCCTTGAGCTTCCTCAGCACCGTCCATCCGTCCATGTCCGGCATGTTGATGTCCAGTAGGATCAGGTCGGGCCGCTCCGCGGCGGCCTTCTCCAGGGCCTCCCTGCCCCCGGAGGCGGTGAGGGGGATGAAGCCGACACCTGATACCAGCTCAGACACGATGTCCTGGATGGCCGGGTTGTCGTCGACGATAAGGACCTTCTTGATCTCGCCCACCTTCTCGACGTTAACGGGTAAGCATCGAAGGAGCCACAATGTTAAAAAGATATGCCTAAGATTATTTCACTAACAGCATAGAGAAGGGCGAGGGTGGTCGAGCCACCGTAAAAGATTGATGAAGGCTTAGGCCTTCCTGCTTTCCTTCGCCTTCTGGCGGAGGCCTTCGTAGCCACACTTGCGGCAGCGGGTAGCGCGCGGCGCGTTCCTCGCGTCGCACTTCATGCATACCTTCTTGTTAAGAAGCCTCTCGTCAGCTTCCTTGAAGCGTCCCATGTCAGTCCTCTCGCTCGATGAATATGAAAGACCTATAAATAAATTGGCCAGAGAGGGCGCTCAGTCGGCGCTGTCCCCGCGGTGCTCTCCCACCAGGACGAGGTAGGCCAGCAGGCTTTCCAGCTGGATGCGCTCGTTCGAGCCCTCGACCATGCGGAACTCCACCTCGCCGGTGCGGTCCATCAGCCGGACCTTGTCCGCGTCGGGGACGTTCAGCTCGAACACCGTGCGGTGGATCTGCTTCAGGATGTCCTCCCCGGAGAGGCCGTAGTTGATCATGACATCGTCCAGCCGGTTCCGCGCGGTGATGAAGTCCCCGCTCAGGGCGGTCTCGAGGATCTCCCTGACCTCCTCGGGGCGGGCCGTCCCAGTGGTGTGGTAGACGACGTCCACGGTGATTCTCTCGCCCAGCGAGGCCGCGACCTGCAGCGAGTTCACCGCCTTGCGCATGTCCCCCTGGGACACGTGGACCAGAGCGTCGAGGGCGTCCTCGGCGATGTCCAGGTTCTCCTCCTCGGCGATCCGCTGGAGGTACTTCCGGACGTCCTCGGGGCGCAGCGGACGGAAGCGGAACACCGCGCACCGCGACTGGATGGGCTCGATGATCTTCGAGGAATAGTTGCAGCTGAGGATGAACCGGCAGGTCCGGCTGTAACGCTCCATGGTCCGGCGCAGCGCCGCCTGGGCGTCCCCGGTGAGGGCGTCGGCCTCGTCCAGGAAGATTATCTTGAAACCGGCGTCGCCCATGGGAGCGGTGCGGGCGAACTCCTTGATCTTGCCCCGGACGACGTCGATGCCCCGCTCGTCCGACGCGTTCAGCTCGTTGAAGTTGCCCTTCCACAGCTCGCCGTACAGCTCCTTGGCCAGGGCAATGGCGCAGGTCGTCTTCCCGGTCCCAGCGGGCCCGGCGAACATGAGGTGGGGAAGGTTCTTGGCCACGACGTATGACTGCAAACGGTCCACAATGTCCTTCTGCCCCACCACGTCCTGGAGGCGGCGGGGACGGTACTTCTCTATCCAAATCTCGTTCATCGCGGTCGGCCGACTAAGGGGCAGGCGCGAATTTAAATGTTTCACAGAGGGACCCGTAAGTGGCCTGACCGGGCCGTCTGGCTGCAGCATCCCAAAGTGCTCGTAGGGCGAGGTCAGGGTACTCAGGATAGATAGTTTAATTAGCGCTAGAATTATTGCTCCGCTAGGATTTCGGAGGAAAGACATGTTCTGTCCTAAATGCGGCAAGGAGGCCGCGGCGGGGGCCCGGTTCTGCGAGAACTGTGGGACCGCCCTGCCTGCTGACCCGGCCCAGCCGGGAAGCGCGCCCCAGAACGGGAACGGCGCCCCGAACGGCACCCAGTACACCTACGCCCCCCAGCCGACCTACTACCCGCCAGCTCCAGCCTACGCCCTGCCCCTGAAGAACGCGGGCCTGGCCGCGGTGATCGCGCTGATCATCCCGGGGGCCGGCCACATGTACGCCGGCCAGGTGACCACGGGCATCCTGTACCTCATCCTCGGCATCGTCCTGTGGTTTGTGGGCGCATTCGTTGCAGTGCTCACCTTCGGCCTCGGCCTGCTCATCCCGGTCGTCTTCTGGATCTGGCAGATCTACGACGCCTACAACAAGACCAACGAGTACAACGCCGCGGTGCAGCAGACCGGGCGCGCCCCGTGGTAAGGCGAAACCCCTTCCTTCCCTGTTTTTCCAGGACGATATTTTTATTAGACGCACGTGAATAGGACCATCGCGGCGTAGGCCGCACCGGAGGAACGACCATGTATTGTCCCAACTGCGGAACCCAGCTTCCTGACGATTCCAAGTTTTGCACCAATTGCGGGGCCCGGTTCGGCCAGGGGGCCCAGGCCCCCTCGGCCCCGCCCCAGTACCCATATGCCGCTCCCCAGCCGTACGTCGCGCTGCCCCTGAAGAGCGAGATCCTCGCCCTCATCTTGGCATTCTTCATCCCCGGGGCCGGGCACATCTATGCGGGCAAGATCGCCCGGGGGGTCGTCATCCTGGTCATCTACTTCAGCCTGACCGTCCTCTCGACGCTGTGGGTGTTCACCCTCATCCCGGGCTTCGCCACCGATGACCCCATGGCGGTCATGGACGCCCTGGGCGGCTCGCTCGCCCTAATCGTTATCTTGAGCCTGGTGACGTTCATCATCTGGATCGCCCAGCTCATCGACGCGTACAACCAGGTCAAGACGTACAACGATGCCCTCCGGCAGACCGGCCAGGCTCCCTGGTAAACCCCTTCCCCTCCCTTTATATTCTGACCTGAGCATGGACCTGCCGTGATCTGCCCTTCCTGCGGACGCAGCCTCGACCCCACCACCTCGTTCTGCCGGGGCTGCGGGGCGGCCGTCGGGGCAGAGGTGACAGGGAAGTTTGCAACGCCCGCTAGGCGGGGCCGGTCGGGGGACGTCCTCGTCGCCGTCCTCCTAGCGCTCGTCCTGCCAGGAATGGGATACGTGTACCTGGGAAGGGCGCTCCGCGCCCTTGTCGTCGGCGGCGCATTCTACGGCTGCATCCTGGGCATCGTGGCCCTGTTGCTTTCCAGCGCGTTCTCCATCCCCGCTTGGACCGACGTCGGGGACATCGTGGGCGGGCTCGTCTCGACCTTCCTCTGGATCGTGGTCCTGGCGATCGCCGTCGCCATCATCTTCATCTTCCAGCTGGTGGACACCGCGGAGCTGGCCGGGGAGAGGCGAGGCTCAGACGATGGCCGTCGGCGCTGAGGTCCTGCGGGCGGTCAGAAGCTTAAACTAGCTGGAACTTGTTCCCAGCCCTAAGGTGGAACGATGGACATCCTGGGCGTTCAGCTGGACGGCCTCATATACGCGGCGACGCTGCTGTTCTTCATCTTCGACCCGTTCGCCAGTGTGCCCATGTTCATCGCCATGACCAAGGGGCTGGACGAGAACGCCCTGGTGTCCTCGGCCAACCGCGCGGTGCTGGTGGCAGCCCTCCTGTTCGTCATCTTCGTCCTTATCGGGCAGCCCATCCTCGACCTGTTCGGCATCACCACCAGCGGGTTCCGGGTCGCCGGCGGCCTGGTCCTCCTGCTCATGGCCATGGAGATCGTCTTCGGCCTCAACCTCATCCGCTCGAGCGACCAGAACGTCGCCTGGGTCATTATCGCCACCCCCATCCTGTCCGGTCCGGGGGTCATCACCACCGCCATCATCCTGGCCACCGAGCTGGGCCCCATCACCGTGCTCATCGCTGGCTCCTTCTCCCTGGTCCTCACCTGGGTATTAATGCGCAACGCCCATCGCGTGGTCAAGATCGTGGGGGCGCAGGTCATCGACATCTTCTCCAAGGTGGTGGGCCTGTTCATCGCCGCAGTGGGCATCGAGTACATCTTCGGCGGGGCCATCCAGTGGATCACCGAGAACACCCCTCTCGCCTTCGGCGCCTTGCTGTAAGGGAAAGGTTAAACCCTGGAGGGGGCATGGCGCGCCGATGGTCCAATGCTCCAAGTGCGGCCGCTCGGCGGTCGAGCTCGTCCGCTACAACGGTAGCCACCTTTGCGCCCAACACTTCCAGGAGTTCGTGGAGCGGCGGGTGAAGAAGGAGCTGCGGGCACGGGTCGACCTCGGCCGGGTCAAGGACATCGCCGTCGCCGTCTCGGGAGGCAAGGACTCCTGCGTAGCCTTGGTGCTACTGAGCGACATCCTGGGCCAGCGGCGGGACGTGCGGCTGCGATGCGTCACCGTGGACGAGGGGATCGCCGGCTACCGGCCGGATACGATGTCCAAGGTCCAAGCGCTGTGCGCCTCCTTGGACGTCGAGCACACAGTGGTCCGGTTCCAGGACGAGTTGGGCATGGACATGGACGAGGTCGCCACCCTGCTGGGTCAGCGGACCCCGTGCGCCTACTGCGGGGTGTTCCGCCGGCGGTGCCTGAACCAGGCGGCCCGGGCGATGGGGGCGCAGGCCCTGGCCACCGGCCACAACCTCGACGACACCGCCCAGGCCGTGCTCATGAACTTCACTCGGGGGGACGTCGAGCGGCTGGCCCGCCTGGGGCCCCATATCAAGGTCCAGCCCGGCCTGGTCCCGCGCATCGCCCCGCTACGCATGATCCCGGAGCGGGAGACCTACCTCTATGCGCTGCTGCGGGGCATCGACTTCGCCGACCTCACCTGCCCGTACTGGGAGGCGGCGCTGCGCAACGAGTACCGGGACATCGTGGACGGCATGGAGGCGCGGAGCCCCGGGACCAAGCATTCCATCGTGGCCAGCTACGACGCCCTGCGGCCTCTGCTCCAGCAGCAGTACCCTCCCGCTTCGCTCAAGCGGTGCGAGTGCGGCGAGCCCGCCCCCAGCGGGCGGTGCATGGCCTGCACCATGCTGGAAGAGCTCAGGAAAAGAAAAGGGTAAGGGGTTTGGCTCAGGCCTTCCGTTCCCGCAGGTAGAGGAACACGCCGAGGACGCCGACCGCCATGGCCGCCGAGGCCAGGCCAAGGTACATGAGCCCTTGGCTCTTCAGCGAAGCTATCTCGATGTGAGCCTGAGCTAGCTCCTCCTGAACAGAGTCACGCTCCTCGAGGAGCTCATCGGCCAGGCGGTCCAGCTCCTCCTGCAGGGGGTCGTCGAAGAACACGGTGCGGTCCACGATGGCCTCGTTGCCGTGCTCGTCGATCGCCGTCACGGACAGTCGGTTCTCTCCGGGGACCACGGGCACCCTGCCACGGAAGTTGCCGCCCGCATCCACTGCCAGCTCGATCCCGCCGACGACAACCCTCGCGCCGGGATCGGTCGTCCCCGATACTTCGACCGAAGAGACGTTCACGCGTTCGTTCGATGATGGCGACGATACCACCAGCCGGGGCGGGGTGCTGTCCTCGGCACGGTAGGTGTTGATGTACACCCTATATTGTTGGGGGTCGAACAGGCTGGTGGAAGCGGCGAATCCATACAGCACGCTGCCATCAGGACCGATGCTGACCACGGGAGGAATGTTGCCTACCCCAAATGGGAAGGCCGTGCTCACCCTCTCTGGACCACCCCAGCCGGCGGAGGGAGAATAGCGGTTGGCAAAATAGTCGAGCTTGTCAAGGTCGGGACCTTTCCCATAGAAGGCCGCCACGCCTTCGCCCGCCGCATTCACGTCCACAGCGAAATCACCGGACCATGATGGGCCTGTAACTTCGGGGGACAGTCTCTCCCATGAGCCCCAGGTCCCTCCACTAAAGGAGATGCTGAAGAATCCCCATTGACCGGCCGTTCGTCGCTGGACTAGCAATCCCTGTCCTTCCTGATTGACGTCCAGCTTCATGTCCACGCTGTAGGCTGTTTCGGAGGAGTATAGCTCCACCGGGGCGGACCAGCCGTCGTTCCAGCTGACCGCCCACAACTCCTTTTTATTATTGGTGGTGTAGACGGCTACCGCTTCCGACCCAGCGTTCGCGCCGACGATCCGCCCGTCGATATTGTCCGATGAGACGGGAGACGGCACGGTCCACTCACCATCGCTCGAGCGGAAGGAGGCGTGGGCCGTCAAGAGGCCCGCGTCGTTCTCCACTAGCAGGGCCATGCCCGTGCCGTCGGGGCGGAGGTCCAGATCCGCCAGGTTCACGTTGTCCAGCGAGTCGCCGGCGAGGTCCTGGGGCTGCGACCATCCGTTACCCCACGACCAGGTGCGGTACCTCACCATGCTTTGGCTGCCATCGGACTCCGTCCACATCGATAGGACCGAGCCTCCAGGCAACCGGGCCATCTGGACATCGCCGATGGAGCGCGTTTGGCCAGCCAGCCCATAGTCCAGCGTCCACCCGCCCTCCGGGGTGTACACCGAGGCGCGGAAGGTCACATCGACTGAGCTGAGGCGGTGGACGAAGGCTACCATCGCGCTACCGTTCTCCAGCAGGAGGCAGCGGACCGACAGGCAGTCCTGATTGGCCCTGGTTACCATCACCGGCTCCCCCCAGCCCGACGCAGGGTCATAGAAGCAGGCGTGGGGGATGACCACGCCCGCAGCCTCGTTCCACTGACCCCATGCCATGACCGCGCGGCCGTCGTCCAATTGGTACAGGTCAGGGAACTTGATCGATCCTGCCGGTGCGGATACGGGCTCGGGGCCGATCCACCCTGTCGGGGGAGCGGCGGTAGCGGCAGCAGGCAGGCAGATGGTCAGCATGCTCAAGCAGAGCAGGATCGCTAGCACGGGTCGGGTCATCTCAACTCCCCTGGAAACTCAATCGGGAACCGTAATATCGGCTAATAATCCTATGTCCGGGATAGAAAAAAGGAAGGTGGGGCGGGGCCCCGTTCAGACCAGCTCGTGGTACTGGTAGGCCTCTTCGCCCTCGTTGATGCAGTAGCGGACCTTGGTGAAGTCCTTCTTGAGCTCCCACACGTCCTTCTTGACGGACTCGGGGTTCTCCTTCTTGACCACCACGCGGTAGATGAGGCGAGCGACCTCCTCCATCTCCCCGCGCTCCATGCCCAGGCGGGTGAGCTCCTGGGTGCCTAGGCGGATGCCCGAGGGCTTGACCGAGCTGGTGTCGCCGGGGAGCATGTTCTTGTTGCAGATTATGTTCGCCCGCTCGAGGTCCTGGGCGACCTGGGCCCCGCCGCCGTACTTGGCCACGCTGACGGCGAGGGTGTGCGACTCAGTGAACCCGAGGTGGGGGCACATCACGTCGATGCCCATCTCGTGCAGGGCGCTGCCCAGGGCCTTGGCGTTCTTGATGACCTGGCTGGCATACTGCTTGCCGTAGATCTCGTACTCGGCCATGGTGACCGCCAGGGCGGCCATGGCGTGGAGGTGGTGCGAGGACGTCACGCCGGGGAACGCGGCCTTCTCGAACTTTTTCTCCAGCTCCTCGCCCAGGTTGTTGCCCACGAGGATGCCGTGGTTGGGGCCAGGGAAGGTCTTGTGGGTGCTCGCCGAGATGATGTCCACGCCCTCCCGCAGGGGGTCCTGGAACTTGCCCCCGGCGATGAGGCCGAGGACGTGGGCGGCGTCGTACCATACCGTGCAGCCCGCTTCCTGGAGAGCGTCCTGGATCTCCTTGATGGGGGTGGGGAAGAGGAAGACGGACAGGCCGAACTGGGCGACCTTGGGCTTCTCCTTGCGGAGGAACTTCCGGGTGGCGTCGATGTCAAGGTTCCAGTTCTTGTAGTCCCAGGGATAGTGCACCGGGTTCAGGCCCCGCAGGCCGACCGCGCCGAACGGGGCGGTGGAGATGTGGGCCCCCGAAGCGAGCTCGGGGGTGGAGATCTTGTCGCCCGGCTTGGTAAGGGCGAACAGGACGGCGATGTTGGCGACCGTGCCGGAGATGGGGCGGACGTCCACGAACTGCGCCTTGAAGATCTTCCTCGCGAGCTCAAGGCACTTCAGCTCCACCTTGTCGACGTAGATGTTGCCCTGGTAGTACCTCTTGCCCGGGAGCCCCTCGGCGTAGCGGTCGTGGAAGTCGGAGATCATCATCTCCTTGGCCAGCGGGCTCATGAGGTTCTCAGAGGCGATCATGGGGAGCGATTGTTCGAACCATTTGGTGTGCTCCTTCACCTGGTCCCTAATCCAGTAAGCATCCTCTTTCATGAAAGTTACCGGCTTGACATAAAACACCCTCTAATAAAACATGTTGGTTTTTCTGTCACGCCACGCCCTAGCACGGACGGCTCTGGTAAGGGATAAATACGTTCCGAGCCCAGGGAGGGAGGGGTGATAACCTGGACGTGCGATCCATCCTTCAGGACAAGTACCGGAGGGCCGTGCTCGAGGACCTCTCAAGCGGCGAGCGGGGAGGGGACGACATCGCCAAGCGCAACCACCTTCCTGCTCCGGGAGTGGCGAGGGCCGTCCGGGAGCTGCGGGCCGAGGAGCTTGTAGGCGGCCCGGAGGGGCAGCTGCACCTGACCGAGCAGGGCAAAGAGGCGTTCGCCCGACTACTGGATCTGGAGAAGGCCGGCGGCGCAGGTGAGGCCGATACCGGGTCGGAGGCGCACATCGGGCTCCGTCCCAAGGACAGCCGCACGCGCACCGAGAACCGGGGGACCTAGCCGAGCCGGCGCTTGAGCTCGGTGATCGAGGGCACGGGCAGGGGGTCGACCCCCTTGAGGACGGCGAGGTAGTAGCTGACGAAGTCGCCGACCATCACTCCCTGGAGGGCGCTGGAGAGCGCGGTCTCCCCCTCCAGGTCCACCACCACCGGGTCGAGGCCGCTGTCAGCCAGAAGGTCGATGGTGGTCTGCAGGATATGCGCGCTCATGCCGCTCTCGGAGCGGGGGCGCAGCACCACCGGGCGGTTGCGCCGGTCCCGCTCCCCGTCGATCCACCCCACGATCTGGTTGTGGTCCATCTCCGGGACCTCTCCTGACAGGCACAGCATCTTGGCGTTCTCGTTGATCTGCGTCTGCCACCGGGTGGCCGCCGAGCGGATGGAGCGCGGAGCGTATACGAACGGCACGGAGCCCACGAGGTCCTGGGCGACCCGCTTGGCCACGTTGCGCTCGACCGGGGACTTCGGGCGCAGCCGTTCCAGCAGGGCTTCCAGCGCGGGCAGGAGGGCGCGGACCTCGCTGGCCATGGGGGCCAGGCCGGCCGCCTCCACCACTCCCGCCGCCGAGCCCAGCAGGTGGCCCAGGGCGGCCCGGGGCTGCAGACCGGAGGGCACCATGATGAGTTCGTCGCCGGCCTCCTCGGCCTGGCGAGCGATCGCACCTCCCGAGGTGATGACCGTGATATGTCCTGCCCTCCCCCGGGCCGCCTCGTACAGCGCCAGCGTCTCCCGGGTGTTGCCAGAGTAGGATATGAGGATGACCAGCGTGCGCCTGTCCACCCACCGGGGCAGGGCGACGTCGCGGACGACGGCAGCGGGGGCGGGGGACCGCGAGGCCATGTACTCGGCCACGATGTCTCCGCCCATGGCCGACCCCCCCAGGCCGCCGATCAAGACCTTGTCCGCGGAGATGCCCCGTTGCACCGCCGGGGACAGTGATGCTCTCAGCTGGGAGGGGAAGGAGGCCATCTGGCCAAGCATGCCCGAAACGTCGGCTCGGGACAGCAGGGCCGGGTCGTCCAATGGTGCCAACATGCCCTCCTCATTGTCAACGGCCCATAAATATTATTACTGGATGCTGAAAAGACTCGGCCGAGGGGAGCTCGTTACTACCTTTTTGGTAGTTACACGCAGGATAAATATTGTCGACAGCATGGAGCGAGGGACTATTATGACCAACATTGAGAAGGCCTTCCAAGCTCTCCGGGAAGGCAGGTTCGTGCTCATCTTCGATTCGGACAGCAGGGAGGCGGAGACCGATATGGTGATCGCCTCCGAGAAGGTCACCTTTGAGTCCATCCGCACCCTGCGCAAGGAGGCCGGAGGGCTCATCTGCACCACCGTGCCCAGCGAGACCTGGATGAAGCTTGACCTCCCCTTCCTGGCCGAGCTGTTCGCGGAAGCGTACTCCCGGCATCCCGTCCTCCGCGGCCTCGCCCCCAACGACCTCCCGTACGACACCAAGTCGGCCTTCGGGCTGACCATCAACCACCGCCGTACCTTCACCGGCATTCCCGACGGCGACCGGGCCCTGACCATATCGGAGCTCGCCAAGCTCGGGCAGCGGGTGGCGGGGATGGACGCGGAGGAAGCGAGGGAAGAGTTCGGCAGGGCCTTCCGGGCCCCCGGCCACGTCTTCCTGCTCAACTCCCAGCCGGGAACGCTGAACGCGAGGAAGGGACACACCGAGCTGTCCACCGCCCTGCTCACCATGGCCGGGATGTACCCCTCGGCCACCATCTGCGAGATGATGGGCGACGATGGGAAGGCCCTGCGCAAGGAAAAGGCTCAAGAGTACGCCAAGCGCTTGGGACTCCCATACCTTGACGGCGCCGAGATCATCGACGCCTGGAAGCACAGCAAGTGGTCCCAATGACGAGGGTGATGGCCAGCGGCGTGTTCGACATCCTGCACACCGGTCACGTGCACTACCTCAGCGAGGCCAAGAAGCTGGGGGACGAGCTGGTGGTGGTCGTCGCCACGGACGCCACGGTGCGGCGTCGGAAGCATGAGCCCATCACCCCGGAGAAGATGCGCCTCGAGCTGGTGAGCAGCCTCAAGCCCGTCGACCATGCGGTGCTGGGCCACCAGGGCGACATGTACGAGGTGGTGGCCGAGCTGCGGCCGGACATCATCGCCATCGGCTACGACCAGACGTTCGACGAGAAGGTGCTGGAGCGGGAACTGGCCAAGCGCGGCCTGGATGCCAAGGTGGTCCGTCTTTCCCGCTACTCCGAGGACCTCACCGGCACCCGCAGGATCATCCGCCGGATCATCAACTGGCATTACTCCCAGTGTCACGGGGGCGACTCATGAAGCTCATCGGCATCGCCGACACCACCTTCGCCCGGGTGGACATGGGAGGGGCAGCGATCGACGAGCTGAAGACCATGGGCACCGGCTTCCGCGTCGTCCGGTACACCGTGCCGGGCATCAAGGACCTGCCGGTGGCCTGCAAGAAGCTCATCGAGGAGCAGGGCTGCGACATCGTCATGGCCCTGGGCATGCCCGGGCCCAAGGACAAGGACAAGAACTGCGCCCATGAGGCCTCCACCGGCATCATCCACGCGCAGCTGCTCACCAATCGCCACATCATCGAGGTGTTCGTTCACGAGGACGAGGCCCCCGACCCCAAGACCCTGGCCTGGCTGGCCGAGCGGAGGGCGAGGGAGCACGCCCGGAACGCCTTCAACCTGCTGTTCCGCCCCGACGTCCTGGCCAAGAGCGCGGGCAAGGGGCTACGTCAGGGATATGAGGACGCTGGACCGGTAAGGGAGTGAGACACATGAAGAAGTACAACATCGGCATCGTAGTATCGGAGTTCAATTTCGACATCACCTCCATGATGTTGGAGCGGGCGAAGGCGCACGCCGCCTTCCTGGAAGTGAACGTGGCCAAGGTCCTGAGCGTGCCGGGCGTGTACGACATGCCCCTGGCCATCAAGAAGCTGTGCGAGGACCAGAGCATCGACGGCGTCGTGACCTTGGGCTGCGTCATCGAGGGCGAGACGGACCACGACGACGTCGTCATCCAGCACGCCGCCCGCAAGATCATCGACCTCAGCCTGCAGTACGATAAGCCTGTGACCCTCGGGATCAGCGGACCGGGGATGACCCGCCTGCAGGCCGAGGACCGCATCGAGAAGGGCCGCGACGCCATGGAGGCGTGCGTAAAGCTCCTCAAGAGCCTGGCCTGAAACCCCTTCTATCAAACCACTTGTCGGGCAGCATCCGATTATCGGAGCATCGTCAGCGGGTCAACCAGTTCTCTTCCGGAGTCTTGCCGCATTGCTCCGGCCGATCAGCCAGATCATCGGGATGGCCCCCGCCCCAAGCGCCAGGATGAGGGCCCCCAGGACCGGGCGGATGAGGGCTACTGTCAGGCCGAAGGCGAAGAAGGCCGCGGCATAAAGCCAGTATCCCCTCCGTGTCTGATGGTGAGGGGGACCGTACCCATCGTAATGGACCAGGTAGGGATCGTCCGGTATCACCTCGTCCGGGGGCATGGGGTCCGGGTTGGCAGGGTCCCGAGTACCGTAACGCTCCTGGAACCGCTTCTCGACGGCGAGAGGGGCCCCGCATTTGGTACAGTAGGTGAACCGCTCCTCGTTCTCCGTCCCGCAGTTCGAACAGCGCATGTCCTCCTCCCCGGACCGAGGCATGTATGCTTGAAGATATTGCCCGAGTGGTTCTCGCTCGCCCGTGCCCTATGGACGCGCTCTCTGTCATGCCAGCTTTTATTTAGGTTGGTCCTCCAACGTTGCCCCAGGTGAATGGTGATGCAACAGGGTAACCGGACCATATTCGTCACCGGGGCCACCGGTCGGCAGGGGCACTCCACGTGCCGCTACCTCCGGGAGGCCGGCTGGACGGTCAGAGGGTTGACCAGGGACCCCGAGAGCGAGCGGGGCAGGGAGCTCCAGGCCATGGGGGTGGAGCTGATCAAGGGCGACCTCGACGACCCCAGCTCGATCCGGTCAGGGATAGAGGGCGCCTACGGGGTGGTCGCCATCCTCACCTACACGGAGGAAGGGGCGGCCGCGGAGGTCCGCCAAGGCAGGAACCTCGCCGATGCCGCCAAGGATGCCGGGGTGCAGCATTTCGTGTACAGCTCCGTATGCGGGGCCGACCGGAAGACCGACATCCCGTTCTTCGACAGCAAGCGGCAGAACGAGATCTACATCATGTCCAAGGAACTTCCCTGGACGTTCCTGCGGCCGGCCCACTTCATGGAGAACTTCAACATGGGACCGCAGTGCCGGTCCATCCGCAATGGCGAGCTGGTGTTCCCGCTCCCGCCGGACAAGCCGCTGCAGATGGTGGCAATTGCCGACATCGGGTTCTTCGCGGCCATGGCGTTCGACCGTAAGGACGAGATGCTGAAGAAGAGCATCGACCTGGCGGGGGACCAGCTGACCATGCCCGAGATCGCCCAGCGGTTCTCCGCCCACCTGGGCCGGGAAGTGAGGTTCGTCCAGATGCCCCTGGACGAGCTGGAGAAGAGGAGCCGGGAGTACTTCCTGCTGGCCCGGTGGCTGCAGCGGGAAGGTTATAAGGCCAACATCGCCGCTGCTAGGAGGCTCCACCCCAGCATGCTGAACTTCGACACCTGGCTGAGCAGCGGCTTCTGGCTCGGGACGTCTGGGAGGAAAAAGGTCATGGAAGGGGTCCGGGCGTGAGCGCTCAGGCCACCTTGTTCATGTAGTCCTCGATGGCGTCGAACGCCCTCCCCAGGACCTCCACCGGAGGCAGGAACACCGCCCGGAAGTGCATGGTGCCATACTGAGGGCAGAAGCCTGAGCCGGGGACCAGCAGCACGTGGGCGTTGTTCAGAACGTCCAGCACGAAGTCCTGGTCGTTCTTCCAGTGCTTGGACTCGATCTTGGGGAAGATGTAGAACGCCCCGTGGGGCGTGGCGGTGCTGAGCCCGGGGATGCGGTTGATGCGGTCGACGATGAAGTCCCGCCGCTCCCGGAGCTTGCGGTTCGTCACCTCGAGGTGGTCCTTGGGGCCCTTGAGGGCCTCGATGACCGCCATCTGGCACGGATTGTTGGCGGAGATGCGCAGGCGTAGCTGGCGCATCATCCCCTCCTTGACCTCTTCCAGCTTGCCCCGGGGGTCGCTGAAGACGACGTACCCGAGCCGCCAGCCGGGCAGGAGGTCGACCTTGGAGAAGCCGTTGAACAGGATGACCGGAACGTCCTTGGACAGCGAGGCGGTGGAGTGATGGGTGCCGTCGAAGGTCATCAGGTCGTAGATCTCGTCGGAGATGATGAACAGGTCGTGCTCGCCGGCGAGGTCGACTATCTCCTTGAGCACCTTGTCCGAGTACAGTGCCCCAGTAGGATTATTGGGGTTGATGACGGTGATGAACTTGGTGCGGGGCGTGATCTTCTTCCGCAGGTCGTCCACGTCCGGCTGCCAGTTGGTGGCCTCGTCGGCCTTGTAGGCGACGGGTGTCCCGCCGAAGAACTTGGTGAACTCCGAGTAGGTCGGATAGCCCGGACCGGGCACCAGGACCTCATCGCCGGGGTTGACCACGGCGGCGGTAATGGTCTGTATGGCCTCGGTGACGCCGTTGGTGACGACGCAGTCCTCCACTCCGACGTCGATGCCGTTCTTGTGCTTCTCCTTCTCCAGGATGGCCCTCCTCAGCTCCACGTAGCCCTCAGACTCGGCGTACCCGTTGTCGTTGACCTCAACGGCCCGGCACAGAGCGTCGCGGACGTGCTTGGGGGTCTCGAAATCGAACTTGTTGGGATCCCCTATGTGCAGCTTGATTATCTCGTGGCCCTTCTTCTCCAGCTCCCTCGCTGGGAGAAGGATGTCGCGGATGGCGTAGGACACATCCATCGAGCGCTTGGTTGCCTTCATACAGACCGAGACCACAAAACTCTACGCCTATTTAGGGACTTCTACCCTGGCGGATGCTACCACCCGGCACGGTCCGCCGGCCGCGGTGCGCGGACGTCCGGGACCGCGGCCGCCCGTGGCCCGCGTCAAGACCTTATATGATGGTGGCCGATATCACGAGACCATGGCGGCGGAGGGGACGCCCCGTGGGCCAGTATGCGATCCTCGCCGGGGGCTCAGGGCCATTCTCATCTTCACCGTGGTGGGCTTCCTGGTCAGCTTCGGCTTCAGCCTGGTGACCCCGGTCCTGTCGCTGTACGCCCTCACCTTCGAAGTCAGCCTGGCGGCGGTGGGTGCGCTCGTGGCCAGCATCGGCATCACCAAGGTCCTGCTGGACATCCCGGTGGGGGTGGTCTCGGACCGGGTGGGGACGAGACGGTTCATGCTCCTGGGGCTGGGCACGGTCACCCTGTCGGCCTTCGTCTCCGCGCTCGCCATCAACTACTACATGCTGCTCCTCGGCATGGTGCTGCAGGGGGTGGGCTCGGCCATCTACTTCACCACCTCCTACCTCGCGGTCACCAGGCTGTGCCCCACCGCCCGGCGAGGCAGCTACCTCGGGATGTTCGTCAGCCTGCAATTCCTCGGCTCCACCAGCGGGCCGCTGCTGGGCGGGTTCTTCGGCCAGAGCTTCGGGCTGGGCACGCCCTTCCTGGTGTACGGCGTGCTGACCATCATCTCCACCCTGGTGGTCACCTTCCTGGTCGACCGCACACTCATCGAACAGGCCCCGGGCAGCCACGTCGACGTCCGCCAGATCACCCGGGCTTTCCGTAACTATTCCCTCACCAGCATCAACCTGGGCATGCTGTCCATCTCCGTCATGCGGATGGGGCTCATCTCCACCGTCCTGCCGGTCTTCGCCGTTCAGAACCTCGGGCTGACCCCGGTGGCGTTCGGGGGCATCCTTACGCTGTTCTCCTTCGCCAACTTCGTCACCCTGCTCCCGGTTGGCCCATTGACGGACCGCCACGGCCGGCGACCGTTCATGTTCACCAGCCTAGTGCTGACCGGCCTCCTGGCGTTCCTCATCCCATTCACCAGCGACGGGGCGGCGTTCACCCTCATCATGGCGGCCATGGGCGTCACCTTCGGCCTGACCGGCTCCATCGGGGCCTGGGTCACCGACGTCTCGGCCGCACCCGACCTGGGGGCGTCGATGGGCATCTTCAGGACCATGGGCGACCTGGGGGCGTTCGTCGGCCCCATCGTCCTCACCTTCTTCCTGCCAGGGGGCAGCGAGGCCATCGGGACGCTGCCGTTCGTCCTGGCCGGCGTTATCATGATCGTCGCCAGCCTGCCCTTGCTGCGGGCCAGGGACCCCGCGCGGGAGCGGGCGCTGCGCCGGCGGGCGGAGCAGACCTAGGTCAGTAAGGCGCCGGGCCGCTGGCACAGTAGTAGTTGAGTGACAGCGCGTGCTTGACCGCCACCGTGCATTGCCCGCACACGCAGCCCCTCCGCGTCACCTCGCAAGCGGAGGAGGCGCGGGCGCAGTACAATAGCTCCCCCCGGCCCTTCATGCACTCGTCGTAGGTGGGGCAGAGCGGGCAGGCGCAGATCTTGGCGTTCTCCTCGGTGTCCGGGACCCGGTAGTCGCGGACCTCCAGCGCGCATTCTCGGTCGGTCATCGTCCCCCTCCCTCCAACGGTCTGACGCGGAAGATGTTCCCCACCTTCTTGCCCTCCTCGGGGAACGATTCCCCGTGCAGGTCGGTGAAGTACAGCCCGTCAGGACCGAACTGCAGCCCCACGGGCATGGCCACCGCCCCGCCGATGTAGACGATGAAGTCGTCGTAGGAGCGCACACCAGTGCCGTCCTCGTTGAGCTGCATCTTCACGACCTTCTTGCCCTTGACGCACGGCGCCCGGTACCTGGCCGGTCCGGCCAGGGCGACGAACAGCTGGTCGTCGAAGGCCTCGGGGAACTGCCCGCCCTGCATGAAGTCAAGGGCGGTGGGGGCCTGGGTGAAGTGCCACCAGAACAGCGAGTTGCGGCGCATGTCCGGAGACCATCCATAGTTCCCGCCGGGCACCACCCGGGCGATGCGGTCATCGGTCCGGGGGCCGTTGTCGGTGATGTACAGCGAGCGGTCGCTGCGCCGCCAGGCCGCCCCGAAGGGGTTCCGGAAGCCCTTGGCGTAGATCGGGCTTCCAGGGACGGGGTTGTCGTCGGGCACGGTGCCGTCGAGGTTGAGCCGCAGTATCTTGCCCCGGAGGTCGTTGTCGTCCTGCGCCTTCTCCGGGGTGTCGTACCCGTCGGCCACGTTCACGTACAGCTTCCCGTCCGGCCCGATGGTGGGGGCCTGGATCTGGTGGGCCTGGCGGGACTGGGGGATGCCGTCGATGACGGTCGTGGCCTTCTCCATCCTCAGCCCGCCGCGGCCCTGCATCCTCACCACCTTTCCCTTGTACACGCCGCCCTCGAGGTACAGCATGGTGACGAACAGATCGCCTGATTCGGGCTCGATGCAGATGCCAGTGACCCCAGACTCCCCCGTCCCCGGCAGGGCGTTGTCCGGCTGGTAGTTCAGGAGGCCCTCGGCGTAGGTGTGGACCCGGCAGTCGTTGGTGACCACCTTGACCTGGCCGTATAGCTCGGTGACGTACAGCAGCGGGCTGTCGTCGCTCCTCCCGGGCCGCGGGACCACCGCGATGTTGGTCGGCTTGTCCAGCCCCGTGGCCACATGGTCTATCTGGAAACCCGGGAACACCCACCAGCTGTCAATGGGCCTGATGTCGAACACCCCACCTCACAATCCTAGGCCGGATTAAATCAAGGTTTCCCCGCTGGGGCCGGGTCGACCGGTCGTGCAACCTATTTATCCATCGCCCGTCCACTCCTCTGCTAGGTGCTTGCCATGATGGAGCAGAGGATGCGGGCGGAGCGGGGAGCGGTCCCCCGGCCCCAGATCGTGCCAGCGAAGGTGGGCCTGGAGATGGTTGCGGGAGGGTTCATCAGCCCGGTGTTCATGACCTGTCCTCCCGGCAGCAGCGACCGGTACGTCGTCGACAAGGTGGGCAAGATATTCCTGGTGCGTCCAGAGGCATCGGCGGAGAGCGAGCTGTTCCTCGACATCTCCAGGGAGGTGGTGAAGCTCGACCCGAACTACGACGAGCGCGGCCTGCTCGGGCTGGCGTTCCATCCCCGCTTCCAGACCGAACGCCGCTTCTTCGTGTTCTACAGCGCGCCGCTGAGGGACGGCGCGCCGGAGGGGTGGAACTGCACCAACTACCTCGTGGAGTACCGCGCCTCGGCCGATGACCCGCCCCGGGCGGAGCCGTCCTCGCGCCGGGTGCTCTTGGCCATCGACAAGCCCCAGATGAACCATAACGGCGGGCACATCGCATTCGGGCCGGACGACTACCTGTACGTGCCCCTGGGAGACGGGGGAGGCGAGAACGACGTGGGCGAGGGGCACACTCCCGAGGTGGGCAACGCCCAGGACCTCGATTCCCTCCTGGGCAAGATCCTCCGCATCGATGTCGACCGCAGGGACGGGGGAAGGGAGTACGGCATCCCCGCGGACAATCCCTTCGCCAACGGCGGCGGCCGGCCGGAGATCTACGCCTACGGGCTGCGGAACCCCTATCACATCGCCTTCGACGCCGAGACCGGCCAGCTGTTCGCAGGCGACGCTGGCCAGGTGCAGTGGGAAGAGGTCGACATCATCGTCAAGGGCGGCAACTACGGGTGGAACATCAAGGAGGGGAGGCACTACTTCAACAGGGAGGCCAATACCTCCAGCTCGCTCGCGGTGAACGGCGCTGAAGGTCTGATCGATCCTATCGTCGAGTACCTCAATCTCTCGAACCGGACCGGCGGGGTTGGCTCGGTGGTCATCGGCGGCTACGTCTACCGCGGCAGCGCGATCCCGTACCTGCGGGGACGCTACATCTTCGGGGACCTGAGCGGCACCAGGGGAAAGCCAGATGGTCGCATCTTCGTCGCCTCGCCTCCTGAGGGCGAGGGCGGGTGGGTCATGGACGAGCTGGCCGTGGAGGGCAGGGAGGGCGAGAGGCTTGGAGAGTACTTGCTGTCGTTCGCCCAGGACGCCGACCACGAGCTGTACGTCCTCAGCTCCGACACCGAAGGAACGTCCGGCACCTCAGGACGTGTGTACAAGCTGGTGGCGTCCGAGTGATGGCCACCCTCACCGGCAGCCAGTGGAGGCGCCGAAGCAATCGACGTGCAGGTGACCGATCTCTTCCGAGTCCGCCGAGCCCTTGCCGAGGTGGTTGAACCGGCGGAACCGGACGGCATAGACCTCGTCGGTGACGCCGACCCGCTCTTTGCATACCAGACAGGTCGGGCGAGAGCGCTGGTGGAAGTCCTCGCCGAGGCGGCCAGGGCCGTCGAAGTCGGCGACGATGATGAACTGCGGCAGGAGGAGGTCCTTCAAGGCCGCCAAACGCCTTTGCTTGTCCAGCTCTCGCTTGATGGCCTTGACGTCGCCTTCCAGCTCGATGAGGCGCTCCTCTTCGGTCACTCTCGTGCCTTCTTCCCCGCCCATGTGTTCTCCGCCCCTATATCGAGCGCCGGAACATAAAAGTCGATGTTGCCGACGTCTACCGCGGCGTCTTTTTGCTAGAGGCCCCAGGCCTTTGGGAACGGTCTAGGAGGCCGCTGAAGAGGCAATTCGTCGCCCTTCCACCTCCATAGGGCCGACGTTGCAAACCGTTTTATACGACCCTCCCTACTCGCAGAGCGTGGCCCAGGTCAGGTTAGGCAGGATCCCGTTACGCTGGTGCGACCGCTGCAACGTTCCCGTGCTCGAGCTCAAGCAATGCGGGAGGTGCGGGGCCGACACCAGACAGATGGAGATCACCCCGCCCGGGGACGCCAGGCCGGCGTTCGGGCACGACGTCGAGCTGGTCCGGCGGACCGTCGATGCCCAGTTCGGCGAGGGCACCGGCCGCGCGGTGCTTCCCGACGGCCACGTCGTCCTGATGAACAAGGCCCCCGCCCTCGACCGCATGGACGAGGTCATCGCCGACGGTGCCGTGCTCGGCACCATGCGCTACGACGTGGGCCGGGGCTGGACGTTCCTTCCCCGCATGCCCGCGGCGCGGGCGCTGGAAGGCCACATGGCCCGAGGCAGGGTGGTGGCCGACGACGGCGCGGTGCCATACATCCTCAAGGGCTCCAACCTCCTCGCCCCCGGAGTGGTCGGCGCGGACCCCGGCATTCGCGTGGGCGACGAGGTTGTGGTCGTGGACGGCCAGGGCCGGACGGTGGCCGCGGGCATGGCCCGCATGGCGTCGGAGGAGCTGGTCCCCGGGGCCAAGGGCATGGCGGTTAAGGTCCGATGGGTGGACGAACGCAAGGAGCCGGTGGCTCGCTCCGAGGCTTCTTGGGACGACGTGATCGAGGCCAACCGGCCAGAGATTGATCGCAAGATCGCCGAGGCCGCGACGTTCATGCAGCGGGCGGTCCGGGAGCAGGGCCTCCCGGCCATGGTCTCCTTCTCCGGCGGAAAGGACTCGCTGGCCACGCTGCTCCTGGCCCGCCGGGCCGGTCTGGACATCCCGTTGTTCTTCATCGACACCGGGCTGGAGTTCCCCGAGACGGTCGAGCACGTCCGGGATGCTGCCGCCCGGTGCGGGGCTAAGCTCATCGTCGAGGAGGCGCCTCGGGAGGCGTTCGAAGAAGGGCTCCGCGTGTTCGGCCCGCCAGGGCGGGACTACCGCTGGTGCTGCAAGACCAATAAGCTTGGGCCCACCGTCAGGGCGATCGCCAAGCACTACCCGGACGGCGTGCTCTCGTTCATCGGCCAGCGGCGGTACGAGTCGGAGGCGCGGGCCTCCAAGCCCCGGGTGTGGCGAAACCCGTGGACCCCGGGGCAGGTCGGGGCGTCGCCCATCCAGAACTGGACCGCCCTCCACGTATGGCTGCTGATCATGGCCGAGGGCGTCCCAGCCAACCCATGGTATGAGCGGGGGCTCGACCGCATCGGCTGCTTCCTGTGCCCCGCATCCGACCTGGCCGAGCTCCGGCTGGTGGAGGAGAGCTCTCCACGCTACCAGGAGTGGTCGGAACGGCTGCGCGCCCACGCCCATGCCAAGGGCCTGCCGGAGGCATGGTGCGAGTTCGGGGCGTGGCGGTGGAAGCGGATACCTGAGGCCTACCGTCAGGAGCTGGAGAAAGCCGGGGTGGACATAAGGCCGGACCGGGAGGTCGCGCGCGACGAGCCGGCCAACCTGCGCCTTCACCTGGCCAAGGGGGTATCGCCTTGCACCCTGGGCTACAGCATCGAGGGGGCGTTCTCCCACCCCCTCGACCTCGAGCGGCTGGCCAATGTGCTGAACATCCTCGGCCCGGTCGAGCTTAACATCGAGGAGGGATGGTGCGCGGTGGACGGCGTCACCGTGTTCGAGGAGGGCGCGCTGATCGGCAAGGACCACGACGCCGACCGGCTGAAAGAAAAAGTGGAAAAGGTGCGCCGGACGGCGGTCAAGGCCGAGGAGTGCGTCGGTTGCGGCGTCTGTGCCGGCAGGTGCGTAGAGGGTGCACTAAGGCTAGAACGAGGCAAGGTGTGGATCGATCCCACGCGGTGCGCCCACTGCGAGCGCTGCGCGGAGCCCTGCCCCGCGGTCACCTTCGGCGACAGCGCCTTTGACTTCTAGCCCCCGCCCCCGGTAAAGGAGAGGAAGGGGTTTGACCGACGTGGCCCCGAGTGCCCCCTCGTTCAGCGCACGAAGTCGATGCCGTCGTCGTAGGCCGGGGCCTGCCTCTGAGGCTGGGCCTGCTGCGGCCGCTGGGGCTGCCCGCCCAGCTTCTGCGGGGGGGCCTCGAAGCCACCCAGCTTGGAGGTCGGCGCGCCGCCCTTGCCATACATGTACTGGGACTGGGCCCCGGTGACGATGAGCAGGATCTTGATGGTGCCTTCCAGCTCAGGGTCGATGGAGCAACCCCAGATGATCCTGGCCCGGTCGTTGACCGAGTCGTTGACGATCTGGGCGGCCCGCTGGGCCTCTCCCACGGTCATGTCCGGCCCGCCCACCACACGGATGAGCACGCCCTTGGCGTCCTTGAGGTTGATCTCGCCCAGCAGCGGGGAGCTGAGGGCCTCGTGGACCGACGCCTTGACCCTGTCGTCCTCGTCAGAGGTGGCCTCGCCGATGCCCACAAAGGCCACGCCGCCCTCCTTCATGACGGTCTGGATGTCCGCATAGTCGAGGTTGACCAGGCCGGGCTTGGTGATGATCTCGGTCAGGCCCTTGATGGTCTGCATGAGCACCTCGTCGGCGACCTTGAACGCCGCGTCCACAGGAAGCTTGGGGACCAGCTCCAGCAGCTTGTCGTTGGGCACCACGATGGTGGTGTCGCACACCTGGCGAAGCTTGTTGAGGCCGATCATGGCGTTCTCCGCTCTCACGGTGCCCTCGGCCTTGAACGGGAAGGTGACCACGCCGATCGTGAGCGCGCGGATCTGCTCCTTGGCGATGGAGGCGACGTAGTGCGCCGAGCCGGTGCCGGTGCCGCCGCCCATGCCCGCGGTGACGAAGACGATGTTGGAGCCGTTGAGGAAGTTCCTGATCTCGGCGTCGTTCTCCCTGGCCGCGGCCTCTCCGTTCTCGGGCAGCGCGCCAGCGCCCATGCCCCGGGTGGTGCTCTTGCCGATGAGGATCTTCTTGGGGGCCCTGATGGTCAGAAGGTGCTTGGCGTCGGTGTTGATGGCGCACAGCTGGGCACCGTCGATGCCGGCATCCACGCACCGGTTGATGGTGTTCGAGCCGCCTCCGCCGCACCCGATGATCTTGATGCAGACATCGAGCTGCTTGGCGAACTCCATCAGCTCCCGGTCCGTGGCGGACAGTTCCTGCATCTCCGCAGGAGCGGGAGCGGCCTGCTCATTGACCTTGTAGTCACTGCCTAAAGCGTTCTTTACCAACGAACTTGGCATTAGTGCATCCCTCGCCAGCAGGGAGCGAGAAACGCGCATATAAATGTTGCGAAATGAATGGTCCAGAAAATAATTATCTCCTGGGATATTAACTGTTGGTGGCCTCCGCGGGCGCTGCCGTGGTCTCGAGGCCCATGCGCTCCTCCACCATGTCCATGACCGCGGCCGGCCACATCACCACGTGGATGCTCGGCTCCCCCTCGAGGTGGCGAAGGTTCTTCTGATAGACGTCCTCGGCGGTGGCGGACATGATGCTCGAGGCGAGCTTTACGCACACCACGGCAAGGTTGTAGGCGGTGAACAGAGCGGCTGGCTCTTTGGCCGTCACCCTCTCCTTCCAGCCAGGGGTGCCGGTCGTGGCCTCCATGAACACGGCGAGGGCGGCGATGGCCTCCCCCCGGCGGCCGGCCAAGACCAGCGAGGCAATGGTGTCGACCAGGCCCCGCAGCTGCTCCAGCAGGGCGAGGTCGCTCGGCAGGAGCTCCTCGCGGCGCATGCGGGGGCGCTTGTTGACGCTTTCCCTCACCACCTCACCGAGCGCGACCATCGCCGCCCGCAACCGGGCCTCGGCGGACCGCTCCTCGATGAGGTCCCGGGTGTCGTCATAGCTGCGGTACCGGGAGGCCTTCATGGCCTTGCGCAGCGGCCCCTCGATGGTGCTGCTGTAGACCCCCATGCGCGAGAGGTCGGGGGCCAGCTTCAGCAGGTCGGCGATGTACTCCTTGAGCTGCTCGGAGCCGCGGTACCGGTGCTTGATGTGGTCAAGGCAGAAGCCGATGTCCTGGACCGCCTCCATCACCTCGCCGCTCATGAAGGTCTGCTTGGTCAGTTCGGCCAGGGAGACGATGTCCTCCACCGGGACGTCCTTGCGCTTGGCCATCGCCACCAGGAGCATGGTCTGCTCGTAGAACGACGCATAGGTGACGGCATGGGCGCCCACCACGGTGCCCAGGAACGCCTGCACCGCCTTGCGCACGCTGCGGCTGGGATGGACCATCTCTTCCAGGACCGCGGCCATCCCCTCCTTGTGGCGGACGATCTCCGTCAAGGTCTCCCGCACCGCCAGGCGGACCCTCTCGTCCTCATGCTCGTAGTTGCGGAGCAGGACGGTCACGGTCTCCGAGGGAAACTCCTCGGCGCGTCGCACGATGCGCTGCTCCGCCCGCTTCACCTCGAAGGTCAAGGGGGAGCGCAGGGAGCCTATGACCTTGGCTTCCAGCCGCTCCTCCTCGCTCTTCCTCAGGCGCTTCAACAGCGACAGGCCGACACCCCTGTGGTAGACCGAATCGGGCTACATCAATCTTTTGCCTCGGGGCGTTTCAGACGGGCCGGCCGGGCGTCCTCTCCGACGCCTCTCCGCTGAATCTCGGGCTGGGAGATCAGATGACCGCTGGCAGGGCGCCCAGCCTCCCATTTTTATCACAACCTATTTATCGCAGCTCCTCATTTATCTGAATTCGATTCGGAGAGAGGACGACATGAGCGAGCTTTCCGCGGTCAGGAGCGCGTTGGACGATATTCGGAAGATCGATCACGTTCTAGATGCTTCTCTCGTGTCCCGCGGGGGCATGTTCGTCATGGGCGGCTCGCCCCGGGGAGCGCACCGCGAGACCTTCGCCGCCATGTCCGCCATCATCTTCGGAGCGGCGGAGACCACCTCGACCGAGCTCAAGGACCGCCTGGGCAAGGTGACGGTCGAGCTCACTGAGCAGCTCGTCTTCCTCATCGGTGTGGGGCCGAAGTACCTGGTCGCGGTGACCACCGACCGGGAGGCCGACGGCGACAAGATCGCCCGGGAGGCCGGGGGGATAATCTCCCGGGTCGAGCCGCTGCTGTGAGCTACAGCCTTCTGAAGCCTCGCCGGGCCCACCGCAGGATGCTCTTGGTTCCGTAGTTGAACGACTCGGCGAGCTTCCTGCTCTCCCCGCCCGCGGTGGTGCGGCGGGCGCGTATCGCCTTCACCAGGTCATCGGCGTTCTGGCAGTCGTCAGGGAAGACGGTATATGCGCGGGCGACATGGTCGGTGACATGGGCGTCGCTGCCTCCGACCTCGGCGACCCCCATGCTCCTTGCCAGCCTCGCCGCCCGGGCGTTGCTCGACCGCAGGGAGCGGCCGTTGAGCACCTCGACGCCATCGAACCGCTGCCCGCGTACGTTGGCCTCCTTCAGCCCCGACCACCAGCGGTAGGGGTGGGGGGCGATGGCGATGCCTCCCTGAGCGTGTATGAGGTCGATGGTCTCCTCCACGCTGCGATCCCTTGGCACCGGCTCGGTGATGTGGTAGGCGAGGATGTGGCCAGAGGCGGAGGTGATCTCCATCCCCTGGAGGAGGATGATGCCGTCCACCTTCACCGGGTAGCAGTCCATGCAGTTGTGGTCGGTGATGGCCAGCACCTCGAGGCGATGCTCCCGGCATAGCCGTAGGATGTCCTCCACGCTCTGCCGCCCGTCGCCGGAGAAGTTGGAGTGGATGTGCAGGTCGCCCCTCATCGCACCGTCGCCCCGGCGGGGATGGCCTCGTCGACCGTGACCGCCCCGCCCCGCTCGGTGAACAGGACGAGGGCCTCCTCGGCCTCGGGGGAGGGCAGGAACACCGCCACCTTGCCCGACAGCTTCTCCGGCCCCCGGGCCCGGACCGGCCGGCCGATGTCCAGGCGGCCGTCCTCCAGCACGTCGGCCGTTCGCAGCAGCAGCTTCTGGAAGTCCTTGAACTCGATGACCTTGTCCGACTGGCCGAGGCCGCTGTTGACCGCTTCCCCCGGGGCTGCGTCGGCAGGCGGGGCGACCAGGGCGACCTTGTCCCCGGCGTCGGCGGCCAGGAGCATGCCCTGGGACTCGTAGCCCCGCAGCTTGGCCGGCTTGAGGTTGGAGACCACCACCACCTTGCGGCCCTCCAGCTCCTCCTTCGAGTAATAGGCCTTGAGGCCGGCCACGACCTGGATCGGCCGCCCGATGTCGACCTCCAGCAGGAGCAGGGAGTCGGCGTTGGGGTGGTCCTGCGCCTTGACCACCTTACCCACCTTGAGGTTGAGCGTCTCGAAGCCGCGGAAGGCGGCGTTGCTCTCGTCCTTCTCGATCACGACCTTGGAGAAGAGCGGCCTGGGCTCGTTAAGCTTCTGGTGTGCCGCAAGCTCGCTGCCTACCGCCGCCCAGCCCGCCTCGAGCAGGGTACCGTCCTGCCCCAGGAACTTCCAGGCCCGCTCGGAGGAGCGCGGGAGGTAGGGATAGCTCAGAACGGCCAGGGCCTTGACCAGCAGGAGGTTGAGGTGGAGGGCGGAGCCGCACCGCTCCCGGTCCTGCTTGATGAGCGCCCATGGCCCCACCGCGTCGAAGTAGCGGTTGCCGAACTGGGCCAGGTCCATCACCGCTTTGAGGGCCCGCTTGAACTGGCAGCCCGACAGGGCCTCGGCGACCGTCGCCTCGGCCTGGCGAATGGCGTTCATGACCTCGGCGCGCTCATCGTCGATCCCCTTGAGCTCGGGGACCTCGCCGAAGTGCTTGTAGGTGAAGCTGAGCACGCGGTGGTAGAAGTTGCCCAGGGTGGCCACGAGCTCGTTGTTGACCTTGGTCTCGAAGTCCTCCCAGGAGAAGTCCGCGTCCTTGTTCTCGGGCATGTTCGCCGCCACGTAGTAGCGGAGGATGTCCGGTTCGTACTTCTTCAGCAACGAGGGGATGTCGATGGTCGTCCCCCGGCTCTTGGAGACCTTGTCCCCCTTGAAGGTGAGGAACTCGTTGGCCGGGACGTCGTACGGCAGGTTGAGGCCGCCGCGGCCCATCAGGATGGCCGGCCAGATGATGGTGTGGAACGGGATGTTGTCCTTGCCCAGGAAGTAGTAGCCCCGCACCTCGGGGTCGGTCCAGAAGGCCTTCCAGGCGTCGGGGTCGCCGGACCGCCGGGCCCACTCGATGGAGGCGCTGAGGTACCCGATCACCGCCTCGAACCACACGTAGATGACCTTTCCCTCCTGGTCCGGCAGGGGGACGGGGATGCCCCAGCTCATGTCCCGGGTGATCGGGCGGTCCTCCAGGCCCGCCTCCAGCCAGTTCTGGGTGAACAGCTTCACCGAGGACCGCCAGTGGTCCTTGTCCTTGACCCACTCGATGAGCGGCTCCTGGAAGGCGGAAAGGCGGATGAAGTAGTGCTCCGTCTCCCTCATCTCCGGGGAGGTGGCGCAGTGCACGCACCGCGGCTCGACCAGCTCGCTGCCCTCGAAGGCCTTGCCGCACCGCTCGCACTGGTCGCCCCGGGCCCGCTCGTTGCCGCAGGCGGGGCAGATGCCTTCCACGTAGCGGTCGGGGAGGAACTTGTCGCAGCGGGGGCAGAAGTACTGCTGGGTGGTCTTCTTGTACAGGTGCCCCTTGGCCAGGAGGTCAAGGAAGACGTCATGGACCACCGCGAAGTGGTTCTCGGTGTGGGTCTTGGTGAACAGGCTGAACTCGATGTCCAGGCCCTCGATCGCCGCCTTGTTGATGGCGTGGTACCGCTCGGCGACCTCCAGCGGGGTGGTCCCTTCCTTCTCCGCCTTGACGGTGATGGGGGTTCCATGCTGATCGGAGCCCGACACCATCAGCACCTCGTCGCCCTTGAGGCGGTGGTAGCGGGAGAAGATGTCCGGGGGAAGCAGTGAGCCGGCGACGTGCCCGAGGTGGATGGGGGAGTTCGCGTACGGCCATGCGACGCATACGAGGACCTTGGCCATGGTATCGGCAGCCCATCGTGGAGGAAGGATTTAAGTTTGACCGCGGGCGCTGGCATATGCCCAAGTTTTATTACATGTTCATCATTGGGCTGTTCATGCGCATCGCCGTCCTCCTGCGGGACCACTGCCAACCGAAGAAGTGCAACGCCGAGTGCAGGAACTACTGCCCCAAGGTGCGCACCGGGGTGGAGTGCGTGGTCATGGGCGAGGGAGGCCGTCCGGTCATCTCCGAGGAGCTGTGCGCCGGCTGCGGCATCTGCGTCAACAAGTGCCCGTTCGAGGCGGTGAAGATCATCGGGCTGCCGGCGGAGATCGAGAACGAGCTCGTCCACCAGTACGGGCAGAACGGGTTCCGCATCTACCGTCTGCCAGTCCCCAAGACAGGCCTGGTCACCGGCATCCTCGGTCCGAACGGTATCGGCAAGACCACCTCCATCCGGCTGCTGTCCGGCGAGGAGGTCCCCAACTTCGGCTGCTACGAGAACCCGCCCACCAAGGAGGAGGTGCTGCAGCGGCTGTCCGGCACCGAGCTGGGCGACTACATGACCCGGGTCTACGCCGGTAAGGTGAGGACAGCGCTCAAGCCCCAGTACGTGGACAAGCTGCCCGCGGTGGTCAAGGGCGTGGTGCGCGACCTCCTCAGCCGGGTGGCCGAGCGCCTCACGGTGGACCAGGCGGTGGCCATGCTCGACCTGGGAGAGGTCATCGACCGGCCGCTGGACAAGCTGTCGGGCGGGGAGCTGCAGCGGGTGGCCATCGCCGCCTCGCTGATGAAGGACGCCGACGTGTACTTCTTCGACGAGCCGTCCTCGTACCTCGACATCTACCAGCGCATCAAGGTGGCCAGGCTCATCCAGGAGCTCGCCCAGGAGAAGCAGGTAGTGGTCATCGAGCACGATCTGGCCATCCTCGACTTCATGGCCGACAACGCCTACCTGGTGTACGGCTCGGAAGGCGCCTACGGCGTGTTCGCGCAACCGCGCCAGGTGCGCACGGCCATCAACACCTACCTCGATGGCTACATGCGGGAGGAGAACATCCGGTTCCGGGACACCGCCATCCGCTTCGAGTCCCACCCGCCCCGCGACAACATCTCCATGGTCCCCCTGATGGAGTTCGGCCAGCTGGAGTGCGACTACAAGAACTTCAAGCTGCGGGTGGAGGGCGGGTCCATCAAGATCGGCGAGTCCGTGGGAGTGGTAGGCCCCAACGCCATCGGCAAGACCACCTTCGTCAAGATGCTGGCCGGAGTCCAGGAGCCCACCTCGGGCCGACTCGACCGGAACGTCCGGGTATCGTACAAGCCCCAGTACATCGCCCCCGACTTCGAGGGCACGGTGGCAGAGCTGTTCATGAGCACGGCGCACGAGTTCTTCCATTCGGGGTTCTTCGAGAGCGAGATCGCCCACCCTCTCGGCCTGCGCCGGCTGTACGACAAGAGCGTCAAGAACCTCTCGGGCGGGGAGCTGCAGCGGGTGGCCATCGCCGTCAGCCTGACCATGGACGCGGACATCTATCTGCTTGACGAGCCGTCCGCCTACCTCGACTCATACCAACGCATGGAGGCGGCCAAGACCATCCGCCGGGTGATGGAGAAGCGGGGGCGCAGCGCCCTCATCGTCGACCACGACATCTACTTCCTGGACATGGTCTCCGACTCCATGATGGTGTTCCGAGGCACCCCCGGGGTGGAGGGCGAGGCCGGCGGGCCGTACGAGATGCGCGCAGGCATGAACATGTTCCTCAAGGAGGTCGATGTGACCTTCCGGCGGGACAACGAGACCAACCGGCCGCGCATCAACAAGCCAGATTCCCGGCTGGACCGAGAGCAGAAGGAGCGGGGCGAGTACTACTACGCCTGAGCCCGCCGATACCGCTTCCAGGCATAGTAGGCCGCGCCGCCGCCCGCTACGGCCACCAGGATGAGTCCCTCATAGTCGCCGATGGTCTCGAAGATGGTCGGCCAATTTGGCCCCAGAAGGAAGCCGACGTAGACCAGCAGGGCCACATAGGGAAGCGTGCCCAGGGTGGTGAAGAGGACGAACCGCCACAGGCTCATCCTCGCCATCCCCGCCGGTATCGACATGACGGTGCGCAGGATGGGGACAAAGCGAGAGAGCATGACCGCCCAGTCGCCATGCCGCTGGAACCATTCCGTCGCCTTGTCCAGGTCGCTTTCCTTCAGGTGAATGTAGTGGCCCCACCGCCGCACGACCCCTCGTCCTCCGTACTGCCCGATGTAGTACATCAGCACGCAGCCGAGCACCGACCCTGCGGTGCCAGCAAGCATGACCTCCACCATCCCCATGCGGCCGTCGAAAGCGAGCCAGCCGGCGAAGCACAGGATGAGCTCGCTGGGTATGGGGAGGATCGAGTTCTCCAGGGCCATCAGGACGAGGACGCCGGCATAATCCAGCAGGTCGATGACGTCACGGACCAGGTATACGATGAGCTCGACGAACGATGACATGTCCCCTCCTGCATGCCAGGGCGCCCTCCGCGGCCGCCATGGTCCGCCCGGCACTGGTATCCGGACGAAGTCGCCCTCCAGGGCTACCAGGCATTCCTAGGATAAAAATCGATGCGGCCTGGGGTGGCCGGCCTGCGTGGGGCGTGGTCCAATGGACAGAGAGACCTGAAAGCCGATGTGAAGGCGTTCGGCGACGCCACGGGCCAAAGAGATGGAAAAGGCCGGGAGCGCGTCCCGGCCGTTGATGCCTTACGCGGAGGCCTTGGCCCCGTTGCGGGACTTGGCCTTCGCTCCGGCCTTGGCGGTACCGTTGACCCCGGCGGCCTTGCGCAGCGCGTCGACCTGGTCGACCTTCTCCCAGGTGAAGTCGGCGTCCTTGCGGCCGAAGTGGCCATAGGCGGCGGTCTTCTTGTAGATGGGGCGGCGAAGCCTCAGGGTGTCCATGATGCCGTCCGGGCTGAGGTCGAAGACCTCGCACACCGCCTCGGCGATGACGTCGTCGGGAACGATCCCCGTGCCCTTGGTGTCGACCATGACCGAGACCGGCTGGGCGACCCCGATGGCGTAGGCCGCCTGGACCTCGACCTGCTTGGCCAGGCCGGCAGCGACGATGTTCTTGGCGATGTACCGGCACATATAGGCCGCCGAGCGGTCCACCTTGGTGGGGTCCTTGCCCGAGAACGCCCCGCCGCCGTGACGGCCGGTGCCTCCGTAGGTGTCGACGATGATCTTGCGTCCGGTGAGACCGGAGTCGCCGCACGGCCCCCCGATGACGAACCGACCGGTGGGGTTGATGAAGAACTTGGTCTTGGCGTCGAGATACTTGCCGCATACAGGCTTGATGATCTTCTCCTTGATCTCCCGCTCGATGATGGCGTGGACCTTGGCGTCGTCGCTCACCCCGTCGATGACCGGGGCGTGCTGGGTGCTGACCACGATGGTGTCGAAGCGCTTGGGCACCCCGTTCTCGTACTCCACCGTCACCTGGGTCTTGCCGTCGGGGCGCAGCCAGGGCAGGGTGCCGTCCTTGCGGAGCTTGGCAAGCTGCATGGCCAACTTCTGGGCGGTGATGATCGGTAGGGGCATGTACTCCGGCGTCTCGTCGGTGGCGTAGCCGAACATGAGGCCCTGGTCCCCCGCACCCGTGGCCAGCTTCTTGCCCTTCTTCTTCCGGCACACTCCCATGTCGATGTCCGAGCTCTGGTCATGGATGGAGACCATGACCGCGATGGAGTCGGCGTCGAAGCCGATCTCCGGGCTGCAGTAGCCGATGTTCCGGACGGTGTCGCGCACGATCCGGTCGACGTCGATGTGCACGGCCTTGGCGGGGTCGGTCTTGACCTCCCCGGTCACCATGACCAACCCGGTGGTGGTCACCGTCTCTATCGCAACGTGGGCCTCAGGGTCCTGGGCCAAGTACGCGTCCAGCAAGGCATCGGATACCTGGTCGCACAGCTTGTCGGGGTGACCCTCGGTCACCGATTCAGAGGTGAAAAGGCATCTTCCCATCAGATCACTTGCTGGGTGGGAAGGTACGTAGACTATATATATCTTGGAGCATCTTTTAGCGCATAGAAATATAACCAGGAGTTATAGATGGAGCTCTCGGACATCAAGCGGTTAAGGGTCAAGGTAGGGCTCAGCCAGACCGCCCTGGCGAAGAAGGTGGGAGTGTCGCAGGCGCACATCGCCAAGATCGAGAGCGGCAAGGTGGACCCGAGGTTCTCCACCGTGGAGAAGATCTTCCGCTGCCTCAAGGAGGAGGAGAAGGACCACTGTGCGAAGTACATGACCCCCCGCATCTATGGCGTCCAGGTCGACGACTCCTTGGCCACGGCGAGCAAGATCATGCGCGACCGGGGGGTGTCCCAGGTGATCGTCTTCCGGGACGAGACGGTGGTGGGGATGATCACCGAGGAGGACCTCCTCCGCTACCCTGGGCACAGCTCGGCGAGCGCCGACAAGGCGATGAGCGAGGCCCCGCCCATGGTCTCGGGGACGACCTCCTCCGACACGGTGAAGGAGCTGTTGCTGGAGTTCCCCGCGGTGGTCGTGGTCGACCGGGACCGGGCAGTGGGGATCATCACCCGGTCAGACCTCATCCGCCGCTGAGATTTCCCTGGACTGAGACCGTTACGGAGCTTATTTAAGCATGGATAAATCTCCCTGAGGTGTGAAGGGCAAGGCCGACACTCATGTCCACACCATGTACTCGGGTGTACACCGCATGGGGCCCCTGCGCTTCCCCGAGTCGGTGGCGGAGCCCGCTGACGTGGTCTGGAAGGCCAAGGAGAGCGGGATGGACGTGGTGTGCATCACCGACCACAACTCCATCCAGGGTGCCCTCTGCGCAGCCCGGGCGGCCGAGGAGCTGGACGGCATCGAGGTCGTGATAGGGGAGGAGATCAGCACCAACGACGGGGAAGTGATCGCCCTTTTCATTCACGAGGAGATCCCGGCCAACCTGTCGGTGACTGAGACCATCGAGCGCATCCGGGCCCAGGGCGGGCTGGTCGTCGCTCCCCACCCCTTCAGTCTTCACTGTCCTTGCCTCAAGAACAAGGTCCACGACCTGGACATCGATGGCATCGAGGTCCTCAATGGCGGCCACATCGACGACTTCTCCAACTCCGCGGCCGTCCGGGCCGCCGAGTCAGGGAAGTGGGCCTGGATGGGAGGGTCCGATTCCCACCACCTCAAGACCATCGGCTCCGCCTACACCGAGTTCGAGGGCCGGACCGCTCAGGACCTGAGGAGGGCCATCGAGGCCAAGACCACCTCCGTCGGAGGGAGGGCCATGCCCATGCTCGATGCCATCGCCTGGAGCGTGGGCGTTGTAGTGTACTCCGACCTGCTCATCCTGCGCACCACCTTGGGGCTGGAGAAGGGCAACCAGGACGACCCCATCCATGTAAAGGTCCGCAACATGACCCCCCAACAGAAGCTGGGCGCGCTGTTCGGCTCGCTCATCTACCTCACTCCGCCCATCCCGTTCCTGTGCGGGTGGACCTCTCGGCGGCTGTTCCGCAAGCTGGCGGCGGACGAGCGGGCCAACGGGCAGACCGTGGGGCCGGTGTGGCCTCAGTGATGGTGATGGTGCTCTGGCGGAACCAGGCGGGCGAAGGCCCCGGCCACCACCTCGCTCAGTGAGGGATGGATTATCTGGCTGCGGGCCATGGGCAGGTAGCTCTGGTCCCCCGCGTTCATCAGGTACACCGTCTGCTGGACCAGCAGGTCGGCGTTCGGACCGACAATGTGCACGCCCAGGATCCGCCTCGTCCCCGCTTCCACCAGCACCTTCACCAGGCCATCGGTGTTGGCCATGGCCGCCCCCTTGGCCACCTGCGAGTACAGGTTGTAGCCGACCAGGTACTTCAGGTTGCCCCGCTTGGCCCCCTCTTCGGTCATGCCCACGCTGCCCACGGTGGGCAGGGTGTACACGGCATGGGGGACAGCGTGCTCGTCGACGTACACCTTCTCCTTGGAGTTCATGTTGTACCACACCACCTGGCTCTCGTAGTTGGCGGTGTGACGGAACATGTGCCGGCCGGTGATGTCACCCAGCGCCCAGACGCCGGGGGCAGTGGTCTCGAGGTGCTCGTTGACCGCGATGTAGCCGTCCTCGTTGAGATGGACACCCCCGGCTGCGGGGTCCAGCCAGTCGGCGTTGCTCCTCACCCCGGTGCCCAGGAGCAATAGCTCCGCCTCATCCTGGTGCTCCGCCCCGGTCTGGCGGTTCCGGCCCAAGACCTGCACGCCGTCCCCCGCCCGCCGGATCTCCCGTATATCGTAGCCGGTGCGGACGGTCATATGCCTTGCCAGCCTCCGGCCCACCACCTCGCTGATCTCCGGCTCCTCCTCCGGTAGCAGCCGGACATTACGCTGCAGGATGGTGACCTTGACCCCGAAGGCAGAGAAGAAGTGGCCGAACTCGCAGGCCTTGTACCCCCCGCCGACGATGATCATGCTCTTCGGCAGCATGGTGATGTCGAAGATCGTCTCCGAGGTGTAGTATGGGACGTCGTCGATACCCGGGATGGGAGGGACGGCGGTGCGGGCGCCCCCGGCGATGACCACCCTGGGAGCGTGGAAGGTCCGGTCGGTCGACGCCAGCGTCCGGTCGCCCACGAAGCGGACGGTGTCGTTGATAACCGCCACGCGAGGGTCCTCCCGGACCGCCTGGGCGATGTGCTCGCGCTCCTCCAGCACGGTGTCCCAGGTCCGCCGGCGGACCAGTTCGAAGTCGGTGGACTCGACGCGGGCATTGACCCCCACCAGGGCGGCCTCCTCCACCATCCGGACGACGTCGGCCGGCCATATCCATATCTTGCTGGGTATGCACCCTCGGTTGAGGCAGGTGCCCCCCATGGGACCGTTCTCTGCCAGTGCCACCTTGAGCCCGGCGTTCGTCGCCGCCTCCACCAGATTTAGGCCGGCACCCGAGCCGATGATGATGAGGTCGTACTCTTCCACCGCGATCCCTGCCTCACCGCGAATATGTCGCCCGGGCGTTAAAACGGTTCGCCGGGGGGGACCGAGTCACAAAGGATTTGCCTTCGTCCAGCCGAGGAGCGGACGCGGAGCCGGTCCAGGAGCCGTTAGCGGCCTGCTGTGGAAGGTCGGATGGCGATTCTGCTCATGCAACTGTCTAGTATAATCGTAATAAATGCACATATGCTCGCTACACACATGTTTATCTATTAAATTGTCTATCATTTCGCTGCCGGGGCAGACATACGTCTTTCGTGGGGCTCAACCCCCGAAGTCCGGCAGATGCTGCCCCGCGTCCTCCGGGACGAACGACATGAGGTGAAAAACGGATGGTATACGATACGGGAGACATTGCTTGGATGCTCGTCTCGACGGCCCTGGTCCTCGTCATGACGCCGGCGGTCGGCTTCTTCTACGGCGGGATGCTGCGGAAGGGCAGCATGCTGTCCATGCTGGGGCAGACGATCATCGTCATTGGGATAGCGACCGTCGTTTGGGTCACGTTCGGCTTCTCGCTGGCGTTCGGCCCGGACACCGCGGGCCTGATCGGGAACTTCGACTTCGCCTTCCTCCACGGCATCGGGGTCGGTTCCGAGCCGCCTGCCCTGCCCTACTTCCCGACCGCGATCCCGCCCTTACTGTACATGATGTTCCAGGGCATGTTCGCCATCATCACCGTCGCGCTCATCATCGGCGGTATTGCCGAGAGGATGAGGCTTGGTGCGCTCACCGCATTCCTGGCCATCTGGACCGCGGCCGTCTACCTACCAGTGGCCCACTGGGTGTGGGGCGGCGGGTGGATCTTCGACCTGGGGGCCCTGGACTTCGCCGGGGGCACTGTGGTGCACATCTCCGCGGGGGCGGCCGTGCTCGCCGCAGCACTGGTCATCGGCAAGCGGATGTCCGCACAGCGGGGGGAGGTGGACCAGCCGCACAACATCCCCTTCGTGTTCCTGGGCGGCGCCCTGCTGTGGCTGGGGTGGTTCGGCTTCAACGGCGGCTCGGCCCTCGGCGCCAACGAGCTGGCGGTCGGCGCGCTGGTGAGCACCCAGATCGCCGCGGCCACCGCCGGGGTGTCATGGGGTCTGATCAGTTACCTGCACCTCGGCCGGACCTCGGTCATGGGCATGATCACAGGCGCGGTGGTGGGCCTGGTCGCCATCACTCCCGCCGCGGGGTTCGTGGACGTGTTCGGCGCACTGGCCATCGGCGCGGTCGCACCGGCGTTCAGCTACGGCGCGATCCAGCTGCGCAAGCGGATGGGGTTCGATGACGCCCTGGACGTGTGGGCCTGCCACGGCGTAGGGGGCACCGTAGGGGCGGTCGCCACCGGCCTTCTCGCTACCAGCGCGGTGAACGCCGCCATCCCCAACGGCCTGCTGTACGGGGGCGGCGTGGACCTGCTGATCAAGCAGCTGACGGCGGTGGGCGCGGTGTGGGCCTTCGTGTTCGCGGCGACCTTCGCCATCGTGTGGGCGATCACCAAGGCGATGCCCGCATGGAGGATGACCAAGGAGGAAGAGCGCATCGGCGCTGACGTCGTGCAGCACGGCGAGAACGCCTATTCGTGAGGTGGGAGACATGAAGAGGATCGAGGCAGTGATACGGCCGGAGAGGCTGAACCAGGTGAAGGCCGCCCTAGAGACGGTCGATGTGGCAGGAATGACCGTGCATGAGGTCCACGGCCGCGGGGAGCAAAAGGGGCTGGAGTTCATCAACCGCGCTGGCAAGTACCGGGTGGACCTCTTGCCCAAGACCCTGGTCGAAGTGGTGGTCCCTGACAAGGAGGCCGACCGGGTGATCGAGGCCATCGTGCAGAGCGCTCGCACCGGCGAGATCGGGGACGGCAAGGTCTTCGTCACCACCGTTGAGCGGTGCGTGCGCATCCGTACCGGAGAGGAGAACGACGCCGCGGTGTGACGCCTCTAAACCCTTTTCCTCTTTTTTTGAAACAATGTCAGGTATCGAAGGTTAGCGCGCTATATGCTCGGTCAAACGACTTATAACGTGACTCATCAAGACCCGCACCGGCGGCGGGAGCGCCGCAGGAGGAACGACATGGCCGAGATGACCACACACGAGAAGAGAGTGGAAGCCGGAAGGAAGGGAGGGCTTGCCCCTCATGAATGCAGAGGCCGCGAGTGCACCCACCCCAGCCACCAACAGGAAAGGGGCGAGGTGAGCGAGTCCACCCGAGAGAAGCGGTCGGAGGCAGGGAGGAAGGGCGCCGAAGCGCAGCCTCGCGAGGCCAAAGCCAAGGGCGGCCGGCATTCCCGCGGCGGAAGGGACTGAGACGGCTTCTTGAAACGACTTCCTTTTTTTATTCTAATAGTATTATTGTTTCTCGCCCCCTTCTTCGCCGGGGAGAGTCATGAGATGTCCACACTGTGGCAGGGGGCAGCATCAGGTGGAGGCGCTAGGCCTCGGACCTCTCTCGATCGTCCTGACCGCTCACGTTCTCGGCCCCGCAGAAGACGCAGTGCTTCGCCTCGACTGGCAGCGGCTTGCTACACCGGGCGCAGAACCCGGTCACCTTGAGCTTCATCGGCTTCGCCGCCGCCGGCCTAGGCTCGGCTTTGGAAGCGGGCGCAGAGGTGACAGGAACCTTATTGGCGGTCTCAGGGCAGGGGAAGACATGCCCGCACGCGTTGCAGAACTTCACACCCGAAGGGAGCACGTTAGAGCAACTAGGGCAGGCCGTCAAGGACCTACCCGCATCCGAGGCCGACGCTGAGACCGAACCCATCGGCCCGCCCCGCGGGAGGACTTGTCCGCAGTGAGGGCAAGCGTTGTATCCGGCAGGAAGAGCCCTGGCGCACCCTGGACACCTCATCTTGAGCGGCAGCATGCACCTCGGGCAGACCACAAAGTCCTCGCGAATCTTCGTTCTGCACCGTGGGCAACTCTCCTTTTCGTCCTCCGCACTCCACGTCAAAATGGCCCACGCGAGCAGCATCAATGCGCTTACGATCACTCCGACCGTTACCATGGTCTTGAAATCAGCATTGACCACCCAGGTGCCGATGTACCTCCCGTTCTCGTATACTCGCCTGCCATCAGTGGTATATACCCACGCAGCGAGCACCCCAAACAGGCCGAGGCCTAGCAATGCAAGCACTAAAAGCGTTCCCCTCGCTGTGCTTCTCTGCTTCATGCTTTCCCCAGCCCCTGTCACAACATCGGTAAAAATATAATTGTCGATAGATAGGAAGTACTTTCGGACCGCCCCCGCAGCGTTATCAAAATCAAAATCTCGGTGATTTCATCGCGGCCAGCGCGTTCGCCCGATGCCGAGAGTACTCCGCTCGGATAACAGTGATGCTCACAAGCTCCATGCTATTCACTTCGATAACAAAGCATCTGGATGAAAAGAGGAGCGCACACGAGGGGATTCGAACCCCCGGCTTGCAGCTTAGGAGGCTGCCGCCATATCCAGGCTAGGCCACGTGTGCAGACGTCCGAACAATGGAAAGGGGATAGAAAAGGTTTACTGAGCGTTTAAGGAGCGAGCTCACTCCTTTTCCTGGGGGAGCTCCTCAGGAGCGATCTCCTCGGTCTCCTCGGCCGGCGCCTCGGCAGGGGTTTCCGCAGCGGGCTCGCTCTTGACGTACTCCTCGACGAACCGGACGTTGGTCGCCTTCATGGCCTCGCGGAGGTCAGCGACCACGCGGTACTTGGCGAGCATCCACTTCTGGTCGTACTTGCAGACGTCCGGCAGCACGAGGGTGATGGTGGAGCCCTCCACGGTGATGCCGAAGCCCTCGGAGGTCCCGTAGTCCATCTCCAGGACGCCCTTGACCTTGTCCTCGTCGGTCTCGGTCTTGGAGACGATGGTGAACTTGTAGCGCAGGGTCTTGCCGGCGAGGCGGCGGTTGAAGTCGACCCGGACGCGGCCGGGGGTGACGGCGGTGATGACGCCCACCCGGTTGCGGATGTTGACCTCCATGCCCACGCGGGGCTCGATCTCCTGCTTGAGGAACTCGCGCAGGGGGATCATCTCGACCAGCTTGGGGTCGCGCTGACCAGCGGCCTTCTCGGCGGGGACGGTAACCTCGACCTCCTTGCCTACCTCGGCCCCCTCGATGGCCTCGTCGAGACCCTGGAAGATGCGGCCTCCGCCCACCAGCACAGGGATGGGCTTGTACTCGATCTTCTCGTTGAAGACCCCGTTGTCCTTGGCGGTCTGGGCGTTGGTGGTGTCGAAGAGCTCGTTGGTGTCCGCGATCCAGCCGTCGAAGTCCATCAGGACGATGTCACCCTTGGCGACCTTGACCGCATCATTGTTATCGTTGGCCATGAAGTTCACCTGAATACATCAGTAAGATGGGGTTTCGTGAATAATTCGTCATGTTTATAGTTTGTGGTGGCTCACAGCCCGCATCTCAGGCCGTCCACCGCGGTGAGCGCGTCCACCGTCCGGCGGTCGAGGACCTTCACCAGCTCGACGAGGAAGCGGAGGGTGTCCTCGATGTCCTGGAGGTCGGCGATGGCGAGGTGGGAGTGCATGTGGCGGACCGGTGGTCCGACGGCGATGGACGGCACCCCCTGGCGGGTGGCGTGGATGACCCCGGCATCGGTCCCGCCCCGGGCGTGACTGAGCTGATATGGGATGCCGCTCCGCTCGCAGACGTCGATGCACAGCTCCTTGAGCGCCTGATTGGGTACCATGGTGGGGTCCCAGGTGGTGATGCTGACGCCCTCGCCCATCTTGGTGGGGGCGATGGCCGGGCTGGTGCCCGGAACATCACCGGCCACGTCCACGTCAAGGGCGATGGCCACGTCCGGGCGGACCATATGCGCGACCGTCCTTCCGCCCTGCATCAGCAGCTCCTCCTGCACGGTGGCGGCGCCCACCACGGTGTTGGGATGAGGTACCTGCTCTATGGCGAGGATGCGGACCAGCTCGGCGGACAGGAAGGCGCCCACCCGGTTGTCGAGGGCCTTGCCGAAGGCGACCGTCCTCTCGCCTGACCTGACGCCGTCCACGAACCGCGGCTTGGTCGAGGTGAAGAAGCGGGAGTAAGGCACCGCGGCGTCGCCGATGCGCGCCCCCAGGGCCGCCGCCTCTTCCCGGTTGGAGGCGCCGATGTCGATGAACATGGCGTCCCTGGCCACGGTCTTGTCGGCCGGCCGGCCCTCGGTGGCGTAAGGCTCCACCGCGGCGATGACCCCTCGGACCGGGCCCGCCCTGGTCAGCACCTCCACCTGGTGGCCCAGCAGGGCCTGGTCCCACCAGTACCCCAGCGGGTAGAAGGTCAGGAAGCCCTCGGGGGTGATGCTGGTGACCACGAAGCCGACCTCGTCGATGTGCCCCGGTAGCAGGACCACCGGCGCCTCCTCGATGCCGCGGTGGGTGAACACCAGGCTGCCGATGCGGTCGGTGCACATGTCGACCGCTCCGTCCAGATGCCTCTTCACCACCAGCATGGCCTCCCGCTCGAAGCCCGAGGGGCCGGGTGCGTTGCTCAGCTCTTCCAGGAACTGCAGTGACCGATCGTCCACGGGACCGTCTCCGTCCGGAGGGAGCGGGGTGCGGCCGTAAATAGGTTCCCCAGGCGCCCATAAAGGCTAAATGCTCGCGGAAGGTTACGAGCACGACGCCACCATAGCCCAGCCCGGTAGCGCGGCTGACTTGTAATCAGCAGGTCGCGAGTTCGAATCTCGCTGGTGGCTCCACTTGTGATCCCATGTACGAAGATGAGATGTCCGCAAACCGGCGGTGGTGGGACGGCGCCACTCCAGTGCACTATCGCTCCCGTTCCTACGACGTTGAGGGCTTCCGCCGAGGAGCCTCCTCCCTCCTGCCCCTCGAGGTGAGTGAGCTCGGGGACGTGGCGGGCAAGCGCTTGTTGCACCTGCAGTGCCACTTCGGCCTGGACACCATGTCCTGGGCCCGGAAGGGCGCGGTCGTCACCGGGGTGGACTTCTCACCCGTGGCCATCGCCACCGCCCGCCAGCTGTCGACCGATCTGGCCATCCCCGCCCGGTTCATCGAGTCCAACGTGTACGCGCTGCCCGAGGTCCTGGACGAGCGGTTCGACATCGTCTACACCGGCTACGGGGCGCTCTGCTGGCTGCCTGACCTGGACCAGTGGGCGAAGATCATCGCCCGCTTCCTCCGCCCCGGCGGGACGTTCTACATCGTGGAATCGCATCCCTACACCGACCTCATCGACGACGAGGTGGTCGATCGGGTCGCTCTCAAAGGCGATTATCCCAGCGGGGGGCGGCCCCTCCGCGTGGACTCGCCCAACACCTACACCGACTCGGACGGCCCGCTGGAGGTGCAGACCACCTACGAGTGGGACCATCCCCTTTCCGAGGTCCTCAACGCGCTCATCTCCGCCGGGCTGCAGGTGGAGTGGCTGCACGAGCACCCTCTAGGGTTCTTCCCCCGCCATCCGCTGATGGTGCGCCGGGAGGACGGCCACTGCGTGTTCCCCGACGGCCTGTGCGGGCTTCCCCTCACCTTCTCCCTCCGGGCCCGCCTCCCCAGCTAGAGCCACTCGGTGTCGTCCTCGCGGTAGTCGATCTTGAGGACGAGGAAGCCGAAGGCCCCCTCCACCGGCGGCACCGAGTGGACCTCACCCGGCTCGCACACCACCACGTCGCCCGCGGCCATCCGGACCTCCTCTCCCCCGACGATGATGGTCCCCGGGGCCAGGGCCACGAACACCTCGGTCTGGACCCGGTGGAGGTGGTCCGGGACGGACGCGCCTTTGGGGAACCGGACCTCCTGGACCAGCGATACCTCGGCCGGCAGTGGGGCGTCGTCGATCAGTCGCCGCTTGCGGTAGCCAGGGCCTTCCTCCCATTGCCGCTCGCCGGCGCGGAGGTGCCTCATCCCCTCACCGCGTCCCGCAGCGCGCCGTCCAGGATGTCCACGCCCTCGTCCACGAACGTCTCGTCCACCACCAGCGGGGGGATCAGACGGATGACCGACCGCCCGGCGGGAAGCAGGATTAGCCCGCGCTTGTACGCGAGCTCGACGACTCTGTCCCTTTCCTGCACCGCGTGCTCCTTGCTCCGGCGGTCCCTGACCAGCTCGATGGCCTGCATCAGCCCGAGGCCGCGGACATCGCCGATGAGCGCGTGCCGCTGCTGCAGCTCGAGCAGCCGGCGGTGAAGGTGGTCCCCCAGCCTCGCCGCTCTTTCCAGGAGGCCCTCGTCGAGGACGTCAAGGGTGGCGAGGGCGGCCGCGCAGGCGGTGAGGTTCCCGCCGTGGGTGTTGGAATGGGCGCCCTGGGCCATGTCCAGGCGGAGCGGGAACACCGTAGCGCCGATGGGTATGCCCGAACCGAGGGACTTGGCAGTGCACAGGATGTCCGGCACGACGTCGAAGTGCTCGATGGCCCACATCCTCCCGGTGCGGCCCATCCCCGCCTGGACCTCGTCGTCCACCAACAGGATGCCGTGCCGCCGGCAGGTCGCTGCGATCTCCTGGACGAACTCCTTCGGCGGGACGATGTACCCGCCCTCCCCCTGCACCGGCTCGAGGAACAGTGCCGCCACCTCCTCAGGCGGCAGGACCGTGGGGAAGTACTGCTCCTCCAGCACCTTTGCGCAGCGGGTCCCGCAGGACGAGGGCTCCAGGCCGTAGGCGCAGCGGTAGCAGTAGGCATAGGGGACGTGGACCACCCCCGGGACGGTGGGGAAGAAGCGCTCCTGCTGGGACGCCTTGCTGGCGGTGAGGGACAGCGAGCCCATGGTCCGTCCGTGGAAGCAGCCCAGGAAGGCAATCAGGCGCTTGCGCCCGCCCCACCGCGCCAGCTTGATGGCCGCCTCCACGCTCTCGGTCCCGCTGTTGCTGAAGAACACCTTCTTGTCATGGGCTCCCGGAACGAGCTCACCAAGCCGGCGGGCCAGCTCGACCTGCATGTCGTAGTAGAAGTCGGTCCCGGCAAAGTGCATGAGCCGGTCGGCCTGGGCCTTCACCGCCTCCACCACCCGGGGATGGCGGTGACCAAGGTTGAGCACCGCCACCCCGCTGGCGAAGTCCAGGAGGTCGTTCCCGTCGACGTCGGTGACCACCCCGCCGGTCGCGCGGTCAGCGACCACCGGTGAGGTCTTGGTCGAGGTGGCCACGTACCGGGCGTCCTGCTCCACGATCTCCCGGGCCCGAGGGCCCGGGGGCTCCACTACGATCCTGGCGTACCGTCCCATGCCGATCCCGTCGCTCCTACCGAGCTGGACGTATATGCGATTTAGGAGAGTAGGGGAGGCCGGCGAATCGTACAAATACCCGCGGCTCGAAATCGATACGGGGAAGATGGGCGATCGGTCGGCCGGGTTGTGGGTAGTGACGCTTCTTATACTGGGCGTCTTCGCCGCCGCGGCAGTGATCACGCCCCAGGTCGTCCAACCGGACGATGGCCCGGACGGGGACGACGCGCCCATCGGCCGCACCGGGATGGATTACCAGCCGCCCGTCCTGGCGGCGAGCCCCGGCAACCTCGAGGAGGACGAGGGGACCACCCTAAGCGTTTCCGCCCAGCCTGCCCGGGAGATGTTGCAGGAGGGCGGATGGTGGGTGTGGGCGTTCAGCTTGGTGGGCAGCGACATGGCCTTCCAGGACGCCGTCATCCGGTACGGCGAGGACGACTACGTCGGATGGATGTCCGCTCCGGGCTCGGGCGCCATCAGCGGCTTCGGCCCCCGCTTCGAGCAGGGCCCCGGTTCGTCCATGACCCCGGCCGAGCTGGAGTTCAACATCACCCTCTACAAGCCTGGCTCCTTCACCCTCAGGGTTTGGATCATGGACCAGGGGGCCATCGCCTCGGGCGAGGTGCCCTCTCCCTCCTCCCCCATGGCCAAGAGCGGCGAGCTCATCGTGCCCCTCACCGTGGAGGAGCCTCCCCCGCCTATGGTGGAGGTGGAACAGACCCTGTCCGGGCCGAGCGGGGAGCAGCGGCTCAACCGTTCCGTGTACGTCCAGATCATCGATCGGGCCGATCGGGGAGACACTGACTGGAACGGCACGGTGGTGGACTACATCTCCATCGAGAAGGAGGGCATCCGGGCCTCCGACGTCACTGGACGGGTCAACGGCCGGGCCATCGCCTGGGAGCAGCAGGACGACCGCCTGGTCGGCCGCATCGCCACCACCCAGCCCTTCGGCGAGGATGGCAAGACCCAGTGGAACATCAGGGTCGAGCTGAGGTTCGCCACCGGCGGCACGTACGAGGTGACTTCCTGGGCCGCCGATGGCGCCAGCGGAGACCTCGTCTCCGAACGGTCGAGCATCGACATCGCAGTAGAGGAGCCAGAGCCAGAACCGGAGCCGGAACCAGAGCCCGAGGAGGATGAGACCGATGAGGACGATGGCTCGATCCTACCGAAGCTCCCTTCGCTGCCCTTCGCCACCGAACCCGAGATAGAGGCTAAGGACTGAACCTTAGAGGGCCTCAGTCCTCGGCGGCCATCTTCTCGGCGGACTCGATGCACTTACTGAGGATGGCGTACGCCTGCATCATGTCCTCCTCGTTGACGATGAAGATGGTGTCGGTGAACACGCTGACCGACTCCACCACGTTGATGCCGCCGTCGGCGAGATTGTTGGCCAGGTAGGCGAACACCCCGCTGGTCTCGGTGATGCGCTCCGGAGAGCGGACCGAGATCTCCACCAGGTCAAGGCGGGTCTTGAGGACGTTCTCCTGGCCGACCGCCGCCACCACCTCGTTCTTGAGCTTCTCGTCGGCGATGATGGTGATGGCGTGGGTGCCCTGGATGATCTGCATGATGCTCTTCTCGTTGAGCAGCTTCTTGAAGATGGACTCCAGGCGGTGCAGCACCGTCCAGTCGTTCTTGGCGGTGATGATGGCGATCTTGGTCTTTAGCTCCAGGCGGGAGTTGCGGAGAACGCGGAGGATCTCCTTCTCGTGGTCCTGCCGGCCAAGCTTCACCGCGTAGCGCCGGCAGGCGATCATGACCGCCTCCTCGTTCCCGATGCCGAGGTCCCTCATGATGAGGCGGGCGAGGGAAGAATAGTTGATGAGGTCCTTGGAGATGCAGTCCTTGACGCTCGGATGGGCATCGATGTAGAGCCTGGTGCGCTCAGCGATGCTCTCCTTGGGGACGTCCTTTTTCATTGAGTCGCACGGATATCGGGCGGCGTTAATAAAGTTTTTACTGATTCCCAGCCGTCGAGGCCAGACCGACGTAGTAAGCAGGCGGGCCTAGCTGTGAAATAGTTAGCTCGTGTTCTTACCGGGGTCTGAGCGTGGCCCGCTACCGATTCCCCGCAGACGGCACGGCGGCCTGGGCGGCCTTCGTCCTCCTAGTGGTGCTGCTAGCGGCAGCCCTGCTGCAGGCCCTCCACGCCGGTTACCCTTTCTGGGCCCTGGTGGGGGCTTGGGCCCTGCTCATCCTGGTCGCCCCGGAGTTCATCAACCGAATCCTGCCCAACCGGAGGTCGAGGGTCGGCCTGTTGCTGACGGCCTTGTTGTTCGTGGCCTACCTGCTCCTGGGGCCGGCCCGACCGAGCGTCACCGACCTGAGCAGCGCGCTGTGGGCCCTCCCGGGAGCAGCGACGGTGTTCGTCCTGTGCCTCATCACCTTACTGGTGGTCAACGAGCGGGGCAACGGGTACATGGTCCGCCAGTTCCTCCTGGTGGCCACCTTCCTGGGCTACCTGACCACGATGCTCGTCCAGGGCCCGATCGACTACTACCTGGGCATGCTGCTGGACGAGGACCTCGTCCCCGGGAACACCGAGTTCATGACCTACCTGATGATCATCGCCGCGGCAGGACTGGCGATGGCCTACCTGATGAGCTGGTACCTGCGCCGGCGGTCCCGCAGCGTGATCAATCCCGGCGGCGTGGACTGGGGGAGATAGCATGAAGAGGATGCACATGGCCATCGTCGTGGGGTCGATGCTCGGCCTGGTAGCCATGCTGGTCCTCAGCGTCCTCGCGGGCGATAGCTACGCTTACAACACCGAGTTGGCCAGCCTGCTACTGCTGGCCATCCCCGCGTGGTGCCTTGTCCGGGAGACCGTGGTCCTCCCCTGGCCCATCCTCCTCGGGATCGGGCTGTCCCTCTTCCTTCACAGCCTGGGCCTGGTGACCGGCTGGTACCACACCACGGGGTGGTGGGACGGCCTCACCCACTTCGTGTCCGGAATCACCGTGGCCGCCCTGGCCGCGGTCGTGCTGATCGTCGTCATCGTCTCCTCCAAGAAGATACGGGTGCCGGTGAGCTGGGTCCCCTTCCTCATCCTCACCGCGGTCCTGACCATGGAGGCGACGTGGGAGATCCTGGAGTTCTCGATCGACGCCATCACCGGCACGGTAATGCAGCACGGCCTCGCCGATACCATGGAGGACATCATGGCCAACACCGCCTCCGGCATCATCGCCGGCCTAGGCTTCGCGCTGTACATCTCCCGGGCCTCGCTCCGGGAGCTGGTGGACGGCATGAGGGTCGGGCGGGTGGTGGCGTGGGCCCGACGCCGCTTTCCCGACTGAGCTCGCCCTACTGGGTAAGGAAGCTCTCCAGCGAGCGGTCGAACGCTTCGGCGGAGCCCTCGCTGAGGATGAGCGGGGGGATGAGGCGCACCACCTTGCCGGCGCAGACGTTGACCAGGATGCCGTCGCCCAGCGCGTGGGCCTGGAGCGCCTTGGCCTCCTCGCCCATCTCCAGGCCGATCATGAGCCCCCGGCCCCGGACCTCCCGGATGCGGCCGCCGGAGCGTACCGCGGCGGTGCGGAGCCGTTGCATCCACCGCTCCCCCATGTCCCGAGCCCGCTCGTCCAGCCGTTCCCGCTTCATCGTCTCGATGACCGCGCGGGCCACCGCCGTTCCCAGGGGGTTACCGCCGAAGGTGGTACCGTGGGAGCCGGGCTGGAAGGTCGCCGCGACCTCCTTGGAGGCGACGCAGGCGCCGATCGGGAAACCGTTCCCGAGCGCCTTGGCCAGGGTGATGATGTCCGGCACCACGCCGTAGTGCTGGAAGCCGAAGAACCGGCCGGTGCGGCACAGCCCGGTCTGGACCTCGTCACAGATGAGCAGTGCGCCGCGCTCGTCGCACAGGTCCCGGGCGGTGCGGAGGAACTCCTCGGTCGCGGGGAGCACTCCTCCTTCCCCCTGGATGGGCTCGACGATGACCGCGGCGGTGTCCGAGGTCACGGCGGCCTTGAGCTGCTCCGCGCTGTTGTAGTCGACGTAGTCGAAGGCGCTGGACAGCAGGGGCTCGAACCCGCTCTGGTACTTCCGCTGGCCAGTGGCCGAGAGGGCGGTGGAGGTGCGGCCGTGGAAGGAGTTGTAGGTCGACACCACCCGCTTCCGGGCGGTATGCTTGACCGCCAGCTTGAGGGCGGCCTCGTTGGCCTCGGCCCCGCTGTTGACGAACAGCACCGACCGCAGGGGCGACGGGCAGATGGAGACGAGGGCCTCAGCGGCCTCGGCCTGCTCCCGGACCAGGTAGAGGTTGGAGACGTGCATCAGCCGCTTGGCCTGCTCGCACACCGCCGCGGTCACGGCCGGGTGGGCGTAGCCAAGGGAGTTGACGGCGATGCCGGCCACCAGGTCGATGTACCGGCGGCCCTCGAGGTCCCACAGGTACTCGTCCTCTCCGCGCTCGAAGCACAGCCCCTGGCGTCCGTAGTTCTGGAACAAGTATGCCTTGTCCAGCTCCTTTACCTCGTCCAGCTTCATGTCAGCCCCTCATGATGGTCGTGCCGATCGGTTCCGCCGCCACCAGCTTGCGCACGATGGCGCGCGGCTCCCGGCCGTTGAGCATGTACACGACGGCGATGCCGTTCAGCAGCACGTCCCGGCAGGCGTCCACCTTGGGGATCATGCCGCCGGTGATCACTCCTCCGGCGATGAGCTCGTCGATGCGGGCCAGGGTGACGTCGTGAATGACCTCGGCGGTGCCTTCGCCCCCCTGCAGGAGGCCAGGGACGTCGGTCAGGAGGACCATCTCCTCGGCCCCCACCGCCCGGGCCACGAAGGCGGCCACGGTGTCGGCGTTCACGTTGTACCGCTTCCCGCTGGGATCGCCCCCGATGGGGTAGATGACCGGGACCTCGCCCCGGCCCAGCATGAGGTGCAGCTTGGCCTCATGGACGTGGGTGACGTCGCCGACGTTGCCGAGGTCCACCTCGACCTCGGAGCCGTTCTCGCGCACCCGCACCGGAGGCTTCCGCTCGCACATCACCCCGGCGTCGGCCGCGGCCGTGCCCCGCGCGTTGATGCCGACGGCGGCGAGAGAGGACACCACGCCTGCGTTGATGGTGGCGAGCACCTCGTTGGCCACGGCCAGGGCGGCGTCGTCGGTGACCCTTAGACCGGCCGCCTTGCGGACCGGGAGCCCTCGGCGCTCCATCTCCCGGCTGATCTCCGGTCCGCCCCCGTGCACCAGCACCGGCTGGAAGCCCCGTCCGATGAGCTCGGCGAGGTCGCGGGCGAAGCCCTCCATGTCCCCCGGCCTGCTCAGGGCGTTGCCCCCGAACTTGACCAGGATGCGGCGTGACTGCTTGGTGTCCATGCCCTCGCCTAGGTGGTGTACTCCGCGTTGATCTTCACGTACTCGTAGCTGAGGTCACAGCCCCACGCCTCGGCCTGGCCCTTGCCTACCCCGAGGTCCAGGTTCATGACGATGCGCTTCTGGGACAGCAGCTTGCGCGCCGCCACCTCGCTCTCGGAGCAGGGCTTGATCTGCGGGACCCCGTTCTCGAACAGCACCACGGTGGAGCCGTTGTGGCCCAGGGTGAGGCGGACCTTGTCGATGTTGAAGTCGCTGCCCGAGTTGCCCAGGGCGGCGAGGATGCGGCCGAAGTTGGGGTCGGCCCCGAACACCGCGGTCTTGACCAGGCTGGAGGAGATGATCCACCGTCCCGCCTTGCGGGCCTCGGCGTCGTTCTTGGCCCCGGTGACCTTGAGCTCGATGAGCTTGGTGGCGCCCTCGCCGTCGGTGACGACCTGCTTGGCCAGCGACTGCACGACCCTGGTGACGGCGTTCCAGAACTCGGCATCGTCGTCCACCGGCTTGCCGCCGGCGGCGCCGTTGGCCATGAACACCGAGATGTCGTTGGTGCTCTGGTCCCCGTCGACGTTGATGACATTGAAGCTCTTGTCGATCGCCTCCTGCCACCGCGCCTCGGGGGAGCGGGTCAGGACGGCATCGGTGGTGATGAACGACAGCGTGGTGGCGTGCTGGGCCTTCATGGACGGCGAGATCATGCCGGAGCCCTTGGCCATCCCCGCGACGGTGACCTTGGTCCCGTCCTTGAGGGTGACCTGGACGGCCGCCTCCTTGATGACCTTGTCGGTGGTGAGGATGGCCATGGCCGCGCGGTGGTCGGCCTCCCGGCCCCGGTCCAGCTCCCCCGCGGCCTTGAGGATGCCGGCGGAGATCTTGTCCATGGGAAGGAAGCGCCCGATGACCCCGGTCGACGATACCCCGACGTCGGCCACGTCAAGGCCGAGGGCCCGGGCGGTCTGCTCGGCCATGGCCCGGGCGTCGGCCATGCCCTGCTCCCCGGTGATGGCGTTGGCATTGCCGCTGTTGATGACGAACGCCTGCAGGTTGTTGCTGGTGCGCTCGATCATGAGCTCGATGGGCGCGGCCCGCATGCGGTTCTGCGTATAGGTGCAGGCGCTGAGGGTGGGGCGCTCCGAGTATAGCAGGGCGAGGTCCAGCCTCTCCTTCTTGATCCCGCAGTGCACCCCCGCCGCCTTCCAGCCGAGGGGGGTGGTCACGCCTCCGTCGATAGTCCTCATCTCGTTAACCTCTTATACTCCTAGTCCAGGGAAGTCCAGGCCCATGGCCTCGTCCATCTTGAAAAGTATGTTGGCGTTCTGCACCGCTTGCCCCGCCGCGCCCTTGACCAGATTGTCCAGCGCGCCCATGGCCACCACGGTCCGGCCCACCACCTCGAACCCGACCTCGCAGAAGTTGGCGCCCACCGTCGAGGGGATGGAGGGTGCGCTGGTGACATGCACGAAGCGCTCCTCTCCATACGACGACTCATAGGCCGCGGCGACATCCTCCTTGGTGACACCGTCCTTCAGGCTGGCATAGCAGGTGGTGAGCATGCCCCGGACGATGGGAAGGAGGTGGGGAGTGAAGACCACATCTATATCCTTTCCGGTTAAACGGTCGGCCACCGTCTTGATCTCGGGGGCGTGGCGGTGGCTGCCCACCTTGTACGGGGTTATGGAGGCGCCGCACACCGGGTGGTGGGTCTGCCTGGTGGGCTCCTGTCCCGCCCCGGAGGTGCCGCTCTTGGCGTCGATGATGACCGTGCCCTCGACCAGGCCGCCGCGCAGGAGGGGAGCGAGGGCGAGGAGCGAGCAGGTAGGATAGCAGCCGGGGTTGGCGATCAGGTCGGCCCGGGCGACCTCCGCCCGGAACAGCTCCGGGAGACCGTAAGCGGCCTTGGCCAGGTTGGCCGGGTCGGTGTGATGGTGGCCGTACCACCGCTCGTACACCGCAGGGTCGGGAAGGCGGTAGTCCCCGCTCAGGTCCACCACCTTGATGCCCCGGGCGAGCAGGCCAGGGGCGTGCTGCATGGAGGCGGTGTGCGGCGTGGCCAGGAAGACGACGTCGTAGTCGCCGTTCTCGGGAAGGCGATCGACGAACGACAGGTCGGTGAAGCCCTTGAGGAAGGGCAGCGTCCTCGCCACCGGCGTCCCGGCGTTCTGGCGCGAGGTGATCGCCTCCAGAGAAATGCCGGGGTGCCGGCTGAGGATACGGGCGAGCTCGCTTCCGGTGTAGCCGGAGCCCCCAACCACGGCGGCCTTGATCATGCTGGTACGGACCTCTCTCGTATGAAGGAGCCATGTTAAAAATGGTACGATATTAAGGGTGATGACCCATATGGGACAATTGAGCCCCCCAGTGTTGCGGAGGGGACGGAGTGGCGCCCCTGGCCCCATCGATGTCCGGTCCCCGACTCCAGGCGGGCGGTTTGTCGGAATCGGCTCATCACGGCTATATAATGAGTCCCTAGTGGACAGGGAGATTCCAATGCAATCCAGGGTGACCAAGGGAAAGAAGGTCAAGACGGGAAAGAAGAAGGTCGTCCTCGCCTACTCCGGGGGCCTGGACACCTCCGTGGCCATCCGCTGGCTCGAGGACAAGTACGACCTTGAGGTGGTGGCAGTGTCCATCGACGTCGGGCAGCCGGGGGACATGGAGGCCAACATCGAGCGGGCGAGGGGCATCGGCGCCGTCTCCGCCTACGCCATCGACGCCACCGAGGAGTTCGCCGAGGACTACGTGTGGCCGGCGCTGAAGGCCAACGCCCTGTACCAGGGCGTGTACCCGCTCAGCACCGCCATCGCCCGCCCGCTCATCGCCAAGATCCTGGTCGACGTGGCCCGGAAGGAGGGAGCCCAGTACATCGCCCACGGCTGCACCGCCAAGGGCAACGACCAGGTGCGGTTCGACGTCAGCATCGCCGCCCTGGCCCCTGACCTCGGGATCATCGCCCCCATGCGGGAGTGGGTCATGACCCGGGAGGAGGAGATCGACTACGCCAAGCAGCACGGCATCCCCATCCCGGTGAAGAAGGCGTGCCCGTATTCCACCGACGAGAACCTGTGGGGCCGCAGCTGCGAGTGCGGCGTGCTGGAGGACGCCGCGGTGGAGCCGCCCGAGGACGCTCGGGAGTGGACGGTCTCCCCGCTCAAGGCGCCGAACAAGCCCACCTACGTCGAGATCAGCTTCGAGCGCGGCGTCCCGGTGGCGCTGGACAACAAGCGCCTGCCGCCCGTCGAGCTCATCACCCGCCTCAACAAGCTGGCCGGCGAGAACGGCGTGGGCCGCATCGACCACATCGAGGACCGGCTGGTGGGCATCAAGTCCCGCGAGACCTACGAGTGCCCGGCGGCGGTCACCCTCATCAAGGCGCACCAGGCCCTCGAGGGCATGGTCCTGACCAAGGACGTCCTGTCGTACAAGCGGGGCGTCGAGCAGCGGTACTCCGAGCTGGCCTACGAAGGCTACTGGTTCTCCCCCCTGCGGGAGGCCCTCGACGCCTTCGTGGAGAAGACCCAGGAGTTCGTCTCCGGCACCGTCCGGGTCAAGCTGTACAAGGGCAACGTCGACATCGTGGGCCGGGAGTCCCCGTACTCGCTGTACAACGAGGGCCTGGCCACCTATGCCAAGGGCGACGAGTTCGACCACACCTCGGCCAAGGGCTTCATCTACGTGTGGGGCCTGCCGCTGCGCACGGTGGCGTCGGCGCACCGCTCCAAGGTCAAGGTGGTCGAGGAGCCCGCGAAGCCCAAGAAGGCCGTCAAGCGCAAGGTCCGCTCGAGCTGAGCGCAAACCCCTTCCCTTAACTTATTCATCATGAAGCATGGATTACATGAGGACGTGAGCGGATGAGCCGGGAACAGAAGGTGTTGTGGTCAGGAAGGTTCACCGAGGGCGCGGCGGAGGAGACGCTGGCGTTCACCTCCTCCCTGGCGGTGGACCGGCGGCTGGCGAGGTACGACATACTGGGCTCGCTGGCCCACGCGCGCATGCTCGCCCGTCAGGGGATCATCTCCGCGGAGGACGGGGAGAGCATAGCCGGGGGCCTCCGGGCGCTGTACCGGCAGGCCGAGGACGGCTCCTTGCCCATCGACCCCAAGCTGGAGGACATCCACTCCAACATCGAGTTCCTGCTGACCGCCATGGTCAAGGACGCGGGCGCGCGGCTGCACACCGGCCGCTCCCGCAACGATCAGGTGGCCACCGACGTCCGGATGTGGCTGCGCGACGCCGTCCTCGAGGTGATGGAGGCCGTCCGGGGGCTGGAGTTCGCCCTGATGGAGCGGGCGTCGGACGAGGTGGAGACCATCCTGCCGGGGTTCACCCACGTCCAGCACGCTCAGCCCATCACCCTCGGGCACCACCTCATGGCCCACTTCTACCGCCTGCAGCGCGACGCCGACCGCTTCGCCGACTGCTATCGCCGCGCTAACATCTCGCCGCTGGGCTCGGCCGCGCTGGCCGGGACGACCTACAACATCGACCGGCTGTACACCGCCGAGCTGCTGGGCTTCGACGCCCCCTGCCCCAACTCGCTGGACGGGGTGAGCGACCGCGATTTCGTGGCCGAGTACCTCTTCGCCGCGGCGCTGTGCGCCGTGCACCTGAGCTCGCTGTGCGAGGAGCTGGTCTACTGGTCGTCGCCGGAGTTCGGGTTCGCAGAGATGGCCGACGCCTACTCCACCGGCTCGAGCATCATGCCCCAGAAGAAGAACCCCGACGTGGCGGAGCTCACCCGAGGAAGGGCCGGGGCCACGGTCGGCGACCTCATGAACGTCCTGACGACCCTGAAGGGCCTGCCGCTCTCATACAACCGCGACCTCCAGGAGGACAAGGGACCGCTGTTCGCGGCCCACGACCGCACGGTGGCCTGCCTGCGCATGGCCGCGGCCATGGTGGCCACGGTCGAGTTCGATCGCACGCGCATGCTCGCCGCCACCAAGGACGGGTTCCTCAACGCCACCGACCTCGCCGACTACCTGGTGGTGAAGGGCCTGCCGTTCCGCAAGGCCCACGAGGTGGTGGGGGCAGCGGTGCGCTACTGCATCGACCAAGGCAAGCGGCTGGAGGAGCTGTCGCTAGACGAGCTGCGGTCGTTCAGCGAGCTCATCGGCGAGGATGTGTTCGGCGTGCTGCCCATCGAGCGGTGCGTCCGCCGACGCATGTCCGTCGGGGGGACGTCCCCGGACGTAATACCCATGCAGTTCAGCCAGGGGATGTCCGCGCTGCGCCGGCAGGGGGACTTCGTGCAGAGGGAGCGGTCGCGGTTGGACAAGGCGTACGCCCAGCTCCTTCACTGACGCCAAGGTCCTCGCTGCTCGTAATGACGGAAATTCCATCAGGGCGCTGTTGACACGGTCCGTTCGCCGAGTCGCTCCCAGTGGCGGGGCGGCTATCGGAACATGGGGCTTGGAACACCTATCTGAGAATGAGGGGACGTACGCCCGGAGCACGCGGTCCTGGACCTCAACTAAGGTCAGTCGGCTTCGGAGCCCAAGGCGTTCCACTGCAGGGTGTGCTTGATCCCGGCCTTGGTCAAGAGCTTGGACAGCTTCTCTCCCAGTCGGACGACCTCGCTGGAGGCGGAGATCGACTTGATGTAGAACTGCTTGCTGCCGATGGGGAAGACCATGCGCATGCGACCCTTGCGGTTGTATCCCTCGGGCTTCTCGTTCCTCTCCAGCGCCTGGGTGTTCAGGTAAATGAACATCTGAAGGACGTCATCGTCGTCGGGCATCTGGTTGGTCTCCTCCAGGAACGTGGTGAGGACCTCCGGGAAGACCTGCGCGAGGTCCCGGTACTCGACCTTATCGTCGAGCATGAAATGCCCGCTGGTCGCCTTCATCGCCCTTTCGAAGGGAAGGTGCATATATAAATCTTACCGCTGGTCTTATCCCCTCTCAAACCTTCCTCTCCCATGGCTTCCCGGACGAATGGGCGAGCTTTAATTAATCCAACGGGATTGCGGGACATGCTCGTGGCCTTGACCATCGCTGGCTCTGACTCGTCGGGCGGGGCCGGCCTACAGGCGGACCTCAAGGCGTTCGCGTCGCAGGGCGTCCACGGAGCGGTGGCCATCACCGCCGTGACGGCCCAGAACACCCAGCGAGTGGCAGGCATCCATCCTCTGCCTTCGCGCGAGGTGGTGGCCCAGATCGACGCGGTCCTCGAGGACGTCCCTGTCTCGGGGGCCAAGACGGGCATGCTCTACTCGGCGTCCATCGCCCGGGCGGTGGCCCGGCGGCTGGACGGGGAGCCGTTCCCTCTGGTGGTGGACCCGGTCATGGTGGCAGGGGTCGGAGATGCGCTCAGCGGCGCCGACCTGGTCGGGGCGATACGCGACCGCGTCGCCCCGCTGGCCACCGTGCTGACGCCAAACCTCCCGGAGGCCGAGTCCCTCCTCGGCCACAACATTGAGGGCGAGGAGGGAGCCAGGGCGGCGTGCCGAGAGCTCCTGGAGCTGGGGTGCGAGGCGGTCCTGCTCAAGGGCGGGCATGCCGCGGGGCCGACCTGCCGGGACCTGCTTTACCACAGAGGGAAGTTCCTCGTCCTGGAGTACCCCCGGGTGGCCATCCGCGGCCACGGCGGAGGCTGCGTCCTCGCCGCGCTGCTGGCCGCCAACCTGGCCAAGGGCATGACCGTCCCAGAGGCGACGCTCAAGGCCAAGGCCTCGGTGCACCAGGCCGTGTTGGACAACTATATCATCGGCGGAGGCGTCCCCGTTGTCAGTCCGCTCACCGCGGTCTATCGGGGAGCGCAGGCCCATGAGGTCAGCGGACGGCTCCTCCGCTCTGCCCGCGACCTCGCCCGCCTGCTGCCCCGCCATTGGGTCCCCGAGGTCGGCGCCGACCTCGCCTTCGCCCTCCCCGGGGCCAGGACCCGGGAGGAGGTCTGGGGCCTGGAGGCGCCCATCGTCGGCTGCGGTAACGGCGCGGTGCTACCCGCCGGGGTCGCCGCGGGCGGCTCGGAGCACCTCTCCGCGGTCGTCCTGGCGGCCATGGCCCGCCACGGAGGGATGCGCTCGGCGGCCAGCTTGCGGATGTCCGAGGACAACCTGGCCCGGGCCAGAGAGGCAGGGATGACCACGGCGCCCGGAAGAAAGGAGGGCGGTGCCAGCCCTATCAAACCGGATAGTCGTACCGACAGCGCCATATCCATACCCGAGCAGGTACCGGACGTGATCTACGAACTGGCCGGGCCTAGGGGGGTGCCGTTGCTGTGCTTGCTGGGGCGCGGTCCGGAGGAGGTCCTGGCCAAGGCGAGGAGGCTGGTGGCATGAGGATCGCGATGTTCACCGACTCCTACCTCCCGGCCAAGGACGGGGTGGTCAACTCCATCCAGCTGACCAAGGATGGCCTGGAGCGTCTGGGCCACGAGGTCATCATCTTCGCCCCGGAGCCCTGGGACGGGAACGGTCGGGAGAGCGGGGTGTACTACTTCCGCTCCACCAACTTCCGCCGCTACCCTGGCTACTCCGTCCCGATGTTCCCGACCAACAAGTGTGAGATCCTCTCCGAGCTGGACGTGGACCTCATCCACACCCACGGCCTTTTCTTCAATGCCGTCCGCTCGATGTTCGCCGCCCGCACCCTGACCCTTCCGGTGGTGATCACCTTCCACACCATGGTCACCGACGCGGCCCGCTACTACGCCCGCCTGCCGATCCCCGAGTGGATGACCAACCGCCTGTTCTGGATCTACCTCCGGCAGCTGCTGGAGAGGGCCAACGCGGTGGTCGCTCCCACCGAGGCCATCAAGCAGGAGCTGCTGCGCTACGCCCCGGACATGAACCGCATCGACGTCATCCCTACTGGGGTGGACTGCGTACGGTTCAGCCCCGACAACGACGGCTCCGCGGTGAGGGCCCGCTACGGCCTCCGCGACGAGAAGGTGCTCATGCACGTCGGCCGGGTGGCCTGGGAGAAGAACATCGAGCTGCTCATCGAAGGCTTCCGCCGCCTGGTCCGCGAGGAGCCGGACACCCGCCTGCTCATCGTCGGGGAGGGCCCGGCCCGCAAGCACTACATGCAGCTGGCCAGGGACGAGGGGGTGGCCGACAAGGTCATCTTCACCGGCTTCATCCCGGACGACGAGCTGCCTCAGTTCTATGCCGCCTGCGACGCCTTCACCATCGCCTCCAAGTTCGAGACCCAGGGCCTTGCCGCCCTGGAGGCCATGGCCAGCGGCAAGCCGGTGGCGGGGATCAACTTCCGGGCGGTGGCCGAGCTGGTGCGGCCGGGGGAGAACGGGTTCCTCTTCGACGACGAACCCTATTCTTGCGCCCAGGCCATGGCTAGGGCGTTGAACTCCACCCCTCAGATCAGGGCGGCGGCGCGGGCCACCGCGGAGAGCTTCTCGGTCGCGGAGAGCGTGAGCAAGCTGGTCGAGCTGTACGAGTTCGCCATCGAGCATAAGAGCCGCAATGGCAACGGAAGGATTTTTTAAGGCAGAGCCATGTACCAGACCGAATGAGCGACCTGGGCATAGGGCAGATCATCTCCGAGCTGTTCGGGCCGCTAGGAGCCGTAGGCGGCGTCCTGTGCATCTTCCTGCTCTTCTTCATCGACGCGATCATCTTTCCTACCCTTCCCGAGCTCTTCACCGTGCTGGTCTACACCCAGGGCTACGGGCTCGACCCCCTGCTGTTCGGAGGGGTCCTGTTGGGCACCATCATGGTGGCCGAGGTGGCCGGGCTGCTCACGCTGTACACCATCGTGCGGTGGGCCAGGGTGCCCGAGCGCATCCAGCGGGTGATCATGAACTACCGGGACTTCCTGGTGTGCCAGGATGAGCGGATGATACTCATCAATCGCGTGGCCCCGGTGCTGCCGTTCATGGGAGCGTTCGTGGCGCTGTGCCGGTGGGACCTCAAGCGGTCGGTCGCCTACACCCTGATCGGCGGGGGACTGAAGTACGGCATCATCTTGGCGCTGAGCGGGTTCTTCCTCTCCTACATGGAGCGGGGGACCGCCACCACAGTCACCATCGTCATGGTGCTGGTGGTGATAGCCCTCAGCCTGGTGGCCACCTTGTATCGCAAGCGCCGGCTCGAAGAGGGGAGGTGCGGGGATGCGGATCGTCCAGCTTAACCCGTTCCACTACCCGTACATGGGCGGGATCGAGCGGCGGGTGCACGAGGTGTGCCGCGGGCTGTCCGCCCGCCACGAGCTCATCGTCCTCACCTCCCGCCTTCCCGATACTGCGGAGGAGGAGCGGCGGGACGGCTACCGCATCATCCGGCTGCCCTCCCGCTACCTCCGCCTGTACAACCCTCCCTATGTTTCCACCCCCGGGGTCCTCGACGCCCTGAGGTCGCTGGACCCCGACCTGGTGGACTTCCACTACCGCTGGGCGCCGTCCTATACCCGGGCCATGAAGCGGTGGAAGGGGCGGTGGACGTTCACGTTCCACAACACCTACGGTGAGGGTAGCGGTCCCCTACGGGCGATCAGCGTCCTTAACGACGCCTCGTTCAGCCGGCTCATCCGCGACCGCCGTACCATCTGCGTGACCGACTTCGTCCGTCGCGACCTGATCGTGCGGGGCTTCCGGCCGGAGCTACTGGAGGTGGTCCCCACCGGCGTGGACCGTTACGATGGACCGACCACCGAGGAGGACTTCGTCCTGTTCACGGGCCGGCTGGTGAGCACCAAGGGGGTGCGGTACCTCGTCGAGGCCATGACGCAGGTGGACGGCCGGCTGGTGGTCATGGGGCAGGGCCCGGAGCTCGACCGGCTGAGGGCGCTGGCCCAGCGTCTAGGGGTGGGGGCCAAGGTCACCTTCACCGGCCACGTCAGCGAGGCCGAGAAGGAACGGCTGATGTCCTCGTGCAAGGCGTTCGTCATGCCCTCGCTGTTCGAGAGCCTGGGACTGGCCGCCGCCGAGGCCCTGGCCCACGGCAAGCCGGTCATCGCCTCCGCGGTGGGTGGGCTGCCCGAAGTGGTCGGCGACGGCGGCATCCTCGTCCCTCCGCGCTCCCCCAAGGCCCTGGCCGACGCGGTGGACCAGATGCTCCACGACGACGCGCTGCGCCGCGACCTCGCCGCCCGGGCGCGGAGGCACGTCCGAGAGCGGTTCGGCTGGGACCGGATCATCCCGGAGCTAGAGAGGATCTACCTCCAGGAAGCGGAAAAGTAGGAAGGGGTTTCAAGCCTTGGAGACCAGCGTCACCACGAAGGTCAGCTGGTGCCCCACCACCTCGCGGTTGTAGTTGAGCACGAAGGTGCCGGCGGCCTCGTCCACGCTGTCGACGTAGCAGTCGCGCAGCGTCTCGGTCTTCTTCTTCTGGGGATCGTACCAGCTCAGCCCGGTCCGGTCGTAGCCGCGGACATTGAACTCGTCGCCCTCGTCGAGCTGGTGGCGGATCGTCACCTGACCGTCCTCGATCGCCGTCACCTTGACGTTCCAGCCGGAGGCGACCTCGTTGTGGTACGCGCGGTACGTTTCGTTAACGGCGACCTGCAGGGTGACCTCGGCCTTGCCGGTCTGGGAGTTGAAGTTCAGGACGTACGCCGGCAGGCCCAGCCGGACGTCGGTGACGGAGCGGAACGAGGCGGGGTCCTCGCCGTAGGTGGCCTTGAACGTCGCCTTGTCCATGAGGGTGGTCAACGGCAGCTTCTCCTCGAGCTGCAGCGTCCGCATCTTGTCGGCGACCATCTCGCCGTAGCCCTGGGCAACGGTCACGTTGATGACCCGAGTCTCGCCGACCACCATGCCGCGCACCCCGAGGTCGAAGCCCTTGATCATGGTGCCCTGGCCGACGGTGAACTCCAGCGGCGCGTACTTGGTCTCATTGCCGCGCAGGGCGAAGAACAGCGACTTGGGGTACGCAGAATCGTTGGACGCCACCTCCCAGATGGAGGTGTCGAACACCCGGCCGTCGGCGAACTTGCCGATGTAGTCGACCTTGATCCTGTCGCCCGCTTTCACCCCTTGGTCGCTCGCGTCGCTGATCAGCACCACGTAGGCGCCAACCGTCGAGGTGACCATCAGGATGGCCACGAACGCCGCGAGCAGCGGCTTGGCCGCGAGCTTCTTGCTCAGGGAACGCAATGACCTCATCTGAACCCTGCCAGGGATTCGGGTATGCTGATTTAAAGCTTGGTAGATGAGAAACGGATGCCGTGGCCCGCCAGCTGGTCTCGGCAATCTGAGAAAGACCAAATATGAGTCAGGCGTTGTGCCCACCGATGAGGGTCCTCTACATTCACGCTGATTTCCTAGAGTTCACCGTAAAGAAGTCCACCCCCGTGGCCGAGCAGATAACAGATCAAGAAAAGCAAGGACGCTACGACGAGGTCCTGGTCGCGTTCATCAGCGTCGAGAAGCAGGACGAGGAGAGCCCCGACGAGGTGGCCCAGAAGGCGGTCGCCGACCTCCTCGAGGTCGCCAAGAAGGTCAAGGCCCAGCGGGTCGTCCTTTACCCGTACGCGCACCTGTCGCCCTCGCTGTCCTCGCCCGACGCCGGCAAGAAGATGCTGCGGACCATGGAGGCCCTGGTCGCCGAGGCTAGGTTGGAGGTCCACCGCGCCCCCTTCGGCTGGTACAAGGCGTTCACCATCGCTTGCAAGGGTCACCCGCTGTCGGAGCTTTCCCGGGAGATCAGGGTGGCCGGGAAGCAGGTCGAGGTCGAGGACTTCGATCCCGCGGCGTTGCTCAAGCGGGTCTCCAAGACCAAGCTGAGCAAGGAAAAGCTGAAGGAGAACGATCACCGCATCATCGGCCAGAAGCTCGACCTGTTCAGCTTCTACGACGTCGCCCCGGGGATGGTGTTCTGGCACCCGAAGGGCCTGGTCATCAGGAACGCGCTCATCGAGCTGTCGCGGGACGAGCACCGCAAGGCCGGCTACCAGGAGATCAGGACCCCCCAGGTCATGAGCGACATCCTGTGGAAGGTCTCCGGGCACTGGGGCCACTACAAGGACAACATCTTCCTCACCAACTACGACGACCGGCAGTTCGCGGTCAAGCCGATGAACTGCCCCGGCGGCATCCTGGTGTTCAACAGCCGGGAGCGGAGCTACCGCGAGCTCCCGCTGCGGATGCTGGAGTTCGGGGACGTCCACCGGGTCGAGCTGTCAGGCGTCCTGTCCGGCCTGTTCAGGGTCATCCAGTTCACCCAGGACGATGCCCACATCTACTGCACCGAGGAACAGATGGAATCGGAGATCAACGGGGTCATCGACCTGGTCGGCCGCTTCTACAAGCTGTTCGGTTTCGAGTACCGCATGGAGCTCTCCACCAAGCCGGAGAAGGCCATGGGAGACCCGCGGCTGTGGGAGAAGGCCGAGGCCACCCTGAAGAAGGTGCTGGACGACCGGGGCGTGCAGTACGAGGTCAACGAGGGGGACGGCGCGTTCTACGGCCCGAAGATCGACTTCAAGATCAAGGACTCGCTGGGCCGGGAGTGGCAGACCGCCACCATCCAGCTCGACTTCCAGATGCCCGAGCGGTTCAACATCCGGTACGTGGGAGACGACGGCAAGGACCACGCCCCGATCATGATCCACCGGACGGTGTACGGCTCCCTGGAGCGGTTCATGGGCGTGCTGCTGGAGCATCTCAACGGCAACCTCCCGGTGTGGCTTGCCCCCGTCCAGGCGCGGGTCATCGCCTTCCGCGCCGACAACGCCCGGTCGGCCGAGGACGTGTACCGGAGGCTGTTCGACCTCGGGTACCGGGTCGAGCTGGACACCTCCTACGGGACGGTGGAGGGCAAGATCAGGGACGCCGAGCTGCAGAAGATCCCCTACATCATCGTCATCGGGGACAAAGAGGAGCAGAGCGGCACCCTGGCGGTGCGGCAGCACGGTGCCAAGGCGCCGCAGTATGGCGTCCGGTTCGAGGACTTTGTCGCCCGGCTGAGGGAGGAGACCGACCTCAGCAATCGCGCCTGAACCTCGCTCATCCTAGCTCGAGGCTGGTGCCGCCGAACACTTTGGGCAGCGGAGCGTCCGGCGTTCGGCGTTCATGCGGACGGCGCCGACGAGGCACGGCCTCGGGGGCCCGCCCCCTATTTACCTGGGCTGGAGTGGACCAGCGCACTAATTTATACATCCATCGCGATGGCCAGCCGGGACACGATGGCCATGAAGGTGTGCATGCTCGACCCTCTGTTCTTCCCCTACTTCGGCGGGACGGAGAAGGTCGTCCTGGAGGTCGGCCGCAGGCTGGTCCGCGACCACGGCTACGAGGTCCAGGTGCTCACCTCGATGATCCCCCAGGCCCAGGGGCGGGCGGTCGAGCTCTTGGAGGGGATGGAGGTCGTCCGGACCCCTTCCGTCTACTTCGAGCGCCTCCCGGCCTTCCTGCCGCCGCCGTTCACCCTGTCGCCGGGCATCAACCGCGAGCTGCGGTCCCGCTGCCGCGGTGCCGACGTGTACCATGTCCACAACCGCTTCTGGTACTCGCCGTCCACGTACCGCGCGGTCAAGGGCCACGGCGCCGACCTAATGCTCACCATCCACAATGCGCGGCCACGAGGCATCTCCAAGCAGGTCGACCGCTGGGGCGGACTGTTCGATGACACCATGGGCCGCCGGGTGTTCGCCCGGTGCGACCGCATCAACTGCGTCAGCGGGGCGGCGCTGGAGAGCACCATCCCCCCGGAGCACCGGCACAAGGCGGTGGTGGTGTACAACGGCGTGGACACCAGGCGGTACCGCCCCGCCCCCGCCGACGAGCTGCGCGAGCGACTGGGCCTGGGCGCCGCCCCGGTCGTCCTGTCCAACGGCCGGCTGGTGGAGCAGAAGGGCTTCCCCACCCTCATCAGGGCGATGCAGGCGGTGCGCCAACAGGTACAGGACGCCCAGCTGGTGGTCATCGGCCGCGGCCCCCTGAAGGAGGAGCTGCTGCGGCTGGCCGCCTCCCTCGGAATGGGGAACGCGGTGCGGTTCGTCACCGGCATACCTGAAGAGGAGCTGCCGTTGTACTACAACATGGCCGACGTCTTCGCCCTCCCCTCGCTCTACGAGCCGAGCGCCGTGGTGCTTTACGAAGCGCTGGGCTGCGGGAAACCAGTGGTGGCGACCTCCGCCGGCGGCAACCCCGAGATTGTGTCCCCCGAGTGCGGGTTCATCGTGCCCCCCGGGGACGCGGAGGCCATGGCCATGCGGTTGGTAGAGGTGCTGACCGACGCTGGCCTCCAGCGCTCGATGGGACAAGCGGCGCGGCGGCGGGCCGAAGAGCGGTTCGACTGGGACGTCATCGCCCGGGCCTGGGACGCGTCCTACCGAGCGCTGGACGACAGACCGAACTGAGTACCGGAAAAACGAGATGCGGGGCCGGCTGGCCCCTGCGGGAAAGGGTTAGTGGGAGCGGTGGTGGCCGGTCCCGTCCATGGAACGCGCCATGCCCTCACCGGACGCGGGGTGTCCGAGGCAGCGCTCCATCTGCATGGTCCCGTCATGGGCCTGCTCGCAGCCCCCGTTCTGAAGGTGGGCACCGTCGCAGCTGCCGTCCTGCAGCCGGTCATGGTCGCACGCCCCATAGGCGCCCATGGCGTTCTCGCTCGTTCCGTTCGGTCCGGCCGCCATGACCACCCCCGCGATGAGGAGGGTGGCGATGAGGCCCACCGCGCCGATTGACAATAGCTTGCTTGCTTTCATTTCCGTTCCTCCCGGGTCGTCCGGGACATGCCTCCCAGTGGCTGAAAAAGCACTTCCCGTTTGGGGCGGCAAAGGCTGCAAAAGGTGCAAAAGCACTTAACTGGACCGGTCCACGGCGATGCGGACGAGGTTGCCCATGCCCCGCCGTTCCCGCGCCACCAACCCTTTCTCCTCCAGCCGGTCGAGGACCCGGGAGACCTTGGCGTCGGACAGCTTGGTGACCGCCACGATGTCCCGTTGCAATTGCTCTCCGCCCGCGTCAACGAGCGAGCGGAACACCTCCCGCTCGTCCCCGCTGAGCAGCCGCAGGATGAGGCGGGAGTCGTCGGCCTCGCCTTCTGGTCCCGGCGCCGGAGCGGCGGGGGCCGGGGCCGGCGGGAGCGGCCTCACTTCGGGCAGGCCGCGGAGGAGAAGGAGGACCGCACCTCCCGTTGCCATCGCGGTGCCGAGGATGGCGAGGACGAGGTTCAGGAGATCGTAGCCGGTCCTGCCTCCTCCCATGTGCTCCCCTCCCATCGTGGCAGGGGTCATCAGGGCGTAGGCGACGAGGGCTAGGCCTGCCACCACGGCGGCGAGGGCGAGCAGGGACCACCGGTCCTTCATGCGCTGGAAATTGCCGCCGAACGGATATAGCCTTGGCGGAAAAACGAGGGAAGGGGTTTAACCGGACTGGCGGACCAGCTCGGCGATGGCGTCCCCGGCCTGAGCGGTGCTGAGCGTGCCGCCCATGTCCGCGGTGACCTTCTTCTGCTTCATGGCCATCTTGACCGCGAACTCGATCATCCGACCGAGGTCCGGGCGGCCCAGCTGGTCGATCATCAGCTTGGCGGCGAGGATAGCGGCGATGGGGTTGGCCTTTCCCTTGCCGGCGATGTCCGGTGCCGAGCCGTGCACCGGCTCGAACATCGAGACCCCATTGGGGTTGATGTTGCCCGAGGCGGCCACTCCCAGCCCGCCCATGATCTCCGCTCCCAGGTCAGTGAGGATGTCGCCGAACATGTTGGGGCAGGCGACCACCCCGAACCGCTCCGGGGCGCGCACCAGGGCCATGGCCATGGCGTCGACGTACATGTACTCCACGGGGATGCCGTGCTCCTTGGACTTGGCGTCGAACACCTGCCGCCACAGCCCGTACAGCGATGTGCACACGTTGGCCTTGTCCACCGCGGTGACCTTCTCCTTGCCCAAGTTGCGGGCCGCCTGGAAGGCGTAGTCGGCGAAGCGCTCGATGCCCCGGCGGGACATCATGCCCACCTCGAAAGCGAACTCCTGGTCCGAGGAGGCCTTCGAGGACAGGGTCAGGTCGACCTGGTACAGCTCGCGCTGGAGGTGCATCGACGCCTCGGCCTGCCGGCCCTTCAGCACCCCGCCGGCGCCCATGTAGAAGTCCTCGGTGTTCTCCCTCAGGAACAGTATGTCGAAGTTCTTCTCCCCCTTGAGCGGGGTGTAGGGGTGCCATGCCTTCGACGGCCGCATGTTCACGTACTGGTCGAAGGTGGTCCTCATCTTGATGAGGATGCCCTGCTCCAGCACGCCCGGGGCGACCCTCGGGTCGCCGATGGCGCCGAAGTACACGGCCTGGTGCCGGCGGATGAAGTCGATGTCGTCCGCGGTCAGGAGCTCGCCGGTGCTCAGGTACCGGTCGGAGCCGAGGTCCATGTAGTTCAGCTCCAAGCTCACGTTCTCGGCGTCGGCCGCCGCCTGGAGCACCTTGACGCCCTCGGCGATGACCTCCTTGCCGATGCCGTCCCCCGGGGCCACGGCTATCTTGTACATCGCTTGGCCTCCTTGATGCGGTTCATCAGGCCGCCCGATCGAATGAGCTCCTTGATGTACTGAGGGTACTGCGGGAACGTCCACTCCGCGCCAGTAGTGTCGTTCCGTACCACGCCGAGGTCGACGTCCACCGTGAGCGTGTCGCCCTCGCCGGCGTCGATCTTCGCTTCGACCAATGCCAGGCCGATGTTGATCGAGTTTCGGTAGAAGATGCGGGCGAACGACTCCGCCACCACGCAGGTGATGCCGGCCTGCAGCAGCGCCCGGGGGGCGTGCTCGCGCGACGAGCCGCACCCGAAGTTCTTCCCCGCCACGATGACGTCGCCCTTCCGGACCTGCTTGGCCATCTCCGGCCGCACCTTCTCGAACATGAACTCACCCAGGCGGTCGTTGTTCTCGCTCACCAGCCGCTCCGCCGGGATGATCTGGTCGGTGTCGACGTGATCGCCGAACCGCCACACTCTGCCGTTGATGTGATCCATGTACAACACCTCACTCCGGCGCGACGATCCTTCCGGCGATCGCGCTCGCCGCCACCACCGCCGGACCGGCCAGGTAGACCTCCGAGTCCCGGTGTCCCATCCGCCCGATGAAGTTGCGGTTGGTGCTGGAGACGCACCGTTCGCCCTTGGCCAGCACGCCCATGTGCCCGCCCAGGCAGGCCGCGCAGGTCGGGCCGGACACGAACGCCCCGGCCCGGGCGAAGATGGCCAGCAGGCCCTCGTCCATGGCCTGCTGATAAACCTCGGTCGACGCCGGCACGACGATCATGCGCACCCCGTCCGCCACCTTCTTGCCCTTGACGATGGCCGCGGCGGTGCGGAGGTCCTCGATGCGGCCGTTGGTGCACGAGCCCAGGAAGGCCTGGTCGATCTCCACGTCGACCTCGCTGACCGGGCGGCCGTTGCTCGGAAGGTGAGGGAAGGCCACCATGTACTCGATGTCGTCCAGCGTGTACTCCAGCTCGCGGGAGTACTGCGCCCCCTCGTCGGCCGCGACCGGCGTGTAGGGACCCCGGGCCCGGCCGCGGACGTACGCCTCGGTGGCCTGGTCACAGGGGAAGATGCCCGCCTTCCCGCCGGCCTCGATGGCCATGTTGCTGACGGTGAGGCGATCGGACACCGTGACGTTGGCGACGCCCGGTCCGGAGAACTCGAAGGCCTTGTAGCTGGCGCCGTCCACCCCGATGTCGGTGATGATCTTGAGGATAAGGTCCTTGCCCGAGACCTGCTGGCGGAAGCGGCCCTCGAGCTTGACGTTGATCGCCTCCGGCACCTTGAACCACAGCCGGCCCTCGGCGAAGCAGGCCGCGGCCTCGGTGGAACCGATGCCGGTGGAGAACGCGTTGATGCCGCCGTAGGTGCAGGTGTGGGAGTCGGCGCCCACGATCAGCCGTCCGGGGGCAGCGAAGCCCTCGTCGACCATGACCTGGTGGCATACGCCCCCGCGCCCAACCTCGAAGTAGTTCGGCAACTTCCACTTCTGCACGAACCGCCGCATCAGGGCGGCCTGCTCGGCCGAAGCGATGTCCTTGTTGGGGACGAAGTGGTCCGGCACCAGGACGATCTTCTCCCGCACCGGGTCGCAGCCCAGGGCCTCGAACTCCTGGAACGCCAGCGGCGCGGTGACGTCGTTGGCCATGACGTAGTCGATCTCGGCCTCCACGATCTGGCCGGCATAGGCGTCCACGCCCGACTTGGTGGACAGCACCTTCTCGGAAATCGTCTTCGCCATTCTCTCACTCTCTCCTGCAGTAGAGGCGGTCGAGCGCCTCCATGGTCGAATCGACCGATGTCTGGACGATGTCCGAGCCAATGGCCTTGCCTACCGACATGATGGTCTTGTCTCCGTTCCTCGCCACCCTCACGCTGACCTCGCACAGGGCGTCGCTCCCGCCGGTGATGGCGTTGAGACGATACTCCACCAGCGAGATGTCCTTGCCCATCACCAGCTTGATGGCGTTGATGGCGGCGTCCACCGGGCCGATGCCGGTGGAGGAACCGGTCTTCTTCTCGCCGTTCACCTCGATGGACACGACCGCGGTGGGGGTGGTGTTCATACCGGTGAAGACGGCGAACTCTTTTAGCTTTACCTGCTTCGCCTCCCGCCGCCCGAGGATGTGGGCGGCCAGGGCTACGAGTTCAGCATCGTCGACCTCCTTGCCCGAGTCGGCGAGCCGCTTGACGCTGGACACCACCTGCTCCAGCTGGCCGTCGTCGAGGTCGATGCCGTACTCCGCCAGCTTGGTGCGCACGCCGTGCGCCCCGCTGTGCTTGCCCATGACGATGTTGCGCTGCACGCCCACCAGCTCGGGCCCGAACGCCTCGTAGGTGGACGGCGCCCCCAGCACGCCATGGACGTGGATCCCGGACTCGTGGGCGAAGGCGTTGCCGCCCACGATGGCCTTGTTCGGCGGGATGGGGTAGCCGGTCAGCTTGGCCACCAGCTTGGCGGTGGGACCGATGCGGCGGGTGTCGATGTTCGTGCCCACCTCATAGAAGGCCATGAGACCGAGGACCGTCTCCTCCAGGGCGGCGTTGCCCGCCCGCTCGCCCAGGCCGTTCATGGTCACGTGCACCTGCCTCGCTCCCGCCCGGACCGCGGCGAGGGAGTTCGCCACCGCCAGGCCGAGGTCGTCGTGGCAGTGCACGGCGATGGGCACCCTGGTCACGGTCATGAGCTCGCCGATGAGGTACTCCATGGCCGGCGGGCTGATGGTGCCCACGGTGTCGGGCACGTTGATCTTGTCCACCCCCGCCTCCTGCACCGCCAGATGCATCTCCTTGAGGAAGTCCAGATCGGTCCGGGTGGCGTCCTCGCAGCTGAACTCGACGGTGGCGCCGTGGGCCTTGGCGTACTCGATCGCCTCGACCGCCTTGGCCTTGACCTCCTCCCTCGACATCCTGAGCTTGTGCTGGAGGTGGCAGTCCGAGGTGGCGATGAAGGTGTGGATGTAGTCGAGGCCGCAGTCCAGGGCAGCGTCGATGTCCTTCCTGCTGCACCGTGCCAGTCCGCAGATGCGGGAGGCGAGCTTTTGCTGGACGATGGTCCGCACCGCGTCCCTCTCCCCGGACGAGGTTACTGGGAAGCCGGCCTCGATGACATCCACGCCGAGGTCGCTGAGGGCCTGCGCTATCTTGACCTTGTCCTCCACCGAGAGGGCGATGCCCGGCGTCTGCTCCCCGTCCCGGAGGGTGGTGTCGAAGACCATGACCTTGTCCGGCAGCGAGGGGGAGAGGGCACGGACGTTGTACTGGCTGGTGTACACTTTCTTCCGGTCAAGAGCGTTGGATTGGCAGGACGGTGCTGGTGCTAGCGTACCTCGGTCGACCATAGAATCGCCTCAGAAGCCCTGGGATTAAGCAATGAGATTAGAACACACGCAAGATCAATGACCGGGGGTCAATGATAGTGCTCATCGCAGGACCTTCTACTGTTTCGGAATGAACGGCCAAGTCGTATATTAACCTTCCATCGAGGCCGTGTTGTGCTACAGGCGGTCGCTAGGCTTTTGCCTTCATATTTAAATCATCGTCGGCAGGGGAGAAGATAGACTGGGCAAGCGAGAGGAGGAGGGGCACAGAGGTCGGAGCGGTCCTGTTCATTGTCTTCGCCATCGCGGTCGCGATCGTGCTGTTCGCTACCGATGGCTGGCAGCTATTGCCGGGCGATGCCCTCATGTGGATGTGATCGGCTCGATCATGCCCTCCATTTCCGTCGGCGAACTTCTCGTTTGCAGGGGCAAGTTCGGAGAGGATGAGAACAGGAAGGACCGCAGGGACCTCGCGGTTACCCTAATAGGCTACCTCGTCTGGATCCCAGTGGTGGTTCTGCTCGCCCCCCGGCTGCCCTCGAGGGTGGGCGACTACTCGCTGCTGACCTTGGCCGGCGTCCTGGTCACGTTGACGGCGCTCCTCGTTGTCAACAATGGTCGCAGGGTTTACAGCGGGCCGGTCCTCGAGGACTAGACCCCGCGCTTCTCGCCCCAGATGAGCTTGTGCAGCTGGGGCAGCACCCGCACCCACAGCTTGTCGGCCAGCACCCACGACGCCAGCTCTTTGAGCTCCGTCCCGCCCACCGGGGTCATGACGATGGGGCAGTTGACCTCGTGCTCCCGCAGCACCTTCTTGGCGTACAGGTAGTCGACGCGGTCGGCGATGATGAACTTCAGCTGGTCCTGCGGACCGAGGAACTCGAGGTTCTCCACGTTGAGGTGGTGGCTCATCCCCGAGGACGGGCACTTCACGTCCATGGAGATGAGGATGTCGTCGGAGGTCGGCAGCTGCTCCAGCGGTACCGTGCCGTTGGTCTCGATGGTCACGTGGTGCTCGCTCTCCAGCAGCTCCCGGACCAGAGTGATGATGCCCTCCTGCAGCATGGGCTCCCCGCCGGTCAGGCAGACGAACGGGGCGCCCATCGCCTCCACCCGGTCCAGCACCTGGTTGACGGACATCTCCTCCCCGCCCTCCCTGGCGTACCGGGTGTCGCACCACGCGCAGTCGAGGTTGCAGCCCTCGAACCGCACGAAGGTGGTCGGGGTGCCCATGAGGACGCCCTCGCCCTGCAGCGAGAAGAATATCTCGACGACCTTCATCGCTTCACCTCGTACCGCACGGGATCGACCTCGCCGGCCTCCTCGAAGCCCTTGAGGCGGAGCAGGCAGGACTCACACTCCCCGCATGCCGCTTCCCCTCCGGCGTAGCAGGACCAGGTCAGTTCGAGCGGGGCGTTCAGCTTGCGGGCCAGCCGCACGATGTCCGCCTTGGACATCCTGAGGATGGGCGCCTCTACTCGGATGGGCCGGCCTTCCACCCCGGCCTTGGTCCCCACCCGGAGGACCTCCTGGAAGGCCTGGAAGAACTCCGGCCGGCAGTCCGGGTAGCCGGAGTAGTCGACGGCGTTGGCGCCGATGAAGATCGCCTCCCCTCCCTCGGTCTCGCATAGCCCGGCAGCTAGGCTGAGCATGACGATGTTGCGGGCCGGCACGTAGGTCACCGGGATCTCCGCCCCGATGTCCTCCACCGAGGCCCGGCGGGGGACCTCGATGTCCTTGGAGATCAGGGCGCTGGTGCGCAGGAACGACAGGTCGAGGTCGAGGACCACGTGCTTCTTCAGCCCGTAGTGACGGGCCACCGCCCGGGCGGAGTCGAGCTCCCGGGCGTGCCGCTGTCCGTAGCACACGGTGAGCGCCGTGACCTCGTACCCTTGGGAGATCGCGTAGGCCAGGGTGGTGGTGCTGTCCAGGCCTCCGGACAGCAGGACGACCGCCTTCATTCGCTCAGCTCCTTCCGCGCCCAGGCGGTCTGCCCCCTCTCCTCGTCCAGGCCGACCTCGACCGCGCGGACGTTGGGCGCGAAGCGGATCTCCTGTAGCAGGCGGTCGAGGAACATCCCGGCCATCTCCTCCGCGCTGGCCTGGGCCACGTCGAGGATCACCACGTCCTCGGCCGGGAACACGTACCGCTTGGCCCCCACCCGCGCCTCGATCTCCTCGCCGCGCTGGATCGCCACCTGGGGGGAGCGGCCGGGGAGGAGGACGCGGTGGTCCAGCTCCTCCACTATATCCCGCAGGGCCTTCTTGAGGTCCACGAAGTCCATGACCATGCCGTCCTCTCCGACCTCGCCGTGGAGGACGAGATGCAGGACGTAGGAGTGACCGTGAAGGCGCCCGCACTTGTCGTGGCCAGGGATGAAGTGGGAGGCCGAGAACCGGATACCGGAGTAGTTACCGTCGATGGCGATCCTCATCGTCCCATGGGACACCATCATCATTATTTGTGCCTTTCTGACGGCTGGGAGCTCACCGCATCCCGGCGAGGGCGGCGGCCAGGGCGACCGAGTCGCCGTAGGAGGCCTTGGCCCGGGAGGTGTCGATGTACACCCGGTCGATGTTCAGCACCGGGGCCCCCATGGCCCTCGCCCCGCCCAGGAAGTGGAGGGAGCGGAAGATGAGGTTGCCGGAGACGCCGTCGGGGGCGATGATGACGTCGCAATCCCGTACGGCGTCCTCGATGAGGATCTGGACGTCCTTGGCCCGTAGCCCCTCGCTCCCCGCCCGAGCGGTCGCCTCCCCGGCCGCCTCGATGCTGCGGTCGATCTCAGCGCTCCTCCCGCGGTCGGAGGCTCGCCCGGCCGACATGAAGCCGATGAGGGGGTCGATGTCCAGTCGCCGCATCAGCCGCGCCGCCAAGCGGGCCAGCTCGACCTTCTCGTCCACGCTCCAGCCCTCGTCGATGCCCACCGGGGCGAGGAGGAACATCCTGCTCCCGAGGGGCTCCATGAACGCCGCCCGGAGGACCTTGTCCACCTGGAAGGCCTTCCGCACCGCTCCCATGGCCCGGTTGGAGTCGAGGTCTCCCCGCACCGCAGCGTCGATCTTCCCGTTGAGGAGGTCCTCGGCCAGCGACCCGGCGTCGTTGTACAGCAGGACCTGGGCGAAGCCGCGGTCCTCAGCCTCCAGCTCGGCCTCCCTGGCCTTTTCGAGGTCCTTCCCCACCCCCAGGCCGATGCGGAGGTCGGGGCGGCGGGCGCGGAGGAAGAGGGACTCGGCGGTGAGCATGGACGTTGGATTGCCCGGCCCGATAATTAGCTTTCGCCGCCAAGCCCTTATGCCCCGGACGCCGTCCCCCTGGCGGTGATCGCGCGGACGAGCTCACGATGCCAGAGAGGGAAAGGATCCTGGGGTACAGGCTGGCGGGCCACCGCCTCGATGCCCGCCTGCCCCCCGGCGGGCTGCTGGAGGCGGCAGGCGCCTGGGGGCGCAGAACACCCCGCCCGGCTCCGCGGCGCTGTCCCTCCTCGCCCGGGGGGAGGGGCTCAAGCCCGAGGACGTCGACGCCGCGCTGTACGTCGACAAGACGCTCATGGAGGCGTGGAGCCTGCGGGTGTCCCCGCACATATTTCCCACCGCCGACCACGCACTGTTCGGACGGGCTCTCCTGCCCGCCGACGAGCACCTCGACGACCTGGTCATCGGTGTCCGCCCCGCCCTGGAGCGGACTGGCCTGACGATGCGGCGGCTGCTCGAGCTGACCGAAGGGGCGGTGGAGGAGGAGCTGGACGGGCGGACCATGCCCAAGGCCGAGCTGGCGGTGCTGGCGGCCAAGCGCATCGCTCCTCAACTGGACGATCGGCAGCAGGCGGCGTGGGCGGAGCCTTCTTCCTACGGCTTCGGGATGACCCTGGGCGAGGCGATGGTACGCTTCGCTCTGTACCTGCTCGGCCCTAGTGGGGTGCTGTGCTTCGTCCAGCGCCGCGAACGCAGCTCGCCGCTGATGCTGGTCCGCCAGTGGCTCGGCCGTGAGCTCGACGCATCGGACGTCGAGAACGCAGGCGGGGAGCTGGTGCGGCGGTACCTGCGGTGCTACGGGCCGTCCACGGTCAGGCACTTCGCGGAGTGGGCGGGCGTCGGCGAGGTCCACGCCAGGAAGCTGTGGTCGCGGTGCGAGGGCAGCATGGTCAAGGTACCACAGGGCCGCAGTGCCGCCTTCCTGATGGCCGAACAGGCGGGGGAGCTGGAGGCCTCAGAAGAAGGGCGACGTCCTACGGCTGGAGATCCTCCAGACGAGAGCGTTAGGCCGCGGGGAGCGGGAGGCGGTGGAAGCAGAGGCCGCCCTGATGGCCCCGTTCCGGGGAGCGGGGACGATAGAGGTTACCTTCACTGGACCGTAGGCTCGCCCAGGATGCTGTCCATGCGGTACTCCTCCCATCGGCGGAAGCCCAGGACGATGTCCACCTCCACCGGGGTGAGTAGCGGCTTGGGGTAGCGGAGGTAGTCGTCGATGGCGATGCGGGGGCACGCCGTGGACACGAAGGCATCGGCGTCGAACGGCAGCAGGCGGTCGGGGTGGAACTCCTCCAGCACGACGACGTCCGCCGTCCGGCCGGCCGCCTCTAGCTTGTCCCGCAGCTCCCACGCCAGGTCGAGGCGGTTCTGCCCCACTTTGGTGGAGACCAGGACGACGAACCGGCGGGCCTCGGAGGCGCGCACGATGGCCCCGTGCCGCTGCCTGAGTATCCGCTCGCGCAGCTCGCCCAGTTCCCGTACCTCCTGCATGAGGGGGTCGATGACCACCACCGGGCGGTCGGTCTCGATGGCCACGCTGAGCGGGTGGAAGTTGCCGCTGCCGAGGTACAGGTAGCTGTCCGCCCGCCCCTTGAGCGGCTCGACCGCGCTGATGTTGCACCCCAGCACCTGCCCGGGATGGACGATGCGGCTGTCCCCTCGGCCGATCAGGACCGGATGGCCGTGGGCCTCCAGCCACTCCCGCACCTGGTCCAAGGCGCGAACGTGCTGCACCGTGGTCAGCAGGCCGACCGTGCCGCGCAGCAACGGGAGGGCCCGCGGCAGCAGGGCGGAGACGTCCAGGTCCATGAACACCTCCACGAACAGCACGTCGGGGCCGGCGCGCATGGAGGGGATGTCAGCGTGGCCGAACTGCACCAGCACGTCGGCGTAGTCAGGGAAGCGGCGATCGACGTCGCAGGCACCGTAGCAGGGGTCGGCGATGAGCACGCACCGCGCCCCGGTCCTCGCCTCGAGCTCCCGTCCCACGACCTGGGCATGGGCCTTCAGGCCCTCGGGCATCTGCAGGGCCACGGTGCTCGCCCCCTTGTCGGCGACCCACCGGGCCACGTCGTCGAGGCGGAAGTCGTACAACGTCGCTCACCTGATGATGGACAAAATAAGGGAAGGGGTTGGGGTTTACGAGATGAGCTCAGCGCCCTTCTCGATCTCCATGTAGCAGGGAGAAGGTAGCTTCATCGAGGCCTTCCACAGCGCCTCCTTGGCGGCCGGGAACGCCTGGGGAGTGACCCTTAGGCTCATGACGGTGGTACCGCTCTGGACCCTCGCCGCGGTGCCCACGGCCTTGCCGAAGGCTCCCCTCATGCCGCCCGACACACGGTCGGCGCCAGCGCCGGTGGCCATCTTGTGCTCGCGGAGCACGATGTGGGGGTACAGCTTGATCTTGAGGTGGAAGGAAGCGACGTTGGTCCCCTTGGTCAGGGCCCGGTTGGCGGCGATACGGGCCGCCTCGAGCGAAGTGTGCCTGATCTGGCAGGGCTCCTTGACCTTGAGGTTCATGACGATGGGGAAGTCCCCGCTCATGTTGCCGAGGTCAAAGGTGCTGATGCGGGGGCCGGGGACACCACCCATGTACTCCCTGCGGGTGTATGCCTGACCCCTTATCTGTCTGTACATGCGTCCGGGCTTGCGTGCCATGCGAAATCACCATTGAAATCTGGATTTGAAGGTTTGGTTACATTATTGTTTTCATATTTAAGCGCTACGCTCATGGTGAAAAACGTGGCCAGGCCTGGCCACGCCTACAGCAGCTCGCGTCCGCGGATGAGGGGAAGGTCCTCCACCTTGCCGTCGAGGAGCTCGACCTTCACTCGGACCTCGCCCCGGTCCATGAAGATGATCGCCTTCTTGAGCTGGGACTGGTACACCGCGATGCGTTTCCCCGAGGGGGACAGCCGGGACTCCACGCACCGGAGGAGGCCCAGCCGCTCCAGGGTGCGGATGCGGTTGTAGCACGCCGACACGGGGATGCCCAGGTTCTTGCTCATCTCCGCCGCGGTCCGGGGGACGTCGATTGCCCATACTAAGATGCGGGCGGCGTAATCGTCGTTCATGATGTTGGAGATGGTCAGGGCGTCCATCGTCTATCGATAGGGGGAACGGCGTTCTATCATTAAATTAATTGTATGAAATCTTGCATATGATAATACGTTGGACCGAACCGTAGATAGATTACAATAATCCCGCCCGCGATGGGGAGGGCATGAGCGAGGAAGAGAGCGCGGGAACGGGGACGGAGATCGAGCGGCGGCTGAAGCGGCAGGAGGCGTTCTATGGCTCCCCCACCTTCGTCGCCAAGTTCCTTTCGGAACAAGAGGACCTGTTCATTCCCTTCACCGACCTGTCCAGCCGCCTGCTCATGGAGCCGCGGCACCTTAGCCTGAAGGAGATGGAGCTGGCCGCGGTGGCGGCCTCCGCGGCCCTGGGCAGTGAGCACTGCCTCAACGTCCACATCCCCCAGGCCCGCAAGGTAGGGGCGACCAAGGAGGAGATCACCGAGGCGATCATGGTGGGGTCGTTCATGGCCATGACCAAGGGGCAGTCGGTCGCCCTCAGGAAGCTGGCTGAACAGAAGTGAGCGGCAAGGTTGTTATACCCGCGGCTCCGAAAAAGTGGTGATGGCCCCCCTCGACCTGGAGTCCGCTATAGCGATGCGCACCAAGATGCTTCTGGAGAACAACCCCGCCCTGGAGATCGATAGCTCGGTGCAGGAGGGCGACTGGGCCCTCCTCACCCTGAGAGAGGAAGGCTCCCTGGTGGGGTTCGAGTTCCTGGAGACAGAGGAGAGCTGGACCCGCCCCGACGCGCTCCTCCAGTACTTCGAGCCGGCCAACGACGGCTTCTATGTGGCGGTCATCGTGCCCTCGGGGACGCTGGACGACGTGACCGATCTCGTCTTCAGCATGGGGGAGGGCCCCATCGTCATCCTTACCTACGACGACCTCGCCATCGAGCACCTGGTCGCCTCCTGAGCATGCAAACCTATATCACCGGCAGGGCATCTTGCCCCCGGCATCGGTGGACGGATGGCCAAGAAGCGAATATCCAGCCGGGAGGCCCGGGACATCGCCCGGGCTCGCATGAGCAGGCTCCTCGACCTCGCCCTGGTCGAGACCAGGGAGGGGCGGGAGGAGCGGAGCCGGCGGTACGTCAACTTGGCCCGGAGCATCGGCATGCGCACCAACACCCCCATGCTCAAGGAGCGGCTGTACTGCCGGGAGTGCATGGTAGCCCTGCTCCCCGGACACAACTGCCGGGTCCGCCTGCGCTCCGACCGCGTGGTCGTGCACTGCCTGTCCTGCGGGGCGGTGCGAAGAGCGCCATATCTCAGGGAGAAGCGAGGCGAGCGACATGGACAAGGAGAAGCGGAAGGAACTGATCGGCAAGGGTAGCGACCTCAAGCCCACCGTGCACATCGGCAAGGAAGGCCTCACCGACGGCATCGTCGAGGAGGTGAGGGCGCAGGTGAAGCGGTCCAAGCTGGTCAAGGTCCGCCTGCTCCCCAACGCCGACCTCGACAAGGACGAGGTCGCCTCCGAGCTAGCGGAACGCTCGGGCACCGTCCTGGTGGACGTGCGGGGCTTCACCATCCTGCTGAGCGACGCCCGCTCGGTCAAGTGAGCTCACGGGGCCCTCAGCCCGGGAAGGTCCACCGCGGCGAGCTCGGCCCGGACCTCAATGGCGGAGGAACGGCGCTCGATGAGCAGCGGCATCCCGGTCCGCCGGTCGATGTAGAAGTCGGTGACGTTGTCGTCACTGTCGTTACGATAGTGTAACGTCGACCTCGGTCCCAGCACGGTGTCCAGCTCCTCCTGCCCCACCAGCTCCCCCCGGCCGCCCAGGTACTCCTCGATGATGGCCCAGGTACCGTTGATGTAGCCGTCCTCCATGGGGGCGGTCCGGCTCATCGGGTCGACCCCGGGGAGCCCGGTCGGGGTCAGCAGGACGTCGAAGGTGTCGTCCCCCCGGGGGCGGACATCGACGCGCAGCTCGCCGTCGAGCGGAATGAACAGGACCTCGCCGGTGACCTCGTACTCGGCATAGCCGCCCTCGGAGGCCTTCGCTCCGGGCGGGGCGCCCTCCGGCCCTTCGCCCTGAGGCCCGCTGTCCTCCGCACCAGGTCCCTCGTCCGCCGGGGCAAGCAGCAGGGCGGCCCCCGCTCCCACCGCCAGCAGCGCGGCGGCCACCGCGACGACGAGCAGGGACCGGCCGAGGGCCCTCATCTCCTGCCTCCCGCGCTTATGGGCGAACTTCCATCCATGAGGCCCAGTTGGGAGGCCTTGGGTGATAAGGTTGACTGAGAAGGCGCCTCGCCGGGCGGGGATGGCAAAAGCCTTTTGTGGGCGAAGGCGATTAGCGCCAGAAGGTGACTGGGTTTGTTGGACACCGATCTCATCAGGCGCAACCCTGAGCTCATCCGCACCATGCTGCGGAACCGCAACTACCCCGAGGACACGCTCGACGAGTTCCTCAGCCTGGACGGGGAATGGCGCCGCCTGGTCGACGAGTCCAACCGCCTGAAGCACCAGAGGAACGAGGCCTCCCTGGCGGTGCCCAAGCTAAAGGGGGAGGAGAAGCAGAAGGTCATCGCCGAGATGCGGCAGGTCGCCGAGAGGATCAAGCAGATCGACGCCCGGATCCTCGAGCTCGAGGCCCGGCGGGACGAGGTGGTGCTCAACATCCCCAACATTCCCGACGCCTCGGTGCCGGTCGGCTCCTGCTATGACCAGAACCTCGTGCTCCAGTCCCACAACCGGGTGCGGGAGTTCGACTTCACCCCCAAGAAGCACTACGAGCTGGGGGAGGACCTTGGCATCATCGACTTCGAGCGGGGGGCCAAGATCACCGGCAGCGGGTTCTATGTCCTCAAGGGCGACGGCGCCCGGCTGGAGCGGGCGCTCATCCAGTACATGCTGGACCTCCACCACGAGCAGGGGTACATAGAGCTGTTCACCCCCGCCCTGGTCAACCGGGGGGCGGTGATCGGCACCGGCCAGTACCCCAAGATGAAGGACGACATGTACTGGTGCGAGCGGGACGACCTGTGGCTCAACCCCACCGCCGAGGTCCCGGTCACCAACCTGCACCAGGACGAGATCTTCGAGCGGGAGCAGCTGCCCATCTCCTATACCGCCTACCTGCCGTCGTTCCGCCGGGAGGCCGGGCGGAGCGCCGACACCCGGGGCATCATCAGGGTGCACCAGTTCAACAAGGTCGAGCTGGTCAAGTTCGTCCTTCCGTCCACCTCGTTCCAGGAGCTGGAGGTGCTCCGTTCCGACGCCGAGGCGGTGTTGCAGGGCCTCGAGCTCCCCTACCGGGTGATGCTGCTGTGCACCGGGGACATGGGCTTCGCCAGCGCCAAGACCTACGACCTGGAGGCCCACGCCCCGGGAGCGGGGCAGTGGCTGGAGGTTTCCTCGTGCTCCTGCTTCACCGACTTCCAGGCCCGCCGCGCGAGGGTGAAGTACCGGCCGGAGCCTCACCTGAAGAGCGAGTTCGTGCACACCCTCAACGGCTCCGGGCTCGCGCTCCCCCGGACCATGGTCGCGGTGATAGAGAACTACCAGAACGAGGACGGCACCATCACCGTCCCCAAGGTCCTGCGGCCGTACATGAAGGGGCAGGAGCTCATTCGGTAAGCGAGAAAAAGGAAGGGGTTTGAGGGCGAGCTCAAAGCTCGTAGTTCCGGGGGTCGAATGCCGGGACGTCCTTGTACTCCTTGAGCGCCCACTCCAGGAACTTGGACTGCTCGTCGGGCAGGGACTTGAGGTCAGCGACTGCCCTGCTGAGGGTGTCCTTCTCCTCCTTGGTGAGCTTCAGCTTGCCCTTGTCGTTGGACTCCTGGATCAGCTCGGCGGCGGTGATCCCGGCCGCCTTGGCCCGCAGGTAGTAGTCGTTCCCGTTGGCGGCGATGGCCTGGCCGATCTTGAAGGCGTTGTCGTAGGCCAGGATGAACGCCTCGGGGGACCGGAAGCGGTCCGAGGCCACGTAGACGTCGCGCAGGGTGCGGTCGGCCTTCATCTGCTTGGCAGCGTTCATCAGCGAGGCCTCGTAGCCGATCACGCCGAGCCAGCACTGGACCGAGGAACCACCGAACTCTGGGTGGTACTCCACCGACTCGTTGGACCACAGGTCGCAGGTCTGGGCGATGAGGTTGCCCATCAGGTCGGCGTGGGCGTCCTGGGCCCCCTTGCCCTCCTGCGATGACGGCCGGCCGGACACCGCCTTGACGATAGGGCCCTCGTACCCGCAGTCCTTGTCCGGACCAGTGGCCCCGCACTCCACCGCCACCAGCGTCCTCGCCGCGGCGATGGCCCGGGTGATGGCAGAGAATGTCCGAGGAATGTCCTTGTCCAGGTAACCTCCGGCCATGAACATCGCGGTGTTGGCACCGGCGCAGTTGGTGTCGCCGCCCGGCACCACCTTGCCCCGCTTGGCCACGTCGACGATGTTGCTCCACAGCCACTCCATGTCGATGCTTCCCAGGACCCCGATGCCGAACAGCCAGCCCCGGATGTCCTGCCGGACCACCGCGTAGTCGGCGATCTCCTTGCCCCCCACCGACTCGATGGAAACGACGTCGGCGCCGCTCTTGACCGCCACCTCCAGCGACTCCATCAGCTTCTCCGGGTAGCTGTGCCTGGTGTCCATGCCCGGCCGGAGGCCGGCGTCGCCCTCCCGCTGATCGGCGATGGTGTGCCTGATGGCCAGAGCGATGCCGTACTCGTCGTGGTACTTCCGCATCATGGCCTTCTGCCCCTCCACGATGGGGCGGGCGAACCTCTCGGCGTTGGCGCCCATCTGGGATATCCACTCGTTCTCCAGCTGCACCGCCGGGAACCCCAGCGTCACCGCCCTGTCGAGGACGTCCTTGGTGATATAGTCGACATACTCGCGCTTGAGCGTCTCGGGGTTCTTCTCGGCGCCAGGTCTCGGAGCGAAATTGATCTCCGGCACCACCGCCCCCGCGCCCACCTTGAGCCCGAGGCCGTAGCTCAACGGGTACTTCGATTCGCCGAACACCAGCTCGTCGGCCGATGCGTACTCGGTCTTCGTGAACCTCTTGGCTGCCATTTACTTCCCTCCGCTGATCAGCTGGTCCCAGTTCTCCCGGATCTTCCTCCAGTCCCACCCCTCGACGGCCTTGGCCACCAGCCGGGGGCCCTCGGCCGCCTTGGCCGCGTACACGCCCATGGGGAACGATTCCACGTACGCGCGGTTGACCGCACCGCCAGCGCAGATGAACGGGATGTTGATGCCCTTCTCCTGCAGGCGGTCCGCGACCTTGGGGAACGCGGACATGGTGGTGGTCATCAGCGCGGTGCCCGTTACCACATTGGGCCTCTCGGCCTCCACGGTCTTGACGACGTCATCCACCAGCACGTCCCGGCCGAGGTCGATGACCCTGTAGCCATTGGACTTCAGCATGACGGCGGCGATGTTCTTGCCGATGTCGTGGGGGTCGCCCTCCGCGGCGTGCATGACCACAGAGCCCTTGGTCTCCCTCCCTCCGGCGATGTTCTTCTCCGCCAGCTTGATGCCCTTGTCGAAGGCGTCAGCGGCCACCATCACATGAGGCAAGTAGTAGATGCCGCGCCCGTACAGCTCGCTCACGATGTCGATGCCCCGGAGCAGCCCTCCGTCGATGACCTGGTTGGGCGTGAACTCGGCCAGGGCGGCCTGGACGTCCTCCTGGATGTTCTTCGCCTTCAGGAAGACCACGTCCTCGGCGACCTTTCGGAGCGCAGGCTCCGGAGGGTACATCCTAGCGGCGATCTCTTGCGGTGTCTCCTTGGTCTCCACGACGATGTCGTAGCGGGTCAAGAAGCTCTCGGTCTTGATGCTATCAAAGTCCATCACGGTCCCTCTCACCTCCTCTCATGGCAGCATATGCCGCCGAAGGGGGCTCTGTCGCCACGGTATTTCAGGGCGCACGGCGACTATGATTGGTCATCGGGCGAATATCCGAAAAATGTGAGAATCAGGGACGGCAAGCCTGCCCAGTGACGCCGCCTGTATTGCCCTTAGCCGACCTCGGTCATGCGGTCGTCGGCCTGGAAGACGTCCTGTATGCGGAAGATGATGTCCGAACGGATGCGATCGTCGCTCTCCACGTCCCGGCTGTACGCCGTCACCTTGTAGACGATGCGCCCGTTCTTGAACGCGGTGGCCAAAAGTTCCGGGCGGGGGTCGCTGAGCACTCCTTCGATCCCGGCCAGCACCTCCCTCACCATCGCCTCCACCCGCTCGTGGGGCACCTGGAAGGAGACCTCGAAGGTGACGTCGACGGCGTGGCTGGGCGCCACCGAGTAGTTGTAGATACGCTCCTGGATGAGCTCGGCGTTGGGGACGTTGACGATCTCCCCGTCCATCGTCTGAACGGTGGTGAACAGGAGACCCTTCTCGATGACGTCGCACATCATGTTGCCCAGGATGCGCACCCGGTCGCCCACGTCGAACGGGCTGGTGTCCATGAGGGCCAGGCCGGAGACGATGTTCTGAAGCGCGGAATAGGACAGCGCGATGCCCATGACGATGAAGATCAGGGTGACGATCACCAGGAGGACGCCCACCGTCTCCATGCCGATCATGACGAAGATGTTGAACACCACGACCAGGAAGCCGATGATGAGCAATGCGTATCGTATTCCTGACTCCAGCAGGTCTAGGACATGGGGGTTGAACTTCTTGGAGCGGAACTTGTAGTCCTCGATGATGGTCTGGACCAGCTTGATGGTGAAGAAGATGCCCACCACGATGGCCAGTGTCACCGCCAGCTGGGCGTTGTTCTGCGAGAGGAAGTTGTAGATGGAGGCGGTGGGGTCGCCCCACACGTCCCACAGGATGATGAAGATGACCGCGATGAACGCGGCGATGTACACCAGGTAGCTGAGGAAGAGCGAGGTCAGCTCCACGGTGGTGGGCACCACCGCCCCCTTGGAGATCTTCACCCGGGCCCGCCGGGAGATGCGTCTGAGGATGCGCACCAGGAGCATCGCCACCGCCACGATGATGACCACGATCATGGCGTGGAGGAGGTAGCGCACGTCCTGGCGGAACTCCGGCAGCTCGGTCCAGCCGAGGATGATCGCCGCCACCAGGAAGGTGCCGATGGCCAGGAACATGATGATGAACGTCAGGACCATCAAGCGGGTGAAGTCCAGGACCTCCTCGTCGAAGTACTTGCCCTCCTGGGCCTTCCACACCTCGAAGTTCTTGTTGAGGTACGACCAGATGTACAGCGACACTGTGTACGCGCCCACCAGAGCGAGGACCGCCCACCCGAACTCGTTCAGCCAGTCCCCCTCGATCTGCAGGGGCGGGACCGGAGAGGCCCAGACCATAGGCGGTCATATCGCGAGGGATACTAATGAACTTTGAGCAGGTCAGGCCGGGCGGAGGGTGCACTGCATGAGCCACACCCCGACCTGCCCCCGTCCCCCGCTGTGGCCGGCCCGGAGCAGGTCCACCCCCGCCGAGGCATATACCCCGAACTCGATCCTCCAATCGTCCCGGTCCTCCCCTCCCAGAGCTCGGGCGAGGGCGAGGTTCGAGCTCACCGAGACCTCCGCCTGGCACAGCTTGTCCGAGCCGGAGCCTAGGAAGCCCCGGGGGACGGACAGCGAGATGTAGGCGGCCAGCTGCACGAACAGGTCCTCGGGCCCCACCCGGTCGAGGGGGGCGAACAGCCTCAGGAGGTTGCTCGGGTTGAGGGGGTCATCGAGCAGCGCGCAGACGTTGTCGAACATTGCCAGAAGGCAGTCCCGCAGCGTCTCCCCGGTGACCATCAGCGAGGCGACGATGCCTCCCTCGACCACCCCAGCGGCGTCGCCCACCCCGGCCTGGACGAACAGCTTGACGTAGGAGACGACGCCCACCGCGGCGCCGATGAACCGCTCCGCGGCCAGACGGACGGCCCGCTTGATCAGGTCGCCCAGGTCTCCCAGGTCGTTGAGCTCGAACCCACCGAAGGCGTCCTGGAAGGAGGAGGTCAGGACGCTCCGCAGGCTATCCATGTCCGGGCTGCGGTACGGCACGCCGTTGGCCCGGCCAGGGGTGCCCTGCTTGAGCACCCACCGGGAGGAGGCGTCGTGGTCGCGCTGCCAGGTGCGGCCGTCGTCGTGGTGGTCAGTGGCCCAGGGCCCGCTGTCGACCTTCTTCCCTTCCGGGTCCACCAGCACCACCGACTCCTCCCGGGGGAAGGCGTCGCCGCCATTGTCCAGGGCCTGGGAGGGGAAGGTGAAGACGAAGTTCTCACCGGGGGCCACCAGCCGGGCGGGGAGGGCGAACTTGGATGCGGTCCCATGAGAGGTGACGAGGCTCCATCCGGTAAGGTCGATGGTGCGTCCGGTGGGGTTGTACAGCTCCACCCACTCCCTCCCCCCGTCCCGTCCGGCAGGGTTCATCTCCACCTCGTTCACCACCAGGGTGGGGGCGAGGGAGGTGACCATCCCGACCTCCAGGCCAGCGTCGAGCGCCAGCTTGGTCCCGGAGAAGCAGGGGAGGTTCTGCATGGCCGTCCCCAGCAGTGGGACGTCGGCAAGGCTGAGGCGGACCTTGTTGACCGCCTCCGCCAGGGGCAGTACGACGTCCAGCACCATGCCCCCGAAGTAGCCGGAGGCGCGGACGACGTGCTCGTAAACCCTGGTGCGAGGGTCCACCGCGAGCTCCACCCTCCAGTCGCCCTTGCCCACGGTGGCGTCGACCACCACGGTGTGGTCCCCTTCGGGCATGCGGAGCAGGCGGAGGCTGCCGGCGAAGATCAGCCCCGCCAGGTCCAGTCGGGCGTCCACCCGGATACGGTCAATCACCCCTGCCAAGGAGATGTCGCCGGGCTCGATGAACAGCCCGAGGGTGAGGCCGAACAGGCTGAGATGCACCTCGGTCCCCCCGGCCACCTTCCCCGCGAAGCCGGCCAGGCCGCCCAGGACGGTGCTGAGGAAGCCGTCGGTCATCGACGCCAGCCGAGCGGCGACGCCCATGAGGACGTCGGCCATGGCGCCGATGGGGTCGAGGGAGGCGGATAGCACCGCCGATACCACCTGGGCGAACAGGTCGAAGGCCTTGGCGATGGTCTGGCCCAGCGCCTCCGCCGCGTCGAGCAGGCCGTTCCATATGCTCATCAGCAGATCGGCGACGACGCGGTCCAGGGTGACGGTGGGCTGGTAGTCCACTCCCACCAGGGCCCATCCGGACACCGCGACCACGGTGAAGCTGCCCTCCAGGGGCAGCTCGACCTCCACCGGCTCCATCACCGCTCCCGCCGTAGGAGCGGAGGCCCGCACCACCGCGGTGCCGCTGTACGCCACGTTCCACTGGGTGGTGTAGGGCAGCGTCCCGTCGCGGAACAGGTCGGTGAGGTGGAGGTTAGGGTTGCCGGCGGCGGGCTGCTCCCACGGCCGGACGATGTCCACGATCAGCGTTCCCCTTCTGCCGTCGCCGGCGACGAGGGGGAGGTGCTCGGCCTCCAGCCGCTCTCGCGTCTCCGAACCCCTGGGGCCGTAGAGCAGGAAGCCCTCACCCGGCAGGACGGTGGGCGCGCCCTCGTTACGGGCGGAGAAGGTCCTCTCCACCTCCTCGATGACGCCCAGCACCGAGCAGGAGACCATCGGCTGGAGGGTCGGTCCCACCACCCTCCCGCCGAGCATGCCCAGCGCCTCCTGGACGGTGTTCCTCCCGCCCTGAGAAGGGGCCAGAGCGGCCTCCATGGCCTTCAGGAACCGGGCGGCCTGGCGGTCGAAGGCGGCGGTGATGGCCTCCTCGGCGTTCGACTCCTCGCGTAGGCGGAACTCGATGGTGGCCTGGAGGTTTCGGGTGGTGATCTCGTTCATCGGCGCCGTACTGTTGACCTCCCACGACAGGCGCCGGCTGAGGTCCTCGATGGCGCTGCGGATGCAGTGCTCCCGCTGGGTGAGGTTCTGCCACTGGCGGTGGACGAACTCGAGAGTGGCCGCCGAGGCATCGTCCATGATCCTTCCCACCTCCCGCACCGCCTCCAGGGCGGGGGCGGTCCAGTCCTCCTGTTTCTCGAAGGCCGAACGTAGCATCTCCTCCGGCTCTTCCGTCCAGCTCCGGCCGTCGATGGGATCGGGGGTGGTGCGGACGACGGGGAGGGAGGCGTAGAGGGCGATGTTGTCGGCCACGGTGCGGACCAGCTGACGAAGGTTGTTCGCCACCAGTTCGAGCTGGCTCAACTGCTGGTCGAAGAAATCCTCCCACAGCGGCGAGGTGAACAGCCCCACCTCGGGGAAGTCGATGTTGTAGAACCCTTCGAAGGTGGCCGACCGCAGCACGCCGTTGGCGTCGTAGTAGTTCTGGGTGAAGGGCTCGAGCTCGAACATGGCCTCGGGCCCGGCGTAGTTGAAAATGTCCCTCTCGAACTCCCAGTAGCCGGCCTCCACCGCCCGCCTTTGCAGCTCGTCCACGCTCCATCCGGCGAACAGGTCGTTCCCGCTGAGGTGGTCGATCAGCTCGTTGAGCCCCCAGGCGACCGTGCCGATGGCCTCGTCGAGGATATGCACCGGGCTGATGAAGCCCATGGACTCCAGCAGTCCAAGGACGATGCGGTCGAGCATGCCATTGACCGCCTGGGAGGCTATGAACCGGAGGTCGTACTCCCCGTCCTCGCAGCGCAGGAGGAGTTCCGCGGCGTCGACCTCCTGCCCCATGAGCCCGATGCCCTCCATCCCCGGGACGGAGGCGGGGTCGCGGAACAGCCTCATCTCCTCCAGCAGCAGGGCGATGTTGACCGCTCTGACCACGTCCTCCTCGGTGATGATGGCATCGGTGCCTTTGCCGCCGACCAGCTCGCTCGCCCCGTATCCCCGAAGGACGCGGTCCTGGGCCAGGGCGGAGAGCTGGTAGCGGACGGTGGCCTCGATGCCCCCTCTGACGTCCGCTGCCGCTTCCAGCCGGGCGAGCCGGTCCAGCAGCAGGGGCAACGGGAGGTACAGGCATCCGTCCAGCTCCTGGACCCTGACCAGGAAGCCGTCCGGCCGGGACACGTTGACGCTGAAGCTTCCTCGGACCGCGAGATAGGCCGGCACGCTGGAAACGCTCCCATCCTCCTCCAGGCTGCCATGGAGGACGCTGAGCTCGAGGTCGGTCGACTCCACCGCGACCACCGTACCGGACCTCTCCTGGGGGAAGGGGGAGAGGCGGGTGGCGAGGGCCACGAGGAAGGCCTCCTGCAGGGCGGTGTCGTTCAGCGCTCTCGCCTCTCCTGCAGCGTCCAGGGCGGCCGCGTAGACCGCCCGGGCGACGTCGTCGGAGGCCTGCACGGAGACCTCCCTGAGGGCCCGGACGGTCTCCGGGCTCATCGGCCGGGGACCTTCCGGCCCGTCCTGGTATAGGGCGAGACAGCTCAGACCGGACAGGACGAGGAGCAGCACTGCCACGATCGAGAAGGGCATCTGAGCGTTCCGAGAGCTGTTGAGCGTGCGTCCCCTAGCCTTGCCGTCCGCCATCATTGGCGGATGAAGCTCCAGCCACGCTTATGAGCGGAGCAATTACCAGTAGGCTACGCGCCGCCCGTCCGCTCGGGGCTGAGGAAGTACTCGAAGTGGGCAGCCAGGAAGGGGTTGTCGGTGTAACCGCAGATGCTGAGGTCGGGGGAGGCGATCATGGCCTGTTCGCTGTCCGCGATGACGTCAGTGGCGAGGAGGTCCTGCTTCCTCATCACCTCCGCGTTCTCCGGGACCTTCGCCGAGGGCTCGGCGACCACCCGCACCCTGACGCCGCGCTTGATGGCGTTGGCGATGCGACCCCCGTGCTCCTGCACGATGTCCCGCATTAACGGGCTGGAGATGAGGAGGGCCTCCCGGGACGAGTCGATCATCTCCCCGATCTTGGCGAGGGTGCGCTCCCGCCCCACGATGGTGTACACCAGCTGCGGGGTCCCCCGCTCCGACAGCACCCCCTGCAGCCGTTCCATCTTCTGGAACGCCCGTTCGGTGTCGGCGAGGAGCTTCTCCTTGACCTCCTGGGGCGGGGCGGGGCGGAACACCGCTGGCCGTCCGCCGGTGGAGCTGACCATCCCCCGGGCCCGCAGCGAGTCCAGGACCTTATAGGCCGAGGTCCGGGGGATCCCGGCCTGGTCGGACACCTCCTCCGCGGTGCCGTGGGAGCGCATGACCAGGGCGAGGTAGGCCTTCGACTCGTAATCGGACAGGCCGATGCGCTTGAGCACTACGATTATTTCCTCCTTCTGGACATCCATCTGTTCCTTGTCCAGGCTCAACAGTTCACTGACCGCCATACCGCACCTTGTAGCTCTATTAACTACAAAGGTATTAAATTACTCGACCAATTCTCGTTCCGCACGGGATGACACTGCATGATCGCTAAGGAAAGTGAACTGCCGAAGGGGCTTCCCAAGGAGACTAAGTCCCTCTGCCCGGAGTGTAAGAAGGTCGTGCCGGCCAAGATCTACGCGGCCGACGGGAAGGTGCTGATGGACAAGGAGTGCCCAGAGCACGGTAAGGTCACCGACGTGTACTGGTCCAGCGTCGACCTGTACCTCAAGGCCGAGAAGTACGCGTACGACGGCGTGGGGATCAGCAACGCTCTCATCAAGGACGCCAAGACCTGTCCCGACAACTGCGGACTGTGCAACCTCCACACCTCCCACACCTCGCTGGCCAACCTCGACCTGACCAACCGGTGCAACCTCCGGTGCCCCATCTGCTTCGCCAATGCCAACCAGGCAGGGTACGTCTACGAGCCGTCCTACGAGCAGGTGGTGTCCATGCTGGAGACGCTGAGGGCGGAGCGCCCGGTGCCCTGCCCGGCGGTGCAGTTCTCCGGCGGAGAGCCGACCATCTATCCCCGCTTCTTCGACGTCATCCGCAAGGCCAAGGAGCTGGGCTTCGCCCAGATCCAGGCGGCCACCAACGGCATCAAGCTGGCAGAGGACCCTGATTTCGCCCGGCAGTGCGCCGAGGCGGGCCTCAACACCATCTACCTGCAGTTCGACGGGGTGACCGATGACATCTACCTGAAGACCCGCGCCAAGAAGCTGTTCGATGTCAAGCAGCGGGCCGTCGACAACGTTCGCAAGCTTACGGAGAACCGCCCCTCCATCGTCCTGGTGCCTACCGTGGTCAAGGGCCTCAACAACCACCAGATCGGGGAAATCATCCGGTTCGCTATCAAGAACCGGGACGTCGTCAGGGGCATCAACTTCCAGCCCGTCGCCTTCACCGGCCGCATCGACCAGAAGGAGCGCGAGGAGGGCCGGTACACCATCCCTGACCTCATCCATGACGTGCAGGAGCAGACCAGCTTCACCACCGACGCGGACTGGTTCCCGGTGCCCTCGGTGGTGCCCATCTCCGCCTACGCCTCGGCGCTGCTGCGGCAGGACAAGGTCGCCTTCACCACCCACCCCCACTGCGGCATGGCCACCTACTGGTTCGTCAAGGACGAGAACACCGTGGTGCCGCTGACCCAGTTCGTGGACGTGGACGGGCTGTTCAAGGAGCTGTTCGAGCTGGCCAAGGAGACCCAGGGGGCCACCTTCCCCAAGCTCTCCCTGCTCAAGGCCCGCAAGATCCTCAAGAAGTACCTCGACGAGGAGAAGATGCCCGAGGGCCTGACCACCACCCAGTTCCTGGACACGCTGACCAACGTCTTCAACAACGAGACCAAGACCGGTCTGGCCAAGTTCTCCTGGAACATGCTGCTGGTCAGCGCGATGCACTTCCAGGACGACTACAACTACGACATCGAGCGGGTCCGCCGCTGCGCCATCCACTACGTGGTGCCGGACGGCCGGATCATCCCCTTCTGCGCCTACAACGGCGGCCCGACCTACCGGACCGAGATCGAGAAGAAGTTCTCCGTTCCCCTGGAGGAGTGGAGGAAGGCCAAGGGGAACGAGTACACCTGAAGGTGAGAGCGATGAAGATCACAGTAGAGAGATGCCACCACTGCGGGGCCTGCGTCGGCTCGTGCCCCCAGAACGCGATTTACATGAACGATTTCGTCCTCGAGTTCGGCGAGGAGTGCAACAACTGCGGCCGCTGCGTAAAGGTCTGCCCGGTCGGTGCCGTCTCCAAGGAGGGAACGGCGTGAGGCGGCTCGAGTGCGACGTGGTGGTGGTCGGCGCCGGCCCGGCCGGCTCCATGACCGCCAAGTGGGCCGCCCAGGGCGGCGCGGACGTGCTGATGATCGAGAAGCGGCAGGAGATCGGCTCCCCCGTCCGCTGCGGAGAGGGTATCGCCCGCTCCTGGCTGGACCGGGTCGGCATCACCGTGGACCCCAAGTGGGTGGCCCGCAAGGTCAAGGGGGCTAAGATCGTCTCCCCGTCCGGCAAGCACTCCCTGATGATCGACGAGAGCAGGGCCGGCAACGAGGTCGGCTACGTGGTCGACCGGGTGTTCTTCGACAAGGCCCTGGCCAGGGACGCCGCGGAGGCCGGGGCGAGGATCATGCTCAAGACCTCCGCCACCGCCCTGATCAAGGAGGACGGGAAGATCGCCGGTGTCCGGGCGTCGAGCTACGGCGAGCCGGTGGAGATCCGCGCCAAGTGCGTGGTCGGGGCCGACGGCTTCGAGTCCCAGGTGGGCCGGTGGGCGGGCATCGACACCTCCCTGAAGCCCAACGACATCACCACCTGCTACCAGTACCGGATGACCAACATCGACTACGATCCGGACTACAACGAGTTCATCCTCGGCTCGGTGGCCCCCGGCGGATACGCCTGGGTGTTCCCCAAGGACGAGAACACCGCCAACCTCGGCCTGGGGGTCCAGCTCAGCCAGCTCCGCCACCCCGGCGAGGTCAAGGAGTACCTCGACCGGTGGATCGCCAAGGACCCGCGGTTCAAGAACGGCCAGCCCCTCGAGGCGGTCTCCGGCGCGGTGTCCATCTGCGCCCCCCTCGACTCGGTGACCAGGGACAACCTCCTGCTGGTGGGCGACTCCGCCCGCATGATCGACCCCATCACCGGGGGCGGCATCGCCAACGGCTGCTACGCCGGCATGTTCGCCGGCAAGGTCCTGGCCAAGGGCGTCCAGGCCAACGACCTGTCCATGAACGTCCTGCAGGAGTACGAGGACGCCTGGCGGGATAAGATGGAGAACAACCTGTGGCGCGACTGGATGGCCAAGGAGAAGCTGGTCACCCTTAGCGACGAGACCCTCGACAAGCTGGTGGAGGCGGTCAGCAAGGTGGACCTGCAGAAGATCACCGTCCAGTCCCTGCTCGCCGCGGTCAAGCAGACCTACCCCGAGCTGGTCAAGGAGTTCGAGGACCTCATCTGAGGTTCAAACCTTTTCCACCCTCACCCCGTCCACCCCCGTCCGGGCGATGTACGGGGTGCCCCCCCTGTTCTTAATCTGCTGGGCGACCTGCTCCGGCCGGTCGGTCAGGGCGATCATGCTGCCTCCACCTCCCGCGCCGGTGAGCTTGGCGCCGTAGGAGAGGGGCAGCGCGGCGTCGACCAGCCGCTGCAGCTCCGGCGACGACACGCCCAGGATGGCCAGCAGGTTGTGGTCCCGGGTCATCAGCCGGCCCAGTGCCTCGACGTCGCCCCGGCGGAGGCGGTCCACACCGTCCAGCGTGAGGTCCCCGATCTCGTCGATGATGTCCCTGGCGAAGGTGGAGCGCTCGGCGAACCGCCGGACCTTGGCCACCAGCGGGCCGGTCGGCGCCCGGATTCCAGTGAACCCGATGACGAAGGTGAGCTCCGGAACGGGACAGTGGTGGACGTACCACTGCCGGGTATCGCGTCGGATGTGCCACAGCAGGCCCTCGCCCGGGCGGGAGTCGACGAAGACTCCCTGCCCGTGGGCGCTGGCCGAGGTGTCCACCGGGCTTGCTCGCCCCTGCACCGCCGACTCGACCTCGAAGGCCCGCCTGGCCACCTCCTCTGCCGAGCATCGGCCGTCCATCTCGGCCAGGGCGGCCAGGAAGGCCACGGTGACCGCGGCGGAAGAGCCCAGTCCGGAGCCGGAGGGGATCTGGGAGGCGATCTCCACTTCCAGCGGGCCGCCGCTCCAGTACCGGGACATGGCCGCGGCGATGTAGGCATGGTACCGCTCGGTGAGGGGTTGCCCGTTCACCGTGCTCTCCGCCGCCTTGCGGACCGTGCAGGTCAGCCGCATATCGATGCCCAGGGCAATGGCTGGCTTGCCGAACACCACGGCATGCTCCCCCAGAAGGATCATCTTGCCGGGAGCGGAGGCGGAGGTCATCCCGCGGCGATGCGCGTCTGGTGATTAAACCGTTTGCCAACGCCCCCAGTGCCGTGCTCGGACGCTCTCGCGACGGCCAGGATGATAATCCATCGAAATCATGGACAACCTTCATATACGCCACGCTGACAAAGGAGGGTAAAACCGCTTTAGGTAGGGTATGTGATATGACGGATGAAAGATGCGCAGTCGTTACCACCTTGAACGGCCAAATTGTGGAGTGGAAGGTCTTCGACGACCCTGACCACGCCAAGAAGCATTACAGTGACGGGGTGTGCCGCTTGAGGGACTTTCTCCAGCGATCCTCGGACGAGGACGCCTGGGAGATCATGCTCTGTGACGTGCGCCAATATGCCCTGTCCAAGCCTCAGGGGGAGAAGAGGTTGCCGGTCGACGACAACAGCGACTGGTACGCCCGGTCCCTGCGAGCCATGGCCAACCAGGCCAAGCGGGTCAAGGGGCTGCGGCCGCAGTGGAGCCTGCGGGTCTGGGACCACCTGCGCGAGGACGTCCGCTCGATGCTCCGCGATGATGAAGAGCCAGCGCGGGGCCTATAGAACGCTCTTCCCAGAGCACAGGAGGCGCCTCATCTCCTGTGCATCCATCCTTGTGTTCTCGAAGTTCACCACCACCTTCTCCATCGCGCGCCCCCGGGTGCGCTCCATGAACCAGTCCACCACGGTGGCGGCCGCCTGCTCTGACCGGACCTCCACGTCGAAGTAGTGGATCTGGGGGAAGTCCCGCACCCGCCCGGCGAAGGTCCTCTCGTACCTCAGCCGGGCACCGTCGCAAGGGATGACCTCAGCGCCCTCCGATGGCTCCGGCCCCATCAGCAGTGAGGGCAGCTCGCGGTCGAAGGTGTACACCTCCAGCCTCATGCTTCGTCCCTTCCTTCGGAAGGCATTAAAGGTTAGGGCGGACCCTTCGCATCTCGCCCACCGGGTCGCGGGTCCACAGCAGGGGCAGGGTGAGCAGGGCGATCACCCCGGCCGCGAGGAAGAACGGGAGGCTGGTGACAGTTCCTCCGCTCCCGGCGAGCGCGGCCAGGATCACCGGGGCGAGGACGAAGCCGAGGTCGCCGACGGTGCGGAACAGCCCCATCGCCCCGCCCAGCTCCCTCGGCTCGACCACGTCGGTGAGCCACGCGGCCATCGGGCCGGCCAGGCCGAGCGAGAGGCTCAGGCCGAAGATGACCGCGGTCAGCTGAAGTGGGCTGGTAACGAAGGGCAGGAGAGCGATGAACAGGGCGGCGAGACCGAGGCCGGCGATAAAGAACGGCTTTCGGCCGAGACGGTCGGTAAGGGTACCGGCCAGCAGCATGGTGAACAGGTTCCCCACCGCTCCCACCGAGAGGATCACCCCCAGCTCTCCCAGCGACAGCCCGATGTTGAGGCGGCCGAAGATGGGCACCAGGGTGTTGAGGATCCCCTGGCGGATGACGAACACGCACACCGTGGCCAGGTTAATGGTCACGACGTCGTACTTGCGCAGCAGGCCCAGGAGCTGGCGGGCGGAGATGGGGACGGAGGAGACCTCGGTGACGGCACCCCGGCCGATGGTCTTCCATACCAGCACAGCGGAGAACGCGGCGAACAACCCATAGACGGTGAACGGCGCCCCGAGGCCGAAGTGCTCGGCGGTGAAGCCCCCTATCACCGGGCCGATGACCGTGCCCACCAGGAACATGCTCATGTACAGGCTCAGGCTGGCCCCCCGGCTCTCCGGCGGGGCGGAACGGGACACCGCGGTGAGGGAGGTGGTGGAATAGATGGCCGAGCCCACGCCCTCGAAGATGCGAGCGACCAGGAGGACGGAGTAGCTGGGGGCGAGGCCGGCGATGAGCGAGGAGACGGCGATGATCCCCAGGCCGAGGAGCATGAACCGCCGGGTGCCCACGCGGTCGGCGAGCATGCCCGCCGGCAGGTCGAGCAGGAACCGGGCGATGCCGAAGCCGGAGACCAGGAGGCCGGCCAGGGCGAACGATACTCCGAAGCTGAAGGCATAGTCCGGGATGACCGGGGAGACTATGCTCACTCCCATCATCACGAAGAAGGCCACTGCTGACAGGACCACTATCGAACGGGAGGGCGCCCTCATGACCTCACGGCGTGGTGCTCAGAGGTCGTGCTTCTCACTCATCTCTTCGAGGGCCTTGTTGGGGCTCTTGCCTCCGAGCTCGTCCCTGGGGGTCTCCCACCACTTCTCCTCGAAGGACTGGAGGGCGGCCATGAGCTTGTCCTCGGTGGGGAAGTCCTTCCCCATGGTCTCGGTGAACTCCTCCTGGAAGGTCTTGAGCAGGTCTACGCCGTACTCGTGGTTGACCAATGTGACCGCCAGGTAGTCGTCCAGGTTGCGGGCGAAGGTCAGCGCCATCTCCTTGGGGACGACGTCCATGAGCATGTCCAGGAGGGCGTTGGTGAGGGTGAGGAACATGACCTCATCCCTGGCCTCCTCGGGCACGGTGGGGTCGGAGACGACCTCCTTCAGGCTGGGGTACCACACGTCGCGGAGTGCATATGTCCGAGCCTGGTTCTTGCCGAAGATGACCTTCTCGGCGATGGTGTCGAGGTCCTCGACGACCTCCTCGCAGGTCGGCAGCTCTTCCTCCACCTGCTTGGCCGCTCGCTTCTCTCCCTTCGCCGGTGCCCTCTTGGCCGAGGCCTTGGTGGTCTTGGTGCCACTCTTCACAGTCATCACCCGCGGTCCCGCGCGAACCCCCTGGCCGGGCGGAGCCGTGTTCAAAGGATGCACGAGCCCATATATAACAACAATCCGTCCTGGACGCCGCTAACGTCCGAGGCCTTCGGCCACCGCCCGGACGATCTCCAGACCCCTGGTGATGCTCTCCTCGGAGGCGGCGTAGGAGAAGCGCAGGTGGTGCTCCCCTCGCTCCCCGAACGCGGTGCCCGGCGCGGCGATGACCCCGGCCTTCACCATGCGCAGGGCCAGCTCTCGGGACGGGATGTCCTGCTCGTAGGAGGGGAACGCGTAGAAGGCACCGCGAGGAAGAGGACAATGGAAGCCCTCGATCTCGTTGAGCAGCCGGGCGATGGTCCTCCGGCGGCGGTCGAACAGCGGCACGACCTGGCGGAGGAAGCCTTCCTGGGCGCCGAACGCCCGGACCAAGGCGTACTGCTGGGGAGTGGGCGGGGCGGCCACCAGGTGGTACTGCATCTTGGCGAGGTCGTCCACCAGGTCCTTGGGGGCGGTGAGGTACCCGATCCTCCAGCCGGGCACGGCGAAGGACTTGGAGAAGGAGTTCAGCACTACCGCTCGCTCGATGCACTCGTTGAAGGAGTGGTGCACCGCGCCGTCGTACAGGAAGTCCTCGTAAACCTCGTCGGAGATGATCCACAGGTCGTGGTCATTGGCTAGGTCGATCAGGGCGTTGAAGGTCTCCCGGTCGAGGACCCCGCCGGTGGGGTTGGAGGGCGAGTTGACCACCAGGCCCTTGGTGCGGGGGGTGATGAGCGACTTGATCTCCTCGACGTCCGGCTGGAAGTCCCCCGGGGTGAGGCCATAGGGCACCGCGCGGGCCTCGGCGAGCACGGCGTTGGGCTCGTAGAGCACGAACCCCGGCTCGGGGATGAGGACCTCCGCCCCGGGATCGAACAGCGTCTGGTAGGTGGCGATGGTGCCTTGGGTCCCCGAGGCGGTGATGATGACGTTCTCGACCCCGATGTCCTTGCGGTAGCGGGCGGCGACCTTCGCGGCCACCGCCTGGCGGAGCCCGTCGATGCCCTTGGTGGGGCCGTAGCGGTTGCGGCCCTCGGCCGCCGCCTGCTTGAGCGCGTCAGTGACCTCCTGGGGAGGCTCCAGATCGAGCTCGCCCAGGCCGAGGTTGATGGAATCCCTGGTGGCCATCTCGAACATCTCCCGGATGCCCGAGGGCTTGATGGACATGACGCGCTTCGAGACCATGGGCCGTGAGAACGGTTCTCACGCCTTTATGCCTTTGGGTCGCCAGACCTCTGAGCTCAAAGGTTCCCGCGGAGCCAGGTGTAGACCTCGTCGTGCACCGTCTCGGCGGCCTCGTCGAGCACGTGGCCCGCCCCGTCCAGCAGGACCAGCTCCTTGGGCTCACGGGCCAGGACGTGGGCCTGGACCGAGGACTGGTAGGGCAGCACCTCGTCCTCCCGGCCGTGGATGAGCAGGACGGCGACGCCTTCCCCCAGCTGACCAAGGGGCTCGGTCCCGTAGCTCTGCGTGGCCAGCATCACCACCGCCCGCACCAGGGGCTCGTTGTGCGCGGCCTGGACGGCCACCGCGCCTCCGAAGGAGTGGCCCACCACGCCCATCCGGTCGACCCCCTTCGACCGCAGGAAGGACAGGCCGGCCAGGAGGTCGAGGCTCGCTTCCTCCAGGTCGGTGGGGTCCCTGAACCTCACCCGCAGGGCGGCGATGCCCTCTCTCGACAGCTCGGCCGACAGGCGGTCATAGAGGTCCCTGGCAGGGGAGTCGAACCCTCCTCCGACCCCACCGACCATGGCCACCCCTCGCCGGTCCCGCCCGGGATAGTGGCGGCACTCGACCTCTCCCCGGGAGGTGAGCAGCACGACGTCCTCTCGCCCTCCAGGCCCGGTCTCGGTCCTCACGCTCAGCACCTCGATGTCCGCCGTACGGTCCAGCACCCTTGCCCTCACGGCCTCACCGGGGACATGGTGGGCGGACCAGGGCAATAACGGTTCCCCCGGGCACCTTTATGACCGACGGGCGGCAATAGGTCCCACGAGGTGGACCTCCATGCAGGTCAGGACGAGCTCGGGGACGGCGGACTTCGCTGACAGGGTCGCGGAGGCACTGGAGCCGGCCCCGCCGGTGTGGCCGCCCCCAGTGAGGGACCCCACCCCGGTCGGAGAGGCCGCGGCGGAACGATACCTGGAGGGACGGGTGGCGTTCGAGCGGGCCGAGGACCTCGTCGGCCGGACCACGCGCCCCGAGGCGTACATCGAGGAGGCGGTCAGGCCGCGATTGGTGAGAGCGGTGGCCCGGTTCCCCCGCGACCTCTACGACATCCTGGCCTCCGGCCGGAGAGAGGTCCGGTTCCACGCCCAGCCCCCGTTCTCCCGCTCCTCCCCGTCCATCGCCGAGGCCCGGCCGAGCGGGCCAGGGAACGCGCGCACCTATGTCGTCTTCCTGCGCGGGGCGCTGGAGATCGACGACGACTCCACCTTCCTGGCCATCGTCGTCCACGAGCTATGCCACGTCATCCTGGACCACCCCGCGCCGATCGCCTGGCCCCGAGAGCCGTACGAGCGGAGGAAGGCCACCGCCCGCATGGAGAACGAGGCCCTCCGGCTGGCCGACGAGATGGGGTTCAAGGAGGAGACCTGGGCGCTCAAGGACCTCCTGCTGGACCTAGCTCAGGAGAGGCAGCAGGGCGACCTGATACTGCCGGACGGCAGCATGAGGGAGCCAAGGTGAGATGGGGCGCGGAAAAGAGCGTGGTGCGAGGGGCCGGATTTGAACCGACGAACCTCTTCAGGAACAGATCTTGAGTCTGTCGCCTTTGGCCGATGAGGAGCGCTCATCATTGACCTGGCTTGGCTACCCTCGCGTGGTGGGTTTTCGTAAAGCCACCTCCCTTATTAAAGCTTCCTAGGAGCCTGCGAAGGCTGGACACGGCCGTCCAGCACCCCTTTGGACATAATAGCGGCAAGCAATTATATCAGGACAAGTATTTTATATATATAATGTAATCTTCATGCGCCTGTGCCAACAGGCACGGGAGAGGTGTCGGAACTACCTCGCCATTTCCTCCAGATTCGAACCACCCACAGATTCTAAGAGGTTGGCACCTCTCCCTCCTCAACTATCCGGTGTTTTGACAGCCTGTGATATCGACGCCTGCGTCGATCAGGTGGTGACCTCCACCTTGGAGTCATGAACAATGACGGTGTGCTCCTTCTGAGACACCATCCCTCCGCGGACCTCCGACAGCACCGGGTAGGCGAACAGCAGCCCGTGGCGGACCAGGGTCCGCAGGTGGGCCGGCGCCTTGGGGTCCAGGGCGGTGCACCAGCGCTCGCAGAAGGGCAGGGTGCCGAAGTTCTCCCTGATCAATTGGAAGTGGTCAGCGGCGCCCTTGTCCTTGAGCTCCCGCTCTCTCAGCACGCGGTAGATGTTGCCCGGCCTGGAGTTGTGGACCTGGCCCGCCCCGTTGGTGGCGAAGGGCTCGATGGCCAGGACGATGTCCCGCGGGACCTTGGTGGTCGTCTCGTCGTCGAAGTTGGGGATGGAGAGCCCGGCGTGGAGGTTGTACTGCTTCATGCTGTGCCCGGTGAGGTTGGTCACCGGGAGGTGGCCGTTGCTGCGGATGCCCCGTTCGATAGCCCCCCCAATAGTGTTCACCGGGATGCCTTCTCCCACGATCTCCACGGCGATGGCGAGGGCCTTGGCGGAGGACTCGATGAGGTTGGTCCAGTTCCGCGTCCCTACCTCCACCGTCACCGCGGTGTCGCCGATGTAGCCGTCGACATGGGCGCCGACGTCGATCTTGACCAGGTCGCCATTGCTGAAGACGAGCTTCTCCCCGGTGCGGGGGGTGAAGTGGGCGGCGACCTCGTTGATGCTGATGTTGACCGGGAAGGCGGGGCGCGCGCCCTTCTCGATAATGAGCGCCTCCACCTCCTCGGCCACCTTGAGCAGCGGGACCCCTGCCCCTACCATGCTGGCGCCGAGGTCCCGGGCCTCCCGGGCGATGGCCCCCGCCCGGCGCAGGGCAGACACGGCGTCCTCATTCATTGAGCGCCGCCTCGAGGGTCTCTTGAGAGATGGAGCCAGGTCGGATCAGGGTCATCTCGCCGTCGGTCAGCTGGACGATGGTGGACGGCCGCCCCAGCCGGACCGGGCCGGCGTCGAGGTACACGCTCACCGACGCTCCGAGCTGGCCCACCGCGTCCTCGCAGGTGAGCGAGTCGGAATGCGAGTGGACGTTGGCGGAGGTGGTGACCAGGGGGCCGTACGCTTCGATGAGCTGCAGGGCCACCGGGTGCTCCGGGATCCGGATGCCGATCTCGGTGGTGGAGGCGGTGAGGATGTCGGGGACCGACGGCCGCTTGGGCACGATAAGAGTCAGCGGCCCGGGCATAAACTTCTTGACCAGCTTGCGGGCGCGGTCGTCCAGGACGGCCAGCTCCTCCATCATCCGGAGATCGTACACTGCCAGGGACATCGCCATATCGAACGGCCTGCGCTTGGCCATGTAGATGCGCTTCACCGCGGTCTCGTCGAAGGGGTCACAGCCCAGGCCGTAGACCGTGTCGGTCGGGTAGACGATGAGCCTGCCCGCGGCCAGTTCTGAGACGATATGTTCCATCTTCGAGCTCGGGATGGTCCACACCCCGCCCTCCTCGGTGCACTTCACGATCTCCATCGTCATTCCCCAAGGTAATCCAATGCTTCCTCTATGCATGCCTGGGCTTTGCCCATGGCGACCGGACCGTGGCCCGGGTAGAGCTCGGTCGGTCGCAGCTCCGCCAGCGCCCTGATCGAACGGACCAGGGCATCGCGGTTCCCGGTGGGCAGGTCCCACCGCCCCACCCCGCTGGCGAAGACGGTGTCGCCGGAGATGAGCCTGCCCCTCTCGGCGTCGAACAGGCATAGGCCGCCCTCGGTGTGGCCGGGGGAGTGTATGACCTGCAGCTTGTGCTCGCCGGTGTCCAGTACTTCCCCGCCCTTCAGTCCCCTGACCTCGACCGGCTCCATGCGGCGGCCGAACATAGTGGCGGCGGTATCTTCGGAAGAGCCGCTCCGCACCGCGGGGGCGTCGAGCTCGTGCATGAGGACCTCGGCGCCCATCTCCGCGGCCATTTGGGCCGCCCCGCCGGTGTGGTCGAAGTGGCGGTGGGTCAGGACGATGGAGTGGACCTTGCCGAAGGACGCCTCCATGATCGCCCGTACCAGCCGGCGGTGGTAGGCGCCGGTGCCGGTGTCAACAAGGATGGGCCGATCACCCGTGACCAGGAAGCAGTTGCTATCGAAGCCTGCCCCTAAGAACACGTGGACGGTCATTGTTGGTTGTGAAGTTTGAGGAGATATATAGTCTTTCCTCAAAAGAGGAGCCAGAATAAAATTACCTGGCATGTTTGTTGGATGTATTCTGCGAAGCATGCGACCAGCTGAGACGCATGTTTTACCGTACGGCGCGATCGATGCGATGAGGGCCGATAGGGTTCGCTCCAAATATCGCTCCGTAAGGCACGAAGCGCGGGTGGGGAAACGGAGCGCTCCATAGGAATAGAATCCACCCATATGGAAAAAATATTCTATGGCGCTTCTCCGTAGGGCTCTATGTCCGGCGATCAGGTCCCGGTACCCAGCTTCAGTGCGAATGAGGCGATGGTGAGCGTAATAGCAGTGCTAGTCGCCGTGACCCTCATCCTCTCCGCGTTCGCTTTCCAGCCACCTAAGGAGAAGGTCGTCATGGTCACCACCGACGGTTATGTCTTCAAAGACCCCTCGTTCTCCTTCCAGTTCATGCGGACCATGGGCTGTTCGGTGTACGGGGGCGCGGGTATAATGGAATGCGTGCAGACCGCCCAGAAGATCGAAGAAGGGGATTTCGAGAGTTGGTGCCGGGAATGGACCGCCACCGCCGAGCGCGTCAAGGCGATGGGGGATGCCGCCCTGGCGAAAGGCCATAACGCCAGCGCGGCGGAATCCTATCTGCGTGCTAGCACATACTTCCGGGCGGCCGAGTTCTATCTGCACGGCAACCCGCAGGATCCCCGGATACCGTATCTGTGGGGAGAGAGCAGGGATCTTTTCGTGCAGAGCCTCCAGCTGTCGGGGACCAACTTCGAGCGGGCGAGCATAGCGTACGAGAACACCACCCTGCCCGGGTACTTTTACAAGGTCGATGACAGCGGAACGCCCAGAGCAACCCTTATCGTGCAGACCGGTTTCGACGGGACCCAGGAGGAGCTCTATCCCTATGCTCTGGCGGCATTGAAGCGCGGTTACAACGTCCTGACGTTCGAAGGTCCGGGGCAAGGGGAGGTGCTGAGGGTCCAAGGACTGCACTTCCGTGCTGACTGGGAGAACGTGGTGGGGCCAGTGATCGATTACCTAGATAACAGGACGGATGTGGACAAGGAACGCATCGCCCTGTGGGGGATCAGTCTGGGTGGATACCTGGCGCCCCGTGCCGCCGCGTTCGATCATCGTCTTGCCGCGCTCATCGCCGACGGCGGGGTATACGACATCGTGGGAGCACAAGCTATGCTGAGGGCTCCGCCTGGTACCTCCATGGAACAGGCGAAGGCGTCGCTTCTCGAGGCCATGATGGCGGCACCAGATGAGTACAACGGATGGTTCCGTGACCAGATGAAGAACAGCACCGATATGCGATGGAGCATGGAACATGGGATGTTCGTCTTCGGCGTAACGTCCCCTGTCGACTATATGTTGGCCTTGGCCAAGATGAGCATGGTGGGCATTGCTGGTAACATCGTCTGCCCGACCCTGGTGTGCGATGCGGAGAACGATACCAGCATGCCGAAGGGGGAGGCCTTGGCACTATACAACGAGCTGACATGCCCCAAGGAGTACAGGCTGTTCACATCTGAAGAGGCTGCCGGCCTGCATTGCCAGATCGGAGCGTACATTCTGGGGAACCAGGTCAAGCTCGACTGGCTGATGACGGTCATGGCCCCTTGAGAAGCGCGGACCGTGGAGATCGCATCCCGCATCAACCTGGTTCGATCGGCCAAGGCTCCGTATGCTTTCAAGGCCGATGGCTCTCGCGTTCAGGCGATGTATGATTTTACTAGAGCAATTCGAACGTATAGATGGGGCTTCCATCGGTCCCTGGAATCTCTCACCCTCGCCGGATCAGCACATCTTGGGATAGAATCGATCAGACAAGGTGCCATCGAGTACCATCGGTCTGAGGGCGTATTGCTGATAGCTCTGGTATTCTGATAACAGATGAGAACTATCACTCATGGTCAGAGAGTGAACTACTTCCACACCAGACCTATAGAAAATGCAGAGATTGGAAGAGTTAGTCATATGCAATTCGTTTGACTGTTAAGCCGACACAATCGGCGGCGAGATCGTTAGTAACAGCGGGCTGAGCACCTCGGCGAACCTTGGTGCGTACACCCCTGTCCTATCAAGCCCATCATTTATGGGTGATCTAAGATGCCTCTTTTCCGGGGTGGTTTCGAGCTTAGATGCTTTCAGCTCTTATCCATTATAGCGTGGCTGCTCAGCAGTGCCTTGCCAGACAACTGATGAACTAGAGGCTACGAATCCCCGTTCCTCTCGTACTAAAGGATCCTGCCCGTCAGGCATCAATACACTTCCACCAAAAAGCAACAAACCTGTCTCACGACGGTCTAAACCCAGCTCACGATCCCTTTTAATGGGCGAACAACCCCACCCTTGGCAGCTGCTGCACCGCCAGGATAGGGAGAGCCGACAGCGAAGTAGCAAACCGCTAGGTCGATATGAACTCTTGCTAGCGACGACTCAGTTATCCCCAGGGTAACTTTTCTGTTATCACTCGCCCCCATTCAGAAGGCTGAGTGGTTCGCTAGGCCCTGCTTTCGCATCGCGGATTGTTATTGTCCCAACCCGCGTCAAGCCAGCTTATACCCTTGCATTCAACGGCAGATTTCTGACCTGCCTGAGCTGACCTTTGGGCGCGCTTGTTATCTTTTTGAGCGCGTGGCGCCCCACCCAAACTGCCTACCTATAGCTGTCCTCCTGAAGGAGTAAGTGATACGAGTCCCGAAGGGCAGTGTTTCATTGTCCTCTCGGAACTTGCCTAGCGGCAAGCCCTGGTAACGAGTCCTGCCTACGCTACACATCGAGGCTCGTACCACAACAACAGGTTGCAGTAAAGCTCCATGGGGTCTTCGCTTTCAGGTGGAAGATACCGGATTGTGCGCCGGTACTATCAGTTTCACCGGCTTCCATGCGGGGACAGTAGAGCTCTCGTTGGGCCTTCATGCAAGTCGCCAATTAAGCGACAAGGTATTACGCTACCTTAAGAGGGTCATAGTTACCCCCGCCGTTTAACGGTCCTTCGCTCCGTTGAACCAGAGGTTCAGATACCGTCACTGGGCAGGCTTCAGCCACAATACACATCCTTTCGGACTAGCTGTGACCTGTGTTTTTATTAAACAGTCGGAGCTCCCTTGTTACTGAGACCAGCAATCTTCATTGCTGGCACCCCTTATACCGAAGGTACGGGGCTAATTTGCCGAGTTCCCTCGCACGGATTACGCCGACACGCCTTAGGCTTCTCACCTAGGGGCACCTGTGTCAGTTCTTGGTACGAACACAATAGCCTAAACTAGCAACCTTTTCATTGGCACCTGGAATCACCCGAAGCGGGCCTACGCCCGCCTACTCGCGCATTCACCAACTTCTCACCATTACGGTTCTCCGAAGGCTTCAACGCTTGAACAGGTTGACACCCCTGCTCGAGCTATCCGGATGCGCAGCTGCTAGGCAATGACTACTATGGCGCAGGAATATTAACCTGCTTCCCTTTTGACAACTTCGATTAAGGGTTGTCTTAGGATCGGCTAACCCTCGGCTGACGAACATTGCCGAGGAACCCTGGCCCCTGCGGCGGATTGGATTCTCACCAATCTTTGCTGCTACTCCTACCAGCATCCTTATACGAGCACGGTCCACTTGACCTCACGGCCAAACTTCTACCCATGCACGTCACCTCTCTACCAGATCACCTTGCGGTGCTCTGAGGTATCGGTAACCGGCTTTAGACCCGTCCATCTTCCTGGCCCACAATCTCGACCGGTGAGCTGTTACGCTTTCTTTGAAGGATGGCTGCTTCTAAGCCCACCTCCCGGTTGTCTTAGACTGCGGACTCAGTTTCATGTTTCACTTAGCCGGTATTTAGGGACCTTAACCTCAGGCTGGATTCATTTCCTTATGGACCCCAAGCTTACCCCAGAGGCCCTCAATCCCAGCGTCTACGACGATCGCAGGTTCGGAGTTTGACAAGGAGCCGACCGGTTTCCCGGCCTAAGCCCCCAATCGGTCGCTCTACCCCACAATCTATCTCGGCTGAGGTCTTGCTGCGACAAGTTTCGAGAGGAACCAGCTATTTCCAGTTTAGATTGGCCTTTCACCCCTATACGCAGGTTATCCGAAAGATTTGCACATCATTACCGGTTCGGTCCTCCACCCCCCTTTCGAGGGGCTTCAACCTACCCACGCATAGATCAACTGGCTTCGGGTATCCCTCCAGTGACTCCAGGCGAGCACACCTCGCACCTCGCACCTTGCGGTGTTGCGTGCTTGTTGGTTTCCCTACGACTCCGGTATTCAATACCTTAGTCTCGCCACTGATCAGAACTCGCTGGCCCGTTATTCAAAACGGATGATGCAACGCTGCTCCACCCTTTCGGGCTTCTTTGCTTTTACGCCACATCTGGTTATAGTCGGATGGTTTCAGGCTCTTTTGACCTCCCGTCAAGGGTACTTTTCAGCTTTCACTCGCGCTACTACTGCACTATCGGTCTCGAGACGTATTTAGAGTTGGAGATGAATGTTCCCCAGCTTCACGCGCGATATCCAACGCACGTTACTCTGGGACACCGAAACTCATCTTTCTGGATTACCCCTAAAGGACTGTCACCCTCTTTGGTGCGCCTTTCCAGGCGACTTCGGGTTGTCCAGCGAAGATGTATCCGGGCCCACAACACCACAACTCGCTATGATTTCTCATAGCGATTCGGTTTGCTCTGTGCCGCGTTCGATCGCCTTTACTGACGGCATCTCGGTGATTTCTTTTCCTGCGGGTACTAGGATGTTTCGATCCCCCGCGTTCCCGCTCCTTCCGGAGCATTCCGAAGAATAGGAAGTCCCATTCGGTCATCACCGGATCATAGTCTTCTTGCAACTACCCGGTGCATTTCGCAGCTTGACACGACCTTCTTCAGCGCTCGAGCCGAGCCATTCCCCATACGACGTAGCATGCCGCTTATGTGTCGGCTTAACACACGTCCGAATTGCATATGACTGGGATCATCAAACGCAGGACCTCTTCCAAATCCTGTCCGTTCTCGTCCACTTCCCCGAAAAGGAGCACTTTCCGGGTGCATGATCGTGAATGATTGCGGCCAGACTTCTTGTCGGCCGCAGCCCCCCTTCATGTCTGAAGGGGTATTTATAGGTTGCCATGCAGGCGTTCCCTACAGCCCAGAACATCGCTTTCGTTCTGGGCTTTTCCCATCAAGGCGCTTATTGTATATAAGCCTTTTGAGGGGCGTTGTAGGGACTTGGTTCGGAGACCGAACCAAGCCAGTCACATAGGCTTTCACCTATGCCCGAGACATTGCTTGCGTTTCGGGCTTTCCCAGCTAACACGCCATAGTATTTAACCGTTTCGGGAAGCGTTTACGGCAGAATATTCCACGGAAGGAACTTTCCACCGCCGTCGCCGGGCGGACGTCCCTATGAGATCTTTCCCTTCATCAACGTTTCGCGCTGCCGGGTAATACCGGGCGGTGGATCCCCCAGGAGCATTACCCGTCCCGCTCTCTCTATATGATAAATTATATTAGGAAAAGGAGAGCAGAGAGCGGATAGAGTTGAGAGAAAGGAAGGGAAGGAGGCCGAGGGGCCTGTTCAGAGCTCGCCGACGCCCAGCTCGCGCTTGAGGAGGTCGGCGATGGTGGCGAGCTCGAGAGCGTTCCGCCGGCCCATCCGGACCTTCTTCCCCGACGCCAGGACGAAGGTGAGCTCCGCGGGCAACTCCTTCAGCTGGCCGTCCGCCATCACCTTCATCTTGTACAGCTCGAAGCCGCGCAGCATCTCGCGGGGCATGAACGACGGCCGGCCCAGCATGCGCTCCAGACGGGAGGAGTAGACCTCCACGCCGTTCTTGTACACCTTCATGGGCCTGAGGTTGCGGATGTACCGGGGAGTCATGACCTCGGTGGCGTAGAAGATCGTCGCCGCGCCGATGATGCTGACCGCCAGACCGATGAGGTTGTCGAGGTCTCCCAGATCGGTGAACACAGCCAGATAGAACGCGTAGAAGACGAAAGCGAGGCCGAACACCCGAGCAAGGGCCTCGAAGATGGCCCATCTCCGGCCGGCGAACTTCCTGCGGGGGGCCATGCTACGGGGCACCTTCTCGGTGTACAGCAGCTTGCCCCTCTCGGCATCCTCCTTACTGACCATGAGAGGAGGAACAAGCCCCAGGTCTAAACCTTTTCTACACCTCGACGTCCGGGGGCACGAAAGCTCGCAGCCGCTGCACCGCGTCCAGCTTCTCCCGTTTTTTGAGCTTGGCCTCCTCCACCCCAGCCTTGAGGAAGTAGATGGCCTGGTCCATGGCCCGGCGGTCCACTGGGTAGGGGACTCCATCCTTGCCCCCCACCGCGAAGGAGAACTTCACCGGGTCCCTCCAGCTGGGGCTGCTGCCGTAGACCAGCTCGCCGGTCAGGGCCAGGGCACGGACCGCCGATGGTCCCACTCCCCGGATGGCCAAGAGCTCCTCGTAATCCCGGGGCTGGAACTCATAGGCCTTGCGCAAGGCGGCCCAGTTGACGGTGGGGGGCATGTGCAGCTTCTTGACCTTCGCCCCTGCCCACTCGTCCAGGGTGGTCTGCCCTTTCGCCACCACCGCGATGTCGCGGCGAAGGTGCTCGATGCCGTCGTTGACCAGGTCCACCGCCACCTTGCGGGAGTCCAGGCTCTCCTCGGCGGTCATGTCCAGCGTCTCGTCGACCCGGCTGCCCAGGATGGCGGTGTGCGGCTCCTCGACAAAGTGGCCGGCGGTCGCGGAGCTCCACTGGTACCGCCTAGCGTACCCGGTGCGGTCGGACATCCCCTGCTGGATGACCGTCCAGTTGCCCCGGTCGTCGAAAGCGAGGGCGTGATGGTACAGCCGGTGGCCGTCCTGCACCGCGGCGCTGTCCACCTTGGCGCACATCCGGCTGGCGTAGACCAGGGCTGCCTGGTGGTCCTCAGATAGGTCGTTGAGGTCGGCGAGGTCGGCGATCTGGTCGGGAGTGCGCAGCGACATCTTGCCCTTTCCACCGACCATCACCACGTCCTTCCGCCCCTCCAGCGCCTTCCTCAACGCTCCGCAGGTGACGGTCGTCGTCCCGGAGGAGTGCCAATCGAAGCCCAGGACGCAGGAGAGCGCCTGGAACCAGAAGGGGTCGGCCAACCGGCGGAGGTACTCCTCGGTGCCAACCTCCTCGATCACCAGGTCGGAGATGGCCGCGGCGAACTTGGTCATGCGGTGGAACAGCCATCGAGGAGCGGTCCCGTTGTGCAGCGGGAGGTCGGTTATGCCGGTGCGGGCGCTGCCGCTGGCCCCCGTGCGCATGACCACCGCCCCGGCGTTGCCCGTCATGACATGGCCGTCGACGTCCCCGGGGCGCTTAAGCCTTTCTCGGGGAGGTCCGAAAGATACGTTCATGGCGAGAACATGATGGTGGTGGCGGTGGGCAGGCGGCGCCGGAGCTCGACCACATGGGGGTGGAACAGCCGCATCTGGTCCTCGAACTCCGGGGTGCGTCCCACGATCTGGGAGACCACCTTCACCTCCAGCCGGCCCATGACCTTCCACATGCCTCCCTCGGAGGCGTCGGTCATGACGATGATGGGCAGCTTGATGCGGTCCTGGTCCCAAGGGTCCAGGAGGGAGGCGACGAGATTGATCTCCTCCTTGCTGATGTGGTAGCGGCGACCGTCCTTGGCCTGATAGCCCGCTTCCACTTGCCTCCTCAGCTCTCCCAGCGACACCCGCTTGGCCGGGACGTGCCAGTTCATGGACTCGAGGAGCTTGCGCATCTCCCCTTCGCTGCCGAACACGCCCCTTCAACAGCCATCAACGTAGATAATACTCACCGGCGGCTGGGCAATTGGATTATATCACAAGGGTGGCATAAGGACGGGCGAGGAGGACCATGAGCCCGTCGGAGCAGCTCGAAGCGATGCTGGAGACGCACCCCTGCTACAACGAGTGCGCCCACCGCAAGTTCGCCCGGATGCACCTGCCCATCGCGCCCCGGTGCAACATCCAGTGCAACTACTGCAACCGGAAGTACGACTGCTCCAACGAGTCCCGGCCCGGGGTGACCTCTGAGGTGCTGACCCCGGAAGAGGCGGTGGAGAAGATCCGCTACGTCCGGACCAAGGTGCCCTACCTGAGCGTCATCGGCATCGCCGGGCCGGGCGACCCTTTGGCCAACGAGGAGACCTTCCGGACGCTGGAGCTGGTGAGGGCGGAGTTCCCGGACCTCACCCTGTGCCTCAGCACCAACGGCCTCAATCTGCCTCAGAACGTGGAGCGGCTCAAGGACCTGGGAGTGCGATTCATTACCGTAACTTTGAACGCCATCGACCCCAAGGTGGGGGCCAGGATGTACGACTTCGTCATCTGGGAGGACAAAGCGCTGCGGGGCGAGGAGGCTGCCGCGGTGCTCATCCGCAACCAGCTCGACGGGATCAAGAAGGCCGCCGACGCCGGCATGCTGGTCAAGGTCAATTCGGTCATGGTGCCCGGCGTCAACGCCGACCACCTGCCCGCGGTGGCGAAGAAGGCCAAGGAGCTGGGCGCCTACATCGTGAACATCCTGCCCCTCATACCGGTCCCCGGCACCAAGTTCGAGGGAATGCGCGCCCCGACCTCCAAGGAGCGCAAGGAGCTGCAGGACCTGTGCGAGGTGGACATCCGCCAGATGCGCCACTGCCGGCAGTGCCGGGCGGACGCCATCGGCCTGCTGGGAGAGGACCGCTCGGCCGAGTTCGCCCACTTCACCTGCGCCGGGCGGGCCAAGGGCGAGGTGGCGGAGGGCGAGGGGCTGGAGCTGGAAGGGAACACCAAGTACCGCATCGCGGTGGCCTCGTCGGACGGCCGGACGGTCGACCAGCACTTCGGCCATGCTGAGCGCTTCCGCACCTACATCGTGGAAGGCGGCTCGATCGCCGAGGGCGAGACCCTCGATGTGACCGAGCAGATGGAGATCCCCCTGTTCGGTCCGGGCCACCGGACCAAGCTGGAGACCACGGTGGAGCGGCTCAAGGGCGTGGACGCGGTGATCACGACCAAGTACGGCGAACCGGCGGTGGAGCTGCTGCGGGAGAACGGCATCATCCCGGTGGAGGACCACGGGGCGATCGAGGAGGCGCTGCGCCGGGCCGTGGACTCGGTCTTCAAGGAGCGCTCCGCAGTGTTCCAGTGAGGACCAACAATGAAAGGCGCGGAGCTTCTGGTGCGGTGCCTCGAGGCGGAGGGCGTGAAGCACGTCTTCGGCATCCCGGGGGAGGAGAACCTCGACCTGATGGACGCGTTGATCGGCTCGGACATCGAGTTCGTGCTGACCCGCCACGAGAGCAGCGCGGCGTTCATGGCGGGGATGGTCGGTCGCCTGACCCGGCGCCCGGGGGCGTGCCTGACCACGCTCGGCCCCGGCGCGTCGAACATGGTCATCGGGGTGGCCGAGGCGTACCTGGGGTACAGCCCCATGGTGGCCATGAGCGGCCAGGTTAGGACGGAATGCCAGCACCACCCCCGCAAGCAGTACATCGACCTGCCGGCGATGTTCCGCCCCATCACCAAGGAGGTCATTCCGGTGCGGGCGGCCGCGCGCCTCCCCGACCTCGCCCGGCGAGCGTTCGACACCGCGGCGCAGGAGCGTCCCGGGCCGGTGTTCGTGGAGCTGCCGGAGGACGTCCTCAAGGAGCCGGTCGACGGAACGCCATTGCCCCCAGGGCGGACCGAGACCTTAGGCTCCGACCTGCTGAGCTTCGACCGCGTGCGCAAGCTCATCGAGACGGCGGAGCGACCGCTGGTCATCGCCGGAGCAGGCGTGGTGCGGGGTAGCGCCGCCGACGCCCTCCGCTGCTTCGCCAGCCAGTGGGGCATCCCGGTGGCGATGACCTGGCTGGGGGCGGGGACGGTCCCCTTCGACGACGAGCTCAGCTTGGGCACCGTGGGGCTCCGTCGGGCGGACTTCGTGCGACGGGCGTTCGAAGAGGCGGACCTCGTCCTCCTGGTCGGCTTCGATGCGATGGAGTTCGAGTCGCAGTACTGGAACATTGGGGCGGCGAAGAAGATCGTGTACATCGGCGGCGCGCCCTGCGACGTCGTCCCTGGCCCCCCGCCGGACGTGCAGATCGTGGGCAGCGTGCGCAAGGTGCTGACCACGCTGTGCAGCGATCCCGAGCGGCGGCCGCGGTGGTTCGATGGAATTAGGTCCGGTCTGCACGAGCACCTCACTACCCTCCCTCCCGAAGGGGATGGGGCGGTCAAGCCCCAGCACATCATCAAGGCGATCCGGGACTCGCTGGGCAGGGGGGACATCGCCGTCTCCGACGTCGGTGCCCACCTCGTATGGATGGCCCAGCGGTACCCGGTCTACAAGGATGGCACCATGCTCCTCTCCAACGGCCTCATCCCCATGGGCGTCGGGGTGCCATGGGCCATCGCCGCCAAGCTGACCCGTCCCGAGCGGAAGGTGGTGGCGTCGGTGGGCGACGGCAGCTTCGCCATGACCGGGATGGAGCTGGAGACCGCCAAGCGGCTAGGGACGCCGTTCGTGACGGTGGTGTGGAACGATTCCAGGTACGATCTCATCCGGATCAGGCAGGAGAAGGCTTTCGGTCGCAGCAACGGCGTTGAGTTCGAGAACCCCGACCTGGTCAAGTTCGCGGAGAGCCTGGGCATCGAGGGCTACCGGGCGTCGTCAGCGACCGAGCTCCGGGAGACGCTCGCCAGGTGCCTGCGCGACGATGCCCTGGCCCTCATCGATGTTACAGTGGACACGTCAGAGAGCTCCCGGCTGACGGTCGGCTAAGGAGCTGGCAAGCGTCGACAGAAGCACTTACAGTGTGAAACAAGCTGAGCGTATCTGCGGCGCGCCGTCCTGTTCCCAGCAGCCCATAACGCATGAACGCACAGGTGCGTCCTGGATGCGTTTGATCCATTGCGGATATAGTTTAGCGGCAATTTCGGTTTACCGCGGGATAATTTTATAAAGGCTGATTCTATTTTTCAAGCCGGGGGTTGGACACTGTATCTATGGGGCAAGATAGATGAGAGCCATCATGGAATCCAGTATCATCCACTGATCTGCCACATGCTCGATACGGCGCAGGTGGCTGGGGTCGTCTGGGACAATGTACTGACCGACTCCGTTAAGGAGAGACTCTCCTCAGCGTTCAAAGTCGATCGAGGTGTGATGAGGCATGTGGTCATGCGTTTGGCCGCCCTGCACGACCTTGGAAAGGCAACTCCCTCCTTTCAGAAAAAGTCTCCGGGAGCGAGAGCAAAGCTAGAGCAAGAGGGCTTTGTCTTTGCTGGTGCCTCAGAACAATATCACGGGGACCTGACGTCCTGCATATTGGATAAAGAATCCTTGGCCACGATCGGCTTGATCTGCTCGGATGACAATTCGATTTTTAATATCAAGATGCTTCTTGGCGGCCATCACGGGTTGTATCCAGAGTTCAGGCGTTTGAACAGAGTCCTGCCTGGAGATATGGGAAACGAGAAATGGGTTGAAGCTCGGCATGCAATGTTGGACTTCCTCTCTAGCACATTGGGACCTTTGCAGATTGACCTGTCCATTGATGATTCGAATGGGGCCACATTCGTTGTTCTGTCCGGCCTGGTTTCTGTTTCAGATTGGATCGCATCGGCGGAGGGTTTTTTTCCTTATGCAGGCGACATCAGCGATTTGAGAGAATATGGAGAGGCAGCTAGGCTGCGAGCTTCTGACGCCATCAATACTTTGAGATGGTCGACGGCCACTTGTGATGCGCGTACCTTCGATAAGATGTTCGATGAAATCGAAGAGCCATATCCTTTGCAAAGGGCAGTTGAGGAGATTGGCCACACCCTTTCCGATCCGGGGATATTGATAATCGAAGCCCCCATGGGAGAGGGAAAAACTGAGGCCGCTCTGTATCTTATGGAGAGATGGAATAGCACGCTCCACAAGAACGGGGCATATATCGCTTTACCGACGCAGGCTACCGCCAATCAGATGTTCTCTAGAGTCCTTGGATTCCTAAGGGGCGCTAGGTACGAGAATGGGGTCAACCTAGCCCTGGTCCATGGACACGCGTCAATGGATGACACATACCTCCAACTAAAAATTGGAAGGGACGATGAGGAGGATGTTAGGGCAACTGAATGGTTTGATTACCGAAGGCGAGGGTTACTGTCGCCATTCGGCGTCGGGACCATCGACCAGGCATTACTTTCCGTTATTCCATCCAAGTACTTTTTCGTCCGACTCTTTGGGCTCGCTGGGAAGACGGTCATACTGGACGAGGTCCATGCCTATGATCTATACACCTCCACCATCCTCGACAAGATGCTGGAGTGGCTCTCCGCAATCGGCTCTAATGTGATACTTCTTTCAGCGACGCTCACAGATGAGAGGTGCCGACAGCTTCTGAAGGCATATGCCGGTAGAGAGCTGGAGATCGCTCCGGGCTATCCTCGCATATCATATTGTGCAGGTCCGTCGAACAGCCTCCAATTTCCCTCTGCAAATCAGACGGGCATCCGTCGACAAGCGCCGATCAAGATCAGATGGTGTCCTGCTGAGATCAGCACGATCGCAGATGAGATTGCCATAAAGCTTGAGGGGGGCGGCTGTGTCGCAATCATCTGCAATACCGTAAGAAAGGCCCAGATGGCATATCATGTCCTTGAGGAACGGTTCAGATCATCGGACGTCGAAGTGGGTCTCTTCCATTCTCGATATATGTTCAAGGACCGTATGAGGATAGAGGATGATTGTTTTAGGAAATTTGGACGAAATAGAGACGCCAAGAGAAGAATTCTGGTGGCCACGCAGGTCATAGAGCAGAGCCTTGATCTGGACTTTGACCTGATGATCACTGAGGTCGCTCCGATCGACCTCATACTCCAGCGAGCTGGCAGATTGCACCGCCATATGCGTATTCGGCCAGAGCCTCTCTCATCACCAGAACTGTGGATAATGGAGCCCGACGACGCGGAGCACCTCGACTTTGGCAGTTCAGAGAACGTCTATTCGAAGTACACCCTGATGAAATCATATCTTGTCCTTCGAGACAAGAACAGAATCGAGCTGCCTGATAAGATCAAAGATCTCATTGAGAAAGTCTACTCGCCACACTCTGATAGGGATTATGCAGAGCGAGCGTCCCTATTGCAGGAAGAACGAGAAAGGATGGAAAAAGCGGCAACTGGGGTGGAGGATGCGGCATACTCCACAATCCTTCCTCATCCTTCAAAATCACAATTTTGGAAATACACGTCCAATAGGCGCTCAGATGACGAATCGGAGGAGCACGGGGACCATCTCGGGAGCACGCGTCTTGGCCTACCGACAGCTCGCGCCATTGTACTGTTCGAGCACGATGGACGGCGATATCTCGACTGCTGCATGCGGTCACCCATAGATATTTATGATCTGGGAAAGGAGGACGCGTGCCGGCTCATGGGAAATGAAGTGACCATAACAGGTCACTCGCTCGCGCCTTTGGTGGATAGGATACCTACGCCCTCAAACTGGAAAAAGCAGGCGCTGCTCAGGCTTCACCATCCCCTGATATTCAGGACCGATCACGGCGGTGAAAAAGATAGGTGGACCGCCCGGGTCGGACCTCACTTGTTGACAATAGATAGCGAGTACGGATTGCAGGAAGTGATGGAGTGAAAGAGCGATTTGTCCTCGTCGATGAGCCCTGGATACCATGTCTCATGATCGACGGAACTACATGTGAATACAGTCTGAAGGACGTGTACCAGAATGCGTCCCGTATACGAGACATAGTGGACCCGTCGCCGCTGGTTGTAGCCAGCCTGTACCGTCTCCTTTTAGCGATACATCTCAGAGCGATGGGATCCATGGACCTGGATCTCAAAGAGAAGCTATGGGACAAGGAGAACTTAGAGGTAGGGAGAATCACTGACTACCTCGAACAGTGGTCAGGCAGATTCGACCTCTTTAACGATGAGAGGCCCTTCTATCAGACACCAGGGTTTGTCACAGAAAAACTAACACCTGTTCACAAGCTGGCGCCGGAGCGATCTGCTGGCAACAACAAAATATTGTTCGACCACAGATTGGATGACGAACCTGAGCCCGTCAGTCCAGCTGAGGCCTCACGAATGCTAGTCACCGCCCAGTCGTATGCGTTAGGGGGCGGTCGAAGTGCAACCACCAATTTTACCCATTCGCCGCTTATTGGAAAGGCCCTCGTCGTCCTAAGGGGCTCTAACCTAGCCGAGACCGTGCTCCTGAACTCGGTCACATACGATCCAAACTATCCATTGAGACCGCTAGCCAACGAACGGCCCAAAGGGGAAGAGGACCGTCCAAGTTGGGAAATGGATGATCTTGAGGAGCCTGGTGGCAGTAGGGCACCTCGAGGGTATCTTGACTACCTAACGTGGCAGAGCCGTGCTGTCCGCATTAAATTCGACCCTAATGGGATAAAATGGATGTGGTATGCCCAGGGCACCCAGGTCGTCATGGCGGACAGCACCCTCGACCCCATGGTCTCATACACGAGAACCGACGAGAATGGGTGGAAACCCATCGGCATCGAGCTTGGAAAGGAGCCATGGAGAGGATTGTCGAGCCTCATCCAACTCAGGAGCGATACCTGTAGACCGCCTGAGACAATCGAGGAGGCCGGGGAGCTCATGTTCAAGAGGGTTGAGAGAGCTGGATGGGAAAGCAACCTGAAAGTCATAGGCATGGCCAATGACAAAGCAAACGTTAGTGTATGGAAGGGTGTGGCCATGCCTCTGCCGCCCCGGTATCTCAGAGAAAAGACCACTGTGTCCTGGATTGACAAGGCGCTCACCATGGCTGAGGATCAAGCGTCTGCCCTGAACACGTCGATATGGACCTATGCCAGATATACTCTGGAATCAAGGAAGGGCGATGCAGATAAGGATGCGGTAAGGAACCTGCAGACATCGCTGGAGGGAATGCCTCAATATTGGGCCAAAGTGGAGAGCCCGTTCTACGCTTTGATTGAGGGCATGGCCAGTACTAACGCATCACTCCCAAGTGCGGAATTGAAGGAGTGGGCAAACACGTTGTCCGGCATCGCTACGAGCGTCTTAGAAAATGTCCTGAGCTCACGCGAGGTTAATGTCCGAACGCTGAAAGCGGGAGTGATCGCCAGAAGAACTTTCAACAAGAGAACCGGCGAGCTGAAGAAAAAATATGCGGAGATGTATTCATGAACAACGATAGACGCGAAGATCCCTTTGTTGCATATCTTTATGCGCTCCGAAACGAAGGAAACCGGGCAGCCTTGGCTACACTGAAAAGAGGGCTGGGTAGGCAAATCGGAGATGTTCCTGAGATATTCAGATACGTTGTCCCTCGACTGCCAAGGAATATATCGCCCTGGGAGGAGCGCGTGTACTATCTGGTCGCGTCATTGTTTGCGATGCACCCCTTACCCGGAGGTAAGGGCGATCTTGGCAATACATTACGAGAGCTCGACGAGTCACTCGGGCGAGGAAGGGAGGATGGGGAGAGCAGCACTGAACGAAGGCTCATGACACTCATGAAGAGTGACACGGAGACCTTGCCCGAACATCTCAGACAGGTCGTCTCGTTAGTATCGGCGAATGACCTGCCAATCGATTGGAGCAACCTTCTATGGGATTTGAAAAGATGGAATAGAGGAGATAAAATGGTGCAAAAGAAATGGGCCGAGTCGTTTTGGAACCGGGAGGAATGAAAATGTACGTGGAGATGCACATAATCCAGAATTTCGCGCCATCCTGTCTGAACCGGGATGACACGAACATGCCCAAGGACTGTGAGTTTGGCGGATTTACGCGCGGCAGGATCTCTAGCCAGTGCCTGAAAAGGAGCATAAGGACATCTAGGATATTTGCAGAGAATCTGCAGACTGCCATAGGAGTAAGGACCCGGCAGATACCGACGGAACTCCTGAACCGGCTTGTGGCTGCGGGAAGGCCAGAGGACAAGGCGAGAGAGATTGTTGCGTCCTTCATCCCCGAAGCATTGGGAAAGATCGATGCGACGATGAAGAGCAGCGCCTTAGTCTATGTCAGCAAGAACGAAGTGGATCAGATGTTCGAGATAATCCAGGCCAATTGGGACGCATTGCTCTCAGCCTCAGCCTCGGCCCCTATCGCGGACGAGGGCGAGAAAAGCTCCAACAGACGTAAGAAGAGTGAGGCGGCGAAGACGGCGCTCCAATCGCTATGCTCGCAGCTGGCAAAGTCCTGCGAACTAGGCGATATTTCTCCGGACATCGCGTTGTTCGGCAGAATGATGGCTGAGCGACCCCAACTTAACGTGGAAGGTGCGGCTCAAGTGGCCCATGCCATATCTACAAACAAGGTCAACCATGAGATCGACTTCTATACAGCAGTAGACGACCTCAGCGCGGATGACGACGCTGGAGCCGGCATGATGGGGACCGTGGCGTTCAACAGCGCTTGCTTTTACCGATATAGCGTGGTCAATGTGGACCAGTTGGTCAGTAGTCTAGGCGGTGACCGTGAAACGGCTGTTCGAACGATCGAGGCGTTCGTTAAAGCGAACGTGGCAGCAATCCCTACTGGCAAGCAGAACTCCATGGCTGCCCATAACCCACCTAGTCTGGTCCTTGTCACGGTGAGGCGGGGGCAGCCGATTTCCCTTACCAACGCTTTCGTCCGCCCAGTGGGCAACGGTGGCAAAGAAGGAGACATGATCGGCGAATCCATCGGTCGGCTCGATTCCTACCTTGCTGATGTCATGAGCCTATATGGGCAGGAGGAGTGGGCATTTGCAGGTGCGGTCGTTCTCGGGGAGTACCAGCTAGAGAAGGCTACTGCACTGGGCCTAAAGAGATTCGGCTCGTTTAGTGCGTTGTTTGAATCATTGAGGGGGGCGATTGATGGCAACGCTACTCCTGCGACTTGAAGGACCAATGCAATCGTGGGGGACCTCGAGCCGCTTTACTGAACGCGATACCGGGAGGGAGCCGACCAAGAGCGGAGTTATCGGCATGATAGCTGCGGCACTGGGCCGGCCGCGGACCTCCCCTATAGCTGACCTGACCGCACTAAAGATGGGCGTTAGGGTCGAGCGGGAAGGCGTAATTCGCAGAGACTATCAGACAGCCGAGAACGTCCCTAAAGCCAATAGGAATAGTCCCGAGACCTCGGTCTCCAATCGTTATTACTTGGCCGACGCTCGCTTTTTGGTCGGGCTGGAGGGGGACGAGGTGCTTCTGAAATCCATCAGCAACGCTCTGCAGAACCCGGTTTGGCCGATCTATCTAGGAAGGAAGGCGTTCGTCCCCTCTTCTCCCCTCGTTATCGATGGACTGAGAGATGAGCCACTTGAGGTGGCCCTGAGGAATCATCCATGGTTGAGCAGGGAAGGAGAGGAGGTTCCGGCGAGATTGAGGCTGATTGTCGAGTGCAATGCGAATGAAGGTGTGGAGCGGATGGATGTGCCTCTATCATTCTCGGACAGGATGTTTAGCCCCAGGTTCGTAAAGAGTGAGTATTTAGACACGCCAGGAGGGACGATGTGATGTACATCTCAAAGCTGGTCCTGAACCCCCAAAACCGATCAGTGCAGAGAGACCTGGCCGACAGCTATCGGCTGCATCAGACCATAATGAAGGCATTTGTAGGGACGTCGCCAGGGAGGGTGCTATTTCGATTAGAAACCGGCCCGGAGGTTAACTGCATCCTCGTTCAATCAGAGATTCGCCCCCAATGGGCAATGATAGACGATGGTTACTTCGTAACAGAGCCGACAACGAAGGAGGTCAAACTTGCTCTAAGACAGGGCCAAAGGCTGAGATTTCGACTGAGGGCGAATCCTACAGTGAAACGCGGAGGAAAACGGGAGGGGCTCCTTAGCGAGGATGAGCAGATCGCCTGGCTAAACCGGAAAGGTACCGTTCATGGATTCACGGTGATGACCGTATACGTGCATGATCAAAGGTTCGAAGTGGGCAAGAGCGGAAGTGAAGGCGAGGTCAGGATGTTCTGTGCGACATTCGATGGACATCTCACAGTAAGCGACCCTGAGAAGCTTCTCCAAGCCGTGGAGAACGGAATCGGTAGCGGAAAAGGATTCGGCAACGGCCTGCTTTCTCTCGCGAGGGCGGAATGACCCGCCCGAAAGACCTTCACGAGCTCCCTAAGTTCAGAGATGGTCTTAGCTACGTGTATCTGGACCGTTGCCGGATCGAGCAGGAGGATAAATCAATTGCCTGCCATGACCTAGAAGGGGTGATTAGGATACCCTGCGCAGCTCTGGGGCTCGTGATGCTCGGACCTGGTGCGTCGATCACGCACGAGGCGGTCAAGGCCGCGGTACAGAACGGCTCGAGCATCCTCTGGGTTGGAGAGGATGGGGTCAGGTGCTATGCCCAAGGCCTCGGAGAGACGAGGAGCAGCTACCGTTTGATCAAGCAGGCTGCTTTGGTATCGGACCCCTCGAAGAGACTGGAAGTCGTGAAAAAAATGTATGCTATGCGATTCCAAGGCCTCGGCGACGTGAGCGACATGAGCCTGGATGAGCTGAGGGGCATGGAGGGGGTGCGGGTTAGAACTGCATATGCACGGGCGAGCAAGGAATATAACGTGCCATGGGCTGGTCGTAATTATTCACGGCAGTCGTGGGCAACGGCGGACCCAGTGAATCGTGCGCTCTCCTCTGCTAATTCGTGCCTATACGGGATATGCCACGCGGCAATCGTGACGGCTGGCTACTCTCCCGGGCTAGGATTCATTCACTCTGGTAAGCAGCTTTCTTTTGTGTATGACATCGCCGACCTGTATAAGGTGGAAACCACTATTCCCGCAGCGTTCAAGGCCGTCGCAGAGGGGACGGAAGGGTTGGAGAAACGGGTGAGATACCATTTAAGGGATCGATTCAGGATAGAGAAGTTACTGTCTAGGATAATTGACGACATCAACACGCTGATGGACATATCCGAGGACGATGCTAGCGAAGAACGGTTTGACACAGATGATGCGGCACCCGCGCCACTTTGGGGAGAAACGGAGGCGGCATTAGAGCAACGGATGAGCCATGCTAATAATGATCCTTGAGAAGGTGCCAACCTCGTTAAGAGGCGAGTTGTCAAGATGGATGATCGAGCCGAAGACCGGTGTTTTCGTCGGCAAGGTCTCAGCATTAGTAAGAGATAGGTTGTGGTTAAAGTGCACGACCGGCGCCAATTTGGGCGGCGTGACGCAGATATGGAATACGAACAATGAACAAGGTTATGAGATCCGCTCGTTCGGCGACACGAGCAAGTGTCCGGTAGATCTCGATGGCCTGACATTCATCAAAGATTATAAAAGATGATTCTGGCCGTCATGCATACTTTTTTTGTACCCCGTTGCCCTTTATAAAAGAGTGTTCCCCACATACGTGGGGATGAACCGAAAGTCATCGGCATCTCGATTGCGCTCCTGATGTGTTCCCCACATACGTGGGGATGAACCGGTGAGTGTGACAGGCTCGGCGGGCAGCATCGTGTGTTCCCCACATACGTGGGGATGAACCGGTGAAGGAGACCATCTCGTTCTCCTCCATCGCGTGTTCCCCACATACGTGGGGATGAACCGGCCACAGCCGCCGACGTGACGAAGTGCCCGCGTGTTCCCCACATACGTGGGGATGAACCGTTTGGAACAACATGGACATGGTGAAGGACAGCGTGTTCCCCACATACGTGGGGATGAACCGAACACCGACGCCACCACGATGATGCAGAACAGGTGTTCCCCACATACGTGGGGATGAACCGCTGGCCGCCAAGGTGGCCGAGCTTGAGGCCGCGTGTTCCCCACATACGTGGGGATGAACCGGGCACGTGTCGCACGGGTCCTGGTTAGTTCTGGTGTTCCCCACATACGTGGGGATGAACCGCGTCGCCGCTGAATGTCGATTTGCGGTTGCCGGTGTTCCCCACATACGTGGGGATGAACCGGCGTCATAGGCCAAATCGGCCTTGCTAATCTCGTGTTCCCCACATACGTGGGGATGAACCGTTTCATTAGTGGATGTGGGGCCGATTAACACAGTGTTCCCCACATACGTGGGGATGAACCGGCCAACGCCTCGGCCGGCCCGTACGCGGAGAGGTGTTCCCCACATACGTGGGGATGAACCGTGACCCTTACGTCTTGAGATTTGCTTATTGCAGTGTTCCCCACATACGTGGGGATGAACCGAACGGGGCGCTGGTCAAGACCCGCATCCTGGAGTGTTCCCCACATACGTGGGGATGAACCGTACCTCATCAACCGCCGTGTCCAGAAGGCGCAGTGTTCCCCACATACGTGGGGATGAACCGAGCGACGACGAGCGGTTGAAGGACCGGTTCAAGTGTTCCCCACATACGTGGGGATGAACCGACGCCTTGAGCTATCCATCAGCCCCGCCTCTTGTGTTCCCCACATACGTGGGGATGAACCGGGGTTATGGGAGAAAATGTTGCGGCGCATGGAGTGTTCCCCACATACGTGGGGATGAACCGTACAGTTGGGCGGACTCCACGACAGCGCCATCGTGTTCCCCACATACGTGGGGATGAACCGGGACATAGTCGCTACCATACCAGGCGGTAATCGTGTTCCCCACATACGTGGGGATGAACCGAAACCGTATCGGTCGTTCAACCACGCAAGGGCGTGTTCCCCACATACGTGGGGATGAACCGAACTCACCACCCAAATATCCTAGGGGTGAGTTGTGTTCCCCACATACGTGGGGATGAACCGGAGGCCTCCTCCTCTTGTCGCGGTATCTCGATGTGTTCCCCACATACGTGGGGATGAACCGTTCATCAGGATTGAGATTCTGGAGAACAAGGAGTGTTCCCCACATACGTGGGGATGAACCGCTGACGGGGGCCGACTGTCACATCATCAGATAGTGTTCCCCACATACGTGGGGATGAACCGGGCATCCTCGTGAAGAAGAAGTACGAGGTGGAGTGTTCCCCACATACGTGGGGATGAACCGGGCAAGAGATGACCTGGGGCACCTTCAGGACAGTGTTCCCCACATACGTGGGGATGAACCGGAGCGCGTCACCGTCGCGTGCCCGCTCCATGCGTGTTCCCCACATACGTGGGGATGAACCGAATACTCCGTCAAATGATTATGTTGTTAGCTAGTGTTCCCCACATACGTGGGGATGAACCGTTCTACCTGTGGCCATTGCTGGGTCCAGGGCTGTATTCCCCACGTGTGTGGGGATGAACCAGCATATGACGGGCTCCGTAACCCGTTTGCTGACTGTTCCTCGCGCGTGTGGGGACGAGAACGCCCGGCGGATGGTGAGCTTCTTGGGGACCGACTGTTCCTCGCGCGTGTGGGGACGAGCCGAACGAGCGCGGGGACGGATGCCTTGATGAGCGGCGTTCCTCGCGCATGTAGGGATGAACCGATTTTCAAGCAGACAATGTTCGCCTGAAAGGCACATCCCGACTTACGTGGGGATGCAATATGAGTCGGCGAACACATTGAGCTTGCCAATGAGTGACCTGCGTGCTTTTCACATATGAGTGATCAGGCTACGAGATTTCATTGATTTATTACTTACAATAAATATAATCATTTTTTGCCTATACCCTGCAGTCGACCTTGGAGTACCAAACCAAACAAGAGGATGAACTTGAGGAATGGGAACATCTAGCAAATTGCCCATTAAGATTAGGGATTGGGTTCGAGGTGAGCGGATGATTTCAGCGAATGGTGTCAAAACATGGCAATCATTCAGAATGGTCCATTACGATTTGATTGAACGGTGGGGGTGGCCCATGGAATACTCTCTGAATATATGACTGTCCCAATCCATTGAGCGATTAGTGCCTTATCTTCTCGCCCAGGATCAGATCCTGAATTCCTTCGGGCATGCTCCGAGCGATCTTCTCTAAGGGTTCCTTGTCAATCCGCTTCCGGATCCCTTTCATCACTCCTCTGACCGATTCCTCAGGATTGAAGGCGGGGTCTGGAAAGAGCTGCCTCACGTACTCGAGGAACTCCTCACGGGTGCGGAGCTTGAGCGGCTTTCCAGTGGGGTCGTACTGATCGTAGAACACCCCCTTCATGACCATTGGCAACTGTGCCGAGAATTTGGCCATCTCTTCCAGTGGCAAGCGGTCCCTTACTGCGTGCAAGACCGCTTTGGTGGCGTCGTAGACCCGTTCGTCGCTATCCCAGCCTAGCTCGTCCCGGATGTCGTGGAGCCATTCCATTGTCAACTGCATGCTCGTGCTCAATGCAATCACGGTCGTCCCGGTCATGATATCATCTCCGCTGCATCGCCAGCCGAGGCGAGGCAGTTGCCTTGCTGGCTTTCTCGCTACGTTTCAGCCCGGTAGTAATAAGGTTTGCCAACCGCTCCCGTCAGGGCCGAGAGGCCTCCTAACTGCCTAGACATATTGATACACTGGTAAGAACGCGGAGGAGCACATCCCTAAGGTTTTCTGAACGGCTCATTGATGGTGCGCTGCGGGCCAGACATCATCAGGGCTTTGGTAAGAGCGGCACTGTGCTCGGGCGAATAGCGGCCGTCCGGGTACTGAGGATGCTCGTATTCCTTAGGCCGGTGCAAAATGGTGGCCAATGCGGCCATCTGGAAAAAGATGCCGAATACCAATAGGAGCAAGGGTGTGGCGTCCACCGTCCAGTGGCTCTTGACTAAGTAATCCACTAACAGCAGGTAGAGGAGGACCCATCCCGTGACTCCCAGCATTGCGGAGATGAGCACCTTCGTTATTCGGCTCACGAGGATGAGAAGGGAGGGTGGCATAATAAAAACTGCCCACGGACGCAGCCCCGCACCCAGAAGAATCGCCGCAGGTAGAACTTATATAACTACCCCTTGTTACGAGGGCTATGTCCTCTGACTTCGCTTCAGAGTTTCAGCTCTCATTCTTCAAGGAGAACGGATTCGTCCGTCAGATCTGTCCTAAGTGTGGTCGCGCGTTCTGGTCCCAGGGCACCTGGCCCACCTGCGGCGAGTCGCCGTGCGAAGAGTACTCGTTCATCAACAACTCCCCGATCAAGAAGCCCTATTCCAACCACGAGATGCGCGAGGAGTACCTCAGCTTCTTCGAGGAGCACGGGCATGGCCGGGTGCGCCGCTACCCCATCGTGGCCCGGTGGCGCGAGGACGTCTTCTTCACTCAGGCCAGCATCTACGACTTCCAGCCGTGGGTGCTGAACGGCGTGGTCGAGCCGCCCTACAATCCCCTGACCATATCGCAGACCTGCGTCCGCTTCAACGACATCGACAACGTCGGCCGGACCGGGCGGCACTACACCTTCTTCGAGATGCTGGCCCACCACGCGTTCAACAAGCCTGGTAAGGACGTTTACTTCAAGGACCGCACCGTCGAGCTGTGCCACGAGTTCTACACCGGCCGTCTGGGCGTCCAGAAGGAGCGCATGCGGTACGTCGAGGAGTGGTGGGAGGGAGGCGGCAACAGCGGCCCGTGCGTCGAGGTCATCCTCGAGGGAGTGGAGCTCGCCACCCTGGTGTTCATGCAGTACCGCGAGACCCCTCAGGGCCGGGTGCCCATGGACATGAAGGTCGTGGACACCGGCTACGGGCTGGAGCGCAGCACCTGGATCTCCCAGGGCACCCCGTCGGCCTACGAGGCGGTGTTCGGTCCGGTGGTGCAGGGCATCCAGAAAGAGCTGGGCGTCACCCCCGACGCCCGCGTGCTGGAGGCGTACTCCAAGGTCGCCGGGGCCATGAACATGAAGACCGCCGCCGACGTCCGCAACCTCCGGGAGGCGACCGCCGCGCGCCTGGGCGTCACCTACGAAGAGCTGCTGGGCACCATCGAGCCGATGGAGAACATCTACATCGTCTGCGACCACTCCCGGGCCCTGGCGTTCCTCATCAACGATGGCGTCGTGCCGTCCAACGTCCGCGAGGGATACTTCGCTCGCATGCTGGTGCGGCGGGCCCTGCGGTCGATGCGCTCCCTCGACCTCAAGCTGACCCTGGCCGACGTGGTGGGGCAGCAGATCGACTACTTCTCCCCTTACTTCCCGGACCTCGCCGAGAACCACGACGACATCATGAACCTCGTGGACGTCGAGGAGAAGCGTTACTTCGAGACCCTGGACCGCGGCCGCTCCATCGTCCAGCGGATGACCAAGGAGCTCAAAGGGAAGCCCATCGCCACCGAGCAGCTCATCGAGCTGTACGACTCCCACGGCCTCAACCCCGAGATCGTCAAGGAGTTCTCCGACGTCCCCGTCGAGGTCCCGGACAACTTCTACCAGATGGTGGCCAAGAAGCACGAGTCCACCGAGGTGGCGGAAGAAGGACCGAAGGTGGACGTCTACCCGCTGGACATGCCGGAGACGGTGCTCGGCTACTACGAGGACCCCGAGGTCATGGCTTTCCAGTCCAAGGTCGTCGGCGTAGAGAAGGGAGCGGTCATCCTGGAGCGCACCTACTTCTATCCCGAGGGCGGCGGGCAGGAGGCCGACTACGGCACCATGGACGGCCACGAGGTCATCAACGTGCAGAAGGTCCGCAACACCGTGCTGCACTTCCTCAAGGGCGAGCACGCCCTCAAGGTAGGGCAGACCGTCACCTGCGCCATCAATGAGCCGCGCCGCCGTCAGCTCATGCGCCACCACACCGCCGCCCACATCATCAACGGCACCGCCCGGCGGATGTTCGGGAACCATGTCTGGCAGTCCGGTGCGCACAAGAGCGTGGACGAGGCCCGGCTGGACATCACCCACTACGAGAACCTCTCCGACGAGCAGCGGACGGAGCTGGAGCGGCGGTGCAACGAGATCGTGCTGGAGGACCACCCGGTGGACATCAGGTTCATGCCGCGGGACGAGGCCGAGGCCCAGTTCGGCTTCCGCCTGTACCAGGGCGGAGTGGTCCCCGGCAAGATCATCAGGGTGGTCAACACCACCAACGTGGACGTGGAAGCGTGCGGCGGCCTGCACTGCGACCGCACCTCCCGCGTCGGCCCCATCCGCATCCTCCGCACCAAGCGCATCCAGGATGGCGTGGTGCGCATCGAGTACTCCGCCGGCCTGGCCGCAGTGGCGGGGATGCAGGCGGACAAGGCCTGCGTGGACCTCCTGGCCGACCGCATGATGGTGACCAGGGAGACCATCGTCCCGGCGGCGGAGAAGCTGCTGGCCGAGCTCAAGGAGGACCGCAAGCGCCTCGAGTCGATGAGCGCACGGCTCAACCAGATCGTCGCCGATGCCCTGCTGGCCTCGGCGGAGAAGGTCGGCGATGTCCGGGTGGTCGCCCACCTCGCCGCGGAGGGGGAGGACGCCCAGGCGCTATCGATGGCCCTGACCTCCCGCCCCGGAGTGGTGGCGGTCGTGGGCACGGCCGACAAGAGCCCCCGGCTGTTCGTCTCCCGCTCGCCGGAGCTGACGATGGACTGCCGCCCCGTCCTCAAGGAGATCATGAAGCTGGTGGGCGGCGGCGGAGGCGGGAAGCCTGACCTCGCCCAGGGCGGGGGCGGGGACCCCGGCAAGATGGCCGCGGCCCTCGCCAAGGCCCCGGAGATCGTGCGGGCCGCCCTGACCAAGGGCGGTTAGGGCGGTCCCCTATCCAGCATCCCAGACGACCGTTCCTCACCGAGGAAACGGTTAAATAATAAATTGCATGTAGGGGACATACTCCGTAGAGCATCGTCTTTACATGGACAAGTCATAGGTCCTCCCACTGGGTGGGATGGACCGAACCATCATCGGAGGTAACACTTTGGCTCAGCCCGATCAGCAGGAAATGCCCGAAAAGAAGGAAAAGAAGAAGAAGGAGAAGCCCGAGGCGAAGCAGGCCCCTAAGGCGGAGAAGAAGGACGAGAACTTCCGGTACATCGTCCGCATCGCCAACACCGACATCGACGGTAACAAGACCCTTATGATGGGCATCCAGTCCATCAAGGGTGTCGGCCCCCGTGTCGCCGCCATCGTGGCCCGCCGCACCGGCGTGGACCCCCGAGAGAAGATGGGCAACCTCTCTGAGGCCAAGACCGATGAGATCGAGAAGATCGTGCTGAGCTATCCCGAGTTCGCCCCCACCTGGGCGATCAACCGGCAGAACGACTTCGAGACTGGCGAGGACCAGCACCTCTTCGGCGTGGACCTCGGCATCGTCCAGAAGGACGACATCAACCGCATGAAGATGATCCGCAGCTACAAGGGCGTAAGGCACGAGCAGGGACAGAAAGTTCGCGGTCAGAGAACCCGGTCCAACGGAAGGACTGGCCTTACCATGGGTGTCAGCCGCAGCAAGGGACCCCAGCAGCCCGGCGGAGAGAAGAAGTAAGCCCGCGTGGCGGGAACCAACGGCATAGGTGTGAAACATGGGAGACCCAAAATTTCCGAGACGGTCCTATGACGCGCCCTCTCACCCCTGGAGGGGGGACCGCATCAAGGCCGAGACCGAGACCTGCAACCTTTACGGTTTGAAGAACAAGCGCGAGCTGTGGAAGGCCCAGTCCCTGCTGAGGAACCTCAGGGACCAGTCCAAGCAGCTCCAGGCCCGCGTGCGGCTGAACGACCAGCAGGCCCAGCTCGAGGCCGAGCTGCTGCTGAAGAAGTGCGCCCGCCTGGGCCTCCTGCCCATGGAGGGCAGCACCCTGGACGATATCCTCGGCCTGAGCACCGACGCTGTGCTCAACCGCCGCCTCCAGACCCTGGTGCAGAGGAAGGGTCTCGCCGCCACCTACAAGCAGGCCCGCCAGTTCATCGTGCACGGCCATGTGTCCATCGACGGGCGCAAGGTCACCATCCCCGGCTATCTGGTCAAGAGGGGCGAGGAGGAGCGCATCTCCTTCAACCCCCACAGCCCCATCTCCAACGAGCTGCACCCCCTGAGGGCCGGGCCCAAGCCCGCTGCTCCCGAGGCGCCCGCCGCTCCGGCGGAGAAGAAACCGGCCAATAAGATCGATAAGACGCTGAAGCAGGTAGGCGAAGGCGACGAGGAAGTCCCGGTCGACCTGCCCGAAGTGCCCCAGGAGGAGTGAACATGGGTAAGTGGGGAATCGCACACATATTCGCCAGTTACAACAACATCATCATCACCTTGACCGACATCACCGGCGCTGAGACCATCACCAAGGCCACTGGAGGCATGGTGGTCAAGGCGGCCAAGGACGAGTCCTCGCCCTACGCGGCGATGCGGGCGGCCGAGAGGGTCGCTGACATCGCCCGGGAGAAGGGCATCGAGGGCCTCCACGTCAAGGTGCGCGCTCCCGGTGGCAACCGAGCCACCTCCCCCGGCCCGGGGGCCCAGGCGGCCATCCGTGCCCTGGCCAGGGCGGGCATGAAGATCGGACGCATCGAGGACGTGACCCCCATTCCGCACGACGGCACCAAGAAGAAGGGCGGGAGAAGGGGCCGCAGGGTATAAGGTGCATTCATGGACTTGAAGATCATCGATCTGAGCGACACCCATGCGAAGTTCGTGGTCTCGGGGATCCGCCCGGACATGGCCAACGCCCTCCGGCGCTGCCTCATGACCGAGGTCCCCAAGATGGCCATCGAGACCGTGGAGTTCCACCTCGGCCCCATCCGGGACGAGGACGGGAAGGAGTACGAGAGCGTCAGCCCGCTGTTCGACGAGATCATCGCCCACCGCCTGGGCCTCGTTCCCATCCCCACCGACCCCGACGCCTACACCTACAAGGCGGAGTGCGCCTGCGAGGGCGAGGGATGCCCGTCCTGCACCATCATGTACTCGCTCAACAAGAAGGGCCCCGGCGATGTGTACTCCGGCGACCTCGAGCCCCTGGGCAGCCAGGAGCTCAGGGTCAAGGACGAGCTCATACCCATCGTCAGGCTGGGCCCCGGGCAGGCCATCCTGGTCTACGCCTCTGCCGAGCTGGGCACCGCCAAGCGCCACGCCAAGTGGCAGGTCACCTCCGGCACCAACTACCGCTACTACCCCACCATCATAATCGACGCCGACAAGTGCACTGGCGACCTGTCCTGTCTGGCTGCCTGCCCCCGCGGCGTCCTTAGCTCCAAGGAGGGCAAGGTCACGGTGGAGGACCTGGAGGCGTGCATGCTGTGCGGCGCCTGCGTGGATGCGTGCGAGTCGGGCGCCATCGAGGTGAAGGGCGACGACACCAAGTTCCTCTTCGAGTTCGAGACCGACGGCTCCCTCACCGCCCGCCAGACCCTGCAGAAGGCGCTGGAAGTGCTGGAGCACAAGTTCGAGGACTTCCGCGAGTCGGTGTCGGCCCTCGAGGTCGCGTAAACCCCTTCGACTTCTTCTTTTCATAATTTGCATGTAATTGATACGTCGTTCTCTCACCCCATGGTCGGGAAGAGGGAAGCGATGGTCGTCGCCCTGTGCATCGGGCTCATGCTCAGCGGGATCGTCGTCGGGTCGGTGCAGAACACTTACCAGGGTTCCGGCGGGAATCTCAGCGGGTAATGCGGCAACACCACCAGGTACATCAGCGACTTCTATCCTCACTCCGACCTCCCCATGCGGATCACCTTCACCGTGACGGGGACGGGGTTCAGCCTTTACTTCGTCGACGATGAGCAAGTCGGCCATACAGAACGGCCGAGCGAGTACGACGCCCAGTTGTCGAGGCTGAACGTCTCCGACCAGGTGATCGAGTTCACTATACCCCCGGGCAGCTACACCGCGGTGGTGTGGTCGGACACCTCCGAGCACGCCGAGTTCAAGCTCACGTACAGGGAGATGCATGTCGAGCACCCGATGCTGGGCGCCGGTGTAGCGGTATCGGTCGCAGGATTCGTGCTGCTCCTGCCGTACAGCCTGTACGCGCGCGACCACCTGTGGTGAGCGCGCTCACATGAAGTCGGAGAGCTTGCACCGCTTGATCTTGTCCGACTGGAACAGCGAGTTCATCGACTCCTCGATGAGCGCCACGCGCTGCTGGGTGTACTGATCGAGGTCAAACTTCTCGCTGATCTCCTTGGTGATTTCGAGGTACTTCTTGACGCTCTTCTCGTGCACCGTGAGCGTCAGGTTGTTGCCGCAGTAGCACCGCCCGGTCAAAGGGATGCGGCGGTACTTGGCCCCGCACTTGGTGCATCGCAGCGACTGCGAGGAGAACGACTTGAGGTTGCCGATCATGTCGGGCAGGAAGTGCTTGTTGATGACCCTCGCCACCACGTCCCGGGCGTCCACCGCCCGGATCTTGCGGGCCAGCTCGAGCTGGGCGTTCATCTTGTCGATCATCGTCTCCAGCGTCTTGTACGCCGACTCGGTCGGCCCTTCCGATATGTCGTGGGTGTCGTGGGTGTAACCGAAGCCCTCGTACTGCAGCGCCGAACCGATGCGGCGAGCCACTTGGTCCATGACCCCCTCGAGGTCCTTGGGATGCCTGTACTCGAGGGTGGCGTTGTAGAACTCCAGCGGGTACGACCAGCCGACGTCGATGTTGTGAGCTTCCTTGTCAATCTCGTTGGGGTCGAGGCGGGTGGTGAGGACGAGGGGGGCGTCCATGAGGCCGCCCCGGCGCTCCGGCAGGAACGCCCGGCTGAAGTTGAGCAGGCCGTCCAGCAGCAGGATGACCGAGTCCTCGTCGCCGTCGGCGTTGCGCCGCTTGGCGGCGTGGAAGAAGGGGTGTCCGTACCCGACGCTGGTGCGGGTGTACCCGATGATCCGGCACAGGATGCCGCCGGAGGTGTGGGGAGCGAGGCCGATGGTCAGGTGGCCGATGAGGTCGTCGCGCCCCTTGGCATTGTAGAACCGAGGCTGGCCGTAGTACTTCTCCAGCAGGTCGTCGACGAACGAGGCGATCTTGACCAGGTAGTCGCCGCAGCTGATCGACGGGATGATGTCCTGCACCCGCAGCTCGCACACCTGCTCCGGCGAGGTCAGTTCGGCGCCGTGGGCGTCCTTGAGGTAGCCGAGCTCGCGGGCCCGCTCCACGCTCAGGCCGATCTCCCGGGGACGGAAGTGGGTGATGGGCACGTCGGTCATGTCGAACCGGATGGTGCCGTCCTTGAAGGTGTAGATGTCATGATAGGCCCGCAGGATCCCTTTCTCCAGCGGCTCGGGGGTCTTGTTCTTGGAGATCATCCCTTGGACGCCCTTGATCTCCGGCGGGGTGCCCCTCATGCCCAACCGGGCCATGGCGTCGTCCAGCAGCTTGGCCAGGTCGACGCGCTGGGCCGCCGGCCGGTTGGCCGGACGAGTATGAGCGCCGCACTCCGGGCAGGAGCAGAGGAAGGTGTTCTTGCCGCACTCGGTGCACTGCCGAACGCCCATCTCCGCCTCCACCTTGGACTCCTCCAGTGCGGTGGACACCAGCCGCTGCATGCCCCCGCTCATGCCCAGGGGGAAGAGGACGTGGGGTGGCGGCTTCATCTTGCGCTCCTTGGCCTTCTCCGGCCGGCCCATCCGCGCCCCGATACGGGCCACCGCCCGCGCCCGGACCTCGATGCCCATGGCCTGGGACACCGCGCGCAGCGACGGGGAGCCGTAGCGGTCCCGCCCCTTCATGGCCTCCTCGCCGGGGTCGCCGAACGGCGCGGTCTCCACCACCTTGCCGTTCTGGACCCCCAGGCCGAGGCCTTCCAGGAGGGGGAGGGCGTAGAAGTCGATGTTCAGCTTCCCTCCGGACACCCGGTGCAGCACCCCCAGGGTCTCCAGGGTGCGCTTGGTGGCCGGCTCGCGGGCCACCGAGAGCGCGCCGTCGGCGAATATGCCGGTCGCCAACAGGTGAGCGCGCAGCTTGACCAGCTCATCCAGCGGCAGGTCGTACCAGAACAGGTTGTACCGGGGATGCAGCGGGATGCCGTAGGTACGGGAGATATCCTTGGCCCTCTCCCAGCTCGGCTCCGCCCAGTCCTCGGGCAGCGAGGTCTTGGCCTCCAGCTCGACCCGGTACCATTCCGGGGCGAACCCCGCCGGGGCCAGGATGTGGTTGTTCTCCATGAACTCCCCGTACGCCAGCAGGACCTCTCCTAGGTCGACGATCTCGGCGATGCGGCCCTTGAGGGCCTTGGCCTCGGCAGTGGTGTTGGCCTGCACCAGGTCACCGTTGGTGAGCAGGAGGATCGGCCCTTCGATGGTATCGCAGGGCGTCACCGCCCCGGCCTTGCCGGGGCGCTCGATCTTGATCTGGGTGCCCACCGCCAGGAAGTCGTCCAGCGCGACCATGGTGGCCGGGTTGATGGCCAGTGCGGCCAGCCCGGCGGTGCGGGCCCGGCCGTAGCGCAGCCGCAGCCCCCCCACCTTGGACGGGTGGCCGATGACCGGCCGACCCGCCACCATGTCCTTGAGGAACTTGGCGTCGGGGACGATCTTGTTGGAGGCCTTCTCCTCCCCTGCCTTGGCATCATGCTTCTTCTTCCATGCCAGGTAATCGTCGATGAACTGCCAGCCGTCGATGCCCAGTTTCTTGGTGTGCTTCTGCAGCTTGGGCGCCTTGAGCGTCATGCCCTCGGCGATGACCAGGCAGGCGCCCCCGCGGACCTTGTTGGTCTCCACCCGGGGAAGGTCACGGAAACCTGAGATCTCCTGGTCCTCGGTCCCTTCGCCGTCGATGCACACCGGGCAGTTGCGGGTGATGATCTCGATCTCCTCGTTGCCGGGGCAGTACTGGAGGTGCTGGCACTGCTTGTACAGGGGGATCTCCTCCATGAACCGCTGCACCTCTCCCTCGGTGGGGATGTACTTCCCGATGCCCAGCTCCCGGCGGACAACGTCGCCGATGAGCACGCTGAGCGCCTGCCCGGTGCCTCCGGCCGCCCGGATGGGGCCGGCGAAGCTGAGGGCCAGGTATTCGGAGCCGTCCCCGTTGCGGCCGATCTTGACCCCGGCGATCCCTTCCAGGGGCGCGACGAGGATGCCTTCGGTGAGCACCGCCAGGCCAACCCGCACGGCGCGGTCGATGGCCTCCTCCCGCGAGCGCGAGGGGGCGTTGGCCATCTCTTTGGCGATGAGCAGCGAGACCTCCTCCCGGTTGTGGTTCTTGGACAGCTCGCGGATGCGCTCGGCGACCCCGTCCACCTTCCACGGCTCCAGCAGCTTCTCCACCCGGGAGGCGAGGTCCTCGGCGCGCGGTATCTCCACGAAGGTCTCGGGGTCGAGGCCGCGGGCGCGGGCCCGCCGAGCGATGCCGTAGCAGCGCTCCGCCTCCGCGAACAGGGAGCTGAAGTACTCCTCCATAGCCTTGCTGCACGCTACCCCAGGCATTGCCTCTCCTTCTACCTTGGATGGGGAGGTCGGCGGAGCTGATAATCCCTTCGCTGCCACCCCGCTCCGGGGCGAATCTTTGCCCGGACGTCACCGGGGAAGCTCGTCCATGGCGGTCTTCCGCTCGGCCCTCAGCCTGGCCTCGATATCCTTGACCAGCTCGTCCACGCCCTGGCCGGTGGCGGCGGAGATGCGAGGCCGCCGGCCCGTGCCGCCCCAGTCCAGGTCGGCCTTGTTCTCCACCTCGAGGAACGGGATGTCGGCGAAGCTGCCGCGAATGGACCGCAGCAGCGCCTCCTGCCGTTCCATGCTGTACCCGCAGGTCTCCGAGGGGTCGAACACGAACACGATGATGTCGGCGAGGTACTTCAGCGCCAGGATGGCCTGCAGCTCGATGGCGTTGCGCTCCTCGAGCTCCCGGTCCAGCAGGCCGGGGGTGTCCACCACCTGGTAGGTCCGCCATCCGCTCTTGAAGTGGCCCACCTGGATGCCCTTGGTGGTGAAGGGATAGGAGGCCACGACGGGCTTGGCGGTGGAGATGCGCTCGGTGAGCTGCGACTTCCCGACGTTGGGGTAGCCGGCGATGACGATGGTCGGCACCTCGGGGTCGACGGTGGGGAGCTGCTTGAGCTCGTCCCTGGCCCGCTGGGCGAACTTGAGGTCCTTGTCAATCTGGTTGACGACGGAAGAGAACCGGCCGTAGAACTCCCGGGTGACCTTGGCCACCGCGTCGATGGACGGCGCCTTCTTCACCTTGTGCAGGTACATCCGCTGCAGGTGGGAGGCCTTCTCGGCGCACCAGGTCATGGAGGCAAGCGCCTTCTTGAGCTCGTCCACCCCGATGATGACGTCCACCAGCTCGGCGAAGAACTCCTCCTCCTTGTCCATCCGGGGGAACGCCCGGACGTACTTCAGCAGGGTGGTGACGGTCATGTCCCCGATGGCGTTGATCTTGGCGATGTTGGTCTTCTTGACCGTGTCGAAGGGCTCCGTGCCTTGGACCTCGGCCTTGGACGCCCGGGCGAACGCCCGGTCGAGCAGCTCCTGAGAGGTCATGATGGTAGGGATCCGCCTCTTCCAGTCGGTCATGCTCGAGCCATAACCGGCAGGAAGTATTAATCTATCTCTCGGCGATGGCCGGAGGATGTCCCGCCTGGAATACGCCACCTGGCTCAGCGACCGCGGACGGCGGGTGCTGGGGGAGAGGGAGGCAACGCTGCTCCGCCTGGTCCGGGAGAAGGGGTCCCTGGCCGCCGCGGCGGAGACCGCTAACCTCTCCTACCGCTACGCCTGGGGCCTGCTCAGGGCGGTGGAGCGGGCGGCGGGGACAGCGGTGGTGACGACCGCCCGGGGCGGTGCTCGAAGAGGGACCACCATCCTCACCGAGGAGGGTGAGCGGCTGCTCCAGGAGTACGAGTGCAGCACCCGCCGCATGGAGGAGCAGCTCCGTCACCTCTTCCGCAACCCCACCTTCGGCACCGACGGCATCGTCCTCGATGGCGACCGTGTCCTCCTGGTCCGCCGAGGCCGCGACCCCTTCGCTGGACGGTATGCGTTGCCAGGAGGGTTCATCGAGGAAGGGGAGAGCGCCGAGGAGTGCGTGGTCCGCGAGGTCGAGGAAGAGACGGGGTTGCGCACTGAGGTGCTCGACCTAGTGGGCGTGTACACCCGCCCCGGCCGGGACCCCCGGGGTCACATCTGCACCCTCGCCTATCGCCTGGTGGTGCGGGGCGGGGAGGTCAAGGCGGGCGACGACGCGGCCGAGGCGGCGTTCTTCGCCCTGGACGCCCTGCCTGAGCTGGCCTTCGATCACCGGACGATCATCGAGGACGCGGCGAGGCTCTACCGGCGACCAGTGCCGTCGCCTCCGCCCGTCCAGCGGGGTCGCAACCTTTTTTAGCAACCAGGGGCGTTTGATAAGGATGATGCTGCAAGACGACCTCGACCAGAAGATCCTGCGCCTGCTCCAGCGCAACGGCAAGCTCACCTACGAGGAGATCGGAGCGATGGTCGACCGGTCGCCCTCCACCATCCGGGACCGCATCAAGAAGCTCGAGGACAACAAGACCATCCTGGGCTACTCGGCCATCGTCAACCAGGAGAAGGTGGGCATCAACTCCGACGCCTACCTGGCCGGGGACATCCCTCCAGACAAGGCCCAATCGGCCATCTCCTCGCTCTACTCGCTCGAGAACGTCTCGGAGATATTGCGGGTCACCGGGGAGAGGCGCATCATGTTCCGGGTCCGCGCCGCCTCCAACCAGGAGCTGGTGGAGGTCATCGATAAGAAGATCCGGCCCCTGGGGTTCACCAATCTCGAGGTGACCATGGTGCTGGAGCCCATCGTACGCTACCCGGGGCTCTGAGCTACTTCTCGTTCTGGGCCACCGCCCCGCCGACCGCCCGTGCCGCCCGAGGCCTCCCGGAGCGGGCTCCCAGCGAGCTGGTGGAGACCACCCAGAAGTTGCGGTCCAGACGTCCATCCTCCAGCACCAGGGGGTGAAGGCGGCGCTGCATCCCCACCTGCTCGGGGGTGAACGACCGGGTGTCGTACTGGCAGATCAGGGTCAGCTCCGAGGAGAGCAGGGTGAGGGTGAGCTGGGCCTCGAAGGCGACGAACTCGTCCACCAGCTCGGGCGCCCCGGCGACCCAGTTACCGTCCCACACCATGACCACGCCCGAGAAGCCTTCCTCCCTCGCCTGGACCTTCTCCATGAGCACTGTTTCCAATGCGGCCTCGGGAATGAAGCGTTGGGTGGGGCAGAAGGCCGCCCTAGCGGGCAGCACGGCCAGGCGGCCGTCGTCCACCGCCGTGTCCAGTACAGGGTGGCGGAACACCGGGCGCTCCCAGGCGTCGGTGCGCAGGACAAGCTTCTCGTCCTCGTTCAGCCAGCGGAGCAGCTCCAGGAGCACCCTGGCCTGCTCGATGTCGGAGCGGAAGAGGTGGGCAACGTGGTCGCCCCGTTTCAGCTCGTCGGACCACCGCCTCAAGTCGCACCCGTCCTTTGTTCCCCATGGGCGCCTGGATATATCATATCTTCGCGCCCCGCTCAGCGGGTGGGGATTACATGGGCGGTGGCGGGGTGGACGGCCTTGCGCGACTCCACCTTCTCCCCGCCGATTATGTGCTCGGCCCGGTGGTCCACCGCTTCCCAGTTGACCACGTCCCAGAAGCGGGCGTTGTAGCGAGCCTTCTCGTTCTTGTAGTCCAGGTAGTAGGCGTGCTCCCACACGTCCAGGACGAGGAGGAGACGGAACCCGGGGATGGTGTAGAGGTTGTGGTCCTTGATCTGCATCAGGAGCGGCCGTCCGGTCTCGGTGCACAGCGCCAGCGCTGCCCACCCCGACGACTCTACCGAGTTGGCGACCTCGGTGAACTCCTTCTTGAACCGCTCGTAGCTCCCGAACTCCTTGTCCAGCAGGTCCCCGATCAAACCGCCGGGGGTACCTCCTCCGCCCTGGCCGGCCGGGGCCATGTTGGCCCAGTACAGCGAGTGCAGGTGATGCCCCCCGATGTTGAACGACAGCGCCTGGACATCGCACTTCATGTTGGCCATGGAGCCGTCCGAGCGGGCCTTGTCCAGCTTCTCCAGCAGGGCATTGGCCTGGTTGACGTACTTCTGGTGATGGCCATCGTGGTGGACCCTGAGCAGCTCCTCGGAGATGAAGGGGGCGAGGTCCCCGTATCCGTAGGGCAGCTTGGGCAACGAGTAGAACCCTTTCTCGGTCATGACACTCCTCGCCCTTTGCCTCTGACCTGCCCGTATATCTTAGTTTTGAAAAAGGGGAAAGATGCCCTCTCGGGCAAGGGGTTCAGAGCTTCTTGGAGCACAGCCACCAGTCGTAGCAGTCGGGCCCCATCTGCTTCTTCCGCTCCATGGCCGTCTTCTCGTCCTTGGGCGGAGGGAGGATGACCTTGTCGCCCATGAGGTCGTTGCGCGGCCATCCCTCGGGCATGGAGACCTTGTTGCGGTCGCTGGTCTGCAGGGCCTTGACCGCCCGGAGGATCTCGTCCACGCTCCGGCCGACCTCCTGGGGATAGTAGATCATCAGGCGGAGGATGCTGTCAGGGTCGATGACGTACACCGACCGGACGGAGTTGCTTCCCTTGCCCGGATGGATCATGCCCAGGCGGGTGGCCACCGTGCCCGTCCCGTCGGCGATGATCGGGAACGGGACCTGCACGTTGAGCTTGTCGTTGATCCATTCCACCCACTTGAGGTGGGAGGGCACCTGGTCGACCGAGTGGCCGATGAGGTCGACGCCCATCTCCTGGAACTGGTCCCATCGCTTGGTGAAGGCGTAGAACTCGGTCGTGCAAACCGGGGTGAAGTCGCCGGGGTGGCTGAACAGCACCCACCATCGGCCTTTCTTGTCCTGGGGCAGCCTCATCGGCCCATGGGTGGTCTGGACCTCCATCTCCGGGAACGGGTCGCCTAGGAGCGGCATGCTTGGCCTGTGTATCGTCGTTTGCATGGACTTCCTCCAGTTCGGTTTGACACCCCATGCCTTTTTATTGTTTCCCTGCCCAGCCCGCCTCCTGGCAACCTATTTACGCCCCAAGGCCGTTCCGTCCCCACCGGAGGCGGCTCGTGGAACGGCGCGACGAACGGAGCTACAAGTGGATGGTCCTGCTCATCGCCTCCATCGGTTCTCTGATGGGACCCCTCGACTCGACCATCGTCAGCGTCTCCCTCCCGATCATCTCCCAGGAGCTGGGGATGGGGTACACCACCTCGGTGTGGGTGCCCACCGCCTACCTGGTGGTCACCGCCGCCCTCCTCCTTACGGTGGGCCGCCTCTCCGACCTTCGGGGGCGGAAGCCGATCTACATCGCCGGGTTCGGCATGTTCGTGCTCGGCTCCTTCCTGTGCTCCGTCTCCCAGAGCGGGGAGCAGCTGATCGCCTCCCGGATCGTCCAGGGCGCGGGCGCCGCCTTCTTCATGGCCACCTCGACCGCCCTCATCACCGACGCGTTCCCGCCCCGGGAGAGGGGCAAGGCGCTGGGCATCAACGCCATGTCGGTGTACATCGGCCTGTCCCTTGGACCGCCGCTGGGCGCGTTGCTGACCGGCGAGCTCGGGTGGCCGGCCATCTTCTGGGTGAACATACCCATCGGGGTGGCGGTCATGCTCCTAGCGCATTGGAAGATAAGGGAGGCGCCCCGGCCGAGAGGCGAGGGGAGGTTCGACCTCCTCGGCGCCATCACCTTCGCCGCGGCGCTTATCGGATTCCTCGTCGCCCTGACCTTCGGGGAGAGCTGGGGGTGGGCCTCCGGGGCCATCCTGGGCCTGCTGGCCGTTGCCCTCGTCTCGTTCCTGGCGTTCGTGGCCACCGAGCGGAGGCTGGGGCCGAGGGCGGTGTTCCAGCTCAGCCTGGTGACCCGCAACCGGCTGTTCGCCTCGGCCAACCTGTCGGCGCTGCTCAACTACGCCTCCTACTTCGGGGTGTCGTTCATCATCTCCTTCTACATGCAGCGGGTGCTGGGCTACGACCTCGGCCTCACCGGACTGGTCCTGCTGTCCATGCCCATCATCATGAGCGTCCTCTCCCCGGTCAGCGGCTGGTTGTCCGACCGGGTGGGGTCCCGTGCCCTGGCCTCGGGTGGCATGCTCATCATCACCGCCGGCCTGCTGTTGATGAGCACCCTGGACGCCGGCTCCTCGACGGCGGAGATCGTCGCCTTCCTCGCGCTGCTAGGCCTGGGGATGGGGCTGTTCTCCTCGCCCAACACCAGCGCCATCATGGGGTGCGTGGAGCGCACCCAGCTGGGCGTGGCGTCGGGCACGCTGTCGACCATGCGCACGGTGGGCCAGAGCCTCAGCCTGGCGATCATGGGGGCGCTCATCGCCACGGCGTCCTCCACCGCGCTGGTCTCGGCGCTGTTCATGGGGGCGCCCCTGCCCCCGGGCACCGTGGACGAGGACTTCGTCCGAGGCATGGCCCTGGCCTTCCGGGTGGCGGCAGGGATCGCCCTGGTGGGCGCCCTGACCTCGCTGGCGCGGGGGCCGACACCCCCTTGCCCGCCCGACCGACGACCGGCGGCCTAGGCCTCCCGTAGGCCCATGGCCCTCCACCGCCGCCAGAACACCACGGCGGGGGCCAGGCCGATGCCGACCAGGTACGCCGCCCGGAACAGTATGCTGATGGAGAGCTCATCCCCCCGCGCCACGATGACGTGCATGAACAGCACCATGACCACGAACACCGAGGCCGCGGCGAACACGTGCCGGTTGAGGTACCAGCGGTCGCTGCCCTCGGCGGAGGCGGAGAGGTTCAGCAGGAGCAGGGTCCAGGCCAGGGCAAGGGTGGCGAGGGCGGCATGGTCGACCAAGGCGCCAGCGAGGGGGAGGGAGGCCATCTCGATGATCCTCACCCCGGTGGCCTGCTCGGTGGCAACGGCGGCCTGGAAGACGATCACGATGATGTAGAAGGAGAACAGCCCTACGGCGACCGCATTCACTCCTAGCAGGTACGCGGCCAGGGCCGCCGGGCTCACTCTCTGCAACGCCATCCGCCGGGGCCCGTACCGCTTCCCCCGCCTTGCTAGGTATCTCATGGTCCCGCGCCACAGCCCAAGGATGGTGAACATCGCCAGGCTCGCCGTGGCCAAGAGGATGACGGCGGACACCGACAAGGTGACGAGCAGCTGGCCGGGGAGGAGGCGATGGCCCTCTCCCTCGGTGCTGCCCACCAGGCCGATGACCAGGCCGCCTCCCACGACCACCGCCGCCGTGAGAGCGAGGAGAACGAGGAAGATGACAGGCGTTCTCTGCGCCCTCAACCATGGGCGCCGGTCCAACAGGCGGTGGACGGACCGCAGCACCGAGCGCTCGGCGAGCGTGAGGATCAGGAGGCCGCCCAGCGCTCCGAGGACCGCGATGATCAGATAGGTGAGCTCTCCCACGGCAAGCCCCGCGAGGCCGACCAGGAGAGCGATGCCTGCTCCCAGCCCGTAGCGTAGGCTTTCGGGCATGACCTCCGGAGCTCGCTCGGTGCGGAACCACTTCGGCAGGGCCGGCTCGAGACGGGGGCACAGCCTGACCGCGGTGACCACGCCGGCCAGGCCCAGCAAGGCCCCCAACACGTACTCGTACACCGCTAGCACGGCGCGGTCGGAGCCGACCATCACGGCCGCCCAGTAGCCGGCGTAGGCGACGAGGAACGCCCCGAGGAGAAGTAGAAGAGGCCGTGGCACCGCCCGCCGGAGGTGGTTGGCTCCCTGCACCTGTCGCTCGGTGAGCATCCCACCGAGGAGGCGGGAGAAGGCATGGTCAGGCATGGGAGCCGTGGCTCATCGGGATGGGGCGATTTGAAGCTAACCGTTAGAGAGTACCGCAATCCTCATATCCGCCCCTCCGCCTCCCAGGGGCATGGGCAACCTCACCGTCGCGGTCATCGCCCCCAACGACTACGCCAAGGACCTGGGCAAGAAGGGCACGGCCTCCGACATCACGCTGTACGACCTCAAGCAGGGCGCCGACACCGTCACCCTGGTCGAGCCGACCAAGTACCCTGAGCGCCTGGCCCCCCTGTTCTTCTCCGTATCCCTGGCCGACCGGGCTCTGGTGGTGGTGGACGCCATCAACGCCCAGCTCGGCGAGTGCATGGTCATGCTGCAGTGCGCCGGGGTGGCCAAGGGCTACATCGTGCTGCGCAACTACCTCGTTCCCGAGCAGCTCGCCCCCCTGACCAAGGGCACGGTGCTGGAAGGCTACCAGTTCATCGAGGACGACAAGACCGCCATCCGCTTGATGCTGCTCAAGGAGGCCGCGGAGGCTGGCACCGAGGATGCCCGGCCGGGGGCGGTGCCCATCGACCACTTCTTCAACGTCAAGGGCGTGGGGACGGTCATCCTGGGGCACGTCGCCTACGGCACCGTCCGCAAGCACGACGAGCTGAAGGCCTTGCCCACCACCCGCTCGACCCAGGTGCGTTCGATCCAAAAGCATGACGATGACTATGACGAGGCCACCCGGGGCGACCGGGTGGGGCTGGCGCTGAAGAACATCGACGTCGAGGAGCTGGACCGAGGGTACGTGCTCACTGCCGACCCGGACATCCGCACCACCTCCGAGGTCACCGCCGCCGCCCAGCTGGTGGACTTCTGGAAGCACCCCCTCAAGGAGGGCATGGTGTTCCACCTGGGCCACTGGATGCAGTTCATCCCCGCGCGCATCACCGCAGTGCAGGACGGCGAGGGCAAGCATCCCACCGTGACCCTGAGCCTGGAGAAGCCGGTCGTTCATCCTGCGGGCTCGCGGGCGGTGCTCATGTACCTCGAGGGTGGCAAGCTCCGCGTGGCCGGCTGGATCATCCTCCCGTAGTTCAGCGGGCGATGAACATCCGCGAGGCGAGGTACCTCTCTTCCGCCACTACCTCCAGCCCCAATGCGGCCAGCGCACCGGGCCAGTCGATGTCCAGGAACTCGTCCATGTGAGATGGCTCGAACAGTGCCAGGTATAAGCTGAAAAGCACCCTCGCCCGCCGGCCTTCCGGTCTTGCCAGGTCGACGAGGATCAGCGTGCCGCCGGGCCGGAGGACCCGGGCGATCTGTCCGATGGCCGGTTCCCTCACCCCGGCGGGCATCTCGTGAAGGGCGAAGGTGATGGTGACGGCGTCGAAGCTGGCGTCGGGGAGGTCCATGGCCGAGGCGTCCATCCACTGGAAGGTCAGGTTCCGGAGCCCGGCCTTCGCAGCCTTGCGCTTGGCGATGGCCAGCATGGACGGGGTGATGTCGATGCCCAGCACCTCTGCCTGGGGGTGAGAGCGGGCAAGGGCGATGGCCGCCTCTCCGGTCCCCGACGCCACGTCGAGGATGCGCCGCGCTTCATCGGGAGCTCGTCGACCAGCGGCCTGTCGGGGGTCGCCGCGAGGATCGAACAGGAAGGGCAGGCGGAACAGGTCGTAGAACCACGCCGTCGCTCGGAACTTCAGGTCCATCCGGCGGCGGTGCTCCTCCGCATCCATGGGAGTGGTCAGGGCGCCCTCGGAGCATCAACCTTGCCGCCGAGGAACGCTTATGGCGGCGGACCTCCATACCCGGGACGGTGACGCATCTGGACTTCGATCGCTATATAGTGGACCTCAACGCCAAGTGCGTGTGCGGCTGCATGGAGGGCGACCGCATCCACAACATCTACCGTTTTCCCAACGACTACGGGGCCTCGGTGGTCTCTGCGCCCCGGGCGGACAAGGCCGCGCAAGGGACCTTCAGGGTGTATGTGCTCCACTACGAGACCCCTGCGCCCGAGCATGCTTACGAGATCGACCGCGACACCCCCATCACCGACGACTACCTGGTGTGCCGAGGGTGGGAGGAAGTGGAGGAGTGTCTGCGGCGCGTCCACGATCTCCCCCCGGCCGAGGAGCGTCACGGCCACTGCCACTGAGGTCCCATCGGACAATCTTCAAGTACTCCGCTATCCGAGGTGGGAGGGGCAGCCGACCTAGCTGGCCCTGAGGGATGCTACATGGCGATGAACATATTCGAGCATATCAAGAAGGAGCACCGAGAGGTCGAGCAGATGTTACGGAAGCTGTCGGGGGGTTTCGACAGGCCCATCTTCGACAAGCTCAACCTCTCCCTCCAGGCCCACATGCAGGCGGAGGAAGGCTCGCTGTACCCGGCCATGGAGGACGGGGCCAGCGAGATGGTCCATCACGCTCAGGAGGAGCATGACCAGGTGCGGCAGATGCTCCAGCGCCTGGAAGGTGGAAGCGGGGCGGAGGCCTCAAGGCTCATCTCCGAGCTGACCCAGGCCATCCAGGACCATGTCCAGGAGGAGGAGAACGAGATGTTCCCCAAGGCCCAGGGCATGTTCGACCAGGGCACCATCAAGGAGCTGTCGGACAAGTTCGAGGAGATCGACGAGCGGATCATGCAGCGGGCCAGGTAAGTCCGAGCTCCATCCCCGCTTCGCGTCCGCCGCTCACTGCCGGATCAGGAACTCGGCGATGCCGTATCCCGTCTTGCTGCTCCAGTGGTACCGGGAGAGGGTCTCGTGCATGAGCGAGCTGGACTTGCCGTTCCGACCAACGAAGGGTAACTGGACCGACCTCATGACCTCGGCGGTGACGGTGTGCTTGCCGCCCTCCTCGTCAGTAAGGGTCATCTGCAGGGAGCGAGGACGGCCCTTATCGTCCAATGACGGGGCGACCTCGGCGTGGACGAGGGCGATGGTGCGCCCGTCCAGGTGAACGAAGCCGGCCGACACTTCCCCTTCTTCGGTGAAGAGCTTGGTGACGTTGAGGGCGGTCCCCTTGTCGAACTCGGCGGTGAGCCAGACCCACATCTTGGGAGCGTTCCAGTCGCGGACCCCCCAGGAGTGGTCCCGTTCCCCCAGGCCATCGACAGCGATCCTCTGGCCGTCTATCTCGATAGTTCCGGCGACATGGCCGAACTGCTCGAGGTGCTCGGAGGCGACCTTCCGGGCGATCCGCTCCCCCTCCGCACCGACGCTGCGGCGGTAGTCGTAGGTCGGGGCGAGGCAATCGAAGGTGAGGTCCATGGAGACCGCGGCGAACCCCTCAGCGCCCATCCGGGCCATCGGACCGTGGAAGCGCAGCCGCCACCGCCTTTCCGGCTCCACCATGACCAGTTCGAGCCCGTTGACCGACAGCGAGCCGTCGCCCAAGGGGACGGCACCGCGCGTCCCCACCGCGCTGCCGTCGGGCAGCATCAGGAAGAAGAACATCGAGCGCTCGTCCATGTTGGGCTTCAGGCCGATGCGCATGAAGCCGCAGATGTCGCTAGCGGCGTCGTAGAAGTTGAAGTAAAAGCTCTCGTTCCATTCCCTGTCCTCGCCTGCTGGATGAAGCGTATCGTAATTCATGTCAAGCCTCCACGATGTAGATGGTCCCGTCGTTCCCGTCCAGGGTCACCGTCTGCCCGGTCCGGAAGATGACGGTGGCGTCCTTGACCGCCGTCACCGCAGGGATGCCATACTCCCGGGACACCACCGCGCCATGGGAGAGGATTCCTCCGGTCTCGGTGATGAGACCCCCCAGCTTGGGGAAGACGGCCGTCCAGCCCGGATCGGTGTTGGAGGTGACCATGATCTCCCCCTTCATGATCTGGGGGAGCTCCTCGATCCGGTTCACCACCCTGACGGTGCCGGACACCACTCCCGGGCTGGCCGAGGTGCCGGTGATGCGGGCGGTGTCCTTTCCCTGGACCACGGTGTCGTCGAACTCGGTGTTCCCCCGCAGGAACTTGGGCGGGAGGACATCCCGGTAGCGGTCGAACACCGCCCTCCTCTCTAGCACTTGGCCCCTTGCATCACGAGGATCGCCGATGAGCTCGAACACCTCCTCCTTGCTCAGGAAGAAGACGTCCTCCGGGGCGTCCAGAACGCCTTTGGCGGTCAGCCGCCGCCCATATTCCAGGAACACCCGCCGCCACCGCAGGACCATGTGGTCGAGGTAGAACCGCTGGTTCTCCCGGAAGGCCAGGTAGGTCTGGGCATAGTGCAGGACGGTCCGGAACAGGATCTTCTTGTAGAACCCCAGGCGGAGCCGGCCGATCCTCTCCAGGACCTCCTTCTCGGTCTCCTTGCGCTCGCGGACCTTCTCCCTTTCCATCCGCTCCAGGTCCCCTATCTCCGAGCCGAGCAGCGCCTTGATAACGTCGATCACCTGGGCCGGGTCATCTGCCCATCGGGGGAAGTAGAACTCCCGGGTGTGGGAGCGGTGCCCGTAGTTGCGGAGGAAGGCATGCAGATCAGCGTTGAAGCGGGCCAGGGCCGGATCGGTCTCCAGTGCCGCCAGCACCTCTCGGGAGGTCCGCGAGGTGAGCACTGCCTTGACCGCATCGTCCCTCCCCGCCGACCGGGCCAGCTTGGCCAGCTCGATGTTGGTGCGGATGGTCTTGTTGTCGTCGAGACCGGAGATGAGCCTGGAGTAGTAGACCCCGGAGCGGTCGTCCAGCCAGTTCCGCAGCCACGTCTTCACCATGAGGTTGGTGCCGATGCTGTGGGTGACCATGCCGTAACGGATGAGGCGATAGTGCTTCAGCCCCGCTTCGATGAGCTCCTTGTACTCGTTTCCCAGCGCCTCTTCCGAGAGGGCGGTCAGGTCGAGGGCGTCGAGGCGCTCCATCCTCTCCATGAACTCGGCCGCCCACCGCCGGTAGGCCTTGTCGGTCCGGAAGATCGTCCCGTCGGGGTCGAGGAGGGCGATACGCACCTCCGCCCACAGCCGCCGGGCCAGCCTGGTGTCGGCCTGGGCGATGCGGGCCTGGTCCTTCCGGGGGAAGTAGTTCAGAAGCTCCTTGGTCCGGGAGAACTTGGGGTTGTACACGAAGACCTCTTCCAGCACCGCGGCGTTGAAGTAGATGTGGCCTTTGTGGACCTTCAGGAGGACCTTGTCGGTGAGGCCCTTGTAGCCCATGATGCGCGAGCCCTCGTGGTTGACGTACTCGGTGAGCAGCTCGCCGAGGACGGAGAAGAACAGGGGGGTCGTGACGTCGGCCCAGTACTCGTCCCCGTATCCTCTGGTCCACAGCGTTCCCCCGTCCTCCGTCAGGGTGGTGATGGGGCGCGACTGCAGGATGAGGACGTCATCACCCTCTAGGGCGAACTCGACGTCCTGGGGTGCCCCGAAGTGCTCTTCGATGCGGCGGCCCCAGGCGATCAGTTTTTTGACCTCCTCTTTGGTGAGGGACGGTCGGGTCTGGTCCCGCTCGTCCACCGGGACTGAGCGGGAGCCGTCGGTGGAGAGGTGGATCGCGGTGACCTTGCGGTTGATCGTCGGCTCCACCACCTTGCGGCGACCCTTGTCGCACACGAAGCGGTCAGGGGTGACCAGCCCGGAGGCGATGGACTCCCCCAGCCCCCAGGAGGATTCGATGATGAGGCGGTCCTTCCTTCCGCTGACCGGGTCGGAGGTGAACATGATGCCTGAGCTCCGGGCGTCGACCATCCGCTGCACCACCACGGCGATCCCGGCCTGCAGCTGGGGCACCCCGGCCTGTTGGCGGTAGGATATTGCCCGTGCATTCCAGTAGGACGCCCAGCAACGCCGGACGTAGTCCGGCACGTCCTCCCTCCGCACATTGAGGAAGGTATCCTGCTGACCGGCGAAGGAGGCCGAGGCCAGGTCCTCCGAGACCGCCGAGGAGCGCACCGCCCAGAGGCCTTCCCGGTCCACCCCGTCGAGGGCGGCCAGAATATCTTCGGACAGCCCATTGCCCGATCCCTCGAACAGTCCTTTGATGGCCTGAGCAGCCGCTTCGATGCTGTCCTCCCGGTCGAAGTCCACCTGGCGCAGCAGGTCCTCGATCCGCGCCACCAGGCCATGCTCGGCCAGGAACGCTTCGTATGCCTGGACCGTGACCACCACTCCACCGGGTACGGGGAAGCCTCCTCGGATCAACCGCCCCAAGTTCGCGGCCTTCCCTCCCACCTGGGCAGCCATCGTTCCGTCAACTGATGCCAGATCTATCGTTCCGCTCATTCCGATGCCCGCCGACCGCTGGCCCCAATGACATGAGATAATAATAACGCTTGGTCGAGCTTTGTCAAACTGGCATTGGGTCGATTTCGAGGCGACATTCGAACAGAATGCGGATTTCGCAGGCTCGCCCAACAATCCTTAATATACAGCTTGGTCCAAATGCATCCCAATCCAGCACGGCAAAGGGGGGACAGACGGGAGGATGGGGATGATCCGGGTACTGATCGTAGAGGACAATCCGGCCGATGCCCGCCTCATCCAGGAGCTGCTGGAGGTCGCGGAGGCGCGGTACGAGTTCGAGGCGGTGCCTCGCCTCGCCGACGCGATCGCGCTGCTGGACCGACAGAGATATCATGTCGTCCTCCTCGACCTAGGCTTGCCCGACTCCCAAGGAATGGGGACGCTCACCAAGCTGCTCGCCCACTCCCGGGAGGTGCCAGTCATCGTGCTCACCGGCAGCAAGGCGGAGTGGCAAGCGATGGAGGCTGCCCGGATGGGGGCGCAGGACTACCTCGTGAAGGGCGAGGTGACCGGCGAGGTCGTAGAGCGGTCGATCCTTTACTCCATCGAGCGGAAGAAAGCCCATGAGGAGATCCACGCTGCCCTGCAGACCTATGCCGACGTGGTGAGGATGATCCCCTCCGGCCTGATCACCTACCAGTATTATCCTCCTGATCGCCTCCAGCTCATCGCCGCCAACCCCCGGGCCGAGCAGATCCTGGGCCAGGACCTGAGGTCGAAGCAGGGCAAGGACGTCGACGAGATCTGGCCGGGCACGCCGGAGCTCCGGTGGAGGGAGGCGCTGCTGAAGGTGCTCCGCACCGAGGAGGTGCTGGAGCTGGACGCCGTCCCGCTGGGCAAGGGCAAGGTGCTGAGCGTGCGGGCGTTCGCCATCCCCAACCTACGGGTGTGCGTGGCCTTCGAGGACATCACCGATCACATCCAGGAGGAGGAGCTGCGCCGGCAGGCGCTGTGCCAGATCGAGGAGAACATCGAGCACATCGCCACCCTGGTGGACGAGATCAGGAACCCCAGCCAGGTCATCATCGGCCTGGCGGAGAACATGGAGGGGAAGCAGTCCGAGAACATCATCGCCCAGGCCGAGCGCATCGAGAACATCGTCAACCGCCTGGACAGTGCGTGGATCGCCTCTGAGAAGCTGCGGGCGTTCCTCCGGCGGTGCTGAGCGCCGTTCGGCCGGGCGGTGCTTCGGCCACCAGTCTGGACTCCCGCCGGGAGGGGCACTTTCGGAATGCTGGAGAATGCCGGCAGGCACGTTTATATGTCCCCCGGGCATGGCTCGGGGGATGGCTGGCTACTTCTGCTCCCGGTGTCAGACGCTGGTCCCTCCCAACCGCTCCCGCTGTCCCCAGTGCGGGGCTCCCAGCGGAGCGAAGGCCCCGGCCCGGGCGCCCACGCTGGACCGCGCTGCCCCCGGGCTGTTCCCCTACACCCCCCGGGGCGGGCAGCTGGAGATCGTCGCCACCATCCGGGAGGCGCTGTCCCGAGGGCAGCACCTGGTAATGGAGAGCGGCACCGGGACCGGCAAGACGGTGTGCGCGCTGACCGGGGCATTGGAGTACGCGAGGGAGCGGCGCAAGAAGGTCATCTACCTCACCCGGACCATCTCGCAGAGCGACCAGGTGATGAAGGAGCTGCGGGCCATCTCCGCCAAGCAGGCGGTGTGCGGACTGCCCGTCCTGGGCCGCGGCAAGTCTTGCCTGCTCATGCGCTCCTTCGGGGAGGGCGACGCCATCTCCCCTGGCGCGATGTCGAGGCTGTGCGAGGACATGAAGAAGCGGGCGGCCAAGAAGGAGAGGGGCGGGTGCCCGCACTACGCCAACCTGCTGGCCTGTGACGACACCATGTTCCTCAAGCATGTCCAGGCCAACAACCCCACCGCAGAGGAGTTCGACCGTTTCTGCCAGGGCACCGATGCGTGCCCATACGAGGCCCGCAAGCTCATCATGGCCGAGATGGACGTCCTCGTGCTGCCGTACGTCCACATGCTCTCCACCGACATCCGCAAGTCTCTGTTCGAGCGCCTCGAGCTGACGGCCGACGATTTCGTGGTAGTGGTGGACGAGGCTCACAACCTCATCGAGGCGGCGCGGGAGGAGGAGTCGTTCGCGCTGTGGGCCAGCGACCTGGAGGGTGTGGAGACGGAGGCCAAGCAGTTCGGCAAGGCCTGGCTGGCCAAGGGCGTCGACGTCAACCGCCTCACCGCCACCCTTCGGGACATCATCCAGGACGCCGCCAACGAGCAGTGCGTGGACGGCGCTTCGGAGGCGAGGCTGGGGCGGCGGTTCCTGGAAGGAAGGCTCCGGGAGGAGCTGGGACTGAGCGACGAGGGCCTCGACGACCTTACCACCAACCTCCACAACCTCGGGGACATGATCTTCGAGAAGCGACTCAAGGACGGCGACAACCCGGTGTCAGCGACGCTCAAGCTGGCCACCGCGCTGGAGAACTGGTTCGCCGCCTCCGATGCCCGGTTCCTGAAGACGGTGTCGGCCTCGGGCGGCGGAGGCCTGGTCGCCTCCTGCCTGGAACCCAAGAACACGCTGGAGTTCCTCCGGCAGTGCAACGGGGTGGTCCACATGTCCGGCACCCTGCAGCCGCTGCAGCAGTACGTGGACGTGCTGGACCTTCCCAAGGACACCGTCATGAGGATCTTCCCGTCGCCCTTTCCCCCGGAGAACCGCCTGGTCCTCTACGCGGACGACGTCAACCCCGGCATGCGGGAGATGCGCGCCAACCCCGGCATGAAGCGCAAGATCGAGGACCGCATCATCGGGCTGTGCAATAGCACCACGCGCAACACCATGGTGTTCTTCCGCTCCTACGAGATGCTCCGGTCCATGCGCCCTCGCCTGGAAGCGGGCATCGAGCGCCGGCTGTTCTGGGAAGAGTCACGCTCCCGAGGCTTCGCCGATGCCATCCAGGAGTTCAAGAGCGGCCGCAACGGCGTGTTCTTCACGGTCATGGGCGGCAAGGTGGCGGAAGGCCTCGACTTCCCGGGGGAGGAGCTGAACCTCGCCATCATCGTCGGCCTTCCCTACCCGCCGCCGTCGCTGGTGTCGGACGAGCTCAAGGCCCGTTTCGACAAGAAGTACGGCTTCGGCAAGGGATGGGACTACACCTCCCTGGCCCCGGCGCTGCGCAAGACCCAGCAGGCCATCGGCCGGCTGATAAGGATGGAGACGGACCGGGGGGCGGCGGTCATCCTGGACGCCCGCGCGTCCAAGTACAAGCAGCAGCTGGGAGCGGTGGCCTCGGCCGACCCGGTCAAGGAGGTCCGTTCCTTCTTCGCCCGGTAAGGAAGGTCCACCATCGCGCGCTGGACAGCAGGGCGCTTCCCGACCACCCAGCCCCCATCATGCCCCGAGAATAGACCTCCGAGGGCTGCAGGGCGCCCTTGGGGACGTACCGCTCGCCGCGGAACCAGGCCACGATGGAAACGATGAGCAGGAAGGCCGCCAGGAGGCCCAGCCACGAGCCGATGCCGAACTGGACGCCGTAGGTGACGTCCGGACCGGCCGCGGGGACGGTGGTCATGAGGTAGGTGCGGACGACATCGTCCTGCACGAACCAGGCGACCAGGACGAGCACCACCGAGGTGGCGTACAGCAGGGCGATGGCCGCCCCGACGACGTAGGCCGCCAGGACCAGGGTGGTGGAGGGGTCGCCGAGCAGCAAGAGGTCGAACAGGTTGTACGAGCCGATGGTCTGGATGAACCCGTTCTCGATCCTCACCACGCTGGCCCAGGGCAGGACCATGCTGGCCAGCCCGATGACCAGCCCGAACAGCCGCGTGCCGTTGGCGGTGGATTCGGTGAACTTACTGCGCAGATAGCCGCTCCGACGTTCGCCCCCGCTGCCCTCCCGCATATTTTTTCCCAAGTTACAGGGTTTTTTCCAGCTGCGCAATGAAGTCTTCGGCCTGCTGGATGCCCTTCTGCCAGAACTCCTCGGTGGTGATGTCGAATCCTAGCTCCTTGGCCAGCTCGCCCGGCGATCTGCTCGATCCGGCCGCCAGCAGGGCCTTGACCTTGGGGACGAAGGCGGCGCCCTGCTCCTGGTACAGGCGGTACATGGCGAACACGAACAGCTGGGCGAACACGTAGGGGTAGTTGTAGAAGCGGTAGTTGGGGATGTAGTAGTGGAGCTTCATCGTCCACTCCCACTTCATCTCCGGCAGCCACTCCACCGCATCGCCGTAGATCTTGTCCCGGGCCGCCGTCCACAGCGAGGCCACCGTCTCCCCGTCGAGGAACTTGCCCTTCTCGATGGCATCGTACAGGCTGTGCTCGAAGAAGTACCGCGCGGACACCTGGAAGGCGGCCATGCCGAACTCGTCGAGCACCTTGCACAGCACCGCCTGCTTCTCCGCCGCGTTGCCGCTGGTGGACAGCAGGCGCTCGGTGAGCAGCAGCTCTCCGAAGGTGGAGCCGCACTCGGCGATGCACGAGCCGATCTCGTAGTTGCTGGGCCGCTGGGCCCGTGACCCTAGGTAGGCGTGGATGGCGTGGCCGAGCTCGTGGGCCTGGGTGTACACGTCGCCCATCAGGCCGTTGAAGCTCTGCAGCACGTAGGCCGACTTCCCGGCCAGCCAGGAGGCGCAGAACGCCCCGCTGACCTTGCCCTTGCGGACCTCGGCGTCGATGTGCCTCTGGGCGTACATGTCGTCAGCGTACCGGCCGAACTCCTCGTCGAACTGGGAGTACGCGGTGACGACGCTGCGGCGGGCCTCCGCCCAGCTGAACTTCTTGCCCGGGTCGTGGGGCAGGGGGGCGATGATGTCCCAGTTGCCCAGCCGGGGCAGGTCCATGAGCTTGGCCTTGAGGCGGAGGTATCGGCGGTACACCTCCACGTTCTTCTCCATGGTGCGCATGAGAGCGGTGATGGCGGCCTCCTCGACGTCGTTGGCGATGAGGCTCTGGGTGAGCGGCGAGGGGTACTTGCGCCACTCGCACATCTGGAGGTGGTCGGCGCACACCGAGCGGAGGGCGGTGGCCCACAGGATGTCGTCCTTGCCCAGGTCCGAGTACACCACGCGGTTGGCCTCCCGGCGGACCTCCCGGCGAGGGTCCTCGTACAGGCCGATGATCTGCCCGTAGGGCAGCGTCTTCTCCTCGCCGTCGATGGTGATGCGGAAGGTGCGGGTGCTGAGCCAGTCCCCCTGCAGCTGGGACCATGCCTCCACCCCGTTCTGGTCCTTGCTCATGACCAGCTGCTCCTCCCTCTCCTCCAGCTGGTAGGGCACCCGCCGCTGGATGCGCTCCAGCAGGTGGCGGTACTCCCTCAGCTCAGGCGCCTGCACCAGCTCAGGCTTGGCGGCCAGCAGCCGACCCAGCTCGATGTCCATGAACGCGAGCTGCTGGCCGGCCCGGGTGCCCGCCCGGCGCATGGCATCGTTGAGCTGCTGGGCGACAGGGTTGGTGGTGTCGGCGGAATACATGAGGTTGCAGTACAACGCCGCTCCCTCGAACCGCAGGGAGAAGGCATCGCGGGCCTCCAGCAGGGCGAACAGGCCAGGGGCGTCCAGGGAACCGATCTTGCCCTTGTACCGCTCCTTCATGGCCATCGCCTCGGCGACCATCTCTTCGAGCTTCTTCGTGATATTGGACGGGTCGGTGCTATCGACCAGCTGGCTGAGGTCCCACTGCATCTCGTTCATGTCAAACCCTTACCCGCAGAATAAATCCGAGCGTATATTACAGCTTGCGGCGGAAGCAGTGGCCTACCGCTCGTCGGCGGCCGGCCACCAAAGAGGAAAATAGGACCACCGGCATGGAGGCGACATGAGCGGGCCGCTGGTGGAGCTGCGCAAGGTGACCGTCAGGAAGGGCGAGGCCGTCCTGCTCCGCGACGTCGACCTGGACATTCAGCAGGGCGAGCGGGTGGCCATCCTCGGTCCGAACGGCTCCGGGAAGTCGTCCCTCGTCCGCACCATGACCGGGGACCTGCGACCGGACACGTCGGTCGAGGGCGCCTCCGTCCGCATCCTGGGCGAGGAGCACTGGAACCTGTTCGACGTCCGCCGCGCCTTCGGGGTGGTGTCGGGCGAGCTGCAGATCGAGCTTAGGCGAGGCATGACCGCCCGGGAGGCGGTGCTGTCCGGCTTCTTCGGCTCCATCGGCACCAACCGGTCCCAGGCCATCACCGCCGACATGGAGCGGCGGGCGCATGGGGCGCTGGAGGCGGTCGGGTCCGCCCATCTCGCCGACCGTACCGTGTCCACCCTGTCCATGGGAGAGGGCCGCCGGGTGCTGATGGCCAGGGCGCTGGTCAACGAGCCCAAGGCGCTCATCCTCGACGAGCCGATGAACTCCCTGGACCTCACCGGCAAGCACCTGGTGCTAGGAGCGATGCGCTCGCTGGCCGCGTCCGGCCGCAGCCTGGTGGTGGTGACCCATGACCCCTCGGACCTGGTGCCCGAGATCGACCGCATCGTCCTCATGCGCAACGGGCGGGTGTACCGCGACGGAGGAGTGGAGGTCATCACCGAGGAGAACCTTTCCGCCCTCTACGGGGTCCCGGTGCGACTGTGCCGGGCGGACGGCCGACTGTGGGCCTGGTCGTGAGCGTTCGGCATCTCCTTTTTGTGTGGGGAGCGCCTTAGTGCCCAGTAGGTAGGTTGTTCGCATGTCGTTCGCAGAGTTGTTCCCGCCCATAGACAAGGAGTGGTTGGAGCGGTGCAGGAAGCGCTTCGCCAGCCCGTTCATGGGCACCAAGTTCGACCGTATCACCGTCGACCCGATGATGCTCTCCCACGCCTCGGTGGCGTGCGGCTTCGGCATCGGCGACTTCTACCGCGAGCCGGAGCTGGGCGCCCACTGCGTCGCCTACATCTCAGAGCTCTACGACCTGTTGCCGGTCACGCACTGGTACTTCTCGCTGGCCTGGGTTTCGGAAATGGGTGCCAACATCCAGTACATGGAGAACATGCCACCCATCATCCCCGAGCCGCCAATCACCTCTCCCGCCGAGGTGGACAAAGTAGAGGTGCCCGACGTCGAGCAGCTGCGGAAAGGGTGGACGTTCAGCCAGTTCACCAAGGCCAACAACTACATCCAGAAGCACCTCCCGGAGATGTTCCTTCCCATGGTCAACGTATCCGACATCTCCGGCTCGGCCGCCCAGCTGTGCGGGGTGGACAACTTCATCATGTGGACGCTGGCGGAGCCGGACGCCGCCCACGTGCTGTGCCAGAAGTACACCCAGACCGCCATCAACGGGGCGGAGGCGGTGGCCAGCAGGTGGGGCACCGCAATGATCTCCACCGGGTCGGTGCTGGCGAACAACGACGTGTTCAGCGACCAGATGGTGGTCGACTTCTCCGCCCGGTACCTCCGCAAGCTGGTGGACGGGGCGTTCCGCAAGGGCGCGGGGCCGCAGGTGTTCTACCACATGTGCGGCAACCACGAGACCGATTACAAGGTCTTCAAGGAGCACCTGATGTGGTCCCCCTTCACCATCTTCCACGTAGGCTACAAGGGCCGGGAGGTGTTCCCGTCCGAATTGCTGGCCAAGGAGTTCGGCCATATCGCCACCATCATGGGGTCGGTGGACACCAGGCTCATGATCAACCCCGACCCCCGGGCGGTGTACGAGCAGGCCAAGCGGCAGCTCATCGGCGGCCGGGACAGTCCCTCCGGATACATCCTGGGGACATCGTGCGAGGTCCCCCCGCTGGCCCCGCCAGGCAACATCCTGGCCATGGTGCGGGCGGCCCAGGACCACGGCACCTACGGCAAATGGTGATCTAGAACCTCAGGAAGCCGTCGGGCTCCAGGCTGGTCGCGAGCATGACCGCATTGATGTCCTTGTGGTCCCTCCAGGTGTGGGAAGCCCGGCTCTTCGGGCGAGACCAGAACTCCTCGATGGTCCCGGCCAGGGGATGGAACCTCATCACCGCCTGGACCAGTCGCATGTTGGCATCATTGCCATAGAGGTCAGGCTGGCTGACCAGCGCCTCCCGCACCAGGCTCATCCCCTTGAGCCCGATGGACAGCCCCAGCTCCCGGAAGGCCAGCCGGTGCTCGGCCGGAAGGTCGAGGGTGCTGGAGCCCTTGAACGCCTCCAGGCCGATGAGGGCCGACCGGAGGATGTTGCCGAGCAGACTGGAGTCGGTGAGTGCTCCGTCCCGCATCAGCTGGGCGGTCCGGGCGGCGTCCGCCAGAAGGCCGCCGATGCCCAGGGGGTCGTCGGTCTCCCAGCTCCCGCCCCGGCACATCATCGATAGCTCGGTGATCTCGTGGACGAGCCCGTCCCCCGGGCGGCCCACGATCTCCCTCGCTGCCGCCTGCAGCTCCACGAAGGTCAGGTACCCGTCGAGAGGGTCGTGCTGACCCATAGACGGCACCAGCGACCTCGAGAGGTCCACGCTCATCTTCCAGTACATCCGCTTTCGCCCTCCGGGCGGGCCGTAGGCGAAGGCCGCGTGGGCCGCCCGGGCCAGCTCGATGCCCTGCTCGATGTAGCGGGCCTCCTCGGTGACCCGTCCGGCCTGGGCCAGCGCGTGCATCCACTTGGTCAGGTAGTGGTAGTACTGCCCGTCCCGCTCCCACTCCAGCATGAGGTCGTAGGTCTGGTCGGGGCGGCGCTCGTCCAGGGGCTTGCCGATGCGCAGGCCGCGGGCGGTAGGGCGCCGCTCCCCCTCGGCCTCATCGAGCCCACTGAGCCACCCCTGCCGCTGGTCGCCGGGGCGATACCGGCCGAGGGTGTGGTGGACCTGGTCGATCAGACGGAGGGCGAGGTCCAGGTCCTCCTGGCGGCGGCCTTCTCGCCAGGCCCCCAGGTAGTTGCACACTGCGAACGCGTCGGTCCATAGATATCGGCGCGGGCTCTTCGAAGGCGGGTCCAGTCCGGTGTCGCGGGCAAACCCGGACATGAGCTGGCCGGCCAGCCCCTCGGTGATGCTGCGTTGCATATGCCCCTCGTCCTTGTTACTATGGGAGGAGGTGATTATTCAGGTTTGGCCCGCCACGGCCCCGCTAGCGCGGCCGGGGCCTGTCGCCCGATGGTCGGTCGCCACGCCCCCCGACGGCGGACGTGGGCTGCCTGCGCGGGGACGTCGCCTTCGTCACTGGAGGAATGCTTCACCTGCACGGTCCGACGGTCAACACCACGCTCCCCTTCTTTTGCCCCTGCTCGACGTACCGGTGAGCCTCGGCGGCCTCCTCCAACGGGTAGCGGCGGTCGATGACCGAGCTCATCTCGCCGGACGCCATCAGCTCACCCAGGTAGGCCAGGTCCTCTGCCTTATCGCTCGCCGCCCCGAACACGACCCGCCTGCTGCTGGTCCGGGAGGTCCATCGCCCTCGGGCCATCTGTGACAGACCGGGATTGGCCATAAGGTAGGCCCCGCCCTTCCTCACCGATCTCAGGCAGCGATCGAACGGGCACCCGCCCACCACGTCGAAGATGACGTCGTAGGCCTCGCCGCCAGTGGTGAAGTCCTCCTTACGGTAGTCGATGACGCGGTCCGCACCGATCGAGCGCAACATGTCAAGCTTGCCGTGGCTGTCCACCGCGGTGACCTCGGCCCCCCAGGCCTTGGCGATCTGCACCGCGAACGTGCCGATGCTCCCGCCCGCGCCGTTGATCAGGACCTCCCGCCCGTCCAACGACCCCGCGGCCCGGAGGAAGTGCAGCGCCTCCAGCCCGCCCATGGGCACCGGGGCGGCCTCTTCGAAGGACACGTTGGCCGGCATCGCGGCAACCGGCCCGTCCTCCGGTAGGCACGCATACTCGGCGTAAGCCCCCATGCTGAAGCCGGTGCGGGCGAATATGCGGTCGCCTTCCCGGAACCGACGCACACCCCTGCCGACCGCATCCACCTCTCCGGCCAGCTCCTGCCCTAATATCTTGCTCCTCGGGCCCCTGATGCCGAACCCGATCCGAGCGGGGAGCCACAACCAGAGTGGCAGGTCGAACCGGCGGAGCTCGCAGTCACCGGTGGACGCCGTGGTCGCGCATACCCTGACCCGCACCTCGTTGTCCTTAGGAACGGGCCTTTCCACCTCCTGGATCCGGAGGACCTCCGGGGGGCCGTACCTCTCGCAGACGACGGCCCGCATCTTCATGGTCGCATGCCTGCCACGACCTGGCCCTGGGTGCTCTTCATGCCCGCACGGCTCGGGGCGCTGGACGATCCGGGGCCCGGCGGGATAGCATCGGGGCTATTGTCCAAGAGGTGACCGGACGCTGTGCTCGTCTCGCGGTGACGCACGAGCTCCTGCTGTCCACTTGCGGGCCGCTCGAGGGACGCCGGCCCATATCCGGCGTTCGTCACCCCTCTGATCTCTCCGCCATCCATGATCGCTTTCCCCATCGGCGTTCCAGTGCCCTTCAGTGGGCTGGTCCCATAATTGTTACTGTCCGGCCGTTGAGCGAGGGGTTCGAGCGCCTGCAAGGGTCGAAACGGCGTGAGGCTAGGGGTCCGTGGCCACCGCCTCCCACCGGCCAGGGTAGCGGACGATGAACCCGGCGTCGTCGACCTCGAGCTCGCTGTCGAAGCCGTCAGCGCCGTATCGGTAGGTGGAGGGACCGGTCCGGCGGTACTCCTGGTCGAGCGGCTCCAGCGCCAGCTCGGGAAAGCTCAGCCAGGCCGCCCGGGCCGGGGCCGACTCCCCGACATGCAGGGCCAGGCGTCGCACAGGGATGAGGTTGGTGGCAGGGGTGAAAGCGAGGTCGAGGTCCACGCAGCCCTCGGTGCCGCCAACGGGCCGGTCGTTCATCGACCAGCCTCCCATGCTGGAAGGAAGGAGCTCGAACGCCACAGCCTCCTTCCCCAGCCAGCCCCCGACCCTCCCGCCGACGGTCCTCCAGGCCTCGTCGCAAGCGACCAGGTAGTCCAGCCGGCACGGTTGGCCACGATCGGAGAAGACCGCCGTGCCGGACAGGTGCCAATGCGCACCTGCCTTCCGGAGGACGCAGTGGTCGTGGCCGGGCTGGTCAAGCCTTCTCCAGAGGATGGCTGCGATCTTCATGGGGACCGTGACAGGACTAGGACGGTCCGCGTATACGCCAGTTGCCCTCCGACGGCATCCTCGACGCTCTCGTGGGAAGGCGAACTATACGGGGAGACATGTCAGCGAAGAGCGGCGCGGCCGGGACGGCCCCCGCCCCGCATCCGTCCATGGCCCGTACAAAGGCATAAGGGGCCGCAGGAACCCTACCCAACTGGGCGGAGGGGACGATCGTCGACGATGAAGCGTCCACCGGCAGGGAGAGCCTGGTCAGGTCCTTCTTCTCGGGGACCGGCAAGAGCTACGACCGGGTCGTCAGATTGTTCACCCTGGGGCAGGACGAACTTTGGAAGGCCGAGATCGTCAAGCTGGTCCCCGACTCGGGTAGGGTCCTTGACCTCGGCTGCGGCACAGGCATCCTCACCGAGCGCCTGGCGATGAAGAATCCATCCTTGGAGATGGTGGGGGTCGACATCACTCCTGACTATCTCGCGGCATACGAGGAGCGCCTGAGACGGAAGCCTTGGATACGGGCCCGTTCGATCCTCGGGAACGCCGAGACGGTCGCCCTAGAGGGCGAGTTCGACGCGGTCGTTTCCTCTTACCTCATAAAGTACGTCGATCCGGAACTGCTCGTCGGCAATGTCGCCCCATGCCTGAGGAAAGGGGGAGCCTTCATCACCCATGACTTCCTCCTACCGAAGAACCCATTATATCTGGCCTCCTGGATGGCATACACTCGGGCGATGAACCGCGTTGGCCCCATCCTGTATCCTGAGTGGCACACCGTGTTCGAGGGCGGTTTGACCGAGCTGATACGCAGGACGCAGTGGACCGATGGATTGATGAGGGCCCTTAAACGACACGATTTTGACGGGGTTCGCTGCAGGAGCCTCAGCTTCCAGACCGCTGGCCTGGTCTGGGCCACGAAAGCTTGACCATCTGAGCTGGAGGCCGATCCATCCCAATTACTGGTCGATTGCCTCAGGCCTGCACAAGAGTCCGCCGCCCCGACCTTCGGAAGCGCAGGTCGATTGTTGCCAGGACATGCGCGATGTTGATGACATCCTAGGTCAAGAGATATGTCGAGCGAGGTGGAGCCGAGCCCCATATCCGAACGAGCGCTGGTCATCCGGTCCTTTTCGGTATCGGCCAGAGAAATGCCCTCCGAGCAGATGCGGCGGTTCAGTTCGCAGGCTCACCACGAGCGCCCCCTCTCCGGCAGCGTCACTTCTTGAGCTCTAGTCGCACAGGCTGGGTCCTGTGGACAATAAATTAAATATAATCAATAAATTCCGAATCCAGGTTTCGACATGAAGTACACGATCACAGGCGACAATCTGCAGTTCGTCAACGTGGAGTTCAGCCCGGGCGAGGTAATTTACTCAGAGGCGGGGAGCATGGTCTACATGAGCGGCAACGTCCGCATGGAGGCCAAGGCCGCTGGCGGCCTGCTCAAGGGCTTGAAGCGCTCGCTCACCGGAGATTCGTTCTTCGTCACCAACTTCCACGCCGAAGGCGGCCCCGGCCTGGTCGGGTTCGCCGGGGAGGTGCCGGGCAAGGTGCAGGCCCTCGACCTCCGCGGCGGAAAGCAATGGATCATGCAGAAGTCCGCCTTCCTGGCAGCGGAGCAGGCGGTCGACTTGGACATGGCCTTCCAGAAGAAGTTCGGCGCCGCACTGTTCGGCGGGGAGGGCCTTATCCTGCAGTCGCTGAAAGGTGAGGGTACCGCGTTCATCAACGGCTGCGGGGACTTCATCGAGTATGATCTCCAGCCGGGGCAGGTCATGAAGGTCTCCACCGCCCACACGGTGGCCTGGGAGGCGAGCGTCGCTTACGACATCCAGGCCATCGGAGGGATCAAGACCGCCCTGTTCGGAGGTGAGGGCTTGTTCGTCACCACCTTGAGGGGACCGGGCCGCATCATCCTGCAGTCGATGACCCTCAGCAAGCTGGCCAACTCGCTCATCCCCTTCCTCCCCAAGAACGACTCAGGCGGCATAAGGATCGGTGTCTGAGCTGAGCGCCCGCGCCAAGGACACTCTCGGCCTCCTCCTCGTGGGGGCAGGGGTCATCGCCATCGTCCTGCTACTGCTGCTCAACCTCCCGCTGGTGATCGAGGCGCTGCTCCTCGTCATCGCCGTGGTCCTGTTCGCAGTGGCCGCCCTGGCCGTGGTTGGTGTCGTAGCGGCCGTACCGCTCTATTTCCTTAAGCACGGGCCTACGACCGAGCCGGCCAACAACTATCGGCTCGATGATGTCAGAGCAGTGAAGGAGGACGAGAAGAAGTAACGCGTCCGAAACCCTTTCTCCTCTTTTATCGATAGGGGGCCCACCTCATGGGTGCCCAATTTCAAACGCTGGACTTGAATGGGAGTGGACCGATCGGGATTTGAACCCGAGGCCTCGTGATTGCAAATCACGCGATCTTCCGAGCTGATCTATCGGCCCTTGGACACTCGTAACGGCGGCCCGGATAAAAAGGTTGTTCCCCCTGGCCAAGGGCCGGGAGAAGAGGTTTTCTAGAGATATGAGGCTTACCGGCACACCGCGCCCTTGGACGCGCTGGTCACCAGCTTGCGGTACTTGGACAGCATCCCGCTGACCTCCCGCTCCACCGGACGGACCTCGTGCAGCCGCCGCGCCATCTCCTCGTCGGAGATACGCAGCTCCAGCCGGCGGGCGGGGATGTCGATGAGTACCTCGTCGCCCTCCCGCACCGCCGCGATCGGCCCGCCGGCCGACGCCTCCGGCGAGACGTGGCCGATGCACGGCCCCCTGGTGGCGCCGGAAAAGCGTCCGTCGGTGATGAGCGCCACGTCGTCCGAAAGCCCCATCCCGGCGATCAGGCTGGTGGGGAAGAGCATCTCCGGCATCCCCGGGCCGCCTTTCGGGCCCTCGTAGCGGATGACCACCACATCGCCCTTGACGATGCGCTTGGCGTTGATGGCCTCGACCGCGGCAACCTCGGAGTCGAACACCCGGGCCCGGCCGACGAAGCGCATCATCTTGGCGCTGACCGCGGACTGCTTGACCACCGCGCCCTCGGGGGCGAGGTTGCCGTAGAGGACGGCGATGCCTCCCTCCTGATGGTAGGGGCGGTCCAGCGGCCGGAGGACCTCAGGGTCGTTGACGGTCGCCCAATCGGCCACCTGGCAGATGGTCCGTCCGTCCACCGTCCTCTCGTCGGACAGCCTGTCCCTCAGCCGCTTGAGCACCGCGGGAACGCCTCCCGCCTGGTCGAGGTCGGCGAGGTGGTACGACCCGCCGGGGCGCAGCGAGGTCAGATGGGGGATCTCGCGCGAGACGGCGTCGAACACCCCGAGGTCGATGTCCAGGCCGAACTCCGAGGCGATGGCCGGCAGGTGCAGGGCAGTGTTGGTCGACCCGCCGATGGCCATGTCCACCTTGATGGCGTTGACGAACGATTCGCGGGTGACGAGCGAGCGCGGGGTGACGCCTTCCCGCACCAGCTCGACGATGCGCCGGCCGGTGGCCCGGGCGATCTCCTTCTTCCGCTGGCTGGTGGCCAGCGAGGTCCCGCACCCGGTCAGGCTCATCCCCATGGCCTCGGTCAGGCAGGCCATGGTGTTGGCGGTGAACAGCCCGGAGCACGAGCCTTCGCCGGGGCAGGCGGCGCACTCCACCTGGAGGACCTCCGCCTCGGTGGCGGCCCCCGCGGCATGGGCGCCGAGGACCTCGAACACGCTCTGCAGGTCCTTCTCCTCACCGTGGAGGGTCCCGGCCTCCATCGGCCCGCCGGTGAGCATGATGGCCGGGATGTCGATGCGGCCAGCCGCCATGAGCATGCCGGGAGTGACCTTGTCGCAGTTGGTGACGCCGACCCAGCCATCGAAGGTGTGGGCGTTGTTCATTATCTCGACGCAGTCGGCGATGGCCTCCCGAGAGGGGAGCGAGTAGCGCATTCCCGCGTGGCCCATGGCGATGCCGTCGCACACCGCGGGCACGCCGAACACGAACGGGACCCCACCGGCCTCTTCGACGCCCCGCTTGACCTCCTCGACCAGGCGGTCAAGGTGGATGTGGCCGGGGACGATGTTGTTGAACGAGTTGGCGATGCCGATGAACGGCTTGTCCATGTCCTCGTCCCCCAGTCCGCACGCTCGGAGCAGGCTCCGACTGGGCGCCTTGGCCAGCCCCTTCTTGACCTCGTCGCTTCTCATGGTGCTCCCCAGCACATGAGGAAAGGAGTAAAAAGGTTTGTCGCCAGACCTTCAAGGCGGTCGCTCAGGGGTCCCGCAGCTCGACGCCTTCCTGCCGGAACCGCTCCTTGACCGCTTCCAGGAACCCAGAGGCGATCTCGGCCTGCCGGTTGACCTCCCGGATCCACACCTTGATCTCCAGCTTGATGCGGGTACCCTGGATGTCGGTGACGTTGACCACCGGGTCGAGGCCGGTCAGCTTCTGCTCCTGCTCCAGACGCGAGAGGATGGAGGAGCGTTCGAAGAATCGGGCAAGGGAGGCCTTCTCCTCACCGGAGACCTCCGGGAGGATGTAGGGGTCGCGGTCCGCCTCTTCCAGGACGATGCGGCGGATGCGCCCGAGGTCCTCCCCCTGGCCGATGTTCAGCCGGAGGGTGATGGCGGTGAACCCCGACTTGGTGTAGTTGATGACCTTGCCGTTGATGATCTGGGAGTTGGGCACGATGGCGATCCGCCCATTGGCCTCTCGGAGCACGGTGGTGAACAGGGTGATGTCCTTGACCCTGCATATCCCAGTAGTAGGGGCGAGGCCGACCTCCACCCAGTCCTCCAACTGGATGGGGCGGAGCACAGAGATCATGACCCCAGAGATGGCATTCTGGATGATCTGCTGTGAGGCGAACGCCACGGCGATACCGACCAGGCCGAGGGAGAGGATGACCGCGGTGAGGTCGAGATGGAGCAGGGCGGTGGAGCCGCTGACCAGGGCCAGGCCGACGATTACGTACTGGACCGCTCGGGCCACCCCTTTCGAGAGCCGCTTGCCCATCGGCTCGTCGAGGTAGCGGCGGATGAGCATGTTGGCCAGCCGGGCCAGGGTCACCGCCAGGACCAGCACTACGAGGAAAAGGAGCACGTCCAATATGGTGGCGTTGCCTAAGACCGGGGTTTTGAGCCAGTCGCTCAGGTCGCTCATGGCTCCCCCAACGAACAGAAGCTGATTAAGCTAACGCTCCGAAGTGCCCGCCTCAGGGGTCCCGCAGCTCGATGTTCTCCTGGGCCAGCCTGACGCTGACCTCCGACAGGAAGTTGGAGACGATCGCCTCGCGCCGGTTGGGCTCCCGGACCCACACCTTGATCATGAGGCGCGCTCGGGTGCCCTGGAGCTCGGCGATGTTGACCTGGGGGTCGAGGGCACGGAGGGCGCTATCGCCTCCGAACAGCATCTGCACCGACCTCCGCTGGAGCAGCCGGTTAAGAGCGCTCTTCTCCTCCCCCGACACCTCTGGCAGGATGAAGGGGTCGCGGTCCGCTTCCTCCAGGACGATGCGGCGGATGCGCTCCAGGTCGGTCACGTTCCCGACCCACAGCGGGATGTTGACCGCGGTGAACCCGGCCTGGGTGTAGTTGATTACCTTGCCATTGATGATCTGGGAGTTAGGAACAGTGATGATGCGGCCGTCCGCTTCCCGCAGCACGGTGTTCATGAGGGTGATGTCCTTGACCCGGGCGATGCCCGTCGTGGGGAACAGGCCGACCTCCACCCAATCCTCCAGCTGGATGGGGCGGATGATCGAGATGAGGATGCCGGAGATGGCGTTCTGGATGATCTGCTGCGAGGCGAACGCCACGGCGATACCGGCAATTCCAAGGGATAGTACGACCGCTTCGAGGTCCAGTGCCAGGACCGATCTGAAGCCGATGAGCGCGACGGCGAGCAATACGGTGTACTGGAAGGTGCGGCCGATGCTCTTGGACAACCGTTTTCCCATGCGGTCGTCGAGGAAGCGGCGGATGAGCATGTTGCCGGCCCGGGCGATGATGACCCCTGCGGCCATGAGCAGGAGGAAGGTGAGGAGGGCTAGAGGGGTGATGCTGTCGATTATGGGGTCGGTAAGCCAGCTCATGCGGGCAACATCGAGAGGCAGCTCATTAAGATTGGCCTCAGGCCGATGTAAGTCGATGAGACGACCTATAAAAAGATGATACGAGAAGGTGTTTGTTCGAAGATGGAGAAGGGGTTCAGGACCGCAGGACGATCTCGATGTTGACGCCGTCGGGGACCTGGATCCTCATAAGCTGCCGCAGGGCGCGCTCGTCGGCGTCGAGGTCGATGAGCCGCTTGTGGATCCTCATCTCCCAGCGGTCCCAGGTCTCGGAGCCCTCACCGTCGGGGCTCTTCCGCACCGGGACGACCAGCCTCTTGGTCGGCAGGGGGATCGGTCCGCGGATGGCTACGCCGGTCCTCTGCGATATGGACTTGATCTGTCCGCAGACACTGTCGACCTTCTTGGGGTCGGTGCCGCTCAGGGATATTCTTGCTCTCTGTGCCATATATGTCCCTCAAAAATTGGGGAAAGGAAGGGGTTTAGGTCCTCTTCTCGATGTCCAGGCAGACACCGGCCGCGACGGTCTGACCCATGTCGCGGATGGCGAACCGTCCCAGCTGGGGGAACTCCTTCGCCTTCTCGATGACCATGGGCCTGGACGGCTGGACCTTGACGATGGCCGCGTCGCCGGTCTTGAGGAACTGGGGGTTCTCCTCCTTGACGGCGCCGGTGGCGGGGTCCAGCTTCTTCTGCAGCTCGATGAAGGTGCAGGCGACCTGGGCGGTGTGGATGTGGAACACCGGGGTGTACCCGACGGTGATGACCGAGGGGTGGTTCAGCACCATGATCTGGGCGGTGAAGGTCTTGGCCACGCTGGGCGGGTTGTCCACCGGTCCAGCCACGTCGCCCCTCTTGACATCGTTCTTGGCGATGCCGCGGACGTTGAAGCCGACGTTGTCGCCGGGAACCGCCTGAGGCAGCTGCTCGTGGTGCATCTCGATGCTCTTGACCTCACCGACCACGTGGGCGGGCTCGAACATGACCTTGGTGTCGGGCTTGAGGATACCGGTCTCGACGCGGCCCACAGGCACGGTCCCGATGCCGGTGATGGTGTAGATGTCCTGGACGGGCAGCCTCAGGGGCAGGTTGGTGAGCTTCTGGGGCTCCTTGAGGGCGTTCAGGGCGTCCAGCAGGGTGGGGCCCTTGTACCAGGGCATGTTGGTGGACGGCTTGGTGGCGTTGTCGCCCTTGAAGGCGGAGTAGGGGATGAAGGGCACGTCCTCGGGCTTGAAGCCGACGGTCTTGAGGATCTTGCCGACGTCCTCCTTCACCTTGTTGTACTGCTCCTCGGACCAGGCGGGCTTGACGGCGTCCATCTTGTTGATGCCGACGATGAGCTGCTTCACGCCAAGGGTCCTGGCCAGGAAGATGTGCTCCCTGGTCTGAGCCTGGGGGCCCTCGATGGCGGACACTACCAACACGGCGGCGTCGGCCTGGGAGGTACCGGTGATCATGTTCTTGACGAAGTCACGGTGACCGGGGGCGTCGATGATGGTGAAGTAGTACTTGTCGGTGTTGAACCGCTTGTGGGCCACATCGATGGTCACACCGCGCTCCCTCTCTTCCTTGAGGGAGTCCATGACCCACGCGAACTCGAAGGTGGCCTTGCCCTTCTCCTCGGCCATCTTCCTGTACTTCTCGATGAGGTACTGCTCAACATTCCCGGTGTCGGCAAGCATCCGTCCGACGGAGGTGGACTTGCCGTGGTCGACGTGACCGATGAAGACTAGGTTCAGGTGTGGTTTCTCAGCCATTCTTTCTGCCTCCTACATTTATATAGTTTAATTCCAGTTTTTCACTCCATGCCATTTGTCGTATATAACGCTTGTTCACTACTCTAACCCGAGTAGTAAGCGGCGTCGTACGGCTCTGGCTTCAGGCCCTTCCGGGTCCTGATCTGTTCGACTACCTTGGTCTGAAGCTCGGCGGGCACGGGCACGAATCCCGAGTTCTCGGTGGACCACAGCGCGCGGCCCTGGGTCGCCCCGCGGATGGCGGACGCGAACCCGAACATCTCGGCGACGGGGGCCTGGGCCACGATGACCGATGACTCGCCCTCCTGCTTGATGTCCTCGATGACGCCCCTCCGCTGCTGCAGCTCGCGCAGGGTGTCGCCCATGACGGACTCTGGGCAGTTGATGTAGATCTTGGTCATCGGCTCGAGGAGGACCCTCCCGCCGAGACACATCGCGCCGTACACCGCCGAGCGGAACGCCGGGATGACCTGGGCGGGCCCGCGGTGGATGGAGTCCTCGTGGAGCTTGGCGTCGACCAGCCGGACCTTAAGGCCGCTGACCTTCTCCTGGGCCAGGGGGCCGAGCTTCATGGCCTCTTCGAAGCCCTGCTTGCACAGCTCGATGACCTCGTTGAGGTACTGGATACCCTTGGTGGCGTCGATGAAGATGTTGTGCTCGTGGAACGCCACTACGCCCTTGGCCTCCTCGCGGTCCATGCCGAGGTCCTGCAGCTTCTTGGCCAGCTCCTTGGCGTCCTTGATCTTCCCTTCCGTCTGGATCTCGCCGGTCTTCATGGCCTCGACGATGGCATCGGGGAGGGTCTCGACCTCGACGAAGAAGCGGTTGTGCTTGTTGGGCGACTTGCCCTCGAACGGACCGCCCTTCTTCTTGATGTTCTCCCGGTACACCACAATGGGCGGGGAGGTCTTGATGTCGATCTTGTGGTCGTTGACGATACGGTAGTTAGTGATCTCGAGGTGCAGCTCGCCCATCCCGGACAGGAGGTGCTCCCCGGTCTCGTTGTTGATCTCCACCTGCAGCGAGGGGTCGGCCTTGGCCACGGTGCGCAGGACCTCGACCAGCTTGGGCAGGTCCTTCATGTGCTTGGCCTCGATGGCCACGGTGACCACAGGCTCGGTGTAGTGGGTGATCTTCTCGAACGGCTCCATGTCCTTGTTGGAGGTGACGGTGGAACCGGCGATGGCATCCTTAAGGCCGGCCACGGCGACGATGTTGCCCGCCTCCATGTGGTCGACGGGGATGCGGTCGGCACCCACCGACAGCGAGACGGTCTGGGCGCGCTGGGGGTTCGGCATGCCGGACACCCACAGCTCCATGCCGCGGGACACAGTGCCGGAGAACAGCCGGCCGATGGCGACCTCGCCGGCGTGGGGGTCCACGACGATCTTGGTGACCATCATGGCCACGTCGCCGGAGGAGTCGCAGTTCATCATGGACTTGCCGATGGGGCTCTCCTGGTCGCCCTTCCAGATGATGGGGATACGGAGCTTCTGGGCCTGCAGGGGGTTGGGCACATGCCGGATGACCATGTTGAGAAGGACCTCGTGCACCGGGGACTTCTTGGCCAGGGTCTTCTGGTCGTTGTTCGCGCAGTACTCGTAGACGTCCTTGAACGCGATCCCGGACCGCTTCATGTACGGCACGTTCACGGCCCAGTTGTTGAAGGCGGAGCCGAAGGCCACCGAGCCGTCCTCGGGGCGGACCTGCCACTCCTTGTTCAGCGGCTCGGGGAGCTGCCGGGCGATGCGCTTGTTGACCTCAGTGATGATGGTGATGAAGCGCTTCTGCATCTCCTCCGGGGTCACCTTGAGCTCGTTGATCAGCCGGTCGACCTTGTTGATGAACAGCACCGGCCGGACGCGCTCCTTGAGGGCCTGCCGGATGACCGTCTCGGTCTGGGGCTTGATGCCCTCCACCGCGCAGACCAGGATGATGACGCCGTCGAGGGCGCGCATGGCCCGGGTGACGTCCCCGCCGAAGTCGACGTGACCAGGGGTGTCGATGAGGTTGATGAGGTATTCCTTCCCCTCGAAGGTGTGCACCATCGAGGCGTTGGCGGCGTTGATGGTGATGCCGCGCGCCTGCTCCTGCTCGTCGAAGTCGAGCATGAGCTGCTTGCCCGCGAGGTCGCCGGACATCATGCCCGCGCCGGCGATGAGGTTGTCGCTCAAAGTGGTCTTACCGTGGTCGATGTGCGCCGCGGTGCCGATGTTGCGAATGAACTCCGGGTTCTTGGAGAGAGCCGCGGCCTTCGCAATATTGTCTTCTTTACGTCCCATAACAATCACCACTTGATGGTATAAACATAGAAAAGGGGTTTAGCGGGCCGACTGGGCCACCCGCTCCAGCTCCTCCTTCTTGGCCACCGAGAATGAGTTCATATCGGCCTTGGAGGCGAGGATGAGCTCATCAGCGAGGCACTCCGCGACCGGCTTCTTGTTCTTGAAGGTGGCGTCCACGGTGCCCCGGGCGATGTTGCGCAGAGCGATGTCCAACCGGCGGGCGGGAGCCACGTCCACGGCCTTGGGGACGGAGATGCCGCCGAACTGCAGCCGGGTGATCTCTTCGCGGGGAGCGGCGTTCTCCAGCGCTTCGACAAGGACCTGCACGGGGTTCTTCTTGGTCTTCTGGGAGATGATGTCGAAGGCGTCGCTGACCACACCGATGGTCTTGGCCTTCTTGCCCGTGTAGACCTCCGTGCGCATGAGGTTGTTGACAAGCCTCTCCACGATGCTCATCTTCGACTTGGCGAACGCCCGGTTCGCGTGCTTGCCGCCGGTGTGGGGCACAGAGATGGGGGTGAGGTCTATGTACTTGGCTAGGCCGCCGTCCCTGATGCCGATGCCGGTCATCTCGTACTTGCCGAAGAGCAGAACACCGTTGCTCAGAACCTGGTTCTCTCCATCCATGATATTCACCTAACCGGCTTCTCCACACGCCCCCTTACGAGCATGTTCAGAGAAACGTTGTTCACCTGGATGACCTTGTAACGGACACCCGGGATGTCGCCGTAGGAACGGCCGAGACGGCCGCCGATGCCCTCCACGAGGACCTCGTCGTGCTCGTCGATGAAGTTAATGGCCCCGTCGCCGACCGCGAACGCGGTGATCTGGCGGCCATTCTTGATAAGCTGGACCTTTACACACTTCCGGATGGCGGAGTTAGGCTGCTTCGCCTCGATGCCCACCTTCTCCAGTACGATGCCGCGAGCCTGGGCTGCGCCCTCCAAGGGGTCGGACTTCTCCCTCAGCCGCAGCACCCTCTTCTTGTAGGTGCTGTCGGACCATCTGAATTTTTGACGGTCGCTCTTGAGCTTCCTAGCCGTGTTGAGACCTCTAGCCAATGTTTCACCTTCTTGTCAGAAGCGGGCTCCTTATTATGGTTATCATATTTAATGATTAAGGGTTTTTCAGAGCCTGTTCAGCCTCACAGCTAATACCCTTTGATATTAAAATCATTCGGTATCTTGGCGGACCTCCTGGCTCGCTCGACGGCCATTGCGGCGGAGAATCCTTCTCCCCCCGGTGGCAAGGGTGCCCGGCTACGAAATCAGCAGTCCCGGCTGGCCGCGGCCGTTCTGGAGCAAGGAAGCCAAGTCGAAAGCCATTTAGGTAGCGTGCGTGATGTCAGAGCGGGATGGGAAAGTGGGCGATACGGTTGACGTAAGTCGCCAACTCGACAACACGCAGCGGGTCATAGAGTACTCCCTGGCAGTGGTCATACCGACCGTGCTGGCGGTAATGATGTTCTCCTTCTTCGCCTCCCCTCGGCTGTTCCAGGTCGCGTTCCTCGCCGCCGTCGGGGCCTCCGCTCTCACCGTGGTGCCGGCCTACTTCGCCCTGCGGCTGCACTACCGCTGCTGGGCCAAGAACACCATGCCCCAGCGCATCATCACCGGCCTGGTGGGCATGATCTACATCTCCGTGGTGTCGGTGTTCGGCGTTTCCCTGGTGTCGGCGTCCAAGGGCTTCGACCCGCAGCAGCCGACCACCTTCGCGGTGGTGGCCTCCCTGCTCCTGGCGCTCATCGTGATCATGGCCTACAGCTCCCGCAACAAGGAGAGGTTCGAGAACATGGACATCCGCTTCTTCCGCGAAGAGCCCTCGCAGATGGAGGAGAAGGTCAAGACCCTCCTGACAAGGGATGGGGAGGAGTTCCGCACGGAGAGCCGGGGCCGGCGGGCGGTCCTGGTGCTGGAGAAGCGCAAGATCACCGTCACCATCGCCTCCCAGCCCCGCCGCAGCACCGAGGTCGTCATCGAGTGCGCCGAGCTGTCCAGCAAGGGCGTGTGCGACCGCATCAAGCGGGGGCTGGACGAGAACTAGGCCCGGCCGTGCGACTCCCCTCGGACCATCGCGCTCGAGATGAGGTGGGCGATCCGCAGGGGCTCGGGCAGGGTGCCGACCACCGTGCACTCCTTCAGGATGAGCTCGAGGTCGTCGATGCTGATCCCCACCGCGGTGACATAGAGAGGATGGCGGGCGGTGCCGACCCGGTGCAGGGGGTGGCGCTTGATGACCTCCATCCGGTCCCGCCAGTCGTCGAAGTGGGCCCGCAGGGCCTTCTCCATGCGCTCGTGGTCCGGCAGGTCCCTGGTCACCGTGGCGCAGGAGATGCCCGTCGCCTCCCGCAGGCGGTCGATGTCCACCACGTTGAACCCGCCCACCGCCACCCCGTCGAGCATGATCACCTTGAGCTGTTCGCGGTATCGTGAGCGGAGCACCATGTCGGCGATGGAGTCGGTGGCGTCGGAGCCGTCGACGCTGGCCTCGGTGCGCATGATGCCCTCGATGTACATGGGCAGGCGGGCCACCACCCCGACCAGGAGCGCCCTCTCGCTACGAAAGGTGAAGGGGGAGTCGTCGATGCCCAGGACGCGCACCTGCTTCTTCATGCTCAGACCAGCTTCAGCTCGCCGGTGACCCGGTCCACGATGGTCTCCGGCCCGGGGCCGATGCCCAGGCAGGTGACGGTATTGGGCGGGATCTCGGTCATTCCCGCGTCGGTGATGAGCGAGGTGACCAGCCCGAGGTCCTCTGCCCTCGTCTTGACGGCATACAGCTCCTGAAGGTTGGGGACCTTCACCACCACCTTGCGCTGCCCTTCCGAGTACCACCTTTCGAACCACTCAGGGGTGCGCCGCTTGGCGGCGAAAGCGCAGTTCACGGCGGCGTGGGCCACCTGGGCGGCCATCTTGCCCGCCGACAGCTTGAGGTCCCAGCGGACCACGATGACCATCTTGTTCTCCATCATTATCACTGCCGCCCGAGGTTAGCCCATGCTGAGATATAATCCTGAGCGCCCCGCTCAGGACGGGTAGGTGATCTCTAAACGCTGCCGCGTGATTTCCGTCGAAGCGGTCAGATCGGTGACCACGACATACAGGCCGCCGCCCAAGACGGCGCTGCGGGTCCCGTTCCCGCTCGTCAGGGACAGCTCGGGGGCGCCCTCGAGGACCCCTCCATGCTCCATGCGCTCGAGGTCCCTCTCGGTGAACACGTAGAATATGGCGCCGTCGCCCTCCAAGGTGTGGCTGAAGACCGTGCCTGCAGGCATGTCCCAGAATCCCACGAACACCGTTCCGGGCATGCTGTGCTCGATGATCACGTCCTCGGTCGGGCGCATGAAGCCGATGGGTAGGTCGGCCGGGGCGCTCGTATCTAGGCCTTCCATCCCCTCGACAGGACTGCTTTCAAGATTCAGATTAAGGAAGAAATCCAGCCCGGAGATGTTGATACGGTAGATGAGGCGAGAGTCCACTCCGGCATAGACCATGGTCACTGAGGGGCCGGTCGCGTTATCATCGTGGTAATTGACGTACTTGGTCACCACCTTGGTGCCGAACGCGGTGACGATCCTCTCCCATCCCATGCACCCTCCCGAGGAGGGCGAACACAGCGCCGAAGCCAACCCCTTCCCGGTCCAGTTGCCTACATCGCTATAGAAATGACCGCCTACGCTGCCGCCGCTGCCGGTCATGTTCACCGTGGTGAAGTTGGCGATGGCGGAGCCCACGACCGCAGTACCGTTACGCTGCCCTTCTACAGAGTATCGAAGGACATCCCCCGCTCTGACGGCCCATCCCCCGCCCTCGGGCTCGGCCTCTACCGGAGCCGGCCTAATGACCAGTACGGCCATCATGGCCATGGCAATGAGCAGTGCCAGCAGGTACAACGAATATCCTCCCCGACGCCCCCGCGACGACGGCATATTCCCCACCTCTAATTATTATATCTGTAATGCGTTGATAAAAGTGGCGGTTTACTGGGCCGGTAAACGCTTATCTACCTCGCCGCCATCCTAATTTTATGTTCGAGCTCCTCAGGCGGGACGGCCTGGCCAGGATCTGCAAGCTGGACACCGCGCACGGGGTCCTGGAGACCCCCGCCCTCCTTCCCGTCATCAACCCCCGCAACGTGACCGTGCCGCTGAAGGAGCTGCACGAGGTCTTCGGGTTCAAGGCGATCATCACTAACTCCTACATCATACGCAACGATGAGAAGCTCCGGGAGCGGGCGCTGAGCAGCGGCCTGCACGAGCTGCTCGACTATCCAGGAGTCATCATGACCGACTCCGGGACCTTCCAGTCGCACATGTACGGCGAGGTGGAAGTGAAGAACGAGGAGATCGTGGCCTTCCAGCGGGACATCGGCTCGGACATCGGCACGGTGCTGGACATCTTCACCGAGCCAGACTGGAGCGAGCAGCGGACGGCCGAGGCGGTCGATATCACCCTCGGCCGCACCGAGGAGGCGGCCAAGCTGAAAGGGTCCATGCTCCTCGCCGGGGTGGTCCAGGGCTCAGTGTTCCCGCAGCTCCGGGAGCGCTGCGCCCGCGCCCTGGCCGCCATCGACGTCGACGTCCATCCCATAGGGGGGGTCGTACCGCTGATGGAGCAGTACCGCTTCGCCGACCTGGTCGACGTCATCGTGGCCTCCAAGAAAGGCCTGACCCCCGCCCGGCCGGTCCACCTGTTCGGGGCCGGGCACCCCATGGTGTTCGCCCTGGCTGCGCTGCTCGGCTGCGACATGTTCGACTCCGCCTCCTACGCCAAGTTCGCCCGGGACGATCGGTTCATGTTCCCCGAGGGGACCGCCTCACTGGGCGACATGAAGGCCATCACCTGCCACTGCCCCGCCTGCAACGGGCACTCCTACGAGGAGATAGTGGCGATGAGGCCGGCGGAGCGGACCGCGCTCATCGCCCGCCACAACCTGTGGGTCTCCCAGGAGGAGGTGCAGCGGGTGAGGAGGGCCATCCTGGAGGGGGACCTGTGGGAGCTGGTAGAGCGGCGCTGCCGCGGTCACCCTGCCCTGCTGGACGCGCTCCGGAGGCTCGCCGACCACGAGGAGTTCCTCGAGCTCACCGAGCCGCTCAGCCGCGACAACTCCCTGCTCTACACCGGTCCGGAGACGCTGCATCGTCCGGCCATCAAGCGGTACCAGAAGCGGTTCTTCGAGCGGTACGAGTACCCAGGCACCGAGGTCATGGTCGTCTTCGACGAAACGTCCAAGCCGTTCTCGCGGTACCGCCAGCAGGAGATGAGCGAGGTGCTGGAGAAATGCGACTCCCACTTCTTCGTGGAGTCGGTGCTGGGGCCGGTGCCCATCGAGCTGGACGAGATGTACCCCATCGCCCAGTCGGTGCTGCCGACCCGCCAGGACCGGGAGGCGGTGGAGGGCATCAAGGAGATGATGGAGCGCATGTCCCACGAGCACCCCTACGCGGTGGCGGTTGGATGGGACGGCATGCAGACCCTGGACACGCTGGCCATGATGTGCGACCGGCCGCCATCGTTCGACCTGGACCTCGCCCGGGTCAAGGCCGTGGCCGACTACCAGTTCGGCCAGGGGGCCGGGGCGGCGCTGCTGAACGGCAGGGTGACGCTGAAGAAGTCCGAGAACACCGGGAAGATCCGCAACGTGCTGGTGGACGGCGAGCATGTACTGTCCATGCGCGCCAACGACGGCTTCTTCACCCTGCGCCCGCCAGGCGCGGAGCGGCTGCGGAGGGCGTTCCCCTCCCCCCGACTACGGGTGGTGGTGAAGGACGATTCCGTCCCCTTCAACCGCGAGGGCAAGAACGTGTTCTGCACCTTCGTGCAGGAGTGCGACCCGGACCTCCGGCCGATGGACGAGGTGCTGGTCGTGGACGGCCAGGACGAGCTGGTGGCCATCGGCCGGGCGGTGCTGACCAGGGAGGAGATGCTGGCGTTCCGCTCGGGCATCGCGGTCAAGGTCCGCGAGGGCATCAAGAAGTGATCACTTGGCCGCCTGGACGGCCTCCTCGGCCACCTTGACGCAGGCCAGGAGGTCCTCCATGGTGTGCAGCATCTGGGCCGAGGTGCGGGAGCTGGCTCGGACGACGACCTTCCGACCGGCCCGCTCCGCCTCGGCGTAGGGGGCGTTGTCCGGAGAGATTGCCGCCAGGACGGCCTCGGCGTCGGCCTCGCTTTCGTAGTCCAGTTCGATGGTGACTTCCACGGCCACGGACGTGGAATTGGGGGAAGAGAGAAAAAGGTATCTGCCGCCGGCGGATGGTTCATTAGGGCGATGGTCCCACGAGGGGACCATGGAGCTGCTCGAGGCCATCAAGGCGAGGCACAGCGTGAGGAGCTTTACCGACGAGGAGGTGCCGGACGAGGTGGTCATGGAGGCGCTGCGGATGGCCAACCTGGCCCCGTCGGCGGGCAACCTGCAGGCGCGCGACTTCGTGGTGGTCAGGGATGAGAGCACGCGGCGCCGGCTGGCCGAGGCCGCGCTGGGCCAGCGACCGGTGGCCGAGGCGCCGGTCACCGTGGCGTGCTGCGCCAACCTCGAGCGTATCGCCCACTACGGGCAGCGGGGGCGGGAGCTGTACTGCGTGCAGGACGTCGCCGCGGCGGTGGTGAACATGATGCTGTACCTCGCCGACCAGGGCTACGGCACCGTCTGGGTGGGGGCGTTCGACGAGGACCGGGTGGCCCAGGCGCTCTCCCTCCCCGCCCACGTCCGCCCCGCGGCCCTCGTTCCGATCGGCCGGCCGAAGGGAGAGGCAAAGGCCTCCAGCCGGTTCAAGATCGAGGAGCTGGTGCATCGGGAGCGGTGGTGAAGCCCGGCGAGATCGCCAGGGAGAAGAGGAGTAGCCCCGGCCAGATTCGAACTGGCGTCACCGGCTCCAAAGGCCAGCATGATTGACCACTACACTACGGGGCTTTCGATTGGGTAAACTGACGGGGGTTATTCTATTTTACTGAGCGCGGTCCTCGACCCGGCCGAACAGGTGAGTGGGGGCGGAGGCGGTGATCCTCGCTGAAACGATAGTGCCCAGGGGGAGCGGCCGGCTGATGACCACCGGTTTATAGGCCGAGGTTCGCCCGATCATCGTGCTCCCCTTACCCCGCTCAGTGATGAGGACCTCCAGGGTGCGACCCACCAGCTGGGCGTTCCGCTGCCCAGCGATCTCCAGCCGGAGCCTGGACAGCTCCCTCGAACGCTCCTTGGCCACCCATCCCGGCACCTGGTCCCTGGCCCGGTGGGCTGGGGTACCTGGACGGGGGGAGAAGCGGGTGACGTTGACGATGTCGGGCTCGATCGACCGGAGGAGTTCCACCGTCGCCCGGTGGTCCCCATCGGTCTCTCCGGGGAACCCGGCGATGACGTCGGTGGACAGGGTCATCTCCGGCGCCGCGTCCCTCAGCCGGCCCACCAGGCCCGTGACCTCGTTAGCGTGGTAGCCTCTTCCCATCGCCCCCAGGACGGCGTCGCTGCCGCTCTGCACCGGCAGGTGGATGAACTGGTAGACCTTCTTGTCCAGCCACGCCGGGACGAAGCTGCCCTCGATGCGGGCGAGGTTGTTGGGGTTCATCATCCCCACCCGCATCCTGAAGTCCCCGGGGAGGGCGGCCAGCCGGCGGAGGAGCGCCCCCAGGTCGGTGCCGCGGTCGAAGCCGTAACAGGCGGTGTCCTGAGCGGTGACCAGCAGCTCTTGGCTGCCCCCGGCGAGGTGCTGTCGGGCGGCGGAGAGGATATCCTCTTCCGGGTAGCTGCGGAGCCTCCCCCGGGCAGCCCGGGTGATGCAGTAGGTGCAAGCGCCCACGCAGCCCTGGGCGATGGGCAGGATGGCGGTGACCTCGGAGGGGAGCGTCACCGGCGTGGCCGTCCCGCCGAAGTTGGCAGCCACCAGGTCGGTGAAGTCGCCGTACCGACCAGGGGGCATGATGTAGGCGTAGGGCGCGTTCTTGACCACCGCGTCCGGGAACGCCGAGGCCAGGCACCCGGTGACGATGAGGTTCTTCCGCTGGCCCGAGAGCTCGCGGATCCGCTTCACCATCTTGTCCTCGGTGGTCTTGATGACCACGCAGGTGTTGAGAACGACGAGGTCGGCCTCCGCCGCGCTGTCCACTGCCTCATGGCCGAGGGCGGCGAGCTGGGCCAGCATCTGCCGTCCCTCCCCCTGGTTCATGGTGCAGCCGTACGTCTCGACGAAGACCTTCACGGCTGGCCATTGGGCTCATCTAGTTAAGGATTTTCACTCTTCCTTCCGCGCCCTCTTTATCTCCTTCTTCTCCTGCTGGCCCGGATAGAGGACGTCGGGCGGCTTCTCATGAGGCCCTGGCGGCTCGATGACGTTGTCGGGGTTCTTCTGCTCAGGGTGTTCCAGCTGCTTCTCCGGCCTGGCCTTTGGCTTCCTCATCATGCCATCACCATGGTCCATACGTCACCGCTGGTTGATAACACGGACCGTCGGTCCCGACGACCGATGTCGACGGCTCACCAGCCTTGAGCTCTGACGCACTTCATGAAGCGTGCCCGACCATTCAGTGGCGACCGAAAAAAGCGGCGTGTTTATCTAGGCCCAGCTCAAATGAAATCCGTCAGGTGATTGCATAGTGGGAGGGAAGCACAGAATCCTGGTATCACTTGCGGTCTGCTTGCTTTTGAGCCTGTCCGCGGTCGTAGGGGCCTCTGGACTGGCGGCGAGCGGTCTGCAGTGCAACGACTTCCTGCCGAGCGACCATTATGGTGTCATGACCGACTCGTGCGACGAGGCGGACGACCTGGCGAGCGAGCTCCTATCTGAAGGAGGGAACGTCGGGGTGATGGGCGGCCTGAGGCAGGTGAACGACACTATCAACGGGAGGTTCACCACCTTCCGTTTGGATAAGAACGGCTCCATGTTCGGCTACTCGGTATGGGTCAACGGGAGCATGAACCAGATCTTCGACGCCATCGTCTTCAACGATGCCACGTCGGTCAATGCCAGCATCGAAGGGGCGCTCTTCAACGGCTCCTTCGGCAACGCCCTGGTCAACGTCCACAACAACCCCACGGGGCTGCTTAGGATCGAGGCCGAGCGGAGCTCGAGCATCAAGTTCACCATGACCGGCGGCATCTTCGCCGACGTGCTCGACGAGGACGAGGTCGGCAACGGCTCGGTGGAGGCCGCCACCATCGGGGGGCGGAACCTGAGCTCTACGATCTGGGTAAAGGGAGGCACGCTGGAATCGGCGGGCAACCGTAGCCTGATGGTCAACCTCGCCCGGGGCGGGGAGGTCATCTTCCGGGTCGGGGCAGACGCGTCCTCGCAGCAGAAGGACCTTCTCCGGGCGTTCCCCGCCCAGGAGGCGCTGACCGAGTACTGGGTGGTTAGCCGGGACGACGGTGCGCTCTACGACTTCGTCGCCTACGACGATATATCCCTCGGTTCGGACGACGCGACCCTGAAGATGGGGGACTGGCGGCTGCCGCTGCCTGCCGAACGGGGAGGCAAGCTCGTGCTCCTGCACACCGACCGCCTGTCGGTGACCCAGTCCGGCGGGATCGAGAGCATACTGGCGGTGAACGGCGACACCCTGGAGGAGACGGGCAGCCTGGACGAGGTGGTGCAGGCAGCCTCGGAGAAGTCGTCCACCGGGCTGTTCTTCATGGAGCAGCGCAACAACCGGGTGGACGTCTACATGTACTTCCCCGCGGAAGCCACCACCCCGGGCGGTGAGCCAGGCGACGATCAGCCGGGCGACGATCGGCCCAGCGGTGATTCCGGGGCCGACAGTCCCGGGTCCATCGACGGTGCCATGCTCCTGCCCATCCTTCTGGGCGCGGGCATCATCGTCGTGGTCGGCGCGGCCATATGGGCAGTCATGAGGCGGAGGCAGTAAGGCCACCGTCCAAACCCCTTCCCCTTTCTTTTCATTCTTTGACTGATTGACTACAGGACCTCGAGGCAGGTTTATATCCCGATGACACGAAAGCCAAAGAGGAGGCACAGATGACGGCTAGCAGATCCAACGCGCTCAGGTGGGCCAACATCGCGGCCTTCGTGGCAATGGTCGCGGTGAACGGCCTGGCAGGCAGCACCACCCTCATCGGCGGCAAGGTGACCGCGGAGATCTCCAATGCCAACCCGACGCTCGTCACTCCCGCAGGCTACGCCTTCTCCATCTGGGGCCTGATCTACCTCCTGCTGGGAGTGTTCGTGATCTACCAGGCCCTGCCCAGGACACGCACCGATCGCTTCCAGGAGGACGTGGGCTGGCTATTCGTGCTCAGTAGCGCGCTGAACATTGCCTGGCTGTTCGCGTGGCAGTACGAGGCCCTCATCTTTTCGGTGGTCATCATGTTCCTGCTGCTGGCAACGCTCATCGCCATCTACCTCCGTTTGGGCATTGGCAGGGCCAGGGCGGGGTGGCCAGTGCGGCTGGCCGTCCATCTCCCGTTCAGCGTCTACCTCGGCTGGATCACCATCGCCTCCATTGCCAATGTGGCGACCGCCCTGGTGTCGATCGGATGGAATGGTTTCGGCGTCGCTCCCGAGGCCTGGGCCGTCCTGATGATCCTGGTGGCCCTCCTTATAGCCGTGCTCATGGCCGTCACCCGGCGGGACGTGGCCTATGAGGCAGTGGTCGTCTGGGCGCTCGTGGCCATCGCCGTCAACCAGATCTCCGACCCGCTCATCGTCGGGGTGGCCCTCGCCAGCGCGGTGGGAGCGGTGGTCGCCTTGGCGGCGAGCTTCTACTTCCTCGGCAGGACAAGGAGGACAGTTACGGGCTGAGGGCGCTCGGACCTCGATGCTATATCTAGTCTCACCACGATACCTCACGCCAGCGGATGGTCGGGATGGTCACGACAAATAGTGGCATCAGAGGCACCGCGGGCAGGGTCCCGATACCATTGGCCGGCCTGATGCTCGGCCTGGCGTCCGCGGGCAACATGGTCTCCGAGCTCAGGGTCGTGTTCGGGACCCTCTCGCTGGTGGCGCTCGCCCTCCTGCTCCTAAGGCTCGTGTACGACGCCAGGAACTTCAGGGAGGAACTGAGGAACCCCGCGGTCGCCGGCATCGCCTGCACGATACCTATGGGGATCTCCATCCTTTCGACGTACATCCAGCCCGTCGTGCCGAGCCTCGCCATGGCCGTCTGGATCTCCATGGTCGCGCTTCACCTCGCCCTCATGGCGTACTTCACCTGGGCATTCATGCTCCGGCTGGACGTGAGGAAGGTCCTGCCAGCATACTTCGTCACTTACGTCGGGATAGCGGTGGGAGCAGTGGTCGCGCCCGTCTACGGCGCATTCTTGCTCGGGCAGGCCCTGTTCTGGCTCGGCTTCGCCTCGTACCTGGTCCTCCTTCCGATGATCCTCTACCGGACGGTGGTGGTGCGGGGCATCCCCGAGCCGCTCCTTCCCACCGCCGCCATCTTTGCCGCTCCCGCCAGCCTGTGCCTGGCCGGCTACCTGAGCTCGTTCCAGTCCCGGGAGTTCTGGCTGGTCGCGGTGCTCTTCGGCATGTCCCTTGTGTCGTACGCCGCGGTCCTGTTCATCCTGCCCCGGCTGATGAGGCTGAGGTTCTACCCCAGCTGCTCGGCGTTCACTTTCCCCCTGGTCATCAGCGCCATCGCTACCAACAGCACGTACGCCTACCTGCTGACCGAAGGCATCGACCTGCCGGTCATCCGGTACCTGGCATGGCTGGAGATCGCCCTTGCCCTGGCCCTGATCGTCTTCGTTCTGGTCAGGTACTCGGTCTATTACCTGGTCGGCCGCTTTGCCAGTGCGGGCTGACCGCATCCCTGGCCGAGGCCCGCCTCATGAATCTGGACCGGCCGTCGATCAAGGAATGGGCCGCGAGGGCTACGGCTGGCGGCGGGAAGCGTCGGAGGTCCGCGATGCGGCAGTACTACGCGTGTGCCCGCACGTCCTCTCGCTGAAGAAGGCCCTCAATGCCTTCCGAAGAACGGGCTGCGGGACCTCTTCGACCGCCCCTCGCGGCAGTTTGCCCAAGGTGAACGGCCCGTATGCCACGCGGATCAGGCGCATCACCTTCAGGTCCAGGTGGGCCATGATGTTGCGGACCTCGCGGTTCTTGCCTTCGCGGATGGACACCAGAAGCCAGTGGTATCCATCTCCCTCCCCGCCTTTCTCGACCTCGATCCTGACGGGACCGTACCGAACGCCCGAGATGGTCGCTCCCTTGGCGACCGAGGCGAGCTTCTGGGAGTCGACGCGCCCGTGCACCCGCACCCGATAACGCCGCAGCCAGGCGTTCTTGGGCAGCTCCAGATGCCGAGCCAGCTCTCCGTCATTGGTCAGGAGCAGCAGTCCTTCGGTGTTGAAGTCCAAGCGCCCCACGCTCACCACCCGGGGCAGCTCGGGAGGCAGCTCCTCGAAAACGGTCGGGCGTCCCTGAGGGTCCTTCGCCGCGGTGATGGTGCCCAGCGGCTTGTGATAGCGCCACACCCTAGTCTCCTCAGCCGCTCTCACGGGCTTCCCGTCGACCGTGATGATGTTCCTATTAGTGACATTCAGGGCGGGTGTACTCAACACCTTGCCATCGACGGCCACCCGGCCCTCGGCGATCAGTCTCTCGGCGTCGCGGCGCGAGCATACTCCGGCCCGGGCCAGCACCTTGGCGATGCGCTCACCTTCGAAGGAGGATTCGGTGTTGGGCATCTTGGCCCCGCCCGTGGTGCGGCTCGCCCGTCGTTCCATGATCGCATCCTGCAAGCGTGCCCGTTTATGTGAGCGTTTCTCTCCAGGGCCTTCTCATGCCTTCCGTGAAAAAGGTCTCTTTCCGGTCACCCTTGAACGAGATACGAACGAAAGGACCTGGATAGAAAAATGGCGCGAAGGGGGGGATTTGAACCCCCGAGTCCTTGCGGACACTGGATTAGCAATCCAGCGCCTTGCCGGGCTGGGCCACCTCCGCCTGGGCCACAAGATGCAGATATGATTCTTAAACCTTTTCTCGCTGCCGCACACCTCCTGGCCATGCCGAGTAGGCATTCCTTACGACGGTCGATGCCGTCGTAAAGTTATGCTCAAGCATACGTGTTCAGCCCTTCTATCGTCCAGAATCTGAGCGGACGATGGTCCTCGCGCCGGACGAGGTTCTAATACCACGAACCTCCCTGTTTTCTTTGGTGATGGAATGAGCCTGGCACGCACGGTCACCTTGAGGTTCAAACCGGGAAAGCGCGAGGAAGGGCTGAAGATCGTCGACCGATTCCAAGAGTACGTCAAGGATCCTCAGGGGTTCCTGAGCGTTCAGGTGCTGCTACCGTCCGACCCGGATCAGGCCACCTTGATCACCTTGTGGGAATCAGAAGAGGCGCGGGAGGCGTCCCGGCAAGGACTCTTCCAGGAGATCCTGGACGATCTAAAGGACCTATTATCAGCACCGCCCGAGATCAAGGACCAGGCGCTCCAGTCGTTGGGGCCGGGCATCATCCAGACCTCGGTTTGGAAATCCTAGGACATCTGGCATGATCCTGCATCACCAGCGGTCCGGAACGACCGTACCGCGATGAATGCATAGTGCTCAGCGCTGGTGCTTCCAGCCTGCATCCGCATGACGATACATGCGATGAAGGTCGGAAGAAAGGCCGTGTTCATAAGCGAAGCGTGCCTGCGGCGCCCGCCGTCTCGGTTATTCCGGACGGGACGCTGGTCGAGGTTGTGAGCCAAGTGAGCAGTGAGCAGCATAGAAGCGAGATAGAATAGCTCAATCTGAACAGCAAGCTCACTGAATGAGAAGTCCAAATAAAAAGCTGACAATGACGCTCGATGCATTTTGGTGCTTGTGATCCTACCGGGAATTGGGCAGGAAAAAGCAACTAGGCCTTTCCTTGCTTTGTTGTTACGTAGGAGGTGATCCATCTGCAGGTTCCCCTACAGATACCTTGTTACGACTTAACCCCCCTTGCTGAATCTCAGTTCGAATACCCCAATTAGAGATATCCTTACTGAAACCCAACTCGGATGGTTTGACGGGCGGTGTGTGCAAGGAGCAGGGGCATATTCACCGCGAGATGTTGACTCGCGATTACTACGGAATCCAGCTTCATGTGGGCGAGTTACAGCCCACAATCCGAACTATGGACGGGTTTCAGGATTGTCGCCACCTTTCGGTGTGGAAGCCCATTGTCCCGTCCTTTGTAGCGCGCGTGTTGCCCAGGGGATTCGGGGCATACGGACCTACCGTTGACCTCTCCTTCCTCTGACTTAGCGCCAGCGGTCCCTTTAATGTGCGCCCCCTCCGGAGAAAGGACTAGCAATTAAAGGTGAGGGTCTCGTTCGTTATCTCACTTAAGAGAACGCCTTACGGTACGAACTGACGACGGCCATGCACCACCTCTCGGAAAATCAGGTAAAGTCATCAGCTTGACCTTCATATATCCGTCGCTCCTGGTGAGTTTTTCGGCGTTGAATCCAATTGAACCGCACGCTCCTCCCGTTGCGGTGCTCCCCCGCCAATTCCTTTAAGTTTCATCCTTGCGGACATACTCCCCAAGCAGCAGGCTTAACAACTTCTCTCCGGCACTGGGCGCCCACAAAGGACCCCCAACACCAAGCCCGCAGCGTTTACACCCTGGACTACCGGGGTATCTAATCCCGTTTGCGCCCCAGGGCTTCGTCCCTCACCGTCGGATCCGTTCTAGTCAGACGCCTTCGCCACCGGTGGTCCTTCCAGGATTACAGGATTTTACCCCTACCCCAGAAGTACCTCTGACCTCTCCCGGTCCCAAGTCTTCCAGTCTCCCCGGAATTCGGATAGTTAAGCTACCCGATTTACCCAAGGATTTAAAAGACCGGCTACGGACGTTTTAGGCTCAATAATATCGACCACCACTCGGGGCGCGGGTATTACCGCGGCGGCTGGCACCCGTCTTACCCGCCCCTTACTCCTCCTGTTTTTTAGACAGGAGAACAGCCAACACAAAGTGCTGGCACTTGGAATTCCCTCGTCGGGGTTGCCCCCATTGCGAAGTTTTCGCGACTGCTGCGCCCCGTAGGGCCTGGACTCATGTCTCAGAGTCCATCTCTGGGCTCCCTCTCTCAAGGCCCATACCCGTCACGGGCTAGTGGGTCCGTTACACCCACTACTGCCTGATAGGCCGCAGACCAATCCTAAGGCACCGGAGTTTTCGGCCTTCAAGCATTCCAGCATAGAAGACCTATGGGGTATTACCCTCAGTTTCCCGAGATTATCCCCCACCTTAGGGCATGTTATCCACGTGTTACTGAGCGGTCCGCCGAGACCAAATGTCTCTCGACTCGCATGTCTTAATCGTATTCCAATAGCGGTGGCCGCCGGCAGGATCAACCGGAATCAATTCCTCAAGCAACAGAAGTTGCCGTTGGACTACACACTTAATTGAATCGGCAGGATCTACAAGTTTCACCAGCGATACCACGCTGATATTATTGGGATGGTATCTTGCATCGAGCGTCAGAACCAAGAGGGCACGCCTGATGATTAGGCGGAGATCTTAGTTCTCCATTGTCTGTGTCCGAGGCTTTGGATACGATCGCATCATCGCCGGCCTTTCGACCGTCGCTCAGGACCGTTTCGCAGCATCGGTTGCTGTCGAAGGCAGCTCTCCCTCAAATACGCAGGTTGTATATAAACCTTCGCACTTGCGGGTCCTGCACATTCCAGGGAGATCGCGTATTGCGAACTCCCCACAAGCTTTCCCACCAATGTAGGTCAGGTATTTAAAGCTTGCGAACAGGGATTTTTGCCTTCCAGAAGGATGTGTTCTTGTTGTTTTGCCACATCCTTGCAATACCCACGAAAACACAAGAAGTATATAAGGATTTCTGCGCCCCTCTAGCGCAGGGATTTTCTCCGGAGAGAGGTTCCCGGCGCCGGCGGACCCTTCCGCTAATGATGATATAATATATTACGGCATCGCAAAAGCGCCCTTCGGCCGGCCGCCAAGGGCCGGGCGAGAACCAACCTTACTAGTCGCCGGCGGTCCGCCGGGCTGCGGCGGCCTTCGATAAACTTCGATAAAGACTATTACCGGCGCCCTCGCATGAACGCGCAGGAGAGTTCGTACCATGCAGGAACAGCGGAGCATGATGGCCGAGCAGGACAACGTGGCGGTCGTCCAGGGGTACTTCGAAGCGCTGAAGGCCGGCGACCTGGCAAAGCTCGGCTCCCTCCTCGCCGACGATATCGTATGGCACCAGCCGGGGTCGAGCAGGTTGTCCGGGACCTATCGTGGCGTGAGCGAGGTGTCCTCCCTCTTCAAGCAATTCATGGAGATCAGCGGGGGCTCATTTCAGATCGACCGGGTGGACGCGATCATGGCCAACGGGAACCTCGTGTCCGCCATCCTGCACTTCCGGGCCGAGCGGGGGAAGCACAAGATGGCCATGGGCGGCGTGGACCTCATGCGCATCGAGGGCGGCCGCATCAAGGAAGTATGGTTGTTCTCCGCCGACCAGGAAGCGGAGGACTGTTTCTGGGGTAAGTGAGCTCCGGAACGAGCCTCTAAAGGCCGCCGAGAGAGGCGGGCAGCAATAGGCCCTGAGGGAATCGCTCCTTTAAGAGCTGGCCGACGCCTCCTCAGCACCCTGCAGGTCATGAGCGAAACGCTAAATAGAATACAGGCGTATGGGCCAATCCCATGGAGACGATGAAATATATTTTCGTCACCGGTGGGGTTATTTCTGGCCTAGGCAAGGGCATAACCGCCTCCTCTATTGGTCGACTGTTCAAATCCCGCGGTCTCAAGGTCACGGCCATCAAGATCGATCCCTATCTCAACATCGACGCCGGAACCATGAACCCGTTCGAGCATGGCGAGGTCTACGTGCTGGACGACGGCGGGGAGGTCGACCTCGATCTAGGCAACTACGAGCGGTTCCTCGATATCAGCCTGGGAAGCGATCACAACATCACCACTGGGAAGGTCTACCGCACAGTCATTGAGAAGGAGCGGGTCGGGGAGTACCTCGGCAAGACCGTTCAGATCATCCCTCACATCACCAATGAGATCAAGCACCGCATCAAGACGGTAGCCGAGGCCTCTGGAGCGGACGTCTGCATCGTCGAGCTCGGCGGGACCGTCGGCGACATCGAGTCCATGCCCTTCCTGGAGGCGGTCCGGCAGATGAACACCGAGATGGGGCGGGGAGAGAACTGCCTGTTCGTGCACACCACCCTAGTTCCCATGATGGGGACGGTGGGGGAGCAGAAGACCAAGCCCACCCAGCACTCGGTCAAGGAACTGCGCTCCATCGGTATACAGCCGGACATCATCGTGGCCCGCTCATGCGCGCCGCTGGAGTACTCCATCAAGCGGAAGATCTCCCTGTTCTGCGACGTGCCGCTGGAGGCCGTCGTCTCCGCCCCCGACGCCAAGTCGATCTACGAGGTCCCTATCATCCTGGAGGAGCAGGGGCTCACCGACTACATGCTTCGCCGGCTGCGTATCGAAGCGCCGGCCAAGGACCTCACCGAGTGGCGGGAGTTCCTCGACCGCATCTTGTACGCGCACGAGACGGTGCGCATCGCGGTGGTCGGCAAGTACACCGACCTCGCCGACTCCTACCTCTCGCACATCGAGGCCTTCCACCACGCCGGGGCCGAGCTCAAGACCCGGGTGGAGATCCACTTCTTCGACTCCGAGAAGATCGAAAAGGATGGCATCTCCAAGGAGCTGGCCTGTTGCAACGCCATCCTCATCCCCGGCGGGTTCGGCTCCCGGGGCATCGAGGGCAAGATCATGACCGCGCGGTTCGCCCGGGAGAAGAGGGTGCCTTTCCTCGGAGTGTGCCTGGGCTTCCAGATCGCCACCATCGAGGTGGCCCGTGACCTCCTGGGCCTGGACGCTGCCAACTCCACCGAGATCGACCCGGACACGAAGAACCCGGTGATCGACATCCTCCCCGAGCAGAAGGGCGTCCGTCACAAGGGCGCCTCCATGCGGCTGGGGGCCCAGAATGTCCTTATCAAGGAGGGCTCCCGGGCGGCCCAGCTGTACAGGGCCACTGAGGTCATGGAGCGCCACCGCCACCGGTACGAGGTGAACCCCGAGTTCGTCAACGTGCTGGAAAGCGTGGGATGGAAGTTCACCGGCCGGTCGGAGGACGGGGTCAAGATGGAGATCGGCGAGCTGGACGGACACCCTTACTTCGTGGCCTCCCAGTTCCACCCCGAGTTCAAGTCCCGACCGCGGAAGCCGTCCCCGCTGCACCTTGGCCTGGTCCGAGCGGCCATCGAGAACAAGAAGGCGCTGGCGGAGAAGCGCGTGGGCTTCTGAGCTCCACGCCGCCGGCGGGCTCCCCGCCCTTCACGGGGCGCCCGGCCGGCCACGCCGCGCTGACCCATAGCTAGGTTTATATTAACGGAGCAGCTTGAGTGGGTCGATTCTATGGCTGATGACGATTACCTATCACTGCTGGGGAGGGCCAAGGAGAAGCTTCCCGAGACCATCGAGAAGCACGAGAGGTTCACCGTCCCCGAGCCTGACGTCTTCCAGGAGGGGAAGACGACCGTGGTGAGGAACTTCGGGGCCATCATCGACGCCCTGCGCCGTGAGCCCGAGCACTTGCTGCACTACCTGCTGCGGGAGCTGGGCGCCCCCGGGTACATCGAGGGGCAGCGGCTGGTCCTCAAGGCCAAGATCGCCCCGACCCAGATCAGCGACCGCATCATGGGCTACACCGACACCTTCGTGCTGTGCTCGGAGTGCGGCCGGCCGGACACCCACATCAACAAGGAGGGACGCGTCCTGGTGCTGGAGTGCGAGGCCTGCGGTGCACACCGTCCGGTCAGGGTCCGCCGCTCCACCCGCGCCGACGAGAAGGAGGGCCTCAAGGAGGGTGGCGTGTACGACGTCATGGTCGAGGACGTCGGTCGCAAGGGCGACGGCGTGGCCAAGCTAGACAAGTACGTCATCTACGTTCCCGGCGCGACCAAGGGCGCGCAGGTCAAGGTCAAGATCCAGAAGATCTCCGGCAACGTAGCCTTCGCCGTACTGGACAACTCCTGAAACCCTGGGCCCCCGGCCCTTCCAGCCAAGGAAGGGCGGGGCCTCATTCCTGTTCTATCGCGTGGATAACGACGTGCCCTTCTGGGCACGGTTGGGAGAAAGAGAGAAAAGGTTTAGCAGATGTAGCTGGCGCTTGACCGGTCAAAGCCCTTTACCAGCTCGAGGTTCATCCCCGCGGGAGCCGGGGTGGGTACCGGGTAGGTGATGGAGGGGAAGAACTGCATGATGTCAGCGGCCATCTTGGTGGCCAGGTGGTCCTTGCCGAACAGCGCCTCCGACACCTCCAGCGCCTTCTGCCGGGTGAGGGCCTCGTCCATGTACCCCACGGCGTGGATGTACTCGTGGAGCAGGATGTGGAAGCAGTACGGCTTGTACAGCTCCGGCGACAGCTCCATGATCCGGGCGAGGGGGCCCTTGTTCATCACGATGACGTTGGTGGCCACGGGATAGAGGCCGCCGATCCATCCGTTGGGGGAGCCGCCCAGCTCGGCCAGGCCAAGCATGAGCCCGCCCCGGGAGGCCCCCAGCCGGGCCTGCACGGCATCCTTGACGATCTCGAAGATGTCCGCCAGGTCCTTGGCCTTGTCCAGCCGCGCCGGGTAGGTCGACCTGATGTTCTCGTTCACGCCCGTTCGACGTTCTCGGGCTAGATAAGCCTATGCCTGGGTCCTTCAACATACAGTTATTAACTCGGAGTTGCATAATTCGCCCGATGCGGCCTCGCCCGTTTTTTACCATGGCCCTGCTCTATGTTTTCGTGCAGATGATGGCGGTCGCGCTAGCGCCACTGTTCCTGCCCGAGATGGGGGCGTTCCCCGATCCTGACGACCCGGTCAATCCGCTCATCTATGTGCTCATGCTCCTGATCATGACCGGGGTCATCCTCCTGCTGATCAGGTACGGCCGGACGGGGATCCTGCGCGCCGTGTTCTATTTCGCCATCTTCATCACCCTGCTGTACGTGTTCCTCCCCCTGTTGCTGCAGGTCGAACTGTACCTCGACCCCGACGGTACCGGATGGCCCTCGCTGATCATCGCGCTAGCGCTGGCGAGCGCCCTCATGTACGCCCAGATCAAGAGCGGGGAGTGGTACATCATCAACATCATCGGGCTCATCATCGCTGTGGGCATCACCGCCATCCTGGGCATGTCCCTGGGCATCCTACCGGCGATCATCCTGCTGGTCATCATGGCGGTGTACGACGCCATCGCGGTGTACAAGACCAAGCACATGGTGGCGCTGGCCGACGGGGTGGCCCCCCTGCGCCTGCCGGTGCTGTTCGTGATCCCCAACCGCCGGGACTTCAGCATGGACGAGCTGAAGGAAAAGAAGGTGTCGCGGCCGAACGGCGGGGAGCGGGATGCCTTCTTCATGGGGGTGGGCGACACGGTCATCCCCGGCATCCTGGTGGTCTCGGCCTCGCTGTACCTGCCTAACGCTACGGTGCCCCTGCTCCCTGCAGGCCTGTGGGTGGCCGCGGGCACTATCGTCGGCGGCCTGCTCGGCTACCTCGTGCTGATGCGGTTCGTCATGCGGGGGAAGCCCCAGGCTGGCCTCCCGTTCCTCAACACCGGGGCCATCCTCGGCTACCTCGCTTCCTACGCGGTGGTCTACCAGGACCTCAGCCTGCGGGCCCTGGGGCTGTGAGAAAAGGTAAAGCTAGGGGACGCCCATGGATGCGGCCATGAGGTTCCTGGTGCTGTCCGACGTCCACAGCCAGAGCAGGGTCGCTGGGTGGGCCAACCGCCTGGCAGCGGAGAACGGGGCGGACGCGTTCATCGTCCTGGGGGACATCGTCCACTTCAGCCCGGCGGATTGGGCCGCGGAGTTCCTGGGGGCGCTGGACCGGCCCGCCTACGCGGTGCCGGGCAACTGCGATCCCCCGATGACGCTGCAGTACATCGAGCGCGCCGCCACCCTGCTGCACGGGCGCAAGACCGCGGTGGGTGGTCGGACATTCATCGGCCTGGGAGGGTCCAACCCGACCATCCTGGAGACGCCGTTCGAGCTGGAGGAGGAAGAGATCCGCCAACAGCTGGAGCCGCTAATGGAGGAGAGTGCGGTGATGGTCCTCCACTGCCCGCCGTACGGCTTCAACGACCAGATCGTCGGAGGCAAGCATGTCGGCAGCACCGCCATCCTCGACCTGGTGCAGCGGTACCGGCCGGCGGTCGTCCTGTCGGGGCACATCCACGAGGACCGAGGGATCGTGGAGAAGGACGGCACCCTGTTCATGAACCCAGGGGCGGCCAAGGACGGCTTCTCCGGACTGCTGGACCTCGACGGGGAGCCGAAGGTCACCCTGTTGGACAAGGTGTCCGAGTGAGCCGGCCTCCCGCTCTGACAGAAGGGGCGCCGGCAGCAAAAGCTTTTATATCTCTGTTATTTTAGTGGCTGAGGATTAGTATGGCACTGTGGCAGGGTAAGTCCAAGCGGAAGCCCACCGGCGGACGCTTGGTCATGAACAGGAAGAAGCGGCGTTTCGAGATCGGGCGCGAGCCCATGTTCACCAATCTGGGCCCCGAGAGCCTGAGGAAGTACCGCACCATGGGCGGCAACTCCAAGAACCGGATGCTCAGCGCTGCATACGCTAACGTGGTCGACCCCAAGACCAACAAGGTCACCCGCACCAGGATCATCAAGGTCGCACAGAACCCTGCCAACCCTAACTACGTCCAGCGTAACATCATGAACCGCGGGGCCACCATCCAGACCGACCTGGGGATGGCCCGCGTCACTTCCCGCCCGGGGCAGGACGGCACCATCAACGCCGTCCTCATCTCCGAGTGAACCGCTCTGCCCGCGAGGGCGAGCCTTTTTCGTTTTTCTACATTCTCCATCGGTCCAGCGCAGCATGTCTGCCCGCCGCCCCCGAGGTGGAACCCTTTAATAGCCCCAGGTGATTCTTCCAGGCATGGCTAAGGAGTTCGACGCGGACAAGGCATGGGTGCTGTGGCCGGAGTACTTCGACATCAACCGCACCCGCGAGCAGGGCCGCCGTGTCAAGAAGAGCTTGGCCGTGGCCGAGCCCCAGGTCGCCAACATCATCAAGGCGGTGGAGAGGCTCGGCCTCGGCTGGAAGATCGAGGAGGGCAAGAGCTACCCGGGAGCTTGGTGGAACAAGCAGGGCCTGCTGCTGGTCGAGAACAACATGCCCAAGTCCCAGCTCCTGGTCAAGGTGGCCGAGGAGCTGAAGCGCATCCAGAAGGCATGAGCGGCGCCCTTGCTAGCCGTTCCTTTCCCGTATTCCTCCCGCCATAGGGGATGCTCATAATAATATTCTGAGAGACCGATTGCTTGCCGGTGGGCAGTTGAGGGTCGGTCGGTGGCATATCAGGAAGGCCACGCTGGCGGTCATATCGCTCCTGGTAATATCATCGGTGCTCGTGGCATACTTGGCCACGGAGGAATTTAGGACAGGAGGCATGACCGAGGTCTGGTCCTACTCCGATAAGGACGAGAACGGGCGGCCCAACGACTACGATCTGCTGATGATCACCGGCGAAGGGACCATCCTTGCCCGGGAGACCTTACCATACTGGTCCATACCGGATAGCCCCGTCCGGCTGCTCGCTCTGAGCCCAGACGGGAGCGTGAAATGGAGGTTCGATAACAACGCGTACCTCTTCCCGACCGAGGGCCCGGATGGCAACCTATACTATGTCGACTGGGTGACGCCGCCTGGTCCGCGGCCCCTTCCCCCGGTGGACATATCCTCACCGCCCTTGGTCCGGACGGCGTGATGAGGTGGAGCCACACCGTGACGAACGGTACCCTGACCATGCTCTGCGTCTCTCCCGATGGTACGGTCGCAGCTCGCCACTACAATAGCGTGTTCGATCGGACCGTCCTGCAGCGGACCATCAAGTTTGACCACATTATTGTCATCAATGGCGACGGTAGCGTGCGGTGGGATATCTCCAATCCGCTGCCTGGCTCGTCCCTTACCAACGGCCGATGGGGCAGCAACGGCACCTTCTTGGTCAACGCCAATGCGGGCAATACGACCTACGAGATCGGGATCAACGAGACGGGGAGCGGTGCGTACGTCAGGGAGGTCCATTACTACACCGGCGGCCACCACTATAAGAAGGGACTGGACGGGACGATCGAGTACCGGTTCTGGGTGGAGCCGATCGACCTAGACTACCAGGAGGTCTGCGTGGTCGCGTTCAATACTACCACCGGCGAGGAGCTGTGGCGGACCAGGCTGCACACCACCACAACCCCGGTCATAATCCTCCAGGTGCTGCCACATGGTAATGGACCATCTTCAGCGGAGGAAGGATCTACTGCAACGGCCTGGATGGCAACACCTACTGCCTGAGCACGAGCGGGGAGATACTGTGGGCCCAACCCGATCTAGGTGCACTCTGGGCCGCCCATCCGTCGGGGGGGCGTCGTGGCAACGGAAGGACCAACGGTGAAGAGGGTGGGCCCGGATGGCTCGACCGCTTGGACGGTGGACACCGACAGCGAGGAAGGTGGACCCTCGTCCGTGCTGGTCTCTCCGGACGGAACCGTATACTACAGCGATGACGCCTCCATCGTCGCATTAGCTAAGACCGGAGGGCTGACCCCCGGCATGGCCATCATCATCGCGGTGGTGCTCGCCAATTCGGTCGTCGTGGCATACTATGCCCTCACTAGGAGTCCCGGAAAGAGCAATTAAAGGTCGGCGCCTAGTTGTTTTTATCCTCAGAACGATAACTTACAGGGGAAATAAATGGGTCCACGCTTCCGGAACCGTTCAAAATAACGTGGGGTTTGGCCCCGACGGGGCTAGTGGTGGGCGCCCCGTACAATGGGCCCGGTGCAGAGCACCGAATGACGTCCGAGGACGCTCAGCGGTCCTGGCAGGTCTCGACCTCTTCCACGAGCCGCTTGCCCGCGGACACGCTGTCCACAGAGTGGATGACCGCCCCCGCCTCGCTGATGGAGGTTTCCACGTCCTCGAAGACGATCGCGTTCCCTTCGATGGTGATCTTCACGGTCTCGGTGTCCTGGTCCACTTCCACGATGCTGATGTTGACCCCAGAGATACCCTCCAGCCCGCTGATGTGTTGGGAGAGCTCGACGATTCCGGGGTGGTGCGGCTTCAGGACGTCCAAGACCAGTCGTTTTATGTCTGTCACTTTCTTTCACTTATCCTTGCTCTTCGAATGAATTTCAGATATTAAAGAATAAGCGTTAAGGCCGCCTGGCCCCGCCGGACGGGGGCCGGTTGGACGGCAAAAAGAGTAAAGACCACCGGCATGATACTGCTGACCATGCTCCCCTTCCAGGAGGTCAAGGCGCTCGACATCAACTCCGAGCACCTGGGGGTCCCGATCGATGCGCTCATGGATAATGCTGGTGAGGCCACCGCGGAGGCCATCGTCCGCGAGGTGGGCACGGGCAAGCGCATCGCGGTGGTGTGCGGCGTGGGCAACAACGCCGGGGACGGTTTCGTGGCCGCTCGCTACCTGCTGCGCCACAACGAGGTCACGGTGCTCCTGGCCAGCCCGCCGTCGGAGATACGCACGGGGGCGGCCCGCCGCGCCTACGAGCGCGTCAAGCACATCGCCTCCTCCTCGGTCGGGGTCAGCTTCTCCAAGTTCGACGTGGTCGTCGATGCCCTTCTGGGCACCGGGACGACGAGACGCGTCCGGGAGCCTTACCGCACTCTCATCGGCCGGCTCAACGATGCGGATGCCTTCGTGGTATCGATCGACGTCCCCTCCGGACTGGGGACCGACCTGGCCGTCCGTCCGGACATGACCATCACCTTCACCGACGTCAAGATGGGGATGACCGCCGAGAACTCCGGCCGCATCGTGGTCGAGGACATCGGGGTCCCGCCGGAGGCCCGGCGGTTCGTCGGTCCGGGGGAGTTCGTCTACTATCCGGTGCGGGAGCAGGACACCCACAAGGGGGAGAACGGCAAGGTGCTCATCATCGGAGGCGGGCCGTTCACCGGCGCCCCCGCCCTGGCCGGCCTGGCGGCCTACCGCACCGGCGTCGATGTGGTGTCCATCGCCGTCCCTCGGAAGGCCTACGAGGTGGTGGCGGGGTTCTCGCCCAACCTCATCGTCCACCAGCTCCACGGCGACTTCCTGTCAGAAGAGGACGTGGACCACTGCATGCGCCTGGCCGCCAAGGCCGACGCCGTCCTCATCGGCCCGGGGCTGGGGACCGACCCCAGCACCCTGTCGGCGGTGCGCTCCTTCATCAGGCGGTGCGAGCGGCCGATGGTCATCGATGCCGATGCCATCACCGCGGTGGCCGCCGACCCCTCGGTGCTGGAGGGCAAGAAGGGCGTCATCACCCCGCACGCCGCGGAGTTCGAGGCCTTGACCGGTACGCCTCAGCCCGAAGAGCTGGAGGAGCGGGAGGAGGCGATCAGGGAGGCCTCCGCCCGTCTGGGCTTCACCATCCTGGCCAAGCGCAGGGTGGACGTCATCTCCGACGGGGCGTGGACCAAGCTCAACCGCACCGGCAACGCCGGGATGACGGTGGCGGGGACCGGGGATGTCCTGGCCGGGGAGGTCGTAGCCCTGCTCTCCAAGGGCGTGTCGCCGTTCAACGCCGCCCGCATGGCCGCCTTCCTCAACGGGGCGGCGGGCGACCTGGCCTTCGAGAAGCTGGGCTATGCGATCATGGCCACCGACGTCATCGACCAGGTGCCGGAGGCGCTGCGGCGGGCCCTGCGGCGAGTGCAGTGAGCGCCCGTTTTATACCCCGTTCCCCATCCGATAGGGCATGAGGTTAGGGCTCATCTCTGACGTCCATGCCAACGCCCCCGCGCTGCGGACGGTGCTGGACGACCTCCGGCGACGGGGCATCGAGCGGGTGCTGTGCGCCGGGGACGTCGTGGGCTACTACCCCTTCCCCAATGAGACGGTGGAGATGCTGGAGGAGCGGGGGGTCCAGTGCATCCAGGGCAACCACGATCGCTCAGTGCTCCGCGTCGACACCTCCCTGATGAACCCCTGGGCCCGCGATGCGGTGGAGTGGACGGCGGCCCACCTGGAGGAACGGACCCGCCGGTACCTTGCCGCCCTGCCGGTGTCCACCACGGTGTACACTGACGGGATATCGATATGCCTGCACCACGGCTCTCCCCGCGATCCCATCGAGTACGTCTACGAGGAGCGGGCCACGGCCGACCTGCTCCGCATGGCCCGCTGCACCGTGCTCGTCCTCGGCCACACCCATGTCCCCTTCGTCAAGGAGTTCCCGTCAGGCCTCATCGTCAACCCCGGCTCGGTCGGTCAGCCCCGGGACGGTGACCCCCGGGCCAGCTACTCGGTCCTCGACACCAGGGAGGGCAAGGTCACCAACCACCGCCTCGACTACGACATCGACGCCGTCGCCCGGAAGGTCGATGAGGCGGGGCTGCCCCGGGCCCTCCGCGACCGCCTCTACGCCGGCTACTAGGGAAAACCCTTATCCGGCCGCCGCCCCTCATATGGCCGTGAGCGACCTGTGCCCCATCCCCGACCGTCTCGCCCTCGAGATCGAGGACGGGACCCGGGCCATCTGCGTGGGCGACCTCCATGTGGGCCTGGAGTCGGAGCTGCGCTCCAAGGGCGTGCACGTGCCCTCTCAGACCCACCGCATGGAGCGCGAGCTCATCTCCCTCAGCCCGGGGCACGACCGGATCATCCTGCTGGGGGACATCAAGAACAAGGTGCCAGGGAGCTCGCAGCAGGAGTACGCGGAGATCCCTCGCCTGTTCCGGGCCTTGCAGCGCCACTATGAGCACGTCGATGTTGTGCGCGGGAACCATGATACCAACATCGAGGACTTCCTGCCCCCCGGCGTGGCGGTGCACCCTTCGACCGGCTTTACCATCGGCGACGTCGGCTTCGTCCACGGCCACACCTGGCCCTCGCCGGAGGTGATGTCCCGCCGCACTCTGGTGATGGCCCACAACCATCCGACGGTAGCTTTGGAGGACTCGCTGGGCAACATCAGCAAGGAGCCGTGCTGGGTGCGGTTCCCGGTCACCGAACAGCCCCCAGGCCGGTACGTCGATGTGCCGGAGGAGGTGATCATGATGCCGGCGTTCAACCGCAGCCTGGGCGGGTCGCCGGTGAACATCTCTGGAGGGAAGCTCCTCGGCCCGTTGTTCTCCGACGGCTTCCTGGACCTGCGACAGGGGAAGGTGTACCTCACCGACGGCATCTACCTGGGCACCATCGGCAGCCTGATGGTGCGCAGCACGACACGGGTGAGGACCCTCCCTCACCGCACCAGGGCCGATTACTGACCGACCGGTTGCCGGAGGATCGTCCTCAGCTTGTCCGGGGCGGCCTTGCGGGGGTCGCCGAGATAGATCTCGTGATGCCGGCCCCGCAGCCGGTAACCGCGGTCCTGGGCGAAGCGGTGCAGCCGCTCGATGACCGGGCCCTCGTCGGCGTACGGACCGACGTGCATGACCTGGACGGAGAGGCCCTCCTCGAACCGCTCGAACCTCGTCGCGGGCAGCGCCGGGAGGTCCTTCTTCCTTCCGAGATCTTCCCTGGCCCGGGCCACCAGCTCGTCGGTCACGGGCTCGGGCTGCATGATCATGGCGGTCCACTTCCAGGCGCTTCGTTCGCCCTTGACGAAGTCCGAGAGATCATCGGCCCACCACAGCCCTTCCAGGGGGAGGACGCCGTAGTCCGGGCCGCCGGCCTTCTTGATCATGAACTTCAGCGCGTACGATAGGCCGTATAGCGCCTCCACCGCCGCCTGATACTCCGGCCCGTTGGGGTCGCCGGTGCCGTCGACCATGAGGAAGTTCATCGCCGGTACTTCGACCAGGACGGGCTCGCGGGGAGCGTCGTACAGCGTCCTGAGCTGCCGCTTGAGGTCAAGCTTGGGCATGTCAGGGCATCGGTGCAGCGGATATTGAATGGTTCTGTCCGGCGGACGTGGCCTTGCCCGTGCGACGAAAAAGGTGTAGAAAAAAGAGGGTTGATTAAGGGGTTTAGAAGTTCTGGAACTCCTGGTAGATCGAACCGTCGGGGTTCCTGACCACCGCCTTGATGGGCATGTGGCCGGGGAGCGAGTGGGTCGCGCAGGAGTTGCAGGGGTCGTACGCCCGGTACGCCATCTCCACCTCGTTCAGGATGCCGGGGGAGATCTGCCAGTTCTTGATGAGGCCCTTGGCGGCCTGCCGAACGGACAGGTTGATCGGCGCGTTGTTGTTGGTCGTGCCCACGACCAGGTTGACATCGGTGGTGATGCCGTTCTCGTCCGCCACGTAGTGGTGGATGAGGGTGCCGCGAGGCGCCTCCAGGCAGCCCACGCCCTCGCCGGGCTCCCCGACGGGGGTCTTGATGTCCTTGCTGGTGATGATGGGGTCCTGAGCGCACTCCAGCATCAGCTCGGCGGCGTAGACCAGCTCGATGACCCGGGCCCAGTGGTAGACCATGGTGTGGTGGATCGGCCCCTCCACTCCGAGGTCCTTGAAGAAGCCCTTGAGCTTCTCGTACTCGGCCTGGGCCAGGGGGGTGGTGAACCCGTCGGACGCGTTGATCCTGGCCAGGGGCGCGGCGCGGTAGATGCCGCTCTCCGGGCCGTCGACGAGGCCTTTCCAGCCCACGCTCTTGAGGTAGCAGAACTTCTCGTAGGACCACGGCTCGACGTGCTCCCCGATGTAGTCCAGGTACTTCGAGGGGTGGAACTTGTGGACCTCCTTGCCCTTCTGGTCGACCACCCTGATGTCGCCGTCGTAGAAGTTGATCTTGTTGTTCTTGTCGACGGTTCCCATGTAGTAGGTCTCGTTGTAGTAGATGCCGGGGTCCTTGATCAGGTTGAGGTAGTCCTGGTTCTTGAGGACCACGTCGCCGAGCAGGTTCACGGTGAACTTGGCGAACTCCACGGTGGACTTCGCCCACTCCTCGATCTGCTTGCGCTCATCCTCGCTGAGGGGCTTGGACATGCCGCCGGGGATGCCGCACACCGGGTGCGTGGCCTTCCCGCCCATCATCTCCTGGACCTTCTGGGCGTAGGAGCGGTGCTTGATGACCTGTCCGCCGATGTCCAGGCCGACCGCGCCGACCACTCCCAGGATGTTCCTGGTCTCCGCCGGAGCGGCGGGGCCGAGGACGAAGTCCGCGGCGGCCAGGGCGTAGAAGTGAGCGATGTGGCTGTGGACGTAGTGGGCGGCGTAGAACAGCTCCCGGAGCCGCTTCGCGGCCGGTGGGGGCTCGGCCTTGAAGACCGCGTCCAGCGCCTTGGTGGAGGCCAGGTGGTGCGCTCCCGGGCACACCCCGCACAGGCGGGGAGTGATCTTGTTCAGCTCGTCCACCGACCGGCCGATGCAGAACTTCTCGAAGCCGCGAAGCTCAGGCACCTGCCAGTAGGCGTTGGCCACGTTGCCCTCATCGTTCAGGAAGATCTCGATCTTTCCATGGCCTTCCAGCCTGGTGATGGGGTCGATGGTGATCCTCTTGGACTCGGACTTGTAGGTCTTGTCAACGATATCAGGGCTCATTGCGATACCTCCGCCTTCTTCCTCTCCGAGACCTTGCGCTTGATGATGGACTTAGGCATGGTGAACGCGTAGAACGTCCCCAGGGGGTCCTTGATCTCGGTCATGAGCTGAAGGATGTCGTCCTCGGACAGCTGGCTCTCGTTATCCGCAGTCTTGAACACCGAGGCCAGGGCGCTCAGCATGGAGCCTCCCTGGTCCATCACTGCCGCCGTCGGGCCCATGCAGCCCCGGCAGGGCTGGTTGGCCTGCAGGCACTGCGCACCGCAGCCGGCCCGGGTGGCCGGGCCGAGGCAGATGACGCCCTGCTCGATCATGCACTTCTTGGGGTCGATCTCGACCTCGTGAGGCAGGCGGATGTGCTCCACGGTCTTGACGTCCTTGGTCCTGCCGCACTCGTCGCACAGGGTCTTCTGGGAGGCGATGACCGAGCCCTTGGGGGGCAGCGGGGCGCCCTCCTTGACGTGCTTCTCCACGACGCCCAGGAAGGTGTTGATGAGGCTGACCGCGGGCGGGCAGCCGGGCATGTAGTAGTCCACGTCCACGACGTCGTCCAGGGTGAGCACGGTGTCGTAGAGCACCGGCAGCTCAAGCTCGCCCTCGGGAGCCTGGTACTTGGTCTGGGGCTTCACGCCGCCAGGGTTCACGCTGGAGAAGGTCTTGGTGTAGACGTAGTCGGTCAGGTCCTTCCTGTTGGTGACGTTGGCGAGGCCAGGGATGCCGCCGTAGCAGGCGCACGAGCCGAAGGACACCATGATGGCGGACTTCTGCCTGAGCAGCTTGGCCACGTGCTCGTTCTCGCTGTTCCTGATGGCCCCGTTGTACAGGGTCACGGTGATGCTCTTGTCCGGCATCGCCTCGACATCCTTCAGCTTGGTGTCGACGGCAATGGGCCAGAACGCGATGTCCGCGATCTCGGCCACACCGAGGATCTTCTCATCGATGTCCAGGAGGGCGACGTCGCAGCCGCCGCATCCCGCGCCCCAATATTGCGCGATCTTTACCTTTGCCATTGATTCCACCTCTTAGTGTGCCATCTTGGCCTTCTCGGCCTTCTCCTCCTTCTCCGCCTCCTTGAGGGGATTGGGGCCCATCTCTCTGATCTTCTCGGTGAACTCCTTGATAGTGGACTGGAACTTCACGCCCTCGGACGCGGAAACCCACTCCAGGTGGAGCCGGTCGGGGTCGAGCCCGTACTGCTCCAGGAGCATCTTGAGGAGGGCGATCCTCCGGCGGGTCCGGTAGTTGCCGCCGATGTAGTGGCAGTCCGCAGGGTGGCAGCCCAGCACCAACACTCCGTCGGCGCCCTTGGCGAAGGCCCGGAGCACGTGCTCGGGGTCTACCCTAGCCGAGCACATCGCCCTGAGCACCAGGAAGTTGGTGGGCATCTGGAGCCTGGACACTCCCGCCAGGTCGGCCCCGGCGTAGGAGCACCAGTTGCAGCAGAAGGCGATGATCTTCGGCTCGAAGCCGCCCTCTGCGGCCGGATTGGCCGCCGGCGCGGCTTGGGTCTCGTGTTGGGTCGAAGACATTGTTCACTCACTCTCCTCGAGGGCAGCGTCGATGGCAGCGATGATCTGGTCGTTCTTGAACCCGCGCTGCTCCATCGCACCGGACGGGCAGGCCGCCACGCAGCAGCCGCAGCCCTTGCACAGGCCTTCGTTGACCAGGGCCTTCTTCTTCTCGGGGTTCTTGGGGTCCTGGACGATGGTGATGCCCTTGTACTCGCACACCGGCTCGCAGATGGCGCAACCGTCGCAGAGGTCCTCGTTGACCGCGGCGATCACGCCCTCGCTCTTCAGCTCCGGCTTGGAGATGATGGTCATAGCCCGGGAAGCGGCACCGGAGGCCTGCGCGATGGCCTCGTCGGTGAACTTGGGCCAGTGGGCCAGTCCAGCGAGGAAGACGCCGTTGGTGGCGAAGTCGACCGGGCGGAGCTTCATGTGCGCCTCGAGGAAGTACTTGTCCTTGCTCAGAGGCACCTTGAGCATCTTGGCCAGCTCCTCGTTGTCCTTGTGGGGCCGGATGCCCGTGCTCAGGACGACCATGTCCGGGCGGAGCGCGATGTCCTCGCCCAGGATGGTATCCTTGGCGACCAGCTTCAGGGCGTCGCCCTCCTTGGTCACCGCGGGAGGCTGGTCCTCGGGCACCCGGACGAACCGGACACCGAGCTCACCGGCCTCCTTGTAGAGGCTCTCCCGGAAGCCATAGGTGCGGATGTCCTTGTGGAACACGAACACATCGGCCTGGGGGTTGGCCTTCTTGACGGCGATGGCGTTCTTGATGGCGTTGGCGCAGCACACCCTGCTGCAGTAGGGAGCCTCGGCGTTGCGGGAACCGACGCACTGGATCATGGCGATGGTCTTGGCGTCGACGGGACCCTTCTGCATCTGCTCCTCCAGCTCCAGCTGGGTGACGACCCGCTTGTCCTCACCGTACAGGTACTCCTTGGGCTTGTACTCCTCAGCGCCGATGGCCACGACGATGGCGCCGGTTTCGATCTCATCGCCGGCCTTGGTCTTCACCTTGAAGTTGCCGACGAAGCCGGAGACGTCCTCGACCTCGGTGTTCAGGCGCACAGTGATGTCCTTGGTGTTCTTCACGCGGGTGATGAGCTCCTTGGCGAACTCCCGCAGCTTGCGGTTGTCCTCCTCGTGGAAGATCTTCATCGCGTTGCCGCCGAGCTCGCCGGTCCTCTCGATGAGGTCGACCTTGAAGCCCTGGGCCGCCATGTCCAGCGCGGAGGTCATGCCCGAGATGCCGCCCCCGATGACCACTGCGGTGTGGGTGACGGGGAGCTTGCTCTCCATGAGCGGCTCGAGCAGCCGGGCCTTCGCCACGGCCATCCTGACCAGGTCCTTGGACTTCTTGGTGGCCTTCTCCGGCTCGCCCTGGTGGATCCAGGAGCACTGGTCGCGGATGTTGGCCATCTCGAACAGGTAGGGGTTCAGGCCGCCCTCCTTGAGGGTGGACTGGAACAGCGCCTCGTGGGTACGGGGCGTGCAGGACGCCACGACCACCCGGTTGAGGTTCTCGCGCTTGATGATCTCCTTCATCTTCTGCTGGGTGTCAGCAGAGCAGGAGTACTTGTTCTCCTCGGCGAAGACCACGTTGGGGAGGGTCTTGGCATACTCGACCACCGAGGGCACGTCGACGGTGCCCCGGATGTTGATGCCGCAGTCGCAGACGAAGACGCCGATACGGGGCTCCTGCCCGGAGACGTCCACCTCCTCGACCTTGACCTCCTCGGGGGCGCCGCGCTTCTCGGCGATGAACGCCCCGGCCTTGGCCGCCGCGCCCGAGGCCTCCGCGACCGAGGTCGGGATGTCCTTGGGAGAGGCGAAGGCGCCGGTGACGAAGATGCCGGGCTTGGAGGCGCTCAGCGGGCTGTAGGTGTTGGTGCCGGCGAACCCGAAGGGGTTGAGGTTGATGCCGAAGATCTTGGCCATCTCGTTGGCGCCCTGCGGGGGCTCCAGGCCGACGGACAGGACGACCAGGTCGAACTCCTCCTCGGCCACGTTGCCGTTGTCGGCATAGCGGAGGATGAGGTTCTTGGTCTGGGGGTCCTCCTGCACGCTGGCCACGCGAGTGGCGCGGTGCATCTTGATGCCGTACTCCTTCTCCGCGCGGGCCCGGTAGTCCTCGAACTCCTTGCCGACCGCCCGGATGTCCATGAAGAAGATGGTGGGCTCAAGCCCGGCAGTGTGCTCGCCGGCGATGATGGCCTGCTTCATGGCGTACATGCAGCAGACGGACGAGCAGTACTCGTTGGTCTTCTTGTCCCTCGAGCCCACACACTGCAGGAAGGCCACCTTCTTGGGGGTCTTCTGGTCGCTGGGCCTGACCACGTGGCCGCCGTAGGGGCCGGTGGCGGACAGGAACCGCTCGAACTCCAGGGAGGTCACGACGTTCTTGTACTCGCCGTAGCCGTACTCCCTCTTCAGCCGGGCGTCGAACACGTCGAACCCGGGGGCGAGGATGATCGCACCGACGTCGAGGGTCTCCTCGACCGGCTTGTCCTCGTAGTTGACCGCGCCAGCGGGGCAGTTCTTCTCGCACAGCCCGCAGCGGCCCTTGGTGAGCTTCAGGCACTTCGAGGCATCGATGGAGTACTTCAGAGGCACCGCCTGGGCGAAGGGGATGTAGATCGCCTTGCGGTTGATCAACCCGGCGTCGTACTCGTTGGGGACCTTCACCGGGCACTTCTCCGCGCAGATGCCGCAGCCCACGCACTTGCCCATGTCAACGTAGCGGGGGTTGTGGCGCACCTTCACCTTGAAGTTGGGGGCCTCACCGCTGACCTCGGTCACCTCGGTGAGGGTCATGAGGTTGATGAGGGGATGCCTGGCCGCTTCCACGAGCTTCGGCGACAGGATGCACATCGAACAATCGTTCGTAGGGAAGGTCTTGTCCAGCTGGGACATGACCCCACCGATGCTCGGCTTCTTCTCAACCATGTAGACCTTGAACCCCGACTCCGCGAGATCCAGGGCGGTCTGTACGCCGGAGATACCGCCTCCGACCACCATTACTGCACCCATATTATCCGACATTTAGGCTCCTCCAATACACATGCGTCCTAGTTCACCAGTCCAAAAGCTCCAATTAATCTGTTCATCGGTCAGCTTGACCCCGCTTATGGGTAACCTCGCTGTCTCGCTTCCGAACATTCTTCCTCCGGTTCGCGGGCGGGACACCAAGGGGCGCCTGTCGCCCGAAATAAAGACCCACTGCCCGGACATACAGCTGCCTGTTGCCACGAGCCCCGCCTTTGCGTGTGAACATGGCTCATGGCAGGGGTGCTTTTTCGGGTGAATGGAATGTTCGTATTTGAACATATCGTATATAGCCCCATATGTTATTTGTCGACCCGGGTTCGGCATCAAGCTTTATAAACATTTCGGAAGGAAACCCCTCAATTTACGAATGTTCGTATCGCTCCTCCGGCCCGTTAATTGCATATAAATTTTAGGAGTATAGAACGCTTGCCCCGAAGTAAGGGTTTTAGGCGATTAAACCTCTCCCCGCCCTGTGTGGGAGATGTTGCCTTTCGCCGCCATTCTCGGCGGGGCGGGGTTCGGCGAGCTGCTGCGGAGGTACAAGTACGTCACCCGGCGGGGGGAAGGACGCGCGGCCTCCCGGCCCCGGGTGCAGGTGAGCGGCCCTAAGGTCCAGCCCCTGGTCTGCCAGATCTGCCTCGGGCGTATCAAGGAAGGCACCGAGTACGTGCGGTGCTCCTCCGGGAAGGTGTTCCACGCGGTATGCCTGGACCGGGTGGGCAACTGCCCCTACTGCCAGCGCACGGTCGAGATCAAGGGCCGGGAGGGCATGGCCCGCCCGGCGCCGGTCGCCTTGCCCCCTGAGCCCGAACCTCCCACCCCCGTGGTCGAGGATGCCATGATCTGCCCGGTCTGCGGGGTGGTGCTGGAGCGGGACGCCGCCAACTGCCCCAGCTGCGGGGCCATCTTCGTGGACCCCAGCGGCACCTTCCGCTGTCCGGACTGCCGCGCCGAGCTCCGGGAAGGGGACACTTTCTGCGGCCGCTGCGGCCGGGGCTTCGACCGGGTGGAGCTGCCGTCGTGCCCCCAGTGCCGGGCCGAGGTCCCGCCCAACGCGGAAGTATGCCCCCGCTGTGGCTGCCTCCTCCACGACCGCTGCCCGGAGTGCGGGGCGGAGCTCGACGAGGGCGCGGAGACGTGCCCGGCCTGCGGGACCGAGTTCGAGTTCGTGTGAGCGCTCTGGCCGCCCGAATAGGTTAAAATATGCTCAGCGAGATGCATACCCAACCAGGAGGGGATGCACCACATGCGATCGTTGCTGGATAATGCCGTCGACGCCGAGCGGGTAGCCGCGCCGCAGGGATGCCTGGGCGAGGCCTGTGCCGAGGACGAGGAGCTGCGCAAGCTGGTCGAGGAGCTCAGGATACGGGTCTCCATCATCGGGTGCGGCGGGGGCGGCTCCAACACCGTCAGCCGCCTCGCCCATTCCGGGGTGGCCGGCGCCGACCTGGTGGCGGCCAACAGCGACGCCCGACACCTGCTGAGCATCGCCGCACCGAACAAGATCCTGCTCGGCCGGCTCACCACCAAGGGACTGGGTGCGGGGGCCATCCCCGAGGTGGGAAGGCAATCGGCAGAGGAAGCCCAGAACGAGCTCCGCGCATGGCTGGAAGGACGGCAAATGGTCTTCGTAACCGCGGGCATGGGCGGGGGCACCGGGACCGGTTCGGCGCCCTACGTGGCGGAGATGGCCCGGCGCTCCGGCTCCCTGGTCATCGGCGTGGTGACGCTCCCCTTCCACGCGGAGGGGCGGCTGCGCATGGAGAACGCCCTCAAAGGGCTGGAGAGGCTGCAGGAGTACTGCGACACCACCCTGGTGGTCCTCAACGAACAGCTCCTCAAGATGGTCCCCAAGCTGCCCCTGGAGGCGGCGTTCAAGGTCGCCGACGAGGTGCTCATGCAGAGCATCAAGAGCCTGACCGAGACGGTGACCAAGCCCGGGCTGGTCAACATCGACTTCAACGACATCCAGACGATCATGCGCAACGGCGGCCTGGCCATGATCGGCATGGGGGAGAGCGACGAGCGCGGCGAGCGGGTCCAGATCGCGGTGGAGGAGGCGCTCGGCTCGCCCCTGCTGGGAGCGATCGACCTCCATACCGCTCGCGGCGCCCTTATCCGGGTGCAGGGCGGCCCGGACATGTCGGTCAGCGAGGCGGAGCGGGCCGCGGAGATGGTAGGCAGCCGGATCAACCCCCGGGCCCGCATCATCTGGGGCTGCAACGTGGACCCGGAGCTGGAAGGCACGGTGAGGGTGATGGTGGTCATCACCGGCGTGTCGTCCCCGTTCGCCCCCGCGGGGGGTCGCTAGGCCGTGGTGGTCAAGTCCAAGCGCGGCCGCCGGAGGTACATCGCCTTTGCCGCCGAGGGCACCACCGAGGACCTCCTCCACGCCCTGGGCTCGGCCCTGCGGGGGGCCGGGGTGCCCACCTACAAGCTCATCCAGTACGATGGCAGGAAGGGCATCGTGAGGGTGCGGGGGGAGGACCAGGCCCGCGCGGTGGAGGCGCTGGGGCGGCCCGGTCCGGGACTGGCCATCCGCACCTTGGCGGTCTCGGGAACGCTCAAGACCCTGCGGGAGCGGTTCTTCGCCGGCGAGGGGCGATAGAGCATAATATAGTGGCCTGCCAGGTACGCCTGGGGGGTGGATTTTTTGCTTCCAGAGGATATTAAGCTTGATATAACAGTAGAGCTTTAATGAGCTTCGCGTGCTAGGAGTGATTTGATGCAACCAGGACAAATGGCGTATGATCGGGCCATCACCGTGTTCTCCCCGGACGGCAGGCTGTTCCAAGTAGAGTATGCGAGAGAGGCTGTCAAAAGGGGCACCACCACCGTCGGGCTCAAGTTCAAGGACGGGGCGGTCCTCATCGTCGACAAGCGGATCGCTAGCCGCCTGATGGAGCCGAAGTCCATCGAGAAGATCTTCCAGATCGACGAGCACATCGGGTGCGCGACCTCCGGCCTGGTGGCCGACGCCAGGGTGCTGGTGGACCACGCCCGGGTCACCGCCCAGGTGAGCAAGATCACCTACGACGAGCGGATCAACGTCGAGATGCTGGTCAAGCGGATCTGCGACTACAAGCAGAACTACACCCAGTACGGCGGGGTGCGGCCGTTCGGCACCGCCCTGTTGGTGGCGGGGGTTGACGACCAGGGCGTGCACCTGTTCGAGACCGACCCCTCCGGGGCGCTGGTGTCCTACAAGGCCGGCAGCATCGGGGCGGGCCGCAACGTGGTCATGGAGGTCTTCGAGGAGCAGTACCAGGAGGGTATGGAGATGGAGGACGCCATCGTTCTCGGCCTCCGGGCCCTCAAGAAGGCCACCGAGGAGGAGAAGCTCAACCCCAAGTCGGTGGAGATCGGCGTAGTCCGCGCCGGGGCCAACTTCCGCCGCCTCGACGACACCGAGGTCGAGGCCGTGGTGGAGAAGGCCAACGCCGCCTGAGCGGGTCGGGGCAACGATCGGATGGTCGACATCGAAGAGGCCATAATAGGGCGGCTGGAGTCGCACGGGGAGACCTTCGAGATCCTCATCGACCCCAAGGTCGTCAACCTCGTCCGGGAGGGCAAGGAGGTCGACCTGTCGGAGCACATGGTCATCGACCAGATCTTCCGCAACGCCAAGAAGGGCACCAAGCCCGAGGAGAAGAAGGTGCAGGAGGTCTTCGGCACCGACGACCCCCTCACCGTGGCCAAGCAGATCATCCTCAAGGGCGAGGTGCAGCTGACCACCCAGCAGCGCAAGGAGATGCAGGAGAGCAAGCGTAAGCGGGTGGTCGCCATCATCGCCCGCAATGCCATCAACCCTCAGTCCGGGGCTCCCCATCCGCCCGCCCGCATCGAGGCGGCGATGGAGGAGGCCCGTGTGCACATCGATCCCTTCAAGAGCGCGGAGTCACAGGTGGAGATGGTGCTAAAGGCCCTCCGCCCCCTCATCCCCATCCGGTTCGACAAGGTCCGCATCGCCGTTCGCCTCACCGGCGAGATGTATGGCCGGTGCTACGAGTACATCAACGGCGTCGGCAAGGTCATGAAGGAGGAGTGGCAGCCCAGCGGCGGCTGGATCGGGGTGGTGGAGCTGCCCGCGGGGATGCGCGACGACTTTCTGGAGAAGCTCAACGAGCGCACTAGGGGCGATGTCGAGACCAAGCTCCTCAAGGGGCCAATCTAGATAATATTAAGTCATATGACATAGTTCCGCGACGCAAGACATATAAGATAGATAGATGACAGTAGCGGTTCAGTGCGCACATTTGTACGGAGATAGAGCATGAGTAATGAGTCTTCAAGACAAAGTCGGGAGATCGTTATGCCTGGCGACCTCCTGGAGGGCGACAAGTTAAGGCCAGGCGCGGGGACCTATGTCTCCGATGGTAACATCTACGCGGCCCTCCTCGGCATCAAGACGGTCAAGTCGAACTACGTGAACATCATCCCCCTCAGCGGCCGGTACATCCCCTGCGTCGGGGACAGCGTCATCGGCAAGGTGGAGGACATCGGACCGTCCAACTGGCTTATCGACATCAACGCTCCCCATCCCGCTCCTCTACACGTCAACGAGGTCCCCTGGAGGGTGGAGTTCGGTGACACCGCCCGTTACATGAACGTGGGCGATGTCATCCTGGCCAAGATCCTGATGGTCGACGAGACCATGAGGTTCCAGGTGACCATGAAGGACCAGGGCCTGAGGAAGCTGCAGGGCGGGCAGATCGTGGAGATCTCCCACAGCAAGGTCCCCAGGGTCATCGGCAAGAGCGGCTCCATGATCCAGATGATCAAGGGCTACACCAACTGCCGCATCTTCGTTGGCCAGAACGGCCGGATATGGATCGATGGCGAGGTCGACAACATCATGCACGCCATCAAGGCCATCCAGATGATCGAGGAGGACGCCCACTCCTTCGGGCTCACCGAGCGGGTGAAGGCGTACCTGGAGAGCGTGGCGCCGGCGGCGGCGCCCGGTTCAGAGTGAGGTTGATCCCATGTCAGGAATGACCAGTGACATTCAGCTTATCGACGAGAACGGAATTAGAATAGACGGCCGCAAGGTGGACGAGATGCGGCCGCTCAAGATCGAGGCGGGCGTGCTCAAGCGGGCCGACGGCTCCGCCTACGTGGAGTGGGGAAAGAACAAGGTCATCGCCGCGGTGTACGGGCCGCGGGAGTGCCACCCCCGCCACATGCAGAACCCCGCCAAGGCCATCGTGCAGTGCAAGTACAACATGATGTCCTTCTCGGTCAGCGACCGCAAGCGCCCCGGCCCCGACCGCCGGTCGGTGGAGATCTCCAAGATCATCTCCGAGGCGCTCGAGTACGTGGTGTTCACCGAGAACTTCCCCCGCACCTCCATAGACGTGTACATCGAGGTGCTGCAGGCCAATGCCGGGACCAGGGTCGCCGGGCTGACCGCGGCGTCGGTCGCCCTGGCCGACGCGGGCATCCCCATGAAGGACCTGGTGCCGGCCGTCGCGGTTGGCAAGGCGGCCGGGCAGATCGTGCTCGACCTCAACAAGGAGGAGGACAACTACGGCAGCGCCGACCTCCCCATCGCCATGATCCCCCGCACCGGCGAGGTGCTGCTCATGCAGATGGACGGCCACATGACCATGGAGGAGTTCGACCGGGCCCTCGAGTACGGGAAGAGCGCGTGCCAGCGGATCTATGAGATCCAGAAGGACGCCCTGCGCCGGCGCTACGCTGTACAGGGCGGCGCGGCCGAGGCTGAGGACGAGGCGGCCACCGAGGAGGCCTGAACATGGCAGAAGAAGTCATCTCTCAGATCAAGAAGGGGCACATCCACAAGCTGCTGTCCACCGGCCGGCGGGTCGACGGACGGGGGCTGGAGGAGTACCGGCCCATCACCATCGAGACGGGCCTCATCGAGAGCGCCCAGGGCTCCGCCCGGGTCAAGATCGGCAACACCGACGTCATCGTCGGCGTGAAGATGGACGTCGGCGCGCCGTTCCCGGACACCCCGGACAAGGGCGTGCTCACCACCAACGCCGAGCTCATCCCCCTGGCCTCTCCCACCTTCGAGTCGGGCCCGCCAGACCCCGCCGCCATCGAGCTGGCCAGGGTCATCGACCGGGGCATCCGGGAGTCGGAGATGATCGACCTGCAGAAGCTGTGCATCACGCCCGGCGAGGAGGTCTGGATCAACTTCGTGGACATCTACGTGCTCGACTACGACGGCAACCTGTTCGACGCCTGCTTCACCGGCGCGGTGGCCGCGCTCAAGAACACCATGGTGCCGGCCAAGGAGCACGACAAGGGCGAGGACTACCCCATGCCCCTGCGCCACTTCCCCATTCAGACCACCGCGGTGAAGATAGAAAACTCTATATTATTTGACCCGACTCTCGACGAAGAAAAGGTCGCGGAAGCGCGCCTGACGGTCACCACCGACGAGAACGGCGACCTGAGGGCCATGCAGAAGGGGCTTGCCGGCGCTCTTACGCTGGATGAGATCAAGGCGATCATAAGCACGTCCCTGCGCCTGAGCAAGGACCTTAGGAACCTCATAGGGTGAAAACATGTCCAAGTCTACTGAGAAGGCAGGAAGCTCCGGCCGGTTCGGTACCCGCTACGGCGTAGTGGTGCGCAACCGGGTCCGGGACATCGACCGCATGCGGACGGCCGACCATGAGTGCCCCCGCTGCCACCACTCCTCCGTGAAGAGGGTCAGCAGTGGCATCTGGCACTGCCGGCGCTGCGACGCCAAGTTCGCCGCCGGGGCCTACTCCCCGGTGGCCAAGAAGGAGACCGCCACTGTGTCCGTGGCCCCCGCCCCGGCGGCGGAGGTCCCTGAGCAGGGTGAGTGAGCATGTACAAGTGCGGGAAGTGCGACGAGCCCATCCGCTCCAACGTCAACACGGTTGGCATCCAGTGCGAGAAGTGCGGCTCGAAGATCTTCTACAAGGAAAGGCCGAACGTCAAGAAGGTCGTCAAGTCCAGGTGAGGGATGCCCCGGGCAACCCTCCGGCTGACCACCCCGCACGCGTCGGCCGTCATGGGCGCCCTCTGCCCCGAAGCGGGGCGGGAGATCCCCCGCACCCGGGTCAAACTGGCCCGGGTGGAGGGGGGCATCGTCCTGGACGTCGAGGCCACTGACCTCGGCGCCCTGAGGGCGGCCCTCAACTCATATCTCAGGTGGATCGGGATCTCGGAAGAGATCGGCAACATGGTAGGTGAACAGGATGGATGAATTGAGCCCCAAGGTCCAGAACCAGATCGCCCAGTTCCAGCAGCTTCAGCAGCAGCTCCAGGCGCTGCTCAACCAGAAGTACCAGATCGATGTCCAGGTCAAGGAGATGCAGCGCACCGTGGAGGAGCTGAACAAGGCTCCCGCGGATGTCGTGGTGTACAAGAGCGTCGGCTCCCTCCTCATCCGGGCGGAGAACAAGGAGGAACTGCTCAAGGAGGTCGAGGAGGACAAGGAGACCATGGAGGTCCGCCTCAAGACCCTCGACCGCCAGGAGAAGGCGCTCCGGGACCGCTACCAGCAGCTGCAGGACCAGATCTCCAAGGCCTTCGGCCCCGCTGGCGCCGGACCCATCACCCCCTCGTAAGGGGGCCTTCCTTCCGGGCCTCCCGGAAGGAACGAAAACCATTCTGGCAACCTCTTTTCCCTCTCGTTTTGAGCATGCTTATATGTCCTCACAGGATTCCGTCGAGGGCTCATGAAGGTGGACCAAGACGCGGTGAGGTGGTTCAGGCTCCGGCGCTCCGGGCTGGTCGATCCGTTCCCCTCGCCCGTTCACGCGGCCCAGGCGCTGGTGGGGGTCCAGGCGCAGATGCTCCCCGCCGCTGGTCTGGCGCTGTTCAACCGGTGCCCGGGATTGACCGACGCGGGTTTCGGCGACCTCCTGCACGGCACCCGCTCGTTGGTGAGAACGTGGGGGCAGAGGACGACCCTGCATGTCTACGCCCGAGATGACTGGTCCCTCATCATCGGATTGCTGTCTCAGCGCCTCGCGGAGCACGAGAGCGCCCCCTGTCCGTTCGGCATGCCCCAGGCCATCTACCGGGACGCGATCGCCCACGCCGAGCGTCTGCTGAAGGGAAGTGAGAGCCTGGGGAGGAAGGGGCTGTCGGCCTCAGGACTGGAGCTCGGCGAGCGCTGCTTCTCGCCGTGGGGCGGGATCTTCGCCGACCTCGCGTACCGCGGCCTGGCCTGCCACGTCCGCAGGGAGGAGGGGGAGGGCCGGTTCGCCCACCGGCACAACTGGCTGCCAGACCTTGAGTGGTCCCCTCCCTCCTACGAGGAGGCATGCGCGCGCCTGGTCAAGCGTTACGCCCGTACCTACGGTCCGGTCAGCGAGAGGGACCTGGCCTGGTGGCTGGGGGCCCGGATCACCGACGCCCGTAGGTGGCTCGACGAGCTGGGCGACGAGCTCGTCCCGGTGGACGGCCCCGACGGTACGGCGCTCCTCCGGAAGGAGGATGCCACGGTCCTGCAGGAGCGGCCGCCCCCGACGCGGCGTTGGCCGCTGATCATGCTCTACCGTTTCGATCCCCTCCTGGTCGGCTTTAGGGACCGAGAGTGGGTGGTAAGGGAGGAGCATCATGACCTGGTATCCCGTCCCGCCGGGCACATCGAGGGAGTGGTACTGGGACCTCTGGACGGCATGGCCTGCGCGACCTGGAAGTACGCCAGGGAGGGGGGCGGCATCACCGTGTCGGTGAGCCCCTTCCGCCCTCTTGAACCGGAGGTCAAGCGGGGGATAAAGGTCCGCTCCAAGGCACTGGCGGCCTACTTCGGGCTCTCGCTGAACGGTGTCCGGTTCGCCAGGGCGCTGGGTTGAGCACCCTCAGAAATGACTTATACGAACCCCGCATACCTCGGACCGATGCTTTCCACCATCGCCCAGGCGCTGCGCGCGCCGGGCCGCAAGGTCGTTCTCCTTCACGGCAACGCCGACCCTGACGCCCTGGGCAGCGCCTACGCCATCCAACGGGCCTTCCCGGACGTGGTCATCGCCGCCCCCGGGGGGCTGGACCGGGTCTCCAAGGTCATCGCCGCCAAGCTGGGCATCGAGGTGCGGGATGCGGTCGACCCGGCCGAGTACGACCTCGTGGCCGCGGTGGACGCCTCCTCCCGGGAGCAGCTAGGCCTGCCCGACCTGGGGGAGGTGGCGGTGGTCATCGACCACCACGCGCCCTCGGGCGATTGGAACGGGCCGCTGCACCTCATCGATGAGTCCCGGCGCAGCTGCGCGGAGCTCGTGCACGACCTGCTGCGGGAGGCGGACCACGTTCCTGACCGCAGCACCGCGCTGGCCCTGGCGGCGGGCATGCTCACCGACAGCGGCCACTTCCGGTTCGCCAACCCCGACACCCTGGACACCATGGCCGCGCTGATGCGGGAGACGGGGATCGGCATGGACGAGGTGCTCGACCTCACCGACCTCGCCCCCGACGTGTCGGAGCGGATCTCCCAGCTCAAGGGAGCCCAGCGACTGCGGTTCGAGCGCATCGGGGACGGTGTCGCCGCGGTGTCCCTGGGCAGCGCGCACGAGAGCTCGGTGTGCAAGGCCCTGCTGATGATCGGGGCGGACATCGCCTTCGTGGGCTCCCAGCGGGACGAGCGGTTCCGCATCAGCGCCCGAGCCCGCCAGGACATGGTGCGCAAGGGCCTCCACCTGGGAAAGCTGCTCGACGAGGTGGGCGGGGAAACCCAGAACAGCGGCGGCGGTCACGCCGGCGCGGCCGGCCTCACCGGCGTCGGGGACGTCGAGGCGGTGCTGAACATCTGCCTGTCCAAGGCTCTTGACTTCCTGCGGACGGTGCGGGACGCCGAGCGGACTGCGGCCTGAGTGCGCTCAGGCCAGACCTAGCGAGCGGCGGAGCGCCTGGTAGTTCTCGGGGTGCTTCTCGAAGTACTCCCGGGAGGGCGCGAGCACCTCCACGAGGGCCTTGCCCACCGCGTTCTTGAGGTCCATGGGGTGCAGCTTCCCCGTCACGTAGGCCTCCTCCAGCGCCTCGTAGCTGTCGAACTCCAGCCGGCCGCCGAACTTCTCCGGGCGGTCGATGACCAGCACCGGGTTGCGGGGGAAGAGGATGAGCTTGGCGATGGCCAGCACCGGGTTGTCCGCCGCCTCGGGCGGGCAGAACGCCTTCTTGATCTTGCGCTCGATGTCCGCCGGGGAGTCGTGGATGAGGATGCCGCTGTCCGGATTGCTCTTGGACATCTTGGCGGCGATGGGGTCCATGCGGCTGCCCCCGGCCAGGCCGGGCAGGAGCGGGGTGTGCAGCGCCACCGGGACCTTCCAGTGGTTCTTCTCCGCGGCCTCGCGGGCCAGCATGTGGGCCCGCCGCTGGTCGATGCCCCCGTAGGCCAGGTCGACGTCCAGGCGGAAGATGTCGGTCGCCTGCATGAGCGGGTAGAGGAACTTGGAGGAGTCGAGCTCGGCGTCGTCCTCCTTGCGTCCCATGATGGTCATGGCCCGCTTGACGCGGGACAGGGTGGTGACCTTGCCGACCTTCATCAGCGTGGCCCAGTAGTCGGCGCTGTCCACGATCTGGGAGGCCAGGGCCCAGCGGACCCGGTCGCGGGGGACGCCCAGGCTCTCGAAGGCGTCCTCCATGTACCGGGCGCACAGCTGGATACGCTCGAGGTCGCCCCCTAGCTTGTCATTGATGTACGCGTGCCAGTCGGCGAAGAAGACCACCACCTCGAACCCGGCGTCGGTGAGGTCGCGGATCTTGCTGGCCACCAGGGCCCACCCCAGGTGGACGAGTCCGGACGGCTCGAAGCCGATATACGCCCGGGGGGTCACCTTGGCGGTCAGGAGGGCCTTCAACTCCTCCTCGGTGACGATCTCCTCAGCGTTCCTGGCGACAAGGCGGTATCTCTCTTCGACGTCCATATGACTCGACTCGGCATGACCCCCGGATTATTTAGCATTTGACCCCGCGCTCCGGGCGCCCGTCCAGCGTGGTCCTCGAAGGGCGCGGTGGCACGGTCCGCTGGCCCGTCCGTCCACGATTCCGATGCGACACATGATTATTATCTAAGGACTCTAAGCAACAATTGTCTTTGACAATAAGCTTTAACTATCAATTTGTCTATAGTGCGGTTGTCCTGCTAGAGAATAGGGCATGGGCGGGAGGTCCGCCCCGCCAAACGTCTAGGAGGGCATGCCGGGACCCTTCCAGAGGCCGGCGAGCCAGAAGGAGGCGAAGCGAATGGACGATAAGGCAAGCAACCAGGCAAGGTTGGACGATAGGAAGAGGGAAGCCCTAGAGCGATGCTCGTCCGGGAAGGTCCAGATGGTGGACTTCAAGTTCACCGACCTTCCGGGCTCGCTCCAGCACATCACCTACCCCGCTCACAGGATGTGCGAGGAGCTCCTCCAGGAAGGGGTGGGCTTCGACGGCTCCTCCATACGGGGGTTCGCCCAGATCAACGAGAGCGACATGCTGCTCAAGCCGGACATCACCACCGCGGTCATGGACCCGGCCTGCAAGATCCCCACCCTCTCGGTGGTGTGCGACGTGCAGGACCCCGTCAGCGGTGAGCGCTACCCGCGCGATCCACGCTTCATCGCCCAGAAGGCCGAAGAGTACCTCCGCAGCACCGGCATCGCCGACACAGCGTACATCGGTCCGGAGCTGGAGTTCTTCGTGTTCGACTCCGTCCGGTTCGAGCAGGGCCAGCAGTACGGCTTCTACTACCTCGACTCCGACGAGGGGATCTGGAACTCCGGCAACCATGTCAACGGGGTCAACCACGGCCACCGCCCTCGCACCAAGGAAGGGTACTTTCCCGTGCCCCCCACCGACTCGCTGCAGGACTTCCGCTCCCAGTGCGTCCTCAACCTGAAGAGCGCGGGCATAGAGTGCGAGGTCCATCACCACGAGGTCGCCACCGGCGGGCAGTGCGAGATCGGGATGCGTTTCCAGCACCTCTCCAAGATGGCCGACCAGGTGATGCTGTACAAGTACGTCCTCAAGAACACCGCCCGGGCGGCGGGCAAGACCCTGACCTTCATGCCCAAGCCGCTATTCGGGGACAACGGCACCGGCATGCACGTCCACCAGTCGCTGAGCAAGGACGGCCAGAACGTGTTCTATGACCCCGAGGGGTACGCGCTTCTCAGCGAGACCGCGATGTACTACATCGGCGGCCTGCTCGAGCACTCGCCCGCCCTGCTCGCCCTGACCTCTCCGTCCACCAACTCCTACCGTCGGCTGGTGCCTGGCTTCGAGGCCCCGGTCAACATCGCGTACTCGCAGCGCAACCGCTCGGCCGCGGTCAGGGTCCCGGTGTACTCCCGGTCCCCGCGGTCCAAGAGGATCGAGTACCGGCCGCCAGACTCCACCTCCAACCCCTACCTGGCGTTCTCGGCCATGCTCATGGCCGGGCTGGACGGCATCAAGCGGAAGATCCACCCCGGGGAGCCGCACGACATGGACCTGTTCGAGCTGCCCCGGGAGGAGCGGGCCAAGATCCGCACCGTCCCCGGTTCTCTGGAGGAGGCGCTGGAAGCGCTGGAGGCCGACCACGACTTCCTGCTCCAGGGCGGGGTGTTCACCAAGGACCTCATCGACACCTGGATCGAGTACAAGCGCAGGAAGGAGAACGACTACGTCCGGCTGCGGCCTCACCCCTCGGAGTTCTACCTGTACTTCGACACGTGAGAACTTCTTCCCTTTTTTTTTCTTTTTTGAGGTTGGACAGGCCAGCTTCGCGGGGCTCAGCCGCCTGCGGTCACCGGGAGCAGGGAAACCACATCGCCGTCCTTGACCGCGGTGTCCAGCCCGCTAAGGTGCAGGACGTTCTTGCCGTTGACCAGGAGGTACATGAGCTCCGAAAGCTCCTCCCCCCGGGGGTGGAGCAGGCGGCTCATGCCCTCGCCGTACCTCCGCTCCAGCTCGGCCAGGAGCGCCCGGGCGGTCGCGCCCTCGAAGTCTATCTCCGCCTGGTTGGTCCCCACCACCCGGGCCGGGGGGCCGAACGTGCGGAACAGCACCCGGGTCACGCTCACCACCGGGAGGCGAGGTCCTCGGCGGCCAGGTTGACCACGTCCTTGACCATCGAGGTGGGCGGGCAGTAGGCGTTCTCGAACGAGGTCACGAACTCCTCGGCGGTCACGCCCTTTAGGATGGCCGCGGCCAGCCAGTTGATGCGCCCGTTGAGGTCCTCCCCGCCGTACATCTGCGCCCCCACCAGGCGGTGGGTTTCCTGGTCAGCGATGAGCTTGACCTTCAGCGGCTTGCCGCCAGGGAAGTAGCGGGCCCTGGTCAGACCGGAGGCCCGGCCCTCCACCACCGACAGACCGAAGTAGTCGGCCAGACCGCGAGAGAGGCCGACGCCGGCGATCTGCAGCTCGCCCACCTGGGAGATCCAGGGGCTGAGCACGGCCGGGAAGGTGGCGTACCCGCCAGCGGCGTTGATGCCCGCCACCCGCCCCTGCCGGACCGCGGTGGAGCCCAGCTGGCTCATGGTGGGCCCGGGGGCGGCGGCGCTGACACAGGAGATGACGTCACCGGCGAGGAAGACGGAGCTTACCAGGCGGCCTTTGCGGTAGGGCTGCAGGGTCGCCGACACCCTCACCGCGCCCAGCGCGCTGGTGTCCAGGCCGAGCATGGAGGGCAGCTCGAGATTGGCCCTGACCCCGGTGGCCATGATGACCATGTCACAGCCGATCTCCGCCCCGCCGGCCACCACCTTCTCGACCTTCCCCTCGCCCTTGATGGCGCCGATGGGGACCCCCATGACGAACCGGATGCCCAGGGACTCGCAGTAGCGCTGCACCTCCCCGGCGATGTCCGCATCGCAGATGCGGGGGATGACCTGCGGGAACATCTCCACCACTGTTACCTCTAGGCCGGCGTGGCGGAGGGCGACGGCCATCTCCAGGCCGATGACCCCCGCCCCGGCGACCACTGCCCGCTTGGCCGTCCGCATGGCCTCTTGGATGGCCACGCCGTCGGCGATATACCGGACCTTGAACACCCCGGGGAGGCAGGCCCCCTCGATGGGCGGGACGAACACCTTGCCGCCGGTGGCGAGGATGAGCGCGTCGTAGCCGAGGGTCTCCCCGGTGGAGAGGACCAGCTCGCGCTTCTCCCCGTCGACGGACATGACCTTGGTCGCGGTGCGCACGGTGATGTTCCTCTCCCGCTGATAGAACTCGGGGTCGTGCATGACGATGGAATCGAAGTCCTTGATCTTCCCTTCCAGCACGAAGGGGATGGCGCAGGGCGAGTACGCGATGCGCTCTTCCTCGGTGACCACCGTGACCTCGGCATCCTTGTCCTGCTTCCGCGCCGCCGAGGCCGCGGACATGCCCGCGGCGCCCGAGCCAACCACCACGATCTTACGGCCCATGCTCTGCCTCTGCTGGCCCATAAAATGGTGGTGATAGATAGGTTTGTTGGTATCGCGGCGGCAGCATAAAGCTCCCACCCGGCACTCACCGTAGGGGGAGAACATGCTGTGCCCTAGTTGTGGGGAGGAGACCGCCGATCACCGTAAGTACTGCTCGCAGTGCGGGTGTTCGCTCGAGCGCCCCAAGGCCAAGGTGCCATGCCGGTCGTGCGGCCATCCCAACTTCTTCAACGCCTCCGCCTGCGCGGCGTGCGGTAAAGAGCTCGAGATGCCGGTCAAGGGTCGGGCAGCGGAGGCACGGCCGGTCGAGCCGCCGCGGTGCTACAACTGCGACGCTGTCCTGGAGCCCGGTCTGGGGCACTGCCGCGAATGCGGGGCGGAGGTGCCGCGGCCATCGGCCAGGGTGCTGATCGATGGCGAACGACCCTACCTCGAGTACCGGCCGGCGGCCGGGGGCGTCATGGCCTTCTCCAGGGAGGATGCCTACTTCAGGGTCAAGCTGACCGCCCTCTTCTCCGCAGTGGCCATTGCACTATTCCTACTACTGTACGGACCGGAGTTCGCCGCGCACCTCGTCGTGATATCCGCCCTGGTGATCCTTCCGTGGTACTATCTCTCGTGGCGCAAGGCGCGCCGCCGGGCGGAGGGGGAGCGGGTGCCGGACGATCTCATGACATTGCAGCCGTGAGCGCCACGCTGACGAGGGCGGTCCATCGGCAAAGCTAATATCCTCCTCGGCATGTCAAACGCCTGAGGCTGGAAATGTCGACACGCTTGACCGCCGATGAGAGGCGCACCCCCGCCGCCATGTGGAGCGAGCAGGACGTGGTGAACGGCCGCAAGGTCGACGCCTTCGTCCTGATCATGCGGACCACAGGATGCTGGTGGTCCTGGAAGAAGGGCTGCCTGATGTGCGGGTACAACGCCGCCAGCTCCCAGGCGGTCACCGCCGACGACCTGATGGAGCAGCTGGGCCGGGCGGTCCAGCGATACAAGGGCGAGGCCATGGTGAAGGTCTACACCTCCGGCTCGTTCCTGGACGAGAACGAGGTCCCGCCGGCGGTCCGCGACGCGGTGTTCAAGGCCTTCGGCCAGGCTGAGCGCGTGCTGTTCGAGAGCCGTGCCGAGTTCGTCACCCCCCAGGCGCTCGAAGGCCTGGACCCCCGCTCGGCGGTGGCCATCGGACTGGAGAGCGCCAACGAGGAAGTGCTCCGCAAGTGCGTGCGCAAAGGGTTCACCGTCGAGGACTACCGCCGGGCCGCCGAGGCCCTCAACGATGCAGGGATCCCTCTGCGGACCTACTTGCTGCTCAAGCCGCCGTTCCTGACCGAGCGGGCGGCGGTGGAGGACGCCGTGGCCTCCGTCGCCTTCTCCGCTCCTTACTCGGAGAGCGTATCCATCAACCCGGTCAACGTCCAAAGGGGCACGGTGGTTGAGTCGCTGTTCCGCCGCGGTGACTACCGGCCGCCTTGGCTGTGGAGCCTGGTGGAGGTGTTGCGCCGCAGCCGTGAGATCGCGGAGTGCCGCGTCCTGTCGTCACCGTCTGGCGGGGGCACTCCCCGCGGCGTCCACAACTGCGACAGGTGCGACGCAAAGATTCTTGAAGCGGTCCAGCGCTTTTCCTTCAACCAGGACCCGAAGGAGCTGGACGGCCTGGAGTGCGGGTGCCGCGACGAGTGGGCGGCCCTCATGGACGTCCAGGGGACGATGGGGACCACGGTGGACGTGGCAAGGTACCTCGGCAATGAGCTAGAGTTCGACTAGGAGGAAAGTGACATGGAGTTCGACATCAAGAAGGGACACGGGGCATCGCTGGAAGGGGACGGCCTCAAGAAGCTCATGGAAGAGAAGCTGGGCCCGGTCAGGGAGGAGAACGGCGCGTACGTGACATCGTTCGGGGCGACCAAGCGGTTCGAGGTCAAGCTGCTCAGCAAGACGCTCCTCTCCGTGGTCTCCGAGTCCGACAAGGACGCCTCCAACGAGGCGATGATGGAGTCGAACAAGAAGTATAACACGTTCATGGAGGCCGCCACCGGGTTCAGCGCCAAGGAGAGGTCCAAGCGGCTGCAGAAGAAGGCCAAGGAAGGCAAGCTGTAACCCCTGCCCAGAAGGCACCCGCCCCCGGGTGGGTAAAACCCTATATCGGGCCCGGACACTGTGGTGACTGTGGAGCGGAAGGTCCGGGCGGCGCGCATATCCATCGTTTCCAACACCTCGTTGGTGCTGCTGAAGCTGACCGTGGGATTGACCATGGCCTCGGTCTCGGTCATCTCCGAGGCCGTCCACTCGATGATGGACCTTCTCGCCGCGCTCATCGCCAACTTCTCGGTGCGCAAGGCGGTGGAGCCGGCGGACAAGGAGCACCCCTACGGCCACGGCAAGTACGAGAACCTCTCCGGGGTGGTCGAGGCGGCACTCATCTTCCTCGCCGCTGCCATCATCGTCTACGAGGCGGTGTCCCGGCTGCTGGAGGGCGGGATGGTGGAGTTCGTCGACTACGGCATCGCGGTGATGGCGGTGTCGGCAGCGGTCAATTTCTTCGTCTCCCGGTACCTGTACCGGGTGGCCAGGGAAGAGGAGTCGATAGCCCTGGAGGCCGACGCGCTGCACCTCCGGACCGACGTGTGGACCTCCCTGGGGATCATGGCAGGGCTGGTGGCCATACGCATCACCGGCATCAACGAGCTCGACCCGCTCATCGCTCTGGGGGTGGCAGTGCTCATCGTGCGGGCGGCATGGGACCTGACCAAGCGCTCGGGCATGGACCTTCTCGACACCTGCCTGTCGGAAGAGGAGGAACAGATCATCCGCAACGCGCTGGACAAGCACTCGGAGGCGTTCCTCGGCTATCACTCCATGCGCACCCGCAAGGCTGGCTCGGAGAAGTACGTCGACCTCCACCTGGTGGTAAAGTACAGCACTACCGTCGACGAGGCCCACCGCATCGCCGAGGAGGTGGAGCGGGAGATCGAGGCGGCCCTCCCCCGGACCGACGTGACCATCCACCTCGAGCCGTGCGATAAGGAGCAATGCTTCACCGTCAACGGCGAGCGGACCTGCGTGCTCGACCACGACGCCAACCTGGTCCGCTGCCCGGAGAGGAAGAAGTGAGTCAGAACGCCTTGCGGTCGGTCAGGATGGTCCGCTTGCCCTGCTTGAACATGTGAACGACTCCCTGGTGGCTCAAGATGCCCGCACCGTACATGAGCGCGCTCCCCTCAGTGATGCCGAAGACCGTCCGCCCCGCCGAGGACTCCACCACGTACGGGTCCATCTCCCGGCGGTAGCGGGGGACCACCCCGAAGTCGACCAGATTGAGGCCGATGATCATGTTGTAGGTGCTGCTATACTCGTCAGGCGGGAGGAGCACCAGGCGGCACATCATCGCCCCGCCCATGCCGTCGCCGAACAGCACGCCCTCGTAGCCCTGCAGCAACGCCTTCATGCCCGAGGCGCGGAAGTGCCGGCGCATGGTACGGGCATCTCCGTCGGCTAGGAAGACCATGTCCGCGGCCGCGACCTTCCGGCGCAGCGCCTCCTCTTCCTCCTCCGGCCACGCCGTCTCGGCCTCTGCTCCCAGGTCCCGGAGGGCACTGACAGTCTGCTTGGCCTTGCACCCCGCGCGGTCCCGCGGGAGGCCCCAAACCAGGACGAGGACCCGCGGACGGTCCCCCGCCTCGCGGAGAGCCCGGGAGGTGATGGCTATGCCATCCTCGAGGAACGGGTCCTGCCCCCCGGTGAAGTAAAGGATGACCATGATGGGACGATGGAGGATGCTATATTCACTTCTTTCCCGGACCCCTTCGCCGGGCCAGCTCATCGGGATGGCGCTCGTAGTAGGCATGGAGATCGGCGGCGGTGGGGTTGCGGCCGTGGAGCGCCCGGAACTGCTCCCGGAACGCCTCCAAGGTAGGGGCCTCGAAAGGGTCCGTGATGTCGAAGTTGAAAAGGGTCCGCTGTCCGGTCTGACCGCCCATGCACTAACTAAATGGTTCGGAGGAGATAAATGTGCTTTGGCCCGGCACCATGCTCTGAGGTCGCTCAGGGGATGACAAGATGTCTGACAAGCCTTTGGGAAGGGATGTTTCCTCACATTACGACTTTCGTAGCTTGGCTCACTTTGCCGAGCCCGTTGATACGGAGGGCCCGGAGCTATGTCGCTGAGGTAGCTACAAAACAGATCGCGGCGTTCGGCCCATGTGCCTCTTGAGATAAATAGACAGAATTGATTTTTTAAAATGCATTTTTTTATATGACCGACCCGCCGCTCCCGGTAAGGGGCGAGGGCGCCCGGCGGCACAGGCGCCGCAATGCCGCTCCTAGACCCTTTCCGGGCGGCCCGGAAGACCGCGCCGTTCTCGGCGCCATGTAAATGATCGGACCTATCCGCTAGGGTATGGCCCTGCGTGTGCGAGCATTTAAGTCAAGAAGGCATGTCCGTGCGAGCGGGGCAGGCGCATGGCCAGTCGTTTCTTGCATACAAGAAATGATGGCGAGCCAGCATAACATTTCTACATCGCGCTAACTTTAAATATCATAACTCTTATGCAACGGTTACGCTGAACGCGATGAGGACGTTCGACCAGACGCCATGGGCAATGCTCTAGCATCCCAACTTCCCCTCTACTCCATTCTCGGAGGGTGGATAACGCGTCACGGTCGAAGGTGCTAACCTCGAGCAATCGAGTAAATCACGCGCTAGCACAAAGAGAGTGGATTCTCTCCAGTTCGCGAGAGGGAGAACCATGCCAAACAAAAGACGTCCAAAGAGAGGCTCGAAAGCATATTCGCCACGCAAGCGAGCAGTAAGCCAGACCCCCAGGCTCGATTCCTGGCCCGAGATCAGCGAAGGCCCTAAGCTTCAGGGCTTCGCCGGGTACAAGGCGGGGATGACCCACGCCTTCGTAGTTGACTTCAGATCCACCAGCCTCACCGCCGGTCAGGAGATCCAGGTCCCTGTCACCGTGCTTGAGGTGCCTCCGATGAGGGTTGCCGCGGTCAGGGTGTACGAGACCACCCGCTACGGGCTGCGCACCGCCGGGGAAGTGTGGGCACCCAACGTCAACAATGAGCTGAGCCGCAGGCTGCCTATCCCCAAGAACTACGACGCCGAAAAGGCCTGGAACGACCTGAGCAAGGCCGACATCGAGGACGTCCGCGTCCTCACCTACACCCAGCCCAAGCTGATCAGCGGCGTCCCCAAGAAGGTCCCTGACCTCATGGAGACGAGGGTCGGCGGGGGCAGCATCGAGCAGAGGCTCGAGTACGCCAAGTCCCTCCTGGGAAAGGAAATCACCGTCACCGAGTTCGCCAAGGACGGCGCCATCATCGATGTCGCCGCGGTCACCAAGGGCAAGGGGTTCCAGGGCGCTGTCAAGCGGTGGGGCATCAAGCTGCTCCAGCACAAGAACTCCAAGCACACCCGCATGGTCGGTAACCTCGGCCCCAAGCGGCCCGGGTTCGTCCGGCCGACCGTGCCTCAGGCCGGTCAGGTGGGTTACCACCAGAGGACCGAGTTCAACAAGCGCATCCTTAAGGTCGGCGAGAAGGGAGAGGAGGTCAACCCCAAGGGCGGGTTCCTCCACTACGGCGAGGTCAAGAACAACTACGTGCTCATCCACGGCTCCGTGCCTGGGCCCATCAAGCGGCTCATCCGCCTCAGGGACCCCGTCAGGCCGTCCGGACCCGCACTGAAGGAAGCGCCGAACCTGGTCTATGTCTCCACTCAGTCCAAGCAGGGGGCGTGAAGATCATGGCTAAGAACATCAACGTCTACTCCATCAAGGGCGACGTGGTCAGGAGCGTCGAGCTGCCCTCTGCCTTCGCGGCGGAGTTCCGCCCCGACCTCATCCACCGCGCCGCCGTGGCCGCGGAGGCCAACAAGCGCCAGCCCTACGGCCCGTCCCCTACGGCGGGCGTGAGGCACGCCGTTTCCCAGTGGGGAAAGGGCCGCGGTGTAGCCCGCGTGCAGAGGCTTACCCAGGGCAGCAAGGCCGCTGAGTCCCCCAACAACGTGGGCGGGCGCCGGGCCTTCCCGCCCAAGCCAGAGAAGGACTACTCCAAGAAGGTCAACCGGAAGGAGCGGGCCAAGGCAAGGATGTCCGCCCTGGCCGCCATGGCCGACGAGGAGCTGGTCCGCAAGCGCGGTCACCGCTTCGAAGAGGGCATCACCACGCCCGTCGTGGTCGAGGACGCCTTCGAGAGCCTGGCCACCACCGCGGACGTGTACGAGGCGCTGGACAGCATCGGCCTGTCCGCCGACCTGGAGCGCGCCAAGGACGGCCACAAGATCCGGGCCGGCCGGGGCAAGATGCGCTCCCGCAAGTACAAGGGCAAGCGGTCCGTCCTGCTGGTCGTCTCCGCTAAGGAGGCGCCTCTGTTCATGGGGGCCAACAACCTGCCCGGCGTAGAGATCGTGTCCACTGAGGGGCTCAACACCGGCATCCTCGCCCCGGGCGGCATGCCCGGCCGGCTCGCCGTGTTCTCTGAGTCCGCCCTCAAGAAGATAGGAGAGTGGTAGGGATGGCCAAGAAAGAGAGCGTCCTCCTGCACCCCTATGTCACCGAAAAGACGATGAACTACATGGGCGGCACCCCCACCCAGGACTTCAAGGACGGCAACCGCATCGAGTTCGTGGTCCTGAAGGATGCCACCAAGCAGCAGATCAAGGAAGCCTTCGAGGCCCACTTCGACGTGAAGGTCAAGAAGGTCTGGACCAAGATCACCAAGGAAGGAAAGCGCGCCACGATCCAGCTCGCCGAGGGCTACTCGGCGGAGGACATCGGCATGAGGATCGGAGTGTTCTGAGGGGATAGCATGGGAAAACAACTCAGACAGCAGAGACGCGGCAAGGGGACGGCGGTCTACCGCAACCCCGGCCACCGCCAGATCGCAGACATTCGGTATCCCCACATCGATGTCACTTCCGGCAAGATCGAGGACCTGGTGCACGCTCCCGGCCGGAGCGGACCCCTGGCGAAGGTCGACTTCGCCGGCAAGAAGGTCTTCATGATCGCCGCCGAGGGCATGATGGTGGGCAAGGACGTCGCCTACGGGGCCGAGGGAGAGGTCGCTCCCGGCAACGTGCTCCCGCTGGGCAGCGTCCCCGAAGGCACGTTCGTCTACAACATCGAGGGCCAGCCCGGTGACGGCGGCAAGTTCGTCCGCACCGCCGGCTCGTCCGCCACGCTGGTTAGCAGGGGCGAGAAGGTCGTCCTGCTCATGCCCAGCGGGGCGTTCAAGACCTTCGACCCGCGGTGCCTCGCCTCCGTTGGCGTGGTCGCCGGGGGCGGCATGAAGGAGAAGCCCTTCGGCAAGGCGGGGAACAAGTTCCACGCCTACAAGAGCAAGAGCAAGGCCTACATCAAGGTCAAGGGTGTGGCCATGAACCCGGTCAACCACCCCCACGGTGGCGGCGGTCACCCCCATGTGGGTAAGCCCAGCACCGTCAGCAGGAACGCACCTCCAGGCCGCAAGGTCGGTCGTCTCTCCCCCAAGCGGAGGAAGTGATCTAAATGGCAAAGGAAAAGGTAGGCGGCCAGAAGGCCGCGCGCAGGAAGCAGCGCAAGAAGAAGGGCGGTATTACCGCGAAGAGGAAGAAGGAGTTCACCTTCCGCGGGTACACCATGGAGGAGCTGCTCGAGCTGCCCTTCGACGAGATGGTGCTCTTGCTCCCCTCCCGGGCCAGGAGGACTCTCACCCGCGGGATGAACGACGAACAGCGCATCGCCTTCGACATCCTGAAGAACGCCGACCGCGAGGTCACCAGGACCCACCGCCGCGACATCCCCATCATCCCCCAGTTCGTGGGGAAGAGGGTCGCGGTGTACAACGGCAAGGAGTTCTTCGAGTTCGAGATCAAGCCCGAGATGATCGGACACTTCACCGGCGAGTTCTCCATGACCCGCCACGAAGTGAAGCACTCCGGACCGGGCGTCGGTGCTACCAGGGGCTCCAAGTTCCTGCCGCTGAAGTGAGGTGGAACACATGGCTGGATATACCCAATACACCGACCCGGACACCACCGCCCGCGCCATTGGCAAGGAGCTACCCATCTCCCCCAAGGACTCCCGCGAGGTGTGCCGGATGGTCCGCGGCAAGCGCGTCGACGTGGCCATCCGCATGCTCGAGGAGGTCGTGGAGCTGAAGCGGCCGGTACAGTTCGCTCGCTACAACACCGGCGTTGCTCACAAGAAGGGGGTCGGCCCCGGGCGCTTCCCCAAGAAGTCCGCCCAGGCTATCCTCAAGGTCATCGAGAGCGCCAAGCACAACGCGGAGTACAAGGGCCTTGACGCCGACAACATGCGGGTCAAGGTCATCACCGCGAACCTCGGCCGGACCATTCCCGGCTACATGCCCCGCGCCTACGGCCGGAGCACCCAGTGGAACCAGCAGACCGTCAACATCGAGGTCATCCTGGAGGAGGCGAAGCAGTAATGGCAAACGAGAGGAAGTTCATAGCAGAGAACGTCCGCCGGGTCCTTCTCAAGGAGTACCTCATGAAGGAGGTCACCAGGGCCGGGTTCGGTGGGCTTGACGTGCAGAGGACGCCCCTGGGCACCCGGGTCACGCTCATCACCGAGCGCCCCGGCATCGTCATCGGGCGCCGCGGCGCAGCCATCAAGAACCTGACCCGCGCGATCGAGGAGGACTTCAAGTTCGACAACCCCCAGGTGGAGGTGCAGGAGGTCGAGAACCCCAACCTCAACGCCCAGATCATGGCCGAGAAGCTGGCCTTCGCCCTCGAGCGGGGCTGGCACTTCCGCCGGGCCGGGCACTCCACCATCCGCCGGGTCATGGACGCCGGCGCCCGCGGCTGCCACATCGTCATCGCCGGCAAGCTGACCGGCCAGCGGCACCGCACCGAGAAGTTCAAGGAAGGCTACATCAAGTTCTGCGGCGAGACCAAGCTCACCAACATGGACAGGGGGTACGCCGTCGCCAAGCTCAAGCCCGGCGTCATCGGCGTCACCGTCGAGATCATGCACCCCGAGGCCAAGCTGCCCGACGAGGTCATGGTCACCCTGCCCGCAGAGGCGGCCGAGAAGTTCCCCGAGCTTGCTGAGATGATCAACAAGAAGGAGGAGCCCATCGTCGCGGTGGAGACCAGGGAGAAGGTCGAGGAGCCGGAGCCCGCAGAGGCCGAGGAGCCCGTCGAAGCTCCCGCCGAGCCCAGGGAGGGTGAGCAGTAATGGCCCTCCTCCGGACCAAGGAGATTCGCGAGATGTCGCTGGAGGACCGGGAGAAGAAGCTCCGGGAGCTCCGCGACGAGCTCATGCACGAGCGGGGCACCGCCGCCATGGGCGGCGCGCCCACCAACCCCGGAAAGATCAGGGCCCTCAGGACCAACATCGCTCGGATCGAGACCATCCAGAAGGAGGAGGAGAAGCACTAATGGCTGAAATCTGTCCGGTATGTGGACTGCCCAAGGAGCTGTGCATGTGCGAGGAGATCGCACGTGAGCAGCAGACCGTCCGTATCAGCACCGACAGCCGGCGCTACGGCAAGATCGTCACCGTCGTTGAAGGGATCGATGAGAACGACATCGACATGGACGACCTGGCCAAGAAGCTGAAGAGCAAGTGCGCGGCCGGCGGTACGGCCAAGGAAGGCCGTATCGAGCTGCAGGGTGACCACAAGAAGAAGGTCAAGGAAGTCCTCGAACAGATGGGCTTCAAGACGGACGTCAGATGAGGAAGCTGAGCAAGAGGGATGTCATGAGGTCGGAGCTCATCGGTCTGGAGGTCGAGGTCATATCGCCCCACGAGACCGCGTTCAGCGGCGTCGTGGTGGACGAGACCAAGAACACCTTCATCATCAAGCGGGGCGACCGCGAGGTGATGGTCCCCAAGGACCACCGTGAGTTCCAGTTCACATACCAGGGCGAGAAGGTTCTCCTCCGAGGTTCGGAGATCCAGTACCGACCTGAGGATCGAATCAAGAAGATAAGGTGATCCCAATGGCTAACGAAGTCAAGGATATCGGAATCGATGTCAAGGTTCCTGAAACCACCTGCACCGACAAGCACTGCCCCTTCCACGGGGAGCTGCCGGTCCGGGGTCAGATCATCGAGGGGGTTGTCGTCTCTACCAAGATGGACAAGACCGCGGTGGTGGAGCGGAACTACCTGAACTATCTGAAGAAGTACGAGAGATACGAGAAGAGGACGAGCCACTACTCGGCGCACAACCCCCCCTGCCTGGGAGTGAAGGCGGGGGACAAGGTCCGCATCATGGAATGCCGGCCGCTGAGCAAGACCGTCTCCTTCGTGATCATTGAGAAGAGGTGATCGTGATGAAGGGAATCGCGGGCAATCAGACGCGCGGAGTGCTCAACGGCACCACGCTCAACGTCATTGACAACACCGGCGCCAAGACGATCAAGGTGCTCACCATCCCCGGATACCACGGGACCTCCCGCCGGGTGCCTTCCGCAGGCATCGGCGACATCGTGATCGCTTCGGTCAAGAAGGGTACCCCAGAGATGAGGCGGCAGGTCGTCTACGCCGTCGTGGTCCGCCAGCGCCGCCCGTTCCGGCGGGCTGACGGCGTGATGGTCATGTTCGAGGACAACGCCGCGGTCATCACCACTGAAGAGGGAGAGACCAAGGGGACGGACATCAAGGGAGCGGTGGCCCGCGAGGCCGCCGAGCGGTGGCCTCGTATCGCCGCCACCGCGTCCACCATCGTCTGAGGTGAACAATATGGTAGAGAGCAAGAAGGCAAGGAAGCAGAGGAAGGCGCTGTACAACGCGCCCAACCATGTCCGGAGCGCCATGGTCTCCTCCCACCTCGACGAGCCGCTGCGCAAGGAGTACAAGCAGCGCGCGGTCCGCGTGATCAAGGGCGACACCGTCAAGGTCATGCGCGGGGACGAGGACATCCTGGGGCTCGAGGGCAAGGTGCAGGAAGTCGACACCAAGACCGGACGTGTCATCATCGAGGGCGTCACCATCGCCAAGGCCGACGGCACCCAGACCGCCCGGCCGGTGCACTCGTCCAAGGTCATGATCACTAAGCTCGACCTCTCCGACGCCCGTCGGAAGGACAAGCTCACCAAGGCCAAGGAGGTTTCACAATGAGCAACGAGATGAGAAGGCTGACCGCTCCCCGGAGCTGGCCAGTGAAGCGCAAGGCGCACCACTGGATCACCAAGCCCGCTCCGGGCGCCCACTCCATCGAGGAGAGCGTGCCGGTCAACGTGGTGGTCCGGGACCTGTTGAAGCTGTGCGACACCTCCAGCGAGGTCCGGGCCATCCTGTCGAACAAGGACATGCTGGTGGACGGCAAGCACGTCACCAGCGTCAAGCAGGGCATCGGCCTCATGGACGTGGTCGCGTTCCCCAAGGTCAACGCCTATTACCGCATGGTGGTGGACCGCCGGGGCAAGCTGAGCCTGGTCAAGGTCCCCGAGGCCAAGGCCTCGTGGAAGCTCTGCCGCATCGAGAACAAGACCACCGTCCGCGGGGGCAAGACCCAGCTCAACCTCCACGACGGCCGCAACATCCTGGTGGACAAGGACGACTACAAGACCGGGGACGTCCTCAAGATCGAGGTCCCCTCCCAGAAGATCCTGGACACCTACCGGATGGAGCAGGGCAACATCGCGCTGATCGTCTCCGGCTCCCACGTCGGGGAGACCGCGGTGGTCGACGAGATCACCCAGAAGAGGCTGTCCAGCGAGAACCTCGTCCAGTTCAAGGACGGGTCCTCGACGACGCGCAGCAAGGTGTTCATCATCGGCGCCAAGGTGCCCGAGGTAGAGCTGCCTGAGGAGGCGGCGATATGAGCGACGTCATGAGGGCCCCGTTCATCGAGAAGGTCGTCGTCAACATCGGCGTGGGCGAGGCCGGTGAGCGCCTGAACAAGGCCCAGAAGGTCCTCAACATGCTCACCAAGCAGAAGCCCATGGTCACCACCGCCAAGGTCACCAACCGTGACCTGGGGGTGCGCGACGGCATGCCCATCGGGTGCAAGGTCACCCTGCGCGGCGAGGCCGCCGAGGCGTTCCTGCGCAAGGCGCTGGCCATCCGCGAGAACCGCGTGGCCTCCTACAGCTTCGACCCCGAGGGCAACCTGTCCTTCGGCATCTCCGACTATACCGACTTCGAGGGCATGAAGTACGACCCCGAGATCGGCATCTTCGGGATGGACATCAGCGTGGTGTTCCACCGCCCTGGCTACAGGGTGGCGAAGCGCCGCATCATGGCTAAGAGGATACCCAAGGAGCACCGCATGACCCGCGAGGAGGCCCAGGCCTTCATGCGGGAGAAGTTCAACGTCGAGGTGGTCGAGTGAAGACGAAGAAAGAGTTCGGCAGGAAGAAGGGCTGCCTGCGGTGCGGCAGGAGGCGCGGCATCGTGCGCCGGTACGGTATGCACCTGTGCCGGCAGTGCTTCCGCGAGACGGCACCGGAGATCGGTTTCAAGAAGTACTCGTGAGGTGAAGACATGCAGAGCGACCCACTTAATGATGCCATGTCGACCATCAAGAACGCGGCCACCGTTGGTAAGAGCGAATGCATGATCCGCCCCTCGTCGAAGCTGATCGGACGGGTGCTCAAGGTCATGCAGGAATATGGCTACATCAACCAGTTCGAGTTCATTGAGGACGGCAGGGCCGGACTGTTCAAGGTCCGGATGCAGGGAAAGATCAACGACTGCGGCGTGATCAAGCCGAGATATTCGGTCCAGAAGAACGACCTCGACAGGTTCGAGTCCCGTTACCTCCCCGCCCAGGACTTTGGCGTGCTCATCCTCACCACCACCGCCGGTGTGGTGAGCCATGCCAAGGCCAAGGAGCTGGGGGTCGGAGGCAAGCTTCTGGCCTACGTATACTGAGGGATGAAGATGACACTGAGCGGACTAATCGAGGAGCGGGTGGAGATCCCCAATGGGGTCACCGTCTCCGCCTGCGGCCCCAACGTCTCCGTCAAGGGACCCAAGGCTACTCTCCAGCGGGCGTTCATCCACCCCAAGGTAAAGGTCCGGGTGGAGGGCGACCACGTGGTGGTCAGCTGCGAGCTCCCCCGGATCCGGGACAAGGCCGTGGTAGGGACCTTCGCATCCCACATCACCAACATGATGCAGGGCGTGACCGATGGGTTCCAGTACGACATGAAGATCGTTTACTCCCACTTCCCCATGAAGGCCTCGGTGAAGGGCGACAAGTTCATCATCGAGAACTTTCTGGGCGAGAGGGCCCCGCGCAAGGCTAACATCCTCGGGGACACCAAGATCCAGGTCAAGGGCAACGACGTCGTGCTGACCGGCTCGGACATCGAGGCGGTCTCCCAGACCGCTGCCAACATCGAGCGGGCCACCAAGATCTGGGGCTACGACCCCCGGGTGTTCCAGGACGGCATCTATATCGTCACTAAGGGCAAGAAGGTGAGCCAGTGAGCAACAACAAGAAGAAGCAGATCAAGGAGCTGGCCGACCTTTCCCACTACAAGGAGGAGTACACCGCCCAGCTCGAGGCCATGGACATCAGCTCCCCCGCCGACCTCAAGAAGGCCCTGGCGGACAAGGAGAGGGCCAAGGCCATCGAGGATGAGATCGACGGCGTCGGCCCCAAGACCATCGCCGCGTGGAAGGCAGAGCTTGGCGTCGAGACGGCCATGGTGCCCGCCGCCGAGACCGCCCCGGCCAAGCAGGAGGTGGAGATCGTCTCCGCGGCCGAGGTCGTCGAGGAGGGCGCCTACCAGGTGAAGAAGAAGCCTCAGCTGGATGCTGAGACCAAGCGGCTGCTGGCGTTGCGCAACGAGATGTCCAACGACCGCATCGCCTTCCTCCGCCAGGAGTGGTTCCGCTTCCCCCGTCTGGGCGAGAAGTGGAGGAAGCCCCGCGGCATGCACTCCAAGATGAGGCGGCACATCAGCTACCGGCCCAACGTCGTGAGCGTGGGCTACCGCGGACCGGAGAAGGTCCGGGGCCTCCACCCCTCAGGGTTCCAGGAGGTCATGGTATACAACGCCGACCAGCTCGAGAATGTCGACCCCAAGACCCAGGCGGTCAGGGTCGGCTCGAGCGTAGGCTTCAAGAAGCGGCAGGCCATCGAGGCTAGGGCCGACGAGCTGGGCATTCGCGTGCTCAACAGGACGGGATGAACATGGACCTCAAGAACCAGAAGCGTATGGCCGCCGAGCTCCTGGGGTGCGGGAAGAACCGCGTGTGGATCGACCCCAACCGGAGCGAGGACGTCGCCGACGCCATCACCAGGGCGGACATCAGGACCGCCATCGCCTCCGGCACCATCAAGGCCGCCCCCAAGCAGGGCATCTCCAAGGGCCGGACCAGGCACAACCTCGCCCAGCGCAGGAAGGGCCGCCAGCGCGGCCCCGGCTCCCGCAAGGGCCGGGCCGGCGCCCGCCGGCCCACCAAGCGCGACTGGATCCAGACGATCCGGCCCATCCGCGCCACCCTCAGGGAGCTGCGGGACGAGGGCAAGATCTCCCGCAGCGTGTACCGGGAGTTCTACATGAAGGCCAAGGGCGGGATGTTCAAGAGCCGCGCCCACGTGCTCTCGCACCTCAAGGCCGAGGGCCACATCCAGGAGGGTCAGTGATGGCGACCGGTCCCAGATACAGGGTCCCCTTCCGCCGGCGGCGGGAAGGACGGACCGACTACAGGCAGAGGCAGCGCCTGCTCCGCTCCCGCATCCCGCGGGCGGTGGTGAGGCTGTCCCTGCGCAACGCCACCGTGCAGTTCATCGCCTTCGACCCCGTCGGGGACAAGGTGCTAGCTCAGGCCAGCTCCCTCGAGCTGGGCGACATGGGCTGGACCGCGCCCACCGGCAACATCCCCTCCGCCTACCTCACCGGCTACCTGGCCGGCAAGAGGGCGGTGGCCAGCGGGGTGGAGGAAGCGGTGCTGGACATCGGCCAGAAGGTCCCGGCCAAGGGCTCGAACGTGTTCGCGGCCCTCAAGGGCATGCTCGACGCCGGCGTGGAGATCCCCCACGGCGAGGACGTGCTCCCGTCGGACGACCGGCTGAAGGGCAAGCACATCAACGAAGAGATCGAGAAGATGATCGAGGAAGTCAAGAGCCGTATGGAGGCTGATTAGGATGGCCGACTGGATTCCCAAGACCAAGCTGGGCAAGATGGTCCTCAACGGTGAGATCACCACCATGAGCCAGGCCCTCGCCACCAAGCTCCCCCTGCGGGAGCCGGAGATCGTTGACATCCTCCTCCCCGAGCTCAAGGACGAGGTCATCGACCTGAACATGGTCCAGCGCATGACCGACTCCGGCCGGCGGGTGCGGTTCGCCGTAACCTGCGCCATCGGCAACGGAGACGGGTTCGTCGGGCTGGGCCGGGCCAAGGGGAAGGAGGTCGGGCCGACCATCCGGAAGGCCATCGACAACGCCAAGCTCAACATGATCGAGATCAAGAGGGGCTGCGGCTCCTGGGAGTGCGGCTGCGGCACCGCCCACTCCCTGCCCATGACCGTGGTCGGCAAGACCGGCTCGGTCGAGGTGACCCTCAAGCCGGCGCCGCGGGGCATTGGCCTCGCCGTCGGCGATGTCGCCAAGAGCATCCTCGGCCTGGCCGGGGTCAAGGACAGCTGGGGCTTCGCCCGCGGTCACACCAAGACCACGGTGAACTACGCCCTGGCCACCTTCGACGCCCTCCGGCGCACCGCCGAGATCAGGGTCAGCGAAGAGCAGGAGCAGCGCCTCAAGATCATCAGCGGGCCTACCCAGGTCCACGTCGCCGGAGCCGAGCTGCCCGCCGAGGGCGCTCCGGAAAGGGAAGCGTGATTGACATGGCATATGCCGTCATCAGAGTGCGCGGACACCGCAAGATCAACAAGGACATCGAGGACACCATGTCCATGCTCCGCCTCAACCGGGTGAACCACTGCGTGGTCATCCCCCAGACCGATGCGTACAAGGGGATGCTGCAGAAGTCCAAGGACTTCATCACCTGGGGCGAGGTCTCGGACGAGATGCTGGCCAAGATGATCAAGACCCGCGGCCGCCTCATGGGGGACAAGCCCATCGACGACGCCGTCGTCGCTTCGGGCACCTCCTACCAGAGCGTGGAGGCGTTCGCCGCGAGCGTGGCCAAGGACGAGGCCAAGTACACCGACCTGAAGGACGTGAAGCCGGTCTTCCGGCTGCACCCCCCCAAGCAGGGCTACGAGGCCGTGAAGAAGGACCTCAAGACCCACGGTTCCCTGGGATACCGCGGCGAGAGGATCAACGCCCTCATCGAGAGGATGCTGTGAGGTATTGAGATGCCTAGCAGGACCAACAAGTTCAGAGGTGGCAGGACCCACGGACGGGGAAAGAAGTCTGGCCGGGGAGCGGGCAAGCAGGGCGGGCACGGCAACGCCGGCCTGCACAAGCACAAGACCATGACCGTGCTCAAGTACGACCCCATGCACTTCGGCCGCCACGGCTTCAAGCGCCCCCAGAAGATGGTCTCCGCCAAGATCACCCTCAACGTCGGCGACCTTGACGAGAAGCTCGACGAGCTCCTCCGGCAGGGATTCGCGGCGAAGGAGAACGGCAAGGTAAAAGTAAACCTAGCCAATATGGGCGTGGACAAGCTGCTCGGCTTCGGCAAGACCGTCAACTCCTACGAGGTGGTGGTGGCCGAGTTCTCGGAGAAGGCCAAAGAGAAGTTGGAGGCCGCCGGGGGCTCCATAACCCAGCCGTGATCGGCAACGTCCAGTGATGTCTATGGCCGACGAACAGAAGAGCGTACTGTACAGGTTGAAGCCGCTGACGGATCGGCTCCCCGCGGTCAAGCGTCCGGAAGGGCACGTGCACTTCCGGACCAAGATCATGTGGGTCATTCTCATGCTGGTCTTCTACTTCATCATGACAAACGTCTTCATCTACGGGCTGGACCAGGAGGGAAGCCTCGACCTGTTCGCCCAGTACCGGGCCATCCTTGCGGGGGCGCAGGGCTCGCTCATGCACCTCGGCATCGGCCCGATCGTGACGGCGTCCATCATCATGCAGCTGTTCGTCGGCGCGAAGATCATCCGTCTGGACCTTACCAACGAGGAGGACAAGGCGGTGTACCAGGGGACCCAGAAGTTCCTGGTCATCGTCATGATCCTGGTGGAGTCGGTACCGCAGGTGTTCGGCTACCTGGTGCCTTCCAGCGCATTCGTGGGAGGGCTCAACAGCGTGGTCGGCGTCGGCGGGCTCATCGACGGCCAGGGGCTGGCGCAGCTGATCATCATCCTTCAGCTGTTCGTCGGCTCGTACCTAGTCTTCCTCATGGACGAGGTGGTGTCCAAGTGGGGGGTGGGCAGCGGCATCTCGCTGTTCATCGCCGCCGGGGTAGCGCAGGCCATCTTCACCGGGACGGCCAACTGGGTGCCCGCAGCACCTAACGAACCGGTCAGCCTGAACAATCCGCCCTCGGGCACCATCCCCAAGACAATCTACTTCCTCACGAACATGTCGGCCAGCCAGATGGCCTCGGGCGGCTACGAGCAGATATTGCTCGCGCCGCCCAATCCGATGATCGCGCTCGTCGGCACGATCGTGATCTTCATGTTCGTGGCGTACATCGAGTCGTCGAGGATCGAGCTGCCGCTGGCGCACGGCGGAGCGAGGGGGGCGAGAGGTCGCTACCCCATCAAGCTGCTGTACGCGTCGAACATCCCGGTCATCCTCATGGCCGCCCTGCTCGCCAACGTGAGCATGTTCACGCTGCTGCTGTGGAACCCCGACAGCGCGCTGTCGAGCATCCCGCTGCTGGGGCATAACAGCGCATTGGGCTACTTCATGCCCGGAGAGACGAACCCCGCCGGAGGGCTGGCATGGTACCTGTCCACACCGAGAGGTCTAGCGGACTGGTTGCTACCGATGCTCAATCCTGAGGCGTACGCCGGGGTGGTGTACAACCACAGCTCGCTGCAGATCCTGGCCAGAGTGGTCACCTACTTCACCGTCATGGTGGTAGGCTCGATCATCTTCGCCAAGTTCTGGATCATGACCACCAACATGGGCCCCGAGGCCGTCGCTCGGCAGATCGAGAACTCCGGCCTCCAGATCCCCGGGTTCCGCCGCGACCCCCGCGTGCTCAAGCGCGTGCTGGAGCGGTACATCCCGGTGGTGACGGTCATCTCCGGTGCGCTGGTCGGTGCGCTGGCCGCGGGGGCGGACCTCATCGGTACGGTGGGTAACGCCTCCGGTACCGGTGTGCTGCTGGCGGTGGGCATCCTGATCCAGTTCTACGAAGCGCTGGGCAGGGAGCAGATGATGGAGATGCACCCCATGCTGAGGGGCTTCTTCGGAGGTGAGTGAGCTTGGCCGCTGATGTTCCGGCGCCGGCCGCGCCCTCCGTCAAGAAGCAGTCGAGCACGTTCATCACCATCTTCATCTTCCTGTTCGCGATGTTCGTGCTGTTCGACCAGGACCTCCGGGCAGGTCTCGGCCAGCTGGTCGGCTTCGTGCTGGAGCCGCTCATCGGCCTGGGTGGCACCTCGCCGGTGCTGACCCTCATGCTGGCGGGCGTCATCATGACCAGTCTCACGGTCCTCGTCCGGCACTTCTTCACCGACTACGTGGCCCAGGCGGAGAGCCAGAAGGTGGTCAGCGCCTTCAACAAGGAGTACCGCCAGGCCCGCCTCGACAACAACCTGTACAAGATGAAGAAGCTGGCCGAACAGCAGCAGAAGATCATGCAGAAGAGCATGAGCATGTCCACCTCCCAGATGAAGCTGATGCCGGTCACCATGCTCATCATCATCCCCATCTTCGCGTGGCTCTCAGTCTTCGTGGCCGGGCTGCCGGCGGGAACGGCGGTGGTGAACGTGCCATGGGCCAGCAACGTGGACCTCAACGGCTGGAACGTCATGCCCAACTGGGTGCTGCTGTACTCGCTCATCAGCATCCCGGCCAGCCAGGTGCTCACCCGGGCCCTCCGCTACTACTCGTTCAGGAAGAAGCTCAGGGAGCTCGAGGCGGCCGGGGCATGAGGATCACCATCTCCGGGCCCCCCGGTTCGGGGAAGACGACGGTCTGCCAGATCCTCAGCCAGCGCCTGGGGCTGGAGGTCGTCGTCTCCGGCATGATCTTCCGGCAGATGGCCAAGGAGCGGCACATGTCCCTGGCCGACTTCGGCAAGATGTGCGAGGGCGACCCCCAGGTCGACCTGGCCCTGGACGAGCGGATGGTGGAGATCGCCCGGGAGAAGGAGAACGTCATCCTGGAGGGCCGCCTGACCGCCTACATGCTCACCCGCAACGGCCTCGACGCCCTGCGGGTGTACATGGACGCCGACCTCGACGAGAGGGCGAAGCGGGTCGCCGAGCGCGAGGGCGGCACCGCGGAGCAGCGGAAGCAGGAGATCGTCGAGCGGGAGGCCTGCGAGGCCAAGCGCTACTTCTCGTACTACAGCATCGACATCACCGACCGCAGCGTTTACGACCTGGTGGTCGATACTACACATCTGACCCCCCAGGAGGTCGCCGACGCCATCGTGAGGGCGACGGAGGCGAAGTATGGCCAAAATGCTCGTTAGGGACCGCAACCCCCTGCTCCTGCAGGCCGGCAAGCGGCCGACGGAGCGGACCATGGAGGAACTGCTCGAGGCCGGCGTCATCAACATGGACAAGCCCATGGGCCCGACCTCGCACCAGGCGACGGCGTGGGTGCGGGACATCCTCGGGGTGGAGAAGATCGGCCACGGCGGGACGCTCGATCCCAAGGTGTCCGGCGTGCTGCCCGTCGCTACCGGACGGGCGGTCCGCGCGCTGTCCCTCGTCCTCAAGTCCGACAAGGAGTACGTCTGCCTGATGCGGCTGCACCGCGACCGCTCCGAGGAGGACATCCGCCGGGTGATGGCGACCTTCGTCGGAAAGATCTACCAGACGCCGCCGGTGCGCGCCGCGGTCAAGCGGCAGCTGCGGGTCCGCACGGTGCACGAGCTCCGCATCCTGGAGATCCGCGGCCGGGACGTGCTGTTCCGGGTCACCTGCGACGCCGGGACCTACATCCGCACCCTGTGCGTGGACATCGGCGACGCGCTAGCGGTGGGAGCGAGCATGGAGGACCTGCGGCGCATCCGCTCGGGCACCATGCACGAGTCCGAGGCGGTCACGCTGCAGGACATCAAGGACGCCTACGTGGAGTGGAAGGAGGACGGCAACGATGAGTGGCTCAGGCGCATAGTCCAGCCGTTCGAGGTGCTGTTCGAGCCGCTGCCCCAGGTGCTGGTGAAGGACAGCGCCGTCGACGCCATCTGCCACGGCGCCGACCTCGCCGCGGTCGGCGTGGTCCAGGTGGACGAGGCGGTGGAGAAGGAGACGATGGTGGCCATCATGACCCTTAAGGGAGAGGCCATCGGTGTCGGCACGGCCAAGATGGCCGCTAGGGAGATGGTCTCGGCCAAGGAAGGCGTGGCGGTGTCGACCGACAGGGTGTTCATGCCCGCCGGCACCTACCCCAAGATGTGGTGACCGCTACCGATTCGCTCGGAGCGATGGGTCCCCGTCGCTGAAGTGGATGGAGATATGGGTGCCGTCGCAGAACGGCTTGTTCTTGGAGCTGCCGCACCGGCACAGCGCCACGCGATTGCGGACCTCGTACTGCTCGCCGTCGGCCGCTACGAGCGGTATGCCACCCCGGACCCACAGCGGCCCGCTGACCTCTCGGTGGGGGTGCTCGATGACCGCGATCTCCTTCTCCACCGGCATCTCGAGAACTTCGCCGGTGTTCCGGTCATGAAGCACCAGGCGCCCGGCCGGACAGCTGTTGGCCACCCCAATGGCCTTGGTGCGCGCCTGTTCGTCGTCCGAGTGCTTGACCAGGTTCCAGATGCCGGTCTCCTGCTGACAATGCCCGGCCCGGGCGCACAGGTCCTTGCGGTCGAGGAGGACGAGGGTCGGGCCCTCGAGCACCGCGCAGCGCTCGCTGAGCGGAGCGCGGTCGGCGGTCTCCTTGCCGACGAAGCCGATCCGGGCATGGGTGCCGTCGCAATATGGGGGCGTGGCGCTCCGGCCGCACCGGCATAGGGTGTAGTTCTCCCGCACCGGATATCGCTCTCCCTTCTCCCAGCCGGTCGAGATGCCGCCCTCGGAGACGATGAGCTCCTTGACCAGCGGCACGTTCCCCGCCACCACGTACGGCCCGTCCTTGGTGACGGTTATCTTCGCTCCCGGCTTGGCCCTGTCAGCATTCCTGGCTTCCTCGGACATCGTTCCTCGCTATGAGGTCAAGGACGTCACGATAGTTATAGGCAGCCCCCGGCAGGTTCATTCTCCCCCAATACAATGCCCGGGCAGGAGGAGGACGATGAGGGCGCTGATCATATATGATACCCGAACGGGGATGACCGAGCACGTCGGCAAGGCGATCGAGGCAGGGCTGGAGGCGAACGGGGTAGAGGCGATCATGATGAAGGCCGGCGCCGTGACCGCGGCGGACCTCGAATATGCGGACGCCTGGGTGTTCGGCTCTCCGGTGCACTTCTGGGGACCGACCGGAGCGGCGAAGAAGGCGCTCAAGGCCGCCCTGGCCACGGGAGCGGGAGGGAAGAGGTTCGCCACCTTCGACACCCGCTACGCCGGCTTCAAGAGCCCCGGGGCGGCAGGCAAGCTGGCCGATGCGCTGAGGGAGGGCGGGGCGATGCAGGTGATGGAGCCGTCGACCTTTGCGGTCGAGACGGGCAAAGGCCCCCTGGCCAAAGGCGAGGAGACGCGGGCGGTGGAGCTCGGGCGGCAGCTTGCCGAGAGGCTCAAAGGCTGAGCGGCCGCACACCCAGGTGCCGACGAGGTCCCAGGCCTCGTCGGTTCTCACATTTTCGATGGCAGAGGCCACGCCCTCTCCGCGCCTGATTCCGGAAGGAGCGCAGAACTGCCCGATAGGAAGCGCTACGAAGGGCGGCGGATAGTTCCGCCGTAGACTATTAATTTGCATCCAGGTGGCGGATTTGTACGCCGCCTGGACCTAATAACGCCTGGCCGATTCGTACTCGGAAACCGCTCATCGGAATTTCCGATGGAGGAGATACCATGGGACTTGACAAGAAGCTAGTTAAGAAGTGTCTGAGGTACCGCTGGGCCATCTTCGGCATCCTGGCGTTCGCCTACTTCTTCGTGTACTTCCACCGGGTCTCGACATCGGTGGTGTCGGGGGACCTGGAGAGCACGTTCGGAGTGGGGGCGACGTCCATCGCCTTGCTGAGCTCGGCGTACTTCTACGCCTATACCATCATGCAGCTGCCGTCGGGCATCCTGACCGACAGCTGGGGACCACGCAAGACGGTCAGCATATTCACCATCGTGGCCGCGGTCGGCGCCATCCTCACCGGGATCGCCTCGACCTTCGAGCTGGTCATCGCTGGCCGCCTGCTCATCGGCGTCGGCGTGGCGATGGTGTACATCCCCATCATGAAGATCCTGGCCACCTGGTACCGCAAGAACGAGTTCGCCTCGCTCTCCGGTATCCTGCTGGCGGTCGGCAACCTGGGCGCCCTCAGCGCCGCCGGGCCGCTGGCGCTGATGTCCTCGGCCATCGGCTGGCAGGAGGTGTTCCTCGTCCTCGGCGTGGTCAGCGTGGCCATCGCGGTGGCGGCGTGGGTGCTGACGCGCGACAAGCCGGCGGACATGTGCCTGCCGCCCATCGCGGAGATCGAGGCGGAGGAGAAGGGCGAGCCCGTCCCGCCGGCCAAGGAGATGGAGAAGATCCCCATGGGCAAGGCCCTCAAGATGACCTTCGGGGCGGGGATGAACTTCTGGCCGCTGGCCATCTGGTTCTTCTTCATGTACGGCAGCATCATGGTCTACCAGGGCCTGTGGGCCGGCCCGTACTACGCTGACGTCCTGGGCTGGGACAAGGGGACCTTCGCTACCGTTCTGACGTTCATCGGCATCGGCATGATTGTGGGCTGCCCGCTGGCCGGCATACTGTCCGACAAGATCCTGAAGTCCCGCAAGAAGGTGCTGATCATCGGCACGACGATCTACACCGTCATCTGGGCCATCATCTTCCTGGGGGCTGGATCGATCACCAGCGTGGAGGCGTGGTGCGCCATCAACTTCGGGTTCGGCTTCTTCGGCGGGTTCTTCGTCGTCAGCTACGCCCAGATCAAGGAGCTGTTCCCCATCTCCATCGCCGGCACCTCGACCGCGGCGCTCAACCTGTTCCCCTTCGCTGGGGGTGCCATCCTGCAGGGCGTCACCGGCGTGATGCTGACCACCCGCGACCTGGCCGGGTACCAGTCGATCTGGCTGTTCATGCTGGTGTGCATGATCATCGCCACCGTGGCCGCGTTCCTGTCCAAGGAGAAGGCGCGCGTGCCGGTGACCGTGCCCGCGGCAGAGAAGCAGAAGCCTCAGCCCGGACAGCCGGGGCAGGTGAGCTGAAACCCCACCGGGGGCGCCCAAGCGCCCCCCATCATCTCAATGACAAGGACGTGACACAATGGCAAGAGAGGAGAGAGAGGACAACGGAATGACCCCGCGCGAGCGCTTGCTCCGCGCGCTGGCTCGTAAGGAGGTCGACCGCCCGGCGGTGGCCGGCATGACCACCGCCGCCACCACCGAGCTCATGGACTACTGCGGCGCGGCGTGGCCCGAAGTTCACACCGACGCCAAGCTGATGACCAAGCTCGGCCTGTCGATGTACCCGTTCGTGGGCCTGGAATCGTGCCGCATACCTTACTGCCTCACGTACGAGGCCGAGGCCCTGGGCTGCAAGGTCGACCTGGGCAAGAAGAACAGCACCCCGATGGTGAAGTCCAACCCCTTCCATGACCGCATCGACGAGGACCTCGTCCTGCCCACTAGGGAGGAGATCAGGACGCTCGCCCGGAACAAGGTCATCCTTGATGCCGCCAAGGCCATGAAGGAGGGCGCCGGCGACCAGCTGCCGACCATCCTCGGCGTCACCGGACCGTTCACCATCGCCGGCCACCTGGTGGGCACGGAGAACCTGCTGCTGTGGATCGTCACCGAGCCTGAGAAGACCCACAAGATCGTCAAGTTCGCCGCGGAGTACGAGCGGATGTGGCTGCAGGAGGTCGAGAAGCTGCACATCGACATGATCCAGATGTCCGAGCCCTCGGCGTCCTGGGACATGCTCAGCCCGGAGTGGTTCGACGAGTACGCCGGGCCGTACGTGCGGAGGGCGTTCAGCGGGCTCGAGGACACCAAGAAGATCCTGCACATCTGCGGCAACATGGTGCCCATGCTCGACCAGATGGTCAGCACCGGGGCCGACGGCCTCAGCATCGAGGAGAAGAGCGACCCCTACAAGGCGGTGGAGATCGTCAACGGCCGGGCGGCGCTGATCGGCAACGTCGGCGTGGTCAAGCCGCTGCTCCAGGGCACCCCGGAGCAGGTCAGGGAGATGGCGCTGCGCTCCGTGGACGCAGGGTTCAACATCATCTCCGCCGGGTGCGGGCTGTCGGCGCTGATCAAGAAGGAGAACCTCCAGGCGATGGTCGACGCGGTGAAGAGCCTGCCGCCCAGGAGGAGATGAGGGAGGGAACAGAGACGCGACGTACGCCGGCCCGGGGACCGTCTTCCGCCATTGCGATCAGAACCCTAGCCCGGGCCGGCGGTTTTTCTTTTTCAGGAGCGGCCGAGGTAGTCGGCCAGGAGCTTCCGCTCGGCGCGGCGGAGGATGACGTTGAGCGTCGATTTCGAGCACCCGGCCATGGGCACCAGCTGCTCCAGGGTGGTGCGCTGCGGGATGTCGTAGTAGCCTTGCTCGAACGCCAGCTGGAGGTTGCGCATCTGGTGGTAGGTGAGCGCTTTGCGTGAGTCACGGTCGTGGGTGCTCTGCACCCGGGCGATGCGGCCGGTGTCCTTGAGCGACTCGACCAGGCGGTTGACGGCGTCGACGTCGGGGCTGATGAGGTTCCACACCACGATGCCACCGGGCTTGGCGCTGGCCGATTCGACGAAGCAGCCGGAGTCCTGCATCAAGTGGCAGAGCGCGCAGTCGTGGTTGGAGACATGAGCCATGTAATCTCCCGGAGCGATCTTGCACAGCTGCACCGAGCACCACTTGCCGACCCGCTGGTCGATGTCGGCGAGCTCCCGCTCCAGCACCTCTGGCGGGCCTTGGATGCGCACCAGGGCGTGGCCGGAGCGCGGACCGGTGGGAGCGCATCGCAACGCCTCCACGCTGATACCGGCCTCCACCAGCTCAGGCAACATGTTCGTGCAGATGTGCTCGTTGACCATGTTGTACGAGAGGATGACCCGCCTCATGGACCTCGCGGGATGGATGCTCTGCGGGGAGAAATATCTATGTCCTTCGGTATCGGCAGCGCGCCTGTGGGGATCACAGCGGAAGGACCTTGCGGCCGTACACCGCGTTGGTCATCTGGGCCGCCGCGGCGTAGTAGCAGAGGAGCGAGAACGCCAGGGCCAGGTAGCCGGCGATGGTCAGCGGCAATGGGCTCGTCCCGAACGCCCCGGCCAGGCCGAGGCCGAGCAGGAGCAGCGCGGTGCCGATGATCGCCAGGCCTACGGACATGAGCTTGGTGAGGCGCAGCATCGACGGGATCAAGAGGAAGAACACCACGCCGGTACCGGCGAACCAGTATCCGTCCATGACCGACTGGCCCGGCAGGATGAGGGAGCGCAGGAAGGAGAGCCCTGCGCCCAGGCCCAGCAGGCCGCCGAACACCATGCCCATGGTACCGAACAGCACCTCGCCGCGACGGAGCTCGATGACGCCGATGACCAGCAGGGGGACGGAGACGCCGAGGATCCACAGTCCCAGCGCCGGGGCCAGCACCGCCTGCTCGCTGGACGAGGCGAAGAAGAACAGCCCCAGGTGCAGCACCCCTAGGATGAACAGCGTCGCCGGCCCGCCCGGCGCCCAGCCTTGCTCGTCGGCCACGCGCATATCATGGCAGGGCATCGCTACATATCGATGACGGAAGGCGTTTAACGGCGCAAGCGATGGCACCGTCATGAGCGAAGTGGAGATCGTCCGGGTGGACGGCACGAACGTCGAGCGGTACATCGAGCTGGTGGAAGGGCTAGCGAACTACGAGCACCTCGAGCCGCCGAGCGACGAGGCCAAAGCGCGCCTGGTCCGCGACGCCACGGCCGACGAGCCGCCGTTCAACGCCTACCTCGCCGTCGTGGACGACCAGGCGGTCGGGTACGTCACCTTCTTCTTCACCTATTCCACCTTCCTCGCCCGCCCGGCGCTGTTCCTGGAGGACATCTTCGTGCGGGAGGAGTTTCGCGGCCGGGGCATCGGCACGAAGCTGTTCCAGTTCTGCGTCGGCGTGGCGAAGAGGAAGGGCTGCGGTCGCATGGAGTGGACCGCCCTCGACTGGAACGCGCCGGCGCACCGCTTCTACGAGGGCTTCGGGGCGAGGCGGCTGGACTGGTTCCTGTTCCGCCTGGCCGCCCAGGACTTCGATGGGGCGTTGGACTGTCAGGACGAGGTTCGGTAAGAGGAGCGGAGCTCAACGCTTGGCGTATTTCGACTCCTCGATGCGCCGCTTGAGCATCTCCTCCTCGCTGATGAGCTCCTCCTGCTGGTGATCCTCTTCGATCTTAGGGCCCTCACGGTCCCCCCAGAGGTACACGGGAGTGAGCTTTCCGCAATGGGAGCACTTCCTGATCCTGACCATGAAGAGGTTGATGCCGAACAGACCGGGGACGAAGTACTCGCCGCACCGCTTGCAGCGCCTGAGGCTAGCCATGCTTATAGAATAGAAACCTGACTTAAATCACTAACCCATTGGACGGTGCGGTGTTCTCCCACCAGCGCATCTACTTGAGCAAGTTTTGGCGACTAGAAGATCGAGAAAACCTTATGGGAAATCGCCCTTGCGAGGCTCAAACTCGTTCTCTGTTCCGACACCTTGTGGAGTGGACAAAGCAGAAGGCGTGCTCGCATCGCTCAGTGAAAGAGTTCTTGTTCGGAAACCTCCTTCGCCCAGCGGGGAGCGCGTTGAGGCTTTACTCCGGGACCTCAGAGCAGTTCATCGAGGACACAACGCAGAATCAGATCGCTGATAAGCTCAAGTCATCATTCTTCCAGCACTTTCGGTTCTATCCCTCCGAGGGCGAGGTTCGCTCCTGGCGGGAATCCCTCAAGGCGACGGCGATGCTGTTCACGTCAGCCAAGCTCTTCGACCACGGCATCCTGCTCGAGTACCAACTGCCCCAGACCTCCCGCCGCCTCGACTGCATGATATGCGGTCAGGACGATGCGGGCAAGGACAACGCGGTGATACTTGAGCTCAAGCAGTGGGAGGCGTGCAAGAATGCCGAGGGAGAGAACGAGGTGCTGACCTACGTCGGTGGAGGCAACCGAGAGGTGTTGCATCCCTCCGCCCAGGTGAACCAGTACCGGATGTACCTCCAGGACACCCACACCGCGTTCTACGACGGCTACGACCCGATCGCGCTGAGCTCCTGCGCTTACCTCCATAACTATCCCTATTCGCCCGAGGACGTCCTGTTTGACAAGAAGTTCGCTGGGCTGCTTCGGGAGAGCCCTCTGTTCACCAAGGACGACGTGCCCCGGCTGAGAGACTACCTCGTTCCCCGCCTGAAGGGCGGCAATGGGACGGACGTGCTGAGGAAGGTCGAGCAGAGCAGTTACCGCCCCAGCAAGAAGCTGATGCAGCATGTCGCCAACGTCATCGAGGGCAAGAAGGAGTACGTGCTCCTTGACGACCAGCTGGTCGTCTACGATAAACTGATGGCCTGGGCGAAGCAAGGGTTCCACAGCCGCAATAAGTCGGTGATCATCATCAAGGGCGGCCCCGGCACTGGGAAATCGGTCATCGCCATGAACATGATGGCCGCGCTGTCCAGGCAGGAGTACGTCACGCAGTACGCCACCGGCTCGAAGGCGTTCACCGAGACCTTGCGGAAGATCGTCGGCACCAGGGGCGGGGTCCAGTTCCGGTACTTCAACGGGTTCAGCAACGCTGAACCAAACTCCATCGACGTGCTCATCGCCGACGAGTCCCATCGTATCAGGGAGAGCAGCGACAGCAGGTACACACCGAAGGCGAATCGAAGCAACGTTCTCCAGGTGGATGAGCTCCTGAGAGCGGCCAAGGTCTCGGTCTTCTTCATCGACGACCTGCAGGTGGTGAGGCCGAACGAGATCGGCTCGGTCAGCTATATCAAGCAGCACGCCGAGAGGCTGGGAGCCGAGATCTTCGAGTACGAGCTCCAGGCCCAGTTCAGGTGCAGTGGCTCCGATGCGTTCGTCAATTGGATCAACAACACGCTGGGCATTAGGAAGACAGCCAACGTCCTGTGGGAGGAGGGAGAGGTCTTCGACTTCAAGATCTTCGATTCGCCTCAAGCCCTAGAGAATGCGATAAGGGAAAAAGCACGCCAAGGTCACACCTCAAGAATGACCGCAGGCTTCTGCTGGCCATGGTCAGACCAGGAGCCGGACGGGTCGCTGAAGGACGATGTGGTCATCGGCGATTACAGGCGCCCCTGGAACGCCAAGCATGAAGCGACCCGCCTGCCCAAGGGCATACCCAAGGCCCAGACGTGGGCCTATGACGAGGGCGGCATCAACCAAGTCGGCTGCGTGTACACCGCGCAGGGCTTCGAGTTCGACTACGTCGGGGTCATCTTCGGACGCGACCTGGCATACAACCTCGACAAGAACCAGTGGGAAGGCCGCAAGGAGTTCTCCCATGACGGCGCGGTAAAGCGCTCGAAGGACAGGTTCACCGAGCTTGTGAAGAACACCTACCGGGTCCTGCTGACCCGCGGCATGAAAGGTTGCTACGTGTACTTCGTGGACAAGGACACCGAGCGCTTCTTCCGCTCTCGGATGGAGAGGCCGGAACAGTAGCGGTGTCCGCTACTCCAGACGGATGATTAGCCCCCTTACGGCCGAAGCCCCTTAAATCCAAGAGGTGCATCACTGGCCGCTCAGGGTGCGCTCATGACCGACGATCAACCAATGGACCGAGCGGGTGGCTACCGGCGGCTGGCCCGCAAGAGCGTGGTGTCGATGTACATCGGCAACGCCATCGGATACGCGATCCTCCTGGCCATCCTCCTGCCAGTGATCTTGTACTCGCAGGGCGTCCTCGGCCCCGCCTATGACGCCGTCCTGGCCGTCTCCGTTGCCATTCTGGCGCTGGTCCTCATCTACGCGGTGGTGGGGCCGCGCATCTACTACGCTCGCTACCGCTACATGATCGCCGAGGACCGGGTGGACGTGCGCTACGGCATCCTGGTGCTCCGACACATCGTGGTGCCCATCGAACGGGTGCACCAGGTGGAGGTATCCAGGGGCCCGGTCAACAACCTGCTGGGCCTCGCGAACGTCACCGTCACCACCGCCGGGGGGACCGCATCCATCCGCTACCTGGAGGTCGAGGAGGCGGAGAAGATCGCCGATATCCTCAACCGGCTGGTCGGCGCCATGCTCAGGGACAGGGAGCGGACGTGAACGGCGAGCTCAGGTGTCATCCGTCCATCATCGTGGAGAACACCCTCCAGATCATGTTCGTCGTCGTCATTTGGCTCCTCTTCGCCGGGCAGCTGAGCGCGACCATCCTGGCGGGCATGGCCGTCATCGTCCTGGTCGCCGCCCTCGCGTTCAACTACTGGCGGTGGAAGCGGACGCTCGTCCGGTTCGGGGAGACAGAGGTCATCGTGGAGAGGAGCACCTTGTTCAAGCAGAAGAAGACGCTCCCGTACTCCAAGATCGCGTCGGTGAACGTCAGCCGCGGCATCGTCAGCCGGCTGTTCGGGACCTCCCGGCTGATGCTCAACATCAACTCCGGCCACAACGCCGTCGTCCCCGAGGCTTCGCTGGTTTTCAAGAAGGACCTCGCGGACCGCATCCGGGCGGAGATCGCGCCGCGGCTGTACGCTAGGGACCTCGAGCCGGAGGAGGAAGCGGTGCCGCTGGCGTCGTTCTCCCTTCAGGACGTCATCGTCCACAGCCTGTTCAGCGTCCCCACCTACCAGACCCTGCTGGGCGCCGCGTTCCTGGCGTACTCGATCGTCGAGCTGTACCAGTCGACGGTGCAGGAGCTCTCGACCGGCGGCACGGCGTTCCTGTCCCTGGGCCTGTTCTTCCTGCTGCAGGTGGTGCCGTCGTTCGGCCACATGGTCCGCTACTACGGCTTCAAGGTGCACCGCAGCGGCGACACCATCTACCTGCAGCACGGCCTCATCCGCTCGTACAGGACCTCGTTCCCGGTGTACAAGATCAACGCCGTCCGGGTCAAGAGCACCTTCGCCTCCCGGCTCCTGCACCGCTCGTGCATCGAGGCTGAGGTCGTGGGGATAGCGTCAGGCGATGGGGAGAGCAGCGCGCGGCCGGTCGTCTGCCTGCTCCGCGACGATGACGAGACGCAGCGGCTGCTCCGCGAGCTGGTCCCGGAGTTCATCTACCAGCGCGAGCCGACCAAGCAGCCCAGGGGCGCCCGGAGCGTGCTGCTGATCAAGGCGGCCATCGCTTCGCTGCTAGTGCTCACCGTGGCGGCCTCACTGACGCTGCTCGTCCTCGACCCCTTCGCGGCCAGGACCGATGCCCTGAGCGCGGTGCCGTACGCCTTGCCCGCGCTGGCCACGCTCCTCGTGCTGGGAATCGCGCACGCGGCCCGCACCTCCTACCGGGTGAGGGAGTTCGACGCCGGTGATGACCTTTTTACCTTCGTCAACGGCGTCCTCGACCGCGAGACGGTGGTCATGAGCTATGACAAGGTGCAGATGGTCCACGTCATCAAGGGACCGCTAGCCAGGAGGTTCGGCGTGTCCCGTGCGAGGGTGTTCCTGCTGTCGTCGGTCGGGACGAGGATCATCACCTCCGGGCTGTTCCCCGAGGACCACTTGGACAGCGTGGCCAAGACCGTCCTGGAGCGCATCGCCAGCGGGAAGTACGACCACCGCGTGAGCGGTACCTGACGCTTGACAAGGGTCGGCACGCTGGCATTTACTGGCGGTCGGCGTCTATCGTTGAGTCCGAAAGTGTGCCGCCTGACTCAGCAGAACACCACTCATCCCAGTCGTTCAAACCGATATGGCACTTGGTTCTAATATTATCTGATTGTTGAATATATTATATATACTTCAGAAAAAGTTAGCCGGGATATGACGCCAAAGGCCCCGATTTGCGTCGCCGTTTGCATCATGCTGTTGAACAGCTTCGCACTTGGTCTTTTGTGTTGCGCCCCGACATCTGCCGCTGATGCGGAGGACGGCATTCACGTTAGCGATGTTCGTTACCTCCCCGGAAACATTGCATCATCCGGCACGGGCATACAGATGCAGTTCGACTTAGCAGGAAATCTGCACTACAACCGTGTTACCTCCGAATTAACCGACTCAGGAGCGCGTGTCCAGTCCCTCATTCACACGGTCATGCTGACGAACGGCTCGATTGTTGATTCCCGTATCGATGAGATACCCACATATGGAGGGGCATCAACATTTGCTCTAGACTCGAGCGGAAGCGCCTACGTATTCTATCAGGATGTGGATGAGCATTTCTCTGAAGTTACCAAATTCGCTTGCAACGTGGGCGGGATATGGAGCTTTTCGGTTGTGCCCCACAATATCTTTAACATTTCCTGGTGTGAAGGATCCATGGCCTCTGCCCCGAGCGTGGATGCGAATGGCAGGGCCCATGTCACTTTCCTATTGAACGGTCTTGTTAAGTACATGAATAATGTCGGTGGTACCTGGAACGTCTATGCGATAGGGGAGAGTGACAGGACCCCATATCTGGCTCTTGACAAAAATGACAAGGTCCATATAGTATATGCAGGCAGTGACGCAGCGGGGAACCGTGGTAAAATTGTTCATGCCACCAACTCTGACGGCGCATGGAAGACTGAAACGATAGACGCCATTTCGGGCGAAGACGTCGTTTGCAGTACTCTGAACGTAATCGGCCTCTCGATCGATAAGAATGACAACATGCATTTCTTTTACAGCTACCAGTGGGATGAACGGACTTCCGAGACCAGTGCTACAACCGTTCACAAGGTGGCACATGTAACGAATGCTGGAGGGAGGTGGAGTTCGTCGAACGTATATACCAGCAGAATTGGTCAAGGCTCGACTGGAGTGGCGGCTGATCGGGACGGAAGGATACACATATCGAGCTGGGGTGAAGAAGCGAGCAGCTATTGCACCGACCTTGATGGTTCGATGATGACCTATCTGCTACCCCCCAACCAATTATTCATGCACACCCCGTCGATTTTCTTCAATGACGATGATGTTTACATCGCATCGGATGGATACTCAACGGATTCTGGTACGCACTCCCTAAGGCTTCTAAAGGTCGAGAAAAGATGGCCACTGGATTCCAGCCATCAACCGTTCAACCTTATGGCAGAGGCAGGCAACAGAAATGTCATCTTGTCATGGGATGCACCCGACCAATCGAGTATCATAGAGTACAAGATCTACGCGGAAGATCCTGGAACGCATATATTCACACTGGTAGGTAGGACAAACGAAACCGAATTTAATGACGCTAGTGATCGCTTCTGCAACAACCCATTTCCTTATGGTTCCGCGGGCCAAAAGACGTTCCACCTCGAGAACGGGCAGACGTATCGATATCTGGTGACCGCCGTGACCGCTGATGGGGAGAGCTCCCCAAGCGATGAGGTCTCGGCGATTCCGTGCACCACCCCACAGGCCCCAGAGGACTTTTTCGCATTCTACGACGGCAACTCAGTAGCACTAATCTGGAATCCGCCATCAGACGACGGTGGGGCGCCGATTAGCGCATACCACGTTTCATGCCAAGATGCGAACGGCCAGCTGCTATGGTCACAGCAGAATGGCAACATCACCATCTACGACACTGGTTCCTGGATTCCTGGAGCATCGTATTTGTTCCAGGTCGCCGCTGTCAACCAGGTCGGCGAGGGCGCGAGGACCAGTTTTGAGTACACTGTGCCGGACGTCCCCCCGAGCCCGGTGAACGCGCTGTCGCAAAAGTCGGTCATATCGGCCTTTCATTTCGACAATATAACAAAGAAGATTGAGTTCGACGTCAGCGGGGAGTCAGGAACGATTGGGACGTCAATGATCATCATCCCCAAGGGATTAGTAGCCGATGAATCTCAGATTAGCATCTCATTAGATGGATCCCTGGTACCCTACACGGTCCGCTCGACCGACGTCGCGTACGTGCTGACAATAGACTATCACCACAGCAGCCATACTGTTGTCGTTTCTCTGCAGAACAATGGTGGATGGGTAATGCCCCTTCTGCTCAGCGCAATAGCAATCGGCATAGTGACGATGGTCGCAGTAGTGGTTCTAAAGAAACGAAAGACTCCCTGAATCGAGTTGAAAGTTCACAGCAGAGTTAGTCGCACCCATATGTCGAACGTCGGCGAAGTTCGAAACTATTCCCGATGAGACCGAGCGCGCTTTCCGCTCTGAGTAGGAGTAGTCAGAACTCCGTTAGCGACCGCTGGCCGCGGATCAGCGGACGGGCCTCGATGCCCAGCCGCGCCTTGATCTCCTGAGCGAGCGTATCGGCCGAGCCGTGGTGGGTGATGACCATCTCCGGCTCGCAGCCCTTGACGAACTCGATGAGGTCGTTGAAGTCCGCGTGATCGGAGAACGGGAACGCCTCGTGCACGCCCATCTTGCGCTTGTACCCGGCGTCGATGGCCCAGCCGGAGACGGCTAGGCGCTTGACGTCGCGGTTGCGCAGCAGCTCCGCCTGCTTGGTGCGGTTGAGCCACGGCGAGCATATCACGACGAACGGCTCGTCCTCGCCGTTGCCTTCCCACAGCCGGCACTCCAGCGGGTCGTCCGCGCATCGCACCATGGCAGTGGCGTTGTACACCGACTGATCGGCGTACGGCGAGAAGTCTCTAAGCACCCGGATCATGTCCTGGGACTTGCCGAACGGGTACGCGTACAGAGAGACGGAGCGCCCCTGCGAGAAGTTGTCCTCCACCTCGTCGTGGATGAGTGCGGTGATGACCTCGGACGGCGGGAACACGTATCGCGGGCGGCCGTAGGTCGACTCGATGATGAGGACGTCGGTCTTCACCGGTCGGGCGCCCCTGTTCCCGCACCGGTCCCTGGTGCACAGGTCGCCGGTGTACAGCACCGAGCGGCCGCTGACCTCGACCTGGAACATCCGCGAGCCGGCCATGTGCCCGGCGTCGAGCATCGTCACGCCGTCGGACGGTGCCAGCGACAGCTGCTTCTTGCTCCGCCCGTTGAGGCAGCGCAAGGTGGTGTCAGAAGCGATCACCTCCCGGCCGACGATGCGCTTCGGCAAGTGGTCGGAATGAGCGTGCGAGATGAGGAAGGTGCCGCGGGCCTCGATGACCTCGGCGTCGAAATGATACTCCTTATCCCCTAGGACCTCTACGCCGTTCCCCAGGCGTATGGTCAAGCCTCTCCCAGCCATTTCCGGTTTCGATAAGGGGGTCAGTAGTTAAAGCTATCTGCCAACGCGCTCGCCGAGGCGAAAGGTTCCTTTACAATTAGCATGGCGTGATTTTTATAATTGTTTCTCGCTACATAGACAGGGAATTGTGTGAGGGTTAGGAGCAGGGACCTTGTCATCGTGGCCGCCGTCGTCGTGGTGGCCGCGGCGTTGGTGATCGTTGTCGCCGTGCCTGCGCTCGACGACCGGACCGAATCGGAAAGGTTGATTCTGACGAAAGCTGACCTAACCAGTCTCAACGCCACGGACAAGACGGGACCGAGCCCCAGCCCCGGCCATCCGGACTTCCGCAACAGCAACGGCTCGGAGGCGGCCGAATCACGGATCTGGTTCGACTACGATGACTGGCCTTACTCTTACATCGACTGCCTGCTGATCCTATACAACTCCTCGGCCCAGGCCAGTCATGATTTCCATGCCCGGTGGTCCGATACCAACTGGACCGGGGAGGGCATGGGCGAGGGGTGCTTCGTGGGAGAGCAGGAGAGGCACGAGTTCAACGGCACCCAGCCGTCCTACACCACCCTCACGGTGGTCGTGCTCGAGGGCGACACCATCACCTACCTCCAGTTCACCGTCCACTGGGACGGGCAGGGCGGGCCGATCACCGTTCCTCGCTCGGTCATCGAGGACGTCGTGGAGGCCCAGGTGAGCAAGATACGATCCGGCGCGTGATTTCAGCCGCCTCGCGCCAGCGCGCTCAGGGCATCGTTCACTATCTCGGACCTTTGTTCCAGCAGCAGCGCGGACATCTCCAGCAGGCAGCGGCGATAGTGCCCTTGGTCGGCCATCTGCAACGCCCGGAGGTACCGCTCCCTGTCACTCCCCAAGAACAGCAGGCGGGGGAACCGGGCGCGCAGGAGCATGTAGTTGAGCACCTCCCTGCCTACCCGTCCGTTGCCGTCGGTGAACGGATGCACCACCTCGAACCGGTGGTGGAACCTCAGGGCCTCGAACAGAGGGTAGCGGCCGTCCTCCAGCCCCGCGTAGTAGTCGTCGATCGCCTGAGCTAGTTCTTCCTCGATGAGCACCGATGGCGTCGGCCTGATGTCCCGCCCAGCGATGCCTATGAGGTCCGTACGCCTGAAACGGCCGGCCGAGTCGTGGTCGATATTGTTCATGACCGCGGCGTGAAGTTCCCTGATGAAGCCCAGCGTGACCTTTCCCCGGTGCGCGTCCCGCAGTGTCTTAACCAGCCGAAAGTTCTGCACCTCGTTGATCTCACGGAGGCCCTTGGACGGCGGGACGATGCCCTCGCGGAGCAGGAGGCGGGTATCGCTGACGGAGAGCGTGTTCCCCTCGATCGCCGTGGTGCCGTGGACGTACCGCACCTCGAACGCCTCTTCGTATGCCCGGACCTCGTCATCATGCAGTAGGCCTTCGACCGCCTGCCACTCGAACCTGAGCTTCTCGAGGGCGGCGATGGCGCGCAGGCCCTCCGGCCAGTCCTCATACTTCGCCCGGTATTGCGTCACGCTCATCTCGGCGCGCTTCCTCGCCGCGTTGAGCTCCAGCTCGAGGGCGTGCCTCTCGGAGGCAGCGACAGGGTCGTCAGGCCGCTCCGTCCCCAGGTACTTGGACACTTTGGCCTTCCTCTCCTTGAACCGCAGGTCCTTGACCAAATAATAGCCGGTGGCGCCGCCCTTCAGCTTCTTCTCCTCGATCCGGTAGCGCTTCTCGACCATGCCCGACCTATGGCATCACATATACTTTAGATTGATTTTTATTGCCATAGTATACAATGAAATTACCCTACTGACAGCTCAGACGGAAGGGGGCATTGAACGGTTTAGTCATGCTCAGCGGCTCGCGTTTTTTCGGTCAGGTGCGGCATGAACCGGCGGGGGCTTCATAAATCTCGCGGGCAAGCGGGACCGGGGGGCAGCATCACTGGCGCCTGCTCATCCCTTGCCCGCTTCACGCAAGTGGTCCAGCTCCTCCTCCTTGGTCTGCCCCTCAAGGGCTAGGGTAAAGAATCTGGACATCACCCGGATGCACGGTGTCAAAACCCATTTGGCGTACCTCTCCACAAAGTCGGGATAGCCGGCCAAGACCAGGCTGAGCAGGGTATACGAGCCGTCACGCAGCCAGGTGTAGCGGTAGTCCCAGTTCTTCTCCCTGCCTATGGTCTCCGGGAGCGACATCGTCGGCGCGGCCACGATGGCTCCCGACGGAGGGTAGGTCATCAGCTGAAGGGTCAGGGCGCTTCGCACCACTGGGTCCCGGTATGGCCCGTTGAGGGTGCACTTGTCGGCCCAGTTCCTCCAGTAGCTGAGGGTCGATTGGAGGGCCGCGGTGATCAGCAACGCTTGGATATCCCAATTCCCGCCACCGCCCAGAACAGTGGCGAGAACAGGGCATCACGCAATGCTGAAAGGGTAGCGACGGCTACCTGGCCAATCTGTTCGACGTCCCTATCAGCCGCATAAAAACGCTGCTTCTACCTGATTCACGAAGCCGTTCACTGCACTCGATATGAAGTTCACCAATGGATCGAGCATCGAAGTGATCAATTGTTGAACTTGCTCGATCGCCCACTCCAAGAACGCGTTGAACGCGTCGGCGATCTTGTTAATCACGGTGGTCACGGCAGAGTACAGGTTGCACACGAAGTCGATGCCCGCCTCGATGAGATTCGAGACGAGGTTGACGAGCGCCGTGCCGACGGCGACGAGGCAGTTCCACACGAGCTCCAATATTGCCGTCGGCGACAGGTAGTCGGGCGCCTCGCCGAGCGGGGACGACGCGAGCTCGACGTACGGGATGCGGGACTGAACGTCGCGAGGCAGATGAAGCGTGTACACGTCGCTCGACGCGATCCTGACATCGTCGCCGATGCGCTCCCCGCTCGCGTCGTGCGTCAGGCGCGTCAGCAACGATTCCGCCTGCGCGTTGGTCATCGCCTTCTCGATCACGGCGACGATGTGCCCCGAGCTCGTCGCCGCGGACGGGCCGGTGGTGAAGAACATGCCGCCGGCCAGCTCGGTGCCGCTCGGGCTCGTCGTCAGCGTGTCGTTGAGCTGCGATCCCAGCGCCAGATAACGAGGCACGAGGACGACGTTCACACCGGGGGCGAAGTGAGCGCTCGACGACGGCGTGGTGAGATACAGCATGTACACCTGCTCATCGGCCTGGTACCGGAGGCTGCCGTCCGCCGCCTCATAGCGTCATGGCGGGCACTTCGTCCACGGGCTCGGCCGACGCGTCATCGGTCGTGACGTGGAAGACGGTCACGACCATCATCAGGGCGCAAGCTACGCCGTTCGCTTTGAGAACTGGACCTCTCATCCTTCTCCTTCCCCGAGGTTCGAATTCAATGTGAAATATTCATAAATTGTTATTAATGAAAGAACACGTTGATCAACAAAATTATGAAACCCATGAACCATCTCTTGTCTGCATCTAATTCCACTCCTCAGGATGGACAGATGGTCTAGCCAGATTCTCTCCTTTCTTTGCCGATCACGCACTAGTTCATTTAGGCATCAAACACCATCATCTCGGTCCATCATCGGATGGCGCAGACGATAACATATCCATCTAGGTCCTCTGGTATCCTCGCCTGAGCATCGATCAGATTATTTTCCGTACCACCTTCTACATTTTTCCACCACTGGGGATTGTGTGTCTCCAGTCGGCGGCTGTGTGGCGGGAGAGCCTCGGCATAAATAGCACACAATCAAGCAATGGGGCGCTCTATCTCTCACTCGGCGCTACCGACATCGCCCTCGACACGGCGGCGATCGCTCTGGCATTCGTGAGGGCGCGAAGCCGCGGTCATCACGAGCCCCTTAACTTCATTCCATCTCCAATCCCCACTGCCGTCGTCGATTCCCTCCTCGGAGACGAGCGCTTTCGGAGCTGAAAAACGAGGCCATCCCACCGGAAGCGGAGGGCTACTTTCGGCCACCTCCCCCCGGCCATTCCTTAATAAATATTAAGCAACAGGGATAGCGGAGAGTGGGACCCCTTGTACGTGGGGCCGGAGCAGTACCACTGGACAGCAGTAGCGGAAGCTACAGAGGCCGAGAGAGCAGGGCCGTCGCCGCACGACGGCGCGGTAGTGAGAACGCTCATCCCCTCGCTCGACGCCTTCATCGGCGGGCTGCGGCCCAACCACCTCACCCTCATCGACTCGGCCGACCGCATGCTGTTCGACCTCACCCACATCCTGTGCGTGAACGGCGTGAGCACGCTGGACAAGGACGTCATCTGGATCGACGGCGGCAATTCCGTCAACCCGTACGAGATCGGACGCATCTGCCGGCGCTTCGGCGTCGACCGCACCGAGGTGCTGGACAGTATTCGGGTCGCTCGCGCCTTCACCGCCTACCAGCTCGTCTCCCTGATCGACGAGCGGCTGGAGGCGGAGCTCGACCGCACCGGCGCGGGCATGGTCATCGTGTCGTGCCTCCCGGACCTCTTCCAGGACAAGGAGCTGCGGTGGTCCGAGTCGTACGCCCTCATCCGGCGGTGCGTGGAGAAGGTCCACGCCCTCACCCGCCGGGACGGCCTCGTCACCGTGGTCACCAACCTCGGCCTGATGAAGGTGCTGCAGAAGAAGAGCCTCAAGAACCTGCTGTACGGGACGGCGGACGACATCATCCGCATCGAGCGCGCTTCCCGCGCGCTGCGCATCTCGCTCCCCAACCGCCAGGAGTGGATGCTCTACCATCCGGTGCCGAACAACCAGACCACCTTGGAGGAGTTCGTGAGATAATGGGAAGGACCGTGCCCACGTACCGCATGACGCTCGAATCGATCATCCAGAGATGGAACGATTACCGCAAGGCGCTGACCAAGGAGGACCGCGAGGCGTTCGACGCCATGGTCAACCGCGCGAGGCTGCACGCCTCCGCGTCGACGTACGCGGCGTTCTCCGATCCGGTAGAAGGAGCGCTGCTGTCCATCCTGCTGGAGCAGGAGAAGGAGCTCCGCCGGCTGAGAGGGCAGCGATGAGGGGGTGGGTCCTGGACTGCTACCCCGACCAGGCGGCCAACCGCATGGTCACCTGGTTCAAGACGCCGCGGGGCGCGGTCCGCATCGAGGACGAATACCTGCCGTTCATCTACGTCCACGCGTCGAAGGAGCGCCTGGAGAAGCTGGCCCGCGACCTCGCCCTGGTCGGGGTGAAGAACGCTGCCCTGGACCGCCGCAGGACCGACCTGGGCGGCAAGGAGAGGAACGTGCTCGCCGTGCCCGTGCCCGACTACTCGTCGCTGCAGTCGTTGGCCGTGACCATCGACTCCTGGGGCAACTACCGCGACTTCGCGCTGTTCAACGTCGACCTGCGCATGGACCAGCGGTACTTCCTGCACCGCGGCCTGTTCGCCATGGGCCTCACCGAGATCGACACGCTGCGCTCGGTGGACTCGTGGAAGCGCATCGACTACCCGGTCCCCAAGCTCACCGGCCTGGACCTCGACATCAAGGTGCGCGGGGTCGGCATACCGACCATGGACGATCCTTTGCGGTCGGTCACGGCCAACGGCACCGTGCTGGACGGCCCGGAGGAGCGCATCCTCGAGGATCTCATGGCCCTAGTGCGAAAAGAGGACCCGGACATCGTCTACACCGTCAAGGGCGACTCGTTCGTCATGCCGTACCTCCAGCACCGCGCCGGGCTCCACAGCCTCAAGCTGGAGCTGGGGAGGGAGGAAGGCGAGCGGACCTCGCGGGGGAAGAGCTACTTCACCTATGGTCGCATCGTGTACAAGCCCCCGGCGTACAAGCTCCGAGGGCGCGTCCACATCGACAAGGAGGCATCGTTCACCTACGCCGAGAGCGGCCTCCCCGGGCTCATCGAGATGTCCCGGCTGTCGCACATACCGATGCAGGACCTCTCGCGGCTGTCGCCGGGCAGCGCCATCAGCGCCATGCAGGTGAACGAGGCGGTACGCACCGGCCACCTGGTGCGGTGGAAGAAGAACCTCCCCGAGGACTTCAAGAGCGCCGGCGAGCTCCTGGTGTGCGACCGCGGGGGGTTCATCTACGAGCCCAAGGTGGGCATCCACGACGACGTGTGGGAGGTGGACTTCTTCTCCCTCTACCCGAGCATCATGGTCCGCTACAACATATCGCCGGAGACGCTGATGTGCTCCTGCTGCCCCCGCTCCGGCCGCATCGTGCCGGAGATCGGCTACCGCGTCTGCGAGAAGGAGACCGGCCTCATACCCCGCGTTCTCGAACCGATCCTCAACCGCCGCCGGGTGTACAAGAGCATGAAGAACGACCCCCGAAAGGGGCCGAACTACACGCAGCGGGCCAAGGCCCTCAAGTGGGTGCTGGTCACCTGCTTCGGCTACACCGGCTACCGCAACGCGCGGTTCGGCCGCATCGAGTGTCACGAGAGCATCACCGCGTACGGGCGGGACATCCTGGTGCGGTCGGCCGGGATCGCCGAGAGCCGCGGGTTCGAGGTGCTCCACGGCATCGTGGACTCGCTGTGGCTACATGGCCACGGGGACGTCCGGCGGTTCTGCGACGAGATCTCGGCGGAGTTCGGCATCCCCCTCAACCTCGAGGGCCGCTACCAGTGGATCGTGTTCCTGCCCAACATCTCCACCGGGGTCGGCGCCCTCAACCGCTACTACGGCCTGTTCGACAGCGGCGAGCTCAAGGTGCGGGGCATCGCGGTGCGCCGGAAGGACACGCCCAAGCTGGTGGAGGACCTCCAGCAGGACATGCTGCGGTGCCTGTCCGGCGCCTCGAACTCGGAGCAGTTCGTCGACCTCATCCCCGATGCGTTGGCGATCGTGGACCGCTACGCCGCCGAGCTGAGGACGGGGACGGTGGCGAGGGACCGGCTGGTCATGCGCAAGAGCATATCGCGCCGCCTGGAGGAGTACGTGCAGTTCAACGACTCCGTTGCTGCTCTCCGTCAGCTGCACGACCAGGGCTTCGAGCTGGAGCCGGGGCAGTCGGTGGAGTACGTCATCCTGGACAGCAAGAGCAAGCGCTCGTGGGAGCGCGTGAGGGCGGCGCCGTTCCTGGACGGCGACGAGGGCTACGACGCCGAGCGGTACGTGGAGTTCGTTCTGAGGGGAGCGTCGGAGCTCCTCTCCCCGTTCGGCTGGTCGTTCGAGCGGATGCGGAAGCGCGACGACGACGGACGCTCAAAGCGCCGCTGAGACCGCGTCCCGGACGTCAAGGAGGAACAGCAGCACTGGGACCAGCAGACAGCCGGTGAGGTGGACGCGCCCCACGCCGACCGCCAGGGGGACCATGCCCAGCAGCGTCGACGCGCCGAGGACGAGCATGCCCGGGACACCGGTGAAAGCGATGACGAGAACGACGAGCAGCACGAGGATCATGCGGTTGAGCCTCGGGACGTTGGCCACGGAGGCAGAGCGGGCGAACCTCGCGCCCAGTCGCAGCAGGACGAGATCGCCGACCGCGCAGCCCACCAGCACCCCGGTCAGCAATAGCGGGAACTGCTCGAACGGCAGCGCGTCACCTCCCAGTACCTCCTTCACCGCGAGCAGCGCGCCCGAGCGGCCTTTGAACGCCACGGCCAGCGCCAGCAGGCCGAAGACGGCGGACGCGGTGCCGACCGCCGACACCATGGCGATGAACCCGCCGGCGTCGCTGCCGCTTCGGCGGGCGAGCGAGGAGGCCACCACGACCCCGGTGGTGGAGGTGATGCCAGGGAACCACCCTACCGCCGCGCCGGCCAGAGCGCCCAGGACGCTGAGGCCGGTCCGCGGCTGAGGACGGGTCTCGCGCTGCGGCGGCAGGCTGGCGGTCCCGGAGCTCAGCAGCGACGGCACCCCGAACAGCCCGGTGAGGAGAGGGAACATCAGGCTGAGGTCGAGGCCGACGAATGCCTCGCCGGGCAGGCGGCGGTCCATCACCACCAGGCCCAGCAGGCCGGACAGGAGGGCGATGGCCACGGCCGCCAGCCGGTTGCGCAAGGGGTGTGTTCTCACCTGCCAGATACCTTCGACCTCCACCTCGCCTTCCGGGACCGGCCCTCGCAGCCGCCACCGGCCGGTCGGCGTCACCAGCCACATGCCCCTCCGCCGCTCGGCCCGGCCGCGCATCACCACCGGATCGCCGTGCACCGGGACCGGGCGGGCCAGGGACAGCGGGCGGCAGGAGCGCGCCGCCCTCGCCACCTTGATCTCCGCCCGCACCTCTCCGCCCTTCTCCGACAGCACCAGCAACGCCAGGGCGAGGAGGACGACCGGAAGAGAGAGCGAGTCGACGAACGGGTAGAGGTCGAGGGGCGGGCCGAGCACGAAGTATAGCGGCACGCACAGCGCCGCGGCTACCGAGCCTCCAACCAGCGCGCCGTCCGCGGCGTGCCGCACTGCCTCCAGGCCGCGGCCCTGCAGCAGCAGGCGGTGCCCTGGAAGCGTGGAGAGGGAGTCGCCCTCGTCCGGGGCGCCCAGGAAGATCGAGGGCAGGAAGTCCAGGAAGGAGTGCGACGCCGCGGCCGAGACGATGAGACAGGCCAGAAGGACGGGCGCGTTCGCGGCGTCGGCCCCCAGCCACGCCGCTGCCGCCGCTGCCAGCGGCAGCATGGCGCCCAGGGACGAGGTCAGCAGCAGGCACAGGGTGTTGACGTGGATGCCGGGTGCCGCCCCGGTGCCGCAGCCCAGGGCGGCACCTAGGAGCGAGAAAAGGATGACCGCGACGAACAGGGCAGGGTCCACGCTCCCCAGTGCGCCTGGGTAGGGTTAGCGGGGAGGACTACCTTCAGTGTTCGCCGCGGTGGCTGCCTCCGACGGAGCGGCCTTGCTGCCCGAGCTCAGGTGTTCGCTATCACCACCTCGTTGCCGGCGGTCAGGTCCGGGACGTAGATCAGGAACTTGGTGGCATTCTCGCCCTCGAATAGGCTGAAGGCCGGGGACGCGTCGCCCGACTCCGCCGATTCCAGCAGGTCGACGAGGTCGACGTTCTGCGCATCCTCTCCGCCGACCGTCACCCCGCCCTCAGCATCAGGGTCGATGGTCTCCCGGTCCACGTTCACCAGGATGATGGAGCCGCCCTGGAACTGGGCACTCGCCTCCATCGTCACCATGCCGACCTCGGCCGAGGTGACGCTGATGTCCACGCCGTTGAGGGAGGCGGACTCCTGCACGTAGCCCTCCGATCGGGCGAGGGTCCACAGCTCGCCGCCGATGAACCCAGTGTCGATGGCGCGCATGATCGCCCGCTCCACGTCCTCTCCGACGCTCTCGATCTGGGGCAGCTGCCGGATCATCGCCGCCCCGGAGCCGGTGAAGGTGATGCGCAGCTCGTTCCCGACGGCCCGGATGTCGGCGTTCGAGACGCCCAGCCAGAGCTCGGCGCCGTCCACCGAGATGTTGTAGCTCGGCACCTCGATGTCGGTGTTCCTAGTTACCTCGGCGCCCTGGGGGAAGCTAAGGATGATCTCCCCGCCCGTCTCGGCCCCTATCTGGATGAGGTCGGTCGGATTGTTGTGCACGATGAGCGTGGCCAGGGGCCCGTCGACCCGGAACAGCGGGCCGGTGACGGTCGGGACGGTCGAGTCCAGGCCAGTGACGGCGAGGCCGTCCAGGACCGTCGTCATGCCGTCGCCAGTGTTCATGCGGATGTCGGACATGGCCCCGTCGCTCTCGGAGTATTCGAACTCGATGTACTTGCCGGAGGCGGTGCCTCCCGAGTACTCCAGGATGCCGAACAGGTCCTGGTCCTCGCCCTCTCTCCACAGCTGGTCGATGATCTCCTGCTCCTCGGTCTGCGGCGCTACCTGCCCGAACGGTGGCATGACCGCCATCGCGAACAGGACCACGACCACGAGCAGCGCACCTACGACCAGGGTAACGATGATCGCTGACTTGCGTACTGCCATGGTGATCGGGGAAGAGTTCGAGGGTGCGTTCAAATCCCTTTCCAGCTTCTAGGTCGGCCACAGCTACCCGGCCCGTGGTAAGAGCATCAAGGGCGCCCTGACCCGCCGAAATGAGCGATGCGGCCTTGGCATCCCTTCCCGCGCTGCCGTTGACGCCCGCGGCTCGATAGGTCAGCTGCGCTCGAAACGGTCCGAGTCCGCCCTCAGCTCCGGGGTCCTTGTCTTAGGCCGTAGGCGCGAAGCGGGGACCGGTCCATGGCCTGCGGCATCGACGGAGAACGGGATCGAGCACCGGGTCGCAAGAATGGCAGGCATTTTCTCGTGCGGTATAACTTAAAGCCTTAGGGCCCCCAACGTGGGGAACGGGTGATGAACGGTGGAAGACCAGAAGCGTCCTCTGGAAGAGAGAACGGTCGGCGCCTATCCCTACCAGACCAGCGAACCGGGGGGAGGCTCCGCCGCGGAGCTCGTGAGGTCGTTCGAGTCGCTGGTCGAGAACCCCCTGTCCCGATTCGTTCTGAAGAGGGCCACTGCCCACTGCAGGAAGGACGGGGGGAGAAGGGCAGAGGTCGGCCTCGAGCTCAACCTGGGCCTTCGGGGCGACGCCTGCCTGTCCTGCCGCTGGACGTCCTGGCTGATAGGCTTAGTGCTGAAGAGAGGGGTGAGCACCTTCGGCATGCCGGAACAGGACTTTCGGGAGGGAATCGCCAACCCCCACTGGAGGAAGGGGTTGATCAACGTCATCACCGGGTTGGCCGACTTCGGGGTGAGAAGACCGTTCGTACCCAGCGCCCCCTTCCAGATAGTGTGGAACATCACCAGGGCGTGCAACCTGAGGTGCAAGCACTGCTACGAGAGCGCGGGATCGAAGGCCAAGGACGAGCTTCCCGACGATAAGGTACTGGAGGGCATCGAGACCATCTCCCGGGCCAGCGTGTCGTCGATCGCGTTCAGCGGGGGCGAGCCGACCCTGCACCCCTCCATACTCGATTTCATCGGCGCCGCCCGCGACCGCGGGATATACGTCGCCGTGGCCACCAATGGATACAGCTTCTCCGACGCCAACAGGGCCAGGGAGTTCAAGAGGGCCGGCTTGAGCTTCGCCCAGGTGAGCCTCGATGGTCTGTCCCCCGAGGTCCACGACGCCTTCCGCGGGGTGCCGGGGTCGTGGGAGCACGCCGTCGCCGCCATCAAGAACTGCGTGGCCGAGGACCTGACCGTGTGCGTGTCCACCACGGTCACCAGGTACAACCAGGGAGAGATACCGGCGATGCTTGACCTCGCCCGGTCGCTGGGGGTGAAGTGGTACATGCTCTACAACTTCATACCCACGGGCAGGGGGATGGACATGGTCTCCCAGGACCTGACCCCCGACGACAGGAGGGAGCTCCTGGAAACGGCGTTCCAGGCCAACTGCGAGGGCATGCAGGTACTGTCCACCGCGCCGCAGTACGCCCCGGTCATCAAGGCCCTCACCAGGTCGGCGGGGAGCGTGGTCGTCCCCACGCACTTCTACAACCTCGACTACACCAACACGCGGCTGGAGCAGATCTCGGACTTCATCGGAGGGTGCGGGGCGGGGCGCTTCTACCTCGCCGTGGAGCCGAACGGGGACATCTACCCCTGCGTGTTCTTCCCCCACACCCCCGAGCTGAAGGTGGGGAACCTTATGGACGGCGACCTCGAGCTCCTCTGGAGGAGCAGCCCCCTGCTCCAGGCCCTACGGGACAAAGACAGGCTCAAGGGGCACTGCCCAGACTGCGAGAACCGGTACATCTGCGGCGGCTGCCGGGCCCGGGCATACGCATACTATCATGACGTCCTTGGTCCGGACCCCGGGTGTATCAACAACGCGGGGTTCTGGGAGGAGCTGAGCGAGGAAGCGGTAAAAGCGGCCCCCGGGGGCGTCGACCAGAGGCCAGACTGATGGCCGACGTCGTCCTGGTCGATCAAACGGATAGTGCCCATATTTTGGCGCCGTCGAATCCCCGTAGCGGCTACACTAGTGAGGGGTGACGCGCTAGTGGCGCTCGAAGCGGTCCGAGTCCGCCCTCAGCTCCGGGGTCCACTTCTCACGCGGCATCCGAGAGTTGATCTCGATGAGGTTGCCATCGGGGTCGCGCAGGTGGGCCGCCCGAATGCCGTAGTCTGGATAGTCGGTCGGCAGGTTGATGAACTGTGCTCCCCGCTCCCCCACGCACCGACAGACAGCGTCCACGTCGTCGACCTGCAGGATGACCGCAGAGCGGTCCTGGGCGGCCGCGTCGGAGGGCAGGTGCTCGGTATGGACGTCCCGGGCCATGAGGTCCCGGCGGAAGATCGACAGGAAGCTCTCGCCGTCCAGGTGGAAGGAGGCGTAGTCACTGCCCAGCTCGCCCCATTTGACCCTAAGGCCAAGGGTGTCCCGGTAGAACCGGAAGCAGTCATCGAACCGGCTCACCATGAGATGGACGCTATTGAGCTTCATCCCTTGGTGAACGACGTCCTTCCTCATAACCGGGAGCTTGACGCCGCCCGCGAAGCTTTATGCCACGATGCTGAGTAACAGATGCTCATGCCCCCCGTGGTGGTCGCCCGCGACCTGGTCAAGAGGTTCGAGGACCTCACCGCCGTCGACCACATCAGCTTCGAGATCGAGCAGGGGGAGATCTTCGGGTTCCTCGGGCCGAACGGCGCCGGCAAGTCCACGGCCATCCGCATGATCCAGTGCGTGTCGCCGGTGACCTCGGGCACGCTGACGGTGCTGGGCATGGACGTCCGCGAGCACTCCCGGGAGATCAAGGCCCGCCTGGGGGTGGCGCCGCAGGACAACAACCTCGATCCGGACTACAACGTCCTGCAGAACCTCACCAGCTACGCCCGCTACTTCGGCATGCCCAAGGCCGAGGCCACCAAGAAGGCCGACGAGCTCCTGGAGTTCATGCAGCTGACCGAGAAGCGAAAGACCATGATCGAGAAGCTGTCCGGAGGAATGAAACGTAGGCTCATCGTCGCCCGGGCGCTGGTCAACGACCCGGACCTCCTCATCCTCGACGAGCCCACCACCGGCCTGGACCCGCAGGCCCGCCACCTCATCTGGGAGAAGGTCCGCGAGCTCAAGCGGGACGGCAAGACCATCATCCTCACCACCCACTACATGGACGAGGCGCAGCAGCTGTGCGACCGCCTGGTCATCATGGAGGCCGGCAAGTTCCTGGTCGAAGGCAAGCCGCAAAAGCTCATCGACGAGGTGGTGGGGCCGTGCGTCATGGAGGTCATCGAGCCGGACGGGCACGTCGCCGAGGAGTACCTCCGGCAGCAGGGCCTGCAGGTGGAGCGCTCGGCCGACCGCATGTACGTGTACTCGAAGGAATGCCAGCTCATCAACCGCGAGTTCAAGCAGCGGTTCCCGGACATCTACAGCATCATCCGCCCGGCCACCCTGGAGGACGTCTTCCTCAAGCTCACCGGCAGGAGGTTGCGCGAGTGACCCTGCTGGGAAACCTCAGCCGCGGCACCATCGCGGTGTGGCGCCGCAACGCCGACGTGTTCTTCAAGACCTGGCGGACCAACTTCCTGCCGTCCATCTTCGAGCCTCTCCTCTACCTGATCGCGATGGGGCTGGGCTTCGGCGCCCTGCTGGACGCCGCGGGCGGCATCGAGTACCGTGGCCAGCAGATGGAATACATCCGCTTCCTGGCCCCCGGCCTCATCGCCATCTCGGCGATGTACGGCGGGTTCTTCGAGTGCACCTACGGCTCGTTCGTCCGCATGCACTACCAGAAGACCTTCGACGCCATCGTGGCCACGCCGGTCAGCATCGAGGACGTCATCGCCGGCGAGATCCTGTGGGGAGCGACGAAGAGCCTGGTCAACTCGGCCATCGTGCTGATGGTCATCATCCTCATGGGCTGGTTGCTGTTCCCGGCGGTGCTGTTCACCTCGGCGACGGTGCTGCTGGTGCTGCCCGTCATCTTCCTGGCCGGGCTGATGTTCTCCGCGATAGCGATGATCTTCACCGCGCTGGTGCCCAACATCGACTCGTTCAACTATCCCTTCTTCCTGCTCATCACCCCGATGTTCCTGTTCGGGGGCACCTTCTTCCCCATCAGCCAGCTGGGGGCCGCCGAACCGTTCGCGTACACCCTACCGCTGACCCACGCCTCGCTGCTCATCCGGGACTTCTCCCTCGGACTTACGGGAACGATCGACGTGCTGGCGGTGGTGTACATGCTCGTGCTCACCGCGCTGACCTTCTACCCCGCGGTGTACCTGATGAGGCGGCGGCTGGTCAAGTGATCACAGCACGACCACTCGGCCGTCCCGGACCTCGATGTGCGCCAGGGCCTTGATGCGCACGTCCAGCTCCTTCTCCAGCGCCTTCCGGGCGTTCCCCTTCTCGACGGCCACCACCACGTCGGCGACCTCGGCCCCGATGCTCCGCAGCGCGTTGACGATGCCGCGCAGGGTGCCGCCGGTGCTGAGGACGTCGTCGACCACCACCACTCGGTCGCCCCGGCGGACGCCGTTGATGTACAGATCCCCGCACGAGTACCCGGTGGTCTGCGGCACCTTCACCTCGCCCTCCAGGCCGTAGGAGCGCTTGCGCACTGCCACGTACGGGATGTCGCTCATCATCGCCAGCGGCGCGGCCAGGGGGAAGGCCATGGCCTCCGGGGCCACGATGAGGTCGACGTCCATGTCGGCCACCTCGAACATGGCGTTGACCACCTCCTCCAGCAGCTCCGGCTCGACCGCGGGGACGCCGTCGCAGATGGGGTGGACGATGTAGTCGTAGTCGCCGACGCGGATGACCTTCGCGTCGCGGAGAGAGGCGCGGAACAGCTCGAGCATCGGCCCCTCATCAGGGGAGGGGGACATAATGGTTCCCGGTCCTCAGGCCAGCTTCCAGTTCTTCCCGGAGCGCTTGACCTTGCCGGCCGCGCACAGGTCCCTAAGGGTGCGCCGCACCATCGCCTCGGTGACGGTGATCTTGAACTGGGCACGGAAGGCGCGCTTGATCCCGGCGACGTCCTTGGGCTCGTACAGGGTCTTGGGCAGCAGGGTCCGGAGGTCCTCGTGGACGTTCCAGGGGAAGATGAACCAGGTCCACCTCTCTTTGGGCACCTCGACCGAGTAGAAGTCGGGGGTGAACTTGGAGTGGGTGATGTGGAGCAGGGTGGCGCTGCGCACCGAGCGGGGGTGCAGCTTGGCCAGGTGGTCCATGGCCAGGGTCAGCGACTCACCGGTGTCGGTGATGTCGTCGATGACCACGACCTCCTCGTTCTCGATGCTGGTGTTAAGCTCCTGGGTCAGCAGCGCCTTCCCGTCGGGGTTCGCCGTCACCCCCCAATGCTCGGTCTTGACGGCGTACAGCTTCTTCACGCCCAGGATGTCGCACAGTATCCGCGCCGGGACCCACCCTCCGCGGGTGAGGCCGATGATGACCGTGGGCTTGGGCCCGGCGTCATCGATCTGCTTGGCCACGTCGGCCGTCCACTTGGCGATCTCGTCGAACGACACCAGCTTGCATCGGAAGCTCTCCACCTCTGCCATGTTCAGACCGTCCGCCGGGGAGGCCCGGCCAGGCGGGGAAGGCGCTGGCGGGGGATAAGCTTTGCTCAGACCCCCTCCACCAGCACCGGTCGCTCCACCTGGAAGGCCTTGGGCACGTCCCGGCCGAGGCGCGCCAGCACCAGGAAGGGGTCCTCCAGCGGGCTTCCCATCTCCCGGGCCAGGGCAAGCAGCTCGGTCTCCTGGCGGGCGACCTCGGCGGCGGGGAGGTCGGACATCAGCCCGCCGACGGGCAGGTCGAGCCAGGCGTTCCGCCCGCCCAGCACCGCGGCCGCTCCCCCGCCCCGGGCGGCCACCCCATTGACCGCTTCGATGACCGCCCCCAGCGAGCCTCCAACGCCCACGATGCCGCCGATGCCGTACACCTCCGAGGAGGCGATGGCACCATCCCCCAGGCCAAAGCCCCGGGCGAAGCCCGCCCGCAGCGTCCAGTCCTCCCAGGGGTCGGCCCACACCAGGTAGGCGATGTCCCGCCCGGGGTCGGCGACGATGCTGCCGTCGACCACCCGGAGGTCCTGGTGCGACCACCGCGTCGGCCCGTTGGCCTCAAGCACCTTGACCCTGGCCGTCGTCCCGGCCCCGCTGACCCGCACCCCGCTGAGCAGGCGCTCCGAGAACGCCGGCCGCACCGGCGGCGCGGGCCTCGAGGCGAACAGCGGCTCTCCGTTCTTGGCCACCAGCTGTCCGTCGATCCAGGTCTCCAGCACGGCGAAGTCCTTGAGGTCCTTGACCACCGTGAGGTCCCCCGCCGAGCCGACGTACAGCGAGCCGCCGGGCAGCCCGTAGTGCTCGGCCGGCCACAGGGTGGCGGCGCGCACCGCCTGCACCGGGTCGAGGCCCTGGGCCACCGCCCGGCGGAGCAGCGCGTCGACGTGTCCCTCCATCAGGTCCCGGGCCCGGAGGTGCCCGGAGGCCAGCAGGAAGGGGTTGCCCTTGACGAACTCGGCGAGGTCGCCAAGATGCCGCTCGGCGCTGCCCTCTCGGACCCCGATCATCATGCCCTTGCGGCGCCGCTCCTCGGCCTCCCGGACCGTGGTGCAGCCGTAGTCCGAGGAGATCCCGGCCATCATGTACTGGTCGAGCTCGAAGCCGCTCAGCCCGGGAGCGTTGCCGTCCACGCGCTTCCCCAGCTGGGTGGCCACCTCGAGCTTTCGGATGATGGCGGGGTCCTCCTCGAGCACCCGGCGGGGATCGGTCACCTCGCCCAGGCAGACGTAGCTGTCGGTCAGCATCTGCCGCGCCTCCTTCCACCCCACGCTGGGGACGTCCGAGGGGACGGCATAGTGGAAGCGCAGGGGCGCGGTGAGGGCGGCCTCCTGCATGTATCGCAGGCCGTCGGCGCCCATGGCCGCAGCGGCGGGGGTGGGGTCGGCGATGACCGCGGTGGTACCGTGCACCACCGCCTGCTCGGCGAACCGCAGCGGGCTGAGGTGCGACGACTCCACCACCGCCCGGGAGTCGATGAGTCCGGGCAGGATGTACCGGTCGGGCGCGGAGACCTTCCTCTCGATGCGGACCACCTTGCCCTCGAAGAGGTTCACGCAGGCGGGGTAGATGGCTCCGCTGACCACGTCCACCAGGTAGCCGTTCACATGCTGCACGACGATCGAACCGATGGTGTCGCCGTAGGGAGGGAAGCCCATGCCGGTGCGCATGCTTGTTCTATGGGAGGGGAAGCGAGAATAAGGTTTCTAGGAAAGGGTTAATGCCGACCGCCGCACGTAGCACGGTCGTGGTCTATCCGCGCGAGGTCCTCAACGAGCTGAAGTGGAACGGCGACCGGCTGGGCGGGGCGCTCATCACCTACCTCCACCGCGGCGCTCCCGGCGACCGGGTGACCATCAAGGGCTCCGACATCGTGGAGCTGGAGCGCTCGTTCTTCGTCACCGCGGACAGCAAGGTCCCGTACCATCGCATCCGCCGCATCGAGCTGGAAGGCGAGGTCCTCTACCTGGACCGCAGCGAGCAGCAGGAGATCGTGGAGGCCTAGCTGCGGGGCGCGCCGCAGTTGGGGCAGTTGCGCATGAACGCCGGGTACTGGGCCCCGCAGTTGCGGCACTTGACCATGTCCGCCCGGGCCGGGGCCGGCGGCGGAGCCATCGGCGCCGTCGGCTGCTGGGGCGGGGGGGCCGGGGCCGGCGGCTGGGCCGGCCGGTACGGCGGCTGGTACTGCGGCTGCTGGTACTGCGGCTGTTGATAGTACTGCCCGGGAGGGTACTGCTGGTACTGGGGCCGGAAGACCTCCTGCAACTGCACGAAGGCGATGAGCAGGAACAGGCCGCCCACCACCCCGAAGATCAGGGTGAGGATGCCCCAGATGAGCAGGCGGTCGCTGGCCTCCCTGAACCGGCCCTGGTCCAGCGGCTCGAACACCGTCTGGGGCATCAGGAAGAAGATGAGCCCGTTGACCGCCGCGGCGACGAGCGCGTACACCCCGCTGGGGTACGCCCCTCCGAACATGTTGGCGAGGCCGACGATCAGCAGGATGAGGGCCATGAACAGGAGGGCAACCTGCCCCCAGTACGCGAACTGTCGCCCCTGCACCGCCGCGGCGGGGAGCCAGGGGGGACCGTTGCTGTTGACAAGGATCGGTATGTCGGCCAAGGTGTGCCTCCAGGCGTCGCTCTTGTGCCAACGAATATACTGATTGATAAAAAATCTATCGATTCCCAGACATAATTTTTCCCCGCCCACGCCGGCGGCCATCAGCCCACTCTACCGCGGCAAGGTCGTCCGAAAGTTCGATAGCTTTATAAACGGGCAGCATTTACGAAATAAAAAGTAAACACCCTAGTGTGTGTGAATTATGAAGTATGAAGAGTTCAAGGCCATTTATGAGGCCCTTAACGAGTATTCGGACGTTAAGCGACTTGCGAAAGAGACCGGCCTTGACGAGGAGCTCCTGAACGTCATCTACACCCAGCGCACTGTGCGGGAAGCGACCAAGCGCTATCACGTGGTCAAGCGCAACGCCCCCCGCCTGCTCCGGGAGTGGAAGGCTGGTTCCAGCCTCCTGTCCATCTCCAAGCGATGGCACTTCCCGCCCATCCTTACCGGTCTTCTCCTCTTCCAAGAGAACGGCTTCTCCAAGAAGCAGTTCTGGAAGTACGTCCGCGAGCCTGAGAGCATAGACAACCCCCGGCTGAAGAAAGAGATCATCGAGATCACCGAGGCCGATACCATCTATTCCCCCTGGGGCAACGAGATCCAGCACAAGCGGGGGGTCTGGGGAGAGGCCAAGCTGCAGGAGTGGCTGACCGAGCACAACCTCACCTACCGCACCGAGAAGGACCTGCGGGGGAAGTTCCCCAAGACCCCTGACTGCCTGCTCGACGAGCCCATCAAGGTCAACGGGTGGACCATCAACTGGATCGAGAGCAAGGCCTCCTTCGGGGACCGGGTGGAGTTCAACAAGAACATCCGCGGACAGCTCGCCCAGTACGTGGACATGTTCGGCCACGGCCTGGTGGTGTACTGGTTCGGGCACGTCGACGAGGTCGACTGTCCTCCCGGCATCGAGATCATCGACGCCTCGCTGTGCGGCTTGGACTGCACCAAGGCGTCGGGCGAGGAGGACTTCTGCCCCGAGGAGCTGCCCAAGGGCAGCCCCTCCACCTGAGAGCGACGGCGGCACCAATAGATATCGACACGCCGTTCTCCAGGGCATGGAGAGCATCTCCGCCGCGGACCTGGAGAAGTTTTGCTACTGCCCGCTTAGCTGGCAGCTCGCCCGGGAGGGCGAGGTCCGCTCCCCCGCCTTGGACCGGGGCCGGGACGACCATCGCGCCCTGGCCGGCGAGCTCGGGGGCATCGTCCGCCATGAAGGCCAGGCCGGCCGGTTCGAGCGGTGGGCGGTCGGGGCAGCCCTGCTCGCCCCCGGCCTGGCGGTGGTGGGCGCTCTCCTGTTCTCGGCGCCGGACCCGCTGTTGCAGGGCCGGGCATTGAGCGCCCTGGCCCTCCTGTGGATGTTCCTCGCCTGCGCCATCCTGTACCGCTCCGCCCGCCACCCCGACCGCCGGCTGGCCCGGGGCCGGGAGGTGGGGATGGGAGCCTTCGCCCTGCTTGGCGTCGTCGCCGCGCTCAACGCGGTGCCGGTGTTCAGCGTCGAGCAGGAGCAGGGGCTGCTCTACGTGGCGCTGTCCATCGCCCTCCTGCTCTCCGCGGTGCTCGCTCTCTGCCTCTCGTCATTGCTGTCACGGAGAGCAAGAGAAGCGCGGGGACGCACCGAGGTGAGCGGCGAGATCGTGTACATCGGCGAGGGCGACGGCCCCGGGCCGGTGCTGCGCTCTGCCATCGGCCTCACCGGCCGGCCGGACTACGTCCTAGAGCTCGACGAAGGCCTGGTACCGGTGGAGGTGAAGACCGGCCGCACCCCTCGCGGACCGTTGTTCTCCCACGTCCTCCAGCTGGCCGCCTACTGCTATCTGGTGGAGGAGAACCGCGGAAAGGTGGCCTACGGCATCGTCCGCTACGCCGAGGGCGAGCACCACATCGAGTACGACGATCAGCTGCGCACCCTGCTGCTCGCCAAGGTGAAGGCTATGCGCCGCCACCTGGCCGGCGCACCGGTGCACCGCGACCACGCCCGGGAGGGGAAGTGCCGCTCGTGCTCCCGCCGGGCCCAGTGCCCCGAGCGGCTGGTCTGATCACTCCACGGTGACGCTCTTGGCCAGGTTGCGCGGCTTGTCGATGGGGCAGCCCTTCTTCTTCGCGGTGTAGTAGGCGATGAGCTGCATGACCACGGTCAGGGGCACCGGGCTGAGGATCGGAGAGACCTTGGGGATGGACAGCACGGCGTCGGAGATGGCCGCCAGCTCGTTGTCGCCCTCGGTACCCACGCTCAGAACCGGAGCGTCCCGCGCCGCCACCTCCGAGATGTTGCCCAGCATCTTCTCCCTTGTGTGGTCCATCACGCACGCCGCCACCACCGGGGTGGAGGAGTCCAGCAGCGCCAGCGGCCCGTGCTTGAGCTCACCGGCGGCGTAGCCCTCGGCATGGATGTACGAGATCTCCTTGAGCTTGAGGGCGCCCTCCAGCATCGTGGGGTAGTTGATGTTGCGGCCGAGGAAGAAGATGTCCCTGGCCGGCACCAGCATGTCCACCGCCTCCTCCACCTCGGAAGCGTGGTCGAGCACGCTGCTGACCGCCCGGGGGATGGCCCGCAGCTCCGAGGTCAGGCAGCGGGCCTGGGCCCGGTCGAGGGCGTTGCGCATGGTCCCCAGCCGGAGGCCCAGCAGGTACATGGCCATGAGCTGGGTGGTGTAGGTCTTGGTGGCGGCGACCCCGATCTCCGGACCGGCGTTGGTGTAGAACACGTCATCGGTCTCGCGGGCGATGGTGCTGCCCACCACGTTGGTGACGGCCAGCGTCCGACAGCCCCTCCGGCGGGCCTCCCTCGCCGCGGCCAGAGTGTCGGCCGTCTCCCCCGACTGGGTGACCAATACGGTGAGGGGGCTCTCCCCGGTGCCCGGCGAGTACCGGTACTCCGAGGCCAGCTCGACGGTGGTGGGCACCTGGGCCAGCGACTCCAGGATGTACTTGCCGACCATGGCCGCGTGGTAGGAGGTCCCGCAGGCCACGAGCTTGACCGAAGCGACGTCCATGTCCGGGAGCACCGCCCCGGAGTAGATCTCGTCCAGGTGACCCAGCAGAGAGTTGTGGATGGCGGTGGGCTGCTCGAAGATCTCCTTGAGCATGTAGTGCTCGAACCCGCCCCGCTCGGCGTCCTCCACCGACCAGGTGACCGCGGTGGGCGGCCGCTCCACCACCGCGCCCGAGGCATCGTACACCGTGGCGCGGTCCTTGGTCACCACTGCTGTCTCGCCGTCCATGACGTACAGGACGTTGTTGGTGTAGCTGAGGACGGCGGTGACGTCCGAGGCGAGCAGGTTCTCCCCGACCCCCAGGCCGACCACCAGGGGGTTCTCCTTGCGCGCCGCCACCAGGCGGTCCTCCCCCTCGGCCATAGCGACCACCGCGTAGGTCCCCTTGACCTCCTTGAGCGTGGCGACCAGGGCGGCGTGGATATCGCCGCGATAGTGCTTCTCCAGCAGGTGCACCAGCACCTCGGTGTCCGTCTCCGAGGTGAAGGTGTGCCCCTCGTCCACCAGCGTCTTCTTCAGCGCGAGGTAGTTCTCGATGATGCCGTTGTGGACCAGGGCGATGCGCCCGCTGCAGTCCAGGAAGGGATGGGCGTTCCTTTGGGACGGTTTGCCGCAGGTCGCCCAGCGGGTGTGCCCGATGCCGATGTGGCCGCCCCAGCGGGGGACCGAGGCATCGAGCTTGGAGATCTCCCCCTTGTCCTTGAACACCCTCAGTCCGCTGGCCCCGATGGCCACCCCGGCGGAGTCGTAGCCTCGATATTCCAGGCGCTTCAGGCCGTCCAGCAGGACTTCCTCCGCCCGGCGCTCACCAACATATCCGACGATCCCGCACATTCAGACCACGATGCTCTTGTTGTCCAGGTACCCGCTGACCTGCGCTCCGTCCTCGATCCGGCACCCTGCCCCGATGACCGTGCCCGGTGTGATGACCACTCGCGCCCCGACCCTGGTGTCCTGGCCGATAAGCGCGCCGACGTCGCTGAGCTTGAACAGCTCGCGCTCCACGCGCACGTAGCAGGAGTCGGAGGCGGCGAACGTCCCCGCCCGCGCCCGCACCCCGTCCCCGATGACCGACCGGGAGAGGTGGGAGTGGGAGCCGATCACCGCGTTGCTCATGATCAGGCAGTGGGAGATGTGGGTGAACGAATCGATCTGCACCCCGTTGCCGATGCTGGTGGAAGGCAGGATGACCACGTTGGGGCCGATGTCGCAGCCCTCCCCGATGTTCACCGGACCTTCGATGTGACAGCCCGAGCGGATGCGGGTGCCGGCGCCCACGAACACCGGGCCCTTCAGCACCGTCCCCGGCTCCACCGTTCCCCTGACCCCCTGCCCCTGGGAGTCCAGGGCCTGGGCGTTGACGTTGAGAAGGTCCCAAGGGTACACCGCGTCGATCCACTTGCCCTTGGTCTTCACCGCGGTCATGCGGACCTCCTTGACCATGGGCGCAAGGACCTGGGTGATACCCCGCTCGGCGGTGAAGCTTCGTCCCCGGAAGTGCTCGAGCATGCCGTGAGGGAAGTAGTAGATGCCGGTGTTGATGATGTTTCCCATCTTCCAGTCGGGCTTCTCCACCATCTCCACGATGCGGTCGCCCTCGACCTTGACCACCCCGTACTTGGAGGGGTTCTCGGACTCGGTCACGGTGATGGACATGCCGTCGTGGCGCTCCAGGAGGTCGGTCACCAAGCGGGCGTTGATGAGGTTGTCGCCGGCCACGGTGAGGAAGTCGTCGTCGCCCAGCCTGTCAGCTGCCAGGGCCAGGGCGTGGGCCGTTCCCAACGGCTTCTCCTGCACCACGTACTCGATGGACGCTCCGAACCGCTTCCCGTCCTGGAAGTGGAGCATGATGGTGTCCTTGCGGTACCCGACCACCATGATGATGTCCTTGATGCCGTTCTTGACCAGCGCCTCCACGACATACTCCAGGATGGGGCGATTGCCCACCGGGATCATGCCTTTGGGGCGGGACATGGTGAACGGACGCAACCTGGTGCCCTCCCCCGCCGCGAGAATGACCGCCTTCACTCGACCTTCCTCCCTGATGTCGATTCAGCTGCGCGCTCTTAAATATTTGTCCAGTGGAATCGCCAGACGCTAACGTCCCTCGTTATCATTTCTAACAACGTGCAACAAACCTTTAAAGAATACAGGGAATTTTATTGTTTTATCATTTGAAAATGGGGCCTTCGGATGGAGACGGGAACAAGCAACAGGATACCACCGGAGGTCCTCAGGTTCTTCAACAAGCCAGGCGGGCACTCGCTCATCGTCCGCGGCAGCGCCGGCACCGGCAAGACCACCTTCGCCCTGCAGACCATCGAGAGCCTGGCCGGGGTGGAACAGAGCGTCTACCATTCATCCCGGGTCACCGACCTTTCGCTGCTCACACAGTTCCCCTGGCTCAGGGACCTGGAGGGCAAGGTGGACCGCTCCGACGCGCATGCCGGGTCAGGAGCGGGTAGCGAGACGGGCGGGCGCAGCGGCCTGAGCGATCTCAAGGGGATCCAGGGCTCCCCGGTGGCGGTGCCCAAGGGCGAACGGCTGACGGTATCCATCGGGCGGGACATGGGCGAGCTGGAAGGCCTGTACCGCACCATCGAGGAGGGCCTGCCCAAGAAGTCGCTGGTGGTCATCGACTCCATCGATGCTCTGGCCGAGAAGTACGGCATCCCGTGCGCCAAGCTCCTCAACACCATCCAGCGGGACATCGTGGAGGTGTACGGCAGCGACGTGCTGTTCGTGGTGGAGAACGGCGACACCTCGCTGGACTACCTCGGGGACGGCGTGATCAACCTGTCCCGCTCGGAGTTCAACCGCCGCCGGCTGAGGGAGCTGGAGATCCTCAAGCTGCGAGGATGCGAGATCCAGCAGCCCCGGTACATCTTCACCCTGGACGGGGGACGCATACGCACCTTCAGCTACCAGAAGGCCCTGGGTATGCCGGGGGCACCACGGCGATGGCCTCCGATACCGGACCTGGACGGGCGACCGTCCACCGGGATCGCCGACCTGGACCGCTTCATGGGCGGGCTGGAGATCGGCTCGGTGGTGCTCATCGAGCTCGGACCGGGGGTGCCCGCCGCGATCAGCGAGGCCCTCGAGCTGAGCGTGGCCCTCAACTTCGTGGCCCAGCGCCGCGGGGTGCTGTGGGTGCCCATGCGCAGGGCCTCGGCGGAGCGCGCCAGGGCCCGGACCGTCGGCTTCGTCCCCGAGGAGGACTTCGACCGGTACGTGCGCATCCCCGAGCGGTCGGAGCAGTTGTCGTCCCCCGGTCCCTACGTCATGCCGGTGGAAGGCTCCAGCGCCATCTCCGACCTCAGGTGGCCGAACGTGGAGTACTCGCTGTCGGGAGCGCAACGGCCGTTCCTGGCCCTGATGGGCTTCGATAGCCTGCAGTCGACCTACGGTCGGGATGTTGGCGACGACCTCATGGACCTCATCGCCCAGTTCCGCCGCAACCACGGCGTGGTGGTCGCCCTCGCTCCCTCCTCGAGAGGATCGAACAGCCGCCTGGCCGACCTCGCTACCAACTGGCTGCGGGTCGACCGCATCGACGGGACGGTGGTGCTGTACGGGGAGGAGCCGTTCACCGAGTGCTACTCCTTACAGTTCGAGGACCGGGAGGTGGGTGGGCGTGTGTCCCTCGTTCCCATATCGTGAGGTGTTCGCATGATCAGCGAGACGTTCCCTCAGCGCTCCACCACTCTGATGATCGGCAGCCCGGGCATCGGCATGCTCGAGCTGACGGTGTTCGCGGCCAAGGAATGGATGGCCGCCGGCGATCTGGTGATCTTCGTAGTGGTGGACCTGCTGCCCTCCGACCTGACGGAGCTGATGACCTCCTTCGGGGTGAGCGAGGAGGAGCAGGAGCGGTGCCTGCGCATCGTCGACTACCACTCCTCGCTGCTGGGCTCCCTCGACGACGCCCCCTCGGAGGGGCCGGAGGTCCGCAAGTGCTCCGACCTGGAGGGCATCATGTTCAACATCACTGCCCTGGCCAGCGCAACAGACAGGCCGGTGCATATCGTGGTCCACTCCCTTTCCACGCTGTTCCTGTACAACCAGACCAACGTGGTGCTGAAGTTCTTCCAGATCTCGTCATCGCGGATCCGCAACGAGCTGGGGTCGGTGGTGTTCACCGTCAACGAGGGCGTGCACGACGACCGTACGGTGAACCACCTGATGGCCCTCGCCGACGGCGTGGTCGAGCTGAAGTTCGACGAGGAACTCCATCGCCGGATGCGCATCCGCAATATGCGCGGCTGCGTCACCTCGTCGCAATGGATACCGTTCGAGATAAAGCGGGTCGAGCCCTAACGCTTAATCCATTTCCTCTGCGGCGATGGTGCCGTAGATAGAGGCGTTGAAGCTCTCCCGGTTCTGGGCGGTGGCGCGTAGGAAGACCGCACACTCCGTCTTGGGCCGGACCACTAGCTTCTTCTTCTGGCAGTAGATGAGGCCGGCGTTGATGCCTGCCTCGGGCCGCCTGTCCATGTACAGACACGAGAAACACTGAGGCTTAGTTTGGTTCAATACCTCGACCACGACGTCGGCCTATTTATGGTTTATGACCGGTCCTCCGAAAGCGATGCTAAGAACCCTACCAGGTCGCGGATTTCGATGCCGCCGGCCCGGCTAAGGTTGACGACGCAGAAGGGACAGGGGGCTAGCAGCAGCTCGGCCCCCGCCCGGGCCGCGGCGTCCGTCTTCCGACGCGCCAGGCGCAGGGCGAGATCGGGACGGGCCGAGGCCACCCCTCCGCCCCCGCCGCAGCACTCGTCCTCGTCCAGGTCGACCACCGTGAGGCCTTCGACGGAGGAGAGGAGCTCGCGGGCGTAGTCCATGGCATGTGGGCCGATGGAGCGGACGAGGTGACAGGGGGAGTGCAACGCGACCCTCACCGGCCGCGGGGAGCGCAGGTGCAGGCGGCGGGGGCCGACGACCTCGTAGAGGTGCTCGAGGACGTGCAACGGTTCGATGCGGTGGGCCCGTCGGAGCTGGACCGCACACCCCGGACAGGCCGTGACCACCTGTTCGGCGGCATCGAGCAAGGGGGCGTTGGTAGCCCGCAGCCGCTCTGCCTCCTTCGTCTCGCCGATCCTCTCCAGCGGGGAGCCGCAGCAGGACCATCCTTCCGGAACGTACACGTCGTCCAGGCGGCCCAGCAGGTCCACCGCCGCTTGGGTAGAGGCAAGGGTGCGCGCCTCTCCCACGCAGCCGGGGAAGAACAGCGTGCGGCCGTCGCGGGGCGCGTCCAGGCAGCCTTCCGGGGCCAACGTGCGGCCGATCGAACGGACCATGGCCAGCATCCTTCGGCGGCCTTCGCTGTCGGCGGGGACGGCCGCCCTCATCCTCGCCACCGCCTCGGTCAAGGGCAGCCGGGAAGGGCAGGAGCTCTCGCACCGGGCGCAGGTGGTGCACGCCTCGAGAGGCCCGCGGAGCGAGGCCAGCTCGCGATTGAACCGCGGGCCTTCCACTGCCAGCCGGCGCGGTCCCGGGAAGCCGCCCTCGAGCCGCAGCACCGGGCATTCCCGCAGGCAGGCCCCGCACTTGACGCATCCGTCCAGGGCGCGGGGCGTCATAGAACCTCCTCCACCGCCCGAGCGGCCTTCCAGGCGTGGACCGCGACGTCCCCCAGGCCCTTGCCCAGCGGGTAGGACAGGCCGCGGTGGAGGGATCCCGCCACGACGACGTTCGCCAGCGTCTCGCCCGTGGCGCTCACCGCCCGGCCCCGGCGAGCGACCGCTCCGGCGGAGAGGGCCGCCCGCAGGGCCGGGGAAGCGACGCCGCTCGCGGGAGCGGCGGACACGCGCAGGACGCCCAGAGGATCGATGACCTCGGTGCCGCGGACCGCCAGTCCCCCGGAGGCCAGCGCGCCGGTGGCCAGCACCAGCGCGCTGAACCTCGCGGTCTGCGTCCGCGCTCCCGAGGAAAGGATGGCCTTCACCGCCCTCCGGCCCTCGATGTGCAGGGAGAGAAGGCGGCGATCGCTCAGCATGCGCACGCCCAGCTTGGCCGCCGTTCCCTCCAGCAGGGCCTGGAGCCTCCGGCCGGGCCAGGACAGGGGCGTGGCAGGCTCCAGCACCCGCTTGCCGGTGCGCTTGCGCAGGTCGGCCAGCAGGCCGTAGGGCTCCTTGGACGGCAGCGGAGGCAGGACCACGGCATCCTCCCCGAGGTCCTTCAGGGCGGTCCCCAGCTCCTCCAGGAACGCGTCGCGGTCGTCCTCCAAGCGGGCCGATGGCGAGACCCAATACGGTCGAGCTCTCACCCTCCGCGAACGGGCCAGCTCCCGGCAGGCCAGGTCGGGGTCGAGGTCCCCCCGGCCGGCCAGGCCGACCACCGCCACCTCGCGGTCCTCGGCGGTCCAGTCGAACAGCGGGCTGACCACCGACTGCTTGAGCGGGGTCCCCAGGTTGGTGAAGGCGGTGACGGGCCTCCCGGCGCTTTGGTAGTAGGCGCCCAGCCGGCGGAACTGCGGAAGGAAGAACGCGCCCCACTCCTGCGCCTCCGGCTCGTCGCCCAGCATCAGCCGCCCAGTGGAGAGGGCGGTGGCGGAGACCGCGCTGCTAGCGACCGCCACCTGCCGACCGTACAGCGCCAGGCGGGCAGCGGCGGTGAGGCCGGCGATGCCCCCGCCGACCACCAGCACCTCCGCCTCCACCGCCGGTAGGGTCATCGGTCCCCCTCCGCGGTGTGGTCGATGCCGTAGACCCGCAACAGGTTCGACTTGAACGCCTCCTGCCGCAGCTGCTCGCCATACAGCACCGGCTCCACCCCCTTCCACCGCTCAGCGTAGTACGCCTGCACCTCCCGCCGGCCTTGCCCCAGCGCCGAGGCCATGGCCATGGCGCACAGTCCCGCCTGGCAGTAGCCCATGCCGGCCCGGGAGCGGCGCATGAGGTCGCCGATGTCCCGCACGTCGGGCGAGGCCGCGAGCCCTTCCAGCTCCCCACAGGTCACCGCCTCGCAGCCGCACCCCTCCTGCCGGCCCAGCGCCGAAACTTGACCGCCGATGATCTCGTGCCAGCGGGCACCATGGCGCAGCCTCGCGGCCTCCGCCGCCAGGTCCTGGGCCGGCGTCCCGTCGTACGGCATGATCTCCTCCGCCGCGGTGCGGCAGGCCCCGCCCCGGCCGAGCTTGGCCATCACCGCGTCGGCGGCCTTCTCGGCCATGAGGCGGTAGGTGGTCAGCTTCCCGCCGACCACGCTTATCAGGCCGTCCGCTTCGTCGGCGTGGTCGACCACCTGGAATGTCCGGCTGGCCTCCCTGCCCTCCGCGCCAGTGCCCAGGAGCGGCCGGACGCCAGCGTAGGCCCGCACCGCCCTCGCCTCCCTGATGGCAGGAAGGATCGCGGCGGCCTCATCGAGCAGCAGGGCGACCTCGGCGGCGGTCGCCCGGACGTTGTGCGGCGAGCCCCGGGAAGACGTCGTCCCCAGGATGGTGGAAGTGCGGTGGGGGACCAGGATGTCGCCGTCCGCCGGGGGCCGGAGGCGGTTGACCAGGCGGTTGACCAGGCGGCCGTTGAACACCACCATGGTCCCTTTGTCCACGCATACCGGGAGGCTCGCCCCTACCATCGACGCGACCTCCCCGGCCCAGGCCCCTGCGGCGTTGACGACCACCTCGGGCCGGACGGCCCGTCGCCCCCTGCCGCTGCCGACCTCGGCCTCGAACCTTCCGTCCTTCCGCCGCAGCCGGCGCAGGGGGCGGTGGTTCAGCACCACCGCGCCGTGCTCCCGCGCCGATGCCACATTGCCCAAGATGAGGAAGAACGGGTCGATGGAGCCGTCGGGCACCTCCACCGCGGCCTTGATGTCGCTAGCCAGGCAGGACTCCAGCCGCCTGGCCTCCTCGACGCTGATCTCCTTCGCCTCCACCCCGGCGGCGGCGCAGGCGGGGAGGAAGCGGTCGAGGTATGCGGGATCGTCCTTGCCGGCGCACACGAACAGGCCGCCGGTGTCCTCGATGCAGAACCGGGCGATGCGCCTGAGCACCGCGCCCTCAGCAGCGCACTCCCGGGCCGAGGCGGGGTCCTTGACCGCGTACCGCGCCCCGCTATGCAGCATGCCGTGATTGGCCCCGGTGGCCCCCGCGGCGAAGTCGCCGGCCTCGACCAGCATGACCTGGGCCCCGCGCATGGCCAGGTCGCGGGCCACCCCCGCCCCGGTGGCGCCTCCTCCCACGACCAGGACCTCCGGCCGATTGCCTCGCATGGGCCCGCAAGCTCGCTCACGGTTTATATTACTTCAGGGCCGCCCCAGGACGTCGGGGTCGTGACCGTGCTGCTCCTCCCACTCCTCCCTCCGCTCCAGCTCCTGCGTCTCCTTAGATATGATGACCGTCAGCACCGCCCGGATGACCACGATGCCGGCCAGCCGGAGGAGGTCCTCCACGGTGGGCACGATCACGCTGATGATGATGTCGCTGGCGATGAGAAAGTCAAGGCCGAAGATGATTCGGTTGGTGTACTTCTCCCGGTTGCGGACGATGTCCAGCCGTCGGTGAACCTCGTCTATGCGTCGGTCGAGGTACACCCGTGCCAGGCGGCCGAACGCCACCATGCTGGAGCCGATGATGAGGGCCAGGCCGAAGGCGGAGATCACCCAGGCCACATACTGCACGACCTCCTCGACGGATACCACGACGAACAATCGCAGCTGACGCGAGATTAAGTTTTAGATTAGAAATACAAGGGAGTAGCGGGGGGTCGATTTGAACGACCGGTCTCCGGGTTATGAGCCCGACGGGATGTCCTGGCTACCCCACCCCGCTGTGTAGGCACCACTAATGCGCCTCCCTTAATAAACCTATCGCGAACCGGGCAGGGGTGGGATTACAGAAGCCCGTTGTTCCCCGAGGTGGCCGGAACGGGTGCTCATCGACGCCCCTGCAGTGGTTCCGGAGGCACGTCTAGTCACCTTACGCATATCCGGTCAATTATGGTTGCTATTTAAACAAAAACAATTTTTTTAAAGAAAGTTTCGGGAAAAATACCTTAAACGATACCGCGGTTGACAACCTCAGCGTTCGGTTTGTTTTGGTCGAACGCTCACAGGGCGCGTAGACGCTGGTCAAGCTCCTGACAGTGCGCCCGAAGTCCAAGGAGAGCGAAGTATGTCATCTACATTAGGTTCGATAAGGGACGCTCTCGACCGCCTCGAGGCGGACCTGTCCCATCATCTCGACCAACTGTTCATGCCGGTGCACCGGTGGACCCGGGAAGCGCAGATCGCCGCCTACTCCGGCTCGCCCAGGAAAAGCAGGGCGCTCCCGGCGGCTGAAGGCGCCCGGGGCGTCTCCGGCGAGAGGATGGCCATCTCGGTCCGGGGCCTCACCAAGGTGTTCGGCCCCAAGCCCGAGGAGGCCATCCGGCTGCTGGAAGAGGGGCTTAGCAAGCAGGAGGTGCTGCATCGGACCGGCTCGGTGGTCGGCCTGACGGGCGTGGACCTGGACATCCGCGAGGGTGAGATCTTCGTCATCATGGGCCTTTCGGGCTGCGGCAAGTCGACGTTGCAGCGGACCCTCAACCGGCTGGTGGAGCCGACCGCGGGGACGATCGTCGTCAACGGGGTCGACGTCCGGGCCTTGGACGAGGCCGGCCTGCGGCAGTTCCGCCGCCAAATCGGCATGGTCTTCCAGAACTTCGGCCTGCTGCCCCACCGCAGCATCCTGGACAACGTGGCCTATGGGCTCGAGGTCCAGGGGATCGGGGCTGAGGAGAGGTATGCCCGGGCGATGAGGGCCATAGAGCTGGTCGGCCTGAAGGGCTACGAACGCTCCTACCCTAGCGAGCTGTCCGGAGGGATGAAGCAGCGGGTGGGGTTGGCCAGGGCGCTGGCCACCGACCCTGCCATCCTGCTAATGGACGAGGCGTTCAGCGCGCTGGACCCTCTCATCCGCAAGAACATGCAGGATGAGCTGCTCGACCTCCACGAGAAGGTGGGCAAGACCATCGTGTTCGTCACCCACGACCTCGACGAGGCGCTCAAGCTTGGCGACCGCATCGCCATCATGAAGGACGGTCAGATCGCCCAGGTTGGGACGCCGGAGGACATCCTGTCCAACCCGGCCAACGACTACGTGGCGAGCTTCCTCGACGGCATCGACCGCACCCGGGTCATGAGCTGCGAGGCCTTGATGAAGAAGCCCGAGCTGGTCATCCCCCTGAGGACCGGACCGCGCACCGCCCTGAAGATGCTGGACGATATCGGCCAGGTCATCGGGTTCGTGGCCGACAAGGACAAGCGCTTCGTCGGCCTGGTGAAGGCCGAGGATCTGCTGAGGTCCCTGGGCGCCAACACAGCGCTGAGCGAGATGGTGAACACCGAGGTCCGCACGGTGAGGCCGGAGACCAAGGTCGAGGACCTCATCCCCATCTTGGTGGAAACGGACTACCCGATACCAGTGCTCAACGACCAGGACGTGCTGGTCGGGATCATCTACCCCGGCTCAGTCATGGACAAGATCCGCCCAGAGAGCACCGCCGAGGTGCCCTTGGAGGTGGAGGCATGAGCTCCAAGATCCCATTGGGAGAATGGGCCGAGCAGCTGGTCGACTGGATCGCCCTGAACTTGGGATTTCTGCTCGATGGCCTGTCCGGGCTGCTGGGCTGGTTGCTGAAGACCGTGGTCTCGTTGCTGGAGGCGTTTCCCTCCTTCCTGTTCATCGTGGTGGTATGCGCGTTGACTCTCGTTCTCACGCGCAAGGTCCTGCTGACGGTGGGCGTGGGCGTCGGCCTGGCCCTCATCGACAACCTGGGGCTGTGGTCCCTGTCCATGGACACCTTGGCCCTGGTGCTGGTGGCGGCGGGCACGGCGGTGCTGCTGGGCATCCCTCTCGGCATCCTGTCGGCCCGCAACGCCCGGGTCGAGGCGGTGGTCAAGGTCTTCCTGGACTTCATGCAGACCATGCCCTCCTTCGTGTACCTGATCCCGGTGGTCATCTTCTTCGGGCTGGGCAACGTGCCCGGGATGATCGCCACGGTGGTCTTCGCCATACCTCCGGTGGTCCGGCTGACCAGCCTGGGGATCAAGCAGGTGCCCAAGGAGCTGAACGAGGTGGCCGACTCCTTCGGTAGCTCGAGGTGGCAGAAGCTGTCCTTCGTCCAGCTGCCGGTGGCCATGCCCACCATCCGGGCGGGCATCAACCAGTGCGTCATGCTGTCCCTGTCCATGGTGGTCATCGCCTCGATGATCGGGGCCAAGGGACTGGGCTACAACGTCCTGGTGGCCATCCAGCGGGTGGACGTCGGCATGGGGTTCGAGGCCGGGTTGGCCATCGTGATCATCGCGGTCATCCTGGACCGGGTGTCCCAGAGCCTCGGTGGAAAGAGGATCGCACACTAACGGGCCCTGCCGGCCCGATACACGACATAGGTGAACGACATGGAAAAGCGCAAGACGATACTGGCCGTGGCGGCCTTGGCAGTGGCGGTCGTGGTGATCGCCGCCGCCCTGGGCCTCAGCGGAGGCGGTGACGCCAAGGGAGAGAAGCTGAAGTTCGGTTACGTGACATGGGACGGGGAGGTGGCCAGCACCAACGTGCTGACCCTTGTCCTGGAAGAGGCCGGTTACGACGTGGAGATGATGGCGGTGGACGCCGGACCGTTGTACCAAGGCCTGGCCCAGGGCAGCCTTGACTTCACCACCTCGGCATGGCTGCCGGTGACCCACGCCAGCTACCTGGATAAGTACGGCGACAAGCTAGACCGGGCCAGCGTGAACCTTGAGGGTTGCAAGATCGGCATGGCCGTGCCCAAGTATGTGTACGATGCGGGGGTGCACAGCATCGCCGACCTGAAGGACCACGCCGACCAGTTCGGCAGCCGCATCATGGGCATCGAGCCCGGGGCGGGGGTCGTGATGGCCACCGAGCGGGCGATCGATGACTACCAGCTCACCGGCTTCGAGGTGCAGACCAGCAGCAGCGGCGGCATGCTCGCCGAGCTGAAGAGCGCCTACGAGGATGGCGAATGGATCGCGGTCACGCTGTGGAGCCCCCACTGGGCGTTCTCCGAGTGGGAGATGGTGTACCTCGAGGACCCCGAGGCCAGCTATGGCGGCGTGGAGGTTGTGGAGACCATCGCCCGCCAGGGCTTCGCCGATGTCCACCCTAAGGCGTATGCGATCATCAAGGCGTTCGAGTGGAGCCTCGATGACTGCCAGTCCGTGATGCTGGATATCTTCGCCAACGACATGGGCGAGAAGGAGGCGGCCCAGAAGTGGATCGACGCCAACCGGGACAAGGTCGATGCTTGGCTCGCCGCTGGCGAGGCCGCGGCCTAGGCCGTTCCCAAACCCCTTACTCTTTTTTCTCCCCAAGGCAATAGTTTTTCATCCCCGCGAATGCATCTGACCGGCGACCGTAGAGGGCGAAGCGAAGTGCTGGAAACGACCATCGTGGTCAAGCCGCTGGAGAGCTGGGCCATAGATATCTCGAAGAAGCTGGGGACCCCCATCCGCATCATCGAGAGCGCGGTTGGCCAGGACGGGATGATAAGTAGCCTGGTGGAGATCCGGCTGGACGGGGCGAGCAGGGATGCGGTCCTGGAGGAGGTGGACCGCCACCCCGACATCACCGAGTTCACCATCTCCGAGGAGAGCGAGGGAGTCCTCCTGGGCAACCTTACCATACGCAAATGGATGGTGGCCCAGGCACTGCAGCGCACCAACGTCTACGTCATCGGGGCGCGCACCGTCCAGCATGGCGCGGTGGAATGGCGGTTGCTGGTCAGTGACGAGGCGGTGCTGAAGGAGGTGGTGCGGGACCTCCAGACTGCAGGGTGCAAGGTCTCCCTCAAGCGGAAGCGACGGGTCAACGACTTCACCATCCTGACCAAGCGGCAGGAGCGGACGGTGGAGAAGGCGCTGGAGATGGGGTACTTCGACTACCCCCGGGGGGTCACCGGCCGAGAGTTGGCCCGCCGGCTGAACATCTCGCAGTCGACGCTCTACGAGACGCTGCAGAACGCCCAGCGTAAGCTGGTAGAGACCTATCTGCTGAGAAGGAGGATGCGGTAGCTCAGAACAGCTTCCTCAGGCGCAGGATGTCGTTGATGTCGCCCTGGATGCGGACCTTGCGCAGGGCGAACGCCTTCATGGGCTTGATCTTGCCCTCGATCATGCCCTGGATGGTCTCAGGGTCGGACAAGATGGTGATGTCCGCTCCATCCACGGTGCCGGCCGCGAAGTCCTGGGCCTTCTTCTCGTGGAGGCGGAAGTGGTACTTCTCGCTCTCTAGGTCCAGCAGGACCTTCTTGTCCATGCCGTCGAGCTCGCTGCGCAGCTTCTCGTCCGAGTCGACCCGAGCATTGAACTTTTCGATCAGGTCCCGCAGAAGTGGTTCCACCGTCATGAGATATCCATCCAATCGGTCAGCTTAGCGACCTTGCACATTGAATAGGTTTTCTTAGCCGTTGCCCAGGAGCGGCGGGTATGGGGCGGAAAGTCGCCCTTCTCCCGGATCCACCGCTCCAGGAAGGCCATGGTCACCGGGTCGTTGGGGTACCCGGAGCCGATGGGTTCTCCCAGCTCCTCGCCGATGCGCCGGACCAGCCGGTCCCGGGTCACCTTGGCCACGATGGAGGCGGCGGAGACCACCGCGTACTTGGAGTCGGCGCGGTGGCAGCTCACCACCTCCAGCTGGCAGGTGAGGCGGGCGCGGATGCACTGCCCGAACCGCTCGGCCACCACGTCCGCGGCGTCGACGTACGCGACGCTCGGGGCGAGCTTGTCGATGAGGGCGGCGAAGTGCAGCGCCTCCAGCTCGTTCAACGCGCCCTCCCCGCGGGCGTCGATCTCCTCCTCGGAGACGACTGACACCTCTACCGTCGCACAGTCCATGATCTTGGGGTATAGCTCTTCCCGCTTGAGCGGGGTGAGGAGCTTGGAGTCCTTGACCTTGAGCCTGCGGAGGGCACGGTCGCTCTCCACTGCCACCGCCGCGACGACCAGGGGGCCCAGAACCGGGCCCCTGCCTGCCTCGTCCGCTCCGCAGATCACGGCCGTCGGATTTTGCACACGGTATATATCGATATCGGACGACGTCTCGGAACGCTCAGCAATGTTAATCAGGCGGAGGCGGGCATTCCCCGACCATGTCTGAGGTCTTCTTCGCCGACCTGCGCGCCGACCGACCGTCCCGCAACCTCCCTGCCAAGATCCAGCAGCTGTTCCAGGCCGCCGGCCTGGGCTCGACCTTCACCGAGGGCGAGCTGGTGGCGATCAAGACGCACTTCGGTGAGCCGGGCAGCACCACCTTCCTGCGGCCGCAGCTGGTGGGGCCGGTCGTCGACATGGTGCGTCGGGGCGGGGGGAAGCCTTTCCTGACCGATTCCAACACCCTCTACCTGGGCGGCCGCAGCAATGCGGTGGACCACATCCAGGCGGCGGTCCGCCACGGCTACACCTATCCGGTGGTGGACGCCCCGGTGGTCATTGCCGACGGCCTGCTGGGCCTCGACGAGGCGGAGGTCGAGGTCAACCTCAAGCACTGCCGCACGGTGCGGTTCGGCACCGCCGCCCAGCAGGCCGGGGCCATCCTGGTGGTGTCCCACTTCAAGGGCCACGTCATGACCGGGTTCGGAGGGGCCCTCAAGAACCTGGGCATGGGCTTCGGCTCCCGGGCGGGCAAGCTGGAGATGCACAAGTTCGCCGACCCCCAGGTCGACCGGGAGAAGTGCCAGGGGTGCGGGATGTGCGTCCGCTCCTGCCCCCAGGGCGGGGTGGCCGTCCATGAAGGCAAGGCGAGCATCGACCTGGAGCGGTGCATTGGGTGCGGGGAGTGCTGGGTAGCCTGTCCGACCGATGCCATAGGGCCGCGGGACCCCCAGAGCCTTGTGGATATCCAGGAGAAGATCGTGGAGTACTGCTACGGCATCCTCAAGGGCAAGGAGGGCAAGGTCGGCTACCTGACCTTCGTGGTCGACGTCACCCCGCACTGCGACTGCCCACCGTGGTCCGACCGTCCGATCGTCCCGGACGTGGGCATCCTGGCCTCCCTCGACCCGGTGGCCATCGACCAGGCCGCCGCCGACCTGGTCAACCAGGCCCGGGGGCTGGAGGGGACCCAGCTGACCTCGGCGCTGCAGCCGGGCGAGGACAAGCTTCGCGCCCTCGACGGGGTCGATTGGACCGCCCAGCTGCGCTACGCCGAGGAACTGGGACTGGGCTCAAGGAGCTATAAGCTGGTGCGCCTGGGGCCCGATGCTAAATAATCGGAGTAGCTACAATATCTTTATTCAGGGAGACGGATTAGGTTGGTCGATTCCAAGGTGATCTCAATCCAAGCATCTGCTGACGTTCAGAATCGCCGGCTCGCCAACGGGTTCATGCTGACCCGGGTGGGGGTGACCGACGTGAAGAAGCCCGTGCGCATCGTCCGCCACGGCAGCTCCAACACTTTGTTCTGTTCCATCGACGTGTACGTGGACCTACCATCCACCCAGAAGGGCTCTCATCTCTCTCGAAACCTTGAGGCGATCAACGAGGTCGTGAACAAGGGCCTTCAGGAAGGGCTCCCAGGCATCGAGGTGTTCGCCGCCGAGCTGTGCCGCTCGCTGCGGGAGAAGCACGAGTACTGCAGCTACGCCGAGGTCCGGGTGACCGCCGACTACTTCATGGAGCGGCCCGGGCCGAGCGGCAAGCCCAACCTCGAGGTGTTCAAGCTGAGGGCCCGGTCCATCAGCCGCAACAACGAGGACCTCAGGAAGATGGTGGGGGTCGAGGTCATCGGCATGACCGCCTGCCCGTGCGCCATGGAGACCGTACGGGAGCAGTACGGCAGCAACGTGGCGATGGAGAACGACCTTCCGTTCATCTCTCACAACCAGCGCAACATCTCCTCGGTCATGGTGGAGGTGCCGGAGTCCTTCGACGTCGAGGCCAACGACCTCATCGAGATCGTGGAGGCGTCGTTCTCCAGCCCCACCTATGAGGTCCTCAAGCGTTCGGACGAGGCGAAGGTGGTGCTGCAGGCCCACCGCGAGCCGCGGTTCGTCGAGGACGTGGTGCGGGCCATCCTGGGGAAGATGCTGGACCGCTACCCCGGCCTGCCGGACGAGACCATGATCACCGCCCGCAGCGAGAGCGAGGAGTCCATCCACAAGCACAACGCCTTCGCCGAGCGGGTGACTACGCTGGGCGAGCTGCGCTTGGGCGCCTAGAGCGACCGACCCTCGGTGGTGACGGCCGGCAGCATGACCACGAACCGAGCGCCCTTGGTGTGATCGCCGGGCACCCGGTCCTCGACCCACACCCGGCCGTTGAAGTCCTCTACCAGCTTCTTCACCAGGAACAGCCCGAGGCCGCTCCCGGCGGTCTTGGTGCGCCCCCGCTGCTTGCGATGGAAGAGCTTGCTCTTCATCTCGTCGGGGATGCCCGGTCCGTCGTCCTCGATCACCACCTTGTAGTACTCCCGCCCGTTCTCGAACATCTTGGCCAGGACGATGTCGATGTTCAGCGGCCCGGTGGAGTGCTTGATGGCATTGCCGACGATGTTGTCGAACACGTCCTTGAGGAGGTCGCTGGCGATGACAAACTTCTTGATGGTGGTCTTGTAGCTGATCTTGACCTCCCGGCCGGGGACGCTCTCGTGCTCCGCCCGGACGTCCTCGAGCAGCCAGCCGAGGTCGACCATGCCGTGCTTGGCATCGTGGCCCTCCACCTGCTGGATCTTGCGCACGTTCTCGATGAGGCGGTTGCTGGTGGCGATGATGTCCAGCGGCTTGGTGAAGTAATGCTTGTTCTTCTCCTCGATGTCCATCTTGTCCAGGGCCATCTGTAGGTAGCTGGAGATGGCCGCGTTCATGTTGCTGATGTCGTGGGATAGCAGGTCGATGTACAGCTCGGCCTGCTCCTTGGCCTCGATGGCGTCGTGCTCCAGCTTCCTCTGACGGGTGATGTCCTGGACCACCCCCACCCCGCCGATGATCTTGCCCTCGTGGTCCCGGATGGGGGCCGCCGAGGAGATGATGGTCCCCCGGGTGCCGTCCAAGCGCTGGATGTCGATGACGTCGTCCACCACCGTCTCGCCCTTCTTGACCGCCCGGACCAGGGTCCAGTCGTCCGGCCGCACCGCCATGCCGGTGTCGGCCCACCACCCCTTGAGGCCGCGGTGCTCGCCCACCATGCTGCCGATGGGGGTCCGGCCGCCCCAGATGGTATCGACGATGTCGCTCTTCTCCAGCACCTTGCCCGTCTTGTCGGCCACGGTCACCCCCACCGGCAGGTTGTCGAGGATGGCCTTGAGCCGCCGGCGCTCGGAGTCCGCCCGGGCGGCCAGCTCCTCGATGCGCTGCTTGGCCTCCACCTGCTCGGTCATGTCCTGGATCAGCAGCACGACGTCCCGGCGCTCGGCCGGCCCGGGGAGCGCGGCCACGGCCATCTGCCAGTACGTCGTTCCCCGGCCGGGGAAGCCTTCGAACCGCAGCTCGTTCTCGATGAACGTCTTGCCGGTCCGCACGACCTCCTCGATGCGGGCAAAGAGCCTGCGGCCCTCGGCGTTCTGGAGCACCGGGAGCTGGCGGAAGGAGCGGCCCACCATGTCGACGATGTCCATGCGGTCCTCCAGCAGCTTGATGGCGGCGTTGTTGACCAGCTTGATGGCCAGGTCCTCTCCGCCCAGGACGGCGATGCCCAGCGGGGTGTGGTCGATGACCGCCTGGAGCAGGCCGTGCTGCTGGGCCAGCTCCATGGTCAGCCGCTCGCGCTCCGCCTCCGCCCGCCGGCGCTCGGTGATGTCATGGACGATGGCGTACAGGAGGACCTTGCCGTGGACGTTGATGGGCCCGCTGAACAGCTCCACGTCGCGGAGGGAGCCGTCGGAGATGCGGGTCTGGATGAAGAAGTGCTGCTGGTCCTTGGACGCGGACCGCCCGAGGTGGCCGAACACCTTCTCCGTCGGTTCAGGTATGATGTCGGTGACGTTGATGGTGGTGAACCGCTCGCGGGTGTAGCCGAAGAAATCCACCGCCGCCTCGTTCACGTCCACGATGTCGCCGGTCACCGGGTCGATCATCAGCATGACCGCGTGATTGTCCTTGAACAGGCTGTGGTAGCGCTGGTTGCTCTCCCGCAGCTCCTCCACCGCCCGGCGGCGCTGGATGGAGTAGCGGATGGCCCGGTCGAGATCGTCGGCGTCCACCCGCCCCTTGACCAGGTAGTCCTGTGCCCCCAGGCGCACCGCGTCCAGGCCCAGCTGCTCGTCGGAGAGGCCGGTGAGGACGATGATGGGGATCGGACCGGCCGCCTTGACCATCGCCTCCACCGTGCTCAGGCCAGAGCTGTCAGGAAGGCCGAGGTCGAGCAGGATTATGGACGGCGACTCCACCGGGATCATGTCGACGGCCTTCTGCAGCCGGTCGGCGCTGAGCACGGTGAACCGAGTATGTGTGGATTCCTCCAGGTTCGCCTTCATCAGCCCGACGTCACCCGGGTTGTCCTCCACCAGCAGGACGGTGACCGCCTCTACTTCGTTCTCATCGTGCTCCTTAGCGCGTTTCTCTGTGATCATGTGAACTCCACCGAGAAATGGGCGGGCGCGGGGCCCCTTCCCTGGCTCCTCCCCGAGATTCTTGCTAACCGCTCGGATTTAACCGTTCCGTCCCCGCCGACCTGGTCTCGAGCTTGGCTATCAATATGCGTAACACGATATATAACGCTCTATCCCGCGATAATCCTTTATGACCCCCACGCCCCTCTCGGTGGGCATGGGCATCAAGGCGATCGTGGTGGACATCGACGGCACGCTGACCGACCGGCACAAGGTCATGTCCACCCGAGGCATCGAGGCTCTCCGCCAGGTGCAGGCCAAGGGGACCACGGTGTGCCTGGCCTCCGGCAACGTCCTGCCAGTGGCCTACGGCGTGGCCACCTACGTCGGGCTGGAAGGCCCCGTCATCGCCGAGAACGGCGGCATCGTGTACCACCGCGACCAGGTCGTCGAGCTGTTCGACCGGGCGCTGCCGGACCGTGCCCTGGCCCACCTGCAGCGGTACATGGAGGTGGAGGAGCTGTTCACCGGCCGGTGGCGCCGCACCGAGGTCGGCCTCAAGCGCTCCGTCGACGTGGAGCGGGTGCGCCAGCTGCTCAAGGACTGGGACGTGGTGGTGGAGTGCACCGGCTTCGCCATCCACATCATGAGCCCCGGTCACGGCAAGGGGGCAGGGGTGCGGAAGGCGGCGGAGCTCTTTGGCATCGACACCGCCGAGATGGCCGCGTTCGGCGACTCCGACAACGACGTGAGCATGTTCCGGGCGTGCGGGGCGTCGGTGGCGGTGGGAAACGCCTCCCCGGCGGCCCGGGCCGCCGCGGGGTACGTCAGCCGGTACGACCACGCCGAGGGCGTGATCGAGGGGCTGGACAAGCTCGGCCTACTGTAGAACAGGAAGGGATTTCACTTCCTCTGCAGGAGCTCCAGTGCCCCGGTCTCGTCCAGGCCGACGGCCAGCAGGAGGTACTTCAGCGACTTGCGGATGACCATCTCCTCGGTCTTGTCGTCCATGTACGCCTCCATGACCACGGGGGCGCGGCGGAAGTACTCCACCCCGAACTCCGAGAAGTAGTAAGGAGCGTTCTCGGGGTCGATCTCGGCGGCCTTCTTGTAGGCGGCCTCGGCGTCGTTGAACAGCCCCGCCTCGACGCAGAACGCGCCCATGGAGCTGTGGTACAGCGGGTTCTTGGGGTCGAGCTCGGCGGCCTTCTTGTAGGCGGCGAGGATGTCCTCGGTCTTCACCTTGGGGACCAGCACCCCGGTCTCGGCCTTGCCGAACCATCCCTCGGGGTTGTTGGGGTCGACCTTGGTCACCTTCTCGAACTTGGATAGGGCCTTGGGGTAATCCCCATCGGCAAGCAGCTGGTGGGCCTGCTTCAAGAGCTTGTCAGTTTCCTCCAATCGGAGCACCTCGTTGAATGTAACCCCCATGATTACTAAAACCTTTTCTTCCCAGTGGGCGCGGCGCTCCGCCGAGGGGCGGGGGAGCGGCAAACCAATAAATAGCCAGGCCATAATAATCGGACGCTTTCCCAAGAGGTCTGACATGGACGAGGAGATGGTCCGCCGGGTCGCCCGGGTGGCGAGGTTGGAGCTTACCGACGAGGAGGCGGGGACGTTCGCCGCCGACCTAGAGGACATCCTCGCTGCCTTTGCCGTGCTCGATGAAGCCCCCGCCACCGAGGGCTTCGGCTTCAACCCCGTGCCGGTGGAGGACCGCCTGCGGGAGGACGAAGTGGTGCCGTATCCCGACCCCGCCCGGCTACGCCAGGAGATGAGGGCCAAGGACGATTGGGTCAGGGGGCCCCGGCTGACGTGATCGCCAACACCCTGCCCGAGGCAGTGCGGCGGGCGGCCGAGGAGTACGGGGCCTTCGTCGAGCGGTTGGAGGACCCTCTGGCATACGAGGAGGGCTGCGCGTTCCACTTCTCCGCCAAGGACAACCTGTGCGCCGTGGGGTTCCAGGCCCGGGCCGGCAGCAGGGTCCTCGACGGCTACCGCCCGCCGTTCGACGCCACCGCGGTGGAGCGCCTTCGCCAGGCCGGCGGGCTGCTGGTCGGGAAGACCGCCATGGACGAGTTCGGGTTCGGGACCTTCAGCACCAACTCCGCCCACGGCGTGCCTCGCAACCCCTTCGATCGGGAGCGGGCGTGCGGCGGCTCCTCCGGCGGGGCCGCCGCGGCGGCCGCCCTGCTGGAAGGACACCTCGCCCTGGGCGTGTCGACCGGGGGCTCGATCTCCTGCCCCGCCGCCTTCTGCGGCGTGGTGGGCCTGACCCCGACCTACGGCCGGGTGTCGCGGTGGGGCCTCATCGACTACGGCAACTCGCTGGACAAGGTCGGCCTGCTCAGCGCCGACCCCGCTCTCATCCGCCAGTACCTGCCGATCATTGCCGGTCCCGACCCGAGGGACCCTACCAGTCAAGCTCAGCCGCCCCTCGACCTGGGCGGGGAGGTCGGCTCGGTGGCGGTGCCCGAGGAAGCGCTGGCCGGACTGAGCGGCGAGGTGCGCGGGTCCTTCGACGACGCCCTCGCTGCCCTGGAGGGCATGGGGATCGAGGTCCGCCGGGTGGCGATGCCCTCGCTGCGCTTCGCCCTGCCCGCCTACTACGTCCTGGCGACCTCCGAGGCGTCGACCAATCTGGCCCGCTACTGCGGCATGCGGTTCGGCGACATCAACGAGCACACCGACCAGAGCTTCAACGACTTCTTCGCCCAGACCCGCTCACGGGACTTCGGCCGGGAGGCCAAGCGGCGGGTGCTGCTCGGGACGTTCACGCGCATGGTGGGCTTCCGGGACCGCTACTACACCAAGGCGCTGCAGGTTCGCCAGCTGGTCATCCGCGAGTACGCGCGAGTGTTCCGCGATGCCGACGTGGTGCTGACCCCGACCATGCCGTTCGTGGCGCCGCGGCTCGAGGAGGTCGGCCGGATGCGCCCGCTGGAGATGTACCAGGCCGACTTCCTGACCGTCCCCCCGAACCTGGCCGGACTGCCGCACATATCGATGCCGTGCGGCTACCCCGGCGGGCTGCCGGTGGGCATGCAGGCCGTGGCACCGCACTGGGCCGAAGGGCGGCTGCTCGCCCTGGCTGACCGGTGGGGCGCGGGGTTCGCGTACCGCCGCCCGGAGGTGAGGGCATGAAGATCGGCCTCGAGATCCACGTCCAGCTGCCCACCCGCTCCAAGCTGTTCTGCGCCTGCTCCACCGCCGGGGAGGAGCCCAACTCGGCGGTGTGCCCGGTGTGCCTGGGGTTCCCCGGCTCGCGCCCCTCGCTCAACCGGCGGGCGCTGGAGATGGGTGTCAGCATCGCCAAGTTCCTCGGTTGCTCCATCAACGAGGAGGTGTGGTTCTCCCGCAAGACCTACTTCTACCCGGACCTGCCGAAGAACTTCCAGATCACTCAGTACGAGACCCCGCTGGGCACCAACGGCCGGTTCGAGGTCGGTGGCCGGAGCATAGGCATCTGGCGGGTCCACCTGGAGGAGGACCCGGGGCGCATCCGGCGGGTGGGCCGGGCGGGCGAGGAGGTCGCCCTGGTCGACTACAACCGCTCCGGCATCCCCCTAGTGGAGATCGTCACCGCGCCGGACCTCACCTCCCCCGAGGAGGCGAGGGCCTTCCTGGTCGACCTGCTCATCGAGCTGCGTCACCTCGTAGGGGTCTCGCCCCAGGACGAGCAGACGGTGCGCGCCGATGCCAACATCTCGGTGGGCGAGGAGCGGGTGGAGATCAAGAACATCACCGGCCTCAGGAACGTGGAGCGGGGGCTGCGGTTCGAGGCGACGCGGCAGTCCCGCCTGCTCGCCGCCGGCAAGCGCATCGTGCGCGAGACCCGCCGCTTCGACGAGGAGCGGGGGACGACCCTGCCGGCGCGGGAGAAGGAGTTCGAGGAGGACTACGGGTACATTGGAGAGCCGGACCTGGGGACCTTCACCATTGGACCCATGGCCCGGGCCATGGTGCTGCCGGAGACCCCCCTGGCCCGCGCCGCCCGGCTGGAGCGGGAGGGCCTGCCCGCCGCCACCGCCCGCCAGATGGTGCTGACCTCCATGGAGCTGGCGGACATGTTCGAGATGCTGTGCCCGCGGGTGGGACGGGAGGCCGCCACCACCTGGACGCTGGGCGCCCTGACCGCCAACTGGAAGGAGCTGCAGGGACGCCTGGACGACCGGACCAAGGAGGAGATCGCCACCCTGGTGGAGGGCGTGCGCTCAGGCACCGTGACCGACAGCGAGGCCAAGCTGCGCATCGCCGCCCTGGCCGGGAAGGAGGTCACCCCGGAGGCGCCGGCCGAGGGCGGGGACCTCGAAGCGCTGGTTGCCCGATTGGTGGACGAGCATCCCGAGGTGGTGAAGGATTACGCCACCAACCCCAAGGCCGCCAACTTCCTCATCGGACAGGTGATGAAGGAAGGCAAGGGCCGATACTCGTCCAAGGACGTCGCGGAGAAGATGAGAAAGGAGTTGGAAAAAAGGGTTTAGGCCTGGTCGCCGTCCTCTCCGGCCAGGGAGAGGAGCTGGAGCTCGGCGAGCTTGGCGTCCTCCACCGGGGCGGGGGAGCGGTCCATGAGGCCCTGGAAGCGCTTGTTCTTGGGGAACGCGATGACCTCGCGGATGGTCTCGCAGCCCAGCATGATCGACACCAGGCGGTCGAGGCCCAGGGCGATGCCGCCGTGGGGCGGGGCCCCGTAGCTCAGCGCCTCTAGGAAGAAGCCGAAGTCCTGTTCGATCTTCTCGTCGCTCATGCCCAGCTGACGGAACACCTGCCGCTGCACCTCGGGGTCGTGGCAACGCATCGAGCCGCTGCCGATCTCGCTGCCGTCGAGGACCAGGTCGTAGGACAGCCCGCCCGCGCAGGCGGCGTCCTCGCCCTCCACCAGGTAGCCCGAGGTGGGGCGGACGAAGGGGTGGTGGAACGCCTCCAGCTGCCCGGTGACGCTGTCGTGCTGGAACAGCGGGCAGCCCACCAGCCACACGAACTGGTGGTCCTTCCCCTCCAGCAGCTTGAGGTCCCGGGCCAGCTTGCGGCGGAGCTCCCCGCCGGCCTTGAGGGCGGCGATCTCCGAGCCGGCGAGGAACAGTAGCAGGTCGCCCTCGTGGGCGTCCAGCCGCTTCGCCAGGTCGGCGGTGACGTCGGCCGGGAAGTACTTGACGATATTGGACGTCAGCACGCCATCGGTCATGCGCATCCACGTCAGCCCGCCCATGCCTTGGGCCTTGGCCCACTCGATGAGCCGGTCGACCTCGTTGCGGCCGACCGCCGCTTCGTCGGAAGAGGTGGCGCGGGTGTACTCCGCCCGCACGTTCATGCCCACCACCCTCCCGCCCTTGGCCAGGATGCGCTGGAAGATCGTGTACTCGGAGCGGGAGGCGATGTCGGTGACGTCGACCAGCTCGAGGCCGTAGCGTATGTCCGGGGCATCGGTGCCGTAGCGGTGCATCGCCTCGTGGTACGTGACACGGGGGAACGGTATCTCCAGCTCCTTGCCGTAGACCTCCTTCCACACGCCCGCCAGCATCCTCTCGATGAGCGCCTGGACGTCACGGTCGTCCACGAACGACATCTCTATGTCAAGCTGGGTGAACTCCGGCTGGCGATCGGCCCGGGAGTCCTCGTCCCGGAAGCACCGCGCCACCTGGTAGTAGCGGTCCAGCCCGCCCACCATGAGCATCTGCTTGTACAGCTGCGGCGACTGCGGGAGGGCGTAGAACGACCCGGGGGTGATTCGCGACGGCACGATGAAGTCCCGGGCGCCCTCCGGGGTGCTGCGGGTGAGCATCGGCGTCTCCACCTCCACGAACCCCGCCCCGTCGAGGTACCGCCGCGCGGCGGCGATGACCCGGTGGCGGAACCGGAGGTTGTTGGACATCTGGACCCTCCGCAGGTCGAGGTAGCGGTACCGCAGCCGGAGGTCCTCTCCCGGAAGGAGGGAGCCTTTCTGCTCGGCGACCTCGAACGGCAGGGGCCGGGACGAGTTGAGCAGCTCGGCGCCCTCGATGAGCACCTCCAGCTGCCCGGTGGGGTTGCGGGGGTCCTCCGTCCCCGGCACCCTATTGCGCACAGTGCCATGGACCGAGATTACAGACTCCCGGCCGAAGGTCTTGAACAACTGCTCCAAGCCCTCGACGGCGGTGCGGTCCTCCAGGGCCTCGGGGTCGAACACCACTTGAGTGGTGCCGTATGCGTCGGCGAGGTCGAGGAACAGCACGCCACCATGGTCGCGGGAGAACCTTACCCACCCCGCGAGCCTGACCTTCTGGCCAAGGTGGTCGGGGCGGAGCTCTCCACAGGTGTGCGTTCTCATCATTTTGCTTCCTCCCTGTCGTTCAGGGTTCCGCCGTGCTAATGAGTGACTTGATGATAAACCATTCGGTGCCGGAACGGCGCCTGGGCGCTCACTCGACCGCCGGCGCCCCGCCCAGGTCCAGCTCGGGAATGAACTGGAAGGGGTCCTTGATGACGTTGAGCACGACGTAGGTGTTGGTCTTCTTGACCCCGTGGATGGTGAGCATCCGCTTGATCAGCTCGGAGAACTGGTCACGGTTCTTGCACGCCACCCAGGCGATGGAGTCGCACTCGCCGGTGACGTCGAAGATGGCAATGACGTTGTCCATGGCCTTGATCTTGCCCTGGACGTCCAGTACATCGCCCTCCACGTAGATGTGCACGAGGGCCATGAACTCGTAGCCCAGCTTGAGGTAGTCGACGTTGGCCCGGTAGCCCCGGATGACGCCCTCCTCCTCGAGGTTCTTGATCCTCTGGATGAGGGTGGTGGGGTGTACCCCCAGCCGCTTGGCGATCTGGCGGTAGGAGCCCTGGCTGGAGATGCACAGCTCCTCGATGATGCGCTTGTCGAGCTCATCCAACATGAGTTTCACCAGAGAACAATCTAGACAAATGTCTAAACGCCGTGCTGATATATGAAGGATGACGGCGTCCGGGGGCGGAGCTCACTCCTCGATCGTTTGGACCCCCGCGGCCCGTTGGAGGCGCTGGATGAGCTCCTCCCGCATGGTGCGGTCGCTGGCGATCTGCCCGCTCGCCTCCTCCACCACCTTCGAGCATCGCCCGTAGACCGCCCGGTCGGCGACGTAGTCCTGGATGACCTGGTCGATACGGTCTCGGTTCTCCTCGGTCACCTCCACCCCGGCGTCCTCGAGCAGGTGGTTGAACCATCTCCAGCATGACATGGGTGGACGTTGGCAGCCGCACGTACAAATGGATTGGCCCGCTGGCCCGGGAAAGTTATATCCCCTCCGCCCCGATTGTCGATGCCATGAGCCTCCGCCTCTACCACTACGATCCGTACTTGAGGGACTTCCAGGCGACCGTCGCGTCGGTCAAGGGGGAGTGGGTGGCCCTCGACCGGACCGCCTTCTACCCCGGAGGAGGGGGGCAGGACAGCGACCGGGGGACCATCGACGGCCGGCCGGTGGTCGAGGTCAAGCAGGCCGAGGGCGAGGTCCTCCATCGCGTCCCCGGCCACCGCTTCGCCCCAGGTGACGCCGTTAACGCGTCGGTCGACTGGGAGCGCCGCTACGAGCTCATGCGGGGGCACACCGCCGAGCACCTCCTGTTCTCGCGGCTGCAGCAGCTGTGCCCAGAGATGGAGCTGGTCAAGATCGCCATCACTCCGGACAAGAAGAGCTTCGTGGTCAAGGGGGCCCTGAGCTGGGAGATGGTGAACGCGGCACAAGAGGCCGCCCTGGATGCCATCGCCAAGGACCTCGAGGTCACCGCCTGCACCATGCCCAAGGACGACGGCCGCCTGGCGGGCACCCGCATCAAGCTGGACCGCATACACGGCGAGGAGGTGCGGGTGGTGAGCATCGGCGACCTTGACCGCGCCGCCTGCGCCGGAGTCCACGTCTCGCGGACCGCAGAGCTGGGCATGGTGCTGGTGACCAAGTTCACCTCCGCCCGGCCCGCCGCCGACTTCGAGGTGGAGTTCGAGGTGGGGGAGCGGGCCAAGCGGCGGGCGCTGGAACTATCGGTGTCCGCGTTGCGGGCGGCGGAGGCGCTGGGGGCGCGGCCTCAGGACCTCCTGGGGGCGTTGGACAACGCCCTGCGGGAGCGGGACCGCCAGGCGGCGGCGCTTCGCCGCTACGGCGAGAGGGCCCTGGCCCAGCTGACCCCGTCCCCGGTAGGGGGCGTCGACCTCTTCTCCGGCCTGTTCGAGGCCTTGGACAAGAAGACCCTGCTCGACGGCGCCGCCCGCATCGTCGAGGGACCGGCCGCCTGCGTGCTCGGGTCGATCGGCGAGCGGTTCATGCTGGTGGTGGCATGCTCGCCCGAGCTGAACGTCGACTGCGTTGCCGTGCTCAACGAAGCCCTGGCCCCTGCTGGCGGGAGGGGCGGTGGCAAGCGCAACTTCGCCACCGGAGGGACGCCTTCCTCGGAAGGGGCGGAGGACATCTTGGTGCGGGCCATCGGGGCCCTGCGGCGGGCGCTCGAGGGAGATAGCAATCCTCATTAAGTGGGCGGAGCATTAGTCGGCCCGATGGCCCCCGCTGACAGCGTGACCAAGGACGACATCGTCCGTTGGGTGAAGGAGCAAGAAGTGAAGTTCATCGAGGTCCAGTTCTCGGACATCCTCGGTGCGGTGAAGACCGTGTCCTTCCCCGTCTCCAATCTGGAGAAGGTGCTGGACGAAGGGGTGTACATCGATGGCTCCTCCATCCTCGGTTATGCCACCATCGAGGAGTCGGACATGCGGGCCCTGCCCATCCTCGATTCGTTCCAGATCTATCCGTGGACCAAGGAGGGGCGCATCAAGACCGCCCGGCTGCTGTGCCAGGTCTACGACCACTGCGGGCAGCGGTTCAAGGGCGACCCCCGCCTGGTGCTGGAGAGGATGCTGGAAAAGGTCAAGGAGAAGGGCTACACCTTCAACGTCGGCCCGGAGTTCGAGTTCTACATGTTCAAGCTCGACGCCGAGGGCAACCCCACCACCGTCCCTTCCGACACCGAGGGCTACTTCGACCTCATGGCCCTGGACCAGGGCGAGGAGGTGCGCAAGGACGTCGTGCTCAACCTCGACGAGATGGGCTTTGATTGCGAGGCCTCGCACCACGAGGTCGGCCCCGGCCAGCACGAGGTGGACATGCGGTACAAGGACGCCCTGACCATGGCCGACCGCCTCATGACCTTCAAGCTCACCGTCAAGACCATCGCCCTGCAGCACCGGCTGTGGGCCAGCTTCATGCCCAAGCCCATCTGCGGGATGGCGGGCTCGGGCATGCACGTCCACCAGTCCTTCGCCCTGGCCAACGGGAAGAACGCCTTCGACGACCCCTCCGGCCGGTTCGGGCTCAGCGAGACCGCCATGAAGTACCTGGGCGGGCTGCTCAAGCACGCCAAGGAGAGCAGTGCCATCCTCAACTCCCACGTGAACTCGTACAAGCGCCTGGTGCCCGGGTACGAGGCGCCGTGCTACATATCGTGGGCCAACATGAACCGCTCTGCCCTCATCCGGGTGCCCGCCGGTCGCGGCGGCAGGACCAGGATCGAGCTCCGCAACCCCGACCCCGCCGGCAACCCCTACCTGCAGTTCGCGGTCATGCTCGCCTGCGGCCTGGACGGCATCGAGCACGACATCATGCCTCCCGAGCCGGTGGAGAAGGACATCTACCGCATGAGCCGCGAGGAGCGGGCCCGTAACAACATCCAATCGCTCCCGGAGAGCCTCGGCCACGCCCTCTCCATCATGTCGGAGAGCGAGCTGATGAGGGAGACCCTGGGCGACCACATCTTCAAGCACTACCTGAACATCAAGGGCCAGGAGTGGGACGAGTACCGGACCCAGGTCACTGACTGGGAAGTGCGTAAGTACCTCAGCACCCTGTGAACCCGCCCTCCCCAGCGGCCTTTCCTTTTTTATACATTAAGTTAAACTATTGTTAGCTAATGGCCTCAGGTGGGAATTCGGGGATCGTTAGAACGTGGGCGGCCCTCTTCGCCGCCCTGCTGTGCCTGACAACGCTGTTGCCGGTGGCCGCCGGCATCGGGGCGCCCTCCAGCGAGGAGGCGGCGCTGGAGGACGGCGCCGTCACCGTGACCTGGTCCCCGCCCCCGCCGGTCTACAAGATCGAGCAGGTGGGCTGCAGCGCCACCGACCGCGCGATGGGTCCCATCGCCAAGGCGTTCATGGAGGAGCATCCGCTCATCGAGATCGAGCACGAGGGCGGGACCAATGCCCAGGCCTACGAGCAGTGGATCGCGGGCATGTCCGACATCGCCCAGGCCTCCAGGGCGCCGGAAGCGTCGGAGCGGCGGTGGGCCGAGGACGCCGGACTGGACCTGGTGAACATCGTGGTGGGAGCGGAGGCGGTGGCGGTGATCGTCAGCCCGGGGCTGAACATCACCTCCCTGACCGTCGACCAGCTCCGCGATCTGTACACTGGCGCCGTCACCAGCTGGTCGCAGGTGGGCGGTCCTGACCGGCCGGTGGAGCTTGTGGGGACGGAGCGCGGGACCAGCGCCAACGCCCTGCTCAACTCGATGGTGCTGGACGGGAGGACGTTCGCCAACATGACAGAGGTGGACGATGAGGAGATCCCCGCCGAGGTCAGGAAGCGCGACGGAGCGGTGGGCATCCTTCTGTCCGGCCTCCTGCCCGCGGACGACCGGGAGCTCGTGGTCAGCATCTCCGATGGAGGGGAAGCGTTCTCACCCCTCGATCCTGCCGACGCGTTCTCCTCCGACTATCCACTGGCCCGCACCTTCAGCCTGACCACCGATGGTAATCCCCAAGGGGCCATGGCCACCTGGCTGGCGTACATCCTCGACGAGGACAAGGGCCAGCGGCTGCTGACCGAGCACGGCTTCCTGGCGCTCTTCGACGACCAGCGGGAGGAGAGCCTTGCCCAGGTAGGGGAGGCGCTCAACGAGACGCTGACCTATCGGGTCTACCGGACCTATGGCGACACGGTGGAAACGTTCGATACCTCCGAGCCCAGGTTCGTGGACGCCGCGCCTCCTGCCGGGAACGTCACTTACGAGATCGCCGCGGTGCACGGGGGCGAGGAGAGCAAGCGGACCGCACCCCTCTCCGTGGAGGTCTCCGCAGACGGCCCGGCCGACAATGGCTCCAAGGTCGGGGAGGTCGACCTGGGCACGCTGTTGCCCTTGGCCGCCTTCGGCGGCATCGCCCTCGTCGGCGTGCTGGTGTGGGCCCGGAAAAGGCGGTGAGGGGCCGGGGCCTCCGGCCATTTCGGAGGTTCCCGGAAAACCTTTAACTACCCTCCAAGCATCACAACCAGCGTTAGCATGATGCCGGGAATGAGGGGCGTGAACCCCCGACAGATGAAGCAGGCGATGAAGCGCCTGGGTATCACGACCGAGGAGCTCAGCGGGGTGGAGGAGGTGGTCATCCGCACCAAGAGCAAGGAGTACGTCATCACTGACGCATCGGTCACCCTCATGGACATGCAGGGGCAGAAGACCTTCCAGGTCGTGGGCGAGGCCACCATTCGGGACCGCCAGGCCGCGCCGGGCAAGCCTGCTGAGCCGTCCATCCCAGAGGAGGACATCAAGCTGGTCATGGACCAGACAGGGGCCGACCGCGAGAGGGCGGTCAAGGCGCTCAAGGAGGCCGGAGGCCAGCCCGCCGAGGCCATCCTCCAGATCATGTCATCGTGAGGTCACATGTGCTTAGCCGTACCAGGTAAGGTCGTCAAGGTGGAGGGGAACCAGGCCGAGGTCGACTTCGGCGGGGTCCTCCGCAAGGTCAACGTGTCGCTGGTGGAGTCCGCGCCGGGGGACTGGGTGGTCGTCCACGCCGGCTTCGCCATCGAGAAGATGGACGAGGAGGAGGCCCAGGAGACCCTCCGGCTATGGTCGGAGCTGCTGGACCAGAACGCGGCCTGAGCTAACCGCGGACCTTCAGAACCGATTTTTCCGCGCCATCCGGCGCAACCTCTCTCTTTCTCAGCTCGTCGGCCCTCAGCAGCAGGCCCAGGGCCTCGTACTGCTCGGCCGCCCTCTCCCGGTCGCCGGCGGCCAAGGCCTCGTCGGCCAGATCGAGGCGCCGGTGGTATCGTTGGAGGATCTCGATGCGGACATCCAGCGCTCTCGCCTCTCCCTCCAGGTCCAGCCCCTCGCCCGGGCGGCCGGCGAACGCCCGGGCCATTGCCGGCTCTCGCCCCACCAGGCGGGCCAGCAGGAGGTTGGCGTCCCGTCGCTTCTCCTCGACCGCCGCCCGCAGGGCGTCGTGCCCGGCGCACTCGCAGTCCAGTCGGTGCAGCTCGTAGCAGGCAGGATGGAACCCCGACCGACCGGGGCGGCCGCCCGCGGCCCGCATGAGGATGTGCAGCGAGACCAACAGCAGCAGGAGCTGCCCGACCGCCATCAGGCCGAGCACTGCCAGCGCGGTGAGGCCGTTCAGGAGGGCATAGGAGGTGCCCGCCAGGGCGATCGCCACCATGGCTGGGAAGACCACGCCCAGGAGGTCCTGCGGGCCGATGAGGAGGCCGCGGCAGCGGTGGCAGCGGGGCAGCACCGTTGTCAATTGGAGCGACGGGCTTATGAAATTGATTTTTATAAAAGGGGAAAAGGTTTGGCTCACTTCTGCTTCAGGATCTCGGTGAAGAACCCGGAGTACAGCGGGGCGGTGGGGTTGTTGCCCGTCATGCGGTCCTTGACCATGAGCGTGGTGACGTAGGCCTTGGAGTGCTTGTTGAACAGCATGTCGTGTCCCACGCAAAGCCCGACCACGATGTTGAGCTGGGTGCCCGCCTCGTTGAGCAGCTCGGCCTGGTAGACCGGGTTGCACACCGTCTCCTCGGGGGACTTCAGGCAGTCCTCCTCAGCGATGCCCACCTCGCCCTTGGTCATGCCGAAGCCCCGGCAGATGATCGAGCACACCTCGAAGCCCCGGGCCTCCAGCACCTTGGTCAGGCGGAGGGCCTCGTCGCGCGCAGCCAGGCAGAAGGCCACTCCAATGCGCTTCCACCCCATCTGGTCGGCGAAGGCCATGATCTCGGAGATCCGCGGCCGGATGGGGGTCCGGACGCCGTTGACGACCTGCAGGGTACCTTTCTCCACCTTGGCCGCGGCGACCATGATGGGATGGATGTTCGGATCGCTGTACTTTTTGGCGATCTCCTCCTTTTCGTGCCCCGAGAGGTTGGTCGGGCAGTCCTTGAACTTGCCAGGTTGGCCCACCTTGCAGCCGACGTCGCCGCAGTGATCGCATCTAGGAACGTAGGTGCTCATCGTATCTCCCGACCAATATCCGCGTCACCGCTAATAAAGAAAGAGGCGGACGCATCATTGCGAACGATGAGCACTGACCAGTGGGAGCGAGAAAAAGGAAGGGGTTGAAGGGGTTTCGCCGCCTCAGCACTTGGTGAGCTTGAGCAGCTCGTCCCAGCTGGCGTCGAGGTTGGCCTGGATCTGGTCGACCACGTCCTTCCACTGGGGGTCGAGGAGGTGCTTGAAACGACCCTGGGCATTCAGCCAGTCGGCGAGGGGACGGCGCTCCATCTTGCCCTCGGCGATGCGCTTCGTTTCCCCGGTGAGCCTCCAGGTCCCGTGGTCGTACTCGTAGAGAGGCCACATCCCGGTCTCCACGGCCAGCTTGGCCATCTCGATGGTCTGGGCGCCGTCGTACCGCCAGCCGCGGGGGCAGGGGGTGACGACGTTGAGGAAGGCGGGCCCTCCGGCCTCGAAGCCCTTCCTGGCCTTCTCGATGAGGTCCTTCCAGTTGTGCGGGGAGGCCTGCGCGGCGTAGGGGAGCTTGTGGGCGGCGATGATCTTGGTGATGTCCTTGGGGAACTCCTTCTTCCCCGGTTCACAGCTGCCCGACGGGCAGGTGGTGGTCGACGCCCCCCTCCCAGTGGCCCCGGACCGCTGGATGCCGGTGTTCATGTAGGCCTCGTTGTTCAGGCACACGTACATGAACTGGTGGCCGCGCTCGATGGCCCCGGACAGCGCCTGGAACCCGATGTCGTAGGTCCCGCCGTCGCCGGCGAAGCAGACGAAGCGGATGTCCTCCTGGACCTTGCCCTTGCGCTTGAGGGCCCGGTAGGCGGCCTCGACGCCGGAGATGGTGGCGGCGGCGTTCTCGAAGGCGCTGTGGATCCATGGCACGTTCCACGCCGACTGCGGGTATCCCGAGGTGGAGACCTCGAAGCACCCGGTGGCGTTGGACACCACCACCGGCTTCTCGGTGGCCATGAGCACCTGCTTGGCCACGATGGGCTCGGCGCACCCGGCGCACAGCCTGTGGCCCTCGGTAAGCCTGACCGGCCTCTCCGCTAGCTCCTTGATCGATATCACTGCTTCACCCCCAGGTAGTTGACGATCTTAGCCTGACCGCTCTCCAGGTCACGGTACACCTGCTTGAGGTCCTCCACGCCCACGTCCCGGCCTCCCAGCCCGTAGGTGTAGGAGACGGTGCGGGGGTGGGAGCGGTTGTCGAACAGCGCCGAGCGGACGTCGGAGAACAGCGGCCCCCGGGCCCCGAAGGACATGGCCCGGTCGAGCACCGCCACGCCCTTGCGGCCCTCCAGCGCCTTGGCGACCTCGTCGTACGGGAACGGCCGGAACAGCCGCACCTTGATCGAGCCGACCTTGTGCCCCTCCGCCCGGAGGTCGTCCACGACCTGCTTCAGGGTGCCCGCGGTGGAGCCCATGGCGACGGCGATGTAGTCGGCATCCTCGCAGCGGTAGCACTCGATGAGGTCGTACTTGCGGCCGGAGAGCTGGGCGTACTCCTCGGAGACCTGGCGGACGACGTCGTAGACCTTCTCGATGGCCATCTGCTGAGCGTACTTATGCTCATAGTAGTGGTCGGGCATGTCGAACGGCCCGAAGGAGTGGGGCTCCTTGACGTTGAGCAGCGGTAGCACCGGCTTGAACTCGCCCACGAACTTCCTGACCTGTTCGTCCTCGAGAGGAGCGAGGGACTCGATGGCGTGGGTGACGATGAACCCGTCCAGGCAGTTCATGACCGGCAGCCGGACATCCATGTGCTCGGCGATGCGGAAGGACATGAGCGAGTTGTCGTACGCCTCCTGCACGTTCTCCGCGTAGATCTGGACCCACCCGCTGTCCCGCGCCCCCATGGCGTCGGAGTGGTCGCAGTGGATGTTGATCGGTCCGGACAGCGCGCGGTTGGCCACGGTCATGACCACCGGCAGGCGCATGGAGGCGGCGATGTACAGCATCTCCCACATGAAGGCCAGGCCGGCAGAGGCGGTGGCGGTGAGCGCCCTGGCCCCGGCGGCGGAGGCACCGATGCAGATGCTCATCGACGAGTGCTCGGACTCGCTGCACACGTACTCGGTGTCGACCTCGCCGTTGGCGACGTATTCGGCGAACGCCTCCACGATGATGGTCTGGGGCGTGATGGGGTAGGACGCCACCACGTCGGGGTTGATCTGCTTCCAGGACAAGGCGACCGCCTGGTCCCCGTTCATTGCTAGCCGCTTCATTCCGTTCCCTCCTCGACCATCTCGATGGCCTTCTTCGGGCACTGCCGGGCGCAGATGCCGCAGCCCTTGCAGTGCGAGTACTTGATGCCCTTCATCTCGCCCCCCTCCACGATGATGGAGTTGTCGGGGCAGAACATCCAGCAGAACAGGCAGTCGATGCACTTCTCCTTGTCCACCACCGGGCGCTTGGAGCGCCAGGAGCCGGTCTTGTACTCCTTGGCGGTGCCCGGCTTCATGATGACGTCCTCGGCGGTGCTCACAGGTCCACCTCCTGGTAGGCCCGCTCGACGCTCTGGACGTTCTTCTCCACGACCTTCTCGGGCAGCTTGCTGCCCAGCTTGCTCCTAAGCTCCATCACGATGCTCTCCAGCTTGACCACGTTGGAGACCCGCACCAGGGCGCCCAGCATGGCGGTGTTGGCCATGGGCTTGCCGATGGTCTCGAGGGCGATCTTGCTCGCGTCCACCGCGTGGACGTTCAGGTCAGTGTTGAGGGCCTTCCGGAGGTGGTCCGTGCCCTCGGCGTAGTTGGCCACCAGGGCGCCCTCTTTCTTGAGCCCTTCCAGCACATTGATGTTCCCGATGAGGGTGGGGTCAAGGACGATCACATAGTCAGGGAAGTACACCTGACTGTGTACCTTGATGGGCTCGTCGGATATCCTGGCGAACGCACGGATGGGCGCGCCCATCCTCTCCGGCCCGAACTCCGGGAAGGCCTTCATGTACTTGCCTTCCAACAGAGCGGCTCCGGCCAGAATCTCGTTCGCGGTGACGACCCCTTGTCCACCTCTGCCGTGCCATCGGATCTCCTGCGTTGTCAAATCAAACCCTCGCTTTGGCTCCGTGTATTATTGAGAATATTTAACCCTTCCTTATAAACCGATTTTTTGGGCTCCCGTTCCTGCGAATAATCAAAATAGGTCTAGCGAATAACGGATAAGGTTAGGGGATTTCGAAGTAGGACGCAGGAAATCTCCGTTGTGCCGCGGTCCAGGTCATCATGACGGCGGCGCGGCGGGGGTCTCCTAACGACCTCCTCCCGTTCTTCTGGCCTGATTCGTCTCAACAAAATATATCTGCATCAAGTTTATCCGACCCTTGCTCTATGTTACCGGACACGGAGCCATTCCGGGGATTGAAAATGAAAAAGATCATGAGCATCAAGGACCTGGGTGTGAACGACATTCCGATCGCCGGAGGGAAGGCCGCCAACCTGGGTGAGCTGACCTCGGCCGGTTTTGAGGTTCCTCCCGGCTTCGTGCTGACCACCGAATCCTACGACTATTTCTTGGAGAGCAACGGCCTGGGCGACGTCCTGACAGAGGTGCTGGCCACCATCGACACCTCGTCCGACGCGGCGCTCCAGGAGGCCTCCTGCCGGCTCCGCGGCGCCTTCGAAGCGGGCAAGATCCCCCAGGACCTCGAGGACGAGATCCTCCGGGAGTACAAGAAGCTGGGCAAGGGCAAGTACCCGCTGGTGGCAGTGCGCTCCTCGGCCACGGCCGAGGACCTGCCCACTGCCTCCTTCGCCGGCCAGCAGGACACCTATCTGAACGTCAGCGAGCCCCAGTCCCTGCTGGAGAGCATCAAGAAGTGCTGGTCCTCCCTGTTCACCCCGCGGGCCATCGCCTACCGGGTGCAGAAGGACTTCGACCACTCCAAGGTCAAGCTGGCGGTGGTCGTCCAGCGCATGGTGTCGTCCGACCGCTCAGGCATCATGTTCACCATCGATCCCAACTCCGAGCTTCCGCACATCATCATCGAGGCCGGCTACGGCCTGGGCGAGGCGCTGGTAGGAGGCAAGGTCACCCCGGACACCTACTGCGTGGACAAGTTCCACCGCAAGATCCTCAACAAGCGCATCTCCAACCAGACCTGGATGCTGGTGCGCGGCGAGTCCGGAGAGTGCATGCGCAAGGAGATCGAGCCCGACCGGACCAAGGCCCAGAAGATCACCGACGAGCAGGTCCTCGAGCTCGCTGACATCGGCAACCGCATCGAGATGCACTACGACAAGCCCATGGACATCGAGTGGTGCATCGAGGGCGGGGACATCTTCATCGTCCAGGCTAGGCCGATCACCACCCTGTCCAACGACGAGAAGAAGGCCCACACCTGCAAGGTCGAGGGCAAGGAGGAGCTGCAGGCCCAGCGGACCGTCCTGGTGAGGGGCCTGGGCGCCAGCCCCGGAGTGGCCGGCGGCCCGGTCAAGGTGTTCACCGAGGGCAAGAGCCTGGACGAGGTCAAGCAGGGCGACGTCATGGTCACGCAGATGACCACCCCGGACATGGTGCCGGCCATGACCCGCGCCGCGGCCATCGTCACCGACGAGGGCGGGATGACCTGCCACGCGGCCATCGTCGCCCGCGAGCTCGGGATACCTTGCATCGTGGGCGCCTCTGACGCCACCCAGGTGCTCAAGGACGGCATGAAGGTCACCGTGAACGGCCAGATGGGCGTGGTGTACGAGGGCGTGGAGGAGAAGAAGGAGGAGGCCAAGGCCGCCGCGCCTGTGGTGGCGGCGGTGGTGCCGGTGACCGCGACCAAGATCATGGTCAACGTCGGGGTGCCGCAGAAGGCCGAAGAGTATGCCCAGCTGCCGGTGCAGGGCGTCGGCCTGATGCGCATCGAGTTCCTCTTCACGTCGTACATCCAGGAGCACCCCTGCTCCCTGGTCGAGCAGGGCCGCTCCCAGGAGCTGATCGACAAGCTTGCCGACGGCATCGCCATCGTGGGCAAGGCCTTCTACCCGAGGCCGGTGGTGCTGCGCACCTCCGACTTCAAGACCAACGAGTACCGCGACATGAAGGGCGGGGAGAAGTACGAGCCCAAGGAGTCCAACCCCATGATCGGCTGGCGGGGCTGCTCTCGCTACGTCACGGAGTCATACCGCGAGGCGTTCATGTGCGAGCTCCGGGCGGTCAAGAAGGCCCGCGACGAGATGGGGCTGAAGAACATCTGGGTAATGCTCCCGTTCGTGCGCACCCTCGACGAGCTGGACAAGATCGAGCGGATGATGAACGAGGTGGGCCTGTACCGTGGCAACGACTTCAAGCTCTACCTCATGGCCGAGGTGCCGGTCATCATCTTCATGGCCGAGGAGTTCGCCGAGCGCTGCGATGGCTTCTCCATCGGCTCCAACGACCTCACCCAGCTGACCATGGGGGCCGACCGCGACTCGGACATCCTGGGCAAGATGGGCTACTTCGACGAGCGCAACGAGGCCATCAAGCGGGCCATCGCCCACCTCATCCGCTCGGCGCACAAGAAGGGTGTGCCGGTATCCATCTGCGGCCAGGCCCCATCGGTCTACCCGGAGTTCGCCGAGTTCCTGGTCCGGGAGGGCATCGACTCCATCTCGCTCAACCCGGACACCGTGGTCAAGACGATCAACTACATCGCCGCGGCGGAGCAGAGGATGATCCTGGAGTACCTGCGCTCGGAGAAGATGAGAAAGGAGTAAAGGGGACCGCGGGGCCCGGCCCCGCCTCCCTCGGTTTTTTCATCGGCGAGGCCGAGCCCGGCCGTCCGCCGCTGCCTACACTTATAGAAACGTGTGAACGTTTTGTACCGACCCTACTTCTCCTGCTCCTTGAGCAGGCGGGTGGCCACCTGGACCAGGGGATGGTGTTCGCCCTCGATGATCTTGACGTCGTCAAGGGTGCGGACGCCCATCTCCTCGGCGGTCTTTTCCATGCCCAGCTCGATGTCCCGGTCGGGCTCGAGCACGAAGGCCTGGAACTGCCGCACGCCCATGTTGCGGGCGGCCAGGACGCGGTGGTGCCCGTCCACCAATACGCAGTGGGAGTTCCGCTGGATGACGATGAGCGGTTCCACCAGCCCGCGCTTGATCTCGTACTGCCGCCCCCGGAGCTCGTCGGCGAAGACCTCGTGCTGGGTGGGCTTGAGCGCCTCGATGGGGACGATGCGCCGCCGCACGCTGATCTTGACGCCGTGCTTCTTCTCCAGGAAGGTCTTCAGCATGTTGATCTTCGACGGGGTGGCCTTCTCGATATGGGAGCGGATGATGTCGATGTTGCTGAGCATGCCCACCGCTTTGCCGTTCTCGTCCAGCACCGGGACGTTGCGCAGGCCGTAGCGGAACAGGACCCGCGACGCATCGTCGATGTCCATGTCCGGGGACACCGATATGGTCCCCGTCCTGATGATGTCGGTGATCTTGGCCTGGGGGTTGTGGCAGACCCGCAGAAGCTCCTTGGCGGTGACGAAGCCGATGATGCGTCCGTCCTCAGCCACCGGTAGGCCGTGGAACTCGGTCGAGGTCAGCTTCTCGATGGCCTGCTGTACGGTGAAGTCCGGGGGGATCGAAACGACCTCCCTGACCATGTAGTCGCTCACTTTGAGCTTGCCGTCCATGATGAGGCTCCGGGGCTACTATTCCGGCCCTTCCACATAAAGGTGATGCACCTACGCCAGCGAAAGCCGGATGGAACACCCGGCATTGAGGATAGAGGACGCGACCAATGATGCTCCAGCGGGACCCCGGTTGGAAAACGGTTATATATGAGTTACATATTTGGGTGGAAGGCAAGCCCTGGTAGTGTAGCGGCCTATCATGGAGCCCTGTCGAGGCTCCGACTCGGGTCCAAATCCCGACCAGGGCGCCACTCCCTTTCCTTCTTTTACATCAGGCGTACCGTATCAGCCTCTCCAGCATGGGGAGGGAGCGGTCCTCCACCTCCTCAATGACGTCCATCACCGCCCCGGCGGTCTCGTGGTCGGCGAGGGGGGCATTGCGATCGTGCAACCGCTCCACCGCCTCGCCGTCCACCGTCTCCACCAGCGCGCAGTACACGATGCTCCATGCCCGCCGGGTGGCGTCGAGATCGTACCCTCCTCCGCCCACGACGAGGTAACGACCGTCGCACAGCTCGTGCGCCAGGTCGTGGGTCAGGCCGGCGATGGCGGCGTACCCGCGGGTCGATAGCCCGAGGCCCACCAGCGGGTCCTGGTAGTGGCCGTCCACCCCGAACTGGTGTATGATAAGCTCCGGCTGGTAGGCGCGCAGGGCGGGGACGACGATCGAGCGGTAGGCGCGCAGGTACAGGTTGTCGTCCACCCCGCCCGGCAGCGGGATGTTGATGTTGTAGCCCCGGCCCTCCAGTTCGCCGATCTCGTCCGCCTCCCCGGTGCCGGGGAAGAAGCCCCGTCCGTAGCGGTGCAGCGAGATGGTCAGCACGTCCTCGTCGTAGAAGATGTCCTGCGTCCCGTCGCCGTGATGACCGTCGACGTCGACGATGGCGATCCGCGACAGTCCGTGCTCGCGCTGAAGCACACGCACGGCCACCGCCATGTCGTGGAAAACGCAGAACCCCGCCGCCCGCCCAGGGTGGGCGTGATGCAGCCCCCCTGCGGGGTTGAAGGCGTGCTGGTACTCGCCCTCGACGATGCCCCGGGCCGCGTCCACGGTGGCGCCCACCGCCCTCAGCGCGCCCTCATAGAGCCCCGGCGACGCGGGGGTGTCGCCGCTGTCCAGCAGGCCGCCCTGCGCCGACATCTCGCGCACCTGGTCCACGTACCAGGACAGGTGGACCAGCTGCAGGGCATCTCGGTCGACCGCCCTCGGGACGACCACGCGGTTGCGCTCGCCGTCGAGCACTCCCAGCTCGTTCACCGTGTCCAAGGTCATCCGCTCCCGTATCGGCTGGAACGGGTGGGAGGGCCCGAACTGGTACTTCAGGAAGTCGTCGTGGTACAGGAAAGCAGTGCCTCCGCCCAACTCCAAACCCCTGCTTACCCTAGGACAGCCGGAGGCTAATAAACGCTACTCAAGGAAGCGGATGCATATCGCGCCTTCCTTGAGGGCCAGGCGGCGGGAGATCATCCCCGCTTCGATCCAGCAGGCGTTGAACAGCGCCACCGGGATGAGGCAGGTGGTGGTGAGGCGGGCCTTCTCGGCCATCTCCCAGATCTTCGAGCCGCGCATCTGGATGTAGTCGTCCGGGGAGACCACGGGGAGCAGCTGAGCGAAGTGACGGACGTCCTTGCACTCCGAATCGATGCGTACCGCCATCGTCCCGTCCCCGGTGTCCTGCACCTCGATGACCGTCTCGTGCGCGCAGATCCTCGACTCCACCTTCACCTTCGTGGTCATGCCTTCCCCTCCTTCACCGCACCGATGACCGCGACGTTGTGCGCCCCGATGCGCTCGTCGTAGTAGATGGTCGCGTCGATGGAGAAGACGCTGGCCATGTTCTCGCGGGTCAGCGCCTGGACGACGTCCCCGGCAGCCACGATGCGCCCCCGCCGCATGAGGATGATGCGGTCGCAGTACCGCGCGGCCAGGCTGAGGTCGTGGGTGACGATGACCACCAGCATCCTCTCCTCCCGCGCCAGCCGGGCGATGAGGTCGAGGATCTCCATCTGGTGGTTGACGTCAAGGTGCAGGGTGGGCTCATCCAGCAACAGGACCTTGGGGCGCTGGGCCAGGGCCCGGGCGATGATGACCCTCTGCCTCTCGCCCCCGGACAGCTGGTCCATCGGGCGGTCGGCCAGGAAGGCGGTGTTGGTCATCTCCATGGCCTGCCGGACGATGTCCAGGTCGGTCTCCTTCTCCCGCTCGAACCGCTCGAGATCGGGCGTCCGGCCCATCATCACGATGTCCAGGGCGGTGAACGGGAAGTTGGACTGCGCCGACTGGGGCACCACGCCGACCTGGCGGGCGATCTGCTTCCTGCTCTGCTCCCTGGTGTCCACGCCGCTGATGAGCACGGTGCCCTGGTAAGGGGCGAGAACGCGATTTATGCACTTCAGCAGGGTGGTCTTCCCGGAGCCGTTCGGTCCGAGGATACCGACGATCTGGCCCTCGGACGCCTCGAAGCTCACATCGCTGACGACGTCCGAGGAGCGGTACCGGAACGAGACCCCCTGCACGCTGAGCTTCATCTCACCACCCCTGCTGCCGGCGGCGCGAGATGATCAGGTAGATGAAGAACGGCGCTCCCAGCAAGGCGGTGATGATCCCGACCGGCAGCTCCGCCATGGGGAGCACCGTCCTCGCCAGGGTGTCCATCCACACCATGAAGATGGCCCCGCCTAGGATCGAGGCGGGGATGAGGATGCGGTGGTCCGGACCGACCAGCAGGCGGGCGACGTGAGGGATCACCAGCCCGACGAAGCCGATGATGCCGGTGAAGGCGACCGCCGCGGCGGTGACCAACGACGCGGCCAGCAGTATGACCAATCGGATCTGGTTCACGTTCAGGCCGAGGTGGAGGGCGTGCTCCTCCCCGACCATGAGGGTGTTGAGGTCCCGGGACAGCAGCCAGATGATCGCCGTTCCCAGCACGATCATGGGCAGGGAGATGCCGACCTGGATCCATTTGGCGTCCCATAGCCCGCCCATCATCCAGAAGACGATGGCCGTCAGCTGGTCGCCTGAGAAGTACTTCATCAGGGAGACCAGGGCGGTGAAGAACGCGCCTACCGCTATGCCGGCCAGTAGCAGCGTCTCCACCGGGACGTAGCCGCCCTTGGTGCGGGAGATGGTGTACACCAGGAACAAGGTCAGGAAGCAGAACACGAACGCCATCAGCGGTACGGAGACGGTCCCGGACAGACCGCCGATGCCCAGGACGATGGCGATGGACGCCCCGAAGGCCGCCCCGGAGGAGACGCCGAGGACGTACGGGGAGGCCATGGGGTTGCGGAACACGCCCTGCATGGCCGCCCCGGCGACCGCCAGCGCCGCCCCTACCAGGGCGCCCAGGACGATGCGCGAAAGACGGACGTTGATGATTATCTGACGCTCGTTCCTGGTGCCGCCACCCGACAGCACCTCGATGATCTTCTCCACCGGTATGTTGACCGCCCCGATGGTCAGGCAGACCATGATGGAGATGATGAGCGCGGCCGATAGCCCGATAGTGATCGTGCCCCAGCGAGCGTACTTACGGTTCTGGATGGAGGCAACATCTACCGTGACCATGGCGGGGGCCGGATGATTGTCATGACTTATTAGTCCATCCCTCCCGAGGGACGAAAATAGGATGAAGAAGGGGTTTGTGCGGAGGCTCACGGCGCCAACTCGGGGAACAGCTCAGGCTGGAGCCAGTACGCCAGGTCCTCCAGGGCGTCGACCAGCCGGGGGGAGGTTGTGAGCGTCCCGGCGTCGATGCGGTATACCCGATCATCGACCACCGCATCCACCTCGCCGTAGGTGTCCTTGAAGTACTGGAGATCACGGGCGGAGGAGTTCTCGACCACGATCACGCTCGGGTTCCTCATTATGACCTCCTCGGTGTTGGCCAGCCAGTAGCCGGTCCCGTTGGCGAAGATGTTCTTCCCGCCGGCCAGGTAGATGAGCTCGTTCGACAGCGTGCCGTTCCCGGTGGTCTGCCCGCCCTTGCTTGCCAGTTCCAGGTAGACGCTGGTCCGCTGGGCGTCGGTGAGGTTGGCGGTCTTGGCCACCACCGCGTTAACTCGGGCTAGCATTCCATCGACCAGCTCGGTGGCGTCGGAGCCCAGCAGGTCGCCCATGCGCTCCATGGTGCTGAGGGTGCTGTCCACGTTCTTGGGGTAGAAGGCCACCACCTTGAGACCGAGGCCCTCCATGCTTTCGATGAGCGACTCGTACATGGCGAAGTTCCAGATGATAACACAGTCCGGCTCCAGGCCGATCAGGGCCTCCATGGACAGGCTGCTGGTCTTGCCCAGGTCGACCACCCCCTCAGGAAGGCCGCTCAGGGCGGCGCCGGAGTAGTCCACCCCGACCAGACGGTCGCTCTCGTCGAGGGCGATGATGATCTCCGTGAACGACGAGCCCAGGGACACGATGCGCTGCGGGGCCGCGGTGAAGTTGACCGTCTTACCGCGATCGTCCACCACCGAGATCGTTCCTTCGTCGTCGGTATCCGTCCCGGTGCCTTGGAGCAATACCATGGCAGCGGCCAGGCTGGCGACCACCAGCACGGCCACCACCGTCATAGCGAGCAGACCTTTCTTGTTCGTGTCGATCACCTAGAGAGTTAGTGTTACGAGTTTGCTCGGAAGTAACACGGTCATTCCATAAATACCTTGGCCGGCGAGGCCTATGGGAAAAGGCTCGGACGAACTACGAGCGCAAATAGTAAGGTTCTTGAACCGTGTTTCAATGCACGTGAACATGCGTATCCTTCTTCGGGGAAAGATCCACCGCGCGGTGGTGACCCAGGCCGACCCCGATTACATTGGGAGCATCACCATCGACAAGGAGCTCCTGGAGGAGGCGGACATCTGGCCGGGCGAGAAGGTGCTCATCTCCGACGTCGACAACGGCGCGAGGTTCGAGACGTACACCGTGGAAGGGGAGGCGGGCTCCGGGGTCGTCTGCGTCAACGGCGCGGCCGCCCTCCTGGTCAAGCCCGGTGACCGCATCATCATCATGGCCTTCGAGATCACCGACCAGCCGGTCCAGCCCAGGATCGTGCTGGTGGACGAGCACAACCGCAAGGTGAAGACGCTACGCGCCCCTGGCCCAGGATGAGGGTGGGGTCGTGAAGCTCCAGGTGTTCACTGACGGCGGCTCGCGCGGGAACCCCGGTCCGGCGGCGTTCGCCATCGTGGTGACGGACGGCGCGGGCAAGGTGCTCAAGGAGTACGCCCGGTACATTGGTCGGACGACCAACAACGAGGCGGAGTACCAGGGGGCCATCGCCGCGCTCAAGGAGGCGAAGGCGCTCGGTGCCGACGAGGTCGAGGTGGTCAGCGACTCCGAGGTCCTAGTCAAGCAGGTCAACGGGCAGTACGCCTGCCGCGCCCCGAACCTCCAGCCCCACCTGGCCGAGGTCCGCCGGCTGTCCTCTCAGTTCCGCAAGGTCACCTTCTCCAACGTCCGGCGCGGCCACCCGATGGTGTCGAGGGCCGACGCGCTTCTCAACCGGGAGCAGGACGTCATGCGCGATCTCATCCCCCGGGGCAAGCCAAACCCATAAGTGAGGCCGGTGCCCAACTACCGCCGGTGACCGCATGGTACAGAAGGTAGTGGAGATCGTTGGACTATCGAGCGAGAGCTTCGACAAGGCCGCCCAGGACGCCGTGACCACCTGCGCCAGGACCGTTAGGGGCATCCACTGGGCCAGGGTGGGGGAGCTGGAGTGCAGGGTGGAGGGGGACCGCATCGTCGAGTACCGGGCCCTCATGCGCATCTATTTCGATGTAGAGAGTTGATCGGCCGGCAACGGCGTTTCCCGGACCGGATAATCAACTGGCCGCCGCGATTTGGAAGCGAGAACGCGTCTGACGCTACGAAGGGTTGATACCAAAGGTATATATAGAAGAGCAGAATTAGGCTATTCTAGTGCCTGAGGTCGGTGGCTCAACTCTCCTCCTAAGTAGTTTTTCCTCCGAATCCCCACCAAGCAGCCGGCCTCGGGCATTTCTTATCATCTTGTGACGGCGGCCAGCAGGTCATCCTTGCCCACCAGCCGCTGCTCCCCGGTGGTCATGTCCCGCACCGTCACCGCGCCCTGGGCGAGCTCCTTCTCCCCGACGATGATGGCGCGGCGGGCGTTGATGGCGTCGGCGTGCTTGAAGCTCTTGGACATGCTCCGCCCCATGAGGTCGATCTCGGTGACCACGCCGGCCTGACGAAGGCGGGCGGCGAGGCGGTGCGCCTCCTGCCGGGTGGAGTCGCCGACCGGAATGACATAGACGTCCACGCAGCGCTCCGGGCCCGCGTAGCCTTCCTTCTCCAGCGCCAGCAGCGTGCGGTCGAAGCCGATGCCGAAGCCAGTGGAGAAGGTCTTCTCGCCGCCGAACAGCTCGGTGAGCGAGTAGGAGCCGCCCCCGCAGATCTGCTTCTCCGCCCCCAGCACCGGGGCGTCCATCTCGAACACCATGCCCGTGTAGTAGTCCAGGCCCCGCACCACGCCCAGGTCGACCTCGACGTTGTCGAGGCCGTAGGCCTGCAGCACCCTGAAGATGCCCAGGAGGTGCTCGCGCGCCTCCCCGCTGATCTTGTCCAGCACCTCGACCGGACCGATGGTGGAGGTGATGTCGACCACGCGCTCGATGTCCTCCGCCCCCATGCCAGCGTCGGCCATGCGCTGGCGGGCCTCGTCGTACTCCTTCTTGTCCAGCTTCTGCAGGATGGCCGGGGCGCGGTCGGCGCCGACACCAGCCTGGGATAGCATCCCGCGGAGGACCCCGATGTGGCCGATGCGGATGTTGTACCGCTTGAGGCCGATGCGGCGCATGATCGACGCGGCCAGGGCGATGACCTCGGCGTCCGACTCCGGGCCGGGGTTGCCGATGAGCTCGGCCCCGAACTGGTAGAACTCGCGGTAGCGCCCGGACTGCGGCCGCTCGTAGCGGAAGCACGGCCCGAAGTAGAACATCTTGAGCGGGCGCGGCATGTTGGTGAGCTCGTTGACGAAGAAGCGCATCACCGGGGCGGTGAGCTCGGGGCGCAGGGCGATCTCGCGGCCGCCCTTGTCCTGGAAGGAGTAGATCTCGTCGACCACGTTGGGGCCGGACTTGAGGGTGAACAGCTCGGTGTGCTCGAAGATGGGGGTGGCGACCTCGCGGAACCCGAACACCGCGGCCTCCTGGCGCATGGTCGCCTCCAGGCACCGCCTCTTCTCCATCTCTTCCGGCCCGAAGTCCCTGGTCCCACGGGGGCGCTGAATCATCGGTTGGACAATGGGAAGGCGTTATTAAACCGTTCCTCCGCCGCTGGCCCGCAGCTCGAAAGGGCTTTATGCGCCGGCGGGGATTCCCAGCGTGATACCATGGAGGCGACCGGGCAGGAGTGGCGGGGGATCGAGGTCCCCCGGCCGGAGCAGGTCAAGGCGATCGTCCTGGCGGAGAGCCCCTCGGCCAACCTCCTGCCCATCTACCGCGTCAGCCGGACCTTCGACGACGCCTCGGCCCGGCGCATGCTGTTCGCCGCCGCCGAGCCCGGCCGGCTGCTGGTGCGCATCGACCGCTTCCTCGAGGAGATGGGCGACTGCCAGCGGGAGGCCAAGGTGGCGGCGGTGGGCCGGCTGTTCCACGTCGGCCACCTCGTCTACCTGTCCAAGGAGCCAGCGGGGGAGCGGGCGGAGCTGGGGAGGTTCACTCCCACCGCGGTGCGGGACGAGGTCGACGCCCTGCTGGACGAAGGGGCGCACATCATCGTCGCCCTGGGCGAGGCGGCCCAGTCGTGGGTGCGGACGAACTTTCCGGCCGACGGCCTGCTGGTGGTGAACCTTCCGGTACCCTCCAACCACGTCTCGGCATGGTTCCCCAGCTTCATGGAGCGGATGGCCCGGGAGCGGGGCGCCGACACCCTGGGCCTCCGCGACTCCATGGCCGTCCAGATCGACATGCTGGTGCGGTCGCTGTCAGCACTGTGAGGCCCGCAGGGCCTGGTCGAGGTCCTCCTTAAGGTCCTCGAGGTCCTCGATGCCCACCGACAGGCGGATGAGACCATCGGCGATGCCCAGCCGGGCCCGCTCCTCAGGGGACATCGAATGATGCGAGGAGTTCAGCGGCATGCTGGCCAGGCTCTCCACGCCCCCCAGGCTGGTGGCCATCTTGACCACCTGCAGCGAGCTCATGGTCCGCTCGGCGCACCGCCGGCCGCCCTTGACCTCGAAGCTCACCATGCCCCCGAAGCCGTCCAGCAGGCGCTTGGCTAGGGCATGGTGGGGGTGCTCCGGCAGCCCGGGGTAGTGCACCCGGTCCACCAGCGGGTGGTCCTGAAGGTACTCGGCCACCGACTGGGCGTTGCTGTTGTGGCGCTCCATGCGCACCGCCAGGGTCTTCATCCCCCGCTCCAGGAGGAAGGCGGCGAAGGGGTCGAGGGACCCGCCCAGCACCACCCGCTTCTTCCATACCGGTTCGAGGTCGAGGCTGCGGGCGGCCACCGCCCCGGCGATGAGGTCGGAGTGCCCGCCGAGGTACTTGGTCCCGCTCTCCATGACCAGGTCGGCCCCCGCCTCCAGCGGCCGCTGGTTGGCCGGCGAGGCGAAGGTGTTGTCCACCATGACGATGGCCCCCTGCTCGTGGGCGGCCTTGGCCACCTCCGGGTAGTCGACGATCTTGAGCAGGGGATTGGTCGGCGACTCCAGCCACACCACCTCGGTCTGGGGGGTGATGGCGGCGATGAGCGCCTCGGTGTCGGTAGGAGCGAAATGGACGTCGAAGCCCAGCGGCTGCAGGTGGAAGCGAAGGAGGCTGAAGGTGCCACCGTAGATGTCCTCCTGGGAGACGACGCGCCCGCCCTTGCTCAGGTACGCGAGCAGAGTGGAGGAGATGGCGGCCATGCCCGAGGAGAACAGCAGGGCGCGGTCACCCGACTCCAGGGCGGCGATCTTGCGCTCCGCCGCCTCCACCGTGGGGTTGCCTTGCCGGCTGTAGATGTAGGTGCCCTCGGGCAGCTCGCCCTCCCACGTCCTCTCGTCGGAGGTGGGGAAACGGAAGGTCGAGCTCTGGAAGATCGGCGTGTTGACCGCCCCGGTCCTTTCGTCAAAGTGCTCGCCGGAGTGGACGGCGGCGGTGGATAGGCCCTTGTATTTGCGCATGGGGATGACCTTGACGTAGGTCATCGACCTAGAACAAGATAGGCTTTCCTCACTCCCCGCCCCGCTTGACCACCACGGTGACGATGTCCCCGTCGCTGAGGACGTGGTCGACCCCGACCATCTGCCCGGGGAACTTGGCGCTCTTCCCCCACACGTTGGCGTAGCGGAAGTTGCGACGGAAGGAGCGGTGGATGCGGTCGCACAGGTCGCCCACCGTCGAGCCGCCCAGGATGACCATGGGCTCATCCATGTCCGCCTCCTTGCCCTGGGGCTTGAGGAAAACATGAATGAAGTCGAGCTTCCGGTAGATGGCCTCCTTGAGCTCCTCCAGCCCCGTCTCCTTGTTGGCTGAGATGAGCAGAGGTTTGTGGTCCTTGAGCTTCTTCATGACCGAGTCGAGGTACGCCTGGTCGACCAGGTCGACCTTGTTGACCACGGTGACGGAGCGCAGGTAGACGCGGTTGCCGGTGAGCACGTCGATGAGCTGCTCCTCGTCGATGTCCTCCCGGACGATGACCTCCGCGTTCACGTGGCCGTAGGCGGCGACCATGTCCGCGACCATCTCCTTGGTCATCTTGGTCATGGTCACCGTGGGCTTGACCTCGATGCCTCCGCGGTCGGTCTTGGTGATGACCACGTTGGGCGGCCGGGTGTTGAGCCGGATGCCGGTGTTGTACAGCTCGTTCATGAGCACTTCGACGTTGGTGTCGTAGACATCGATGACGAAGAGGATGAGGTCCGCGGTGCGCACCACTGCCAGGACCTCGCGGCCACGGCCCTTGCCCTTGCTGGCGTCGCGGATGAGGCCAGGCAGGTCAAGCACCTGGATCTTGGCGAACTTGTGGTACATGATGCCGGGGATGACGTCCACGGTGGTGAACGCGTAAGAGGCCACCTCGCTCTTGGCGTCGGTCAGCTTGGTCAGCAGGGTCGACTTGCCCACGCTGGGGAAACCGACCAGGGCGATGGTGGCGTTGCCCGACTTCTTGACCGAGTACCCTGGCGCGCCGCCGCCCGACGCCGCCCGCCGCTTCTCCTGCTCCATCTTGAGGCGGGCGATCTTGGCCTTGAGGAGACCTATGTGACCCTGGGTCTTCTTGTTGTACTGGGTCTTGGCGATCTCGTCCTCGATCGCCTTTATCTGCTCCTCAATGGTCAGGGCCACTTGTTCACCTAGGCAACAACGCGGGTTCCCGCCTTACTCTCTAAAGCCTTATCTAAAAGTTCCGGTGCGGTGATGATGGCGGTCCGGCCCCCCGCGGCGAAGCCCACCGCCGCCTCCACCTTGGGGCCCATCGAGCCCGCGGGGAAGTGACCCTCGGCCAGGTACCGCTGCATCTCCGCCGCGGTGGCCTCGCCGATGGCCTGCTGCCGCTCGGTCCCGAAGTCCCGGTAGGCGGCGTCGACGTCGGTGAGCATGATCAGGAGCTCGCTGCCCACGCACCGGGCCAGGGCGAGGGCGGCGAGGTCCTTGTCCACCACGGCCTCGATGCCGCACAGGCGGTCCCCGCACCGCATCACCGGGACGCCCCCGCCCCCCGCGGCGATGACCACGTGCCCGCCGGCCGCCAGGGAACGGGCCGCCCCGCCCTCCACCACGTTGAGGGGGCGGGGCGAGGGCACCACCCGCCGCCACCCGCCCCGCCCGGGGTCCTCGGCCATGGTCCAGCCGCGGGCCCCCAGCCGCTCCGCCTCCTCCCGGCCGTAGTACGGGCCGATGGGCTTGGCCGGGCGGGCGAAGGCGGAATCGCCGGGGTCGACGATGACCCGGGTGAGGAGGCATACCACGGTGCGGTCGACGCCCTCCCGGCGCAGGGCGTCGGTCATGGCCTGCTGGAGCATCAGGCCGATCTGGCCCTGGGACTCCGCCACGCACACGTCCAGGGGCATGGGGGGCACCTCGGCCTTGGCCAGCTCGTTCTGGAGCAGGATGCCGCCCACCTGGGGGCCGTTGCCGTGGACCAGGGTGACCGCGTACCCTTGGCGGACCATCCGGGCGATGGGGGCGCAGGTGCGGCGGAGGTTGTTCAGCTGGTTCTCCGCCGTGGCCGCCTCGCCCTTGCGCAGGATGGCGTTGCCCCCGATGGCCACTACCGCGCTCGTCATGCGGGTTTTTCAAGCGGCCGGACCATATAATAAGGTTGTCCAGCCGCCCGACTCGGGGTACGCAACATTTAAACCCGGCGGGGCGATGGCAGGGCAATGTCCTCATCGGATGACTTGAAGAGCCGCTTCCTCGAGTTCAGGAAGAGGAAGTACGCCCCGCTGGTGGGGCTGGCCCTTGCCCTGGTGGTCGGCTCGGTGCTGACCTATTTCCTGGGAGCGGTGTGCTTCGGCGCCCTGCTCATCGCCCTAGTCGGCTACTATGTGCCCTATTACTTCGGGTTCAAGGACAAGAAGAAGCTGGCGGTGTGGGGCCTGGCGTTCATCCTGGTGCTGAGCATCCCATTCACCCTGGGCTCCGCCGTGGGCAACGTCAACGCGTTCGAGGACTTCCCCCTGGAGTCGGCCAACGGAGTGCTGGTAGGCGGCCATGTCGACCCCTTCCGCGGCGAGGCGGGGACCGCCCATACCTTCAACGTCACATTGACCACCGAGGCCACTGGCGCCGAGGTCAGGGTCATCGTCTTCGACCAGGCCAACTTCGAGGAGCTTGGCAATCTCTCGATGGCCGAGGCCGGTCCGGCGGTGGGCGGGACCAACTACTCGCTGACCACCGATATCGCCGGCGGCTCGCTGTACTCCTACCGGTTCGTGACCAACGCCACCGGGAGCTGGATCAGCACCATGGAGGGCTACGGGCCGGTGCACTGGACCGACACCCAGATCTTCACCTACTTCCTGCCGTTCATGGCCCTGGCGCTGATGCTGCAGGCCGGGCTGCTGTTCTACCTGCTGCTGCTGTTCTCGTGGTTCACCGACCGCTCCAAGGCCCGCATGGCCGAGGCCATGAAGCAGCGGGAGCAGGCCCAGAAGCCTGCCGCCCCCGTCGAAGGGAAGGAAGAGAAGTTCGTGTGCTCGGAGTGCGGCGCCGACGTTCCGGCGAACGCCGGCCGCTGCCCGCAGTGCGGGGAGAGCTTCGACGAGGAAGGCGCTACCAAGACCGAGAAGGCCCAGTTCGAGTGCTCGGAGTGCGGCGCCAATGTCGACGCCGGGGCCAAGCGCTGCTGGAACTGCGGGAAGGAGTTCGAGAACTGAGCACTTTCGCTGACCTCCCGCTAAAACCTTTTTAAACCCCCTATCGTTGAGGAGATGGGATGCCCTCGAACACTACAGCTCAGAAACTGGCCAAGGGCCAGAAGGAGATCTCGGTCTCCGAGTTCTTCGAGAAGAACCGGCAGATCCTCGGCTTCGACTCGCCGGTGAAGAGCCTCATCATGGGTATCAAGGAGGCGGTCGACAACTCCCTTGACGCCTGCGAGGAGGCGCAGATACTGCCCCAGCTGACGGTCAAGATCGACCGGGTGGACCAGAAGGAGTACCGGGTGATGGTGGAGGACAACGGTCCGGGCATCGTCTCCACCTCCATGCCCAACGTGTTCGGCCGCCTGCTGTACGGCTCGCGGTTCCACGCCGTCCGGCAGTCCCGGGGGCAGCAGGGCATCGGCATCTCCGCCACCATCATGTTCGGCCAGATCACCACCGGCAAGGCCGCCACGGCCCGCTCCAAGGTCGAGGGCGCCGAGGCCGCCAAGGAGATCGACATCATCATCGACACCAAGAAGAACATGCCCGTCATCCTGCGGGAGACCTTCGTCCCCTGGGACGACGTGCCCCACGGGACGCGCGTGACGTTCTACATGAACGGCCGGTACGTCAACGGCAAGCAGTCGGTTTACGAGTACCTCAGGCAGACGGCCATCGTCAATCCTCACGCGTCCATCACCTTCATCGACCCCGAGGGCCGGCGGTTCACCTTCGAGCGGGCCACCGAGCAGATGCCCCCGCGCACCAAGGAGATCAAGCCCCACCCCGACGGCATCGAACTGGGGACCCTGATGAACATGATCAAGGCGACCAAGGAGCGCACCCTGGTCAAGTTCCTGCAGAACGACTTCAACCGAGTCTCCGAGCGGGTGGCCAAGGAGATCTGCGCCGCCGCCATGATGCCCGAGACCACTCGTCCCGGCAACCTCACCCTGGAGGCCAGCAAGCAGCTCCTGGAGGGCATCGGGAAGGTCAAGATCATGGCCCCCCAGGTCGACTGCCTGTCGCCCATCGGCGAGCACCTCATCCGCAAGGGCCTCAAGCACGTCCTCGCCGACGTCAAGCCGGAGTTCTACGCTCCCCCGGTGACCAGGGACCCCAAGGTGCACTCGGGCAACCCCTTCCTGGTGGAGGTGGGCATCGTATACGGCGGGGACCTCCCGCGCGACCAGCCGGTGCAGATCTACCGCTTCGCCAACCGCGTGCCCCTGCTGTACCAGCAGGGCGCGTGCGTCATCACCAAGGCCATCGAGAACACCGACTGGCGCCGGTACGGTCTGGAGCAGCGGGGTGGCAGCGGCATCCCCTTCGGCCCGGCCATCATCCTCGTTCACGTGGCCTCCACCAAGATCCCCTTCACCTCCGAGGCCAAGGAGGCGGTGTCATCGATACCGGCCATCCAGGAGGAGATCCAGCTCGCGCTCAAGGCCTGCGGCAGGAACCTCAAGACCCACCTCAACAAGAAGGAGCGCAAGTCCAAGACCCGCGCCAAGTTCGAGATCGTCCAGGTCATCCTGCCCCTGATGGCCGAGAAGACCGCCAAGGTCGTGGGCAAGCCCGTGCCGGACCTCCGGGGCACCATCACCAAGATCATGAACGTGGTGTGGATCGACGACGAGGTGAGGTACGAGAACGGGCGCCACAAGGTCAAGGTCACCGTGTACAACTACACGCCCAAGCAGCAGCGGTTCCAGCTGCACACCGTCCTCCCCAAGGACTGCCTGGACGAGGCGTCCTGCTCGCTGCGGCCGTCGGAGGTCAGGGACGGGGAGAAGGTCACCTGGGAGCTGCCCCGCATCCCCTCCACCGGCATCCACGAGGTCTGCTTCGACCTCACCGGCCTCGATGCCGAGGACTACGGGGAGACGGAGCTGTACGTCTCGGGCATCAACCCCGTCGACGTGATGGGGGCCGACCCCCTGCCAGGCGATTGGGACATCGCCGGGGTGAACTTCACCGAGGAGGAGGCGCCAGTCGAGGCGGTCGAGGAAGAGGAGGACGAGGAGCCGGACTACGACGAGGCCGGAGAGGACCTTGGCGACGAGGGATCAGCATGATGTCCAACGAACGTAACACCGAGGCCGTCAAGCGGCTGTACACCATCTCCCAGTCCATCTACGACCAGCTGGACCAGGGCAAGATCCCCAAGATGGTCCTGCCCCTGCGGACCAAGGGCAACATCAAGTTCGACACCCGCTCCAATGTCTGGAAGTACGGCAGCCTGAAGGGCGCGCGGTCGGCCAAGAAGGTCAAGGGGGCGATGATGCTCCTGCGCACCTCGTACATGCTCGAGCTCATCCAGGAGATGATCGAGAACAACAAGTCCTCCACCCTCAGGGAGGCGTACTACATCTCGGAGGGCTGGGGCAAGGCCAAGTTCCACTCCCAGGACGAGAGCAACCTCCTGGCCGAGGACCTGGAGATCGTGACGCAGTGCCTGCGGGAGGATTTCAAGCTCCGCCCCGAGGAGGACGGCGCCCGGGTCATCGGCGACATCGACATCATCGAAACGGACCGCAAGGGCAAGAAGAAGGCTCTGAACTGCCGCGACGACGTCGGCGACTCCGGGTACGGCATACCGTACAACGTGGAGAAGGAGAAGATCGAGCTGAAGAGCACTTCCGCGAAGTTCGTGTTAGCGGTCGAGACCGGCGGTATGTTCGACCGGCTGGTGGAGAACGGCTTCGACGAGGCGGAGGACGCCGTGCTGGTCCACCTGAAGGGACAGCCGGCGCGGTCCACGCGGCGGTTCATCCGGCGCCTCAGCGACGAGATGAAGCTTCCCGTCGTCGTGTTCACCGACGGCGACCCCTGGTCCTTCCGCATCTACGCCTCGGTGGCGTACGGCGCCATCAAGACCGCCCACCTGTCGGAGTACCTGGCAACGCCGTCGGCGGAGTTCATCGGCATCACCGCCTCGGACATCGAGAACTATAACCTTCCGACCGACAAGCTGACCGACATCGACATCCGGGCGCTCAACGCCGAGCTCAAGGACCCCCGGTTCGCCACCTCCTACTGGCGGGACGAGATCGAGCTCATGCTCAAGCTGGGGAAGAAGGCCGAGCAGCAGGCGCTGGCCAAGTACGGCCTGGACTATGTCACCTCGACCTACCTGCCGGACAAGCTCAGCGAACTGGGCCTGCTGAAGAAGTGAGGGCTGCTCGCGGCCCAGGGCCGCGGACGCGATAACCGGCGCCGGCGGTCCAGCACCCACCAGGGTCGGGCAACGCCCCGCGGGCGGCGTGGAGCTTACTCAATGGCTTAGCACGACGCTTCCTTGATCCGGCCGAGCACGAAGTCCCGGTCCAGGGTGCTGAGGAAGAACCCCAGGCGCGGACCCTGCTTCTGGTCGCAGAAGATCTTGTACAGCGTCTGGAAGCCGCCACGGGGGCCGATGCCACAGGCCTTGGCGCACTCGTACATGGCGTCGTGGATGCTTTCGCCCTGCCACTCCACGCCGCACATCGCCTCGTACAGCTGCTGGAGGAAGCTGCGCTCCTGCTCCGACAGCTCGCAGTCGGGCATCTTCTCGCATACCGCGAACTTGACCTCGTTCGGGGCGAAAGAGTCCAGCCAGTACCGGACGCAGTCGACCCGCTGCTTGAGGATGGCCACGTCCTCCGGGGCGACGGAGTCGTCGAGCATGCCCATGCGCTTGAGGATGGCCAGCACGCCGTCGAAGCCGTCGGTGATCTGGACGAGGGAGACGAGGTGACGGTAGGGGATCTGCAGGGGCAGCTTGCTCCGGGCGCCCTCGGGCTGCGACAGCTCGTAGGCGCGGAGGAGGTCGAGGTCCCGCTCCTCGACGCCCCCGTTGTAGAACATCTTCTCCACCCGGTCGTATTCGTCGACCATGTCCAGGATGCCGAGGCCAGAGTCGTAGTCGATGTGCCGCTCCGGGTTGACGCGCAGGATGATGTAGTTCATGACCTGGGGCGGGGTGATGCGCAGCGCGTCCACGCCCGTGACCGAGGAACCGGTGGACTTGTGCATCTGGCCCTTGCCCTTCAGCTGCACGAACTCGTAGGGGACGGGGAAGGGAGGCTCGATGCCGAAGACCTCCCTGGCCAGCCGGACCCCGGTGTCGTACGACCCCCCGGCGGCGGCGTGGTCCTTGCCGAACGGTTCACAGGTAACGCCGAACACCTTCCACTTGGCCGCCCATTCCACCCGCCAGGGCATCTTGCCGTCGGCCTTGCGGATGTCCGCCTTGCCGACATGGCCGCAGGCACAGTGGTAGCTCACGTACGGATACTCGTACCCGTCCACCTTGGCGTGGGTCAACCGTCCGCAGTTGGCGCATCGCGGCGAGTAGGGGAAGAAGTCCTTGGGAAGCTCGCGGCCGCTGACGTCCTTGAGGATGGCGGCGACGAGGTCCCGCTTGGTGATGGCCTCGTCGATGACCTCAGCGAACTTGCCTTGCTCGTACTGCTCGTGGGTCCACAGCACATCGCAGTGGATGCCCAGCTCCTGGATGGAGTCAAGGAACGGCTGGATGTAGTGCTGGGCGTAGTTCTTGTGCTGCCCGCAGGGGCAGGGGATGTACGCCAGGGGCTTGCCGACCTCGGCCTCGAAGCTCTCCGGCAGGAACGGGTAGCGCTTGCGCAGCGGGTCCCAGGAGTCGACCAGGTAGATCATGCGGACGCTCCCCCCGGCCTTGGCCACGGCCTTGCGCACCGCCTCGGCGGTGATCGCCTCCCTCAGGGTGCCCACGTGGAGGGTGCCGGAGGGGGTGATGCCAGTGGAGATGAGGTTGGGGTCGGTCTTGGCTAGAAGGTCCCTGGCGATGACGTCTGCCCAGTGCATGCTATCCAGTTAGCGCGAAAGGGGCGCCCAGATATAAAGCTATCCAAGTCCAGGGAGGGCTCGAGCGGCCGCCTGGACAGGGTCGGAGCGCCCTCCGGCCCGGCCGAACGGGGCCAACAAAGGTTATATAGGAACGCTGAGGATTCACCGGGCGATTCCAATGCCCCCAAAGAGCAAGAAGAGCCAGGGGTTCCAGTCCGCGGCTGGCCTGATCCGTTACTTCGACTCCGAGGCGGAGAAGGGGCCCGTGTTCAAGCCCTGGTACATAGTCGGCGCCATCGTGGCGACGGTGGTCGTGGTCACGCTGGCCAAGGTCATCTGGCCGGTGTGAGCGCCGCTCGAGCACATCGTTCTGCCAAGCCCGTCGGCCGCTGACCGGCCGGTGGGCGCATGCTTTTTATCGAAGGTCCTTATGGACGGCGACATGGCCCGATCATCGGAGCGCAGGGCGCACCCGGACTCGGTATCGCTCGACTCTTACGAGGAGATGGCCGAGTACTACTTCCGATGCGTGGACACCAAGCCGTTCAACGCCTACTACGAGCGCCCGGCCACCACCTCGCTCATCCCTGACGTGCGGGGCAAGCGGGTGCTGGACGCGGGATGCGCGGCCGGGTGGTACACCAAGTGGCTCGCGGACCGGGGCTCCAGGGTGCTAGCACTAGACCACAGCCCCCGGATGGTCGAGATGGCGAGGCGTCGGGTCGGCGACCGGGCCGAGGTGATGCAGGCCGATCTGAACGAGCCGCTGAGCATGATCGACAACGGTTCGATGGACCTCGTCCTGTCGTCCCTGGTGCTCCACTACCTCAAGGACTGGGACGCGGCAATGGCCGAGTTCAGCAGGATCCTGAGGCCGGGAGGCCACCTGGTGTTCTCGGTCCACCATCCCTTCGCCGACTTCCTGATATACGAGCGCGACGACTACTTCCTCACCGAGCTGGTGGAGGACGAGTGGAACACCGACCGGGGCAAGGTGAAGGTGCGGTTCTTCCGGAGGTCCCTGAGCGATATGATCGCGCCGCTGCTCGGCCACGGCTTCGTGATAGAACGGTTGCTGGAGCCGATGCCCACCGAACAGTTCAGGGCTGAGGCGCCGAAAGCGTACGAGCAGCTGACCAAGCAGCCACGGTTCCTGTTCATCAGGGCCAGGAAGCGAACGGACGGGAACGTGCCGGACTGACGCTGGTCTGGAGCTTCGGCAGCGAGGCCCGTCCAGTTCACCCGGCCGCCGACCATTGCCAAAGCTTATAGTATGGAGTGGTTCTGCACCGTCCTCGGTGAAGCAATGACCCTTTTCAAGGAGCTGCCCACGGGGAGGGACCCTCCCCGGAGCGTCTACGTCATTATCGAGACCCCCAAGGGGAGCAAGAACAAGTACGAGGTGTCCAAGGACTATGACTGCATCATGCTCGACCGCGTCCTGCACTCCAGCGTGGTGTTCCCGCTCGACTACGGGATGATCCCACAGACCTTCTACGAGGACGGCGACGCCATCGATGCGATGGTGGTGATGTCCGAGCCCACCTACAGCGGCTGCGTCGTCGAGGCCCGCCCCCTCGGGGTGCTGCGGATGAGGGACGAGAAGGGCGCCGACGACAAGGTGCTGTGCGCCGCCATCAAGGACCCCCGCAACCGCGAGTACTACGAGCTCACCGACCTGCCGACCCACTACCTCGACGAGATCGCGGAGTTCTTCCGCACCTACAAGCACCTCGAGGAGAACAAGAACACCCAGGTGCTGGGGTGGGAGGGGCGGGAGTCCGGACTGCAGTGCGTGCTCGACGGGATGGACCTCTACAAGAAGACCTTCGGCTGAGCGCGTTCTTCAAACCCTTTCCTCGGGCCGGTCCCGAGGACTTTTAATAAAACAAGGAATGACCATCCCCCAGGCAACCTGGGGGAGTGGTCGTAAGAGGTTTAGGTCTCGCGTTGCTCCGTCCGGCGGACCTCGCGGTACTCCGTCTCCCGGACTCTCGGCTCGCGGACCTCTTCGCGGACCTCTTCGCGCATGGCACGCTCCTCACGCATGCCAGGCTCCTCGCGGTACCTCATCTCCTCCTCGGAGCGCCGGGGGGACTCCCCGATGCCGCGCCGCATGCCGGCGATGATGCCCGAGCCGACCGCCGCCAGCTTCCTGATGCCCCGGCCGATGGATTCCCCTGCCCGATTGGCAACGTCCTCGGCGCTGGCGCCTCCGGTGGCCTCACGGGTGCGCTCGGACAGCCGCCTTCCCATGCTCTTGGTCCGCTCCACGGCCTGACTGCCGTACTGCTTGGTCCTCTCCGCGGCCTCGGTGCCCATCTCCCTGGTCCGTCCGGCGGCCTCTCCTCCCATCTCCCGGGACCTTTCCATGGCCCCGCCGCCGGTCTCCCTCATCCTCTGCTGGGGGGTCGGCTCCTGGGTAACAGGCGGGCGGCCGGTCGGCATGTACTCGGTGCGGCCGAACGAGCTCTCGGGGGCGGCCACGCCCCCGGCCTGGGACTCCCTGCCCTCGTAATAGTAGGTGCCTCCTCTGGCTCTCCCGAAGTCGCCTGAGGCGATCCTCTCCTTGGAGGTCATGGGCCGTTCCGAAGGCCTCTCGGCGCCCCGGGTGGCGGCGTAGCCTGCCGCGCCGACACCGCCCGCGCCCATGGCTACCCGCTCGGTCTCCTCGCCAACAGTGGGCCTCTCCTCGATCGGGCCCTCCCGCCGGGTGTAGGTCTCGTACCGCCGGCCGCCTTCCATGCCCCGCTGGCTCTCGGTCCCCCACATGCTCATCTGGGCCTGCTGGGTCTCGCCGTAGCCACGGGTGCCGCCGGCCATCATCATGCGGCGGCGCTCCTCCTCCTGGGGAGTGAGGCCGGAGAAGCCGGCCCCCTCGCCGGTGCGGGAGCTCCGCTGGGCCTCCTCCATCGCCGCCTGCGCTCTCTGGGTCTCCCCGCCCTCCCTGAGCCGGCGGAGCCTCTCCTCGTCTTCTATTCTGGTCGTGGCTTGTCTCCTGGGGTCGTTCATATAATCACCTCGTCAGCTTCTTCTTGACCTTCTCTCCGATGTCGGCGACGTCCCGCTCCATCTCGGCCGACTCCTTCCTCTCCTCGGCCTCTTGCCGTTGCTCTTCCGCCTTGGCAATGTCCGCCTCGGCCTCGCGTTTCATCTCTCGCGTCCTACTTACCATGGCTGCACACCCTGAACGTTCCTTTGTGGACGCTGATGATATATGCATTTTACTATTACCTAAAAAGATAATTTATCGTCCAGATGGGGACGTGTAGGCCATCGGGCGGTCTCGACGCCGGCCGATCTCAGAACATCTCCAGCGTACCCTTCCTCCGAGCCAGGCGCTCGAAGCCCAGCATCATGAAGTAGCCGACGAGGATGGCCACCGCCGCCACCAGGAGCTCCGAGCCCAGCAGCCCGAGCATGACCGGGTCGGAGAGCTCCATGCCCTCCACCGCGTGCCGGGCGGCGTCAGTACCGTAGGTCATGGGGATGGCGTAGGATATGGGCTGCAGGAACTCCGGCAGGACGCTTACCGGGAAGTTCACGCCGCAGAACAGCAGGCCGATGAACAGGAAGATGTTGGCCACGATCATCGACGTCCTCAGGTAGAAGCCTAGGGAGGAGAGCATCAGCCCGAAACCCACCGTGGCGAAGGAGGTGATCCCGATGACCACGGCTAGGGTCACCAGGTTGAGATGAGATATGTCCAGGCCGAAGACGAAGATGGCATAGACGAACGCCACCGCCACCGTGGCGATACTGTTTAACACCTGGAACATGGCCTTGCCGACGAACATGGCGAACCGATTGGCGGGAGTGACCAGGATGCCGGGCAGCGTCCCTGCCTCCTTCTCCTCGCCGGTGATGTTCGTCACTGCGAACACCGCCACGTAGGCGATGCTCTGCATGGCGTTGCCGACGATGACGTAGTCCAGCGACCGCTCGGGGTTGACATACTGGGCGATGTACCAGAACATGGCGATCTGGAACAATGACATCGTCAGCAGCTGCATCAGCCACAGGGAGGGCCGCAACCAGGCGAAGAGCGCCTTCTTGGCGATGACCGCGGAGCTCCAGAAGACCCTGGCCGATTGAGCGAAGTCGGTGTTCATGTCACACCCTCGCGAGCTCGCCGGTGCGGCGGGCCTTGTCATCCACAACTTTGAACAGCACCATCGCGGCGGCCAGGTAGGCCAAGGCCAGCAGCGCCATGATGGCCAGGTCGAACGGGAACGCGCCCTGCCCCACCGCCGGCATGACTGTACCCCAGATGCCCTGGGGGTTGTAGCCGGCAGCCTCCCTGATGGCGTCGATGCCCCAGGTGGGAGCGAGGACCAGGGAGAGGGGGTGCGCCCACCCCGGGAGAAGGACGATGGGGAACAGGCATCCTGTCCCCACGTAGATGGGGAACTCCAGGCCGTTGGTCAGCACCCCGGCCTGCCGGGTGAGCACGAAGGCAGAGCTGAACAGCAGGCCCAGCGAGGCTAGCGACATCAGCGTCAGGAAGAACGCCACGAGGAACATGACGGGGTCGGCGATGTCCAGCGGGACCTGGAACGCCACCATGGCGATGAGCAGGATGAGCAGGCCGTTTACCACCCCGATGAGAGCGTTCCAGATGGTACGCCCAGCGATGATCCAGATGAGGGACGAGGGCACGGCCAGCACCGCCTCGATGGTTCCCCACCACCGCTCCGACTGGATGGAGAAGCCGGACGCGTACAGGGTGTTGCCCCACATGCCCATCATGCCTCCCCCCAGAACGGCGTAGAGGACCACCGGGCCGGTGACCTCACGGTACATCAGCAGGACGACCAGGGTGATGACGAAGGGAGCGATGATGTTCGGGATCAGCCACCCCGGGTCGGACAGGAAGTGCATGGCCTGGTGCCGGAACGAGGTGGTGAGCGCGCGTAGCCTAGGCATGTCCTTCCACCAGCCAGAGGTAGGCGTCCTCCAGGGTCGGCTCCTTCACCCGGACGTCCAGGATCTTGCAGTCCAGCGCCCTGGTGACCGGCGTCAGCATCTCCCCGGCGTCGCACACCTGCACCCGCATGACCTGCTTGGACTCGGTCACGGTGGAGGACACCGTCCGCACCCCCTCGATCCCACGTATTTTGTTCATTTCGTGGTCGGTGATGCCGAAGCCCTCCACCTCGATGACCGCGGTGTCCTTGACCAGGGACTTCAGGCCCGCTGGAGTGTCCATGGCCACGATCTTGCCGTTGTTGATGACGGCGATGCGCCCGCACAGCTCGTCCGCCTCGTACATGTAGTGCGTCGTGAGCAGGATGGTCTTCCCCTGCTCGATGAGGTGCTGGGTCATCCGACGGGTCTCCCTCGACGCCTGGGGGTCCAGGCCGATGGTGGGCTCGTCCATGAAGATGATCTCGGGGTCGTGGATGATGCCCTTGGCGATGTGCAGCTTCTGCTTCATCCCCCGGGAGTAGTTCTCCACCCGCATGTCCGCCTTCTCGGCCAGGCCGACCATCTCCAGGACCTCCTGGATGCGGCGGTCGCGCTTCTCCATGGGTACGCCGTAGAGGTCGGCGAAGTACCGGAGGTTGTGGCGGCCAGTGACCCGGTAGTAAAGCCCGCGCTCCCCTCCCAGGATGAGGCCGATACGGCGCCGGACCTCCATCGCGTCCCTCTGGACGTCGTAGCCGAGGATGGTGGCGGTACCGGCGGTGGGGTAGAGCAGGGTGGTCAGCATCTTGATGGTGGTGGTCTTCCCGGCCCCGTTCGGGCCTAGGATGCCGAAGAGCTCGCCGCGCCCGACCGAGAAGGAGATATGGTCCACTGCCAGCGTCTCCTTCCTCTTCTTCCGGACGATGCCGGTTGAGCTCCTGTATACCCGCACCAGGCCCTTGGCCTCGATGACGGGGTCTGCGACCGCGACCATCGTTGGGGCCAATAGCATGGATATAATAAAATTTGCCTCCAGGTAAGTGAATCCAGGCCTTCAACGGCGCGGCCTGCTATGGCCTGAGGGGCGCGGAGGCTTTCGAGACCGTGCTGGCCTCACTGGTTGGCGTCCTCGAGCCCCTCGATGCTGGTGGCGCTCAGCTCAACGGTGGTGAGGGTGCCGTCGCCCATGGTCATGGAGCGATAGAGGACTGCGACGTCCCTACCGATGTAGCAATCGGTGACATTGCCGTCGCCCGACGAGGTGCGGTACTGGACCGTGTTCCTCGGCCCGAACACGGTGTTGATGGTCCCCTCGCCCACCGGGTCTCCTAAGCCCTCCCTGCCGACCTGCTCGTCCCCTCGGCCGCCCAGGGCATCGTCGGGGCCAGCCCTCCAGGAGAGGGTGAAGACCTGTCCATTGACGGTCTGGACCATCTCCACGTCGTAGCCGGCGTCGGAGACGTTGTGGAAGGTGACCCTCATGGTGCCGTTAAGGCCCCCGTCGCTCCTGGTGATGATATAGTCCAGGTAGTCTCCCTCCCTCAGTCGGATCGAGGGCGCCTGGTCGTCACCGGCGCCTGGCGCACCATCCTGGTCGCCAGCACCCGGCCCCCCATCCTGGTCGCCGTCACCGTCATTCCCGCTGTCCATTCCGTCCAGCGGACCCCCCGGCCGGTTGAGGATCAATGTCGCCGCCGCGGCGATGATGATGACCGCCACTATGGCCAGCACCGTCACCACGAGCTTACGGCTGGGCCCCCTGGCCCTCGGCGGGAACCTATCGTCCATCTCGCTCCCCTGCTGAGATATGGGTGGGGGCGGCTTATAACGATATCTTATTGGATAACGGTCAGAAGATCAGGCCTCAGGAAAACCGGCCATCCTCTCAATATGGGATAAATAACCGAACGCCATCCCCGGGTCGTTGTCGGGCATCCCGGAGGCCGCATCGATATCCTTGGCAGCGGTAGTGGTCTGCCTCTCCTTGGGTACGTATGTCATTGTCAAGAACCGACACCTGGCGAGCTCCCGGTTGTTCGCCGCCCTCTCCTCGATCGCGGCCGCGGCGGCCCTGCTCGACTTTCTCATCATCACCGCCCCGGACGCGAGCGCCGCCATGCTGTTCGCGAGGCCCCTCATCGTCCTGACGACGGTCATGGCGGCCATCATGCTATACATGACCTCGTACTTGCCGTACGAGCGCGAAGGGTCGTGGCTGGTCCGCCACCGATGGGGGTTCGCGACCATCATCGGTCTGGCCGCGCTCACCGCGGCCTCGTCCGGCATCACGGTGGCGGAGGACCGCTACGGCTGGTGGATCGTCACCGACGCATCGAGCTCTTGGTGGTACGCGACGGTCTATATCCTCTACCTGTCGGGCGTCGCGGTCCTGGTCTGGATGTACCGCCTGGAGCGCAGGGGGGACGCAAGGCGACAGATTGCCCCTCTGGCCGCTGGCATGGCCGCGCCGCTGCTCTCGGCAGGGGTGGTCATCTTCATCACCTCGAACGGCCACGTGGCGGCCCCCGCGCTCTCCCCCACCGTTCTAGCGTCGAGCCTCTGCTTCGGCTATGCCATCGTCCGACAGAGGCTCTTCGCCCTCCGGCCGGTCAGGGAAGAGGTGCGGCCGTTCGGTGGAGTACCGTCGGCAAGGGCCGGCCAAGGCATACTGGTCGAGGCCAAGGGGAGCGACCTGGCCTACCGCATGTTCATTAGCGAGCTCGCCTCCGGCGGGCAGGGGCTGGTCATCACCAGGATGCATCCAGATCTGGTACGGGAGCGCTACGGCCTGCGGAGCACGCCCGTGCTGTGGCTCACCACCAAGCCCGGGCCGGACAGCCTCGACCCCTCCGGTCTGACCCTCCTGCTGCACACCGCGGCCGGTTTCCTGCTGGGAGGTAACGGCTTGGTCGTCCTCCTGGACGGTCTGGAGTACCTGGAAGCGTACAACCGCCCGGAGGCAGTCATGCAGCTCATCTACGGCCTGCGGGATGCCGTCGTCATGAGCGGCTCCAAGCTTATCGTGGCTGTCGATCCGGACGCGCTGGGCCAGTGGGGCCTACCGCGGCTGGAGCGAGAGCTGGAGCCTATCCAGCCGTGACGCTCCACCGGCGCGGTGCCGCCCTCGACGTTGGCGAGCAGAAGCTGACGGACCATCATGCTCACGCCCCTCATACTTCCAGGCGGCAGCTCCGAGGTCAGGCAGGCCTTGATATTGACCATGGCGCCGTCGTCACGTTGAAGCCCGAGGCATTTCACCCTTCTGCTCCTCGCGACTAGTCGTAGCTCTCCGACCCCACGGTGGCGAGCGGCCGGTCCCCGGCCCCGCGGGCCCGCCGAGGCTCCAGCCGCACCGTCCGGAGGGTGGCGGCGTTCGACACCACCGACAGCGAGCTCAGGGACATGGCCGCGGCGGCGATGATGGGGTTCAGCAGGCCCAGCGCGGCGATGGGGATGGCGGCGGTGTTGTAGCCAAGGGCCCAGAACAGGTTCTGGCGGATCTTGCGCATCGTTGCTCGGCTCAACCAGATGCCGCGGACGACGTCCTGGAGGTCGTTCTTGACCAGGATGATGCCCCCGGTCTCCTTGGCGATGTCCGAGCCGCTGCCGAGGGCGATGCCCACGTCGGCCTGGGCCAGGGCCGGGGCATCGTTGATGCCGTCGCCGACCATGCCGACGACCTTGCCCTCGGCCTGGAGCGCCTTGATGGTGGCGGCCTTCTCCCATGGCGGGACGCCGGCGATGACCCGCTCGATCCCGACCTGCGAGGCGATGGCCTTGGCCGTCCGCTCATTGTCGCCGGTCAGCATGATGACCTCGAGGCCCATGCTCCGGAGATCGGCGATGGCCCGGGCGGAGTTGGGCTTGGCGGTGTCGGCGATGGCCAGCGCGCCGAGGAGCGCGCCGTCCGCGGCCACGAACATCACCGTGTTGCCCTGACCTTCGAGCTCAACGGCGGCCGCATCGAGCGGGCCTATGTCCACGCCCTCCGCGGACATGAGCTCCCGGTTGCCCATGAGCACCTTCTTGCCGTCGAGCACGCCCTTGACCCCCCGGCCGGACAGCGCTTCGAAGTCCTCGACCGGCGCCTCGACGATGCCCTCGGCCCTCGTCCTCTCCAGCACGGCCCTGGCCAGGGGGTGCTCGGAACCGTGCTCCACTGCCGCAGCATACCGCAGCAGCTCGCCCTCGTCGGCGACGGACAGCACCCTGGTCACCCTCGGCCGGCCGGTGGTGATAGTGCCGGTCTTGTCCATGACGATGGTGTCGAGGTCCCTGGCCCGCTCGAGGTACTCGCCACCCCGGATGAGGATGCCCATCTTGGCGCCGCGGCCGACCCCGACCATCAGCGCGGTCGGGGTGGCGATGCCCAGCGCGCAGGGGCAAGAGATGATGAGCACCGCCACGAAGCTGAGGACAGCGGTGGTCAGGTTGCCGACCAGGGCCCACGCCACCAGGGTGACCGCGGCGGCGGACAGCACCGCGGGGACGAACCACGCGGCGACCCGGTCAGCCAGCCGCTGTATGGGAGCGTTGCGGCCCTGGGCCTCCTCGACCATGCGGACGATCTGCATGAGGGCGGTGTCCGCACCGACCTTCGTCGCCTTGATGGTCAGGCTGCCTGTCTGGTTCATCGTCGCCCCGATGACCTCGTCGCCCTCCGCCTTCTCCACCGGCAGGCTCTCGCCAGTGATCATCGACTCGTCGACGGTCGAGCGCCCGGAGGCCACGATGCCGTCGGTGGGCACCTTCTCGCCGGGGCGGATGAGCAGGGTGTCGCCCTCCATCACCTGGTCCACCGGCACCGTTTCCTCCTTCCCGTCCCGCACCACGGTGGCGGTGAGGGGCGCGAGGTCCATCAGCTGGCGGACCGCCGCCGAGCTCCGCTGGCGGATGAGGTCCTCCATGAACCGACCCAGCAGGACGAAGGCGATGATGACCACCGAGACGTCGAAGTACACGTCGGCCTCGGCGTACGGCAGCAGGGCGGGGAAGAAGACCACCACCACGCTGTAGATGTACGCGGTCAGCGTGCCGATGGTGATCAGGACGTCCATGTTCATGCGGCGAGAGCGCAGCGCTCGGTACGCGCCGACGTAGAACGGCCAGCCGCCGATGAACTGCACCGGCGTGGCAAGGATGAACAGCCACACTGCGCCGGTGAAGAACGGCAGCTGCTCGAACGGCACCCAGGTCAGGACACTGGCGCCTGCCGCGAGACCGAGGAACAGCGCCACCCGCAGGATGGACAGCGCCAGGACGCCGGTGAGGGCGACGGCGGCGCGGCGCTTCATGTCCCTCAGCGCCTTGTCGGGGTCCTCGAACGCCTTGGCGCAGGCCTCCATGCAGAAGTAGTAGTCGCGGCCGCCGATGACCCGGTGGATCGAGGAGCGCTTGTCCACGGTCATGCCGCACACCGGGTCGCGGGCCAGGTACTTGGCGTCGACCTCGTCGGCGGACACTGACGCCGGCATCGCCGGGGGCATGGGGATCTCGGTCCGCCGGACGTCCTCGTGCTCGGCCCTGCCGTGCCTGACGCGGGAGAGGAGGCCTGACCGCTCCACCTCCTCCTTGGACGCGACCGGACAGGCGTCGGCGTCGTACCCGCAGTCCTTGATGGCCGCCCGCACCTCGTCGAGCGAGGTGACCTCCGGGTCGATGAGCAGCTTGGCCTCCCCCTTGGTCGCATCGACCCTGACCGACTTGACGCCGCCCAGGGCCTTGACCGCGGCCTCGACCTTCATGGCGCATGACGCGCAGGCCATGCCCCGGACCGGGATGGTCACCTCCTCGATCACCGGCTCACCTTCGGCCCCTCAGACGGGATAGGAAGCCTTCCCGCGGCGCCGGTTCGCAGGTGGCCTGGGAACACTCCCCGGCCTGGTACCCGGTTTCGTTGATCTTCCGGCGGACCTTCTCCGCGTCGGTGACCGCGGGGTCGATGACGACCCTGGCCTCCGCCGCCTTCAGGTCGACCTCCGCCGAGCTCACGCCAGGCATCGACCTGAGCGCCGCCTCGACCCTTCCCGCACAGGCCCCGCAGGCCATCCCCTTTATCGCCACGACCAATCGCTCCATCGCTGTCCCTCGTCCGCTATAGTCTGAAGCATAATGCTTCCCGCCTTATCTACATCTTCCCGTGCCGCCGGCCCAGCGGCCCCGGCGTCAACCCTTATATCGGTCGGGCAGGGTTGTTCCACCTCGGGTGCATCGTTGAGGTACAGCAGTATCCTGGAGGCTATCGGCAGGACCCCCCTGGTCCGCCTGAACCGCATGGTCGAGGAGGGTTCGGCTGAAGTGTGGGTCAAGCTGGAATCTTTCAACCCCATGCGGTCGGTGAAGGACCGCATCGCCCTGGCCATGATCGAGCAGGCCGAGAGGGACGGGCGGCTGAAGCGAGGCATGGACATCGTGGTGGTGGAGCCGACCTCCGGCAATACCGGTATAGGTCTGGCCATGGTGTGCGCGGTGAAAGGCTACAAGCTCACCCTGACGATGCCGGAGAGCATGTCCCTGGAGCGGCGGCGCCTGCTCAAGGCCTTGGGCGCCGAGCTCGTGCTGACGCCCAAGGCGGGCGGCATGAAGGGAGCAATAGAGTGCGCTCAGGGCATATGCCGGGACCGGCCCAACACCTTCATGCCTCAGCAGTTCGACAATCCCGCCAACCCGCAGGTCCACTACGAGACCACCGGGGCGGAGGTGCTGGCCGACCTTCCGGACCTCGATGCTTTCGTGGCCGGGGTGGGCACCGGGGGCACCATCACCGGCGTCGGTCACCGGCTGAGGGAAGCGGGCAGCCAGGCACTGCTCGTCGCGGTCGAGCCCGCGGCCTCCCCAGTGCTGTCCGGCGGAAAGCCAGGTCCGCACACCATCCAGGGCATCGGGGCTGGCTTCGTTCCGTCGGTCCTCGACCGCGGCTTGATCGACCGCATCGTGCAGGTCAAGGACGAGGACGCCAAGGCCACCGCCCGCGACCTGGCCACGAAGGAAGGTATGTTCGTCGGCACCTCGTCCGGAGCGGCGGTGTGGGCGGCGATGGAGCTGGCCAAGGAGCTAGGCGAAGGCAAGAAAGTGGTAGTGGTCGCCCCCGACTTCGGGGAGCGGTACCTCAGCCCGACCTGTTCCCGGAGTGATGCCAGGAGCACCACTTGGAACGGGGGCTGACGGACATGACCACGGAACCGGTGCTGGTCATGGTCGTTCTTATCGCGGCGTACATCGTGGCCTCGATCTTCTACCCTCTGCTAGCGGGGGGCGCGGGGTACACCCCCACCCCGCGGGAGAAGGTGGCCGAGGCCCTGGAGCTGGTGGGCCTGGCGAAGGACGAGGTCTTCTACGACCTGGGGTGCGGGACCGGTGTGGCGCTGATCGAGGCCTCGAAGCGATGCGACCATGTCAGGGGAGTGGAGATAGAGCCCCTCCGCTGGCTGGTGGCCAGGCTGAGAGCCAGGAAGGCCAAGGTAAGGCTCGGGGACCTCTTCAAGCAGGACATCTCCGATGCAGATGTCATCTTCCTGTTCCAGTACCACGGGAGGATCAACCGCCGTATCGCCGCGAAGATCGAGAGGGAGACGCGGCGGGGGACGAGGGTCGTCAGCTACCTGCATCCGGTCGAGGGTCTGGAGCTCGTCATGTCCCGGGATGAGATTTTCGTGTACACAACCTGAAAGTCCTGCCGTACACCACTCTTTTACAACGGAACGCGGCGAGGCATAGAAGGAGAGAACGCCCCGGAGCGTCAGCGCTTCATGATGATCGAGAGCGTGGTTATACTTGAAGACGCTCCAGACAAGCACAGATCGCTGGCACGGGAGGAGCGACCCGGCTCAGGAACTCTGCTGTTCGAATTTCTCTGATGCGCCATCCCTTTTCGACGGTAAAACGTGCTTGTAGCTCATCGACCGATATTTGGCGAGGCACGTTAGGCACTGGAAATTCGATCGCAAACTCGTGCAGATAATAACGGCCGTGTGGTCTCAATATCGAGGCGACCTCCTCGATCAATTGCTCGCACTGGTCTGAATCGAACAAATGATAGAAGCCTGAATCGAAAACCGCCCAAAACTTTCTCTGAAGAAGGGAGGGTCTCAGAGCATCGGCCACGTGGAAGCTTATCGATCGAGCGACCTCATCGGGAAGGGCGGCAATCTTGGCTTGAGCGTCCTTGATAGCAGATTCGACAAAATCGATCCCCACGACCTGATGCCCCAACTTTGCCAGATAGATCGCCAGGTCACCAGAGCCGCAGCCGAGATCTAGAATCGGGTCTTCGGGCGGGTATCTCTCTATAAGGTTAGCCATTGCCGGCTGAGGCCCGCCGATATCCCAAGGTGCAACGTTCTGGTACACGGAATTGAAGAAACTAAGCGGGTCGGGACCGAATCTGCTCATGATGTATCTCCAGATGGTGTTCGGTTATGTAAGCACCTGACCCAATGACGGGTTCTTACACAAGGACCTCCCACTGGAACTCGAGGCCGCCATGACCTTGTTGGCTGGGCAGAGCTGCTTGATTAGCTCTAGGTGCAAAGCGTAAGGCAGAGCACCAGGATGGATGCCGACGAAGATAATTTCCTTCTTCGCTTGCTGACGGGTGGTAATCCTGGCATCCCCATCCTCCGTCCGTATCAACTGGCCAATCGGCCTGGTGTCAGTAATCTGTAGGGACAAATGCCGGCCCGATACCTATTCAAAGCAGAATCTACTAAATCCTAAATGTTAAATATATTAACAATCGTTACTCTCTCGCCCGGAGAAGAAGTCATTCACCGGCGAAGGAAGTGCGGAGATGCAAGACAACGATCCGTCGAAGCCGTACCAAGTTTACGGCGCATCCAAGGGCCCGATGGCGACAGCAGCGAAGGCTGCGACCGAGGTAACCTTTGGATGTATGTGTCGCCTCCCTGTTTTCTCAATGTTAATGTGAAACCTCCGGACAATGCCCGGAGGCATTACTGAGATCAATCAATCTGGCTTGGTCAAACTGAACAAGCGAAAGCGAGGATGATCCAATGAAATATGATAACATACTCGAAACGATCGGAAGGACGCCACTGGTCCGCCTGAACAAGCTGCCCGCACCGGGGTCAGCGACGGTCTATGTCAAGCTGGAATCGTTCAACCCCATGAGGTCGGTGAAGGACCGCATAGCGTTGGCGATGATCGAGAAGGCAGAGCTGGAGGGAAAGCTCCGGCCCGGGATGGACATCGTGGTGGTCGAGCCTACATCAGGAAACACCGGCATCGGCCTGGCCATGGTCGCCGCGGTGAAGGGGTACAAGCTCACACTGACCATGCCCGAGAGCATGTCCGTGGAGAGGAGAAGACTGCTGAAAGCAATGGGCGCCGAGCTAGTGCTGACCCCGAAGACCGAGGGTATGAGAGGTGCAGTGGAGCGCGCCAAGGGCATCTGCGCCGAGAGGCCGAACGCCTTCATGCCTCAGCAGTTCGACAACCCTGCCAATCCCCGAGTCCACTATGAGACCACCGCGGCGGAGGTGCTCGAGGACGTACCGGACCTGGACGCCTTCGTCGCAGGGGTAGGCACGGGGGGCACGATCACTGGGGTGGGCAAGAAGCTGCGCGAGGCCGGCAGCCAGGCACTGCTCGTCGCGGTCGAGCCCGCCGCCTCGCCCGTGCTCTCTGGCGGCAAGCCAGGGCCCCACACCATACAGGGGATCGGAGCTGGATTCGTGCCGGCCGTGCTGGATACCAAGCTCATCGACCGCATCGTGCAGGTTAGGGACGAGGATGCCAAAGCTACGGCTAGGGAGCTGGCAAAGAAGGAAGGCATCTTTGTTGGCACCTCGGCGGGGGCTGCAGTAATTGCCGCCCTTCAGCTGGCCGAGGAGCTAGGCGAGGGAAAGAAGGTCGTGACCGTAGCACCGGACTTCGGGGAGAGGTACCTCAGCACCGACCTGTACCCCGAGTGAGGCGTAGCTGAAGGTCCAGCATCGAGGCGTGGACGACACGGACGTACCACCTTCCGGTCGTCTCTTCCGAGGATCGGCCCATCGGTATCGTCACATTCTGGGATATCGCCAAGGCCGTGGCCAAGCGCCTTCACGACCTCAGGGAGATAACCACCAGTCCGATGGTGACCACGACCCTAGACAAGCCTGTCGAGGAGGCAGTCCGCAAGATGGAGGATAACGATATATCCGCCCTGCCGCTGGTGGATCGCACGAACAGGGTCATTGGGATGAACACCAACGAGAGCGTGAGCTGCACGCTGACCAAGTGCAGGTAGTTCGTAGGCGAGAGTGGAACACTAGGGTTCGGTCGAGGAGATCTGCATCATACCACAGGGATGGCGTTGACCTCGTCCCCGATGCGATACGCGTCCAGCATTTCAGGCTCGGCCGGTCTCGCCTTGATGAGCGATGCCTTGTCTGTCGTGGACACCTTAAGCAAGATCTCCTGGCCCCGGTGGTCCGAATAGCGGGTCACCATCGAGGCCACCGCCCCTAAGCACTCTTTCCCGCTCGCCTCGACCAGGCACACCGGTCCGGGCACGGAGGTTGGCGAGAGCGTCAGGAACCCATCGTCCGCGAAGGACAGTAAGCGTTGGTTCTCTACCGCGTTGCGGCCGATGATGACCTTGTGACCATTCACCCTGAAGTGCCTCCCGACCTTGAGCAGGGACACGTCCCGGTGGGTCAACCGGCCCGGGTTGTGCTCAAGGAAGTCCCTGAGCTTGGCCGCGAACTCCTTGGAGGTGAGAAGACAGCCCCCCGCTGGGCACGGATAATCGGTGAGCCCCTTGTCCTCGGCTAACTGGATCTGCTCCTTCCTGCCCCGGCCAGAGATGGCCATGAGGGCAGAGCGGTCGATCCATCCCATCCTCTCAGCCTCGGTCTCCGGCAATAGCTTGGCGCTCAGCGGCCTGAGGACCTTGCCCTCGAGACCCGCCTCCCTCTCGATGAGGTCGAGGGTCCTGCGGTGCTGGCTCATAGGCCTTTGACCGACCACTTCGCCTGTGAAGATGAACTTGGCGCCCAGCTCCTCAGCGAGCATCTTTGCTTTCTTGAGCAGGAATATGCGGCAGTCGATGCAAGGATTCATCCCCGAGCCGCGCCCGTGCTTCGGTCTCCGCACGATGTCCAAGTACTCCTGGCCCTTGGGAATGGTGATCAGCCTTATGCCCAACTTGTTGGCCAGCTCAGCTGCGTGGCAGCAGCCCCCGGAATCACAGTTGCAGAACGGCGAGGTGAGCTTTAGGGCCACGACCTGTATCCCCTGGTCCATCACCAGTTTGACGGCGAGGGAGCTATCGAGGCCTCCTGACAGCAAGCCAACGGCTATCATAATAACGATTGTTAATACAGTAGGGGTATAAAGATTTTAATGACTGAGTGTTTCCTCGCCAGATGGAGTCGTCATGCGAGCTGGAAGCTCCTATGTTGAAGAATAGACGGCTAAAGGACAGGAGCGATGTTTCAGCCTTTTTCTACTGCCTTTGTCTCAACCGCCTCATACTTTGCCCGGTACTCCCTCTCGCATATGGGGCGGCAGAGGAAGTGATTGATCTGAGACTGCGTGTCGGAGCCCAGCCTCGAGCTCCTGGCCCAGCAGGTCCCGTGAAACGCTCACGGCCGCGGGGCGATCGACCCGGTGCCATGGTCCGAACGACGCGATGAGTAGAATGGGCAGGAAGAGGGCAAGTAGGCCCTAGCACTCCTGAAAGAAGGGGGCGAATCGACCTCAGTACAACCTTCTTTGGGGGGAGAAAAGTGCTCCCGTCGGGATTTGAACCCGAGTCGAAGCCTCGAGAGGGCTTCATGATTGGCCACTACACTACGGGAGCGTGCACTTCCGCAAATAAGGAGGTGTTTATTAAACCTTTCCCTTCAACTCGCCCCCGAACGCTGTAGGCAATGGGAAAGGAGAAATCTTCTCATGCCGGTGCCCGGCCCATGGCCTCGGAGCGGTACCCGTACGCAAAGCGCGCCTTCGTTCCCAACCTCGCCCTCCTGCTCGGTCTCACCGCGCTCCTGTCGGTCGTCCTTCTCCTCACGCCATCGGACCCGTTCCTGAGCGCCCTGGTGCTCGCCGCCGTCGCCGCCGCCCTGCTTGTCCTGGGCATCTCGCCGTTCCTCGCCGCGCACGAGCTCCGCGACGACGTCCTGGTCCTGCGGCAGGGGTGGTACTTCCGGGCGGAGATCCCCCGGACCAACATCGAGGCTGCCCGACGACTGGAGAGAGGACCGCGCAAGGTCGGCGTATCGTTCCGCCTGGCCGCACCGGTCGTGCAAGTGACCACCCAGCGCCACGGGGTCATCGAGCTCCAGCTGCGCAGGCCTCAGACCTTCAGGGGGGCGCTGGGCAAGCGTGCTGACCGGGTGGTGTTCGATGCCCTCGATGCCGACCGCCTGCTGGCCCGGCTGCGCTGAGCTACTCCCGCCAGTCCACGCCGATCGTGCGGAGCCCGAGCTTAGGGATGAGGGGGGTCTTGCGCTTGTGCACGCTGCACCGGTGCATCGACCTCACCCTGGCGACCTTCTCCATCGGCAATGCGGTCTCGGCGGCGATGGCCTCATCGTCAAGTCCACGCTCGATGCCCAGGAGCACCTGGTCCAGCTCGTCGTAGGTGACGCCCATCTCCCCTTCGTCGGTCTGCCCTTCCCACAGCCCCGCCGAGGGGGCCTTGTCGATGATGGACGCGGGCACCCCGATCTCCCGGGCCAGCTGCCGGACCTCGGTCTTGTAGAGGTCGCCGAGGGGGCAGAAGTCGGAGCCGCCGTCGCCGAACTTGGTGAAGTAGCCGGTAAGCAGCTCGCTCTTGTTGGAGGTGCCCATGACCACCCGGCCGAGCTGCCGGGCGTGGTGGAAGAGCATGATCATGCGGCAGCGGGCCATGACGTTGCCGGCCGCGTCGCACCGCTCCATGCCCGGAAGCACCGAAGCGAACGCCGCCACCACCGGAGCGATGTCCACCACCCGGAGCTCGGCGCCGGTGAGGCGGCACAGCGCCTCGGCGTCCATGCGGTCCTGGGGACTGGAGGTGGCGGAAGGGATGAACAGATTGAGCACCTTCTCCGGCCCCACGGCGTCGCAGCACAGCTTGGACACGGTGGCCGAGTCGATGCCCCCGCTCAGGCCGACCACCACGCCGTGGCCTCCGCTCTCCGCGACCTTCTGCCTAATGAAATCCAGGATGGCGGGGCGGGCGTAGTCCTTGAGCTGCGGCCTCATCGCCCGGGCATGGCCGAGGTCGGTCTTATCGCTTGCCCTCGCCAAGTCTAAGAGGCAGGGCGGCCATGTAGCGCCGAGACCATGCGCGTGGCCCTTGCCCAGACCCCCTGCGCCCTGGGGGACAAGACGGAGAACCTGGAGCGGATGAGGAGGATGCTGTCCCGGGCGGACGCCGACCTCTACGTGTTCCCGGAGCTGTTCCTGACCGGCTACATGGTGCGGGACGAGGTATACCGCCTGGCCGAAGGCACTGACGGCAAGAGCGTGGCCGCGGTGGCCCGGCTGGCCGAAGAGCGAGGCGCCCACGTCCTGTTCGGCATGCCCGCCTGGGACGCCGAGGTGCCGGGGGTGCTGCGCAACAGCGCGGTGCTGGTGTCGCCCGACGGGTCGGTGCAGCGCTACGACAAGGTCAACCTGGCCACCTTCGGGCCGTTCGAGGAAGGGCTGTACTTCGCCCCCGGGGACGCCCCCTCGGCGATGGAGGTCGAGGGCATCAAGATCGGCGCGGTCATCTGCTACGATCTGTTCTTTCCGGAGCTGGCCAAGCGGTACGCCCTCCAGGGCGCCCAGGCCATCGTGTGCCTGTCCGCCTCGCCAGTGACGTCCCGGGCGTTCTTCGAGAGCCTCATCCCCGCCCGGGCCATCGAGAACACCGCCTACTGCCTCTACGTCAATCAGACCGGGACGCAGCTCAACCAGGTGTTCTTCGGCGGGGCGGAGGCGGCGGGGCCCACGGGCGGCCGCCTGGCCAAAGCGCGGTACTTCGAGGAGGACCTCGTGGTGGTCGAGGTGCGGGAGGACGATGTGCGGGCGGCGCGGCGGGGCCGGCCGACCGTCCGCGACTCCCTGGGGCGCCTGTGGTAGCTGTACCGGCATCACCGCTTCATCAGCCGGCAGGGGCAGGTCAGGTCGGCGCAGGGCGGGTAGACCGGTGAGCGCGTCGCTCGGCCTCTGAACCGCCGGCGCTTCCTCCTCCCCTTCCGCAGCTTCGCTCCTTTCATCGCCTCATCCGCACGGCGGGCGGTGCTTATCAATCGGCGCAGGAGAGGGGGCCGAAAGTACTCGCTCCGCTGGCGATCGCCAGTCCAGCCGGGACGTTGCTAAAAGTGCCCTCGCCCCAACGACCGGTCCTCGCCGGCTTGGGACGGGTCGCTCGGAGGTCCCAGCATTCCGACACCTTTAAATCGGAAGACGCGGTAAGGAGCCAAACTAGGCCGAGGTGGCCCAGACCGGTAAGGCGCAAGCCTGGAAAGCTTGTGTCCGCAAGGACTCGGGAGTTCAAATCTCCCCCTCGGCGCTCGTTTTTTACCACCGCCCCGGCGGGGTCCTTGACCACGCCATTTATTAGCCCCGACCGGATTGGAGGAGCGCGACCATGAACGTTAACGTCGACCTCAGGCTCAAGGACGTGCCAGGGCAGCTAGTGTGGGCACTGGAGCCCATCTCCGCCAACGACGGCAACATCCGGGGAGTGGTGCACCACCACGACGCCATGATGGGCGGGCGGATCGCCGTCAATGTCACCTTCGAGGTCCGCACCGAAAAAACGCTGGAGCGCATCCTGGATATCTGGAAGGAGCGCGAGATCGACGTGGTGAGGATGGACGCGGTCTACGAGTCCTTCCCCGTGCAGTACCTGCTGGTGGGCAACATCTCCTCGGAAGAGATCGAGGCCATCACCCGGGGCCTGGAGTCGATGGACGGCCTCGCTTCCCTGGACATCCGGTTCACCGGCTCGGTCACCTCCAGCAAGCGGGCGGCCATGGTCACCGGCAAGGCCATCCGCAAGGAGGCCCTGGACCAGATCGAGCAGTTCTTCCGCAAGCACGCCAAGGACGGCGGGTACACCCTCATCAGGGGGCTGGACTGATGGACGTCCTCATCGCCGGGTTCGGGGTGATCGGCCAGGGCATCACCGAGGTCATCCGGGACAAGCAGGAGCTGTTCCGCAAGAGGTTCGGGGAGGAGGTACGCATCGTCGGCGCGCTCGACTCCCGCTCCTATTCGGTCGACCCAAAAGGCCTGGACCCCTCCGCCCTGCTGACGCGCAAGCTGGCCACCGGCCGGGTGGGGGCCAAGGACCTCGACCTGGACATCCGCCAGCTCACCGATGAGCTCGACTACGACGTCATGGTGGAGGTCTCCCCGACCAACATCGTGGACGGGGAGCCGGGGAGCACCCACATCCGTACCGCCCTGCAGGCCGGCCGCCACGTGGTCACCGCCAACAAGGGCCCCCTGGCCCTGAACTTCCACGAGCTCTCCTCGTTGGCCAAGAAGAACCACGTCCAGCTGCGCTACGAGGCCTCGGTGGGCGGGGCCATGCCCGTGATCAACCTGTCGCGCGAGCTGCTCATGGGCGAGAAGATCTACTCCATCCGGGGCATCCTCAACGGCACCTGCAACTTCATCCTCAACCGCATGCGCGAGGAAGGCCTGCCGTTCGCCTCCGCGTTGCGGGAGGCCCAGGAGCTCGGGTACGCCGAGCGCGATCCCACCTACGACATCGACGGGGTGGACTCGGCCTGCAAGCTGACCATCCTGGCCAACGCCATCTTCGGCATGGACGTCACCTACGCCGACGTCCTTCGCACCGGCATACGCGGCGTCACCGAGGAGGCCATCGCCCTGGCCGCCGAGCAGCGGAAGGTGGTAAGGCTCATCGGGGAGATCGCCGACGGCAAGCTGGAGGTGTCCCCGCGGCTGGTGCCGGTGGGCCACCCGCTCAGCATCGGCGGCACCCTGAACGTCGCCCAGATCATCACCGACCTGGCCGGAGAGATCACCGTGGCCGGGCGAGGGGCCGGCAGGAAGGAGACGGCCAGCGCGCTGCTCAGCGACCTCCTGGCCATCCTCAAGGACGAGGAGACGAGGCGCGGTACGAAGTGACGGGCCACAATTTAATATACAGTCCCGCCATCCTCTGACCCATCCTGGAGTAGGTTTATCATGAAGAGCGCAGGGCGGGATTTATTTATTGGCCAATAAAGTGGCCATCTACGACACGACTCTCAGGGACGGCTCCCAGACCGAGGGCGTCTCCTTTTCGACCGAGGACAAGCTTGACATTCTGAAGCGGCTGGACCACTTCGGCGTGGACTTCATCGAGGGCGGCTGGCCGGGGTCCAACCCCAAGGACGTCGCGTTCTTCGAGGCCGCGCGGTCCATACCGCTGGAGCATGCCCGGCTGGTGGCCTTCGGCAGCACCCGCCGCGCCGGGATCGAGGCGGAGCAGGACAGCAACCTGCGCACCCTGGTGGACTCCGGAGCGCCCTGCGTGGCCATCTTCGGCAAGTCCTGGGACCTCCACGTCACCAACGCCCTCAAGGTCAGCCTGGAGGAGAACCTGGAGATGGTGCGGGACAGCGTCGCCTTCCTCAAGGCCAGCGGCCGGGAGGTGGTGTTCGACGCCGAGCACTTCTTCGACGGCTACGCCCGCAACCCCCGGTACGCGCTCGAGGTGCTGGACGCGGCGGCCTCGGCCGGCGCCGACTGGCTGGTGCTGTGCGACACCAACGGCGGCTCGGTGGTGGCCGACGTGACTAAGGGGTTCCAGGAGGTCGGGCGGAGCTTCGACCGGCCGCTGGGCATCCACGCCCACAACGACAGCGAGCTGGCAGTGGCGGTGTCGCTGGCGGCGGTGGAGGCCGGAGCCACCATGGTGCAGGGCACCATCAACGGCCTGGGAGAGAGGTGCGGCAACGCCAACCTGTGCTCCATCGTGCCCAACCTCGTGCTCAAGATGGGGCGGACGGTCCAGGCACCGGACCTCCGCCTGCTGACCCCGCTCTCGACCTTCGTGGCCGAGACCGCTAACGTAGCGGCGGATCCCAAGCTGCCGTACGTTGGCCGCAGCGCCTTCGCCCACAAGGGCGGGGTGCACGTCAGCGCGATGATGCGCGACCAGCGCACCTACGAGCACGTCGACCCCGCCGTGGTGGGCAACCAGCGGCGTATGCTGGTGTCCGAGCTGGCCGGCACCGCCTCGGTCCTGGCCAAGGTGCGGGACTTCGGCATCGACACCGAGAAGGACAGTGGCCGGGCCATCCTGGAGCGCCTCAAGGCGCTGGAGGCCGAGGGGTACCAGTTCGAGGGCGCCGACGCATCGTTCGAGCTGCTGGTGCGCCGGCTGCGCAACGGCATCAAGCCCCCCTTCCGCCTGGAGGGCTTCCGCATCTTCGTCGACGTCACCGGCGCCAACGTCTCCTCGGAGGCGAGCATCAAGGTGGTCGACGCCAGCGGGACGATGGAGCACACCGCCGCCAACGGCAACGGGCCCGTGAACGCCCTGGACCGGGCGGTGCGCAAGGCGCTGGAGCGCTTCTACCCCGAGCTGCGGGAGGTCCGCCTGGTCGACTACAAGGTCAGGGTCATCGACGGCAAGGACGCCACCGGGGCCAAGGTCCGGGTGCTCATCCGCTCCACCGACGGCCAGGACTCCTGGACCACGGTGGGCGTCTCCACCAACATCATCGAGGCCTCCCTGGCCGCCCTGCTCGACAGCATGGAGTACAAGCTCCTCAAGGCGGCCGACGCGGCCCGCCAGGCCTGAGTTGTCATAGGCGGGGACCGAGGGCATCCTTTTAATCCGCCACGTCCGTTCCTCACCCGGCTGCCATGTACAAGGTCGAGCTCATCGGTCCAGAGGAGAGGAGCGAGCTGTACGCGAGCCTCGAGCCGCGGTACCGCTACACGGTGAAGTCGGAGATCCACGGGGTGTGCGTGCGCCTGCTCACCGACCAGGAGCGCACCAAGGAGATCTGGGAGGACAACTTCTACCACATGTCGGAGAACGTCCGCTCCCACGCCCGCCTGGTGGTGCTCAAGGAGCCCTCGCAAGGCCTGACGGTGAAGTACGACCCGCTCACCCGGACCGCCTTCCTGTTCAACATCGACTACTACGGCTGGGTCAAGAGCGTCGCTTTGGCGGTAGTGGCGGACGTGCTGGAGGACCAGCACGGCATCCACTCGGTGCACGGGGCCGCCCTGGACGTCGACGGCCGGGGGGTCTCGCTCATCGCCCCCTCCAAGACCGGGAAGACCACGCACTCCTGGGGGCTGCTGCGCTCCCCCGAGGCCCGGCTGGTGACCGATGACTGGTACTTCGTGCACCTCTCCGACCGCCGTCCCCTCGCCTACGGCTCGGAGAAGAACTTCTACATCGACGCGGACATCGGGGGCATCTGGCCAGAGTACCGGTCGCTGGTCGAGCAGGCGCGCTTCGACGAGCAGGGTAGGGCCATCGTCAACGTCCGGTGGACGGTCGGCCTGGGCGGAGTTGTCCCTTTGACCACCATGCACCGGATCATATTGCTCAAGCGCGACGCCGCGGACCCCGTCCTGGAGCGGAAGCTCGACACCGACGAGGCGCTCGAGTACCTGCTGGCGAACAACTTCTGCAACCCCCACCAGCTGGTGAGGGACCAGCGGAAGCTAGCGATGAGGGAGCGGTTCTTCCGCGAGTACCTCGGGCACTGCGAGGTGCACATGGTCAACACCGCCGCGCCGGCGCAGGAGAGCCATCGGGCGATCCAGCGCATCGCTTTCGGCCGCTGAGACCGAGGAGAACACAGGCTGTGAGTTGAGAGGAGCCCCCGAAGATTAAAGAATATGGTGGGGAAGTTGGAGAAGGTCCACGGGGACTCCCCAAAGGAATATTGAGAAGGGGTTAAAAAAATCTTTGGTCCTCAGCTCCTGCCGGCGCTGTCCGCTTGTATCGCACCTGCGATATATGCCTACAGCTCCAGACCGAAGGCCTCGACGAACTCCTCCATCCGCCGGAACTCCGCTAGGAACTTCCGCCCCTTGTCGGTGATGCCATAGGTGGTCCCCTCCTGCCGGACCACCAGCCCGGACTCCTCCAGCTGTCCGAGGTACTTGGTCAGGCGGTCGTGGGAGAGGTTCGCCCGGTACAGGATGTGGGTCACCTTGGCGCTGCCGTCCTCCTCCACCGCCCGCAGGATGTCCGCGAAGATGCGGCCCTTGGAGCGGTACCGCTGCGGCCCGCTCATCCTCGCCTCCTGGGATGATAAAGGGCGAGGAGGAGAGTGAGGAACCCCCCCAGCTGGACGACCCTGCTCGCCACGTACACGAGGTCGCCGATCTGGCTGACGAGGGCGAGGACATGGCTCGCCAGGAGTAGGAAGAAGCCGAGGGCCACCAGGACGGCCGTCCGGGTGCGCCGGACCTGCAGGTGGGCAAGCTGGGCGGCGAGGATGATGAACAGCAGCGCGGACAGGGCCAGCTCGAGGGCCGGCCCGTAGGTCACTATGGAGCTGGTCGCCGCCGCGGCGCCCCCGGCGGCCAGGGCGAGATTTCGCTCCCGCAGCCGGTGGAGGTACGCGTACGCCAGGATGGAGAGGGCCAGGATGCCCAGCAGGTAGTAGGCCCAATACCCTACCTCGACCGGTAGCGCGACCTTCCGTCCCAGGTTCAGCCCGGCGCTCATGGCGTAGGCCAGAGTGAGGCCGTTGACGAACAGCCCCGCCGACAGCAGCATGAACGCCAGGAACAGCGCGTAGAGGATGCGCTCCTTGATCCAGAGGTACCCGCGGAGGGCATGGAGTCCGATCCCCAGGGCCACCACCGCGGTGAACAGCTGGAACAGGACGTCGAGGGGGATGAACCATCGGGGAGGGAACATCGGGGGTCGGAGAAACCGCTCGATGGTATATTTGCCCTATGCACTCAACGTCCAGAAAGGAAAATGAAAGGGTTTAGGGCGTGGCCATGGTGGGGACCTTGGCAGGCCTCGCCCTGATGCCGGCCAAGATGTTCAGCACGCCCATCACGATGAGGAAGAGGGCGACCAGCCAGAGAATCGCCAGGATGCCGCCGGCGGGGAACAGCACCAGTAGCGCACCGATGAGCAGCGACCACGCTCCCGAGATCACCAGCAGCCAGCGGTTGGAGGTCCCCAGGGTCGTGCGTCCCGTTGGGGAGATGATGCCCTCGGCAATCTGCATGATCCCTGCGATGATGGCGAAGATGCCCACCAGGTACACTGCCCACAGCGCCGTGATTCCTGGAGCGACCAATGCTGCTATGCCGACGATGACGATGAGCGCGCCCTCGATGAAGTTGAGAGTCCGGTGTCTCGATCCCCTTGGACGGGACAGCGCGTAACCGATGAGGATCAGGCCGCTTATCAGCATGAACGCCCCGAAGATCCACAGGAACACCACCAGCGAGATGCCTGGGACGATCAGCATTGCCACCCCGACCAGGAGGGCGATGACCCCGAAAGCCACCCGCCCCCACCATCTGTCCTTCATTCGTTCGTTAGCCATTGCCGTCTCCCAGCAGGGCAGACGACCCTGCTGGAGGACGTTTTCGAGCATGCAGTATTTATTACTAGGCAAGCAGAACGACCAGTCTGGCCCCCGAACGAGGGACGTGGACGAATCGTACAGACGATTCTTTCCGCGGGGGGATATACCCGCCTCGCCGCTCACCCCGCCGAGGTAAACGAGAATGCAGACGAAGCTCAAGCTGGTAGCCCTGGGGGCGACCGCCCTCTTGGCCCTTGTGGCCATCTCTGCGGTCATCCTTACCCCAGGAGCGGCAGGCGACGACGGGGAGCAGGCGGAGGTCGAGGTCACTGATGCCGCCACCGTCATGGAAGGCAAGCGCAACCTGACCGTCACCGTGACGGGCAAGGTCAACGGCACGATGGCCCCGCTCCGTGGCGCCGAGGTATGGCTGTACTCGGTCACCTTCACCTCCGAGGGCAACCGGTCGGTCGCGGTGATCGAGGTCGTCGCCCAGGGCCTCACCGACCAGGACGGCAACGTCACCTTCAGCGTGGACGGCAACAGGACGCGGAGGTACTGCGTCATGGCCGAGCACGGCGAGGTGGTCGGGTTCGCCAAGTGCGACCTGTCCGAGGGCGAGTGCGCCCAGGTGATAGCCCACCAGTGGCACGCCGACACCGAGCACGGCAAGGCCTGGAAGAAGCTCCTGGTCCGGTATGCCGAGCAGAACAGCTCGGAGATCGCCTAAGGCACGAACCGCCAACGCGCGTCCTCAGCTGTGGACGCGCCTCTACCTCCTTTCCCCCGGCGCCGGGGCCCATGGGCGCCGAGGGCGTGAGCATCATCAAGTCCCCCACCCGCGGCCCCCGGGACCATCGGGGCCGTGCGGCACGGTCTGGGTAGAAAAATTATTATTCGAACTGTACATATTGAAAAACTCGTGATCTCGTTCGTCATCCCCACGCTCAACGAGGAGAGGACGCTCGAGGCCACGCTCCGCAGCCTGGCTCAGTACAGCGGCGAGCACGAGGTCATCGTGTCCGACGGCGGGAGCACCGACCGCACGCTGGAGATCGCCGAGCAATACGCCGACAAGGTCGTCCGTCATGCCGGACCGCGCCGACAGACCATTGCCGAGGGGCGGAACCAAGGCGCCCTCCTGGCGGCGGGGGACTTCATCGTGGAGATGGATGCCGACACCCGCTTCCCGAACATCGACCGGTTCTTCTCGACCATACTCGGAGCGTTTGACGACCCCACGGTGGTCGCCGCCACTGCCTGGTTCCGCGTCTACCCTGAGGACGAGACCCTCGCGGACCGCGCCATCTTCTGGACCATGGGCGCCGCCAGCCTGGTGCTTGACAACTGCCTGGGCTCCAGCTGCACCTGCGGCGGTGAGTTCCAGATGATACGCACCGAGGCCTTCCGCAGGGTCGGCGGCTATGACAACGACCTCGTGGCCATGGAGGACGTGGAGCTGTTCCGGCGCCTCCGCCGGCTGGGGCGGATCCACTTCCAGAAGGACCTCTTCATCTACCACTCGGGCCGCCGCGCGCACATCCTGGGGTGGCCGCGCAGCATCGCCACATTCGTCGTCAACAGCCTCTACTTCGCCGTGTTCAGGAAGACCCGCTCCAAGGCCTGGGAGCCGGTCCGATGATTTCTATGGCCTTCATTTGAATGAATGTCTGCAGCTATTATTAGGCGGGGCCTGCCTTATTCATGGAGCCACGCGCGTTGAGGTGTGTCCATTCCGCCCAAGGCCTTGATCAAGGACGCTCCGCTCGGGCTGCCCCCACGGGTTGCCTCCACCTCCACCGACCAGCTCATGGCCATCACATATAGTGGCGAGGCCATGGGCGGCCAGGGCCACGTCAGGGTGCTGTTCCGGGGGCGCGTCGACGAGGAGCGCCTGGCCCGGGCCGTTCACCTGGCCATCGAAGCGGAACCGATCCTCGGCTACCGGTTCGCCGTGGACGGCCGACGGCCATGCTGGCATCATACTGGTGAGAAGGAATGGGCCGCGCCGTTCGAGGTCTTTGAGACGCCCGATGACCAATGCCTGCTCGACTTCCTGGCCGACCCCGCCTTGCCCGACCGTCCGCCTCAGGTCCGGGCGGGGCTGTTCCGTTCGCAGAACGACCTGCTGTGCATCAAGCTGAACCACGTGGTCATGGACGGGGGCGGGCTGTTCCGGTACCTCGCCCTCCTCTCGTCGCTGTACCGGCGGCTGGGCGAGGAGCCGGGATACCGGCCGCCGAACAGGGTGCCGCGCCGTCACGGACCCCGGCAGGTGCTGAGGCACGCCGGCCTCCTCCCCGCCGTCCGGGCGCTGACGTGCCTTCGCCTTCCCCCGCCGGCGCTTCCGATCCCTGGTGTCAGCAGCGACCGCTCCCGACAGGCCTTCGTCCTCCGGCAGGTGGGAGCGAAGCATCTAGCGGCCCTGCTCTCGTACGCCCGGGAGCAGGGGGCGACCGTTAACGACGTGCTCCTCGCTGCCTTCTGCCGCGCCCTCTTCGCCACCTGCGAGGCGCCCCCGGGCCGGCCGTTCCGGGTGGAGGTCCCGGTGAGCCTGCGGCGGGACCTTCCTGAGGAGTCGACAGGCGACCTCAGCAACCTGACGGGGCTCTACGCCATCACGATCGACCGGAGGCCGGACGAGCCGTTCGAGGAAACGCTGGCGCGGGTCCGGGCAGGGATGGAGCGCGAGAAGGCCAACCGAACCGAGCTCGGGGAGATGCTGTTCGTCGAGATGCTCCTCCTCCCCGGGCCGTCCTTCGTGGAGCGACTGATGGGCAGGACCGGCTACGCGTTCTCCCATCCCTCCATCTCCAACCTGGGGTCGATCGATCCCCGCGTGGTCGACTTCGGTCCCCACCCCGTCGAGGACGTTCAGGTGTTCGGGCCGATACTATTCCCGCCCAACATCGGGGTGTGCGTGAGCACCTTCGGCCAGAGGATGAGTCTCACCCTCCACTACTGCAGCTCCGCGGTCGACCCCGATCTGATGGAAGGGTTCCTAGGGCGGTTCGTCGACGAGTTGCTCGGCGCGCCGAGATAATCGAACGGATGATCGGTCGCCGCCAGGACATGGCGGGCGGACCTAAGAACGAGCGGTTAGCGGTTCAGAAACGCCAATGCAGGAACCGTGGAAATGGAGGTATCAAATGAACGATGTACAAAAATGGGGAGGGCAATTTTGCCCTGAGCCAGTAAAGGAAGTGGGGGCACTGGGATTTGAACCCAGATCAGCGGGTTTCCACCACGCAGGGAGCGACCCTGCAGGAATTAACGGGTCTGTGCTCCAGTTAGTCATCACCGGTCAGCAAACCCGTTCGCAGTCATTCCCGATAACTGGAGCCCGCGAGTATACCGTGTTAGCCCATACCCCCACAGGTCAGCGTTAAGCCTTGCGCATCTTCTGCTGCCGCTTGCGGCGCCTCATCTTCTTCTTGCGCCACTTCCATCTCTGATTTCCCCGCTTCTTCCAAGCGCGCGAGCTTCTCTTCATTCAATTTCTCCTAGTTGTATTCTTGCCCACAACGAGTGGACATACATGAAGGTTTTGATAGGGATTTGGCGGGCTCGTCGGGAGTTTCGCCCCTTTGGGGGGTTTCGAACCCGAGACCACTGACTTGCTTCCACGGTTGGGTGGTAGAAGGCCAGTGCTATATCCAGGCTAAGCCACGAGCCCGCAGATTCCTCGATAGGGCTATCCTAATAAAAGGTTTGCCCAAAACCGCAATGCTGGCCCATCAAAGCGGCCCTGGCGGCAAGGATTATGCTCCGGCACGGGCATCGGTACCCGCATGGACGTCGCTGAGGCCATCGTCAGACGGAGGGCCCTGCGGGCCTTCGAGGACCGCCCGATAGAGGAGGGAACGGTCGACGCGCTGATCGAGGCCATGCACCTCTCCGCCAGCTGCTTCAACAATCAGCCCTGGCGAGTTGTGATATGCCAGAAGGAGGGCTTAGCCAAGGTCAAGGAGGCGCTCAGCAAGGGCAACGTGTGGGCGACGGCGGCGCCGATGATCATGGTCATCGCCTCCAAGCCCTCCCTCGACTGCCGCCTGAACCAAGGGCGGGACTACTTCAAGTTCAGCTGCGGCCTGGCGGTCGGCCAGATGCTGTTGAGGGCCACCGAGCTGGGCCTGACGGCCCACCCCATCGCCGGCTACGACCCGGTGAAGGTGCGGGAAGCCCTCGGCATCCCCGACGACTTCGTGATCATCGCCCTGGTCATCTGCGGCTACCCCGGCACGGACGAATCGCTGCTCACCGACAACCAGAAGGCCGACCAGCGGGAGCGCCCGCCTCGGCGGGCGGTGGAGCAGAGCTTCTTCCGCGAGGCCTGGGACCCCGCTGGCGATAGCTGACGGTCCAGCTTTTAATACCGGCGGGAACCCACAGCCCTGCCGTACGAGGTGCGTGGATGAGTTCGGAAGCCCCGCCCGCCGACGCGCAGAGCGTGGAGTTCGTGCCGCCCCCACCCCAGGGGTTAGCGGTCCTGAGGTGGATCGGCCCGGGGATCATCTGGATGGTCTCGGCCATCGCCACCGGGGAGCTGCTGTTCACTCCCCGCATCGCTTCCCTGTACGGCTACACCCTGCTGTGGGTGATGGTCGGGGCCATCTTCCTCAAGGCGCTCATCGCCCGGGAGATCGGACGGTACGCCACGGTCACCGGCGGCTCCCTGGTGTACGGACTGAGAGAACTCCCGGGACCGCGCAACTGGGGGCTGTGGGTGCTGGTGGCTCCGGGCTTCTTCGTGGCCATCTTCAGCATCGTGGGCCTCGCCGGCGCCACCAGCTCGGCCATCATCCTCGCCCTCCCCGGCGGGTTCCTGTTCTGGGGAGTGGTGGCGGTCGTGGCCTCGGTGGCGCTGGTGTATTTCGGGAGGTACAACGCGGTGGAGAAGGCAGCCATGGTCATCTCGGTGGCCACCACCATCGCCCTCATCTTCACCGCCTCGGCGGTCTTCCCGCCCGTCAACGATCTGCTGGCCGGCCTCCTGCCCACCCTGCCCTCAGAGGTGGACCTCTCGGAGGTGCTCCCCTGGGTCGGCCTGATGATGTCCGGGGCCGCCGGCCTGACGTGGTACTCGCACTGGCTGGTGGCGCGGGGGTTCGGCGCCTCCGCCCTCACCCCCGGCTCGGACGAGCCGTCCGACGTCACCCAGTACGGCAACACCGATATCGTCCGCCTGAGGGGATGGATCAGGACGGTGAGCGTCGTCACCTCCATCGCCACCATCGCCATCTTCGCCCTGCTGCTGGCGCTCATGGTCCTGGGGACCGAGCTCTTGCAGCCCCTGGGCCTGATGCCCGAGGGGGACGCCATCACCGAGGTCCTCTCCCTCCTGCTCGGCGAGGTATGGGGGCCGGTGGGGGCGTGGGGGCTGGTCCTGGCCGCCTTCTTCTCCTTCTGGAGCACCATCATCGCCAGCCTGGACGGGTGGCACCGCCTGCTGGGGGAGGGCACCGCGTTCTTCGCCGAGCAGTTCGGGGCCACGGGCCGGTGGAGGGACCCCACCGCCTACCGCCGCCCGTACCTGCTGATCCTGCTGGGCGCCGTCCCCGTCACGCTGTTCGTCATCAACCCCGAGCCGGTGTTCTTCCTCATCCTGGCGGGCATCATCGAGGTGATGCAGCTGCCCGGGCTGGTGCTGGCGGTCATCTTCCTCAACCAACGCCTGCCCCAAGCGTTCCGCCCCGGCCGGATGACCGTTGCCCTCATGGTCGTGGCGGGGGTCTTCTTCGCCGCCTTCGCCGCGTACTACGTCGCTATGCAGCTGGCGTGACGCTCATAGGCCGAGGACGCGGCGCATGTTGCCGCCCAGCAGCTTGGCCTTGGTGTCCTCGTCCGCCCACGGCTGGCTCTTCACGAAGTCGAGCCACATCGAGGAGGTGTAGCTGAGCTCGAACAGCGGGAAGTCGGTGCCGAAGGAGACCTTGTCGGGGACCTTCTCGGCGATCTCCCGGAGGCGGGAGAGCGCGGTGGCCGGGTCCGAGGGCAGCCAGCCCTGCAGGGCCGAGCAGTCGGTGTAGCAGTTCGGATACCGCTGGCACAGCTCGAAGGCCTGAGCCCGCCACTTGCCGCCGAGGTGGGCGATGACCAGGTTGGTGTCCGGGTACCGCTCCAGCACCTCGGCCCAGTACCGCGGCTCAGCGTACCTCTCGTCCAGCGAGGTCCACGCCGCGCCGGCGTGGGTGACGATCGCCAGGCCGAGGTCGTCCACCCGCTCGTAGAAGGCCCGGACCCGCTCCTCGTTGGGATACCACCCGGTGGGAGGGTACAATTTGACCCCCCGGGCGTTGTACTTGGCAGTGAAGCGGTCGAGCATGCGCAGCGCCGCCTCCCCCCGCTGGGGGTCCACCCCGATGAAGGGGACGATCTTATCGGGATAGGGAGCGCAGCCCTCGAACACCCAGGTATTGTACTCCTCGATGTCGATGTTCGCCCGCTCCACCAGGTTGAAGTCGATGGGCAGGGCCACCGCCATGTCCACCGGGCCGGCGGCCATCATCTCCAGGAGCTTGGCTGGGGTGACCCCGTATTCCGGCCACACGTCCTCGACGTCGACCTCCCAGTTCATCACATCCTTGAGCACCTGGAGCGGCTCAAGGTAGGCGCGGACCATCTTGGTGGGAAGGTGGTCCCTAAGCCAGAGATGGACGTGACTGTCGATGATCATCCAGACCGGGGAGGTCACCGCCCTAGCCGCTATTTATCGGTTGCCAAAGGAGAGGGATGGCTGATATAGCCCGGCCTTCCAATTAACGGTCATGGTGCTCGTGACGGCCTGCCTGGTGAACGAGGTCCCGCCCGGCGGCATGAGGAACTTCAGCCTGCTGGACCACACCGTCCTGGTGGCCAACGTGGACGGCCGGTTCTACGCCATGGACGGGGTGTGCTCGCATGGCTTCGCCAGCCTGGCCCAGGGAACGCTGGACGGCTTCATCGTCACCTGCCCTCGCCACGCCGCCCGGTACGACCTGCGCACCGGGAAGGTGGTGGCCCAGCCAGTGCCGACCGGCCGGGCGGTCGACCTGCGCGCCTACCGCGTCGAAGTGTCCGACGGATGCGTCAACGTGGACATGTGATGGAAAAGTACCATATGCGCCCCGGCGGATACCAAGGCCATGAACTTCCGCGAGGTCCCCGCCGACCAGCGCGTCGACGCCGAGATGCTGGCCGCCCTCCTCGAGCTGGTCCCGGTGCGCGACGGGGACCGCTACCGCCTCCTCCCCCGCCGGGAGGTCATCGACCTGGTGGAGCAGATGCGCCAGGTGGGGGACCGGGAGCGGGCGTTCGAACTGCTGGCGGCGCTGGAGTTCGATCCCGAGCGGGCCTTCCGGGACCTCTATCCCCAGGTGGCGTCCAAGAGCGTCAGGGTACGGACCTCCACCCTTTTCCGGATGCTGCAGGAGGCCTCTCGGACGGGGGAGAGCCGTAGCGACCTGATGCGCCGCCTGCTCCGCCCTGCGGTGGAGGCGGCGTTCGAGGAGCTGAAGGACCGCATCCCCGACGAGCGGGAGGACCTCGTGCGGTTCTCCCTGGACGAGTGGAAAGGAGCGCCGCGCCCGGCAGTGGAGGAGCTGGAGGCGAGGGACGTCCAGGAGGGAGAGGTGGCCCTGCCGGCCATCCGCTTCCGCCTCGGTCCGCAGGAGCTGCCGCCGGACCTCCGCAAGTACTCCCGCTACTTCCTCAAGAACCTCTTCCGGCTCAACAACGTCCACGGTGACAACCGGTTCCACCACCCGCCGGAGCTGATCGAGAAGTACTGGGAGTACGTGTCGCCGAACCAGGGCACCTTCGAGGTGGAGATCGTCCCCGCCGCCAAGACCGTGACCGTGCGGCTGTTCGAGGTGAGCCGGGCGTTCGGCCTGGAGAGGACCGAGGACCCCGACTACTTCGGTCTGGTCGAGTTCCTGGCCCGGGAGGCCCGCCAGCGCCGCATCCGGAGCTGCCGGGTGTCGCTCCAAGGCCGCCAGCCGGAGGACGACGAGGTCCTGGAGCAGATGATGGCCGTCGAGGCCGACCTGCCCGAGGGGCCAGGGGCCGGGCCGGTGCGCCACGACCTCAGCCCCGAGGGCCTGGAGCTGTTCCGCTCGCTGCTGCGCCGGCTCACCGGCGTGAAGGCCGAGGTAAGGTTCCCGGTGAGCGAGCGCACCACCGACGGGCACGACGCGCTATCGGTGCTCGGCTTCGACCTCGAGCTCGATGAGACCGGCCGCTTCCGCCTCGACCACGGGGAGGCGTCGGAGCGGTCCATGCACGAGGTCGTCCTGGTGGTGGGGGGCAAGCTGCTCGACCTCTCCCGCCAGGTGTACCGCGAGCCCGCGCGTTTCCCCCGGCCGGACGTGGACGCCCTGGACGCGGAGGTCCACCGCCTCATCCGGCAGGCCGAGGAGGAGGGCCTGACGGACGAGAAGGCACGGGAGATCGTGGCCAAGATCACCGTGCTCGACTACTACGAGTCGCTGGCCAAGTACAGCTACGCCCTCAGCGAGCAGCTGGTCAAGCTCTTGGAGGGCCGGCAGACCGTGACCTTCACCGCCCCCCGCGCCCTCCTCGCTCTGCTCAACCGGGTGCTCGAAGGAACGACCGTCGATGCGCTGGTGCTCGACGGCCTCGGAGCGGAGGGCCCATGACCACCGTGGGCATCTACGTCGACGGGCCCAACATGGAGCGGGGGCTCTTCGACGCCGGTGATATGGCCATACTGGAACGCATCGGCAGCCTGCTGGTGGAGTACGCCTCCGCCCTGGGCCAGGTGGTCGAGGGCAGGGTGTTCGTGGACGAGGACACCATCTGGCGGTCGGAGCGCACCCGGGAGGACTACGCCCGGCGGGGCTTCCAGCTGGTGGAGAGCAAGTCCTTCCGCCACATCGACCCCCGGACCAAGCGCGTGGTCTTCGGCAAGAGCCTGACCGATCCCGCCATGCACTGCGCGGTGGTCGACCGCCTCCATGACCCGGACTGCCCGGACGTCTTCGTCCTGGCGACCGGGGACAAGGACATCACCATCGTCCTCGATTACATCTACGAGCACGGGAAGAGGGCGGCGGTGCTGGGGGAGGCCCACTCCATCTCCAGCTTCCTGGTCACCAAGTGCGACGCCCTGGGCTTCGGCTGCAACATCGTGCAGCTGGTAGCGAGGTCGATGCGGGCCAAGAAGGCGGGTCCGGCCGCGCCGGAGAAGGGCGGGGCGGGGCTGCGAGTGACGGACCTGGAGGGCCGCCCGGAGGACATGGAGCGGTACCTGAGGGAGCGCGACGAAGCGTCCAACAAGCTCAATCCGAACAACATCGCCTACTGGCGCGCCCGCGGGTACAGTGAGCGGCCTCCCGACTGGGAGCAGCGGGCCAAGAAGAAGGGGAAGGCGTAGGCGGTGGACGAGGAGCTCGCCAAGCTATTGGAGCCGTATGCTGAGGGGGTGCGGGAGCTCACGCTCCGGGCCCGGGCGAAGGTGCTGGAAGTGATGCCGGAGGCGGTGGAGCAGGTCGACCTACCCTCCCGGCTGGTGGCGTTCGGGACCGGCCCGCGGACCAAGGACACGGTGTTCACGCTGATGCCCCAGCGGGACCGCGTCAATCTAGGAGTGTACGGAGGCGCCGAGCTGCCCGATCCCGCCGGGCTGCTGAAAGGGACAGGGAAGCGCCACCGGCACGCGGTCATCGCTCGTCCGGACGATCTTGACGACCCCCGGCTGAGGGCGCTGCTGCTCGAGGCCGTGTCCAGGAAGCGGGGCTAGCGGCTCAGGACACCAGCGGCATCGGCAGCAGCTCCATGGCGCTGTAGTCGGAGACCTGGACGTTCGGCTCCCCCTGCTCGTAGAGGAGCTCGGCGACCTCCACGAAGACCTCGTCCGGCACGATCACCACGACCTCGATCTCTTCCTCCGCGGCCTCGTTGTACTCGGCGAGGGCATCGCGCCGCCGCCAGCTCTCCGCCGTTTCCAAGAACTCGTAGCCGATTATCTCCCCGACCTCCTCATCCTGGACGGTGATGAAGCACCACGGGCCGGTCTCTCCCACGAAGTAGGTGGCCTCGGCCTCGGTGCCGGGGTCGTCCTCCTCTATCTGCGCCAGTCTCTGGTCCACCAGGTCGATGAGGTCAACGGCGGGCATCGGAAGGCAGTGGGACGAGGCATTATAACTACTTGACCACACGACTCGGACATGGTTTAAGACGGCCGTTGGCGATACCGCGGGGAGATGGACGTGCGTTACGAGGTCGTCCGGGACGGCGACATCGAGCAGTGCCGGGAGCTGTGCGACGAGCTGATGGCGTTCCAGAAGTCGAAGGCGACCATCGAGCCGGAGCGGTTCGACACGATGAGCTTCGACACCCGGATGAGGAGGAGCTACGACGCCGCGCTGGAGCGGTATGTCGTGGTAGCGAAGGACCGCGGCGTCCCGGTGGGCTACGCCTTCGCCACGGTCGAATCGCTCGACAGCCTGAGCGGCCCGCCGTTCTACCTGCTGCCACGGACCGGTCTGCCGCCGAGGATCGGGTGCCTCAGCAACCTGTACCTGAGGGCCTCGTACCGCGGAACCGGGATCGGCTCGAGGCTGTTCGACATGTCCATGCGATGGCTGGAGAGCTTCGACGATGTCCCTCTGACCTACGTGTTTATCTCCAACGGCAACCACGACGCCTATGACTTCTACCTCCGCCGAGGCTTCGCCTACAGCCACGACGTCCTCGGTGGGTTCATCATCGCGGCGTGCCGGCGAAAGGGAACGGCCTGACCGGGAGCTCATGGGCCAGCCCGGCGTGGTCCATGGAGGTCTTGAAGCCCAGTGGTTACGACCGGTCAGCGGCCCTCGTCGCCTTCCTCGTCCTGCCCAGGGCATCGGCGGCGAGCATGGCGTCGCAGACCCGCTGAGGCGTGATCTCGACCGGCTCGTGGTGGATCGGTTGGTCAGACGCGCAGGCCTTCACCGCCGCCGTCATCAGCTTGTCCGGGCCGGCCTCCGCCAGGCCGATGTCCGCCAGGGTCGTGGGCAGGCCGACCTCCTCGCAGAACGAGTAGACGGTCTCCGACTCCTCCGGATCGGCGCCATTGAGGTGGAGCCCGGCCAGTACCCCGAAGGCGACCTTCTCGCCGTGATAGTGGGAGTGGGTTTCGGTCAGCGCGGTCAGGCCGTTGTGGATGGCGTGGGCCGACGCCACCCCAGCGCACTCGAACCCCAGTCCGCTCAGCAGGATGTTCGCCTCGACGATGCGGTCCAGGGCCGGGGTCACGGCGTGACGCTCGCTGGCCGCCTTGGCCGCGGCACCGTGGGCCAGCAGTGTCTCGTAGCACAGCCTGGCGATGTGGAGCCCCGCCGCCGTGCTGAGCCCGCCACACTCGTTCGGCGACCGCGAGCGCTCGCACGACCTGGCCTCGAACCAGGTGGCCAGCGCGACCCCCATGCCCGCCACCAGGAAGCGCGTGGGCGCCGCGGCGATGATGTCCAGGTCGACCAGCACCGCCGCCGGGTTCGACCTCTGGTAGAGCACTGCCTCGAAGGCGCCCTGGGGGGAGTATATGACCGCGCACCCGCGGCAGGGCGCATCGGTCGAGGCGATGGTGGGGACGACGATCACCGGCAAGCCAGCCCGGTCGGCGGCGATCTTCGCCGTGTCGATGGCCTTTCCCCCACCCATCCCCACCACCACGCCCGCGCCCTCCCGCTCGATCGCCGCGGACATGCGGGACAGCTCCTCCTCGCAGCACTCGCCGCGGAACATCTAAGCGGCGATGCCCCGGGCTTCCAGGTCCAGCCCGCATGCGGGGAGCACCTTGCCGATCACTGAGGGGAGGCCAGGACGAGCCCCTTTCCCCCCAGCCTCTCCACCAGACCAGGGAGCTCGGCTATCGCCCCGGCGCCCTGGATGTACTTGCCTGGGAATACTGCTCTCTTTAGCATGTCGTCCACCGTTTGCGCCGCTTCGGCCAGGCCTGAAGGACGGGGGACGAGCGCAGCGGCAGGCGGGGACGAGGAACCTATCCTCGGCCGCTCGGCATGCCGCTGGGTGCCAAGCCTTCAGGCCGCCACCCGATGAACCGGTCCCCTTGTCAAGGTTGCGTGGGCTGTAGCCTGTGGGGGAACGTTCCTCCCCTGCTCTAGTCCCCTCTTCCTCGCTCCCCCGACCTCAGGATTATTAGTCCGCCGACCTCTCCACCTGTCAGGACGTGAGGGTTTGACCATCACCTTCGATGACGCGCTGAGGATCGCCAGGAAGAGCATCGGGGACCTGACCGGGGACGCGAGCCCCGAGGTGCTGCGGTTCGAGCTGCGGGACGGCTTCAACTTCCGTTTCCGGACGAGCAAGGGCGAGCACGACATCACCATCGAGCCGAGCGGCGCGGTCGGAAGGTTCGCCCGGGCGGACGCCGCTCCGCCATCGAACACCATGGCACAGGAGGAGGGAAGCGTGCCGGTACCCCAGGGGATCACCAGGCAGGTCGCGGTGGAGCGGGCCCTCAGCTACGCCGGCGGGGGCCGCGTCGAGAAGGTCAAGCCGTCGGACGGGGGCTGGAGGATAGAGATCGACCGGGGGCTGCTGAAGCCCGAGGTCACGGTGTTCGTGGACGCCAGCGGGGAGGTCCACGAGAAGAAGCGGTCCAAGATGGACTTCCTGGGCCTCGACCTCGACTGAGGCCCTTCGACCCTTACGGGATGCGCCTTCAGGTCCAAGGCGACATGGCTGGCGTTGATGTCCGCCCCAGAGTCCCTCCGGCTGGAAGTCGAACGCGTCAGTTCCGTCGGTCGACAAGGACCACGGAATACCTACTAATAACGCCAGGTCTTTTTCAGCGGACGATGAGCATGGTCACGAGGCGATCGCGTGGACATCTTTGAGCAGATAAGGAAGGAGCATCAAGAGGTCGAGGGGATGCTCCAAGAGCTATCCAAGGGGTACGACAGGCAGCTGATCAAGAGTCTGAGGATCTACTACGGCACGCACATGAGCACGGAGGAGGCGACCCTTTACCCAGCCATGGGGGAGCAGGAATCCGATGTGCTGCTACTGGTGAAAGAGGAGCACAATCGGATCAGGGGCCTCCTGGTCAACTTGGGAACGGGAGAAGCGGAGTTCCCCTCGAAGCTGGCAGTGCTCGCCGAGGTCATGAGGGAGCACCTGGAGAGGGAAGAGCAAGCCCTCCTGCCTAAAGCCCAACAGATCTTGGACCAAGGGACGGTCGAGAGCCTCTCGTACCAGTTCAGCGAGATCAACCGGAGGAAGAGGGAGAGCGTCCTATAGGACGACCTGTCCTTCTCCCACTTTATGGCCAGAGAGGTCAGAGAGCGTTCCCACGAGCGATGATCGTGCTTTACTACAAGGTCCGTCCAGCCTAGCATCCCGACCGACCTGGTGGCATGAGCGCTGGATAGCCTTACCGGCCTGTCGCTCCAATCCCTCGTTCGCTAACGACACCGTCATCACTGAAGGTCGGCGTGCACCGCCCCATACCATCGGGGAGCCGGCATGCCCGAAGCGTCTGCCGGTGAAGGCACATGCCGCGCGATGCCGCACGGTTATTAATTCGTAAATTCATTACTGGAAGATAATAACGGCCCCCAGGCTCAAAGCCGTCCTCCTTGCCCTTTTCCTGCTGATGTCGTCGACCACCGGCCTTTCTTGCCCGAGCCAAGCGCTGGCACCGGAACCCCCCGCTGCGACGCCCGCGGACGAGAGCATGGCCGGGCCTGGCTTGGAGGCCCTCGATGGGCCGGCCCTCTACCACTTCACCGAGAACCTCGGACAGTGGCCCGAGGAGATCGCCTTCACTGCCTCTACCTCGTTCGGCAGCGCGGCGTTCACCGACAAGGGCTTCTATTACCACCTGACCACGACGGATGGCGGGGTCGACGTCATCGGGGTCGAGTTCGTCGGCGGCGGCGCCCGACCCGTGGGCGAGGGCCTCTTGGAGCAGAGGTCGAACTACCTCATCGGGGAAGCGGGCAGCTGGGTGACCGGCGCCCGCTCCTACGAGGCCATCCTGTATCGGGACGCCTGGGACGGCGTGAGCATCAGGTTCTACTTCCAGGACGGGGCGCTGAAGTACGACGTCGGCATCGAGGCAGGCGTCAGCGAGGAGCCTATCGCCTTCCGGGCCTCCGGGGCGGAGCTGACCCTCCTGGAGGGGGTGCTGACGATGAAGACTCCACGCGGCAGCATGACCGACGGCGCGCTCCGGTCGTTCCACCCCGATGACGGAAGCGCCGTCGCCTCGGCCTTCACCGTGGAAGGCGATGTGTACGGGTTCGCCCTCAGCGGGCGCGATGACTCGAGGGCCGTGGTCATCGACCCTGTGGTATACTCCACCTACGTTGGTGGCGGCTACGATAAGGCCCTGGCGGTCGCCATCTCTCCCACTGGCCACGTGTACGCCGCGGGGTTCGCCAACGGTAACTTCCCTATCACCGCGGGGGCGTACCAGACCACCAGGTACGACACCGATGCCGTCGTCTTCAAGATGAACGAGGCGGGGACCGCCCTGCTCTACGCGACCTTCATCGGGGGCAACGGGATTGACCAGGGGCTGTCGATCGCGGTCGACGACGCCGGGAACGCATACGTGTCCGGCTTCACCGAGGGCGGATCGCCCAGGCCCTTCCCTACCACGACCGGCGCCTACCAGAGCGCGTACGGGGGCGGGACCTACGACGCCTTCGCGCTCAAGCTGAACGCGTCTGGGAGCGGTCTCGTCTACTCAACGTTCATCGGAGGTCCTGGGTCGGACAGGGGCCTTTCGCTCGGCATCGACGCTTCCGGGAACTCGTACGTCGCCGGGTCCACCGACGGCGGCTTCCCGACCACCAACCGGGCCATGCAGAGGGATTACGGCGGCGGCACTTCTGACGGCTTCATCCTTAAGCTGAACTCCAACGGCACCGGGCTGGCATACTCGACCTACATCGGTGGAGGCCTCCAAGACATCGTCTATGGGATCGCGGTCGACGGTTCCGGCCGAGCGTACGTCGCCGGCGAAACCAATTCGTACGACCTCCCCACGACGGAAGGCGTGTTCCAGCCCGGGCTCGCCGGATACACCGACACCTTCGCCGCGAAGCTCAGCCCAAGCGGGTCGTACCTGGACTATTGCACCTACGTCGGCAGCGGCACGAACCACGAACGAGCCTTCGCCTTGGACGTCGACGAAGCGGGCTGCGCTTACATCACCGGCGAGACCGCCTCGTACATCTTCCCCACCACCCCGGGGGCGTACCAGCAGACCTGTGGCGGCGGGACCTACGACGCCTTCGTCTACAAATTGAGCCCCTCCGCCGATCACCTGGTGTTCTGCACATATGTCGGCGCGTCGGGAAGGGACCATGCCACCGCCATCGCCGTGGACATCCACGGTAATATCAACGTCGCCGGTCACACCAGCGACGCTTTCCTCACCACCCCTGGCGCCTACCAGACGGTCTATGGGGGCGGCTTGAACGATGCCTTCTTCTTCCAGCTCGACCCGACCGGGTCCCGCCTGGTGTACTCGACCCTGTCCGGTGGGAGCAACGACGAACAAGCACATGGGATAGCGGTCGACTCGTCCCGGAACGTTTTCGTGGTCGGTTACTCCGCCTCCGCCAACTTCCCCACCACCTCTGGGGCGTTCCAGCAGTCATTGGTCCAATCCTTCAACGGGTTCGTGCAGAAGTACGCCGTCCTTGCCGCGCCGGGCGCCCCCACCGCGCTCATCGCCAACCCTGGGAACGGCCAGGTGGAGCTGTCGTGGACGCAGCCGGCGGATAATGGAGGGGCGAACGTGGACTACTACATCGTCTACAATGGAGGGTCCGAGGTGGGCCGCCCATCGTCCACATCGTTCACGGTGACCGGCCTGACCAACGGTAAGTCCTACTCCTTCACGGTGGTAGCCCACAACAGTGTGGGTGTAGGGCCCGCATCCTCCCCCACGACCGCGATCCCGCGCACTGTGCCAGGCGCCCCGACCGGCCTGTCGGCGACCCCCGGCGACGGCCAGGTCACGCTGTCGTGGTCCGCGCCGACGCAGTCGGGAGGGGCGGCGGTCGAGCACTACCTGGTCTACATGGACGGCGACATGGTCGCTCACCCGACCTCGACTGACATCACCATCCTCGGCTTGACCAACGGGAAGAGCCACGTGTTCGCCGTCTCCGCGGTTAACGCGGGAGGAGAGGGAGCGCTCTCCGAGCCGGTGTCCGCCACCCCCCGAGCCGCTCCGGGCGCCCCAACTGGCCTCATCGCGGCCCCCGGCAATGGGCAGGTGACCCTCGAGTGGGACGAGCCCGCCGACGATGGGGGTTACGGCATCGATTACTACGTTGTCTACCAGAACGGGGTCGAAGTAAGCCATGCCTACCTGGACTGGATCGTCATCAAAGGCCTGACCAATGGGCAGGAGTACCGCTTCACCATAGCCGCACACAACGCCGAGGGGACGGGCCCAGTTTCGGAGACGGTCAAGGTCACCCCAAGGACCACCTCTGGTGCTCCATCCGGCCTTACCGCTACGCCGGGCGACGGGCGGATAACCTTGACCTGGGATGAGCCCGTCAACGGCGGCGCCGCCATCGACTACTACATCGTGTTCATGGACGGCGTGGACGTCGCTCATGCCACCACGACGACAGCGGTGATCACCGGCCTGACCAACGGGCGGGCTTACAGCTTCTCGGTGGCCGCCCACAACCCCGCAGGGACGGGCACGGTGAGCCCGGCGGTGGGATCGACGCCGATTACCGTGCCTGGCTCGCCCACTGGGCTCGTGGCCGTCCCAAGCAACGGGCAGATAACGCTCTCCTGGACGGCTCCGGCCGACAACGGTGGGGCGGCCGTGGACCATTACATCGTCTACGTCGACGGCGTGGTCGCTGCCCTCCCGACGGTCACGCACGTTACCCTCACCGGGCTGACCAACGGCCAGGTGTACTCGCTGACCGTGACGGCGATCAACCTGGCCGGGGAGAGCGCCCCGCAGGCCCCGGTGAAAGCGAGCCCGCGGACCGTGCCCGGAGCCCCGGAGGAGATTACCGTGACCGTGCTGGACGGCCAGGTCCTCCTCTCCTGGACAGTGCCCGATGACGGCGGGGCCGCCATCGACCACTATGTGGTGTACTGGGATGGGGGCGCCTCCTTCGAGGTCGTCGGCACCTCCACCACGGTGACCGGGCTGACCAATGGCCAGACGTACCGCTTCCGTGTCGCCGCTCATAACATCGCCGGCCTGGGTCCGCAGACCACCGCAGTGACCGCCACGCCCTACGCCCTCCCCGGAGAGCCGACCGCGTTGAGCGCCACCACGGGCGACGGGGAGGTCTCGCTTGAGTGGACCGCTCCCTCTGACACCGGAGGCTACGCCATCGACTACTACATCATGTTCAGGGACGGTGTGGACGTCGCTCATGCCACCACGACGAGCATAACGCTGACAGGCCTGACCAACGGGGCGACCTACTCGTTCACAGTGGCGGCGCACACCACGGCAGGCGCAGGTCCTTCCTCGGCGGCCGTGATCGCCACCCCGTCAACGGGTCAGACCGTCCCCGGGGTGCCGCCGACCGTCTCGGTGGTGAGCGGCGAGGGCCTGGTCACGCTGTCATGGGCGGCGTGCGAGGGAGCGGACTACTACATCGTCTACCAGGACGGAGTGGACGTCAAGCACGTGACCGGCGCCGTCTCGACCACGGTGAGCGGTCTGACCAACGGGCAGACCTACAGCTTCTCCGTGGCCGCGCACAGTCCCGCCGGGGTCGGCGAGCAGACCTCAGTGGTACTGGCGACCCCATTCCAGAAGGCTGCAGGGGCTCCGGACCAGACCCTGGTCCTTCTCGTTCTGACGGTGGTCGTGGTGGCGTCGGCGGCGGCCACGGTGTTCCTGCTGTCGAGGGGGAGGGCGAGGCAGTGAGGGCCCGGTATGATATGGGGCCGGTAATGATCGAGCGTAGGCGATGTGCAAATGCCTGACCACACGGCCTACTGCGGCCTCGATTGCGCGAAGTGCGAGGCATATCGTGCGACCAGGGCCGGTGACCGAGAGTGGAAGGAGCGCTTGATCAAGAACTGGGCCGACGGGAGGGCCGAGCGTGCTCCGGAGGATATCGAGTGCGACGGATGCAAGTCCTCGAGGACCTCGGGCTTCTGCCGGGAGCTCTGCTCCATAAGGCCGTGCGCCATGGAAAGGGGCGTCGACACCTGCGCCGAATGCGCTGAATACCAATGCGGCAAGCTGAAGGATTACCTGGCCACCGACCCTGTCGCCGCGAGGAACATCGAGGAGATCAGAAGGGTTATGCGGTTATAGGGTCCAAACAATCAAAAGAATAGTGAAGAAGTGGACAGGGGGGGATTTGAACCCCCATCAGCCAGTATACCTTTCACGATAGTTAATCGACCTTCTTCCTTTATTTAAGCGTTGCGGTTGCCAATTCCGTCTGGCTTCGGCAATCGCGGCTGCTTGTTTTCGTCGTGCGTAGTAGCATTCCGTGGTCACGGAGGTCTTGTGCCCCATCGTAACACTGACCGTTTCGATGGAGTTGTTCTCATCCAGCAGATATTGTCCGTAGCTTCTCCGGCATGTGCGGAAATCGAAGGACCGGCCCATTTCCTTCTCCACGATGGTCTTGATTCGACGCATGGAGTTGGACGACAGGAAGCCCTCGCTTGATTCGTCAGAGAGGGGTGGAAACAGGGCTTCCGAGCGGTATCCGTTCGCCTTGAGCATCTTTGCCCTCAGCAGGAGGTAGCGCCCTAGGAAGTCCGTTACTTCGGGCCGTATCGGTATGTCCCTTGGCTCACCCCATTTGCCCTCTCCCTTCACATGCTCGGCGTGGAAGATGCCCTCATCGAGCCGCAGGTCGGCTGCTGTTGCCAACCGCATCTCCTTGTTCCTCGCTCCTGTCGCAAAGGCGAAGAGGACCAGGGCGTAGGCTCTCATGCGCTTCCAATCACAATCCTCGATTGATTGAGCCTTCTCCAGAATCGCTTCGAAGAACGCCCTCTCCGCCGAGGGGTATCTAGGCCTGACTACGGACGGGAACATGCTCGGGTTCTTTATCTTGAAGGCGACAAAGGCCGGGTTGCCCACATAGAGAAGGAGGTTGTTCAGGGCGGTGAACTCTAGCTCGACGCTAGTGGTCTTCCAGCCCCTGGTCTTGTAATAGGTGACTATCGTCCCGATATCGTCCACGGAAAGCTTCAGTGGGTTGGTTGTGCCGATGAGCCCTCTATCCTCCATGTCCCTTAGCTCCCGAAACATCCGCTTGTAGAGTCTTCTTCGGTTCTCCAGGGTCGATTGGGCCAGTGACCCAACCATCGCCTGAAGGTACTTGTTGACCCATGTAGCGAAAGGATATCTGCCGTTCCCGAAATCGCTTGGTTTCTCTAATGACCACAGAACGCTCAACGCCCTATTGTTGGTGGGCATTCAGCATCCCAACGATGAATTGATTGTAGTATATTTGCAGTTATGGCTAGACAGCAACTTCGGTTCTTTGGACCTGCATACACCATTTACTCGCTGCCACCGCCGAATACATCTTCTTCAGTAAGTTCGACAAGCTCACCATTTTTCTGTTTGATGTGTTCGATTGCTAAATAACAGAAGTCAATCGCATGCTCATCTGCCCTTAGCTTTCTAGCATAAGTTTGTACAATAGTTATTGCATCATTTGAACCAACGATTCCAATTCCCTCGATGGTTCGATTCAGTCCAGAGCGCTCTAAGCCTGGGTGCGCAGCAATGAACCCAATTACCATGATTCCTCTTGAGGAGTGGCTACTTGATTTAATGCTCGCATTATTCGTTCGATTCTAAGGTTATTATCGATGAGCTTTTCCTTTTCTGCCAATTTAATGATTCGGTCAACCGCTTCTTGACCCCCAATATTCTCGAGGGCTTCAAGACAGACGTCCATCAGATAGTATTTATCTGCATCAACCTTCTCAGTTGAGTCCAGAAGATAATCGATTATTTTCAATGAATTTGGTAAAGAGAATATGGCCGCTATCTCTGCCATATCTACTTTTGCATAATATTCTAACTTGTCACCCTTTTCGATGAGCTTGTCGATAAGTCTCATCGCCTCTTCCTCCTCACCTAAAAGAGAATATGCTTTTGCGACGGAAACAATCTCCCTTTGCCCAATCTGGAATTTTAAAAGTAAAGAGAGTATCGGTAACATCTCTTTTGCCCGAAACTCCTCTATTTTTTCAATTAGGACAGTAATGGTGTGGAGATTTAGGGCTCTAGGAAACTTAGAGAGGTCTGCTATTTCTGAGTAGAGACCCCTATCTGCCAAAATTCTCACAGATTCAGCTTGAGCGCCAGTATTATCATTTCGGAAACATGACAATAGCGAATCCTTTATCTGAGCGGTCGGAAACCGTCCCAATCCAGATATTGCATGTAACCTAATTAGGTGGTCTTGATTAACGAGCAATTTATCAAAAACTTCAAAGGGTACGGTCCCTCTTGATTCGCTGAGGGCCATTAAACAACCCCGACGAATACCTACATCGGCACCTTCATCTATAGCGTATTTTACTAAAAGTTCGATAGCACTTTGGCTTGCGTAACTCGATAATATTTTATGAGTATACAAGCCATTTGCAGATTTACCTGAAGACGTTTCAAAGCTCCTGACCAGTGAGGGAATAATCCTCTCATCCTTCATCTCGATGAAGATTGTTGATAATCCGTTCTCCTTATGATATTTGAACTCACCATCTTCAAAATAGAATTTTATCAACTCATCCTTAACAGATTCTTCTAATTTTCCAGACCTTAAAACCTTCAACGTGGCATCCTTGCAGTTATCACTTGTGAATAAATCTGGTTCTCTCCTCCATATCTCAAGTATTTTTTTATGCTCTACTTCACCAAAATTAGCTAAAGACAAAGCGATGCATCCTGGGATAGTAAAGGCATGAAAAAATACCCCCCTCTCATTAGAGTCAATTATTCGATGGACAACAGCCTTAGCCCTTTCAGAACCACCTCGAGATAAGTATGTGAGGGACAGGAATTTTACATCCTGATGAGGACAGGTCTCGAACAATTTGAAGAACAGCTCTTGAGTTTTTTCGCTTGGCAATCTACTCAATGTGTACAAGGACCGAGACCTGATAATCTCGATAGGGGATGAACATCTTTCTGCTAGAGTGTTCGCTATTCTTTCGATAACTGCTGGCTTTACAGATTTTGATTCGATGATACATCTGGCGGCCAATCGTAAATTTACACGTTCAATTCCCTCAATAAGTTCTGTAGCGTCGTCAAGATGCCCAGAACTTAGCTCGATTACCTGTGACCATTTCAACTCCCTTGCTTTACTAAATGCAATCTCACCAGATTTTTGTTGCCTCGTCATCAAAGCTTTGCCGGCAAAATAGTATAAGAAAACTCGATGCCAGAAGTTCAATGAGCCATTTTCGTAACTTACCAGCCCAATTAGTGTGAGGTCCTCAATGATTTTGTTGATGGTTACTTCTTGGGATAAAATATGCTTGCTGATAAAATCTGATAGAATAGGTTGGAGGACTTCCACAGTCTGAGTATCAGTAAGTGAGGATTCTCCACCTTCCTCCATCATTTTGTAAGCTAATTCGGATAGTACCTCCTCCCTTATGCCCCAATCAAGCGCACTGGAGGTCCTCGAGCCTTTGCTCATTTCCCATTTTTTTACTAACTCAATAATTCTGGTTATTAAAGCAAATCTTGAGCCGGGAAGTGAATAGTCCTCCTTGAAAATAAGTGCCGCGAAAGTGAGTATAAGCGTGTTATGAATATCTTCGTCAAGGCCAGAACGCGACACTTCTGTTAAAAATGTGTATTTTTCGTTGCCAAAATATTTCTCGGAAATGTCCATTATTATCTCATCTGAAATGGGCTCTGCACGAAATGCTATTGAGTTGGAAATGTGGGGGTGCCTTGAATCTCTTGTTGTGATAATAAACTGGTGTGTGTCGATTTCAGCTAGTTGTTCTAATTCATGCAATAAGTCCTCAACATACTTGCCATTTACTTCATCCAGACCATCAAGGAAAAATATGAAGGATTGATTTTGCATGAACTCAGAAAGCTTAGCATCTGTTATGGAAAGACCAAACCTTTCAAAGGAAGATAATATTAATTTTCTAAGGCTTTGGTTCAATCCATATCTTTTAAGTTGGACATACACAGGAATCTGGGAAGAAAAAAGTTCGAGACTTTCATGAGCCTTTGTATGTGTCAAATATCTTAAGGTAGTTGATTTTCCTATCCCAGATGGTCCAATTAAGACCTTAACTCTACTATTGTATCCAGAAACCACTTCAGATAGACAAATTCTATTGCTATTGCCCACCCCATGTAATCCACTATAAATCTGTTTAAAAAATATTATTTTCCCAGGAGGTATTTTTTCAATTGTGTTAGTTTGGCTTATCTCTATCTCGTTTGGTAACTGCCAATCGGTGTAGGTTTTGAAAACATTGCTAAGATAATCTTGGAAGTCGGATAATTTGCACCTTATATGTTCTTGCTCAATATTTTTTAAGGAATCCTTGTTAAGGGATTTCTCAATATCTATTTCTTTTAGAATTTGTATAGTCGTTTTTGTTGCTTGGACATCTCTTCTTAATATCCTTTCCAGCGTGTTTATTTTGATATCAAGTTCGGTTATTGATTTTGCTTCGAAGATTAGTTCGTTTATGTCAAAAACCCTTAACTCTTTACCATTAGTAATCAATAACAGATTTACTTTGACTCCAATTGCATACGACCTCATTTGGTCAAAATGCTCACTAAGGTCTTCCGTCGGAGCCTTGCTTTCTACAACAAACCTTGGACTATCTATTGTGTCAATGCACACAACATAATCTGGTCTTTGGCTCTTTGGCATCCCCTTTGAACTGAAACTCTTGTGACCAAAAAAAATCTCCCTTGCTGGATAATCATTTTCAGGCTTTATTTCTTCAAGTCTATAACCTAAATATTTTGTGAGAAGGGGAATTATAAAGTTTTGATTTACCTCTGCCTCATTTTGATTATTCATCGCCTTAAATTCATCGTATATCTTGCCCATGGCCGCATTCCAAAATGATATCCATGCTTATATCGTATGCCATATAGAACTAGTAAGTCATTAAATTGACAACTTGGAATTTTCCTTTTCCAACCTGCATTTCGTACCCTAAAGAAACCGGTGAGGTAGATTTATCGTCGTAAATGAACTACGGACTCCAGACGAAAAATTAGGTGGGGCGGAATTTGACCGAGAGCGTCAAGGAAATTTATCATAAGCTCATAAGGCGGGAGTACTCTAAGTACGAGCAATCCAGGACGTTAAAGAATATTTCACTTCTACCCAAGGACTTCGAGGAACTGGGAATCCAGCCAGACATGCGAGAATCTCTCTTAAAGAAGGGTTTTTTAATAAAGCTCGGCGACGGGGAGTACCGCACCCTGCTCATGGACGTCGTCTACCGCTCGGCTGACGTGAGGGTCAAGTATGGAGGAACAAAGTACGTTCTTGAATCTGAGCTCAAACTGAAGGTCCGACCTATATTGAGACATGACTATGTTAAATTCGATGGGGAGGGCAGTGAGCTAAGAGAGCTCAAGGAGGCAATAACTAGGAGGCTCAACAATAGCAAGATAACCGAAGGCTTCCTCCTAGCCCTGCGACAGTCCGGAGTTAATGGATTATCGAAATACCAGTACCAATCAATAGTAAGCATCCTGAATAGCAGCAAGGATGCAGTAGTCTCGGCCCCCACGGCGTTCGGCAAAACCTACACCTTCGTCATACCAATGCTGGTGGAGTGCCTTAAGGCGGCCATCGAGGGCACCAAGGGCACGACTGCGGTTATCTTCTACCCCAGGAAGTCCCTCGGCTCCGACCAGATGGGCAAGCTGATTAGGCTTGTGGACAACATCAACGCCTGCTGTGGCTCGAATATTACCATCGGAATTGATGAGGGCGACACGAAGAAACGGGCGGAAATAAGGGACGGAGATATCTTCAGGGGTATCAAGTGCCCCCACCACGGCGAGCAGAACCTCTCCTACCTCGACAAGCGCGTTTACTGCGCGAAGGGGCGCCACCACCTGGACTTCATATGCCCCACTAAGGACAACTTCAAAACCAGCCCGCCCAGCATCGTCATCACGAACATTTACTCGTACCCGTACCGTCTCTCCACCGCGTCAAATTGGTCGAACGGTTACCTAAGCAAGGACATCAAATTCTTCATCTTTGACGAAATCCACGCCTACCGCGGTATCGTTGCTGGGATGCTGAAGTACTTCATCGGCATCCTGAGAAGCCTAGTGGCTCCAGAGGCCAGGGTAGTCATATCCTCTGCCACCATCCCCCACTTGGAGGATTTTGTTGCAGAGATAACCTCGAAGAGGTTGGATGACATGCTCGACCTGGTTTACAAGGAGAGTAGGTACGGCCGTGACTCGGAGAAGCTGGAGCTGTATCTCCTCGTGGGTATCAACCCGTACACATCATGGGAGACGTACGCCCATGAGCTCGCCATCTACCTCTCTTCGGTCAACAGGCTCAGGGAGAGCAAGAACCTGCAGAGCCTGATTTTCATCGACAGCGTCAAGAACATCAACCGGGTCTACGGACAGGCGAGAGAAGCCATCAAGCTGGGCGACCCTAAGGACCACTTCAGCTCGGCACTCGACGCGAGGCACCCATACTCATACTGGCCCTACAATGAGGGATTCAAGACCAGCCCAGAGGAGATTGACACTAGGGTAGAACTGGTGGAGCTGAGAAGAGCAATCGACTCCAACCTGAGCTACCACTACTCCCAGCGCCCGGACCGGTTCGAAATCGAAGAGAAAATCAAGACCGGGGGTATCGACGTTGTGTTCACCACCTCTACCCTTGAGCTCGGTGTGGACTACGACAACGTCTCCGTCGTGGTGAACGCGGGCATACCTTTCAGCCTAGAGAGCATCGTCCAGCGCGTCGGTAGGGCAGGCAGGAAGGAAAGCTCGACGCTGAACACCTCCCTGTCTATCGTCGTAGTGAAGAACAACCCACTGCAATACTTCTACCTCTACAAGGGCATCGACTTCCTCGTCGACCCAGACATGATGCAGAAGATTCCGGTCTCGTACAACAACCAGTTCGTAATCCTCTACTCCTCGATGCTGTACACGATTTCAGCCTTCGCTAAGCAGGGAGACGAGTCCAAGGGCGGGGTCAAGTCGCTCTGGTCCATCATCGACTACATAAACCAGAACGAGGGCAAGATTAGGGGGGAGTTAGGCGTCCAGGCCGACTTTTCCAAGATTCGCGAGAACACCCAGAAGATAATCGAGATTCTCGGCAGGGACGACATCGAGGACAAGTGCAAGGAGGTGCAGTCGTACCTGAACACCCTCTGGCTGAGGGACTCCTTGCTGGAAATCGACCAGGACATCGGGCGGGTGATTCAGCTGATAGAGCCCAACATGGAGAAGGTGGCGACCAGGGAGAAGGGGCACTTCCAAACGCAGCTGGCCACCATAAAACAGCTTAGGGAACAAATAAATGACGAGGCCATCACGCTGGACAAGCTGGAGGAGGCCCTCGGCGAACTTCACGCCGCTGTGGACTCCACCAAGCATCTGATTAAGTCGCAGCAGCACCCACTAATCGAGAGCAAGAGGGAGCTGCAGGAGCTCTCCCAGTCCTTGTTCGAAGCGGTGGATGGGGCCGGGAAGACCACTACTGCAAAGGGCAAGCTGACCAAGGAGGAGTACGGCCTCTACTCGCGGGCGTGCGAAATCCACAAGAGCACCAGCGACCACATCGTCAAGCTCATCGAGACGCTGGTAGGGGTCAAGTTCATGGGCACGCAGTTCATGGACCAATCGATTTTCGTCAAACCCCTCCACCAGTCGGGGAACGGTGAGGAAGAGTTTTTGACCAGCGTGGTGGAGCGCATGCCACCCTTCGAGCTGGCGAACGTTCCGTTCGAGTCCAAGGAGGCACGAGAGCTGACCAATGCTGTGGGCGCACGCCACGTTTGGTTCCCCAAGCCCAAGCACCGGTTTATACTAACCCCCAGCGCGGTCCCCGGGCTGATACCCAACCTGGAGAACCACTGTCTTTCAGGAGGGACCGCCTCCAAGATGGGGGGCCTCATGGTCCCAGAGTCCATCGAGCTAATCGACGTCTCTGCGCTGGACAAGCCGTTAATCGTTAGGGTGGGCACGCGCCAGGGGCCCCCGCTGTACATAAAGTACGGCTCGGACTTCTTCAGCGGCTCTAAGGTGCGAGGCCAGTACCCCCTCCCGAGGAACATAAGGAGTCTGTACCAGGAGCACAAACTGAGTAACTACCAGCTAGTCAAGGAGGCGACGCTTGCCGAGCTTGAACTGATGGACGACCGACTAATTAATCAGGATAACAACCGCTGGGGCCTCAACTTCAGGTACGTTTCGATGTGCAGACAGGGTTTCTGCATAACGACGGACCCCTACGATGTCCAGTGCCCCAAGGAGGTGCAAAAGGAGTGCACCATCGGCGCCGCCTGTGGAGGGACGAGACACTGGAACAAGTTCCGCAAGATGTTTCCAAAGTTCAACCTCCGGCTTACCGTCGGCAACGTAGCCGAAGAGCCCGCGCCCCTGATGATGGGGGTGAACACCAGGACCTACGAGGACCTCCAGGACGACATAGACTTCGTTTACTCCTCGGCCTACACCTATCTCCCTTATGGCTTCAACGACTACATGTCTAGGGAAATCGAGCTTGTGCCCTTCGGGTACAAGGCCAAGACCTCCTATATAGTCCTCAACTTGAACCGAAACCTTGTCGATGCCATCGCGTCGTCGGCTATGGCATCGGATGGTCCCCTCCTCGACCTGCTGAAGTTCAAGTACTACATGTACTGCCAAAGCAAGACCAGCAACTCGACCATGGACGCCTCAGTGATGAGCCTGAGGTATGACTCGAAAAACATCGACGAAGCTTCTTCTGAGTTCAAGGACTTCATCCGTGAGTCCCTGGTCCACTCCTTGGCCCACATGTTCTATTCGTACCTGGCGGTTGAAAAAATTGGGGTCGAGCCGGACAAGATGGTCTATTTTATCAAGGACACCACCGTTTTCATCCTCGAGAACTCCAAGAACGACGGCATCGGCATCGTCGAGACTGTGAGGAACGAGCTGAAGGATGGGGAGACTAGGTTCCTGCAGGGCTTCTTCGAATGGTCACAAAGGCAGCTGAGGACGCACCAGGAGAGGGTGGCCAGGGCCGAAGCCACGCTGAGGGACGACGCGAAGAGGTCGTTAGAGATTCTCAAGGCGAACCCGGCCACTGCCCAGCCTATCGCCAACAGCATGACCGAGCTGAGCAAGCTGACTGAGAAGGTGAGGAAGAACGTCCTGCTCGACTACATGGATATAACCACATTCCGCCAGCTGTACATTAACGAGGTTAACCCGAGCGAGGACGTAGCCGAGTACATCTTGACGCTCATCAACTCCCAGGACGGGATACACCTCTGTTCCGACGGCTGCACCGAGTGCCTCATCTTCCCCAACGGATGCTCCGAGCCATTCTCGCAGGTCTATGTCGTATCGAGGAATCTCTTAAGCAAGTACATCGCCGCAATCCAGAAGGGTAGCCTCCCTATTGTTAGAAAGGGGTTGGGTGACCTAATCGGCGCGCTCATGGACGCATCCCAGGAGATTGTGGTGAAATCCCCATTTGTAGATAGTTACGGACTCGAGATGCTCTTGCAGCAGGCGAGGATGGGTAAAAAAATCCTCCTTATAACTCGGTATGAAACCGTTAGTGAATTGGGTAAGCACCCCGAGATAACCATTAAGGCGAGCTCCTCTGAGCGATTCCACTCCAAGCTATACTACTTTAAGATGGGGGGGCAGGAGTTGGTCGTCCAGGGCTCGCTAAATCTCATAAAAAGTAGCTTGCTGGAGAACGAAGAAACAATCACCGTGATATGGGACAAGGACCAGATATCGTCCCTCTATGAAAGCGTGAGGCTATGAGACTGGTCGATAGATTGCCTGGGGGCCTTCTGGACGCCACCAATATTTTCTCTAAACAGCTAGAGTGGGGACGGAGGATACCAGTGTATGAGGTTCATAAGTGGTGGGCTAGACGGTACTCAGGCATCACTCGGCTATTCCTTCTTTATACAAGACTAGATGAGGGCGCTATACGGGAAGTCACTGATTACGGAGCCTACGTTAATAACCTGTATTGGACACCTCCACCGGTCCGAAAATCGGCGCTCCTGGACCCCTTTTGTGGGGGAGGAACGATAGTGCTCGAGGGGTCCAAGCTCGGATTTGATGCCTATGGAATTGAGATAAACAAACTTGCATACACAGTTCTCTCATCTTACGGCGCGATAGATAGGATGGACCTGGAGGACTTTAGGGGCAGACTGAGGCAATTCTCCGATAAGACCAACGACGAATTATGGTCAACATCTTGCTGTCATGGGCACAAGGCCATCATATTGCATACGCATCTGGTATGGAAAGATAAGAGTGGCCGACCCCAGTTCACGAGCAACCTCATAAAGAAGAGTGGGGAAGGCGGAAAATACTACTGTGAGGCCTGCAACAAGGTCATCGACTCGGATGGTAAACTGAGTCACTGCCCCGTTTGCGGTAACATCTTTGGGAAGCGGTTCAAGGGAGAACATGGCACCATAGCCCCCTATGCAATCGAATACTACTGTCCAACCTGCGTTGATAGAGGAATTAAGGCCATGAGCGAGGACGACATTGAGCTATTCTCAAAGATGCCACAAACTATGTCTCCCGCTGGCCTAAGCATCCCAAAACTCAATGAAACGAGACGGCTGGTGAATAAAGGGTTCTCCCACTTCGAGGAGTTTTTAACACCAAGGCAGCTTCATACATTCAAGCGCTTCATGGAGTTTTTTAAAGACACCGAATACGCCGAGATAAGCAAATTAATGGTTTCTGATTCATTGAGGTCCTGTTCTCTATTCGCGTACTATTCTAGTACTTATGCCAAGGTCATCCCCGGCTTCGTCATAAAGGGGTATTGGCTCCCTCTGCAACCGGTGGAGCTAAACCCAACCGCTTACAGGCCGTCGGTAGAGGGTATATTCCCTCTGGGCAGGGGCAACCTTATCTCCTCCTACCGCAAGCTAGCCAATGTCCGACATTACAGCCAAAGATACAGCTTTGACTTCCATATACTCCTAGGCCCAGCCCAGGACCGGTTAAGGGACATAAATCACAAATTCGATGTGATTTTCACTGACCCGCCATACGCTGATTATCAATATTACTCCGACTTATCGCTATTCAATCTCTCAATCATAGGTGAGCTCAACAAGCTGGAATTGGACGAATTGACGAGAGACGAGATAGTCCTAAGGAATGGGGAGGGGACAGAAGAGTACAAGGCAGGGCTGATGAATGTTTTAGGTCAGGCTGTTGGGAAGCTGAAGGACGACGGGAGGCTTCTTCTCACATTTCACCACTCCGATAATGAGCACCTCGCTACTCTAATTAAGGTGTTCAAATCGCTAGAACTTAATCTAAATGCAGTATATCCAGTGATGGGTGAGAGCGGTGGAGGTCTGGCCAAGAGAAAGCTCTACCTCGACCTCCTTTTCGTCCTGTCCAAAGAGGACCTTGAGACATACACCGTCGCCACAAGCGTCCATTGCACGGAGAGTGACCGGAAATTAATATCTTCGCTCGATGATATTGTCGCGTTGTACAATGAGGGAATTCAGCTACCAGCTTAACCTACAGCAAAAACAGGAATTTGTCATTAATCCCATACTGGATTTCTTCACCGTCTTAGAGAAATCGAAAATTAACGTTGTGTACAACCCGTTCTTGAAGAAGTATTGCACCGTGAGGAAGAATCTGGGCACCTACCCCATCTATGTCCCAGAGGTGGGCCACTTACTCTCCCTGGAGACCGTCTCGGAAGAGCTCTCCAAGGAACTGTATGACGAGACAAAGAGCTACGAGAGCTTCTATTCAAAAGAGAGGATTATGACTGCCAAGCTGTATAACCACGACCCCGAGTTGAACCGGGTGGTGTCGTGGGGCAACTATTCCTCTTTTGCAGTCCCCGAGAGATTGTACAAACTGTACCTCTCCAACCTCCTGAATGATTTCCTTTTTTCCCCATCCCTGGTGAGGGGGCACACCCTAATTTCCCCCAACCGGTGGTTCATCGCTGAGTCTCAAAGCAGCTACCATTTCAAATGCATCGCTAACTACAATATCGGGCTCATCCACCTTACAACGGAATCCCTCAAGGCAGCGAGAAGGGTCAACATATGGCTCAATGCTCCTCAGGAGGTCTTTGAGGTTAAGGCTGGCTTCATCAAGTTCTCTACGTTCGGGGAAGTTCACTTTACCAACGGGGTTTTCGTTCACTTCCCCACCGACCCTGGCGAATTGGAGGCTAGCATTGGGCCGAAGGGTGAGTACTTCCTCTGCTTCATGATGAGCCTCAATGAGTACACATCCAACTGGCCATCCTTTTCTGCCAGCTTCGGCCGAACGGTAACCAACATCAACCTTATCGAGAAACTATCTGAGCTGGTGTTCTCGCCTTACGAGCTACTACCGTTCATCTTCCCCAGCTATATCAGGACCGCTCGAGGTCTGGATTCCCTGGTCTATGAGTTTATGGTCGATAAGGGGACCTTCGATAGGATTGTCGGGAGGCTTACGCGTTTCAGCTCCAGTCAGAACGCCTTCCTTCTGGAGGATTATTCATCATTCTTTGAGGACTCCAACAAGTTGTTGAGGGTTGAGCTAGAGGGTGGCGTCTATTCAGTAAGGTGGCTAAACCCATCGGTTCTCCCATTTCTAATCAAACGTTACCCTGAGGGGCGCAGGGACATCAACACCATGCTCGATGGTCAAGACATGCTCAAAGCCCTAGGTGACGTCAGCGAGGAGTTTTCTACATCCAAGGTAGGCTGCCCAAAGTACATGTTCCTTGCTGGCGTAGGTAAGTACTCCTCCCTTCGGAAGGCTTGGTTACTGAAGTATCATGACGCTTGGAGCAAGAATTAGTGCCTCTTTTTACATGAACTATAAACCAGAGAGCTCCTCCAGCACTGATGTATATTCCTTATGCTCAAGTTCCCTCGATTTATTATAACAGTAGGCCTGGGAAACGATGTCAACAAAGCTTTTGGTCACTATGGAGTTGCCAAGCAATCCCATCGGCACGCTCTTCTTAACGCATCCGACCTGTCTGAACTCGAACACCCTTCCCCACCGCCAATCGCCGTTCTTCGGGTCCTTTTTCCAAAGTTGGGTGGTATATTGTAACTTCTTCGAGTCGCAATACTCCTTCCTGCTCTGAATCTTTGACTTCACTTCGCATATGCAGATTTCTTCCAGGTTCCAATTCGGACAGACAGTACCACTGAGATAGCTCTTCTGGACCTGCTGAGTCGAGGCGCCGCTCGTTTTCACGAACAGAACTCTGTCCCCCACGGTCAAATCGAATCCATTCAGATTCTCTGTTGGGCACCATATGCCGGATGACCTGGCCGGCTTTATGTCCTCCTGGCCTACGGTAAAGTTGGGGCCTTGGTACATGACCCATACCTTCATTTCTGCCCTTATCCCAACTTGCCGATTGAACAATCTGCTGAAGTTTGAACGACACCAAGTCTCGACATCGGCTCTGTCAAATTCGTACACATCCATGTTGGGGAGCCCATTTGGCAAATGGTCGTGAGCCAAGACCAAGATGAATCCGCCGTCTGATAGGAACCTTTCAAACGCCTGTTTTGCGTCCTTATGATATTGAAACTGTGATGTGGTGAACTTAATCTCAGATGGCCTTGCTGCATCGTCGGTTGCGAGTCGTATTGACTTTACATCGGGGAACCTAGTGTTCTGTATGGGTTCGAGCTCGGCTACCTTCACCCATTTTTTTCTACCCACCAATTTGCCATTAAGAACCACGGGCTGAAGACGAAGATTACCTTCCTCGAAACGGGCCATCATGTATTCATATAATGCCCACTCTTGAACGAATGACCATCCCGCTTTTTCCATCTTCGCCTGTCCCTCCAGGAATGTGTTGTCTTGGTACCCGATTTGCATATGCCACTAATATTCTATGTTCAGAATTGCTAGGAAGAGAGTGTGTCGTATAACTTTTTTTAAGAATACCCAATTAATTAGGCCATCCGATTTCAGGCAAAACGGGGTAAAAACCCATTTGAATAGGCGCGAGGCCGGGGGTTAAAAAGGCTACACCGAGACGACCCCTGGATGGGGAATATCTAGAATGGGAACCCCCCATTCGAGTGAAGCCAAACCCACAATATATCATGAATGCTGATTTGTAGGGATGGCGAAAAAGAGTTCTTTGCTGTTACGTGGAGCTATGGTCGTTGGATAGATGAGTAAAGCGATATAATAGAAAAAGGTGGTCAAAATATGTAAGAGGGTGGGCACTGATGTACCCACTACACTGCTAATCAGGTGGTTTTGTAACCAATTACATTAGATGATACATCCCTGATGATTTCAGGCGAAATTGAGGAGACATCCAATGTGTAGACCTGGCCCAAACGGGGATTGAAAAAACCTATTTTTTTGATATTGCGGAATTCCTTGTGAATCGAATGTTGCCCCATGATGTAGTAAACCAATAGTTGCAAGGTATTAACGTTGGTTGGAGGCTTATTTGACACCTTGAAATCCCACAGCGTGTCGGCTGTCAGAAAATCGCCATCGCCAGATGTTATAATCTCTGTGTACCCGCCTTCAAAAGTAAAACCATCCTTGACAATGGGGCCATATCTTTTCCAAAATGCCACACTTCGTTTTACCATTGTCCTAATGTTAGATATCGTCGCTAAGTCTGGAGCGATATCTTGGACGGGCTTGTACCACATTACCCCTGCTCTAAAACATACATCATATCCTGTTAGTTTGCAAGCGTTGGCTATGGATTTATCATCCAATCCACTGATTTGAGCCAATAGCTGTAGAGCATAATCTAATTCACCGATTTTTGTGGCTCCCCACAGTGATACCTGAAACGCATCTTCAAGAGGTGTTCCCATCGAATACCTTGTCAAGTAATCTACTGACAAACCCACTAAACTGCCGCTAATGTTCTCTTCGGGATACATTTCAGCGTTGTCATTCAAAGCTTCGACTTTGAACTCCTTTGGTTTTAAGTATCCCCCTCTAGGTTGACTGATTTCCTTTATTCTATGAGTAACAGATGCCATTAGATACTTCCCCCTAGTAACTAAAACCCTAATCTATTATATGTTAATAAATAATTGTCTGGACTGCTTTCTTTCTGACCATTCAAGGCCATTTAATATCGGAATCTTCCAGAGCTGTTTAGAATTTCTTCATCATTTTCCGGAGAATCATCATGATGTATCTGTTGGTCGGTCATCATGGCGTAATTCCTCATCACCACGCCCATCGAGCAACCCATTAGTTGATTCACAACGAAGAATGGCAGCCCTTCGCCGCCCTGCTCCTTTGGCAGAAACGCGCGGACGCACCGGCTATGCCTGAATGTCATGGGCGATATGTCTTCGTACCCCGCTCTGCTGCCCATGACCTTGACGATGCGGTGAATGTACTGCCTCGAGGGCTTCTTCGCGACCAAGAACGCGGTCACCGGCTCGACGTACTTGCTCGGGATTGTGCAGGACATCGCCCTCGCCGTCTTCATGCGCCTCCACTCGAGGCGGTAACTGCTACCTGCCTTCTTCAGGTTGGACGCATTCAGCGAGATGAGACTCGATACATGCATCCCTGAGAAGTATAGGATGACAATCATTCCTCTCTCTCTGTCGTTACGCCCCTCTGCCATCATGCGAGGGAAAAGGTTTTCATCGATGATGGCAAACTTGGTAGTAGCGATACTCATATGTTTCACCCAGTTTACACTTCTCACAGAGTGTAAACCCAGTATCACAAGAATAGTATTTCAAGTTTACAATTTTATGTGTATGTATATATGTGTATGTGTCATTTATCGCTCATCGGCATCATTCCATTATGGATAAGGCGTGCTCTCGAACATCGGAAGCATACGGGTAAAATCCCAACTTGAACGAATGGTCCGAAGGGGGGTCAAAGTGGTTACACCGAGTGGACCTCTCCCGCAGGAGTAGCTTGTAAAGGGTGCACTTGAGCCACATGAACTATTAGGGGGATGCTTCTAATGTGCATCCAATCCGCATCAATCGATGCTGGGTCCCGTCAACTCGCATCGCTCCTAATAACTTCAGGAGAAAGGAGTGCCCTCAACCCCTCTCCCACTAGATTATTAGAAGTTCCCACCGTGATGCACCTCATCTCACTCGACGGAGGCAGTACCGAACTGCTGGCTTTTCACATGTCGTAGGATTTGAGGTGGTAACCCCCAACTACGTCGTTCTAGAAGGTCGTTATCCGATGGACCGGGTCGCATGCGGTAACCGCATGCATAAGGTGTTTGGCCTAGTCACAGGACCAGGTACCCGTCGGGGTGCAATGCGAGCTCACCCGAACAAAGCAGGCGTATCGCCGTATCGTAGAGTTCCTTGTTCTCGACGGAGAGCTTCTCGAGGTGGACGAACCCACTACCGATTCGCCTGTAGAGCATGTCGATGGCCCCTTGGCTTATGTCCTTGGGACGGGGGTCGTCTTCACTGCTTTCGATGATGGGCGAGGGAGAGGCCTCGTGAGACTCGAGAACAGCGCCCCGAGAGTCACCACAGAACTCCCTCAACCGCTCATCACTGAGCGAGCTGAGGAATTCATCGTATACCTCGCCGATGCTGTCAAGTGTTACAGTGATTTGCATCGTCTCGTCTACCTCATCATCGATGGAGTAGACGTAGTACCTCTCGCCTACAGGCTTGTGAGAGTTGATTACGTCCTTGTCGCAAAGGTCCTTCAGGATTTGTGCCATCCTCTTCTCCTTGATGGCCCTCCTCTCAGGGAAGTACTTGGGGTACTGCTCGGTCAGGAACTCGACCGTATACTCGCCGCAGACATTGCGTGCCTTGAGGGTCCTCAAAAGCTTGATGAGGTCCTCGTACTTGCCGCCAAGGCCATTGTTGCGCTGAGAGGCAAAGCTGTTCCACAGTTCTGCAGCCTCAAGGATGTCTTCCGCAGTGGCTATCAGTATCGGACCGTTCCTGCTCATGAAGATTGGGCGGCTTTGATTGTGCATGTACGCACAGGATGCCACCACGGACAGGAACAGTCGAGGGATGTTACGGAGCTGCTCGTTGATGGATATCACTTTTGTTGATGCCAAAGGAATGAGGACATCGTAGGGATGGAACTCCATGATTCGCCTTGCTACCTCTTTCGCCTTCGTGATATCTGAGTCGTCCTCGGAGGAACCGAGCTGCGCCTTCCTGAACTGTGCTTCGATGACCCTCTGCGTCTGTTCGGGGGACTCATCGACGGACAGCTTCAGGAATCTGTTGGATATCTGAAAACCGTTGTCCTCGAACGGTGTGGCGCTGTTCGCCCAAAATATGGGGAACGCCTTGATTGAGAGCTTCGTGAACTCCCCATCGATGACCGTGGAGTGGTTCAGTTCTTCCCCTTCTGAGGCGGACATCATGGGCTTTAGGATGGCCCTTGATTCCTCGTTGAGGTCGGCCACCTCATCCAGCATGAATATCTTGCCCCTCAAGCAGTAGGGGTTGTCCTTTGCCTCGTAATAGAAGGCTTTTGCCGAGAAGCTCTGTTGGTTGGCCACCATCCTGTTATCGGGGTCATGGTTGAACACGATGTCAGCCGAGTTGTTGGCAGCATAGGTCTTTCCCATCTGAGAGGAAGCGTTCGTGTAGGTACTGAATTGATACTTCCTCGGTAGGTGGCTCGACATGCCTGACAAGGTATAGGCCTTGGTTAGCATTCTCTCGCCGACTACTCGTCGCTGTATCCCCTTGGAGATTAGCGGCCATTCCTCACCGAAAAAGAGGGCATACTCGATATCGAGCATATCGTCCTCGGTGAGCGTCTGCATTCCAACGTCTGCATTCACTGCAGACGGCACATTATCCCCAGCCCAATCCTTGGGCGGGGCTTTTGCCGCACTAGAGCGGCCCACTCTGTACTCTTCCGTAGTCATAAAGACTAGCACCTCTTTCATATGGACGGCCCATCAGGCCGCCAGACAACCACAATCCCGCAACTGCGTTGGGGACCACCCGCGATGGGTAGAATACAGAGATGGAGAAGCACCGCGGGTGGCTGTGCGTTGGGTTGGCTCAATGCTCCAATCCCATTATTCTACCGGGAGAGAACTAGTCGCAGACCTAGGGAAGAGGTGTGCGTTGGAGCATCGGATATGCCCCTCAATGCTACAAGAACTATCACCGGGTATATAAACGTTGTCCTTTTGATATAGGTCCCCTTATAGAATCCAGTCTAGTAACCTATTTATATAATCATGTAGCACAGCGTTTTTCCACCGGAAACAGGCGTTGTGGGCTCATAAACAGGGAGCTCATTATGACGGTTCTCGATATTACATGTCATGTCATATCCAATCTCCGATAGTCTCTCTTACGAACCCCCTAGGTCCGCCTGGTCTTTCCTGATGGATAATCTATGTAACTGCTATTGCATCCGTCGCACCTATCATAGGAAGGAGATTGCCTCCGTCCCAATGAGCCTCGGACCTCATGGCCGCCGTTGTTGTGCCCCTGCGAATCCATGTTGGCATTACCCCAGCGTGGACAGATGCGGTTCATGTCACCAACCTCCGTATTCAGCGGTAGTCATGTGTCATCCTGCTACCAGTCTATCTCTTCAGCTCACCGCTTCGAGCGCCTCTTAAGCTTCGCATAAGGAGTGTTCGTGGTGTGGTTGATGCCAAGCTCAAGGGAGTGATTGTGACCATTGAGTTTTAACCCAGTAGTAAGGCCTCTCGTTCCCCCAGTAACCTTCGCGTATACGCCCCTCGCTAGGCGTTGGGTATGGACGGCGTAAGGTCCGTGGCGACCGATGCCTGCTGCGGTGAAGCTCTTGCCCTTCTTTCGGACTATAGACTTCCTCATGCGTCATCACCCTGCTTGAGAACCGTCCAGTTCTTGGACAATCGCCAGTCCCTGAATGGCGAGGCTAATGACCGGGGGTCAATAAGCTCGCTCAGTTTCTCGGCTATTTCCTCATCTGTGAGTCCTTCTGCCCTCATCTTCTTTGTCAGGCGCTCCCGAGCTTCCTGGGATTTCAGAACTATGACATCATAGTTCTCCTTTGTAATTACTTGTCCAGTGACGGGGTCCCAACGGGTGTACTTCTTCTCCAGCGAGGACTCTACGAGGCCCAGTTCTTGCAAGCCCCTGCATGCCGAGTAACAGCACTTGCTGCCTAGGGCATCATTTAGTTCCTCCGTCGAGAGGGACTCTTCATTCGACAACGCCAGCAATATTCTCTCGCGCAGGCGCGCCCTACGCGATACCTCGAAGACCTTCCCGGTCTCCCTATTCTTCAGTTTCATTTGTTTCACTTGCTGCGATGGGATGCAGCAATCGCAAATCTAACACGGGATAATTATTACTTATTTTGATACTATGTTTAATAAATTTATTAAACTGATTAAGTTTACAATCTAGGATAAGCAGACTTTATTTAACAAAATGACATATTAATCTTCGAATGGTGACGGGATATAGAATACACATTTCACCGATTGGCTACGATAACGAAAGGGTCTGGAGACCGCTGCTCGACCCGAAGGCAGATAAGGTTTACCTCATCACCAAAAAGGGTGAGGACCATGCGAAAAAATATGTTGAGGGGGTCATTCAGTCCTTAAATGAGCATAAAATTCCTTTCGTAGAGAAAAAGTGCAGCATTGACGACTTGGCCGAGGTCCTGGGACTCTATAGGAAGATTTTCCAAGCCGAAGCTGGCAACTCAATTTTGGTCAATGTATCTACTGGGTCCAAGATAATGGCTATCGCCGGAATGATGGCGTGCATGATGTGGAATGGTGAACCCTACTATGTCGTTCCAGACCGATATGAGGGAGAGCAGATAGCACATGGCATGAAGGAAAAGAAGCCCCTTCCTCATTATAGAATAGATAAACCTCCCGAAGCCATAGTCGAATTGACCATGTTCTTGGACGAAAAAGGGGCCGCCGGAGCGAGCAAGAAGTCCATTATCAGGCGACTAAAGAGCAAAGGGTTTCTGACCATCATACCTCAAGAGAGGGAGCCTGATGAAGAAGTTCATCTAAATGCGAAAAAAGGAAAGAAGAGGGAGGGCCCCTCCCCCCAGGCCGAATATAAAGCCCTTGAGGAACGCGTCCTAAGACCGGCACGTGAGGAGTGGAAGTTTACTCGTGAGGTTGGAAAAGGAAAAAGTCAAAGGATATTCATAACTGAGGAAGGTAAGACGGCGGTGCTGGTCTTTGGCGATAAGACCACAAATCATGAGTAAGCAGCCGTATCCAGTAATAAAGTGGCTCGAACGCGTAGCGGTCGAGGATGCGAAGCATCACGAGGGGTCAAATCCCCAGTTCTACGAAAAATGAAAATTTAAAGGGTTTACAAAGGAAGCTTATAAATTAACTTTCGGAGAAAGATACTGGGTTATAAGAAAGTGGACAGGGGGGGATTTGAACCCCCGGCCTCTACCATGCCAAGGTAGCGATCTTCCAACTGATCTACCTGCCCGGTGTAGGCATGGCAAAGAAATCAATGTAATTAAAGGTTTCCTAACCGGTCCAGACCGCTCGCGCGTTCCCCGGCCGGAGAACCTATTTCTTCTTTCCCCGGCATGCCCCTTCATGGAGCTATCGGACAGGCTTCCGAGGCTGGTTAGGCGATTAGGCGGGGACCTCTACGGAGTAGCGGACCTCACCCCCGCCAAAGAGACGATGATGGAGCAGGGCGGCCTCCGGCTGGAGGAGTGGCCTCGGGCCGTCTCCATCGGGGTGGCGCTGCCCCACGCCGTCATCGACCAGCTTCCCCGCGGCCGCGAGACCAGAGCTCTGGCCACCACCTACCAGCTGGAGTGCTACGACGTCATCAACCGCCGCCTGGACGACATCGCCTCCCGGGTGGCCTCGGCCCTGCAGCGGGAGGGCTTCCGCGCCCTGCCCGTGCCGTCGAGGGAGAGGATCAGCGACGAACGACGGTGTGCCCTGTTCTCGCACAAGCTCGCCGCCCACCTCGCCGGGCTGGGGTGGATCGGCCGGAGCTGCCTGCTGGTCACTCCGGAGCACGGCCCTCGGGTGCGGTGGGTCACGGTCCTCACGACCGCCCCGCTGCCGTGCGGGGAGCCGATGGAGCAGCGGTGTGGGGAGTGCCGCCAATGTGTCGACGCCTGCCCGGTGGGTGCTTTCACCGGCCGCGCGTTCCTCGAGGCGGAGCCGCGGGAGGCCCGCTACGACGCCGCGGCGTGCGAGCGATACCTCCAGGAGCTGGGAGAAAGAAACGAGAGGGCGGTGTGTGGCATGTGCCTGTACATGTGCCCGCACGGCCGGAGCGCGTCGAAAAGGCTCAGATGAGGGTCTTCTGGAACCGCATCTTCTCGCCCGGCACGCAGGTCGGGTACTCCGAGGTCAGGCAGGCCAGGCAGAGGTCTTCCTCGTTGATGCCCAGGGCGTCCTCCAGCCCCTTGACCGAGGTGTAGCCGACGCTGTCCGCGGTGAGGAGCTCGGCGATCTGCTCGAACGTCCGCCCGGCAGCAGCGAACTGGTCGCGGGTCTTCATGTCGATGCCGTAGTAGCACGGGGCGATGACCGGCGGGCAACCGATGCGGACATGGACCTCCTTGGCCCCGGCCCGGCGGAGCATCTGCACGATCTTGCGCAGCGTCGTCCCGCGGACGATGGAGTCATCCACCACCACGACGCGCTTCCCTTCGATGGTGGAGCGGATGGGGTTGAGCTTGAGGCTCACCCCTTCTTCTCGCTGGGACTGCTCGGGCATGATGAACGTCCGTTCGACATAACGGTTCTTCATCAGGCCCTCCTCGTACGGAATGCCGGACTCCTGGGCGTAGCCCAGGGCGTTGGCCCGGCCGGAGTCAGGGACCGGGATGACCACGTCAGCGTCGGCCGGCTGCTCTCGCGCTAGCACTTGACCGAGCTTCTTCCGGACGTCGTACACCTCGCGGCCGTCGATGATCGAATCGGGGCGGGCGAAGTACACCCACTCGAACATGCAGTGGGAGCGGCGGGAAGCCCCGGCCATCTTGTTGCCGACGTACCCCTCCTTGGTGATCTCCACGATCTCGCCTGGAGCGACGTCGCGGATGAACTCCCCCTGCATGATGTCGAACACCGCCGATTCCGAGGCGAGGCAGTAGCCGTTCGCCAGCTTGCCGATGCACAGCGGCCGGAAGCCCAGGGGGTCGCGGAGGCCGAACACCCGGTCGCCGATCATGATGACCAGCGAGAACGCGCCGTCCAGCATCTTCATGGTCGTCCGGATGGCCTTGATGGGGTCAGTGCTCTGCTTGAGCTCGTTGGCCAGGATGCGGATGATGATCTCCGAGTCGGTGGTGGTCAGGAAGGCCCAGCCCTCCTTCTTGAGCCTCTCCCGCAGCTGGGACGAGTTGACCAGGTCGCCGTTGTGGCTCAGCGCGACGTCACCGACGATGGTGGTGACAGTGATGGGTTGGGCGTTCTGGGCGCACGAGGAGCCGGTGGTGGAGTATCGGACGTGGCCGATGCCGCTGGTGCCCCGCAGCGCGTCGTACTCGCGGCCGCACAGCACCTCGTGGACCAGGCCCTGCCCCCGGACGTAGTTGATGCGCCCGTCGAAAACAGCGATGCCCGCGGCCTCCTGGCCACGGTGCTGGATGACCCTCAGGGCACGCTTGAGGTAGGGAACGGCGTCGGTGTCCAACGCCATCCCCACGACCCCGCAGAAGTGCCGGGGGCCGTCGTCCATGGGTTCTTCCATGGGGTTAGTGCTGCTTAGCCCAGGAATAGGATCTCAACCTCGGGGACTTGCCATAGCCGCAGGAGGCGCAGACGCCCTTCCCGACGTTGTACGCGCTCCTTCCGCAGCGGCGGCAGGGGATGTGCTGCTTCTTGCTACCGTGCTTACCCATCGATGGCGTGCCCTTGCTCATGTTCTGATCTCCTTAGGGTGAAATGTAGATGACGTTGTCGCCCCTGACGATGGTGACATCGAGCTTTCTCACCACTTCGTTGTTGATGAGCTCCTCGGCGTTCTTCAGGACAAGGTTCATGTGAGGGTCGTACCCGTCGAGGGTCCCCCGGTATTCCCTGTTCGCCTTCAGCTCGACGATCACGGGACGGTTGATCGCCTGGTTGAGAACGGTGAGAGGTTTCTGCATGACAACAGCCACCAAACTGCCCCATAAACCGGGGACTATTTTAAGCTTACTGACTCCCCGGTCAGATGAACGCGCCGATGGTGGGGGCGTCCAGACGGTCCATGTCGTAGGCGATTATGCCCTCGATCATGCCCCCCCGGTCCAGTCGTCCGCCGCGCAGGTAGGCGATGAGGGAGGCCCGCCACAGCAGGTCCAGGGCAGAGGTCGCCAGCACGCCGTAGTAGGTGTTGGCGAGGTAGTCCTCGTAGCCGTAGTCGTCGACCAGGTAGTCGGCGTAGCCCATCACGCTGTCCCGTCGGTTGAGCGTCCTCAGGTAGGCGAGGAACACCTCCCGCCCGCCGTCCTCGGGGGTCAGCAGCTTGACCTTGGCCGGATCGACCTCCCCGGCGGTGGTCAGGGAGCCATCGTCGTTGAGGAAGGCCCACTGCAGCATTCCGTCCTTCACCAAGAAGAGGTTCCAGCGGTTCTTGGGGTCGCAGTACACCGGGGCGCTGAACACGTCCTCGGCGGCCAGCGACTCCAACCCCATCTCCCGAACCGACGCTTCCAGCTCCCGGGCGTCGAGCTCCTTGCCCGCCTCGTCCGGCAGGGACATCTCGTCCTCCTCCGCCGAGAGATCGAGGACGTGGGCGAGGTAGGGCAGCTCGGCGAACCTCTCCACCTTCTGGGCCACCTCCCGGCGCAGCGCCTCCTCCGAGCGGTAGACGCCGGCGTCGCGGCAGTTGGCCTCGAACTCCTGGTACACCGCCCGCGCATCGGCGAGGGTGCGGCGGAGCGCCTCGAGGTTGTCCTGCACCATCCTCCCGCCCTCGACCAGGGCGTCCTCGGTGCCTCCGTACCACACTCCCCGGCAGGACAGGTCCAGCTCGACCTGGACCCGCCGCCCGACGTAGAGGTGGAAGGGGAACTGCCGGCAATAGTGAGGTCGGTGAGCGTAGATCTCGCACCGGCGGGACGGGTCGAGGAAGGAGCACGGCCCCTGGCCCTGCTTGAGCGCGATGGCGTGGTGGCGGTGGGGCCGCTCCTTGGTCACCAGCCGGCGGGGGTGGGTGGCCTTGAACCAGCCCACCTCCGAGGGAAGCACCTCCGGCTGGCACAGGCAGCACAGCCCGCAGCTGGGGTCGCAGGTGAAGGTCCGGCCCTCCAGCTCGGACATGTCCAGTTCAAGATCGCTCGTCAACAACGTCCCTTCCCGCCCGCTCCCCGACGACCTCGCCGTCCTCGACCACCACGCGGCCGCGCACCAGCACGGCGTGGGGGAAGAGAGCGTCGTAGCCCTCGTAGGGGGTCCAGCCGCACTTGCTGTGGAGGTTCTTAACCTTTATGGGGACCATGGCCCGCGGGTCGACCACCATGAGGTCGGCGTCCCGGCCCTCCTCGATGCGCCCCTTGTTGAGGCCGAACACCTCCGCCGGCCGCTCCGCCGCCGCCCTCACCAATACGTCCAGAGGCATCGCGCCCTTCTTGACGAAGGCGAGCATCAGCGGCACGGTGGTCTCCACTCCCGGCACCCCGGACGGGGCGGCGTCGAACTCCTGCTCCTTCTCCTCGATTGTGTGGGGCGCGTGGTCGGAGCCGAGCATGTCGATCCGCCCGGCGAAGAACGCCTGCAGCAGGCCCAGGCGGTCATCCTTGGTGCGCAGCGGAGGGTTCACCTTGGCGTACGCACCGCCCCCGCTGTCGCGGTCCAGCAGCAGGTGGTGGGCCGTCACCTCCTTGGTCATGGGCAGACCGTCCAGCGCCCGCAGGCCGTCCAGCGAGGAGACGTGGCAGACGTTGATCCGGCAGTCCAGGCGGGCCAGCCTCTGAATGGCCGACACCTCCGCCCGGGCCGGCCGGTTGCGCGCGTGGTCCCCTGGACCGTTCTCCCGGTCGTGCGAGATGAGCGCCTCGTCCTCGGCGTGGACGCTGAGCACCTTGCCCGTCGCCTTGACCTGGGAGGCGATGCGCGCGAGGTCCCGGTCCTCGGTCACCAGCAGCTTGCCGGTCGAGGAGCCGAGGAAGACCTTGAAGCCCACCGCCTGGCGGGCCATCGACGCCAGGTCGCCGCCGGGCACGCAGCCGGCGAACAGGCCGTAGTCGACCCATGCCTTTCCGGCGACCGCCTCCTTCTTTTCGCGCAGCGCCGCCGCGGTCACCGCCGGGGGCAGGGTGTTGGGCATGTCCAGCACCGTGGTGACGCCGCCGCACGCGGCGGCCAGGGTGCCGGTGGAGAAGTCCTCCTTGTGGGTCATCCCCGGGTCACGCAGGTGCACGTGCGGGTCGATCGCTCCAGGCAGGATGAGGCGGTCGCCGTAGTCGATGCGCTCGTCCCCGCGGACCTTCCGACCGATCTCGGCGATGCGGCCGTCCTCGATGCCTATGGCCCAGTGGCCCAGCTTGCCGCGGACGAGGGCCCTTCCCTCCACCACCAGGTCCATCCTACCTGCACCCGCCCAGCTCTTTCCTCGACACCTGGCCCCGGGGGGCCTCCTCGGCGAACACGTCCGCCTGGAACTTGTAGAACCTGGTCCTGCCGTCCTTCCATGCGTCGGGGCCCATGCCCGCCTTGACGCAGGTCTGGGACAAGAACTCTTCGGCTCCCCACCCCCACTCCACCGGCACCTGTGGCAGCAGGAGGCCGCGGAACGGCCCCCGCTCGGCGATGAGGCCGTCCTTGCCCACCTCGACCACCAGGGGCAGCTCCTGGGGGTCCTCGACCACGATCTCCTGGGGCGGGGTGAGGATCGAGACCTCCACCACGATGTCGTCCAGCTCGCCGGCGTCGAGGTCGGGGAAGCGAGGGTCGTGGCAGGCGTGCTGGGCTGCCTGGACCAGCGCGCTGCCCAACGAGAAGATGGGTTCCGGGAAGCCTATGCACCCGCGCAGCATGTGCCCGGGGTAGGAGCTCAGGGTGACGAAGACCCCGCGCTTCTCCCGGAAGCTCCCCGGGGCGTCAACGTGTCCGCACGCCCGGCCCTTGGCCTCGGCGTCCACCACCTCCCTGGCCAACCGCACCGCCAGCTCGCCCTCGCTGTCCTTCATGCCATCGCCTCGGACAAACAATCGCCCTGGACGCATTTATGGGTTTGCCGCGACAAACCTATTTCTACGCTGAGAATTGTTGTGTCAACCATGGCCATGGAGCGCGCGCGGGACATCTTCGTCGAGGACATCATGACCAAGGTGCCGGTGATCGGCTCGCCCAACCTGACGATAAGGGACATCGCCGTCCTGATGAGGTCGTGGAAGGTGGGCAGCGTCATCATCATCGAGGACGGCCGCCCGGTGGGCATCGTCACCGAGCGCGATTTCGTGGAGAAGGTGGTGGCGGAGGACCGCCGGCCGTCGGAGGTGAGGGCCGCGGAGGTCATGAGCAGGCCGCTGGTGACGGTGGGGCCCAAGGAGAGCGTGGCCGACGCTGGCCGGAAGATGGCCCAGCTGCGCCTGCGCCGCCTCCCGGTGGTGGTGGGCGACCAGCTCATCGGCATGCTCACCGAGAACGACATCACCCGCCTGTCGCCGTCGCTCATCGAGATCACCCGGGAGTGGAGGGGCATCACGGCCGGGCAGGAGCTGGAGCGGGAGCCAGTGTCCATGTCCGGGTATTGCGAGAACTGCGAGAACTACTCCTACGACCTCCGCCAGACCGGGGGGGCGGGGGGGCGCGGCAACCTCATGTGCCCGGAGTGCCGGGAGATCTTCGTCCGCGACCCCACCGAGTGATCAGTCCAGCTCGATCTTGCGCAGCCCCGGCTCGACCTCGTCGGCCGGCCGCTCCACCGGCTTCTCGAGGTCCTCGACCATGCCCAGCTGGGCGTCCAGGAGGGCCTTGAGCAGCAGGATGGTCTCCCGCTTGGCCGCCAGGTAGTGCTCCTTCACCGCCGGGGGCACCATGTCCCGCGGCACCATCGAGTCGAGGGCCAGGACGAGCTCGGTGCCCGCGCGCACCAGGTGGCCACGGGTCTCCGCGCTGAACATCGCCTCGGCCATCCGCTCAGCGTCGCGGCGCAGCTTCCTCTCCCTGAGCTCTTCCTGCTCCCTCTCCGCCTCAGCTTGCTCTTCGCTCATCGCCCTCGACCTCCTTCATCTTGACCAGCAGCCGTCCTTCCTTGAACTCCGCCTTCACCGGCTCCTTCTTGGTGAAGGTCACCGGCAGGGTGACCGAGCGGCGGTAGTGGCCGACCTCCACCAGCAGGCTGTCCGCGGTCTTGAACAGCTTGACGTCCTCCTTCATGGTGAACGGTAGCTTGATCGAGACGACGTCGAACCCGTCCTGGGTGAAGATGTCCATCGGCTTGTCCAGTGAGAACGTGGTGGTGGGGTCGATGTCCCCGAACACCATGTCCCCCAGCCGCTCCAGCGACTTTATCCCGACCAGCTCCACCGGCTGCTGGTAGGCGGTCAGGATGCGCAGGGGGCTGAACGACTCGTTGATGACCTGCATGTACTTGCGCTGCTCCTCCAGCTTGTCCTTGAAGTAGCCGTTGTCGCCCTCGGGGTACAGGCGGTTCACCACCAGCCCGTCCACGGTGAGGCCGTACAGGCAGAAGTAGGTGAACGCCCGCTTGGTCTCGTTGATCACCATCTTCTCCGGGTTCACCACCAGCCGGATGGAGGTGATCGAGGGGTCGGTGAGGATCTTCTGCACCCGGCGCATCCGGGCGACCAGGTCCTCCAGGTCCCTCAGCAGCTCCTCCGACGGCAGCGGGGTGTTCACCACCTTGCCAACGGTCATGCGGGCGAACTTGAGGAGGTTGCGGAGCATCTTGTAGAGCTTCTCGCTGTACCACTCCGAGACCTCGGGAAAGGAGAGCAGCCTCAGGGTCTCTCCGGTCGGCGCGGTGTCCATGACGATGAGGTCGTAGGCGTTCCGCTTGTAGAAGTCCTCCACGTAGAACAGGGCGGACATGAGCTCCATGCCCGGCATCACCGCCATCTCCTTGGAGGTGATGCCGTCCATGCCCTGCGACATCATGAAGTCGGAGACGAACTTCTGGACCTCCTTCCAGCGGGTCTCCAGCTCGTAAAGCATGTCCACCTCGATGGCATCGAGGTTGTCCTCCACATGTGTGATCTGCCCCGACAGGGGCACCTCCAGTGAGTCGGATACAGAGTGGGCGGCGTCGGTGGACATCAGCATCGTCCGGTATCCCATGCGGGCGGCGCGCAGCGCGGTGGCCGCGGCCACCGACGTCTTGCCTACCCCACCCTTCCCGGTATAAATCAAAATCCTCAAACCTTCACCGGGGCTTCATACGGCAAACGGTTTATTTAATCTATATGGAGAATTTTTAACCTGGCTGGCGAGATAAAATGCGGGGTAAGGCCGTCCGGGGGTCCGGACGGCGGTGAAAGGAAAGGTGCCGGGAATGGGATTTGAACCCATGACCTACGGATCTCTCGGGCCTCGGCAGGATGCCGAGTCCATATGAGTCCGTCGCTCCGCCAGGCTGAGCCACCCCGGCACGGGTAAGTGGGTTTACTGCTCCTCTTCGGGAGCGACCTCTTCCTCGGAGGCTTCCTCTTCGGCGGCCTCTTCCTCAGCGACCTCCTCGACAGCCGAGGCGCCCTCCTCGGGGACCTCGGGCTCGGCGGCCCGGGCCGCGGCCTCGGCCGCAGCGGCCTCCTGACCGAACCGCTCCTGGATGGAGGGCTCCTCGGCCGAGGGAGTGCCAGCCTCGAGGACCTCGGTCCGCCGGATCTCGATGCGCTTGATGGGGATGATGACCTTGCAGGCGTTGGCGAGGTCCTTGGCCAGGTCGCCGGAGATAATCGCCTTGACCATCTCCGAGACGGTCATGTTGCCCACGGAGGTCTGCAGCTGGGCGGCCATGAGGTTGCGGATGGCGGTCTCCTGGGCAGCCTGGATCCGCTGCTCGGTGATGCTCATCGGCTTGAGCCGCACCAGGAAGCCGTCCTTGGTGCGGGCGTCCACCACATGGTCGGTCTTGGTCCGCTTCCTGCGGGTGAGCCTCCGGACGTAGTCGGAGGTGAGGTCGTGCCCGGTGAAGACGGTGTGGGCCTCCAGGCCGCGGACGTCCTCGACCCGGAAGCGGATCTTGATGTGCATCTTGGAGAAGTCCCCGGTGAGCTCGTGGACGGTGACCTCGGTCTGCCGTCCGATGAGGGCGGAGGGCTCGGAGCTAGGGGTCTCGCCGAGCTCGACCTGGTTGAACATGCGAGGAGCGTAGATCTTGTACCACTCCTTAGCCTTCCACTTGTCCTTGACCTTGCGAGCGGCGACCTTTCCCTTCTTAGCTGCCATGTGAAACACTCCGTGAACGTAATCGGGCAGAGACCGTAGCGAATCCCCGTATTAATATCTTTTCACCCGCCCCTTTCGCGAGCCAGATATCTACACGAGGAGAGGCTGAGCCTCATACCTCGCCTCTTTGAGCGTTTGAACGAACGTACCGCTTCTATATATGTATTGCTGTCCGGCCTCGCCTTCGGGACGGCTGCGCGGTACTCGATCGATGCGGTGTCGGCGTACCACGGCGCCCTGCTCCATATGCTCATCACCACGCGATCCTGGTGTCGTCTTCGCTGGCCATGGCGCGCCGGGATCTCTCAGGTGAAAAAACAAGAAAGGAAGGGATTTGGGAAGGAGGAGGCGAGGCCTCCGTTCTCACAGGTTCGCCGGGATCTCCTGGATGTGCAGGCCCAGCTTCTCCTTGGGCAGGCCGAAGGCCAGTCCGAGGAGCTGGGACAGGTGGAGGACGGGGATGTCGTAGCCCTTGACGTCCTTCTGGGTCCGGTCGAACTGGAGGTGGCAGAACGGGCAGACATCGATGATGTACTGGGCGCCCGCCGCCTTCATGTTCTTCAGCTTCTCCTCGGTGAACCGGGTGGCCAGCTCGGGGGTGCCCGACCTGACGCCGCCGCCCGCGCCGCAGCACATCTGCTTGTCCTTGTAGTCGAGGCTGGCGGCCCCGGTGGCCTCCACGAGCTCGTCCAGGATCTTGGGGCGCTCGGGGTCGTCCAGCTCCTTGATGGCGCTGGGCTTGAGGAAGTGGCAGCCGTAGTGCACCGCGACCTTGAGGTCGAGAGGCGTCTTGACGTGGGACTTCACGTTCTCAGGGGTGATCTCCCGGTAGAACAGCTCGGCGAAGTGCCGCACGTTGGTGTTGCCGTTGTACTCCATTCCCACCTCGCGCAGGATCTTGTTCACGGCGCGGAGCCGCTCGGGGTCGTTGTGCAGGATGTGGGCAGCGTCGAACAGGGAGCCGTAGCAACCGTTGCAGATGGTCAGGATGTCCACGCCCTTCTTCTCAGCGAGAGCGAGGTTGCGGGCGGCGATGGCCAGCCATGCGTCCTGGTCGAAGGACTTGATGACACCGGGGGCGGGGCAGCAGCCGGCGCCCTCCAGCTCCACCAGCTCGATGCCGATGGTCTTGCATACCTCCCGGGTGGCGGCCTCGATGCCAGGATACCTGGCCGGGGCGACGCAGCCCAGGAACAACGCGAACTGCTTCTTCATGTTCATGCCTTTCCCTCCAGGAGCTTGTCGAAGCCGGAGGCCTTGAGGATCTTCTGCATGTCCTCCAGCGCCTTCTTGTCCCCGAGGACGTTGGCGGGGCGGCGGGGCAGGCCGAGCTGCTCGCGGATGGCCTCGTACTTCTCGTTCAGCGGGATGGTGGCGCCGCTCTGCAGCAGGAAGGTACCGACCTTCTTGTGCTCCTCGGACATGACCCCCTTCTTGACGGCCATGTTCCTCAGCAGGGTGATGATGTCGACGATCTCGACGCCCCGGGGGCAGCGCTCCACGCAGGAGTAGCAGGTGGTGCACGCCCACAGGTCGGGGGACTTCAGGACGTCCTCCTCGAGGCCGAGCTGGGCCTTGCGGATGAGCTTCCTGGTCCTGTAGGAGGTCATCCTTCCGGAGGGGCAGCTGGCGGTGCAGGTGCCGCACTGGAAGCACAGCGACAGGGTCTCGCCGCCGTGGCGCTGGGAGACTTCCTCAGCGAACTTCAGGTTGGGTTCCTTTACCATGACTTACACCTTCTTTGGTTTTGGGATGGCGCCTTGTTATTTAAACGTATACAAAAAATGCCCCTAGTATCACCTAAATAGGTCAAACCGAGCGGCCGTCACGGCGCAGGCCGGCCACGACCTTGCGTACCGCGTTGGTCTCCCGGCGGTAGACGGCGTTGATGCGATGCTCCAGCTTGGCGGGGTCGGTGGCGCTGCGCAGCCGGAGGCCCCGCCGGAGGGCCAGGCTCTCGTTGATGAAGAAGCTCCGGCCCGAGTCGAGGAGGGCGGGGAGGGAGCGGTAGACGCCCTCGACGGTGTGCTCCACCCCCGCGGCGGCGAGGTGGCGGAAGCCGATGCGCTGAGCTCCATACATGTACCGGGCGTACCGCGGGCCGTGGTCGACGTGGAGCAGGCGGTCGGTCGCCACCTCCTGCCACCGCACCCCCTCGAGGTCGAACAGGTACAGGGGGTCGTCGAGCACCACCAGGTCCATCAGGCCAGCCTGGAAGTCCTTGAGGTTGCGGGCGTCGTCGGAGATGATGAGCTCGATGGCGCCCTCGGGGTCGACCCGGGTGAGCACGCCGAGCAACAGCTCCTCGGTGATCACCGTACCGCCGACCACCATCGCCCCGCCCCGGCGCATCCGCCTCGAGAGCGCCTCGTACTCCTCGGCGATGCGCTCCCCCGCCTCGTTGAGCCGGCTGCCCCCGGGAGAGGTGACCAGCAGCGGCTGGGCCACCTTGGCCTCGATCTGGGCGAGGTATCGGTGGAGAACCGAGGTGGAGATGCCCAGGCGGGCGGCGGCCCGGTTCTGGCTGCCCTCCTCGTGGACGGCGGCGAGGACCTCCAGCTGGCGAGGGGTCAGCCGGCGCCCTGCCACCTGCAGCGACACCGACGGTTCGATCCTCAGTTCCCTCTCGGCCATGTTTCTCAGGAGGGAATCGTCGTTCCCCGCATCAATGCTTGTCCGCCGAGGCATCGCCCACTTCCGGAGGTCGGTAAGCAAAGCTTTTGTACGCCCTCCCCATGCTTTCGCCGGATGAGCAAGAGGACGTTGGTACTAGGCATCGGCTCCCCCATCATGTGCGACGACGCCATCGGGCTGAGGGTGCTGAACGAGCTGTCCCGCATGGACCTGAAGGGCGTGGACCTGGAGGAGGCGTGCACCTCCGGGCTGGACCTCATCGAGATCATGATGGGCTACGACCGCGTCATCCTCATCGACGCCATCATCAACTCCGGGCATCCTCCCGGCACAATCCTTCAGCTGCGGCCGGAGGACTTCGCCAACACCGTCCACGGCACCAACGTCCACGAGGCCAACATCGCCACCACCATCGAGCTGGGCCGGACGCTCGATCCCGAGCGGTTCCCCCGCGACATCCTGTTCGTGGCGGTCGAGGCCAACGACGTGTTCACCGTCATAGACCAGATGACCCCCGAGCTGGAGGCCGCCCTCCCCCGGGTGGTGAAGACGGTACTGGAGCTCATCGAGAGCTAGAAATCCAGGTCGCCCAGCTCCCTCGCCGCCCGCTCCGACTCCTTGCCCGGGGCGTGCATGGCGATGCACAGCCGGTCCCGGCGCATCAACTCCCTGGCCATGCGGTGGACGTCCTCCTCGGTGACCGCGTCCATCCGGCGGAGGGTCTCCTCCGCCGGCACCGCCTCGCCGGTGGACATGAACATCTCTCCCAGCCTGACCATCCGTGTCTCCGAGCTCTCCAGCTTGCGCACGTACACGCCCTTGAGGAGGTTCTTGGCCCGCTCCAGCTCCCCCTTCACCAGGCCCTCCTCCTTCAGCTTGCGGATCTCCTGGGCCACCAGGCGCACGACCTTCTCCTGGTCCTTCACCGCGGTGTTGAAGAACACGCTCACCGCCCCGCAGTCGGTGTAGCTGCCCGAGGCGGCGAAGATCTCGTACACCAGCCCCTGCTTCTCACGGATCTCCTGGAACAGCCTCGAGGAGGTCCCCATCCCCAGGATGGAGGCGGTGAGCCGCTGGGCGAAGCGGTCGGGGTCCTTGGAGGACAGTCCGGGGAATCCCATCCCCACGTACGCCTGCTCGTCCTCCCGAGGATATACATTGAACACCGCGTGAGGGGTGGGGGGGTCGCGCCGCTGGTGCTCCGGGGCGGGGGTCAGGTGGTCGAAGCTGGCCTCCGCCCATCCGACCACCTGGGCCACGTCGACGTTGCCCACCGCCACCACCGCCATGCGCGGCGGGCGGTAGTGGTCCTCGAAGAACGACCGGACGTCCTGAGGGGTGAGGGAGCTCACCGTCTCCGCCGAGCCTGCCTCCGACCGGCCCATGGGATGGTCGCCCCACAGCGCCTCGGTGAACAGCACGTGGATGTAGTCCTCGGGGTCGTTGCGGAGCATGTTGATCTCCTGCAGTACGACGTTCTTCTCAGTGGCCAGGCAGCTGGGCTCCAGCCGGGGGTTGAGGACCAGGTCGGCCAGGATGTCCTCGGCCACCCCGACCGTCTCGTCGAGGGAGAAGGCCTGGTAGCTGGTGACCTCCTTGGTGGTGTACCCGTTCTGCTCCCCGCCCGCCGCCTCGATCTCCTCCGACATCTCCTTGGCGGTGCGATTGACGGTGCCCTTGAACAGCATGTGCTCAAGCATGTGGGCGATGCCCGCCTGCCTCTCCTCCTCGTCCCGGGAGCCCGCCCCTAGATACACCGACAGGGAAGCGGAGTGGGTGTGGGGGAGGCGTTCCACCACCACCGGTAGGCCGGCGGCCGTTCTGGTCACGGTGATATCGCTCACGGGCTGAGGAACGGGGGAGCACCGAAATATTACTTTGTATCGGGACGGCGGCCAGCCCAGCGGCGCACAACGCTTAATAAGGCGTTAACCCCAAGTTCAGGGCGGTGTGAACATGAGCGAGCTGGTCCTTCACGAGTACCGCCAAGACAAGTACGACAACGCCATGATGATCGTCGGTTTCCCGTCGGTCGGCCTGGTCAGCAGCATCGCCGCCAACTTCATCATCCGGACGTCCAAGCTGGAGAGGGTCGCGGGGATAATGGGGGACAGTTTCCCGCCCTATACCTTGGTCCACGAGGGCGTTCCCTCTCCTCCGGTGCGCATCTACGCCGGGGAGCGCAACTGCACCGACGGGGAGCAGTGCCAGCAGCTGATCACCGTGGCCGCCGAGTTCATGCCCCGACCCGACCTGGTCAAGCCCCTGGTCGACCGGCTTCTCGACTACTGCACGAGCAAGGGCATCAAGACCATCGTGGCCCTGGAGGGCATCAACTGGCCGGGGAACGAGGAGCCGCGCATCCTCGGAGTGGGATCGACCGATTCCTCCCGCCAGATGCTGAAGAGGTACGGCGTGGAGGAGCTCAAGGAGGGCATGGTCTCTGGCATCTCCGGCGTGCTGCTGTTCGAGGGCGAGGTCCGAGGCATCAACGTCATCTGCCTGCTCGGCCCCGCCCGGGCGAACTTCCCGGATGCCAGGGGATCAGCCAAGCTCCTGGAGATCGTCGCCAAGATGCTGCCCGAGATCAAGATCGACCCCGAGCCGCTGTACAAGGAGGCGGAGGAGATCGAGAAGCAGATCCGCATGGCCATGGAGAGCGTGGCCCAGCCGCAGCAGAAGGCCCCGGTGAACGAGCCGATGATCTACGGGTGAGCCAGAAACCCCTTTCCCAGTTCTTTACCTCGGTTCCCAGCCACGAGGTGTTATATATCGACAGGGAGATTCTTTTCGGCTTCCGATGGAGAAGAAGAGGGTCATCCGCAAGGTCTGCCTCCTCGGGGACGGCGGGGTAGGTAAGACCAGCCTCATCAGCCGTTATGTCCTGAACTGCTTCAGCGACGAGTACATCGTCAGCTTCGGCACCAAGGTGTCCAAGAAGGTCATCGACTACGAGGACGTCCAGCTGACCCTCATGATATGGGACATCCTCGGGCAGAACGTCAACCGGTCCCTCCACGCCGCCTACTACAGCGGGGCCAACGGCGCCCTCCTGGTGTGCGACTCCACCCGCCCGGAGACGCTGGACCACCTCCCGGGGTGGGCGGAGGACTTCCGCGCGGTGGTCGGGGACAAGCCAGTGCTCCTGCTGGCCAACAAGTCCGACCTCGAATGCCACCTTCCCGCCGAGGGCCGGAAGGCGGTGCGGGACCGGCTGGGGCAGGGACTAAGGTCCACCAGCGCCCGCACCGGCGAGGGCGTCCAGCAGGCCTTCGAGGACCTCGGGCGTCTGGTACTGGAGGCCCGGGGATGAATCCCTTCTTCGTCATGCCCGGCTCCGCCCTCCTCTCGCTGCGGGAGGAGCTGGAGATCATGGAGGGACCGCACGCCGGGGACACCCTGGCACGCATGGGCTTCAAGGCCGGCTCGGCCCTGGTGGCCTCTCTGGACGTCCCCCCGGTGGACCTCGAGGGCTTCGCCGAGGTGTTCACCCAGCTGTGGTCGGAGAGCGGCCTTGCCCGCACCAAGGTGATGAAGGTGACCGCCGAGGAGATCGCCGTCACCTTCAACGAGTCGCTGGAGTCCGCCCGAGGACGACGGTGCGACTTCACCCGCGGGTACCTTGCCGGCATCACCTCAGCGCTGCTGGGCCGCCGGTACGAGGCTACCGAGGTGGTGTGCATGTCCCAAGGGGCGGAGCGGTGCGTCCATCACCTCCTGCCGGCCGCGGTCCCCTCGTCCCCGCCCCCCCGGACCGCCACGGGCGAGCGGAAATACCGCCTGGAGTCCGGCTGCTCGTACCTCATCGAGTCGGAGAGCGGCCAGGATGCATTCTACATCTTCGAGGAGTACCTAGCCCACGGCCACCCCGCCATGGGCATCATGCGGGAGTACCCCGAGAAGCTGCGCAAGGTCTTCCGCCTGGACGGGGCGCGGCTGCTATGGCTGTCCTACGAGGATGACATCAGGGAGGCGAGGGAGCCGACCAACATCCCGCTCATCTACTCCGAGGCCAAGACGTTCATGGAATCGAACGAAGGGGCGGTGCTCCTCATCAGCGGGCTCGAGTACCTGGTGTCCCAGAACAACTTCAGCAAGGTGCTCAAGTTCGTGCAGCTGCTGACCGAGGCCGCGGCGGTCAACGACAGCGTGTTCCTCCTGCCCATCAGCCCGGGGGCGCTGGCCCCGCGCGACGTCAAGATGTTGGAGCGGGAGTTCCGCGGCCTACCCGCTGAGCCAGCCCTGCCCAGGGGCGCCGCCGAAGCGGGCCTGGGCGCGCCTGCCGGCCGAGGGAGCTTCGCCCCACCTCTCCCGTGAGCGGCCAGATGCGCCGAGGTCCGGCTCGCCGCGTAGGCAAACGCTTAAATTGGTTGTCTTAATTACTCGGACTTATGCATCTCGTCCCGAAGAAGTTCTTCATCTCATCTGGCTGCGCCGTTAGCAAGGTCTCCGACCTCAACGCCTTCGACAAGGCGCTCCTCGAGGCGGGCATCGGCGAGCTCAACATCGTCTCGGTATCCTCGGTCCTGCCGGTGGGAGCGGAGCAGGTCGGCATCCGCGAGCTGCCCATGGGCGCGGTGACGCACTGTGTCCTCGCTCAGATGAGGGGCGGGGAGGGTGAGATGATCTCCGCTGGCATCGCCTACGGCTTCCGCAAGGACGGCAAGGGCGGTTACGTCGCCGAGGGCCACATCCATGGCTCCAAGAAGGCGCTGCGCGAGATCATGGAGTGGAAGATGGATGAGATGGCCAAGCTGCGGGGCATCGAGATGGAGACCATCGAGTATCGCATCGAGGAGCTCTCCGTCCCCATGGACAACTACGGGGCTTGCGTGGCCGCCCTGGTCTTTGTCGAATACTAAATGTACGGCGTCGTGACCTGCCCCCGGTGCGGCACCGTACAGGGGGCGGACCTCTCCCACGCCCGGGTGAGCTGCGTCCGCTGTCAGGCCAAGATCGACCTCACCCGGGCCAAGGTCTTCTTTTCTACCGACTCGCCGCAGGAGCTCGCTGACGCTGTGCGTCGAGTAGCCGAGCAGCGGAGGGGACAGCACGTCCCGTTCCCCCGGCCCGGGGGAGCATCGTCGGGGGTGGGCGACGTCGAGGCCAAGCTCGAAGCCTTGGGCCGCGAGAAGGGCGAGTTCACGGACCAGGACCTCGGCCGGGCCCTCGGCCTGAGCGGGAAGGCGCTGGACGATATGGTCGCCCGGCTGCTCGCCGCTGGCCTCATGTACGAATCGGGACCAGGCACATACCGGGCGGCCTGACCCCCAGCTCGAACACCGTGCCCTGGCTGACCTTGCGGTTGGACGCCTCGTAGGAGATCGCCTCGTAGCGGTCCTCGAACTCTGGCTCGCCCCCGCCAGGGTAGCTCTTGTCGTTGAACACCCCGTAGTAGATGAAGTAGTAGTCGATGAGGTGCTCGGCGCTGCCGTCGTCGGTGAACTCCACGAAGCGGTTGGGCCGCCACACCAGGAAGTCGCCGTTCACGGTGTCGATGACCACCCGCTCTCCACCGCCGTCCTTCAACGGCACGTACGCCTGCAGCCACCCGTGCCCGCCCCAGCTGTCCTCGATGCCGACGTACAGGGCGCCGAGCTGTAGCCACGCCGGCACCCCGGCCGCGCGGGCCAGAGCACAGAACAGGATGGCCTGGTCATCGCAGTCGCCCACCCTTGTCAGGAGGGTCTGGCGGGCGTCCTGGGGCATCGCCCCCCAGCTGCCCGACGGGTAGTCTATGTTCTCCCGCATCCAGTCGTAGATGGACCGTAGGATGAGGTACACGTTATCCTCGTCCCCAGCCAGGCGCTCGGCCTGGGCGGCCACCAAGGGGTCGGTCATGGCCATCTTCCACTCGTCCCGGAGGTACTGTTCCTTCAGCGCCAGGGGGATGTCGGAGAGGTTGCCGGAGGAGGCCGCGTCGATGTCCCAGATATGGGTCCGGGCCGTCACTTGGTAGGTGGCGGTGAGGGTGCGCTGCTGGGAGCCGGAGAGGGTTCCCACGTCCCACACCGTCCAGTTGTGCCCGTACCGCACGGTGCGGGTGACCTCGGACGAGTAGTGGACGTCGATGATCTCCTGCAGCGGACGGCCCTCCCGGACCATGTCCATGGGTTCGGGGAAGTCCAAGGTGAAGTTGGTGACCGTGCCCCCGTTGGCGTCGACGGTCAGGGTGCGCTGCAGCGTGAACGTTGCCTCTTCTGGATATCGGGGCTTGAACGGTGAGGTGATGACATCCTTGATGATGCCCTGCACCGCCGGAGACATGAGAAGAAGGGCGACCACGAGGATGACGGCGATGAGGAGGACCGTCCGGCCGACGGACCTCCGGGGTGCTGGTTCCACGGGTTTTTATCAGGCATACCAAATGCTATTAACCTTTCGTCCGCGGTATCTTCTTAGCCTTTCCTTCACCCTTCTCGGCCCGCTCCCTCGCCTCCTGCCGCTTGAGATTGGCCAGCGCCTCCCGGACGTACACGGGCAGGAGACGAAGGTGGAGGTAGTAGAAGTAGGAGGCCACGAACACCCCGGCCACCACGAACAGCGCGTACGCCAGGACGCTCTCCCCGGTCTGGGGTATCTGAATGAACGGATAGAGCAGCAGGGCGAACGCCAGGTGCACCACCGCGGCCTGGGCGAAGAAGGCGAACGGCTGCCCCTTGGCCACCCCGATGCCGATGGTCGTGCCGGTGGAGGTGTTCAGCAGGGACAGCATGACCGAGTAGGCGATCAGCAGCACCAGGGACCCGGCGTCCGGCTGGACATTGGACAGGGTGAGGGAGATGGCGCCGAAGGCAAGAGCGCTTGCCATGCCCGCCCCCAGGCCGAAGCCGTAGAACGGGACGTCCGCCCGGCGCTGGTACCGCGGCAGGTTGAGGACCAGCAGCTTGACCAGTTCCTCCAGCAGGAAGCCCAACACTAGGTAGTAGAAACCGAAGAACACCGACGCCGCGTAAAGCACAATCCCAAGGACGATGCCCACCGCGAACAGCCCGAACAGGGTGGGGTCGCTGAAGTACGGCCGCTCCACCTTGGGATAGGTGTAAGGCTGCAACGTCCACAGCATCAAGGCGATGGCCGGGGCGAACCCGATGGCCGCGGCGATCAGGGAGGCGTATTCCATCCGGTTTTGGGAGAACCTATCCGTATTTAAAACTAGGTCATGGACGGTTCCAGAACAATGCCGCGAGCAGGCATCGAGGCCAGGCAGCAGCCGACCCATCGCTGCCCGCGGTTTACGACATGGATCGTCCTATGGTGTCGGAGCAAGAACCATAAAAAAGGAATGGGAAAGGAAGGGGACGGCCGATCCCCTAGTTCAGGCCTTCCTCTTGACGAGCATGAACGCGGCGATCGCCAGGACGGCGGCGACGGCTACCGCTGCCGCGATGAGCATGCCGATGTTCGAAGTGCTCCGCACGTTCAGCGTCCCCATCTCGACCGTCTCCCCGGCGATCACGGTGACGCTCTCGGTCAGCGCCTCATAGCCGTCCTTGCTCACCTTCAGGTCATACATGCCGGAGGTCACATTACTGAGGACGAATCGACCGTTCCCGTCCGTGGTGGCCGTCATGTTGCCAAGCGTCACGGTGGCGCCGGCAACGGGATTCCCGTCCGGGCCTACGATTGTCCCGCCGACGGTGCCTTCGTCCTTCATCGTGATGAACGACCACGATGCCGAGAGCTCGTTCCCGGCGAGGTCCTTGCCGCTCACGACCACGGTATAGCTGGAGCCATACGCGAGAGCGGAGGAGGGAGTGAAGGTCAACACGTTCCCGCTCCAGGAAACGGTCCCAGTGATGCCGCCGACCGAGATGCTCACCGATGTCTTGCTCATCGGTTCGGAGAACGAGACGATTATCGGCCCATCGATCAGAACGCCGCTCCCAGCAGGCGTCCAGTCCAGGCTCGGCACCATCGTATCGACCACAAACGTGACTGCGTCGGTCGCCGTGTTGCCAGCGCTGTCGGTCGCCCTAATATGGATGATGTGGGTGCCGTCGGCGAGGCCGGACCAGACGAAGGTGCTGTTGCTCGTCGCAATCCAGTTGACCCTATCAGTGCTGTACTCGACCGCTGTGATCCCGTTGACATCGCTGGCGGTCCACGAGACCGTCACGTTGTCCGTATTAAGGTACGCTCCGTTCGAGGGCGAAATGATGTCGATGGTCGGCGCGATGGTGTCAACGACAAACGAGACCTCCTTGATCGCCACGTTGCCGGCGTTGTCTTCGGCTCTCACGTAGAAAGTGTAAGCGCCATCGACGAGACTGGACCAGAGATAGCTCGTGGCGCCGTCCGCATTAAACCAGACCATTCCATCGGTGCTGTACTGAATGATCCTGATTCCAGACTTGACATCACTGGCGGTCCACGACACCGCAACCGAACCGGTATTGTTGAACGAGCCGTCGATAGGGCTAGTGATCACCACGCTCGGCGAAATGGTATCGACGATGAAGCCAACGCTCGCCGTGTAGACATTGCCGGCATTGTCAGTCGCCCTTATCAACACCTCATGGTCGCCATCGGTGAGCACCAGCGAACAGTTCGAACCGGTGACAGCCGTCCAGCCAAGCCCGTCGATGCGGTACTCGACCGTCCTGATGCCAGAAGTGGCGTCGCTGACGGTCCATTCCACGATAACAGTGCTGCCGCTGAGATACGAGCCGTCGTTCGGCGAGATAATGTCCATTGCCGGGGCGGCCCTATCGCTGACGAATGTCGATGACGCTTCGTTGACGTTGCCCGCGTTGTCCTCAGCCCTCACGTAGAAGGTATGGGGGCCATCGGTCAGGCCGGACCATTCGTATGTCGTTGCTCCGTCCGCGTCGAACCAGGTCTTCCCGTCGATGCTGTACTGGACAATCCTGATGCCGTTGGCATCGCTGGCGGTCCATTCCACCACGACGGGATCGGTGTTGATGTGTTCCACTGTCGGCGAGATGATGGAGACGACCGGCCCGACCGTATCGACGATGAAGCTGACGGACGACTCCTTGACATTGTTGGCTTTGTCGATGGCCCGGACCGTGACGACGTACTCGCCGTCGGCGAGGTCGCTCAGGAGCATGCTCCCCTCCGATGCGGGCACCTGGAAGGAGCGGCTCAGAGCGCCGTCGCGCATCACCACCACCTCGAAGAACGCGATGCCCGCGCAATCGTCTTCAGCGGTCCATCCCACGGTCGCATGGTCTAGGGTGTTGAACGAGCCGTCGATCGGCTCGTCGATCGCGATGCTCGGCGCAACGGTGTCGACGACGAAGGATGCCGAAGTGGTGTACCGGTTGCCGGCACGGTCCACGGCCCTCACGTCGATGGTGTGGGAGCCGTCGGCGAGCTCGGACCAGACAAGGCTGCCCACCTCGTCCGCGTTGGTCCAGGCCATTCCATCGATGCGGTATCGAATGATTGCGATGCCGGACGTAGCATCGCTGGCAGTCCAACACGCCGTAATCGAACTGGTGTTATTGAACGAGCCATCGGCGGGGGCGAGGATCACGACGCTCGGCGCGACGGTGTCGACTATGAACGATAACGTCACCTCACGGACATTGCCGGCATTGTCGGTCACCCTCAATACGAAAGTGTGAGCGCCGTCGGCGAGCTCCAACGAACAGTTCGAACCGGCGACGGCCGTCCAGCCCCCTCCGTCGACGCGGTACTCGATCTTGACTATGCCCGACCTCTCATCATCGACAATCCAGTCAATCGTCACGGTGCTCGTGTCAAGATAAGCGCCCTCGGCCGGGTACCAGATCTCAATGGCGGGCGCGACGGTGTCCACGGTGAACGAGACCTCATCGGTCGCCCAGTGACCGGCATTGTCCTCCGCTCGCACGTAGAACGTGTACGTGCCGCCGGCGAGGCCGGACCAGAGATAGCTCTCGGCACCATTCGCGTCGACAAAGGGCCCTCCATCAACGCTGTACTCGACCTTCTTGATATCAGACGTGTCGTCGACGGCGGTCCACCGCACTGTGACCGAACCAGTGTTATTGTACGAGCCATCGAGGGGGGCGAGGATGACAAGGCTCGGCGCGACGGTGTCGACGGTGAACGAGATCTCGTCGCTACCCTCGTTCCCCGCCATGTCCACGGCCACGATCCTGACCACGTGCTGCCCGTCGGCGAGCTCGTCGAACGTGTACTCCATGACATCTCCCGACAGCCAGAACGGGGCCCCGCCGTCGATGCTCACGTCGAAGTAGGCGATGCCGGACACGTCGTCGCTGGCGGTCCAGGACACCCTCACGGCATCGATCATGGATATCTCCCCGTCGGAGGGCGAGACGACATCGATGGTCGGATCGGTCACATCGTAGACGACGGTGACGCTCTTGCTGATGGAGTTGCCGGCGCTGTCGTTGAAGGTGAACGTGTATCTGTTAACGCCGATTGCGAGCGACGGGTAGAATGCATCGGTGTACGGTCCGCTGCCGACAGCGATCGGCTCGTCACCTATCAAAACGCCATCGACGTAGTGGCTCACGTTGGCGCTGAGCAGAGCGATCGATGATAGCTCGCTTTCGGCCGTAACGTCAATGACGAGTTGCCCCGCAGTGCTGGCATTGGCATACTGCAACGAAGCGACCGCCTCGACGGTGATGTAGATGCCCGGCATTGCCGATATGGTAGCGCTCGGTCCATCGCCCAGAGCGTTGCCAGCCGACACACTGAACGTGTACTCGTGGCCGGCAGTCAGGCCGGCCGCCAGGAACGCGGTGTTCGTCACTACGGCGATCGGCACGTCGTCCTGGTAGATGGTGTAGTGATCAAGGGCCTCAGTACTGGATTTGTTCGGAGCGGCCCAGGTGAGCGATACATTGGTCTCGCCCGGTATGGCGGTCAACGAGTGGGGCGGGCCAGGGACCATGCTGAGCTTTGTAACGAATCCTCCTGCATCCCCGCTGGCCTGAGCGGACTGGTATGCACCGTCGGTGACCGGGAAGTCCGATGACCAGGACGTTCCCGTCACATAGGCACAACCGTACGAACCGATGGCGATAGCCTGACCATAATCGCTACCATTGCCGCCGAGGTAGGTGGAGTAAACGAAATCGCCGGCGGGGTCGAACATGGCGACGTAAGCATCGTAATAGCCCCTGAGGGCGGTCTGGTACGCACCGGTCTTAATCGGGAAGTCCGTTGATGCAGTAAAACCAGTCACATAGGTAAAGCCGGACGGGTCGACGGCGATATCAAACCGATAATCGTTAGTGGTGTAACCCTCACTACCATTACCGCCCAGGTAGGTGGAGTATGCTAGGGCTGAACCGGCGGGGTTGAGCTTGGTGACGAAAGCATCGTAACCTCCCCGCAAGGAATCTTGGACCTCGTTATAGGTGGGAAAATCACCAGAGGTTGTATGACCGGTCGCATGCGCACTACCGGACGCGTCTAGGGCGATGTTGAAACCAATCTCATCGCCGCTGCCGCCGAGGTATGTTGAGTACACCAGAGCTGAGCCGTCGGCGCTGAGCTTGGTGACGAAAGCGTCGCATTTACCGCCACCAAAGCTGGTTTGGACCGACCCCGCGGTGACAGGGAAGTTCGTTGAGTGTGTAAATCCGATTAGAAAGGCGCAGCCGGTCGAATCAACGGCAATGCCATACCCCTTCTCAAGATTGACTCCACCAAGGAATGTCGAGTAGACCAGAGCTGAGCCGTCAGCGTTAAGCTTGGTGACGAAGGCGTCTTGATCATTGCTCTTGGTCGTCTGGAAGGCTCCTTCGGTGACTGGGAAGGCCCCTGACCCCGCCTCCCCGGTAACGTAAGCGCAGCCGTATGCGTCGACGGCGATGCTGTATCCTCGATCATCACTGTCCACGCCCAGATAGGTGGAGTAAGCGAGACCGCCGGCAGGGTCGAGCTTGGTGATGAAGGCGTCCCAGTTGCCACCTCCAAAGCTGGTTTGGACCGCCCCCTTGGTAGGGAAATTCCCGGAGTTGGTCTGTCCTATCACATACGCACAACCTGCCGGATCGACAGCTATGCCATTGCCGATATCGGTAGCGCCTCCGCCGAGGTATGTGGAGTAAGCAAGCCTCCCATCAGCGTTGAATTTTGTTACGAAGGCATCCCTGTATCCTTTATTGGCAGCCTGGTATGCGCCCTCACTGACGGGGAAGCCCGAATAAGTAGAAAAACCGGTCACGTACACGCAGCCGTACTGGTCGACAGCGATGTCGAAACATTCATCTCTGTTACTGCCACCAAGGTAGGTGGAGTACACTAGTGGATCGATGACCACCGCCCTGGAGTCGTCGCGCCCGAGCTCGAACGAGTACGTATCATCGCGGACGGTGAACGATGCGTCGGCCGCACTGCAGTCGTCCACATAGTACGCTACCAGGTCGCCATCGACGATCGAGTTGCTGGCAGTGGAGATTATCAGCGCGCCATCGCGGACCTCCACGACCGCGCCGCTCACCTGGACGGCGATGGGTTCGGCACTGACACCGGCGGCGACGGTGAGCTCGTACTTGAGCTCCCCGCCGACGAAAAAGAACGCCAGGTCGATTCCGTCCCACAGGTCGGTGTACACTATCTTGCCATATTCAGGAACGCCGACCTGCCAGGAGCTCGGGTCGTTGCCGATGAGATAGTTGGACGTCGACGTCAGCTTCGAGGCGCCGCTCGGCGCTACGGTGTTCGAGCCCACGAACTTGAAGCTCACCACCTCGGTGACATTATCCGGAGCGGGCAGATAGTAATAGAAGCCGTCAGAGGCGAATGCTGCCGAGCCAAAGTTGGTGGTCGCGACGAACCCGATGCCCGAAGACCATTGCCCCTCATTGGCGATGAACCGATTGAACGACGAGGCGTTCACCATAGAGGTGGAGGCAGCGACGGCATCATCCCCGACATCCTCGGTGGCGGACATAGTGCCGGGACCGAAGAACAGGTAGATCCCCGACGACACGAACAGAAGCGACAGCACAGCGACGAAGGCCTTTCGACCTGTCGTCCCGCCCTTAGTGAATGGCCTCATGACAGAGCCTCAGAACAGCTGTCCCTCATTCAGGCCCCAGTAATGAACTCTACCTGTTCCTTCTCACCATGCGGAATGGACATCCAGACCATCGAGCGGTCCTGCAACGGCGGGGAGGGGGCGTTGAGGAAAAACGACGAGCTCGTTCCGTAACTCAGAATGCCCCGCCCATCCGCGCTGTTCCTGACCATGGAGGCGTTGTGATTACTACGCTACCAGCTTGTCGTAGTAGTGCGCGACCACGCACGCCTCCGCGCATTTCCCGCAGGCGGTGCACTTCGTCTCGTCAATCACGATGCCGTCGTCCAGCTTGAGGGCCCGGGTGCGGCAGTTGCGCAGGCAGATGCCGCACTGGGTGCACAGCTGGGAGCGCAGCAGGGCCTTGGCCCCGGCCTCGAACATGGCCTGGGCCTTCTCCTGGGTGGGGGCGGTGGCGATGATCTGCCCGCCCCCGAACACCTTGAGGGTGGCGTCCTTGCGCTTGACCAGGGCGATCTCGTAGTCCTTCGAGTGGCGAACCTCCCCCACCGTCTTGAGCGCCTCCACCACCCGGGAGAAGTCCCGCTTGCGAGGCACCGACAGCACGCCCTCGGCGGAGTAGCCGCCGGCGATGCACGGCGACACGCCCTTGACCCACTTCAGGTCGAGGGTGTCGGAGCGCATCTGCGGCATCGGGATCCCCATCTCCTCGGCCATGCGCCGCACCTTGGGCGGGAACACCTTCCACCGCCAGAAGCCGTGGACGATGAACCGCTCGTCGGTGCCAGAGCGCTTGGCCCAAGCCCGCAGGTGCTCGTCCCAGTCGCGGTGAAGGTCGGGGTGGATGCGCCCGGTGGTCCGCCACTCCGCCTCCAGGCAGGAGGGGCACAGGTAGCAGCCGATGCGCTCGTAGTCCTCCTCGTACAGCGGGTTGTAGTCCAGACCGCGGTACCAGATGTACCCCCAGACCTCGACCGAGCGCCAGTCCTTGATGGGATTGAGGATGATCTGATTGGGGACGAAGGGGTTGCGCTCCACGAACCCGATGGTGGAGCGGGCGAAGGACTCCAGGGCGCGGTTGCCCTCCACGGTCACGGTGCCCTGGGGGAAGTGCCGCTCGATGAGGTCGGTCAGGGGCGCCAGCTTGCACACCTTGCAGCACCACCGGAAGTCCTTGGCCGGCGGGCCGAAGTCCTCCACGTTGTCCCAGAACGCGGTCCCCGCGTCGGCCACCAGCAGCCGGGCGTGGCTGCGCTGGGCGAAATCCTTGACGTACCGCACCGTCTCCGGGAACTCCAGGCCGGTGTTGACGAAGATGAGCGTGAAGCGGCTGGCCGCCCGGGACAGCAGGCCGTAGCAGGCCAGGGAGTCCTTGCCGCCGCTGAAAGAGAGGGACAGGGGCAGCTTGCTGTTGCCGGCGTAGGACTTGATGTCCGAGACCCCCTTCGACTCCAGCGCCCGGAGGTGCGTCTCGTTGGCATTGACGAAGCCGGTCCAGGAGGCCTTGCGCTTGGCGACCTCCACCGTCCCCTTGCCCACGTCCCGGACCCCCACCGCCCTGTCCGCGCCGGGGAACGCGGAGCTGTCGACCTTGGCCACCCCGCTGCACACCATGCTGCCGGCCAGGACGATGAGGGGGTCCCCTGCCTGGAACGGGCCCTTGATGTCGCGGAACGCCTGGCCAGGGAAGTTCTTGCCCTTCAGGTGGCCGGTATCGCGGTCCATGGTCACCACCCCCTTGAAGGCCAGGGGAGCGAGCAGGCGCGCCCCGTCCAGCTTGAGGTCGAGGGCGAAGTCCCGCCGGCGAAGGTCGTAGCGGAGGGTGGCGATGACCATTCCCTGGAAGACGACCTCGTCGGTGCGGTCCTCCCCCGCCACCTTGTTGAGGAAGACGAGCCGGTTCTTGAGGAACCGCGAGGTGCCGAAGTGCCGCTCGAACAGCGATGCCAGGACCTCGGCGCTGCGGCCCATGGCCGGTCTCAGGTCCCCGGGCTTGGACACCTCGAACCGGCGGCCGGGGGTGCCGCAGCTGTCGCACTTGGGCCCGAGGACGACGGTGCCGCAGCTGTCACACCAGCGGAACGCTGCCTTGCCATGCTCGAACCGGGCCATGCTCTTAAATGGGTCCGGTATATCAACTATTTGCCCCAGCACCCGCCGGACCACGGAAGGGCCGCGCTCCGAAGCGGTTATATGCGGGGGCGGCATCAGAGCGCACTGGAGCGAGGGGTCCCGGCGCACGCGGTCTGGAGCCTGAACGTTCCGGACCTCCTGGTGCAAAGATGGATGCGATCACGGTCATCCTCATCGCGGTCGGACTGGCCATGGACGCCTTCGCGGTGTCGATAGCGCGCGGGATGGTGGTGAAGGAGGGCCGGCTGAGAGAGGCGTTGCTGCTGGCCGCCCTCTTCGGGGGCTTCCAGGCACTGATGCCGCTGATAGGCTGGCTCGCCGGCCTGAGCTTCCGGGACCTGATCGCGGGCATCGACCACTGGATCGCCTTCGGCCTGCTGACCATCATCGGCGCGAAGATGATCTACGACGCCATATGGGGCGAGGAGGAGGAAGGGGCGGACCTCACGATGCTGACCGCGCTCACCTTGGCCATCGCCACCAGCATCGACGCCCTGATGGTCGGCCTGAGCTTCGCCTTCTTGGAGACGTCGATCCTCGTTCCCGTCCTGACCATCGGGGTGGTGACCTTCGGGCTGTGCTTCGTGGGCTTCACCTTCGGCTGCAGGTTGGGCCGGCTGTTCGGCGGCAAGATCAGGGTCGTCGGGGGCCTCATCCTCATCCTCATCGGGGTGCGCATCCTGCTGGAGCACCTGACCGCTCCGGCGTGAAGCACTCCGGGCAATCTTTATCTCCTCCTTCGCTGTGCGCAGGGAAGATGTACGATCCAAGGACCGTCACCATCCCCCCTGGCTACGGCAAGGTCCGGTTCAGCGGGGAGGAGCTTCGGCACATCCTGGTGGCCGTGGGCGCGCTCACCCTGGCGTTCACCATCTTCCTGCTGGGAGGGGCGGGCCGCCTCTTCTCCAGTTCGCTGACCCCCTTCACCATCATCTACGCGGCGGTGATATCGTTCATCGCCGTGCTCAGCGGGTTCATGCTCCACGAGCTGGGGCACAAGGTCTCGGCCCAGCGTAGCGGGGCGTGGGCGGAGTTCCGCTCCTACCCCGCCGGGCTGCTGATGAGCATCGTGTTCTCGCTCCTGGGATTCATCATCGCCCTGCCCGGGGCGGTGTACATCCAGGGCATGATCTCGAGGAAGCAGAACGGCCTCATCAGCCTGTCCGGCCCGGCCACCAACCTCCTGCTGGGGGCGGGGTTCGTGCTCGGTGCTGTGGCCCTCGGCGACAGCCTGCTCGGCGTCGGCCTCTACTGGATCGGCTCGATCAACTTCCTGCTGGCCGCCTTCAACCTGCTGCCCATCCCGCCCCTGGACGGCTCCAAGGTGCTGAGGTGGAGCGTCCCCGCCTACGTGGCGGTGTTCGCCCTCGCCCTGGTGATGGCCGGGCTGGTGTACACCGGCCTGCTGGCCGACCTGCTGATGCTGTGATCAGCACTTGTCGCAGTAGCCGTCGCAGGGGTACCGGAGGTGGGCCACGATGCTCCCCTCCCACGCCTGCAGCTTGCCCGGGTTCATGATGTTGTTCGGGTCGAGGGCCTTCTTGATGGCGGCCATGGTCGACAGCATGGTGGCCCGCTCCTTCTGGAAGTACGGGGCCTTGGAGATGCCCACCCCGTGCTCGCCAGTGACCGTCCCGCCCAGCTGGATGCAGGTGTCGAAGATCTCCTCCACCGCCTTCTCCCCGTTGCGCCAGGCCGTCTCCGACTCAGGGTTGAGGAGCATCTTGGTGTGGAGGTTGCCGTCGGCGGCGTGGCCGTACGTCCCCACGATCACGTCGTACTTCTGAGCGATCTTTCCGAACGCCACCACGGCGTCGGGGATCTTGGAGATGGGCACCGCCATGTCGTCGGCGAGGGAAACGGAGCACAGGCCTTCGCCGTAGCGGGACAGCGCGGACATGACGCTCTTGCGAGCACTGGTCCACTTGGCCATCTGGGCAGGGTCGTCGGACTGCTGGAGGCCCACCGCGCCGATCTCCTCGCACACCTTCACCACCTCCACCAGCTCGTCGGCGACTACCTTCGGCTCGCCGTCCACCTCGATCATGCACAGCGCGTCCACGTCCGGGAGGCCGGCGTTGACGGCCTTGTTGACCGCCCGGATGCAGGTGGAGTCCATGAGCTCGACCGCCGAGGGCAGCAGGGGCTTGGCGATGAGCGCGGAGACGCACTGCCCGGCCTTCTCCAGGGTGGGGAAGCCGGCCACGATCATGGCCGCCTTCTTGGGCTTGGGGGTGATGCGCAGGGTGACCTCGACGATGATGCCCAGGGTGCCCTCGCTTCCGACGAACAGCCGCTCCAGCTGGTAGCCGGAGGCGTTCTTGAGCGTCCGCGTCCCCACCTCGATGAGCTCGCCAGTGGGCAGGACGACCTTGAGCCCGAGGACGTAGTCGCGGGTGCCGCCGTACTTGACGGCCCGCATGCCCGAGGCGTTGGTGGCGACCATCCCTCCGATGGTGCACGCCTCCGCGCTGCCGGGAGCGGGAGGGAAGGAGAACTTGTGCTTGCCCAGGGCCCGCTGCAGGTCGTCGTACACCACGCCGGCCTCGCACACGCAGTAGAGGTCCTCGACCCGGATCTCCTTGATCCGGTTCATGCGGGTGAGGTCGATGACCATGCCCTTCTGCAGCGGCACCGCGCCGCCGCACAGGCCGGTGCCGGCGCCGCGGGGGACCACGGGTATCTTGAGGCGGTTGGCCAGCTTGACCAGCTCGACCACCTGCTCGACGGTGCGGGGCTGGACGACCACGTCCGGGGTGACATGGTGGATGGACGAGTCGAACCCGTAGGTGTACAGGTCGGCCACCCGGGTGGAACAGTTCTTCTCGCCAACGATCGCCCCTATCTCGGCCAGCACTTCGCTCTCCATATCATCACTTGACGCGCCATGGTGCGTTTTGGCTAAAAAACCTATCTTCGCGAGGAAGGTCGGTCTACGATTGATGGCGCTCGGGCCACCGTTCTCGCGCCCCTGCCGTCAGCGCCGGTCATGTGGGAGTGTGCGGCCCAGCGGCGCTTAGGGCCGATAGCCGCCGTTACAGCGGCTCCAAACCATTATGCTCACATAGTGCCCTTGATAGGCAGAGGTGAGCACATGGTGGCATTACCGAAGGATGTAATGGAACTGCTTAACGACAGGAGCGCGTCGAAGATCTTGGGGACCAGGGCGAGCAATGGCGACGTCCACCTCATCAACGTCGGCGGCTCGGGCGCGATCGACCCCGAGACCATCTTCGTAGGGGAGATCTTCATGAAGGCCAGCGGGGAGAACCTCAAGCTGGCCCAGAAGGAGGGGACCCGGGCCTCGCTGCTGGTGAGCAAGGGCATGCAGTCCTACGAGGTCCGGTGCCGGGTCAAGGACCACGTGACCTCGGGCCCCATGTTCGACCAGATGAAGCAGCAGTTCGCCCAGATGAAGTTCGACCTCAAGGGCGTGTGGCTCCTTACCCCCGACTGCGTGTGGAACGAGAGCCCCACCTGGGACGGCGGCCGGAGGATGGTCTGAGCCGTCCACCCTTTTCCCCTTTTTCCACTTTATTTGTAGTCGATCTTGACCTTGTTGTCCCTCAGCACCTCGACCGCCTTCTCCAGGTAGACCTCCTTCATGAGGATGTGGTCGGTGGAGAACGAGGAGATGGCGAACAGCGAGATGTTGTGGTCGGCCAGCAGCTTAGTGATGTAGGCCAGGAAGCCGATCAGGTCGAACGGCAGCTTGGTGTCGAAGGAGATGATGCGGAACGGCCCCTCCGTCTCCAACGTCTTCAGCGGATGGCCTTCTTCGGCCACCACGGTGATCTCGGCGCCGTCGGTGATCACCGCGAAGATCCCCGGCCCGAGGGGCGGGACCGCCTGGACCTTGGCGATGATGTACTCCTTCTCCCGGACGGACGCCCGGATCTCCGTGTCCTTGGTGAACTCCTCGAACTTCATGGCCTCACGGTCCTGGGGAGCACAGCGACCGACGACCTATTAATCCTGGTGCCCCGGCAGGGTCAGGGGACCGGACCGATTGTCAACGGTCGGACAGCCGGGGCTCCCGATGCTCGGTGAGTCGGACCAGCGCCCTCCCCGCCAGGCTGCGCTCCAGCCCGATGGCGCGGTGAGGGCACATCTCGTGGCAGCAAAGGCACCGGATGCAGTGACGGTTCTTCACTCGGGCCTTCCCGGCGACCATCCGGATGGTGTGCTGAGGGCAGCTCTTGGCGCACAGCCCGCAGCCGACGCAGCGGTCCTCGATCACCACCGGGCGGAGGGCGTACACCCGCATGAGCCGCAGGAGCGGACCGCCCAGCCGCCTGGAGAGGCCGGTCATGACCGCCGGGGGATGGCGGAAGTCCGGCACCACCAGCGCTTGGGGGTCCTCGCCCACGGTGGCCACGGCGTAGTCGGCGGGCAGGAGGCCGCGGTCGCGGGCCCGGCGGAGGGCGGGGACGTCGTCGGGGTCGAGGGCCATGAGGCGGGCCGCCACCGAGTCCAGGGCAGCGTAGCTGGCGCTGGCCAGCACTGCGCCGATGGGGCGCGGTTCGCCCCCCGACGGCCCTTCCCCTTCCATGCCCACCACCGCGTCCATGACCTGCAGCCGCGGGCGGACCAGGGCGTTGAGGTCGAGCAACATGTCGGCGAAGTCGTCCACCCTGGAAAGTCGGCCGTGGAAGCTGGGCTTCTCCATGCCCGGCAGCACCCCGAAGATGTTCTTGGTCGCTCCGGTCATGGTTGTCAGCACGTGGGTCTTGGCCTTGGAGACCGATACCACGGCATCGGCCTCCAGCACCGGGGCGATGACCTCGAACCGCTTGATCAGCCGGCCAGCGGGGTTGGGCACGTCCCGGGAGGTGGTGTCGTAGTTGAGCCGGGCGCCCGACCGCCGGGCCACGTCGCCCATGCCGGTGGCCTTGTACAACCGGCGCAGCCCGCCCTCGGTGTACATGGTGCCGCCGCCCGCGCTCTCGGCGATGACCACCTCGCAGCCGTGGTCCCTTAGCAGCGCGGCCACCGCGTACACGACCTCGGGGTGGGAGGTCACGCCGCGCTCGGGCGGAGCGGCCTGGAGCAGGTTGGGCTTGACCACCACCCGCGACCCCGGCGGGATATGCGCGCCCAACCCGCCCAGCAGGTCAAGGGAGCGGCGCACCGCTTCGAGAACCTCGTCCGGCTCGTAGCTGGCGCACCTCACCACTGCCACCGGGTCGGTCGACATGCTCCCACCAAGGCACCGGCCGGTAATGAACGCTCCGCAGCGTTCCTAGAAAATAGAAGGGGTTTCAGAGGTCGACCGCGACCTCAGAAAGGATGTTGTTGAACACCAGCCGTTCGGGCTCCGATCCCTCCGGGATGTCGAACACCATCTCAAAGGTGGCGCTCCGCCCCGGGGCCACCGACGACGGCACCGGGTACTCGCTGGTCAGCGTCAGCACCGGGGAGCAGTCCTCCCCTCCCGACTTCAGGGTGAAGAAGATCTGGGAGATGACGAGGTCGTAGTCGCGGTCGTTGGACATGGTGATCTCGACCACCACCCACTCCCGCCCGGTGACGTTCTCGCCCTCGTAAGGAGCGATATCGTTGACGGTCATCGTCACCCCACCCTGGGTCTGCTGGCTGGCCACGAAGAACAGGCCGATCGCCGCTATCGCCACGATGGCGACGACGACGATGACCAGCAGGATCAGCAGGATGGGAAGCGCGCTCTGCTTGGGCGGGGGCACGTAAGGAGCGGGGGGCACCTGGACCGGCCCGACGGGCTGGCCGCAGTTGGGGCAGAACCTCGCGCCCTCCGTTACGTTGGAGCCGCAGCGTGTACAGATAGGCATGTTGGCAACCTCGCCCTCCGATTCTCATCTATATATAAAAACGAGAATGGAATCGTGCTATCACTCCTCAGTCGGCGGCCGAGCGGGCGCTCACTGGACACTGCGGTATATCTCTAGGTACCGCCGGGCGGCCTCCGCCCAGGTCCGCTGGGCGGCAAGCTCCCGGCCCCGCCGGCCCATCCGCGCCGCCTCTTCCCGGTCGAGGCGTTCTATACGGGCCACGGCGTCGTCGACGCTCTCCACCAGGTAGCCGGTCTCCCCGTCCCGGACCCACTCGTACATGTCCCCCTTGTCTACGGTCACCACCGGCCGGCCGTAGCTGAGCGCCTCGATGACCGTGCCCGAGGTGGTGACCGACTCGAAGGGCATGAACAGGAGGTCGGACGCCGCGTAGAAGCGCGCGACCTCGTCGGCGGAGAGGCGGCGGAGGTCCAGGACGAACTTGGAGGGGTAACGGCCCTTGTAGCTGAGCACCAGGCGACGGATGGCCGGGTCGGGACAGGCCCCGGCCACCACCCCCACGTATCGGTCGGGGAGGCGGGACACCGTCTCCAGGTACGCCCGGATGCCCTTATTCCAGCGGTTGGGACCCAGGAACAGCACGGCGAACCGGTCCTCGGGCACGTCCACGCCGCGCCTCGCCTCGGCGGGGTCGAGCAGCCGGACCCGGTCGGCGTAGCTGCCGTGGTGGATGACCTCCAGCGGCAGATCGCCCACCACCGCCCCCGCCGCCTCCCTGGTCCTCTCGCTGTGCACCACCCCCTGGTCGGCCCACTCGGCCAGGCGCCGCATGGCCGCCCGGTCCTTCTGCTCCGAGCCGAACTGGACACGGTGCGGCGACAGGTTGTGCACCGTCCACACCACCCTGATGCCCAGCGCCTTGGTCAGCCGGGTGAGCAGGCGGAGCTGCCAGCAGCGGTTGAAGGGCATCCAGTTGAGGTGCAGCACGCGGTACCCCCGGAGGCGGGCCCACAGCAGGCTTGCCACCGAGTACGGGGTCTGCTTGCCGAACCAGGGGACGAACGATACCTTTGCCCCCTGGACCCGCAGCTCCCGGGCGAGGTTCTCCAGGTACGGCCCCGAGGAGGATGGGCAGAGCATGACCTTGACCTCGGAGCTCACGGCCTCCACTCCTCCCGCAGCACCGCCATGGTGACATCGTTCCGGTACGCGCCGTTCTTGAACCGCGCCCTGCGGGCGGTGCCTTCGCGCACGAACCCGCACCGCTCGTAGCAGCGAATGGCCCGTACGTTCTCGTCATCCACGGTGAGGTAGACGCGGTGGAGCCCGAGCTCGCTGAACAGGTGGCCCAACAAGGTGCGGACGGTATCGGTGCCGTAGCCCCGGTCCCAGGCGTCCTTCTCGCCGATGATGATCCACAGGTTGCACCGGCGGTCCTCCCACTCCAGGCGGGTTATGCCGCAATAGCCGACCAGGTCGCCGTCCTCGTCGAGGATGGCCAGCACGCGGTCGGCGGTGCCTCGGAGGTCCTCGTACCACAGCTCCATCTCCTCCACCCCGGTGAGGGGGGCGGCGAGAAGGTACTCCGTGACCTGGGGATCGTTCATCCACCGGACCACCGCCGGCAGGTCGGAGCGCTCCAGGGCCCGTAGCGTCACCTTTTCGCCGAGCAGCATGTCAGCACCTCGAGGCCTCCCAGTCCCGGCGGAGGATGCCCATCCGCACACAGTCGACGTACTGTCCCCGCTTGAACCGGTACTCGCGCAGTAGGCCCTCGTGCCGGAACCCGCACCTCTCGTAGCAGCGTATGGCCCGGAGGTTGGAGGCGTCGGCGTAGAGCCCCACCCGGTTGAGGCCCAGCTCCCCGAACAGGTACTCCAGGAGAAGGGCGATGGCCTCTCTGCCGTAGCCTCGGGACCACGCGTCCTTCTCGCCGATCACGATGCCGATGTCGGTGCGGCGGTGGCGGAGGTCCAGGCGGAGGAGGCCGATGTTGCCGATGAGCCGCCCCTCCGCCTCGATGCAGTACACCCGGTCGGGGGAGACCAGCATCTGCTGGTACCACTTCTCCTCCTCGTCCATGGAGAGCGGGCCTTCCACCTCCAGGAACTCCGTGACCTCGGGATCGTTCATCCACCGCATGAAGGCCTCGAGGTCCCCGCGCTCCGGCGCCCTCAGCCTGACCCGGCTCATCCCCGGCCCTCCGGCCGCAGGACGCTCAGGAGATGAGAGGAACGGTAGGCGCCGCGGTGGAAATGGTCGTCGCGCAGCGTGCCCTCCCGCTCCAGGCCCGCGGCGGCGAGGCAGGCCAGCGCCCGCTCGTTGTGGTCGGGCACCGCGGCCCACACCCGGTGGAGGTTGAGCACCCGGAAGGCATAACCGACCAGCAGGCCAGCGGCCTCCCGCCCGTAGCCCTTGTCCCACTCCTCCGGCTCCCCGATGACCACGGTCAGCTGGGCGGAGGCGCGGCGCTGGTCGATGCGGCCCAGGATGGCGTAGCCGATCGCCCGCCCCCCGTCCCGGGCGTGGATGATGAAGTGCCGCTCGGTCGCCGAGCCCACCGCCCGCTGGAGGGCGGCCCGCTCCTCCTCCATCGAGGTGGCCAGCAGGCCGTCCCGCGGCCCCATGTCCGCGGTGACCCGGGGGTCGTTGTGCCACTTGTACATGAGCAGGGCGTCCTCGGTCTGGAGGGCCCGCAGCTCCACGTGCGGTCCGGTCAGCATGTCCTTCCAAGCTGAGAGCGAGTCCTGGATTAAAATATCTCTCCCGGTCAAAAAAGCCATAAATAAGAAGGTGCTTCAACGAGCCCATGGACACGCGGATCGTTCTCCTAGGCGCCCCTGGCTCGGGCAAGGGCACCCAGGCCAAGCGGCTGTGCCAAGAGCTGGGCCTGACCCTCATCTCCACCGGCGACCTCCTCCGCGAGGCGGTGCGCAACAACACGCCTCTGGGAGCCAAGGCGAAGGGCTACATGGACGCCGGCAAGCTCGTCCCCGACGAGCTGGTCATCGGGCTCATCGAGGAGAAGCTCAAGGGCCTGAAGGGCGGCTTCCTGCTGGACGGGTTCCCCCGTAACCTGGAGCAGGCCAAGATGCTGGACACCATCACCGGGGTGGACCTCGCCATCAACCTGGATGTGAACGAGGACATCATCGTGGACCGTATCGTCAAGCGGCGCAGCTGCCGCCAGTGCGGAGAGGTGTACCACCTGGAGGCCAAGCCCCCCCGCGGGGACGTCTGCGACGTGTGCGGCGGAGAGCTGTACCAGCGAAGCGATGACGCCGAGGCCACGGTGCGCGAGCGGCTCAAGGTCTACCGCGAGAGGACCCTTCCCTTGATCAAGTTCTACGGCGATCGTGGAGTGCTCGTCACCGTCAACGGGCAAGGGGAGATCGACGAGGTATACCGCCGCATCCTCGACGCGGTCAAGGGGTTTAAGAAGTAAAACTCCCGGAGGAGGCCGGAAGGCCCCTCCGAACAAAAAATTTAAAAGTCAGGAGCCTTTTCCAGGCAAGCACACAGCCCCGTAGTGTAGCGGTCAATCATGTGGGACTCTGGATCCTGCGACGGCAGTTCGAATCTGCCCGGGGCTACTCCTTCTCACCTTCCCAGGTCCTTGGCCTCGAGGTGCTCTTCCCCGCTGGCCAGGTCCCGGAAGTACTGCTCGGCGTCCGGGGGGCCCCGGGCGAACAGGAGGTCCCCTTCCATCACCGCGGTGTCGCGGTCGGGGCCGTAGATATACCGGCGGCCTCGCCGGATGGCGATGACATACATGCCGCTGTTGGTGGCCAGCCTGACGCGGCCCAGGGTGCTCCCGGCCAGGTCGGAGCCGGCCTGCACCACGGCGGTGGAGATGATGACGTCCGAGTCGCGTATCGACAGCTGGACGACCGGATGGGGAGCCTCGTCGCGACGCACCACCTCAGCGATCTTGAGGGCGGCGTAGGAGATGTCCTTGACCGACTTGGACAGCCGGATGGTGGTGAGGGCCTTGACGACGTCCTTGTCCTCGATCGACCGTCGGACGGCCATCTCCTCGATCTCCTCCCCCAGCTCCTCCATGCGCTGGTGCAGCTGGATGACCTCTCCCGCGATCTCCTGATTGCCGTACAGCAGCGAGGAGTAGGCCAGGTCGACCATGAGCTCGGAGGTGTCCTTGATCTCCAACAGCATTTCCTCCAGCTGGCCCATCACTCTTCCTCCTCTGGGTACACTGGCCACGCCTCCTCTCCGGAAGCGAACCGCTTGAGCCGCTCGAAGCCGTCCTCGGTGCCCCGGACGATGAGCACGTCGCCCGCCTTCAGCTTGATCGTTTCCTCAGGGTCGTACATCCAGCGGATGCCCCGCTTGACGGCGATGATCCGCATCCCGGTCTCCGCCTCCACGCTCAGCTCCTCCACCGTCCGCCCCTTCATGTCCGACCGCTCCGACAGGGTAAGCAGGCGGATCTTCTCCTCGGCGTCCTTGAGGACGAACGAGAGGAAGGGCGAGGGGCCCATCTCCAGCAGGTCGACCATGCTCCCCGCCGCCCGGGAGATGAGGGCGGCCGCCTCGGCCACCTCGAGCAGGCCGGAGAGGGCTACCGCTTCCTCCTTCTTGCGAGCGGCCATCATGGCCCGGACCTTGATCTCGTGGTTGAGGGTGTCCACCCGGGACTCCAGGTGCTTGACCTCCTGCCCGATCTCCTGGCTGTCGAACAGCAGGGAGGCGTAGGCCAGGTCGACCACCACCTCGGAGATGTCCTTCATCTCGGTCAGGAGCTCGCGGACGGTGTACTGGCCCGCGTCCTCGTCCCCGTCATCGTTGCGCATTCACTCCCCCCTCCCCCGACCGGGGGCGGGGACCGTTCGCTCATGGACCGGAAAACTCAGACTATTACCCATTACCATCTGGGCTCGGACGCCCCTCCGGTCCGTTAATTACCGCATGATATATATTTAGTTAGGGCACTCGGTCGCCGCACTGGGGTCGCCCTGACGACCTTCAAATAGCCGGGGCGAACTACTAGGACGGGGAGCGGCCATGCGTCTGGGACTGGGTTCTTTCTTCACGCGAAACGGGTCGGTGTTCACCCTCGGCCTGGCCGCGCTGATGATCTCCTCCCTGGGCGACCTCATCGCCGGCGCCACCCTCGGGTACATGACCGGGACCCTCGTCCTGCTGCCCGGCCTGATGATCCTCATCCCTCCGGCCATCGGCATGCGGGGCAACATCTTCGGGGCGCTGGGCAGCCGGCTGGGGACGGCGATGCACATCGGCACCTTCGAGGTCTCCTTCCGCCGGGGAAGCATCCTGAGGCAGAACATGGAGTCGTCGCTCCTCCTCACCCTGGTCATGTCCATCCTCATGGGCGTGCTGGCCAAGGTGGTGGCGGAGGCCTTCGGGGTGGCCAGCATCTCGGTGCAGGCGTTCGTGTTCATCTCCGTCCTGGGCGGGGTGCTGGCAGGACTGGTGCTCATCGTCATCAACATCGCGGTGGCCTGGCTGGGCTTCCGCCGCAACTGGGACATCGACAACATCTCCGCGCCCATCATCACCGCGGCGGGGGACATCGTCACCCTGCCCCTGCTGTTCCTCGCCGCCCTCGCCGTGCTCGCATCACCCGAGTGGGTGGTCGACGCAGCGGTGGTGCTCATCCTGGTAGCCTCGGCAGCGCTGGTGGTGATGGGATTGCGCAACGGCCAGGGGGAGGTGCGCCGGGTGGTCCGGCAGAGCACCCTGGTGCTCACCCTGTGCGTCATGCTGGACATCGCCGCCGGCCTCACCGTCGACAACCAGCTGGAGAGCCTGGTCACCCTCCCGGCGCTGCTGGTGCTCATCCCTCCGTTCCTGGAGGACGCCAATGCCCTGGGGGGCATCCTGACCTCGCGGTTCGCCTCCCTGCTCCACATGGGCCTGATGGAGCCCGACCCGATGCCGCGAGGCGTAGCGCTGGAGAACTTTGCCATCATCTACGTGTTCGCGCTGTGGGTGTTCACCCTGGTGGGCGTCTCCTCGTACGTGGTGGCCGGGCTGCTGGGGTTGGGCTCCCCGCCCCTGCTGGACATGGTGGTGCTGTCCCTCCTGGCCGGGCTGATCACGGTCACCGCCCTCAACCTCATCGCCTACTACGTGTCGGTGGTCACGTACCGCATGAGCCTCGACCCCGACGATCACTCCATCCCGCTGACCTCCTCGGCCATCGACTCGGTGGGGGCCTTCGCCCTCATGGGCGTGATCGTGCTCATCGGACTGGGCTGAGGCATCCAACAACCTTATACCCCCGACCCCGTTCCCGTTGCTAGTGAGCGTCCATGATAGAGAGGAAGGCCATCATCGAGCTGCTTGAGGACTACGACCTGGACAAGGTGAAGATCGGCGTCATCGGATCGCACTCCGCCCTGGACACCTGCGACGGCGCGGTCGAGGAGGGCTTCCGCACCCTGGCGGTGTGCCAGCAGGGCCGGGACGCGCCGTACTCCCGCTACTTCCGGGCCCACCGCGACCGGAACGGGGCGCTCCGGCGGGGCATGGTCGACGAGATCATGCTCCTCCCCAAGTTCAAGGACATAATGAGCAAGGGGAACATGGGCCGGTTGCGGTCGGAGAACGTGCTGTTCGTCCCCAATCGCTCCTTCACCTCCTACGTCTCCATGGACGCGGTGGAGAACGAGTTCATGGTCCCCCTGGTGGGCTCCCGCAACCTGCTGCGCAGCGAGGACCGGGGCGGTCCCAAGGACTATTACTGGCTGTTGGAGAAGGCCGGACTGCCCGCGCCGCGCAAGATCACCGACCCCAAGGACATCAACTCGCTCAGCATCGTCAAGCTCCACCACGCCAAGAAGAAGCTGGAGCGGGGCTTCTTCACCTGCGCCTCGTACCGCGAGTACAAGGAGAAGGCCGAGCAGCTCATCCGCCAGGGGGTCATCGACCAGGAGTGCCTGGACAGCGCTCGGATGGAGGAGTACATCATCGGGCCGGTGTTCAACCTGGACTTCTTCTACTCCCCCTTGGAGAAAGAGGGAGAGAAGGTCGAGCTCATCGGCATCGACTGGCGGTTCGAGAGCTCGCTGGACGGCCACGTGCGCATCCCCGCCCCCCAGCAGCTCACCCTGAACGACGACCAGCGCATCCCCGAGTACACGGTGTGCGGGCACAACTCCGCCACCCTGCGGGAGTCGCTGCTGGAGAGCGCCTTCGAGCTCGCCGAGAAGTACGTCGCTGCGGCGAAGGAGCACTTCGCCCCCGGCATCATCGGGCCGTTCTGCCTGCAGACCTGCGTGGACAAGGACCTCAAGTTCCATATCTACGACGTGGCGCCCCGCATCGGCGGCGGGACCAACGTGCACATGAACGTCGGCCACGCCTACGGCAACTCGCTGTGGAGGACCAACATGAGCACCGGGCGCCGCCTGGCCATGGAGGTCCGGCGGGCGGTGGAGGAGGACCGGGTCGCCGAGATCGTGACCTAGGCAAACCCTTTCCGTCTTTCTTCATTCCTTACCATGTCCTGGCGACTGGTCGACTCGGACGCCCTCGGGCCGGCGCGCTCGGCCGCCACCGACGAGGCCATCCTTCTGGCCCGGGGCGGCGGGGCGGTGCCGGATACCTTGCACCTGTACCGGCGTTCAGCGCCAACGGTCTCGCTGGGGTATTTCCAGCGAGCCGCCGAGAGCGTCGACCTGGCCGCCGCCGAGCGGCTCGGGGTGGCGCTGGTCCGCCGCCTGTCCGGGGGCAGCGCCATCTACACCGATCCCGAGCAGCTGATCTACACTGCCGTGGTCACCGAGGATAGTATGCCGGAGGCCCCCCAGGAGACCTTCGCCCTGCTCTGCCGCGGGGTGGTCCTCGGCCTCCAGGAGCTGGGGCTGGCGGCGACCTTCAAACCGGTGAACGACGTGCTCGTCGGGGGCCGGAAGATCTCTGGCAGCGCGCAGGTCCGGCGGCATGGCGTGGTCCTGCAGCACGGCACCCTGCTCGTCCGCACCGACTACCGGCGTATGTTCGCGGTGCTGCGGTCGAGCAAGCGGTCAAGGGACGAGATGACCTCGCTGACCGAGGAGCTGGGAACGGCGCCGCCCCTGAGCGAGGTCAAGCGGGCGGTGGTCCGCGGCTTCTCGGCCGCCCTGGGCGCGGAGATCGTGCCAGGGCGGTTGACCGACGACGAGAAGAAGAACGTCGACGACCTCGTGCGGACGAAGTACGGCGATCCGGCCTACACCTTCCGCCTTTGAACAAGGCCTTCCCCTGATAGTGCGGCATCGAGCCATCTCTCTGGGGCAAGCACGTCAGGGACGGCGGCCACGAGGTAAGCTAGGCGAAGTTGCTGAGGTCGAGGTAGGCGACCTTGCGGTCCTCGGCCAGGAAGCCCAGCTTCTTGTGAAGCAGGAGCGAGGAGACGTTGTCCGGGGAGATGGACGAGTGCACCACCTGGGCGCCCTGCTTCTTCGCCTCCAGGGCAAGATGGCGGAGCAGCATGTACCCGACACCCATGCGGCGGAACTCCGGGTCCACCCCGATGTTCTCCACCCACACCGCCTTCTCGATGCCGTCGATCCACTCCACCGGCTGGGCGAACACGAAGCCGATGACCCGGTCGCCCTCCTTGGCCACGAAGGACAGGCCGGCGTCGCGGTAGTGGCCGAAGGAGCCGCTGGCCGAAGCGCCGAGCTTCTGCCGGACCTCGTTATCGAACTCCTCCCACTTCCGCTGCATCGGCCCCTCGATGTACTCGCGGATGCACGCTAGCTCGAGCATGCGGACCGACACGCGGTCCTCGTCGGACAGGGGCACGATCTTCATCTACATCTCCTCCGGGGCGCTCAGGCCAAGGGTCTCCAGCGCGTTGGCCAGGACGGTGCGGGTGGCATCCACCAGCACCAAGCGGGCGTCCTTCAGCTCTTCGCCCCTGAGCACCGGCACGTAGGTGTAGAACTGGTTGAAGGCGGCGGCGACCTCCTGGCAGTACGCAGGGAGGAGGTGAATGCGCGCCTTCTCGCCGGCCTCCTCGATGACCGAGGGCAGACGGGCCAGCGCCTTGATGAGCCGGACCTCGTACTCGTTGGTGAGCGCGGCGGGGTCGGCGGTGCGATCGAATTCCCCAGCCTTGCGCAGGATGCTGCAGGCACGGGCATGAGCGTACTGGACGAACGGGGCGGAGTTGCCATCGAAGTTCAGCGCCTCCTCCCACTTGAAGACCAGCTGCTTCTCCGGCTGAACGCGGACGATGTTGTACCTCACCGCCCCCCGGCCGATGTCCCGGGCGATGGCCGCCATCTGCTCCTCCGAGAGGTCGGTGCGGCGCTTCTTTACCTCCTCCAGAGCGCGCTCCTCGGCCTCCTCGATGAGGTCGTCGAGGTAGACCACGACGCCCTTGCGGGTGGACATGCGGCCCTGCGGCAGCGAGACGAAGGAGTAGAACACGCACTCCGGCGCCTTCTCCTTGCCCAGGAACCGCAGAGCGTTGGCCAGCTGGGCCTGCCCGAGCTTCTGGTCCTCTCCCAGGATGTTGATGGCCCGGTCCGCCCGCCCGAACTTGTCGAGGTGGTAGGCGATATCCCTGGTGGTGTACAGCGTGGTGCCGTCGGCCCGGGTGAAGTAGAACTTCGTCTCCCGGCCGTGGATGCCGCAGCCCTCCAGGTCGAGGTAGTGGGCGCCCTTGTCCTCCCGGCACACCGCGCACTTCTTCAGCTCCTCCACCACCCGGCGGGCCGAGCCGTCCTTGATGAACTCCGACTCCCAGGCGAACTGGTCGATGTGCACGTTGACCGCCGCCAGGCTCTGCACGATGCCGTCCAGCATGATCTGGGCGGTGCGTCGGACGGTCTCGATGACCTCAGCGTCGCCGGCCTCGAAGCGCACCAGCATGTCGGCGATCTGCTTGGCCACCTCAGGGTCCGACTCCATCATCTGATTGGCCTTGCGGTAGTACGGCACCAGCCGGTGGTCGGCCTTGTCGCTCTCCACCTGCTCCACCTCGGACGGGGGGATGTGCTCCAGCCCCCATGCCAGCAGCACGACCTGCTTGCCAACGTCGTTGACCAGGTACTCGGTGGTGACCTCGTACCCGCAGGCTCGCATGCACCGCGCCAGGGTGTCGCCGATGATGGGGTTGCGCGCCCTTCCCACGTGGATCGGACCGGTCGGGTTGACGGAGGTGTGCTCCAGCAGCACCTTCTCCTCCTTCTCCGTGCCCCGCCCGTAGTAGGCGCCCTCGCGGAGGATCGCCTCTATCGTGGAGCGGGCCAGCTTGGCCTCGTCCACCTTGAAGTTGAGGTAACCCTTCTCCGCCCAGGCCCTGGCCACCAGGGTCATCGGCGGCAGACGGGCCGCGGCGTCCTCGGCGATGGCCGCCGGGGCCTTGCGCAGCGCCTTGGCCAGGGGGAAGCAGGGCACCGCGAGGTCGGCGACCCCGGTGGTGGGGACCTCGACCTCGAAACCTCCGTCCCAGCCCATGGTATGGAAGGCCTCCCGGGCGGCAGCTTCGACCTCAGCGCGGAACGGCCGCAGGGGGTCCATCACATCCCTCCAGTGGAGTAGCGGAGCACCGCGGCGATGCCCCCGAACGCCTTCATGAGCATCTCCCCCTCCTCCGAGTCGACCGAGAGCAACTCCACGGTGGTGCCGACCTTGGACGCCTCCTCGTAGAGGTCGTCGACCAGGTCCTTGCTCTCCAGGATCTCCGGGGAGGCGGAGGGGCACTTGGGGCACCGGACCTGCTCCTCCCGGTCCACCGTGACCAAGCCCGCGGTGCCGCAGGCGCACTTGTAGCTCACCCGCTTCTTCCGCAGGCCCTCGGACACCAGGAGGATGTCCACCGCCCCCAGCTCCAGGGCCTGTCGGACCTGGTCCTCGCCGTAGGTGGCGAGGCCGCCGTCGGACTTGCGGATCTCCTCCAGGAGGCGCTGCATGAGCTGCTTCTCGCGCATCAGGTCCAGCTCGGTGAGCGACTCCTTCGCTTTCTCCACCAGCTCCTTGAGCCCGTACTCGTCGGTGTAGCCGGTGTCGTAGGTGTTGATGATCTTCTTGCGCAGCTCGTGGTGCAGGTACTCCTCCTTGACGAAGAAGTCCTTGGTGCCCCCCGGGCCGCCGATGAGCACCCCCTGCAGGTCTCCCACGTTGAGGAAAGTCTCCGAGGCGATCTCCCCGACCTTCTTGAAGAACTCGTGGGCGGCGATCTCGATGAGGCGCTCGAAACGCACCGAGGACTGCCCGCCCCGGCTGTGCTTGGACGGCACCAGGGAGGGGAGGTTCTTGACCGGGATGATGCGCTTGCCCTTGAGCAACCCGATGGTGGCCTCGCTGCGGTCGATGACCAGCAGTCCGAAGGTCTTCTTCTCGTCGAGCATGTCCCACAGCTTCTCGGTGTAGAACTCGGAGTCGCAGCGGTACAGGAACGAGGTGATCGGTTCGGGCGGTTCCAGCACATACTGGACCTGCTTGGTCTGGTCACCCACGGTGGGCACCTCCCCCACGAAGAAGATGACCCCGTTGGCCGGGGGGGCCTTGAAGTACTTCAGGCGGGCGAGGATCGACTCCAGCGCTCCGGTGACCGCCTTGTTGGTCCTCTTGCTCTTGATGTTCTGGGACTGCGAGTACTCGCCCCGCAGGTAGTTGGCGACGTCGGATATCTGCTTGTCCGGTGGAACGTACACGGAGACGAGCTCGGTACCCCGCCCGTGGAGGTCCCGGATCTCCTCCAGCGCGCGCTTGAAATCGTACCGGCGCTTCTCCATCAAACTCTCGTTAACGGCCTCTTCAGGAGCCATGACAGTGACAACCTTCTTGCTATGCCCTGCACTCTAAATGAACAGTTCTAATAAACCTTTCCAAAGTCTGGGACCGCCGCGCCGGGCGGAGTAAGGGTTATCAAGGGCAAGTCCGTTGCCCGCGGCATGGACAGGGTGGTCATCTCCCTCGGCGGCTCCGTCATCACTCCGGACGAGCGGGACGGCGAGTTCTTGAACCGTATGGCGGTCCTGCTGCGCGAGCTCGCCAGCGACCACCAGCTGTACGTGGTGTGCGGCGGGGGGAAGGTGGCCCGCTACTACATCACCACCGGCAGGGAGCTGGGGGCGTCGGAGGACCAGCTCGACGAGCTGGGGATCGGGGCCACCCGCCTCAACGCCCGCCTGCTGCAGCTGGCCCTCGGCGACGTCCAGGCGACCATACCCCACACCGTGGAGGAGGCCGCCGCCCAGGGCGGCAAGGGAAGGATCGTGGTCATGGGAGGGACCACCCCGGGCCACACCACTGACGGTGTGTCCGCGGCCCTGGCCGAGGCGGTGGGGGCCGCCCGCATCGTCAACGCCACCTCCGTCGACGGGGTGTACACCGCCGACCCCCGCAGGGACAAGGACGCCAGGAAGCTCGGCCGGCTGACCTTCCAGCAGCTGCAGGACATGCTCGGCGACCGCCACGGCGCCGGCAACTCGGGGGTGTTCGACCCCATGGGCGCAGCTATCGTGCTGCGCCGCCGCATCCCTCTGCTGGTCATCGCGGGGCGGGACCTCGAGGAAATGGCCCGGGCGGTACGTGGTCAGCCCGTCAACGGCACGCTCATCGACGGGTGAGCGGGCATAGGATTATCAGGCCCCCGCGGGCTTTAGCCTACAGCGGAGTGAACGCTCATGGCTAACGAGAAGAAGAGGCAGTGCAAGAGGATGGGCAACCTGAAGGACACGGTCAGCGCGGACGAGGCGGTGGAGGAGATCGGCTGCCGGATGGGTAACTACGTGCCGAGGAACCTCGACCATATCAGGAAGCACAACCCCGAGCTCGCGGTGGTCATCAAGGAGATGGACCGCATCCTGGTGGAGGACGGGGCGCTGGACCGGAAGACCAAGCGTCTCATCGCCCTGGCCTGCGTGGCGGTGCGCATGTGCGAGGACTGCATCTATCCCCAGGCCCGGGTCGCCGCCAACTACGGCGCCACCAAGGAGGAGATCGTCGAGGCCATGCACGTCGCCGTGGTCGTGGGCGGGGTGCCCTCGTGGTCCATCGCCAAGAAGGGCCTCACCCAGGTATTCAACGAGCTGGAGGGGACCAGCGAGACGGTGTATGAGAACACCCCCGGCGGGACCTCCGATGCCGGCAGCTGCGGGTGCCTCGGCGAGTCCGAGCTGCGGAAGGGCAAGGGCAAAGGCAAGAAGTAGGCGTCAGAGCGCTTCCAGGTCCGAGCTGTCGACCACCTCGGCCCCAAGCTCGCGCACCAGGCCGGAGACAATGGTCGCCTCCGACCGCTTCATCGCCTTGCGGTGGACGTACGCGATCCGGGCCCCGCTGACCTCCAGGGCCGAAGCGATCCGGCGGCCTAGGCCGGCGGGGTCGGCGAGGTCCATGGCGTAGCCGGGCAGCATGTGGGCGAACGACACCTTGCGGGACAGGGCGACCTCGGTGAAGCGAGGGGCATAGTGCCCGCCGCCGATGCCCACCGCCACCGGGTGGCTCTGGACCTCCGTCCCCAGCAGGCTGCGGGCAAGGACCGCGGCGGCCGCCCGGTCCGACCAGTTGGCCTCGCTGCTCCCGATTTCGAGGAACACCGCGGGCCTGGAAATGAAAGGTCCGTGGTGGGTGACCTCGAAGGCGACCTCGTAGGGCAGCCCGACGGCGGCGCTCTTGACCGCCCTCAGCAGGGAGGTCATGAGGTGGGGGGCAGGCGGAACGAGGGTCTCGTCCCTGCCCCCGAACTCGGCACGGCCCCAGTTGCCGATGGGGTGCACGGTCAGGGTGGGCGTCCCGGAGGCGGCGCGATGGCGGGACAGGAAGACGACCTCGTCCACCCGGTGACCGGTCCCCGCCTCCACCGCCAGGTCGATCTCCTCGGCATGGATGTGGAGGCCGTCGATGCTCACCAGCAGGAGGTCGCCGCGGCGCATCGCCGGGCGGCCCTGGAAGTCCCCGTCCTCGCTCCACCCGCCCTCGTTCAGGAGCGCATCGCGGATGTTCACGCTGGCCTCGTCGGCCAGGCTGCAGACCGCCAGCCTCACCATGGTCCCTCCGCCATGGCCCGCCCAACCGCCCCGCCGGTATATCAATGCCGCCCCCGGTCGCATACCTTCATGCCGCCGCCGCTCCCATGTTCTCGTGATGATCTCCGACCACCTCACCCCCGAGGTCAAGGACGCGCTGTTGCGGGGCGTCACCGCCATAGTGGCGACGTCCAGTCCTGACGGCGTGCCCAACGTCGCTCCCAAGGGGACCCTGAGGGCGGTGGACGACGCCACCCTGGTGTACGCGGAGCTGCACCCCGGCAAGACGGCCGACAACCTCGCCCGCAATCCCAGGGTAGCGGTGGCGGTTCAGGACCCCGAGACCTTCTCCTGGTACCAGATCAAGGGCTGGGCGGAGAGGGAGACCTCAGGGCGGTACTTCCGGGAGGTGTGCTCCGACGTGGCCGGGCTGCCCATCCACCTGCCCCGCCCCCAGGCGGCGGTGGTCATCCACGTCGAGGAGGTGTTCGCCCTATCCCCCGGCCGGGCCCAGACGCTGAAAGTGGTGGGTCGTGGCTGATATAATTATCTCTATGAAAGTATACAGTTAGCTTCTAATTTTTATAGCCCCCCGGGCAATCCATTCCCCATGCCCGGAACGCTCACCGTGGGCGAGAGGATAGTGCTCCACCTTGGACAGTACAGCAAGTACCAGGACAGCTACGATGCGCCGCTGGACGTCACCCAGGATGGCATCGCCGCCGCCCTGCGCATCTCCCGGGCCCACGCCGCCATCGAGCTCAAGAAGCTCAAGGACGCCGGCGAGGTCACCGAGAACCTGGTCCACATCAAGCGGGGCAAGACCAAGCGCAAGGTGTACTTCCTCACCCCCGCCGGGACGGAGCGGGCGACCAAGGTCCGGATGTTCGCGGAGAGCGAGGGCATCGACGTGCAGGCGTTCCTGGACCTGCGCAAGTGCAAGGGTCCGGAGCTGTGGGCGTCGCTGGACGATGCGGCCCGGGCGGTGCTCGGGCAGGCCAGCGTGTTCCGCCGCCCCTTCCGCCGGGACGTCCTTCCCGAAACGACGGTGGCGCTGCTCCCGGTCGACCGAGAGGGCATGGTCGACCTGCCCGCCGAGCTCCGCGCGTACGTCCCGACGGCGTTGCCGCCGGAGCTGCTGAAGCAGTACCACAGCTTCGCCGCCGACTACTGGCTGGGGGAGGGCGACTACCGCGAGCGCCTCTACCACCTGATGGGAGCGGGGCGGTCGAGGGAGGCGGAGATGATGATCGCGTCCAAGGCCCCCCTGCTGCTGGCCCAGGCGGATAGGGACCTTCTCGAGGTCATCTCGGCGGTGGTGCCGTCGGAGCGGTACCGGGGGAGGGTGCTGGCAGCCCAGGCCCGGACCGCCCTCCACGCCGGCGAGCTCGACCTGGCGCTGGCCAAGGCCCGGGAGCTGCAGGCCTCCCCGGTCCCGGCGGAGCGGATGGAGGGCATCGTGGTGGAGGGCCTGGTCGAGCGCGGCCGGGGCGACCACGCCCGGGCCTACGCGCTGCTGACCAGGGCACGGGACGAGGCGCCGGAGCCCGACCTGAGGCTGGAGTGCGACATCGCCGAGACGTTGCTGCAGGCCGGCCGGCTGGCCGAGGCCCAGGGGGCGCTGGAGAACCTCTTGGCCAGCGGGGTGAGGGAGGGCGACCAACTGGAGCGGGTCTTCTACCTGCTGGGGATGGTGCACCTGCGCTCGGGGCGAGGGCAGGAGGCGGTGAGGGCGTTCAGCAAGAGCAGGGGGGCTGCCCGGGACAAGGAGAACGGCGAGATCTACCTCCGCCTCTCCGACGCCTACGGCCTGATGGGCATGGAGGAGAAGGCGGTCGAGTACGCCCAGCGGGCCAAGCGGGTGCGCCGGGCGTAGCGACGGAACTTAACGGACCAGCATCACGAATTTATAGCCTCCTGGCGTTATCGATTGTGGAGGGAGGAGAAGTTGGCGTCGCTGACGGTAGGGGAGCGCATCCTGTTCCACCTGCTTCCGTACACCAAGCATTTGGACGCTTTTGAGGTGCCGATCGACATTACCCAGGATGGCATCGCCGCCGCCCTGCGCATCTCCCGGGCCCACGCCGCCCTGGAACTGAAGAAGCTCAAGGTCAACAAGGAGGTGCAGGAGCGGCTCTCCCGCATCAAGCGGGGCCGCACCAAGCGCAAGGCCTACTTCCTCACCCCCGCCGGGGCGGAGCGCGCGAAGAAGGTCCAGGCGTTCGCGGAGGAGAACAACATCGACCTGACCCCCTATCAGGACATCCGGAAGTGCAAGGGTCCGGAGCTGTGGAGGGCGCTGGACGAGAAGTTCAAGCCGGTGGTGGCGATGTCCTGCGTGTTCCGCAAGCCGTTCCGGCGCGAGGTCCTCCCGGACATCGCCACCTCCCTGCTGCCGGTGGACGAGCGTGGCATGGTCGACCTGCCCGCCGAGCTGAAGGAGTACGTGCTGTCCGTCACCGACCCTGAGAAGGTGCGGGACTACCACAGCTTCGCCGCCGATTACTGGCTGCACTGGGACGACCTCAAGGAGGTCGTCTACCACTACGTGTGCGCCCGCCGCTACGGCGACGCCGAGATCCTGGTGTACAATCACGCCAAGGAGCTGCTGCTGGCCCCGGACGAGGACCTGCTGGAGGCGGTGTCCAACATCCGCGATGTGACCAAGGGGTACAGCGGCGTGATCCACTACGTCCAGGCGGAGACCGCCCGGCGGGTGGGGCGGCACGAGTACTGCCTCATCATGGCCAAGTTCATGGAGGCGTCGAGCATCCCCTCGGAGCGGTTCGACGGGTACATGATCGAAGGGCTGATGTACATGGACCAGCGGGACTGGCACAACGCCTACAAGGCATTCATCCGCGCCCGTAACGTGTTCGACGACCGCATCAACACCGCCCTGGAATGCAACATCGCCGAGGTCCTCATCCGCAACGAGGACTTCCACGAGCCGCGGGAGATCCTGCGGAAGCTGCTGTCGCGGGGCATCGAGAACCACGAGGACGAGGCCCGCGCGTACTTCCTGCTGGGCACCATCGCCATCAAGACCGGCGAGGACGACGAGGCCCTGCGCATGTTCCAGCTCTCCCGCTCGGCCATGCGCTCCAAGCAGATCGAGCTGCTCAACAAGGTCTCCCAGATGTACTACGCCAACGGCATGCGGGACAAGTCCCTGGAGTACGCGCTGATGGCCAGCTCGCTCAAAGGATCGGGGACGTTCTGAGCATGTCCACGTCGCTGATGTAGAGGTCCCTCAGGTCCTTGAGGTTCCACCGCAGCATGGCCAGGCGCTCGAAGCCCATGCCCCACGCCAGCACCGGGTGCTTGACGCCGAACGGGGCGGTGACCTCGGGCCGGAACACCCCCGCGCCGCCCAGCTCCAGCCAGGCGCCCTTGAACTCCACCTCGATCTCCAGCCCCGGCTCGACGTACGGGAAGTACCCGGGGCGGAAGCGGATGTTCTCGAAGCCCATGCGGCGGTAGAACTCCTTGATGACGCCGCACAGCATGTCGAAGGAGGCGCCCTCCTCCATGATGATGCCCTCGATCTGGGTGAACTCCGGCAGGTGGGTAGCGTCGATGGCCTCCTTGCGGAACACCTTGCTCAGGGAGAACACCTTCACCGGCGGCTCGGGGTGGCGCCACAGGTGACGGATGGTGTTGACGGTGGTGTGGGTCCTCAGCAGCGCCCGCTCCGATTCCTCGCGGCACCACTTGTACCGCCAGCCCAACGAGCCGGTCTCCCCGCCGGTCTCGTGCATCGCGCACACCCGGTCGATGATCGCCTCGTCCTCCAGCGGCAGGGTGCTGGGGCTCTTGAGGTAGAAGGTGTCCTGGAGCTCCCGGGCGGGGTGGTCCTGAGGGGTGAACAACGCGTCCATGTTCCAGAACGCCGGCTGCACGTACTCCTCGTCGATCTCGGTGAAGCCCATGTCCACGAAAATCTTGCGGACCTCGTCGGCGATGCGGGTGAGGGGATGCTTCTTTCCTGGATAGATGGCGGGAGCGAAGGTCCGGACGTCGTACTTGCGGAACGCGACCTCCTTCCACTTCCCGGTCTGGATCAGCTCAGGGGTCAGCTGGGCGACCTCGTCCCGGACCTCCAGGCCCATCGCCACCAGCTGGCGGCCCAGCGGGGTCAGCTCCATGGTCCTCGAAACCACCAGGCGCTCGGCCACCAGGTCCTGGCGGGACTTCAGGGCGGCGATGGCGTCCTTGTCCAGCACCTCCTCGGACATCTCGCCCGAGGCCAGCTGCTCCAGCAGAACTTCGTCGGCGGTGGGGCGGCCGAGGGCGGCCCGGCCATGGTCGGTGAGGCGGAGGACCGTCCTCCCGCCCTCCTTGCCGATGGTGGCGAGACCTTTCTTCCTCAGCCAGCCCAGGGCGATGGACACCTCCTCCTTGGACAGAACCGCGGCGAGGTCGCCCATCTCCCCCTCCCCGCCCTTCTCCGCCAGCACCTGTATGGCCCGGCGCTCGGGCAGGCCGCGCTCCAGGGCCTCGCGGCCCTTGAGGGAGTATACCTTACGAGCGACCTCGGTGACGGTCACCGCACCCTTGGACTGCAGCCAGGAGCCGGCGTTCATGACCTCGACCATCTGGGCGAAGCCCCCGGCCTCGAAGACCTGCTCTGGGTCGGCCTTCCCGTTGAGGCGGTCCAGGGCGAGCAGCAGCTTGGACTCGTTGGCACTGAGCCCGGTGAGTATCTCCGAGGCGTCCATGAGGGAGCGTGAAAGACTGTGTAGTAATTATGCTTTCCTGGGTCGTGCTAACGGGTCGGCGCCCGTGGCCGTTGATGACAAGGGTCGCGTGCGGAGCTCCTTGCTCAGTCCCGCAGGATGAACTCGTCGACGCGGTCCTTGGCCTTCTCCCTCGCTTCCTGGTGCTTTTCCAGGAAGCAGGCCACGGCGTCGCCGAGGCTCTTCTTGCACTCCCCGCACAGGACCTCGCCCTTCCGGCACCGCTCGTACAGCTCGTCGAGCTTGCGGTCCTCTGGCTCGAACAGGTAGAACTTGTACTTGAAGACCGAGCAGACCTCCGGGCGACCGCCGCTCTTCCGCTGCTCCTCCACCGACACCGCTCCGCCGGTGAAGGCGGTGTTGATCTTCTTGCGCACCACCTTGGGGGCATCGGTGGTGTAGATGGTACTGCCCGGCTGCGATGATGACATCTTGTCGGTGCCGGTCAGCCCGGGGAACATCTTGTTATGCAGCAGCGCCGGCTTGTAGTAGCCAAGCGAGGGGGCGATGTCCCTGGTGACCCTGAAGTGCGGGTCCTGATCGATGCCACAGGGGATGAGGCAGGGCACGTTCTTCCCGGCCAGGGCGGAGCCCAGGAAGGCCGGGGCGGCCTGCACGCTGGTGTAGAAGATGGAGCCGATGTTGGTGCTGTTGTCGAACCCGAACACCGCCTTGGCCGTCGAGAAAGTGACCTTCTTGGCCACCTGGAGGGCGAAGGGATAGAGCGTCCTGATATACTCGGTGTCGAGGAACACCTTGGTCTTCTTGGGATCGAACCCCAGGGCGATGACGTCGAGGAGGTTCTCATAGGCCATGTTCCGGGTGTCCTCGAGGCGGAGGTTCTCGTTGAACAGGAACTTCTCGTCGTCGGTGAGCTGGAAGTACAGCGGGACGTCGAAAACGTCCTGGAGGTGCTTGGTGAAGATCCAGGGCATGAGGTGGCCGAGGTGGGTATGCCCTGACGGCCCCCGTCCGGTGTAGAGGTAGAACTTCTCTCCGGCGTCGTAGCGGTCCAGGATCCACTCCATGTCGCGGTGCGAGTATACGACACCGCGGCGCATCAGCGGGTGGATCGGCCCGTACTTGGCCATGCGGTCCAGAAGAGCCTGGTCGATGCGCTTGGTGCCGAACTTCTCGACCAGCAAATCGTAGTCGATCTCCCCGCTGACCTCCCAGGGGGTCACCGTGAACTCGGAGCCCTTCTCCATACTGGCCGCATGAGGGCGTGGCCGGTTTTAAACCTTTGGAGACTGGGGGCATGTTCATTAAGCGCTCCGGCCATTCTCCCGCATGACCCTTCGCCCCGACCATCTGGACGACGACCGTTGGGAGCGCTCCCGCCGCATCGGCTGGCTGGACGTGGACCGGGTGGCCGCGGCCAGGGTGCTGGTGGTGGGCGCGGGGGCCTTGGGCAACGAGGTGGTCAAGGACCTCGTCCTGGCCGGGGTGCGCCGCATCACCCTGGTGGACATGGACCGGGCCGTGCGCTCGAACCTCAGCCGGTGCGTGTTCCTGCGGGAGGAGGATGCCCGGGACGGCGAGTTCAAGGCGAGGGCGGTGGCCAGGCGGGCCATGGAGCTGGACCCCGGGGCGAGGGTCGAGCCAGTGACCACAAGGGTGGAGGAGCTGCCCGACGAGGCGTGGCCGGCCCACGACCTGGTCATGGGGTGCTTGGACAATATAGCCGCCCGCCTTCACGTCAACGCCCACGCCTGCTACCATCGGGTCCCGTTCATCGACGGAGGGACCAGCGGGACGGCGGGGAAGGTCCAGGTGGTCGTTCCACCGTCGACCCCGTGCCTGCAGTGCAGCGCCAACCGGAGCCACTACCGCACCCTCGACCTCCGCCACTCCTGCACCGGCAGCGACGTCACCTTCTACCAGCCGCGGATCGCGGCCGAGATCACCACCACCGCGGTCATCGCCGCGGTCCAGGTCCGGGAGGCCATGAAGTTGCTCAGCGGCCGGCGGGAGGCGGTGCTCCACCACGTTCTCCACTACCAAGGGCTCACGAACCGGTGGGATGAGCTGGAGCTGTCCGTCGATCCGACGTGCCCCAACCACCAGCCCGCGGACCAGGATAGCTGACTGAAGGCGGTAGCTTTAAACGCCTGGATTATTTTTATCTTCCGATAATATGTCTCTCAAGGTGAGAGTAAGGAACGCGGAGACCGGGGCCACGGTGGACATGGAGCTGGAGGGGGACAACACCGTGGACGAGATCATCGAGGGCGCGGCCGGCTACTGGGAGAAGGATGCCGGTGCGTACGTCCTCCGGCGGGGAAAGCGGCTGCTGCGAGGCCAGCAGACCGTGGTCGAGGCGGCCGTCCTCGACAACGACGAGCTGGAGCTCATCCCCGACCCCGAGGGCGGTGCCGATGGCGCTGCCTGAGGTCGTGCTGAGGGAACGGCTCCGCAACGAGCTGAGGGCCTGCTCGGACTACCTCGGCACCACCTTCCCGTTCGACAAAGATACCCCGTTCCCGTACGCGATGGATGTCGAGCTGACGTCCACTCCGGGACTGTGCCTGCTGAACGGAAAAGTGACCCCGCGGTACCACCACCGCTTCCGGCTGGTCATCGGGAAGGACTATCCCTTCACCAAGCCCACGGTGACCTGGCTGACGCCGATCTTTCACCCTAACATCATGCTCCCCGAGGACGGAGGGCATGTGTGCACCAAGCTGCTAGAGGGCTGGAGCTTCGGCTCGACCCTCATCACCTTCATCAAGGGAGTTGAGTCCATGCTGACCTGCCCGAACCCCGCCAGTCCGTTCGGCACCGACAGCTGCACCGCCGCCGCGGAGTACTTCAACGGCGGGAGGGGCGGGGTCCCCGAGGTCCTTTCCCCGCCGCCCCGGAGGGGGGTCCGCCTGCTGTGAGCCTGCCGGTCGTCACCGGAGGGACCGAGGCGCGGCCGACCGAGCTCTCGCCCCCGCCCCGGGAGCGAATCGCCATGCACAAGTGGCTGACACCCCGGGGCGCTGAGCTGTACCGGGCGAGAGAGGGCGAGGGGTTCGAGATGTACCTCTCCAAGGTGGCAGAGCAGAAGATCCGCAACCACGCCCTCGTCCACGCCGAGGAGCGGAGGGAGGTCATGGGCCTCCTGCTGGGCTCCGTACACACCCATCAGGGCCGCGAGTACACCTTGGTCCGGGACGTCGCCACCACCGACCTGGACGCCACCGAGGTGAGCGTCCGCTTCGACCGTTCGGCGTTCGACCGGCTGTTCGAGGAGCTTGACGGCTGCGGCTTCCGGTACGTGCTGGTAGGATGGTACCACTCACATCCGTCGTACACCTGCTTCATGTCGGCCACCGACATCCAGACCCAGCGCTCGATGTTCGACCGGCGGTTCCACACCGCCATCGTCATCGACCCGTTGAACAAGGAGATCGACGCGTTCTACCTGGAGAACGACCGGGTGGAGACGCGGCCGTTCGCGGTGTACTGGGACAAGTTCCAGAACCCCTACTATGGCAGAACGGTGCGCATGCGCCGGCTCAAGCAGCCGGACGCCACGACCTAGGGCTCATACCCAGATGGCGTGCCGGCGGCGCAGGGAGGCCTCGGTCTGCCCGGTCCGCTCCATGATGACCGGGACAAGGGTGTCGAACAGCACCAGCGCGGCGTCCTCGAAGATCGTCCCCAAGGGCGCGTACTTCTTCTTCTGCTCGTCCCGCGCCGGGGCCAGCTCCAGCACGATGTTGGACGCGTGGCCCAGCTTGGAGTTGGGGCTGGAGGTGATGGCGATGACCGTCGCCCCGACCCGGCGCACGATGTTGGCGGTCTGTACCGCAGACATCGTCTCCCCGGTGTTGGAGACGATGATGACCACGTCCCCGCCATCGACGATGGGAGTGGTCATCTCGCCCACGAAGTGGACCTCCAGGCCGAGCTGCACCAAACGGACGGCGAACGCCTGCCCCACCAGGCCGGAGCGGCCGACCCCGTAGATGAAGACCGCCTTGGCGGAAGTGATGGCGGCCACTGCCGCCTCCACCGCGGCCGAATCGATGCGCTCCAGCGCGTGCTCCATCTCCCGCAGGATGTAGCGGAGGGCGTCCTGCATGGCCTCACTTCTTCTTGGCCGGAGGCTTGGCCTTGGGCTTCTCCGGCGCGGCCTTCTTGGCCTCCGGCTTCTTCTCCGCCCGGGGTCGCTCCTTGATCTTGGGCGGCTTGTCGATGTCCTCCAGCTCGAGGTCCTCGGCGAGGTCCTCGTCCTCCTCGTCCTCGGTGCCCTTCCGGTCGTTGCGCTTGACCTTGGACTCCTTGGCCACCCGCTTGGTCAGCACGCGCTCGTAGATGACCTTCATGTACATGGCGTCGTGCTCCAGCAGCGGGGACGAGGAGATGATGGTGATGTTGGGGTTCTCGTCGGCCAAGAAGTCGGCGAGGGGCTCGAACTTGAGGTCGCCCTTCTTGATGGGAGTGATGCGCCGTTCGTTCCCGCCCTCGTGCTCAACCCCGGAGAAGTGGGTGTAGAACCGCCCGTCCACGTAGTCTTTGACGCGGTCGAGCAGGGCGCCGAAGTCCTGCGGCTCCCTCAGCCCGCCCGCCTCCCGGGCGTGAATGTGGGCGAAGTTGATCACCGGCACGGTGCCCTTGATGTTGTCGCAGATCTCCAGGATCTCTTCCAGGGAGCCGAACACCTCCTGGCGCCCCGAGGTCTCCAGGCCCAGGAGGGGGCGGAGCTTGTTGTCCTCCCACCACTCCATGATCGCGGCGACGTTGTCGACGATGTTCTTCTTGGCCTGCTTACGGTTGCCCTCGCCGTACAGGCCCAAGTGGGTCACGACCAGCCCGCCGCCCATCTGTTCGGTCATGGTCCCGGCCCATCGGATGTTGTCCATGCACCGCTCGGTGAGCTCGGAGTTCGATGCCAGGTCCATGTAGTAAGGAGTGTGCATGGACAGCTCGACGTCCATCTCCCTCCCCATCTCCCCCAGCTCCTTCAGCTCGAGGAAGTTCTGCACCAGGCCGGAGGCGAGGGTGATGAGCGAGTCGTCCTCCCGGATCTTCTCGGTCGGCTTGGTGAGGCGGATCTCCTTCTTTCCCTTCATCCGGGCGATCTCCATGATGAGGTCGCTCTCCACGTCCAGGGGGGTCCGTCCGACCTCCTCCTCGTCGGGGAACCGCTCGATGACATTCACCCGGACCATCTGCACTTCCATGGCATTGAGGCCGAGGCTGTGCACATCCTCGATGCCGTCCCTCAACGTCCTGCCCTTACAAGAAAGTGGAATGCCAGCTGGACCGAACCTAATCATAATAATACCACCACACCGGAAGGTTTCCCCGTTTCATACTCATTATGAAGGGGGGTATATATAAATACTGCTTACTCTGTCCATCTGGACCGTCCGCCGCCGGGGCGGTCGTGCTATCATTATTGACATCAAATAATGATATCGGAAGTATATTGACCGACCCCCGTCCTCCATCACCGCGGATGGGAATGAGCACTCCAAACGATAATGTGGTAGCTGACAGGCTCGAGCGGTGGCGCAGGAACTTGATCGACACCAGCCAGAGGAACCGGCTGATCAACTTCCGGGAGTCCTCGGGGGTTCTCCGGCTGACGGCGCCTGCGGCACAGACCATCTTCGACCGCCTGGCCCGGAGGGAGGAGCTGGAGGTTGGCCTGGACGCCGGGGCACCGGACGCCTCGGGGAAGCTTCTCTCCGACCGCGACCGCGGGACGGTGGAGCGGACGCTGCTCCACCTGCGATTGAAGGCCCGGGCGGCCCAGCGGGAGCAGGGCATCAACATCCTGTTCCTGAGCATCGGCGTGCTGGAGTGGCAGGACGCTGGCGGCCAGGCACTGCGCTCCCCGCTCATCCTCATCCCGGTGGAGCTGCGGCGGAGCGGACCGCTGCAGCCGTACCGGGTCGCCGCTCTGGACGATGGGGCGGTGCTCAACCCCATCCTCGAGCACAAGCTGCGCACGGAGTACCAGCTGGAGCTGCCCCCGATGCCCGCCGAGGAGGCCAAGGCGTCGGTGGACGCGGTCCTGGACCTCGTCCGGTCGACGGTGGCCGGGACGGGGTGGACCGTTGCCGGAGGCATCTACCTGGGGCTGTTCTCCTTCGCCAAGATGCCGATGTACGAGGAGCTGACGGTGGCCCGGGAGCAGGCCGAGGCCCATCCGGTGATCAGAGCGCTGGCCGGGTGCCCGGCCGGCCTGCCCGCGGTCGACGCGGTCACCGCCGAGCAGCTGGACGGGTGGGAGAAGCCCTCCCAGACCTATCAGGTACTGGACGCCGACTCCAGCCAGCAGGAGGCCATCGCCCTGGCCAAGCAGGGAGCGAGCTTTGTCCTGCAGGGCCCCCCGGGCACCGGCAAGTCCCAGACCATCACCAACATCATCGCCGAGAGCCTGGCCAAGGGCCGCACGGTGCTGTTCGTGTCGGAGAAGATGGCCGCCCTGGAAGTGGTCAAGCGGAGGCTGGACGACCGGGGCCTGGGAGAGTTCTGCCTGGAGCTCCACAGCCACCTGGCCAACCGACAGGAGGTAGCGGCCGAGCTGGGGCGGTGCCTCCAGCCGACCTCTTCCCCGGAGGCGGGCGAGGATGACATCGAGGACCTGGTGGCGCTGCGCGACCGCCTCAACGGCTACGTTCGAGCGCTGCACGAGGTCCGGGAGGGGGCGGGAGTGTCGTTCTTCCGCATCAACTCCGAGCTGGCCGGCCTGAGGGAAGCGTGCGATCTGCCCCTCCAGCTGCCCAACCTCCACCGCATGAGCACCAAGGACCTGGAGGCCCTGGGGCCGCTGGTCCGGGAGGTGGAGAGGGACCTGGCGCTGCTGAGGTCGAGGGACGAGCACCCCTGGCGGGACTGCCTGCTGGACGCCTGGAAGGTTAGCGCCCGGCCGGAGATGGAGCGGCTGCTGACCGCCTGCCGGGACGGCCCCGAGGAGGCGCTGCGCCTCGCCGCCGGGCTGTGCGCCCGGTACGGGCTGGAAGAGGTGCGCACCCTGGAGGGCATCGGGGCGGCAGTGGAGCAGCTCCGCTTCGCCGCCTCGGCCCCCCGGCCGATGGCGACGTGGGTGGAGGACCCTTCCGCCGTTCTCGCCCAGCTAGAGGAGATGCAGGCCGCCTACCGCGAGCTCGACGCCTCCATGGCCCAGCTGCGCTCCCGCTACGACGAGGGCGTGCTGAGCCTGGACCTGGCGGCCATGGAGCAGCGGTTCCGCACCGAGTACGGCTCCTTCCTCCGCCGCCTGGGCGGGCAGTACCGGAAGGACATGCGGGCGCTGCGGGCCCACCGTGTCTCCCTCCAGAAGTTGGACCGGGAGGAGGCGATCCGCGACCTCAACGAGGCCCTCAAGGTCAGTTACCAGACCGACCGGGTCCGCCGGCTGGAGGAGGGCTGCGCCCAGGTTTTCGGTGACCACTTCTTCCACCGCAGCACCGACTGGGAGCCCCTGGCCCGCACCCTGGGATGGTGCAAGGCCTACTGGGACCGCTACGGCGCCCCCGGCCCGGCCATGGTCGAGCTCATCTCCGGTGACGCCCATGAGGCGGCTGGACGGGAGATCGATCGGCTGGAGCAGGCGGCGGTGCGCGTGGCCAACGACCTCGCCGCGGCGGCGGTTTCGTTCGACCTCTCCGGCCTGCTCGGCCGGAGGACGGTGCAGGAGGTCGGCCTTACGGAGATCTCGGCGTGGGCCAAGGAGCACCTCGACACCATAGATCGCTTCCCCGAGTGGGTCCGCCTCAACCGGCTGCGCCGGGAGTGCTGCCAGCACGGCCTGCACGAGCTCCTCGCCCTAGCCCAGGGCGGCCAGCTGCCCGCGGAGGGGCTGTGGGACGCGGTGCGCAAGCGCTACTTCTCGCTGTGGCACGACCACCTGGTGGCGACCGACCGCCGGCTGCGGGACTTCCGCCGGGAGGAGCATGCCGAGGTGGTGGAGCGCTTCCGCCGGCTCGACCGGGCCCAGCTGGACATCGCCGCCCGCCGCCTCACCGCCCTGCTGCGGGAACGCCGGGACAAGCTGGTCAACGACCCCAGCCCCGCCCTGGGCAGCGCCATGTGGGTGCTGCGGCACGAGGTCAACCGCAAGAAGGGGCTGCGGCCGCTGCGGGAGCTGTTCGCCCGCGCCGGGGAGGCCATCCTCCAGCTCAAGCCCTGCCTGCTCATGAGCCCGCTGTCGGTCAGCATGTACCTCGACCCCGCCCGGGTCCGCTTCGACCTGGTCATCTTCGACGAGGCCTCCCAGATCCGTCCGGAGGACGCCATCGGGGCCATCATGCGGGGCCGCCAGGTCATCATCGTGGGCGACACCAAGCAGCTGCCTCCCACCGACTTCTTCCGCGAGGTGAACGAGGACGACGAGGCTGAAGTGCCCGACCTGGAGAGCATCCTCGACGAGTGCGCGTCGTGCATGCCCCAGCGCATGCTGAGGTGGCACTACCGCAGCGAGGACGAGTCGCTCATCGCCTTCTCCAACCGCCACTTCTACGGCGGGCGGCTGTTCACCTTCCCCTCGGCGGGCCGGGCCCCCGGGCGGGGAGTGAGCTTCGTCCACGTCCCCGAGGGCTGCTACGACCGCGGGGCCAGCCGACGCAACCAGCCCGAGGCCGCCCGGGTCGCCGACCTGGTGGTGGAGCACTTCCGCCACCGCCCCGAGCTGTCCCTGGGGGTGGTCGCGTTCAGCGAGGCCCAGCAGATGGCCATCCTGGAGGAGCTGGAGGGACGGGTGCGCGAGGAGCCCAAGCTGTCCGCCCTGTTCCGGGAGGGCGTGCCCGAAGAGTTCTTCGTCAAGAACCTGGAGAGCATCCAGGGGGACGAGCGGGACGTCATCATCTTCAGCCTGGGCTACGGCAAGGACGCCAAGGGGAGGATGCACCAGTCCCTCGGCCCGCTCAACCGGGCGGGCGGGGAGCGGCGGCTGAACGTCGCGGTGACCCGCGCCCGCAAGGCGCTCACCGTGGTGTCGTCCATCCTGCCCCAGGACCTTCACCCCACCTCGGCCGGCGCCGAGCTGCTGAAGCGGTTCATGGAGTACGCGCGGAGCGGCGGCTCCCGCGAGGCCCTGACCGGCGAGGAGGAAGGAGGCGAGCATCCGCTGGAAGGGGCGATGGTCCGCGCGCTGGAGGCGCGGGGGCTACGGGCCCACCCCCGGTGGGGCTGCTCGGGCTACCGCGTCGACCTGGCGGTGGAGGACGCCCACGGGCGCATGGTGGTGGCGGTGGAGACCGACGGACCAACATACCGCTCCGGCCCCACCGCTCGCGACCGCGAGCGTCTCCGCCAGGAGACCCTGGCCAAGCTGGGGTGGACCGTTCACCGCACCTGGTCCTCCGACTGGGTCAGAGACCCTGACGGCGAGGCCGACCGGATCGCGCGGGCGGTGGAGTCGGCCTCCGTCCTCCAGGTCGAGGAAGCGCTGCCTGAGCCGGCCCTCGTCTCGGAAACGAGCGCGACGATCACCGAGGACTCCGGGTCCGAGAGCGGGGAGGTCATGGTGCCGGTCCTCGCCGCGGTGGAGGCCATGCCGTCCTCGCCGAGGGCACGCACGGTGCCTTACCGCCGGGTCGATTGGAAGGAGTACCCCGGGCTTCCTGCCCGCATGCGCACCGACCCCGCCAGGGGGATGCGGGAGGCGATGGAGGCGGTGGTGGAGGCCGAGGGCCCGGTGCACCCGCTGGTGGTGCACGAGAGGCTCCGCGAGCTGTACAAGGTGTGCGGCCTCCGCAAGGGTCCCGTAGAGGCCGAGGAGACCAAGGCCGCCAGCGACCTGGTGGCGGGGGGCAGCATCGTCTCCGACGGCACCTTCCTGTGGCCCTCGGGCATGGAGGTCCCGCCGGTGCGCAGCTCGGCCGGGGGAGAGCGGCGGGAGCTGTGGTACGTGTGCATCGAGGAGCTCTCCGAGGCCATCCTCGGCCTGCTGGACGAGGGGGCGCTGGACGAGAAGTCCCTGGTCTCCCGCACCACTGCCCTGTACGGCTACAAGCGCCCTTCGCCTGAGGCCCGGCGGAGGATCGCCGAGGCGGTGGACGAGCTGGTCCGGAGCGGCCGGCTGGACCGCACCGGGGACGCCCTCAGCCGGAGGGACTGAGCGATGCTGGGTGGGGCTCGCCGCCCGGAGAAACCTTTAATTAACACATGCCCATTAGCGCCTCCTACGACAATGTCGAGGGAGTCAGAATGAAGCAGATTCGCAAGACGGATCCCAACCTGGTCTCGCTCATCAGCGACCTGAAGAAGGAGACCCGGGAAGGAGAGGCCGCCATCTGGCGAGACATTGCTCAGCGCTTGGAGAAGCCCAGCCGCAACTGGGCCGAGGTCAACCTGAGCAGGCTGGAGCGGTACGCGCAGGACGGAGAGATCATCGTCGTCCCGGGCAAGGTCCTGGGCGCCGGGAGCATCAACAAGAAGCTGACCGTCGCCGCGTTCCGGTTCACCGCCTCGGCCGCCAAGGCCATCGACGAGGCGGGGGGCAAGCGGATGACCATTCCCGAGCTGGTCAGGGAGAACCCGTCCGGCAACAACGTCAGGATCATGGGGTGATCTAGATGGTCGTCATCAACGCAGAAGGACATGTCCTAGGCCGGCTCAGCACCAACGTGGCCAAGCGCCTCCTCACCGGGGAGACGGTGGTCGTCGTTAACGCGGAGAAGGCCGTCATCACCGGCTCGCGCGAGGATGTCCTCGACCGGTACCACGCCAAGTACAAGCGGGGCAAGCAGATCAACGGGCCGTTCTTCCCCAAGAGGGCCGACCTCATCCTGAAGAGGACCGTTCGCGGCATGATCCCGTTCAAGAACCCTCGCGGCAAGGACGTCTACCGCAACCTGACCGTGTTCGTGGGAGTGCCCAAGGGCATGGAGAGCGCGGAAATGATCAAGATCGACGCCGCCACCAACCTGTGGACCGACAAGTACGTGACGCTCGGAGAGGTCTCTGAGCACCTTGGCTCGAGGGTGAGGTGAAGCACATGGCAGACGTAGTCAACACCAGTGGAAAGCGGAAGGAAGCGGTGGCCCGGGCTGTGGTCAGCAAGGGCACCGGCAAGCTCCGTGTCAACAACATCCCGATCGAGATCTTCACCCCTGAGATCGCCCGCCTCAAGATCATGGAACCCATGACCCTGGCCGGCGACAAGGCGGCCGGCGTCGACGTGAGCGTCAACGTCCAGGGCGGCGGGTTCATGGGCCAGGCAGAGGCCACCCGCACCGCTATCGCCAAGGGCCTGGTGGACTTCCTCCAGGATGCGGAGCTCGAGAAAATGTTCAAGCAGTACGACCGCTCTCTGCTCATCAGCGACCCGCGTCGGAAGCTCCCCAAGAAGCCCCTCGGCCGCGGTGCCAGGAAGAAGAGACAGAAGTCCTACAGGTGAGCTAGATGCAGATCCCAGTCCGGTGCTTCACATGCGGCAAGGTCATTGGCGGCCTCTACCCGACGTACCTCAAGCGGGTGCAGATGGGGGAGGACCCCAAGCAGGTCCTCGACGACCTGGGCCTTAAGCGGTACTGCTGCCGCCGCATGATCGTAGCCCACGCTGACCTCGTCGACGAGGTCATCCCCTTGGGATAAGCTCATAAACCCCTTCGCCTTAACCCCTTTATCCACGGGTCTGTGGGGTAGCTTGGTATCCTTCCAGCTTGGGGTGCTGGTGACTCCGATTCAAATTCGGACAGACCCACCATCTTTTCCTTTCTCTCTTGTCCACAGTACTACGTTGGTCCTCGGCCCTTGACCGCACAAGCCTTTTTTGTACTAGGCGACCGCGGCATCCAGCTGCCCACCTGCTCCCCGCTTCGCGACGAGCGGGGCCGAACAAAGTGTAAATATCGAGGCCGCACAACGATACTGGCCGTGGAAGACCGGTGACAGCGACCGGGCCCATGCCAAAGGAGTGGTACGGTTGGAGAATGGACCCAAGGACGGTTATCGGCCCATCGAGGACTACGGCCTCATCGGGAACAGGCATACCGCCGCGCTGGTGAACAGCGCGGGCTCGATCGACTGGCTGTGCTGGCCTCGCTTCGACTCGCCATCCCTCTTCGCGGCGATCCTCGATCCCGAACGAGGGGGGAGCTGGTGCGTTCGCCCGGTCTCGGAGTCCAAAAGCTATCACCGATACCTGAAGGACACCAACATCCTGGAGACGTTCTTCAAGTGCCCTCAGGGCAAGGTCGCCGTGCTCGATTTCATGGACATGTCCTGGGCGGAGCAGGAGATGGAGGGCGGCCCGCCGGGCAAGCTGATAAGGCTGGTCAGGGGGCTGGAGGGCAAGGTCGTGGTCAGAAGCGTCTGCCGACCCCGGCCCAACTACGGGCGCGATCGGCCGCGCATCGAGCTGAGCGGCAGCGCGGCCTCGATCAACGATTTCGTCATCACCGGGCCGGGAGGGTGGCTGGAGGACACCGACGACGGCTCCATCTCCCAGACCTTCGTGGTCCAGCCGGGAGAGCAGTTCTACTTCTCGTTGGCGAGCGATGTCGACAGAAGTCCACTGAGCTCCGTGTACGACTCGCTGCACTCGACCCAGAACCACTGGGTGGCTTGGGCGAACAAGTGCACCTACCACGGGCCGTACCGCGACATGGTCGTCCGCAGCGCGCTGGTGGTGCAGCTGATGGCCTACGCGCCCTCGGGCGCCATCGTGGCCGCGCCGACCACCTCTCTGCCGGAGACCATCGGCGGGGAGCGCAATTGGGACTACCGCTACACCTGGCTGCGCGACGCCACCTACACACTGCTCAGCCTGGTCCGGGCCGGATACTCCGACTTCGTCGAGCACTGGGTCAGCTGGGTCTACCGCACCGTGGAGCCACGCGACATGAAGGTCCTCTACCCCATCCTTCCCCACGGGAGCACCAAGGAGGAGGTGCTGGAGCACCTGCGCGGCTACCGTGACTCGCGGCCAGTGCGCATCGGCAACGAGGCGGCAGACCAAGTACAACTGGACATCTACGGGGAACTGATGGGAGCGGCCTACTTCGTGTGGCGGATGGGGCTGTTCACCCCCTTCCGGGGAGGGGAGAAGATGAGGGAGGTGCTCGACTGGGTCTGCGATAACTGGCAGAGGCCGGAGAACGGCATCTGGGAGGTGCGGGGAGGTCTCCGCAACTTCGTGTACGGCAAGGCCATGCTGTGGTTCGCCCTCGACCGGGGGATCCAGATCTTCGAGTCGCTGAGGATGGAGGGGGACCTCGAGCGGTGGAAGGAAACGAAGGAGATCATCCGCGAGACGATCATGACCAAGGGCTGGAGCGACCGGCTCAACGCGTTCAAGCAGTCCTTCGAGGATGAGTATCTGGACGCGGCCAACCTGATGCTCCCGGTCATCGGGTTCATCGACGGGAAGGACCCCCGGATGCTCTCGACCATCGACGCCACCATGGAGCGCCTGGTGGTGAACGACCTGTGCTATCGCTACAACGACGCCCCCGAGGGCGTGAGCGGCAAGGAGGCCACCTTCACCCTGTGCACCTTCTGGCTGGTCACCGCGCTCCTCCTGGCCGAACGCTTTGAAGAAGCTCGTCGGATCTACGAACGGTTGCTGGCCCGGGCTAGCCCGCTGGGCCTGTTCGCCGAGGAGCTTGACCCGGTGACGGGGGAGCACCTCGGCAACTTCCCCCAGGCGTTCTCTCATCTCGGGGTAATCCACGCGGCCATCAACCTGGCCTACCTGGCGGGCCTGGGCGAGGTGGACCAACGATGCTGGCAGCCCATGATGGACGGCGAGTTCGGCGTCTGCGGGCCCGTGATCGGAAGCAAGCGCGGTGGATACGGCGGCCAGGGACGATGGTGAGGGGGCCGTCCCGGCGGCAGGCCGCGGGGACGGCGAGATCGGTGGGACCAAGGGCCAGCGGAAGGCGCGTCAGACCCTTCGTTCTCCGCAAGACGCTCACGCCTGCTGAGGCCCGGAGAGCGCGGCCGCGAGCTCCTCGACCTTCCTCTCCCAGCCGTCCTCCAGCGGGCCCTTCAGGCCGGTCACCAGGACCTTTGCTGAGCCCGCCTTGGTCAGGCCCTTGGGCCCCAGGAGCTCGTCCATGACGGGCTGGATGCGCTTCCACTTGGCCATCTCCTCGTCCGTGGGCATCCTGCCGGTCCTCTTGTCCGGCTGGGGGGCGACCTCGGTGCTGAAGAGCGCGTACTTGGTGCCCGGGGGCAGCTCCACTTTATTCAGGAACCGGCGCGCCCCTCCGATGGGCTTCCCCATGCGGCCGGGCGAGCCGAAGACGTACAGGTCAGCCGGCAGCATCGTCGACCACGATTCGCCGGCGGTGTTCCGGTCGGCCGAGAGCCGAGTCGTCAGCTCTTTATGCCCTTGCTCACGTTCTCATAACGCTCCGTTACGGGGCGTGGGATGCGTTCAGGCCACATGGTCGGAGGAGGCCGGGTGGTGAGGGGATGGGAAGGTTCCGTTTCGTCAAGGCTCGCAACTACAAGGACTACTGGATCATCAACGAGCTGGTGGAGCACTGCAACGAGGAGGGCAAGGACGGCCGCTTCCGGTGGTGCTACACCAGCACCGGGCATGTGACCCTGCCGTTCATCGATGACGGGTGGGAGGCCAAGCTGGTCGTCACCAAGGACGGTCCTCCGCGCATCGTCGGCTTCTACGCCTACACTTCCGAGCTCCAGCGCCTGGACGTCCTGTACGTGGTGCCGAAGATGCGGGGCCGCCGGGTGGCGGTGGACATGGTGGACAACTTCACCCGCATGTTCCCCCGGGACGCGGAGCTGCAGGTCCTGCGGCCCTGCCTGGCGGTGCGCAGGATGCTCAACCGGCACTTCCCCGGGCGGTTCCGAGCGGTGGAGGTGGAGAGGGACGACTCCTACATCGTCCATTACGCTGAGGAGGACCTTGGCCAGCCCGAGGCCTGGCTGCGTGCCTAGGTCCCCTTGACCTTGGCCAGCGCGCCTTCCTTCTCCAGCAGCCGGCGCTTGGTGGCCGGTCCGCCGGCCGCCGAGTAGTTGCCCAGGCCGCCTGAGGCGGGCACCACGCGATGGCAGGGGACCAGTACCGGGGCGGGGTTCCGGGCGCAGGCGCCCCCCACCGCCCGGGCGGCCCCCGGACGGCCCGACGCCCGGGCCAGCTCGCCGTAGGTGACGACCTCCCCCGGGGGGATCGTCCGCATTACCTCCAGCACCCGGCGGTCGAACGGCGACACCTCCAGGTCGAGGGGGATGTCCCGAAGGTCCCCCCGGCCGGTGGCGAGGTGCTCAAGGATGCGTGCCAGGTAGGGATGCTCGTCCTTAGCCCCCTCGGGCCGCTCCTCGGTGAGGCGGACGGCGGTAACGCGGTCGCCCCGGACGGAAATGCTCACGTACAGGCCCAGGTCCTCGCTGAACCCCGCGTACTGGCGCGGGGCCCCATCGTCACTTTCCTCCTTCCTCGTTCGCCTCATCGAACGGACATGCATCGGCGCCGGGATATGCTTTCCTCCGCCTCCGGACCGGTCGGAGGCGATATTTATTGAGGGTTCTCATCTATACACCATGTCACCCCGCGAGCGCTTCCGCGCCGCCCTCGAGCTCAAGGCCGTCGACCGGGTACCCCTTTTCTACCAGCACCTCGGTGCGGCCAAGTGGCTGTTGCAGAGCACCGGACTGAGGATCCACGACGGCCTCCAGGACCCCGAGACCTTCGCCAGGCTCTCCCTGGCCGCCCACGACATGTACGGCTTCGACAACGTCATGGCCGGGTGGGGCGACCTCTTGACCGAGGCCAAGGCCCACGGCATGGAGTGGAAGTTCCCCGAGCGGGACTTCTACCCCCGCCCCGACCGGTACGTGGACATGAGCGAGATCGACAAGGTCCAGCCGGTCGATCCCATGGACGATCCCACCTGGTCGGTGCCGCTGAAGGCCGCCCGCATCATGATGGAGCGGGTGGGCGGCGAGGTGGCGGTGGTGGGCGCCGTATGCTCTCCCAACCTCGTGGCATCGGAGATCGTGGGCATGGAGAACCTCATGATGGGCAGCCTGACCGATCCTGACGGAGTGGGCAAGCTGCTCGGCACGGTCACTCAGTCCCTCATCCGGTACGGCGAGATCGCCAAGGAGATCGGCATCGAGGAGGTCTTCATCGAGGGCTCCACCGCCGGCGGGGAGATGGTCGACCCATCCATGTACGAACAGTTCGACGGCCAGTACCTCCGCCAGGTCATCGACGCCTATCGCGGAGGAGGATTGCGCACCCTGGTGCACAACTGCACCGAGAAGCCGTTGTGGAAGGAGCAGCTCGCCGCGAGGCCGACGGCCATCCACCTCCAGCTCGCCTCCGTCGATCTTGGGGAGGTCGCCGCCGCGGTGAAGGGGCAGACCTGCTTCATCGCCGGCATCGAGCACCGCGAGCTTCTGCTCAACCGCACCCCTGACGAGGTCGAGGCGGCGGTCACCAGCGCCATGGAGGCATGGGGCCAGGACCCCGGGCTCATCCTCGGCCCGGGCTGCGAGCTCCCCTACAAGACCCCGGTGGAGAACATCAGGCAGATGAAGGAGAGCGTGGAGCGCATCACCCGGACGGCCTGAGGCCTTCAAGCGTAGGCCACGGCCATGCTCCGCTCCCGGTCCGCCTTGATGAGCGCGGGCTCGACTATGTACTTAGGTATCCCCTTCTGGACCAGTTCATCGCGCAGCCTGATCCAGTAGGGGTCCCATAGCTCCAGCTGGTACTCTGACGGTTCGTTCTCCAACCTACCACCCGATTAGAATTGAGAACGCACCGGTATTGAACCTGCCGCCCTGCCGGCCCCGGGCCGGCGCATCTTCTTTTCTTGTTCTCGCGGTCCGAGAACAACCGCGGTGCCGGGCCCTCTTTTTTCTGTCTACTGGATAAAATCGGCTAGCCAGTGCTCCGTAGACTGATTATCTCATGTGATAATCGGAGGGAAAATCACCTCAAAGATGGCCGAGTTTTGACGATTGCTCTGTCAAACAGAGAGGGATGCATATGAGCAATATCTTGACTAAGTTAGTCGCAGTGCTCTCGATCTTCAGCCTGATGGCGACCGGGGCACTCCTCGTAACTAGCCTACCGACAGCTTCGGCATCCCCTGACGTCGAGGCCATGCCTGACCTCGGGAGGGTGACCGTTTCCGGCACCGACATCCTCGTGGATGGTGTCAAACCTTCAGAACCATTCTTCGGCGTGGTTGACTCCACTGCCCTCGCATTCGCAATCGATCACTACATCAACGGCAACGAAGCAGTAGCCGGGTGGACCTCGGTGTTCAACGGCCCCGACACGGGCGCCCGCATGCCCGTCACGCCCAACGACACTCCGGACGAGTTCTGGAACCAGTACTTCGCCCAGATGGCGGCGCTGGACTACAACCTCGTCCGCATCGGCCCCCACGACTACTGGGGCACTGAGCTCTCGTACAACGCCTGGAACAACCACCAGGACCAGTTCTACGACCTGCTCCACAGCATGTGCTACTACGCCCAGTACCACGGGGTGTGGCTCAGCTTCAGCATGGGCGGCTCCCAGCAGTACCCCGCCTTCCACTTCAACGGGGAGGGCGACGTGTTCGTGCCGGGGACCCAGGCCTTCGAGAACTACATCACCTATGTCAAGGACATCATGGTGGAGCTGGAGAACTGGAACTCCGTCGCCATGTACGATGTGTTCAACGAGCCTGACCACAACATCGTCCACGCCACCTTCTGGGAGTCCCACGGGGGGAAGCAGGCGTTCAACGACTGGGCCAACGCCATCGCTGACGCCACCGCTGGTGTGTCCACCCACCCCAGGAACATGGGCGTGGCCGGCTTCGGCAACATGTTCGGCATGAACCAGGAGGACTTCAACCTCTCCACCGGGCACACCCGGTTCGAGATCCTCCACCGCCACTACTACGGCAGCAACACCGACCCCTACAACTTCGAGGCCCCCGAGCAGTGGGCTGACGAGGTCGGCAAGCCGCTGATGTGGGGCGAGCTGGCCGACAACGGCCCGTACCCCCTGGTGCGGTACACCTTCGCCGAGAACGCCATCTGGGAGGCGGGCGGCCAGGCCATCACCTCGATGGTCGCCACCGGCACCCCCGGGTACCCCTACACCGGGGGGGTGAGCGGCGACGCGCCGACCCCCCGGCCCATCAAGACCCCTCCGGCCCTTGAGGCCCCTGCCGTGAACGAGCCGGCCTCCGAGGCCGAGCCCCTGGCGGACGTGGGCAACCTCACCGGGCCGGTGAAGATCGTGGCCAAGGACCTCGGCGCGGGGACCTACGCGTTCCACTACACCGCGGAGATGCCCATCACCGCGGTCAACGAGACGATGTGGGACCTGGGCGACGGCAACACCTCCGCCCTGTTCTCGCCGGTGCACACCTACGCTCCGGGCACCTACAACGTGTCCGTCAGCCTGGTGGGCCACGACGGGAACACCACCACTGCCAGCTACGTGCTGGAGGTGGAGGACCGGTCCGCTGACTTCGAGCCCTATGTGCCCACCGCGGGCATGATCGGGGCCAGCGGCGGCAGCCTCACCGCCCTGGTGGCGGCGCTGCTGTTCGGGTCGGTCATCGGCCTGCTGGGCTTCGTGGTGCTGCGCCAGCGCAACACGCTCTGAGCCTGCAAACCCCTTCCAATCAATCTCTTTCCTGTTCTCTTTCTTTCCTGTTCTGCTACCGCCTCAGTGTCCTGGCGTTGATCGCCACCAGCACCGTGCTCGCGCTCATGAGCACCGCGCCCGCGGCCGGGGACAATACGATGCCCGCACCGGCCAGCACGCCGGCGGCCAGGGGTATGGCCACCGCGTTGTAGCCGGTGGCGAAGAGGAGGTTCTGGCGCATCTTCGCGTACGTCCTTCGGGACAGCGACAGTATCTCGGCGACGTCCCGGGGGTCGTTCCTCACCAGCACCACATCGGCCGATTCGATCGCGACATCGGTCCCGCTCCCGATGGCGATCCCGACGTCCGCTTGGACCAGGGCCGGGGCATCGTTCACCCCGTCGCCGACCATGGCCACCGCCCCGCCCCGGCGGACCTCCTCGACCACCCCGGCCTTCTGGTGGGGCAGGACCTCGGCGTGGACCTCGTCCAGGCCCAGCTCGTCGGCGACCGCCTGGGCGACGAAGCGGTTGTCCCCGGTCAGCATGACGCACCGCAGCCCCATGCCCTTGAGCCTCGCCACGGCATCGCGGGACTCCGGCCGCACCAGGTCGGCCAGGGCCACCGCGCCGGCCACGGCTTCGCCGTCGGTCACGAACACCACGGTCTTCCCTCGCCCCATCAGCTCGCGGCTACGCTCGTCACCGCCGTCGCCGGCCAGCTCCCGGACCGCCCCCGGGCTGAGCACTCGTACCGTCCGCCCGTCCACCCTGCCTTCGATCCCTTTTCCCGGCAGCGCCCGGAAGCCCTCCACCGGGCGCAGGGCGAGGCCGTCGCGGGCGGCCCGCTCGACGATGGCCGCGGCGATGGGATGCTCTGAGGTCCTCTCCAGCGAGGCGGCGAGGGCCAGCACCTCGCCCCCCGGCCGCCCGTCCAGCGATACCACGTCGGTGACGCCGAACCGCCCCTCGGTCAGGGTGCCGGTCTTGTCGAACACCACCGACCGCACCGCCCGGGCCCGCTCGAACGCCTGGCGGTCCCGGATGATGAAGCCCGAGCCAGCGGCCAGGGCGGTGGACACCGCCACCACCAATGGGATGGCCAGGCCGAGGGCGTGTGGGCAGGAGATGACCATGACCGTGACCGCCCGCTCGGTGGCGAAGGCCGCCCCGCTGCCGACCAGGGCCCAGCCGGCGAAGGTCACCGCGCCCACCGTCACCGCGATGGCCACCAGCACCATGGCCGCCCGGTCGGCGAGGTCCTGGGTGCGGGAACGGCTCTCCTGGGCCCGCCGGACCAGTCCGATGACCTGGCTGAGGTACGTCTCCTCGCCGGTCCGCCGCACCTCGACCACCAGGGAGCCGTGGGCGTTGATGGAGCCGCCGATGACCTCGTCCCCCGTTCCCTTGGCCACCGGGGTCGACTCGCCGGTGAGCATGGACTCGTTGACGTGCGATGAGCCGTCGACCACCGCCCCGTCCACCGGGACCTTCTCACCGGGCTTGACCAGCACCCGATCGCCGACCTTCAGCTCCTCCACCCTGACATCTCTCGTTCCGCCGTCAGCGAGCAGGTGGGCCTCCGCCGGCATGATCCGGGCCAGCTCCTCCAGCGCCTTGGACGCGCCCATCACCGAGCGCATCTCGACCCAATGGCCGAGCAGCATGATGTCGATCAGCGTGGCCAGCTCCCAGAACAGCACCTCGTTGCCCAGCCCGAACACCGAGCCCGCGCTGTAGAAGTACGCCACGCTGATGGCCAGGCCGACCAGGGTCATCATGCCCGGTCGGCGCTGGCGGAGCTCCCTCACCAGGCCGGTGAGGAACGGCCATCCCCCGTAGGCGTAGACGACCGTGGATAGGGCGAACAGCAGGAAAAGGTCGCCGGGGATCTCGACCTCAAGGCCCAGGAGCTCCCGGACCATCGGCGTGAGGAGGACGATGGGCACGGTCAGGACGAGCGACACCAGGAACCGCCGGCGGAAGTCGGCCAGCATGGGGCCGTGACCAGCATGAGATGGTTCTGGTCCATGAGCTCGTTCCCTCGGGCCGTGGTCCGGGGCGGCGTGGCCTCCGTGGTCGTGCTCGTCCATCGCTTGAGGATGCGAGCAAGGGGGATATGGCACTTCAGGCCGGTGCCGAGGGGCAAGCGCGGTCCCGATACCGCCTCTTGAGGAACAGGAGGACCATGTTGAGCGTGAAGCCGATCGCGTTCCACAGGACGATGGGGAGGTTGCCGAGCGTGACCCCATAGGCAAGCCACAGCAGCATTCCTAGGCCCAGCAGCAGGGGCATGGTCATCGACACGTCGCCCATGTGCTTGGTCCGGTAGCCCTTGATGATCTGGGGCACGAAGCCCACCGTGGTCAAGAACCCCGCGGCCAGACCGAGGATGGTCCACCCGTCCATGGCCGGGCATGGGGCTTCGCGGTAAAGGACGTTTCGAGTGCGCTGACATTTGACAGTTCGTTAAAAATAATAATGTAGCCTATTCCCGGCCGGGGGAGGCGTGAGGGGACCGCTACGTAAATCACTGGCACTACTCGTGCTGTCAGCCCTGCTCATCGCCACCCTCGCCGGCAGCTTCGAGCTGGTGCCGATCAAGCCGACCAGTGGACGAGCCAGTGCTCCGGACATCATGGCGTGGTCGGCCGACGCCGACCTGCCGGTGGACCAGCCTCGTCTTCCGACCTATCCGCTCTTCGAGGTGGAGAATTCCATGAAGGTCTCGCACCTGCGCACCGGCGTCCTCACCCGCTACGAGGACGGGGTGTGGCTGCGGGAGGACGCGAAGCTGAGGTCCTATAACGGCGAGATGCTCGATCTTCCTCAGTCCTACGCCGACTCCATCATGGTCAACACGCTCACGGTGAAGCCGCTGCGAGCCATGGAGGACGTGCTCCCGGTACCTCATGATACCTTTCAGCTTATCGTCAACGGGGGCCAGCCGCTAGAGTACAGCCGCGACCACCAGACCTTCCGGGCAGGCAGCACCGTTCAGGAAGAGTATTGGGCCACCTATCTGGTGCAGGAGTTCAGCGAGGACGAGCTGAGGAACGCGTACGTCTACGCTTCCGAGGAGGAGGTCCTCCTACCAGAAGACCTGGACCCCCGCATCAGCCGGCTGGCCGACCTAGTGGTCCAGGGTGCGAGCAAACCCGGCGAGAAGGCCATGGCCATCCAGGAGTTCCTCAGGACGAACTACCTGTACGACGTGGAATATGCTCCCGCTCCCCCCGGAGAGGACCCGGTGGCGTGGTTCCTGTTCCACTCGAAGACCGGCGTCTGTACTCACTTCAACAGCGCCTTCGTCCTGATGGCCCGGTCGGTGGGCCTGCCCGCCCGCATGGTGACTGGGTTCCTTATCGACCCCCTCGAGAGTTTCCAGACCGTCCACGCGAACCAGGCCCACGCCTACGCCGAGGTGCGCATGTTTGGCGCTGAATGGATCGCCTTCGACGCCGTCCCCGGCGCTGGAATGGCCGATCGGCCGGAGGAGCAGAGCATTAGCGGGACGCTGTTCGAGGACCTCGACGGTGACATCTTCCACCATCCTGCCGAGCCGGGGATGGCCAACTGGACGGTCGCCCTGTACGACCGCCACGGCGTCATCGCCGATCTCGTCCGCACCGACAGCGAGGGGAGGTACCTATTCAACCTCACCTCGGACGGCCCCACCGAGTGGGTGACGGTCAGGCCACTGTTTCCGGAGGGATGGTCGCCCGGAAAGGGCTCGGCCTTTACCTTCGAAGTGGTCTCCCAACCGCTGGTGATGGACTTCCCCTACTATATGTGGCAAGCCCACGGGGGGATTGGAACGGTGACGACGATTGCCGCAGCGCCAGATGTGGTGCTCGCCGGCATCCCCTTCTCAATCGCTGGCACGGTGATGAACGGCACGGAGGGCGCACAGGCCGAGAGGGTGCAGGTGTTCCTGTCCGAGCAGTCGACCGGCACGCCGCGGTGGGTTTGCGGGGAGGGCGCGGCGAATGGGGGCGCGTTCAACATCTCCTGCCTGGTTCCTCCCGACCTGCCTCCGGGGGACTATCGGCTCATCGCCCGAACGTTGGGCGACTTCCTATATGCACCATCGGAGGACGATGTCGGAGTGATGGTCATGGAAAGCTCCGTCCTCACCCTGAATGGAGCGGACCTTCCCTTGGTAGGAGCGGAGAGCGCCTACACTGTGAGGCTGGTCACGGGAGGCTCCGGAGCACCGGTGGCCGACGCGGACATCAGCGTGACGATGGCCGGCCAGGTGCACCAGGTAAGGACAGGGGCCGATGGCACCGCCACGGTCGTCCTGTACTTCCATCAGCAGGGCGAGACGGTCCTGAACGCGACCTATGCGGGCGAGGACGGACGGCAGGGTGACAGCGTCGAGCTGGTGGTCCGGGCGGTCATACCCATGGTGGAGCTGGCCCCCACTATCCTGGTGCGCAACGAGACGACCATGGTCATCGGAGCGGTCACGGGCGACGACATCCCCCTTCCCGACTCAGTGGTCCAGTTCAGACTTGAAGGGGACGACCTCGCCGAGGAGGACCGGATGGCGGTGACGGCAACGACCGACCAGCAGGGCATGTTCATGATCCCCATTACCCTCTCCAGAGAGGTAGGGCTGGGAGAGCACCTCGCCGTGGTCACCTTGAGCACCCTGGATGAATTAGAGACGGTCAGGGTAATGGCACGCCCCGCGCTGGCGGTCGCCGTCGACAGTGGGAGCCTGAAGGCCAGCCTGCTCGACGACCGCGACAACGGACTGGCCGGGCAGACCTTGGAGATGACCGTCATGGGGCAGGTGCACAGCGTGCTCACCGACGAGGCCGGCGTTGCGTCGCTGCCCCTCCCCGCCGGCGCCGAAGGGAACTGCACCGTGGCCTTCGCCGGCACCACCGATCTCCTCAACGCCGAGACCACTGTCCCGCTCACCGTCCCCGAGGCCATCAGCCCGTGGATCGTGGCCCTGCCCGTCCTGGCGGTCGCCGCGGTAGTGCTGTCGTTCGGCGGGCGGAAGGAGCAGCCCACATCTGCCCCGGCCCCGACTCCCGTCCCGGCGGTGAGGGAGGTCGCCGGCCCCTACACCGTCTCCTCGCCGAGCATTCCTTCCCCCCTGCCCCTGGTCTGGGCGGCAGGAGAGCCGATTCCGCTGATCATCTCCGGTGCCACCAAGGGCGCTGTGGTCCGTCTGGACGGCACGGAGGTGGGGCGGCTGGGGCCCGACGGAGCGGTGGAGATAATCCTGGGGCCAGGGAGCCATGCCCTCGAGGTCGAGGGGGAGGAGGGGCTGACCCGCGTGGAGGTGCGGGGCGTCGACTACCGGGAGGAGATAGGCCGCCTGTTCGACGAGGCCGTCGCCCGGTGGAAGGCGGTCCAGACCGGGCTGACCGACGACCTGACCCCCCGGGAGATGCTGGCGGCACTGAGCCCGGGTGATCGACCCCCTGAGGCGGCGGAGCGGGTGGCGGGGCTCGTCGAGAAGGCCCTCTACAGCGACCATCCGGTGGGCCGGGCCGACTACGAGGCCATGTACCTCTCCTTGCGCGAGGTGGCACCGTGACCACATCCGCGGACGTCCGGAATGAGGTGACGCAGCGCTTGAAGGTGACCAGCCTGCTCTACGCCCTGGCGATGGTAGTGATATTGTTCGTCCTCAACGCGCTGAGGTGGAACCTCAGCTCCACCATGGACCTCTCCTTCCTCCTGGTCGCCTTCGCCGCGGCCTTCCTCATCATCTACGCCGGTACGGTCGCGCTGCTGGTGCTGAGGGGGCCACTGGCCCGGCCCCTGGGAGAAGGCCTCTACATGCTCGCCCCGGCGGTGTGCGTGTCCATCTTCGGAGCCATGCGCCCGGCCCAGTTCCCCGAGGCGTTCTCCTGGCTAGCCTTGCCGTCCCTGGCGGCGGGGATGGCGGTCTCGTCCGGAGTGGTCATGCGGAAGAGCCCTTCCTGGCCATTGGTGCGGTCCGGAGGGCTCGCCTTACTAGGTGCGGCCGTGCTCCTGGGCACAACCGGCGCCGGTCCTGTCGGCGGAGCGGTGGGTAAAGCCTTCTTGCTGTCCGGGGCGCTCTCCCTCCTCGCGTTCACGGAGCACCACGCCGATTCGCGGCTGCGGAAGGTCGGCACCTTCTTCGCCAGCGACCTCCGCACCGGGCTGGCGACCGCCGGAGCGGTGGTCCTCTTCCTCTACCTCGACGTAGTGAGGACGGAGCTCGTGGACAGCAATACCGCCGCCATGCTCGAGTGGTCGGCCGTGGCCCTGCTGGTGCTCGCCCTCGCGATGGTGCTGCACCGGGGACTGCGTCCGGTCGAGGAGGATATCGATTGGAGCACGCCCCTGATGACCATTAAGGACCGGGAGGGAGACCTGGTCAGGGCGACCGGGGCGGTGAAGGCCTTCGTGGACCGGGGGGAGCGGGAGGACCTCCTGATCATGATGGTGGCGACGCTGCGGGCCAACCGGGTGCCTGATGAGGAGATCGCCAGGATCATCCAGGGCCTGGTTAGATACCAGCCTCGGGAGGCTCCCCTGGCCTTGGCCTGGAATCATGAGGCCAATAGGCGAGATGAGCGCTGGAAGCGTCAACGGCTGATAACCGACGCGCTGAATGAGGCCGCGAAGATCTCCGGACCTGATGCGGCCGGTGAGAGGAGATAGGAACATGGACCTGAACGAGTTCGGAGAGCTTTGCCAAAGGATCGTGGACACCACGGCCAGCGTGTTCGTGGGCAACGACCTGGTCATACGCAAGATGCTGTGCGCGGCCCTGGCCAACGGGCACGTGCTGTTCGAGGACAATCCCGGACTGGGAAAGACCCTGCTGGCCAAGGCCTTCGGACGAGTGACCGGGTGCGGCTGGGGCAGGGTGCAGTTCACTCCCGACATCATGCCCTCGGACATCCTGGGCACCCGGGTGTGGCGCTCCAAGACCTCCGAGTTCGTCCTGGAGACCGGCCCCATCTTCACCAACGTCCTGCTGGCCGACGAGATCAACCGTTCCCCGCCCAAGACCCAGTCCGCCCTGCTGGAGGCCATGGAAGAGCGGCAGGTGACCATCGAGGGCACCACCATCCAGCTTCCCCGGCCGTTCTTCGTCATCGCTACCCAGAACCCCATCGAGCAGGAGGGCACCTTCCCCCTCCCGGAGGCGCAGCTGGACCGATTCCTGCTCAAGATGTCCACCGGTTACGTCGGAGAGCTGGGGCTGGAGTCGGAGATCCTCCGCCGGCGCATCCGATGGCGGTCCGACGACCCCGTGAGCACGCTGTCCCCGGCAGTGGACCAGCAGCGGTTCGTGGAGATGCAGGACCTCCTGGAGCAGGACATCTTCGTGGCCGATCAGGTACTGGACTACGTGAGCGCGGTGGTCCGGGCGACCAGGGAGCACGAGGCCGTGGAGGTAGGAGCGAGCCCCCGCGGGGGCCTGGCCCTGCTCAAGCTATCCCGGGCCCACGCGGCCCTGTCCGGGCGGGACTTCGTCACCCCTGACGACGTCAGGCTGTTCGCCCGCGACGCCCTCGACCACCGCATCATCCTGAAGCTGGAGCACCAGCTGGACGGCCGGATGACGGTCTCCAACGTGGTCGATGATGTCCTCGCCGCGGTCCCGGTGCCAAGGGAGTTCCGAAAGGATTAGGTGGCGGAATGCCGGCCTCCCGAGAACTGCTGCTGTTCGCCGGCCTGCTGGCCCTGGGACTGGTCCTCGCCAACACCGCGGTGGTGGTCCTCTCCCTGTTGCCCCTCCTGCTGCTAGCTACGTATAGGCAGCTGGGCGGCCTGGCCGAGGCCACGGCGGACAGGAAGGCCGGCCGCCTATCGCTGTGGGTCGGAGAAACGGGAGTGGTGGAGAACCATCTGACGGTCCGGGGCGGACCAGGCATCGTGGCGATGGAGGACCGCCTCCCCGAGCATCTAACCTTGGCCGAGGGCCGCCGTCTGCAGGTCCGCTGGAAAGGACTGTGCGATCTCCACGTGGTGCACCGCTACACCGTGCACGCCTCACGCCGGGGCCGGCACGCCCTCGGCCCGGTAAGGGTGCGCCTCCTTCCCATCTCCTTGAGCGGAGCGGGGGACGAGGTGACGGTGGACAGCCCCAGGGGGGTCCTGGTGCAGCAGCGGGCGGTGGACGTCAAGCGGCTGCGAGAGGCTCGGTTGGCCAACCGGGTCCCCCTGCCTGCCCAGAGGCACTCCAGGCAGGGCGTCCAGACCACCGACTTCCGGGAGGTCCGCCGCTATGTCCCGGGGGACCGCTTCCGCGCCATCAACTGGAAGGCCACCGCCAGGCAGGGTAATGATGACCTGCCTCCCCTGGTGAACGATCTTGAGGTCGAGGGCCGGCGCACTGTGCTGCTGCTCCTCGACGCCGGACCGGGGATGTCCCAGGGCACGGTCTCGGGCACGTTGTTCGAGCACGCCGTGCAGGCCGCCCTGGGGCTCACCCAGTTCTTCATCTCCCGCAACTGCGAGATGGGGCTGAGGGCCTTCGGTACCGAGCGCACGGTCCTGCCGCGGGCCGGCCCTGGGCATCAGGCCCGCATCGCCCAGACCCTCCTGGACCTGGAGGTGGGGGAGAGGATCGAGACCTTGCCTGAGGCGATGCGGCCGTTCCACTCCTACCTGGGCCGGGAGCCCTTGGTGGTTGTCATAACTTCAGTGCGGCAGGACAACTTCGACCGGATGGAGGAGGGGGCCCGCCGACTGCTGGCCCTGGTCGGGCGCCGGGGCCGGCTGGTGATGGTCCACGTCACCGGCCATCAGGCGATCGACTCCACCGAGGCCAAGCTGGCGGCCCAGCTCATCGCCCTGGGGTCCGCCCCGCTCCTCCGGGAGCTGGGAAGGCTGGGTGTCTCGGTGTTCGACTGGGACCCCCGGGAGCTCACGTTCCAGGAGTTCTTGGTGCTCAGGATGGGGAGGACATGACCGCCGGTGCCCCGCCCGAGCATGGCCGGCTGCCCCGGCTTGCCCTGCCCCTCCTGCCGGTGGCGGCGTTCGCCGTGAGCATGGCGGTGTTCTCGAGGAACCAGTGCCACCAAGGGCTGGACGAGTTCATCGGCTGGACAGGACTGGGGGTGGGCGTCGACGCCCTGGCGATAGTGACCTTCCTGGCCCTGCTGGCCCTGGGGCTCCAGGACCGCCGGCAGCTCTCTTTCCTCTACCTGCTGTCCGGACTGGTCCTGCTACCCTCCCTGCTCGGCCTCTCCAGGGTCGATTGGTTCGCTGCCCTAGGCTTGCCGATGTCGGTGGCCGGGATGGCCAATGAGCTTCCCGAGGCCGTCATCGTGATCAACGGGATCGTGGTCGTCGGCGGCTACCTGCTGCACCACTCACTAACGAGGAGCGTGGAGATCGCCGAGTCCCTGGTGAAGGGGGGCGCCGACCCCCACCAAGTGGACATCGTGGTGAACCGCAATCTTCGGTTCCTGGGAGCGATGCTGCTGTTGGTCGGAGCGGTCACCGTGGTGGAGTGGGCGGTCGCATCCGCGCTAGGGCCGGCGGTCCAAGGGGTCGCCGGCCTGGTCCCCGGCCTCTACCTGTGGCTGGCCGTGGGAGCAGGGGCGGCGCTGGCGTTCCTCTCCCTCCGGGCGGTACGGCGGGACCCCAAGGGCTAGGGTCACCGGCCCTTGAGCCGCCGCCGCATCCGGGCGAACGAGGATAGTGCTCGCGGGTACCGGCCCTGGAAGGCGATGTCCACCAGCTCGCGGGACAGTTCCATGGCCTCCCGGTCATAGGGATGCCACCACAGCTCCCGGGCGAACCTGCCCCGGTCGACGTGGACGTGGTGCGGCTCCACCAGCTCGGCGAAGCCCTCCTCGCCGTGGGTACGGCCGAACCCGCTCTCCCCGCTCCCGCCCCAGGGGGTGGAGGCGAGGCCGAAGGTGTAGGCGACGTTGTTGACGTTGATGGTCCCGCCGCGCATCCGCTCCGCCATCCGCCGGCCCTCAGCAAGGTCGGAGGTCCATACCGAGCCGGACAGCGCGTACGAGCAGTCGTTGGCCAGGGCGACGGCCTCCTCCGCGGTGCCGAACCGCAGGATGGCGACCACCGGCCCGAAGGTCTCCCGCTGCACGATGTCCGCGTCCTGGGACACGTCGACGATGGCGGTGGGCTCGAAGAAGTACCCCTTCATCGCCGGCTGCCGGCCCCCGCACAGCACCCGGCCGCCCTGTTTCACCGCCCGGGCCACCTGGGCCTCCATGTCCTCCACCGCCGCCGCGCTGATGAGTGGTCCCATGCCCACCTCGGGATCGTCCCATCCGTAGCCGAGCTTGATGCGCGAGGCGCGGTCGCGGAACATCTCTAGGAATCGCTCGTACGCGCCGTCCTGGACGTAGATGCGCTTGACGCACGCGCAGGTCTGCCCGGCGTTGACGTAGGAACCCCACACCGCGGCCTCGGCGGCCCGCTCCAGGTCGGCGTCGGCCATCACCACCATGGGGTCCTTGCCTCCCAGCTCCAAGGTGACCGGGGTCAGCCGTTGGGCCGCCTCGGCCATGATGGTCCGGCCGACCTCGCTGCTGCCAGTGAAGATCAGGCGGTCGACGCTGGAACGGGCCAGCGCCACGCCCATCGTGCCGCCGCTGCCGTTGACGACCTGTACGAGGTCCTCGGGCACGCCGGCGTCGAGGAACGCTCTGCCCACCTCCAGGCCGCTGAACGGCGTCAGTGACGAGGGCTTCAGCACCACCGCGTTGCCCGCCGCGACGGCCATGACCGCCTGGGAGAACGGCAGGCCCAATGGGTAGTTCCACGGGGCGATGATGCCCACCACCCCCACCGGCCGCGGCTGGATGTAGGAGCGGCGACCGAGGTAGCGCATCATCATGCCCAGCCCACCGAAGCTCATCGAGCGGGGGCGGAACAGCTGGCCCATCCGCTCCTCGGCGAACAGCGCGGCGCTGAGCGCGCACATGAGATCGGCGTTGACGGCCTCCACCCGGGGCTTGCCGGTCTCGGCGCACACCACCCTGGCGACGTCGTCGAGGCGGTCGGCAAGGCGCTCGCGCACCTCCCGGACGGTACGCTTCCGCTCCTTTAAGGGGAGCGATGCCCAGGCTGCCTGGGCCCGGCGGGCCCGGTCGATGGCCTGCGGGAGGTCCTCCGGCCGGTCGGCCTCCAGCTCGCCCACCAGCTCCAGGGTGGCAGGGTTATGCTTGACGATGCGGTACGGTCCAGCGGAGGGCACGGGCGTGAATGGCGCCGGGCGCTGAATAAGCTTACTGCCCGAGCTCCGGAATGGCCGGTGCACGAGGCCGAGGTTGCCTCCCAGACCCATCGGGTCGAACATCGTCTTGCCATGAACGGCAGGGCCAGCGATTCCTTTATTGCATCGTCCGGCCGTTGGCGGTACGGTGACGTGATGGCGGTCAGGAAGATCATCGAGATCGACGAGTCAAAGTGCACCGGCTGCGGCCTGTGCGTGGAGGCCTGCGCCGAGGGGGCAGTGGAGATCGTCGGCGGAAAGGCCAAGGTGATCAGGGACGCCCTGTGCGACGGCTTCGGGGCCTGCCTGGGCGAGTGCCCGGAGGGCGCTCTCCGCATCGTGGAGCGGGAGGCCGAGGCGTTCGACGAGGAGGCGGCCAAGCGCCATATCGAAGCACGCAAGGGCAGCTGCCCCTCTGCCGGCCCGATGGTCCTCCGGCCCATGGAAGGGGTGGTGGAGCCGTCAGGGAAAGGCGGTTCCCAGCTAACGAACTGGCCGATCAAGATGGACCTGGTCAACCCGCAGGCGCCGTACTTCAAGGACGCCCGCCTGCTGCTGGCCGGCGACTGCACCGCCTTCGCCTTCGCCGCCATGCACCCCGATTTCATCCGCGGGAGGGTTACGGTCATCGGCTGCCCCAAGCTCGACGACACCGCTGCCTACATAAGCAAGCTGGCCGACATCCTCTCCGCCAACGCCATCCGGGACATCACGGTGGTGCACATGGAGGTGCCGTGCTGCGGCAACCTCCGCCGGCTGATCGAGGAGGCGGTGCAGCGGGCGGGCTCGTCGGTGCCGGTGCGCTCGTACACCGTGAGGCGTACCGGGGAGCTGCTCGAGGACCCCGCCAAGGCGCCGATGCGTCCAATGTCCAGATAGAGTTGGATGTATAATCCAACTCTGTTTTTACCCCCGTAAATAACAAATACCGGAGGGCGTGCTCAGCCCCAGTTGGATGTATAATCCAACTGAGCGGGGGCAGTAAAAATGAAGGCGGCGGTGCTCCAGGCACCGGGCGACCTCTCGGTCCGGGAGGTGGACGACCCCGTCTGTCCGCCAGGCGGGCTCCTCATCGAGGTGGGGGCGTGCGCGGTGTGCGCGTCCGACCTCAAGATGATCAGGCAGGGGCACCGCGACCTCACCTACCCGCGCATCCTCGGACATGAGGTCGCGGGGGCGGTCATCGAGACCGACGTCGAGGGGTTCCGCGAGGGCGACCGGGTCCAGGTGTGGCCGGGGCTCGTGTGCGGGACCTGTCCAGCATGCAGCTCAGGGCACGACAACCTGTGCCCGGAGCAGGGCATCCTGGGCTTCAACTGCGACGGGGGGTTCGCCCAGCTCATGGCCGTACCGGCGGAGAGCGTCCGCGGCATTGCTCGCCTGCCGCCGTCGCTGCCCTTCCAGACGGCCTGCCTGGCAGAGCCGCTGGCGTGCTGCGTGCACGCCCAGGACGCCTGCGGGGTCGGCGAGCTGGACACCGTGCTCATCGCCGGGGCCGGACCGATGGGGCTCCTCCATCTCATGTTGGCCCGGTCGAGGGGCGCAAGGGTAGTGGTGTCCGAGCCTGACGAGGCCCGCCGCCGGGGCGCTCTCGCCTTGGGGGCGGATGCGGTCGTGGACCCCGCGAACGAGGACGTGGCGGAGGTGACGTTGTCCGCATCCCCCGGCGGGGCGGACGTCGCCATCCTGGCCACTCCGACGGCCGACATCCCCTCCATATTTCGGGCGATGGCCCCGCTGGGACGAATGTGCGTGTTCTCCGGCCTTCCCCCGGGCGGCGGGGCCGAGCTCAACCTGGTGCACTATCGCGAGCTCACCTTGGTGGGCGCGTACGGCTGCACCAGCGCCTCGGACCACGAGGCAGTGAGGCTCATCGCCTCCGGAGAGGTGGCGGCCGAGCGGCTGATCACCATGGAAACATCGTTGGACAGGATCACAGAGGGCCTCAGGCACGCGGAGCGCCGGGAGGGCCTCAAGTGCGTGGTTACAAAATTCTAGAGGTGAACGGAATGGAGCAAAGGCTTAGAGCATTCGGTGCGCACGTGGGCGACCTCATCGGCGGGAAGAGCCTGACCAGGGAGGAGGCGAACGAGATGTTCCGGCAGGTCCTGATGGACCAGCAGCCGGACCTGCAGCAGGGCGCCTTCCTCGCCGCCATCACCGCCAAGGGACCGACGCCGGACGAGATCGCGGGCTCGTGGGAGGCCATCTACGACCTCGACACCATGAAGGTCACTCCCCGGGTGGACGGGTTCATGGCAGAGAACAGCGGGACGGGCATGGACTCGCTCAAGACGTTCAACATCTCCACCGCCGCGGCGGTCGTGGCCGCGGCCGACGGGGTGGTCATGACCAAGCACGGGGCGAGGGCCATCACCTCGCGGTGCGGGGCGGTGGACATCGCCGAGGCGGTCGGCGTGGACGTGGAGTGCGACGTGTCTGTGGTGCGGCGGTCGATCGAGGTCGCCGGCATCGGCATCTTCAACGGGATGAGCCCCAAGGTCCACCCCACTGCCCTGTTCCGCATCCTTTCCCAGGTCCGCTTCGGCACCATCCTCCACATCGCCGGCTCGCTGGCCAACCCCGCCCGCCCCCAGCTGGGCCTCCGCGGGGTGTACTCGAAGGCGATGGTCGTCCCCACCATCGAGGCGATGAGGGCCATCGGCTTCCGCCGGGCCACCGTCGTCCACGGCTCCAACGCCGACGGCACCAGGGGCATGGACGAGCTCTCCACCCTCGGTCCCACCGAGATCGCCGAGCTTTACCCCGACGGGAGCATCACCACCTACACAGTGACGCCGCAGTCGCTGGGGCTGGCGGTCGCCGACGAGCGGGACGTCGTGGCCGGCCACGACCGGGAGGCCGAGGTGCTGCGCTTCCTCCGGGTGTTGAGCGGGGTCCCCGGGCCGGAACAGGACATCGTGTGCCTCAACGCCGCTCCCCTGATGGTCATGTCCGGCCGGGCCTCCGATCTGGCCGAGGGCATCGAGAGGGCGCGGAGGGTCATCGAGCAGGGGCGGGCGCTGGACCGGCTGCGGCAGTGGGCGCGGGCCCAGAACAGCGACCCCTCCATGGCCGCGGAGAGGCTCGACGGCCTGGTCGGGAAGGCCTGCTCCGAGGCTTGAAAACTTCTTCCGTCCCATACTTTTTTATCATATCCATATTATATGACTCAACAATCGTCTAGCCAAGACGAGCCAGAGGGATATCAATGGCAAAGGCCGCTACTAAGACCAAGGAAGCGCCCAAGAAGAAGGCCGAGACCAAGAAGGCCCCGGCCAAGAAGACCGCTAAGAAGTAAGGGCCAAAACGGTTCGAGAACGGGGCCCAGGCCTCAAATGGCCTGGGTCTCCTCCTTTTCCTCTTCCCACCACGCGTTGCGCTTCTTGTGGTCGTCCTGCTCCTCCTCCGCGGTGAGGACCACGGTGAAGCGTTGAGGGGCGCCATCGTACTCCACCACGGGGGCCTTGGCCGATTCGTGGACCTTGAGGATGAAGTCGTGGACGAACCGCACGTCCTCCATGTCGGTGTTCGGGTCGAAGCGGAGCATGAAGGTGTGGATGTCCCGAATGGCATCGTGGAAGTAGCGGAGGTCGGCCTGCTGCAAGAGCGCCTTGAAGCGGTCGGCACCCTTCCTGCGCTTGGACAGCTCCACGATCCGCTCCTGCCAGGTGTCACCCACGGCGACCGGCAGGGACTCCTTACCCAGTACCTTCAACATGAACCTGGACAAGCCCTCGGCCGTAATAAATTCTCGTTTCGCCGGCGGCCGGGCCGATGGAGGCGGAACAGGTTCGTGGACAGGAGGACCGGGTCGTCGCGGCGGGGTAGGCACGACTTCGCGTCCGTCACCGCCAGCGCACGCCGTCGGCCTGCTCAGGAGCAAGACTAAGTAGCACCGCGGCGTTGGAGCGGCCGCATGAAGGTCACTCTCCCGGAGCACTCCCACTGCGCCAACTGTGGCGATCCCGTGCCCGTCGACCAGGAGTACTGCTCGGACGCGTGCCGCCAGCAGAAGGCGACGGCGAAGAAGCAGAGCGACCGCCGGATGTGGCTCTTCTACATCATCGCCATCGCGGCGGTCGTGGGCGTCTGGCTGTACACCTACGTGCTGTAGCCGACCTTGGACAGCAGGCGCAGGGCCTGCGCTGTCTCCCGGACGTCGTGGACCCTCACCACCCGGGCCCCGTTGGCCGCCGCGATCACCGCGGCGCCGACCGAGCCGCCCAGGCGGTCCGGGGCGTCAGCGCCGGTCAGCCGGCCGATGAAGCCCTTGCGGGAGGCGCCGACGAGCACCGGCAGGCTCAGGCCGCGCAGCTCCCGGCACCGCCGCAGCAGCTCCACGTTGTGCTCTAGCGTCTTCCCGAAGCCCAGCCCGGGATCGACGATGAGCCGCTCCCTCGGCACCCCCGCGGCCTCCGCCGCTTCGATCCGGCCTTGTAGGTACCACATCACGTCGGCGACCACGTCGCCGTAGCTGGACTCGGTGACCTCGACCTGCATGGTGGCCGGCCGGCCGCGCATGTGCATGACCACCGCGGCCGCGCCGGTGTCCCTGACCGCCGCGATCATCGCCGGGTCGCGGAGGCCGGCGACGTCGTTGATGATGGCCGCGCCGGCCCCCATCGCCGCCCGGGCCACCTCCGGCTTCATGGTGTCCACTGAGACCGGGACGTCGAGGGAGGCGGCGATCCTTTTCACCACCGGCACGACCCGGGAGAGCTCCTCCTCGACGCCGACCGGCGAGGACCCCGGGCGGGTCGACTCGCCTCCCACGTCGATGATGTCCGCGCCCTCGTCCACCATCCGTTCGGCGCGGGCGAAGGCGGCGTCCTCGTTCAGGTACCTTCCGCCATCGGAGAAGGAGTCTGGCGTGACGTTGAGGATGCCCATGACCAGAGGACGGTCGATGCGCAGCGGGCCGCGGGGCGTGGGGACGACGGTCTCGCGGTCGAGGAAGTGGTCGTTGAGGCACCTCGTCAGAGGGTCGATCTCAGGCACCGGCCCGGCCAGGGGATCGAGGTGCGGCATGACCAGGAGAAGGGCGTCGCGCCCGCTGTGCCGTCCGGCGTAGGCCTTGGCATCGAGATCGCGGGACTGATAGGCGAGGGCGCGAAGCTCGTTGACGCTCCCTTCGGCCATGATCACCGTGCCGTACAGCAGCACCGGCAGTGGCAGGCGGGGCAGCTGGAAGGAGGTAAGGTCCCTCGCGGCCTCCTCCGCCGAACGGTACTCCCGGACCCTCAGGACGATGCTCACAGCAGGGGTTCCACCAGCTCGACCAGGTCGCACACCTCGACCTTGGCGCCGCTCGCGTCCTTGCCCGCCCGGAGGTTGCTCACGCAGAACGGGCAGCAGGTCACCAGGACGTCGGCGAAGCCAGCCTCGCCTACCCGGCGGGCGGCGACGTGCTCCGACAGCTCAGGGTACGCGGACCGGACGCCGCCGCCCCCGCCGCAGCAGTGGGCCTCCGCACCGCTCTTGGCCATTTCCTTGAACTCGGCGCCGGGCACCTTGGCCAGGACCGCGCGGGGCGCCTTGTACACGCCCAGGTGCCGGCCGAGGTGGCAGGGGTCATGGTAGGTGACCTTTCGGTCCAGCGTCTTGAGCGGGAGGTCCTTCTCCGCCAGGTACTCGGAGATGTGCTTGACCTTGAACGGGACCTCGAGGTGCTTGGGGTACTCCTCCTTGAACATGCGGTAGCAGCCGGCGCAGGAGAAGACGACCTCCTCGACGCCCTGCTCCCGGATGGCCTCGACGTTGCGGCGCATCTGCTTCACCACGTCCTCCTCGCTGTGCCCCACCCGCTCCATGACCGAGCCGCAGCACGACTCGTTGAGCACGGTGTAGTCCTCGCCCAGCTTCTTCAGGATGGACAGGGTGGCCTGGGCGATCTTGGGGTTGCGGTAGGCGGAGGTGCAGCCGGCGAAGTAGCCCACCCGTGCCTTGCGGGGCTGCTCGCCCAGCGCCTCGGGCACCGAGCGCGTCTCGCCGTAGGGGTTGCCGTTGGCAAGGATGCCTTCCACCACCTTGCGGTGCTTGGGGAGCATGCAGCCAGCCTCCACCAGGTCCTTGCGGGCCCGCTCGACGACGTCCACGACCTTGATCTTGGACGGGCAGCGGCGCTCGCAGTCCTTGCAGGTGGTGCACTGGAACAGCGCCTCCACCACCGAGTCATCGGCGGGGATGTCCTTGCGGAGTAGGCCGTAGGAGAGGATCATGCGCCCCCTGGCCACTCCCGGATCCCAGCCCACGCCCTCGAACACCGGGCACACGCTCTTGCAGAACCCGCACATAGTGCAGGTCATCATCTCCTTCTTGACGCTCTGGAGGTGCTTGGCATCGATGTAATCGGCCATGTCAATCTACCTTGGGGATGGTTATGCTGCCGTCCATGCTGACCAGGACCTTGGCGTTCGGGGCGTCCTTCAGGGCGGCGTCCACCGCTTCCTGGACCGAGCCGAACGGACGGATGTTGGCCTTGCGCAGCAGCTCGGGGTCGAGGCCGGTGACGGCCCACATGCGGGCCCAGGTGGCGATCTCGGCCATCTTGGCAGCCTTATGGTAACCGAGCTTGTACTCCTTGGCAAGGTTGTCCAGGACCTCCCTGGGGTCCGATGATAGGGAAAGTTGCTGGAGGAAGGTATCGTGGCCGACGCCCTCGCGGCACTTGGACACCATGATGATGGTGCCTCCCTCCTTGAGGGCCCACTTGCCGTTGTCCAGGGCCTTCTGCGACTGGTACAGATCGACGTCCATGGGGTACGGCGCCACGGTCACGACCACGTCGGCCTTCTCCTTAATCTTGACGGAGAACACTTCGTTGGCGTGGCGCACCGCCGCGGCGAAGGAGGCATGTAGCTCGCCGGCCTCCACGCGGTAGACGCGCTGGTGGCGGTCCAGCACGATCTGGATGGCGAAGATGGGCTTGCCCTGGACCACGCTAAGGGCGTCCATCATGTCCTCGTGCACGGGGTTGCCGTCCAGCACCAGGGCCTGGGCCTCCGGCCTCATCGCCAGCAGATGGTTCTGCTCGATGGTGCGGTACGACGCCACGCCGGGTAGGAAGCTCTTGCGGCCGCCGGTGTAGCCGGCGAAGTAATGCGGCTCGACGCTGGTGATGATGACCAGGCGGTCCGCGTTGACGGCGATCTCGTTGACGTGCATCTCGGTGCCGTTCTTCGACGTCCCGAGGAAGACGCACTTGTCCTTCTTGGCGTCGTGGGAATGGATGCGACCCTTCAGCTTGTCGTACTGCGCGCCGAAGATGAAGCGGTACTCCTCCTCGGTCGGCGCGCGATGGGCGCCCGTCGCCACCAGGTACCGGGCGGCGGTCAGGTCCATGCGCTCGGCCAGGGCGTCGAGCACCTTGCAGGTCGGCGTGGGCCGGGTCCCGTCGTTGACGATGAACACCACGTCCTTGCCGCCCTTCAGGAACTCCTCCAGCGAGGGGCCGGCCACCGGTGCGCTGAGCGCCCGGCGGACCTCCTCGCGCTCGTCGCCGACGGTCACGTCCTTCGGATAGACGATCCCGGCAAAGTTCTCGTCCGGAACCTCCAAGGGCTGCTTTTCGTCCTTACCGTAGGGTATGTCGATGCGCATCTGACCGAGCATGCATTACGGCACGGATATTTAACCGTTGGACACGGACCGGGGCAGTGGCGGCGCGGTTTCGGTGCCAGAGAGGGTCGGCGTTGCGAATATCGCAGAACGGCGGCAAGGCCGCGGAATGCTCAAGAGCGACGACCGCCTTGATGAGGGCATGCAACGCCTTTCCGACCTGGGGGAGAAGGCCGTGGTGGCCTCCCTGCTGTCCAAGATAACCGGCGCCGCGGCAGTGGGCCCGGGGGACGATGCGGCCGCGGTCGAGGTGGGCGGCCGGTACGTGGTGGCGACGACCGACATCGTCTCCCGTACCGCTCATCTCCCTCCGAGCATGTCCGCCGAGGAGATCGGCTGGTTCGTGGCCGCGGTCAACCTCAGCGACGTCGCGGCCATGGGGGCCAGGCCGCTAGGGCTGCTGCTCTCCTTCTGCCTGCCGCGCGACCTCGAGGTCGAGGAGCTGAAGGGGATGATGAATGGCGCTCAGGATTGCGCGGCGTCGGTCGGCACGGAGATCCTCGGCGGCGACACCAAGGAGGGGCGGGAGCTGGTCATCGCCGGAACCGCCCTGGGCGAGGTGGCCAAGGACCGCATCCTGCTGCGCCGCGGCGCGCGAGAAGGAGACCTCCTGGCCGTCACCGGCACGATGGGGTTGGCCGCCGCAGGGTGGGCGGCATGGGCCAAGGGCCTCGACGCGCCGGCCGCGGTGCGGGCGTTCCTCCACCCGGTGCCACGGGTCAGGGAGGGCATGGCGTTGTCGGAATCCGGTGCGGTGACCTCGGCCATGGACGTGACCGACGGCCTCGCCTACTCCGTGCACGAGCTGTCGCGGCAGAGCGGGGTGCACTTCGCCGTGGAGTGGGAGCGCATCCCCGTCGACCCGCTGGTGCACGAGGTCGCCCGGCACGCAGGCGAGCGGGCCGAGGATCTGGTGCTCCACTACGGCGGCGACTACGAGCTGCTGTTCACCGTCCAGGCGGACCGCCTCGACCAGGTCCGAGAGGCGCTGGGCGACGCGTTCGCGGTCATCGGGCGCGCTGAGGGTATGGAAAACGTTTTAATCAAGGAGGGGGAGGTATTACCTCTGGAGTCTCGTGGCTACGAGCACTTCAGGTGATCCCCCTGAAAGAGGCCAGGTTCTGGAGCGTCGAAGGCGAGAGGGTGCGCTGCCACCTCTGCCCCCATTCCTGCAGCATCGCCCCGTTGCGGCGTGGTATCTGCGGGGTAAGGGAGAACCGGGACGGCAAGCTGTACAGCATGAACTACGGCAAGGTCTCGTCCGTCAACGTCGACCCGATCGAGAAGAAGCCCCTGTTCCACTTCCACCCCGGCTCGGAGGTGTTCTCCCTCGGCAGCATCGGATGTACGTTCCGCTGTCTGCATTGTTTTGTTCCGGGGACCTTTGTAGCGACCAACAGAGGAGCTCACAGGATAGAAGAGGTCTCGGGCATCGACACGGAAGAGCTGCTAACCCACTCTGGGCGCTTTATGAAGATCAAAGACGTTTTTGACCATCACTATTCCGGTCAAGTTTGCAGGGTTAAACCGAGATACCTTCCTGAAATCGTGTGCACTCCTGAACATAGATTCCTTGCTACGACCCATCCAACCTCTGACCGTATTGAGAAGGTTGAGGCTCGGGGTCTAAAGAAGGGCATGTTCGTCGTGGTACCCAAAAAGAAGAGGTCTGATCAGAACGAGATGCTTGATGTTAAGTCCATATTGTCCAATGCCAACGTTTCTCCACTCGATATTTCCTCTCAGATCGAACTGACCCCCAGGCTGGCTCGGCTTCTTGGCCTCTATTGCGCTGAAGGCTGTGTGCGCAAGGAGCCTAGCAGGGTGAATTCATACAGCGCTATCTTTTCTTTTGGTCACCCTGAAAGAAGTTATGCAGAAGAGGTAAGGACCACCTGTGAAGAGGTCTTTGGGGCCCAAGCTAGGATCGTTAAGGAACAAACAGCTCTCAAGGTCTACGTAAGAGGGTCGGCTTTTGCCATTTTGTTAAAGGAACTGTGCGGTGCTGACTGCAAAACCAAGAAGGTGCCGGAAATGATCTTTAGAAGTACCCCCGGTATAGTGGGTGCTTTTCTTCAGGGTTACTTCGACGGAGATGGTTGCTATAAAAAAGATTACTCGGATGCCATCACCGTTTCGAAACAATTAGCCATGGGTGTCTATGAATTGCTCTTAGGTCAGGGCGTGGTCCCTGGTTTCTACGAATACTCCCCTCCTGAGCGCCGACTCCTATGTGGCCGGGAGGTCAATCAGAGCACCGAGTACATTGTCAGAGTGCCTTCCGCATTCGACTTTGTCCAGGGAAGGTGGATAAAGGAGCATAAATCACATTATCGCGAGGACGAGACTTTTTTCTATGTCCCTATCTGGTCCGTTTCAGAACAATTCTATGAGGGCGATGTTTTTAATTTCGAGGTAGAAGAGGACCATACATACACGGCCAACTTCGCAGCAGTGTGTAACTGCCAGAACTTCACCATCTCCATGGCCTCGCTGAGCGAGTTCGGGACCAACGACATCACGCCCGAGGACGTCCCCCGCCTGGCCCTGGACAACGGCTGCCGGGGGGTCGCGTTCACGTACAACGAGCCGACCATCTGGCACGAGTTCACCTACGACGCCTGCAAGCTGGCCAAGGACCGCGGGCTGTACACCGTGTACGTGACCAACGGGTACATCCAGGAGGCGCCGCTGCGCGAGCTGGCACCGTACCTCGACGCCATGAACATCGACGTCAAGGGGTTCACCGAGCACTTCTACGACGACGTGTGCAAGGCTCCCCTCCAGCCGGTGCTGGACACTGTCAAGCTGGCCCACTTGCTGGGCATCCACGTCGAGCTCACATACCTCATCATCCCAGGGAAGAACGACGCCGAGAAGGAGCTGCGCGATTTCGCCCGGTGGAGCGCCAGCATCGACCCGCGCATCCCGGTGCACTTCTCCCGCTTCCATCCGGACTACAAGATGACCGATGCCCCGCCCACCCCGGTGAGCACCATGGAGCTGGCCAAGCGGATCGGCCAGGAGGAGGGACTGAAGTTCGTGTACCTCGGCAACGTCCACATCCCGCACGGCGAGGACACCTACTGCCCGAAGTGCGGCGCGCTGCTGGTCCGCCGGACCGGGTTCGCCGTCTCCCAGGTTGAAGTGAAAGACGGCCACTGCCCCATCTGCGGGGAGGACCTCTACATGGTGCAGGGCAAGGAACGGGTCGAGCAGGCCGAGCGGACGCGCCTCGGGTGACGATGGAGCTGGAGGAGCTGTTCCGCCGGCTCGATGCCTGCTACGACGTCAGCGGATGGTGGCCAGCGGAGTCGCGGTGGGAGGTCATGGTCGGCGCCATCCTGGTGCAGCAGACCACCTGGGAGAGCGTGGTCAAGGTGCTCGAGTCGATGAGGCGCCGCGGCATCCTCGACGTCGACGCGGTGGCCTCAATGCCCCTTGGCGAGCTGGAGCGGCTGGTCCGCCCGGCGGGGTTCTATCGCCAGAAGGCCGCCCGGCTGCAGCACCTGGCCCGCTACCTGCGAGAGCGCTACGGTTCGGACCCCGGCGGCATCCTGGACAAGGGGACGGAGGAGGCGAGGGCGGAGCTTCTATCCCTCCCGGGCATCGGCGAGGAAACGGCCGACGCCATCCTGCTGTTCGGCGGGCGCCGCCCGAGGTTCATCGCCGCCGCTTACGTCAGGCGCACGTTCGACCGCCTGGGCATCCTGAGCTCGTCCGATTACGGGGAAGTGCAGCGGTTCGTGGAGGCGCGGGTTCCGCCGGACCCAGACCGCTATGCGCGCTGCTACGCCCTGCTGGTCCACCACGCCCGCACCGCCTGCCGCTCCCGGCCGCGGTGCGCGGGGTGCTGCCTCCGCGACGCCTGCCCTGCTACCGCATGAGCAGGAAGAACAGGTTGCCCACCACCGCCGAGAACACCAGGGATGCGGTGATGGGGATGAGGAACGGCAGCTTGGGCGTCACCCAGATCTCTCCCGCACCGGCGGAGCGGAGCTCCTCCAGCTGCGCAGCGGTGTCCTCCGAGCTCTTGGGGAAGTAGGTCACCCGCCGCTCGCCGCCGACCATGCGCTCCATCGGCCACACGAACCGGCCCTGGGCGTCGTCCACCGCCACCCGGTAGCCGAACAGCATGGGCAGGCCGACATCTCCCTTGACCAGGTTGTAGAGGATGAAGGCCACTGGCATGACCAGGGTGGCCAGGGCGGCGTTGAACAGGACCAGCATCGGGAACGGCAGGACGAACTGGCTCAGCTCCGAGGGCAGCGCGATGAGCGGAAGGCCGTCAATGACCGGGTACAGCGGGAACAGGATGGCCAGGGCGATGAGGGCCTTGGCGTCCGCCCCGCCCTTGATGACGTCGAACTGGTACAGGAGGATGAACAGCAGGAACAGGATGGGGACGAGCATCAGCTCCCACAGGTACAGTTTGTCGTACCTGAGGGCCACCAGCACGGCCAGTACGGCAAAGCCTGCAAGGTACAGGGCCAGGGGGAGCGCGTGCACGCCGCCCTCGAACATGCCGGGGCGGTCCCAGAAGATGTCCAGGAAGAAGATGGCGATGGGGACGAGGATCGCGAGGTACAGCAGGTCGGCGCCGTCGAGGATAATCTGCGCCGCCAGGAAGCCCATGCCTGCCACTCCCAGCACGATCCAGTGGAGGTCGGACGCCTCCCTGGCCCTCCAGTCCGACCAGGAGGCCAGGAGGAGAACGACGAACGCCAGGGCGAGCTTGACGGCAGGCAACCAGTCCATGAAGGGGGCGGAGGTGTTGGGCGGTAAAAATACTTCCCGGCCGGTTACCGGCGGAGGGACGACGTCCTGTGGTCAGCAGCACCGCGCCTTCCAGCTCGAGGCCGATAGCGTCCGAGGAAGATTTTAAACCCATGATTCGATGCGGCCGGCGATGAGAAGGAGCCTCGTCGCCCTGGTCCTGATCGCGCTGGTGGCCGCGGTCTTGGCCATGCCAGTCGCAGCCGCCGGGCCGGTCAACATCCTGGACGTAGGCGACTATCAAAGGAGCATTGACGCCTCTGAGGGGACGACCTTTGAGTGGGTGGTGTACAACAACGACACCCACCCCCGATTGATCAGGGTCCTCCCGATGGTCGGTCCCGCGGCCGAGCACGTGACGGCCTCAGCGGCCGAGGACTACGCCATCCTGGACCCTGGTGACCATTGGACGGTGGCGGTGACCGTGGAGGCGTCGCTGGAAGCGCCCACCCAGGATGCCACCGTAACCGTGGCCCTGGAGATCGTCGATATGGACGACCCCGCTCAGAAGGTGGTCGAGGAGAGGTCCGTCAGCGTCCACGTCGAAGCGGTGTACGAGCGTAACGAGCACATGATCTTCGGGTGGCAGAACAACCTTCCCGGCCCGCTGAGCACGGTGTGGGGCACCTTCGGCATCGAGCTGACGATATGGATCGGCATCGGCGCGGTCATCTACTATGTGGTCGACCCAACCGTCCGCGTGTTCACCCGGCGCTCCAAGACCGAGCTCGACGACCGCCTGCTCAAGGCGGTGAGGACCCCGGTCTTCGTCCTCATCGTCACCTACGGGCTGGTAACCTCGATCGACCTGGTGATCTCCACCGACCTCCATGTCATGGTCTGGCAGTTCTACCAGATCGTCCTGGCCCTCAACGTGACCTGGATGGCCTACCGTATCTTCAACGGCATCGTCATCCACTATGCCCAGAAATGGTCCCGGAAGACCGACTCCGAGGTCGACGACGTCATCATCCCCGTGCTACACAAGCTGGGCATCATCATCATCCCCATGGGCGGCATCATCGCGGCGCTGGGGGTGGTGGGCATCGACCTGACCCTGCTGGTGGCCAGCTTGGGCGTGGTCGGCCTGGTGGTCGGCCTGGCCGCCCAGCAGAGCCTGGGCAACTTCTTCTCCGGCATGCTGCTGCTGATGGACCGGCCGTTCAAGACCGGCGACCTGATCAAGCTGAGCTCGGGCGAGGTGTGCCGGGTGGAGAAGATCGGGCTGCGGTCGACGCAGCTGTACAACACCTTCGACCACGACATCATCGTCCTGCCCAACGACGAGGTGGCCAACAGCAAGGTGGAGAACTGGTCCCGCCCGGACGGTCTGCACTCCCAGTATGCCGAGGTCGGGGTGGCCTACGGCACCGACCTAGAGAAGGTCAAACGCGTCCTCCTGGAGGTCGCCAACGAGAACCCCGCGGTGGTCAAGAAGGAGGGGATGCAGCCATACATCCGCATGGCCAAGTTCAATGACTCCTCCATCGACTTCAAGCTGTGGTACTGGGTAGGCCTGAAGGACATGTGGCGGGTGGCCTCCGAGGTCAGGATGGCCATCGATAAGAAGTTCAAGGAGGAGGGTATCGAGATACCGTTCCCGCAGTCGGTGGTCACCTTCAAGAACGGCTTGCCCCCGCAGCAGTGAAACCCTTTCCCTCCTTTTTAACAACCTTTTTCTAAGCCCCGTTCGATAAATACGTACTGAGGAGGATGACGGATTGGATGTCATGACGGCGATCCGGGGCCGAAGGAGCGTGCGCAGGTACAAGCCCGAAGAGGTTCCCAACGAGGTATTGGACGAGCTGTTGGAGGCCGCCCGCCTGGCCCCCTCGGCGGCCAACCGCCAGGCGTGGGAGCTCATCGTGGTGAGGGACAAGGCCACCAAGGAGGCGCTGGTGCCGGCGTGCAAGAACCAGCGGTTCGTGGGAGAGTGCTCGGTCTTCCTGGTGGCGCTGGAGGACCCCGAACAGCGGTGGAGCAAGGTGGACGTCGCCATCATGATCGACCACATCACCCTGGCCGCCTACGAGAAGGGCCTGGGGACCTGCTGGATCGGCGCCTTCGACAAGGACAAGGTCGCCTCCATCCTGGACGTGCCGGCCAACCGGGTGGTGTCGGTGTGCCTCACCCTCGGCTACCCGGACGAGGAGCCGGTGCCGAAGAGCCGCAAGGCCCCCGGAGAGCTGTTCCACCGCGAGCGGTACGGCGGCCGGGCATGAGGGTGGTGCACGAGCAGGACATCGGCTGCGAGCGGCGGCCCGGGCAGCGCGGCTCGGTACTGGCCTGCGACCTCCTGGACGAGGAAAACTTCCTGCTGGGAGTGAGGTGGATCGAGGCCGGCGCCCTCGTGCCGGCCAGGCCGCACCATCATCCCCTCAAGCAGGCCAACTACATCCTGGAGGGCGCGGGGACGGTGACCAACGGCCGCGAGACCCTGCCGTTCGCCTCGGGCGACATCCTTCTCATCGAGGGGGACGAGGAGCACTACTTCGAGACCGCGGTCGGCATCAAGATGCTGGAGATCCGGTACCGGTGAGGTCGTCCAGATAGGGTTTTTAACCCTGCCTGCGTTCTTAGAGGACATGTTGCTAGGGGCGATGGGCGATGCCCACGGCGGAAGGTACCTCCGCCAGGAGGGCCTGACGGAGCAGTTGGAGGGCCTAGACCTCCTCCTTCTGGCCGGGGACATCACCGACGCCAACGACCTGGGCGCCTACGGCAGGGTGCTGAGCGCGGTCCGCAAGCGCTCCGACGTCCCCATCGTGGCGGCGTTCGGCAACGACGAGTATGAGCAGGACCGCGCGGGGTACCGGGACGCCTATGACATCACCTTTCTGGACGACGAGCGTGTGGACCTCGAGGTCAGGGGGAGGACGGTGCGGGTGGTGGGCACCACCGGCGTACTGGACCGTCCGACGTGGTGGCAGCGGACCAACCGGCCGGGGATGTGGGACGTCTACAAGGAAAGGCTGCAAAAGGTGTCCTCCCTGCTCACCCGGGAGGGATGCGATGTCCTCATCCTCCTCAGCCACTATGCCCCGACGTTCCTGACCCTGGAGGGGGAGAAGGAGAGGGCCTTCCCCGAGATGGGCTCCCGGGCCCTGGAGGCGGTGGTGCTCGAGAAGGTTCCGGACCTGGTCATCCACGCCCACGCCCATTCCGGCACCCGCAGCGCCGTGCTGTCGAGGGGGCAGCGCAGCCTGGACGACTTCAGCCGGCGGGTGGCGGTGCCAGTGTGGAACGTCTCTCTGCCTCTGAACAAGAGGGTGGTCCGCTTCGAGGTCAGCGTGGAGGGGATGGTCGATGTCCGAGTGCGGGAGTGATTGGCCGGACCTCGCCGAGCTGGTGTACCAGGCCGCTGGCCAGATCCCATGCGGGAAGGTCGCCACGTTCGGGGACATCGCCGCGGCGCTGGGGGACCGGGCGGCCGCCCAGGCGGTTAGCGGGCTGCTGGCCCGGGCTCCGCCGACGGTCCCCCGTCACCGGGTGGTCTACGCGACCGGCGAGGTGGGCCGCGGCGTGCCGACGGCGCTGCTGGAGTCGGAAGGCGTCCCCATCCGGGGCGCCGTGGTGGAGGACCTCGAACCCCGCCGGTTCCGTGACTTCCTGATCGAGCCGGTGCTGCGGCGGATGAGGGAGGAGCAGGAGGCAGTGGCCGCGAGGGTCATCGCCAACGACGATTTCGACGGAGCGGACCGCATCGCCGGCCTGGACGTTTCATACCAGGGCGAGGAGGCGTTCGCCGCCCTGGTGGTGGTGGACGCGACGGGCAAGGTGGTGATGGAGCGGACCGTCCGCTGCCGGGTGGCGTTTCCGTACATCCCCACCTTCCTCGCCTACCGCGAGATCCCCCCGCTCCGCCCGCTCGTCGAGGACCGCCGCCGGACGATCTACCTCGTCGACGGCCAGGGCCTCCTGCACCCCCGGGGGGCAGGCATCGCCTGCCACATCGGGGTCGCCTTGGACGTGCCCACGGTAGGAGCGGCCAAGAGCCTGCTGGTCGGCACCGTGAAGGACGAGGGGGCAGAGCGCTCGCCGGTGCTGGTGGACGGTGAGGTTCGAGGATGGGCGCTCCGCCAGGGCCGGAAGGCGACCTACGTGTCGGTCGGTCACCGGGTCTCGCTGGCCACGGCGGTGGAGCTGTGCGCCCGCATCCTCGACCGGGGCATCCCCGCGCCGTTGCGCCGCGCCCACGAGCTGGCCAACCAGGCCCGGCGGGAGGCGATGGCTTGAGGGTCCTTATCTTCGGGGCGGGGGCGGTGGGCGGGGCGCTGGCCGCTCTGCTGTCCCCCGCGAACGAGGTCGACGTGGCCGTTCGAGGCCGCGCCGGCGCCATCGCCAAGGACGGCATCACCGTCACCGGGGCGGTGGAGCGCACCGTCCGCCCCCGGACCCGGCCGGACGGCATCTACGACGTGATCTTCGTGACCACCAAAGCATATGACACCGCCACGGCGGCCGAGGCCGTGGCCCATCACGTCGGCGAGGGGACAGCGGTGGTCTCGCTGCAGAACGGCATGGGCAACCTCGAGCTGCTGGAGGCGCGGTACGGCGACCGGGCGATGGCCGGCCTGACCACCATGGGGGTGACGAGGACGGGCGATACCACGGTGAGGCTGGTGGCCAAGGGAAGGACCGTGATCGGCTCCCGGGCCGGCCGGACCGGTGCCGCCCAGGCGGTGGCGGCATTGCTGCGAAGTGCTGGACTGGACGCTGCGGCCTCCGAAGACATCGTGGCGGAGGTCTGGATGAAAGCGGTGGTCAATGCCGCCATCAATCCCCTCGCCGCCCTGGCCGGCGGACCCAACAGCAGGCTGCTGGAGCATCCTCCTCTCCTCCGGCTCAGCGAGCGGGCGTGCATCGAGGCCGCCAGGGCCGCGGAGGCGGCGGGGGTGACGCTGCCGGCCCCCGACCCCTTCGCCCGGATGAAGGAGGTGCTCTGGGACACGAGGAACAACCGCTGCAGCATGCTCCAGGACCTCGAGGCCGGCCGGCGAACGGAGATCGACGAGATCACCGGGGCGCTGGTCCGGCGGGGGGAAGAGATGGGCGTCACGATGGCGGTCAACCGGAGCCTGTGGACCCTGATGCGGGAGGCGGAGGGACGCCCCGCTCCCGACGAAGCGGAGGCTGTTCGCAGCCACTAGCGCGCCTTTACGTTACTCGAAATTTGCATTTCGGAAGGATTAAATAAGAAGGCTATGTTATCGTTAAAAACTATAGTGGAAATCGTAGCAGACGATTTCGGAGCTGATGCCCGTGATCGATTACCTGGACGAGAAGATAATAGAGATACTTAAAAAAGACTCCCGGAGGCCCTTCGTCGATATAGCCAATCAGCTGAAGGTCTCGGAGGGCACCATCCGCAGCCGGGTCCGCAAGCTGGTCGACGACAATATCATCCAGTCGTTCACCATCAAGACCTCCAGCAAGAACGTCAAGGCGTTCATAGAAGTGAAGATCAACGTCAACGTCAACACCTCCGACGTGGCCGCCCGCATTGCGAAGTTCGAAGGCGTGTCAGAGGTTTTCGAGGTGACGGGGGAGGAGGACGTGGTGGCCATCATCGACGTGACCTCATCCCCTCAGCTCAACGAGATCATCGAGCGCATCCGCCGCTTCGACAACGTCCAGTCCACGCGCACCCGGCTGATCCTCAAGGAGCACTTCGGGGGGACGTGAGATGTTCTCTGGCTGCGCCACCGCTATCATCACCCCGATGAAAAGCGACGGCGCCATCGACGAGGCTGGCTTGCGCCAGTTGGTGAGGTTCCAGGAGGAGCGGGGGGTGCGCGCGCTGGTGCCCTGCGGCTCCACCGGGGAATCGGCCACCCTTGACCATACGGAGCACCTTCAGGTCATCCGCATCGTGGTGGACGAGGCCAAGAAGGCCAAGGTCATCGCCGGCACCGGCTCCAACGCCACCTCCGAGGCCATCCAGCTGAGCCGGGGCGCCCAGGACCTCGGCGTCGACGGCCTGTTGTCCGTGACCCCGTACTACAACCGTCCGACCCCGGCCGGGATCGTCCGCCACTTCGAGGCGATCTCCCGCGCGGTCGACATTCCCATCATCGTGTACAACATCCCGTCGCGGACCGGCAGCAACATCACCGCCGCGACCATGCTCGAGCTGGCCAAGCTGCCCAACATCGCCGGGGTCAAGGAAGCCTCGGGAGACATCCACCAGATCGCCCGCATCGCCGCCGGGGCGCCCAAGGACTTCGTCGTCCTGTCCGGCGACGACGCCATGACCCTCCCTGCCATGGCAGTGGGGGCGAAAGGCGTCATCTCGGTGGCGTCCAACATCGTCCCCCAGCTCATGGTCGGCCTGGCCGACGCCATGCTCGACGGCCGGCTGGAAGAGGCCCGGCAGATGAACCAGCGGCTGATGCCGCTGTACTCCGCGCTGTTCCTGGAGACCAACCCCATCCCGGTGAAGACCGCGGTCGGCCTAATGGGCCTGCCCGCGGGGCCGTTCCGGCTGCCCCTGTGCGAGATGAGCCAGCCGCACCTCGAGGCCCTCAAGAAGGTCCTCGCGGACTATGGACTGATCTGAGCGGAGGGCTGAGATGATCAAAGTAGTGGTGGGCGGAGCCACCGGCAAGCTGGGCAGCCTGGTATGCGAGCTGGTGCAGCGCCAGGAGGACATGCGGCTGGTCGGCGCGGTGGTATCGGAAGGAAGCCCCAGCCGAGGCGTGGAAGTGGCCCCAGGAATCGTTGCGGTCGGCGCCGACAGGCTGGCCGAAGCGGTGAGCACCGCCGACGTGTACGTGGACCTCACCTCCCCCCAGGCCGCCCAGGCCAACCTGCCCCGGGCGGCGCGGGGCGGGCTGAGCTTCGTCATCGGCACCACCGGCATCGCCCCGGAGGCCCTCGAAGGGTTCGAGGCGACGCTGCGGAGCAACGGCGGCTCGGCGGTGGTGGCGCCCAACTTCTCGGTCGGGGTGAACGTCTTCTTCAAGAGCTGCGAGTCGCTAGCGAAGGCGCTCCCGGGCTACGAGGTGGAGATCATCGAGGTCCACCACGACCGCAAGAAGGACGCCCCCTCCGGCACGGCCAAGCAGGCGGCGGAGATCATCGCCCGGGCCACCGGCACCGAGCGGATGGTCTACGGAAGGGAAGGCAACGTGGGAGCGCGAGGGAAGGAGATCGGCATCCACTCGGTGCGCGCCGGGGACGTGGTGGGCGAGCATACCGTCATCTTCGCCGGGCGCAAGGAGCGCATCGAGCTCGTGCACCGCGCCCACTCCCGGGAGGCGTTCGCGGAGGGCTGCGTGCTGGCCATCCGCTGGGTGGCCGGCCGGGGGGACGGACAGGTACACTCTATGAGCGAGGTGCTGGGCCTATGATCAAGGTCATGAAGTTCGGCGGGACATCCATGGGCAGCGTGGACGCCCTGAGGAGGACCGCCTCCATCATCATGCGGGAGAAGGCGCAGAAAGTGGTAGTGGTCTCGGCCATGTCCGGGGTGACGAACTCGCTGATCGCGTGCATACGCGACCGCCCGGACCCCGCCGCGTTCCTCGACCAGCTGCGGACCAAGTACGCCGGCTGCGCCAAGGAGCTGGTGCCCGAAGGGCAGTACGACGCCTACCTCCAGGAGCTGGAGGCTAGCCTGGCCGGGCTGGGCTCTCGCCTGGACGGGCTGCGCAAGGTCGGCGAGGACCCCGTGCTGGAGGACGCCATCTCCTCGTGGGGGGAGCGGCTCAGCACCATCACCCTGGCCGCCATCCTGCGGGGCCGGGGGGTCGACTCGGTGGCCCTGCCCGCGGAGGAGGCAGGCATCGTGGCCGAAGGCGCGCCGGCCAACGGCTCGGCCGACCTCGCCGCCACCCATGCCAACCTCATGAGGACCGTGGTCCCGATGCTGGAGAAGGGCGTGGTGCCCGTCATCACCGGCTACTACGGTGCCGACGCCCAGGGACGCCCGCTGACCTTCGGAAGGGGCGGCTCCGACTACTCCGGGGCGGTCATCGCCAACGGCATCGACGCCAACTGCTGCGAGATATGGACCGACGTCAACGGGTTCATGACCGCCGACCCCCGGGCGGTGCCCGAGGCCCGCACCGTCGACGAGATGGACTACGGGGAGGCGGCCGAGCTGGCCTACTTCGGTGCGAAGGTGCTGCACCCCCGCACCATCGAGCCGGTGCGGCGAAAGGGCATCCCGTTGATGGTCCGCAACACCTTCGACCCCGACGGCCGGGGCACCCTCATCCGGAGCCAGAAGTGCAACTCGCCGGAGATCCTGCGCAGCGTGGCGGTCAAGACCGACCTGTCCATCATCAAGATCTACTCGTCGGAGATCGTGTACAATCCCGGGCTCATCTCGAGGCTCATCGGCTCGGTGAGCGAGGCGGCCGTGAACACCTATGCCATCTCCACATCCCTGAGCACCCTGGCGGTGGCGCTGCCGACCTCGGCCATGGCCGGCGTGCTGAAGCGCCTCGAGGCGCTGCAGGAGGCACAGATCGAGAAGATGACCGTCAAGAACAACGTTTCCCTGATCTGCTGCGTGGGGGACAACATGATAAACACCTTCGGCGTTGCGGCGAGGGTGTTCGCCACCGTCTCGGAGTCAGGGGCGAACGTGGAGATGATCTCCGAGGGCGCCTCCGACGTGGCGCTCAACTTCCTCGTGCCCACCGATCGGGCGGGGGACGTCATCAGGAACATCCATAGGACATTCATTGGTGGTTGAATGCGAGACTTCAGAAGTGAGGACGGGCAGATGCTCATCGGGGGCGCCAAGGCGATGGATATCGCCCAGGAGTACGGCACCCCGGTGTACGTGACGGACGAGGACGCGGTGCGTGACAACTATCGGGCGATCTACGGGGCGTTCGCCCGACGCATGCCCACCCGCATCAACTACGCCTGCAAGGCCAACGCCAACCTGGCCATCCTGCGCATCCTGGAGCAGGAGGGGAGCTGCATCGACGCCGTTTCCATCGGCGAGGTCGATGCCTGCCTGCGGGCCGGCTTCTCGCCGGAGCGCATCCTCTACACCGGGGTGAACGTCGCCTCGGCCGAGCTGGAGGCGCTGGTCAACCGGGGCGTGCCGATCAACATCGACTCGCTGTCCGAGCTGGAGCGGCTGGCCGCGATCTCCACCGACGTCCCGATCTCATTCCGCATGAACCCCGAGGTGGGCGCCGGACACCACGAGAAGGTGGTGACCGGAGCGCGCTCCACCAAGTTCGGGGTGCCCAAGGACCGCATCGTGGCCGCGTACACGAGAGCGCTGGAGCTGGGCTTCCGTCCCATCGGCCTCCACGCCCACATCGGGGCGGGGGTGCAGGTGGTCGAGCCCTTCGCCCAGGTGACCGACGTCCTCGTTTCCGTGGCGCAGGAGCTGGAGTCCCGGCTCGGCCTGCAACTGGAGTTCGTGGACATCGGCGGAGGCATCGGTATCCCCTATCGTCCGGAGGACCACGCCATGGACCTCGAGCTCCTGGCCGAGGAGGTCACCCGGAGGATCAAGAACGGCACCTCCGCCAGACAGGTGGCGGTAGAGCCCGGGCGGTATATCATCGCCGACACCACCGTCCTGCTGACCACCGTGGTCGACGTCAAGGAGACCCCTGACCGGTGGTTCGCCGGGGTCGACGCCGGGTTCAACACCCTCGTTCGACCGGCGTTCTACGGCTCCTACCACCACGTCGCGGTTGCCAACAAGTTCGGCCAGCCGGGCGAGCGCATCTACGACGTCGTCGGCCCGATCTGCGAGTCTGGCGACCACCTGGCCCGGGAGCGCTCGCTGCCGGTGGTGGAGGAGGGCGACCTCATCGCCGTCTACGACGCCGGCGCCTACGGGTTCAGCATGAGCTCGCAGTACAACATGCGGCCCAAGTGCCGGGAGGTGCTGGTGCGCCGCGGGACCACCAACCTCATCCGGGAGAGGGAGTCGATCGACGACATCCTTCGCCACGACCGCATCCCTGCCAGGTTGTTACTATGACCTTCTGGAAGTACCACGGCCTGGGCAACGACTTCGTGGTAGTGGACAACCGCGACGGCTCCTGGCCCTTCGAGCCGGAGTTCGCCCGGAGGGTGTGCGACCGCCGCACCGGCGTGGGCGCGGACGGCGTGCTGTACATCAACCCGGACCAAAGCGCGGACGCGTTCATGCGCATCCTCAACTCCGACGGCAGCGAGGCGGAGATGTGCGGCAACGGCATCCGGTGCGTGGCCAAGCACCTTTACGACTTCTCCCTCGCCCCGGCGACGATGCGCATCAACACCCTCGCCGGCATGAAGACGATAGAGGTCCAGGTGCGCGACGGCCAGGCCGTCGGGGCCGCGGTGGAGATGGGTGCGCCCCGGCTGGAGCGGGAGAACATCCCCATGACCGGCACTGGCCGGTTCGTGGGTCAGGAACTGGAAGTGAACGGCCGGACCGTCCGGGGCACCGCGGTCTCCATGGGCAATCCCCACCTCATCATCTTCGACCGGCTCTCCGACCGCGAGGTCCAGGAGCTCGGGCCGATGCTGGAACGGCATCCCCTGTTCCCCCGCCGGACCAACGTGGAGTTCGTGCGCGTCAACGATGACGTCCTCGAGGTGGCGGTGTACGAGCGGGGCGCCGGTTGGACCCAAGCGTGCGGGACCGGGGCCTGCGCCACCGCGGTGGCGGCGGGGCTGGAAGGGATCGCTCCCTTCGGCAAGGATGTCAGGGTCAGGCTCCCCGGCGGGGAGCTCACGATCAAGGTGGCGGAGGACCTGTCCTCGGTGCGGATGACCGGGCCGGCGGTGCGGGTGTTCCGCGGAGAACTGGAGGAATGAATCTCATGACGTACGAGTTCGCGGACAGGCTCAAGAACCTGCCCCCATACCTTTTTGCGGAGATCGAGGAGAAGGTCAGAAAGAAGGCCGCCCAGGGCGTGGACATCATCGACTTCGGGATAGGGGACCCCGACCTTCCGACCCCCAAGCCCATCGTCGAGGAGATCAAGCGCCAGCTGGACGACCCCGACAACCACCGGTACCCGTCCTCTCAAGGGGAGGCGGACACCCGCCAGGCCATCGCCGAGTGGTACTCCAAGCGGTTCGGCGTCGAGCTCAACCCCGACCGCGAGGTGGCCATCCTCCTCGGTTCCAAGGAAGGCCTCGCCAACGTGGCCAGGGCGTTCGTCAACCCCGGGGACAAGGTGCTGTGCCCCGACCCCGCGTACCCGGTGTACGCGCAGGGGGCCACCACGCTGTGCGACGCCGTCCCGGTCAAGGTGCCCCTGCACGCCGAGGACGACTTCCTGCTCAACTTCGATGACGACATCCCCCAGGACGCCAGGATGCTGTACCTGAACTATCCGAACAATCCCACTGGAGCGGTGGCGCCGAGGGCGTTCCTCAAGCGGGCCCTGAGGTGGTGCAACGACACCGGGACCATCCTGTGCTACGACAACGCGTATTCGGAGATGACCTTCGACGACTATGTGGCGCCGTCGGTGCTGGAGTTCGGGCGCCAGGCCATCGAGTTCGGCTCGTTGTCGAAGACCTTCAACATGACCGGCTACCGGCTGGGGTACGCGGTGGGCGACGCCACCCTGATCGCCGGGCTGAAGAAGGTCAAGTCCCAGATCGACTCCGGCACCCCGAAGTTCATCCAGAAGGCCGCCTCGGTCGCGCTCGGGGAGTATACCAGCGCTGCCCGGCCGGAGATCGTCCAGCGCAGCGTGGACGTGTACGAGGAACGGCGCAACGTGGTGGTGGCCGGGCTGAGGTCGATGGGCTTCGAGGTCAAGCCGCCCAAGGGGACGTTCTACCTGTTCTTCAACGTCGGCGCCGACTCCATGGAGTTCGCCACCCGCATGCTCGACGTCGGCGTGGTGGTGACGCCGGGCGTGGGCTTTGGCCGCAACGGGGAGGGCTTCGTGAGAATGGCCCTCACCCAGCCGGTGGAGAGGATCGAAGAGGCGCTGGAGCGGATGAGGAGCGTCCTCTAGGCCCGCTTGCAGGCCTTGAGGGCCTCCACCGCCGGGAGGGGCTTGCCCAGGACGAAGGTCTCCAGCGCCCCTCCCGCGGTGCTCACATAGGAGAACTTTCCGGCCAGGCCGAAGCGCTCGGCCGCTCCAACGGTGTGGCCGCCGCCCACCAGGGTGAACGCCTCAGAGGTGGCCATCGCCTCCATGAGCTCCTTGGTGCCGAGGGCGAACTCGTCCCGTTCGATGAGTCCGGCGGGACCGGACATGAAGGTGGTACGGGCACCGTCCAGCACCTTGGCGAACTTGGCGATCGACCGCCTGCCGATGTCGTACACCGGCCCCGCGGGCAGGTCGCCGACCAGGACGTCTCGGCGCCCGCCCTCCGCCGCCACTCCCACGTCGAAGGGCAGGAGGATGCGCTCCCCCTTCTCGGCGAGCAATCTCTTGGCCGATGCCAGCGTCTCCTCCGTCAGCTCCGGCTCCAGCAGCTTCCTGCTCTCTTCGCCCAGGTCCACCCCTCGGGCGTGCAGGAAGGCGTTGGCGAGCAGTCCGACGCAGATGATCCAGTCGGCGGTGCCCTTGCTGAGCACCCGCTCGATGACCTTGACCGAGTCGCCGAACTTCGCCCCTCCCAGGACGAACACGGTGGGATGGCGGGGATCGTCGAACACCGAGCTCAGGGCGGTTAGCTCCTTCTCCATGAGCCGGCCTACCGCCGAGGGGAGCACCGCGGGGAACCCGACCAGGGAGCACTGGGAGCGGTGGGCGGTGGCGAAGGCGTCATTGACGTAGTAGTCGGCCAAGGGCGCCAGCACCTGCACGAGCTCGCATTGGGCGTGCTCGCTCATGCTCTTCTTCTCCAGCTCGTAGGGCAGCTCCCGGACGTTCTTCAGCAGGATGGCATGGCCGGGCGTCAGCGTCTTGATCTCGCGAACGGCCTCCTCGCCCACGATGTCGTCGATGTACCGGACCTCGTGGCCCAGGTACCTGCTGAGCACTGCGGCGTGCTTGTCCATGCAGCAGAAGTCCCAGTCGCCCGGGCGGCCCTGGTGGGCCAGGATGGCGATCTTCGCCCGCTTGTCCATGAGCTCGCGCACGGTGGGCACGATCTGCCTGATGCGGTTGTCGTCCACGATCTCCAGCGTTTCCTTGCTCAGCGGGCAGTTGATGTCCACCCGGAGCAGGACGGTCCTGTTCTCGAAGTCAAAATCGTCCATCGTGTTGAGCTGTTTCATCGGATCCCCGGCCAGTACACTCGCTTCGGTTACCACCATATTTCAAGCTCAAAATAATGGTTCCGCTCCCAGACGGGTATGCTGCCACGTGGCGCGTAAACCGATTTAAATCATCACGACATACCACCGATGACAGGGATGGATGCACAGACCTTACTGCTGATCGTGTCGCTCTCCATTTTCGTCGGCTTCGTGGCCAACCTTCTGTTCGAGCGCTTCCGCGCCCCCGACGTCCTGCTGCTCATCTTCTTCGGTATGCTGCTGGGCCCCGGGGCGCTGGGCGTGGTCGACCCGGGCCTGGCCGACCGGATCTCCCAGGTGTCGACCTACGTGGCCGCGGTGGCGCTCTCCATCATCATGCTGCAGGCGGGGATGGGGCTCAAGATCAGAGTGGTGCTGACCACCTTCCACCGTGCCCTCATGCTCACCCTGGCCGCCTTCCTCGTCTCCATCTCCGTCACCGCCCTGGTGGGGGTAACTGCGCTGGGCTGGGGCCTGGGCGAGTCTCTGCTCCTCGGGGCCATCCTGGGAGGCACCAGCGGGGCCATCGTCATCCCCCTGGTCAACGCCCTGGGGGTGTCAACCAAGGTCAAGAGCATGCTGACCGTGGAGGCGGCGGTGACCGACGTGCTGGTCATCGCCGTGGCCATGGCGGTCATCTCGGTCCTGTCCTCCGGCGGCGCCGACCTGAGCGAGGTGGTCGTTGACACCCTCGCCATCTTCCTCATCGCCGGCATCGCTGGAGTGCTGGGCGGCCTAGCTTGGCTCAAGGCGCTGTCGCTCCTGGCCCAGCGGTCCTTCCCCTACATGATAACCTTGGCGTTCATGCTGCTCATCTACTCCGCCACCGAGCTGCTGGTGGGCACGGGGGGCGGGGCCATCGCCGCGATGGCCTTCGGCCTCACCCTGGGCAACAGCGACGACCTTCCCCAGCGCATCCAGGAGAGGATGGACTATTGCTGTGACCCCAAGATCATCGACTTCCACGACGAGATCTCATTCTTTGTGCGCACCTTCTTCTTCATCTACCTGGGGCTGGTCCTCTCCACCGTCGCCTTGACCATCATCGACATCCTGGCGGGAGTGGTGGTGTTCAACGTCATCGTGCTGGGCAGGCTGGCCGTGGCCGGCTCGCTGGGCAAGTGGATGTGCCCGGAGCGCAAGGACCGCCTGACCCTCTGGTTCATGCTCCCCCGGGGCCTCGCCGCCGCGGTCATGGCCTCCCTCCCCCTCGCCCTGGGGGTGGTGAGCGAGGGGGTTGGCGGCATGATCGGTGGCATCACCGCGGTGGTCATCCTGCTGACCACCAGCTTCGCCTCCATCGGAGCTTACTTCGTCGAGCGGCTGGACAGGTCCTCCTGCCCTCCCGAGCCGGACTTGGAGGGGGCCGAGGGCTACTAGGCCAGCTTTATTAGCGGCCATGCCTTTGACACCGGGGATGAAGGTGCTCCCCTGTCGGCACAGGCTGCTCCCCCAGGAGGAGGGGTACTGCTGGCTGGAGAGCTCGCGGTGGGAGGGCGACGACCGCCCCTCGCTGGTATTCCGCTCGTTCGAGGGGGACCACCCGGTGCGGTGCGGGGCGGCGCTCTCCCGTGCCTGTCCGTGGCGGTCCTGGGAGGGGCGGCGGGCGGAGCTGGTCCCCTGCCCCCACTGCCGGAAGCGCCATCGCCAGGGGTCCACATCGCAGCAGCTTTGCGAAGCATGGTCCTCCGCCAAGGCCGCCCTCAAGGAGCTGAGGGGAGCGCTCCCCGAGGGGGCGCGGTTCTTCCCCCTTGGCACTACACAGCTCCCCTACCCCGACCACACCCCCGACCTGGTCCGCCGGCTGGTGTGGGACCGGCTCAAGGCGGCGGTGCTGCGGCGGGACCGCTACCGCTGCCAGGACTGCGGGGAGGACTTCGGCAGGCGACGCCGGAAGGCGTTCGACCCGGCCCTCCGGCGCGGCCGAGGCGGGTACCGCTGGGAGAGCTTGGAGGTGCACCACATCATCCCCCGCGCCGACGGAGGGAGCGACCACCCCGGCAACCTCAAGACCCTGTGCCCGGACTGCCATCGCGCCTATACCTCTCATCAGGCCGCGGAGCGGGCGGCGGCACGCCGCGACCGGAACGAGCTATTGCGGGCGTTGGAGGCGGAAGGGTCCGATAGCGAGGTCTACGACCCTCGCGACTGAGCTCCGCGCATCCGGCCAGCGGCCGGCGCTGAAGGCGTGAGGGGCGAGCGAGAATAACCTTTATATTCAGAGGTAATAAGGTGCAAGGCGCGACCAACGCGCGAGGGAGGCTTATGGGCGAGCCTGGTTCCTCCCTGCGGAGGCAAAGCAATTGACAGACATGGATCTTGCATGGATCATTTTCGGCGTGACCGTCTTCGGGCTGTTGGTCCTTGATATCGGGATCATCAACCGCAAGCCCCACGTCATCCAGCCTCGGGAGGCCCTCAAGCAGGTCGCCCTGTTCGTCGGGGTGGCGGTCGCCTTCAACGTCGGCATATACTTGTGGATGGGGTCCACGACCGGGTTCGAGTTCACTGCCGGCTACATCACCGAGCTCATGCTCAGCGTGGACAACCTGTTCGTGTTCATCCTCATCTTCGGCTCGTTCTGCGTGCCCGAGAAGGACCAGCACAAGGTGCTGTTCTACGGCATCATCGGCGCGCTGGTGTTCCGGATGGTGTTCATCTTCGCTGGCGTCGCCCTGGTCGAGCAGTTCGACTTTGTGCTCTACATCTTCGGCGTGTTCTTGATCATCACCGCGATCAGGATGGCAGTCCAGAAGGAGGAGAAGGAGGTGTCGCCGGACAAGAACATCATGGTCCGGTTCTTTCGCAAGTTCCTGCCGGTCACCGGCCACTACGAAGGCGACAACTTCTTCGTCCGCAAGCCCGGCACGGGGGCGAAGACAGGAAAGATGGTCCTGTGGGCCACGCCGATGTTCATCGCCCTGCTGGTGGTGGAGAGCACCGACATCTTGTTCGCCGTCGACTCCATCCCTGCCATCCTGGGCCTCACCACCAACGCGTTCATCGTGTACAGCTCCAACGTCTTCGCCATCCTGGGTCTGAGGTCGATGTACTTCGCCCTCTCCCACATCATGAACGCCTTCTGCTACCTCAAGTACGGCCTGGCCGCCATCCTGTCGTTCGTGGGCATCAAGATGTTGCTGCCCCTCGTCGACGTGCACGTCCCGGTGGAGACCTCCCTGGCGGTCATCGTCGCCATCCTGGTCGTGGCCATAACGGCCTCGCTGATCAAGACCCGCCGCACCAAGACCTGCGCGGTGGTCGAGAAGGTCGTGTGCCCGACCGCCGAGGAGGGGCAGGCCTGCCCGGCGCTGCGTAGCCTGCAGGAGACCGGGACCGTGGAGGAGGGCGCCGAATGCCCCGGCCTGGCCAAGCTGCAGGAGTCTGAGGGCAAGAAAGAGTAGACGCCCAGAGCTCCCGCCCTCGGGCGGCTCTCCCATTTTCCTTTTTTTACACGACGGGACGTTCAGAACAGGAAAGGTATTGACGGGCCGCCCGGCCGGGCGGCCCGGGGCGTTCACTTGCTGATGCCCAGGCGCTCGTCGGTCTTCTTGATCGACCGGGCGGCGTCGGGCTCGAGCTTCATCATGGCCCGGATGCAGTCGACGTTCTCCGGTACCACGTCGCTCTCCTGGTGCACCGCCTGATAGTAGTACAGGGTGTTGCCGACGACCTTGACGCCGTCCTGCCACACCGCGATCTCCATGAAGTCGCCCCGCTTGCGGTTGAGGTCCTTGGCGTACTCCAGGATGCTGGCGGTGCTCTTGATGCCATGCTTGCCGTTGACCAGGCGCACCCGCGGGACGTTGTCCCACACCGCCAGGACGTCGCGCTCCTTGGCCTCCTTCTTGAGGTCGGCGATGATGCAGTGGAGGTGCATCAGGGTGGTGGGCGCCTTGACCGCCATAGTGGTGATGTTGACCCACGGCATGATCGTCTGGACGTCCGGCCCGTGGTGGGTGGGCAGCTTGAGGGAGGGCTCCAACGCGTTCAGGGCAGAGCCCTTGTTATCTCCCGGGTCGGCCCCCCGGCGCACGATGGTGGCGGATACTTTCTCGACACCGAGGGCCTGGTCAAGCGGGAACAGCGTCCTCACCAGGCCGGTGGTGTTGCACGACACCACTCGGGCGAACTGCGCGCCCCAGGCCTCGTTGTAGTTGGCGTAGGCGTTGAACGACACCCCCGCGAGGCCATGGTCCTCCCCGCCCTGGAAGATCGCCTTGACGCCGGCCTTCTCGTAGAGCTGCTTGTTCTCCTCTCCCACCCCGCCAGGGGTGGCGTCGACGATGATGTCGACCTTGGGCAGGAGATCCTCCAAGGCGCCTTCGACCTTGATGCCATCCTTCTCGAAGGCGGCGACCTGGTCGCTCTTGGCGACATACAGCGGGAAGCCCTCGGCGCAGGCCAGGCGGGCCTCGTAGGAGGGCCGGGTCTTGGTGACCCCGACCACCTCCATATCGTCCTGAGCCGCCACGGCGCAGGCGACCCGCTTTCCTATCGTGCCGTACCCGTTGATGCCAACCCTAACCTTCATGATACATCCTCACCCGTTCCGACAATGTCAGTCTGTCGATAATGACCCTTTTGGTTCCCTACCCAAAGATGTCATCGAGGGGATGGCGATGAGGGATTAATCATTGTCGTTCTCGCCGCTCCCCGGGCGAACAGGGCGTGTGCCAAGATAGCACTTACCCTGGTGCTATCTCGCAATTGTTTAAATACCATGGCCCATATTTCGGTTCTCAATGTCAAGCGGCACCACTATCCGCTCGGTCTTCTCCGTCTTGGGCGTAGTGGTAGTCTTGATTAGGTAGAGGCATCCAGCACCTGCGGATGTCCTCGAGCATTGTGTGGATGTGTTAATTGTGAAAGGATCTAAGGCCGTTCTCACGCTTCTGGAAAGAAAAGGCGTCGAGGTGATGTTCGGGCTTCCTGGAGGGACCACCATGCCCCTCTACGACGACCTGCTGTCATCCGACATGCGTCACGTGCTGGTCCGCCACGAGCAGTGCGCGGCCCACATGGCCGACGGATACGCGCGGGCCACCGGAAAGCTGGGGGTGTGCACCTCCACCTCCGGTCCCGGATCGACCAACCTGGTCACCGGGGTCGCCACCGCGTACGTCGACTCATCGCCCATGCTGGTGCTGACCGGCCAGGTGGCCACCGGAGCCATCGGCAACCAGGCCTTCCAGGAGGCGGACTCCTTCTCGCTGATGATGCCTATCACCAAGCACAATTTCCGCTGCCTCGACCCCCGGGACATCCCCGAGGCCGTCAACCGGGGCGTCACCATCGCCACCACCGGCCGCATGGGGCCGGTCCACATCGACCTCCCCAGCGACGTCATGAAGGCCTCGGTGCCCGAGAACATGCTCGACCAGGAGTTCCCGGCCCCGGCGCCGCTGGAGGACCTGTCGGCGCTGCCGGACGCGGTCAAGATCCTCAAGAACGCCGAGCGGCCGCTCCTGCTGGTGGGCGGAGGGGCTATCTGGGCCAACGCCTGTCCGGAGGTCCTCCGGCTGGCCGAGATGCTCATGGCGCCAGTGACCACGACCATCATGGCCAAGGGAGCGATACCCGAGGACCATCCCCTCTCGCTGGGCATCATCGGCATGCACGGCAAGGAGGCCGCCCGCCAGGCCTTCGTGGAGGCGGACGTCATCCTGGCGGTGGGAACGAGGTTCTCGGACCGCACCGCCTCCGGCCAGTCGGAGCTGCCTATGTCCACCAAGATCATCCACGTGGACATCGACCCCGGCGAAGCGGGGAAGTCGGCGCGGACCCAGGTCCGGCTGGTGGGCGACGCCAAGAAGGCGCTCGGCCACCTCATCAAGGGCCTTCACGCCCAGAAGGGAGAGTCGGCGTGGACGCGGCGCATCAAGGAGATCTCCGAGCGGTGCCGTTGCGACATCAACATCGACTCCTGCCCGGTGCTGCCCCAGACCATCGTCTGCGAGCTCAACAAGCGCCTGCCCAAGGACGCCATCATCACCACCGAGGTCGGGCAGAACCAGATGTGGGCGGCCCACTTCTTCCAGGCCCGATACCCGCGGCAGTTCATCACCTCGGGCGGGTTCGGCACCATGGGCTTCGGGTTCCCCGCGTCCATCGGGGCCAAGTGCGCCTTCCCCGACCGCACGGTGGTCGACGTGGCCGGCGATGGCAGCATCCAGATGGTGTTCCAGGAGTTCGCCACCGCGGTGTCGGAGGACCTCCCGGTCATCGTGGTGGTGTTCAACAACGGCTGGCTGGGCATGGTCCGGCAATGGCAGAAGCTGTTCAACGAGCGGCGCTTCTCCGGCACCCAGCTGAGCAACAATCCCGATTTCGTCAAGCTCGCGCAGGCCTACGGGGCCGACGGCGCCCATGTCGACCGCTCGTCCGAGCTCGCGGAGGCGATCGACCGGGCGGTGAGCTCAGAGGTCCCATTCCTCATCGACGTGGCGGTCGACCCGGAGGAGGACGTCCTCCCGATGATCCCGCCGGGCGGAGGCGCCAACAACATCATACGAGGTAGGTGCAAATGGAACTGATAAAGATCGTGGGAAACGACACCCCGGGACTCTTCCAGAGGATCCTGGTGGAGCTGGGCAGGCGGAAGATCAACATCGAGAAGTCGTTCATGGCCAGGGACAAGGGCACCGTGACCATGATCGTGGAGGCCAACACCGGCAACATGAACGGGCGGCTGCTGCACGCCCTCATGGCCCTGCAGGACGTCAACTCCGCGGAGTACCTCAACGAGGAGTACTTCTGCTTCTGGGAGTCCTCGCCCACCAAGGGCTCTGACTTCATCATCGCCTGCAGCGCCGACAAGGACGCTGGCGAGATGCAGAGGGCGGCCGAACATTGTTTATATCGGTCAACGGATAGGCCGGAAACCAATTGAGTGCGGTGCAAATGACAACCACGATCTATCACGATTCCGACGCCTACCTTGGCGTATTGAAGGGCAAGAAGATAGCGGTCATCGGCTACGGCAACCAGGGGCGGGCGCAGGCGCTGTGCCTGCACGACTCCGGCCTCGATGTCGTGGTCGGCCTGCGCAGGAACGGCAAGTCATGGGACGCCGCCCAGAAGGACGGCCTCAAGGTGGCGGAGATCCCCGAGGCGGTCAAGGGCGCGGACGTGGTAATGATCCTCCTGCCCGACGAGGTACAGCCCCGGGTGTACCAGGAACAGATCGCTCCCAACCTCAAGAACGGCGCCGCGCTCGAGTTCGCCCACGGTTTCGCCATCACCTTCAAGCTCATCGCCCCGCCGGCCAGCTGCGACGTCATCATGATGGCCCCCAAGTCCCCGGGCCGCATGGTCCGCCAGACCTTCACCGAAGGCTTCGGGGTGCCGGCGCTCATCGCTGTGGAGCAGGACGCTACCGGTAACGCCAAGAGCATCGCCCTGGCGCTGGCCAAGGGCATCGGGGCCACCAAGGCCGGGGTGCTGGAGACCAACTTCCGTGAGGAGGCCACTTCGGACCTGTTCGGCGAGCAGGCGGTGCTGTGCGGCGGCGTGACCGCGCTCATCCAGGCTGGCTTCGACACCCTGGTCAAGGCCGGCTACCGCCCGGAGATCGCCTACTTCGAGGTGCTGCACGAGCTGAAGCTCATCGTCGACCTCATCCAGGCCGGCGGGATGATGCACATGTGGGACTCCGTCTCCAACACCGCCGAGTTCGGCGGGCTCACGCGCCGCGACCGCGTCATCAACGCCGAGTCCAGGAAGGCCATGGAGCAGATCCTCGAGGAGATCAACTCCGGCAAGTTCGCCGAGGAGTGGACCAAGGAGTGGCCCAATGACCTTCGCAACATGAAGAAGCTCGAGGCTGAGGAAGCGGACAAGCAGATCGAGAAGGTCGGCAAGGAGATCCGCGCCCTCTTCGAGCGCAAGTAAACCCCTTACCACTTCCTCTTTTCTCGACGCTTCGTCAAACGAACCTCACGCCTGGGCGGGGCGGCCGTCCCACGCCGGCCAAGGAGCGGGGTTCATCGCGACCCCACCGCCCCGGTGGGCGTAGGTGGTGAGGTGGAGCGGGAAGTTCGTCTCCGCATGGTACCCGTAGTCGCGGAGCAGACGCTCCACCTCGTAGCAGGTCTTCCGCCCGTCCACCTGGTGATAGGAGGCGATGGCGACCCGGACGTCGTGGTTGGTGAGCGTGTCCCGAGCTCCCCTGACCGCCTCGATCTCCGCCCCCTCCACGTCCAGCTTGAGGAAGTCGAGGCGGTCGACGCCCTGGCGCTCCAGCTCGCGGTCCAACGAGGCGACCTCGACCTCGGAGTTCGCCTCGTGCCGCTCGTTGACGTTGCAGTGGATGTCGTCGCTGGACAGCGCGGAGAAGTCCTCCCCGTACTCGCAGAAGGCCATACGGCGGTCCTCCGACCACAGGCCCTTGGGGACGATGACCACGTTCCCGAGGTCGTTCATCTCGACGTTGGCCCTGAGCCTCTCCCGATTATGTCGGTCCGGCTCGAACGCCAGCACCAGCCCGTCCGGGCCGACCATCTGGGCGGCGAGGACGGTGAACGCCCCGCGATAGGCACCGCCGTCCACCACGACGCCGCCTCGGCGCGGAGGGCCGCGGAGCAGGTACCCAGTCATGGTCCTGAGCTCCAGCTCAGCGTAATGGCGGCACAGCAGGCGGTACTCGAGGCCTCGATATGCCACCACGGCGTGGCCCTTCTTCTGCCGGACCCGGAAGCCCCGATAGAACGGGTCGTCGCCCCACCGCCGGCTGTACAGCACGGAGTGGACCTCCTCCCGGAAGGCGGAGGGGGGCAGGCGCGGCACCAGGTAGTACTCCAAGGCGCGGAGGAGCATATCGACTGGGTCCATGATCGCCTAGGTTTGCGCGCCCCAGGCCCATAAATGTGCGCCCGGGAAAAAGAATAACTATCGCCGCCCGCTTCATTGGCGATGACATGAGCAATCGCATCCTCCTCATGATCGGCGAGCACGATTTCGAGATCGAGCTCAATGACACCGACACCGCCCGGGCCATATGGCTGGCCGCACCGTTCGAGTCCAGGACCAACGCCTGGGGGGACGAGATCTACTTCGAGGTCCCGGTGGCCGAGCGGCTGGAGAACGGCCGCAGGACGCTCGAGCCGGGCGAGGTGGCGTACTGGCCGGAAGGAAGGGCGCTGTGCGTGTTCTACGGCCCGACCCCTATCAGCAAGGACGGCCGGCCGGTGGCGATCTCCGACGTCACCCCGATCGGCCGGCTGGTCGGCGACCCTCGCCGGTTCGAGGCGGTGGGCGACCGACTGAAGGTCATGGTCCGGAGGGTTTGAGATGGCACCTCTGGACAAGGGATCGGCGGTGATCAAGAAGGGGGACTACATCATCTACTCCGTCACCGGCAACGTCGGCACGGCCAAGGTGCAGGGGGCCATGGGCATCAAGTTCGTCCGGGTCAAGGACGACGAGTTCATCGTCGACGTCCTGCCCAAGGGCGTGCCGTTCCTCAAGCGCGCCCGGTTCACGTTCCCGTTCGACGGCGTCCACCTCGCCGACCTGGGCGGAGTGCTGGCCGGCTGGTCGGTCCGCGCCGACGGCACGGCCATGGGCGAGGAGAAGGTACCGACCCCGTACGGGGAGCGCACCCTGCTTCGCTACCAGAGGGTGGAGGTGCTCGACAACGGCAACCTCCAGACCGAGCAGTTCGTGGAGCCGGTGCACTTCCTGCCCTACGCGGCGCGCATGTCCGGCCACGCCAGCGAGGTGCTGTTCGGGATCATGGACACCAGCCTGTGGTGGGTCAAGGAAGGCTGAGCCTCAGCCGCTAACCACCTCGATGCCCTCCATGCCGATGGTCGGGACGATGGTCGAGCGCACCACCTCGGCGTCCCGGCCGATGGCGACCACGTTCTTCAGCCCCTCCACCAGGTTGCCGACCAGCAGCGCATGCTTGAAGGACCGCTCCACCGAGCCGTGGTCGAGCACATGGCCCAGACGGACCTCCAGGGCGAAGGCCCCGGTCACCGGGTTCACGTCCGGGAACGACACCTTCTCGATGAGCACACAGCGGTCGAACGAGGCCAGCATGCGCTCTCGGCCCTGCGTGCCCGGAGAGACCACGAGGTTGAAGTGCCCTGGCTTGACGCCGCCGCGGAACACGTACTGAGAGTCGTTCGGCCATCTGCGCAGTCCGTTGCCCGACGGCTCCCGTCCCTCGACCGATGAGGCGTAGGCATCGTAAAGGTAGGAGCGCAGGACGCCGTTCTCCACCACCGGCTTGGCCGTGGTAGGGGCGCCCTCGTCGTCGTATGGCGCCGACAGCACCGCCCGGGGGTCCCCGGGGTCGTCGACGATGGTGACCTTGGGAGAGGCGACCTCCTGGCCCAGCAGGCCGGCCCAGGGGCTCCGCTGGCGGTGCACCGCGTCCGCGCTGGCGGCCGCGCCGATCTGGGCGTCCAGCATGTCGCCCAGCTCGTGGGGGACGATGAACACTGGAAGGCGAAGGGAGGAGGGCAGCGCCGACGCCCTGGCGGCCGCTTTGGCCTGCTCGGCCAGGGATGCTCCGATGCAGTATGGGTCGAAGCCCTCCAGCCAAGGGGAGGTGTACGATGCCACTCCCTCCCCGGGCGCCGGCCCGGAGGTCATGGAGCCGAAGTCGGCGTACACCGCGGTGTAGCGGTTATCGGCGTCGACGCCGTTGGTGTTGCGCACCAGCGTCTCCACCGCCCCGCCACGGACCATGCCCTTGGACACCTTGGCCCCCCGGGCCTCCGCCGCTCCCACCGCCGAAAGGGCAAGCTCGCTCAGCGTGCCACCCTCGAGGCTGGCGACCAGGGGGTCCCAGTTGTTGGGCGCCAATGACGCGGAAGCGGGGGAGGGCAGCCGGTCGAAGGTCCGCGAAGCCGGGGCCAGGCCGGCCAGGCGGGACGCCGCCCGCGCGCACCGCTCCACGTCCTCAGCGGAAGCGCAGGTCGACGACGCCTGTCCTATCCGGCGGCCCATCAGCACCCGGACCGACAGCCCGGCATCGGCCTTCTCCTCCACGTTCTTGATACGGCCGTCGTCGACGTACACGCTCACCGTCCGTCCGGCGGCGGCGAACACCTCGGCCTGGGTGGCGCCCTCGGCCTGGCAGGCGCGCAGAGCCAGTTCGGCCATCTCCCGGAGGTCCATTCAGTCACCCCCCACCACGATGGTGGACCGAGAGTACGGCCCGCCCGAGGACACTGGCACGTAGTCCTCGGTGCCCTTGCCGCACATCCCCGCGTCCAGCTGCACCCGGTCGCCCACCGCGTCCGTCGTCCTGAGGATGTCCAGCGCCCGGCCGGTGAGGGTCAGTGAGCGCACCGGCCTGGTTATCTCGCCGTTCTCGATGAGGAAGCCCCGCAGGGCCTTGGCCTCGAACCCCCCGCCCACGGGATCCTCCATACCGTTGATCATGCGGTCGGTGATGACACCGAACTTCACGCCTTCGATCATCTCCTCCAGCGTCCAGTCGCCCGCTTCGAAGAAGGTGTTGGTCATCCGCACCCACATCCGGCGGCCGAAGTCCTGCGCCCTGGCGTTGCCGGTCGGTGCCGCGTCCAGCTCCGCCGCCGTCTCCAGGGAGTGCATGTACCCCTTGTACACGCCGTCCTCGATGATGACCGTGCGCGAGGTAGGGGTCCCTTCATCGTCGAAGGGAAGGGAGCCGAAGGCGCCCTCGACGGTGCCGTCGTCGACCATGGTGATCTGCTCGTTCGCAACGACCTTTCCGACCTTGTCCGAGAGGAACGAGCGGCGCTTGACGACCTCGTCGGCCTCCGACGCGTGTCCCATGACCTCGTGGGCCAGCAGGCCAGTGACCACCGGATCGGTGATGCAGGTGACCGGACCGGAGGGCGGCTTGACCGCGCCCAGCATCACCACCGCCTCCTTAGCGATGGAGGAGCCCATCTCCTGGAGGTCCTTCTTCCTCAGCACCTCCATGCCTCCCGTGCCGTCCATGAAGCCGAAGTACATCTCTCTCCGGCCGGCATCGGCGGCCACGGTGGTGGCCACCAGGCGCAGGCGGACGTCCTCCCATGAGAGGGCGGAGCCGAAGGAGTTGGCCAGGGATACTTTCCTCACTTCTTCCATATAGACGGCGTTGGTGTTGACGACCTTGTCGGAGACCTTCTGGTAGGAGTCGAGGTCCTTGACCATGGCCAGCTTCTCCTCCACCGCCACGGTGGACGGATGGACCTTGAGCGCGGCGCGGTGCTCGCCCGTCCTCGCCCTCTGCTCCGGGAAGGGGCGCCCGGAAGCGGTCCCCGCCCGGGCTGCGCGGACCGCCCGGGTCGCCGCCTCCAGCACGTCCTTGCGGTCGGTGGACACGGACGTCGCGTAGCCCCATGAGCCGCGCACCCGCGCCCTGAGGCCGATCCCGGCGAGGCGGGCATCGGTGAGCGCCCGCACCTCGGCGTCGGAAACGCGGATGATGAGGTCGTTGCTGTCCTGGTGGCGGGCGTCGCAGAACTCCGCCCCCTGCTCCCGCATCCTCTCCACCGCTGCGGTCAGCACGTCGAGCATGCTCACACCGCCCGTAGCCGCTTGTCGGCCGAGGTCAGCAGCTCGTAGCCGTCCTTAGTGACGCGGACGTCGTCCTCGATGCGCACTCCTCCCACTCCGGGAATGTAAATGCCAGGCTCGACGGTCATGATCATGTTCTCCTCCAGCACTAGGTCGCTGTTCGGCGCCATCCTCCCACCGTCGTGGACCGAGAGGCCCAGGGCGTGGCCGACGGAATGGATGAGCCCGCCAGGGAAGCCGGAGCGGTCGATGTGGGAGCGTGCGGCAGCGTCGACCTCCTTGCCGCTGACGCCTGCCCGGATGACGTCCAGCGCCTTCTGCTGGGCCTCCAGGACGACCTGGTAGATGCGCTCGAAGCGCTCGGGCACCGAACCGAGGAAGTATGTGCGGGTGATGTCCGAGCAGTAACGGTCGTACTTGCAGCCGAAGTCGAACAGCGCTGGCTCGCCCCGCTGGAGCGCTCGGCGTCCCGGCAGGTAGTGCGGCTCGGCCGAGCCGGGGCCGAAGGCGGCGATGGTCTCGAACGACACCGACGTTGCCCCGAGCTTCTGCATGCGGTAACCGATCTCCGCCCCCACCTCCACCTCGGTGGCGCCCTCGGCCAGCATGGACGGGATCTCGTCGGCGACCATGGAGGCGATGTGGCAGGCCTGGCGGATCGCTTCCACCTCCCGGGCGTCCTTGACTATGCGGGCGGCCTGGATGGCCTCTCCGACGTCCACCAGCTGGGCTCCCGGAGCGGCGCGCTGCACCGCCTTGAGATTGGCGAAGGTGATGCCTGGCCCGTTGACGCCCAGCCGCCCCACCCCCTTGAGGGCGTCCAATAGCAGGGCTTCTCGCTCGGCGGTGCTCGCGTACACGGACACCTCGGCACTGGAGGTCCGCGCGCTCGTTTCCTCCAGACGGGAGGTGATCAGTTGCACCCGGCCGTCCGGCCACAGGATGGCCGGGCACTCCTCGAACAGGCCGGCGGTGAGGCCGGTGGCGTAGTAGAACCCGGCATCGAGGAGCGGTTCCTCGGCGTTGATGAGCAGGATGGCGTCGACAGGCTCGGACAGCCTGGAGAATATCCGTTGGGCCCTCTCCCTCATAAGATCGGGCTGGGGAGGGATGTATCGCGGTTTATACTTACGCTCCCTCAGCCCTCGCCGACCTGGGAGGAGACCCGGGCGGCGAGGTCGAGGGGACCGCGGAGCCGCTTGCCCTCGCGGTCGTACAGCTCACCGTCCCGGACCGTGACCTCGCCGTCGACCAGAAGCCGGATGGCCTCCATGAGCAGGGGGACCTCCCGCTTGACCTCCCTCGCCCGGATGGCCTGGGGCAGCTCCGCGGGCGGCGTCCCCGCCCTCAGGTCGCCGACGGGGAAGGAGTCGAAGGCGAGGGGCTCGCCGCAGTCCAGCACCGGGCTGCACAGATGGATCGTGGCCCCGTAGGCGGCGTCGGTGCTCTCCGCCACCTTGACCACGATCTCGTCCCAGGTGCCCTTGTAGGTGTCTGGAAGCGCAGGATGGAGGTTGATCAGGACGTACCGGCGGCAGGTCTCCGGGTCGATGATGAGCATGTAGCCCGCCAGCACCCCGAAGTCCATCTCGTAGGGGGCGATGCGGGCCCGAAGTTCGCGGCCGTAGGCCTCCCGCCAGGCGGCCACGTCCCGGGCCTTGAGCTCGGGCATGAATGTGTCCGACGGGAGAACGATCACCGGGATGCCGTTCTCCTCGGCCATCTGTATCACCTTGCGGCGGTGCTCGTTGCCCTTCACGTCGCGGTTGATGAACACGAAGGCCAGGCGGGCGTCGATGCGGCCCTCCCTGATGTTCTCCAGCATGGTGGTGAACAGGCCGAGCGACCCTGGACCGCGCGCGGTGGTGAACCATCCTATCTTCTTCATGGACCTTCCCTCCTGCAGATTATCTGTACTGGATTATAAATTTGCCCGTACCGGCCCCACCAGCGCGAGCCGCCGCAATTCCATTCACTTTAAATATAAATTAGCAGTGTAGCCTTTCTTAGAAATTGGTGATTCACATGGTCACGCTAGGCACCGCTTTTGAGGACCTCGATAACGAGCTGGAGAGCATGCTGGACATGATCTCGGAGGCCCTCGACCTGCTGGACAAGGACAAGAAGGAAGAGGCCATCGAGATGCTGGCCGACCTCGAGGAGGCTATGCTCGACTTCCTCGACTACGAGGAGTGCGAGGAGGAAGAGGTCGCCGAGGAGCCCGCGCCCAAGGCCGCTCCGGCCAAGGCCGAGAAGGCCCCGGCCAAGAAGGCCGCGCCCAAGGCTGCCCCGGCCAAGAAGCCGGCGGCGAAGAAGCCGGCCGCCAAGCCCAAGAAGAAGTGAAACCCCTTCGGCCCTCCGGGGCCTGACCCTTCTTTCTGATCTTCGAGCTCACACCCCGATCCAGACGTTGCCCAGGATCCTCCGGATGGCCGCCACCGCGGACAGCGCCGCGAGGTACGAGGTGGCGGGGTTGAGCGGCGACGGGACGTTCTGCGTCTCCGACCTAAGCTCTCCGAACGCTCCTTTGACCACCAAGGTGTGGGAGTTGCGTTCGGCGTGGGGGTCGCAGATGATGGTTACCTTGGTCTTCTCGAACCCCACCCCCAGCAGCGAGACGGTCGCCGCCACGTTGAGATTCTTGGGGAACTGGCTGGCGGCGTCATGGGCATTGCCCTCGAACACCACGGTGGGTTCCGTGAGCGCCGTCACGTCGATGTTGCGCATCTCCAGGCCGGGGGCGCCCTGCAGGCCCTTGGGGCCCTTCCGGGTGATGAGATGGACCTCCGAGATGTCGGCGGTGGCGGCGGCGTGCAGGCCGTCGGTGCCGCAGATCGCCCCTGACGGTACGTAGATGCGGGAGCGGTGCTTCTTGGCCAGGGTGAAGCAGCGGTCCCTGAACGCCTCGTCCGCGAACACCCCTACCGACATGACCATCACGTCCACGCCGTTCTCCAGCACGTACGGGATGTACCGCTTGGCCGCCTCCTGGCTGGCCGCCTCCACGGCCAGGTTGACCTCGGTGAGGGCGGTGCACAGCTGGCCGTTACCGCTGCTGACGTACTCGGCCTTCTCCAGGGTGCTCACGAGGTGCTTCGCGTACTCCCGGCTCTTGTCCGTGACGTACAGCTTGTCCACCTCGGGCATGTCGTGCACTGCCTTGGCCAGCACACTGCCGATGGAGCCGCATCCGATGATCAGAATGCGCATGGCGACAGCATGCCACACCCCCGATTTAATCTTAGTGCGAACGGTAGCCAATCCTTTTATCGGCGGCGCACGATGGTATCGGCGATGAGGTACGAGGTCCTGGAGCACACCGCCGACCTGATGGTCAGGGCATACGGCCGCACGCTGGAGGAATGCTACGAGAACGCCGCCTTCGCCATGATGGACCAGATCGTCAACGCCTCCGCCGCCCGGCCCGCCGAGCAGGTCGACATCGCGGTGGACGGCGAGAACAGGGAGGACCTGCTGTACAACTTCCTCTCCGAGGTCCTGTTCATCTTCGACGCCCGGCGCCTGGTCCTGAGCAAGTTCGAGGTGACGCTCCTCCCCGGCCGGCTGACCTGCCAGGCGTGGGGAGAGCCGTTCGATCCGGAGCGGCACGAGCCCAAGACGGAGATCAAGGCGGTCACGTACCACGAGCTGAAAGTGGACGAGGAGACGCCGTCCATCACCGTCCTGTTCGACGTATGAAAGCGTCCGCCGTAGCGCACCCCATCCAGGGCCTCATCAAGTACCACGGGCTACGGGACGAGCGGCTACGGCTGCCGTTCCACGACTCTATCTCGGTGTGCACCGCGCCCCTGCGCACCCACACCACGGTCGAGTTCGGGAACGGCGGCGACACCGCGATGATTGGCGGCCGGCCGGCCACCGGCGAGGAGATGGAGCGCATCCTGGGGGTCGTCGATGCGCTGGCCGCAGAGGCCGGGGGGCGCGGGGGCATGCACATGGAATCGCGCAACGACTTCCCGTCCAACATCGGGCTGGGCGCCTCGGCGTCGGGCTTCGCCGCCCTGGCCGTGGCCACGGCGGGTGCGTTGGGCCTCGAGCTCGGTCCGGAGGAGCTCTCGCGGTTCGCCCGGCGGGGGGCGGGCTCGGCGGCCCGGGCCGTGACCGGAGGCTTCTCGCGGTGGTACGCCGGCGAGGGCGACAGGGACTCGGTCTCCCGCCGCATCCCTCATCCCGAGGACCTCGACCTGGCCATCCTGTGCGCCCTGGTGCCGGCCTACAAGACCACCGACCTCGCCCACCGCGAGGTGCTGTCGTCCCCGTTCTTCCGGGCCCGCCTGGACTACGTGCCGGAGGCCCTGGAGCGCATGGAGGACGCCATCCGCCGCGGGGACGTGGACGAGATCGGCCGCCTGGCCGAGACCGACACCTTGCTGCTGCACGGCATCACCATGACCGGGGCCGACGAGATGATCCTGTGGCGGCCGGAGACGGTGCGGGTCATCCTGGAAGTGAAGGCCCTGCGTCAGGAGGGCGTCCGCTGCTTCTTCTCCATCGACACCGGCGCTACGGTGTATGTCAACTGCCACCGCGCCGACCTTCCCCGGGTGAGGGCGCGCATAGAGGCGGCCGGGGTGGCCACCCTGACCTGCTCGGTGGGCGAGGGGGCCAGGAAGGTGGACGAGCACCTGTTCTGAACGGGACGAGCAGGGCCCAACCATTTTTTAACATCATCTCCATAAGCGTGGCCATGGACGTGGTGGGCGTGGGCGCGCTGAACGTGGACCTCATGTACGAGGTGCCTTCCCTCCGCGTCGGGGGCCTCGAGCTGGCAGCGGGCAGCAAGACCTACGGGGACGAGGCCATGTACCAGCGGCTGATGCAGGACCTCGAGCGGAACGGTCGCCTGCGGGGGCGCAGCGGGGGCGGCTCGGCCGCCAACACCACCTATGCGCTGGCCCGCATGGGCTACCAGACCGCCTTCCTGGGGGTGGTGGGCAAGGACGAGGAGGGGCGGTTCATCCTCCAGTCCATGGCCGGGGTCGATGTCAGCCACGTCAAGCGGGCGAGGCGCAGCGGGCGCTGCCTCTCCCTCCTCGCCGACCAGGACCGCTCGCTCGTGGTGCTCCCGAACGCCAACGACCTGTTCTCCTTCACCGAGGACGACCTTGAGCTCCTGAACTCCTCCAAGTTCGTCCACCTCGGCTCCTTCGCCGCCGACAGCGCCCTGGCCTCCCAGAAGGCACTGATAGGGTACCTCGATGATGACGTGTACGTGTCGTTCGCTCCTGGAGAGACGTACGCCCGCCGGGGCATCGGACAGCTTGCTCCCTTGCTCGAGCGCACCCGCATCCTCTTCCTCAACCGTCGGGAGATGGAGCTGCTGACCGGCCAGGGCCCGGTGGAGGGAGCGCACACGCTGCTGGAGCAGGGTCCGCACATCGTCTGCTGCACCCTGGGGGCGGAGGGCTCGGCCATCGTCACCCGCAACACCGAGCTGGTGATCCCGGCCAAGCGCACGGTGGTGGCGGACGTCACCGGCGCCGGGGACGTCTACGCCGCCGGCTTCCTGGCCGGGTACCTCGACGGCGCCACCCTGGAGGCCTGCGGGACGATCGCCACGGCCGCCGCGGCCCTGAGCGTCACCGCGTACGGACGGGACGCCTACCCTGACGAGCGCTTCCTCCGCCGGTTCGCCCGGGAGCTGTGAGCATGGAGCGGGAGGGAAAGGTTCACATAATGGGCACGGTTCATGAACGGAGCGACAACGGGGAAGGGAGATAGGCATGGACTTCGACGGTCTCGAGGAGGCGCTGGGCGACGGGTGGAGGCAGTTCATCTCCAACGCCGAGGGCCCCATCACCAGGAACGACAACGCGTTCGAGCTGTGCGCCGAGTTCATCGATGACGGGGCCGAGTTCTTCAAGGTCGTCTCCCGCTACGACGACATCCTGGCTGACGTGGTCCAGCGGCCCAACTACAAGGCCGGGGACACCCTGCGGCTCATCCTGCCGTTCCTCCGCGCGTACGGCGTGACGGACTCCAGCATGCTGGAGTTCTCCCGCAAGAACATCCTCACCGTGCCCGGGGCAAGGAAGACCATGCGCTTCGTCCAGGAGTTCATGTCCCCCTTCGTGATCGCGACCTCCTACGAGCACTACATCACCGCGGTGTGCGATGCCATCGGCTTCCCCATGGAGAACACCTACAGCACCGCCCTGGAGATGGACTCGGTCAAGATCGACGGATGGGAGGCGGACACCCTCAAGCGCCTGGCCCGGGAGATCGCGGCCATGGGCACCCCTCGCATCCCCGAGGGAGCCAAGGCGCTGAGCGACCTGTCGCCCCAGGACCAGGCAGTGGTGCATCGCCTGGACGAGATCTTCTGGGAGGAGATGACCGACCTGTCCACCTATCAGTTCATCCTGGAAGTGAACCCGGTGGGCGGGGAGGAGAAGGCCTCCGCCGTGCTGGACATCCGCCGACGGACCGGCATCGGCCTGGAGGACACCTGCTACGTCGGCGACTCCATCACCGATGCTCAGGCCTTCCAGCTGGTGCGCGAGGGCGGCGGTCTGACCGTGGCCTTCAACGGCAACGAGTACGCCCTCCGGGAGGCCGAGTACGCGGTCATCTCCGACAATACCGTGGTCACATCGGTCCTGGCCGAGGTCTTCCACAAGGCCGGGGTCGAGGGCATCAGCAATTTGGTGGAGGAGTGGACGCCGGAGGGCATCCACCGCTCCGGGGCGGTCAACGAGTACCTGCTACGGGAGTTCGAGCGGACCTTCCCCAACAACCTGCCAGTGGTGGCCAGGATCACCCCGCAGAACATCAAGGCCCTCACCCGCCAGAGCCTGGCCTGCCGCCGCTCGGTGCGGGGCGAGACCATCGGCTCGCTGGGCTAGGCCTTCGATGCCTCCTCCACCGCCGCCCCCATGGCCTCGGCCATGGCAGCTGCCTCCTCCTCGGTGACGTCGGGGAAGACGAACCGGGTGCAGCTCTCGCACTTCCCCAGCGGTCGAGCGACGACATCGTCCATCACCACCGAGCACCGCGGCTCGATCCCCGAGCGCTTGAGAATGATATCGGCGCAGCGGTTCCGGCAGGCGTTGACGGCCACGGTGTGTTTGGGCTCGGCGCCGCTCATCTGCAGGACGACCGGGGAGGGCGCCACGGTGCAGGCGGAGAACTGCAGGATGCGGTCGAAGTACTTCTTGGCGAACAGCTCGACCGCCCGCTCCAGGATGAGGGAGCGCTCGGCGTTGGCTCCGCAGACGACGACCGCCACCCTCATGCTCCCACCTCGTTGAGCGCGGCGAGGATCATCTCTTCGGTCCGGGCGATCGCCTTCTCGTCGACCATCATCACCTTGTCCACGATGACCGTGCGGGCTGGCGAGATCCCCTGCAGCATGAGGCCCTGGGTGCCGCAGCAGCCGTCGCATCCTTCGACCACGACGGTGCGGGCGGGGTCGAGGGCGGTCAGCTCCTCGATGTACTTGGTCAGGCCAGCGTCAGGCGGGCACACCGAGATCACCTTGATGTCCCGCTTCTCCGCCACCCGCCGCAGGGCCTTGCGGACCATGCGGGCGGAGGGCGAGAAGCCGGAGCACATGACCACGTTCAGCTGGCTCATCGCTTCGCCTCGAAGAACAGCTTGGGCTTTCCCACCCCGGTGATGGTCAGGTTCACTTCCAGCAGGACGTTGGAGCCCCACCCCTTGTCCAGCTTGGTCTCCTTGCGGTGGTTCTCCACCAGGACCTCCACGCTGCCGGCGCCGGATGCCAGGGCCTTCTCGGTCACCAGGCGGGAGCCTTCCTCCCGGGCGTAGGCGAGGGCCTCCTCGAGGCTCTCGAAGTCCCGCTTCTCCTGCATCCAGTGGAGGGTGCAGGGCGGGTTCTCCATCGCCCCCAGGCCCTTGCGGGGCTTGATGAGCATCTCCAGCGTCTCCATGACGTTCCCGGACACCGCTCCCGCGGCGTTGCCGATCTCGCTGTGCTCGGGGAGCACCAGCCGGGTGTGGAAGATCTCCGCCACTCCAGGCAGGTACGCGGCCACCGGCGCGCCGATGCCGATGATGGGCTTGTTGAGCTCGACCTGGAGGGCGAAGTCCCTCCGCCCGGTGCCCCGGATCATGTTGCTCACCAGGGAGTTGGCGATGTCGCACATCTTGCCCTCGCCCGCCTCCTCGTAGATGAGCTTCCTGAGCACCTCGGTGGCGATCTTCTCGATGACCATGCGCTTGACCTTGGCGATGAACTCCGCGGGCTCCATCTCCAGGTTGGCCGCCTGCATCTCCACCCCGATGCGGGAGGCCTCGGCGTCGTACTCGACGTAGGAGCCTTCGGCGTGGAGCATGTCGGTCGGGGTGAGGCCGATGCGCAGGATCATGCCCAGCGACTCCATCTTGCGCAGGTTAAGGGACAGGGGGTGGACGTTGAGCAGCTCCGCCAGCTCGTACAGCGAGCGCGGCTCCTGGCGCAGCAGCTCCAGCACCCGCTCCTGGTCCGGCCCGGTCTCCGCCCCGGCCATCATCCTGTTGAAAGTGTAGAACTCGGTGGCCTGGGGGACCGAGTCGAGGTCCATGTACGACGGAACCCACTTGGCCGGGGTGCCCCGGAGCTTCTCCAGCTTGGGCCGGATGCACGGCCAGGTGGAGGAGGCGATGCACAGCGGTATCACGCGCAGCGAGCTTAGATGGATCTTTCCTCCGGACACGACCACCCGGGAATCGCCGCCGATGCCCGAGGTGAACGCGTCGACCGCCTTCACCCTCGTCCTCCAGTTGCCCAGGGTGGCGCCCTCGGGATCAAGGCGGGGGCGGCCGTTACGCAGGATGCCGATGTCCGTGGTGGTCCCTCCCACGTCCACGATGATGGCATCGTTCTCATTGGTCAGGGCCTTGGAGCCGATGATGGACGCCGCGGGGCCGGACAGGATGGTCTCCACCGGCCGCTCCCGGGCCACCGACTCGTCCATGAGCGAGCCGTCGCCCTTCACGATCATGAGCGGGGCGCGGATGCCCATGCGCTCCTGGACCCTCTTCAGCGAGGCGATGAGGTCGGTGATGACCGGGATGAGCCGGGCGTTGAGGACGGCGGTGATGGTGCGCTCGTTGAACCCCAGGGCCGAGGAGAGCTCGTGGCCGCAGACCACCGGGCAGTCGCACATGCCCTGGATCATCCGCTTGACCTCCATCTCGTGCTCAGGGTTCCGGACGCTGAGGTAGGACGACACGGCGAACGCGTCGACCTTGCCCATGACCCGCGACACGAATGCCTGGGTAGCCTCCGTGTCCAGCTCGGCCTTGCGCTCGCCCTGGAGGTTGTGCCCGCCCTTCACCTGGACCATCTCGTCCACCGGGATGTTGGGGGCGGCCTCGTGCCCGATGACTATCAATCCAACCCGGCACCCCTTCCCCTCGACCACCGAGTTGGTGGCCAGGGTGGACGAAACCGCGATCAGCCGGATGTCCTGGAACATGGAGGGGTCAAGCTTCCCGATCGCGTTTCCGATGCCTACCGAGAGGTCGCTCCTGGTGGTGAGCGACTTGGCGCTGCCCAGCACCTTGCCGGTGACCATGTCCAGGATGGCCGCGTCAGTGTATGTACCCCCAGTGTCGATGCCCAGCCCGTAGCTGGCGCCGTTCTTGTCCGTCCTCATTATCTCACATCCCGCGTACTTACGTCTTCATTACCTTTTGATATGGCCTGTGGAACCGCCTTACGCTCTCAGCTTGGGCCGGCCGGTGGCGACCGCCCGCACGTTGACCCAGTTGACGAACTTCATCTCCTGCCCGTAACCGTCGCAGAACTTGCTCTCCTCGACATCGAACCGCACCTTGATGTCGACCGCGTGGTGCCTCTTCATCCTCTCCCTGACATTGTACTCAGCGTAGGACTTCGCCGACGCTTTGGCGGAGTCGATGGTAGAGTACTCCACGGGCGAGGAGCCAGGGCAGAACACCACGTACTTGAAGTCCTTGGGGTAGATCTGCACGAGGATCGACTCCGAGATCTGGCTCAGCACCGCGCCCACCGCGTTGCCCACGTCGTAGTTCTTCGGTATGATCACCTCGGCCCCTACCCGGTCCTCCAGCGGCTTGACCAGGACGTGGGCGGGTGCCCCGATGCCCACCACCGGATATCGCGGCCTCGCCTGGATGTCGAGGTCGCGCAGGTTCCCCGCCCCCGCCGAGGCCCGGGCCAGGGCGACGAAGCCCTCGCCCTCCGGCAGCTCCGCGCCAGCGTCGGAGATCCCCTTCCGGACCAGCTCCTCCCCGATGCGGGTGACCGCGAGCTGGAACACCTTCTCGGCCAGCGCGGCGGGCTCCTCGGCGATCCTCGCCCCGAGGATCTTGAAGCCCAGCTCGGCCGCCTCCCGGTCGCCGCCCTCGAACAGGCCCTTGACGGCCATGGCGTCGGTGGGCGAGAGGCCGACCTGGAGGACGAACCCTCGGGCCTTCAGGCTCTGCAGCTGGTCGGCCACGAACACCACGTCGTCGACCCCGTTGATGGCATCGTAGCGGGTGCAGGGGGCGTGCTCCTTGACGAAGTTGTACACGCTGAGGTCCTTGGCCGAGAAGTTAGCAGCGGGCGGCCGGCTAGGCACGTAGAACGAGACGCTGTCGGCCGCGACCATCCGCTCCTTCAGAGAGGGATACTGCCGGGACGCCACGCAGACCGGCAGCACCCGGTCGGGGCCGAGGGTCAGCCTTCCCTCGTCGTCGTTGCGAACGATGGAGTCCCCGCCCAGGGCGGCGGTCCAGATGTCGATGGCGTGGACCCTGGTCCTCCAGTTGCCGACCATAGCCCCCTCCTGGTTGAGCCGGGGGAAGCCGTCGTCGAGGTAGGCGATGTCGGTGGACGTTCCGCCGACGTCCACCACCACGCAGCTCTCCACCCCGGCCAGGGCCTTGCCGCCCATCAGGCTGGCGGCCGGACCGGACAGGATGGTCTCCACTGGCATGTCCTTCGCCACATCGATGCTCATCAGCCCGCCGTCGCCCTTGAACACGTACACCGCCGCATCGATGCCCCGCTCGGCCAGGGCCTTCTCCACCGAGCGGAGGAAGTCCCGGATGACCGGCAGCAGGCGGGCGTTGAGCACCGCGGTGACGGTGCGCTCGTAGATGCCCAGCTCGGCGGTCATGTGACTGCCCTGCACCACCGGGAGGTCGTACCGCTGGTTGATCATGCCCCGCACCGTGCTCTCCTGGATCGGGTTGGCCACACTGAACTTGCCCGAGACGACGACCGAGTCCACCTGGGGGCAGATCTCGTCGATCACTCTCTGGACCTCTTCCTCGTCGAGAGGTTCGGCCCCTCCCCCCATGGAGTCGTAGCCGCCCTTGACGAACCGAGCGACCTTGGCCGGGAACTTCCAGTCGGCGTCGGGCTTCCACCCGATGCCGATGAGGCCGACCTCGCCCCCCCGGCCCTCGAGGATGGAGTTGGTAGCGAGGGTGGTGGACAGGCCGACCATGACGATGTCCTTGACGTCGACCGCGCGAGCGGCGAGGGCGTTGTCGATGGCCCCCATGATGCCGATGGATAGATCGTGGTAAGTGGTGGGGGACTTGGCCTTCACCAGCACCTCCCCGGTATCAAGGTCCAAGATGGCTGCGTCAGTGAAGGTGCCTCCGGTGTCGATCCCTAATCCTAATCTCATAGTCGTCACCAGTATGTGCTGGATATAGTCGCTAAGGTGATTACCCTAATCCCGTACCAGCGTGTCTGATACACGACTTACGCTATTTAGCGGCAGCGCCATGCCAGGCGGCATCGCGGGCCAGAAAGGCTTTCTAGTGATGGCCTGATTACCCGGCAGCCTCATGATGGAAGCGGAGCTGTCGATCGGCGGCATGCAGTTCTGGATGGTGGAGGCGGCGTCCCGCCTGGGGGGCACCATCACCATCACTGAGTGCATACCCTGGCGGAAGAAGGGAGGCCAAGCCCTCTTCGTGGTCCGGGGGACGGAGCACGGGGCCGAGGAGGTCGCTGAGGCCATCCGCAGCAGCCCCGACGTCGTCAGCGTGGACGCGTCCCGCCGGTCGGACGGCCTGGTCGTCGGCTCGGTGGCGATGAAAGAGTGCTGGATCATCTGGGCGATCCTGGCGGGCGGGTGCTTCCTGGAGAAGGGATGGTCGACCGGCGACGGGAGGGCGAACTTCACCATCCTCTCCGGCCGCGAGGGGTCCCTCCCCCGCATCATCAAGACCATCAGCGCCAAGCGCGTGCAGCTGGACATCCTCCGCATAGCCCCCGCTGATGAGCGGCCGGTGGTGTCCCGCAAACAGGAGGCGCTGGTCCGGCTGGCGCTGGAGAAGGGCTACTTCGACTACCCCCGCCGCATCGAGGTGCGGGAGCTGGCCCGGCAGGCCGGGCTGTCCCCCTCCGCCGCCCATGAGATGCTGAAGCGGGGGGAGAAGAACATCATCCGGCACTACTTCGAGGGCGGGAAGCGGGCCTAGCGGTGCCGCTTCCGCCCCACCTGCTCGTTGTACTCTGCCTCGACGCCCGACATGTGGTTGGCCACCGACCGCTGGGCGTACTTGTTCCCGACATGGGACATCTCCTGCATGTAGAACTCGTGGTCGCACTTGGCGCACCGGGCCTTGGGGCAGCTCTTGGTAGCCATGGGGCAGCCCCGGCAGGCGATGGTGCGGGCGTAGGTGAGGGAGAACATGAACCCGCACTTGGGACATGCGATCTTCCGTATCGAGGCCAGCGTGTTCCAGCTGAAGCCGTGCTCCGCCATGGCCATTGCGTAGCCGGGGGCGATGTGGTCCTGAGGACCCTTGCTCTGTTCCTTCTCGCTCATTGGCTCACTTCAGGTGGTGGGAGATGCTCCTCTCCTTGTCGGTGAAGTCCTTCAAGATGGTGTAGTCGACCCCGAACTGCTTGAACACCCGGTCCATGGCCGGGAGGGACTGCGCCCTGACCTCATCGTCCCAGATGCCATGGACGATGACATGGAGGGTGATCTCCCCGCGCTGGAACGTTGCGCCGTGGCTGAAGTCGTGGGTGACGTTGGAGCGCTTGTCGATGTCGATCAGGCTGGCCGACATGGCCCCGTCCTCGGTCTTGAGGAACGCCTTGACGTGGCCGACCAGGTCAGCGCCATGGTCCAGGCAGGCCCTGGTGATCTGGTACAGCAGCTCGTCGAGCAGGCCGACCGTCTCCTGCGGGGAGAGCGGCCGGGGTGCGCGCACCTCGATGAGGCTGGCGAACTTGCCTAGCTCGTCGGCCTCGCGGTGCATCGCTAGGTGGATCTCGTCGTGGTCGTCCTCCATGTTCATCCGCTCCCGTACTCCTGCTCCAGCAGCGCTCTCTCCATCGCCTCGTCGTACCGGTCGGAGGTCCGGTTGGCGATGATGTCGGCGACCTCCTTGACGCCCTTCCTCTGGTGGGTGGAAACGTGCATGATCTCGCACTTCGGGTTCACGGAGCGGATCAGTTCCTCGGACCTCTTGATACGGCCCTCGTCCGAGGCGTCGATCTTATTGATGAGGCAGTAGTCAGCCTCCCGCACCTGGGTGACCACCAGCCGGCGCACCGTGCCCAGCAGGGCGTCGATGCGCGTCGAGTCGACCAGCGTTATGACCGGGGCGTGCTCGATGGTGACGGGCACCTCCGCCTCCGAGTACTCCGCGGCCCGCTTGAGGCCCCAGGGGATGGCCACGCCGGACGGTTCGACGATGACGATGTCAGGCTTGAAGTTGGTCCACAGCAACGCCAAGGTGTTGGCGAAGTTGCCAGCGATCTCGCAGCAGATGCATCCGCCGGAGAGTTCCTTGGCCCTCAGCCCGTACGATTCCACGATCTTGAAGTCTACATTGATCTCGCCGACGTCATTGACGACGATGGCGACCTTCTTGCCCATGCCCACGAGCTCCTTGGCGACCTCGATGAGCAGGGTGGTCTTGCCGCTGCCTAAAAAACCGGCGATCTGAGAGATTTTCATGCCCTCACCACAGCCTGGTGAATGTCTACGTGGGTATAAAGACAATTGGACGGGACCCGTGCTGGCTCGTCCAAGTTCAGATGCTTCATCGCCCCCGGGGCGCCGTGGCCGAGGTAAAGGCGGATTGGGCGTTCCCAATGTGCGCGGCCGCGCCGATCTGCCCGGCATACGTCCAAGAGGTCAGCGCTCCGAGGATGGCCTTCCTGCAGCGCCCGTCCTCGACGAGCGTTCGACCGCTTCCACCGAGTCCATCGCTGCACGCTCTTCATCGCCATGTCCGATAGGTCGTTCAGAAAGGTTGAAGGAAAGGGTTTGGGGTGGAGTCCAGTAGTCTACTGGACCACGCCGTACTGCTTGGTGGTGTCCACGCAGGCCTTGATGTTCTCAAGCTTGGTGGTGACCGAGGGCGGCACCTCGCAGCCGGAGGCGATGCAGTAGCGGGAGTGGAGCCCCCGCTCCTTCAGTGCCGTGGCGACCTCGGTGCACAGCTTCTTGGTCACGTCCACCATCTTCTCGGTCTTCCACCGGACATAGCCCTGGGGATCGATGTTGCCAGCGAGCAGGGTGTTGTCCGCGTAGCCCTTGGCGATGCTTTCCTTGGCCGAGGGGCTGCCCGGGATGAGCGGGTAGTAGGCCATGGAGTAGATGGCGGGCTTCCACTTCGCCACCTGGGTGTCCAGGTGGGGCAGGTCAGCACAGTTGTGGACGCAGAACGCCATGCCCTCCTTGGCGGTGAGCTCGTTCAGGCAGCCGGCGTACTTGTGCTGGCCCTCGAACTCCTCGTACTCGGTGTCCCCGAGGCAGGAATAGCTGCCCCACAGGTAGTCCCATACCAGACCGGCGGGCTTGGCCTCGCGGCCGAACGCCTTGACCAGTTCCTTGTCGAACTCGGTGATGGTCGCCAGCGCCTTGTGCACAGCGGCCCTCGAGGACTCGTTGTCGTACATGTCCTTGAACACGAACTCAGCGCCGCGAGCCTGGGTGAGGACCAGCAGAGGTCCCTCGATGAACCCGGCGGTGATGACCTCCTTGCCCAGCGCGTTAACCGTCTGCCTGGTGCCCTCGACGAGCACGTGGCTACGGGTCTTGGGGTCCTTGATGTTCGGCACCTGGAGCTTCTCATAGTCCTCCACGCTGTTGATGCAGGGCTCGTCCACGAACGGGGTGTTCTGCTCGTCCATGCGGACGTGCGCGCCCAGGTCCCCGGCCATGACCGACAGGTCCATCAGCATGATGGCAAAATCCATGTCGAAATACTTCTGGCCAGCGATGAAGGCGTCGGCGAACTTCTTCGGGTCGGTCGCCCAGTCGTGGTAGGAGATCCCGGCGCCGTCGTTCAGCAGCTTCCTCATCACGCCGCAGGCGATGGGGTAGGTGGTGAGGCGGTCCACCGGCTGGTCTTGGAGGGCCGCCATGACCCTCTCGATGTGGTTCATTTCAGCCATCAGCTCACCCACTTAGATGGCCGCCTTCACCTTGGCGACGGCGTCCTGGGCGTTCACACCGTGCATGTCGGCACCGATCTCCTCAGCGAACTCAGGGGAGGTGGGCGCACCGCCGATGATGATCTTCACGTCCTTCCTTACGCCGTCCTCGACCAGCGCGTCGACGGTCGCCTTCATGCTGTCCATGGTCGGGGTCATCAGGGTGGACATCGCAAGCACCGCGGCGTTGCTGTTCTTGATCGCCTCGACAAAGGCGTCCGCGGGCTGGTCCTTGCCAATGTCGTGGACATCGAAGCCAGCAGCGGTGAACATGGTCTTGACGATGTTCTTCCCGATGTCGTGGACGTCGCCCTCGACGACGCCGATGACCATGTTGACCCGCTTGGCAGCGGCATCCTTGGGGATGTGAGGCAGGAGAACGTCCAGGGCCGCATACATGGCGTCGGCGGCCAGTAGCACCTGGGGCAGGAACACCTGACGGGCAGCGTACTTCTCGCCGATGACCATCATGCCCTTGATCAGGCCGTTGTCGATGGCCTCGAGGGGCTTCAGGCCGTCCGCGATGACCTGCTCCGCATACTTTCTGGATTCGTCCTTCTTGCCGGTAACGACGGCGGTCTCAAGTCCACTAAAAATCTGCTCTTTGCTCAATTTGCTCTCTCCTTTCTGTTGCCGAGGGCAAGGGGTGCCACGACAAGCGGGACGGAGTGATACACAATAGTATCTTAACAATTGTCATGGATGGATAGACCATCCGGCGTATTAGCGGTTTCGATACTGAGAACCATCGAATCCGAAACGAATCTGGCTACGGTCAAAGGACGAAGGTCGTACTGATATCTCTCATCGTCCGGCGAGGTGCGGTCGGTCCGGCGCACAACGGTGGGCGGCCCGTCGCGATCAGAAAAAGGACGTCGGATAAAGCAGGATGAAAGGAGGAAGAGCGGCAGTAACGCTCCTTCCTCACAATAGGGCTTTCAGCTTGGCGACGGCGTCCTGGGCATTCACGGCGTGCATGTCCGCACCGATCTCGTCGGCGAACTCCTGAGAGGTCGGCGCACCGCCGATGATGATGACCACTCCCTCCCGGCTTCCGTCCTCCACGAACGCGTCCACCGTGATCTTCATCGAGTCCATGGTCGGGGTCATCAGAGTGCTCATGGCCACCACTTGAGCGCGGTGCTTGCGGGCGGCCTTGACGAAGACCTCGTCCGACTGGTCCTTGCCCAGGTCATGGACGTCGAAGCCGGCGGCAGTGAGCATGGTCTTGACGATGTTCTTTCCGATGTCGTGGACGTCGCCCTCGACGACGCCGATGACGACGCTCATCCGCTTGGAGGCCTGCTCCTTGGGGATGTGAGGCAGGAGGACGTCCAAGGCGCCGTACATGGCGTCGGCAGCCAGTAGCACCTGGGGCAGGAAGATCTGGTGCGCCGAGTACCGGTCGCCGACGATCATCATTCCTTTGATCAGGCCGTTGTCGATGGCCTCGAGCGAAGGGATGCCTTCCTTGACGACCCGTTTGGCGAACCTCACCGACTCCTCGCGCTTGCCTGTGACCACAGCGTGTTCGAGTCCCTTGAGGATACGTTCCTTGTTGGTCATCTCACCCCTCCTGATTCCGGCCTGGTCTCCCCGCCGCCGTTAGGCTGAGTTTTTCGACCACAGATAAAGTTATTGGTCCATGGCAAGGATGCAGCGTGTACCTCGGCGTCGAGCGCATATCAGACAAAACGAAAAAAGGAAAAGGAGTTAGGAAGCGGTTTACGCGAAGGTGCCGTACTGCTTGGTGGTGTCCACGCACATCTTGATGTTCTCAAGCTTGGTGGCGACCGAGGGCGGTACCTCACAGCCAGACGCGATGCAGTACCTGCCACCGAGGCCCTTTGCCTTCAGAGCGGTAGTGACCTCGTTGCACAGGTTCATCGTCACCTTCTGCATCTTCTCCGGCGACCACCGGACGTAGCCCTGGGGGTCGATGTTGCCGGCCATCAGGCAGTTGTCAGAGTAGCCCTTGGCGATGACCTCCTTGGCCGAGGGGCTGCCCGGGATGAGCGGGTAGTAGGCCATGGAGTAGATCGCCGGCTTGAAGGCCTTGACCTGAGTGTCCAGGTGGGGCAGGTCAGCACAGTTGTGGACGCAGAACGCCATGCCCTCCTTGGCGGTGAGCTCGTTCAGGCAGCCGGCGTACTTGTGCTGGCCCTCGAACTCCTCGTACTCGGTGTCCCCGAGGCAGGAATAGCTGCCCCACAGGTAGTCCCATACCAGACCGGCGGGCTTGGCCTCGCGGCCGAACGCCTTGACCAGTTCCTTGTCGAACTCGGTGATGGTCGCCAGCGCCTTGTGCACAGCGGCCCTCGAGGACTCGTTGTCGTACATGTCCTTGAACACGAACTCAGCGCCGCGAGCCTGGGTGAGGACCAGCAGAGGTCCCTCGATGAACCCGGCGGTGATGACCTCCTTGCCCAGCTCCTGGACGAACTGCCTGGTGCCCTCGACGAGCACATGGCTGCGGGTCTTGGGGTCCTTGATGTTCGGCACCTGGAGCTTCTCATAGTCCTCGATGTTCTTGATCACCGGGTCGTCCACGAACGGGGTGTTCTGCTCGTCCATGCGGACGTGCGCGCCCAGGTCCCCGGCCATGACCGACAGGTCCATCAGGCCGATGGCGAAGTCGTGGTCGAAGTACCTCTGCCCGGCGATGAAGGCGTCAGCGAACTTCTTCGGGTCCGTAGCCCACTCGTGGTAGGTGATACCGGCGCCGTTGTTCAGCAGCTTCCTCTGCACCCCGCAGGCGATCGGATAGCACGGCAGCCTGTCCACCGGCTGGTTCTGCAGGGCGGCCATGGCCCTCTCGATGTGGTTCATCTTGTCTGCCATCTCATTTCCTCCTTACAGCGCCGCCTTCACCTTGGCTACAGCGTCCTGGGCGTTCACGGCGTGCATGTCCGCACCGATCTCGTCGGCGAAGTCCTGGGAGGTCGGCGCGCCACCAATGATGATCTTGACCTGGGACCTCAGTCCCTCCTCGACCAGCGCGTCAACGGTCGCCTTCATGCTGTCCATGGTCGGGGTCATCAGGGTGCTCATGGCCACGACCTGGGCGTTGTTGGTCTTGCTGGTCGTGACGAAGGTCTCCGCCGGCACATCGCGTCCGATGTCGTGGACGTTGAATCCAGCAGCGGTGAACATGGTCTTGACGATGTTCTTCCCGATGTCGTGGACGTCGCCCTCGACGACGCCGATGACCATCTCGACCCTCTTTGCCGCCGCCTCCCGGGGGATGTGCGGCAGCAGGACGTCCAAGGCGCCGTACATGGCGTCGGCAGCCAGTAGCACCTGGGGCAGGAAGATCTGGTGAGCGGCGTACTTCTCGCCCACCACCATCATGCCCTTGATCAGGCCGCCGTCGATGGCCTCGAGGGGCTTGATGCCGCTCTGGATGACATCGTTGGCGAACTTGATCGAATCGGCCTTCTTTCCACTGACGACTGCACGCTCTAGTCCGGCTAGTGTCTGCTCTTTGTCTACCATAGTTCCCACCTAGCATACCATTTCTTTGGTAGCGGTTCTAAATCTGGTTTGGTTCCCCCGTTCCCAGAAGAGTCTATGTCGAATATTAAATGTTCTTATGGATGGACTATCCATCCATTAAGTCTGTTAATGCTCCAGTAACCTTCTGGACGTGTGCGCATGGACGGAGAAAATGGGGCGGTTGGATGCGTTCCGTCCATCCATCACCAAGACCGTGATTCCATGACGAATCGGACCGGCGGTGCCCTCGGTCGCCACCCTTTCGCCTGGTTGCGCCGGAACGGTGATGCCCGCGAGGCCTGCTGCCTCGTTCATGCAGGGCGGTCGCCGATGGCCGCACCGGAGCGCTAGTGCATGGTGTTGGCCGACGCCCCTTTGGGTCATCGATCTCCTCTGCGGGCTGGGCAGCCCCGACACTGAACGCCCTCCGGGGCCAGGTCACAGATTCCCAGGGTAATCGCTCGATGGCCCAAAGGAATAAGTTGGTTTAATGCCATTAACGAGGCGGTGGTACCAACGAGCGTATGCGAGGAGGAGTCAAGAATGCTCGTGGAGGCCCTCGGCCTCAAGCACGAGCCGGTCGCCATCTCCCTGATTAAGAAGGGCGGAGCCCTACCCGAGGGCTACAGCCGCCCTGACAAGCCGCTGAGGCACTGCCAGGCCATCATGAGGGCCAGGCACGGGGAGTCGCTGGTGGTCCAGGCGGACCGGCAGGCCTGTCCGGTAGGGGCGTCCTCGCTGGGCATCGTCAAGGTCCCGGAGAAGGTGGTGTCGGGGGAGTTCCACTTCAACATGGGCATGTACTCGACCCAGGAAGCGGCCAGAGAGACCATCGGACAGCGACCTCAGCTGGAGGAGGGGAGCGTGGAGGCGACGGCGATGGCGCCACTGAGCAAGGCCACCCTCAAGCCCGACGTGGTCGTGATCACGGGGACGCCGGAGCAGGTGTTCTGGCTCATCCCGGCGGCGAGCACCTTCTCCCTGGGCGGCAGGGTCACGGTGAACATGGGGGCGGTGCAGGCCAGCTGCGCCGACTCCACGGTCATTCCTTACCTGACCGGCAACGTCAACATCTCCCTGGGCTGCTTCGGATGCCGCAAGACGACGGACATCGCGCCCGAGGAGATGATGGTAGGCATCCCCGGAGCGAAGATGCCCGAGATCGTGGCAGCGGTGGAGAAGATGAGCAAGGGCCCCATCCCCAAGTCCCGGGAGAAGGGCTGAACGAGCCGTTCATAGGAGGGCGTCACCATGGCGGGACGGGAGGAGATCACCCAGCAGGATCAGTGGGACAGGACCTATTCCGGAGCGCGGGACTTCTTCGGCCGGGAGCCCAGCGAGCTGGCGGTCAGCGTGCTACCGGTGCTGAGGAAGGTGGGGGCCCGGGAGGTCCTGGAGCTAGGCTGCGGCCAGGGACGGGACACCTGGTACCTCGCCCGCAACGGGATGAGGGTGACCGCCCTCGACTACTCCGAGTTCGGCATCTGCCAGATGATGGAGGCGGCCAAGAGCGAAGGGCTGGAGGACGTCGTCACCGCCAAGGTCCACGATGCCCGAAGGTCCCTGCCCTTCCCCGACTCCTCCTTCGACGCCGTGTACTCGCACATGTTCTTCACCATGGAGTTCTCCGAGGCCGAGGTCGCGTACATGCTGGAGGAGTGCCGGCGGGTGCTGAGGCCAGGCGGCCTCAACATCTACTCGGTGCGCAACGACCACGACCCCCACTACGGCAAGTTCGAGCCGCGAGGAAAGGACATGTGGAAGAACCCCATGGGCTTCGTGGTCCACTTCTTCAGCGAGGACAAGGTCCGAAGGCTGTCGGCCGGCTACGAGGTCCTGTGGGTCAAGGAGTTCGAGGACCGCTCCCCGCCCTTCACCAAGAAGCTGTACGAGGTCGTTCTGAGGAAGCCACGGAGCTGACCGGTGCACCTGGACCGTGAGCAGGAGAGGGCGCTGGCCGGCGAGCTTGGGCCCTCGCTGGAGTGGGCGATGGGCACGCTGTGCCGCCTGGGCGATCGCCAGGGCGCGGAACGGCTGGTGCCGGTGGCCTCGGTGCACATCCCCGACTGGTATGCCCACCGCGGGTCGGAGCGGTGGGACCACCTGCAGCACATCGGGTTGGCCGCCGTGCCCACCACTGCCAACCCTGGAGGGCCCGCGGACCGCCTGTCCCAAGAGCGGGCTCGGCTGCTGGAGCGGCTCCGCCTCACCGCGGCGTACACCTGCACCTGCGTCCCCTACCTGGCAGGGAACCATCCCTCCCCGGGAGCGGCGGTGGCGTGGGGCGGCCGGGCCGCCAGCGCCTTCGCCAACTCCGTCCTGGGGGCGAGGGGCGCGGAGGAGGACTTCGAGTCGGCGGTGGCCTCGGCGGTGACGGGGCTCACCCCGGAGAGGGGGTTGCTCCTGCCGGAGAACCGCCGGGCCACGGTGGTGGTGACGGCGGATAGCTGGCCTCGAGAAGACCATGCGTTGCTGGGATGGCTCCTCTCCCTCGCCGTGCCCGGCGAGGTCCCCCTGATCACTGGGATCAGGCCGTCCTACGACGAGGCCAAGCGGCTGGCGTTCGCGGCCAACTGGGAGGGCCGGATACCGCTGTTCCGGCTGGGCACGGGGCCGCCCCCATCCGGCCTGGAGCGCGTCGAGCTTCCGCCGTCCCGGGAGGCGGTCCCGCCGCCTGGCGGAGAGCCAGACCTGGTGGTGATGGGCTGCCCCCACCTGTCCGAGCAGGACATCAACCGGTGGGGCCGCTACCTGGCCGACCGCCCCCGTTCCCGGATGGAGGCGTGGTTCTTCACCTCCCGCATCTGCATGGACAAGTGCCCGCTGACCGGGGCGGTGCTGGCCTCCCGAGGGAGGGTGCTGACCGACATGTGCCCGCTGAACCTGCTCAGCGAGCTGGAGGGCCGGCGGGTGGCCTGCGACAGCCCCGGCCTGGCCGCCTGCCTGAGAGGTGCCGGAGCGGACGCGAGTCACGCGACGACCGCCAGCCTGAGGGCGCTCCTGACCGCGCAGCGGCCCCCGGACGTTCAGTAGATCTTCTGCAGCCCCCGCTCGGCCCTCACCTGGTTGATGTCAAGGAACTCATCAGGGCTCACCAGGGAGAAGCCGGCGAACTCCCCGATGATCTCGACCTTGAGGACCTTCTCCGGGTCGTCGAGATTGACCTCCCCGGCCTCGATGGGCTCGGTGAGCATGCGGATGAGGTCAAGGGTGCTCCCCTGATGGTACTGCCGTTTCTCCAGGTCCATCCTCCACCGCTCGTCCTTCCCGATGCGGGCGCCGAAGATCCTGGCGGCCGAGAGCATGGCGTCGGGGGTGGAGCGCACCCACTCCTCGATGGGCGTCCAGCGGTGGGTGAAGCGGAACAGCTCAGGGAAGCGGAAGGCGTACTGCCGGAGCTTCCTGACGGCGTCCTTCCCGCTGCCCGCGACCCGGAGGTTGAGCAGCCCCGGCACGGTCGACTCCATCATGTCCTGGAGCTCCACCCCGGCGCTCCTCAGGATGCTGTCCACCTCCTCCTCGGCCTGCCACTTGTCGGTGTGATGGAACGTCACCAGCACGTTGTAGTCCTGCATCGGCTCACCGATTATGGTTGCCCAGAGATTCTAGATAAGGCTATCGCGGGGGTTAGATGCCGCCGTAGTAGTTGACCATCCAGAACCTCAGGAGGCCGAGGAGGATGAAGGTGATGGCGACCACCAGGATGCCGTACAGGATGACCTTCCAGGCCTCTCTCCGCTCCTCCTGCCGCAGCTCGGACCCAGCCTGATCTGCCGGTGGTTTATCGCGGAACGAAGCACCGGTGAACCTAGCCATGCTCCTCCTCCTTCGAAGACCATCATCGAGGATAAATATCCTCTGCAGGAACGCTTAAGGGCCCTGCTGTCCTCCTCTCAGTCGTGGCAGTGGAAACCTCCAGGGCATCGTTCCGCCGGTTCCGACCAGATGATGCGGGGCAGGTCAAGGCCCTCGTCGACCGGACGGTGGATACCTGCTACGATCCCGCCTATCCGGCAGAAGCGAGGGCGTTCTTCAAGCAGCATCACTCCTGCGATAGCGTACTGGAGGACGCCGGACGGGGGCTGACCATCGTCGCCGTGGCCGGCGGCGAGGTGGTGGGCACCGGCACCCTCGTGGACGGCGGCATCCGCCGGGTGTTCGTCGCTCCGGAATGCCAGGGCCAGGGGGTGGGCGGAGGGCTAATGGACCGGTTGGAGGAGGAAGCGATGGGGCTTGAGAGCATCGAGCTGGATGCATCGCTCGTGTCGCTGGGCTTCTACCTCCATCGAGGGTATCAGGTGGTCCGGGCGGCGAGCATTGCCGTGGCCGGGGGGAAGACCTTGGACTACTTCGTCATGCGCAAGCCGGCCCGCTCACCGCAGGCGGGGAGCGATGAACAGATAGAGGATCGCACCCCCGCCAGTGATGGCGAGTGAGAGCACCGACACCTCGAAGCTGAACTGGGTGAGCATGACGAGCGAGCTGACCGCTCCCAGCACCGCCGCCATTACCGTCCACCGGGCGGCGATCACCTTCCTCCGCCAGAGCACCACCAGCGCCAGGTCCACCGCCAGGAAGACGATGAAGATGGTGTAGTTGGCCACTTCGGCGGTGAACTCGATGTCCCCCACGAAGCAGAACAGGGCGGCCGCGAGCATGGAGAGGACGATGGCATAGTGAGGGGTGGCCCGGCGGTGGTGCACCCGGGAGAGGAACTCCGGGAGCACCGACCGGCGGGACATGCCGTAGGCGATGCGGGAGGTGGCGATGAGCACGATGAGCACGGTGTTGGCCGTGGAGATCAGGGCGATGAGCGCCAAGGCATGGCCGACCTCGGCCCCCGCCGCCCGCTCGGCCACCACGGCCAAGGGTGAGGAGGAGGCGGCGATCTCCTGGTAGGGCATGATGCTCACCACCGAGAGGGCGACCAGCACGTACAGCAAGGTGGAAATGGCCAGGGAGAGGATGAGCGCTCGAGGGATGGCATGGGTGGGGTCGGTGGTCTCCTCGCCGATCTTGACCAGGCCCTCGAACCCGATGAAGGCGAAGAAGATGACCCCGATCGCCCCCACCACGCCGGCCAGGCCGGTGGGCGACTCCAGGTAGTCGACGCTCCCCAGGAAGCTGGCACCCAGGAATATCATGATGGCGATTCCTGCCAGCTCGATGGCGGTCAGGACGATGTTGGCGACCACCGACTCCTTGATGCCCAGGAAGTTGATCATCGACATGACCGCGATGAGGGCAATGGCCAGCAGCTCCCGGGGCAGCCCGGTGTACGCCTGCAGGTAACCTCCGAAGCCCAAGGCGACCGCGGAGACGGAGACGATGCCGGACAGGATCACCAGCCAGCCCACGATGAACGCCAGGAACCGGCTGTTCGACGCCTCCTCCACGTAGACGTACTCGGCCCCGCTGACCGGGAAGAGGGCCGCCAGCTTGGCGTAGCATAGCCCGGTGAAGGAGGCCACCACCGCGGCGAGGAGGAACGCCAGCCACACCGCGTTGCCGGCGTTGGCGGCCCCCGGGCCGATGAGCGCGTACACTCCCGCTCCGATGATCGTACCGACGCCGTAGGCGACGGCCCCGAACAGCCCGACGCCACGCTTCAGCTTGACTTCCCCGACGTGGTCCGCGTCCATTCTTACCGCTATCATAATCCGCGGTATTATATCCGTTCGAGGGTCGCTCCTTTTTTAGCCCGCATCCGATATTGCTTATCCTATGACCGCCGACGCCCCGGCAGGGAGCATCCCGTTCTTCGAAGGCCATGTCAGGAAGGAGGCCGACCGGGAGGTCATCGGTCTGGGAGAGAGGGTCGGCAGCGTCGTGGCCATCCCCTTCATCGTGTTCTTCGTGCTCGTCCTGATGTACATCCAGGGCCGGGGATACCTGTTCACCGAGGAGTTCGACCTCGTGGACGAGGTCCTCCTCTACGGCACCATCCTGTACGGCATCGTTCCCAACGTGGTCCGCGCGGTGACCGCCCGGAGGAACCTGGGCCGGCTGCTCGACATCATCGGCTCGCTGCTGGGCATCGTCGCAGGCATCTACTTCCTGCTGAACTGGCCGTTCGACTTCAGCACCCTCTACCTGGCCTTCCCCGAGGAGGTGCAGTTCGCGTTCATGTGGATCACCGACCCCATCGCCATGTTCCTGCTCGCGGTAGGCGTCGTGATCAGCGGGTTCAGCGTGGTCTACAACGGCCTGATGTACGTGCTGGTGAGGAACGAGCTGCAGCGCAGGAGTTCGGGTTCGGCCCGGTAAGGGCGACGAGGCCGCTCACGGCGCGCCACCGGAGACCGCCCGGGCCACCGCCTTGGTCCTGGCGATGGCCTCCTCGATCATGGCGAGGCTGCCAGAACAGCGCTCGTGCCTGAGCTCCAGGGTGCGGGCGAGGTCCCGGGAGCACGCTTCGCACTCCTCCGCTCCGGGCATGCCGGTGTCGATGAACAGGCAACGGGAGAAGCCGTCGAACATGATCTTGAGGAAGTACTCCGGCGGATACTCTTCGACGCTGTCCAGGTGGAACAGGCGGATGATGCCCGGCGTGCCGTTGACCGCCCAGCCGGCGGGGTAGAACCAGGTGATCCCGCCGTTTCTCTTCTCGGCGTGGTACCGCTCGGTGGTCAGCAGGGCGGCGATGCAGTCCTCGGTCTCCAGCATGACCGTGGGCAGAGGCGCCGCCTGGGCGATGCCCTGCAGGCTCTGACAGTGGCCGTAGCCGAGGAACACCGCGTCCACCTTTCCCACCAGGCCGCGCAGCCTCTCCTCGATCACCGCCTTCAGCTCGTCGGGGTGGAGGTGGAGGCCGAACTCCAAGTACTCCTTGTGGACGATGTCCTCGTCCCCGTCCACGAAGTGGTCGATCTCCTTCCGCAAGGCGTCGCAGGCCAGAACGGCGATCCTCATCAACCAGGCCTCCAGGCCACGAGGTCATGGTATGGTGAAGAGGCTAGATAACCATCGTTGTGCCGCGGTCAGAGGTACAGCAGGAAGATGGCGATGCCCAGGAGGATGGAGGCGGTCCACAGGGTGAAGGTGGTGCGCATGATGAGCCGCCCTTTCCGCCCCACCCCCAGGCAGCCCTGGTTGCGGGCGCCCCGCAGCAGCCAGCTGAGCGACACGACCAGAGTGAAGGCGATGGCCGCCAGTCCGACGGAGTGGTGCACAGCCAGGACCACGCTGGGGACGTCAGAGGACACGCCGACATCAAGGAAGGTGGGCACCATGAGCACGAGGACGTTGACCAGGTTGACAAAGGTGAGGGCGGCCATGGCCAGGCCGTGGGGGCGCATCCTCCGCCGGACCCTCATCTGGTAGACCCCGAAGACGATGGCGGCAAGGATCACCACCTGAACTCCCAGGACGATGTAGCTTGCCGTCGAGATGAAGGCCATATGGATGTTTAAAAGAAAAGGCGAATTATTAAAAGGTTTACGGCCTCACCGGCAGCAATCCGGACCGCAGGTGACCTCCTTGGAACCAGTGAGGGCAGCCTTGATCATGGCAGCGGCGCACCCCACCCCCGAGTCCACCGCTACCGCCCCGGTGGGGCAGTTGCGCTGGCAGGCCCCGCACTCCATGCACCGCTCCGGCGCCGCCAGCCTTGCCCTTTTCTCCCCGGGGGCGAACACCCGGTGAGGGCAGACCTCCCAGCACCGGCCGCAGTTCACGCACCTGCTTGGCCGGAAGCTCAGCGTGTTCAGGGCGTTCCGGTCGGCCGCTTCGGCCGTCACCATCGGTATGTCCAGTGTCATCAGAGCCACCCCATCGAGGTCCCCACGGCGGTCGCCGCGACCATCACCAGGCCGCTCAGGGCCATGGCCACCAGCACAGGGATGTATCGGAAGATCTCCCGCCTGACCCCAGTACGGGAGGCGTAGGTCGAGCAACCGGTGAAGTTGAGGGCGAGATACGCCACCGCCGGGGCCATCAGCAGGACGGTGCCGATGGCGTACACCCCGCCCACCCATCCCGGCGAGGTGGCGAGATAGTACAGCGCGAAGGGGACGGCCACGAGGTCCCCTAGCACCAGGCCCTTGGAGGTGAAGTCTTTGGTGGGCAGGAGGGGCAGGAGGAGGGGGAACAGGGCGGTGCCGGCCAGCGCCGCGGTCAGCGCGGCGAGGGCGGGCACGGTTCCGCCGAGGAGGTACAGCACCACCGTGGCGGCGATGGCCATGAGCCCGACGTTCTTCACCTCGACCGGCACCAGCACGGCGCGGTCGCGCAGCGGGAACCGCACTTGGCGCATCTCCTCGGTGGCGCCGGAGCGGAGGTAGGCCGGGATGTCGCTCGCCCGCACCGGGCCGTACTCTACCACGAACCCCGTGCGCCGCTTGACCTCATGGGCGGCCACCCCAGGGGCCCCCAGCTGCGGGAGGACCAGCCTGCGGTGGTCGACCAGGTCCTTCAGCCCGGTGGCCTCGACGCGCTCGACCAGCTCATCGGTCCCGAAGGTCCCCTTGCCCGCGGCGCACCACACGTTGACGCCTTTGGTGTCGAGGACCAGGATGAAGGCGTCCAGGCCGCTCAGTGCCGAGCGCAGGGCGTCGAAGCTGAGGGCGTAGTTGGCGCTGACGAACACCGGAGAGGAGCGGTCCGGGCGGCCCAGCCGGTACAGGCCAGGCTCGACCCGATGGTCCATCCGCCGGTAGCCCAGCCGGGCGAGGACATGGTCCCTGCGGTCCTGGGCGGTCAGCTGCGAGGTCGTCACCATCTCTGGCACGGTCACTTCCCCTCCACCACGTCCTCGAGGAGGGGGCCGAGCTTCTCCCGGACCATCCCCACCAGCTCGTCGGTCTTGAACATGTAGATGCAGCACACCTTCCCGTCGCGCTCCCGGGTGACCACTGCCAGCTTCTCCCCCGGGCGCAGCCCGAGCCGGTCCCGGATACCCTTGGGAAGGACCATCTGGCCGCGCTCGTCCACGCCTACCACGGCCTCCACCCGAAGCTCATCGCTAGGAGTTGGACAGCACTCCGCGCCCTTGGCAGCCCTGCTCATGGACGTGTGCAATGAGGAGGAAGCTCTAATATTTTTCTGATTATTCTGATTTCTCAAGGCCGGCGAGGAAGGAGTTAAACGCCTCCAACGCATCGTCGGGAAGGATGGACGAGACCGACGTCGCCCTCATCCGTCTGCTGGTGTACAACTCGCGGATGTCCTATTCCGAGCTGGCCGAGGCGCTGGGGATCAGCGTGCAGAGCGCCCACCGCCGGGTCCAGGCGCTGGTATCCTCGGGCGCCATCGGCCGCTTCCCCGCCGCCTTCTCGGTGGTGGCGCACCGGGGCATCTGGGTCATGGTCCACGGCCGCTCCCTGGCCCCCTCGCTGTACAAGGCCCTCGGCGAGCTGGAGAAGGAGTCGGGGATGGACATGGTGCTGGTGGCCGCGGACAAGTACCTGTACATTTCCGGCGTGGTGCTCGACCCCAACCGCATCAACCGGTTCGTCACCGCGGTGACCCGGACGGCCAAGCTCGACGACCCCCAGGTGGGGGTGGTGCAGTTCCCCGTGCCTATCGGGGAGGTCGAACCGGTCATCTACCCGATGGACGTCCGTATCGTCCAGGCCCTCAAGGACGATGCCCGCCGCCCGGTGACCGAGATCGCCAAGGAGCTGGGGGTGGCCCCGCGGACCGTCACCCGGCACATCGACCGGCTGAGCAAGGAGATGCTGGTCCACTTCTCCACCGAGCTGTTCCTCAATCGTTCCTCGGACCTGTTCGCCGCCCTCCACCTCACCGTGCGGAAGGGCGAGGACCGGGAGAAGGTGGCCACGGCCATGGTCAAGCAGCTGGCCATGCGCGAGATCATTACCTACACTTTCGGGGACAGGCCCGACCAGCTCATCGTGCTGTTCTGGTCCCCGGACATCAGGAGCATCAACGACCTGGTGGCCGACCTCGAGCGGAGCGGGGTGTTCGAGGAGGTCCGCCCCAACATCATCCTCGACGCCCGCTACTACTCCGGCCTGAGGGATGCCACGCCGCCGGTCCGCGGCGAGGCCAGAGGGTGAGCCGCCGCCCGATGTCGGTCATTTTCATCACGCCATGCCGGGAAATGATGCACCGGGGTGTGCCCTTGAGTGCACGTTCTCTCGCCGCCGTTTGACAGAAAAAGAAGAGCATCGCGGGCATGTGCTTGTTCAAGGTGCAACACATGCAGCACAAGACACCCTTTGGACTTATCGTCGTCGCCGCCCTGGCCTTCCTCCAGGGGGCGATGCGCCTGCACTTCGCCCTCGGCAGCACGGGGGCGTTGGGGAGCGAAATGCTAGCTGAGCTGACCACCATGCTCGAGCACCCCGTCACCGACGTGACGCTGGTCATCACCCTGCCCTTCCTCCTGCTGGGCGTGCTCGGCATCGTCGCCGCCGTCTGCCTGCTCGCCGAGCGGGCATGGGGCCTGTACGGGACCGTTGCCCTCAGCCTCGTCACCATCGCCTACGACGCCTGGGCCATCGTGGCCATCCAGCCCACCGCGGTGCTCGGGATCGTCCTGCCGGTGGCGTTCACCGTCTACCTGCTGATGCGGCGCGAGCGCATCCTCCCCCGGGGGGTGGCGGCGTGAGAGCGCTGGTCGCCTTCGGCAGCAAGTACGGGAGCACCGCCGCGACCGCGGCGGTCATCGCCGAGGAGCTGCGGGCCAAAGGCCACCAGGTCGATCTGGTCGATCTGCGCGGGAAGGCCCGGCCGGACGTCGCCGCCTACGACCTGGTGGTCGTAGGGAGCTCGGTGTTCATCGGCAAGTGGACCAAGCCCGCCCAGGAGTTCCTGCAGAACAACGCCGCCGCCCTGGCCGGGCGGAAGGTGGCGCTGTTCGTCAGCTGCAGCGACGTCCTGTTCCCGGAGAAGGTCGAGGCGGGACGGAAGACGTACCTCCAGGACGTCGCCGCCGCCCACGGGCTGACGCCGGTGGCGGAGGGAATGTTCGGCGGAGAGGTGGACTTCAGCAAGTACGGCATGCTCACCAAGTTCATGCTGTCCAAGGTGGGGGCCAAGGACGAGCTGGAGAAGAAGGGGCTGGAGACCGCCAAGCCCTTCGACTTCCGCGACTGGGAGCAGATCCGCGGGTGGGCCCGGGCGCTCGCCTGAGCCTACCCCTCTTTTCATTCGTGCAGCACGATGTTCTCGCTGCTCACCACGGCCCTGCCGTTGCCGTTGCGGTGACCGGCCTCCCGCTCCTTCTGGCAGGCGTCCACCATGCCGGCGATCTCGCCCGACGAGAAGTTGACCACGCCCTTGGCGAAGGCGTTGATGCGCACTACGTCGCCCTTCTTGAACCGCCCCTCTACCGCGGTGATGCCGCAAGGCAGCAGGCTGTTGCCGCTCCGCACCGCCCGTTCCGCCCCCTCGTCGACGAGGAGCTTTCCGCGGGGGCAGGCGAAGACGATCCACCTCTCCCGGTTGGTGAAACGGGCGTGGGGGGTGAACAGCGTGCCCAGCTCCTCCCCGGCGGCCACCCGCATGATGACGTCAGGGGTGTGGCCGTTGGCGATGACCATGTTGCACCCGGAGTCCATGGCCACCTTGGCCGCGCTGATCTTGGTCCTCATGCCCCCGGTGGAGCGCTCGTTCTTGCGGGCCCCGGCGATGCGCTCGATGTCCTTGGTGATCTCGTCCACCACCGGGATGAGCTTGGCGTCGCGGTCGGCCTCGGGGTTGCGGTCGTACAGGCCGTCGACGTCGGTCAGCAGGATGAGCAGGTCGGCGTCCATCTTGCTCGCCACCAGCGCGGACAGCTTGTCGTTGTCGCCGAACACCTCCTCGATCTCGTCGGTGGCGATGACGTCGTTCTCGTTGACCACCGGGACCACCCCGAGGCGGAACATCTCGTCGATCGCCTTCCGCAGGTCGAGGTACCGGGCGCGGTCGGAGAACGCCCCGTAGGTCAGCAGTACCTGGCCCACCTTCAGCCCGTACCGGCGGAAGGCGTCCCGCCAGGCCATCATGAGGATCGCCTGCCCCACCGCGGCGCAGGCCTGCTTCATGGCCACGTCCTTGTTCTTGCCGTCCAGGCCCAGTTCCGAGGAGCCGGAGCCGATGGCCCCGGAGGTCACCACCATGCTCTGGACGCCCCTCAGCTGGAGCTCCTTGACCTGCCGGGCCACGTCCTCGAGGTAGGCCTGGTCGACCGTGCCGTCCCCCCGGCAGATGGTGTTGGTGCCGATCTTCACCACGACCCGCTTGGCGTTGAGCTCCCTCATTGCAACCGCCTGTGCGTGAACTTCCGGGCGTCCGGCCCGGCGTAGTCGGCCACCACGTGGCCCTGCCCTACAAGGCGATACTTGTATATGACCAGGCCGTCCAGTCCTACCGGTCCGCGGGCGTGGGTCTTGTTGGTCGATATGCCCACCTCCGCCCCCAGGCCGTAGCGGTAGCCGTCAGCGAACCGCGTCGAGGCGTTCCACATCACCGACGACGAATCGACCAGGTCGAGGAAGCGCTCGGCCGCCGCCCGGTCGGCGGTGACGATGGCGTCGGTGTGGTGCGACGAGTACCGGTTGACGTGGTCGATGGCCTCCTCCAGCGAGCCGACGACCTTGATGCTGAGCACGAGGTCGTTGTACTCGGTGGACCAGTCCTCCTCGGTGGCGGGGACGGCGTCGATGAGGGCGCGGACCTCCTCGTCGCCCCGCATCTCGACCCCCGCCTGGGCGTACCGCTCGGCCATGGGCGGCAGGAACCGCGGGGCGATGTCACGGTGCACCAGCAGCGTCTCCATGGCATTGCACACCGCGGGGTACTGCACCTTGGCGTCGTAGCACACCCGCACCGCCATGTCCAGGTCGGCGGCGCTGTCGACGTAGGTGTGGCAGATGCCTGCGGCGTGGCCGAGGACGGGGATGCGGGTCGACTCCTTGATGGAGCGGACCAGCTCGTTGGAGCCGCGGGGGATGATGAGGTCGATGAGGTCGTCGTGCTGGAGCAGGCCGCGGAACTCCTCCCGGGTGGAGAGCAGCTGCACCGCGTGGGCGAAGCGCGCGTCCACGCTCTCGACGGCCCGGGCGATGGCCCGATGGAGCGCTTCGTTGGTCTCCTTGGCCTCGGCGCCACCCTTGAGCAGGACGGCGTTGCCCGACCTCAGGCAAAGGCAGGAGATCTGGACCAGCGCCTCGGGCCGGGACTCGAACACCACGCCGATCACGCCGATGGGGCAGGACACCTTCTCCAGGACGAGGCCCTCGTCCAGCTCGGTGCGCGCGAGCACCGTGCCCACCACGTCCTCCTGCTCGCGCAGCGAGGCGATGGAGCGGACCGACTCCTCGACCTTGGCCTCATCGTACCTCAGCCGCTTGACCAGGACGGGGGGCAGCGAGGCGGCCTGGGCGGCGGCGAGGTCCCGGCGGTTGGCCTCCACGATGGCGTCCCTATCGCTCTGGAGCGCTTCGGCGATCCTCGACAGGGCCTCGTTCCTCGTCCCCAGGTCCATGCTTGCCAGCCGGTAGGAGGCCTCCCGGGCCCGCAGCGCGGCCGCTCTTACGGCGTCCATGGCGGCCTCAAGATTTGTACGAGTGCCATATACCTTTCGCTCCACCGGGGGCGCTGGGGCGGGCCGCGGAGGGGCGGGAAAAGGGATATAAACGATGGCCTCCGCACGTCCTAGCGGAGGTGCCAAGGGTGTTCCTGAGGTTGATGTACGTCTTCCTCGTCATGGCCCTGACGGTGGCGGTGTCCGCGACCGTAGCGGCCTTGGTCAGCGGCATGACCGGGATGGCGATGAGGATGATGCCCAAGATGAAGGAGAAGTGGAAGGAGCGGTGCGAGGAAGAGGAGGCAGAGGTACCGCCCGACTGAAACCCCTTCCCCTTTCTTATTCTCCCTCGCCCGGCTACCGCTGGACGACCTTCTGCTCCCGCTCCATCTCCTCCCTGATGCGCAGCACCAGCTGCTGCCGCACCGCCGGGTCCTTGGATACACGGTTTCGGATGATGATCCAATCCTCGGTGCACGCCTCCGGGCCGGCCTTCTCGCCCAGGACCGCCCTGATCCCCCGCTCCACCGCGTCGCGGTTCGACGCGGTGATGGGCACACCCTCGGCCGCCAGGATGTCCCCGAGCCATCGCTCGCACGTCGTGGTCATGAGCCTACAATGCCCGCTCCCGATAGATAGAACCTGTCGCCGCTGCGGTGAGGTCCCTTCCGGCCGGCAGGCGCTCACCCTCAGTCCAGGGGCACCGCCGCAGTGGTGGCGATGGCCTTCCCCCGCTCGGTGTCCTGCCGCCAGAACTGCACTACCACCGGGACGTCGGACCGCACCACCAGCCCGTACTCCATGCCCAGGGGCACGGCCTCGGGGTCGATGAGGTCGTTGAGGCGGACGTGACGTACCCGGCGGGCGGCCACCGTCAGGGGGTACGGCCCCACCGGTTCCCGGTGCTCGTAGAACACCCAGATGGAGACGGCAGCGTCCTTGGGGCCGGTATTGAGCAGGCACAGGAGGTCGTGGCTGGTTTGCTCTGGCTCGGCCCCGGTGCTCCGCTCCGGGACCCTTCCGCCGGGCACGGCCCACGTGCGGTGGCCCAGTGCCTTCATGGGCCCTCCAGCAGACGTTCCATAGGCGGCGATAGGAAGAGCCCGTCGGGGTCCATCCTCCGCCGCACCCTCTGGAACGCCCTCCACTTCGGGTAGAGGAGCGCCAGCTCCTCCGCTCCCAGGCCGTGCTTCTTGGCCCAGTGCGGCCGCCCCCCGTGGGTGCGGAAGATGGGCTCGATGTCATCGAAGTACCCGGCGAAGTCCAGGGTATTGTTCTGGTGCAGCGAGATGGTCACGGTGTCCCGGCCGTGGGCGGTGCTGAGGTAGGCGTCGTCGGCCGCCACGAACCGGTACAGTACCCTCCACCCCACCGTCCGGCGGTGCCTCTCCATGATCCGCTCCCTGACCTCCTGGAAGCACTCCATGCCCCGGCCGATGGGCATCGCGTACTCCATCTCGTCGAAGCGGAGCACCCGCTGGCGGGACAGTACCTCGTCGCTCCAACCTTCCTTGTCGAGGACCAGCCGGGCGCCGGGGATGCTCTCCGGACCTTCCCCGGGCGGGTCGAGGGTGCGCAGCTTGACCCGGTCGCTCCGCGGGTACCAGTAGAGGTCGAAGTTACGGCTGCCCTCGCTCAGCTCCTCGATGCGGTCGATGCACTCGCGCAGGGTGGTGCACCACTCCCGCCGCCGCAGGCGGTACCGGGGGAGCAGGCGGAGCTTGACCTGGGTGAAGATCCCCAGGGTGCCCATGGAGCCCCGGGCGGCGTGGAGCATGTCCGGGGTGTGCTCGAGCTCGATGGCGTCGCCGTCGGCGGTGACCATCCGGCCCCCGATGAGCATGGTGGCTAGGTTCGTCAGCCGCCGCCCGGAGCCGTGGGTGCAGGTGCTCACCGCCCCGGTGACCGTCTGCACGTTGACGTCGCCCAGGTTGTGGGTGGCCAGGCCCACCTCGCGCAGCGCCCGGCCCGCCTCCTCCAGCGAGGTCCCCGCCCCCACCGTGGCCCACCGCTCTTCGGTATCGTGCTCGATGAGGCCGGTGAAGTGCTCCGCGGACACGGCCACGTCGTCGGTGGCGATGATGGGCGAAGAGGAGTGGCGGGCGGCCACCGGACGGACCTTGAGCCCCTTCCGGGCCGCCGCCCTCACCACGGCGCACAGCTCCTCCTCGTTCCGGGGCCGCTCCAAGTACCGGGGTCGGAAGGTGAGGCTCCCGGACCAGTTGGTGATCTTACCACGGTTGGGGTGGAGCGCCGACCGGCCTGCCATGCTCATCGCCCCCTCTCCGCATAAGTGGGGACCATCACCAAGAGAGCGGTGAGAACCTTGCGTAGGTTGTACGAGATCTTATTATCCAGGATGTTGCGGGCGGTGTACTGCTTCGGCGTGAGGACGAAGACGAGGTACAGGCCAGCCAGGGCGAAGATGGTCCCGGCCACCAGGCGCTCGTTGGTAGGGTCGATGGACCAGAGGACCGATCCGACGATGAGGATGGCGGCGAAGATGACGAAGCGGCGCGACACCGTGCTTTTTCACGTATCCGCGGTTAGATAACCGTTCCTCCCTGGCCGCTCATGTCTTATATCGCGGGGTCCAATTGAAATACCGGCCAATGGCCAAAGGAGCGCTGTGGTTTGCTGGAAGAGGCCGATGTCACCGTCATGCTGAAGGACACTGCGCTCAACCGGGCCCTCGCCGCCTCGTTCTACTCCAACAGCGGTGGCGGCCTGGCCGACCTTCTCTCCCGGGCCTTGGGCCTTGACGGCGGGGGGAGGGAGCTGCGGCTGCTCGACCCCCCGATGGTGGTGACGCTGGGTGACGGCACCCTGCTCGCCACCTTCGGCGTGGAGGTTTCCGCTAGAGTGCTGGGGAGGCGGGTCGAAGCGGACGTCGCCGCCACTGCCCGCTTGCGGGCGTGGGTGGACGGGGGAGCGGCCGTCGTGGAGGTGCAGGATCTCACCACCGACGGGGTGGGCATGGGCGGATGGATCGAAGCTCCCCGGCTGGTGGTGGGTGCCGTGGACAGCGTCTTGCGGGGATACTTCGGGGTGACCGGGCGGAGCTCGATGGTCACGGAGGTGCCCCTTCCGACCGTCGCCGTCCCATCGCCAGTACCGAACGGACCCTCGCTGGAGCTGCACATCGTCGGCCTGGAGGTCCGCGAGGGGGCGGTGACCGTGGGCCTGTCCGCCGCCCCGGTGGGCGCCTCGGTCCCGGTCCTGAACGGCGAGAGCGACGTCACCATCCGGGTGAGCGAGCCCTTCCTGGAACAATTGTTGCTAGATTCCTGGGAGGCGGCCCCTCACCACGCCGAGGTCGAGAAGCGCATCGAGGTCCCCGACTATCGCTCCTTCCTTGACCTGTTCAAGGGGGCGGTCAACCTCTTCCTTGGCCGGGGATGGAGGAAGAGTCAGGTCCGGGTCGACCGGTCGTGGGTGGAGGCGGACGCCGAGATCGACTATGGCCGACCGCGGCTTCGCCTGTTGGACGGAGGCCGGGTCGAGATCACTGACACCCCACTGCACCTCGTCGCCCACGTCCGGCCCAAGATGGAGGCGGTGGCGACCCCCCGCGGCGCGTGGAAGCAGCTGAAGGAATGGCTGATGCCGTGGAGAAAAATCGAAAAGGACAGGCGGGAGGTCCTCGACCTCGCCAACATCGCCGAGGAGCAGGACCTGCACATCGTGCGAGCGTTAGCACGCCTGTCCATCGAGCCGGACGGCACGGTGGCGGTGAAGATCGAGGACCTGGAGCTGGACATGGAGGTGGAGTGGGGGCTGCCCAGCGAGGTGGTGGAGCGCGTCTCCACTTGGATCATGGAGCAGGCGGCAGAGCGGTTCCCGCCCATCCGGGCCCGCCTTCCTCTCGACGAGATCATGCTCCCCGTCCTGGGCGTCGCCCCCCGGGTCGTCCTGAGGGAGATGGGAGGAGGGCCAGGGCACCTGGACGTCCACGCCGACCTGGCCTTCGCCGAGGTCCCGCGCCCCATCTCGCCCCTCCCCCGGTTCCTCGCCGACCGCGGCCGGTGGCTGGTCCACCGGGAGGACTGCCCGTCCGCCCATACCGTCCCCGAAGCCGAGAAGGTGGGGTTCTACAGTCTCTATGAGGCGATCGAGCAAGGCTACCGAGGATGCCCGGACTGTCTGTCGGCGTACCAGTACATCCGTCCTTCGGAGACCGGAGGGATGGCCGCCCGGCAGTTGCTAAAGGCCAGGTGAGTCGCCGCGGCGGGCGCTGCCTTCCGCCCTCCTACCGCTCGACGCGGTCCGGCGGGAGCTACTCCGAGGAGGCCTGGAGGTCGAGATCGAAGCCCACGAGGTGGCTGAGCAGTTCCGGAGCGTCCTGTCCCAGCCGGCGGCGGATGACCTCATCGGCAGGCCCCGACGGACTGGCCGAGGTGACGTTGGTCACCCCCGCGGTGCCATGAAGGAAGTGGAAGTCCACCTCGGGGAGGACGATTCGGGGCACCCCTTCCGAGGGGATGTCCCGATACAGGACGAAGTCGGTGCCCAAGAAGCGGACGTCCCCCCGTCCCCGGAGCTCCTCGGCCCGGTCCACGGGGACCCACTCGCCGATGACGTTTCCGTGCTCGTCCTGCACCTTCAGCAGGCTCCGGGTCATCCGGATGACGCTGCTCCGGTAGTCCAGCACCAGGGCGACCTGCTCCTCACGTTCCATGGTGCGCCAGAAGCCCTCGTTGACCAGCGGCATGAGGCCGCCCACCGCCCCGGCCTCCTCGGCCTGGCGCTCCGCCTCGATGAGCTCGTCCCTGAACGCCTGGTCGAGGAAGGCCATGGCCTTGAGGCCGTACATCAGCCCGAGGCGGGCTTCCACCTCCTGGAGGATCTCCTCCCGGCGCATGGCCGTAGGTTGCGAGGCCGACGTACTTATGGCTTGCTGGAGAGCAGTTCCCGAAGGTACCGGCCGGTGTGGGACGACACCTCGGCGGCGACCTGCTCTGGCGTCCCTTGGGCGATGATCCGGCCGCCCCCGCTGCCGCCCTCCGGCCCGAGGTCGATGACCCAGTCGGCCGCGGCGACGACATCGAGGTTGTGCTCTATGACGATGACCGAGTTGCCCTCCTCGACCAGGCGGTCGATGATGCCCAGCAGCCGCTCGGTGTCGGCCAGGTGGAGCCCGGAGGTCGGCTCGTCCATGACGTAGATGTTGCCCCGCTTGTGCAGCTCGGCGGCCAGCTTGATGCGCTGGGCCTCCCCGCCGCTCAGCGTGTTCAGTGACTGGCCCAGCCGCAGGTACCCGAGGCCTACCGATGCCAGCACCTCAAGCTTCCTGGCCACCTCTGTATCGTCGAAGAAGTCCACCGCCTCGTCCACCGTCATGTCCATGACGTCGACGATGCTCTTTCCCTTGTAGGCAAGGGCGAGGACCTCCTCCGAGTACCGTCGGCCATCGCACTGGTCGCACACCACGGCCACATCGTCGAGGAAGTTCATCTCCACCTTGACGATGCCCGACCCGTTGCACTTCGGGCAGGCGCCCTCGGAATTGAAGCTGAACAGGCTGGCGCTCTTCCCCGTGGCCCGGGCGAACTCCCGGCGCACCCGGTCGAACACGCCGACGTAGCTAAGGGCGTTGGACCTGCTTGACCGCCCGATGGCCCCTTGGTCGACGACGATGGCCTCGGGGTGCTGGTCGCAGAACACCCCGACCAGGGAGCTCTTGCCCGACCCGGCCACCCCGGTGACGCACACGAACACCCCCTTGGGGATGTCGACGTCCACGCCCTTCAGGTTGTGGGCGGTGGCCCCCCGGACCGGGTAGCTGCCGGTGGGCCGACGACGGGGTCGTCGAACGGCGGTCCGGCGCTGCAGGCAGCGCGAGGTCAAGGTGCCGGCGGCGCGGAGGCCGTCGACCGGGCCGGAGTACAGCACCTCGCCGCCCTTGGCCCCCGCCCCCGGACCCATGTCGACGACGTGGTCGGCCTGCTCGATGACCGCGGGGTCGTGCTCGACCACCAGCACCGAGTTGCCCTTGTCGCGGAGGCCTCGCACGACGGTCATCAGCTGGCCAACGTCGCGAGGGTGCAGGCCGGCGGTGGGCTCGTCCAGGACGTAGATCAGCCCGACCAGGTTGCAGTCCAGCTGCCGGGCCATCTTGACCCGCTGGGACTCGCCCCCGGACAGGGTGGCCACCGGCCGGTCCAGCGACAGGTACCCGACCCCGATGTCGATGAGGCACTGGACGGTGGCCTTCATCCGCCGGGTGATGGGCTCGGCGACCGGGCCCTCCAGGACATCCATCCACTCCAGCAGCGCGGGCAGCTCCATCCGGACGAGCTCGGGGATGGTCTTCCCGTTCACCTTGACCCCCCGGGCGGCAGCGTTGATGCGGGAGCCTCCGCACTCCGGGCAGGTGCGGTAGGCGGCGAGGGGCGTAGGGCCTTCGGAGCCTTCCTCCCGGTTGAGGTACCGTCGCTTGAGCTTGTTGACCACGCCCTCATAGGTCGAATTGTATTCCTCGCCGAACCGAGTGTTACGGAACTTGCACTGCTCTTTGTAGAGAAGTCCGAACAGCTCGTCAGCGGTGAACGCCTCGACCGGCTTGCGGGGGTCGAAGAAACCACAGTTCATCAGTTGCTTCCAGAAGTAGGTCCCAGGGCGATAGTCGGGGTGGAGGACCGCCCCCTGCTCCACCGACCGCGAGCGGTCGAGCAGGCGGTCGACGTCGATGACCAGCTCGTTCCCCAGGCCGCCACACCGCGGGCACATGCCCTGCGGGAGGTTGAACGAGAACAGGTGGGAGGGGCCGATGGACGGCTCCCCCACCCGGGAGAACAGCAGGCGAAGGTGGGCGTAGATCTCGGTCGCCGTCCCCACGGTGGAGGCCAGGGTGGTCCCCATCCGCTTCTGGTCGATGACGATGGCGGTGGACAGGTTGCGGATGTCATCCACGCTGGGCCGGCTGATCTTGGGCAGCCTCCTCCGGGCGAAGTAGCCGAAGGTCTCGATGAGCTGCCGCTGGGCCTCCGCACAGATGGTGTCGAAGACCAGCGAGGACTTGCCGCTCCCGGACACCCCGGTGAACACTACGACCTTTTCCCTGGGCACCTCCACGCTGACGTTCTTTAGATTATGCTGGCGTGCCCCAATGACCTCGATGCTGTTCATCGCCCCCGCCCCCGGAACGGGCTCGGTTGGGCGTGCGTCTACTTATCCCTTTGCGGGGGCGCTCCGAAAGAGCGAGCCTCGTCGCTCACGCGGCGGCCTCCTTCGAACCGGAACCTCCGCTCGGCGCTCCTCCACCTGGCCGACGCTTCGTCGACCTCCCAGGAGAGGGTGATGCCATCGAGGTACGCCGGCCAACCGGCCTCCTCGTGGCGGACGCCCAGCAGCTCCTCGCGCAGCAGGCTGATCTCCCAGTCGTGCGACACGTGGATGTCCAGCCTCCCCTCTCCACCCGGTTCGGACAGCCTTGCCAGGACCGGCCCGAGGACCATGTCCGCCGCCACCGAGGGTCGGCAGATCCACCGCTCCGGGAACTGGCCATCGAACCAGGCCCGGATGAACCCCTTGCCCAGCCTAGAGGCCTCGGCCAGGCAGGCATCGTCCTTAAGGTAGGGAGCGCACAGGGCGGGCTCGGGGCTGACCAGCGAGACCAGGGCACCAGCGGCCTCGGCGCCCCGCCTGATGGCCTCGGCCGTCTCCCGGCACCGCACCGCCGGGCTGTGGAACAGCCGCAGCCGGTAGCCGCGCAGCGAGCGGCCGAACCGCTCGGCGTCCTCCATCCCTTGCTCGGTCAGGCCAACCTCCAAGCTCCTCCGGATGTCCTCGATGGGATGTCGAGCGGCGTGGCGTACGATGACCGCGCGGGGACCCCCGCGGCTGGGACCGTTGAGCAGCGTGAGAACGTCGGAACCGTCCATGCCTCCCCTCCGGCCGCCCCTCACGACGTCGGGGGATAAGGAGGTTTGGGCGCGCTCACCGCCCTAAGGCCACGAGCTCCACTCCCAAGCGGTCCTGGGCCCATCGGACCGCCGCGTCCAGGTCGTGGTCGCGGAACAGTACCATGGTGACGTCCCCGCGGGCCTCCGGCGGGAGGCAGCGGTCCTCTGGAGGCGGTGCGCCAGCGACCTCCACGATGAGATGGTCCCCGGTCCGCATGTCCCGGCGCAGCCGCACCGAGCGCATCGCACCGTCCGGACCGGGACGGGCGAGCAGTTCCACGTCCCGGCACCTCAGCCGGGCAGGGTCGAACTCTACGGTCATGAAAAAGAGAGGGCATCGGCCCGGCCTTATCCCTTAGGGGCCGATGCCTAACGGTCTTACGCTTTGAGCATCGCCTTGAGGTCCTGCTCAGGGTCCCCGATGGCCTTCCACCCGAAGTTGTCCTGGATGTACTTCCAGTTGTTGGGGGTGATGAACGCCGGCAGGGTCGGCCCGATCCGGACGTCCCGGATGCCCAGCGCCAGCAGGGTGAGCACGATGGCCACCGCCTTCTGCTCGAACCATGACAGCACGATGCTCAGCGGGAGCTGGTTGACGTCCACCTTGAAGGCCTTGGCCAGCTCCACCGCCAGGATGATGGCGGAGTAGGCGTCGTTGCACTGCCCGATGTCCAGGAAACGCGGGATGCCATCGATGTCCCCGTACTCCTTGTCGTTGAACCGGTACTTACCGCAGGCCAGGGTCATGATGACCGCGTCCTGGGGGATCATCTCCGCCAGCCTGGTGTAGTAGTCCCGGCCGGGAGTGGCGCCGTCGCAGCCGCCCACCAGGAAGAAGTGCTTGACCTTGCCGGCCTGCACCGCCTCGATGATCTTCGGTGCCAGGGAGAGCACCGCCTTGTGGTGCGCCCCGGTCCAGAGGTCCGGTCCCCGGCGCTCCGGGAGGTCGCCGATCTGCTTAGCGTGCTCGATGATCTGGCTGAAGTCCTTGCGGTCCTCGATGTGCTTGACCCCAGGCACCCTGGCCACGCTTGTGGTGTACAGACGTCCCTTGTACGACTCCGGAGGGATGAGCACGCAGTTGGTGGTGACGAGGATGGGCCCGCCGAACTCCTCGAACTCCTTCTTCTGCTTCTGCCACGCCGAGCCGTAGTTGCCGATGAGGTGCTTGTACTTCTTGAGCTCGGGGTAAGCGTTGGCGGGGAGCATCTCGCCGTGCGTGTACACGTTGACGCCGGTGCCCTCGGTCTGCTTGAGCAGCTCCTCCAGGTCGAGGAAGTCGTGCCCGGTGACCAGGATGCCTGGCCCCTTGACCGTGCCGTTGTGCACCTTGGTCGGCGACGGCAGGCCGAAGTGCTCGGTGTTGGCGGCGTCGAGCATCTGCATGACCTTGAGGTTGATCATGCCCGCCCTCATGAGGGTGTTCCAGACGTCCTCCTGGGAGAAGTCGACGTTGGTCAGGGTCTTGAACAGGGCCTCCTGGATGAACGCATCGACCTCGGGGTCGGTCTTCCCCAGCAGGCGGGCATGGTAGGCGTAGGCAGCGATGCCCTTGATGCCGAAGATGAGGGTGTCCATCAAGCTCTGGGTGTCCTCGTCCTTCCCGCACACGCCCCGGACGGTGCATGCGATGTTCTTGGCGGTCTGCTGGCATTGATTGCAGTACATGGCCATGGATCTCACCTAGGGAGGTCATTCGTGCCGATGATATATAATCATCATCACTATCAAATATCAGTAATTTCATTTCTGGGCCTATAGGATATAGAGTAATTTATTATCATTCATCTTAATCAAGGTGCCAATATGAAACTGGACGACAAGGACCGCGCCATCATCACCATGTACGCCGAGGACCCCGACATCTCCCAGGAGAAGATCGCCAAGCGCATCCGGCTGTCCCAGCCATCGGTGGCCGCGCGGGTGGCCAGGCTCAAGGCCAGCGGGGCGCTGGAGCGGCAGGCGGGCATAAGCCCGCTGCGCATGGGCCTGTACCTGGCCAAGGTGGACCTGTCCTCCACCCGCCCCCAGGCCATCCTGGACATGTTCCGCGGATGCCCCTACTTCGCCAACGGGTTCAGCGTCTCCGGCCGCCACAACCTCTGCCTGTTCTTCTTCAGCGAGAGCGTGGCGACCCTGGAGGCGATCGTCAACGGCCACATCCGCTCCGACCCCTCGGTCAAGGACGTCGATTTCGACATCGTCGTCACCTCGGTCAAGGACTTCGTGGTCCCCGCCCGGCTCCGCATGGAGCGCGCGGGTGAGCCGCCCTGCGGGATGAAGGGGGAGTGCCGCCGCTGTCCCTCCTTCCTCGACAAGAAGTGCATGGGCTGCCCGGTGACGGGGCAGTACCAGGGGTCGTTCTACTGACGAACCCCTCGGCTTGTTCCGCGATGAGAGATGGGCGGAGCGCGCCGTGGATCAGCGCTCGGTCCTCCAGCACGTTTATCATCCCATCCTGGCCAATGTCATTCCGAGGACAGGGATGGCGGCATCGGAGCTCCTGCAGTTCGGCCTGAGGGACCTCGTCTACGCGCTCATACTCCTGGCTGACCTGCTGGTGATCGTGTACATAGTGTTCTTCCAGCGCCGCCACCCCTCCTACGTCATCCCCTGGGTCCTGATCATCGTCTTCCTCCCCGTGCTGGGCTTCCTTCTGTACCTCGCCTTCGGCTTCCAATACTTTCGGGAGAAGCAGTTCAGGCTGAAGTCGGAGGAGGACCGCCGCTTGCTCGAACAGTTCGTGCAGCGGCAAGATCGGGCGATGGGGGACGCCTCGGCCGAGGGAGGAGAGGCGATGATGCTGGCGCGCCTGCTCCTCAGGAACGACGGTTCCCCGGTGCTCCTGGCCGACCAGGTGCGGGCGTACAACGACGGACGGAAGAAGTTCGATGCGCTGTTCGCGGCGATCGAGGGCGCCAAGCACCACGTCCACATGGAGTACTACATCCTTCGCGACGACCGGCTGGGCCGGGAGCTGGTGGCGCTGCTGACCAAGAAGGCGAGGGAGGGGGTGGAGGTACGGCTCCTCCTGGACGGCATGGGCAACAATATGCCCAAGGATGGGTTCGAGGAGTTCAGGAAGGCCGGGGCGAGGATGGCGGTGTTCTTCCGGCCCCTCATCCCCTTCCTGACCCTGCGGTTCAACTACCACGATCACCGAAAGATCGCGGTCATCGACGGCCGGACCGGCTTCGTGGGGGGATTCAACATCGGGGTGGAATACCTGGGAGAAGGCCCCCTGGGACAGTGGAGGGACTACGCGGCCGAGCTGGAGGGGGAGGCGGTGAGAGCCCTGCAGGTGCGCTTCATCCTCGACTGGAACTATGCCACCAAGGAGGGACTGGGGCTCGGGGAGGGCGCCTACTTTCCAGCTCTCGACAGCGCGGGGAGCGTGCCGGTGCAGGTGGTGAGCTCGGGACCGGACAACCCGCGGGCGGCCATCAAGGACGAGTACCTCCGGCTGGCAGGTATCGCCCGGCGGTATCTCTACATCCAGACCCCCTACTTCGTGCCGGACGAGAGCATCATGGACGCGCTCAAGGTCGCCTCCCTGTCCGGGGTGGACGTCCGTATCATGATCCCCGACAAGCCGGACCACCCGCTCGTGTACTGGGCCACCCTCTCGTTCATAGGCCAGCTACTGCCGTGGGGGGTGAGGGCGTACACCTTCGACGGCGGCTTCGTCCATGCCAAGACCGCCTTCGTGGACGATGCCATCTCGTCAATCGGCTCGGCCAACTGGGACATCCGCAGCTTCCGGCTGAACTTCGAGACCAATGGGGTCATCTACGACCCCGAGGTGACCCGGCGCAACCGGGAGCTGTTCGAGAGGGACCTGTCCAGGTGCACCGAGGTGACGATAGAGCGCTACAGGAAGAGAGGATTGTTGGTGCGAGCCAAGGAAGGTTTCTCCCGCCTCTTCGCTCCGCTCCTGTGACCAGACGTTCAGCCTAACGACCGTTCACTATACATCGCCGGTCCTGGGCGTGGAGGCCCTCCCCTTCAGCACCATGGCCCAGCACACCGCAGTACTGGCCAGGGAGAGGATGAGGTACAGGAAGGAGGACCCGCGGACCGCTTCCAGGAACGCGGACGCGCTCTCAGCGCCCACCGCGGTCCCGCCGAGGAAGAGGCCGAAAACCACGATGAGGACGACATTGCTGAAGGTCATCCCGGCCAGGCGGGAGGTCTCGGTAAGGGCGGAGGCCACCCCGTAGTCCTCCCTCGCCACCTTGGACAGGGCCCAGTTGACCACCGCCGGCATGAAAATGCCGGTGCCGATGCCCACGAGGGACAGCGAGATGATGGGGATGAGGAGGGACACGGATGTCTCGATGGTGAGGAGCAGGCCGACCCCGGCGGCATTGATGATGCACCCCAGACCCGCGACGGCATAGTTGGAGTATCGCACGGTCATTCGGCCGCTCACCGTGCCGAACCCGGTCATCAGAGCCTGGGGGAGAACCAGCACCAGGCCGGCGGTCCGGGCGTCGAGGCCGCCGACCAGTTGGAAGTACAGTGATAGGAGGAACGGGATGGCGAAAGCCCCGGCCTGGAACGACACGTTGGTCAGCACAGCCAGGCGGAAGTTCCTTTCCCGGGCCACCGCCCTGTTCACCAGAGGATGGGCCTGCCGGCCTTCCCACACCCGGAAGGCACCGAGCACCGCCCCTCCGGCTACCAGCATGACCAGGCCTAACAGGGAGTCGATCTCCGAGAGGCCGAAGAACGCGAGGAGCAGACCGATACTGTACAACACCATGCCTCGGGGGTCATACTCCCTGACCCTGGCCAGCTCGCACTCCCCCTTCACCCTCAGCCGCAGTAGCACCAGGGTGACGAGGGCGATGACCAGGGCGACGAGGAAAAGGTACCTCCAGCTGAGGTAGAAGGTCAGGAGGCCACCCGCCAGCAGGCCGGCGGTGAAGCCTCCGAACATCGCCGTGACGTTCACTCCGATGGCCTTGCCCCGCTCCGGGGTAGGGAAGACCAGGCTCAGCAAGGCGATGGAGGTCCCAAAGACCATGGCCGCCCCCAGTCCGGTGAGGGCTCTCCCCGCGATGAGGACGTAGATGTCGGGGGCCAGTGCGCACACCGCCGCGGAGGCGATGTACACGGCCATGCCCAGGGCGAATACCCTCTTTGCCCCTTTGACGTCGGCGATGCGGCCGAAGGGGACCAGGAATGCCGCTGACGCCAGGAAGAAGGCGGCGGTCAGCCATCCCAGGAGGGCGACGTCCGTGCCGAAATCCAGTCCGATGGTGGGAGCGGCCACGATCACGGAGGCGACCTGGAAGGGGGCGACCGCGGAGCCGAGGCCGGCCACGACCTGCACCAGGCGTCTGCTACGCGTCGAGTAGCCAGCCTCGGAGGGGTCGGGAGCCATGCAGTCATTCCAGGGGAGACGGGGCGTTATGATGGTACCGGCGGCCGTTCCCCGTTAAGGTTTAAGTATCCGCCCTGCCCACGTTCCGACCGATCGGCATGGCCAAAGCGAAGCATTTCCAGTGCCCGTTCTGCGCTTTCAACGTGAGCGCCGAGGACGAGGAGGAGGTCCTCAAGCACGTCCGCATTCACAAGGCGGACCACCACCCGGACGCCCCGGTGAGCGAGGACGACATCCGGAGGATGACGAGGGACGTGGAGGTCGAGGTCCCCCGGCAACGGTACTAGAACGCACCCTAGACGCCTCAGGCCGGGACGACCTAGAGCCAGTGCTCTCGCTCCGTCAGCAGGATATCCTCGCTGCCGTCGCTAGCCAGGCGTACCTATTTATACTGAACGTTGCAGAATTGCTATGAGCGGGCCGGCGGGACGCTTGGCTCGCCTCAAACGGGTGAACTGAATGGCTGCTGATGTGACCTCGACAGTACTGGGCTTCATCTTCGCCCTGATCGTATCGACAGTTGTCATCTGGATCGTGACCAAGCTGCTGGGCGAGAAGGAGGGCATAGGCACCGCGCTGATCGCCGCCATCGTGGGGACGATCATCTATACCGTCGCCTACTACCTGCTGGGCCAGGGAACGCTTGCCGCCGTCATCGGCGGCATCGTCTGGCTGCTCGCCATCAAGGGACTGTACAAGGTCGGCTGGCTGAAGGCGATCGTCATCGCCGTGCTCATCTGGATCGCCACCCTCCTGGTGGGGCTGATCCTGCCCACCCTGACCGGGCCTATCTGACCGGGGGCGAGCGCCTTCTCGCTATCGCTCGCCTGACCGGACCACCAGGACGGCCCTGGCCGCTCGGAGCGGGCACTGGGAGGCCTCGGGCCGGCCAGGGAGAACGGCCGCGTCCCAGTGTTCCCCCGCGCCCCGGTCGGGGGCAGTAAGGACGGCGGAACGATGGAAGGGAAGGGCGAAGGGTACAGGGCGGACCTTCTGAGAGAGGTCTCCGAGGAGGCCGCTTTCGAGGAGGCGCTCCTCCACCGGCTGGCCACCCGTAGGCATGGCGGCTGGGTGGCCCACGTGGCGGTCGCCGTGCTGGTCGGCCTTATGGTCGTGGCCATCGTGGTGCAGCCGTACGTCTTCCTTCTTTGGCTCTTCGTCGGCTTTCTCGTCTATTCCTACAACTTCATCATCATCCTCGTCCCCACCACGACCACCCGCATCAGACCGGGAGAGCAGGGCGCGCTGAAGAACATCGACCGGGAGGCCCGGTGGCTGGCGGTGCGCCTGCTGTTGAGGAACAAGCGCCTGGCCGTGGAGATCGGCCTCACCGTGTTCCTGGGCGGCATGGTCCCCTTGGCCTGGAGCTTCGCGGTGATCTTCGGGGTGACCGTCCTGTTCGCCATCTACTACGGATTCGTGGTCGACTTCATCACCGACCGGACCGCCATCACAGTGCTCGCCCAGGTCGGATTCGTCTTCCTGCTGTACGCTCTCATCTACCTGTTGGAGCCAAGGTCCCAGGGCGCTACCCGGCTCGGCACCTTGGACACAAGAGGGAGGAAAAGCTCCGCCCCCCGGACCGCCGTCACCATCATGCTGGCCGGGATGGTGCTGATGGGGCTGCTCACCTCTCTGCTGGGGTTCTGGGCGCTGCTCCTCCCGGCGGTCACCATTCCCGCGCTGCTGGAGGCCTACAACCTCCTCGACCGGCTGGACCTTGCCCTGTTCGTCCTCGTCCTGGCCGCTCAGCTCTTGGTCATGCGGCACATCCAGAGCTATGCCAGCCGGAGGCGGGCCATCCGCCTCCTGGCCCTGCGGGTCCGGGCTTTGCGGGCCATCGAGGACCGGCTCGCCGCCCTCGGAGATGGTGACGAGGAAACGCTGGACGTCCTTCGGAAGAGGTTCCTGTCCCTGGCCATCTACGACATCGTCGAGCACGACATCTACGGCAACATGCCGGTTTATCTGGTCGGCCCCCGGCCCCGCTATGTCCTGGACACCGAAGTGGTGAGCTCGCTGGACTGAGCGGGCTCACATTTATATATAAGGCATAGCGATGAAACCGCTGGTCGGTAGACCAGGAGGTTCCCGGTGATGATGGTAGCACTTGTTCTCACAGCGACGCCGGGAGCCCTTTGAGCGGCACCCGCGTCGAGCGCCCGCTCTAAGACCGCACCCCAAACTGGTCAACCAAACATGCCCAATCATCCGTACCTTGACGCCAGCGTCGCGTGGCGCATCAGGGAAGGCACCATCGAGTTCCGCGAAGCCGATCATCGAACGACCGTAGAGGCGATGCTCTCCGCCGGCCTGGCCACCGAGGTGAGCGGCATCATCAGCGCGGGCAAGGAGGCGAACGTGTACCTTGCCTATTACAAGGGCGCGCCGCTCGCGGTGAAGGTGTACCGCCTCTATCGCACCTCCCACCACCTGGGCGCCATCAAGCTCGAGTCCACCTCCCGCCTGGCCGCCCACGAGTTCGACATGCTGTACCAGGCATGGAAAGGTGGAGCGAGGGTGCCCACCCCCGCCCGCCGGGTGGAGAACATGCTGTCCATGCGCTACCTCGGGGTCGATAGGCCCGCCCCTCGCCTCCAGGACGTTACGCTGGACGACCCGAAAGCGTTCCTGGACAAGATCCTGGACGGCGTGACCGCCCTCGCCCGTGCCGGGGTCGTGCACTCCGACCTCAGCGCCTTCAACATCCTCGTGCACGAGGGCGAGCCGTGGTTCATCGACCTCTCCGAGGCGGTGCGGGTGGACCGCCTAGGGTACTCGCACTACGCCCGCCTCACCGAGGCGGGGAAGGCCCTCACGCAAGGGCTCAGCGCGCTGCAAATGTATTTCCGGCGGTACGGACTCGAGCTGGAGACGGAGGCGTTCGCCGCCAGCATCGTCGCGTCCCTGGACCGGTTCGGGGTGCTGCGGTGACGGCCTAAAATCCTAATAGATGGACGGTCCTCTTGCGGCGACACCATGACCGACCGCGACTCGCTTGAGCTGGAAAAGAACGTGGCCGATGCCCTTGCCCGGTCGGGGATGGATGGCAGGGCGTACGAGACCGACTGGCTGCCCGAGGAGAGGTCCATCTTCTGGCAGGGCCGGGACCTCGACGAGTTCCTACGCCTGGCTGCGCTGTCCGACGCCAACCTGCTGTACGTGGTGAAGCTGTGGACGGCCAGCTTCGACGAGTTCCGGTCGAAGTACGCCTCCCAGGTCTACGAGATCGACGTGGCATTCTTCGCCAACGATCACTTCCATGTCTGCCGTTCGGCGACCCCCTGGAGCGTGGAGTACTGGCGCGCCTATGATGAGCGGGACCGGGTCCGCGAGGACCGGGGCGGCCGGGAAGCGTACTGCTGAGCTCTTGGTGAAGGGGCCCTCGGGATGCTTCCACGCCGGGCCTACCGCTGCTCTATCCGCCGGTCGTAGAGAATGAGCAGGACGGTGGCGACCACTACGGCAGCAAGCAGCAGGAACACCCACCACAGACTGCCCTTGCCGGTGGTGCTTCCATCCGCCGGACGCTCCTCGGCCTCCGTCATAGGGTCCTCGCCCTGGACGGGGACCGGGAGGCAGGCGGTCAGCACGATGACGGCCGCGAGGGCCGCGGCGCACAGGCCGACGGCGCGTGTTCTGGATGGACAGCTGATGATTATCCCCCTACAGAGGGGTGATTTCAATAGGGTGATATTAATATTCTATGCTCTAGCTCGTGATAACCACGGAGGGTCCAGACGTGTTCTTGGAAATTAAAATGACCCCGATCCGTGCGCCCCTCCATTGCTCAATGGCGACCTAAGGGCGGCGGTGGTCCGCCTACGGCCCGGGAAGCCGCGATGACCGGACGAACGCGCCATGACATGCCGCCGAACGATGACTCGCGCCCTCGGCATATGGTCTTTCGTCGTCGCCGTGGCGAGGGTCAATAAGCAGGTGCTGCGTAGTGCTAAGCATGCCCGCGCTGACATTGGACCGGGACCGCTCCGCCCTGGTGGTCATCGACCTGCAGAAGGGCATCGCCCTCGATCCCTCCCTCCAGCCTCACTCCTCTCAGGAGGTCATCGCCAACGCGGTCAGGCTGGCGAACGCGTTCAGGAAGCGAGGCTTGCCGGTATTCATGGTGCGCATCGAGCTCAACAGGGACGTCGCCCTCGTCCCAGAGAGCGACCTGCCCCCGCTGGACCCCCTGGACTCACCCCCGGGCTTCGCCGACTTCGTGCCCGAGATGGCGCCGACGAGCTCGGACATTGTCATCACCAAGCGGCAGTGGGCAGCATTCCACGGCACCGAGCTGGAGGTGCAGCTGAGGAGACGGGGCATCAGCACCATCGTGCTCTGCGGCGTGGCCACCAACTTTGGGGTGGAGGGGACGGCGAGGGTTGCCTACGAGCTCGGATACCAGCAGGTCTTTGCCGAGGACGCCATGACCGCCTCGTCCGAGGAGGAGCACCGGAGCTCGCTCAACATCCTGCGGAGGATGGGGAGGGTGAGGTCCACCGAGGAGATATTACGCGCTCTCGGTTGAGCTGCCGCGGACAGTTCATTCCTTAATATCCAGCTTACCGCTTGCGTCCACCGGGGTGAAGGGGTTGAAGGCCACCTCCCACAGGTGCCCGTCAAAGTCCTTGAAGTACGACGAGTACCCGCCCCAGAAGACCTTCTGTGGCTCCTTGACGATCGTGCCCCCGAGGCCCCTGACCCGGTCCAGGAACGCGTCCACCTCTCCCTCGCTGGCGAGATTGATCGCCATGGTCATGCCCCGGAACCCCTAGCCCTCCGGCGACACCGTGGCGTCCTCGGCCAGGGCATTCCAGGGATACAGGGCGAGCGCCGTCCCGCCGGTAGCGAACCACACGATCTCTTCATCGCTCTTGTTGGACTTCGTGAAGCCCAGCTCTTCGTAGAAGGCCGAGGACCGGGCCAGGTCGGTCACGCCTAGGGTGAGTATGCTCACGATGCGGGATGTCATGCCCGGTAATGGGGCGGGGGCGTTATTCGACTACCGGTGCCCGACCCCCAAAGCGCGTCCAAGCGACGGCCTAGTCGACGAGGAACTCCACGTCGTTGGCCTTGTTCCGCTTGGCATTGGAGCGGGAGATCATGCCCGCCTCCATCCACCCCGCGCTGATCAGCCCGGCCGGGGCCAGACAGTTGGCGGACATCCGGCAGTTGCAATAGCGGTCCACTATCCCGCTGTTGGCCTTGTCCGTCAGGTCGGCGAGGGTAATCCTCTCGAGGCCTTCGGAGAACTCCTGGACGTTGATACAATCGGTCTCGATCCGGCAGCTGAAGTCCCCGTCCTCCAGCATGTCAACGGTGATCAGGTGGGTCTTTCCGCACAAGCGCATGTTGACTTTGACCTTGGATGTCATCGCATCTCGCCCGATGTACTTCCAGGACGAACGGGGTAGCGACCTTAGCTCTTTCGCCTCCGCGGCCAGCACTTGTTGATCGACAGAACGACCCAAGGGCCCATGGCGTATGGGTGCGCGGTCGGTCCGTTCCCAGGCGCGTTGGTCGTCCCTTGCAGCAGTTGGACAATGGCGGGCCGAACGGTCGTGTCCTCACGCCTTCATCCGGACGACCGTTCCCTTGATCTCGGCCCGCTCCTCGCCCTTGGCCTCCACGGGAGCCAGGTCCTTCGAGGTGGGAGCGCTGATCACCTTTCCGTCAGGGTCGTACCTCGAGCCGTGGCAGGGGCAGTCCCAGGTGAGCTCCGCGCTGTTCCAGTTCACATAACAGCCCATGTGCATGCACACCGGCGAAACGGCGTGAAGTTCCCCTTCGCCGTCGCGGTACGCGGCCGCCTTCTTACCGCCGATCTCCGTCAGCAGGGCACGCCCGTTGTCGAGACGCTCGACCGGCTCAGGGGCCTGAAGGCGCGCCTTGGCGAACATCTCGACCACCCGGATGTTGCGCGCGAGGAGCTTCTGCCCCGAGGTCCGGATCTTGAGGCGCCCGGGGGAGTAGAGCGACTGGTAGGGGCTGCTCCCCTTGGCGATCAGGTCGGACAGGATGACGCCGGAAAGGGTGCCGTAGGTCATCCCGGTGCCCTTGAACCCGGTGGCCACGAAGTGGTGCTTGGCACCGGGCACTGAGCCGATGAACGGCAGCAGGTCGAACGGGTACTGGTCCTGCGTCGACCAGCTGTAGACGATGGACCGGACGTTGAAATGCTCGCGGCAGAACCGCTCGAGGTTGGCGTAGTTCTCCCTGGTGTCGGCGACCAGGCCGGTGGAGTGGTCCTCGCCCCCGACCAGCACCAGCCCGGGGGAGGAGGGCACCGTCCGGATGTAATGGCATGGCTGCTCCGAGCTGTAGAACATGGTGTGGCCCGGGAACTCGTCCTGTACTCGTATGCCCAGGACGTATGAGCGGCGCGCAGCCATCCGGGTCGGCAGCAAGCCGAGGTTCGAGATTGGAGATCCGGTGGTCACCACCACGCTCTCGGCCCTCAATGTAGCCCGGTCGGTGTGGACGGTGCACGGCGACCCGTCCTTGGTCGAACGGACCCGGGACCCCTCGAAGATGTGGCTGCCGTCCCCGGGCAGGGACGCGGCCAGCCCCAGGAGGTACCGCCGGGGGTGGAACTCCGCCTGATTGGTGTACTTCAACGCCCCGCTAGTGACGAAGGGCAGCGGGGCGGAGCCCTCAAAGCTCACCGGTAGCCCGAGGCGCTGCTCGACCTCGACCTCCTTCCTCAGCTCCTCCCTGGCCTCTTCGCTGTGTGCGTAGAGGTACTCCGTCGCCCGGTGGAAGTCGCAGTCCACGCCATATGCTCGCACCAGCTCCTCGATCTTCTCGATGGACTCGAGGACCGAGCGCGCGCACTCCCGGGCCTGGTCCTCCCCGAACTTGCTGACGATATCGCGGTAGTAGGACGGTGTGGATGCCGCTGAGATGTGAGCTGTGGTGTGCCCCGACGTCAGGTTGGCGATGCGGCCCGCCTCGATCAGCGCCACCTTGAACCCTTGCTGCTTCAGCAGCACGGCGGTGGTGATGCCGGCGATCCCCCCGCCGATGATGGCGATGTCGACCTCCAGGCCATCGGGCATGGTGGGGTATTCGGTCTCGGTCGTGGAGTCGACCCAGTAGGAGAACTGCTTTCCCGGCATGCCGTGGTCCGTCACCTGTGGGATGCTCATACCATTCACCCGGCCACTGGCCGCGGTGGGAGCCCGGATCCTCTTTTCTCACGGAGCACTGGCGGACGGCCACGCCCCCGGTCGGGCTTCACCACGGCATACTCACTTCTGAGCCTGCGTCAGTTAAAGCTTTACCAAGTGTGGACTGCACCGGTACTGCCTTGAGCGGACAGTGCTCCTGAAACGGGCTCAGCCTTCCGGGGGCCGGGCGGTCGAACCGGCGACCCATCTCAAGTAGTCGTCCGAGCCTTCCGCGATGCCGTACCGGACGATGCAGGGGACCTCGTAAGGATGCATCTGCCTGATAGCCTCCGCCACCGCCTGGAAGTCCTCCGACCGTATCTTCAGGAGCGAGGCGAACTCGGAAGCCTCTTCGATGTTTCCCTCCCAACGGTAGATGGAGCCTACGGCGAAGATGTTGGCGCAGGCCGCAAGGCGCCGCTCTATCAGGGACCTGCAGATGGTGCGGGCGGTCCTCTCATCTGGATATGTCACCAGAACGGTGGACACCTCTCCGTTCATGCCGCCAATTAGGTCATCCTCACGATTTGAAACATGGTGTCATCTGTTCCGCGTGACAGTTTGGTTACGTGTGCGAGCATTCCGGCTGGAAAGCGAACCATCTGTGCTCGGAACGCGTCCGTAGGTCGCGGTCGAAATGGATGCGAGGGTTGAGCCAAGCTTCCCGAGGAACTTCTCTGAGCCCTCTACCACTGGACCGCGTCCTTGCCTTCGACATACGCACCGATGGTTTTTCCGTCCTTCCGCTCATAGAACCGGATGTTGTCAAGCGCGCATGGTGTGGTCTCCCCACACCAGGAGCAGCTTAAGGTGTTCCCAACGAGCTCGGACGCGAAAAAAGCCTCCGCCCTCCTGAACTGGACCCTAACATTGGCCCATTGACAACATACCGCACACCGATCTGACAAGGCGTCTCATCGGGCGTGGGGACCGGGAAAACTGAAAAACCCAACAAACTGCTTGCCTAGGTGGAAAGAAGTGCTCCCGCCGGGATTTGAACCCGGGTGTCGGACTCGAAAGGCCCGAATGATTGGCCGGACTACACTACGGGAGCGTGTGGCAGGTTCGATACGGTAACTAATACTTAACCCTTGGCTACTTCAGCTCTGGTCGGACCTCCAGCAGCGTTCCGGAGGCCAGTTCAAGAGCCTCTTTTTCCGATATGCGATGGTCAGTCACTTATCAATATCCGTCCGCGCATCCACTTCCGAGCAGCATGTCGCACCGCTTCTTCATCACCGACGTGTTCGGCGAGTCCCGGTACTCCGGGAACCAGCTTGCCACCTTCTTCGAGGCCGGGGACATCAGCGACCGGGAGATGCAGCAGATCGCCCGAGAGATCAACTTCTCGGAGACGACCTTCATCCTGGGTAATGAGGAGCGGGGCGGGGGATTCGACGTGCGAATCTTCACTCCGGGAGAGGAGGTCGACTTCGCCGGCCACCCCACTCTGGGGACCGCCTTCCTCATCCGCAAGCACCTGCTGGGCAGTAGGGCGGAGCGCGTGGTGCTGAACCTCAAGGTCGGGCCCATCCCCGTCGACTTCACCGGCGACGGCCTGCTGTGGATGCGCCAGCGGGAGCCGGAGTTCGGGAGCGAGGTCGCTGCGGACGAGATCGCCGGCGCGCTCGGCCTGAAGGAGAGCGACATCGACCGGAGGTGGCCGGTCCAGGAGGTGTCGACCGGGCTTCCTCAGCTCATCGTGCCGCTCAAGGGCCTGGACGCGCTGAGACGGATCAGCATCAGCAAGGAGGGCTACGCGAGGATCGTCTCCGGCACCACCGCCAAGACGGTGCTGGCATTCTGCCCCGAGGCCTACAATGCCGAGGAGACGCTCTCGGTCCGGGTGTTCCCCATCGGTGTCGGCATCGTCGAGGACCCTGCCACCGGCAGCGGCAACGGCTGCCTCGCCGCCTATTTGGTCAGGCACCGGTACCTCGGCACCGACGCCATCGACATCAAGGTGGGGCAAGGCTACGAGATCGGAAGGCCGTCCAGACTGTACCTTTGGGCAAAGGAGGATGACGGAAGCATCCGCGTCAGCGTGGGCGGGAAGGTGTCGGAGATCGCCGAGGGGGTGTGGGCATGAAGATCCTGGCCCTGGAGAAGAAGGTGCCTGGGAAGAGGGTCGAGGAGTTCGCCCCCTACCTCAAGGAGGAAGCGAAGAAGGTGTGGGAGCTGCACCAGGGCGGGGCGATCCGAGAGATCTACCTCCGAGCCGACGCGCATGATGTGGTCATGGTGCTGGAATGCCGCGACGTCCGGGAGGCGGGGAGCATGCTGAGCTCCCTCCCGCTGGTCAGGGCGAACCTCATCGAGTTCGACCTTATCCCCCTCGCCCCCTACCCCGGCTTCTCCCGGCTGTTCGGCTGAGCATCCTTTTTACGTCGCCTGACCATGTACAGGGCATGACCCTCAAGGACACCGTTAAGATTGTGGGCGGGCTCATGGAGCTGGCCGCCCGGACCGCCCCCAAGGCGGTGGGCCAGGACTTCATCGAGGCCATGGTCCTCACCGACGAGCAGCGCGTGGCGGTCGGTAACGAGATGTTCAAGATCGCCCAGGAGCGCGGCCACGCGGGCTGGGAGCGGGATGGGCAGAACGTGCTGGACGCCGATGCGGTCGTCCTCATCGGCCTGCTTCCCCACCCCGGCGCGGGGCTGAACTGCGGCGCCTGCGGCTTCGCGACCTGCGAGGAGTTCAACCGCCACCACATCGCCAAGGAGTTCGACGGTCCGAACTGCTCCATCCGCGTGCTGGACCTCGGCATCGCCCTGGGCTCGGCGGCGAAGATGGCGTCGGAGATGAACGTCGATAACCGCATCATGTACCGCATCGGCGTCGCCGCCCGGTGTCTGGGCATCGGGAAGGCGGGGCTCAGCCACGGCATCCCGCTGTCCGCCACCGGCAAGAACATCTTCTTCGACCGGACGAAGAAGTGAGCTCCCTTAGGCCGGAGCTCGCCTCGCCAGTCGCGTCCTCCAGGCCCAGTAGCCCACCAGGGCGATGCAGAACGCCGCCACGAGGACGATGTCGTACTCGTCGATGAGGGCGACCGCGGACTGCCAGGCCGGGCCGGCGAGCAGGCCGGCGGCGGCCAGGAGGCCGCAGAAGGGCAGGGAGCCGAGGAACGAGAACAGCGCGAACCGCCTCGCCGGCATCTTCGCCACTCCCGCCGGGAAGGGGATGAGGTCACGGACCACCGGGAACAGTTGGCTGACCACCACCACCCGGCCCCCGTACCGCTCGAACCACCTCTCTGCCCTCGACAGCCGGTCGCCCTTCAGGCCGAGGTACCGGCCGTAGCGGTCGAGGAACGGCCGCCCGCCCCACCGCGACAGCGCGTACATCAGCATCGAGCCGGCGGTGCTCCCCGCCGCCCCCGCAAGGGTGACCGCGAGGATGTCCATCCGCCCCAGGTAGCAGATGTGGCCGGCGAAGCCCATCACCGCGGCGCTGGGCACCGGGACGATGGTGGCGTCGAGCGCCATCAGGAACGCTAGGCCGGGATAACCGATGGTCTCGATGAGCAGCTCGATGGCCGCCATCCCCGGCTCCACGAACGACATCCCCTCCCCTTTGGGAGGCAAAGCGACATAACCGTTTGCTCTGGCCAAGGGCTCCCAGGGGACTGTGCATCCTTCGCCTACCGCGACAAGCTCAATGCCGACCGCGTGCCGTCGTACGTGGTGACGAGCATGGCCGGGCCGCCGGCAAGGAGAAGGTCAGGGCGAGGGGCCGTTAGACCTCCACAATCATCTACCGGAGCCGGCCGCTGGCCCTCCGTTCGGGAGCGGCCAGCAATTGGGCTCGCTTACATTCATATATAAGGTGAGTTTATGTCAAGCCCATCCGTAGCTGAAGGAATCGTTCCATTCATGCTCACCGCGGAGGCTTACATTGACCCAATTCGAATCCGAGGAAGTAAGTGAGGAGATCACCCGGTGCCCGTTCCCCAACCGCAAGGAGGGGGAGATGTTCGGCGTAGCCGACCAGCTCTTGGGGGCGTCGCGCATCAAGGTCATGTGCGAGGACGGCGTGTCCAGGATGGGCCGCATCCCCGGCAAGATCCGCAAGCGCATGTGGATCCGCGAGGGGGACCTCCTCATCGTCAAGCCCTGGGAGTTCCAGGCCGACAAGGCGGACATCATGTACCGCTACACCAAGACCCAGTCGAGCTACCTCCACCGCAGGAGGGCCATCCCCAAGAACCTGGACATCTTCTGAGGTGGTGCCATGCCTCGCGGGGAGGCCTACGAGGCCCTTGAGCACAAGATCATGGCGCTCCGGCAGAACAGCCGCACCGGGGACGAGCGCCAGACGATGGACGAGGTGTTCGACAAGGACACCATGCTGGGCATCTACAAGCTGATGACCGACGGGGTGGTCGACACCATCGAGTACCCGGTGTCCACCGGGAAGGAGGGCAACGTCTTCGCGGCCAAGGATGCCAAGGGCAAGCTGGTCGCGCTCAAGATCTACCGGACCTCGAACGCGACGTTCAACCGCATCGCCCGCTACATCGAGGGGGACAAGCGGTTCCGGGGCATCGCCGGCTCCAGGCGCAAGGTCATCATGGCCTGGGCGATGAAGGAGTTCCGCAACCTCCAGCGGCTGGAGGACGCCGGGGTCAAGGTGCCCAGCCCCATCCGGTTCCACCGCAACATGGTCGTCATGAAGTACATCGGCACCAAGCAGGGACCGGCGCCGCTGCTCCGGGATGTCCAGCTCGAGGACGCCACCGCGGTGTACGAGAAGATCCTCGAGTACATGCGCCTGGCCTACCAGAAGGCGGGGCTGGTGCATGCCGACCTCAGCGAGTACAACATCCTCTACTACCGGCGCCAGCCGGTCATCATCGACGTCGGCCAGGCGGTCCTGACCGACCACGTCAACGCCAAGGACTTCCTGTACCGGGACATCGACAACGTCAACCGGTTCTTCCGCTCCAGGGACGTCAATATAAAGGACCGCGAAGAAGTATTCGAACTAGTGACGGGGGCCAAGGAATGAGAATGGTGCGCATACCCAAGGAGCGCGTCGGCGCGCTCATCGGCGAAGGTGGGGAGACCAAGGAGCTGATCGAGCGGCGCGCCGGGGTGCGGTTGGACATCGACAGCGAGGGCGAGGTCAACATCGGGGAGAACCCCGACGACCCGCTCGCTGCCCTCAAGGTCATGGACCTGGTCAAGGCCATTGGCCGCGGCTTCGCCCCGCACCGGGCGATGCGCCTGCTGGACGAGGACGAGTACCTCGAAGTGGTGGAGATCAGCGACTTCGTTGGAAAGAAGTCGGACAAGCTGGCCCGGGTGCGGGCGCGGCTCATCGGCACCAACGGCAAGACCCGGCGGATCATCGAGGACCTCACCGGGGCCAACATGTCCATCTACGGCTCGACCGTATCGCTCATCGGCAACTCCGTCCAGCTGCCCATCGCCAAGACCGCGGTGGAGATGCTGCTGCGCGGCTCCGAGCACTCCACGGTATACCGGTACCTGGAGCGGTCGCGGGCGACGCTGCGCATCGCCGAGATGGGGTTCTCCTGAGCCTCCCGCTCAGGCCCTCCTGGCCTTCCACACGAAGAGGATGAGGACGACCATCGTCACCGCCGAGACCACGGCCAGGAGGGCCACCAGGCCCTGCAGGCCGCCGATCTGGGACTTCAGCTCATAGAGGGCGTAGTCATAGTTAGGTATGATGGGGTAGGGGTTGTAGACGTAGGGCCCGACGATCACCGGCACCCGCTCGCTGGCGCTACCCAATCCGTCAAGGGAGACCGACAGATCGATCAGTTGATAAGAGGAAGGAGGGGCCGAATAGAGCTGTACCTGGTAGTAGCCGTCTCCCAGCTCGGTGACCGTATAGTATGGGGACGGCGTGCCGACCACGGTCACGTTCACATCCGCGCCCAGGACCGGCTCTCCCGCATAGGTGGCCCGGAACCCAAGGACGATGGGGCCAGGGTACCCCACCTCGTGGGGCGCGGTGACCGCGAGCTTGATGGCGGGGCGGAACATCAGCAGGTCGTCGCCGGCGACGACCATCGTGAACCCGTCCCGAGAGAAGGCGCTCGCGGTCGGGGCCTTCAACGACACCTCGAGGATGGGCAGGCTCGACCCTTTCCCATATGGTCGGATCACGTCATCCTCCAAATGGGACACCAGGGCCATGCTTCCGTCGCTGGAGATGCTCACTCCCGACGGCATCAGCGCCAAAGTTCGGTTCCAGATGAGGGAACCGGACACCAGGTCGAGGAGGCGAAGGTTGGTCCTGTCGGCCACCAGGACCGTCCTCCCGTCGTCGGAGAGGCAGAACCTCGGGAAGCCCGGGCCGAAGGTGTGGTAGTATGTTTCGCCGAAGCTGTCCTTGAGGACCATCAGCTTGGTGCTGATCGATGTGTCTATGTACGAGGCTACCACGGTCTGCCCGTCGTCGGAGATCGCTATCCCGGGGTCGTGCCCCCACCAGCTCCCGACGGCGCCCGGCGCGACCGCCTGCTTTAGGAGGTTAAGCTCACGGTCGAAGAGGTACAGGCCATCGCCACATCCGCCCACCGTGGTCTCCCCATCAGGGGTCATGGCCAGCGTCATGTAGGTCTTCCCGGCGGCGCTGAACGACCTGACGTAGCCGTTCTCGTCAAAGAGGTGAGCGGCCCCGACGGTGCCCGCCACGGCGATGTCTCCCCTGAAGTCGGTGACTATGTTGAACGCATTGACCCCCAGGCCATGTGACCACACCGGCACGCTCCCTTCGCTCACCGCGAACATGTACACGGTGCCGCCGCTGAGCGCGAACACCTTGGAGCCGTCGCCGGACAGCTCCACATCAAAGGTGTACCCGCTGGCTATCGACGCGGTCCAAAGCCTCCTCCCATCCACCGCCGAGTAGACCGATACGTTCCCGCTCGCAGCGAAGCCAAGGGCCACCAAGGAGCCGTCGTCGCTCACCGAGACCGAGGTGGGGGAATCCGCCTCCGGCAGGGGCACCCTCAGGAAGGGCTCGTCCAGGTCGGGAGCGGCAAGTACGGGCGTAGAGAACGACACCGTGGCCAGGGAGACCATGAGCAAGAGGACGAGCGTCAGCGAGGTGATGCGAGGCGACATCGGCGTGTGAACGCTGTGTACGGATAAGATAAGTAGGGTGCACCGCCCGGCCATGGGCTCGGTCCCCGTCCTGCCGGCCAGAACGGCAAGGGGTAAATACCCCCGCTCCCTAGGGGGCGAGGGCGAACGAAGGCGGAGAACCGCGTCGCCTCCAAGGTGATTCTGATGAACGAGATAGTGGCCCGGGCCGACCAGGCATTGCGGCACGACCTTTGCGACCACTGCCTGGGACGTCTGTTCGCCCAGGTGGAGACAGGGACCACGAACGCGGAGCGAGGGCGCAACATGCGCATCGCGGTGGCACTGGAACGCAGCGCGAGGAGCGAGGAGCTGCCGGCCCACGAGACCTGCTGGCTGTGCGAGGACCTGTTCGAGCAACTGCCCCGGTTCGCCGACGCCGCCGCGGCCAAGCTGTCCGAGATCGAATACGACACCTTCCTCATCGGCACCAAGGTCGACCCGGTGCTGCAGGACCGCGAGGAGCAGCTGTGGTCGGAGGTCGGCGGCGATAAGGCGGAACCGATCAAGGCCGAGCTGAACCGGGAAATCGGCAAGCTGGTCGAGGCCAGGGTCCACAAGGAGGTCGACTTCACCGGCCCCGACGTGGTCGCCCTGGTGGACACCCGGTTCGGGCACGTCAGCCTCAACATCGCCCCCCTGTTCATCTACGGCCGCTACCGCAAGTACTCGCGCGAGATCCCCCAGACCCGGTGGCCCTGCCGCGTCTGCCGAGGCAAGGGCTGTCCCCGCTGCAACGGCATCGGCAAGATGTACCAGACCAGCGTGCAGGAGGTCATTGGGGACCCGATAATGAAGGCCGCCCAGGGGACCGATCACTTCTTCCACGGCATGGGCCGGGAGGACATCGACGCCCGCATGCTGGGGACCGGCCGGCCGTTCGTCCTCGAGATCGCCAATCCGCGACGGCGCCACCTCGACCTCGCGGCGCTGGAGCGGCAGGTCAACGAGCTCGGGGAAGGCCTCGCCGACTGCACCGGCCTGCGGTGGAGCAGCCGAGGGGAGGTCCGCCAGATCAAGGCGGACACGCCCGACAAGGTGTACCGTGCGGAGGTCCGGGTGCAAGGCAAAATTAATAAGGGGAGGATGGATGAGGTAGTCGCGTCGCTAAACCAGACGCGCATCACCCAGCAGACGCCAACGAGGGTCGCCCATCGTCGGGCCGACCTGGCCAGGGAGCGGTCCATCCGAGAACTGACCGTCGAGTCGTTCGAGGAGGACAAGCTCGTCCTGAGGCTGAGGACGGAGTCCGGGACCTATGTCAAGGAGTTCGTCAGCGGCGACGGCGGGAGGACCGTGCCATCCCTGGCCGGTTCGCTTGGAGTCCCCTGCGAGGTGACGGCGCTGGACGTGATACAGATCATCGATGATCCTAACGAGGGATGAAAAATGGTTAAAGCATCCAGAGGCCTACGGCGCAAGACGCGCAACATCCTTAAGAAGACCCCGCGCCTGAGGGGCATGACCCCCATCACCCACGAGTTCCGCACGTTCGAGGTGGGCGAGAAGGTGAGCGTGGTCATCGACCCCGCCGTCCACTACGGCATGCCTCACTCCCGCTTCCAGGGCAAGACCGGCGTCGTGACCGGCCAGCAGGGCCGGGCCTTCGTGGTCGAGCTCCACGACGGCAACAAGCTCAAGACGGTCATCGCTAGGCCCGAGCACCTGATGAAGGCCAACTGAGGACTTGCCATGTCCGAGGAGCGCTACGTCACCTTGGCTGAGGTCAAGGAGCTGTTGGAAGAAGCGTCGGCCCAGCGCGAGCTGTCGCCCGACCAGAAGCTCGCTCTGGACCATGCCCAGAAGATGGCCAGGCTCCCGGCCGACAAGGCCCGGGAACTGCAGGCCGAGCTGGCCAAGCTGGGCTTCATCAGCGAGGCCCTGTGCGCCAAGATCGCCGATGTCCTCCCATCCCACGCCGACGAGGTCCGCGTACTGTTCTCCAAGGAGCGGATGGTCTTGGAGAAGAAGAACATCGAGCAGATATTATCTACCGTAGAGAGCTATCGGTAGACGAAGGCGGGCATCAACATGGAGGATTACGCGCTCATCTTAGACTACTTACCCCAGGGCTTGCCAACTGACAAGAGCTTCAAGCGGGAGCCCCTGGTGTACGCGCTCGGCGAGGTCGAGTTCAAGCTGTTCGAGCTCGTGCCCAAGGCCGACGCGGTCATCACCATCGGGGATAGGGTCTACATCGGGAAGGAGCCGAACCTGCGCGACAAGATCATCCATGTCAAGCGCCGGGTGGGGTACGAGGAGCTCACCGCCGCCGCCCAGGCCGAGCTGCCCTTCATCATCCAGGACATCGTCCGGTCCCAGGAGCCCCGCTTCGTCAAGTTCTTCAACGAGGCGCAGGCCATCACCACCCGCTTCCACATGCTCGAGCTCATCCCCGGGCTGGGCAAGAAGACCATGTGGGCCATCCTTGAGGAGCGCAAGAAGGGGGCGTTCACCAGCTTCGAGGACATCGCCAAGCGCGTGCCCACCGTGAAGCACCCCGACAAGCTCATCGCCAAGCGCATCGAGGACGAGCTGTCCGACCCCACCCAGAAGTACCGCATCTTCGTGTCCCGATGAACCCCTCGGAGATCGCGAGCATCCTCGACCGGCTGGGGGCAGCGCCCGCCAAGAGCCGGGGCCAGAACTTTCTCGTCGACGATCGGGTGGCCGACCGCCACGTCGAGTACGCCGGCATCACCTCTACCGAGGAGGTCCTGGAGGTCGGTCCCGGCCTCGGCGTCCTCACCACCAGGCTGGCGGCGAAGGCCGGTCGGGTGGTGGCCATCGAGGCCGACCACAAGCTGGCGTCGTACCTCCGGGGCGGGCTGCCCTCGAACGTCGAACTGATCGAGGGCGACGCCCTCAAGGTGCCGTTCCCGCGGTTCGACAAGTTCGTGTCCAACCTCCCGTACTCCATCTCCACGCCCATCATCTTCAAGCTGCTGGAGCACAAGTTCCAGAGGGCGGTGGTGATGCTGCAGAAGGAGTTCGCCGACCGCATGGTCGCCGCGCCGGACACCGACGACTACTCTCGTCTCACGGTCAGCGTGGCCTACCGCGCGGAGTGCCGGGTCCTCGAGAGGGTGCCGCGGACGAGGTTCTGGCCGGCACCCAAGGTGGACTCCGCCCTCGTCGAGCTGGTCCCCCGGCCCCCGCCCTTCGCCGTCGCCGACGAGGAGCTCTTCTTCCGGATGACCGAAGCGCTGTTCCAGAACCGCCGCAAGAAGATCGGCACGGTGCTGCGGATGCGCGGCCTGGTGCGGCCCGATGACCGGGACCGGCTGCCGTACATGGACCTCCGGGTGGAGGCGCTGACCCCGGAGCAGATCGGCGAGCTGGCGGACCGGGTGCACGAGCTCGGCGCGGAACGCCGGTGACGGCAGCCATGGCAAATGTGGAAATAAGCCGGGCGTGAGTACATCGTCGAGGTGAAAAGGTGCTCACCGCCGCGGAGATCGGAGAGAGGTTTGAGCGCTACGCCCATCTGGAGCGCCGCCCGCTGTTCGTCATGGGATTGGAGAGCATGCCGGAGGACGCCGTCCCCATGCCCAAGGTCGACCGGTGCGTGGCCAAGGCCCTCCTGACGGCCGCGACCGACCGCGCCCTGCCCCCCATGGTCATCGGCGAGGGCGTCCAGGGAGGCTGCTGCCCGGGCGGACTGGTGTGGCTGGGGCTCGCCCCCCTGATGCCCAAGCTGGCCTATTTCATCTCCACCGGCACGCCGGACTTCCGGGGCGGGGAGGCCGAGCTGCTGAAGCACTCCCCCGAGGCCGCCCAGAGGTTCCTTCAGGCCCCAGGGGAGATCACCCTCCCAGGCCGCTACCTCGTGGTGGCGGGGGCAGACCGGGTGAGGGACGAGGGCGCCGTCCGCTCGCTGCTCGTCCTCGGCACCGCCGAGCAGGTCCGCAATCTCGGCGGCCTGGTGCACTACCGCCAGGAGGACATCTTCCGCTCGGTGCTCATGCCCGGCGGGGCCTCCTGCGGTTCGATGATCACCTACCCCGCGGGCATGGCGTCCGCCGCCCCGCGAGACGCCGCCTTCGTCGGCCCCGTGGACCCCACCGGCAACGCGTGGTTCCCGCCGGACGTCCTGAGCTTCGCCGCGCCCATCGGGCTGGCCAGGCAGATGGCCGAGGACATGCCGGCCTCGTTCCTGGGCCGGAGGGCGGAAGTGGCGTTCCCCCGCCGGCCTAGCGTGTAGCGGCGCCCTCGGTGTAGGCGCGGGACTTGTTGATGAGGTAGTACGCGATCGCCACCGCCGCCACCACCACGCCCACGCTGGCCAGCACGGCCCCGTCGGCGTTCTCGTAGTCGAACACGATGAGCTCCCGGGCCACCGCGGTCACCACCACCAGCAGGACGGTCTCCACCTGCAGCCGGGACTCGTTGAGCAGCGCGAGGACTATGTCCAGCAGCTCCAGGCCGATGATGACCAGCAGCAGGTGGCTGAAGGCGTTGAGGATGTCGGCCTTCTCGAAGTGCGACGGCGTCTCGTCGATGATGAGCTCGGCGATGCTGATGACGAAGGCGACGGTGAGGGCGAGGGTCAGGACGATGATCATGAGAATGATGGCGGTCACGATCAGTCGCTTGGTACCATCGAGATACTGCCGGGGCGTCAGCATCGCCTCGGCAAACGCATGATGATTAATAAAAACGACGGAATTAAAAGACCTCTCGATACCGGTAGGGCAATGGTATTTCTAGACCGGTGGCATTGTCAAAGGGAGAGCATGCAAATAGGCATCGTCGGCAAGCCCAACGTGGGCAAGTCCACCTTCTTCTGCGCCGCCACCATGGCGACCGTGGAGATCGCCTCCTACCCGTTCACCACCATCAAGGCCAATCGGGGCGTCGCCTTCGTCCGCGGTAGGTGCCCGCACCTCGACTTCAACACCCAGTGCGTGCCCCGGAACGCCGCCTGCGAGGGAGGCACCCGCCTGGTGCCGGTCGAACTGCTAGACGTGGCAGGCCTGGTGCCGGACGCCTGGCAGGGCCGCGGTCTGGGCAACCAGTTCCTCGACGACCTCCGGCAGGCCGACGCGCTCATTCACGTCGTCGACGCCTCCGGCTCCACCGATCTCGACGGCAACGCCGTGCCTCCCGGAACGCACGACCCAGTGGAGGACATCCGGTTCTTGGAGCGGGAGATCGCCATGTGGATCAGGGGCATCCTGGAGAAGGGATGGGACCGGGCAGCCCGCCAGGCCCATCTCGAGGGCAAGAGCGTCGAGCCTCTCATCCAAGAGCGGCTGACCGGACTGGGGGTGACGCCGTCGCACGTCAGCGCGGCGCTGCGCGACGTATCGCCGCCCGCGAACCCCCAGGACTGGAGCCCTGAGGTCATGCTCGAGGTGGCCCACGCCATCCGCCGGTACGCCAAGCCGATGCTGGTCGCCCTCAACAAGGCCGATCTGGCCGACGACGCCACCCTCAAGCGGCTGGCCGAGGCGGCGGGCACCATCGCCCTGCCCACCATGGCCGAGTCGGAGCTGGCCCTCAAGCGGGCGGCCAAGGCCAAGCTGATCGACTACCTGCCCGGCGACCCGTCGTTCGAGGTGCCCGACCCCTCCAAGCTCAATCCCAACCAGAAGAAGGCCATCGACAAGCTGAGCGAGAACATCGCCCGCTTCCACGGCACCGGCGTGCAGGCGTGCCTGGAGGCCGCGGCCTTCCAGCTGCTCGACCTCATCATCGTGTACCCGGTGGAGGACGAGACCAAGCTCACCGACCACGAGGGCCGGGTCCTTCCGGACGCCTTCCTGGTGCGCAAGGGCACCACCGCCAAGGAGCTGGCGTACAAGGTCCACACTGACCTGGGGGAAAATTTCATAAGGGCCATCAACGTGAGAACGCACCGGACCGTGGGCAACGACTACGTCCTGCAGGGCGACGACGTCATCACCATCGTGTCCAGGAAGTGAACCGACTTGGGGAAGTGGAGCGTCCGGCTGCTCAGCGCCACCTACCGGCGAGTGGAGAACGACCAGCTGGCGGTGGAGCTGTACGGCGTGACGGACGACGGCCGCTCCATCGTCGCCCGCTACGTGGGGTTCGAGCCGTACTTCCACCTGCTCGAGCCGGACGCCGGCACGGTGGAAACGCTGCGCAAGGACCCCGACGTCCGGCGGGTGGAGGACATCCAGCTGTTCCACCGGGGCCGGCTCCGCCCCGCCGTCAAGGTCGTGGTGCGGTTCCCCTGGCTGGTCCCGGACTTCCGCTCCCGGCTCAAGCGCCAGTACGAGGTCCTGGCCGCCGACATCCCGTTCCACCACCGGTTCATCTACGACCATGACCTCGGCGCGTGCGTGGAGGTCCACGGTACGGAGGCGTCCGGCAATGGCTACCGCGCCGACCTGGTGGTGGACGTCGAGCGCAAGGACGGCGGGCCGCACATCGTCACCCTGCCGCCGTTCAACCCCGGCCTGAAGGTCCTCTCCTTCGACATCGAGAACAGCGTCCGGGACGGGACCATCCTCACCATCTGCTACGTCATCCGCGAGGACGGCACCCTCCGCAGCGGGACGCCCCTCCACGGCACCGAGCGGGAGATCATCGACGCCTTCACCAAGGTCATCCAGGACGAGGACCCCGACGTCATCACCGGATACAACATCGACAATTACGACATCCCCACCTTCCTTGAGCGGGCCAAGGCCTGCGGGGCGGACAAGCCGGCGTGGGGGAGGGACCTCAGCGAGCCCCGCCGGACCGGGATGCGAGGCTGGAAGATCAACGGCCGGCTGGTGGTGGACGCGTGGTGGGCCGCCAAGACCACCCTCCGCCCCAAGCAGGAGACGCTCAACCACGTGGCCAAGCTCGTCCTGGGCGAGGAGAAGTTGGACGTCGACCCTTCCAAGATGGACGAGGAGTGGGAGCGCGACCGCGACAGGGTCATGCGCTACTGCCTCAAGGACGCTGAGCTGGCGCTCCGCATCCTCGAGCACGTGGGAACGCTGCGCCGGACGATGGACCTCGCCGCGGTGTCCAAGCTTCCCATGGAGGACGTGCAGACGTCGGGGAACTCGACGCTCATCGACTCCATCCTGATACGCGAGGCGGACCGCGTCCCGCCCCCCTTCGGGCCGGTCGGGGTGCCCCTCACCGGCAGCTTCGACGACGAGGAGGAGCAGATCGAGGGCGGGTACGTGCACAGCATCGAGCCGGGGCTGTACCACTGGGTCATCGTCCTCGACTTCAAGTCGATGTACCCCTCGCTGATCATCAGCAAGAACATCTGCTTCACCACCCTCAGCGACCAGGGGGACATCGTGGCCCCCACCGGGACGAGGTTCCTGAGCAAGGAGCAGCGCCCCGGGCTGCTGCCCAAGATCCTCAGCGACCTCATGCGGCAGCGGGACGACATCAAGCGCCGCATGAAGCAGACCAAGGACCAGGACGAGTTCCGCTACTACAATGGCCTGCAGGAGGCGGTCAAGATCCTCATGAACGCCTTCTACGGGGTCTTCGCCTCCTCCTTCTACCGGTTCACGGACCGCAACATCGGTTCGGCCATCACCGCCTTCGCCCGGGAGACCACCAAGGCGCTCATCAAGCAGCTCGAGAGCGAGGGGAACAAGGTCATCTACGGGGACAGCATCACCGCGGACCGGTTCGTGACCATACTCGATCCCGAGGGAACGGTCCGGATAAAGAACATCGAGGAGCTGTTCAACGAGAACAAGGACCGGATCTCGAAACGGGGGGACAAGGAGGTCATTCCCCTCGAAGGATACCGGGCGCTCTCCATGCTGCCGTCGGGGGAGAGCACGTGGTCGGAAATAAACGAGATCATACGGCACAAGACGGACAAGAGGATCTACCGGGTCGGCCAGAAGTTCGGGGAGAGCGTGACCACGGAGGACCACTCCTTCATGACCTGGCAGGACGGTCAGCTGGTGGAGACGAGACCCGACGGCATGCTCGAAAGGAGCATGGTCAGGGTGGAAGCCATCCCCCCGGTAAAGAAGATAGAAACGCTGGACATGTATGAATTGCTCAAGCACTATTCATACGAGACCACGTACAAAGGCTCGGTCAAGAGATCTGAGCTCAAGAAGGACGACGAGCACGTCTGGTTCAATTGGACCGAGAGAAAGAACCCGGTCAAGCTCAAGAGGTTCATCGCCACGGGCACTCCTGAGTTCGAGGCATTGTGCAGGATCCTTGGCGCGTACATCGCGGAAGGGAGCAGTTCGACCGTCGAGACAACGACCTCAAGAAAAGGAGCCAGCATATCCTCTTCGGACAAGGCGTGGCTGGAACGACTCCAGAACGACTATCACTCGCTGTTCTCAGGGACGACCGCGAGCGTAATTCGACCGAGCCAGGGAACCAGAAGACTGGCTTACAAAACCGATCGCGGCGAAGTAACGGTCCTGTACGAGGACCATACCCACAAGCTGCAGATGATGAATCAGATGGCAGCTGTGTTCTTCAAGGGACTGTGTGGACAGAAGAGCAAGGGAAAGAAGCTCCCTGACTTCATCTTCCACGTCGAAGACCGGTACAAGAGGATCCTTCTTGAAGAGATGATAAAGGGGGACGGGTCCAGAATAACGAACAAGAAGCTGCCCTATTCGGACGAGTACAAGGGGTCCTTCTTCAAGTACGAAACGAGGTCGCTGCAACTGGCCTGCGGGATCAGCCTGCTGCTCAACCAGCTGAACGAGAAATACACCATCCGGCGCAGGGACAGCAAGAACACCTACTGCATCACCAAGACGATCGACCACTACAACAGCGTGCTGAGCAGCAAGCTAAAGGAAGAGGCGTACGACGGGTACGTGTACGATCTTTCGGTAAAGGGCACGCACACCTTCGTGGACAGCTGCGGTCAGATACTGCTGCACAACACCGACTCGCTGTTCGTCCAGTCGCCTTACCAGGACCTCGAGGGCACCGTCAAGTTCGGCACCGAGGTCGCCGAGCGGTTCTCGAGAGAGGTCTCCACCATGGAGTTCGAGAAGGTGTTCGAGTCGCTGTTCTCCCATGGTAAGAAGAAGCGCTACGTCGGCCGCACCGTGTGGCCGACGGAGGGGATGGTCGTCCGGGGCTACGAGATCAGGCGGACCGATTCATTCAACCTGCAGAGCGAGGTCCTCACGGCGGTGTTCGAGAAGGTCCTCGACGGCAAGCCGGAGGAGGGGGTCAAGGTCGCGCGGGAGATGGTGTCCAAGGTCATGGACTGCAAGGTGCCGGTGGAGGACCTGGTGATCTCCAGGACGTGCAAGCCGTTCAGCGCGTACAAGGACCCCGACTCCATGGCCAACGTGCAGACCGCCCGCAAGCTGATGGCCCTGGGCTACGAGTTCGTGCCCGGCATGAAGGTGTCGTGGATCGTCACCGACTCCAAGAAGACGCCTCAGGAGGTCGAGCCGTACGTGTCGGGCCGGCCGTTCGAGCACAAGCCCGACTGCCGGTACTACGCCGAGCGCCTGGCCCAGACCACTGCCCGGGCCACCGAGGTGTTCGGGTGGGGGGAGAAGGACCTCATGACCGGTTCGCAGCAGGTGACGCTGTTCGACAGCGCCTTCGCCTCGGCCGAGCCGGCCAGGCCGAAGAAGAAGGCGGAGACCAAGAAGACCAGCAAGAAGCTCGACCTCCGGGACTTCATGTGAGGCGCCCATCTATACAATCGTTAGCCTCCTTATCAACTTTCAAAGCCACACGGTTAGCTTTAATTGACCATCAGGACGTCTGAACTAGGGTGTCGGATCTGATAGGTAAGCTAGAGCTTATCGGAGAGTGGGCCGACGGCGCGCTCGAGGTCGCCGGGGATCACCGCATGCTTGACATGAAGACGTTGAACGAGACCATCCGGAAGAGGGTCTACGAGATCGACCTCCAGTTCCTCCTCGCCGGCCTGGTGACCTTCCTGGGCGTCCACCGCGATAATGATGAGCCATGGTACTACCTAGAGGTCCACGTCCCCCTGCTCCTAGAAGAGGGCACGGAGTACGACCTGGCCATGTTGCAACGGCGAGCGCAAGCGCTGTCGGAGCTGAAGCAACTGGGCTTCTACCTGCAGAGCGAGCGGGGAGGCCTGGTGAAGTGCTACAAATCGGGACCGGCCAGCGAGCTTGAGGTCGAGCTGGACACCGTAGAGGCGGCCCTGGCAGGCTGATCCCTCGAGGGGCCTGGGGCGGGCCGAGCGGATAAATCATTAAATATGGCCACGCCTTCTCTTGACCCCCTAGTCACGAGATCGCATCTCGTCGGGGAGATGTGCCCTCCCTAGTGGAGGGTGAATCCTTAAACGCCGCATCGGCGGCAGGTGACACACATGGCTAACGAAGCTCAGAGCACCCCGGAAGAGGAGACCAAGACCGTCCGGGGCAAGGACATGTACCACTACATAGCCGAGGCCTGGAACACGCCCTCGGAGTCCTATGTGAAGGACCTGCAGTGGGAGCGCCTCATCCAGTGGCGCAAGGACGAGAACTACATGAAGATCGAGCACCCCACCCGCCTGGACCGGGCGAGGAAGCTGGGCTACAAGGCCAAGCAGGGGTACATCGTCGTCCGCGGAAGGGTCCGCAAGGGCTCCCTGCGCAAGCGGCAGATCCGCAAGGGCCGCCGCGCCAAGCGCCGCGGTATCAACAAGATCACCACCGGCAAGAGCCTTCAGCGCATCTGCGAGGAGCGGGCGGCCAAGCGGTACCCCAACCTTGAGGTGCTGAACTCCTACTGGGTGGGCATGGACGGTCTGCACGAGTGGTTCGAGGTCATCATGGTCGACCCCCACCACCCCGTCATCAAGGCGGACAAGACCATCAACTGGATCTGCGCCCCCCAGCACCGCAACCGCGCCTTCCGCGGCCTCACCGCCGCGGGCAAGGCCGGCCGCGGCCTCAACTGGAAGGGCAAGGGAGCGGAGAAGGTCCGCCCCTCCATCAACGCCCACAAGCACCAGGGCAAGTAAGCCGGAAACCCCTTCCCAACGCCTTTCTTTTTTCTCTCTTTTATGTGCTTTGCCGAACGCCGGCCGATGCCGCCTCGGTCCCACACTGCCCCTTAATGAATAGCGCCCAGGGCGCCGCTGGGTAAAGGGGCCGAAGGCTCACGCCCGCCTTCGGAGCACCACCAGCAGCGCCACCAGCACCGCCGCCGTGCCCACCGCCAGGACGGCCAGGAGGGCGAGGTCGGCACCGGGGGCGGGGGCGCCCAGGCGCTGCAGCCCCCACTCCACCGTCATCCCGGGGACGACCACGATGTCGTACGGTCCGTACGACGTGCCGTCGCGCTCCACGGTGAAGGTGCGAGGCCCTCCTTCCACCAGGGCGGTGAAGGAGCCGTCGGCGGCGGTGGCCACCGCGGTGCCGTCATCGAACACCACGAAGGCCCCGACCAGCGGGGCGCCGTCGGGACCGACGACGGTCCCGGTGACCCAGCCGGCGTTGCCCACCACGAAGGTCAGCGCCTGCGAGAACGGGCGGCCCTCCAGGTCGGCGGAGCGCACCACCAGCTGATATTGCGTGCCGCGCTCCAGCGGCTGGTCGGGCAAGATGACGAGGACGCCGCCTTCCCAGCGGGCGGTGAAGGGGAAGGAGGCGTTGCACTCGGTGCGCTGCCGGTCGACCTCCTCGGAGAAGCGGAGCCTCAGCATGCCGTCCTCCTGCTCCAGCGACACGGTGGGCAGGCTGGTGTCGATGGTGAAGGTGACGGAGCGCTCGACGACCTTGCCGCTCTGGTCCCACGCCCTGGCCTCCACGACGTGGGTGCCGTCGGCCAGGCCGGTGAAGCGGTGGGAGCCGGTGGCGGAGATGTTGAACCACTCCCCGCCGTCGAGACGGACCTCCGCCCACGCCGGACCGGCGAGGTCGGAGAAGGAGCAGGTCACGTTGAGGTCGTTGCTGGCCGTCGTCCCCTCCACCGGGGCGAGGATCGTCAGCGAGGGGGCGGCGGTGTCCACCACGAAGCTCACGCTCTGCACTGCGGCGTTACCGGCGGCGTCCCGGCTGGTGACGGTTACCGTGTGGGGCCCGTCGGCCAGCTCGACCTGGGTGGAGATGGTCGTCCCGTCGAAGGTACCCAGCAGGTTGCCGTCCACCCGGACGATGGAGGACTGGGGGCCGGAGCCCTGGTCCCACACCGACGCGGTGATGGTCACGGTGCTCGAGCCAACCACCCCGGCCGAGGGGGAGAGGATCTCCACCGTTGGCGCGGTGATGTCAACGCTGAACGCCACACTGGCCTCGGCCATGTTGCCCTGGCGGTCGTAGGCGCGCACCTGCACCGTGTGGGATCCGGAGACCACGCCGGAGAAGCTGTGCTGGGAGCTAACGCCCACCGCCTGCCACGGGCCGCCATCCATCCTGACCTCGTAGTGGTCCAGGCCGGAGCCCTCGTCGGAGCCGCTCCACGCGACCCGTACCGTCGAGGTCCCCACCCAGCCGCCCTGGCCGGGGGAGAGGATGGTCAGCGAGGGGGCGACGAGGTCGTCCAGGACGACGGTCCGGGGAGCGCTCCACGCGCCTGCGCCGAGGTCCACCACCGCCCTCACCCGGTAGGTGTACGAACGACCGCCCACCGGGTCCTCGTCGGTGAGCGAGCGGACGCCGGCCCCAACCTGCTGGACCGTCGTCCCGGAGGCGGTGGTCAGCTCCACCTCGTAGCGCACTACCGTCCTTCCGGAGAGGAACGCGGGCTCGCTCCAGGTGAGGACGATGGCGTCCGCATCAGCCTCAAGGCTAGTGGCGGGCGGGGAGGCCACCGCGGCGAAGGGGAACGCGTCGGCCGCGCCGCCCAGAGAGTAGGGGGAGTCGGCCAGGCCGTCCCCGTCAGCGTCGACGGTCCAGTCGGACCAGTGGTTGCCCTGCCCGTCCCGGTGCCACGCCGCGCCGGCGAGGTCGGCCGCCTGGGCCCGGCCGTCGTTGGCGCCAGCGATGCCGTTGTTGCGCAGGAAGGCGTTGCCGGTGACGGTCAGCGCGGTCGAGTCGGCCCGGATGGCGAGGCCGATGTTGTCCTCGAAGAGGTTGCCGGCGACGATGCCGTCCACGCCGGCGAGGTCCAGCCCCAGGCCGTTGGCCCGGAGCTCGTTGGAGGTGAGGTCGACCCAGGAGGCGGAGGCGACGACGGCGGCGCCGTTGTCGCTGAAGACATTGCCGGCAACGGTGATGTCGAAGCACTCCTCGATCAGCAGCGCCAGCTCGTTGCCGGAGAGGTCGTTGCCCTCGATCCGGACGTTGGCTGCCTTGTATAGATGGATGCCGGCGCCGCCCTTGGCGCCGTCGACGCTGCTGTCCCGCAGGGTGAAGTGAAGGGTGGTGTTGCCGAGGTACAGTCCGTCCCCTTCCTCAGAGAGGGAGAGGGGCAGCCCGGCCGCCACGATGGGGTCGCCGGCCGACAGCCCGGAGCCGGTCCAGCCCATCATCTGGGCGAGGGCGGTCAGCTCGTCATTGTTGTCGGCCCGCAGCGAACGGTCGCCCGACTGCACCCGGTCCACGAACCCGCTGCCGCCTCCGTGGCCGGAGCGATGATATGTCCAAGTGACCTCGTGGACTCCCCCCGGCACTTCGACCGACTCGGTCCGCCATCCCGTGGTGCCGCTGATCCTGAGGACCTCGGTCCCATCGATGCTCATCGTGAGATAATCGCCGTAGCCCATGGCCTCGATCTTCCAGTTGAAGCTGAGGGTGGTGGGACCGACCAGGGAGGCGCGCATCCACGAGGTGCCCGAGGCGATGTCCCCGCTCTGGGCGGAGGTCGAGCCGAACGAGCGCTCGAAGCCCACCGCTGTCCATCCGGCGGTGCCTCCGGTGGTCAGCCCGAGGCCCAATGCGTCCACCGCCGCGTCCAACGTGGACGCCTCATACCATGCGAGCGAGCATGACGCCGTCCCCGGGAGGGACGTCGACGGCGTTACGTCCGAGACCTGGGTCGGCCGACCCGGCTCGTACCCGCTGCTGTAATGCTCCAGCCGGAGCGCGGACAGGGTGCCGGCGCCGTTGATGTTGAGGTAGAAGGGACGGGAGCTCGGACCAGAGCTGGCGAGCTCGGTGATGTCCAGGAGCATGAAGTTGGGCATGCTTACGCTGGAAGCGCTGGAGCCGGTCTCGTAGGCCGGCCGCTTGGTCGCCTGGGGCGAGGAGGGGTCGCCCGCGCCCATGGTGATGCGGGCGCTCTGGCGGGGAGCACTGTCGAAGTGCCACACCGCCACCGTGGAGGGTTCATAGGAAGGGCGGTCGGTGACGTACACGGCGTTGAGCCTGCCCGCCGCGCCCATCTCCTTGATGGCGTCGTAGGTCAGCCAGTAGAAGCCTTTGTCACCGGAAGAGGTGCCCCAGGAGTTGACCACCTTGAACGCCCCCATCTCCCCGCCCTCGGACATGCTGTCGTCGTATCCCACCAAGGTCTGGGCGTGGTCGGGCGTGCTCGTCTGGTACTCAGCGCTGGACAGGATGTAGTTGCCGCTGAAGGAGCGGATGTTGGAGGCGGTGATGGTGAAGGTGACCGGTATACCGGAGGCCAGCAGGTTCTTCAATTGCTCGATGGTGGCGTCGCCCTGGTAGGTCAGGGCGACCACCTCGTCGACGCGATGCAGGGGGGCCTCGCGGAACGCCGCCTCCCCGCCCCAGGTGGTGAAGTCGGCGGCGTTGTAGGGCATGGTGGCCATGGTCGCCACTCCCCAGTCACGCATCACCTCGCCGATCTCGGTCATCCAGGAGCCCCTGTCGACCCCGCCGCAGACCATGTTGTAGGCCCACGCCGGCGAGATGCGGTGGGCAGGGTTGGTCTTCACGTCGGTCCACCCCTGGTCCCTCGCCTCCTGGTAGCCGTAGCAGTAATAGGCCGTGGCCCACGCCGCGCAGCTGCCCTGGCTCCCCTGGTTGCCCACTGGCGGGAACCAAGGATCGTCCGAGAGGTCGACCGAGGAAGGGGCCATGGGAAGGGGCTCCGGGGCGCCTATGGTGAGGCGGCCGACCAAGGCCTCATAGTCTTCCTCGCTGGGAGGGGCGAGACCGGTGCCGTGGCCGTCGATGACGACATTGTACTCCCGACCATCGTCCCTCATGCCCCACAGCCGGCGGAGGTCATCGATGCCTTCCGCGGTGAGCAGATAGGGTCCATCCTCCGCGGCGACGGGGGCGGACAGCGGCAGCAACGCCGGGCCTACGAGCAGGGCAAGGATGGCCAGCGCCAGGCCGGCCGGCTTGAGGCGAGGGTTGGCGTACAAAATATCGGGTTGCGAACCCGGGGCTAGAACTTCAAGGTTTTCACCTGATAATCAAAATTATTTTTCGAATTATAGAATAGTCCCCGGTTCCTTGATGCCCTCGATGCGGTCGGCGACCTCCTGCTCGGTCATGCCCACCAGCGGGTAGAACGCCGGGACGCCCAGGCGGACCTCGCGGATGCGGTCTATGTCCTCCAGGCGGTACCCGAACACCGCCCCCAGGGCCTTGGTCTCCTCGATGGCCTCGGCCAGGGTCGGGCGGTCCACGAGCTTCAGACGGGGATCCCAGGGGCGCAGGAGCTCGGCGTGCTCGTCGCCCCAGATCAGCACCCGGCAGCCCCGCTTCATCAGCATCCACGCCGCCAGGGCGTCGCGGTCGCTGTGCACCGACGCCACCACCTTTCCCTGGCTGCCCAGGGGCAGGCCGCCGGGGCCGGGGAGGTAGCGGTGGAAGATGAACGAGCGCTTGCCCCGCACCTCCACGTAGAAGGTGACGTCGGGGCGGGTGAGGTCGACCCGGGCCCCGCGGTCCCGGTTGGCCAGGAAGATGGCGGAGCCGACCTCCCTCCCCACGTCCATGCTGGTGTACGGGTGGTTGCCCTCCCGCCTCGCCTTGACGGCGAACGATGCCCCTTCCGGCAGCACCGAGCGGGAGAGCTCGGCGGCGGTGCGCTGCATCTCCTCCATGTCCGAGCCGCCCTCGATCGCTGGGCTGACAGAGGCCACGCCGAACACCCGCACCAGGGCGGCCGCGGCCTCGTCGACCCGGTCGGTGCGCACGTAGATGCGTCCCTGCTCGCTGTCCACCAGAGCCTCGATCCCATCCCTGGACAGGGCGGCGAGCATGTTGTCCAGGAGGACCGATTCGAAGTACCGGCGCACGCTCGGGGACTTGAGGCCGACCTCGGCGTAGCGGACAAGGAGGATGTTCACGTGCCAACGATGGGGCATCGATTAGAAAACCTTTGCCGGAGGGCATATCTATGGCCGAGCCCCTTGGGCGGTCGTGGACCTCGCTCTCGCCGTTGGGGTGCTCCTGGTCGCCTTCCTCGCCGGCATCGTCGGCTCGGTGTTCGGTCTAGGCGGCGGCATCATCATCGTGCCCGCCCTCACCCTGCTGCTGGGCTTCGAGATAAAGGAAGTCATCGGGGCCAGCCTTATCGGGGTCATCGCCTCCTCCACTGGCTCGGCCGCCCGGTACGTCAGCGAGGGCCTGGTGAACATTCGCCTGGGCATGGTTATGGAGCCCGCCACCACCCTCGGCTCCATCCTGGGGGCGTTCCTGGCCATCTACCTGCAGCAGACCGTCCTGGCCCTCGCCTTCGCCGCGGTGCTGCTGTACGGCGCCTACTACATGATCAAGCAGCCGGAGGTGACGGTGCACTCCCGCCAGAGCGGGTTCTGCGCGCAGCTGGCGGGGCGGTACGTCGACCGCCGGACCAACGAGGAGGTCTGCTATGATGTGCGCAACCTCCCCCGGGGCCTGCTAGCCAGCTTCGCCGCGGGCAACATGTCCGGCATGCTGGGGGTGGGCGGGGGGATCGTCAAGGTGCCGGCGATGAACGTCTGGATGGGGGTGCCCATGAAGGCGGCGGCCGCCACCAGCAACTTCATGATCGGGGTGACCGCGCTGGCCGGGGCGGCGGTGCTGTACGCCAACGGCCTGGTGCCGCCGGTGCTGGCGGCCACCGTGGCCTTGGGGGTGTTCGCCGGGGCCACGGTAGGGCCGCGGTTGGTCAGGCATACCGCCGGAGCGGTGCTGCGCCGGTACTTCGCCCTCCTCCTGGCGCTGGTCTCCGCCCTCATGGTCCTCCAGGCCTTCGGGTTCGCGGGGGGATTGTGATGAATCACGAACACAGCCGCATCGACCGCTACGTCCACCTAGTGCTGCGGGCGGGCATGCTGCTCAGCATCTCCGTGCTCGCCCTTGGCCTCCTGCTCTACGCGCTGTCGCCCGGGGGGGCGCAGGTCGACCTGTCCCTGGACAAGATCGCCGAGGGCGTGCTGGCCGGGAACCCCATCGCCGTGCTGGACCTGGGCATCATCCTGCTCATCCTCACGCCGTTCACCCGGGTGCTCACCGCCGCGGTGGTGTTCATGGTGGACCGGGAGCCCCGCTTCGTGCTCGTGTCCCTGGCGGTCATCGCCGCCATCGTCCTCGCCATCCTGGCCGGCTGATCTGGACACCGGCAAGCAAACCTTCATAGGGCGGGGCAGGGTTCCCTCTCCGGGATGCAGGATGGGGCAGGAGAGAGCACATGATGAGAAGTGGTACTACTCCTTCCTGCCCAACAACATGGCGGGCGGGGCGACCTCTCCCCTCATCCCGTTGTTCGTGACCGAGGGCCTCGGCGGCACGCTCTCCCAGGTCGGGCTGGTCAACGCCTTCTCCTCCCTGGCCTCGGTACCCTCGTACATCCTGTGGGGCAACGTATCGGACACCGCCAAGAAACGGCGGGTCTTCGTGCTCATCGGCTTCGGCGGCCTGGCCCTCGCCCTGCTCATGATGGGGTTGTCCACCACCCTGGACGGATACCTCTTCGCCAACCTCATGCTCGGCCTGCTGTCCACCGCCGCCGCCCCGGTGGGGACGGTGCTCATCCTCGAGACGTTCAAGAAGGAGGAGTGGGCCCAGAGGCTGGGGGACTTCTCCCGGGTCGGAGGCATCGGGTGGGTGTGCGGCCTCATCCTCGGGACCATATGGCTAGGCTTCCTTACCGACGGCAGCGGGGAGTTCACCATGCGCGCCCTGTTCCTGGTGGGGGCGGCTCTGTCCACCTTGTCCATGGTGCTGGCGTACCGCTGGGTGCCCGAGCCGGAAGAGACGGTCGACCGCCGCACCATCAACGACCACCTGGTGCACGTCCCGCTGATGATCGCCGAGCGTGCCCGGTACCTTCCCCAGCGGATCATCCATGTGCTGCAGATCAGCTCCCAGAACATCCGGCTGGAGAACTTTCCCTCCAACCTCCGGCTGTTCTACGTGTTCACCCTGGTGATCTTCACCGGCTTCCAGACCTTCTTCGTGGCCTTCCCCATCTTCCTGCGCCAGTACGCCGGGCTGGCCAGCGCGGAGGTCTTCCTGGTGTACGTCGCCGCCAGCCTCGCCTCCGCCCTGACCTATTCCCAGGCGGGCAGGTGGGCCACCCGCTTCGGCAGCCGGAGGCTGATGTCCGCGGCGGTCACCGGGCGTATCATCCTGTTCCCCACCGCCTTCGCGGTCATGCTGCTGGGCTTGGGGAGGACCGAGCTGCTGGTGGTCTTCTGCGTCCTCCACGCGCTCATCGGGTTCTGCTGGGCCAGCATCGCGGTGGCCGGCAACCACACCGTAGCGGGCATCTGCTACCCCGGGCTGAGGGCCGAGTCCACCGGGATCTACAGCTCGATGCAGGGAATGGCCACCATCGCCGGGGCCATGGTGGGCGGCTTCGTCGGCCAGTACCTGGGGTACCAGGCGGTGTTCTTCCTCGCCTCGGTGTTCCTGGTGCTAGGGCTGGTGCTGTTCTCGAAGATCGACACGGAGAACGGGCCCTCAGGGAGCCCGCCGGTGCGTAACGATCACTAGAGGTTGTTGATCAGGTTCCGCCCGTAGGCCACGGCCAGGCTCTCCTCGCCATCCAGGAGGGTGTTGCCCGCCCCCAGGCTGAAGTAGGTCTTGCCCGCAACCTCGATGCCCTTGGCCCGCATGGCCGCCGCGAGCTTGTCAGCGGGTCCCATGGCCGCGCTGGCCGCCCGAGTGTCGAAAACGAAGGCCTTGGCCTTGGTACCAGCGGGGGCGTTCTTGATGAGCTTGTTGACCTTCCTGCCGGCCAGGAAGCCGTTGGGGCTCCCCATGACCCAGACGTCCGCGCTCTGGAGCTCCGCGGGAGTGACGCTGCCCGCGGCCTTGCAGACCGCGTCCAAGCGGCCCATCTGCTTCATCCCGGAACAGATCGCCTCGGCGACCTTGCCCACGCTTCCACCCGTCGAATCGTAGATGACCAATGCCTTCATCTCGTACCCCTCTCCTCTGGGTTGACTTTTATCGCTATACACTTATCTGTGTATATCCTTTTCTGCGATGGATGGGCTCATCGCCCTGACCGTCCAGGGTGAGCCAGACCGTGCTGGATGGATCGCCGGCCTCAAACGACCATCCCGAGGCTCACCTTCTCATGCGGACGATGAGATAGGCCAGCAGGAGGCTCAAGGCGAGGGCGCCCAGAATCCACAACACCTGCGTCCCCCTCTGCTCCACCGCCCCGTCCCAGGGGGCGCCCTCCACCGCCACCAGGCCGGTCCACAGGCCTCCCTGGAGCAAGTATGTCTGTCCGTCCGGGCCGACCGAGAGGTCGTTGAGCCACCGGCCCACCGGGACCGGGTAGCTCCCCCGGGGCTCCCCGGCGCTGCCAAAGGCATGGATGCTGTCCCGGGAGAAGACGATGGGTCCCTCCGCCCAGCTGGTCATGGAGGCCTCCCCCGGCACCTCCCTCGCCGACAGGACCTCTCCGTCGCGGCTCACGGCAGTGAGGACCGCCGGAAGGGAGGTGATCTCGGCCGGGCGGTCGCTGGCATCGGAATAACGGACCTCGGTGCCGCCCGATGTCAGCACGAAGGCCGTGCCCCCGCGGGCGAAGAGCGATCTGATCGCCCGGTCGGGGGCGGCGCCATCGGGGGCCACGCTGACGTTCCACCGCTTCATGCCCTCCCTGTCGAGGCCCCACACCTCGGGCGGGACGTCCGGTCCGGCATCCACCCCGACCACGATGGTCCCGTTCAGGTCGACCGGCCCGGCCTGTACGCTCGGTACGCCAAGGTCGACGGCCCGGAGGAGGATGCCCGCGCCGTCGATGAAGCAGAGGTTGCCGGAGGAGGCGGCGAGCAGCGGACGGCCGGGGCTGGGGGGCAGCAATGAGGACACTTTGCCAGGGACGGGGCACCTCCACAGCAGGCCCCCGCCCGGGCCGAGGGCGGCGACGTAGGAGAGCGCGGGCGACTGCTGGGTCCCGGAGGCCAATGCCAGGTAGACCACGCCGTCCCCCGGCACCACCGGCGGCACGACCATGCTGTGCTCTGGGAAGTCCACCGAGGCATCGTACGTCCACCTCACCTGGCCTCCGGGGGACACGGCCATCACCGCGGAGAGCGCCTTCTCGCCGTACACAGCGCCCTCGTCCACCGTACGGACGGTGCGCACGAGGTAGACGTCGCCTTCCGCGCCGACGACGGGAGGCAGGAAGCTGCCGGCGAGCGGCAGTTCCCATCTCAGCAGCCCCCTGTTGTCCAGGGAGCGGAGGAGCACGTTGCCCGTTCCATCAGTGCCGTCATCCACCAGGAGGTACAGGTTGCCCAGTCCGTCCACCGCTGGCGCGCCCCGGTATCCGCCCTCCGAGCTCCACTGGACCCCGGTGCCCTGCGACGGCAGGACGGATAGGACCGCCACCAGGGGGAGGGCGATGATCAGCGCGATGGCGAGGGCGACGAGGAGCACATGTTTGGCGCGTCCCATCGCTACTGGTTCGTCGGCGAGCTTAGATAAAGGCTCCGTCCCCGGACGTGCTCATCCTTTTCCCAGCGTGCTGACCTTCAACGCGTGGTCGAAGTTCAGGTGCTTGGACAGGTTGTAGGAGAGGTCGTCGAAGGCGTGGCCGAAGAGGACCTGCCCGCACAGGGGGCAGCGCACCGACTCCATGACGTCCTCGCCGGGCTGCACCGGCCTCACCTGGTGGTGAGCTTCCAATACTCGGCGCTCACCGTAGGATAGGTCGGCCAGCTCGCCGCTCTCCGTCCGGCGGCAGGCGCCCTCGACTGCCGGCTCGACCCTCAGGTCGCAGAGGTTCTTGTAGCCGTGCCGGAGGGCGAAGTGCTCCTGCAGGTTCATGCTCAGCTCGTTCTCACCGTCCCCTTCCAAAGCGTCGTTGCAGATCGGGCAGATCACCCTCATGGGAACCCCGCCCATCGTCTTGGAGCCGGTCCCATATATACGCGCCGTTGTCGGCCAGCGGACGTCCGCTGCGTTCCTTGCTCAGGAGGCGGGTGGCACCGCTACGGCGTGCTGGTGCGCCCGTATGCCGCGGAGAAGTACTTCCTGGTCGAGGGCATGACAAGTGCCAGGAAGATGGCGAGACCCAGGGCGATGGTCATGTAGGTGGCCGGATAGTCGAGCCCGATGAGGGAGTTCTCGACGACCAGCCATACCACGAGGATGACCAGCAGGGCGGCTGCCCCCTGCCAGGACCAGTGGATGCCTCCGGCCTTGCTGACCTTCCCGAGGAAGAGCTCGTCCCTTGTCCAAGTGCCGTAGGCGAGGAACAGGGCGTACAGGCCGTAGATCGCGAACAGGAACAGGCCGACCAGGAAGAAGCTCTGGAACGGGATCCGTTCCGCTACCGAGGGCGGGAAGCCTAAGAGCGCCCCGCTGGGGTCGAACATCAGGAGCAGGCCGCTTATCACTCCTAGAGCCCCAAGGAACACTTCGAGAACGAACAAGACCTTGACGGCCGCTGGACGAGCCCTCTGCGGGTTTGTCAGAACCTCACCTGCACGGATATCGACAGGGGCCTAATTAAGAAGGAGGTAGGAGAGAACGAGCAAGGGAGCGCCATCGTAATGCCGCAAGGCCCGATGAGCGGCGTTCATCCTCCCTCATACCGGCCAGGATAGTGCATGGACATCTTCCAGGGTGCCTACGGTAGAGTGGGCTCGCACAGAACTATTGTACAGAAAAGAGGGAAGATAAGTGCAGGGGAAGGGATTTGAACCCCCGAACCACTAAGGATAAGACCCTGAATCTTACGCCGTTGGCCAAGCTTGGCTACCCCTGCTTGAGTATTTCGTCCCAATACGCTTCGGGTACAAAAACCTTGCTCCAGGGAAGCGGCGCATCGGCGACCGCGCCTCGCCTGGGAGGAATCATTGGCCGCGCGAACGGTGCGCATGAGGTTGTCATTCGCGCGCCGGCCGGAGGGACGAGCGAGGGGCGAACGACGATGCCTCGATGCCAAATGGCGAACGATTATGCCTCCGATACGGGAATACCCTCGTCGTGAAGGACGCGCTGCAAGAGTACCGCTCCAAGCGGGACTTCTCCAAGACTCCCGAACCAGAGGGCGCCGAGGGCGCCGAGGCGCCGTTCTTCGTGGTGCAGGAGCACCACGCCTCCCGCTTCCATCACGACCTCCGGCTGCTCATGGACGGGGTGCTCAAGAGCTGGGCGGTGCCCAAGGGAGTGCCGGAGCAGCCCCGGGTCAAGCGCCTGGCGGTGCAGACCGAGGACCATCCGGTGGCCTACGGGTCCTTCGAAGGGACGATACCTCCTGGCATGTACGGCGCGGGCACGGTGACCATCTTCGACCGCGGAGACCTCGAGGTCACCGAGCGGATCGATGACAAGATCGTGTTCGAGGTCCGCGGCGAAAGGCTGCGCGGCACCTACGCCCTGGTGCGGTTCCGCGGCAAGGAGGACGATAAGGACAACTGGCTGCTGATGCGCACCAAGTGATGAAAAAGGAGTAAGGTTGAGGCCTGCGGCCTCAGTTGAGCGTTTGGCGAAGGAAGGGCTCAGCCCTTCTTCATGATCTTCATCCAGCCGCCGCTCTCGAAGACCCCGAGGCCCCTCTGCTTGAGGGTCTTCTCAAAGTCCTCCCAGGGGATGATCTCGAGGCGGTCGTTGGAGCCCTTGGTGAACTGGATGCCGTTGGTCCCCTTGACCCTTCCCGGCTTGAGGCCCTTCTTCTTCGCGATCTCCTTAGCCTTGTCGACGCTGATTTGTTCCATGACCATGGATTTCCCTCCTGTGCTCTTTGGGGCGATGGTGGCCATGCGACCCAGATAGTAATGGCCCAGACCCATATATAATATTTATCTGATAATGTTTCATGTCCAGTATCGACGGGAATCCCCTTTTCGAACCTTTTCTACTAAAATCAGGGCAGGAAGCAAGGATTGCTGGCCCCGTCTGGCCGTGAAATGTATACCGGGAAACGGGTCAGAGAAGCTTTAATTTGGCCCCCGTGGCCTTCTGGATTGGCAAGGTACCATGTCGTTGTTCGGTTCATCGGGCATCCGGGGAGTGGTGGGGGAGGACTTCACCGTCGAGCTGGCCGAGAAGATCGGGGAGGCGGTGGGGAGCATGCACGGCCGCATCGTGTTGGGCCGGGATACCCGCACCACCGGGCCCATGGTGGCCCAGGCGCTGGTATGCGGGGCCGCCGCGGCCGGCGCGGAGGTCCACGACGCGGGCATGGTGTCCACCCCCACGCTGGCGAGGGCGGCCGCATCCTTCGGCTGCGGGATCATGGTCACCGCGTCCCACAACCCCGCCCCGTACAACGGGGTGAAGCTGTGGAATCCTGATGGCGCGGCCTTCGACACCCCCCAGATGGAGGCGGTGGAGGCGCGCATCGCCCGTCCGGCGGAGCCTCGGGACTGGCGGCATGTCGGCCGCTGCGTTCCCTTGGAGGGGGCGGAGCGGGCGCACACCGAGGCCGTCCTTCGGTCGGTCGGCGCTTCCGAGGCCTCGGTGGTGGTGGACTGCGGGTGCGGGGCGACGTTCAGGGTCAGTCCGCTGACCCTCCGGGAGATGGGGTGCTCGGTGCTGTCACTCAACGCCCAGCCCGACGGCTTCTTCCCTGGCCGGACGCCAGAGCCGACCGAGGACCAGCTCGCCGACCTCAAGGCCGCGGTGGTCCGCCGGGGGGCGGACGTCGGCATCGCCCATGATGGCGACGGCGACCGCATGGTGGCGGTGGACGACCGGGGCCGGTTCGTGGACGGGGACCGCCTCATCGCCCTGTTCGCCGCGGCCACCGGGGCGCGGGGAGTGGTAGCGCCAATGGACGCCTCCATGGTCCTCGACGAGATGGTGGGGCGGGTGGAGCGGTGCAGGGTCGGCGACGTGTACGTGGCCGAGGAGCTCAAGCGCACCGGGCTGGACTTCGGCGGGGAGCCGTCCGGCACCTACATCTTCCCCAAGGAAACATACTGCCCGGACGGCGTGCTGGCCGGCGCCCTGCTGGCCCGCATGGCCTCCGAGCAGCCCATCTCCGAGCGGCTGGATGCCTTGCCGTCGTTCCCGGTGTCCCGGGGATCGCACCGCTTCGAGGCCCGTAAGAAGGGGGAGGTCAGGCAGCGTCTCGCCGAGGAGATGGCAAGCCTCGACTGTGACCGCCTGCTCACCCTGGACGGCTTCCGGGCGGAGTACCCCGACGGGTGGCTGCTCCTCCGCCTCTCCGGCACCGAGCCCAAGCTGCGCGTCACCGTGGAAGCACGGGACCAGGAGGAGCTGGACCGGCTGGTGGGCATCGCCCAGGGCGTCCTCGGGAGGTGCCTGCGGTGAAGGCCCTGGTGCTGGCGGCGGGCGAGGGCACGCGGCTGCGCCCGCTGACCTCCAACATCCCGAAGCCCCTCTTGCTGGTGGCCGGACGGCCGTTCCTATCCCACGTCCTGGACGCGCTGTCATCCCAGGGCATCAAGGACATCTACATCCTGGTGGGGTGGAAGGCCAACAAGATCAAGGAGCACTACGACGACGGCTCCTCGATGGGGCTGCGCATCACCTACCTCGAGCAGAAGGAACGGATGGGCACCGCCCACGCCATCGGCTGCGCCGCCGGCATCATCGACGAGCCGTTCGTCTGCGTCAACGGCGACGTGGTGCTGTTCGAGGCGGACCTCCGGAGGGTCCTCGACCGCTACGAGGAAACGAAGACCACGGTCATGGGGGCGGTGAGGGTGCCGGAGCCGGAGCGGTTCGGGGTCATCGAGGAGCAGGACGGCTTCCTGCTGCGCATCCACGAGAAGCCCAAGGTGCCGCCCACCGACCTCATCAACGCCGGGGTGTTCGTCTACACCCCTGAGGTCTTCCAGCAGATCCGCTGCACCCCCAAGTCGCCCCGCGGGGAGTACGAGATCACCGACACCCTGAACGCCATGGCCGCCCGGGGCCGGGTGGCGGTGCAGCCCCTGAAGGAGGCGTGGATCGACGTGGGCCTGCCGTGGGACCTCCTCCACGCCAACGAGATCCTGATGTCCCACTTGGAGCGGCGCATCGAGGGCACGGTGGAGGAGGGCGCGACGCTCAAAGGTCCAGTGGTAGTGGAGAAGGGCGCCCTGGTCCGCTCCGGTGCGTACATCGAAGGTCCGGCGTACATCTCCGCGGGCTGCGACGTCGGCCCCAACTGCTACATCCGGCCGTCGACCTGCCTCGGCCCCAAGGTGCGGGTGGGGGCCTCGGTGGAGATCAAGAACTCCGTCATCATGAGCGGGACGCACGTTCCTCACCACAACTACGTGGGGGACAGCCTCATCGGGGAGCGATGCAACCTGGGGGCGGGGACCAAGGTGGCGAACCTGCGGTTCGACGACAAGACGGTCAAGGTCGTCTTCCGGGGCGAGCTCGTCGACTCCGGGCGGCGCAAGCTGGGGGTCATCATGGGCGACGGCGTCAAGACCGGCATCAACGCCATGATCGATGCGGGGACGGTCATCTACGAGGGCTCGGTGATCGGCCCGGGGGCCTCGGCCAAGGGGTCCATCGGCCCCAACTCCAAGATCCTCTAGACGACCTCGAGCTCCACCGGCCGGCCGGAGCGGTCGTAGCAGCGCCAGGACCGCAGGTCGTACGGCAGGCAGGTGATGATGTGGGTGCTGCCGAACGAGCTGAACAGGTGGAGGTCCTCCTCCGACGGCCGGTTGGACGGGCTGGGATGGGAGTGCACCGAGCCCACCACCGAGAAATCGATGGGGAGGTTGAAGGTGGGGAAGGTGGCGGAGTAGTCGCTGGAGATGCTCCCGGGGAGCAGCACCAGCTCGTAGATCACGCCGCCCTCGGCCCGGAGGGCGGCGGCGAACTCCCGGGGGTGGGTCTCCCTGGCCGCCTCGCTGATCATCTCGAGCACCTCCCGCTCGATGCCCCACACCTTGCGCCGGCTCATGGTCCGCAGACCAGCTTCTCCCTGGTCCTCTTGTAGAAGTCCCGCTCGAACCGTATGAAGCGGGCCCGCTCCTCGGCCAGGCTGAGGGCCACGGTCTCGTCGCCCTCCATCGGCCGCTCCTGCTGCCCGTCGATGACGCATAGGCAGGGCTTGGGCTTGGCCAGCTCGACGCGTACCTTGCTCGACGCCGGCACCACCAGGGGGCGGGTGGTGAACTTGAACGGGGCCATCGGCGCGATGACGAAAGCGTCCACCCGGGGGTCGATGATCGCCGAGCCCACCGCCATGGCATAGCAGGTGCTCCCGGTGGGGGTGGCGACGATGATGCCGTCGGCCCGCACGTCCATGGCCAATTGGTCGTCGACGAAGATGTTGAAGTGGCGGATCTTGGCGACGTGGGCGGTGTGGACGACGGCCTCGTTGGCGGCGTCAAAGAGACGCTCCCCGTCCACCTCGGTCCGCAGCTTGATGCGCTCCTCGACGAAGTAGTCGCCGGCGAAGAGACGCAGCAGGCCGGCCTCGATCTCGGTCTCGTTGACCTCGGCCAGGAAGCCCAGCACGCCGGCATTGATGCCGAAGATGGGCGCCTGGGTGCGCTGGAGGGAGCGCAGGATGGTGCCGTCCCCGCCGACCGTCACCAGGACGTCGATGTCCATGTCCTCGACCGGCACGCCCTCCTCGCCGAGCAGGCGGGCGATGCCCTGCTCCAGAACGAGGTCGTGGCCCTTCAGCGCGGTCACCGCCTTGCGGGCGACCCGGATGGACTCCGGCACCTCGGAGTTGGCGGTAAGTCCGAGCCTCACAGCAGCACCTCCCTGACCCTCTGGTCGCCGTAGGCCAGGAAGTTGGAGCGGGCCGCCAGGTCGAACGGCATGTCCAGCTTCCGTCCCTGCAGGTCGACGAGGTCCCCGCCGGCCTCCCTCAGCACCAGCACGCTCGCGGCGATGTCCACCACCCGGATGGACTTCTCACGGAGGTCGCAGTTCATGTAGTATGCGTCGAACTTGCCCTGGGCGACCATGCACATCTCCAGCGAGGCGCAGCCCAATGAGCGCACCCGCCCCGCCTTCTTGATCACCTTCATGGTGTCGACGCAGGCATGGCGGCCCAGGTACACCAAGGTGGCGGGCGCCTGAGGGTCCGCCTCCCGGACCCGGAGGGGCCGGCCGTTGAGCTCCGCGCCCTTCCCCCGCTCGGCCACGAACAGGTCGTCGCTCACCAGGTCCCGGACCACCCCCACCTCGACGCCCGTCAGCGAGGAGGCGCCGACCGCCAGGGAGACGCTGTACAGAGGAATGCCAAGGGTGGAGTTGTGAGTGCCGTCGATGGGGTCGACCACCAGGGTCAGCTCCTGCCCCCGGTCCACCAGGCCAGCCTCCTCGCTCAGCACGTTGACCGGCAGGTCCATCTCCTCCACGCACTCCAGGATGACGTCCTCGGCCACCTTGTCGATGTTGGAGGTGGGGGTCCCGTCGGCCCCGGTGCCCAGCTCGAGGCCGCGGTCGAAGGACTCGGGCAGCGCCCAAACCGCGTCCCGGACCCGCTGGGAGATCGCTTCCAGTTCCTTTCTCATCCGTCGGCACAACGACGAGCACGGATAAAGTATGTGCCCTGTAGAAACGATTTTATCCGCCAGGCTCACAAAAGAAGAGCGGAGGCATGGGATGACCCAAGAGTTCAGACCACTTCTCGCACCTATCGTGAACATCGACCACGACCGCGAGAGGTACAAGATCCAAGTGGAGCTGCCCGGCGTCAAGAAGGACGACATCGACCTGGAGGTGTCGGAGAGCAGCTTCTGCATCCGGGCCAGCCGGAAGGATGCGGAGATGGCAGGGTGCTACTTCCTGGCCCACCCGGTCGACATCGACGGGGTGGACGCCTCGTTCGACGAGGGCCTGCTCAACGTCAGCATACCGTTCAAGATCCCCATCCGGGGCAAGCGGATCGATATCCGGGAGGGCCCCAGCGACATCGACCAGCAGAACCCCCGCCGCATCGAGGTGGAGGAAGGGAGGGGCAGCCTGGGCATCGGGACGTACTGAGGCTCAGGACCTCAGTACGACTACCGGGCGAAGGTCCGGACGACGTTCCGCACGCTCACCGCCGAGGCGTACTCGTCGGCGAGGTACGCGGCCTGGTCCGGGGTCAGCCCGCTCCTGACCAGCTCGCGGTAGAACGCCTTCCGGGCGCGCTTGGCCTGGCGCTTCATGCGGAGGTACGACGCGCCGAGGCGGAGCACCAGCCCGGGAGCGGAGGCGGTCACGTAGAGGACCGCCTCGCCGGCCTCCCGACGCACGCTCACTCCTCCTTTTCCTTGGAACCCTTCGCCACCCCCCCGACGATATTGCCCAGGTTCATGTTGGACATGTACACCTTGGTGAGGGCGAAGGCCTCCTCGTTGCTCATCCCGGCATCCTTGAGGGTCCGGTAGAAGTTGGCCACCGCCTTCCCGTACTCCTCGCCCTCCTTGGCGCCGTAAAGCACCTTGGTCACGCTGGACAGGAGCCCGGGGATGGTCTCCGACATGACCTTCATGATCTCCTTGATATCTTCTGGGTTCGGCATCTCGCTGTTGCTCATCTCTTCACCTTCTTTCGCCGCTCGCTCGCGGCATATCTAGTTAGTGTGACCACATTACTTGGACAATCCGAGCACTTCTGCCCACTTCCTGACCACGTCCTCGGACACGCGGAAGGAGCTGGCCTTGCGGCCCTTCTCCTCGATCACCAGTCCTTCGCCGACCAGCTCATCCAGCTTGGCCCGGACGATGCGCCGGGAGGAGGAGCCGGTGCGCGACCGCAGCTCGTCGGCCACCTGCGAGATGTTGTACCCTGGATGGTCGAGCAGGATGCGCAGGATCTCCTTGGAGATGGGGTCCTTGACCTGGGGCAGGATGACGTCGATCGCGATGACCCCGTGCCGCTGGTACAGGTCCAGCAGGCGGAAGTACCGCTGGACGATGCCCTGGAACTGGCCCAGCTGCTCCACCAGCTCGGCATAGGGCCGGGTGACCTGGCGAAGGGCGGCCTCCAGGCTGGCGATGCGCTCGCTCAGCTCCTGGACCTGGCGGTCCCGGTCCTCCTCGGCCACGGACGGGAGAGCGGTTCTGGGCGTAGATAAGCGTTGCCGGGCGGTGTTCTTGCCCAGCAGCGGGGGCTCGGCGCGGTTAAATATTGGGCGGGCATCTTTGCCGGTCATGAGCGGTCCTGCCATCCGACCGACCAGGTTCCCCGGGGTGTTCACCGACGGGGACCGGCTGTACACGCTCAACGCCGCCCCCGGCCACGCCGTGTACGGGGAGCGGATGGTGTCCTCCGGCGGCAACGAGTACCGGGAGTGGAGCGTCACCCGCAGCAAGCTCGCGGCGTACCTCCGCAACGGCGGCTCCCACCTGCCCATCCGGGAGGACTCCCGGGTGCTGTACCTGGGGGCGGCCAGCGGGACCACCGCCAGCCACGTCGCCGACATCGCCCACCGGGGCATGGTGTTCTGCGTGGAGTTCTCCCCCCGCTCGTTCCGCGACCTGGTGGAGGTCTGCGAGACCAGGCCGAACATGGTGCCCTTCCTGGCCGACGCCACCAGGCCGTCGGAGTACGCCTTCGCGGTGGACCGGGTGACGGTGGTGTACCAGGACGTGGCCCAGAAGGGCCAGGCGCTCATTCTGGCCAAGAACATGAGGGAGTTCTCGGCCCCCGCCGGCATGCTGGCGGTGAAGTCCCGCAGCGAGGACGTGACCCGCCCGCCCCGCGAGGTGTACGAGATGGTCAGAGGCCAGCTGCGGACCGAAGGCCTGAAGGTCGTGGAAACGGTACCCCTCGATCCCATGGAGAAGGACCACGCGATGGTGGTGGTGGAACGGTCATGAGGACGGTGTACTGCATCGCCTTCCGGGACGACGAGTTCCTGATGGTGTTCAATCCCAAGCGGGGGGGATGGGAGATGCCCGGCGGGAAGGTGGAGAAGGGGGAGAGCGACCTCGAGGCGATCCGACGGGAGTTCGCCGAGGAGACCGGGATGACGCTGCGGGCCCTGTGCTGCGTTGAAACGGAAGAGGGCTCGGTCTTCGCCGGGGAGGTGGGCGAGCCGGCCGGTGAGGGGGAGATGGACTGGTGCCTGTTCGACGCCCTGCCAGAGCAGCTGGCGTTCCCCAGCTGCGAGTACCTGCCGCTCATCGAGTGGGCGCGGAGGGCGTGCGCGGAGAGCCGCCGCCCCGCCTAAGTGTTATATACGGGAATCGGAATTGGCTTATCCTTCGCCACCAATCCAAACACGTTACATTTCACCTGATGGAGGTTTCACATGGCTCGTATGCATGCCAGGAGAAGGGGGAGGTCCGGGTCCCGCCGGCCGCTCATCACCGAGAACCCTGAGTGGGTACCCCTGAGCAAGGAAGAGATCGAGAACATCGTGGTCAAGATGGGACAGGACGGCGTCCCCGCGGCCCGCATCGGCCTGGTCCTGAGGGACCAGCATGCCGTTCCCGACGTCAAGCTGGCCACCGGCCGGACCGTCGCCGACATCCTCGCCGCCAACCAGCTGAAGCCGGCGCTGCCCGATGACCTGGTCGCCCTGATGAGGAGGGCCATCCGCCTGCAGACCCACCTCAACGAGAACAACAAGGACCTCGCCAACAAGCGGAGCATGCAGATGATCGAGTCGAAGATCCGCCGCATCGTGAAGTACTACAAGCGCGAGGGCGTCCTTCCCGCCGAGTGGCAATATTCCATCCAGAACGCCGAGCTGCTCATCGAGTGAGGCGTATGGAACCAGGGGCTCAGCTCCCTGATAAACTCCTTTCCCGCATTTCTATCGCCAAGCAGGAGCTGGAGCGTTCGGCCGAGGTCCGGGTGGTGTCGCACTACGACGCCGACGGCATCTCCTCGGCGGGGGTGCTGTGCAACGCCCTGCTGAGGGCCGGGAAGCGCTTCCACGCCACCCTGACCAAGGTGCTCACCGATCGCATGGTGGAAGAGGTGGCCGCAGGCTGCGAGTTCCTCATCCTGTCGGACATGGGCTCGGCGCAGCTCGATGCCTTGGAGGCGTCAGGCTGCCGGGCCATCGTGCTCGACCACCATACCCCGCTGCGCGACTCCGAGAAGGTGGTGCACATCAACCCCCACCTGGTGGGCATCGACGGCATGACCTCGGCGTCGGCCTCGGCGATGTGCATGCTGTTCGCCGTCCATTTGGACGAGGCCAACTGGGACCTTCTGCCCATCGCCTTCGCCGGCATCAGCGGGGACCGCCAGGCCATCCGCGGCCTCACCGGCATCAACCAGTGGCTGTACGAGGAGGGGGCCAAGCGGGGCATCGTGGAAACGCTGCCGGGCTCCCTGGTGCCCGCCGGCCCCCTGGCCGACGGCCTCTACGCCTCCACCGATCCCTACGTCCGCGGGGTCAGCGGCGACCGGGAGGGGGCCCAGGCGCTGCTGGAGGAGGCGGGCATCGCGGTCGACGCGTCCTCCCGGGACCTCGACGACGCCGCCCGGATGAAGCTTTCCAGCCTGCTCGCCCTTCGCCTGGCCGAGCAGGGAGTTGGTCTGCCGACCCTGGAGGAGGTGGTCCACGAGCGCTACTACTTCCCCCGCGCCCGCATGGAGGCCGACGAGCTGGCCGGCCTGCTCAACGCCTGCGGTCGCTCGAACAACGAGGGCATGGGCCTGGCGCTGACCCTGGGGGACCAGGACGCCCTGCAGGGCGCCCGGAAGCTCCGCCAGGAGTACGTCGAGGAGGTCCTGGCCGGCCTGGAGCGCATCGCCCGCGAGGGGGTGGAGCGCAAGGAGCACATCCAATACTTCCGCAACGAGAACCTCGGCCTGGCCGGCATCCTGTGCGGGGTGACGATGCAGTACCTCGGCGACCGGGACAAGCCGACCATCGCGCTATCGCCGTCCGACGACGGGACCAAGGTCTCGTCGCGGGGGACGTTCGAGCTGCTGGAAAAGGGCATCGACCTGGCCGTGGCGCTGCGGGAGAGCGCCGCCAGCGTCGGCGGCACCGGAGGAGGTCACCGCATCGCATCCGGCGCCACCGTGCCCAAGGGCCGGGAGGATGAGTTCCTGGCGACGCTGGACCGCGTGATCGGCGAGCAGAAAGCGAAGAAGGCCTAGTTCAGCGCCACCGCACCTCGACCTCGTCGGTGCGGAAGCGCTGGTCCACCTTGGTGTCCTCGACGCTCATGCTGACGCCGGCGCGGTGCATGACCAGGCCGGTCCAGGCGATCATGGCGCCGTTGTCCACGCACAGCTTGGGCTCGGGGACGAACATGCGGGCGCCGCGCTCGCGGGCCATGGTCTCCACCATCCCCCGCAGGCGCTTGTTCTGCACCACCCCTCCGCCCAGCAGCACCTCGTCCTTCTCGATGTGGGCCATCGCTCTCTCCGTGACCTCGGTGAGCATGGCGAAGCAGACCTCCTGCACGGAGAAGCAGATGTCCTCGAGGCGCTCGCCCCGGGCCCGGTGGGCCAGGGCGGCGGTCATGATGCCCGAGAATGCCAGGTCCATGCCCTTGACCGAGTACGGGAGGTCGAGCATCTTGTCGCCCTCCAGGGCCAGCTTCTCGATCTTCGGGCCGGCGTAGTAGCCGATCCCCAGCTCCCGCCCCAGCTTGTCGAGCATGTTGCCGATGCCGATGTCCAGCGTCTCGCCAAAGATGCGGTACCGGCCATTGTTGAACGAGATCACCTGGGTGTTGCCGCCGGAAGCGTACAGCAGGACGGGGTCCACGGCGTCGGTCTTGGCCACCCCGATCTCGAGGTGGGAGACGCAGTGGTTGACGCCGACCAGAGGGCGGCGTAGCGAGATCGAGAGAGCGCGGGCGGCGGTGGCCACGGTGCGCAGGCAAGGTCCCAGCCCGGGGCCCTGGGAGAAGCACACCACGTCGAGGTCGGACAGCCGCACCCCGGCCGTCTCGCAGGCCTTGCGGATGAGCGGGACCACGACCTCGGCGTGGTGGTTGGCGGCCTCCCGGGGGTGGATGCCGCCCGTCGCCGGGCGGTACATGTCCAGCTCGTTCGCCAGGACGTTGGCGTCCTCGTCCACGATGCCCACCCCGCAGGTGTGGGCGGTCCCCTCGATCCCCAGCGCGATCATCGCACCGGGCTCAGGCCTTGCCGGCCAGCTCGTTCAGGCGGGTCATGATGGCGATCGCGCCCTCGGTCACCTCTTCGTCCACCACCAGGATGGGGGTGTGCCTCCCCAGGATCTCGTAGTAGGCCGCCTCGGCGAGACCTTCGGGGGTGGAGGTGTCGACGATGCTGATCTCCAGGCCGGCGGGGATCCGCTCCTTGATGTAATCGCACTTCTGACATCCAGGCTTGGTGAACAGCAGTATCTCTGGCATCGTATTCTTCCCTCAATCAGGGGACTGCCATTAAAACCTTTTCGAGATAGTTTCCAGTCATTCGGCCGAGAGCGTTTTATCCCCGCATCGCGTTCCCGGCGGTGGATGGGAACATGGGAGAACTGCTCAAGGCCACCTGCTCCAGCTGCGGCTTCGTTTCCGAGGACCTCTACACCGGCTTCGGCTTCCAGGGCGCGGGCGACCATTTCATGGAGCCGTCCATCTGTCCGAAGTGCCGCTCCTTCGCCCTCCGGGACCGCCGGCATCCTCCCCAGCCGTGCCGGAGGTGCCGCACCCCGGTGGTGTTCTACGGCGACCGCCGGTTCTCCGTCCTGTTCTTCCCCGACCCGCTGCACGCCGAGCTGGTGGCCGAGGACTCCACCGACGTCCTGACCGAGGGACGGCACGTCTGCCCGCAGTGCGGCAAGGTCTCGCTCGTCTTCCGCAACATCGGCCAGTGGCAGTGAGCCAGCGTCCAGCTGGCCGGCCGTTGGCGGTTTTTTATACCCGGCGATTCCAAGACTGTAGAGATGAACGGTCAGTTGAGGAACAAGGTCGTCCTCGTCACTGGCTCCTCCCAAGGCATCGGGCGCGCCACCGCCCTGCGGTTCGCCGAGGAGGGTTGCCGGGTCGTTATCACCTACCACCGGGACGACCGGGGGGCCGAGGAGGCCTCCGAGCGGTGCCTGAGGCTGGGTGCCCCTCGCACGATGGTGCTCCAGCTCGACGTCACCGACGACTACAGCATCGCCCGGGCGGTCGGGACGGCCGTCGACGAGCTGGGCGCTATCGACGTCCTGGTCAACAACGCCGGGGTGCTCGTCCGCAAGCGGCTGGAGGAGCAGAGCCCGGAGGAGATCGAGGTCCAGGTCCGCACCAACCTCGAAGGCACCATCAAGATGACCCGGGCCTGCCTGCCGCACCTCAGGGAGGCGGTCATCAACGTCACCAGCCTCACCGCGCTGCGGGGCTACCCCAGCCTCGGCACCTACGCCGCCTCCAAGGCTGGGATCATCGCTTTCACCCGAACGCTGGCTGACGAGATCGGACCGCGGAGGGCGTACAACGTCTTTCCGAACGCCACCGCCACCCGAATGACCAACTTCCACGGCGACCCTCCGGAGGAGGTGGCCGAGGCCATCGTCCGGCTGGCCCGGGGCGACTACGCCGTCCCCAACGGCGGGGACGTCAAGGTCGGGGACCTGCCCATCGCCAAGGGGTACGGCGAGGCGCTGGCGGCCCACGCCGGCCCGGCGAGGTGAGACATGTCGGGCTCCAAGCTCATCGGCCTGCTGCTGTCCTCCGCCGGCGCGGTCTCCATCCTCGGCTCGGTCCTCAACGCCGCCCCCGGGGCGGTGGCCCAGGTGCCGGGGGAGGTGCTGCTGCGCCTGGGCCTGGTCATCGGCCTGTCCCTGGTAGGAGCGGTGCTGCTCGCCCTTGGGGCGGCCTTCCTCCTGTGCACCGGACCGGGAAAGGAGAGGGCCCGGGGCCGGCGGACCTGAGCGCCGGGGTTTCTCCGTTTTTACAATCTGGCCAAGAGCGAAAAGGATATAGACAAGTACGGTATATGGACAAAAACCACAAAGGGCTCATGGTCTAGTGGCTATGACGTCTCCCTGACACGGAGGAGATCGCCGGTTCGAATCCGGCTGAGCCCACTCTTCTCTTCTTCACATCCTTTTGATGCTTTCGCATCGCCGGTCAGGGCTCTGTCAGTCCCTCTCTCCGCCCGCTCCGTTCTCGGCCCTGGGCGGAGCGCTCCATCACCTTGGCGGCGGCCAGTATGGCTGGGCGAGCATCGCACATACCGTTCCGTCCCGACGTGCCAGAAGTTCAAAAGGTTCATATGCTTTCGCGCGTTTTGTAATCATCCCGCCGGAGGGGGCAGACCGTGGTGATGGGGTCGTGAGCCAGCCCTCGGAAGGTAGGGTGAGGGACGCGGTCGATGCTCTCCGACTACGATATTCTTGAGAAGCTCGTTGAAACCCCCCAGTCCACGATCTTCAAGGCGTACCGGAAGCAGGAGCCCGACCGCCTGCTGGCCCTCAAGCTGTTGAAGGCGAGCGGCCTCTCCGAGCACGCCAAGGTCCGCATGCGACAGAAGATCGAGCACCTCAGGATACTGGACGATCCGTTGCTGATCACTCCCCGCTCGCTCGATGACGGGGGCGGGGCGTGCTTCATCACCCAGGACTTCTTCGACGGCATCAGCCTGGACCGGTGGATGGCGGCCCGCCCCCGGGTGACGCTGGACGAGTTCTTCACCATCGCCATCCAGCTCGCCCAGGCGCTGGACAAGGCCCACGACGCGGGGGTCATCCACGGAGGGGTCAAGCCCCACAACATCCTCGTCGGCGACGACCTTGAGGTCCGGCTGATCGACTTCATCACCACCGTCGACGTGAGGGACATCAGCCACTTCATCTACGATCGCGGGTTCATCAGGAACACCCTCGCCTACACCTCGCCGGAGCAGACCGGGAGGATCAACCATCGAGTGGTCTTCTCCTCCGACCTTTACTCCCTGGGCATCGTGCTCTACGAGCTGCTTACCGGGAGGGTGCCGTTCCTCTCCGACGACCCGCTCGAGCTGATCCACCAGCACCTCGCCAGGGAGGCGCCGGCCGCCTGCCAACAGGACCCCCAGGTACCGGCGGCCCTGAGCAACATCGTCGCCAAGCTGATGCTCAAGGAGCCGGAGAAGCGCTACCAGAGCAGCCGAGGGCTGCTGGACGACCTGACCAAGTGCCGGGACCAGTATGCCGTGCTCGGCACCATCGAGGAGTTCCCTCTGGAGAGGAGCGTGTGCACTCACCGGGTGGCGTTCATCTCCAAGATGGTCGGCCGGGACACTGAGGCGGACATCATTCTCGGCGAGTACGAGGGTGTGACCCGGGGCGAGTTCCGCTCGTTGTTCATCTCCGGGCTCTCCGGCATCGGGAAGACCCGCCTGATCCAGGAGCTGCAGAAGCCCATCGTCCAGCACAAAGGGTACTTCACCTCAGGCAAGTTCGACGTCTACCAGAAGAACATCCCGTACAGCTCGCTCATCCAAGCGCTCAGCGGCCTCATGCGCACCTTCCTCACCGAGAGCGACGAGCGGGTGACGATGTGGAGGACCAAGATCCTCAGCGCGGTGGGCACCAACGGCAAGGTCCTCACCGATGTCATCCCAGAGCTCGAGGTCCTCATCGGCACCCAGCCCGAGGTGCCGCCGCTTCCCCCGGTGGAATCGCTCAACCGGTTCCACGACCTCTTCGACCGGTTCCTGAGCTGTCTTGCCAGCGAGGACAATCCGCTGACGCTGTTCATCGATGACCTTCAGTGGTGCGACGTGGCCTCCTTCGATTTCCTAGCCAACCTGTTCGCCAACCACCAGGACCATCCGTACCTCTTCTTCCTCGGCGCGTACCGCCACAACGAGGTCGATCCCAGCCATCCCCTGACCAAGCTCATCAAGGACGTCAAGGAGGGTGGCCGCCCGCTCAAGGAGATCCAGCTCGGCCCGCTGCGGCCGGAGCACTGCCATGAGATGGTCGCCTACATCCTCGACTCCTCGCTGGAGCAGACCAGGGCCCTGTCGAGCTTCATCAGCACGCTGACCGAGGGTAACCCGCTCTTCGTCAGCGAGAGCCTGTCCTATCTTCACAACGAGCAGCTCCTCTACCTCGACGAGGAGGGGCAGTGGCGGTGGGACCTCGACAAGATCCGCCGCTCGCGCATGCCCACGACCGTCGTGGCGCTCTTCAGCTCGAAGATCCAGAGGTTCACGCCCGACCTCATCAGCCTGCTGGAGTACTGCGCCTGCATGGGCAACACCTTCTCCCCGGCCGAGCTGTCGCTGATCACCGAGCAAAGTCTGCTGGACGTCTATGAGACGCTCAAGCCCGCCCTCGGGCAGGGACTGCTGATCGAGAGCAAGAGCCAGCTGCAGTTCATCCATGACAAGGTCCAGGAGGCCGCGCTGTCGGCCATACCGGAGGACCGGCGCCGCCGCATCCACCGCCAGGTGGGCGAGCACCTCCTTTCCGCGGTCGACCCATCGGCGAACCTGGAGAAGCTGGGCAACCTGTTCACCATCGTGTCCCATCTCAACCTGGGGCGGGAGGAGCGGCTGGACCCCGAGGCGGCGTACCGCCTCGCGGACCTCAACTACCACGCCGGCAACAAGGCGCTCAACTCCCTGGCCACCGAGGCCGCGAACGAGTACTTCAGCATCAGCCGGGAGCTGCTGCCGGAGGACCGCTGGGAGGACGCGCATTATGAGCAGACCTTCCGCATCTATCAGCGGGGGGCCAAGACCGAGCTGATGTGCGGCAACTACGAGCACTCGGAGAGGTTGCTCGACCAGCTCCTGGCCAACGCCCGGACCGACCTGGACAAGGCGGAGTGCCTGGCGGAGCAGACGACCTCGCTGTCATCGATCGGCAACTTCATCAAGGCCATCGAGACGGCCAACCGTGGCCTGGCATTCTTCGGACGGGACATCCCGGACAGCACCGAGGAGGCGGACCGGCGGCGGCGGGAGCTGATGGACGCGATCGCGTCCATGGGGGTAGACGTCTGGAAGACCATCCGGGAGATGCCCTTCACCACCGACCGAAAGAGCAAGATCGAGCTGGCGTTCTACAGCGAGCTGATACCAGACCTGTACATGTCCGGCCGGGTGCCCCAGCTGTACCTGTCGGCCGCCCAGTCCACCCAGCACTGCCTGACCGGGGGCATGGACGAGTCGGTCATCTACTCCTTCAGCATCATGGGCCTCCAGCTCGGGGAGCAGGGGGACTTCGAGCAAGCGTTCCGGTACGAGGACCTCGCCCGGGACCTGTCAGCGAAGTACCCCAACACCTTCGGGGCCACCCGGGGGATGAACGGGATCGTGTGGTGCAACATGCACTCCCGCTCCCACCCCCGGGAGATCGTGGAGTACTGCCTGCGCTCGATCCAGTGCGGGAAGAACTGCGGCGACCTGTACAACGCCGGCCTCTCCTACGGTCCGCTGATGTGGAACCTGCAGGTCCAGGGGGCGGACCTCTCGGCGATCGAGGACTACGCCGAGGAGTGCCTCCAGTTCTCCAAGCGCTACCGTCTGTCCTTCTCGGTCGGCCTGGCCGAGGCGGTCCAGGCAGGCTGGATATGGCCGATGAGGAACGGCCGCGAGCCGGTGCCCATGGAGGGCAAGCTGCGGCAGTGGGAGGAGGACAATCACATCGCCTCCGCCGGCAGCTACTACGTCCACCGGGCGCTGGCCCACTACTACCTGGGAGAGCACGAGGAGGCCGCGCTATGCCTCGACGCCGTGAACGACTACCTTTCCGGTCTCACCGACAACGTGCTGAAGAGACAGTGGTACGTCTTCCGGGCGCTGAACGCCCTCCGGCTGCACCAACGGACGGGGGACCGGCCGAGGGAGGAACTGCTGGCCGAGGTCATGCCGCTCATCGAGAAGGTCGAGCGGTGGGCCTCCCTGGGCCCCCTGCTGAGGCCCTACCTCGCGTACGTCCGAGCGGAGCTGGAGATGGTCACCGGCGACCGCAGGGAGGCCAGAGCTCTCTACCTTGACGCGGTGGACCAGGCCCATGAGCAGGGCTACACCCTCTTGGAGGGGCACCTCTATCAACGCCTCGGCGAGCTCGCCGAGCAGGCCGGTGGTTCACCCCGGGCCTACCTCCGCGAGGCGGCCCGGCTGTACCGGGTGTGCCGGGCAGAGCGGCTGGAGGCCCGGCTGCTGGAGACCCATCATCGCTGGTTCAAGGAGGAGGCCTCCGACCCCCGGGTGGAGGAGGAGCCAGGGCCATTGTCCCCCACCCTGCCCGACCTGGACGTCGAGTACCTCATGAAGGCGTCCCTTGCCATCTCCTCCGAGATCGAGCAGGCGGCCCTCCTCAAACGGATCATGAAGGTGGTCATCGAGAGCTCGGGGGCCCAGCACGGTTACGTCATCGTAGAGAGGGACGGTAGGCTGTTCGTCCGCACCGAGAGCCACGACGGGTCGGTGAGGATGCCCAACAAGCGGCTCGAGGACACCGAGGGAGTGTGCAAGGCCATCGTCCGCTACGTCTACCGCACCGGGGAGCAGCTCATCCTGGGCAACGCGATGCAGGAAGGGCCGTTCAAGGACAACCCGGAGGTGCAGGAGCTGCAGCTGCGCTCCGTGTTCTGCCTTCCCGTGGTCAAGCAGTCGAAGACCGTGGCCATCCTGTACCTGGAGAACCGCCTCTCCGACAACGTTTTCACGCCGGGCAAGAAGGGCATGACCGAGATGCTGGCATCCCATGCCGCCGTGTCCCTGGAGAACGCCGCCCTCTTCGAGGAGCATGTGCGGTCGGTGGAGGACCTGCGAAAGGCCAGCGAGGCCCTGCGCAAGAGCGAGCAACAGTGGGCCACCACCCTGTCGAGCATCGGCGACGCGGTGATCGCCACCGACGCCGCTGGCAAGGTGACGTTCATGAATGCGGTGGCCGAGACGCTGACCGGCTGGACCCTCCAGGAGGTACGCGATAGGCCGGTCAACGAGGTGTTCAGGATCATCAGCGAGAGCGACCGCACCGTCGTCGACGACCCGGTGGCCAGGGCCCTGGATGCGAGTTCGGCGATCGGCCTGTCCACCCCCACCCTGTTGGTCCGGAAGGACCTCAGCGAGGTGCCCATCGACGACAGCGGTGCGCCCATCCGGGACCGGGACGGTCGGGTCATCGGCGTGGTGCTGGTCTTCCGGGACATCACCGAGCGCAAGCGGAAGGACGAGGCGCTGATCACCGCCAAGAACGAGTGGGAGAGCACCTTCAACCACATCCCTGACCTGATCGCCATCCTCGACAACGAGCACCGCATAGTACGGGCGAACAAGGCGATGCTGGACCGCCTGGGCGCCGCGGGCTGGAAGGACCTCTCTGACCTCAAGTGCTACCAGTGCGTCCACGGCACCGACCGTCCCCCCGCCTTCTGCCCCCACTCCCTCACCCTGCAGGACGGCAGGGAACACGTGACCGAGGTCCGCGAGGACAGTCTGGGCGGGGACTTCCTGGTCAGCACCACGCCCATCCGCGACAACCGGGGAAGGATCGTGGGCTCGGTCCACGTCGCCAGGGACATCACCGAGCGCAAGCGGATGGAGGAGGAGCTGCGGATCAAGGCCGAGAACCTGGCCCGCTCCAACGCCGAGCTGCAGCAGTTCGCTTACGTCGCCAGTCACGACCTTCAGGAACCGCTGCGGACGGTGACCAGCTACCTCTCCCTGCTCGAGAGACGATACGGCACCCAGCTGGACGAGGATGCCAGGGAATACCTCCGGTTCGCGGTCGATGGGGGCATCAGGGCCAGGGCCCTCATCCGGGACCTCCTGGACTACTCGAGGGTGGAGTCCCGGGCCCAGCCGAGAAGGCCCACCGACATGGGGAAGGTCATGGGGGCCATCCGCACCAACCTGGCCGCCCAGATCAAGGAGGAGGGCGCCACCCTCACCTATGGCTCGCTGCCGACCGTCATGGCCGACGAGAACCAGCTGACGGTCCTCCTGCAGAACCTCATCAGCAATGCTATCAAGTTCCACGCCGACAAGCCTCCCGAGGTCTGCGTGTGGTGCGAGAGGAGCGGGTCCAATTGGCTGTTCTCGGTCCGGGACAACGGCATCGGTATTGACCCTCAGTACGGCGAGCAGGTGTTCCAGCTGTTCAAGCGGCTGCACACCCGGGAGGAGTACGAGGGCACCGGCATCGGCCTGGCCATCGCCAAGAAGATCGTCGAGCGGCACGGCGGCAGGATCTGGCTGCAGTCAAGGCCGGGCGAGGGGACAACTTTTTACTTCACCATCCCTATAGGAGGGACCTAATGGCGAGCGAAACCCCTTTCACCATCCTATTGGTGGAGGACAACCCAGCGGACGCCCATCTTTTCATGAGCATGCTCAAGGAGCTCGGCATGCGCCTTAACGTCATCGTGGCCGGGGACGGGCAGCGGGCCCTGAGCATCCTCACCGATTGCATCGCGAGCTCCTCCGCCCCTAATCTGGTGATCCTCGACCTTAATCTGCCCAAGGTGCACGGGTATGAGGTGCTGTCGTTCCTGAAGTCAAGCCCGCTGAGGTCGGTCCCGGTGGTGGTCATGACCGGCTCCCTGAACACTGAGGACGAGGCCCGGGCCCTCAGTATGGGAGCGGCGATGTACATCATCAAGCCCTGTACCCTTGAGGAGTACGATAACATCGTTGCCCGGCTGAAGAGCGAGATCGTCCCGAGGGAGTACGGCCGCAAGGGGGACGACCGCGCGTCCAACGCCAACCTGCTGGGCACACGGCCGGCCTCCTGCCCGGGGACCGGAGCGCCAGCCCTGGCGCTGCCGATCGCGCCGTGGCCGGCCCTCGGGGACCGCCGATGAGCCCTGGCCGCTCCGGGGTCCTGATCGTCGAGGACAACCCGGGAGATGCTAGACTGGTCGAGGAGGCGCTCAAGGACACCGGGCTGGCCGTGGACGTCACCAGCGTATCCAGCGGCGAGGACGGCATCGCCTTCCTGCGGAGAGAGGGAGCATTCGCCGTGGCCTACCGGCCCGACCTAGTGATCCTCGACATCAACCTCCCGCGCATGGACGGACGGGAGTTCCTCTCCTGCGCCGGCGATCTCCTCGCCGGGGCCCAGGTCGTGGTCCTCTCCGGCTCGCCGGAGATGGCAGGGCACCTGGGGATCCAGTGCACCACACTGATGAAACCGGGCACGATGGAGGAGTTCGACGCCATGGCCGCGACCTTGAAAGGGATCCTGACCGGGGCCCCCAGGCCAGTGGCGGAGAACCGGTGAGGGCAGCGCCTCCGCCCCTCTCGCCCGACCGCTCTCGCTAGGGGACCATCATATCTCTCTCCACCGTGACCTCCGGACCCCCACCCACAGGAACAGGACGGTGAAGGCAAGCAGCACCGTCCAGTCGATTGCCAGTGTCCCCGAGGCGACCGGGGTGAGGCCGCCGAGGTGGTGGGCGATCTGGGCGGCATAGGTGGTCGGAGAGAGGTAAGCGAGGTAGCGGTACGGCTCGGGGATGAGGGCGATGGGATAGTACACCGGGGCGATGGTGGAGAACAGCGTGGTGAGCAGGCGGGTGAAGGCGAAGCTCTGCACGATGTCCGAGGAGATGGTGGCGAAGGCGAAGCTGACCGCCACCGAGGCGAGGAACATCAGCAACAGGACGACGATGATGCCCGCCACCTGCAGCGCCGGGACGTGGATGTTCAGCGCGAACAGCACGGAGAGGATGACGATGGCCGGCGAGGAGTAGATGATCTCGGAGAGGGCCATCCCCAGGACGTAGGTCGCCGGGCGGGTGGGCGAGCTCACCACCATCTCCTGGAGCTTGAAGTCGTTCTTGAGGTGGGACAGGTCCGCCTGCAGGAACGTGCCGCTCTGGAACATGGTCATGATGAGCCCTCCCAGAATCGCCTCGCCCAGCAGGGCGCCGTCGCTCACGAAGAAAATGAGGACGAGGAAGGAGATGGGAGAGAGCACGGTATTGAGCAGCACCACTGGGTAGTTCTTCATCTCGTAGATGGCGTTGACCAGGATGGAAGCGAGCACCTGGCTCCCCAGCCGGCTCATCTCTCCTCCGTTCCGCTCTCCGCGTCGATGCCCCGTCCGGCCACATGGTAGAATATGTCGTCCAGCGTGACCGGGTTCACGGAGAACCGGGCGTTATGGGCGATGAACCGGTCGGAGAGGTGCATCGCCTCGTCCCAGGTGGTGATGATCTGGGTCTGGCCGTCCCTTCCCTTCAGCACCTTGCCCACCACCGGCGGCAGGTCGGTGTCGCCGGACACCCGCACGCTGTACTGGTACCCCAGCTGGTTCCTCAGCTCGTCCATGTTGCCCAAGGCGAGCAGGGAGCCCTCGTCGAGGATGCCGATCCGCTCGGCCACCGTCTCCGCCTCCTCCAGGTAGTGGGTGGTCAGGAAGAGGAACCGCTCCCGGCCCAGCTCGATGAGGAGGTTCCACAGCTCCTGCCGGGAGATGGGGTCGAGGCCGGTGGTCGGCTCGTCGAGGAAGATGAGGTCAGCATCGGCGGCGAGGACCATGGCCACCAGGGCCTTGCGTTTCATGCCTCCGGAGAGGGTCCGGCTCAACCTATGGGCGCTCTCCTCCAGGCCCACCTGGGCGAGGGCCTCCTCGGCCTTCCGCCGCGACTCCCGGTATCCGACCCCACGCCACATCAGATAGGCGGAAATCATTTGGGTAGGGGTCATCCAGGGTACCGTGCGAGCCTCCTGCGGGACCACGGCCATCCGCTCCCGCAGCCGGTTGGCGTCCTTCATCACGTCGAGGCCGTCGATGGTGGCGACCCCCGAGCTTGGTTCCAACAGAGTGGCCAGGATGCGGGTGAGCGTGGTCTTCCCGGCGCCGTTGCGGCCGATGAGGGCGAAGGTCCCCTTGGTGGGCACGGAGAAGCTGACCGCGGAGAGGGCTCGCCTTCCGGTGTCGTAGACCTTGGCGATGTCAGTGCAGACCAGCTCCCCAGTGTTGCCCATGCCCCGACCCCTCGCCGGCCCGGGCGGCCGGCGGTGGCTGATTAACGAACCGTGTTAGATAAAAGGCTGCTCCTGCGGAAGAGGCCAGGAGCCCCGCCCGCTTCGAGGGAGAGGACGAGGGCGCCCGAGGCCAGGACCAGTCATAACCTAATTATATCGTCCATGTGGATTATGGCCCGCATGTCTGAAGGAACGGGGCCCCGAACGCGCTGTCTGTGGTATGCCGACGACGGCCGGTGTGCAAGCTGCAAGGCCCGCCGCATCCGGCACGATGTCCTCGGCATCAAGGACTACGATTACTGCGTTCCCGAGACCGACTACCCCACATGCGAGTTCTTCGTGGAGAAGCCCGTTCCCAAGAAGTGAGCCCGATGGTCCCTGCCGAGCTAGAGAGATTGAATGCCGAGATCATCTCGGACCAGCCGGACGTTCGCCTGAACGCCCTGAAGCGCATGGACGAGCTGGCCCGGGCGGGGGACGTCGACGCCTCCGCCCTGACCGGCCTCACCCTCCTGTTCACCTCTTCGACGGTAGAGGAGCGGCGCCTGGCCGTTTGGATCGTGGCCAAGCTGGCCCAGAACAAGATCGATGCGTTCTGGCCCCTGGAGGCGCTCAACCACCTGACCACCGATAAGGACGCCGAGGTCAGGGAGAACGCCGCGTGGGCGCTGGGCGAGCTGGCGGGCATGCGGGTCGGGGTGCAGGGCTCCGTCTCCTTCCTGACCCAGCTCTTGCTAGACCGCGAGTCCATGGTGCGAGGGATGGCCGCCTGGGCGCTGGGGCAGTTCGCCGAGCGCCTCAACATGGGGAGCCCCCTGACCCTGGAGCTGCTGGAGAAGCTGACCCAGGACAAGAGCCCCTACGTCAGGAAGAGCGCCCAGTACGCCTACGAGCGGATGCGGTAGGGGCCAGGGGAAGGCTCTAATAACACGACCCTTTATCGCTTCAGGGAGGCACCAAGATGAGCACCAGTGAGGTCGTGCTGGGCCTTGTCCAGATGGGCATGGCCTCGGACCCGCAGACGAACCTGAGGAAGGCTGTGGACATGATCGGCGAGGCCGCCGGGAAGGGCGCGCAGGTAGTGTGCCTGCCCGAGCTCTTCGCCACCCCCTACTTCCCGCAGTACGATGTGTCCGCGGAGCGGAAGAGGGAGGACGTCTTCCACGACACCATCCCCGGGGAGGTCGACCGGGCGCTCTCCGCCGCGGCCCAGGCCAACGGCGTGGTGCTGGTGGGCGGCTCCATCTACGAGCGGTCGGGGGACCGGCTGTTCAACACCTCTCCGGTGTACGGCCCGGACGGCGGGCTGTTGGGCACCTACCGCAAGACCCACGTACCCCACGACGAGAACTTCTTCGAGCAGTCGTACTTTGACCGGGGCGACACTGGCTTCCGGGTGTTCGACACCGGCCGGGGACGCATCGCTCCCCTTATCTGCTACGACCAGTGGTTCCCTGAGGCCGCCCGGGCCGCCGCGCTCATGGGCGCCGAGGTGCTTCTCTACCCGACCGCCATCGGCACCGCCGACGGCATCGAGCAGTGGGAGGGCGACTGGCAGCAGGCATGGGAGAACGTCATGCGGGGCCACGCCATCGCCAACAGCGTGGTGGTGGCCGCGGTCAACCGGGCGGGCCGGGAGGGCCAGATGGAGTTCTGGGGAGGCAGCTTCGTCATCGATGCCTTCGGCAAGACCCTGGCCCGGGCCGGGCGGGGCGAGGAGATCGTCCTGGCCACGGTCGACCGGGAGCACGGCCGGGCCGTCCGAGAGGGCTGGGGGTTCTTCCGCAACCGCCGCCCGGAGTGCTACCACCGCCTCACCGAGGTGGTCGAGTGACGGCCCCGACGCCCCGGGCCGCTGGCTACCACATGCCCGCGGAATGGGTCCCCCACGACGCCACCTGGCTGTCCTGGCCCAAGAACCCCCTGACCTTTCCGGGCGACGTCCTCACCGGGGTGGAGCAGGTCTATTGCTCGATGGTCGAGGCGCTCAGCCGGGGGGAGCAGGTCAAGATCCTGGTGGACGACCAGGCGACCGAGGAGCGGGTCAGGCCGATGCTCGAGCGGGCGGGGGCGGACATGCGCAACGTCCTCTTCCCCCGCATCCGCTCGGCCGACGTGTGGATCCGCGACTACGGACCGACCTTCCTTCTGCACCGCCGCAGCGGGGAGAAGGCCGCGGTGAAGTGGCGCTTCAACGCCTGGGGGGCCAAGTACGACGACCTCTTGTACGACGATACCGCGGGCGAGGACGTCGTGCGCTCCACCGGCCTCCCGGTCTTCCGTCCCGGCATCGTGCTGGAAGGGGGCTCCATCGACGTCAACGGCGCCGGCCTGGTGCTCACGACCGAGCAGTGCCTGCTCAACGAGAACCGCAACCCCCACCTCAGCCGGGAGCAGATCGAGGGCTACCTCCGCGACTACCTCGGCATCGATGAGGTGGTCTGGCTCCGCTCGGGCATCGAGGGCGACGATACCGACGGCCACATCGACGACTTCGCCCGGTTCGTCGCCGAGGACACCGTGGTGTGCGCCCACTCCGCGTCGGGAGGAGGCCACAACCCTCTCGTCCTGCAGACCAACCTTGAGCTCCTCCGAGAGTTCCGCGACCGCCGCGGCCGGGCGCTGAAGGTGCTCACCCTCCCCATGCCCGAGCCCCTGCCCCTCCCCGAGGAGGACCGGGTCCTGCCGGCCAGCTACGCCAACTTCTACATCGGCAACCAGGTGGTCCTGGTACCCGTGTTCAAGGACCCCCATGACGCCGAGGCGGTGAGCCTGCTCCGTCAGGTGTTCCCCGGCCGCGAGATCGTCCCCATCGACGCCCGCGATCTGGTGTATGGCTACGGCGGCTTCCACTGCGTCACCCAGCAGGAGCCGTCCAAGGCCCCCTAGGCGCGCCGCCCCCCGGCCGAGGCTACATCTTAACAATACGTTGATATAGGCATGAGGCAACCTCAGGTCTAGGAAGGTCGCCGCAGGGGGCGGAACGGCCGTTCCTTAGAGGAGGAAAGGGGAACCAATCATGCTTAGCGCAAGCTTTCCAGAGGGCGCGATGATGGTCGCCGCGCGGAAGCCGGCCTGGGAGCCGAAGGACCCTGTCTTCCTGTGTGCCCGGGCCGCCCTGCTCCGGGCGGTCGGCCTGGTGCAGGACGGGGTGGTCCGACCCCGGGCACTGGCCGAGGGCGCGTTCGACCGCATCATTGACAGCCTGACCACCTTCCCCGGGGAGGGCGAGGGTCAAGTGGACCTCCACTACGCCGCACTGGCCCGGTCGGCCTTCGAGCACCATTGACGCTGAAGTCTGCTCTGTTCCCAAACCTCTTCCATTTTTTTCAATCGAACGGATGCCCTGTCTTGAGACTGTCCCTCGTCCTTCGCTCGAGGGCATTCCATCCGATTGCTCCCGAGGGCCCACGGCCCCCCGGGACCGTCGTTCCTACTCCGTCTCGATGGCAGGCTGGGCTAGCCGGAGGGCGCCCCGCGGGCAGGCGTCGGTGCACAAGCCGCAGGCGATGCAGCGGTCCTGCTCGAACGTCACATTCCAGCTCTCGCGGTCCAGCCTGAACACCTTCGCCGGGCAGATGGAGAGGCACATCGAGCAGTCGGTGCACCGGTCCTCGTCCCGGGTGATGAGGTAATTGAGCTCCTGTACCTTCACGCCCTTGGCGACCAGGAACTCCAGCGCTCCCTCGATCTCCGACCGGTCGCCCTCCATCTCCATTATGAGCGTGCCCCCGCCTTCGTCCACCTGGGCCCGCAGGACGTTGAGCAGGAGGTCGTACTCCCTTGCCAGACGGAAGGTGATGGGCTCGTTGACCAGTTCGGGGGAGAATGTCAGCACGTACTTGCTCTTCGCCATCTCAAGCCTCCTCCCTGGACCGGACCTCAAGAGGACCTTGGACCCTCTCCGCGGGGAGCGCCTCCACCGGGCTGCTCAGCAGGAACCGACCTTTCTGGATCCACTCCTTCAGCTCCCTGGATATGTCCCGCGCCTTGCGGTAGCTGGACAGGGAGGAGGTCCTTACCTCCTTGCCGTTAAGCTGGATGGCGCCCGAACGCAGCTCGGCGTAGGATACCTCCTTCACAGGCTTCCGGGCCCGCGAGGCCACCGAGTAGTCGAGAACCGGAGCGTAGATCTGGTCCTCGGTGATGCTCACCGCCCTGGCCACTTCCTCGTCCAGTACGGGTATGGGCACCCCGATGCCCAGGCCCAGGGACCAGCCGTATCGGGTGAAGTTCAACGCCTTGACGTACTCGGGGGTCATCTGCTTAAGGTCGCCGATGACCGCGAGGGCGCGGCATGCTCCCACCGGGGCGCCGTTCCTCTCCGGCACGGTGGTCTTGTACTGCGTCCCCTCCCACGCCACGTACCCGATGCCTCCGCCCAGGAAGATGCGGGTGCCGATGCCGATGGTGCGAAGATGGGGATCGTTCAGCAGTGGGGACAGCTGACCGGCCGAGCAGAAGGTCACGTTGCCGTTGTGCGGCAAGAGCTTTCCCATGTAGGTATAAAGGGTCCGATCGGACGAGTTGGTGGCGGCAGCATAGTTCTGGTACATGTTCCTCGGGTTGAACAGGTACGCCTGGTTGACGGAATTGAGCGAGATGTGTGTGTCGATGTCCTTGCGGGGGTAGCAGTCAGTGCCGTAGGCCGTGGCCCTGAGATGCACCGCCTCCCCCTTGACCAGCGACTCGATGACGCTCGCGCCGCCGTAGTCCATGCCGTCGCCCTCCCGCAGCTCGGTGGCGCCGACGTAGGCATCGACCGCCGCCAGCCCAGTGTATGCTGGGACGCCATTGAGCCATACCTTGGTCATCTTGATGGGCGGCTCAGCATGGCCGAAGTTGATGAACGCGCCGGACGAGCACATAGCTCCGAAGGTGCCGGTGGTGACCACGTCTACCTCTTCAGCTACCCTCGCCACGCCATGCTCGGCAGAGAAGGCCTTGACCTCTTCCGCCGTCATGACCACGGCATCGCCATTCTCGATCCTGGAGTTGATCTCCTCGATGTTGCGCATTCCTTCACCTCTGATAGCGCGGCGGCATCGCGGCTCTGGTCCCGATCCGCCGGTCGCGGTGTGGGTAACAATTGTTAAATTATTTAACTTCTACGTATCATTGTATCCCTGCCCTGCTGAGCGACCGGGTCGTCCCGGAGCTCATGCGTAAATAGGCAGCTGGTCGCGGTGGAGGCGTGACGTTTATCCTCGCCTAAGGTCATACCAGCTGCACATGGCCGAAAAGAAGAAGGCGCCGATGCCTGGCGGGCTCACCCCGCAGGAGTACGAGAGCCTGCGCGACGACCTGAAGGAGCTGCTCAGCGCGCACCCCCGCGCCGAGTTCACCATCGTGCTCATGGACGCCGAGGGCAAGGTGACCGACGACCCCGACAAGGCCGAGCGGTACGGCCTGACCGTCTACGAGGACGACGATCTGCTGTTCGAGGAGTTCGGGGAAGTGAACTGGACAGAGGATGCTTTCTAGGACCACGAACGGTCTGGCGGTACCATCGGGGGCCTCCTAACTACCTTGACAAAGCTTATTAAGTGGGGGCCGCTCATCGAGCAACCCTACCGGGAGCGTGCAAGATTGCTGAAGACCCGCAGCGTGGCCCTGGACGGGCTGTTCGCCGGAGGCATCGAGGGGGGCCATGCGCAGGCCGCCGCGTTCGAGCGCAGGGCGCCGTACCGCTTGCAGATGGAGTGCTGCTCCGAGTGCTCCGCCGACTGCGCGTACTGTTACGCCCGGGTCATGAAGGGCGCCGAGCCGCTGAGCACCCGGGAGATCAAGGGGCTGCTCCGCCGGGCCGCCTCCCTAGGCATCAAGGAGGTCGACTGGATGGGCGGCGATCCCCTGGAGCGTCCCGACTGGATCGAGCTTCTGCAGGCCGCCCGGTACGCAGGGATGACCAACAACCTGTGGACCTGTGGCCCCCGCCTCAACGATATCGTGACCGCCAAGCGGGTCATCGAGCTCACTCGCGACGGCTTCGTGGCCGTCCATCTCGATTCCCTTGAGCCCGACGTCCTGCAGGCGCTCCGCCACACCTACAACCCCCGACAGGTAGGCGATACCTTCGCCGGCCTGGAGCTGCTGCTGGAGGCCGGGAAGCCGCCTCATGAGGTGGCCAACCTCATCATGCTCACCGCCCACCACACCCCCGAGGACGTCGAGGCGACGATGAGCTACATGCACCAGAGGTACGGGGTGCGGACCATCCTGATGTCCCTCAAGCCGGTGGACGAGCGCGGCGCCCTGTACGCCCACCTGCCCCGGGCCGAGGACGTCAACCTTGCCTACCGTCACCGCGACGAGATGTTCCTGAGCGGCCATGGCATGGGGTGCCAGGACGTGCCCAAGCAGTACTGCGGCACCTGCATCTTCGTCTCCCTGGACGGCGACGTCTCCTCCTGCTACGCCCTCCGGCGGACGCTGGGGAACGTGCGCGAGCAGACTCTGGAGGACATCGTGCAGGCGCATTCGTCGTCGCTGTTCTTCACCCCATATCGCGGCATCGACCACGGCGCATCGTGCTCCGCCTGCGATGGCGAGGCCTGCTGGGGCTGTCGGGCCAACGCCTTCTACTTCGGCAACGGGGTATACGGCGAGGACCCCCTGTGCCAGCACAGCCGGGGAACGAGCGACAACTGCCCGTACTGAGGCTCAGTCGTACAGCGTGGGCTCGAGCACCAGCTTGCAGAAGTTCATCTTGGTGCCAAAGCACTCCGACTGGGTCACGCCGAGCGGAACGCCGGTCTTGGTGTTGAAGATGGACTCCAGGATGCCCTCGTTGAGGATGCACAGCGTCTTGCCGACGTCCGGAAGGTCGGAGCAGTCGTAGTCGTCCTTGATGATGAGCGTCAGGGGCACCAGCGAGTACACGTTCAGCTCACCCAGCTCGTGGTGGGAGTAGAACTCCTTGACCTCGTCGACGAGCTCCTTGATCTCGGTGGACTTGAAGTGCTTGGCCAGCTGGGCGCCGATCTGGCGGCCGATGTCCTTGAGCACGGGGTCCATGTTCAGGCCGATGGCCTCCACCCCGATGACCAGGGCGCGGAGCTCCCCCTTGAGGAACGAGGAGGGCGTGCCGATGCTCTTGTCGATGATGCTGGCCACCGCCTTGTTGAGGTCCTCCCGGGGCACTACCGACGAGCCGACCGGCTTGGACACCAGGTAGAAGATCTTGCGGCGGTTGTCAGCGGGGTCGTCCCGTGAGGCCACCAAGCCCTCCTTGACCATCTTGTCCAGGTGCACGGAGAGCGTGGACTGGGCCTTTCCGGTCAGCTGGGCGATCTCAGACAGGCTGAGGTCGCGGCGCTGCAACTCGCTGAGGATCTTCTGCCGGACCGGATTGGAGATCTGTTTGAGACCGGAACTGGTGGAATAGACGTCAAGCGCGGCAGCTTTCTTCATGGCCTCAGGACGCTAATCGTTCCAGGATTATATCTACTTACGCGAACGTTCGTCTCCGCCCTGACCATACCAATATTTTTCTATCCCCCACAGGAATGACTCTGCGGTCATCACATGCGCGTGCTGAACGGGAACGATTCCATGGAGGTGAGGGCGGTGTGGTACGAGGACGGCAAGGTCCGCATGATCGACCAGCGGCTGCTCCCTCAACGCTTCGACATCATCGATCTCACCGATCACCGGCAGGTCGCCGAGAGCATCAGGAACATGACCGTGCGGGGGGCCCCGTCCATCGGGGCGGCCGCGGCCTACGGCATGGCCTTGGCGGCGCTCAGGAAGGAGGACCTGGACCGGGCGGCGGAGGAGCTGAAGGCCACCCGGCCGACCGCCTACGACCTGTTCTACGCGGTCGACCACATGCTTAACTCCCTCGAGCTGGGCGACGATCCGGTGGCCGCGGCGGACATGTACGCTGAACAGGTCATCGAGCGGTGCCGCCTCATCGGCAAGCACGGCGCCGCCCTCATCGACGAGGAGGCGAAGGTCATGACCCACTGCAACGCCGGCGCCCTGGCCACGGTGGACATCGGGACCGCTCTCGCCCCCATCCGCACCGCGTGGACCGAGGGGCGGCATTTCTTCGTGTACGTCTCGGAGACGAGGCCCCGCCTCCAAGGGATGAGGCTGACCGCGTGGGAGCTGTACAACGAGGGCATCCCCCACGCTATCATCGCCGACGGCGCCTCCGGCCACTTCATGCGCGACGGCGTCAACGTGGTCCTGGTCGGCGCCGACCGAGTGGCGGCCAACGGCGACTTCGCCAACAAGATCGGCACCTTCGAGAAGGCGGTGCTGGCCCACGAGCTGGGCATCCCGTTCTACGTGTGCGCGCCGCTCTCCACCTTCGACTTCTCCATCGCCTCGGGCGAGGACATCGTCATCGAGGACCGGGGAGAGGACGAGGTCACGATGGTGGGGAGCGAGCGCCTCGCTCCCGAGGGCTCCCCCGCGCTCAACCCCTCGTTCGACATGACCCCTGCGCGGTACGTCACTGGGTTCATCACCGAGGCCGGGGTCCTGCTGCCGAACGAGGTCGACCGGGTGCGCAAGTTCCGGTTCCAGGAGGCCGGGGACCTGTGAACGAGGAGGAGGGGAGGCAGCAGCTGGCGGCGGTGGGCCGCCTGGCCTACGACCGCCGGCTGACCTTCGGCAGCGGGGGCAACATCAGCTGCCGCCTGGACGAGGGTACGATGCTCATCACCCCCTCTGGCACCTGCAAGGGCCTGCTGAGGCCGGAGCAGATGATCCGCGTCGACCTGGAGACCGGGGAGTTCGTGGGAACGAAGCGGCCGTCGATGGAGACGCCCTTCCACTCCGGCATCTACCGCGCGCGGCCGGAGGTCGGGGCCATCATCCACTGCCACCCGCTGTCGTGCACCGTCCTGGCGGTGCTGAACCGCCGGCTGCGGACCGCCCTCACCCCAGAGGGGCTGCTGGTCCTCTCCGATTACGTGCCGCTGGTGGAGTACGGTACCCCCGGCTCGGACGACCTCGCCGAGAAGCTGGTCCGCCAGCTGGGAGCCTCCAACGCCTGCCTCATGCAGGGCCACGGTGCGCTGGCCACAGGCCGTGACCTCCTCGACGCGTTCAACCGCATGGAGACGATGGAGTACCTTGCCACCCTCCAGCTGCGGGCGGAGGAAGTGGGCGAGCCGGAGGACCTCCCGGAGCAAGAAGTGGCGCATATCCTGTCCATGACCAAGTGAGGCTCCTCCATCGGTCCTCCTTGCCTCCACCGCCGAGGTGGTACGACCTTGCCAGGCTGGGTGGCCCAGTGTCCACCGCGAGCCCGGGCGGTCCCCACCCTGCCGAGCCTTCGCCTATAGAAAGATAAATACTCAGGCCCGCCTTCGAGGTCCTCATGATACTGGTCACCAAGTGGTTCGGGGTGTTCCTGGTGGATCGGGAGAAGGTGGTCCGCCACGTCCTGTTCGAGAAGGAGCCGGTGGCCATCGCCGCCAAGCTGGCCAAGGTGCAGCGCGGGGAGCTGCTGCCGGAAGAGGAGAAGCTGGCGGTCAAGCGCATGAAGGTCGCCGACCCCCGCATGTCCGCCCTGGGCCGCCCGGAGTTCATCGACTCCTCGTTCATCCGGGCCGAGGACTATGGGTACTCGGCCCAGCTCATGCAAAGGGTCATGGTCGAGCTGGGGAAGATCCGCACCAGGGAGCCGCTGCCCGGGGACCGGTTCATCGTCCAGGCGGTCCGGGGGATGGACGACCTCATCGAGATGATCAACCTGATGTCCGAGCGCCTCCACGAGTGGTATGGCATGCACTTCCCTGAGCTGGCCGACTACGCGAGGGAGGAGCGCTACGCCGAGCTGGTGGCCCAGAAAGGGCTGCGCGAGGACGTCCTGGCCGCCCTGGACCTGCAGCTGGAATCGGTCGGTTCGGAGCTGGAGGAGAAGGACCTCGCGGTGGTGCGGGGCTATGCTGCCTCCCTGACCTCGCTGTACGACGAGAAGCGGCGGCTGGAGGCGTACATCGCCGACCGCATGCAGGAGACCGCGCCGAACCTCACGGCGGTGGTCGGTCCCAGCCTCGGCGCCCGCCTCATCTCGCTGGCCGGTGGGCTGCGCCGCCTGGCCTCGCTGCCCGCGGGCACGGTGCAGCTGCTGGGGGCGGAGAAGGCGCTGTTCGCTCACCTTCGCCAGGGCAAGCGGCCGCCCAAGCACGGCATCATCTTCCAGCACCCCACCGTGCACCGCGCTCCATACTGGCAGCGGGGCAACATCGCCCGGGCCATGGGAGGCAAGCTGGCCATCGCCGCCCGGGTCGACTACTACAAGGGCGGGTTCATCGGCGACCAGCTCAACGACGAGATCGCCCGGCGGGTGGAGGAGATCCAGAAGAAGTATCCCGAGCCGCCCAAGCGGCCAGAGCGATACCAGGGGCCTCGTGGTCCAGGGCCCCGACGAGGCTCGGGGCAGCGGCAGGGACGCGAATCGGGTCGCGGTCCTCGGGGGAAGGGCGAGCGAAGGGAACGGTAGGAGCGCTGCTGGGCGCCCGGTCCAGCGGCCCGGGCCCCTATGAAGCAAACTATTTAACCTGGGGGCTAATTCCTCCACTTGATATATATGTGGACTCAGGCCGAGGTCAGGGAGCTCAAAGTGGGACGCTACATGCTCATCGACGACGAGCCCTGCAAGATCCTATCCATCGACACTTCCAAGCCCGGTAAGCACGGCGAAGCCAAGAGCCGCATCGACGCGGTAGGGCTGTTCGACGGCAAGAAGCGCAGCGTCGTTCACCCGGTCAAGCACAAGATCCAAGTGCCCATGATCGACAAGCGCAAGGGCCAGATCTTGGCCATCGCGGGCGACGAGGCCCAGATGATGGACCTGGAGACCTTTGAGAACTTCACCCTCCCCATCGATCCCGAGCTGAAGGACGAGCTGAAGGCCGGCGAAGAGGTCCTGTACATGGTGGCGATGGGCAAGAGGAAGATCACCAAGGTCTAAGCGGCGACGGCCATGCCACTGCCAGGGATGACCTTCCTGGGCGCCGACTCCTCATACGAGGACGCCCAGTACGTCATCGTCGGCGTGCCGTTCGATCGCACGACCTCGTTCCGCCCTGGGACGAGGTCGGCCCCAAACGCCATCCGCGAGGCGTCGTACAACTTCGAGAAGTATCTTTTTGAGCACGACTTCGACCTCTCCGAGGTCCGGGTCCATGACATGGGCAACCTCATGGACTTCGGCTCGGTGCAGGAGATGGTAGAGGGGACCAAGGCGGTGGCCCGGCGCATCGTCGCCGACGGCAAGTTCCCCCTGTTCATCGGCGGGGAGCACTCCATCTCCGTCCCCGTCATCGAATCGTTCCACGACATCGGGGTCATCTCCATCGACGCGCACCTCGACTACCGCCAGGCCCACATGGGGCAGCGGGGCAGCCACGCCTGCACCACCCGCCGCGCCACCGACCACGTCGGCCGGGAGAACCTGTTGGTGTTCGGCGTCCGCTCCATCTCTCAGGAGGAGAGGAGCGGCGGGGACCTGCCGGAGTACATCGATGCCTACACCATCGCCGCGGAGGGGGTGGAGAAGGCGTTCAAGCGCGCCCTCAACATCATCCGCAAGGACCGCATCTACTTCACCCTGGACATCGACGGCATCGATCCGGCGTACGCCCCGGGGACGGGGACCCCGGAGCCGTTCGGCCTGTCGTCGCTCGATGTGAAGCGGTGCCTCAACATGCTCGGCTCGCGCATGGTGGGCTTCGACGTGGTCGAGGTGTCACCGCCGTACGACCACGGCAACACCGCCGCGCTGGGCGCCCGGATGGTCCTGGAGGCCATCGCGGTCAGCTGGAAGTACCGGCGTTAGCAGCGCACCAGCTCGGCGAGCACCGCCTCGCATTCCTCGGAGCGTTCCTTGGCCTCGGCCTCGGTCCTGGCCTCGGAGTAGATGCGGAACAGCGGCTCCGTCCCCGACGGCCGCACCAGAGTCCAGCCGCCGTCGTAGCAGATCTTGACCCCGTCGGTGGTGTCCACCCTCTCGTCGCGGTAATGCTCCACCAGGCCGGCCAGCACCTTCTCCTTCTTCTCGTCCGGGCAGGCCAGCTTGCGCTTGTCCTGCGAGTACTGGGGGATGCGGTCCACCAGAGCGGACAGCGGGCCCTCCCTCGCTATGATCTCCAGGACCTTGGCCACGGTCATGGCGCCGTCCCGGCAGTACTGGTGCCGCGGGAAGATGAGACCGCCGTTCTCCTCCCCGCCGAAGACCGCTCCCACCTCGATCATCTTGCGGGCGACGATGGGCGCGCCCACCCTGGTGTACACGACCTCCCCGCCGGCCCGGCGGACCACGTCCTCCACGGCCATGGACGAGGAGACGGGCGTCACCACGATGCCGCCGCCGTTCTCCCGCACCATGTACTCGGCCACGATGGCCAGGGACTTGTCGCCGTACAGGTAGCGGCCCTTGTCGTCGACGAAGATGGTGCGGTCGGCGTCCCCGTCGTGGGCGATGCCGAGGTCCGCGCCGGCGGCCTTGACCAGGGAGATGAGGTCCTGGAGGTGCACCTCCACCGGCTCGCTGGGATGCCCAGGGAAGGTGCCCTGGGGGTCGGCGTTCAGGGTGACGGCGCGGACGTTGAGGTCGTCGAGCAGCCGGGGAGCGGACACCGCCCCGGCGCCGTTGGCACAATCGAGCACCGCGGTGAGGCCGGCGCCACGGATGGCGTCGGCGTCCACCAGGGACGTCACGCTGCGGAGGTAGGCATCCACCGCCCCGCTGGCCCGGCGCAGGCCGCCGACGCTCTTCCAGTCGTTGGACCGGAAGGCCCGGCCGAAGTATATGCGCTCGATCTCCTCTTCCTTGGAGCGGGGCATCTCGGTGCCGTCGGAGTCGACGCACTTGATGCCATTGAACTCCGGGGGATTGTGGGAGGCGGTGATCATGACCCCACCGGCGAGGTCGTTCTGCTTGACGTAGAACTGCACCACTGGGGTGGGCACCAGGCCCAGGTCGATGACCTCGGCCCCGGCGGCCATCAGCCCGCACGACACCGCGCTCTTGATCATGTCCGCCGAGGTCCGGGAGTCGTTCCCGATGGCCACCCGCCCGTGCATGAAGGTGCCGATGGCCTTCCCCAGGTCCATCGCCAGCTGGACGTTCATGTCCTGGTTGATGACGCCGCGTACCCCGTTGGTGCCGAACAGCCTGTCTGCCATATGATCACCTGGCCTTGTGGACGTCCGAGGTGATAAGGATATAGATGATGTCGGCCACGTCCTTGCAGCTGTCCGCGGAGTTCTCGATGCCGTGGAGCATGTCCCGTAGCAGGAACACCGCCCTCGGGTCGGTGTCGGAGAACAGGATGGCCTTCTTGGTGCTGAAGTACAGGTCGTCCAGCACGTGCTCCAGCCTCTCGACCTCTCGGGAGTACTGGTGCGCCTTGTCGTTGTTGACCCCGAGGTTCTCGATGGCGTTGAGCAGGGCCTTGGTCGCCTTCTCCAGCTCCCCGGTCATCTCGGCGTAGTGGGACCACAGCTCGCACGGCACCTTGACGTTGGCCTCCAGCAGTAGCTGGAGGTTCATGGCCGCCTCCTTGGCCCAGTCGGCGATGAAGTCCATCCGGCGGACCATCCGCAGGAGGTCCTCCCGCTCCCTGCTCTCCATGTCCCCCTTGCTGAGCTCGGTGCTCATTGAGTCCTCGAGGGTGTCGGCCTCCTTCTCGGCGAGGAGGAGGCGCTGCAGGGCGTCCTTGGCCGAGTCGTGGTCCGAGGTGCACAGCGCGGTGACGGCCTTGTTCAGCTCGCTCACGGCGTCCCCCACGGCGATGGCGTGGCTCCTGATGCCGCTCATTACCATGGACTCGCGACGCATGCCGAACCATTCGATCAGAGATTTGCGCTCACTCAAGCTTAACCGCCTCCGCGATGCCTTCAGGGGGCCGAGGATACACTAAGGCCGAGCTCATGCTCCATCCCAGGTAGACATTGTCTCCCATGTTATAATCCCTACCTCTTGCGACCGGGACGTCGAACTCGAGAACGTCCTCGCTGTCGGCCTCCGCCGTCACCCGAACGTAGGTGCCCATGAAGGTGAGCGCCCTGATCACCGCCTTCAGGCCGGTCTCCAGCGCGTGGACCCGTTCCGGGCGGACCGAGAGGACCACAGCGTCGCCCGGCCCGAACCGTGAGGGCTGCGCCTCTACGTGGGTGCCGTCACGCAGCTCCACCACCGTGTGGTCGCTGCCGTTGCGCACCACCACTCCGTCCAGCAGGTTGGTCTCGCCGATGAAGTTGGCGGTGAACAGCTCCTTCGGCGCCTTGTACAGCTCCTCCGGGGTGTTCACCTCCACGATGCGGCCGTTGCGCATCAGGACGATGCGGTCAGAGACGGTCATCGCCTCCTCCTGGTCGTGGGTGACGTGCAGCACGGTGAGCCCCAGGTCCTTGGCGATGCGCCGCAGCTCGTAGCGGAGGTCCATCCTCACTCTCGCGTCAAGCGCGGAGAGCGGCTCGTCCAGCAGGAGGAGCTTGGCCCCGGAGGCGAGGGCCCGGGCCAGGGCGACCTTCTGCTTCTCCCCGCCCGACAGCGCGTCGGGGAACATGTTCATGCGGTCGAGCAGGTTGACCAGTTCGAGGTACCGCCGAGGTATAGAGGCCTTCTCCTCCTCGCTCATGTCCTTGACGATCGGACCGTACGAGACGTTCTCGATGGCGCTGAGGTGCGGGAAGAGGGCGATGTTCTGGAACACGTACCCGACGTCCCGCTCCTCGATCGGCACCCCCGCCATGTCCCGGCCGCCGATGAGCACCCGGCCCTCGGACGGCTCCAGGATGCCGGCGATCATGCGGATGAGCGTGGTCTTCCCGCAGCCCGAAGGTCCGAGGATGGTGACATACTCGCCGTCCTCGATGCGCAGGTCGATGCCCGCCGAGGCCACCACCTTGCCGAACCGCTTGCCTATCCCCTGTAGCTCCACCACCGGCATCTAGTCCACCCTCAGCTCGTCCTCCAGCCCTCCCTCGGGGTAGGGGAACACAATGGCCTTGTTCCTGCTCCAGGCGATGCCTACCTCGTCCCCCACGTGGTAGCGGTCGCGGTGGCTGGCGGGGATCTTGGCGGAGAAGCGGCCGAGGTCCTCCACCCCCACGTCGACGTGCACGACCCGACCTTCGAACAGCATCCGCTCGACCGTTCCCCGCAGCACCGTCGCCCCGGTCTTGACCAGCTGGGTGTGGCCGACCTTGACCGCCACCGCCGCCTTGCCGCCCACCGGGACGTCGGTGGGGCGGGCCTTCACCCTCCGGCCCTGGTCGTCCTCCACCTCCGAGCCCTCCGGGGTCGAGGCCACGACCGTGCCCACGAAGAAGTTGGACTGCCCCACGAAGTTGGCTACGAACGGAGAGGTCGGGCTGTTGAACACCTCCTGCGGCGTTCCCACCTGCACTATCCGGCCGGCCCGGATGACCGCGATGCGGTCGGCCATGACCAGCGCCTCGTCCTGGTCGTGGGTGACGTGGACGACCGTGAGCCCCAGGGCCTTGGCCAAGGACTTCAGTTCCTTGCGGAGGTCGATGCGCAGCCGGGCGTCGAGCGCCCGCAGCGGCTCGTCCAGCAACAGGACGTCGGGGTTGGTGGCGATGGCCCGGGCCAGGGCGTTACGCTGCTGCATCCCTCCTGATAGCTCTCGTGGATAGGAAGAGGCGCGCTTGGTCAGACGGACCAGGTCGAGGAGGGACACCAGCGTACGCTCCTTCTCCTCGTCGGGCATGTCCCGGATGTTCGGCCCGAACAGGATGTTCTCGGCCACGGTCATGGTCGGGAACAGCGAGTAGGTCTGGGAGAGCAGCACGGCGCTGCGCTCCTCCGGCTCCAGCGTGGTGACGTCGCGGTCGTCGAAGAGCACCTGGCCCGAGTCCGGCGTGGTGAGGCCGGCGATGACCCGCAGGGCGGTGGTCTTGCCGGCGCCGGTGGGGCCGAGCAGGCAGAGGTACTCACGGTCATTGACCACCAGGTCGAGGCCGTCCGCCGCGGTGACGTCGGAGAAGCGCTTGGTGATGCCCCGGAGGGTCACGGTGGGCATCAGACCACCTCCTCACGGGTGAAGCGGCGCAGCAGCAGCATGGCCAGGTACGAGATCACGATGAGGACGATGCACGCCATCGCCGCCAGGGAGTACTCTTGGGCGTTGACCAGGTCGACGATGTACACCGGCGCGGTGTTGGCGTTGGCGACCACCGCGAGGGTGGCGCCGGTCTCGCCGAGGCTGCGGGTGAAGGCCATGATCGCGCCGGCCAGGATGGAACCCTTGATCAGCGGGTACAGCACCCGGCGGAAGCTCTGGATGGGCTTGGCCCCCAGGGTGCGGGCCGTCTCCTCGTACGCGGGGTCCACCCCTTCCACCGCTCCCACCACGTTCCTGACCACCAGCGGGTAGGTGAAGGCTATGTGCGCGAGGATGATGAGCAGCACGGGCAGGGAGGCCTCGATGTCGAGGAAGCTCCAGAACAGGGCCAGGGAGAAGCCCAGGGCGGCGGTGGGGACGATGAGCGGCACGTTGACCAGGACGTCCAGGAGCTGGGACAGCTTCCCCGAACGGTTCTTGGCGATGTATAGGGCGAGAGGGATGCCCAGAGCGAGGTCCACGGCGGTGACCACCGCGGCCACCAGGAACGACAATACCAGGCTATCCACGAACGGAGCCCAGTCGAGGGAGCCGGCACTGGCCCCGGTCAGGACGAAGGTGAAGATGAAGAACGATGGCACGAGGACGATGACGACGAGGAACACGATGGCCGAGAGGTCCTTGAAGAAGGGATAGGGGCGTCGGCTCAGCATCTTCTCAGAAGTGGGCCACACCTTGCGCAGCGGCAACCGTACCTTCATGATGGTGAGCTTGAGCACCGCCAAGAGGGCCAGGGCGAGCAGGATGAGCAGGATGCTGACGAACGCCAGGGCGGGGAGCAGAGTGGGATCGCTGGCCGAAGCGCTCCGCCACAGCCCGATGAGCGTCGACCCGGTCTGGAAGTCGCCCTCCACCATGGGCCGGCCGTACAGGGTGGCGAGAGCGATGATGGTGCCCCCGGTCTCGCTGAGGCTGCGGGCGAAGCACAGGATGGCCCCGGTGACCAGGCCGGCCCGGAACAGCGGGAGGGTGATGGTCCGCACCGCGGTCAGGCGGCTTGCTCCCAGGGTGCGCCCGGCGATCTCGTAGGTCTCGTCGATCTCGCCGAGGATGGCAGTGAGCGACCGCACCATGTACGGGTAGGAGAACACCACGTGCAGGAGGATGATGAGCAGCATGGGCCCTGAGATGACCGCCAGGGAGAAGGCCGGAGGGTCGGGGGTGGCCGCCCAGAAGATGGCGGCGGAGAAGCCCAGGGCGGCGGTGGGCACGGCCAAGGGCATGTCGATGAGGGTGTCCAGGAACTGCTTGCCCCGGAAGTTCTTGCGGGCCAGCATCCACGCCACCGGCAGACCGACCAGGAAATCGATGACGGTGACCAGGGCGGCGATCTCGAACGACACCACGATGGAGCTGAGAATGAGGTCCATCGTCGCCGGGTCGCTCAGCACGTTGGCCTGGATGTCCGACCAGTCGGTGACGGCATAGGAAAGGATGAAGATCGTGGGAAGGACCACGAAGAACGCGAAGAAGGAGATGATGAAGAGGGTCCATCCCTTCCTGAAGCCCCGGCGGGAGATGAGGTCCAAAGCCCGTTTGCCCGATCCCATAAAGACCAGTTCTTAGGCTCCGTAAAGGCTTGTCCGATAAATACATTGCCCGGAGGCCCGCGGCGATGCTGGAACCCGCTCAGGCCAGGATGCTGTCGGTGACCACCGCGCCGTCCTCCACCCTCGCCCCCGGCCCGACCAGGCTGCCGCGCACTACCGCCCCCTGGCCGATGGTCGCCCCCGCCAGCACCATGCTGTCAGCGATCAGGGCTCCTCGGTGCACCTCCGCGCCCCGCTCGATGTACACGTACGGTCCGATGCGGCACGGCTCCAGGTGCGTCGCCTCGATGAGGTTGGGACCCTCCAGCTCAACGCCGGCCTGGCGGCGCACGGTGCAGGCGACCGTCCCGCCCGAGGCGTCGAGAAGGGTGCGCTGGGCCCGCAGGAAGCTCTCTCGGGTGCCGGCGTCGACCCAGTACCCCTCGAACGGGAAGCCGTGGAGGCCCCGATGGAGGATCTGGGGGAACACCTGCCGCTCCAGCGACACCACGCCCTCGGGGATGTGGTCCAGAAGCTCCGGCTCGAAGATGTACGCTCCGGCGTTGATGAGGTTGGAAACGGCCTCCTCCCGAGGAGGCTTCTCCTGGAATTGAGTGATGCGCCCCGAGGCGTCGGCGGCCACCACCCCGAAGGCCGAGGGGTCTTCCACCGGCCACAGCGCCATGGTCCCGATGCCCCCGTGGCCGCGGTGGAAGCGCAGCATGCTCGAGAGGTCCAGGGAGCACACCACGTCGCCGTTGAAGGCGAAGAAGGTGTCGTCGAGGTAGCGGGCGACGTTCCTCACCGCCCCGCCCGTCCCCAGCGGCTGGTCCTCGTTGACGGTGATGATCGTCCGGCCGACGTCGTTGTCGCGGAAGTACCGCTCCAGGTAGTCCTTCATGTACGACACCGCCAGGATGACGGTGTCCACCTCCTCGGGCAGGGGATCGATGAGGTGGCGGACCAGCGGTTTGCCCAGCAACGGCACCACTGGCTTGGGCATGGAGAACGTCAGCGGCCGGAGCCGGGTGCCCAGGCCACCCGCCAGGATGAGCGCCTTCATGCGTTCACGCCGGGCTTACAGCGGCGAGATGCTGACCACGTTGTTGCCGCGAAGCACCACGGTGCCCAGGCGGCGGGTCTGCTCGGAGGTCCTCTCCTCGGTGTCCTCCAAGACCATGTTCATGTAGTCGTCGTACCCGACCAGCTTTCCCTCCAAGATGCGGGTGTCCTTGAGAAGGAGAGAGATCCGGTGGTCCATGGACTTCTCGAGCAGAGCGAGCGGCATTACCATAAATAATCCCTAACGGTGGGATTGTGGCATTCGAATTTAAAGGTTTGCGAGCGGCCATTTGTCCTTGGACCGCGGTCCAGGCCGCGGGCGGCATGGGGCGGCGTCGTATCGGCAAGCTGGCCGTTCAGTCCCGGACCAGGGAGTAGAGGACGAGGAACAGGCCGGCGGCGGTGAGCACGGCGCCGGTGTCGAGGAGGAAGTCCGTCCAGTACCATGATCGTTCCAGGCCACCGAAGAAGGCCACCAGCAGGCCGACCAGGGCGATGAGCACGCCCCGCTTCTGCATGACCGCCAGACGGCCCAGCGGTTGGTTGAACGTCTGCACCAACGCTCACACCTCGCCCTGGGACTTGGCCCGCTCCTCCATCCACCGCTTCACCGCGTTCTGGGTGGCGCCCTCGATGCCGAAGTACTCGGCGAAGCGCTTGGTGGTGGTCAGCAGGAGGGTCTGGCCCTTGCGCCTCGCGTGGACCATGCCCAGCTGGCTGAGCGTCCTCACGTCATCGTAGACCCGGGAGCCCAGCGAGCGGCTGAGGTCGCTCTGCAGCACCGGCTGATGATAGGCGATCCACGCCGCGGTGCGCAGCACCTCGTCGGGCACCTCCTTGGGGGCGAACTGCCGGCCGAACGGCCGGTACTCCTCCCGGAGGATGAGCGAGTAGCCCGTCCCGGTCTTGGCCACCTCGATGCTGGAGCCCCGCTCATCGTACTCCTGTGCGAGCTTCTTGAGCGCCCGCCGTACGGTCGGGCCGTCCAGCTGGGTCTGCAGCTCCAGGTCGGAGACCTTGACCGGCTGGGAGGCCGAGAACAGCACCGCCTCCACGATGCGCACCGCGTCGACCACTTCACATCACCGCTTCCCGGTCCTGGGGAGCGGGGGCGGGCAATGGGGCCCCCGGCACGTCCTCAAGGGTGCCGATGTCCCAGTCCATCTTGACCTCCAGGATGATGCGCCCCTGGGGAAGGTCGTCCTGCCACAGCGAGATCTTGCCGCTGCGGCACAGGAACAGCAGGGCCATGAACACCGTGACGAGGTCCTCCCGGCCGCCGTTCCAGATGTCCTCGAGGTCGATGGGGCCGGGGCCGCACCGGAGGATGCGCTGCCACACATCTTCGAGGTCCCGTTCCATGTCGTCGCTGTGGGCCTTGGTGTCGAACTTTTCCAGCTTGACCCGGTTCTGGGCCCGGAGCTTCTCCCGAAGGGCCGCCTGCTCCTCCTCCCGGCGGGCCTCCTCGAAGGCGTCGAGCAGTTCCACCAAGGTGACGGGGCGGCAGCCCTTGTGCCGCACCACCTCGTCCAGCTCGACCTCCTCGGGCATGCACAGCCGCACCCGAGGCTCTTCGGAGAAGAGGTCCAGCTCCTCCGCGTACGGCTCCTCGATCCGAGGCTCGGAGCGGGAGAGCACCCTCTCGCTCTGCATGCGCAGGATGGACCAGGCCATGAGCATGAGCCGGCCGGCGATGACGAAGTTGACATCCTCGTCCTTGACCTTGGCGGCGTACAGCCGGGCGAACTCCATGAGGTCGATGTCCCACGGGTCGAGGTTGTTGCCCAGCACCAGCTCGAAGACCATCTCCAGGGAGCGGTCCAGGGGATCGCGGGGGGCCAGCTGGCCGTCCGCTTCCTCTAGCACCGCGAGGTAGTGGTCGATCTTCGCCGCGCGGTCGTCCTCGTCGATCATGGCCTTGTGGAACATGAGGTGCTGGAGCACCCCCTCCACCGCTGTGCATCCGGTCATGAGGTTCCCTCCTCCGTCTTCTCGTCTGGAATGTTGAACTCGGCCTGGAAGTCCTTGATGTCCGAGATGTTCGGACGGACGATGACATGGCTGATGCCGCCGTCCTGCTTGGTGACCCCGATGATGTGGTCGGCCTTGGTGAGCGTGATCTTGCGAAGGGATATCTGCACGAACTGGGCGGTCTTGGAGGACTTCTGCACCCTCCGCGCGACCATGTCCGCGTTGATGCCGTCGAGGAACATGTCCACCTCGTCGAGGAGGTAGAACGGCGAGGGCTGGTACTCCTGAAGGGCGAAGATGAACGCCAACGCGGCGAGGGACTTCTCCCCGCCGCTCAGCGCCTCCAGCCGCAGGACCTTGCCCTGGCGGGGCCGCACCCGCATGACCAGACCGCCCTCGAACGGCTGCTCCGGGTTCTCCAGGATGAGCTCCGCCTCCCCGCCCTGGGACAGCTCGGCGTAGCACCGGCGGAAGTTGGCGTTGACCGCCTCGTGGACCTGGTACAGCGACACTTTCTTCTTGTCGTTGAGCTCGCCCTCCAGCCGGAGGAGGTCGCTCCGCTGGGCCTCCAGGTGCTTGATCTCCTCGCTCAGCGCGTCGTGGCGCTTCCGCTTCTCCTCGTAATCGTCCACCGCCCGAAGGTTCACCATGCCCATCCCGGCGATGGCGGCCTCGCACTGGCGGATGGTGTCCTTGAGCGCGTCCAGGGACGGTACCGGCGGGACGATGGGCACGGCATACTGCTTCAGCTCCTCCTCCAGCTCCCGGACCTTGTCCTGGCACTGCCCGATGCGGGTACGCAGCCCGACGATGATGTCGGTGGTCGTCTCGACCTTGTTGTGCAGGCGGTCCCGCTCTCCCTCCAGAGAGGTCTTCTCGCGGAACAGCGCCTCCTTGCGCTGGCGGAGCTGGTTCATCTCCGCGCCCATGGAGTCCTCGATCTTGCGCAGCGCGGCCAGCTCGGTCTTGGCCCGGGCACCGGCCTCCGCGGTCTCCTTGGCCTCCTGGCGCAGCCGGGCCGCCCGCTCGGCCAGCTGGGCCTCCTCGCCCTGCAGGGCCTGGGCCCGCGACCGGTTGAGCTGGGCGCGGGCCTCCAGCGTTTCAACGGCCGCCCGGAGGTCGGCCGCGGCGGCGGTCAGCTCGACCACCTGGGACTGCAGCTGCTTGAGCCGGGCGGACATCTCGGCCGGGGCCAGCTGCTCCATCCTCTCCCGGTCCGCGTCCCTCCGGGCCCGCCGCTGCTCCACCTCTCCCTTGGCGGAGGCGATGCGGCCGTCCAGCTCGCCCATGGCCGCCACGAGCTGCTCCAGCTCCCCGGCCTTCCGGCCCCGCTCCTGGCGGGCCTGCGCGAGCCGCGTGCGCAGCTCCTCCCGGCGGGACTCCAGCGCCCGGAGCGTGACCCCGGAAGCGCCGCCTGCGCCGGAGAGCTCGCGCACCCGCGCCTCCAGGGCGACCATCTCCTCCCTGACCTTGGCCAGCTCCTCGTTGAGGCGCTCGGACGCCTGGATGGCCTGGTCGAGCTTGGCCGAGACCTCCTCCAGCTTGCCCTTGGACGCACTGCCGAACTTGAGGCTGGACGCTTCCAGGTTCCCGCCCACCATCGCTCCCGAGGCCTCCAGCAGCTCGCCCCCCAGGGTGACCAGGCGGACCCCGCCCATGAGCCGGCGGGCCTGGTCCAGGGTCTCCACCACCACGGTGTCGCCGAGCACGTACCAGAACGCCGCCCGGTACCGCTCGTCGAACCGCACCAGGTCGATGGCGAATCCCACCGCCTCCTTGGCGGCGAGGATGGCCTTGCCTCGCGGCCGACCGTCCAGCATCTTGTTGAGCGGAAGGAAGGTGGCCCGCCCCAGACCGTTGCGCTTGAGGTGCTGGATGCACGCCGCGGCGACCTCGTCGTCGTCGACGACGATGGCCTGCATGCGCCCCCCGGCGGCGATGTTGAGCGCGGTCTGGTACCGCTGGTCGACCTCGGCCAGCTCGGCGATGGTGCCGTGGACGCCCCGCAGGACGCGGGCGTCCCGCGCCTCCATGATGCCCCGCACCGCCCGGTTGTAGCCCCGGGCGATGTCGCCCGCCGCCTCCTCCTCCGCCTTGAGGCGGGACTGCTCCCGCACCAGCGAACGGATGGCCTGCTCCAGCTCCCCGGCCTCCCGGGACATGCGGGCCTCCGCGGCCTTGCGCTGGAGGTACCGCTCCTGCACCTCCTTCAGCTCCTTGGCCGAGCCCCGGTCCTGGTCCTTGAGCTGCTTGATCTGGCCCTCGGCGTCCTCGACCTCGAAGGCCATGCTCTCGAGGCCCTCGTCCAGGGTGGCGAGGTCGGCGGTGAGGCGCTCCCGGCGTCCCTCCTGCCGCTCCCTCTCCATGAGCAGACGGTTGAGCTCGTCCTCCTGGGCCCGGAGCTCCTTCTCCTGGACCGCGATGCTCTTCTCCAGGGCGGCCAGCTCCTCGTCGCAGTCGCTCAGCTGCGCCTGAAGGGCGCCGAGGTCCTGCCGGGAGGCGTCCAGCTCGGCCTGGCGGGCGGCCAGCAGGGCCGCCTTCTCCGCCCTCGCCGCCTCCAGCGTGGCAGCCTCGCCCAGGGCCTCCTGGCGCTCCTCGGCCTTGCGCTGCCTCTCCTCCTCGGCCTCCTCGGCCGACTGGAGCGCCTGAGCGGAGCGATCCTCGGCCTTGGCCACCCTGATGCGGAGCTCGTCGATGCGGGTGCGCAGCTCCAGGAACTCCCGTCCGCCCTTGGCCTCCAGCTCCCGCTCGGTCTGGGCCATGGCAGTGTCGAGGTCCCGGACCTTGTCGGCCAGCACCTGACGCCGGTCCTTGAGCGCCTGGATCTCCCGCTCGTAGCCCTCGATCTGCTTCTGCAGGGCGGCCGCCTCGGCCTCGGTGGCCTCCCGGCGCTTGTAGGCCATCTGGGCCTTGGACAGGGTGAGCATCTCCTTCATGCGCAGGTAGGTCAGGGCGACCTCCTTCTCCTGCTCCAGCTGCTCCAGCTGTCTCACCAGCTCCGCCAGTATGATCGAGATGCGCTCGATGTTGGCGTCGGCCTCGTCCCGCTCGGCCTTGGCCTTGGATATCTCCTCGTCGAACCGGGAGATGCCGGAGATGTCGTCGAAGATGCGACGCCGCTCCAGGTTGGACATGGTGGTGATGCGGGTGATGTCCCCCTGCTGGACGAAGTTGTAGCCGTCGGCGCTGATGCGGGCGCTGCTGAGCAGGACGTCGAACTCGCCCAGGGAGGACTTGCGCTCGTTGACGTAGAACTGGGAGCTGTAGCCGTCGCCCTCCGGGGCCATCTTGACGACGCGGGTGAGGCGGACGAGGTCGGCGTCGAGGGGGATGAGACGGTCCCGGTTGTCGAAGACCAGGGACACCTTGCAGTAGCTGGCGGGGCTCCGGCCGTTCCCACCGTTGAAGATGAGATCGGACAGCTTGCCCGCTCGGATGGCCCGCGAGCTCTTGGGGCCGAGGACGAAAAGGATGGCGTCGGAGATGTTGGACTTCCCTGAACCGTTGGGGCCGGTGACCGCGGTGTAGCCTTCCAGCAGGGGCACGGTCAGCTTCTTCCCGAACGATTTGAAGTTCTCTAGCTCGATCTGCTTGAGATACATCCTGCCTCCGACGTCGGAGGAGGCGAAAATGGGCCCTAGCTAGGCTACCGCCCTTTGTCGCATCCCATCCTGTTGGTCCGACGCGTGTCGGACGGGAGAATAGAATGCGGTGCTGTATATATAACTTTTATTCCAGGTATTCCGACAGCCACACTGCCGAACGTGACGCCTTCGGCCCCTTGTGCTTACGAACGACACCTCCGTGCTCCCTAAAACTGTGGAACGGAGGGCGACGCGCGGGCCATGGAGGCCCGCCGGCCGGGGGAGGCAGGAACAGTTATAAGCCCAGGGGTCCCAAAGGGGAGGACGCCGACGCCGGTCTGGGCGGGGCGCGAGAGGGACGATGCGACCGACTATCGACGTGGTCATGCCGACCTGGAACTCCGCGCCCATGCTCGCCCGGATGCTCGAGCCGCTGCTCCGAGGGCTTCGCCCGGACCGCATCATCGTGGTCGACCGCAGCTCCGAGGATGGGACCCGGGAGCTGGCCCAGGAGCACGGGGCCACCGTGCTGATCGACGTCACCTCGCTGGGCTCGGCACGCATGGGGGGGGGTCGGCCACAGCACGGCCGAGTGGATCGCGTTCATCGATGACGACATCCTCCTCCCGCCGGGGTTCCGGGAGGCGATGGAGCGGTACATGCGCCCCGACGTGGGCGCCATCCAGTCCGGGGCCATCTCCGTCCACGAGCCCTACCGCACGATCCACCTGGAGGAGTTCGGCTCGCGGATGGGTGACGGCGACCTCTTCGACTACCGGCCGGGGGAGCGGGGGTTCACCAACGCCACCCTCGTCCGCCGCTGCCTCCTCGACGGCCTCGACCTTTCCAACGTGGACACCTGGGAGGACTGGGTCATCACTCAGAGGGTCCTCGGCTCCGGCTACCGATGGATCGTGGTGCGCCCGTTCGTGGACCACATCCACGAGCGCGAGGACCTCGCCATGAAGGAAGGGTGGAACGCCGCGGGCATCCTCAACCTGGCCCGCACCGGGCGCATGCCCGCCGGGACGGCGGTGCGGCAGTTCGCCGGCAAGATCGCCCTTGCCCTCAAGGGCGCGGTCAAGTACACCATCGTCCTGCGGTCGCCCCAGGTGTTCATCGAGTACACTCGCTTCATAGCCAGCATCCTCCTGTCCCCCCGCCACCTGCTGAGGGTGAGGCCTCGCCCGGTCAAGGCCACGGCGGTCCCGCCTCCCTTCTACCCACGGGAGGAGAAACAGGGCTGATGCCGCCTGGGTGTTGGAAAAGCATTAAATTCTATGCTGGTAGAACGTTTGCTCATGAGAGCCACTGCACACCCGGTCAGCGACAGCCGGGAGAGACCGGACGTGTCCGCGGTGGTCCCCACCTGGAACTCCGCCTCCCGGCTCGACAGGTCGCTAGAGACGGTGAGGAGGAACCTCCGGCCTCGCCGCATCATCGTGGTCGACCGCGACTCCGAGGACGGCACGACGGACATCGCCCGGCGCCACGGCGCCACCGTACTGCGGGACAACACCTCGCTGGGCTCGGCGCGCATGAAGGGGATCAAGGAGAGCGGGACGGAGTGGGTGGCCTTCGTGGACGACGACATCAGCCTGCCTGACGGCTTCGCCGACGAGGTGCTCGCCAAGGCCGGCGAGGATGTGGGGGCGGTGCAGGGCGCGGTGCGCTCGGTCCACCAGCCCTACCGGGACATGCTCACCGACGCCTACGAGCGGCGGTTCGGGGACGGTGACACCTACGACCTGCGGCCCGGGGAGCGCGGCCTGACCTCGGCCACCCTGGTGCGACGGGAGCTCATCGAGGACCTGGACCTCGAGGACGTGGACACCTGGGAGGACTGGCTCATCACCCAGAGGGTCATCGGCTCCGGCTACCGATGGGTGGTGACCCGTCCTTTCGTGGACCACTTCCACCCCCGGGAGGACCTGGCCCGCAAGGGCGGGTGGAACGCCGCGGGCATCCTCAATCTAGGAAGGACCGGCCGCATGCCCATGGGGCAGGCGCTCCGGTGGTACCTGGACACCCTGGTGGAGGCGCCCAAGAACGCCTTCCGGCTGTCGGTGCGGTACCGTGACCCCCGTCAGTTCACCTTCCACATGCTCCTGCTGGGCCACATCCTGACCGCCCCCCGGCACCTCATCACGGTGGTGCCCCGGAAGCCCCAGGCCGCCCTACCCTGAGCGGCCGAGGGCCCGGCGGTAACCGTCCAGGAGGCGGCGCTTCATGTTGCCCCAGTTGTACTCCCGCTCCGCCGCCGCCCTCCCCGCCCGGCCCCACGTCTGGCGCTGGGCGGGGTCGCGGAAGCGCTCGATGGCCGCCCGGAAGGCGTCCTCGCTCCAGTCGATGACCAGGCCGCATCCGGTCCGGTCGACCAGCTCCCCGCTGGTGGTACCCCCCGTGGTCAGCACCGGCACCCCGACCGCCATGGCCTCGTAGATCTTGGTGGGCGAGTTGCCGACATAGTTAAGGTTGGCCGGGTCGAGCAGGCACAGCACCACGTCGCAGGCGGCCATCTCCCGCAGCATGTCCCCGTGTTGAAGGAAACCAAGGAACTGGACCTTGGTGCCGTCAGCCTCCGCCCTCACCGCCTCCTCCAGCCGCCCCCATCCCGCCACCTTGTACACGCAGCCGTCCAGGTCCTTGGACGCCCGGATCGTCTCCACGATGTACCGCATGGGCTCCAGCGTGCCGACGTAGAGGAGCGTGAGGTCACGGCCGCGGAACTCCGGCGCCGGCCGGTCGGGGACGTCGATGCAGTTCTCCACCAATACCACGCCGTGGCGGGCGTGAGGGCGCATGTGGGCGGCATGGACCTCGCTGACAGTGATGACCAGCTCAGCCCGCCGGGTGAGGATCCCCTCCAGCCGCTCGATCAGCCGGGGAGCCCACCCCGGGAGGTCGATGGCCACCATCTGGGCGTAGTTCTCGTGGGCGTCGAAGACCAGCGGGACCCGCCGCAACCAAGCGATGAGAAACCCCACCGGGAGGGTGTCGAAGTCGTGGCTGTGGACGATGGCAGGACGGTGGCGCAGCCCGGCCAGCACCGTGCGGAGGGCGAACAGCGGGTAGTTCAGGGCGAAGGAGAGCATCGAGCCGGCCCAGCCGGTCCTGACCCGCTCGATGTGCGCCCCTCGGTAGTCGGAGCGGTCGGGGTACTTGTTCTCGCGGTCCCAGGCCAGCACGGTGACGTCGTAGCCGTCGGCGACCAGCGCCTCGGCCTCTTTGGCCACCCGGGGATCGGGGCGGAAGCCGTTGGTGACCAGCATCAGCACCCGGTCTACCATCTCACTGCTCCTGGGGCACCTCGATGGAGCAACCCTCGGCCATCGACCGCTTGGCCGCCTCGATCATCTCGGCGGTGCGAACGCCGATGAGGCCGGAGTTGCGCGTCTCGGTCAGCGGGTCCCCGATGGACTGGAGGAAGTGCACCAGCTCCGTCTGGATCGTATTGTTGCGCTCCACGCCCAGCCGGTAGGTGTAGCCGGACTCGTACACCGTGACCTCCTGGGAGACGGCGTCGATGAGGGCCGAGCGGTTCTCTCCCACCAGCTCGACCTGGCGGACCTTCCGGGGGGTGAGCCAGGAGAGGGTGGCGTGGGCGATGGCCCCATTGGGCATCTCCGAGCTGATGAACGCCGTCTCCTCCATCTCCTTGCGCCGGTAGGCTCGTCCGGTGCAGGTGATCTTGGAAGGCCAGGCGTCGAAGATGTAGTTGGCGATGTCGAAGGTGTGGGGAGCGAGGTCGACGATGACGTCACGGTCCGGGTACGCCGGCTCGAGGTTGGTCCACACGAGGTTCATGTAGAAGGTGCGCCCGAAGAAGTTGGAGCGGGCCAGCCTCCTCACCTCGGCCATGGCGTTGTTGAAGCGGTAGATGTGCCCGACCGACAGGGTGAGGTTCCTCTCCTCGGCCAGGTCGACCAGCTGCCTCCCCTCCTGCGAGCTCAGGGCCAGGGGCTTCTCCACCAGGACGTGCTTGCCCGCCTCCAGGGCGGCCCGGGCCGCCGGGTAGTGCAGGGCGTTGGGCAGCGCCACGTTCACCGCGACGATGGTGGGGTCCTCCAGCACCTCCTGGTAGTCGTGGTACAGGTTGGGCACGCCGTAGCGGTCCCGGCAGAACTCCAGGTTCTTGTCCAGCTGGTCGGACACCGCCTTGACCTTGACCCCGGGGATGTTATGGTACTCGTCCACGATCTTCTTGCCCCAGTAGCCAACGCCCAGCACGGCGACGTTGAAATGCCTCATCTTCTTCCTCCGTAGTAGTCGGCGATGTGCCCGCACACCTCGTCCACCTGCTCCTCCCTCAGTTCAGGGAACAGCGGCAGGGACAGCGCAGTGGCGGCCAACCTCTCGCTGGCCGGGTAGCTGCCCTCGGAGAACCCGAAGGCGTCGCGGTACACCGGCTGCAGGTGAATGGGAACGGGATAGTGGACTCCGGTCTCCACGCCCTTGGCCTCGAGATGCTTGGCTAGAGCGTCGCGGTCCTCGCAGCGGATGACGAACAGGTGGAACACCGGGACGGCGTCCTTGGAGCCCAGCGGGGGAAGGACGACCTCGGCAACATCTTTCAGCCGCTCGGCGTACCGCCGCGCCAGCGCCCGGCGGCGCTCGTTCCACTCGTCGAGATGCCGAAGCTGCACCCGGCCGAAGGCAGCGTTGGCGGTGTTAAGCCTCGACGTGAAACCGAAGACGTCGTGAACGTAGCGGGAGATGCGGCCGCAGTCCCGGAGCTTCCGGAGGTCCGCCGCGAGCCGCTCGTCGTTCGTGGTGATCATGCCGCCGTCGCCGCCCACGGTCATGTTCTTGGTGGTGTAGAAGGAGAAGCAGCCGGCGTCGCCCCATGCCCCGCACTTCCTTCCCTTGTACACCGCGCCGTGCGCCTGGCAGGCGTCCTCGATCACCTTGACGTCCGGCCCCGCGGCCTCTACGAGCTCGTCCATGCGGGCGGGGTTGCCGTACAGGTGGACGGGCAGCACCGCCGCGGTCTCCCTCCCCGGCCGGACCTCGGCGGGGTCGATGTTGCCGTCCGGCAGCACGTCCGCGAACATCGGAACGGCGCCGGCATGGACCACCGCGTTGGCCGTGGCCACGAACGAGAACGGCGAGGTGATGACCTCTCGCGAGCGCACTCCGAGCGCCATCAGCGTGAGGAGGAGGGCATCGGTGCCCGACGAGACCGATACAGCATGCTCCACGCCGATGTACCGGGCGAAATCCTCCTCGAACTTGAACACGCTCTCGCCGAGGACCAGACGCTCGTTGCGCACCGCCTCGGCCATGGCCTGCACCATCTCCTCGGTGACGGTGGGCCGAGCCAGCGGAATCCTGGCCACTTCAGTCCCTCCGCTCGATGGGGCGGGCAGGGTTGCCCACCACGGTCGCCCCGGGAGGCACGTCGCGGGTCACCACCGCGCCCGCGCCGACCAGCGCGCCCTCGCCGATGGTGACGCCACACACGATGACCGCGCCCGCGCCGATGGACGCTCCCTTGCGGACCACTGTCGGCGTTACGGACCACTCCCCTACCGCCCGGGGGTGCAGGTCGTTGGTGAAGACGACGTGCGGTCCGATGAACACCTCGTCCTCGATGGTGACCCCGGTGGGGATGAAGGCGAAGGCCTCGATCTTGCACCGGTCGCCGATGACCACCCCCCGCTGCACCTCCACGTAGGCAGCGATCTTGCAGTCCTGGCCGATGCGGCAACCGTAAAGGTTGACGAAGTCCCGGACCACGGTGCCCTCGCCGATGTCGCAATCGTGGATGGAGTAATGGGTGGCCAAGAGCCTCATGCGCGCTATGAATCTTCTTTTCGGCAATAAGGGTTTGCTCATTCTGGCGGCCCGTGCGCGGGACGCTCAGCGACCCTCGTCCAGCCGCCTCAGGACGTCATCGCGGGGCCGCTCCCACCACGCGATGCCTCCCTCCACGACCTCCAGAGAGGGGTGGGGGAGGACCTGGCCGGGGCCAGGCAGGGCGGCGGCCAGGAGAGGAGCACGGGCCTCCAGCTTGAGCCTCAGGAGGGCAAGCTCGTACTCCAGCTGCCCCCGGGGGACGGTCATGGAGGCGACCCGGCTCCAGGGTAGGATGCGAGAGGGGTCGAAACGGTAGCCCCTTCGGCGGCCTTCCTCCCACACTCCCTGGAGGTAGGAGAGCATGGCGGCGCAGGGGTCCTCCTGTTCCAGTACCCTGCGGACCTGGGGATGGCGGCGGTAGCGGCCCGCCGCCCCTCGCACCAGTCGCTGGGCCAGGAGGGCCTCCCGCCACAGGCCACACAGCCCAGCGGGGTCGAGGTACCGGGGATGGACGCTCCACAGCCGCACGGTGCAGACTAGGTGGCCGGGGGATAAGAAGGGCGTGGCCGCATACCCTTTTAAACGATGGCGGGGATACATCCGGCTGGATGCTCATCAGCGTGGTCCTCAACATCATGAACGAGGAGCGGTACATCGCCGACCTGCTCGACTCCCTGGTCATCCAGGAGGGGCCGCTGGAGGTCATCGTGGTCGACGCCGACTCCAAGGACCGCACCCGGGAGATCGTCCAGAGCTACGTCCAGCGGTACCCGTTCATCAAGCTGTACGTCAAGCCAGGGACGCGGGGGGAGAGCACCAACTACGGCATCTCCAAGGCCACCGGGGAGATCATCGCCTTCACCGGCGGGGACGACCTGGCCAACCCCAACTGGCTCCGCGAGCTGAGGAAGAGCTTCCAGGCGGGGGCGGACATCGTGGCCGGACGGTCCATCATGATCGGCCTGAAGGCGTGGGAGGACCTCGACCGGGTGGAGCTGCAGCACAAGGGCTTCGACGTCTCGTTCCCCTCGGCCAACGAGGCGTTCCGCCGGGAGGTCATCGAGCGGGTGGGCGGCTTCGACACCTGGTTCATCACCGCCGAGGACATCGACCTCAACTACCGGGCGGTCGATGCTGGATATCACATAGTGTACAACCCCGACGCCATCATCTACCGCCGCACCAAGGCCACCGTGTACGGTTTCTTCAAGCAGGCGTTCTGGAACGGGGCGGGGAGGAAGCAGCTCACCCTCAAGCACGGCAAGCTGTGGGGGAAGTACGATCCCCTCAAGATGTTCAAGCAGAAGATGACCTTCTGGGCGTTCACCCGGCTCATCGTGGCCATGCTGGGCTACGTCGGTTTCAAGCTGTTCCGGGACCGCGGTCCGTACCCCCGCCGGGCCAAGGAGGCCGGGGCCAAGGAAGCGGCCCAGCCTTGGAAGAATTAAGACCAGACACCGCTATCCCCCGCCGTCCGTGGGTCCCATGCTCGACGGTAAGACGCCCAGTCCCCGGGCCGCTTCGTTCGCGGTCCTCGCCATCCTGCTCGCCAGCCTGCTCGCGCCCGCCGCGCTGACAGCGTCGGCCGCCCTGCCCGATGCATCCAGGACCGCTCACCTGCCGATCGTCATCGACGGGAACGAAGACCTCGACCGCCAGGCGGCGTCGGAGGGATGGGCGGGCGACGGCACCGCGACGTCCCCGTACCTCATCCGCGGCTACGCCATCGATGCCCAGGGCGGGGAGGGCATCACCATCGCCGGGACCACCAAGCACATCGTGGTCGATAGGTGCGAGGTATACAACGCCACCACCGGCGTGCTCCTCTCCGACCTGGCCAACGTGGTCATCGAGGCCACGGTGGTCCGGGGCAGCGCGGACGACGGCGTTCGGATGGCCGACTGCAAGGACGTGACCGTGCGGGACTGCCGGGTCACGGGCAGCGGCGGGAACGGAGTGGAGCTGTCGAGCTGTGACCGCGTCACCGTGCTCGGCACCATCCTCGAGGACAGCACCGGCTTCGGCGTCCAGGCCAAGGGCTGTGATGACTGCCTGTTCAGCGGGAACAGCTTCCTGCGGAACCACGGCGCCGGCGCCTCACGCATGGAAGACCGCGTCCAGGCGTACGATGACAGCTTCAGGGATGCCTGGTCCAAGGACGGGCGGGGCAACCACTGGTCCGACTGGACCTCCCCGGACAGCGACGGCGATGGCATCGTCGACGTCCTGTACGGTCTCGACGGCATCATGATGCAGGACCACTATCCCCTGGCCAAGGCCGCGCTGGGCCTGCCGGCGGTGACCATCCTGTCGCCCCAGGACGGGGACACTCTCCCCGGGCCGGAGGTCGAGGTCAGCTGGACGGCCCTAGATGACAGCGGCATCGCCGGCTGCGCCCTCGAGGTCGACGATGACGGGCCGTTCGCGGTGGAAGGCGCCTCCCACACCGTAGTCCTCGGGGAGGGCGAGCACTACCTGACCGTCACCGCCACCGACGCCCTCGGCCTCCAGGGCGCGGCTTCGGTCCGCATCCTGGTCTCCCGCGAGCTGCCCTCCGCGCCCACTGGGCTCAGGGCGGCGGCCGGGGACGGCGCGGTCGAGCTCACCTGGCAGCCCCCGCGGACCATGGGCACCGGCCCGTTCGCCGGCTACCGCGTCTACCAGGACGGTGCCCTCATCGAATCCACCGAGCAGACCGGCCTGCGGATCGACGGCCTGACCAATGGCCGGGAGTACGAGTTCGGGGTCACCGCGGTCAACGCGGCGGGGGAGAGCCTCAACGCGACCGTCGTCGCCACCCCGGCCGCTCCGCCGGGCGCGGTGCCCGGCCTGGCCGCCGCGGTCGGACCGTCCACGGTGACGCTGTCGTGGGGCGCGCCGGAGAGCGGCGGGCTGCCCGTCACGTCCTACCAGGTGCTGCGGGACGGCGAGGTGGTCGCCAACGTGACCGCGCGCTCGTTCACCGACACCGCGCTGACCAACGGCGTCACCTATCGCTATGCGGTGCAGGCCTGGAGCGGCGCAGGCTGGGGCCAGACGGCCGAGGTCGAGGCGACGCCCCTGGCCCTGCCCGGCGAGCCCGCCCTCACCGTCACCGTCGAGGGGGGCATGGTCCGGCTGACCTTCTCCGCCGCCCCGTTCGAAGGCATGGCCCCGGTGCACCACTATGTCATCTACCGTGGCCTGGCCCCCGATGCCCTCACCCCCCTCGCCGAGACCACCGACACTTGGTACAACGACACCGCGGTGGAGGACGGCAAGACGTACTACTACCGGGTCAGCGCGGTGAGCTCGGTCGGGGAGAGCTCGCTGGCCGCGGTCCGCTCGGCCACGCTGCGGTCCGACGGCACCATGCTGTACCTCGGCGCCGCGGCCATGGCGGTCGGCGCGGCAGTGCTGATCCTACTGCTGTATCGCCGCCGGTGAGCCTACCGCCGCTCGTTGACCAGATGCTCGGTGATCAGGGCGAAGACGGTGGGAGCGACCAGGGACCAGATGACCGACCGGGTCAGCCCCAGGCGGGACAGGGCCAGATACACCGCCCCGAACACCAGGATGGCTGGAAGGTACGGCCGGAGGTCCCGCAGCACGTGCCTGGTCACCTTGACAACGTCGTCCTTGTACACGCGGTTGCAGTTCCAGCGGGAGCTATATCATCCTTGCCCAGCTCGGGAGCGACATATTGATTTACCTACCCAGAGTTAGGGAGATGGTTCCATTGAAGCTCTCCGTCGTCATCCCCACCCTCAACGAGGAGGACTGCATCGGTCAGGTCATGGACGAGCTGGCCGAGGCCCTCTCCGGAAAAGTGGAGTACGAGGTGCTGGTGGTGGACGGCATGTCCACCGACCGCACCCGCGACATCGCCCGCTCCAAGGGGGCGGTGGTGGTGGAGGAGCCCCGCCGGGGATACGGCCGGGCCTACAAGACCGGTTTTGCCCACGCCCAGGGAGACTACATCGCCACCCTGGACGGCGACTGCACCTATCCCGCCGAGTCCATCCTGCCGCTGGTGGAGATGCTGGAGCGGGAGGACCTGGAGTTCATCACCACCGACCGCTTCGGCCACATGGAGGAGGGGGCGATGAGCATCATGCACAAGATCGGCAACCTCGCCCTGTCGTTCACCACCCGCCTGCTGTTCGGGCGGATCATCCGCGACTCGCAGAGCGGGATGTGGGTGTTCCGCCGCGAGGCCCTGCGGAAGATCCGGGTGGAGGACGACGGCATGCCCTTCTCCGAGGAGATCAAGATCGAGGCGTTCCGCAAGCTCCGCTCCAAGGAGGTCATGATCCGCTACCGCCGCCGGGTGGGCGAGGTCAAGCTTTCGTCCTGGAAGGACGGCTGGAAGAACTTCAGGTTCCTGTGGAAGAAGCGCTTCCGCGGCCCTCGAGATAGGTCCTTGCGAGCCGTATCGTCTCGCGAAGGCTCTCCTTGACCCGGGGATTGTAGAACGACGCCGCGGGATGGTAGGCGATCACCAGGTCGATCTCGCGGCCGCCGATGGTCACCTTGGTCGGCCGGTTGGCCTCCTCGGACAGGCTGACCTCGCGGCCCAGGAGGTCGCGGGCGGCGGTGCGCCCCAGCGCGATGATGAGCCGGCGGCCGCGAAGCTCCTCCACCAGGCAGGGCAGGCAGGCGGCCATCTCCTCCTTGGTGGGCACGCGGTTCTGGGGCGGCCGGCACTTCACGGTGTTGGTGATGAAGATGCGAGAGCGGGGGACGCCCTCCTCCTCGAGGAGCTTGTTGAGCACCCGGCCGGAGGCGCCCTGGAACGGCTTCCCGGTCTCGTCCTCCTTCTTGCCGGGGGCCTCGCCCACGAACGCCACCGGCGAGTCGGGGTCGCCGTCCGGGTAGACGATGTTCTGGCGGCCCTGGCACAGCGTGCACCGGGCGCAGTCCTTGTCCGGCCTCATCGCTTCAGCAGCTCTTCCGCGGTGGTCAGGGAGTGGAGCCGCACGTCGATGTCCCTGAGCCGTTGCTCCCCGCCCTCCTGGCGGTTGACCACGCATAGCACCTCGGACACCACTCCACCGGCCTCCCGCACCGTCCCGATGGCCTCGATGACCGAGCCAGCGGAGGTGATGACATCCTCCACCATGAGCACCTTTTCCCCAGCGTTGAGCGTGCCTTCGATGAGCTTCCCGGTGCCGTGGTCCTTCTTCTCCTTGCGCACCATGATGTACGGGACCTTGGTCCGAAGCGACAAGGCCACGGCCAGGGGGATGGAGCCGAGGACCACCCCGGCGATGCGGTCGCAGCGGAGACCGTGGAGCTGGATGAGCCTGGCCATCTCGTCGGCCACCACCTCCAGCACGTAGGGGTCGGTGCTCGCCTTCTTGATGTCGATGTAGTAGGGGCTCTTCTTTCCCGAGGCCAGGGTGAAGTCTCCGTACGTCAGCGCGCCGCACCCCGTCAGCGCTTCCTTGATCCTTGCCACCATCTCACCACGGCTCCTTCTTCTTCCCCATCTTGTATCCCACGATATTGACCGTCCGGTGCAGCAGGGGGACGAATATCAGCAGGGCGAGCAGACCGACGATCGCCTCCCCGTTCCAGTAGGTCGCGGCGACCCACGACGGGAAGAACAGGAGGGTCAGCAGCAGCGCCCCGGTCATGAAGTCGTACTGGTCCAGCACCGGGGCCTTCTGCCCGCGTGCCATGCCCAGCCGGCGCTTGATGAACGCCCCGACCATGTCGCCCAGCAGCGAGCCGGCGGCCAGGCAGGCCACCACGCCGACGCTCTCCGGGAACGGCCCGTAGTCGAGGATGGCGGGAGAGCCCAGCACGCTGCCCAGGCCGATGAGGACGAGACCCACCAGGATGCCGGTGCCTACCCCGCCGAACAGACCGCGCCAGGTCTTACCGTCCCCCAGCAGCCGCTTGCCCCGCCAGGTGCGGTTGAAGTCCACCGGCGTACCGCCACCGAACAGCACCGCCGCGGAGTTGGGGATGAGCGCGGGAAGGAACAGCAACAGCCCGGCAAGGGCTGCGGTCAGGTAGTCCATGGGGGCAGCATTGCCGAACCTCTAGATTACCCTTGTCCATCGCTGGGCTGCCGCTGACGCAACGATTATGCGCCCACACCGCCGTCCTCGTGGCATGATCGTCACCACCGTCGCTGCCGCCGCCACCCGGCCCAATCCCCACGGGGTGGAGTCCAAGACCCTCTACGACCACCCCCATGGCCAGATAACCCACCTCACCCTCCTGCCGGGGCAGGGGCTGAGGAAGCACGTCACCCCGGTGGACGTCGCCTTCTACGTGGTGGAAGGTGACTGCGAAGTGGAGATCGGGGAGGAGGTCGAGCTGGTCGGGCCGGACACCCTGGTGGAGAGCCCCGCTCAGATCCCCCACGCCCTGAGGAACCCCGGTCAGGGGCCGCTGCGGGTGCTGGTTATGAAGCTGCCCCGGCCCGTCCAGAAGAGCAGGCTGCTCTAGCCCCTCACTCCGCGGCCGGCTGGCCGTCCAGCGGCGCCTCCTTGACCACCGGCCCCAGCGGCAGGACGACCCGCCCGTAGGTCTGGTTGAGCACCTCGGCCATGGCCACGTAGATGGCGCTGAGCCCGCACACGATGCCCAGCCAGCCGGCCGCGTTGGTGATGGCGCCGATGCCAGTGGCGTCCCCTGCTGCCAGCAGGAAGAAGAGCGCGGCCAGGGTGAGGAAGACGAACTGGATGGCGCGGTTGGAGCGCAGGGTGGCCACGAACATGAAGGCGGTGAAGACCCCCCACAGCAGGAGTAACCAGGCCATGGTCCCCTTGCTCTCGGCCGGGGCCAGGCCCAGCGCGGGGAACAGGAGGATGGCCACCAGGGAGAGCCAGAAGAAGCCATAGGAGGTGAACGCGGTCGCCCCGAAGGTGTTGCCCTTCTTCCACTCCATCAGCCCGGCGATGACCTGGGCCAGGCCGCCGTAGAAGAGCCCCATGGCCAAGATGGCCCCTCCCAGGGCGATGAGGCCAGCGTTGTGGAGGTTGAGCAGAATGGTGGTCATCCCGAACCCCATCAGGCCGAGGGGGGCGGGGTTGGCGGTGCGATCGATCGTCGCGATTAAGGCGGCGGTGCGGTCGGTCATCGTATTCGAGGCCGAGAACGAATGAGGCTATTTAACGCAGACCGGTACGGGAACGGTCGGCGATTGCCCTGCTACGAACCCCGTCAGCGGCCCCGCGACTTGAAGAAGTTCAGGACATCGTTGACCGGGTGCTCGGAGCGCTGGGCCGGGAACCGGTCGGAGAACTGGTTGGCCCGGCGGTCCAGGATGACCGCCACGCCGACGTCCGTTTCCGTCCGTATCAGCCGGCCGATGGCCTGGAGCAGCTTGCGGGTGACCGGCGCCTTGACGGTGTACTCCCAGCCCCGCCCGAACTTGACCTCGTAGTAGTGCAGCAAAGCCCGCTGCTTGGCCGTGGGCTTCGGGTACGGTATCCCGGCCAGGATGGCCGCCTCCAGCTCCCGGTCGGGAAAGTCGACCCCCTCGCTCACCCGCCCGCCCATCACCGCGAACAGCACTGCGCCCTCCTCGAAGGAGCCTTTGAACCGCTCCACCGTGTCCATCAGGTCGCTCTGGGGCATGCCCCTCCGCTCCAGGTGGACCTTCCTGCGGATGCGGTTGAGGATGCCGTCCTGGAGGAAGCGGTCCATCAGCTGGTAGGAGGGGAAGAAGACCACCGTGTTGCGGTCCAGGACGTTGCACAGGGCCACGGTATGGTCCTCCATCCGGCGGACCATCTCCTCGTCCTTGATCATCTCCTCGTACTTGGTGGTGACATCCTCGAGGAAGAGGATGCGGCGGTTCTCCTTCGGGAAGGGGGAGGGAAAGATGCACATGCGGCTGTCCGGCGGAAGGCCCAACGAATCCCGGTACTCGTTCAGAGGTACCAGGGTGCCGGACATGTGCACCGAGGCGTGGCAGTCCAGCAGAGGACGGGCGGCCAGAGAGGGGTCGAGGCAGTAGGCCTCGAAGGCGGGGTTGTCCCCGCCCACCACCAGCTTGACGTAGTGCTCCTCGTCCATTCCCAGCCAGAACAGGAGGAAGCCGCCCAGGGAGTGCATGTAGGAGCGGGGCAGCCGGCCCTGTCGTTTCTTGGCCTCCCGGATGCTCTCCCCGTGGGCCATGAGGGCCTTGGCCATCGAGGCCAGCCCGGTCGAGGTGGTGGTGAACGCGGCCATGAGGGCCTCGTCCAGGTAGGACGGCGGAATGAGGCCGTCGTCCTCGATGAGGAACTCGTCGAGGGCAGCACGTAGGCGCTCCCGCAGCACCTGGACGACGTCCATGACGCTGATCCCATCCGCCACCTCGGGATCGCCGTACTCCTCCAGCTCACCGGAGACCAGGTCGAGGAGCTTCTGCGACATCGCCACCGAACGTATCTCTCGGGCATAGTCCGGCAGGTTGTGGGCCTCGTCCACGATGACCACCGCATCCTGGACGGGGATGTTCAGCCAGTCGAGGAGGTTGTTGCGGATGAAGGGCATGAAGAAGTACGCGTACGGGGCGGTGACGACCGTGGCCTGGGGCAAAAGGTCCTTGGCCAGCTCGTGGGGGCACAGCCCCCGCTGGTCGCAGTACTGGGCGAACTCTTCCACCGTGGGGAGGTGCTTGCGGCAGTACGCCTCGATCTCCTGGAAGGGGGTGGCGATGGTGGCCTCGTAGAACCGGCACCCGCCCTCCTTCCCCTGCATGGAGCGGGAGCGGCGCTCGGCGCATAGCTTGGACAGTTCTTCCGGCGTTCCGGAACGCAGTTCGGGGTCCCGCTGTATGAGGGGGCAGGTGGACTGCCGTCCCTGGATGCCCACCCCCAGGAGGGGGCGCCGCTCGTTGATCTCCCGCAGCTCCAGCATGACCTGGCGCTGCTGGGAGTTGGTGCGGGTCAGGTAGATGACCTTCTTCCCCTGCTCCAGCGCCGGGCCCAGGGCGCCGACCAGCGAGCACACCGTCTTCCCGGTCCCGGTGCCGCTCTCCAGCACGATGTGCCCCCGGGCGCGCACGCTGGACGAGATCGTCTCTACCAGGTCGTCCTGGAACGGGCGGGGAGGGTAGGGGAAGAGATCCATTCACCAGACCCAAAGTCACGACGTATAACAGCTTTTCTCTTGGTGGAATGAAAACGAGAGGCGGGGCGGAAGCCCCGCAAAGGTAGATCAGAAAGGTAGATCAGGATTGCTGGCGGTGCCAGATGTCCTCGTCCAGGCTGTCGTAGACCGACTCCTGGTGCTCCACGCCGTCGGTGGAGCATCTCTCTCCATCGATGAGTTCCTGGATGCGCTCCTTCCGGAACAACCAATAATGGATGCGCCACTCGCGGCCGTCGTACAGCGTGGTCTCCTCGCGCTCGGTGGTGAGTATCCCGGTGTCCTCGAGCATGTAGAACGCGTCGCGGTCCTCGGGCTCGAGCACGTTGTCGATGATCCTCTCGGAGTACCCGAAGAAGTTGAGGATGTGCTGGGCCATTTGCTTGGCCTGCTCCTCGGGCATGCCCTCCCTGTCGATCCCGTTGCGGATGGCCAAGGTGAGCTCGTCCATCGTCAGCGTCTCACCCTTTACGGTCTTGTCATTCTTGTTCATTCCGTGTTCCCCTCTGACTCTGTCTGACCTATGGCGCCTTCTCGTTGGGATTTGCTTGGGAGCAACAAATATAAATCGATATAGTCATAATTATCGAATTATAGAATTTGCTCCTTATCTTTATATGCATAGGTCTCAAACAAATGATGTTTTGGACCAGGGTATATATCAAGGACCAACCACTGATTATCAGTTGAGGTAATCAGTCATGATCGCCGAGCTTACTATCATCCCTATCGGGGTGGGGGAGAGCCTCAGCCCCTATGTGGCGGAATGCCTGAAGATCGTCCGGGCTAGCGGCCTCAAGCACGAGCTGACCCCGACCTGCACCATCATCGAAGGCGACTATGACCGGGTCATGGGGGTCGTGGGGGACTGCCACAAGAAGGTCCGCTCGATGACCCACCGGGTCATCACCATCATCCGCATCGACGACCGCGAGGGCGAGCAGAACGCCATGGAGCGGAAAGTGGAGAGCGTCGAGGAGAAAGTACGCTGAGGCCCAGACGGGACGGCCTAAGGGTCGCCACCTTTAGGCAGCGCGAAGTAGAAGGATGAGCCCTTGCCCACCTCGGACTCCACCCAGATGCGGCCGCCGCGGCGTTCGACGATCTTCTTGGCGATGGCCAGGCCCATCCCGGTGCCTTCGTACTCCTCCCGGGTGTGCAGCCGCTGGAATATCTGGAAGATGCGGTCCTGGTGCGCGGGGTCGATGCCGATGCCGTTGTCCCGGACGCAGAACACCCAGCGGTCCGGTTCCTCGGCGCACGACACGTGCACCGCCGGCGGCTTGTCGGCGTGGAACTTGATGGCATTGCTGATGAGGTTCTGCAGGAGGACCGTCAGCTGGCTCGGGTCGGCCATGACGGTCGGCAGCGGGTCGTGGGTCACGGTGGCCCCCTCTTCCTGCATCTGCAGCCTGAGGTTGTCGCACACCTTGTTCAGGAGGCTTTCGGCGTCCACCGGCTTCGGGTCCCTGCAAACCGAGCCCGCCCGGGAGTACTCGAGCAGGTCCTGGATGAGCCCGCTCGCCCTGAACCCTCCATCGACCGCGTGGTCTAGGCACTCCCTGGCCTTTTCGTCCAATTGGTCTCCGTATCTTCGCTCCAGCAGGGAGAGGTAGCCGATGACCATCCGCAGCGGCTCCTGGAGGTCGTGACTGGCAACGTAAGCGAACTGCTGCAGCTCCTCGTTGAAGCGAACCAGCTCCTCGGCCCGCTGCTTCAGCTTGCGCTCGAGGTCCTTGCGGTCGGTGATGTCCACGAACAGAGTGGCGAACTGCCCCGGTTCGGGCGAGAACACCGATACCAGGAGGTGGCGGCGAAACGAGGGGAAGTAGGCCTCGAAGGTGATCGGCTCCCCCGTCCGCGCCACTTCCGCGTACCGCTCCAAGTAGGCGAGCTCGTCGTCGTGGTAGAGCTCGGAGGCATGCATCCCCACGGCCTCCGCGACCGATATGCCGGCGATCCTCTCGAACGCCGGATTGACGTCAAGGATGCGGCAGTCCACCGCCCGGCCGTCGTCGCCGAGTATGACCTCGTGCACGCAGATCCCTTCCCGGATGGAGGAGAACAACGCCTCGAACCGCCGCCTGCTGGCATCGAGCGCCTCCTCCGCCCTACGGCGCTGCCTCACCACTTCGGCCTCGTGCAGCGCTCTCAGGATCACGGGCACCAGACGGCCAAGGCGCTGCTTCAGGACGTAGTCGGTGGCCCCGGCCTTCAGGGTCTCGATGGCCACCTCCTCGCCGATGACCCCGGACACGATGATGACCGGGGTGTCGGGCAACCGCTCGCGGACCAGCTTGAGCGCCCTGATGCCGTCGAACCCCGGCAGCGAGTGGTCGAGGAGGAAGACGTCAGGGGCCTGCCCATCGAGGGCGCGCCGGAAAGAGGCCTCGTCCTGCGCCCAGTCGATGGTGGCGTCCAGCCCGCCCCGGCAGAGCTCCCGCTTCATCAGCTCGTAGTCGGAGGCGTTGTCCTCCAGGATCAGTACGCGTAGCGTGGGGGCGGTCATGGTCCTCAGGTCAGTGGTCATTGCTCTTGTTCAGTATCATCCAGTACATGCCCAGCTCCGATACCGCCTTGACGAACTCGTCGAAGTTGATGGGCTTGGTCACGTAGCTGTTCACGCCCAGGCTGTACGCCTCGGACAGGTCGCGGTCCTCCTGTGACGAGGTCAGGATGACCACGGGTATGGTCTTGGTCCGCTCGTCGGCCTTGAGCCGGCGCAACACCTCGATGCCGTTGAGCTTGGGAAGCTTTAGGTCGAGCAGGATGACCCGGGGCCGGTCGATCGGGGCCTCCTCCTGACCCAGCAGGAAGTCCACCGCCTCCGCCCCGTCCTTGAGGTGCACCAGCCGGTTGGCCAGATTGTTCTTCCTGAGCGCCCTGGTGATGAGCTCGGCGTCGTTGGGGTCGTCCTCCACCACCAGTACCTCGACCTCTTGGTCATCGTTAATCCGTTTCATCCGTTCCCTCCTGAGCTAGCGTGAAGTAGAACGTCGCCCCCCGGCCCAGCTCGCTCTCCGCCCACACCCTCCCACCATGGCGAGTGACGATGCGGTGCACGAGGGCCAGGCCGACCCCCGTCCCTTCGAACTCGGAGGCGGCATGCAGCCGCTGGAAGACCCCGAAGAGCTTGTCGGCGTACTGGGTGTCGAAGCCAACCCCGTTGTCCCGGACGTAATACGCTTCAGCCTTCGGCGCGTAGCCGAAATCGATGCACGCCTCCTCCCTGGTCCGGGTGAACTTGATGGCATTGGAGATCAGGTTGAACAGGACCTGGCGGACCATCGGGGGATCCCCCCAGGCGAGCGGGGCGGGCAGGGCGGTGAACACGAGGTCCCGCCCCTTCTCCTGGGCGGCCAGCTCGTAGAACACTGTGCTGGCTAGCTCGGCCATGTCGATGGTGCTCATGGACATCCGCTGGCGGTTCAGCCGGGAGAACGCCAGCAGGTCATCGATCAGGCGGCCCATCCGGTGGGCGTTGTCCTGGATGAGCCCCAGGTAGCGCCTGCCCTCGTCGTCCAGCTGCTCGGCGCAGTCCTCCAGAATCGCCTGGGAGAACCCGCTGATAGCCCGCAAGGGCGCCCGCAGGTCGTGGGAGACGGAGTAGGAGAACGCCTCCAGCTCCTTGTTGACCACTTCCAGCTGGGACTTGGTGCGCTCCACCTTCTCCCGCTCCTCCTCGATGTCCTCGAGCATGTTCAGCAGAGCCCGCTGGGCGTCGAACGATTTGTTCCTCTCCTCGTCCACGTCCTCCAGCAAGTTCATGGTAGCTTGCTGGAGCTGCCGCAGCTTCTCACGTTCGGCCTCCAGCTCCTCCAAGGCCCGGAGGGCCGCCAGGTGAGCATCCTCGAGCTCCCTTAGGCGCGCCAGCATGGCCGAGGGGTCGATCAGCTCGAGGGTCTCGCTCTCGACCATGTCCTCAGTCCCTCTTTCCTGACAGCCTCTCGATCTCCAGCTTGAGCTCCGCGATCTCCTTCTTCAGCTCGACCATCTTGAGCTCGCGGCCCACGGTCAGCCGCTGGAACTTCTCCAGCTCCGCCAGCCGTTCCAGCTCCTTCCGGCGCTGCTCGGCCAGCTCCTCCTCGTACCGCTTACGGGCGGTGATGTCGCGGGCTGCGGCGAACACCCCGATCACCTGCCCGGCGTCGTCGCGGTACACCGAGGCGTTGTACAGCACCGGAGTGATGTGGCCGTCGCGGCGGCGGATCTCCAGGGCGTAGTCGCGCACCAGTCCCTCGCGGAACACCTGCTCGTACCCGGCCCTAGCGCTGGCCGGGTCGGTGAAGTAGTCGGAGAAGTCGGTCCCGATCAATTCCTGCCGGGTGCATCCGGTCACCGCCTCAGTGGCCGAGTTCACGTCGGTGATCTTGCCGTCGGGACCGATGGTCACCATGGGGTCCAGGCTAGCCTCGATCAGGCTGCGGTTGTACGCCCCAGCCTTGCGGAGGGCTTCCTCCACCACCTTCTGCTCGGTGATGTCGATGCCTGTCTCCATGATCATGGTGGAGCCGTCGGTGTCGGTGAAGGGGAAGTCGTACACCTCATAGGTGCGTCCGTTGGGGCCGGTCCACTCCCAGCGGGTGGGTTTGCCGGTCTTTAGCGGCTCGAAGGAGCGGCAGTTCTCGCATGGCTCGGTGCGCCCGAACAGGGCCTCATAGCACCGGCGGTCCTCATGCTCGCCGAAGGTGTCCTTGAAGCACTGGTTGACCATCGACATGCGGTGATCGGGGGTAAGGAGGAGGAGGTACGAAGGTAGCTTGTCCAGGACATCGTTGAACCGCTTTCGCTCGGCCCTCACCGCGCGCTCCGCCTGCTCGCGGGCCATGGCCTCCGCGGTGACGTCCCGGGCGATGGTGGAGGCGCCCACGATGCGGCCCTGTGCGTCCTTCAGCGGAGAGATGCGGAGGTTCACGTCGACCAGCTTTCCGCTCTTGGCCTGCCGAACCGTGGTGTAGTAGGGGATGGGCTCCCCACGCTTGATGCGCTCCATGATGGCGGGCATCTCGTCCTCATAGCCAGGAGGGAGGAGCATGGAGATGGGTCGGCCGATCGCCTCGGCGGCCGGGTAGCCGTACAGCCTCTCCGCGCCATGGTTCCAGGAGGTGATGATGCCGTCCAAGGTCTTGGTGATGACAGCGTCGTCCAACTGCTCCACGAGGGAGACCAGGAGGGCGTTCCGGTCCGCTGCCTGCCAGTCCAGGCGGGACTCGGGCACGGAGGTCCCATCCACGATAGCTTTGGCTGGGCTCTGCTCATTGGCCATCTTCATTCCCCACATACTATGATCGCCGTTGAGGGCGAGCGGAGGCACGATTGAGCTTTTGCTGTATATAGATTCCTTTTTTTAATACGTCTGCGACGGGGGCGAGCCCATCATCCTGAGGGTCCTCGCGACCGTGGGCGATAGTGAATAAAAATGGTAAGGGGGCCCGGAGGGCGCGTTCAGATCTGCAGGTAGTCGCGCTCGCCGAGCTTGGACAGCACGATGGAGCGCACTTCCTGGAACTCCTTCTTGGAGCGCATCTCCTGGATGACATCCTCGCCCACCGGGTTGTCCACCGAGACGAGCATGAGGGCCTTGCCCCCCTTCTCCTCCCGGCCCAGGCCCATCCGGGCGATGTTGATGCCCTTGTTGCCCAGGCCAGTGCCGATGCGGCCGATGATCCCCGGCACGTCGGCGTGGATGGACAGCAGGAAGTCCCCGTCCAGGGGCATGTCGAGGTCGAACTGGTCGATGCCCAGTAACCTCGGCTCGGAGCCTGGGAAGGCGGTGCCCCGGACCTCCCGGCTCACGCTGTCGGACAGCAGGGAGACGGAGATCATGTTGACGTACCGCTGGGACTCCTCCGACTTGACCTCTACGATCTGGATGCCCTTCTCCCGGGCGATGGTCTCGGCATTGATGATGTTGGGCTGTTCGCCCGCGAGGTTGGATAGCACGCCCATGAGCGCCGACACCGTCAGCATCTTGGTGTCCACCGCGGCGAGGTCGCCGTGGTAGGTGACCTGGACCTTGGCCACGGGGGCGTCGGTCAGCTGCACCGCGAACGCCCCCAGGCGCTCGGCCACCGAGATGAAGGGGAGGACCTTGGGGTCCATGCCCCGCACCGGGGCGTTGACCGCGTTGGTGATCTTCTTGTCCAGCAGGAACGCCTTGACCGCCTCGGCCATCTCCACCGACACCTTCTCCTGGGCCTCCTTGGTCGAGGCACCCAGGTGGGGGGTGAGGACGGCGTTGTCAAGGGTGAGGAGCTTGGAGCCGGTGGGAGGCTCCTTCTCGAACACGTCCAGGGCGGCGCCGGCGATCCTCTTGTCCTTGAGCGCCTGGTACAGCGCCTCCTCGTCGATGAGCTCGCCCCGGGCGACGTTCAGCACCATGGCATTGGGCTTCATCTTGGCGATGAGCTCCTTGCTGATGAGGTGGTGCGTGGAGGGCGTGAGCGCGGCGTGGATGGTGATGATGTCCGCCTCCTCGATGACCTGCTCCAGTGGCATGAGGCGTACGCCCAGCTTGACCGCCACCTCGGGCGGGATGTAGGGGTCGTAGCCGATCAGCTTCATCTGGAAGCTCTTGGCCCGCTTGGCCACCTCGCCGCCCACCCGGCCGATGCCCACGATGCCCAGGGTCTTGCCGTTGAGCTCGATGCCGGTGAACTTGGAGCGCTTCCACTCGCCCCTCTTCAGCGAGGCGTCGGCCCACACGATGTTGCGCGCCAACGACAGCATCATGGCCATGGTGTGCTCGGCGGCAGAGATGATGTTGGCGGACGGGGTGTTCATGACGAGGATCCCGCGGCGGGTGGCGGCCTTGACGTCGACGTTGTCCACGCCCACGCCGGCCCGGCCTACCACCTTGAGGTTCTTCCCCGCCTCGATGACGTCGGCGGTGACCTTGGTCCCCGAGCGGATGACCAGGGCATCGTAGTCGCCCAGGATCTTCAGCAGCTCGTCGTGGGGGATGTTCGGCCGTACGTCCACCTGGACCTGCCCGCCCCTGCGCAGCATCTCCAGGCCTTCCTCGGACAGTTCGTCGGTTACCAGCAGCTTGATCATTGCATTGCCTCCATAACTTCGTCCATGGCCTTCAGCAGGCCCTTGATCTCGTCCACCGTCAGGTCGCCCATGTGGCCGATCCGGAAGGTGGTCTCCTTGATGTCCCCATACCCGTTGGATATCTCGTAGCCCATCTCCTTGAGGCCCTTGTTGAGCTTGGAGAAGTCCACGCCGTTGCGGTTGATGACGGTGATAGTGTCGGAGAAGTACCCCGGCTCGGCGAACAGGCCGAGCCGGTCCTTGGCCCACGCGCGCACCAGATCGCCCATGTCCTTGTGGCGCTGGTACCTCGCCTGGACCCCCTCCTTGAGGATGCGGTCGAGCTGGAAGTCCAGGCCGTAGAGCAGCGACACGGGGGGAGTGGTGAGCGAGTAGTGCTTGTCGGCCATCTTCTTCATCTGCAGGAGGTCGAAGTAGTAGCCGCGGTTGGGGACGGTCTTGGCCTTCTCCAGCAGGCGGTCGGACAGGCACATGATGGCGAGACCGGGGGGCAGCGCCAGCGCCTTCTGGGTGCCGAACACCACCGCATCGGCGTCCAGATCGCGGAGCCTCAGGTCGGAGCCGTACACCGCGGTGACGCCGTCCACGAACACCAGGGGGTCGTGCTTCTCCCGGGCCGCCCGGATGATGTCCCGAACGGGATTGAGGACGCCGGTGCTGCTCTCGTTGGCCACCACGGTGACGGCCTCGATGCCCTCGTCCACCCGACCTTCGAGGTCCGACGGCTTGATGGCCTTGCCCCACGCCGTGTTGACCTTGACGACCTCCTTGCCGTTCTCGGAGCCGATGCCCTGCCAGCGGTCGCCGAACGACCCGTTGGATAGGCCGAGCATCCTCTGCTGCACACCGTTGCGCACGCATGCCTCCAGCAGCCCCGAGGCCGAGGACGGGGACATGAGGATGTGCATATCGGTGTCCAGGGTCTTGTGGAGCTTCTCCACGATGCGCTCCTGCAGCTGCTCGTACTCCTTGCTCCGATGGGTGATCATCGGCTGGGTCATCGCCTCGAGGACCTCTTTGCGGACCTCGACCGGACCTACGGTGAACAATGTGCGTTTCACAGACATCCCCCGAGAGATACTCGACCGTTCAGGCCAAGAGGGAGGGGGACGCCTGAGAACGTCCTCCGCATCCGCTTCCCGATCCGTTGGCGGTCACTGCCATGGCTAGCACGTGCCCTGTCCTGGAAAGGTAGGAAAAATCCAGTATGGCGAGCGTGACAGCACCTAGCATGTTGCTCTCCGGTATCACGGAAATATCAATATAAACCTTGCTGTCCCCGGACAGCCCCGTGGGTTTTCGGCGGACGGACTGGGCGACCTCGTGGCGCCATCCAGCGCCCTAGTAATCCGCGCAGGCCCCTCGCCCGCGGCGGAACCGGCGAGGTGCGCGGGGCGGGCACGGCAAAGGCTTTGCCGCCGAAGGTCCCGTAGAGAGGTCGTGAGGGTGCCACCGGCCGACGAGAGGCGACTGTACGGAGAGCTGACGTGGCTGTGGCCGATCGTCAGTCCTCCGCAGGAGTACCGGGAGGAGGCCGCCTTCGCCGCCAAGGCCATCATCGAGGCGCACCGCGACCGGCCGCGCACCCTCCTCCACCTGGGATGCGGGGGCGGGCATCTCGACCTATACCTCAAGCGGCGGTTCGAGGTGACCGGCGTGGACGTCAGCGAGGGCATGCTCGCGCTGGCGTCCCGGCTCAATCCCGAGGTCCGCTACCTCCGGGGGGACCTGCGGACTTTCCGGACGGAGGAGAGCTTCGACGCGGTGCTGGCGCTGGACTCGATCAACTACATGCTGAGCGAGGAGGAGCTCGCGCAGGCGTTCTCGACAGCGTTCGAGGCCCTGCGCCCGGGCGGAGTCTTCCTCACCTACGTCGAGCATGCCAAGGAGCGGTTCGAACCGGGGGCATGGTGCTCACGCCATCCTTCAGAAGAGATGATCGTCACCTTCCTGGAGGACCTCCACGACCCCGACCCGGGGGACACCACCGTCGAGCTCGCCTTCCTGTTCCTCATCCGACGAGGGGACGAGGTGACGGTGGAGGCCGATCGCCACCTCCAGGGGCTGTTCCCCACCTCCACCTGGACCAGCCTGATGGCCCGGGCAGGCTTCGACGTCACGCTGCGTTCCGACAGTCCTCCGCCGGCGACCTGGCTGGTAGGGCGGAAGCCGTAGGGCCTCAGCTGCTGCCCTCGGACAGCTCCCGGAGGGTCTCGTTGTCCCTCCGCAGCGCGTCCTCCAGGCTCTCCAGCGGGATGGCCTCGATCCCGAACACGTCGGCTAGAGGGATGCCGGCGAGGAGGTCGTCGAGCGCTTCCTCCGACGGCACCGTCACGATGAACGCCGCCGAGCGCTGGCCCTCGAAGAACCCACCCCGCAGGATGCCTTCCTTCTCCTTCCTGGCGAGGAGCTCGAGGCTTGGGATGATGTAGGTCTTGAGTATGTTCCTGTTCTCGTCCGCGGTCTCTCCCACGCCCTCCCCCGCCAGCTTCATCAGCACCAGGAAATCCATGATATCGTCCCCAGGATGGAGGAGGAAGGATATGTCACCTCGGGACGTTGATCCCTGCCGCCATCCTGACGTCCTCGACGATGCGCCGGTCCCGCTCCAGGGCCGAGCTGATGGACTGCAGGGGGGCGATCTCGATGTCATAGACGTTCATGATGGGCAGGCTGGCCAGGATCTTGTCGAGCTCCTTGTCGTCCTCCACGTCGAACATGAAGGTCCCCGACGTCTGGCCTTGGAAGAACCCTCCCATGACCTTGTGCTCCGCCTCCATCTGCTCCAGCATCTCCAGTGAGGGAATGATCTGGTCGGTGAGCATGAAGGCAGCCTCCTCGGACGAGCCGCCATACGACTCCTCCCGGAGCTTGATGATGACCATGTACCTCTCGGACACGTCACCTACTGGGAACCCCGAGCTCATTACCTTTTCCCCGTTCTCGGCCCTCGCAGGAGGATGAAAAAGAGCCCGGAGGGGAGTGGAGCCAATCTGGAGGATTGAAGTGCGAGCATGTCGCCAAACCCCTGTCCGGTTGAACACCGTCATTTAATAACTACTACTTAAGATGTAGATTCTTCCAGACGCTTTACGATGGTTAATTGTCGAGAAAAAAGCGGGAATCGTTGAAGGTCCCGCAGGAGCGCCGGCGGGCGATGCTAGGCGGGCATTTAGGGGGGAACCACGACGGAGCAGCACCACAGTCCGGCGTCCACCCCATCGCCCTTTCCTAAATAAATGTGACGGCCGTCACTCGGCCGAGCCGGAGCGGCCGTTGGTGACGGCGCGGTCGGCCGCGCTGCGTTCCAGCGCCCACACCACCACCAGGGTAGCGGTCGACAAGGGCAGCGCGACGATCAGGGGGTCGACGACCTGCCAGGGCATGCCTAGGACGGCGGGGCGGCCGAACAGCAGCTGGCTGAGGCCCAGGACCGACGACTCCTTGAGGTGCACGAAGGCGGTCCACAGGAACCACGAGACCGCCCCCACGGTGAGGGAGGCCTTGGCCGCCCGGGCCGAGGGCTGCTTGCTGAATAGCCCATGCACGAAAACGGGCATGAACGCGGCGGCGCACAGCCCCATGAACATGGCGGTGGCCCGGGCGATGACGCTCTCGTCCAGGACCATGGCGACGCCGAAGCTGGCGAACAGCATGACCACGGTGCCCACGCGGTTGGCCTTGAGGGAGGCCACCAACGGCTCCTTGGACCCCGTCCGGCGGTTGTGCAGGTGCCCCCACAGGTCGAAGCCGGCGGTGGTGCCCATGGTGTGGAGGATGGCGCTCAGGGTGCTCATGGCCGCCGACAGCAGGACGAGCATGAAGACGACCGCGAACAGCTCGGGCATGGCCTGGCTGATGTAGGTGGGCATGATGAGGTCGGCGTTGCCGCCGACGGCGGCGACCGAGATCTTGCCCTCGGTGTTCCAGAAGTACAGGTTGGTCAGCGGGCCCACGGTGTACGCCACCCCGGTGGTGATGAGGATGAACAGACCGCCGACGGGGATGGCCCGGCTGAGGGCTTTGTTGTCCCCCGCGGTCATGAACCGCACCACCAGCTGGGGCTGGGCCAGCACGCCGATGCCCACCCCCATGATGATGGTGGTGACCAGTACCAGCCAGTACTCCGAACCCAGCTCAGGCATGGAGATCCATCCGGTGAACCCTTTGCTGACCATTCCCTCGATCATGCCCGGCGGCACCTGGGAGGGCAGGGCCCCCAGGTCGGTGAACGCCTGGGTGGGACCGCCCAGCAGGACCAGGGTGAGGAGAAGGAGCGCCGCCATGCCCACGATCATGATGATGCCCTGCATGGCGTCGGTGTACATGACCGCCTTGAGGCCGCCGTAGACGACGTAGACGGAGGTGAAGGCGGCGAAGACCAGCAGCGCGACCATGAAGTCGATGCCCAGGGTCGCCTCCATGAACCGGGAGCCGCCGATCATGACCGCGGCGGCGTACAGGGGCATGGACAGCAGGATGATGGCGGCGGTGGCGTACTGCATGAACGGCGAGGAGAACCTCTTTCCCAGCAGGTCAGGGAAGGTCTTGGCCTTGAGGCTCTGCCCCAGCGTCCGGGTCCGCTTGCCGAACACGATGAACGCCAGCAGGACGCCCACCGCGATGTTCATCATGGTCAGCCAGATGAGCCCGGTGCCATAGATGGCGGCCACCCCGCCGAAGCCCACGATGGCCGAGGTGCTGATGAACGTCGCCCCGTACGACAGGCCGATGATCCAGGGGTGGACCTTGCGGCCCGCTAGCATGAAGTCCTCGGAGGCCTTGGTGCGCTTGTAGCCGAGGTAGCCGAGGAACAGCACGACGGCCATGTAGACGATGGTGAAGGCCCAGAGGGTGGCGGAGTCGATCACCTCAGTCCACCTCGTTGCGCTTGATCCATCCGTACACCACGCACGCCACCGTCACTCCGATGGCCAGGGCGTAGCCGAGCAATATCTGCGGGTCCTCGATGCCGAACATGGGCCGCTTCCTCCGATAGGCCCGCTCCCGTCATACGAGGCACGGCCTCGCCCCGGAGCATCGCGCTCTTCCTATTTTAAGTGTGTCATGCTAGCGAGGCTCACGACACATATTAGCACGGTAACGCATCAGGTGAACTGACTGACCTCGAGCAGCCGGGCGCCCCGCTCCAGCAGCTTCCCCGCCGCGGTCTCCAGGTCCTCCACCCGGAGGATGAGGACAGCGCACCGCCGCCCGGAGTAGGCGTAGGAGTACTCGATGTTGATGCCCGCCTCGCCCAGCGTGGCGATGGCGTCGAACAGCCCGCCCGGGCGGTCCTCCATCTCCACTGCCAGGACGTCGGTGAACCGCACGGTGAAGCCTATGGCGGCCAGCTTCTGATAGGCCTTCTCCGGCTGGTCCACCAGCGCCCGTATGACCCCATACCCGGCGCCCTCGGCGATGGAGAACGCGTAGATGTTCACGTCCTCCTCCTTCATCGCCTTGGCCACCGAGGCGAGGCGCCCAGGGCGGTTCTCCGAGAAGATGGACAGTTGCTTGACGCGGTACTGCTCGTACATCAGATCTCCCTCTTGTCCACGACGTGCTTGGCCTTGCCCTCGAAGCGGGGCAGGGTATCGGGCTCCACCAGCTCCACGGTGGCGCCCACGTTAAGGGAGTTGCGGAGGCGGTGGCTGATCCGCTCCCGCAGCTCTATCAGCTGGAGGATGTTGTCGGTGAACGCCTCTTTCTTCAGCTCGACGCGCACCAGCATGGTGTCCAGCGTGCCCTTGCGCTCGACCACAATCTGGAAGTGCTCCCCCACCTCGGGGATGCCCATGAGGGTGTGCTCCACCTGGGAGGGGAAGACGTTGATGCCGCGGACGATGAGCATGTCGTCCACCCGGCCGAAGATGCGGCGGATGCGCGGATGGGTCCGCCCGCAGGCGCACCGCTCGGTGTCGACCTCGGTGATGTCCCCGATGCGGTACCGCACCATGGGCATGGCCTCCTTCTGCAGCATGGTGAGCACAAGTTCGCCGCGCTCCCCGGGGCCTAGGCGCTCGCCGGTGTCAGGGTCGATGATCTCGATGTACGCGATGTCCCCCCAGATGTGGATGCCGTCCTGCTCCGAGCACTCAGAGAACATGGGGCCCGAGAGCTCCGAGGTCCCGTAGCAGTTGATGCCCTTGATCCCCAGCCAGTCCTGGATGCGATCGCGCATCTTCATCGACCACGGCTCGCCGCCCAACAGCCCGACCCGCAGCTTGGTGTCGTCCTTTATGCTGACCCCCTTCTTCTCGGCGACCTCGCCGAGGTGGAGCAGGTACGAGGGCGTCGCCGCCATCGCCGTCACCCCGAGGTCCTTGATGAGCTCGATCTGCCGGTCGGTGTTGCCGGTGGACGCCGGAACTACCGCGGCCCCGATGCGCTCGGCGGCGTAGTGGAAGCCCAGCCCCCCGGTGAACAGGCCGTAGGTGTTGGACACCTGGACGACGTCGTCGGGGCCCAGTCCGATGGAGGTCAGCGAGCGGGCCAGGGAGGTGGTCCACATGTCGATGTCATGACGGGTATAGCCGACGATGGTCGGCTTGCCGGTCGTTCCGGAGGAAGCGTGGTAGCGGACGATCTCCCGCCGGGGGGCGGAGAACAGCTTGTCCGGGTAGTTGTCCCTCAGGTCCCGCTTGTACATGAACGGCAGCTTGGCAACGTCGTCGAGCGACCGCAGGTCGTCCGGGTGAACCTTGGCCTCCCTCATGCGCTGGTGGTAGAACGGGGAGAAGGAATAGAGGCGGTAGACCTGCGACTTCAGGAGCCGGAACTGCATTTCCTCCAGCTCCGGCGGGGACAGGTTCTCGATGCGGGGATCCAAGCAGACCATCCAGATATCTCCTGCTAAGACCGGCCGAGGGCGCCCGCGGTCCAGCGGACCGCACGCCCGGGCGAGTGTGTCAGCTGATAGCACGGAACATTAAAGAGCTTTGGGCCGCCCTCCCCGGGGAGTAGTTTTAATCCGATGTAATGGATATGACCTCACCATGGTAGACAAGATCGATCACCTTTACGCCATGCTCGACGACCTCGACGACGACCTCTCGGCCATGCAGGAGGACCTCGAGACCGCCATCGAGCTCCTGGAGGAGGGCGACACCTCCAAGGCGAAGATCATCCTGGAGGAGATGAGCGCCTTCCTGGCCGACTTCCTCGAGCCCGAGGAGTGCGATGAGGAGTGCGAGTGCTACGTCATCGAGGAGGGCGAAGGACCCGCGGAGGCCGAGGAAGAGGCCTACCCGTTCAGGGGAGGCGCCAACGAAGGCGCCCCGGCCAAGACCTCCCGGTCCAAGAAGTAGGCCCAAACCCCTTCTCTATTCTAATTCGTTTCAGATCGTGCACGTGCCCGAGGCGCAGGACGGGAGGAACGACTCCACGATCATGGCCGCCCGGTCGACGTCCTCGGCCACGATGCCATAGTGGGTGACGAACCGGACCAGCCCGGGACCGAAGTTGGAGACCAGCAGGCCGTTCTCCCTGGCCTTGGCCTGGAACTGCTCCGAGGTCAGGCCGGTGGCCGAGACGTCGGCGACCACGATGTTGGTCTGGACGGTGCTGAGGTCGATCCTGATGCCGTCGAGCGCCGCCAGGTGGTCGGCCAGCCGCCGGGCGTTGGCGTGGTCCTCGGCCAGGCGGGAGACCATCTTGTTGAGGGCGACGATGCCCGGCGCGGCGATGATGCCCGCCTGTCTCATCCCCCCGCCCACCATCTTCCGCTTCTTGCGGGCGGTGGCGATGAACTCCTTGGAGCCGACCACCATGCTGCCGACCGGGCAGCTGAGGCCCTTGGAAAGGCAGAACTGGATGGAGTCGACGTGGCGCATGTACTCCGACACCGGGACGCCCAGCGCCACCGAGGCGTTGAAGATCCGGGCACCGTCGATGTGTACCTTCATGCCCAGCTCGTGAGCGGCCTGGGCGGCCTCGGCCACCTGGGCCGGGGTCCAGCAGGTGCCCCCGGCGCGGTTGTGGGTGTTCTCAATGGCCAGCAGGCGGGGGACCGGGAAGTGAAGGTCGTTCCCCCGGACGGCCTGGCGGACCTGGGCGCCGGTGAACACCCCGCGGTCGCCACGGATGAGCCGCGGCACGATGCCGCCGACCGCGGCCATGTTGCCGACCTCGTAGAAGTAGATGTGGGCCTCCTGCTCCACCACCATCTCGTCGCCGGGGCGGCAGTGGGCCAGCATGGACACCAGGTTGCCCTGGGTGCCGCTGGTGACCAGCAGGGCGGCCTCCGCGCCGAACATCTTGGCGGCGAGGTCCTGGAGCTCGTTGACGGTGGGGTCCTCTCCTGAGACGTCGTCCCCCAGCTTGGCCTGGGTGATGGCCTCGAGCATCTCCTTGGTGGGCAGGGTGACGGTATCGCTCCTCAGGTCGATGGTGTGCATGGGACCGCTCCGGATGTTGGCGGGGGACTCCCCCGGCCGGTATTAAGGGTTGCGCCGTCGCTCACTGCCCAGCGGAAAGGGATAAAATCGTCGGAGACCATGCCAGTGCCGTGAAGCGACAGCTGATGGACATCTTGGCCTGCTCGGTGTGCCGGCACAACCCCCTCCTCCTGGAGGAGACCAAAGGGGACGAGCGGGGGGTGGAGGAAGGGACGCTGACCTGCCCGCAGTGCGGAGCGACGTACCCCATCACCGAGTGGATACCTAACATGATCCCGCCCCAGGACCGGTAGGCTCGGACGCCGAAAGCGCGGTCCTCAGTGCCTGCCTGCCGGTGAGCAGGAACGGGAAAAATATCTCAGTAATGCACCCGCCAGCGATGTCGGAAGGAGCCTTTACAGCTTGGCCAGGGCCTTCTTGATGCGGGCCATGCCCTCCTCTATGTCCTGGCGGGAGCAAGCGTAGGAGATGCGAAGGTGCCCCTCCCCCGCCGGGCCGAACGCCGAGCCGGGGGTGAGGGCGACGTGGGCCTCCTGCAACAGGTACGCGGCGAGGTCCTCCGAGGACATCTGGTGGTCGAAGGAAGGAAAGAGATAGAACGCGCCCTTGGGGGTGGGGCAGTGCAGCGACGGGATGTCGGCGATGAGGCGCATGATGAGGTCGCGGCGCTCCCGGAACTCCTTGACCATCCTGTCCACGGAGTCCTGGGGGCCGCTCAGCGCCTCCACCCCGGCCTGCTGGACGAAGGATACGCAGCAGGTGAGGGAGTGGGTCTGCAGAGTGTTGAGGGCCTTGATGATCGGCGCCGGGGCTACCGCCCACCCCAGCCTCCACCCGGTCATGGCGTAGGTCTTGGACACCCCGTTTACGGTGACGGTGCGGTCGAACATGCCGTCCAGGGCGGCGATGGAGTGGTGCTCGCCCTCGAAGATGATCTTCTCGTAGACCTCGTCGCTGAGCACGGTGAGGTCGTGGTCCCGGGCCAGGTCGGCGATGCCCTGGATGTCCCCCCGGGTCAGCACCGCCCCGGTGGGGTTGGAGGGCGAGTTCAGCAGGACCATGGTGGTCTTGGGGGTGATGGCCTCGGCCACCGCCTCGGGCGTCATGCGGTAGTCGTCGTCGGGCGACAGCGTGACGTACCGCGGCACCCCGCCGGCCAGGCGGATGCAGGCCTCGTAGGTCCCCCAGGCGGGGTCCGGGAGGACGACCTCGTCGCCCTCGTCGACCAGGGCCAGCATGGTCATGAAGATGGCCTGCTTGGTCGGGGTGATGAGGACGTTGGCCTCGGTGCAGGGGATGCCGTTGTCCTGCCGGGTGCGGGCGGCCACCGCCTTACGCAGCTCCGGTATCCCGGCCGACGGCGTGTAGTGGGTGAAGTTGCGGTCCAGGGACGCCTGGCACGCCTGGGTGATGTTCTCGGGAGTGGGGAAGTCGGGCTCCCCCATGGAGAAGGAGATGATGTCCTTGACGCCGTCCTGCTTGAGCCTGCTCACGACATTCGCGATCTTCACGGTCCCGGACTCGGGCACATTGCTCAGGCGCTTGGCGGCCATCGGTCTCGGCATGCTTGGGCCCTCTAATATCCTTTGCGCTGTCCCCGCCCCTGGCAGGAGCGCCGGCTACCGTTATCGAAGCCGGGGCTCACAGTTCCAGGACCGTGCCCGTCCTCAGCCGGGTCAGCCGCTCGCCCAGCCGCCCCTGCAGGAGCGAGGCCGCCTTGTCGCCGGTGCAGTGGCCGGTGGCGACCCTGGCACACCCCAGCCCGGTCAGCATGCGGGCGAACGCCTTGACCTCCTTGGGTTCCATGGCCAGCGCCCCGGTGGCCGCGTTGAGGGCGAGGTGGAACCCGCCCACCACCCCCTTGATGGGGTCGTCGGGGAAGCGGGCCTTGGCCGCCCGCACCATGTTCGTCGCTCCAGAGTGGGCGCAGCCGGTCAGCACGACCATCCCGTCCGGCTCCCGGACCACGCACACCAGCTCGTGGTCGAAGGGATCGGGGACGAAGCTGTCGCCGGCCTTCAGGAACAAGCGGGCGTTGCCCGCCGGGCGGGGCTCCGAGCGAGGGATGGCGGTCAGCAAGTGGACGCCAGGCGCCGCTTCCGTCTCCCCGTCCACCCACCGCAGCCGTTCGGGGCGGCTGGCAAGCACATCGAGGTCCAGGCCGATGTACCGCTCCCGGGTCAGGGCGGCGGAGTAGTGAGGGCCGTCGGCCGTCCGGCGCAGGAACACCGGCGCGTGGTCGTTGAGCTCGAGGAAGCGGGCCAGGCCCCCGCCGTGGTCGAAGTGGCCGTGCGAGATGACCGCCAGGTCCGCCGCGGCCAGGTCGAGGCCGAGGACCTCGGCGTTGGCGGCGAAGCGGGGCGACGGTCCAAGGTCGAACAGCATCCGGACGCCGTTGGCCTCGACGAACAGCGAGAGGCCGTGCTCGCTGTGCAGGCGGTCGTCCGAGCCTGGAGAGTTCTCGATGAGAGTGGTGATACGCACGCTCGTGCATCGCCTCTTCCTATAGAATACCCTCCCCTCCGCGGCACCGGACGGCCGCCTGGCCAGCCGGTCTGGCGACGAGTGCATGACTAGAAAAACCTAAAATACGTGTCAGGTTTAACCACAGCCACGGTGAGATGACATGCCTCTTGAACTGGACATGACCAAGCTTCGCTACGGGACCGACCTCGTCAAGAGGGGCTTCGCCAAGATGCAACAGGGCGGCGTGGTAATGGACGTCACCAACGCGGAGCAGGCGGGCATCGCCGAGGACGCCGGGGCGGTGGCGGTCATGGCCCTCGAGCGCGTTCCGGCGGACATCCGCGCCCAGGGCGGGGTGGCCCGGATGTCCGACCCCTCGATGATCCAGGAGATCATCGATAGCGTGACCATCCCGGTCATGGCCAAGTGCCGCATCGGGCACTTCGTGGAGGCGCAGGTGCTGGAGGCCCTCGGGGTGGACATGATCGACGAGTCCGAGGTCCTCACCATGGCCGACCCGTTCTACCATGTGGCCAAGAAGGACTTCACCGTGCCGTTCGTGTGCGGGGCCAGGGACCTCGGCGAGGCCCTGCGCCGCATCGACGAGGGGGCGGCGATGATCCGCACCAAAGGCGAGGCGGGCACCGGCGACGTCATCGAGGCGGTGCGCCACCAGCGGACCATCGTGGGCATGATCCGCGAGCTCAAGGGCAAGGACGAGCAGGAGCTCATGACCGTGGCCAGGAAGATCGAGGCACCCTTCTACCTGGTCGAGGAAGTGGCCAAGCTGCAGCGGCTGCCGGTGATCAACTTCGCCGCCGGGGGCATCGCCACCCCCGCTGACGCGGCCCTCATGATGCAGCTCGGTTCCGACGGCGTCTTCGTCGGCTCGGGCATCTTCAAGTCCGGCGACCCTGCCCGCCGGGCCAAGGCCATCGTCGAGGCCACCACGCACTACGACGACCCCAAGGTCATCGCCGAGGTCTCCAAGGGCCTGGGCGAGGCCATGCGGGGCATTCACGCCGCCTCCATCCCTCAGGAGTCCCGCCTGCAGGAGCGCGGCCTCTGAAACCCCTTCTTCTTCTCTGTTTTATAAAAGGACTTAGCGCGGCCGGCCCCTGGGCGCTGCCGCCAGCACCTCGGACAGCACCGCCGGCACGGTCATGAGCTCGGGTCCCAGCGACACCTGCAGGTCGGCGAGCTCGTACACCGGGCTGCGGTAGTCGCCGCAGGGGAAGGCGCCCATGACCGCGACGGTCGTCCCCGGGGATGACAGGACCGCGCTCAGGTCCATCTCCTGGCCTTCAGGGGTCAGGGCGACCACGCGGTCGGCGGCGACCCGCTCGATGAGCTGCCGGAAGGTCCCGTCGGCGACGGAGAAACCTTCGACCACCTCCCCGCGGAGCAGCCTGCCCATCGCCAGCAGGAACTCGACGTAGTTGGGCGGGACCCTGGCCCGGGGGTCGACGGCGATGACCCGGTCGTCCCGGGTGTGCACGAACGTCCGCAGCCGGCCCTGGCGGTTGAGCAACGAGCCCTGGCACAGGGCGAGGCACTGGTGCACGATGTCCGGCCTCCCCCGCCGTTCGCCGTCCGGCATCCCCCGGACCGCCTCGCGGTGGAAGAACGCGTCCAGGACGGGGAGGTCGGCGAACGTGCACGCCTCGCCCGTCCCCCCGGCCGGCCGGAGCTCGAGCTCGGCATCGGCGAGGACGACGACCAGGCTCACGACACGACCTTCTCCAGCTGCCCCATCTCCAGGGCGTCCCGGATCTCTCGGGCGATGCGCTGCCCGGTGCTCATCCCTGGCTCCACCAGGTCGGAGTACGGGGAGCCGGAGATGAAGGGGTTGGTCCCGGCCACGATGCGGCAGGAGATCTCGAACACCTTGAAGTCCAGCTTGTCGGTGACGATGGACTCCAGGCAGAACGGGCCGATGAGACCGCCGAACAGCTCGTAGCTCTTCAGGATGACGTTCTCGCCCATCTCAAAGACCTTGGACAGCAGCGACTCGCGGATGACGATCGGGACGTTCCCCGTGACCACCAGGGAGGGGAACATGCCATGCTTCTTCAGCTCCTCCGTGGCCCCGAGCTTGTACAGCTCGTCGATGTTGGACTCGTCGCGGCGGTCCATCGACATCAGCTCTAGGGCGCCCTCGCCCACCCGGTACCCGCGCTGGCGGATCGGCGAGTAGAAGTAGTGCAGGTAGTACCGCGTGCCCAGGATGTACTCCTGGATGGTGTACGACTCCTGGCTCAGGTCGATGCCCATCTTGAATTCCATGTAGTCCTTGGCGATGAAGAAGCCCCGGCCGCCCTTGGCCCCGTTGTACTTGACCAGCACGGGCTCCTTGATATCCTTGGCGTCGGGGATCCGACGGGGCATCTGGATTCCCGCCGACTCCAGCCACGCCCGCTGGGTGTCGCGGTCCTCCTCCCACTTCAGCACCTGGCGGTTGCCGAAGGTGGGCACCTCCATCTGCTCGAACCGTCGGGTCCCCATGTACTCCACGAAGGAGCCGTGAGGAATGATGATGGCGTTGCGGTCCCGCAGCTCCCCGGCCCGGTCGACGAAGTCGTCATAACTGTCGAAGCGGAGGAACTCGTCGGGCTTGGCGAGAGGAAAGGCGTCGTAGAACTTGGTCTTCTGGTTGACGGCGAGGCCGAGGGTCTTGAAGCCCTCTTTCTTGGCCCCGTTGAAGATCTGCAGCGAGGAGTGAGAACAGAGAGTGGCGATGGTGATGTCCTCAGGATCGTAGTCCTTGAGGATCTCGTTTATCCTTTTCTTTGGGACCATAACCAATGATTTTGAAACCTTATGATAAAGCTTTCTGCCCCCGTGCGAGTGGCTGGCACACCTCACACCAGGATGATGTTGAAGTAGAGGAATATCCCGTACACGATGAGCGCGCGGGTGACCCCGGCGGCGAAGTTGGTCAGGGCGAACCGCGGCAGGTCCATGGTCCCTTTCTGGTTGAAGATGGCGAACAGGTAGATGGGCACGGTGTCCACCATCAGCGGGATGCTGAGGATGGCATAGAGGCCGAAGTAGCGGGTCTTGGCCACGAACCGGTGCATGAGGCCGACGAAGCTCTGGAACCATCCCCACCGGCCTGCCAGCGAGTTGAGGGGGTTCTCCAGCTTGCCGCCCAGCATGAACACGATGACCGAGCCGGTGGCCTTCCCCAGGCCGAGCACGAGGGCCTTCAGCCAGATGGGAGCGGTGGGGCTGAGGAACAGCCCGATCTCCACCGGAATGGGCAGGAAGACCGTGGCCATGACCGAGTAGATGTAGAACACGATGCTGTACAGCAGTGGATCGTGGGAGAGGCTCTCCAGGAAATCCACGAGCACCGCGATCGGGTCCATGCGGACCGCCATCGGTCAGGAGGGCATAAAGCTGTTGCTTCAGTTCGTTGCCGCGGCCGGCGCGCTGGCATCGGCCGCGCCTCCCGCGAGGTCCTCGGCGCTCCGGGACCGCCGTCGTTATCCAGACTAATTCGCGGTGGGGAATATATTTAAGTGGGTTCACCGATTCACCCTCCCAGGGATTTGAATGGCGCGGAGCGGTAACGAGGACAAGGGCGACTGGTTCGCCGACCTGGATGCTGAACTGGAGAAGAAGACCCAGAGCATCGTCAAGGACGTCGCGGAGCTGAACAGCCAGCGGGGCAAGCTTAACCGCTCGCTCATCGAGGACTTCGCCAAGATACAGGCCAGGTTCGCCAAGATCAACGTCCATCTCACCATGGAGCCCGCCCAGAGCGCGTACGCCGAGCCGACCTCCATTCCTGAGCAGTACCGGATGAAGGAGGACTTCGACTACGCCGGGGTGAAGAACATCCAGCTGGTCGACCGCACCCAGGAGCAGGGCCGCATGGGCGACTCCCTGAAGGTGTGGTACTACAACGACGAGACCACCATGCACCTGCGGGTCGTCTTCGAGTACTGCGAGGGCGAGCACTACTACAAGTACGCCGGGTGGAAGCGGGTGTTCGGCCAGTTCGTCATCTACGACGTCCCCCTGGGCGAAGTGGACATGGACGACCTGCACGCCAAGCTCGCCGAGGTCGTCAAGGCCTGGTACGAGAGCCACCTCCGCCGCAACCGCGAGGTGCTCATCTCCGCGCTCAAGGACAGCTTCGAGAAGGGCGAGACCTTCACCGAGTGAGGCCGGCGAGGGCTCGAGGCGCCGTTCTCACCTCCGGCCTCGCTCTTCCTCGGGCGGGCCGGCTTTCGCCATCGGGAGGCTGATTTTCATCGTCTGGACGTCCCCGAGCGGCGCACACTTTCGGAACACCGGGTAGCATCCTTTTAATACAATACGTGATAGGATGTCCGTAACTTCATCAAGCGAGGTTAGGACATGATGAACAAAGAAGAGATCGCACCCCATGTGAAAGAGATCGCCAGGGTGCTGGAAGGAAAAGTGAAGGAACAGGACATCGAACGCGACCTGGACAACTACCTCAACGTCTACCGCATGTCCCTAGAGGCGTCCAAGCGTCACATCGTGCGCAAGTACGGCGGTGACCCCAACGCCCTGACCAAGGGGGACAAGAAGACCCTGGCCCAGCTGGGGCTGAGCGAGGGCAGCGTGGACATCCTGGTGCGGGTGATGTCGTCGAACCTCAAGGAGATCACCGTTTCTGGGCAGCCCAAGACCATCCAGACCGGCATCCTCGCCGACGAGGCGGGAACGACCGTCCGCTTCACGGTGTGGGACCTGGCCAAGGCCGACCTCAAGGCCGGGGAGAACTACCTCATCCGCTACGCCTACACCCGGGAGTGGAACGGCCAGCCCGAGGTCCACCTGGGCAACCGGGTGGTAGTGGAGCAGCGGCCGCAGGAGGAGGTCACCGTGCCCGAGGGCGTGACGGTGCCCGCGACGGGCGGCTACTCCGCTCCGACCACCGCCAAGGTGGCCGAGCTGCGGGACAACATGAACAACATCACCCTCACCGGGCGCATCCTCAGCCTGAGCAGCCGGGAGGTGGAGACCCCGTCGGGCAAGAAGACCATGTTCAGCGGCATCATCGGCGACGAGACCGGGCGGGTGGAGTTCACCGCATGGGAGGACTTCAAGCTCCGCGAGGGCGAGGTCGTCACCATCGCCAACGCCTACGTCAAGGGGTGGAAGGGCATCCCCCGGCTGAGCTTCGGCGAGAAGGCCAACGTCTCCAGGCCGAGCATCAAGTTCCCCTCCGTCGAGGAGCTGTCCAAGGAGGTCCGGCGGACCATCGAGGACATCGAGCGCGCCGGCGGCGCCTCCGACGTGGTGGTCCAGGGGACCATCGTGGACATCAAGAAGGGCACCGGCCTCATCTTCCGCTGCCCGGAGTGCCACCGGGTGGTGCAGAAGGGGGTGTGCCAGATCCACGGCAAGGTCCAGCAGGTCCCCGACCTGAGGATCAGGGTCATCGTCGACGACGGCACCTCCGCCATGACCGCGGTCATGAAGAAGGAGGTGTCGGAGAAGCTCACCGGCATCACCCTCAAGGAGGCGCTGGACGAGGCCCGCGAGACCATGGACACCGAGGCCATCGCCCACCGCTTCGAGGAGCGCCTGCTGGCCAAGCCAGTGGAGCTGCGGGGCAGCGTCATGTCCGACGAGTACGGTCCGTCGATGAACGTCACCGAGGCCAAGTTCGCCGTGCCGGACGTGAGGAGCGAGGCCGAGGCCCTCCTCGCCAAGATCGAGGTGATCTGATGAAGGTGCGCGAGCCGGCCTGGCGGGTGTTCGCCGCCGAGTACAACGCCTCCACCCTGGAGCTCAAGGGTGAGGGAGAGAAGGCGCCCTCGTACGTCATCACTCCCCTGGGAGCGATGGTCAACCGGGTGTTCATCGTCGGCATCCTCACCGACCTGCAGAACATCGGCACCGAGCAGGAGCCGTACTGGCGGGCGACCGTCTCCGACGGCACCGACAAGTTCTACATCTACGCCGGGAAGTACGCGCCGGAGGCCACCTCCGCTCTTGCGCGCATCGAGCCGCCGGCGTTCGTGGCGGTCATCGGGAAGAGCCGCACCTACAGCCCGGAGGAAGGCAAGCTGTTCGTCTCCGTCCGGCCGGAGAAGATCCTGACCGTGGACGAGCACATCAAGGACAACTGGGTGCTGGAGACGGTGCGGGCGACCCTCCGCCGCATCGAGGCCATCGAGGAGGCCAAGGAGATGGAGAACCCCACCGTGGAGAGCCTGGTCAAGCTCGGGTACTCGCCCGCGCTGTCCGAAGGGGTGGTGCGCGCATTGCCCCACTACCGGGACATCGACACCAACCGCTTCCGGGGGACGGTGCTCGAGGCCCTCGAGCAGCTGCTGCCCGAGCGGAGCGCGGACCTCCCCATCCCCCGCGACCTGCCCTCGGGACCGGAGGAGATCGAGGACGAGGAGGTCGACGACCAGGACAAGGAGGACCTCATCCTCAAGCTCATCGACAAGCTCGACACTAACAAGAAGGGCGCCCCCCTGGCCGAGCTGACCAGGGAAGCGGCCAAGCTGGGCATCGGCGAGGACGAGCTGGAGGAGATCAACAACGCCCTCCTCGACAAGGGCCTCATCTACGAGCCGACCATCGGCAAGATGAAGCGCATCTGAACGACGCCCGCCGGGGGCGCGCCCCGGCATCCTTTTTCAGGGCAGCCGCCCGGTGGCCGCCCGGAACCCGTCCTCGAACGACCACATCTCCCGGAAGTGCTTGTTGGGGTCGTCGATCAGCTTGAAGTACCAGAAGATGAGGAACGGGCTGAAGATGATGGTCAGCAGGAGGTACAGCACGAAGCTGCTCTCGCTCGGGTACCTGGGCTGGGGCGGCGGGACGTTGTCGCCGTTGACCACCGAGGCCAAGTGGACGTTGTAGGCGAAGGCGTGCCATCGGTTGTTGTGGTCGAAGGCGAACTTGCTCAGGAAGTACAGCATGTAGAAGTACAGCACGACGCCGATGATGGGGACGATCGGCGCCAGCGCCCACAGCAGCGACCGGGGACGGTCCTCGTTGCGGGCCTGCTGGTCGATGCCTTCCAACGCCGCCAGGTACGGGTACACCGCGTTCGAGGTCCCCCGGGCCCGCGCCCTCGCCCAGGTGTGCTCGATCATCGCCCGGCGCACCGCCGCCTCCCGGGCGATGTGCTTGTTCATGCGGTCGATGAGCAGGTAGTTCAGCACCGCGGTGAGGACGAAGGCGATCAGTCCCCCTGCCACCGCGGCGACCGCCGCCTCGACGAAGGCCATGTAGAACAGCAGAACGAGCGAGAGGCCGAAGGCCACCACCACCGCGATGATGGGCAGAACGATCCACCACGGCGACAGCAAGGTGTCCGTGGCGCCCCTCTGGGCGATCAGCTCGGCCACCCGCCGGGAGCCGTCGGTGCCCGGGGGCGGGGCCTGCGCTCCGGCCATGACGTCGAACCCGCACCGCCCGCAGTACCGCGCGTCCCTCTCCATTCCTTCCCCGCACCGCGGGCACTGTCCCATGCCGTCGGTCATTACCGCCTCACCACCATGCCAGCGTAGCCGACCACTTCGCGCATCGGCGAGACGTCCCCGGAGGTCGCGTACTTGAGCAGCTCGGCCCTCTTCCCCCCACAGGCCAGCATCATCGCCATGACCGGCCCGTACCCGCACATGGACACGTCGCGGCGCACCACCGTGTCGTAGATCGCGGGGGCGTTCATGGCCAGGATCTGGTCGATGACCGCCCGGTCCTGCTGGCGGGCGGCCTCCGCGGGGATGTAGTGGCTGAAGTCCGACGAGGCGATGATGACCACGTCCTTGGCGCCGATCGCCGCCCGGAGCTCATTGGCGACCTCCGCAGCGGTCTCGTAGTCCTGGGCGGCCATGGCGATGGGCACGAACTGGACGTCCCCGGCGAGGTACTGCAGGAAGGGCAGCTGTACCTCGATGGAGTGCTCGTAGCGGTGCGGGACCGGGTCGTCGGCCACCAGCCAGCCCAGCCGGCCGGCGATCTCGCGGTCCACCGTCGCCGTGCCCAACGGGGTGTCGAAGTCCTCGGTGGTCATCGCCACCGGGGTCCCGATGCCGTGGTGGCTGGGCCCGATGATGATGAACGTCTCAGGAAACCCGTCCCTGGCCAGCGCGGCGTAGACGTGCGCGGCGACCGGCCCGGAGAACATCCACCCGGCGTGAGGTACCACCGCACCGACGATGCTGCGCTCCCCGTCGCTCGCCACCTCGGGGATCTCGCCCGGGCCCAGGGGGGAGCGGAACGCGTTCTCGATCTCGGCGCGGGCCTGCTTCTCGCTGCCGGGATAGAACTGCCCGGCAACTGCGGGATGGCGGGCGGTCATGGGTGAGCAATCGAAGCCTGGTTTATATCAAGCTTTGCGGAGAGAAAGATGGAAGGGGTTGGTGAAGGGGTTTAGAGGGACGCTTCGAAGTCGTCCATGGTCAGCTTGAAGTCCTCGTCGTTGACCAGCACACCCTTCTCCTTGAGGACCTCACGGGTGAGCAGCCAGTATACGCAGGCCAGGGCCCGGCGGCCCTTGTTGTTGGTGGGGATGACCAGGTCGATGTTCCTCGTCTCGTTGTTGGCATCGCACAGCGCCACGATGGGGATGCCCACGTTCAGGGCCTCGGCGACGGCCTGTTGGTCGGCGGCGGGGTCGGTGACCAGGAGGACCTCCGGCTCGATGTACTCAGGGAGCTGGGGGTTGGTCAGGGTGCCCGGGACGAACCGGCCGGCGAACACCTTGGTCCCGAGGGTCTTGGCGAACATCTTGGCCGGCTTCTGCCCGTACTGCCTGGCCGAAGAGACCAGGATGTTCTCCGGCTTGTAGCGGGCCAGGAACTTGGCCGCCGCCCGGATGCGGGCGTCGGTCTGCTTGACATCCATGACGTAGAGGCCGTCCGACCTGACCTTGAAGATGAACTTCTTCATGTCGGCGCTCTTCTGCTGGGTACCGATGTGGACGCCCGAGGTCAGATAGACATCTTCAGGCACCAGAAGCTCGGTCTTGATTTCCTCGCTCATAAAAAACCCTCACTCGTCTCTTTTTACCGTGATAGGGAGCACGTCCCTTTCGAATTCAAGCATGGCGATCTCGACAGGGTCGATCATGGTCTCCGGGATGTCGATCAGGACGGGCGCTCCCAAGGACACCTGCAAGGAGCGTGCCCCGATGATGCGCGCCTTCTCAAATCTAGTATATCTCATACTTTCACCATGCGGAGTGGCCTGATATTAGCAGTCCGCTTATAAACCTTTGGTATGGTCCCGAGACCTCGGCCAGTCGTGACGTCATGCTCCTCATTCTCTTTCTTTTGGCATCACCATATCCTAGTTCGCAGGTATGACTAGGGTTTGGATACTACTCGGATGATGGAAGCTACTCTTAACCTTTGCCTATCCTCCCGCTTGGGAGGGGCATGCTCCAACCATCTCTATAACCTCGCGGCTGCCAAGTGAGCATCGTGGCCGACCCCCTCCTCCTCTCATTGCCGCTCGCCGCCTCCGTCGTCATCTCGGTGGTCCTCGCCGGCTATGCGTGGTTCCAAAGCCGGAGGCGGACCAGGGGGCTGTTCGCCCTCATGAGCGTGTCGGTGGGGTTCCTGGCCGCGACCTACTGGATGGAGCTGGCCAGCCCGACGCTGGGGGGCAAGCTGTTCTGGAACGGCCTGGAGTACATCGTCAACGTCACCATTCCTCCGCTGTTCCTGCTGTTCACCTACACCTTCCTGGGGCGGGGGGAGGTCACCACCCGGAGGAACCTCGCCCTGCTGTTCGTCATCCCGGCCATCTCCCTCGCCCTGGTGTGGACCAACGACCTCCACTTCCAGTTCTACACCGAGGTGAGCCTGTCCGGCGAGCCGTTCACCTCGTTCGTCCACTCCTACGGGATCGGTTTCGTGGTCCACTCCGCCTACTCGATGGCGCTGCTGCTCATCAGCGTCGCCGCCCTGACCGCGGCGTACCTGCGCTCGTCCCCCATGCACCGCCGGCAGGTCCGCCTGGTGCTCATCGCCGCGATCATGCCCATCGTCGCCCTGGTGATCGGCCTCCCGGAGGTCGTCCCGCTTTCGCTGACCTACTTCTTCGTGGTCGGGTTCACCGCCGCCGGCGTCCTCATCTTCATCGGCACCTTCCGTTACGAGCTGTTCGACGTCGTCCCTCTAGCGCTGGAAAGGATGGTGGAAGCGGTGGACGACGGGATCATCGTGGTGGACCGGGAGGAGCGCATCCTGTTCGTCAACGGGCTGGTGCTGCGGCGGCTTGGCTGGGGCGAGGAGGACGTGTACGCGAGGCCGCTGGACGTGCTGTCCCCCGACCTGCCGGAGATGCTGCGGCGGGCCCGGCAGAGGCAGCGGGTGGAGGTGTCCCTCCCTCGGGACGGCGATCGGATGTACCGCCTCACCGTCACTCCCATCCGGGACCGCGAGGGCCTGCTGACCAGCGAGCTGCTGACCCTCCGCGACGTCACCGACGAGGTGAAGGCCAACCAGGAGCTCCGGAGGGCCAATGCCAAGCTCTCCCTCCTGAACTCCATCACCCGGCACGACATCCTCAACCAGCTTACGGTGGTGAGGGGCTACAGCGAGCTGCTGGCCCGCGGGGGGGCGGAGGGCGGGGCGGCCTCCGAGTACGGGAAGGCCATCGCGGCCGCGGGGGCCTCCATCGAGCGGCAGGTCCGGTTCACCCGGGACTACCAGGAGCTGGGGGCGGCGGCGCCGCGATGGGAGCGGGTGGCCGCCGCCCTGGAGCGGGCGGAGGGGCTGGGGCTCGGCGGGCCGCTGGAGGTCATCGCCGACCTCGACGCCATCGAGGTGCTGGCCGATCCCCTCCTCGATCGGGTGTTCAGCATCCTGCTGGACAATACCGTCCGGCACGGCCGCACCGCCACCACGGTCCGGGTCGGCCACGAGCTCAGGGGAAGGGACCTCGTGATCGTCTACCGGGACGACGGGGTGGGGATCCCGGAGGAGGACAAGGAGCGCATCTTCGAGCTGGGGCACGGCGCGGGGGGCGGGGTCGGCCTGCACCTGGCACGCCAGATCCTGGAGGTGACCGGGATGCACATCCGCGAGGTCGGGGGGCCGGGGGAGGGCGCCCGGTTCGAGATCGTGGTGCCCCCAGGGCAGTGGCGCATGTCTCGCCCCCCGGCGCTGTCCCCGCCGGCGTGAGCCTATTCCAGCCTGCGCCGCAGGTACGGCACCAGCCCGCCGCTGTCGAGGATGTCCACCAGGAACTCGGGCAGAGGGGAGAAGCTCACGCACGCTCCGGTGCGGGGGTTGCGGACGGTCCCCTCCACGAGGTCGATCTCGGCCACGTCCCCGGCCTCGAAGACCTCGGCGGCCTGGGGGCAGATGATGATGGGCAGCCCGACGTTGACGCAGTTGCGGTAGAAGATGCGCGCCGCGCTGCCCACGATGACCGCGCCCACCCCCGCCGCCTGCAGCGCCAGCGGGGCCTGCTCGCGCGACGAGCCACACCCGAAGTTGCGGCCGGCCACTATGACGTCGCCCGGCCGGACCGCCTTGGCGAAGCCCGGGTCGATGTCCCCCATGGCGTGGGCGGCCAGGCTGGCCGCGTTGTAGTCGTCGAGGTAGCGCCCCGGGATGATGAGGTCGGTGTTGACGTGGTCCCCGTACTTCCAAACCTTTCCCTTGATCATGTCACGCCCTCCGGGGGTCGGCGATCTCGCCCTTCAGCGCGCTGGCCGCCACCGTGTCCGGCGAGGCCAGGTAGACCTCGGCGTTGGGGGAGCCCATGCGGCCGCGGAAGTTGCGATTGGTGGTGGAGATGCACCTCTCTCCCGCCGCCAGGAGGCCCTGGTGGCCGCCCAGGCAGGGCCCGCAGCCCGGGTTCACGATGATCGCGCCGGACGAGGCCAGGGAGGCGAGGATGCCGCTCCTGGACGCCTCGATGTACACCTCCCGCGAGGCGGGCACCACGATGAACCGGACGTCCCGGTGGACCCTCCGGCCGCGCAGCACCGCCTCGGCCGCCTGGAGGTCCTCCAGCCGACCGTTGGTGCACGAGCCGAGGACCGCCTGGTCGATGCGCGTCCCCTCGACCGCCGTCACGTCGCACACGTTGTCGACCTGGTGCGGGCACGCCACCTGGGGAGCGAGGCCGGCGACGTCGAACTCCGCCAGCTCGTCCGGCTCTCCCTGGGGCCCGGTCGCCCACTGCACGTCAGCCCGTCCGGGAGCGCGCTGGGCCAGCCACTCCAGGGTGGTGCGGTCGGGGAAGCACACCCCGGCCTTGGCCCCCATCTCGATGCTCATGTTGCTGAGCACCATGCGCGACGCCACCGTCATGCGGCCGACGGTCTCGCCGACGAACTCCACGCAGCGGTAGTCGGCCCCGTCGGCGCCCAGGGCGCCGATGACATGCAGGATGACGTCCTTGGAGCGCAGGTGCGGCCCCAGCTTGCCCCGGATGCGGACCCTGAGCGTCTCCGGCACCCTCATCCAGATCTCCCCGGTGGCCCACACCGCGGCCATCTCGGTGGCCCCGATGCCGGTGGAGAACGCTCCCAGCGCCCCGTAGGTGGTGGTGTGCGAGTCCGAGCCGACGATGAGCATGCCCGGCAGCACGTGCCCCTTCTCCGGCAGCACCTGATGGCAGATGCCTTCCCCGAGGTCGTAGAAGTGCGGAAGGTCCTCGGCGCGGGCGAAGGTGCGCACCTCCCGGTGCGACTCCGCCGTCCTGATGGTGTTGGCCGGGACGCGGTGGTCGAACAGCAGGACGACCTTGGAAGGGTCCCATATCCGCTTGGCCCCGATCTCGCGGAACGCCTTGAGCACCAGGGCGGAGTTCTCGTGGGACATGGCCAGGTCCACCTTGGCCTGCACGATGTCCCCGGTGCAGACCTCCCTGCCTCCCGCCCGCGAGAGCACCCTCTGGGCAAAGGTCATGGCCGCCATGGTCACGGCAAACCGCACCGGGCATAAAGCCCTGTCGGAGCCGCCCGCGGCGGAGGCGGAAGGATCGCGTGCTGGACGCGCCCCACGCCGCCCGCCCGCCGGTGCGACTGTCGCAACGGCCCCGCTCCGTTCGTGGCAGCGCGGTGCTTATTATCTTCATAATATCGGACATGGTATCGTAGTTATCGCAAATGAATCTGTAAATTCCGTATTTCATCTGCGATTGTCGAACTTGAACTTCGATAAACCTTTATATCGATTCATAATTCATCTTTGCTGTAGATTTGGGAGAATTGGGCATGGAGGACACCATACCACCAAGAGAGCCAGGCAATCTCCAGGACTACGAGGTTGCTTGCAAGGAGTTCACCTGGGCGTCCGTGGACAAGGAGTTCGACTGGTCCGCGGGAGCGCCGTACAACGTGGCGTACGAGGCCATCGACCGCCACGCCCGGAACTGGCGGAGGAACAAGATCGCCTTGTACTCGATCACCGCCAACAACGAGGTCCGTAAGTACACCTTCGGGGAGCTGTCCGAGCTGACCAGCCGGTTCGCCAGCGGGCTCCTCAAGATGGGAGCGGTCAAGGGCGACCGCATCTTCGTGTACCTCGACCGCACCTCCGAGCTGTACATGGCCATGATCGGCGTGACCAAGATGGGAGGCATCGCCGGCCCGCTGTTCTCCGCCCTCGGCCCCGAGGCGGTCAAGGACCGCGCCCTCGACGCCGGGACCAAGATCATCGTCACCTCTCCCTATCTGTACGAGCGCATCGTGCCCATCCTGGACGACCTCATCGACCTCCAGAAGATCATCATCGTCGGCAATCTGGAGGACATCAAGGACCGCTCCCACAACTTCGACCAGGTGTGCGTCACCTTCGACGATGTCCTGGCCTCGGGCGACCCCCGCTACCCGGCGGAGCCCATGGCCCCCACCGACCCGTACATCATCCACTACACCTCTGGCTCCACCGGGAAGCCGAAGGGGGTGCTGCTGGGTCACAAGGCCATGGTCCAGCAGTACATCACCTGCCGGTGGGTGCTGGACCTGCGGGAGGACGACACCTATTGGTGCACCGCCGACCCCGGATGGGTCACGGGAACGTCGTACGGCATCTTCGGGCCGTGGTACCTGGGCACCTCCCTCGTCTCCTACGAGGGGCGGTTCGACGCCCGCGTCTGGTACAGCATCCTGCAGGACTACGGCATCACCGTGTGGTACACCGCCCCGACCGCGCTGCGCATGCTCATGCGGGCCGGCGACGAACTGGTCAAGGAGTTCGACTTCAGCAGGCTGCGCCACATTTGCTCGGTCGGCGAGCCCCTCAACGCCGAGGTGGTCCGGTGGGCCATGCGCACCATGGACAAGCGCATCCACGACACCTGGTGGCAGACCGAGACCGGGGCGCATATCATCTGCAACTACCCCTGCATGACCATCAGGCCGGGCTCGATGGGGCGGCCCATCCCGGGCGTGATCGCCGCGGTGGTCGATGAGGAGGGCAACGAGGTGCCTCCCCGCACCGAGGGCTACCTGGCCATCCGGCCGGGCTGGCCATCGATGATGCTGGGCATCTGGCGCAACACCCCGAAGTTCAAGGAGTACTTCCGCATCCCCGGGTGGTACATCGCTGGCGACCAGGCGTACCGGGACGAGGACGGGTACTTCTGGTTCCTGGGCCGCGCCGACGACGTCATCAAGACGTCGGGCGAGAGGCTCGGTCCGTTCGAGGTTGAGTCGGCGCTCATCGAGCACCACGCGGTGGCCGAGGCCGGCGTCATCGGCAAGCCCGATGAGCTCCGGGGAGAGATCGTCAAGGCGTTCATCACCCTGCGGCCGGGCCACCAGCCCTCCGAGGCGCTCAAGGAGGACATCACCCGGTTCGTCAAGACCAGGCTGGCCTACTACGCCTACCCCCGGGAGATCGAGTTCGTGGACACGCTGCCCAAGACCCGCTCCGGCAAGATCATGCGCCGGGTGCTCAAGGCAAGGGAGCTGGGGCAGCCGGTCGGCGACCTGTCCACCCTGGAAGAGTAAACCCCTTCCCCTTCCCTATTTTTTGAGATGGAAAAAAGAATGAGAAGTGGCCCGGAGGCCGCTCACTCGGTGGTCTTGCCGTCGAAGTGCTCGCTGTCGGCCTCGGCCTCCTGCTTGGTCTTGTGCACGACGTCCTTGCGGTGCTCGGGCGGCGAGTAGATGGTGTACAGCTTGAGGTCGGCGGTCTTGGAGGTGTTGACGACGTTGTGCCGGGCGCCCCGGGGCACCACCACCGCGCTGCCGTCCTTGACCTGGTAGGTGGTGTCGTCGATGAACACCTGGCCCTCGCCCTCTTCGAACCGGAAGAACTGGTCGACATCGTCGTGGACCTCCATGCCGATCTCCTCCCCCGGCCGCAGGCTCATCAGCACCAGCTGGCTGTACTTGCTGGTGTACAGCACGCGGCGGAAGTCGGTGTTGCTCAAGGTGTCCTTCTCGATGTCGGTCATGAATCCCTTCTTGGCCATGTTATCGTCTCCTCGCGGCCCCTCGGGCCCGTACGGTGTTCCTATCGCTCCCCGACATAAAAAATGATTGCCGGACCGCGCTCGGCGGTCATGGGCTCAAAGCTTGTCGGCGGGGATGTTCTTGAACATCTCCATCCAGGATACGAAGCCTACCATCTTGCCGTTCTCGTCCACCACCGGCAGCCGCCGCACGTTCTTGCGATTCATCAGGGCGAGGGCGTCGGAGATGGGCGTGTCCAGGCTCACGGTGGTCACCGGCGTGCTCATGACCTCGGAGACCTTGAGGTAGAGGAACTTGGACTGGTTGGTGAGGTAGTGTCGGAGGACGTCGCGCTCGGTGAAGATGCCGATGACCTTTTCGTTCTGATCGACCACGATGACGCTCCCTTGGTCGTGGTCCACCATCAGCTCGACGGCGCTCTGCACGGAATCGTCGGGAGAGACGATCTCCCGCTTCTTGGTCATGTAGTCCTTGACGAGTGCGACCATGGTTATCATGTTCAATATGGTTCAGCGGCGGATAAAGATGATTGGTCGAATCCGACCGCGATGATAAAAATGACAGCCCGGCTGCGCTAATCGTTGTTGCGATGACCTCTTGGCAACGTTTAAGGACGTGAAGGCCACGTGCGCCCCCATGGCCCCTCCCCTCTTTTCGCTCAGCTCCGGCCTCGACGAGACCTCGGAGCGCCTGGTGTCCTATCCCGCCTTCCCGTACATGCGCCCCACCGGCCCCCGGGAGCTGTGCGTGGTGACCCCTTCGCTGCGACGGGCGTGGGACAGCTCCGAAGAGTTCCCGGTCCGTGCCCGGCGAGCGTACACCGGCGGGTTCTCCAAGAAGTGCCAGACCTACGCCGAGCGGTTCTACAAGGGCGCATGGTGCGTGCTCGACCCCTGCCACGGGTTCCTGTGGCCGGAAGAGGTGATCAGGCACCCGCACCACCGCTGCCTGTACCGGCTGGAGACGGAGCCTCTGACCGTGGCCCAGCTCGCCGCCCACGCCCGCCGCCGGCAGCTCGACGACTTCGACACCGTGGTCGCCCTGGGCGGCAAGCGGTTCATCATCATGGTCGAGGACATCTTCCCCGGCAAGCGCGTCCGCGCCCCCCTGGCCGGGGTGGGCGGCATCGGGGAGATGATGCGCGCCCTCAACGACGCGCTCGCCTCCGGCGAGCGGCTGTGAACGGCGCGAAGGCCGTTCAGTCCTTCCCGCCCCGGCAGGCCTCCGCGGCGACGGCGTCGCGCAGCAGGCCGAAGTAGAGGTCCATCACCTTTTCCCGCCCTCCCATGGCCGCCACCTTGTACCCGCCCCGCTCCAGGGCATTGAGCGCCCCGTCTAGGGCGCTGGACACGGTGAAGGCGATCATCTCGGGCGAGAGGTCCCGGCGGATGGAGCCGTCGGCCATCCCCTCCTCCACCGTCTCCACCATGGACCGGGTGGCCTCCGCCCCCGCCCGCGCGAACTCTTCTCCCCAAGGCCCCGACGGGGGGCCGACCAGGACGATGTCCCGCAGCAGCCGGCGGTGGTCGGGGTCCTCGTTCCACATCCGCATGTACGACCTCCCCATGGCGGTGAGCCTCTCCAGCCCGGTGCCCCCGCCCGAGCGGATGGCCGCGAACTCGTCCCGTATCCTTGCTAGCGGCCCTCCCGTCGCGGCGTAGAACAGCTCGTCCTTGCCGCCGAAGTGGTGGTACAGAGAGCCCTTGGAGATCTCGAGCGCGTCGACGATGTCGTCCACGGTGGTGGCGGCGTAGCCCCGCTCCACGAACAGCCGCTTCGCCCCTTCCACGATCGCCGCCTCCTTCCGCTCCCGCTCCCGCCGCCGGCGCTCGGTGGTGCCCAAGCCCTCACCCCGCCCTGGCCATCGCCTGGCGGGCGAACTCGGCGGCGGCCGACAGGTCGCCCTGGTCGGGGTGCCCGACGCCCACGCGCTCCCCGCCCTCCTTCACCCACCGGCGGACCTCGCGGTCGGGGTAGAGGCGGAGGAGCGCCGCCATGGTCCCGGAGAGCTTTCCCTGGCAGTCGTACATCCCCACCAGCGAGGCCCCGCCCGCTGCCTTCCGGCACTTCTCGAGCATGGGCCCGAGCCTCTCCATGTCCCCGGGCATGCCGTGGGTGACGAACAGCGCCACCCTCCTTCCTTCGGCGCGGGAAAGGAACCGCTTGGCCTTGCCCGGCGCCCCCGCTCCGATGACCGGGAAGCCGAAGAACACCAGGTCGTAGCGGTCGAGGTCCCCGACCTCGGCCAGCGGTTTCAGCTCCTTGTCCCCCTCGATCGACCGGTAGATGTTCTCGGCCACCCGCTGGGTGTTCCCGCTCCGCGACAGATATGTCACCAGCACCTTCATGCGACCACCGATTAGACTGATGGTCTATATTAGACTGTTAGTCTAATAAAACCTTTGGTGACGAGGGGGCCGTTCGTCGAGCATGAACCACTCCGCCTCGCGGCGCAGGTGGTAGTAGTCGAGGTCGAGGCGCACCAGCGCCGCCGCCCCCGCCGCCCCGGGCAGGACCAGCAACGGCTGGGCGGCGAGGAGGGAGGCCGCCGCGGCGGCCCCGGCGATCGCGCCCGCCACCGGCCACCTCAGTAGGTGCTCCCGCCGGGCCTGCGCGTACTGGCGGACGAACGCCTCCTCGGCGTCGGGCGGGCCGACGACCGAGGCGAAGATGGCCGCCGAGTACAGCGTGGCCTCGTACATGATGTCCTCCGGGCGCTTCAGCGGCCGCACCGCCTTGACGCACTCCCGGACGAAGTACGGCGAGCACACCGCGCGCTCGATGCCCTCCACCACCGCCTCCCTAGGAGGGGCGACGTCGGCGACCTCCTCCTCCCGCCGATCGTGCTGGCGGAAGCGCCGGCCGGGGGAGACGCTCTTGTCCTGGACGTAGTGGAGAGCCCGCCCCAGGCTCTTCACCGCCCAGTAGTCGTTGCCCTGCAGGTAGGCCCGGCGGGACCGCCACAGGTACGCCATGATGGTGCCGGTGGGCGGCTGGTGGTGCGGCGCCCGCCCGATGCGCACCCCGGCCCGGGTCTCCCGGTACGCGGCGTCCGGCCTGCGGTCCGGCTCGACCGAGCCGGCGCACAGCGCCCGTTCCAGCTCCTCGGGCAGCGCCAGCTCCTGGGCGATGGCGCGGGCGATGGAGGTATGGCTCTTCCACTTCATCCCTTCTCGCGCCCCCACCGCCCGCGGTGATATATGAACGGTCGGGGAGGCTCGCTGAAACTACCTAGGAACGAGGCTCACTGGCGCCGCTCGTCCTCGTCCTCCTTGTGGGACTTATTCCGCCTCAAGGTATCGAACAGGATGAACAGCACCATGAACAGGATGGCCGCCGCCCCCACCGTCAGGATGGTCTGGAGGGTGGAGCTCTCGGAGGTCGTCTCCACGTTGATGGTGTACGACACCAGGGTGTCCTCGGTCAGGGAGCCCGCGGGGGCGGAGGCGGACGCCGCCACCAGGTAGTAGGTCCCTGGGCCCAGGACGAGCTCGGCGGAGACCTCCCGGGCGTCGGTGAAGGAGCCTCCGGCGATGAAGCTGAACGGCTCCCCCCGCTCGAACGCCTGGTGCTCCGGCGCGGTCATCAGGAAGACGTCGATGCGGTCGCCCACTTCCACCTTGAGGTCGTAGGCCAGCGTGGTCTCCTGGTCCAGCTCGATCTGCCACGACCGGGAGGACCCGGAGAGGAGGCGCGCCTCCCCCGAATCGGCGGAGGCGGGGGTGAACAGGATGACCGAGATGAGAAGAGCCGCTGCTATCACAGAGAGGAACGGTCGGATCGTCCAGTACACCCCGGAACTTACTTTGGAGCAGGTCAATAATAAAGGTTCTTATCGCCGTCTTAGCAGACGTACGGTAGCTACCACGAACGCGAGGCCGACGGCATGGGCACGGAGATGCTCCATCCCCCTGCCAGGACAGGTGGGGCCATGACCCTGCCGGGGAAGGGTTCTTGTCCCGCCGCGTCCATGGGAGGGACGTGCCAATCCAACGGCTGTTCACCAAGCGCGATGTCCGGACATTTCCGAACCTCACCCAAGAGGACGCGATGGCCCGCGCCAGCGGGTTCCTCCGGCAGGCCAATTTCCACCTGAGCTTCGTCTCCCCTGGCCAGCTGCACGCCGAGCAGTACTTCCAGAAGCTCGGGCTGCGGCGGGTCATGGACCTGTGGGTGGCCCCCTCGGCGGGCGGGGCCGTGGTGACCGCCGAGCTGTCGGCCACGCTGGGCGACGATGCCGCGGCGGTCGGCCTGATCGGCGCCCTGATATCGCTCCCGGTGGCGGTGGCGGTGGGGGCGGTCAGCTACATCGACTACGAGAACGACGCCAACTCGCTCCTGGCCAGCATGTGGAGCTACCTCGGCGCGCCAGCGGCCGAGGCCAGACGGTGCGGCAACTGCGGCCGGACGGTCGACCCGGCCGACCGGTTCTGCCGGCAGTGCGGGAGCCAGCTCTCGGTCTGACGTAAAGGCTCGATGCGTCAGACACAAGGCTGACAATGTTTATATAATTAGAATGAGATTCGTCATGCATGTCTCAGGATGGGAAGACGTTCAGTGTTAACAGCATCGACGGCCAGGCCGTCGGTATCCTCACCATCGCGATCGGCTTCGCGGTGCTGATCGCGTTCTACGCGGTCAGGGAGAGCATCTACCTCATGATCCCGGTCATCATGCTCGAGATCGGCATCTACGGCATGGCCCTGGGAGCGTTCTCGCAGCTCCGCGGCGCCCGCACCGCTGGCCGGTGGGGCAACGACCCGACCTACAGCCTGTTCTGGGGCAGCATGATCGCGGTCATCGGCGCCATGTGGCTCATCTACGACCGGGTGTTCGCGGACATCAACGCCCTGCCGGCGTTCGTCGCGGTGTTCCTGTTCTACTTCGGCGGCACCATGCTGCTGATGAACCGGAGCAAGGGCGCCAGGCCCCGGGTCTGGTAAACCCCTTTCCTTTCGTCTGACGGGCCGCCCCCTCTCAGTCACCCTGAGACCCCTCGCATTATACGGGGCGGCCTTCCCCCTTTCCACTGTTCCGAGAGCGCCTGACAGTGTTGTGACCGCAGCGAGATTTAACGCCCATCCAGACGTATACGGCCGCGCGCTACCTTTTTCTATCGCGGAGGCGAGTTAAAGGCGGAGGCCTTGCCGCGCACGTCAAGGAGAAGGTGGCCCTCGGCTCGGTCATCGCCGCCGTGCTGCTCACCGTCACCAAGCTCAGCGTGGGCTATGCCACCAACAGCCTGGGCATCCTCTCCGAGGCGCTGCACTCCGGGATCGACCTGCTGGCCGCGGGCATGACATTGTACGCCGTCCGGGCCGCCGCGGCCCCTCCGGACGACGATCACCTGTACGGGCACGAGAAGGTCGAGGCGCTGTCGGCCCTGGCCGAGACCGCCCTCCTGCTCGTCACCTGCGCATGGATCGTGTACGAGGCGACCAGCCGGCTGTTCTTCCGCCCGGCCGAGGTGGAGCTGGGCATCGCCGCCCTGCTGGTCATGGTGCTGTCCATCATCGTCGATTTCACCCGCTCCCGGGCCCTCCACCGCGCCGCGGTCAAGTACCGGAGCCAGGCGCTGGAGGCCGACGCCGCCCACTTCTCCACCGACCTGCTGTCCTCGGTGGTGGTCATCGTCGGCGTGCTGTTCACCATGGCCGGGTTCCAGGCCTTCGACGCGGTGGCCGCGCTGGGAGTGGCGGCCATCACCGCCCTCATCGCCTACCGGCTGGTGCGGCGCTCGGTGCACACCCTCATGGACGGGGCCCCGGCCGGGGTCACCGAGAAGGTCGTCCGGGGGGCCATGATGGTGGAGGGCATCCACCGCGTAGAACGGGTGCGGGTGCGGGAGTCGGGAGCGGTGACCTTCGTTGACGCCACCGTGCTCATCGACAAGACGCTGCCGCTGGAGCAGGGGCATCGGCTCACCGAGCGGGTGGAGGAGCGCATCCGCGACGCGGTCCCCGGCGCCGACGTGGTCGTCCATGCCGAGCCGGTGTGCCTGGACAACGCCTCGCTGGAGGAGCGCATCCGGGAGGAGGCGGCCGACCTGCCGGAGGTGCGCAACGTCCACGGGGTGGCCGTCACCGAGAGCGGGGCCGGCCGGCTCATCGAGTTCCACGTGGAGATGGACGGCGAGCTGGCGGTCCGGCAGGCCCACGCCGTGGCCTCCGCCCTCGAGGAGAAGGTCATGCGGCTGGACGACTGCATCGCCGCGGTGGTCACCCACCTCGAGCCGGCCGACTGCCCTGCCTGCCACGGCGAGGAGGAGGCGCTAGCGGCGGAGCGCATCCAGGAGACCGTCGACCGCCTGGCGGGGCTGTTCCCCGAGGTCCTCTCCTGCCAGCGGATCCGGGTGCACCGGGTCGACGGCGGGCTCAAGGTGAGCATGTGCTGCCTGTTCGAGCCCAACCTCAGTGTGCGCCGGGCCCACGAGGTGGCGAGCCAGCTGGAAGGGCGCATCCGCTCCCGGCACGGCGACGTTGACACCGTGACCATCCACGTCGAGCCGGAGTGCTGAGCGAGGCAACCGTTATTAGAGCGGAAAACCGTCCGGGATAGCATGCGCAGGCTGCGGGAGGACCAGAGCGGACTGTTCGGCGTGCTCATCGCTGCGGTGGTCATTCTCATAGTCATCATCGTCCTGGCCGCGGTGTTCCTCATCCCCTTCCGCAGCGTCACCGTCGACGAGTCCCGCCGCTCGGAGCTGGCTGAGGGAGTGGAAGCGCTGGAGGTGACCCTCGACCTCGACGTCGGCGAGGTGACGGTGCAGTTCGTCGACGATGCCGAGACGGCCGTGGCCCTCGAGGTCTCGGGGCAGCACCGCACCACCCTGTTCGGCTCCGCCGATCCGGTGAACGTATCGTACGAGGAGCGGGTGGACGGCAATACGCTGGTCGTCAACGCCACCATCCGCACCGGAGGCTCGGCCGGCCCGTTCTTCACCAACGACGTGGAGTGCGTTCTCCTTGTCTCAAAGCAGCTGCCCACCGCGCTGACGGTGGCGAACCAGATCGGAGGGGTGGAGGCGATCACCGCCGACGGGGTCAACCTGACCTCGGCGGACCTGCGGGCCACCACCGGCGGGGTCCGTCTCACTATGGCCGACAACACCACGCTCGCCGGCCCCCTGCGGCTGATGGCCGCCACCGGGGGAGTGGACCTGGTGTGGAGCGACGTCCGGGCAGCAGAGGGAGCAAGGGTGGACCTGTCCACCACCACCGGCGGGGTGCGCGCCACAGTGACACAGACCGCCGACCTGGGCGCCAACCTGACCTTCCGGGCCGCGGCCTCGGTGGGCGGGGTCGAGCTGACGATGACCCTCGCCGGCAACAACTCGGCCCACGTGACGTCGAGCACCAACGTCGGCGGCATCTCGGTGCAGGACCGTACCGGCTTCAACGGCACCAACGCCGACCTGAGGTCGGAGAACTACGCCAGCGGCTCGAACATCGAGGCGGACCTGAGCACCAACACCGGCGGCATCAACCTTCGCCTGCGTTACACCGGCTGATCGGACTGGCCCTGACCGACAGGCTCAAATGCCGAGCGGATGCCAAATGATAACGGGGTCGAGGATGCACGGTTCGGAGGGAGCGCCGGTCATCGCTGTACGCGAAGGCAGTGGAGCTCCGGCGCCCGGCCTCCTGCCCCTGCGCAGGTTCCTCGCCCCCGAGACGGTGTTCGGCGCCGGGGCCCTGGAGTTCGCCGGGCAGTATGCCAGCCAGCTCACTCGGGGCCGGGTGCTGCTGGTCACCGACCCCAGGGTCAGGGAGGCGGGATGGGCGGGCAAGGTGGAGGCGTCGCTGGCCCTCAGCGGCCTGGAGATCGCGGTGTTCGACGGCGTCACTTCAAACACGAACACCGAGGAGGTCGAGCGCGGCGTGCAGCGGTACCAGGACGAAGGGTGCTCGCTCATCGTGGCGGTGGGGGGCGGCAGCACCTTGGACTGCGCCAAGGCCATCGGCATGGTCGCCGTCAACGGGGGGCCGGTGCAGCGGTACGAGGAAGTGGACACCGTGCCTGCCCCGGGGCCGCCGCTCATCTGCGTCCCCACTACCGCAGGGTCATCGTCCAACAGCTCGCCGTACGTCTTCATCACCGACCGCCAGGAGCGGAGGGAGCTGGTGATCTTCAGCCGGCTGCTGATACCGGACGTCGCGCTCCTCGACCCCCGCACCACCGTCACCATGAGCGACCGGCTGACCGCCACCACCGGCCTGTTCTCGCTGGGCCACGCTTTCGAGGGGTACGCGTCCACGGCGTCGTCCCCCATCACCGACCTTCTTGCTTTGGAGGCAGCCAGGTCCATCGCCCGCCACCTGCCCGCGGCGCTTCGGGACCCGGAGGACATGGCGGCGCGGGAGGGCATGATGCTCGCCACCATGTACGCGGGACTGGCCTTCTCCAACGCCGGCCTGGGCCTCGCCAATGCCATGGTCCACGCCCTGAGCGGCGCTACCGAGGCCACCCTCGAGGAGGGCAACGCCGTCCTGCTGGAGCACGCGGTGCGGTTCAATTACGCGCACGCCGCCGACCGCTACGGCGCGCTGGAGAGGGCGGTCTTCGGCGAGGCGACGAACGCCCAGGGCCTGGCGGAAAAGATGCGGCGGTTCCGCGTCGGGCTGGGCATCGAGGGAGGGCTGGCCGGTCTCGGCCTCCGGCGGAAGGACATCCCGGAGCTGGCGAGGAACGCGCTGCGGGACCCCTGCCTGGCCACCAATCCGAGGGCGGTAACGCAGGAGGACATCGAGGGGTTGTATGAGCGAGCTCTCTGAGCAGGAGCGCCGGCAGGCCGAGACGCGGCGGAAGATCATCGGGCTGGGGGGAGGGTCGCAGCGGAAGAGCTACTACCCCCAGCTGCAGGAGCGGATCGCCGAGCTGGAGCGGGCCAACCGGGCGCTGGCCGAGAGCGAGGAGAAGTACCGCACTTTAGTGGAGAACGTCGGGGTGGGCATCTTCCGCACTCCTGTCGACCCCCGCCAACCCATCGCCCAGGCCAACCAGGCCATGGCCCTCATGCTCGGCTACGACAGCGTGGACGAGCTGCTCGCTCGCACCCCGGCCGACCTGTACCCCGACCCTTCCAAACGACCGGACCTGCTGGCCCGGCTGGACGGCGCCGAGGGGGTCAGGGAGTTCAAGGCCAAGGTGCGGCGGAAGGACGGCAGCACCATCACCGGCCTGCTTACCCTGACACCTCAGCGGGGGCCGTTCGGCACCATCGAGTGGATCGACGGCGTGCTGGTGGACATCACCGAGCAGGAAGAGGCCCGACGGCGCATCGAGGAGGACCACGCCCGCCTGCGGACCATCTTCGATACCCTGCCGGTCGGCATCGTCCTGGTCGACCGGGACGGCCGGGCGGTGGGGTCCAACCGGCAGGCCCAGGAGGTGATGCGACGGAAGGTGCCGTTCCGCGACGTCGACGATCTCTCCCCGGACGAAGGCTGGAAGGGCGGAAAGCGGCTGGGCCCCCAGGACTGGCCGCTGGCGCGGTCGCTGCGGGGGGAGACGGTCGTCAACGAGGAGGTGGAGGTCCTGCGGGGCGACGGCTCGCGGGCCATCATCCTGGCGTCCAGCGCGCCGATCCTCGACCCGTCCGAGGGGATCATCGGCGGGGTCCTGACCCTGGTCGACATCACCGAAACCAAGCGGCTGCAGCAGGAGGTAGAGGACGCTCGGGCGCGGGCCGAGCTGTACGTCGATCTTTTGACGCACGACATCAGCAACTACAACGCCGCGGCCATGGGGTACCTCCAGCTGGCGGAGGAGCGGTTGCCGCTGGAGGAGCGGGACCGCCGGCTCATCACCAAGCCGCTGGAGGAGCTGCGCAACAGCTCGGAGCTGGTGGCGAACGTGTGGGACCTCCAACGGGTGGAGGCGGGCCGGGAGGAGCATGGACCGGTGGACGTCTGCCGCCTGCTGGAGGAGGTGAAGGCCGAGCACGAGAGCGTTCCCGGAAGGGACGTGCGGATTACGCTGCACCAGGAGAAGGGGTGCATGGTCATGGCCTCCGAGCTGCTCAGCGTGGCGTTCTCCAACATCGTCAGCAATGCCATCAAGCACTCCGAGGGGGCGGTGGACATCGACATCACGGTGCGACCTGAGATCCGTGAAGGCAAGCCGATGGTGAGGGTGGAGGTCGCCGACAACGGGCCGGGCATTCCCGACGAGCGCAAGCCAGCGGTGTTCAACCGCTCCATGCTGGGACTGACCAAATGGGTGAGCCGGGGCCTCGGCCTCCACCTGGTCAAGCGGCTGGTGGAGGAGCACGGAGGTTCGGTGTGGGTCGAGGACCGGGTGCCCGGCGACCATACCAAGGGCGCGCGGTTCGTGGTCCTGCTGCCGGAGGTGCCGGCGGACGAGGAGCGGGTGGCGGTCACTGCTAGTCGAAGTTGATGAGGGCGTGGACGGCGATCACGACGTAGAAGGCGGTGATGAGGCCGGTGTGCAGGAAGCGGTTGGTGCGGGGAGTGTACCGCCGCACTGGCCTCCGCTCCGGCGACCAGAACCGCTGCACGATGCCGGTGGACACGAGCAGCACCATGACGGTGTACAGCGCGATGCCCTCGCCCAGCTCGGGGGGCATCACCCGGCCCAGCTGGGCGGCGAAGTGCACCGAGATGAGGAAGAAGGCGGCGAGGAAGCCGAAGGAGTGGATGTCAAGCAGGAGCGTGTACCGCCGGGGATAACGGCGCTTGAGCAGGTGGTACAGCGGCGCGTACACCGCCACGAACAGCGTGCCGATCCAGGTCAGCCAGTGGGAGAAGCGGTACGGGCCGACGAAGAAGCCGGTGTTGACGAAGTCAAGCAGCACCGCGGCCATGGCCGCCGCTGTCGCCGCCAGGAAGATGGCCACCAGCGCCAGCCGCGGGTTCATCGTCGACGTGCTTGCGAGCCCGACGGTAATCAAACTAGCTTGAGCGTACCCGAGGATTCGCTCTAGCCTGCTGGACGGCGACCCGGGCAAACACCCTGGCCGAGCAGTTCGACCTCAGCTAATACTTCATGACGCGCCGTGAGGCCGAGCGGACGCGTTCATTATCTATCGTCGCCACCATCTTAGGGACGTGAGACTGCTGCTGGACGAGATGCTGACCGGCTCCAAGGAGATCTTCGAAGCACTGGGTTGGGACGTCGTCACGGTCAACATGGTGGGGCTGAACGGCAAGAGCGACCGGGAGGTGACGCTGTACGCCAAGGAGCACGACCTCCTCCTGGTGACCAGGGACGAGCTGCCGTGCGAGATCGCCAAGGTCATCGGAGCCCGGTGCTTCCGGATCACCGACACCATGATCGCGGTGATGGCCAGCGAGAGGATGAAGCGGATGCTGAAGGAGGAATGAGCGGGCCCTTGGCGCTCACATCGGCTGGTTGGCCGCCAGGCACAGCGCCGCCTGCTTGAACACCGCCCTGGCGTCCTCGCCGTCCCTGATGCGCTGCGTCACGAGCTCGGCAACGCTGCCTTGCTCGATGCGCTCCTTTACCAGCGGGAGGTACGAGCGCTCCTCGGCGGTGGCGGCGCGGCAGGCGGCGTCGTACAGGCGCCGGAGCTCGGGACGGCATGCGTCGGTCCCGCGGCGGATGGCGGCCTCATTCAGGTCGAGGAGCGCATCGTGGTCCTCTTCCAAGGACAGTTCGGCGCGCAGCAGCGCGAGGACGAACGCCGTCACCGACACGTCGGCCCGAAGGCACTCCTGCTCATCGCAGGCCTTGAGCTCCAGGCATTCGCGGTGGTAGCGGACGATGACCCCTCGGGAGTCGATCCACTCGTGGCACAGCTCGCCCCCGCCGATCTTCCGCAGCTCGCCGTAGATCGACTCGATGATCTCATCGTGCTGTCGCCGGCTGCGCAGCCGCTCCGGAATGATGTTGTTGCAGATGAGCGGGACGCGCTTCTGGTTGTCGCGGTAGAACAGCAGGCGGTTGTCCATCGCGCCGGTCAGGGTGCCTTCGACCATCGGCGACGACGCCGTCACCGCGACCAGGTACGGGACGAGGGCGCGGAGGCGGTTGAACATCGCGACCATTCGTTCCTCGTTGCCGTAGTGGACGTTGACCTGAAGCGCCTGGATGTTGAGCCAGCCGTGCTGCCTAAGACCGAACAGGCGGTCGTACTCGTCGTACACCTCCTTGTCCTCGTGGTCCCAGTACGAGGTCTGATCGAGCGTGAGGAAGGGGTGCATGCCCAGGCCCAGCAGGGTGTACCGGCCGCTGGTGGCCTGATGAAACCGCCGCATGCCGTCGTACAGCGCGCGCTCCATCGCCGCGAGGGAGGTGTGCGGCGTGGCCGGCACGAGCTCGAGGACGTTCTTCTGCAGCTCCTTGCTCAGATTGACGTCACCGAACTGGAACTCGTTGACGACCGAGCCGTGGATGCCCTCGATGATCTCGTCGACGACGGGCAGCGGAACGAGCTCGGCGGTGTTGACGGAGTACTCGTGCTCAGTTCCGACAGTCAGCGGACAACACCTCGTCGAGAGGAAGCTTGGCCACCAGTTCGGTGGAGTCCTCCTCGACCTTGAGCACCTCGTCCAGCTCTTCCTTCGGAAGTCCCTTCAGCAGGTGGGCGATGTTCTGCAACGCGAGGTCGTACTGCTCCTTGTACACATCTGGGTTGCCCCGAAGGAAGGCGGCCAGGTCGCAGATGCGCTCCTGCTTGAGGAAGATCTGCAGCTCCTCGCCCTTTACGTCGAAGGTGAACGGGCCGGCCACGCACGTTTCCGGCTTCACGTGCTGGACCCGGCACCGGCCGTCCTTGAACCCGACGCAGAACCCGGTGGACTTGCAGTCCAGCTTGCGGTAGGAGTGGAACAGGATATCGTCGAAGGTCATGCCGTTCTCCAGCAGGATGGAGATGCGCTCCTCGGTCAGGGGCGGCTTGGCGAAGTAGCAGCAGCGCCCACCGCACTTGTCACAGATCTGGGTCAGAAGGTCGGAGGTAATCTGATTCATGTTAGAACACCTGTCGGGCGTCCCCTTGCCCGGGGGACGGTAGACCCGCACTTGCGATTGCCGCATCCGTGATGGTTCGGTGCATGACGCATCGAGGCAATGTTGCGCCGCCATTCAGACCTAGCTATTTTAGGCTTTCTCCCAGCCTGGCAGATGACGGTGGAGCGTATTATTTTATCATTCCGATAAAATAGCCCGCGCCAGGGCGGGAGCGACACGCCCGGACGAGGGACAGCAAATAAATACCATCGGCGGCCAGACGTCTACCGCAGCGAGGCGAGATGGATGGACCGTGAAGCGAGGTACACCTTCGGGGCCACGGCAATGGTGGTGATGCTGTTCGTCGCCGCCTACGTGGCCGGTTCGGGAATCGGGTCGATCAAGCTGTTGTCGCCGCCGGCGTCCAAGCAGGCCCAGGCGTCGGCCGACGTGACGATCCCGGCCTCGACCAGCGGGATGGAGCAGGCCGTTCCGAGCCCGCCTTACGTCCCGCCAGTGCCGACAGCCCCCGACCCGGTCCCCGAGCCCGGACCGGACGAACCGCCTGCCCCCGAACCGACCCCCCAGCCCGAGCCTGAGCCTATCCCCGAGCCCGAGCCGGATGAGAAGGGCTCGGATGACGAGGATGACAAGGGCGGCAAGAAGGACAAGGATGGGAAGAAGGACAAAAAGGACCGCGATGACGGCGGGGCGAAAGATGACAGGAATGAGGGCGAGGATTCGGATAGCGATGAGGAAATGGATCAAAACGCGACAAGCATGAGACGCTCATCCTCATAAAATCCTCAATCCTTGGCTTGCCCTTGATCTCATGACGAAAAAGCCTTCCTCTTCTACTAAGTTCTACTAATTTGCACTAAATTAGTAGTTATGCTAGATTGATGATTAACTACAAATTACTACTAAGTTCTACTAATTTGCACTAAATTAGTAGATAGGTTTATTTCTGGATAATGCGTGCAGTTCTCATCCAGGTTGGTGATCATGTGAGAATGCCGGAGAGGCCAAGGCCTTGGCGGAGGATAATGGAAGAAAAATCGGACATTATAATCTCCGCTTCCACCGATGAGAAGGTCACCGAGCTGGTCAAGAAGTTCAACGCGGCGTACCTACACTGGGATGAGCTCAGGCACCGAGATGTCCCGGTCGACCACGAGGTGCTGTGGGCGTTGATGAAGCTCTCCCGACGGAACTCGGCAAAGAAAATCGTTCTCGGAGACTGGACCTTTCAATACAACATCACTAGCGACGTGCTGAGGATCATCCACATCCTGGACTCAGGCGCGGGAGGGACGGTAGAGGTGCCTGCACCGGGGCTTATGGATGACAGGAGGATGGAGCGATATATTGTCAGCTCCTTGATGGAGGAGGCCATCGCTTCCAGCCAGATCGAGGGCGCAGTGACCACGACCAAGATCGCCAAGGACATGCTGAAGACCCAGCGGAGTCCGCGGAATGTGTCGGAGCGGATGATCCTCAACTCCTACGTGGCAATGAAACGGATCAAAGAGCTCAAGTCAGAGGAGCTGACGGTAGAACTCATAAAGGAACTTCACCGCATAATAACCCACGATACCCTGAAGTCGCCTGAGCACGAGGGACGGTTCCGCGACGATAACGAAACCGTCGTGGGTAATCCCTTCGAGATCGAGAAGGTCTATCACTACCCACCCGATTATCGAACGATCAATGCCCATCTTCAAGAGCTATGCAACTTCGCCAACAGCAACAAGGGGGAGTTCATTCACCCACTGATCAAGGGGATCACTATCCACTTCATGATCGGATTCATCCATCCCTTCGTTGATGGCAATGGCAGGCTCGCCCGGGCCCTGTTCTATTGGTACGCCTTGAAGAACGACTATTGGCTGTTCGAGTACATGGCGATCTCACGAACGATCAAGGAATCCAAAGGCCGCTATGGGCGGGCATACCTATACACCGAGTCAGACGACAACGATCTGACCTACTTCCTAAACTACAACTTCCAGTGCATGGAGAAGGCCCTCCAGGATGTGAAAGAATACATACGCCAGAAGCAGCAGGAACAGAGAGATGCATTCCAAATCACCGCCAGCATCCCTAACATCAGCTCCCGCCAGGCCGATATACTGAAATACGTGATCAAGAGCGGCAGGGGCGTGTCGATAAAGGAGATCTCGACGATGTTCGGCGTAGTCTATCAGACCGCCAGAACAGATTTGCTGGACCTCTACGAAAAAGGTCATTTGAGCATGTTCCGGGATAAGAGGAGGATGCTGTTCGCTGCGCCGAGTTCATAGTACGCATGAGCCTAAAGGGCGTAGCTAGATGGTCGCATCAGGGTCCCCTGAACACCACGTTTTGCTAAAGCCATCAATAAATAGCCTCAGCGCCGACGTGCTAGAGCTGGGAGAGGAGCGTGAACCGCGATTCGGTCATCCTGATCGCCACGGTGGCCATCATCGCCATCATCTTCGGGGCGGTCTTCGTGTTGGGCCTGCAGCAGGCGGTGCCGGACCGTTCCGGCGAGGTTGCCGCGCCGATCGACGCCGACGTCCCGCCCGAGGTCATCGAAGGCATCCGGGACGATCCGCCGCCGGTGCGGTACAGCGAGGGCGCTTTGACCCCAGACCGGCCGGACGCCCCGCCCAACGAGGTCCTGGTGCCGCCGGAGCCATCGCCTGACGACGTCACCAAGCCGCCGGCCGAGGACCCGGAGTCGTGCGTGACCATGGAGTTCGTGTCGCCGCCGTCGACGGCCACCGCGAACGAGGCGTTCACGCTGCTGTTCCACGAGCGGGTGCGTACGCCATTCTACAAGGGCGATGTCATCAACTTCATATTCATCTCCCCGGCGAAGAGCAACGACCTCGTGGTCCAAGTGCCGCTGCAACACGGGAAGGAGCCGTTCCGCAACGTCGACGTCAAGCTGAGCGACGGCGACGGGTACGCCTGGGGGCCGGTGCTCGACCTCAGCCTGGACGGCAAGCAGCTTCTGGGCTTCACCTGGACGCCCAGGCAGAGCGCGGGGTGGTGGCTGCCCATCGACCTCAGCATCCTCGAGCCCGGTGAGTACACGATCAGCATGGCCGCCTACGACGCTGGCACCTGCGTCAAGGTCGCCGAGGACATCGCCACGAAGATCGAGGTGGAGGAGAGGGCGGCGGAGGGGCCGTTCTTCACCAACGTCTCCGCGGATGGGCTGGACGCGGAGATGGAGACCGATACGACGTATTACTTCGACATCACCGCCGACGCCACCCCGCGGTACCTGGAGCTGCTGAACGACAGCCTGGTGCGGGAGCCCAACGGCTCGTCGTGCCACCTGAACGAGAAGGAGACGGTGTTCTCCTGGCGCCTCGACCTCGAAGGCGCCAACGCATCGGACATCAAGTACACCCATTACATGCGCACCTACTTCGTCGGCGACCCCGGCCACGACGGGCCGTGGGTCAAGACGCCGGACCCGATCGACGGCGGCGTCCGATTGGACCTTGGCAATGCACCAATGGCCCACAGCTACAGCGCCTACGGCATGGGGCAGCACCACTACGACTGCAATACCACGTTCGACGACGCGGAGCTGTGGAACGCGAGCATGGAGTGTGCCGTGTACTTCACGACGCCGGGCACGTACCATGGCGAGCTGTACCTGGTCGGCCCGGACGGCGAGGAGGCGAGCGAGAGGGTGGAGGTGACGATCACGGTCCTAGCGAAAGAGGAGCTGCCGCCGGAGCCGGTCGAGGAGGCGCCTCCTGCACCGGAGCCCGTCGCCCCGGAGGAGCCTGAAGAAACTCCAGTGATGCCAGAGCCGGAGGTCCCTGCGCCTGAGGAGCCGGAGGCGCCGACAACGCCACAACTACCGCCGCCTCCGGACGAACAGCCCCCCGACGCGCCGCCTGACAATACATCTGATGTATCGAGTGATCAAGCGTCACCGCAAGAGCCATCGTCTCAGAACAACTCGAGCTAAAGGGCAGGGTCTATGATCCCACCTCTCCACCATGGGGCTTGAGCATTGTGGTGCTCGTACTTCTCGATCGATCATCGATATCAAGTCCATTCGCTTCATTAGGGGCATATAAATTCTAATCAGGCAATATCCCCCCGGGGCCGTACGTGGACAGAGTCAAGAAGTGGTGGAAGTCGTCGCCACTGATGATGATTGGAGCACTGGTCATCATCGCGACCGTCGTTACAGCAGCGATAATCTCATCGAACCTTATCCACTTTGACGTCCATGTGGATGAGCCGCCAGCGCTCCAACTTACATTGAGCGAGTTAGGAGGCTTGGATGGTTCATCGTTCCCAGGCGGAGATTGCCCAGACCTGGGCAGAGACATCATCGCTAACACTACCTACGACTTCTCATTTACTCTGAGCACCAATATACTGGCCGATGATATTTATCTGTACATAAACATCACAAGGAATGGCTCGACAATCAATCCGGACAGAGTAGTGCTTCAATACTGTGACTATGGCTACAGCGCCGATAGCCGCACCTGGCAATGGAAGACCATCGTCCTGGTGTCCGAGGACGGCCACCTTTCCGGGGTGTGCCCGCCAAGCTGGGGGACGAATATCAACACGACGGACCCAACAAACCTGCTGAACGCCTTCCAGATAACCTACCTGCAATCTGGAGATTACTCGATTGATGTCTACGCTCGTCAGGGGCTAGTGCAGAATGCAGTGGAGGCAGGAGACCGGATCAAAGTCGACTACATCGGCAAGTTCGCCGACGGCCGGGTGTTCGACACGTCTCTTTGGGAGGTGGCGTCCGATGACACTGCGTATCCCAAATCACTGTTCTTCGGCATGCGTGGCGATGAGACAGCATACCGTCCTTTGGAGTTCACCGTCGGCCAGGGCACCATCATCAGGGGCTTCGACCTCGGGGTGCGCGGCATGGTGGTCGGCGAGACCAAGATCGTCGAGGTAACGGTTGACCAAGGCTACGGGCCGATGGACCATGCTAAGATGGTAACGCTGCAGCTCGAGGAGAAGCTTCCGCTGACCACCCTGATGGACAAGGCGACGTTCAAGGCCACCTACGGCGAGGAGCCCGTGTCATTCAGATCGGTCACGAATCAGCGTCTTGGCCTTCCCGCTTATGTCCTGAACTTCAACTCCCAGACCGGCAAGGCCGAGGTCACCCTGCAGGTGGATATAGGCGAGACATACAAGGCCTATTCATATGGCAGTTACGGCTGGGATGTCGAAGTGACAGCAATCGAGGATGGCCAGGTGACAATCCGTCACCTGCTCGACGAGGATGACGAGCTCAACGTCAGAGGATATGATAACACTGGGCTGTGGGTAGACGATAAGGCTTACCGCGACTGCTATGTGTACAATGTTGATGAGGCCGCCGGCACCTTCGTGCTCAACTACAACCGCGAGGTGGTGGGGCACCAGCTGACCTTTGTCATCACTTTAATTGAGATCTCCTGATTGGAATAAACAACATAGCTGCAGATGGATGTGGCCCCAACCGTCATCAGCGGGAACGAGGCGTAGAATGGATCCCTACATCGAACAGGCCTGTGAGGGAACTTAGTGTGACTCAGAACGAGTGCTTCTCGAAATCTAACATCTTATCCACGACGAGCAGTGTGTTGTTGTTGAGAGCATGCCAATCCCCTCGGCTGAGGCGTTGGGAGGAGATGATGATCGATCGCCCGGGGTATTTTTCAGTCTCTTCGCGGATGCGGTACATCAGCGAGTAGTGGTCCAGCTTGCAGTAAGCCGAGCGGTACGCATACACGGCCTCGCCGTCGCTCATGACGAAATTGAGCGCCGAGGTCTCCGGGCCCTTGTTCTCCTTGATGTACTCGACCGCTTCTTTGATCCCTTGGATGATATCGCCGCGCTGCTCGATGTGATAGAGGAACCAGTAGAACAGCCGCTCCGAGTCTGTTTGTCCTTGAATGCGGTCTCGGTACTCCTTTGGCAGTAGGTCGGCGAGATCCTTCTTGGCGTGCACCGAGCCGTTGTGTGCGAAGATGTAGTCACCGTAGAAGAAGGGGTGGGTGTTCTCCGGTGTCCTGGGGGTGCCGCTCGACTTCCGGATGTGAGCGATGACGATGTTGGAGTCGGCGCTCATGCAGGTGGTCATGAACTGTGGATCCTCGAACGCCGCGGCCGGGGACTTCTCGACCTGGGGGGCACCGCTGAAGTACCAGCCGAAGCCCCAGCCGTGCGGGTGCTGCTTAGACTGCTCGCGGAACTGCACCATCAGGTCCGGAAGCTCCGGAGACTTGGAGCGCTCGGCGACGAGGGCGAATAGGCGGCACATCGATTATCACATTAGTCTGGTGGACTATATGATTATTTGAGAAAGTCAAACAACATATTCTTTGATCTAATCTATTCTTGGCCTTGTGGCTAAGTGCAAGCTGTGCGGGGCAGACACGTTATATGAGCACCATGAACTTTGTTTAAAGTACATTAAGGCGAAGAAGAATGAAGGTGAGGCTCCAGCACTGGCTTTGTATAAAGGTCGGTCTCACAGAAAACGAGTTTGACTATCGATACAGAGTTATTAAAGGAAGGATCGCTGAGACCCTGATCGAGGAGTTATTCTTATCCATAGGGTACAACGTGTTTAGACACGGCATGGAGAACACCGTGCCCAGCATCGTGGATTTGCTAAAGGGTGTCAGTTCCGATGTCGCTGACAATATCCGCCTGATGCCTGACATTGTCGTCCAGAAAGGCGATAAGGTCTATATTTATAGAGGTTAAGTTCCAAGCCAGCGAAGAATTCATGCTAGATGACCTACCGCTTTACTACCCGTACGAGAACACTTACTTCATCAATGTCTCGAAAAAGCACATAAGATGCATATCCTGTTGGGAGCTGAGAGCAGGGATGGAAGTAACGCCTAGTTCGGAGAACTACCTCGGATACAGGAAGGAATTCGAGCTCGACAAGCAGACAATTATCAACTTCTGCGACTTCGCCGTTCAGTTCTTTGAGAATGCTTGATAATTCTTGTGTGACAGGGAAATGAGATAGTAGGTGAGAGGGATTGTGCTGAAGGATAACATGCACGCCCTGTTGATTAAACACCTGAATTGCATAAAGTAACGGAGCAGGTGTTTAGATTCGGCCTTCAGTGGTTCGGTGGTTCATGTCCCTTCCCCTGTACTTTTGATTCTACTAGCCTAGCTAACTAAACTCCTCCACCTTTTTCTCTCCGGGAATCGAGGCCCTAGCGGTCTTTTGTAGGTCAAGCTTGACTAGCCGATTCATGATGAACGGATGGTGAGCTAGAATGAAGGAAAACGCGAACTATGCCGAATCACGGCGCAATATATTTTAAAAGAGTACTCCGAGCCAGAGAGCGAAAGAACATTCCTTTCTTGGCTTATGATAACGGCTGCTGGAAAAATAGACGCGTGCATATGTCTAATCGGTCCAGACGGTTTTCAGCGGAAAATTGGGATAAAAATCCTTAAAGGGGCATATTCTGAGGGGGTTTAACCTCCTAGGGGAGTAATGTAACGCCCGTGAGTAACTATGGTAATCATAGATAGTAGTTTTTTTATAAAAAATACACGTTCTGGGTTAAGGGGGTTGGGCATTTGGTAGATAAGCACAAGGTATTCGTTTGCTTTCATAGTGACGATATAGCATATAAGGAAATATTTGAACAGATAAGCAGAGATGTGATAATAACTCGCTCTGTCCAGGAAGGGGACATTCCAGATGGGATTACTACCGAAACTACCATGCAAAAAATTCGTCAAGAATACCTTAGTGATTCTACAGTAACAGTTGTTTTAATTGGAAAAAACACTTGGCAAAGAAAATACGTTGATTGGGAAATTTACACGAGCCTAAGGGGTACCCCAAGTTGTCCGCGGTCCGGCCTGCTTGGTATAATTCTCCCTAGTTATCCTAGGAGTACAACGGGAACGTATAATATTTGCACCATCCCACCAAGGCTTTACGATAATACAAACAAAGGGGAACCCAACAAAGTGGGTTATGCCTGTATATATGAATGGCTAAATGATCCGCAGACAATAAAAAGGGTAGTGGACGAAGCGTTCTCTAAAAGGAATAATGTACCGGTAGATAACTCTAGAGATCGCTTTGAAAGAAACCGATCAGGGGATCGCTGGTATTGAGATGACTAGGATGCCCGCCCTGTCGCCCCCGAAGCGTTTTCCTGTGAACGGTCAATATGCAAATATCGCTATCGACATATACAATTATAAGGCTAGTACTATAAAGGTGGTCTTCTTTGGATAAAGAAGAATTTGAAAAATATCTAAAAGAACGATATGAGTTCGAGGTAGATTGGTACGATAGGAAATCGATAAAAAACAAAAAAATAGCTTATGCTCTAAGAGTAATAATCATTATATTATCGGCCATCGTTCCAATACTAGCTGCCCTTCAATTTGTTAACAGGGACTTTACATATCTGACAATAGTGATTGGTTCAATTGTATCCATAGCCACAGGGCTATTAGGTTATGGGAAGTTTGAGGACTTATGGCACAATTATAGGACAACTTGCGAGACACTACGAAAAGAAAAGTATTTTTATAATTGCCGATGCGGCGATTATTCTCAAGCTGCAGATCCTGAGCGTTTATTTGTCGAACGGGTTGAATCTCTCATCTCCAAGGAAAATACCCAGTGGGTATCCACAATTAAGGAGTGTAAAAAGGATAAAAATGATGGTTGAGTGATAACATGCTAGTAAACAGAGTCCATGACAGATCATTCAATCTAGAGATAAATGGAAAAGAAATCGCTACGCCTTTTCATTTTGCTTCAATATCGAGTATTAAGACAAACTATGATGTTGAAACCTATTTGGACATCATATTAAGACTAGGTTATCCAGGCTTTTTAATTTCCTCTTATGATTTAGCCAAATTAGACACAAACCAGCAAGAAGCAATCACAAAAAGAACAGCAGTGATTGAGAAAAAGGGAATATTGGGCCTTTTAGATAGCGGACACTATGAAGCATTCTGGTATAGGGACACCAAGTGGTCGTTTGATATCTTTGGTAATATCTTGAGCCAATTTCCAACCGACCTGTGCTTTTCATATGATGTATATTGCGATGGAAGGTCCAGCCTTGATACGCATCTAAAAGAAACTGAGGCCTCTGTTTACAGGACAGCGAGCATTCAGAGAGAAACCACAACCATTCCACTATTGCATTGCACGGAATCTTCTTATCCTACATTCGCTCGGAAAATTGTAGAAGATATGAATCCAGAGATTATTGGGGTCCCTGAACGTGAACTAGGTCAAACGATCATTGAGCGATGCGAAAATCTAAAGCGAATAAGAGATGAGTTGGATAAAAGCGGTTTAGATGTCCCTATTCATCTTCTTGGAACAGGTAATCCAGTTTCTATATTGGCATATACTATTTGTGGGGCAGATCTTTACGATGGCTTAGAGTGGTGTAAAACGGTTGTTGACCCACAAACCGCAAAGCTATATCATTTCATTCAAAAGCAATTATTTGAATGCAATTGCGATGCCTGTATCTTGAAGGATGTACCGTATCACCTCCAAACATTAGCTCACAACCTAATTTTTTATAAGGAATTTACAAAAGAAATCCGCTCTGCAGTAGAAGCGAATGATGTCGATGGAATCTTGGATAAATATTTTAAATCGAGCGTGGCAATAAAAATCAGGGGTATTGCTAACTTATGATATCCTCCAACGAGTCAAACCTAAAGGGTTGTCACGTGACTAGATGGGAAGTAGAAAAAGCTGTGACTTCAGTTTGTAACTATCTACAGAATGATGGTCTTCCATTAAAGAAATGGAGAGAGTTGCCAGAACATCAATTGTGGTATGAACTTGTTGCATGCATTTTAGGTAGTAGAGTTAATTATGAAATCGCAAAGTCTTCCACTGGACGCCTTGTTCAGAAAGGATTGATAAATCCATACGATTTGATTAGAGACCCCCAGAAGTCAAAAAAAGCTATTTCTCTTGAATTATCAAAGCCCATATTTTCCAAGGGGAATGGGAAACTTGTTAAATATCCATTCTCAAGAGTTAGAGCCCATTATGTGGTTGAAACTGCCATCAAGATTTACGAATCGACAACCCTTAAGCAAATGCTAGAGAATTTTTGTGGAGAATCTGAAGCTAGAGACAAATTATCACAGCTCTGCCTCGGTGTTGGATATAAACAGGCAAGTTTGTTTTTAAGAAATATTTCATATTCAGACGAGTTGGCCATATTGGATGTGCATGTACTCCGCTATATGATTTATTTGAACTTGATAGAAGAGGCTTTGTTGCAAAAGTCTACTGACGGCTTCTGACACATAATTATGATTTGTTATCTATATTGTTATCAAAATGTATAAGTGTGGTCCAACCCATTGCCAGTTGTCCAAAAAGGTGATAGGTTGGTTGCCACGACGATAGCAATAACGAGCGAGGTATTCAAGTTTTCCGGACAGGTTCACCTCGATACCTACGCGCTCGACGTCGAGCGCGTCTCGATCGA